>Ga0208789_1000002_pt1 | contig 987730 bp, 778 predicted proteins | sample Methanotroph_Enr_FD_187368 | JGI IMG/M metagenome (GOLD analysis project Ga0208789, IMG submission 187368) | Enriched soil microbial communities from Old Woman Creek wetland in Ohio, USA - Methanotroph_Enrichment_5 (SPAdes) (version 2) | ecosystem: Environmental > Terrestrial > Soil > Wetlands...
CTTAACCCAACAGGACCGGTAGTAAGCACTATCCCAACCTGTGAAGGTGATGTTACTTATACCTGGACATATACAGATTGTGAAGGAAACTCCCAATTATATGTACATACTGTAACCATTGAACGTGCTGACTTTACTCTACCGGCAAACACCAGCGCAACCGTTGCCTGTGTTGCTGACATAGTAGTACCAACTCCACCGGCAGTAGATGATGCTTGTGGTAATCCTATTACCCCAGTAGCGGGAACAGCTCCAATAGCTCCGTCTTGTGAAGGAACTATGGTATACAGCTGGACTTATACTGATTGCGAAGGCAACAACCATGTATGGTCACATACCATTACCATTGAAAGACTTCCTTTTGCTCCTATAGCACCAACCAGTGCCACCGTAGCATGTGCAGCAAATATCGTAATGCCAACACTTCCTTTAGTAACTGATAATTGCGGTGCAACTCTTAACCCAACAGGACCTGTAGTAAGTACTATCCCAACCTGTGAAGGTGATGTTACTTATACCTGGACATATACAGATTGTGAAGGAAACTCCCAATTATATGTACATACTGTAACCATTGATCGCGCTGATTTTATTATGCCGTTAAATGGGAGTGAAACTGTTCAATGCGCTACTGCAGTATACCAACCAATACCACCCGTTATAACAGATGCATGCGGAGTAACAATCACACCAACAGGTCCAGTTATTGGCGGAACTTATGTAAGTTGTGAAGGAACAAGAACATACACTTGGACTTATTCAGATTGTGCAGGTAACAGCCATGCATGGACATACACCTTTAATATTGATGACAATACACCACCAACATTTACCCGTCCTGCAAATATTACCATATATGCAGATGCTAACTGTAATTATAATGCTTCCATAACTGTAACTGGTGACGTTACAAACGAAAATGACAACTGCTCAACAGGTTTACAGGCTATTTACAGTGATCAGATAGTTGATGGTACTTGTGAAGGTTCACATATCATTAGCCGCACATGGAGCCTGATCGATAATTGCTTAAACGCTGCTAGTGACCAAGTTCAGACCATTACTGTAATAGACAACACGGCTCCAGTAATTAATACATTGGCCGGTTCACTTGATGTGACCCTGCAGTGTTCAGATGCAGCAGGAATAACCGCCGTCCTTCTTATGGCACCAACTGCAACAGACAACTGTTCTGAGGTAGTAACCATGAATGTGGTAAGCGATGTAACTACTCCTGATGCAACCTGTGAGAACGGATATGTTAGAGTACGCACTTGGAATTTCACTGACGACTGCGGAAATGTAAGTGCAAACTTTGTACAGACCATTACTGTAATAGACAACACTGCTCCAGTAATCAATACATTGGCCGGTTCACTTGATGTGACCCTGCAGTGTTCAGATGCAGCAGGAATAACAGCCGCCCTTCTTATGGCACCAACTGCAACAGACAACTGTTCTGAGGTAGTAACCATGAATGTGGTAATCGATGTAACTACTCCTGATGCAACCTGTGAGAACGGATATGTTAGAGTACGCACATGGAACTTCACAGATGACTGCGGAAACGTAAGTGCAAACTTCGTTCAAACAATCACTGTAATAGATAACACAGCTCCAGTAATCAATACTTTGGCCGGTTCACTTGATGTAACCGTTGAATGTTCTGATCCATCAGCATTAGCTGCAGCACTTGCGTTAGTCCCAACTGCAACAGATAACTGTTCAGAAGTTCTGACCATGAATGTGGTAAGTGATATTACTACCCCAAATGCTACATGCATTAACGGATATGTAAGAGTACGTACATGGAACTTTACAGACGACTGTGGAAATGTAAGTGCAAACTTCATCCAGACAATTACCGTTGACGATAATACTGCTCCGGTAATTACTGCTCCGGCTCCAATAAATATCATTTGTGATATTAATAATGATCCAACAACTCAAATCAATGCTTGGTTGGCAGCTGCTTACGCAACTGATAATTGTGATGAACTCGTAACTGTAACCAATGATTTTGAAGGCTTCACCCAATCATGCAACGAAACAATAACTGTTACTTTCAATGCAACTGATGCTTGTGGAAACCAGGCTGTTCCTGCAACTTCAACCTTCACCTTTATTGATGAAATTGCACCTGTTATAACAACAGTGGCCGGTTCACTCGATGTAACAGTTGAATGTTCAGACCTAACTGGATTAGCAGCTGCACTTGCACTTGCTCCTACAGCAACAGATAATTGTGCCGTAGCACCATACATTCATTTAATTAGTGATGTTACTACAGCTGACGAGATCTGTGAAAACGGCTATGTAAGAATTCGTACCTGGAACTTTACTGACGACTGCGGAAATGCAAGTACAAGCTTTGTACAGACAATCACTGTAATCGACAACACTGCTCCTGTAATCAATACACTGGCCGGTTCACTTGATGTGACCCTGCAGTGCTCTGATGCAACAGGAATAACCGCCGCCCTTCTTATGGCACCAACTGCAACAGACAACTGTTCTGAGGTATTAACCATGAATGTGGTAAGCGATGTAACTACTCCTGATGCAACCTGTGAGAACGGATATGTAAGAGTACGTACATGGAACTTCACAGATGACTGCGGTAACGTAAGTACAAACTTCGTTCAAACAATCACTGTAATAGATAACACAGCTCCAGTAATCAATACTTTGGCTGGTTTACTTGATGCAACGCTGGAATGTTCAGATGCAACAGGATTGGCCACAGCCCTTGCTCTGGCACCAACTGCAACAGATAACTGTTCAGAAGTTCTGACCTTGAATGTGGTAAGTGATATTACCACTCCTGATCCAACCTGTGCAAACGGTTATGTAAGAGTACGTACATGGAACTTCACCGATGATTGTGGAAATGTAAGTGAAGACTTCGTTCAAACAATCACTGTTGATGATAATACTATCCCGGTAATCACTGCTCCTGCTCCTTTAAATATTGTTTGTGATATTACAACTGATCCATCAACACAAATCAATGAGTGGTTAGCAGCTGCTTACGCTACTGATAATTGTGATGAACTCGTAACTGTAACCAATGATTTTGAAGGCTACACACAATCATGTAACGAGACAGTAACCATTACATTCAATGCAACTGATGCTTGTGGAAACCAGGCTGTTCCTGCAACTTCAACCTTCACCTTTATTGATGAAATTGCACCTGTTATAACAACAGTGGCCGGTTCACTCGATGTAACAGTTGAATGTTCAGACCTAACTGGATTAGCAGCTGCACTTGCACTTGCTCCTACAGCAACAGATAATTGTGCCGTAGCACCATACATTCATTTAATTAGTGATGTTACTACAGCTGACGAGATCTGTGAAAACGGCTATGTAAGAATTCGTACCTGGAACTTTACTGACGACTGCGGAAATGCAAGTACAAGCTTTGTACAGACAATCACTGTAATCGACAACACTGCTCCTGTAATCAATACACTGGCCGGTTCACTTGATGTGACCCTGCAGTGCTCTGATGCAACAGGAATAACCGCCGCCCTTCTTATGGCACCAACTGCAACAGACAACTGTTCTGAGGTATTAACCATGAATGTGGTAAGCGATGTAACTACTCCTGATGCAACCTGTGAGAACGGATATGTAAGAGTACGTACATGGAACTTCACAGATGACTGCGGTAACGTAAGTACAAACTTCGTTCAAACAATCACTGTAATAGATAACACAGCTCCAGTAATCAATACTTTGGCTGGTTTACTTGATGCAACGCTGGAATGTTCAGATGCAACAGGATTGGCCACAGCCCTTGCTCTGGCACCAACTGCAACAGATAACTGTTCAGAAGTTCTGACCTTGAATGTGGTAAGTGATATTACCACTCCTGATCCAACCTGTGCAAACGGTTATGTAAGAGTACGTACATGGAACTTCACCGATGATTGTGGAAATGTAAGTGAAGACTTCGTTCAAACAATCACTGTTGATGATAATACTATCCCGGTAATCACTGCTCCTGCTCCTTTAAATATTGTTTGTGATATTACAACTGATCCATCAACACAAATCAATGAGTGGTTAGCAAGTGCTTACGCTACTGATAATTGTGATGATATGGTAACCGTAACCAATAATTATGAAGGCTACACACAATCATGTAACGAGACAGTAACCATTACATTCTATGCAACTGATGCTTGTGGAAACCAGGCTGTTCCTGCAACTTCAACCTTCACCTTTATTGACGAGATTGCTCCTGTTATTTCAACAGTTGCCGGTGGCATTGATGCAACCGTTGAATGTTCTGATGAACTTGGTCTGGTGGCTGCTTTGGCAATGGTTCCAACTGCAACTGATAACTGTACACAGGTTCCAACCATACATCTGATTAGTGACATTACAACTAACAGTACGGAATGCGATAATGAATACAATAGAGTTCGTACATGGAACTTCACAGATGATTGTGGCAATACCAGTGAAAACTTTACACAGACTATTAGTATTATTGACAACACTCCTCCTGTTTGGACCATCACTCCAACTGACCTGACCGTAGAATGTGACGGAGAAGGTAATACTGCAGCTCTGAATGCCTGGTTAACAGGATATGAAGGAATAGACAACTGCGGTATTGTTTCTATAACTAATAATTACACCGGTTTAAGCGACTTATGCGGTGCAACAGGAAGTGCAACAGTAACATTCTCAATCTCTGATGAGTGTGGTAATACTACCAACACAGTTGCAACTTTCACCATTGCTGACACACAGGGTCCGATATTTACTTATGTTCCTGAGAACATCACTGTGGAATGTGGTGGAACATTCGAAGTAGGCACACCAATAGCTAGTGATGATTGTTCATCAGCAGTAATTGCATATCTTGGTGAAGTCAGAACCGATGGTAATTGTGCAAATAACTACACCTTATTACGTACCTGGTCAGCAACTGACGATTGTGGTAATGTTTCTACTGCAACTCAACTCATAACTGTACAGGACAATACAGCACCTGAATTCACATTCATCCCTGCAAATGTTACTGTTGAATGTGATGAAATACCGGAAGTTGGAACACCAATAGCTACTGATCTCTGTGATCCTGAGGTTACTATTGCATACATTGGTGAAGTAAGAACTGATGGCAATTGTTCGAATAACTATACTTTAACCCGCACATGGACTGCAACCGACAATTGTGAAAATGTTGCAACTGCTACCCAAGTGATCACTGTTAATGATGATACAGCTCCTGTATTCACTGTTATTCCTGAGAACATCACAGTAGAATGTGACGGAACAGGCAATGCATCTGAATTGCAGAACTGGCTGAATAGCGCAATTGCCACTGACAACTGTGGTGTTGCAACTATTACCAACAATTATACAGGTTTAACAAATGATTGTGGTGCCACAGGAACAGCTACTGTTACTTTCACTGCAAACGACGGATGTAATAACATCTCGACGGTCTCTGCAACATTCACTATTGTTGACACACAGGCTCCTGAGATCAATGCTCCTGCAAATATCTTTGCTGACAATGATCCAGGATTATGTGGAGCTCAGGTTAATGTTCCTGTTCCAATTGCTTCTGATGACTGCGGTACCTTTACCATTACCAATAATATTACCGGTACTGGTAATGCAAGCGGTTTTTATGAAGTTGGCAGCACAACCATCATCTGGACAGCAGTTGATGAATGCGGTAATACTTCAACTGATCAGACTGTTGTTACAGTAGAAGATACTGAAGCTCCTCATATTATTTGTCCTCAGCATATCACTGTGGTAGCTGATGCCGGAGTATGTGAAGCATTCATTGAAGTTCCTCAGCCTATAGTTAGTGATAACTGCGAAATACGTGAAGTAACCAACACCTTTAACCATACTGATGATGCAACGGGTATCTATCCTGTTGGTACTACAGTGGTTTGGTGGACAGTTGTTGACATGAGCGGTAATACTGATAACTGCTTCATGAACGTGACGGTTATTGATGAGCAGGATCCTACTATTACATGTCCTGAGGATATCACTGTAAATACTGATCCGGGTGTTTGCGAAGCACAGGTTAATGTTCCATTACCTGAAGCTGCTGACAACTGTACTATCAACACATTGATCAATGACTTTAACGGTACAGGCGATGCAAGTGGCATCTATCCTGTAGGAACAACCATTGTTACCTGGACTGTTACTGATATGAGCGGCAATACTGCTACTTGTTCAATGACTGTAACTGTTACTGATAACGAACTGCCAACCATCATTTGTCCTGAGAATATATCAGTAAATACTGACCCAGGTGTTTGCGGTGCTGATGTAACGGTTCCACAACCTGAACTACATGACAATTGTGATGTCAATACTTTGGTAAATAACTTCAATAATACATCCAATGCTTCAGGTTTCTACCCAACCGGTATAACGGAAGTTATCTGGACTGTAACTGATATTCATGGCAACTCAGCCACCTGCACCATGACAGTAACTGTAACTGACAATGAGGCTCCGTCCATTATTTGTCCTACGGATATTGCTCAGAATACAGAAACAGGTATTTGCGGTGCCAATGTGACCGTTCCTTCACCTGAGGCTATTGACAACTGTGGTATTCACTCAGTAATAAATGACTTCAACGGTACTAATGATGCTTCAGGACTTTACCCAACAGGTGTTACTGTGATAACATGGACAGTTACCGATATTCACGGACTGACAGCAACATGTGAAACAACAGTTACTGTTACAGATAATGAATTGCCTGTTATCATCTGTCCTACAGATATCGAGATTGCAGCTGATCAGACATGCCAGGTCACTTTGGAAATTCCAGTACCTGAAGTAACTGATAACTGCGGTGTTGAGAACTTTATCAATGATTATACCAGTACTGCAAATGCCAGTGGAATTTATCCTGTAGGCTCAACTGTAGTTACTTGGACAGTTACTGATATCAACGGTAACATTACAACCTGCGCTATTACGGTTCACGTTACTGCTCCTCCTTTTGCTGTGGATGATTATGCCACAACTGAAGTTGGTACCCCTGTCACCATACCAGTACTTGTTAATGATACTGACTGCAACAACGACATCGTTCCTTCAACTGTAATCAATATTACTAATCCTGCAAATGGTTCAGTAATGGTTGATCCTGCAACCGGTGAATTTATCTATACACCAAATGCAGGCTTCACAGGAACTGATTTCTTTGAATATCGTGTATGTGATGCTGAAGGCCTTTGTGATGAAGCAACTGTAACCATTACTATTGAAGATACGGGTGTTGACAAGCTTATTGCAGTTGATGATGCCTATTCAATGGAAGAAAATACCGTACTAGAGATTACAAATCTTGAAAACGATATCTACACTCCTTATACCCCGGTAATCACTGTACTGGTTCCGCCAACACACGGTAACCTTGTAATCAATAGTGATATGACAGCTACTTATACCCCGGATACTGACTATGTTGGAACCGATGAATACACCTACATACTGTCAGATCTTAATAATGGTGCAACAGCTGATACTGCAATAACTACGATTACCATTGTACCTGCTCCGGCTCGTGATACCCTTATCATATACAATGTCATCACTCCTGATAATGATGGACGCAACGACAGATGGGTGATTGATGGAATTGAAGAATATGGTGATAATGAAGTGCTGATATTCAATCGCTGGGGTGATCAAGTTCGTCAGTTCGACAGATATGACAACACTACAGTTGTATGGGACGGCACAAACACTTCAGGTGATTTGTTACCCGCTGCTACCTACTACTACATAATCCGGTTACGCTCTATCGAGAAAGTTTATACCGGATGGGTAATCATCCATTCTAAAAAATAAACTTTGAGATGGGAAAATTAGTATTAAAATTGATCAAGTTAAACAGAAGTAAAATGAAAAAAATAGCTCTAATATTCAGTCTGACATTGATGACATATTGTGGCTTCGCTCAGAGGGATGCATTATACAGTCAATTCATGTTTAACAGGTTAATAATTAATCCTGCCTATTCAGGTAGCCGTGATGCGCTCACTTTAACACTCTTGAACAGATACCAATGGGTTGGTTTTGACGGAGCACCTCGAACATTAACCTTCAGTGCACATACACCTCTCCGCAATGAGAAGGTAGCACTGGGCATGTATGCTTATGCTGATATCAATGGACCATTTACCGATGTTGGATTCATGGCTAACTATGCTTACCGCGTGAGAGTGTACAATGGTACATTGTCGTTAGGTCTGCAGGCTGGTTTCAATCAGGTTAATGTTGCCTGGGATGAACTCAATTTCCGTGATCTTGATGATCCTTTATATATTGAGCAACCCGACAATAAGCTGCAACCTGATGCTAACTTTGGTGTATATTATTACACAAACAAATATTATGTAGGTGTTTCATCAAAGCAGCTTTTTGAATCCCAATATGGAAAAGTGGAAGCTGTAGAAGGTAAAAGTACCTATAGCAAACTGGCACGACATTTCTATGGTATGGCCGGTGCCGCAATCCCTTTCAGTTCCAGAATAGTTTTTAGGCCCGGACTAATGGTTAAATATACCGACAATGCGCCAATTAACTATGACCTTAATGCCAGCTTCCTCTTTAATGACATCATTTGGCTGGGAGCTTCCTACCGTACAAACATTAATGCCATTACTACTAAAAATGCAGTGGTATTTATGGTCGAACTTAACCTGACCAAGAACTGGAGAATTGGTTATTCCTATGATGTTTACCTTAGCGAAATCAAGCTGCATAATGATGGATCTCATGAAATAATGATCTCTTATGATGCCAACTTATTTAAGCCACGTACACTTACACCAAGGTATTTCTAACAGTTTTGTCAAGAGTTAATAGTAATGAAGTTAAAAAATCAGTGAGATGAAAAGCAGATACTTATTAATAGCCGTAGTGCTGACATTAATAATCAGTAGTTGTTCACCCATAAGGAGAGCAGAGCGGTTGTACCAGGGACTCGAATTTTCAAAGGCTGTTCCTGTCTATGAGAAAATAGCCGAAAAAGGAAATAAACACTCTGCAAAAGCTTATGAGCGCCTTGGTGATATAAACAGACTTTCAAGCCATTTTGAGCAATCTGCTGCAGCTTATAAGAAGGCAATAGAAATTGGTGGTGTGGATCCTGAGGTATATATTAACTATGGACAGGTGTTACGTAGTCTCGGCAAGTATGGTGAGGCAATTGAACAGTTTGAGCAATACATGAAGCTCAACCCATCTGATACCCGTGCAAAATTGTATGCCGATTATTGCCGACAAATTCTCAATAAGAGTAATGAGACAGAGTTTTATGAAATAGCCAATGCTAAGGGACTAAATACTCCCTACTCAGAATTCTCTCCTGTGATAGTTGATAATCAAGTGGTTTTTACTTCTGACAGGAGATCAAGTTCCGGAGATAGAAAATACGGATGGACAGGTAATTATTACCTGGACCTTTATAAAGCCGGAGTACCGGATCCAGCTGAACCGGAGAAAGCATCAGAACCTCAGCCTGAATTGTATTCAAATGACCTGAACATGGCTTTTCATGATGGACCCGCCTCATTCAGTCCTGACAATAAAACTGTTTATTTCACCAGAGTTTACAGAAAAGTTGGTGAAGTAGATACTTCACGATACTATACAAACAAACTGAAGATCTTTACATCAAAATACGATGGTAGTAAATGGTCGAATCCTGAACCATTCTATCTTAATAGTGAAGATTATTCTGTTGGTCATCCTGCCGTTAGTCCTGATGGTAATACATTGTATTTTGTTTCAGACATGCCGGGAGGCAATGGAGGAACTGATATATATACCGTAGATCAGGTTGAAGGCAAATGGAGCAATTTAAAGAATGCCGGTACTCAGATCAATACTTTTGGAAATGAAATGTTTCCCTTTGTTGATCAGAATGGTACTTTGTATTTCTCATCCGACGGACTGCCCGGACTGGGTAGTCTTGATGTATTCAAGTCATCCTTTAGTGATGGCAATTGGGCAAAACCTGAAAACATGAAAGAACCTATTAACTCCTCGGCAGATGATTTTGGCTTTTTTAAAAGCAAGACAGGCCAAGTGCTGTATAGCAGCAACAGGCTTGGGGGCGTCGGTGGCGATGATATTTATATGGCATCTTTAATTAAATATGCCGATTCAGTTATCGTTACCGGACTTGTTAAGGATCGCCAAAGCGGGGAGGTGCTTTCTAATGCTACTGTACTCTTATGGAATCAGAATTCAGATAATGTACTGGTTCTTAAAACAAATTCTGCCGGTGAGTACACCGCTACTCTGAAGCCAAATAATACGTATGTCTTCAAAGCTGTAAAGAAAGGCTATACAACAGATTGTCTGAACCTGAGGGTCCCGGAATATACCAGGAAAACCACCTTCCAGAATCGTGATCTGTTGTTGGTTAAGTTAAAAGTGAATGAAATCTTCAGACTTGAAAAAGTATACTACGACTTTGACAAATGGAACATCCGTCCGGATGCTGCCAATGAGTTGGACAAAGTTGCTTATTTCCTGAACCAGAATCCTTCGGTTAATGTTGAGCTGGGCTCACATACTGACTGCCGCGGCACTGATGCTTATAATGTCAGACTTGCTGACAGACGTGCAGAATCTGCAGTTAAGTATATACTTGAAAAGGGTATAAATAACAACAGAATCACTGCCAAGGGATACGGTGAAACTCAACTTGTTAACAAGTGTAAGGATAACGTAGAATGTACTGAGGAAGAACATCAGGACAATAGACGTACTGAAATTAAGATTACAGGATTAGGAATTGATGACCAGGGCGAGAATGTGGAACCAATTGAAGCATTTAAAAATGGCCAGGTAATTAAAGTAACTGATCTCAAACAAGACTTCTTTCTCAATTGTTCAGAAGAGAAAGGACTCTGATTTTTTTCTATTGCCCCCTTTTTCCTTTTAATACGTTTCCCTGGGAAGCCTTCTGAAAAGAGGGCTTCCCTCTTTTTATGCATAGGCCGCTCGCTTTGTTGTTATTAGCTTGAAAATGATCAGCCTTAACCAGGGTTTAATTAAGGATTCATTTTTACCAAGTCCAGTACAAGTCCAGTACAGGTCCAGTACAACTCCAGTATAACTCCAGTTATAGCGTCATTTACTGGAGTTGAACACCACTTATACTGGAGTTATACTGGAGTTGACAAAAAGGAAGGTTTAACTTTAATAAGTATTGTCTGCTTCCGATGATGGTGTATTGTAGGATACATTCGTTATAATTAAATTTCTATATTTGTATTCCGTCTGCACGGAAATTTCAATTATCACATTGGTAAAAGCATCGTCTCTTATTCATCTATGAACCTGACTTTTTATCATTATCCGAAATGCAAGAAATCAAGAGCAGCGCTTGAATACATAAAGCAATTGGGAATTGAGCCTGTGCTTGTGAATTATGTAGAGGAAGGAATCAGTTCAGATAAGCTTAGGGAATTGTTTGGTTTGCTAAATTTGCAGCCTTCAGGAATGGTGCGTCAGCAAGAAGAATATTACAAAGAGAACTATAAGGATCAGGAAATATCAGAACTGGAGTGGATTAACATATTGTCGGAGTATCCTAAACTACTCCGACGCCCTATTGTTGTTGAGGGAAACAAGGCAGTTGTGGCCGATCCACCCCAGTTAGTCAATCAATTATTAACCGCATATACAAAACAAGATGAAGACAAGAACTGAACACGATACAATGGGCAATATTGAAGTGCCTGCTGATAAATATTGGGGTGCCCAAACCCAGAGATCACTTGATAATTTTAAAATCGGCGATGGTAAAATGCCCATTGAGATTATCAGGGCATTCGCTATTCTGAAAAAAGCTGCGGCTTTGACTAATCGTGATTTGGGAGTACAATCGTCTGAAAAAGCGGAGCTGATCAGTAAAGTGTGTGATGAGATTCTTGCTGGAAAACTCGATGATCAGTTTCCTTTGGTTGTGTGGCAGACAGGATCAGGCACACAATCCAACATGAATGTGAATGAGGTCATTGCCAACAGATGCCACGTGTTGAACGGAGGGGTTCTTGGTGAAGGTAAAAGTCCGGTGCATCCCAACGATGATGTCAATAAGTCACAATCATCCAATGATACCTTCCCGACAGCTATGTCCATTGCAGCTTATAAAATGCTCATGGAAACCACATTACCGGGAGCAGAGGTGCTTAAAGATACCCTGAGGCTAAAGTCGTCAGCTTTTAAGGAAATTGTTAAGATAGGAAGGACCCACCTGATGGATGCTACACCACTGACGCTAGGACAGGAATTCTCAGGATATGTGGCACAAATGGAGCATGGTATCAGAGCTATAAAGAATACATTGCCGCATCTGGGTGAACTGGCACTTGGTGGAACAGCCGTTGGTACGGGAATCAATACACCCAAGGGATATTCAGAAATGGTGGCTAAAAAGATCGCCGAATTGACAGGCCTTCCGTTTACTACTGCTCCTAATAAATTTGAATCACTGGCTGCTCATGATGCTTTTGTAGAGTCATCGGGGGCCTTAAAAACTTTGGCAGTAAGCCTTATGAAGATCGCCAATGACACCAGACTGCTTGCATCGGGACCAAGATCAGGCATAGGTGAGCTCATACTTCCGGCAAATGAGCCCGGCTCATCAATTATGCCCGGCAAAGTTAACCCGACACAGAATGAAGCATTATCCATGGTATGTGCGCAGGTAATAGGTTGTGATGCTGCCATTACAATTGGTGCTACACACGGTCACTTCCAGTTGAATGTATTCAAGCCGGTAATAATTTTCAATTTCCTGATGGCTGCGCGATTATTGGGTGATGCCTGTGTTTCCTTCAATGATAACTGTGCTGTGGGTATTGAGGCAAACCTACCGGTTATCAAGAAGAATCTTGATAATTCACTAATGTTGGTTACAGCCCTGAACACGCATATAGGATATGAGAATGCCGCTAAGATAGCCAAGAAAGCACATGCAGAGGGTACAACCCTACGGCAGGCTGCCATTGAACTCGGTTTGGTTACCAATGAACAGTTTGATGAGTGGGTTGATCCTGCAAAAATGATTTAGATTATTTTTCCAATATCGGCTGCCAATCCACTGGAGGGAGCTTTTTAAGATCTCTCATTCTCCAAATATAAAAGTATTCAACCAAAACCTTTTGACGATAAATAGGTATTGTGTCAGCTTTTTCAATGGTGAAATAGTCATCATATAAATGATGAGGATTTTGAAAGTCATAGGTTGAGGAGATGAAATAAGCATCCATACCTTGCTTGATACCACCCCTATAACCTGTAATCCAGGCATATTTATGGGTACGTTCCAACGGAGCCATGGTCAGGACTTTGATGTCCATATCCCTGGCAATGTAGTAATCAATATTCGCGGCGGGAAACCATCTGTGAGAGATGATAGTGACAGAACTGTCCATTCTTCCGGATTTCAGATCGGCAGTATACAGTTCATAAAACTTATCGCCAAACTGCTTCCATCCGTACATGTCGAGAGTTATATCCTTAATTCCAATTCGCTTACCGGTATCTGGGTTAATACCTTTATTTAAAAATACACCGCAAAATATCTGTAATAATGCTGCACACAGAATGATGATGATAAACCCCAGACTCCATTTAAGCGCTTTAGGCAGCACTTGCTGCTTTTGACCTCCCTGCGTCAACTGCCTTAGCCAAAGTGCTGCCATCGGTATTAAAGTAACGTAGGCAGGGCCTGACCAGTGAGGGAGTGTTGAGCGGAATAGGGAAATGACAAGAAAAATAAAAATTACAGGTAGCGCAATATAGATTAGCAATAGTACACGGTCATCCCCGGGAATTAGCTTCTTTCTGAAAAATGCCAGTAAGGCAGCCAGAGTTATAGCAAAATTGAATGGGTTATTATAGAGTATCTGTCCTCCCAGCTCAGTGGCAAATGAATCGAGCCGGAACATGCGTTGCGTAACTTCAACCCTGTCACTGTGAAAGGTAAAACTGATAAATTCGTTGTCAAAATTCCATATCAATACCGGAATAAAACACAGAAAGGCTATAACAACTGCACCGTATGAATACCATTTGCCAAACCATTCTTTGTGTCGGAGGAAATAGAGGAACGTGCCTGCTACTATGAAGATTGAAGTGTATTTTGATAATAATGCAAGCCCGGCAGCAAGTCCGGCAAGAAGGAAGTATATTGCCCTGCGGGATTCTGTAGTGTCGCTACCCTGCATGGCTGTTACATGTGCAGTAGTTATACCTGTTGTTGAATGCCCGGTTGCAAAGCTCACTGATTTAGAGTCGCCAATAGCCAATAGTAAAAACAGGATACTCAACAGCCAGAACAACATCTGCGGACTATCGGGCATAATAAAGATGCCGGTAATTACAAAGCCATAAACAGAGAAATTATATAACAGGGCTGCATACCATCCTGTTTGTTTATCTGATAGGGTGACGCCTATTAAGTATATAATTATAGTACTTAAGGTGCCCGATACAATGGCTGCAAGCCTTATCCAACCCTCTGAATCGAAAGTAAGGTTTAGAGTAAAAAACTGAATAAACCATCCTACCATTGGCGGGTGGTCGAAATGACTCAGGTCAGGATAAAGAGCATAAGTGATGTAGTAAACCTCATCATTGCCCAGCTCAACACTAGACCCCAAGGTTAACCTTAAAGCGGTGGAAACCAGCAATAGGACCAGAAGGCGGTAATCCTTAAGACTGGAAAGAAGGTTTGACATAAACTAAATTAGCTTATGCAAAGGTAATCAAAACACAAGAGTGGCAATGCTGTGAGGCAGACTCTTCACAGGTAAAGCCTGACCATCTACCCACAGAAAGTAATCGGTTTCCTTGTCTGTTTTGTTCATGACTATAACCACCACTGAGCCATCGGGATTCAGGAAAGCAGTTGAAAGCAGTTGGCTGCGACTGGGCGATGCAATGATTCGCTTGGCTCCCGGTTTGATGAATTTTGAAAAATGACCAATGTAAAAGTAGGAGTTGGTATACTTGAGTTGGCCGGTACGGGTATCACCATGAAGAGGAGCAAAACAGAAATTGCCTACATGATTTGGGCCACCGGTTTCATCCAAAAGGATATTCCAATCGGTCCATCCTTCTGCTCCATTGTTGAAGTCATGGATCATCGATTCACCATATTCTTCTCCCAATGACCACATGTTATATTCGGTGGAATCAAAATTTTCAGCAGTTCCTTCGGTAAAAAGCAGATGCATATCAGGGAATGCTTCTTTAACTTTCCTCAGGTTATCATACATTGGCTCTCCGCCACTCCAGTCTTCATACCAGTGGAAACCTAAACCCCATACGTATTTTTTAACCTCAGGATCAGCAAAATAAGTTTGTGCACGCTGGTATATCAGGTCTCTGTTATGATCCCACATCATAATTTTTACATCCTGCAAGCCTTCTTTATGCATGGTAGGTCCAAGGTTGTTTACCAGAAAATCGCGTTCTTCTTCAGCGGTGAAAATGCAGCTTTCCCAGGTTTGCTTAGCCATTGGCTCATTCTGAATGGTGATTCCCCAAACAGGGATTCCTTCCTTCTCATAGCTCTTAATAAATTTAACAAAGTAATTTGCCCAGGGCTGGTAGAATTCAGGTAACAATTTGCCGCCCTGCAGCATGTTGTTTGTGCTTTTCATAAAAGCAGGAGGACTCCAAGGACTGGCATAGAATGTAACATTCCCACCAGCTTTCTTGATTGCCTTTTTAATCAGGGGAATTTTATACTGTTTATCATGCTTGATATTGAAAGAATTCAGCTCAGCATCACCTTCATCAATATATGTATAGCTGCCGCTAGAAAAATCGCAACTGTGAATATTGGTTCGAATCAGATTATAGCCGATTCCTTTATCTTTATCAAAATAGGCAGTTAGCACTTGTTCCTGTATATCCAGCGGTAGTTTTGCAAATGTTTCAGCTGATGCATCAGTTATTGCACCACCTATACCCACAAAATCCTGAAATGTCTTAGTAGGATCCACGAATACGCAAACCTGGGTTTCAACCGGCTGGCCAAAAGTTTTGAAGTAGTCATTGGAAGTGGGAGTGAGCTTGTAATCAGTATTTTCAGCTGTAGTATATACAGTTACTTTTTTAACAATAGGAGAGTAGCTTATTGATTTCTTCTGTGCTTCAGCTTGAAGCCCTCCTGCAACTAAAAAGCAAACGAGGAGGAGGATCCGGGTTATTTTCATGGTGTTTAATTTTTGGTTTTGTAAAGATAATTGATTGGTCACCATTAAAACAAATATTGACTTATAAAGATGAATACTGGTTTAAATGTGTTAACTTTTGACTGTTCTGACATAAAAATAGTGTTTTTTGGAAAAAAAATGCATTTTTTTTTAAAGATTAATGCTCAATTATTTGTTAAATGGCCTAATGAAAGTTATCTTTGTAGCTACGTGATGCATTTACATTGAAATATTAATGTTATATCCTCACAGTTTTTGATCAGGAGGAAGTAACATAAAGTTGGCATTTTTTCACTGAAGCTATTGAGAATTATAGTTATAATCCATTGATTTTAAACAAAACCAACTAAAAACCATGAAACAGACATTGAAACTAAGCTGGGTACTTATAGCACTCCTGGCAATTACAGTAATTTCATCCTGTAAGAAGGATGATGAAGATCCCAAAAAGGAGGTTATTGCTGGATTTACTTATACCATTGATGCAGAGAATTCATTAATGGTAGCGTTTACAAGCACTTCGCAAAATGCAACATCCTTAAGCTGGGAATTTGGTGATGGAACAACCTCTACTGAAACTAATCCTACTCACACATATACTGCTGCAGGTGTATTTAAAGTAAAACTAACTGCTACAGGTGAAGGTGGAAGTGATAATGTTTCTCAAGATGTGACTATTGTTAATGCAAATGAACTATTGACAATATTAACGGGAGGTACTGAAAAAACATGGAAACTCATTCGTGATGTTTCAACGGCAAGATATCCTCTTGAAGTTGGTCCGGATGATCCTTGGCAAATTTGGTGGGCATATGGTTTACAAGAAGACCTGGCAAACCGTACCTGTTTGCTCAACGACGAGTGGAAATTTACTGCTGACGGTGATATGATTTTTGATGCTAAAGGCGATTATTGGGCAGAAGGTGGTGTTTTCCATCCTGACCTTGAGAACAAGTGTCAGCCAACTGATCAGATGTACGGTCCGGCTAACGAGGACCTAACAGCCTGGGGCAATGGAACTCATACATGGGCAATTGAAGAAGGTAAACTTACTGTTACCGGTTTAGGCGCATATATTGGACTTTCTAAAGCTGCTACCGATGCAGAAGTTAAAGTTCCACAGGCTTCTGTAACATATAATATCATTAAACTTTCAGAAGGCTCAACTGATACCCTGATTGTTCAGACCTCATATATGGCTGGAACAACTCCTGCACATTGGAGGTTCGTACTCGTACATTATGATAATCCTGCTGATGAGCCCCCAATCCCTGGTCCATCACCAAGCGCTTCATTTGATATGACAATTGATAACCGTACCATAACATGTACAAATACTTCAACCAATGGAGTTACTTATTTATGGGAATTTGGTGACGGCACTACTTCAACTGAAACTAATGTAACTCATACATATGCTACAGATGGTGCTTTCAATGTCAAACTTACCGCAACCAATCCTAATGGATTTGGTGAAGCTGTAAAACTAGTATTTATTACTAATACTACACTAACCGATGCTCTTTTACAGGGTGGCGCATGGAAAATTCGTAATCAGGCAATTTCCGTATTCGTTGGTTCAACTCTCGGTAACCCCGATTGGTGGCAGGTTCCTTATGCTGATATGCAGCCAGGTGGTGGCTGGGCATGTATTATGGATGATGAATTTATATTCAGTGCCGGTGGTGCATATGAGTACAAAACAAATGGTGGTGCCCGCAATGATGGTTACAAAGGCACGGCTGCAGGTTGTTATACTGATGCTGAACTTGCTACTCAGGACTTCCCATTCAAGTCGGCTATTCACAGTTGGGTACTGAATACTGATGGCGACAAGCCATACATTGTTCTTACCAATGGTGTTTCAGAAGCTGCCTTTGTTGGATTCTACAAAGGATGGTATGGTGGAGAAAATGATGCTAACTCAACCGCTCCAAATGGTGGATTCCCAACCAACAGGTATGAAGTTTTGGGCTATGCTGATTCAGGTACTGCTGAATATTTATTCCTGACAGTTGACCTTAACGGTGATGCAGCCGATGGTGCATCATGGTCAGTTATCCTGGAAAGGTAATTTTAAATAATAAGTTCTTCTTGTCAAGAGTGAGATTATATTCTATATCTCACTCTTGATTTTTTAAACTGATTATAACCATGAAAATATCCTCGTTTTTTGTCCTGCTACTAATTGCCGGTAGCTGCGCTCAGCCAAAAGATGTCTTAGTATGGAGCGATGAATTCAATGGTAAAGGTGCACCTGATCCGGCTTGTTGGTCGTATGATCTCGGCGCAAGCGGATATGGCAATAATGAGATTCAAAATTATACTGATCAATTGACTAATTCTCGACAGGAGAATGGTTCCTTGATTATTGAGGCACATAAGAATGGTAATGAATGGACCTCAGCAAGATTAATAAGTAAGAATAAATTCAGTTTCACCTACGGTAAAATAGTATTCAGGGCAAAACTTCCGTCCGGGAGTGGCACATGGCCTGCTTTATGGCTATTGGCAGAGAATATAGATTCAGTGGGTTGGCCTGAAGGTGGTGAGATTGATGTGATGGAACATGTTGGCAAAAATCCGAGTGTAGCCCAGTGTGCCCTGCATACTGCATCAAGTTTCGGAAATACCATAAATAAGAAAGAATACAGTGTTCCCGACTTCAACACTGCATTTCACACCTATGAAGCGAACCGTACAGCAGACAAGATCGAATTCTTTATTGATGGGAACTTATATTATACCTATGAACCAACAGTTAAAGATGTGAATACATGGCCATTTGATAACCCGTTTTTTATAATAATGAATATTGCCATGGGTGGTAATTGGGGGAGTGATACTCAATATGAAACTGATGGATTAAAGAACGGAATTGAACCTTCACTTACCTCTGCACGGATGGAAGTGGATTATGTTAGAGTCTATAAAACGGCTGAAACAAAGTAACGGAAGGATAGGCCAGATGGCTGATTCTAAGTTTGTTTGGAATTCCAACTGTTCAACAAAATATTTTAATAATTGTATTAATTAATAGCAACCAACTCAAACGGATATGAAAAAAATAATTACGCTGCTATTTTTATCCCTCTTCACATTATATGCCTGGTCACAGACCAGAGTTATAACGGGTACGGTAACCGATGAATCCGGTCAGGGATTGCCCGGAGTAACTGTGTTACTGGTAGGAACCGGGACAGGGACTGTAACAGACCTGGAAGGTAAATACAGCATAAATGCCACCCAGGGGACTCTGCGTTTCAGCTTTATAGGCTATACACCGCAAGAATTTACCATTGGTGCGCAGAATGTGATAAATGTGGTGCTGATTGAGGAATTGACTGAATTAAATGAAGTGGTGGTTATAGGGTATGGCGTTCAGCGGAAAAAGGATGTAAGTACAGCTGTTGTTGTGGTTGATGATGAGGCAATAAGAGAAAGACCCATTGTTTCTGCAGCCCAGGCATTACAAGGTAAAGCAGCAGGTGTGCAGGTTGTGCAGAATTCAGGAAAACCCGGAGCATCAATGAGTGTAAGGGTCAGGGGAGCTACTTCTGTATTATCATCCAATGAGCCTTTATATGTTGTTGATGGGATTGTAGGTGCTGATATTCGCGGTTTAAATCCAAACGACATAGCAAGCATGACAGTGTTAAAAGATGCAACTTCAGCTGCCATATATGGTTCAAGGGGCGCAAACGGAGTTGTTATAATAACCACAAAGCGAGGCGAAGAGAATAAACCCCTAATTAGCTTCAATACCTATTTTGGTATGTCAAATTTAAGGAAACCAATTGAAGTTCTATCTACCAAACAATACCGTGAGCTGATGGATGAAATATCACCGGGTAGCGTTGATCCCGCGGAAACATCATATACAAACTGGAGTGATGAGGTATTCGGAACTGGAAATACCCAATCATATCAACTTTCACTCAGTGGTGGCGACAGTAAGAACAGGTATTATGTTTCAGGCAACTATCTCACAGAAGAAGGGATAGTGCGGCCTGCCAATTTTGAAAGAGTTTCTGTGCGAGTGAATCTGGATAATGAATTAAGATCTTGGTTGAAGTTGAATACCAGTATTTCTGTTGGGCAATTCAGCTCAAAGGATACACCTGATAATCTGAGTTCAGGTAGGGGTGGGGTTATTATGAGTGCTTTGAATACACCTCCTTTCCTGAATATATATAGTGATGATCCTAACCAGGTTGGTTGGTTTGATCCTAATCCTTTTCAGCCCTCATGGGAAAACCCTGTAGCTTACATGGAAGGCCCTGATCAGAAAAACATTGACCGGCAGATTTCCGGTAATATAGGTGCCGAAATAAGAATAATTGAAGGTTTGTACTACCGACCTAAAATCGGGGCCGATGTCAACAACCACCAATGGGATTATTTTTTAGATCCTGTTCGTACTGTTTATGGCAGACAACAACATGGTATTGGAAGAGCTGACAGATCAACTGAATTACGCTGGGTTGCAGAGCATACTCTTGATTATACCCGCTCATTCGGAGATCATAATTTTAGTATCATGGGAGGGAGCAGTGCAGAGAAATACAGAAGAGATGGCTCATATATGGAAGGCACAGACTATAATATAGATTTTGGTGTGCAAACAATTAATGCAGCTAACGTAATAGGAACTGCAAGTACTGATATTCAGGAATGGTCGATGGCTTCATTTATGGGTCGTATAACCTATAATTATGCTAGCAAGTATTATTTCCTGGCCAACTATAGGTATGATGGAACATCTAAATTATCTAACCCTTGGGGTAATATGCCTTCAGCTTCTGTTGCATGGCGTGTATCATCAGAACCATTTATGGAAGGGGCTGATTTTATTGATGATTTAAAGATTCGTGCAGGTTGGGGTGTAACCGGGAATGTGGAGGGTATTAGTAATTACTCTAATATCGGTGGGGTTTCATTTAACAGAAGACCTCCTACGAATCCCCCTTCAGGGCCGTCAATAAGCAATACTTCTTATGGAAACCCGGATTTGAAATGGGAGACCACAGAACAACTTAATTTAGGATTGGATCTCACAACATTTAATGGCAGATTGGTTCTAGCTTTGGATGTTTATAAGAAAAACACCCATGACGTGATTTTACCGGTTAAATTAACTTCATCGTTACCTATAAATACACTTAATACTAATGCAGGTGAAATTGAAAACAGAGGATTGGAATTCAGCATCAATAGTATTAATACTGTTAAAACTTTGAAGTGGACAACAGATCTGAATATGTCATTCAACAAAAATGAAGTTATTTCACTGGATTATACCAATGTGTATTCTTTTGGACACGTATACAGCAATAATGAGTATGGTGTAATTCTGAAAGAGGGAGTTGGATTAGGTACATTCTATGGATACATTTCTGAAGGGGTGGATCCGGAAACTGGCGACATTATTTACAAAGACAATAACGCAAATGGAATTTTGGATCCGGGTGATCGTACAATCATTGGTTCAGGTATGCCTGACTTCTTTTTTGGTGTTACCAACTCATTCAATTACAAGAAATTTGATTTCAATTTCTTCTTCCAGGGTAGTTATGGCAATGAAGTATTCAACTCTACCAGGATTGATCTGGAAGGAATGTTCGACAGCAAAAACCAATCAATTGATGTGCTCAGAAGATGGACTCCTGATAATACCATCACAGATATGCCCAGAGCTATTGGAAATGGAAATACCATCAATGTGCGCAACTCTTCAAGGTTTGTAGAAGATGGGTCTTATCTGAGATTAAAATCAATAACCCTTTCATATAGACTGTTGGAAAACCATAAAGTATTCAAACTATTGTCGTTATATGTAACAGGGCAGAACCTTTTAACATTCACAAACTACAGTGGATTTGATCCTGAAGTAAGTCAGTATGGCAATAATGCCATTGAAACAGGATTTGATTATGGGACTTATCCTCAATCAAGGACTGTAATTATTGGTTTAAATGTACAATTCTAAAAAGCTAAAGAAGATGAAACGATATATCAAAATCCTGTTAATAGCATCGTGGCTGATGCCATTTTATGCTTGTGAAGACTTTTTGGATATTGATCCACAATCACAACCGGTAGCCATTGATAAAGGCGATGTGAATGATACCGTGATTTATGAAACTGCTGCTCAATTTGAGGCTGCACTTGGAGGAGTGTATAGTGATTTCCGTAATGAATACTGGGAACTTGACATTTTTGTCAATGCGGATGCTCAGTCGGATGATGCTTATGCCGGAGCTGACAATCCTGCAAACTTCCAGATAGATGAGATGCGTATTGACGCTACCAATTCAAATGTTAGCCGTGATTGGGCCTACTTATACGGAACAATAGGACGGGCTAATGTTATTATCAATAATGTATTTGAGATCAATGAAGCCGGATTTACTGAGCAACGAAAAGGTGAAATAAAAGGGGAGGCTTCCTTTATCAGAGCATATAATTATTTCCAGCTTGTTCAATTATGGGGCGATGTTCCTTTGCAGTTAAAGGAGGTTACAACAGTCAGTGCTGAACTGCTACCGATAATATATCCTCAGATGTTTCCTGCAAGATCTACCCAAGAAGAAGTTTATAGCCAGATCATTAAGGATCTTGAATATGCATTGGGTACTGTGCCGACAACTTCCTTAGATAAAGGTTACGTTACAAAGGGATTAGTTAATGCAATGCTGGCTAAAGTTTATGCCACAAAAGTACCTCACGATTATGATAAGGTTATTCAATATTGTGATGCTGTTATAAATGGCCCATATAGCCTTTTACCGGAGTATGATATGTTATGGAATAATGAAAACGAGAATTCATCAGAAGCAATCTTTGAAATCAATTATGAGGGTACATCTTCTTCTGGCAATTGGGGTGCTAGTATGTTCAGGGGAACTGACTGGAAGAAATTCAATACTCCATCGCATGATCTGGTTGCTGCCTTTGATGCTGAAGGTGATGTAATACGTAAAAATTCTTCTATTGAATTCCAGGATGTATCAGGCAAATGGGGTGATCCTTACTGGCCACAGGAACATTATCCGTTTGGCAACAAGTACCGTAATATTTCCAGTCCAAGTGGACAGAACTATATATTCCTACGTCTTGCTGATATTATCCTGTTGAAAGCTGAAGCCTTGAATGAAAAAGGTGATGTGGAAGGGGCAGCTGATTTGGTTGATCAGATTAGAGCTCGTGTTGAGCTGTCAGGAACACCTGCAGCAACACAGGCAGAGATGCGGCTTGCCATTGAGAAAGAGAGACGCCTGGAGCTTGCATTTGAAGGTCACAGGTGGTTTGACTTGAAGCGAACAGGCCGTGCTATTGAAGTTATGAGCAATGTTAAAGGTCCTGATGGTGTTTCTATGGGTTATCAGGTTAATGAGAATAAACTTGTTTGGCCAATACCACAGTCAGAGATGGATAACAATGGTAATCTTATCCAGAATCCGGGTTATTGAGGTCTGCATAATCACCCACTTGTAAAAGTGGATAATAATTAGGAAAAGGAAAGGTTATTTTCAGCGAAAACTGTTTTATAACCTTTCCCTTTCTATTTTTGTAGGAAACTTGTAATTTCTAAAACTGAGTAATTTATTAATAATCTGCGTCATGACACTACACGAAATATCCTCACGATTTTTATCAACCAGGTTAATGTTTATTTTAACCTTTTTACTACTGACATTTTCAGGGTGTGAAGGCAAAGATAATGACCCACCTGATGATCCTCCTAAACCAACGGATACCATAGTAGCTCAAGCTTATCTAACCAGAGGTGACCAGGTGAAATTATTCAACAAAGAAGGAGATATTCCTATAAAACCGGCAGCGAATGCTTCATGGCCAGTGATTACAATAGATACCACTATTACTTATCAGACAATTGAGGGGTATGGTGCTGCACTTACCGGTTCGTCAGCCTATCTGATGAATCGCAAGATGAGCAGTGGAGCCAGGGGAACCCTACTCCGGGAATTGTTTGATCCCAATACTGGAATTGGAATATCCTATTTGAGGTTAACAATGGGCGCTTCTGATTTCTCACTTTCCAATTTCAGCTATGATGATATCCCCACAAGTGAGAATGACTTTGAACTGCAACACTTCTCCTTTAGTCAGGATACGCTGGATGTAATTCCTGTGGCAAAAGAAATTGCTGAGGTATTTCCTGAAATGACTTTTATGGGATCACCCTGGAGCGCACCTGCGTGGATGAAAACCAGTAAGAGTATGGTTGGAGGAAGCCTTAGAACAGACTGTTACGGGACTTATGCTGCATATTTTGTGAAATACATTCAGGGAATGGGTCAAAAGGGAATTAAAATTGATGCGATCACTCCACAGAATGAGCCGTTATATTATACTGCATCATACCCATGTATGGATATGTCGTCAGCAGCTCAACTCAGCTTCATAAAAGATCATCTGGGTCCAAAATTTGTGGAAGCAGGATTAGATACTAAGATTATACTGTATGATCACAACTGGGATCATCCTGAATATCCAATTAATATATTAAATGATCCAGATGCCAAACAGTATGTAGCGGGTTCTGCTTTTCATGCCTATGGAGGACAGGTAAGCGCCATGAGTACCGTTCATAATGCACATCCGGATAAAGGATTATATTTTACTGAGATATCAGGCGGTAGATGGGCAACTGACTTTTCAGAAAACCTCATGTGGAATATGCAGAACATTTTCATGGGTACAGCACGCAATTGGTCAAAGAATGCCCTTCTTTGGAATTTAGCGCTGGATGAGAATGATGGGCCACAGAACAATGGATGTGGCGATTGCAGAGGCGTAGTTACGATTAATTCAGGTTCAGGGGTAGTTACAAGAAATGTTGAGTATTACGCTCTAGCGCATTTTGCCAAATTCATAAGGCCGGGTGCAATACGCACCATGACAAAGATGCCTTTAGGATTGGGTAATTTTGATGCTATCAGTTTTCAGAACACCGATGGCACGAAGGTACTGGTTGCATTAAATGCAAACACCGATGCCAAGGTATTCACCGTCAAACAGGAAAAGAAAAATATGAGTTATACTCTTCCAGCAAAATCAGTTGTTACAATTGTGTGGAAGTAAATTGCTAAAAATCCGTGCGTCGTTATTAAATTGTCTGAAAGCCACAATATATTTATACGGAAGAGTTGATTAAAAGATTTTGAATATATTTTTAATAAATCGGGTTGTGCTGATATGATTATTTGTAAGACATTATTAATGGATAGTGAAGTAAATATGAATAGATAATATAGAGAATATTATTTAATCCAGAGATGAATTTAAAAAAAAAGAACCTGCAGTTTTTGCAGGTTCTTTTTTTACTGTATTGTTTGAAAAACAACTTAAATCTATTCTTCTTCCTTCTCCTGTTCTTCGTAAGCTTTCAGCAGGGCAGTCTGAACATCGCCAGGAACCTGTGAATATTCGGCAAACTTGAGTGAATAAGCACCACTACCACTGGTTAATGAGCTGAGAGCGGTTGAGTATCTGTTCATTTCAGCCAAAGGAACCTTGGCTTTAATCTTCTGGTAATTACCTTCACTGTCCATACCCATGATTACAGCACGACGGCCCTGAAGGTCAGTCATGATATCACCCATGCGGTCAGCTGGAACAATAACTTCCACATCATAAATCGGTTCAAGAATCTTAGGACCTGCATTCTTAAATGCTTCTTTGAAAGCCTGGCGACCGGCAAGTTTAAATGCTAATTCGTTGGAGTCAACAGGGTGCATTTTACCGTCATAAACATTTACAACGATATCACGGGCATAAGAACCTGTAAGTGGGCCTTCTTCCATTTTCTCCATGATTCCTTTGAGGATAGCTGGCATAAAACGGGCATCGATAGAACCACCAACGATACAGTTGTTAAAGACAAGTTTACCACCCCAGGATAACTTATGTTCTTCAGTTCCGCGAATCGGGAATTCTTTCTGAGGAGTCATATCATCGGTATAAGGCTGTATCAACATGTGTACTTCACCAAACTGACCGGAACCACCTGACTGTTTTTTATGACGGTACATGGCCTTTGCAGACTTGGTGATTGTTTCACGGTATGGAATACGTGGAGCATAGTATTCAATTATGATCTTCTCAATATTCTCCAACTGCCACTTTGCAATGTTAAGGTGTAATTCACCCTGTCCACGCATAATGATCTGTTTAAGCTCTTTCGAATACTCTACGGTGATAGTTGGGTCAACTTTCTGAAGTTCAGTTAGTGCAGCACCAAGTTTCTCGTCATCTGACTGATTTTTTGGTCTCAGTGCCATACTGATACGTGGTGAAGGGAACTCAGTAGGTTCAATTACATCACTTGCATTCTTAGGGCCATTGAGAGTAGTGTTGGTGCGGCTGTTTTTGAGTTTAATTGTTGCAGCTATATCACCGGCAATTGCTTTTTCAAGTTTCTCACGTTTTTTACCTGCAACGGCAAACAACTGGGGAATGCGTTCTTTTGAACTGTTAGAGCCATTAACGAGGTCCATTGCCTCAGTTACTTCTCCACCATATACTTTAAAGAATGAGATTTCACCCAAATGCTCCTCAATAGAGGTTTTAAAGATGAATAATGAAGTAGGATCAGCAGAATTGCATTTCAGTTCCTTACCGGCAGTGGTTTTACGGCCCGGCATTTCATTTGGTGCAGGCAGATAACTATTTATAAAATCAAGTAGACGGTCAACGCCGATATTTGGTTTGCCTCCAATGCACATTACCGGGAACATACCGCGTTTAATGATACCTAGCTTCAATCCGTGGATCATTTCCTCTTCGGTCAAAGTACCTACTTCGAAGAATTTTTCCATGAGGGCTTCATCGTTTTCTGCGGCTGCTTCAATAAGTGCAGCATGCATTTCTGCCGCTTTGTCTTTTTCATTGTCAGGAATATCGAGTACCTCAGCCTTGCCACCGTTAGCGGGGTATTTTAACATTTTCTGCTGTAGAACATCAATAATAGCATTAAAGCCTATACCTTCATTAACAGGATATTGGATGGGGACTACTCCACCATGAAATTGTTGTTTTAACTGGCGAAGTGACTCCTCGAATGAAGAGTTCTCATGTTCCAAATGGTTTACAAGAAATACAACCGGAGTTTTAGCTTTGGCTGCATGCCTCCAGTTTATTTCTGTTCCAACTTCAACGCCATTCTGTCCGTTTACTACCATCAGTGCAGTATCACATACATTAAGTGCTGCAACAACTTCGCCGATAAAATCATCGAAACCGGGAGCATCAATAAAATTGATTTTATTGCCTTTGTGCTCCACATACATTACTGTTGACAATACTGAATTTTGTCTTTCAAGCTCTATCTCACGATAGTCAGAGGTTGTATTTTTATCTTCAACTGTTCCGCGCCTGTTTATTAGGCCACCTTCAAACAACATGGACTCTGAAAGGGTAGTTTTACCTGTCTTTGCACCTCCAATGAGTACGACATTCCTTAATTCATTTGTTTTGTAAACCTTCATATTGTTAATTGATTACGTATAGTTTTTACTGATGATAGGGCGCAAAGATAGAAATTATTCTGAAAGAATAATATCAAATTTAACAAGACTAAGGAACTGTTGAACACGGTCATAAAGACTACCGTTCTTAAGTTCCTGTAATGCTTCTGTACCAAATTTTTCTACAGCAAAAGAAGCCATGGCAGAACCGAAAATTATTGCCCTTTTCATGTTATCGAAAGAGATATCGTCAGTTTTAGCCAGGAAACCAATAAAGCCGCCTGCAAATGTATCGCCTGCACCGGTAGGATCAAAAACTTCTTCCAATGGCATTGCAGGGGCAAAAAACACCTGGTCTTCATGAAACAACAGTGCACCATGTTCTCCTTTCTTAATGATAAGAAACTTAGGACCCATGTTCAGTATTTTGCGCGCTGCCTTTACTAAGGAGTATTCGCCTGACAGCTGACGGGCTTCCTCGTCATTAATGGTTAGAACATCAATCATTGTCAATACTTCCAGAAGATCTTCCAGCGCTGTATCCATCCAGAAATTCATAGTATCCATTACAATAAGTTTCGGTCGCACAGGCAGTTGTTGAATTACACTTTTCTGGATTGCAGGCGTAAGATTGCCCAACATAAGATAGGAGCAATCTTTATATGAAGGCGGTAATTGGGGATCAAAATCAGCAAGTACATTTAATTCTGTGGTTAAGGTGTCGCGGGTATTCATATCAATATGATACTTACCCGACCAAAAGAAGGTTTTACCTGAAGGAATTTTTTTTATTCCTTCAGTTTGAACTCCGGCATTGTTCAATAATTGGATGTATTCATCAGGGAAATCACCGCCAATAACGGAAATCACCTTCACATCATTGTACAATTTAGCAGCAGCCAGACTTATGAAGGTAGCAGCGCCACCAAGAATTTTATCGGTTTTACCAAATGGGGTTTCAATAGCATCAAATGCTACTGTACCGACGATAACTAGACTCATTTACAGTTAATTAAGGTATATAAGAAGTTTATTTTTTGCGTTGCAAAAGTAGTCTAATAGATTCATTTAACAAAGTCATACTGATCTATTTACACTAATAGAGCAATGAAAGGAGTTATATAGGAACATCTAAAAAGGAAAAGAGGCGTTAAGCCTCTTTTCCTTTTTGTAATATAACAGTGTAATTTAATTCAAATGATTTCCATAATTGATGTCATCAATATCCGTCATTCTGAACAAATGCACCGGCCGAAAGATCTATTTCAGATTGTGGTATAGGTAAGAATCCCCTGGTAGCAGGTTTAAACTGAACATCAAAGAGGATCTGATCACCAACGTAATTTGGTCCTCTGATCCCTGAATAGGTAAGTTGTGAATCAGCGTATTCAACACCTTTACGGAGAAGGTCGAAATACCTTAGACCTTCCAGTGATAATTCAAGTCTTCTTTCCTTATAGATGTTTTCAGGAGTTGCGGGGATGGGGGTTAAGCCAACACGTGCACGTACCCTGTCGAGGTATGACTGTGCATTGGGACTACCAAGTTCAGCTGCCATAAGGAGTACATCAGAGAAGCGGATAATCCTGGTATTGCAAGTACGATTGAGTTCAAATTGTCCGTTAGAGCCATAGTGTTCTGCATCGGAAGTATATTTCTGTGAGAAGTAACCGGTATGTTGATATGCTTTTTCCAATGTGCCATCCAATTCACCTTCTTCAAGTACAGTCCATTCATATCTTGGATCATCCTTTATATCATCTACGAGTTTTTGACTAACGGTACCAAAACTCCAGCCTCTGTTCCATTTGGCAGATTGGCCAACACGTGGGCCCTGCATTTGAGCTGCAAGATTACCTTCACCACCTCTTACATAACCCCAGTCCCACCATGCAGGTGTGTCGCCATGAGAAACCTCGAATACTGACTCGACACCATTTTCACCTACAAGTTTGAAATTATCTTCATAATTCTCCAAGAGATCATGGCCACTGTTTGCAATAAGGTCATCAAGATAATTAACTACTACTCCACGGTTAACAGTAACATCTCCAGCCATTAATTCCTGTCCATAAACTCCATTATAGAATAGATAGACTCTTGCCAGCAAAGCCTGTGCAGCCCACTTGGTGACTCTTCCTGCTTCTGCTGCGGGAACAGATGCCGGCAGATCAGCCATTGCATCTACCAGGTCAAGAGCAATTTGGTTATAAACTGCGGAAGGTTCTGCCTGTGGTTGGGAATATTCTGATGGGCCTTTTACTGTGGCCGTAAGCAGTGGTATGTTTTCAAAGAATCTTACCTGTTCAAAATAGAAATAGGCTCTCAGGAATTTTGCTTCAGCAATCAACCTGGTTTTAAATTCCTCTGTGGAAGCCACCCCTTCTATTTTTTCCATTAGAAAGTTAGCCCTGTATATTCCCATATAATTTCTGATCCAGATAGCATGTGCCAGTATGTTATTTGTAGGAATGTTAAAAGTATTCAACTGATCTTCTTCCATACCATCATTTGCATCTCCACCACCGGCATAAGAATCATCTGAGAGCATATCAGAAACTGTGATGAAAGGAGCCCATGATGGACCAGCCTGATCATATCCCAGTACATCATACACGGCAACCAGTCCCTGTATTGCCTGTTCTTCGGTCTTATAGAAGGTTGCTGTTACTTCCTGATCGAGAGGCTGCAAGTCGATAAAATCATCACTGCAACCCGTAAAGAGTAGGGCCAGGAATAAAAGTTTAAATATTTTGAATTTTATAGTTTGCATTTTCTGAAGGTTTTAAGATTAGAATGTGATGGTAGTACCTATTCTGAATGTTTGAGCCTGAGGATAAATACCTCTATCGATAGCGATATCGAATGAACTCATTGAACCAATTTCAGGATCCGCACCGGTATACTTTGTTAAGGTTAGCATATTTTCGCCGGAAACGTATACTCTGAAAGTTGTAGCACCAACCTTGTTAAGTATGCTTCGTGGCAAAGTATATCCAATTTGAATGTTCTTTAATCTGATATAAGATCCATCCTCAATATACAGGTCAGAAATCCTGTAGTTGTTGTTGACATCACTCCAAGTATATCTCGGTGTCTCATTAGAAGAACCTTCTTCTGTCCATCTATCCAGTATGGCAGTTGTACGGTTTGTGAACCGAAGATCCTGGCGTTGACTGCCATTGAAAATATCATTGCCATAAGTACCGATCAGGAGCATAGAGAAATCGAATCCTTTATATTCTGCGGAAGCATCAAATCCAAATGTCCAATCTGGTGTAGGGTTACCTATCATGGTTCTGTCAGTATCGGTAATGGCACCGTCTCCATTTACGTCAACAAAGCGTACATCACCTGGTACAGCTTTTGGTTGTAGATAATCGCCTTCACTATTAACATGATGAAAAATTTCATTTTCGTTCTGGAAAATGCCATCTGTTTTAAAGCCGTAAAAAAAAGCAATCGGCAGACCTTCCTCAGTTCTGGTCACCGTTCCAGCAATTGCCCATGGAGCACCTTGGATCACTTTTTCTTCGTTGCCGATTTTAGTCATCTTATTCTTGTTGTAGGTTGCATTAACTCCAACTCCATATTTAAACTCTTTTACCAATTGACGCCATCTTAAATTTATTTCAACTCCTTTATTCTGAACACTACCTACATTTGAAACAGGTGGATCATTGCCTACATGAGCAGGAACCGGAATTGTTTCTAATAGGCCATTGGTGTTTTTAACATAGTAGTCAACTGATGCAACCAGTTTGTTATTAAAAGCTTCAACATCTATAGCGAGATTAGTTTGCTCAGATTCTTCCCACCTGATGTCATTATTCTCTATATAATCAGGCGAAGCACCTACTAATCTGCCATTACCGAAGATATACCCTCTTGACTTATTGATAGTCGACAGGAAACCGTAATCCTTAATTCTGTCATTGCCATTTATTCCATAGGAAGCTCTGAATTTAAGTGCATTGATCGCTTCTATTTCCGGGAAGAACGATTCATCGCTCACAACCCATGAAACTCCTATGGAAGGAAATACACCGTATTTATTATTTGGACCGAATTTTGACGAACCGTCTCTTCTAGCGATAGCTGTCAATGAATATTTCTCTTTAAAGTTGTATGTTAAACGTCCGAATATAGATGAGAAAGATGAATGCCCTGCTCCACCATAGGCAGTCCATAAAGTATCAGTTGCCATGTTAAGATAAACATGATCAGGATCAATAATAGGAACACCCCTGTTGGATCCTGAAAGGTCTTCATATTCTGATTTGTTGGCTGAAGTACCACCCAGAATCGAGAAATTATGGTTATTTATTTTACGGGTATAGGATAACGTGTTCTCCCACTGCCAGTTAAACCAACGTTGAACGCGTTTGTTGACGGAAGTTGATTGGATATTACGCTGTGCATCATTAAGGTAGAAAAGCGGGCTATAACTATCGTCTGTGCCATAGGAGGCTTCTACACCCAATGTAGTATTGAATTTCAGTCCTTTTATAATCTCAAGTTCTCCGAAAATGGTACCAAATACATTGTCAAGCCGGTACTGGCTGTGCTGAGTTTCCAGCAAGGCAATTGGATTAACCACTTCACCACCTATCCATTCAGAAATACCATATATATTACCTGCTTCATCTTTTACAACCGGAAATGAGGAATAAGGCAGCTGAGCCAGAATATCAGGGTCTGTTTCAAACAGAGGTGTAAGTGGATCCATGTTCAAAGCACTGCTATAAGCGCCATTGAAGGATGCATTGCTTGCAACTCCACGTCTGATTACATGCGCATACGAGAGATTATTTCCAAACCGAAAGGCTTTATTAACTTGGTGGGTTGTGTTTAGCCGGGCAGTAATACGGTCAAACTGTGATTTATCACCACCAATAATTCCCTGTTGCGAAAAGTAGGACATGGATGATAAATAGGTGGACTTATCAGTTCCACCCGATACAGTAACTTCATGAGATTGAATTGGTGCATTCTTAACAAATAAGAGTTCCTGCCAGTCAGTGTCATATTTGGGAACTTCGTTCATATCGAATGGCTCAGAGAGCTTTGCATTCCTTGCACCTTCATTCATCATCATGCGGTACTCTTCTGCATTCAGCATTTCTAATTTATTTCCAACATTTTGAATACCCTTATAACCGGAATATGATATGCTCATTTTCCCTGCTTTACCTGATTTGGTAGTGATTAAAACTACCCCGTTGGCAGCCCTGGCACCGTAAATCGCGGCAGAAGCTGCATCTTTAAGAACTTCAATTGATTCGATATCTCCAGGATTAAGTTGGTCAATACCCCCTCGTACCATACCATCTATTACGTATAAAGGCTCTGAGTTACCTGTTGTACCAACACCTCTGACACGGATCGTTGGTGCTTCACCCGGTTGGCCTGATTGATTGGTGACCTGAACACCGGCTGTTCTACCCTGTAAAGCCTGATCAACACGAAGTATCGGCATTTTGTCAATATCTTCAGATTTTACACTGGCAATAGCACCTGTTACCACCTTTTTCTTCTGAGTACCGTAACCGATTACAACAATTTCACTAAGATCGGTTACTTCAGTTGCAAGGTTAATATCAATAACTGCTCTGTTATTTATGGTTATCTCTTGCTTGAGATAACCAATGAAAGATACTACTACTGTTGCATTAGCGGATGAAACTGAAAGAGTGTACTTTCCGTCAATGTCAGTAATTGTCCCATTTTGTGTGTTTTTCTCAACGATGGTCACTCCTGGTATCCCCAATCGTGAATCAGCATCGTAAACTATACCGGTAATTTTATGGGTTTGTGCAAACAAAAAATTTGCATTAACAACCATAACCAGCAAAAGAAGTAGTTTGCGTAAGTTGTTGTTCATTTGATGATTTTTAAGTCTGGTGTGTGTGAATTTGGTTTATTAATGTTGATGATGTATTAGATTGGATAATTAGATTTTACTGAAAAACGCGTATATAATCAACTTTCATTTGTTGCGGAAAAACAGTTGATGTGTTTGGATATCCAGGCCAATTCCCACCTACTGCAACATTAAAGATGAAGAAAAAAGGTTCATGAAATTCAGTCATGTGTGCAGGAGTTGTATTGATCACATAAAACTGTTTATCATTCATCAGCCACCTGATGGAAGTTTGGTCCCAGATTATCGAGAACACGTGGTACTCATCTCCAAAGGTGCCAGATAGCAGTGTTGTAGCTCCACCCGCCTGGACATGTCCATTGTCGTCCCAGTGAACAGTACCGTATGTAGTATTTTCTCTGCCGTTTCCTCCAATCATCTCCATTATATCCAATTCACCGCAAGCGGGCCATCCAGCTGACTGAAAATTGTTTCCTAATAGCCATAATGCAGGCCATATACCCTGTCCTTGTGGAAGAAGTGCTCTTATATCAACTCTACCATATTTGAATGATTTCTTATTTCTTGTTACCATCCTGGCAGAAGTATAGTTGCTGCCTTGGTATGTTTCTTTTCTGGCTTCAATGATAAGTGTGCCTCCGTCAACAGAAGCATTTTCTTTTCTATAGAATTGGAGCTCATTATTACCCCAGCCACCAGCACCAGTTTCGAAAGTCCAGAAATCAGTATTCACTGTCGTACCATCGAATTCATCATTCCACACCATTTCAAGTCCATCATAACTTGTTGCTGAAAAATATCCATCCTCTACAGAAACCGGATCTTCCTCACCAATAGTAACAGTTCGCTGTTCTTTTGCATATCTCCCTGAAGTAGCATAAGCTCTTACTATAATTAAATGATCGCCGGGTTCGGTAAACAAATACTCAAATTCACCAGTAGTATTCGATGCCTCTGGTTCTTCATTCTCGTCTATGTATAATTGATATTCGATAGTATTATCAGCTTGCGCAACTATGGTGACTTTGCCAATTTCCTCAGTTGACACAGTGACTACTACGGTCAAGTTCGTAGGAACAAGAACATCATCGCCGTCGGGGTCTTTGTCTTTGCAGGAGCTTACTATTAATAAGAGAAGAAAGAGTGTATAAAGTGATTTTTTTATAGCCATATTTTTAAAGTTATTATCTGTTCTGCAGGATTTTTCGCCCATAAAACAAAGTTATAAATTATTAAAATTGCAAAGCAGCAAATCGGAAATTAAGTGGAATTAATGTACAAATATAGCTAATTAAATACGAGTTTATTGGACTGCTTAAATACAATTCAGTTGGACAGCCACAGAGATTCATAAATGACCCATTTGTGCCAGCTTCAAGTGTTAATGAAATAGAGGTATAATAAGTGAGAAGTGCAAATTATTATTAAATTTGATGCCTATACCCTGATTTAATGCAGTCGATTTTCAGAAATCTCCTTTTACTTCTTGCATTAATTGCTTCCAGCGATTTATGGGGGCAACATCCAGTTTTAAGGAATTATACTGTAGATGATGGACTTCCAAGTTCTGAGATTTACCATGTATTACAGGATTCCAAAGGGTACATTTGGATGGCAACCAATATGGGGGTAAGTCGGTACGATGGCAGGTCATTTAGAAATTTTGATATTCAGGATGGACTACCAGAAAATACAATCTTTGAGATTTATGAAGACGAATTAGGAAGATTATGGTTCATAAGTTTCCCTTTTCAACTATCCTATTACTGGAACGATAGCATTCATCCGTATAAATACAATGACATTTTAAGGAATATTGCCGGGCATGGTTCAATACCTCCAAAAAAATTATTTCAGGTAGAATCAGATGGCAGTATCATTTTTACCTTCATTTATAATGGTATAATTAATAGGATAACAAATAATGGTCTCCTCAAAGTAATGAGTGAAGTTTCCGAAAAGTCCTCTGCATTAGAAGTATTGGAAATCAAGGGTCAACTATTTGCAATAAAGAATTCGATAAGAGATGAAAAAAGTTTAGTGCTTAGATGGAAAAATGAAATTGGAGAATTCAATATTCCAATTGAGAATAGTAAGAGTGAAGACACATATGGTAATATATTCCTTCAATTATCTACAAAGGGAGATTTGCTTTTTGCTATAAATAATACATTGACAATTGTTAAACCGACAGGTGAATTTAAAACACACAACCTTAAAAGCAGGATTTTATGGTTAAGCATAGAAGATGACGGGAATATTTGGATTGGAAACGAATTAACCGGCATTCAAGTATATTCATTGGAACATATTACCGAGGGGCCAATTGAGAAATTTCTTGACGGTAAATCCATTTCATCTGTTTTAATTGATAATGAAGGAGGCACTTGGTTCACCTCCCTTGGTTCAGGTGCTTATTATTTTCCATCACATGCGTTTACAACCTATACTACAGATGATGGTCTTGATGGAAATAATATTCAATCTGTAGAGAAGTTTAAAGGTAATGTTTATCTAGGTTCAGATAGCTATTCTTTTAATATTATAGAGAATGAGAAAGTTACATCAATTCTGGATTTTAAAAGAGATCGAAAGACTGTTAATGTTTTAAATTCTTTTGACGATCAAACATTATGGATTGGAACAAGAAGCATATTATACTCTTACCGGGATGGTCAATTGCAGAAGATTTTTAATAATCACGATTCGCTAATTAATTCGGGTATAAAAAGTAGTCTCAATTTCAGTATTAAAGATATTTATCCAATAAGTGCAGATGAAGTAATGCTTGCGCAAATGCAAAGTTTATCTATTGTCAAGAAAGGTAAAGTGGTTTATGACTCATATCTGGATGACAAGATATCATTACGTATTGAAGCAATTGAAAGAGAATCTGACAGCACATTCCTGTTAGGAACATTCAATGGCTTATGGAGGTATACGGGTTCCAGCTTTCAATTTCTTGGTAAGGAATCTGAGCTGTTAAGACAACGAATCACAGATATCAAGGTTTGTCAGAATGGCAAGGGGTATATTCTTGGCACGAAAGGCTTTGGATTGATAATTAAATATAATGGTTCATTAATTCAGTTAACGGAAGCTGATGGGTTATCCTCCAATTCTATTACATCACTACTTCTTACTAATGATGAATTGTGGGCTGCAACAAATAATGGGCTCAATGTATTCAGTATTAAGGAATGTGCATTTGGAAAACCTGAGATTAAAATATTCAGGAAAGAACATGGACTTGTATCCAATGAAATAAATCAGATAAAAGGTGATAATCTACTTGTATATATAGCTACCGCTAAGGGCCTGACTATTTTAAATAGGGCTAAATATCAACCACTTATAAATCCACCTCCAATTTATATTCATGGGGTTAGTATCATGAAACGGGATACCATTTTGGCAGATAAATATAATCTGGATCATGATCAGAATTTCATCACAATTTCATATGCAGGTATAACATTCCGTGATGCTGGTAACCTTGTTTACAAATATCGGTTGGTTGGTTTGAGCAATAAGTGGATTTTCACGCATGACGTTCAAGTGGTATACGCATTTTTACCGCATGGGAAATACAGGTTTGAGGTTTATGCTATAAATTCTGAAGGATTGGAGAGTACTGAACCTGCTACTTTAAATTTTATCATTCATCCTCCTTTCTGGAAAACCTGGTGGTTTATTTCACTTTTGCTGGTGTTGGCTATTTTAGCCGTTATTGGCTTCATTACATATCGCACCAGTCAGTTTAAAAAACAGCATGTTTTGCAAAGTGACATCAACAGATATAGGCAGCAGGCATTGATTCGTCAAATGGATCCGCATTTCGTTTTCAATACTCTTAATAGTATTCAATCATTTATTATCAAAAATGATAACCTTGCATCTACTCAGTATCTCTCTAAATTCTCAAGGTTGATGCGATTAATATTAAATAACTCTCAAAAGCAGGAGGTAAGACTAAGTGATGAAATAGATGCGTTGAATCTTTATATGGAACTGGAGTCAATGAGATTTAAACATAAATTTGAGTATAGCATTAATGTTGATCATTCTATTGACGCTGACTTGTGTTACATTCCTGCTTTTATAGTACAACCCTTTATAGAAAATTCAATCTGGCATGGAATAATGAATCTTGATGGGCCAGGAATGATAAAAGTAAATTTTATGGCAGAAGGTGATCAAATACTATGTACAATTGAAGACAATGGTATCGGTAGAGTTCGGTCACAGGAAATAAAGAAAGACTCTAGAGGTCCCACCAAAAGCTCTATGGGAATTTCTATAATCGAAGCGCGATTAGGTCTACTAAGTAGTTTTTATGGAGTGAAATTGGATGTTATATTCACGGATATTTTATCTGTTCAAAATGAAGTAATCGGAACCCGGGTCAATATTAATTTACCGATTATTTCCTGAACTGAACATTTGAGCGTTGATTTTTAATAGCCGTATATTTGTTCTTTAACTAATACCTTATCTTATGCCCATGATTCTCATAATTATCATGCTTGCCTTAATAATCTTTTGGATTATTGGTATATACAACCGTATGGTCAAGCTCAGAAACAGGCGTGAAAATGCTTTTGCTGATATTGATGTTCAATTGAAACAGCGCCATGACCTTATACCCCAGCTGGTTGATACAGTGAAGGGTTATGCTTCACATGAAAGGGAACTTTTACTTAAAATTACCGAGGCTCGCACCGCGGCTATGCAGGCAACTTCAATCGACAGTAAGATTGTTGCTGAGAAGAGTCTAAGTTCTGCATTACAAGGGCTCAAAGTTGCCGTTGAAAACTATCCTGACCTTAAAGCTAATCAGAACTTTCTACAGCTACAGGAGGAACTAAGTGACATTCAGAATAAGTTGGCAGCTGCCCGCAGGTTTTTCAATATTGCCACAACAGAATTCAATAATGCAGTGGAGACTTTTCCTGCCAATATTATTGCTGGTCAGTTCGGATTTAATCGTGCAACACTTTTTGACCTGGGTAATGAAGTCAGAGAGGATCTAGACAAACCTCCAACCATTAATTTCTAGAATTGATGAAAGTTATAGGAATTCAAAGCCAGATCAGGAAGAATAATTTCTATTCTGTTGTTTTGTTAATAGCTTTTCCAGCACTTCTAATGGCGATGGTTTATGCATTTCTTCGGTTTGGGGTTTTACAAAATGAGGTAGATGCAAATACAGGCTTTATTTCTTTGGTTCCATATATCCTGATCGCTACTTCCATCTGGTTTCTTATTGCATGGTTTTTCCATTCTTCCATTATTCAGTTGGCTACCGGTTCACAACCTTTGGATAGGAAAGAAAACAAGCGAGTTTACAACCTTTTGGAAAATCTTTGTATAGCACAAGGAATACAAATGCCGAAGATTTACATTGTGGAAGACAATTCTCTGAATGCTTTTGCCAGTGGCTTGAATCCCAAATCATTTTCTATCTCTTTGTCACGTGGGTTAATTACCAAGCTGGAGGATGATGAACTGGAAGCTGTTTTGGCACATGAATTGACCCACATACGCAACCGTGATGTCAGAGTTTTAATAATATCCATCATTTTTGTAGGAATATTCTCCTTTATTGCTGAGATTGCTTTTCGAAGTTTGCGGTTTACTTCAAGCGTTAAAAGTCGAAACAGTAAAAATATGGGTGTGATTATTCTTGTTGCGATAGTAGTTTCAGCATTTTGTTACCTTATTTCTATACTGATGCGTTTTGGAATATCTCGTTCACGTGAATATCTTGCAGATGCAGGAGCAGCCGAAAGTACGAGGAATCCAATTGCTCTCGCTAGAGCATTGCGAAAAATCGCGCGCGATCCCTATATAGAAGCTATTCAGAGTCGTGATATTGCACAGCTCTTCATTGATAACCCAAAACCATCAGCACATGGATTCTCTTGGGATAATCTTTTTGCAACTCACCCGCCAATCGATAAAAGAATTGAGATACTGGAGAATTTTACTGTAACTGAATCACCAAAGTTTGATTGATTTCTAAGTCCAGAACTGAAAAGCTCTTTTCTGAAAATACTTATCAATAATTCACCTTTATTTATTTAAGGATTTTAATGGAGATCAAGTACTGTTCTGGGTGTGAATGAATCAGGCATTGGCATATCATAAACAGACTTTCTTAGAAATGTGCCAAAAGACTTGATGTCATTAAAGTGTTCCTGTTCTTCGATGGTAATGATTTCGCCAATTCCGATACGAGGCATTTGATTTCTTTTATTAAATACTTCTGAAGGCATCCTCATTAGTCTGATTTTCCAGTTGATCAATCCAAGGATGTAGAAAAAAGGTGAATTTTGATCAAAAAAACGAATTGGCACTATCGGTACTTTTGCCATTTTAATCAGTTTAAGCATACTTTCCTGCCATTCGCGATCTCTCACATAAAAGTCTCTTAAGCTGAAGTCGGAAACAGCCCCTGAGGGGAAGAGACCTACAGGATGCCCTTCCCTGATGTGCTTTAGTGTTTCACGAATACTATTAATATTTGCAGAAGAGTCTGGTTTTTTAGTTGTAACAGTCGAGACAGAAATAAAATTTTCCTCCATGGTTTTAATTAATGAAAGCACTTTATTGACCATAAATTTATAATCAGGTCGTAAGCTTGCCATCAGGTCGATAAGCATAATTCCGTCTAAGCCACCATAAGGATGATTGGATACAGTAATAAATGGTCCTTTCAGCGATTGATTCAATCGTTCAATATTTCCAATCCGATAGTGTACACCCAGATCATTCAGTAATCTCGCTGCGAAATCTGCACCTGTGTGTTCGCAGGAATGCTCATAAACAGCATTTACCTTATCTATAGCCAGTAAATGCATCATTATTTTTGCAAACCGGTTGCCGAATTTACCCCTGAAAATAGGGGACAGTTTTTCCAGATCCTTTATTTCAATTGCTTGGCTCTTCAATATATAAGAATGAATATGTGATTCCCGTAAGACTTATTTATAATAACTATATTTTACTGTTGGTTTTCTTTTCTGAAAACCCAATGCATTTGAAGCATATAATTGAACCCTATAGAGACAAAAAGGTCTGTGATCAGTCGGCTGATGATATAATCAGTTCTTAGGAAGGTGGTGAAAATGAATGTTCCTGATACTTTTAACAAGATACTGTTTGCTACCACCACGGCAAATCTTAATAACTGTTTGGAGCCTGAATGTTTATAAGGTAGATTCTTCGAGCGGAATGTCCATCCTTTATTCAGATAGAAGTTGGTTATTGCACCTATTGTGCCACCTATTGCAATTGAAATACTATAGTGGAAATGTAAGAATTCTGTGAACAGAATCATTATGCAATAATCGACAATACCCCCAATAAATGAAGAAGCTTGGGCTTTGGCGAAAATGAAGAGCTTTTCAACCATCTTTTTTATTCTGTTTTAATTCCTTTTCAACAACATCGCGATTATTTGCAAATTGGAGCAATTCATGAAAATCAGTAATATTGATGATAAGAAGAACGAGACTAGCAATGGCGCCTGAATAAATAATAGAACCCTTGAAAATGATCTCAGCAATCAGGATAAGGCAAATAAGCACTCTCACTTCAGTAGGCCCAAGTAAGCCTGAATCTATTGCATATTTATCTGTTACCTTATAGCGCAAAAGAGTAGTGATCATTGCCCAGCCGTACATTACAACAAACGCAAAGCCCAGCCAAATACCTGATCCTTTTGTATAAATCATATATCCCAATCCAATTAGTACAGTAGTAATCCAATCGACTGTTAGATCTAATGAAAATCCATACCATTTCCTAGGTTTATTCCGATAATATGCAACTCGGCCATCCAGTGAATCTCCAAGCCAGTTAATTACAAATCCCAGTATGCTTAGGAGTAAATAATTCCGTTGAATTGAAGCCGCTAGAATAAAGCCAGAAAATGTAGTCAAACTACCAATAAACCCTATAAATGTGAGGCAATCTGAACTGATATAGGATGGTACAAGCTTAACAAGGTATGCAAGTGCCCTTTGCTCTGGATTCTTCAGAATATTTGTTCTGTGCCTGCCTTTCGAAATCTTGGAAAGGGTCTCTATCGAATCACGTGATAAACGGTGTTCCATAGTTATTTGATTTTTCGCTGCAATTTACCTAAATTTATATAATAAATAACCAAATGCGGACAGAAAGAAAATTCCTGTCATTTATTGTCTTGCTGCCTGTATATATTCCAGACAGCTAAAGCAAGGATTTAACAGCTTATGCATGGATTGAATTATTCATTAATATTGCTTATAAATTCATTCAACAAAATAGGGGTTATGAAGATAGAAATTGTTGAAGTTACTTCCCGAAAGCTATTAAAAACCTTCATAAAACTGCCGGCCAAAATTCATGCCGGACATAAAAACTGGGTGCCCCCGATATACCTTGATGATTGGATCTACTTCCGAAAGGAAAAGAACAAATCATTTCTTCATTGTGATACAATACTTGCACTAGCTTATAGGCAGGGAAAACCGGTAGGTAGGATCATGGGGATCATAAATCATCGGTATAACAAGGCAAGTGGCGATAATGATGCAAGGTTTTCTTGGATTGAAACATGGAATGATCAGGAAGTATTCCATACTTTAATAACGTTTATTGAGAATTGGGCAAAACAGAAAAAATGTGACAACCTTGTTGGACCGTTGGGATTTTCTGACAAAGACCCTCAGGGATTTCAGGTAGAGGGGTATGATGAACCTGTTGTACTATCAACTATCTGCAATTTCCCGTATATGCCTGAGCTATTACTGCAGGAAGGGTTTTCTAAAAAAGTAGATTGTGTTGTTTATAAAATACCCGTACCATCAGAATTGCCTGTGTTTTATAAGGAGATTTATAATAGGGCATTGCTTAACAATAATATTAAGATTGTTGAATTTTCCAGTCGGAGACAGATTAAACCTTTCGTACACCCTATACTGGCACTACTAAATGAGACTTTCTCTGAAATCTATGCTTTTGATCCATTTGAGGATTGGGAAATGGATGACTTTGCCAATCGTTATCTTCCATTACTTGATCCAAGATTTATTAAAGTAATAACTGATCTGAATGGGAATGTGCTATCATTTATTATTGCCATGCCTGATATAAGTAAAGGTATCAGGGCTTCCAGGGGGTATATGCTCCCAATAGGCATCTTCCAGGTCATTTATGCAAGAAAAAAAGCCAAACAGCTTAACTTGTTGCTGGGTGGAATAAAGCAGGAGTATCGCGGTAAAGGATTAGATGTGATAATGGGTGTTAAAATGCTGGAGACAGCCAATGAATGCGGTATGCTTTATATAGATAGTCACCTGGAACTCGAAACCAACAGATTAGTCCGTAAAGAAATGGAACGTATGGGAGGGCAGATCTATAAAAGATTCCGAATCTTTAAGAAAGAAATCTAACCTTGTAAGCGTCGCAGTCAATGTTTACTTTTTTGCTTTACAGATATTCCTCCTAACCTGTTAAATGTAGAATTAATCTTTGAAATAACTCGAACCATCCCAGCAATGCGTGCATAGTTTGTCTTTAGGAAGGCCTATTGCGTTAACAAGGTCATCAAGTTCCTGGAATTGTAGGGTCGTCAGATTAAGATTTCTACGAATTTGTTCCACCATTTCCTTGTATTTGGTTGATGTTGAGTCAGAGTATTCCTTGTAATCTACATTGTCAGATCCTTCAAGTTGTACAATTGCTTTTCGGGTAGCAAGTTCAGCACTGCTGCGTGAACGTGAAAAATTAAGGAATTCACAAGGATAAGTCAATGGAGGGCAAGCAATCCGCATATGTACTTCCTTGATGCCTGCATGGTAAAGATCGGCAGTATTATCTTTCAGTTGTGTACCCCTGACAATGGAGTCGTCCAAAAAAATACCGCGTTTATTTCTGATAAGTTCTTCGTTTGGAATAAGTTTCATCTTTGCAACAAGATCACGCATATCCTGACTTTGAGGCATAAAACTACGCGGCCATGTGGGCGTATATTTAGAGTATGGCCGCATTTGTGGTATCTTTCTATAATTACTGTAGCCAAGAGCATGTCCAATACCTGAGTCAGGAATACCGGCAACAAAATCGGCTTCAACATTATCTTTACGAGCTAATGCTGCCCCACATTTATATCGACAGGCATCAACGTTTATTCCCTCATAATAAGAGGGTGGATAACCGTAATATACCCAGAGGAATGAGCAAATCTGCATTTTATCACCCGGAGGTACCAACTGTTCATATCCATCTGCGGTTATTTTCACTATTTCACCCGGGCCCAGATAGTATTCAGTTGAATAGTCGAGATTCGAAAAGGAGCAAGTCTCACTGGCAACGGCAAAACCTTGAGTATTCCGGCCAATGATTACAGGCGTGCGGCCGAATTTGTCACGTGCGGCATAAATGCAGTCTTCTGTTAGTATTAATATAGAACTTGAACCTCTTATAGCTTCATGAGATTTCTTGATACCAGACAGGAAGTCATCGCATTCGCAAATAAGTTTAATAATCACTTCGGTTGGATTGACGCCTACCTGGCTCATTTCAGAGAAATGCTGTCGTTTAGCAAGAAACTGCTGTTCCAGTTCTTCAACATTTACAATCTTTCCAACATGAGCTAGTGCAAATCGACCTAAGTGGGAACTTACTTCTATAGGTTGTGCTTCATAGTCACTTATTATTCCGATGCCTGAAAAGCCTTTGAATCCACTGACATCCTTCTCAAACTTGTTTCTGAAATAGCCATCTTCAAGACTGTGGATTGCACGCTGAAAACCGACTTCCTTGCTCCAGAATACCATACCGGCACGTTTTGTGCCTAAATGAGAGTGATAATCCGTACCATAGAACACATCATAAACGCAATCACGTTTAGTTATACATCCAAAAAATCCACTCATAAACTGCCCTCTAAATTCCTCATCTGTTAGTTTGTAATAAAATTTCCATTAAACCTCCACTTGGGATGATGGTAAATTTTGGCAAATGTATTAATAAGCATCGTGCAAAAGGAATTGCTATTACTACTTTTTCAATTCCTGAATACATTCTATTTTCATCCTTTATGCCAAGGGTGATATCTAATTAAAACTTAGTATTTCAATCCCAAATAGCACATTTTTGCTTTTTTTGTGATTTATGTTTCAACAATCCGTTTAAAATTAGGTTAGGTATGTGCGCTTTTCAATTGAAGCAAAATATACTCTTTCTTTTGGATCAATTCTCTTTTCAATAATCTTGATCTTCAAGTATTGGTTAGTATTTTTATTGCATTAGAGCGCATAAACCATTCCTAATATATGAGAGAATTCGATCAAACAAATAATAAGCAGCGTCTCAAAATAATTGCCAATTACAGAAGACCGGAACTGAAAAAGAGCTTATGGCAAATAGCGAATACTGTTATTCCCTATTTCATTTTATGGGTTCTAATGATATTTGCAGCTAAAATATCCTGGTGGCTGGTGCTCCCATTAGCCTTGCTGGCGTCGGGCTTTGTAATCAGAGCATTTATCATTTTTCATGATTGTGGACACGGCGCCTACTTTAAATCAGAATATACGAGTGATATGGTGGGATCCGTAATGGGGATGTTAACTCTTACTCCTTATTATAGATGGCATAATAACCACAGAATTCATCATGGTACATCGGGTAACCTTGATAAAAGAGGGGTAGGAGATGTGTGGACTATGACCACCGATGAATTTAAAGACGCTACCTCTAAAAAGAGACTTATATACAGAATCTACCGTAACCCGATCATTATGTTTCTTATCGGCGCACCTCTGGTCTTCCTGATATTAAACCGGTTTACAAGAAAAGATTTTACAAGAAAAGAAAAATACAGTGTTTATGCAACAAACGTCGGCATTCTCGCTTTTGCACTCTTTATTATTGCTTTTACCGGGGTGGTAACTTACCTCCTTATACAGATAATGGTTATGTACTTTGCAGCCGTAGCTGGTGTATACCTGTTTTATGTACAGCATCAATTTCCTGATGTTCACTGGTATGATGATGAAGATTGGGATTACAGTACTGTTGCCATACAGGGCTCATCTTACCTGAAACTTCCTAAAGTGCTGCAATGGTTTTCAGGGAATATAGGATTTCATCACATTCACCATTTAAGTTCAGGTATACCAAACTATAATCTGGAGAAATGTTATCGTGAAAATGTGGAATTTCAGGAAGTTAATCCTCTAACCTTTTGGAAGTCGTTCAGTACTCTTAATCTAAAACTTTGGGATGAGCAATCACAGAAACTTATGACGTGGTCAGAGGCTAAAAAAAGAGAATCTGTGAAAACACTTTCCTATTCAAACTGAGTATTAGATTTGGTACCATATTGTCTGGAAAAAAAGCTGGTGAAAAAAATATTTCTTTTATAAGTTACATTATAGCATTATGATGATATATAAGATATAAACAACCTATACAGTTACGATCAGGTTGAAATTTTATGATTTAACTCATCTGTAAAAAAGGTATTGCCGGTGCCTTTGAACACATTGAAAATTAGTGTAGACAGTTAATTGATAACATATACTAATAACCGGTAAAATGAAATATTTAACTATTGCAATCCTTGCATTTTCATTGAATGCTTTTGCTCAAGTTCCATCCAATGAATTAGTTGTTTATTCTCCTGGCTTTACAGCCGATGATGCTTTGATGGTTTCTCCATCTGCACTTCCTGATAATATTTGTTCAGGTTTCATAGTTCAGTTGAACGCCATACCTAGTGGTGGGTCAGGTAATTACACCTATTCATGGACATCTAATCCTCCGGGTTTTACGTCAGATATACCTAATCCAAAGGTAACTCCTCTGGTGACTACAGATTATACGGTAGAGATAAATGATGGGGGTACTATTACTTCAGGAAATGTTTCCGTTATAGTTAGGCCATCGCCCGTTATTAATCTTATACCTGTAAACGATGCAAATATCCAAATAATAACACAGGAAGAAATAAGTGTTTGTGCTTTTAAATCTATTACGCTTGATGCAGGGAATCCGGGTTCAACCTATTTATGGAGTAATGACTCGGAGGAACAGACTATAAATGTTGAAACATCAGGTATAGCTACTGATCTTCAGGAATTTGAAGTGACTGTCACTGATCCGGTCTCCAATTGTTCTACCAGTTCAAGCATTTCTGTGTTATTCACTTTCAATGACTGCACCTATGGGGTGGATGAAAAAAATCAAGATAAACTGTTGACATTTTATCCGAATCCTTCGCCAGATGGATATTTCAATTACATTTTCGAACAGCTGAAAGGTGAGATAACTCTAGAAGTGTTCACTTCACAAGGCACATTGATTAAAAGAGATCATATTTCCAATACGCATGATAGCCCATATAAGTCAAGAATGGATCTTAGCCATCAGAAACCAGGTGTGTACTTATTGAAAGCAACCAGCGATAAGATTGTCCTTCAGCAGAAGCTAATTGTTCAATAGTGTAATTAATAATTTCTCACTAGTTACCACCTTAGAGAGAGAAAATCTGGAATAGAGCGAGTAATAAATTTGATTTAGTAATCCATCCAAGTGGTAATGGAGAAGGAGTCATTTCTCTTTAGCCTTTATTTCTGACTCAAACTGCTGTATGTTTGCTCAACCCTGATTTTAACCTAGTCCATTCAACAGAGAGATTGAATATGATCTGAAAGTTGACTATTTTTACTAAGCTTATAGTTTAGTTTTAGTTAAAATATGTTGAACCAGTTTTCTCTGCTATGAAAAATGTATATTTCTTAAGTCTGATTGTGTCTCTTTATTGCATAGAAACAACAAAGGCGCAAAATAATGTGCCTTCAGCAAGATTGACTCCAGATAATTTGCCTGAGTATTCAAAGAATTATAACACAAAGGACTTCGGTGCGAATGTTTTTATTTTCGACCAGCATATGGACATGAAGGAGATTCAGGTACTGATTGATTCGATGTATAATCAACAGCATCCACGAAGTAGTGAATTCGGGACTAAGAGGTATGCATTACTATTTAAACCGGGTAGTTATACGCTTAATCTGAAAATAGGTTATTATACAAGCATTATTGGATTGGGCAAATCACCTTCCGATGTATTAATTAATGGGTTGTTGATTTCAAAAGGGGAAAAAAATGGGAATGTAACCTGTAATTTTTGGCGTTCGGTTGAGAATATAACCATTGTCACACCTGATGGTAGAATAAATATTTGGGGTGTCTCACAGGCATCTCCCATGCGCAGGGTCCATATTAAGGGAGACATTCAACTACACGACAATGGTTGGGCAAGCGGCGGGTTTCTGGCAGATTCAAAGATTGACGATACAGTATATGCCGGTGGACAGCAGCAATGGTTTACAAGAAATGTTGAATTGGGAACATGGGATAGGGGTAGTTGGAATATGATGTTCATGGGTACACTCAATCCTCCTTTAGCCAATTGGCCTACTAACCCGTATACGGTGATCAATGAAACTCCGACTATCCGTGAAAAGCCCTATTTAGTCATTGACGGTGCTGATTTTATAGTCAAAAAGCCGAGACTAAAGAAGAACAGTGAAGGTATCAGTTGGTTGTCAAATATCCCTGTGGAGACCGAAATACCATTGCGTGATTTTTATATTGCATCACCAACCGATAATGCAAACGCCATCAATTCAGCTTTATCGAAAGGAAAGAGTATCTTGTTCACTCCAGGAATTTATATTCTTAACGAAAGTCTCAAAATTACAAATGCTCAAACTGTTCTCATGGGAATTGGCATGGCAACACTCAGGTCAGGCAATGGTAATGCTGTTATTGAGATTGCTGATCTTGATGGAGTTACCCTTTGCGGGCTGATCATCGATGCCGGTAAAATAAGATCTGAAAAGCTCGTTGTAGTTGGAGAACCAGATTCCAAGCTTGATCATAATCAAAATCCTACATTTTTGCACGATATCTTCATTAGGGTAGGAGGGTATGGTGAAGGGAATACTTCAGTTTGTTTAGAAATCAACAGCCAGGATGTGGTGGTAGATCACACATGGTTATGGCGCGCTGACCATGGAAAGAATGTAGGATGGAATGAAAATATAACTAGAAACGGCCTTGTTGTAAATGGTAACAGGGTTACTGTCTACGGTCTCTTCTGTGAACATTTTCATGAATACCAGACCCTATGGAATGGGAACGAAGGTAAGGTCTATTTCTATCAAAGTGAGATGCCGTATGATCCTCCGACTTCAGAAGCTTTCAAAAATGGTACAACAAATGGTTTTGCCTCATATAAAGTATCAGATCATGTAACCAGCCATGAAGCTTGGGCACTTGGAATCTACTGTGTTTTCTTCAAAGCCCCTGTTATAGTGGACCAGGCAATTGAAACACCGGTGGATTTAGAAGATGATATTCGCCATAAGATTATTTTTTGGTTAGGCGGAGGGCATAAAGAAAGTACTATTAAAAGTATAATTAATGGCAAAGGAGGGTCCGTTGATGTCAATAATGTTAAAGCCGTAATGGATTAAAATGTTTGAAGTGAAGTAAAATGAGAAAAGATAAGCTGTTTTGAGCCTTAAGTTTATTTTATATTTTTACCCACATATTAAATTCAGGTGATGAGGCTTCTTGGGACTTTCAGACAGATGATGATCTTTCTTATAATCATCGTTTATGCAGGTGTTGCAGACGCCGTCAATATAGAAATATCGGCTGACAGCCTTTTAAAGAAACTTTCAACAATTGAAGATGACGACAGTCAAGAACTTAAATTGTTGAACGAAATTATTATAGCTTATTGGAAGGTGGCACCTGATAGCAGCATAAAGTACGGCAAAATTGCCCTTGAAACTGCAAACAGGGTTGGAGAAGATAGTGCCAAAGCAGAAGTTTATCATAATCTCGGGATTGCATATTTTTATGCTAATTCATTCAACAATTCGCTAGATTGGCTTTATAAATCTTTAAAAATCAGAGAAGCTTCTAAGAATAACTATAAGATTGGAACCACCTTAAACAGTATTGGGAATGTTTTCTATGCCTTGGGTAATAATGCAAAAGCACTTGTTTTCTATAACCAATCACTTAGTCTAATAAGAAAATCGGGGAACAAGAAGATGGAAGCTTCAATTTTAACTAATATGGGAAGTCTCCTTTCATCCATGGGCCAGGATTCAAAAGCATTTGAAACTTTAAACCAGTCTATTCATTTGCTTGAACAATTAAAGGATTCAGCTGGTATTAGCAGCGCACTGAATAATCTCTCCCTTGTTTATCGGGGTAAGGGACAGTATTCAAAAGCACTTGAAACAGATAGCAAAGCTTTAATGATTGCCAAAAAATTGTCCCTTCAATGGGAAATAGCCTATATCTCCAATTCCATTGGCGAGACCTTTTTGATGATGAAGAATTTTCCTTCGGCGAACCGATACTTCAAGCAGGCACTTGAAATATCTGAAAAACTCGGTTCTCAGGATGTGCTCTTATTCAGTTATCGGTCATTGACAAGATATTATAGTGCAATAGGAAATTATAACAGTTTCAATGAGTATTTTAACAAATATGATGCCTTAAAGGACAGCATCTTTACTACCGAGAATATACGATCACTTGCTGAAATGCAGGTTAAATACCAGACAGAGCATCAGGCTAAAGAGAATGCTATGCAGAAACTTCAGATAGCGAAAGAAAAAGACATAAGGAATTCCTTCATTTTTATTTCCATTCTGATCCTCATAGCGATTGTTATCCTCTTCTTTAGATACAGGAGTAAAAAAAGACTCAATATTCAACTGGAAAATACGGTTATGATGAGGACCCGTGATCTTAGTGAAAGAGAAGAACGATACAGAAAACTCATTGGTGCATCACCAGATGCAGTGCTTGAAGCAGATTCAAGAGGATATATCACTTTTGCAAGTTCTCAAAGCAGACCATTATTCAGAATAGATGATGAAAAGGAGATAGTAGGCTCCTTTCTGGATAAATTTATTGCTGATCCTGATGTAGTTCGTTTTAAAGAAAACCTGGCGACTTTTTATTCAGGAGGGAATAAGACTGAGTCTCAATATGTGATGTTACGAAAAGATGGAAGCACCTTTTCAGGCGAACTCAAAATGGCAATGATCTATGACTCTGCGGGTTCTTCCTCAGGAATTATAGCAGTGGTTAGAAATATTACAGAACGTAAGCAGATAGAACAAAGGATATTAAGAAATACTATAGAGACAGAAGAACGCGAAAGAGCTAGATTTTCAGAAGATCTTCACGATGGACTAGGGCCATTGTTATCAACTGTAAAGATTTATCTGGAATTGATTGCAGCCCGTAAAGGAAATCCTGAAGAGCAGGATAAATTTATTAAAATGACGGATGAATTACTTCAGGAATCAATTAAAAGCACACGAGAAATAGCCAATAATCTTACTCCAAATATACTTAATGATTTTGGATTGATTGAGGCGCTTTCCGTTTACGTTGATAAAATCAATAATACAAATACGATTCACGTTGATCTGACTACGAATAAAAGTATAAATAGACTTCCATCGCAAACGGAAGTTGCCTTATACCGCGTGCTATGTGAACTGATCAACAATACTTTAAAACATGCTTTCAGTACCCTGATTAGTATTGTTATTAACCATCAGGAAGAACAGCTGGTGATCATATATACAGATAATGGCATAGGATTCGATGTTCAAAAGATTTTGTCTTCACGTACGAAAGGCCTTGGTTTGTCAAACATCATTAGCAGAGTTAACTCTGTTAATGGTACGTGTTTATTTAACTCTGAACCTGGTAAAAGTTTTACCTGTCAAATCAAGGTCAAGATTTCGGCGGAAGTTTAATGGCAGTAATTATATAGATTTTTTACTATGAACATTTATACTATTCTTATTGCAGATGACCATCCCATCTTTCTGAAAGGATTGTCAATGATGTTGAATGAAGTTAGTGAATTCAAGGTCATTGGTGAGGTATCAAACGGAAAGGAGATGCTGGAGATGCTGGAGATGTACTCGGATTCATTGCCTGATGTTGTGATAACTGATATTAAAATGCCTGGTCTGGATGGTATCGAAGCTACAAGGAGAGCAATTGAACGCTTCCCAGCCTTGAACATCATAGCTCTAACCATGTTCGGGGAGCATAAATATTTGAAAATGATGGCTGAAGTCGGTGCTAAAGGATTCCTTCAGAAAAGTGTTACACGCGATGAGTTGGAGAAAGCGATTAAATCAGTGTGTAATGGCAATGCTTACTTTTCAAACGAGATAATGTCTGACCTTGCCTCAGTAATACCTCGAAAGGAACAGGCTATTTTCATAGAGGAGTTAAATGAACACTTTACACCTAGAGAACTAAAGGTTCTTAAACTTATTGTCAAGGGATTATCTTCTCAGGAGATAGCAGATGAAATGTTTATAAGTCCCAGAACGGTAGAGGGCCACCGTGCTAATCTCATAGGAAAAACTGGAACCAAAAATATGGTTGATCTGGCTATTTATGCCATTCGTAACCATCTAGTGGAGATTTGATCTAGCAGGACTTGTGACTCTCATCGCGTAGTTTTACGCTATTCCATAAATAGTCGTACCTCTAATTTTGCATGCATAAAATATAGTTACATGTCGCATGTTATATTAGTGGATGATTATAAAGCATTTCTACATGGCCTTAAGCTAATGGTTCATGAAATTCCTCAGGTAACACATATAAATGAAGCGAGTAGCGGATTGCAATTTCTTGAATTGATTAGAGATGTTAAACCTGATCTTGTGTTCCTTGATATCAGAATGCCTGATATCAACGGCATTGAAGTAGTACGTAATGCCATAAAACTATACCCAGACATCCGAATTATCATTCTTACCATGTATGGGGAAGATCAATACCTTGATGAAGCCAGGGCATCAGGGGTTAAAGGGTTTTTGCTAAAACCGCCTAGTCTTAGTCAAATCAAGGAAGCGTATGCGGTAGTGACTGAAGGTGGAGAATATTTTCCTGATTTGAGTTCAGTGTCCAAATCATGATCTCTAAAAATCAGGTATAAATACGCTTTTTCAGGGCTCATCCCAAATGTAATTTTGTCAAAAAACAATTTTACAAACTGATTAATAATAACATATCCTTATGAAAAGAAAATCTACCAACAGACTTCGACAGGTAATTAAAAGTCTCAGGCCCATTCTTCTTACTGGTCTGATGATCATTTTATTCAACACCTCTTATGCACAATTCTTCACTAAAATTGACACTGGAACCTTGGTGGAAAGTGGGAAGAAGACGTATTCCGCATCATGGGGAGATTATAACAATGATGGATTTGATGACATGGTCATTGTGGATTATGAAGTACTCCATACTTCTTTATTTAAAAACAATCAGAACGGAACTTTTGATGCTGACACAAATAATGTGATTTTTACAACGCAAGGCCCTTCAATTGGATCTGTATGGGGCGATTATAACAATGATGGTAATGTGGACCTATATATATGTAACACTAAAGCTCAGGGAGGAGCAATGTCAAAGAATTTCCTTTTTATGAACGAAGGTGATGGGGTTTTTACCAGAATAACAGAAGGTGACATTGTAAATGACACCGCATGGTCAATGGGTGCCACATGGGCTGATTATGATAACGATGGTTACCTTGACTTGTTTGTGTCGAACTTCATGGAACCTAATAATCTATATCACAATAATGGTAACGGAACATTTACCAAAATTACTGAAGGTGAAATTGTGACCGATTATTTCCATACGTTTTCGGCAGCATGGAGTGATTATAATAATGATGGTTTTCAGGACCTGTTTGTAGTGAACTATTACTATAATCTCCCTGAAGAAAACGACTGTTTTTATGAAAATAATGGAGATGGTACTTTTACAAAAAGAACATCACTGCTTATAGTCAATGATTCAGCAGGCTCACAGAGCGCTTCATGGGGTGATTTTAATAATGATGGCTGGATGGACCTGTTTGTTACTGTAAATAACCTGGCATCTGTTAAACATAATTTTCTATATGAAAATGATGGCACGGGTGATTTCACATTAAATACTTCGGTGCCATCACTTGATCAGGGTAACTCATTTGGTGCAGCGTGGCTTGATTTTAATAATGATGGATATCTTGACTTGACTGTCTCCAATAATGGTTCTTCATCCAATCGTCTTAATTTCTTATATCTGAATAATGGAGATGAAACCTTTACCCCTCAGTCTGACGATGCAGTTACGTTAACTCCTATGCGAGATTTCTGTTCAACGGTGGCCGATTATAATCATGATGGTTATGCCGATATCTTTACTCCTTCTTATTCAACCACAATTGTCCATGGATTATATCAGAACAATGGAGGGACGAATAATTATTTAAGCATACGATTGGAGGGAGTTCAATCCAACCGTTCAGGCATTGGTGCAAGGCTAAGATGTTATGCTGGCGGAATGGTGCAAACCAGAGAAGTATCCTCCAATTCAGGTATGTATTGTGGTAGTAGCTTTATGCAGATCTTCGGGCTTGGTACTGCTGCTATGGTTGATAGTGTTACGATTGATTGGCCATCAGGCATTCATCAGGTACTTATAACACCAACAGTTAATTCAATTCATGAAGTAGTTGAAACAAACACAACAGGTGTAAAAAACAATAATCCTGCAGCTCTGAATATTTATCCAAATCCTTCGAATGGTAATGGAAATATCTCAATCATTGCTTCAACAAGTGGGAAACATTATATTGAAATTATAAATCAATTGGGACAACAGGTATTAACCCGTAACATTATTCTCAGCGCAGGTGAGGTTGCAACTTTTGGCTTTGACGGATTATCGCATGGCTTATATTTGTTAAGATTGAACAGTCCTGACGGAATAACAGCAAATAAACTTGTTATTTCAAAATAGAGATATTTGATAATGTTTAATTATTAGTAGTGATTGGTGACGGGAAAGGCAAAAGACGGAGGTTTACTCCGTTTTTTGTTTTTCCTAAAATTTTGAATTACCTTAATTATGCTATTGTGGAGTGACCTGCTTCAAACTATCTAGCATCATTTTAGCCATCTCGGCTCCATTTATACCAAAAACTGCTGAATCCAAGGAATGAGCTTTCATGTAGTATTCATATGCTTTTTCATAATCCTTGGTTTTAAAATAATAATCACCTTTAGAATTATAGGAATTGGCATGATCAGGCGCCAATTCAATGCACTTATCGAACGTTGCAGCTGCTTCTTCCATTTGATTATTTGCCATGTAATTGTATCCAAGAAAATTATATGATGTTATAGGATTATTGGATTTTTCAGTTGCAGTTTTGAATGTTTCAATAGCAGCGGCATAATCCTTTAATACATATTCCTGGTATGTTCCTAGTTCATAATAACCCCAGAAATCTCCTGGATAGAGCTCGATGATTTTTTTTGCCATAGCAGAAATATCTGATTTCTGGTCTGCCTGCTGAGTCCTGCATATTTGTTGCAACAGATCTTCGCCCTCACTTAAATTGCCTTTGTGATCAACCACATCCTGCAGCCATTGGTCAATTATTTCATCGTCTCCAATAAAATGCAACTGATATATCAATCCAAGATATTTCGCCATAAATAGAGCTGAATCCTCCTTAAGAGCAGCATTAATTAATTCCCCTGTTTTAGCTATTTCCAGCTTGATCATTGATTGATAAGCCTGCTCATAAGTCTCTTTCGCTTTGTCAGAAGAAGAAGAGATTGGGATTAATCCATTACTATCCTGCTTTTGGCAGGACATGGTAAAAATCACAGCAATCAAAGCCAAGGTATTAAGTAGTGTTTTCATGGGTTTGTTTGATTTAAATCAGATAATACTGCATGTAATAGTTGATGCGAACTGTAAATATACAAATAAGTGCAAGAGGCTGCCACATATATGTAACAGCCTCCTGTAAAATTTAATACAGTTTTGTCCCGGCATATTTCTCAGAATTTAATTAAAATTGGTTATCAAATAATTTTAGTAAGGAAGTGGATATAAAACCTTTACAAAGTCATGATAAGCTTTTCCTGATTGACCAGGTGAAGTATAACCAAGAACCACTTGTTTGTTTTGCAATAAAGTAGGATTGACCGGAGATGTTGGCTTCCAAATGGCTGTATTATCTAGCATGAAACTCACATAATGGAACTGATCGATTCTGATTTGCATTTTATGCCAGGTACCAGGGAAAATTCCTACCTGATAAGTATAATCACCAGAATACATATATTGTCCATCTTCAGCCAGTGCATTCATAATAAGAAAGGTTTTATTCTGGTATTGAGGCGGAACATTGGCTACGTTTTACTCAAAATAAATGTGTCACATGGATATTACAGTTTCAGGAAATACCAGGGCAGATTAGGAACTGGCCGCTTCATTGTTCATTATGTGTTTTAATGTGTCCATGGCTCTGGGATTTAAGTGTTTTGAATATAACCTCCTGAATTTAGTTTTGTATGTGGTTGTCATTTCATTGTTTCACATTCTCCAATTGACTGATTATTTTCTCACACACCAGTTCTTCATTTCCCGAACACCAGCCGGGATGGTTGCAGATAAGGTTCTGCTGAGAATCATAGATAAGGGTACTTGGAATAACGCTAACACCCACCGACCGCTTAAAATCACCATTTACATCAATATATACCTCAAATTCCCAGTCTTTGCCTACAACAATGGGCTTCACATGACTCCATGATCCTGAACAGTCCTCGCAAACGGCAATAAAATTTACTCCTTTGTCTTTCAGTTCACTCATCCATGCTGACTGAACCGTCTCAAGATTTTCACAGCATTTTGAATTCCCGGATTTCCAGAATATCACAATTACAGGATGGCCAGATTGGATCATCTCTGAAGAGGGAATGAGTTTCCCATTCAGGTCACGCAAATAGGCCCCTGCTTTTTCTGTTGGCTGAGCCAGAATGCAAGGGCTACTGAACAACATAAGCATTAAAAAGAGAGCGGTTTTCATGATTTTGTATTTTTATTGTCCGGGAATATGGACAGCCTCCAGTCTAAAAATACGAGGATGTACACTTCATGATTCATACTTTATGATTTAAACGACAGATATATTTTCCTTTTCAAGAAACAGTGCGACTTCGATGACACCAGTAAAATAATTAGTCTGTAGGCTTTCGGGGCTGAATAGATTATCTAAGTTACGAAATCCACAAAGAGTAGTCAATCACATATAAGTAGATAGATGAGGAGTGAAGAGAGATGGTAAGAAAATTATTAGTTATGACCGAAAACTTTGTTAATAGCATCAGTGCGGGAATGGACATGAAGCTTTTCATAAATTTTCCGTACATAAGTCCTCACAGTCTCGATACTGATACTCATCTGGTCGGAGATCTCCTTGTACTGGAAACCTCTGGAAAGTGCTTTAAGCAATTCCTGCTCGCGTAAAGTAAACTTCTGAAGTAATTCAGGGCTTTGGTTCTGTACCTGAAAAGCTTTCAATACATAACGTGCTATTTGTGGAGACATTGGTGAACCACCCTGTACTATATCTCTTACAGCGTCTATTAGATGAGTGGGTGTAGTATTTTTTAGAATGTACCCTGTTGCCCCCGCACATAATGCAGCAAAGGTTTTATCCTGATCCTCGTTTACTGTGCACATCATGTACTGAATGATATCCTTTTTGGGCTTCATTTGTTTCACGCATTCAATGCCGTTGATGCCAGGCAGGATAATATCCATAAGTACAACATCAACATCTGCATCTTCAAATGCTTCCATGAACTCCTCAGCTGAATGGAATGAGCCAACTATATGGAAATCATGGGGTTTTGAAAGGAATATCTTCATCGAATCCCTGATTTCGTCGTCATCTTCTACTAAAATTATATTAATAGAATCCATCGCCTTAAGTTTTACATAAAGTAAAGAAGTTCGAAGGTTCTCCTGCAATCACATATTAGTAGATAAATGGAGAACATAACATTTATAATCAGATTTAATCTCTGTGCATTTCTTTCCGGCGAGTATGACTGCATTAAGACCGTTTTTCTTGGTTAGTGTTTTTTATTACTTAACTGTATACTTCTCCTGAAAGTCTGACAACCGTTCCTTGTTCTGGAGTGCTATGGATTTCGAATAAGCCATTCACACTTTCCATCCTTTTCTGCATATTTTTCAGTCCGTTCCCTTTAAGTTCTGTTGTGGCAACATCAAAACCTTTTCCATCATCGGAGATGATGATGTTGTAGCTATGATCGAGACAATAAAAAGCCACAGCAACTTGACTGGCTTTAGAGTGCTTGGCAACGTTATGTAGCGCCTCTTTCACCACTAGGAAAAGCATACGTTTCAGATCAGGATTAAACTTCAGGTCTGTCCTTTTCTCAGGGAAATCCAGTGTGATCTTTAATGGTGTATCTTCAAAAAATTTGATCACATAGGTTCTGAGGTAAGTAAAGAAGCCTTCCAGGTTGTCGCTGTCGGAGTTTATTGCCCAGATAATCTCACCCAGCCGGTCAACCGTTTCGCGCGAGGAGGTTAGGATTTTCTGTAATGTCTTGTCAGCTTCCTGCTGCTCACCTTGGGCAGCTTTCTCTATTGCTAGTTCACATAACCAGACAATACGGGTGAGACCGGAGCTGATATCATCGTGGATATCCTGCGAAATGCGGCGGCGAATTATCTCGTTCTCCTTCTGCTTCTCAGTTTCCACCAGTTGCGCCTGGGTAGCACGCAAGTCTTCGATGGTGGTGGCAAGTTCGGTGTTTTTAATATTCAGTTTTTCATTTGTTACGGATACCAAAGCATTGAGATCCTGCTGTTTAATATTTGCTTTCCGCTGGTTGCGATAGTTTCTGAAAATCAAAAAGATGGAAAAGAAACTGAGAGCTATTCCGGCAAAAAGAAGCTTTCTTTCCAGCTCTCGCTTGCTGAGCTTAGCATGTTGCAAGGAAAAGCTTTGTTTAGTGATGTTGAGTTGCTTATTCTTATATTGTTTCTCTATCTTCACTACGTCAAATTCTGAATTTTGTGCAATAGATATTGAGCTTATTGCCTGTAACAATATCAGAATATAAATTAGCTTTTTCATAGCTAAAGATCTCGCTAAAACATAAATTGAGACTAAAGATGGTTTTTCTGAGTATTGCCGAGTTGGGACAGGAAATTAAAAAAATATCTATGGAACGCAGACCGGGCATGGGAGGTTAAGATGAATTCAGCACGTGGTAGTGAAATATAGGAAAAGTTGCCCATACCACAGTAAATCCGGTCACATATAGCACATGTACAAATATAAGAAAATTTCGGATCGAAATCAAGGTATTTTGTAGGATAATTTATAAAACTTATATTATTACATGTTTGACTCAATAGATATATACAACTGATAAATACCTATCAATCACATGAAAGTAGATAATTCAACATAAGTTATTCGATGTTTTATAGTTATCCTGAGCGTAAATATGAATGTAAGTATAGTGAATTAATAATTGCACTTTGAGATTCCGATTTTATATTTTCTGTATAACAGGTGTAAAATGGTCTAATAATTTGGATTGGATGTTATTGAAATTCTATATAAAAGAGCAAAAGCCGCTGATCAGCAGCTTTTGCTCTTTTATATTCTGATTAATAAATTGGATTTAATCAATTACAAATTTGCCAACTCCGCTTAATCTGCCTGACTGAATCATTAATAGGTAGAGCCCCTTCTTTAATCCACCACAGTGAAAAGTATATTCACCGGCTGAGTTTACAGAAAATGACCTTATCACTTGACCTGACGAATGGAAGCACGTTATTCGATCAATAATCTGGTCACTATCAAGCTTAACAGTGATAAAATCATTTGCAGGATTTGGAAATAGGTTAAATTGTAAATCAAAAGGTTTGATAGTTGACATATTTGTTGAAACCACATTACTGATCAGCGAGCTTTTGGCTGAAGAATATTCTACATGCAGAAGTGCAGCTTTGGTGGAAGATCCCTCGTAACTTTCAGCTACTCGTTTTCCTGTACCAGTAAAGATGAAAGAAAGACCACCTGCTGACTGAAAGTCTGATCTATTGACAATTTCCTGGATTATATTCTTAACCTCAGGTGTTTGTTGTGCTGTACCTGAAGCTCCGACAGTATTCCATTTGGCTGGTACCCAAATAATACTGGCAGTTGTCCTTGGCCTTTGTGAGATATTATTCTGAGTAGTAACAAAAGCCGGTGAGTTGCCTGATGCTTCTCCTTCGATCTTTAGATTGCAGCTTGCTATTGATTTTTCATCAACAGTGAACTGAATATAGGCTTTCGTGATGGTTGCTCCCTGTGGGATTCCAGTGTTATTAAATCGCAGGCCGACAACTTGATTACCTGTTGTTTTAGTATCATATACAAGTTCCAAGTCATCATTTGACACATTAACAGTTCCCGATTTACTTTCTTCTGCATCATCAGTCCCTGCTGATATCCTTATGTCAAGGGTTATAGCATTGGGTGTTGAAACAGAAATATTTACCCCTTCTGAGATAGTTGATAATCCCAGATTGTCAAAAGCTTTACAGGTGAGTGTATAATCACCGTTCTGCACATTAGTCCAGCTAAATTCATAAGGTGCTGTTGCATCTTCTCCTAATTTAGTGATGCCTGAATAGAATTCTACTTTATTCACAGTTCCATCAGGATCAGAAGCCGTTGCAGAAATCATTACTGTAGCGCCTGTATTATAATTAGTTCCGTTTGTTGGTGATATAATCTGAACTAGCGGCGGTTGGTTAGCAGGTGCCGTAATATGCACAGGTGAGGAGATCGCTTCATTGCCATCTGACTGGGTCACTTTTACGTAATAGTAATCGCCTGTGACCGAAGATAGATTATAAGAATAATCTGGAGCAGCGTCAAAAATTAACCAGTTGTTAATCACAGTTCCGTTTTTAATTAACTGGATTTGTGTAAAGATTTCGTTATCACCGTCTGTTGCTGAGATAACGGCATTATAGGTTCCTGCAGGCACTGAAGAACCCATTTCGGCTCCATTGATTTTAAATGACAATCCAAGGTTTTTATCAAGAGTGGAATAGAATCTTCGCGCAATTAGAGCATTCATAATTTCAATGCGAGTATTGACCGGGGCTAGTACGGCCATTCTCATTTGGGTTGCTGTTCCCCACGTTGCCGAGTGATTATCATCACTTCCTGATGCTCCTATTTTCCAACCTCTGATAAGCGCTTCATCATAATAACTCTTATTCCCATCATTGGAATAAAAACCGTCATTATAGTAGTAAGTGCTGAAACCATTCTGATCATTCCAAAGTTCTATCCCTACAAACTTTGAGGATGGGGTGTCACTGAAGTGATCAAATTCGGTATAAGCTAAATTGTCCCAGCCCGGATGATTAAAAAAAGCAATGCCATTACGCGCATTAACCCATGAGAGGAGCGAATTGAAACTCCCAACTGTTAGATAGCCGCAGTAATCGTCAGTGTTAATGACAGAAACATGGCCATAACTCCAGAAACTCGACCACTCAAATCCATAAAAGGTTGTATAGACCCCTTCCTGGTTGGCATTGTTAGCTGCTGATTTGATGTTGTTCCATTCGGTTGAAGACAACATCTCACCGTGATCAGACAACCCGAAAAAATCTTGTTGACCTATATCCCGGGCATATTGATAAGCCTGAGTGGGTGTCCCCTGTCCGTCAGAATAACCTGTATGGTTATGGAGGCTTCCATAATATACATTATAACCACCGATAGCTATCTGTGCACAGGTGGTTACTATCCCAAGATGAAAAATGAGGCCCCCCAGGAGCAGAAAGTGAATGAATTTTCTCATATGCTTGATTTTAAAGTCCAATACAAAACTGATTGAATAAGCCGTGAGTGGTTTTACAGCACAATTGGGACTCCAAGAGCGGGGGGGGGATGTTACAGGTATATAAAATTACAATAAAATTAAGGCTGAAGCAAGTAAATATGCAAAAAAAATCACCTATTGCGATATAATAAGACAAGCCGGAATTACGAGTTTTTTTCCTCCCCTCCTGAAGATCAGGGATACAAGCATGATGACTTCACTTCAAAAGGCAAATATTGGTGAAATTGAGAATTAAAAAATCGGTAACTTTGAATAACCCGCTAAAAATGGCAGAATATATCTCAAAATGTATTAGATGAAGATACTTCCTGTTTTTATTTGTATTTTACTGTCTCTAAGTGCATTTTCACAAAAGATAGACAGAATAAAACTTGACTCTGTTATAAATGTAGCAGATAAGTTAATTGAAAATGGTCCTCAGGTATTTTTCAATAATGTTGAAAGTCTCATTATCTGGTCGCAAGGTGACGTCATCTTTGAAAAATATTACAACGATTATAACAAAGATTCATTACATCAGATTCAATCACAGACAAAAAGTATTATTTCGCTTCTCATGGGAATTGCTATTGATAATGGATTTATTGAGAGTGAGGATGAGCTAGTTTCAAATTATTTTCCTGAGTACTTCAGGAAAGATGATAGTGTTAAACTAACAGTTACTATTCGTGATTTACTTACCATGTCATCGGGAATCGAATGGGAAGAGATGATACCGTTTGATGATCCGAGAAACGATAACATTAATATGTTTAATAGCAGTAATTATCTACAGTATGCTCTATCAAAGCCTATGGCAACAAAGCCGTATAGTGAATTCAAATATAATAGTGGAAGCCCTATGATTGTTGGGGGGATAATAGAAAAGTCATCAAAAATGCCATTGGATAAATTTGCAGAAAAATATCTTTTCAACCCTCTGGCTATAAATAACCATTATTGGATTAAAGATTCCACCGGATTTTGTCATTGTGGCGGAGGTCTTTTCCTTAAACCAATTGATATGATGAAGATTGGCGTATTGGTTTTATCTAGTGGCAAATGGAATGACAAACAAATTGTTGCAGATAGTTGGATTAAAAAAGCTATTCAGCCTTACTTTACAACTTCATTCGATAATGCCGGTTATGGTTACTTTTGGTGGGTTAGACAGATGATGACAACTAAAGGAAATACAACAGAAGTGATATGTGCTGAAGGTGCTGGCGGTCAACGCCTTTATATTTTCCCTTTATACAAGCTGTTAGTCGCATTTACAGAAAGGAACTACACCACCCCTCAAGTAAGCCCTATTTTTATAAGAGAATCTATTTTGCCAATACTTGAATAATTGTAGCAGTATCCGTTGCTCCCCCTGCTGTTTCAAACGCAAGAGCGAACAATTAACACTTTTGGTTAATCCAAAAACTCTGGGACCGTAATCAACTGAGAACTTGGAAGATGAACTCTATATTATTCTTCTTAAGAACGTATAAAACGAATAAAGCCCTGCTTTCGCAAGGCTTTAACTTTTTGCTCCCCCTGCTAGACTTGAACTAGCGACCCTCTGATTAACAGTCAGATGCTCTAACCAACTGAGCTAAGGAGGAATATTTTTCCCTTAAAAGGGACTGCAAAATTAAATCTTTATTCTAAATAAACAAGTCTCTGACAAAAAAAATAGTGTTTTTAACAAAAATTTGCGCGGTTACATATTCCAGAGAGCTTCCGCGCTCTTACTCTAATACATATAACTCTGATCTTTCTCCACGGGCAAGAGCCTTTATCATGGTTGTTCCATTGACTTTTATTCCTTTCTGTTCTAAAGCTGTCATTAGCGTTTCATATGCGCGAACCGGTGTGTTGTTTTCCGCACTCAGATGACCTAACAGTATGTGAGAAATGCCCTTATGATAGTTCTCCGCAATAAAACTTGCTGTGTGACTGTTGCACAGATGGCCGGTAGGACCGTGAATTCGATCTTTCAAATGCTGAGGATATGAGCCGAACAAAAGCATGTTTTCATCGTAGTTTGACTCAATAATCATCACGTTGCATTTCCTGAGATATTTGGCGGCATTATCACAAATATGACCAAGATCAGTTGCTAAGGTTATGCTCTTTATGTTATTGGAAATGTGGTAACCCACCGCGCCGTGAGCATCATGCGAAACTGGAAATGCCTCAACAGCAAATCCACCTACCAGATATCGTTTGTAAGGTTTGATCTCCCTGAACATTGATTGGTCAACATCAAAAGTAGCGCGATTACGAAGTATGCCTTTCCATGTGCCTTCAGTACAATAAACAGGTATCTGGTAACTTTTGGTAAGGCGGGTCAATGCGCCTATGTGGTCAATATGGTCGTGCGTTATAAAGACAGCTTTAATACGTTCAATTCCAGTGCCGATCTCATCAAGCGTTTTCTTTATTCTTCGGGCACTGATACCTGCGTCAACAAGAATGCCAGCCTCCGCTGATCCAAAATAGTGGCAATTCCCACTGCTACCGCTTGCAAGGGTACAAAATTCAAAGTTATGTGGAAATAAGGTAGTTGGCATTCTATAAGTTAAAAAAATAGAACGCAAAATTATACAAAATAGCGATTGGTCTTCTTATTTCAGCTCCTCAGGAGAAATAGGAGCCGGAACAAGGTTGTTGACTGGCTTAATACTTTTAAGATAGGCGAAAATGGCACTGACATCCTCATCCTTCATATTAGTAAAGTTAAACCATGGCATCGGAGGTAATAACATCCTGCCACCATCCATACCCTTAAATTTTCCCTGAGTAAGTGCTTTCTTAAATTGCTCTTCAGTCCAGTTGCCTATACCTGTTGGATCAGGTGTCAGGTTTGCGGAAAACGATACGCCCCAAGGACCGGCTGCTTGGGTAAGGTCATAATTCATTAGTCCCCATCCCTTAGCAATGCTGCTTTTATCTGCTACCATTATAGGCCTGTCAGCAGGGTACCCTGAAAGCATGGTTTCAGGAATAATTTCGAACCCTTTTTCGGTCATTTTCTTTGGTGAATGACAATCGTTGCAGCCACCAATGGTTACTAGATATTCACCTTTTGCTATCAGTTCTTCCTGTGTCGGTTCTGCCGTTTGCATGGTTGCCTGATCTGTAGTTTCTTTCTTTCCGGTACAAAAGCTTAGAAAGAAAAGCATTGTAATAATGGCCAGCATTGTAATAATCGCTTTCATGGTTTAAGTTTTTGATTATAATTTAGTGAATAGCACAGAATTATTATAGACTCTGACCATGCAAATTCATTTCACTTGCCTGGTAAATTGTATCAGATAGTTGAAAAAAATGCAATGGTAAAATTTAAACGATGATTTATTACGAATGTTCAACTGCCTCAATGCCAAGCACCAATAATTGCCCCCATCACAGTAAAGGCAGTAATCATGTAACCTCCGTTTATCAACACATAGGTTGCTGATCGCTTTTCAAAAAGAGAAATAATTCCAATAGCGAAAAACACCCAGCCAAACCCGGTCAGGAAACCTGCCATAGCCCCATAAGTCATGTCTTCCTGACCTATAAAAAGTGCAAGATTAAACGCCATTATCAATGAGAAAAGAAATGCCAGCCCAAAGACGAGTCCTATATTCCTATCTTTAAGATCATCTGCGGTGAATCCATTGGATGACATCCATTGTTTCTCAAAAACTTTATACCATAATCCACCGATTATGAATGTTGAAATTGCGGCAGCTATAACAGCCAACCAGTTCAGATTTTGCATTGCTGTTGAAAAATCCATAATGTTCAGTTTTAGAAGTTGATAACTTAAAGAGGTTGATACCTTAAATAGGTATGTATGTATAATAAGCAATTAACATATATCTGTAAAAAATGTTCTGTCTTAAGTCTCTTGAATATTGATCTAATCTTCTGTCATCAAATCTTTCATTAACTTTGTTGTTCCAGGAAAGTAAGATGCAATATACTTCAAAGATTGTAAAAATAGGAAACCTCTTGGTCGGTGGTGATTATCCTATCAGAATTCAATCCATGACCAACACCGATACACTTGATACTGTTGCTACAGTGAATCAGTCTATAAGGATGATTCAGGCAGGCTGTGAATTGGTGCGTATTACTGCACCGGGTATTCGAGAAGCTGAAAATCTGGATGCCATCAAGCGTAAACTCCATTCCAGAGGTTATCGTGTGCCTCTCATTGCTGATATACATTTTAATCCCAAAGCTGCTGAAATTGCTGCAACTATTGTAGAAAAAGTCCGTATAAATCCCGGTAATTATATAGGGAAAGCATTGAAGGAATCCGGTCAAAGGAGTGATAAAGTGGGGTTGACGCATTATTCTGATGGTGATTACATGGAAGAGTTGGATTCAATCAGGTGCAACTTAAGTCCACTTATCAACCTATGCCGACAATATGGTACTGCAATACGCATAGGCGTAAACCACGGATCGTTGGGTAACAGAATTGTTGATCGTTTTGGCGATACTGTTGAAGGGATGGTGGTTTCGGCATTGGAGTATGCACGAATATGTGCTGAACTCAATTTCCATAACCTTGTATTGTCAGTCAAATCAAGTAATACGGTCCTGATGCTGAATGCTTATCGGGAGCTGGCACTCCGACTAAAGGAAGAAGATTTGAATTATCCACTGCATGTTGGGGTAACAGAAGCCGGAGATGGGGAGGACGGTCGGATGAAATCAATAGCCGGCATAGGTGCAGTCCTGTCTCATGGTATTGGTGATACAATAAGGGTTTCATTAACAGAAGAACCTGAAGCAGAACTTCCTGTCGCTGCAGCAATTGTAAAGAGATTTACAGGTAATAGCAGAAGTGGCCTGACAGTCAAGAAAGTCAGGAAAGACTTGAAGCATAAGGAACTAAAAGCTATTCTTCTTAATGATCGTACTGAATTTGGAGGTTTCCCTTCACAGAAAGATCCTGTTGCCCTCATCATCAAGAAGGGAAACCAGCTCTTTAATGCATTCCCCGATGGCAGGTACGCTGAACTAAATGCTGAATGGTTTGTAAATATTGACAAGAATACAGATAGATTATTGTATAGTGACCTATTTAAGCGTTGTCTTAATAACCATAAATTATTTCTTTTGGTAAAGCTACCGGCCGATGAGACATCAAAGGTGATCAGTCATTTCAGACTGGCTGGCTGTAAAAATCCTGTGTTTCTGACTAGCATTAAACAGAGCAAAACATCCGAGGAATTGAGGATTGAAAACTGTCTTCATCCGGGTGCTCTTCTTATGGATGGTATGGGTCAGGGTCTCTGTATTGATGCTGGTGATCTTTCCATGGATGAAATAATCACTCTTGGTTATGGGATACTACAGGCAACGAGGTCACGTATTACGCGCACGGACTATATTGCATGCCCTTCCTGCGGCCGAACACATTTCAATATTCAACAACGATTACAGGAAGTAAAAGCTGCCACATCACATCTTACAGGATTAAAAATAGCCGTTATGGGTTGTATTGTAAACGGACCCGGTGAAATGGCTGATGCTGATTATGGTTATGTTGGTGCAGGCAAAGGGAAGGTCACTCTTTATAAAGGCAAAGAGGTTATCAAACAGGCTATTCCAGAAGCTGAAGCCGTGGCAGAACTGCTTAGAATAATAGAAAAATAGAGAGAAACCGTAATTGGAATCTCTCTATCTAATCAAGTACATTATAAAGCGACTGGCAATCTCTGAACTATTCTTCTAGGATAGCAGCAACACCGGGCAATACTTTACCTTCAATGAATTCAAGCATCGCACCTCCTCCGGTGCTTACATAGCTCACCTTATCAGCAAGTTTGAACTTGTTGATGGCAGCAACTGAGTCTCCGCCACCAACCAGTGAGTAGGCACCTTTTTCTGTAGCATTTGCAATGGAATGAGCTATCTGGATGGTGCCTTCCGCAAAAGCAGGCATCTCAAAAACTCCCATCGGACCGTTCCATAAAATGGTTTGTGACTCCATAAGAATTTTATCAAACAACTTCACTGACTCCGGTCCAATGTCCAAACCTAACCAGCCATCAGGTATCTCACCGGCTTTCACTGTCTGTGTTTTGGCATCGTTAAAGAAACCATCAGCTGCTATGGTATCTACCGGAAGTATAAGGTTTACGCCGTGTATTTTTGCTCCTTCAATTGTGTTTTTAGCCAGTTCAAGCAGATCATCTTCAACAAGAGAGTTGCCGATTTTACCGCCCATAGCCTTGATAAAAGTGAACATCATTCCACCTCCAATTATCAGGTTATCCACACTGTCAATCAGGTGATTGATGATCTGAATTTTTCCTGATACCTTGGCACCGCCCAATACTGCTGTAAAAGGTTTCCTGCCTTCCTTCAATACCTTGTTCAAGCTGAAAACTTCAGCATTCATAAGGTAACCGAACAATTTATCATTTGGGAAGTAGGCAGCAACAAGTGCTGTTGATGCATGTGCCCTGTGAGCAGTACCGAAGGCGTCATTTACATAGCAGTCGGCATACGACGCCAGTTTCTTGGTAAACTCTTTCTGTTTTTCCTTCGTGGCAGCCTTTGCTGCTTTCTTTTCTTCATCAGGTGCATCGTCAGCTATACGTGGTTTCCCCTCTTCTTCTTCATAGTAGCGGAGGTTTTCAAGTAACAGTACCTCACCTGGTTTCAGGTTTGCAGTCATGGAACTAGCCGATTCACCCATACAGTCATCAGCATACTTTACATCCATCCCTAAAACCTGTGACAGATAGGGCAAAATATGTTTGAGTGATAACTTGTTTTCGAAATTCTTTTTGGGTCTTCCAAGATGTGACATCAGGATTGCCGAACCGCCACCATCCAGGATTTTGCGTATCGTTGGTAATGTTGCATCAATGCGGGTGGTGTCAGTTATTTTAAGTCCATCATTTAATGGCACATTGAAATCTACCCTAACTAAAGCGCGTTTGCCTTTAAAATCGTATGAATCAATACTTTTCATAATTCAGTGAATTTATATTTACAGACATCGAAGATAATGAAAAAACGGGTAAATTAAACACTGATATAGTAGAATCTTTCATGGGTAGATGCCAATTGTCATCCCTGTAAACCAAAGAACTTTACCAGCGGAAGGAAGTTCAGACAAAGTTGATTACCTTTGCCTTTCATCAATTGAATGATCAATGAAAAATTTTGACGGCAACATCATATCAAAGCTGCCGGCCACAGGTACCAGTATCTTCGCTGTTATGAGTGGATTGGCAAATGAATACAATGCCATCAACTTATCGCAGGGATTCCCTGATTTCCCTATTAGTGAAGACTTGATAAAGCTTGTTCATGAGAATATGCTTAAAGGCAGAAACCAGTATGCTCCCATGCCGGGTATAATGTCCTTACGGGAAAGATTATCTGAAATGTTCCTTGACCGGTATAAGGTCAGCTATCATCCTGAAACTGAAATAACCATTACTGCCGGTGCTACTCAGGCACTCTATACCGCCATCGAAGCATTTATCCGCCCGGGTGATGAGGTTATTGTATTTGAACCAGCCTATGACAGTTATGGTCCTGCCGTTAAGTTACAGGGAGGTATGGTTAAGTATGCTGAGCTCAAACAACCAGATTATACTATCAATTGGGAAACACTGCCATCTCTTATCTCAGGTAGTACCCGAATGATAATTATTAATTCACCGCATAATCCAACGGGCAGTGTAATTAGATCTTCTGATCTTAAAAAGCTGGAAACCCTGATCAATAAACGTGATATTATCGTGCTGAGTGATGAAGTATATGAGCATCTTATTTTCGATAATCTGAAGCATGAGAGCGTCTGTAAATACCCTTCGCTTGCAACTCATTCAATGATAGTAGGTTCATTCGGCAAGACTTTCCATACTACTGGGTGGAAATGCGGATTTGTACTTGCACCTCCTAATTTAACTGCTGAGTTCCGTAAAGTCCATCAGTTCGTTGTCTTTGCTGTAAATACCCCTGTTCAGCATGCTATCGCAGAGTTTCTTAATAGCAAGGTAAACTATATTCATCTGGGCGCCTTTTATCAAAAGAAACGAGACTTATTCCTGAACCTGATCAAGACATCTAGGTTCAAGTCTGTCCCAGCAAAAGGAACTTATTTTCAACTGTTGAGTTACAACGATATCAGCGATGAGAAGGAAACTGATTTTGCTATCCGGCTTACTAAGGAATTTGGAATAGCATCGGTCCCTGTTTCACCATTTTATCATAACGGGACCGATAACAGGATGTTGAGATTCTGTTTTGCGAAAACAAATGAAACGCTTGAAAAGGCTGCCGAAATATTATGTAAAATCTAATATTGATCAAATAAATCAATCAATATGAATCCATCACCTATAAAAGTTACTATAATTCAGGCTCCTCTGATTTGGGCTGACACAGAGGCTAATCTAAAATACTTTACCAGTGAGCTTAATAAGTATAAAGAGCAAACTGACATAATCGTTTTACCTGAAATGTTCGCTACAGGTTTTGTTACTGATACGGAAGATATCAGTGAAACGATGGATGGAAAGGTAATGCAGTGGATGAAACTCATGGCTGCAAGACTTGATTGCGTTATTACTGGTAGTATCGCCTTGACTGAAAATGGTGACTTCTACAACAGACTTATCTGGATGCGTGCTGATGGAACCTTTGAACAATATGATAAACGGCATCTTTTCAGAATGGGCGACGAACACCGGTCTTTTGCACAAGGAAAGAAATCATTGATTGTTGATCTTAAAGGCTGGAAGATCAAGCCATTGGTTTGTTATGATCTAAGGTTCCCTGTATGGAGCAAAAATAGAATTGTCAATGATGCTTATGAATATGATATGCTGATCTACGTTGCAAATTGGCCGGCAAGCAGGAGCCATGTCTGGCAGACGCTGCTTTCTGCCAGGGCAATGGAAAACCAAGCCTATTGTATCGGTGTAAATAGAATAGGTGAAGATAATAAAGGGATACCTCATATCGGTGGATCGGTTATACTCGATTTCAAGGGACGACTCATCACTGGTTGTGATGACGGGAAACCAGAAATAGTTGATCAAATACTTGATTATGATTCACTGCAGGTATATAGAAATCAGTTTAAAGTTGCATTGGACTGGGACGAATTTAATATTGTCATTGATTAGTTGTTAGTTGAAATTAAGCAACAGTTAGTCGATGGCTGTGAATGGTTGATAGAAAAAGGGAAAATATATGCGTTTTGAAGATTCAAATTTTGCACCTGTTATAAAGGAAAATCTTGCACAGATGGGTTTCAGGCGACCGACTGATATTCAGTTCAAGGCCATTCCGCCAATCTTGAAAGGGGAAGATGTGCTTGCAATTGCACAAACTGGCACAGGCAAAACAGCTGCTTTTGTTATCCCGGTTATAAACCTGTTGCTGAAAGAAAAGAATCAAGGGGGCATTCGCTGCATGGTAATGGTGCCAACCCGTGAACTTGCAATACAGATCACTGAAGTATTTGAAACTGTGGCTAAAGGCAGTGGCATAAAAGTGCTTTGTGTATACGGTGGAGTTGAACAGGATTCCCAAATAAAGAAACTCGAAAAAGGTATAGATGTACTTGTGGCAACACCTGGTCGCATGTTTGACCTCACCAGCCAGGGTTATATCACTACTGAAAATGTGAAGATCCTTATATTGGATGAAGCCGACCATATGCTTGACCTGGGATTTATTCATGATATTATTCAACTGGTAAAAAATCTACCAAAACAACGACAGACACTCTTTTTCTCTGCAACCATTGACCATGAAATAAAAAAATTGGCCTATTCACTTGTAAAGGATGCCATCCGTATACAGATATCTCCCAAAGACCCTGTATCGAAGAACATAGACCATTTTGTCACTTTCATTGAGATGGATGACAAGCGTTTCTTTCTGGAACGCATGATCAATGAACACCCCGGAGCTAAAATACTTGTATTTGTCCGGACAAAAGTCCGTGCTGACAGGGTAAGCGCTGCTCTTGAGCGGGTGAATATCGCCAGTGTTACCATGCATGGTGATAAAGACCAGAAGGAACGGGAAAAGTCACTGCATCAATTTCGTCTTGGCGAAGTTCAGATTCTCATTGCAACAGATGTTACAGCTCGCGGAATTGATATCCCTGATGTTGATTATGTCATTAATTATGACTTACCAGAGAAAGCTGAAAACTATGTCCATCGTGTTGGCCGTACAGGAAGAGGTATCAAAAGAGGATCAGCCATATCTTTTTGCAGTAAAGAAGAGAAACCGGTGCTTGAAGAGATAGAAACCTATCTTACCAAAGAAATAGAGGTGCTTAAGATTACAAAAAATGACTATTCTGAAACCATTGATTTATCGATTGAAGGCCCTAAAGACTGGCAGTCATTGATCGAACAGGCTGAAGATAGTTATGAAAAACGTCAGAAGAAGTCCAGGCCTTCCCGAAAGAAGAAGTAAATTGCTTATTACTGATTTCAATAGCAAGATGTTATAGTTTGCATCGGAGTAGATATAACCACCCTTGCCCTGATTCGCTTGTTTTAATCAGTTTTTAACAACAAGCCTGAATCCAATTCCATGAACGTTGATCAGTTCCACCCCGGGATCATTCTTCAAATATTTACGCAGTTTGGCAATATAAACATCCATACTGCGGGCGTTGAAGTAACTGTCATCCTGCCAAATCTTATTTAATGCGAAACTGCGGTCGAGTGTTTCATTCATATTCTCACAAAGGAGCCTGAGCAGCTCATTTTCTTTTGAAGTGAGCCTCTGTTCTACTCCGTTGAGTTTGAGTATCTGGAGATTATAGTCGAAATCAAAGTTCCCTATCTTAAATGTCTTTGTTCCTGAAGGGCTCATTCCCGAACGTCTAAGTATAGCTTCCATGCGTACCAACAGTTCATCCATGCTGAAAGGTTTGGTGAGATAGTCGTCTGCACCTGCCTGGAATCCTTTCAATTTATCGTCTTCAAGTGATTTGGCCGTTAGGAAAAGTATGGGTATCTGTTTGTCATGCTGCCGTATATCTTTAGCAAGTGTAAATCCGTCTTTTATTGGCATCATCACATCCACTACACAGAAATCATATTTCTCACGTAAAAACTGGTCGTAAGCCTCTTGACCATTAACGCATAGCCTTGTTGTATATCCCTTGGCTTCAAGATATGATTTGAGAATATTTCCCAGATTGCGGTCATCCTCTGCCAATAAAACTTTTACCTTTTGATTTTCCATAGTACAAATTTAATAAATCATCCTTTATAAGGCAACCATACCCTGAATGTAGATCCCTTCCCCGGTTCACTATCAACACTTACCTTGCCTTCATGTTTGTCAACTATGAATTTAACATAGCTTAATCCCAATCCAAATCCTTTCACATTATGCACATCACCGGTAGGGACCCTATATAATTTCTCGAATATCTTTTTTAGGTTTGCTTTATTAATACCTATTCCATTGTCACTTATACTTATCTGTACCCCGTCATTAAAATCCTGCGTTGTAATAGTGATAAGTGGTTTCCTCGGCGAGTATTTATTGGCATTATCCAGCAGATTATTGATAACGTTGGTGATATGTACTTTATCAGCAAGGATTATAGGATCTGTTGCATTCAGCTCTGTGTTGATACTGCCATCGCGTATTTCAACCTGAATAGCAATTTTATGAACCACATCTTTTATAATGCTGTGGAGGTCAATTTTATCCTTCCTTAGTCTAAGCTGTCCTTTTTCTAGGATTGCTGTCTGCAGTATCTTTTCAGCCATGTCACCCAACCGCTTGTTTTCCTCACTGATTATTCCAATGTATGATTGAACGAAATCTTCTGATTTAGCTACCGATTGGTCGTTTAATACCTCACATGCCAGTGATACAGTACTAATGGGTGTTTTGAACTCATGGGTCATGTTGTTGATAAAATCATTTTTCATTTCTGACAGCTTCTTTTGTCTGAAGATAGCTATGATGACTGTCATGAACGATAGAATGATAATCAACATCAGTATCCCTGAGATGGTTAGAATACCACCCATTTGTACCAATAAATACCTTGTTTGATTGGGAAAGTATATTACCAGGTAATCGGGCGAAGCATAATTGTTGGATGGGAATAAACGGAAGTAGAGGCCTTCGTCAATCAATGATTGCCTGAAATCTTTGTCCTTCTCAATCACCATCAGATTACGCGCTTTGCTATATATTCCAAACTCATACTGTGCTTTGATACCTTTATTTGACAAAGATGCTTTCAGTAAGGTGTCAAGCTTGTCTTTTGTAAGCCAGTTCTCGATATAGGGAATAAAAGGATTATTGAACATCTCATCAAACACCTGGTTTAACAGGAATGCTTTCTTGCGGTTCAGTTGCCGCGCTCTGTCACTTAGGCTATTTGAACTATCAATTATACTATCACTTCCTGGATAATTCAAATTGGATGAATCTGATTTCTTGACAAGTTTCCATTCATTATTCTCAAACACTTCACCCCATTCTTGCTTACGTTCGTAATTGAAATTACCTGAGCCGCTATTTATATGTTCCGTACTGCCGGTTTCAAGGAAGATAAGGTAATCCAATGAATCAATGGAACGGAGTAAAGTATTGTATTCATTATTCTTCCGTATTTGTCGGTTCATCTCTTCCTTTTCTATCTGCAGCATAAGTTCATTCACTGCTTCAGCCACACTTCTATGAAAATTGGCTTCACGCAATTCTACCGCATTCTTTATCCAATATGTCTGAATGCCAATCAGTAATATGATGGCAATAGTTACCATTAGAGTGATCCATATTATAAGCCGGCTGTTCATAACACAAAGGTATATGACCTACGTGTTTGAATATCTATAACTTAACATCTTTTAACGTTTGTTGTATTTGGTTAACAAGTCAACGGAGCCCGCCGTTGTACATTTGTAATGTCAAAAGTGATTGACTATACCAATTGATTATATAGTAGTGTGTGTGTGAAACTATAAATTGGTTTTGTTGTGTGTAAAAAAAACGAATGCAGCCTCTAAGAGCTGCATTCGTTTTTTTTGTAATATTGAACTACCTTTGTAAATGGATGGTTTATTCAGTTTACGCCTTTTCACATCAGCAAATTCAGTTAAACACAATGATTGATCTCAAAATAGATACCCGCGGCCTTGAAGGCTTTGTCGATAATCAGACACTTGAATCCTTTACCAATGAACTGATCCTTAATCAGGGAACGCTGCTCAATAAAACCGGGAAGGGAAATGATTTCCTTGGTTGGATAACCTTGCCTGATGAGATCAGTGAAGATATGTTTACCAGCATAGAAAATGATGCACGTTTTATTGCCCGACATGCTGATATTTATGTTGTTATCGGTATCGGTGGTTCATATCTGGGTGCTAGAGCTGTTATTGAAGCACTTCAAAATAATTTCGCCGCTTTATTATCACAAGATCATAGGGGTAAACCTCTGGTGATTTATGCCGGGAATAATATTTCAGAGGACTACCTTGCTGATCTGCTTAAGATTCTTGATCAGCGTGATTATGCCCTGGCTGTGATATCTAAAAGTGGTACCACCACTGAACCTGCCATCGCTTTCAGAATCCTTCGTAAACATCTTGAAGATAAATATGGCAAGGAAGAGTCGCGCAAACGTATAATAGCCATTACCGATCAGTCGAAGGGTGCACTTAAGCGTCTTGCTACTGCTGAAGGATTTAAAACCTATGATGTTCCTGATGATGTGGGCGGACGTTACTCAGTGCTGACACCCGTTGGTTTATTGCCCATTGCTGTAGCCGGATTTGATATTCGTCAATTGGTGGCTGGTGCTAAAGCGATGAAGGATGTTGTAACCACCGCCAAGACAATTGAAGACAATCCGGCATTCAGCTATGTGGCTGCCCGTAATGCTTTATACAGAACGGGTAAACCTGTTGAGATCATGGTTAATTACCAGCCATCCCTTACATATATTACTGAATGGTGGAAACAGCTTTTCGGCGAAAGTGAAGGTAAGGAGAACAGAGGCATTTTCCCTGCCGGTGTGAGCTTTACTACCGACCTTCACAGTATGGGTCAATATGTTCAGGAAGGCTTGCGTATCTTGTTTGAAACAGTCTTAAGCATTGAACAACCCCAGAAGAACCTGACTGTTCCTTTTGAGGAAGACGATTCTGACGGACTCAACTTTGTGGCACGGAAACGCATACATTTGGTTAATCGGGAGGCTGAGCGGGGAACTTTACTTGCTCATATCGATGGTGGTGTCCCTAATATCCAGATAAGTCTGCCACAACTTAACGAATATACTCTCGGACAGTTGATTTATTTTTATGAATTCTCCTGTGCACTTTCAGGTTATGTGCTTGATGTTAATCCATTTGACCAACCCGGTGTAGAAGCGTATAAGAAGAATATGTTCGCATTGCTTGGGAAACCAGGTTTTGAAAAACAGACGGAAGAGTTAAGGGAAAGGCTGAAGTAGCTAATATTACATGGTGATAACAGTCAATAAAATGAATGAACTTATCTGAATAAACAAATAGTAATGGACAGTAAAGATTTGCTAATTAAATACATGGTCGAAAGTTTTGACCAGAACCATCCATCTCAGTTGAAACCGGAAGGCAAGCCTTTCATCACCATTTCGCGTGATCATGGCTGCCAAGGGAACACACTGGCCATTATGTTACGTGATGAATTACATAGAAGAGGTCAGAAATGGAATATCCTTAACAAGGAGATCATCAAGGAATCTGCTCAATTGCTCGATATGGAACCACGCAGAGTACAGGATATCTCTGAATCCGTTGACAGAACTCTCATGGATGAAGTACTCCGAACACTCACCACCAAGTACTATAAAAGCGACCGTAAGATCCGCAGAACTGTTACTTCAGTCATAACTTCCTCAGCTGCTGAAGGGAACGCAATTATTGTGGGTAGGGCCGGAGCAGCTTTGACACATGGTATGCTAAAATCCATTCATATAAAATTATATGCTCCCATTGAATGGCGTATTCAGTCCTTAATGTCGCGCTACCATGCTTCCCGTGAACATCTGGTGAAAGACATAAACAATATAGATCTTAAACGTCACAAGATGATTACATCTGCCTTAAAAAATGCAGATGACACTAATATGCTCTACGACATTCAATTCAATACTAGCACTGTTTCTCACAGTGAGATTGTTGCCGTTGTGCTTAGATTGATAGAAGAGAGATTTAAAAAATAGTTACCTATTTCTCCGCAACCATGATAGCCGCAGCACCCAGCATCAGAGGTGTCCCTTTTGTTTTGCTGAATCCTGCATTTTTCAATAGTGTTGACAGTGCAGGCAGTGTGTAATAATTATTGGCTGAATAGGCAAGATAATTGTAAGCTGCATGGTTGCCTGAAATTAGTCCACCGATTGGCGCAGTTACAACGTTATGATATATATGGTAGAAGAACCTGATAACCTTATTTGACGGCTGACTGGTTTCAACTATCACAAAACGACCTCCTGGTTTGAGCACTCTGAGTACTTCCTTCATGTGCAGCTGTGCATCTGGGTTTTCAAAGGTGAGATTACGAAAACCGAAGGAGATACCCACGGCATCAAAATAATTGCTCTCAAAGGGCATATTGCCTGCATCACCCTGGATTAGATTGACCCTTCCTTCACCAAATATAGCTACCTTTTCTTTTGCCCTTGCCAGCATTGTATGACTGAAATCAAGGCCATAGAGTTCTGTATCCTTATGGGCATTTGAAGCTAAATGCATGGTCAGGTCAGCAGTTCCGCAGCAAAGATCAAGCACCCGTGAAGGATTATTTTTAAGTACCTCTTTGGCTGTCTGCTTCCGCCAGCCTTCATCCATATTAAGGGTAAGTACCCTGTTAAGGAAATCGTATTTTGGCGGTACTTCTGTAAATATTTTCTGGGTGGGTCTTTGCCCGCTTTCATCTCTGAACATGCTGTATATAATTAGTTTGCAAAGATACTCAAATAGTTCGAATGACTAAGAACCTTCAAATGGATGTCATGTTTCATTAACTACCTATAGCGTTGTACTGTAGACTTTTTACCTAACTTTGCATTTTCCCAAAAATCAAAACACCATGTATAGAAACAGAATGTTAATGGTTATCATGCTTGCTATTTTTACCGGCAGCATGTTTTCATTGAAAGCCAACACTATCGCTGAGAAAGCGAATATTGACAAAGTAACTATGGAAAAAGTTAAAACAGCCCTTATCAGCAAATATGGCAAAACTGCCGAATTCCGTATCGAAAGAGGGGTTCAGCAGGCTGCCGGACTATGGCGCGATACAGATGGAACACCTCAGGAATTTGAACAATTCTGTCTGGACAATTTTATTAATGAAGAAGAAGCTCTCCACAGACTATATACTAAACTTGAACGTAACTTCGAGATTTTCTCCGGTTACTTCAACGTCATTGATCTGAAACTGAAAGAACCAATCCATCTTACCGGTAATGAAATTGAACCGATTGATATGATGTTTGGTAGTTATAATGTGGCAGCCCATATCAACGATGACTTTTTCGAAAACAAGATAGCCTTCATTACAGCACTTAACTTTCCATTCTACAGTTTACTGGAGAAAACCGCTCAGGGAATGACATGGTCACGCAAGCAGTGGGCCTATGCCCGTATGGGTGATCGTTTCACTTCAAGAGTTCCTGCCGATATTATTATGCATGCATCCAAGACTTTGACGGAAGCTGATTCTTATATTTCTGACTACAATATCTATATGGGAAATCTGCTCAATGCAAAGGGCAAACAATTGTTCCCAGCCGATATGAAACTTATTACTCACTGGGGTTTGCGTGATGAGTTGAAATCCAACTACGGTATAGCAAATGGACTGGAAAAGCAGCGCATCATTTATGATGTTATGAAAAGAATCATCGATCAGAGCATACCTCAAAATGTTATCAACAGTGGAGAGTATACCTGGGATCCTGCCTCCAACAAGATATTCAAAAATGGTAAGGAAGGTGCCTTCACTTCTGAACCCGACAAACGCTATGCTGTACTGCTTGAAAACTTTAAGGCTTTAAAGGCAATAGATGCGTATAGTCCTAATTTCCCAACCTACATTGACAGGGCTTTCGAGGAAGGTATGGAGATCCCGCAGGAAGATGTAGAACGTTTATTTACAGAGTTCGTTTCATCACCACAGGTTAAGGAAGTAGCGGCTTATATCAGCAAACAGCTTGGCCGCAAACTCCAGCCATTTGATATTTGGTACAATGGTTTCAAATCACGCGGCGGTTTACCTGAAGAAGAACTTACTGACATGACCTCGTCAAGATACCCGAATACTGCTGCATTCAAGGCTGAGTTGCCGGTTATTCTTACCAAACTTGGATGGGAAAAGAAGAAAGCTGAAGAGATTTGTTCTTTGATTCTTGTTGATGCGGCCAGAGGATCAGGTCATGCCTGGGGATCAGCCATGCGCAATGATTATGCCCACCTGCGTACCCGTTTAAGTGACAAGGGAATGGATTATAAAGGTTACAACATTGCCATTCATGAGTTCGGACATAATGTAGAGCAAACCGTAACAATGAATGACGTTGATTACTTTATGCTGCAGGGTGTTCCGAATACTGCCTTTACAGAAGCTGTTGCCTTCCTGTTCCAGAAACGTGATCTTGAACTGCTTGGTTTACCGAATGTTGATCCTAACAAGGATCACATGATGGCGCTTGATAATTTCTGGGGAAGTTATGAGATCATGGGCGTTTCATTGGTAGATATGAAAGTGTGGAAGTGGATGTATGCCAACCCGAATGCCACTCCGGCGCAATTGAAGGAAGCTGTTATTTCCGCTGCTAAAGAGGTTTGGAATAAGTACTATGCCAATGTCCTTGGTGGTAATGATGAACCTATTCTTGCTATTTATTCCCACATGATCGACAATCCTCTTTATCTATCCAACTACCCGATGGGTCACCTCATTGATTTCCAGATCGAGCAACAAGTCAAAGGAAAGCCGTTGGCTGTTGAATTCCAGCGTATGTATACCCAGGGCCGTTTAGTTCCTCAGGTATGGATGAAAGGTGCAGTTGGCAGTCAGATTGCCATTGAACCTACTCTCAATGCCGCAACTGAAGCACTGAAGGCACTTAAATAGTACTTTCCGGCGGAGGTGTAATTTTTTGTCGGAATGCAATTTGTGCCCATTGCTCCTTAATGATTTCACATTATCAATAGCTCAATGGTATTATAACAAAAGAGACGCGTTTACCCGCGTCTCTTTTGTTTTTACACTTGTTGAGATTACTTTATCAAACTTAATCCTTCAGAGGCTGATACATCATCGGGGCGGTTAAGCAGTGCTTTGTTGAAAAGTACTTTGGCTTCCCTGAGCTTGTTAAGTCGGAAGTAAGTCCAGGCCGACATGATCATGACATCATAATCAAAAGGGTATAGATTGATCAGCTTGTCAAAGTGTCTGTTGGCTTCCTGATAATCCTGCCTTTCAAAATAGAGCGAACCCAAACGGTAATTGCCATAGTAGTTATTGGGATCAATTGCCAGGATTTCCTTGTACTTTTTAATTACCAATTCTTTGTTTCCCATGGCATATGCAGGAAATGCATATCCCAGCTTTGCTTCTATTGACAGTGGTAGAATCATAATAGCCTTGTTGTAATAGTTTAATGATTCCTTGTAATTCTTTGCCTGATAATAAAGCCATCCAAGCCGGAGGTTCATTTCATAGGAGTCGGTTTTGTAAACTTTTTTTATAGACTCTATTGCTTTTAAATACTCGTATTTTTGTTCATAAGCGTAGCTCTCGGCAAAAGCTTTTGGTAAGCTGACTTTATTTTGTGCTGATGCAGTATTCAACATCAGCAGCAAAAATAAACTGACAATTATTTTCATCTTTATCGAACGTTCCATGTTACACCCCCGGTGATTATGTGTTTGTAGTAGTTGGAATAAGCACTTTGAACTGCATTATCGCTCTCTGTAAAATAAGTCAACGCTTCATTCTCCATGAACTGATATCGTAAGGTTAGCCTGAACTGGGTATTCAGGTCGAAAATAAGCAGTGACGCAAGGCGGTAATTTGACTTTACAACCTGATTGTTGAGCAGTTGTGCATTCAACTCAACAGTGTTTACCAGATTTCCTTTGGTTGCCGAAAGTTCAAGCCATGTCCTGTTAAAGGTTTTGAATCCAATGGTTTGGGTAGCAAATAATGGCTGACTTTTTTGGTCTGATTTGAACGAGACACCTGTTGTTGAATACAGATCCAGGTTCCCTAAAGGAAGAACCATCACAGATGCTGATACCTGCATGCTACGGTCATCATTTATGGATAAATGCCATGCACCCATTGAGGCTTGCCAGTAATTCCTGGCATAGATAATCTCTCCTCCGACAACTAGATTATTATATTTTATCCCAATCGGACTGCCTAGGTAAAGTTTAGTGATTGAATCGTCTGAACTGAATGGTTCGGCTACATTTGTCACTGCGTACCTGAGAGCAGGAATGAGTAAGACTCTCTTATTCAGACAAACCGAAGGAGAAATGTAGAATTCTGTTTGCTTGACGGTAAAATCACCGCTAAGTGAATCAACATATCTGATATTTGTGCTTCTATTTTTGTTAAGATTAATATGACTTACTGCGGTATTGAGGGTTAAATATTTCCCAACAGGCTGCTTCCAACCGGCAAGGAGGTAGAATGCGTTTTGCTCCGTGTATTGCTCATTAAACAGTAGGGAATCAGGTACCGGGATATGGCCTGATATTTTAGCATCTGTATTAAACACAGGCCCTGCTTCCAGATAAAAAGTCGGATTCCTGTAATTTTTCGTGAGTTCACGGCTTTTAGCCTTCGACAAGTGATCTAAAAGATGGGCGGCTTGAGCACTTCTGCCGGTAAAAGTATATGCATAAAACAATAGCTCATTTGCATAATCATCTTTGCTGTTAAGGGTAATTGCTTCCTCCAAATATCTGGCTGCGAGGGAGTATTTTCTCAGGTGATAGGCTGCTGCACCTGTTCGCACTTGTATGTTGAAGTAGTCATAGCCTGCTTTTAGCGCTTTTTTGCCGGTGATTAAAAGACTATCCCAATTTTGTTGATGGTATAACTGAAGGGTGATGGAATCATAATCAGGTTCATGAATCAGGGTTGAATCAATCGGTTTCTGAGCAGTCAATGTCAGTGTAACCAGAAGTAGTATGGAGGTCAAAAGTGATCTCATGGGTTATCCTGTTTTCTAAAGTTTATAATATCTTCCCTGCCCTGATTATTGATTAAAAGTTGCTGGAGTCCGTTTTCTGTGAAGGTTATCTGTGAATTCAAACGTATGAAGGTATATCCGAAAAAGCGGAACTTAACCTGTGAACCTATCTGAATGGTATTACCCGCCATATCCTCTTCTCTTTTCAGGAAATTCATAGAATAAACAGGCTTGATGAAAATTATAAAAGGTGCCATGAAATCCTGTACAAGATGTAAAAGTGAATAGGGTAACACCGTTGGTGGAAATACATCATTAACTTCCATATTTTGATAATAACCCAGTGGTACCTGATAAGCGGCAAGAAAGAAATAATAAAGGGTACTCTTCCTGTTGCCCTGAAAGTGAGTGAAGTAAAAGAGGTTGCCATCTGTTTTCAGCCAGGCTATTGACTTCGTCTCAGCACAGTATAGATATGTATTCTTATAACTGTCGGTCTTCACTTCCCAATGCCCATCTGATTTTCCATTGACAGTGAATTCAATGATCTGTCCCGGCGTAAATTTAAAGGCTTTCTCCAGAGAGCTTTCAGGCTGGATATTTTCAACGTGATCGTCTTTGCATGGAACACTATAAAGGTTAAGTTTAAAGCTGCCATTCATGCTTATATATTGTGAAACCGGGTACTGGATGGTGGATGAGCCTATATAAGGATTAGCCTGAACCTGGAAATGCAGATGCGGATAGGGCGAACGCCCTGAATTTCCACTATAGGCTATGACTTGCCCTTTTTGGACGAATGCACCCTTAGGGAATAAAATGCTTTCCTTTTTAAGATGACTTACCTTGGTATACAGTGTTTCAGTATGTTTTATTACAATGCTGTTACCCCAGTTTTGTTCCATATTGGTTATTCCGGGTTCATTATCCTCCACATGATTCACCAAGTCCTGAATCCACCCGTCAGCAGGGGCAAGTACCGGCTTATTGTAGCAGTAGTAATCACTTAATGTTGCTCCATCCTTCTCGTACTCATTACCCTTCTCATCCCTGATTACAAAATCCCACGCATGCTGCCACTCGTCTTTATGTGTAATATCACCGTTATGTGCCTGAGTTATATTTCGGAATCCAAAGAATGGGAGTGACAACGGGAAGTACCACAGTCCCCTGAAACGTTCATTTGCATTGATAGTGGCATAAAGATTTCTTTCAGGCGAGAAATGCTGAATTGTCACTACCTCAGGTTTAGTAGTCATACGTTCCCTGAATTTCAATGCGTAAAGGAACATGAGTACTACCACATTGAAAGGAAGGGAGAAAACAGGAAGCTGATAAATGCCAAGAATTTGACCCGATGTTGATATCAACATGGAAACCAGTGGAGTGATCAGTAATACCCAGAGTATTGACCATTTTGATGCAATGGTAAAGAAACTACCGATGGCTATAGCCGTCAGGATGTGATTGAATCCAATGAAACTATAATCCAGTTCATGAATATCTGCCCCTATAACTACATAAAAAAGCCAGGCAGAGGTGAATCCAATCACTGAATATAGAAAGGCTATCCTTGAATACAATAAAAGCCCGACAGCTATCAATAAGCCTGCCAGCAGATGATACTGAAAGATGATGGCACCGAGCGACCTGAAATAGGTTTTAATATACATGGGCCAGGTCAGTTCGTTGAACCAGTTATAAAGATCAACAAATACTGGCCCACCTCTGATAAACATGGTGTTCATGGTGAATATGCCTGATTCACCTGGATCCAAACCTGTATAACTACGGGTTGCCATTATGGCAACCCAGATGGAAATCAGAAAGGGAATGGAGAGATAAGGAAGGGCGTATTTACCGATGATTCCTTCAAAGGCTAGTGTAAGCAGTAACGTTGCCAGTGTAATAAAAACGAGGATTATATAAAAAGCCGGTGACGGCTGGATAGCGATGCCCATGCCTAATCCCACAAGCAATGAATTAAACCCGTATAGTCCACTGCTGATCTTCTTGTAATTCAAGCCCAACATAAGAGCAAAAGCATTGGTAATGATCACTGACAGTAATCCGGCGATGCCGGTATAGATATCAAAGAAACTCACCATCAGAAGTATTAATCCGAAAAGTTTGTTCTTGGAAAAGAACACCAGCGTATAACTGTTCAATAAACTGGAAACAAAGGACTTTATAACCTGCTTCTTCATATGCTGCGAATTGGCTGATTTCAGGATAATAAAGCTGATTCAGGCTTTAGAACAAGTGATTCTGGAATACGTTCCTGATTCTGAATATTGGACAGATCTTCCCTTTCGCGGACTAACCTAACTTGCGATTTTGAATCAATCAGCACTACCCGTGGCCTCAGAGTAATGAATTGCATCCATTGGGTAATATTATAGGCGCCCACGTTATGTATCACAATCTTATCACCCTTATTCAGAAGAGGTAGGTTTACACTCTCCCTTAAACAGTCAATGTTCATACATAGAGGCCCGTAGAGAGAGGTATCTTCCCTGTATTGTGAATACCCTTGCGCAGGAGTAATATGGTGCTGATACCAGAAGGAGGTGAACATGATATTTACTCCTGCATCAATGATTGTCCCCCGTCTTCCTGATGGTAGTCTTTTATTTCCAATAACGGTTGATATAAGCCAGGCTGCATCATCAATCAATGCCCTGCCCGTTTCAAGCACCAGTATGGGCAGATTTTCGGGTCTCAGTGAACTATTAAGCAGGGCTGATGAAATTGCCTCTGCATAATCATCGACTCCGGGGTTTGTGTCACTGCCAGGCAAATACGATCCTTTAAGCGTATTTTTTGAAGCAAAACCTCCTCCCAGATCGAGATATTTAAGCGTATGATTATATTTTGTCTGTAGTCCCATGGCAAGATCTGCAAGTTTTGTTGCAGCTATACCGTATGCACCGGCCGACATTATAAAAGTGCCAATATGAGTATGTAATCCCATGAGTTCCAGCTTACCCGAGCTTATAATCTTGTTGAGTGCATCCCATGCCTGACCATTCTCATAGTTGAAGCCGAAACGGTCCCACATGGGGTAAATGCCCGTATCCATATTGACCCTAATGGCAACCCTCGGTTTTTGAGTAGTTACATCTGCCAGATTTATCAGTTGATATAGCTCATCAAGATGGTCTATATGGATAAGTGAACCGTTATTGGCAGCCGTAATTAGTTCTTCATCAGTCTTGCCGGGGCCGTTAAATATGATCTTTTTAGGATCTATACCATTGGTAATAGCCTTGCTGTATTCAAAACCTGAAACAACTTCTGCCCAGGCACCTTCTTGGTGGAAAATATTACATACGGCCGAGAGGTAATTGGTTTTATATGACCATGCAAACTGCACTTTCGGATAACGGGTATTGAAGGCTTTATAAGCCTTACGATAATTTGATCGAATTGCCTGTTCAGAGATCACGAACAGTGGTGATCCATGTTCGTTTGTTAGGTCTTTAACAGCAATTCCTTCAATATGAGTCATAGCCGACGACTCATTCATCATTCCGAATTTTCCCGGCATTCCAGTATTAAGCTTTATAATATGCGGACGTTCATAATGTTTCTTTTCCATGTCTACAATTCTCCATTTAACGATAAATTCTCAAATTCACTGCGATCTACTATCATGTCATACGAATATCGGATAAAGAGTTTACCCACATCATAGGGTGGAAGGGGATCCACATTTTTACCAATGGCCAGATTAACCAATGCTTCAGGAATATTTTGTCCCACACCAACCGCAAGGTATACCCATGCAGGGATGCGCGGATTGATCTCCATCAAGTAATATTTATTGTCACCATTTTTCATTAGCTCCAATTCGAAGGCTCCCCTCCATTTGGTTGACCGGATGAATTTCTCTGTGAGTGCAATCAATTTCCTGTCATCAATACTGATGCCTGCCCAAGCTTTGCCTTTATCCGTAATGTATTGCTTACGCATAGGAACCGCAGCAAGCATATTCCCATTGCCGTCACCCAAACCTATGACATTATATTCTGTGCCATGCACGAATTTCTGGATCACTACTGGCAAGCCCCACTTAGCGCTGATTTTATTGAAATATGCCTTTGCCTGTTCAATGTTGTTTGCAACAAAGGCATCGTACCACTTTCCTTTGATCATCACAGGAAATTCGAATTCCTCTTCATGCTCTGTTACTTTACTTTTCCCATTGTGAACGGTAGCTATCTTTCTCGTCAAAGCATTGGTCTCAATTCGGTTACCAGCAGTGTCATTTTCTTCATTATCTGTAAAGGAATGCCTTCCATTAGCTGATGATTTCTCTATACTTATGCTATTCCTATTCTTCTTTCTGTCAAAAAGTTCGTCAATTTCCTGTGTGCTGAATATTGCTTTACCAAAAGGAACTGGTATATCATATTTACTGCCGAATTCTGATAAATTTACTTTATGCCGCTCTTCAAACTGTTCAAAAGTAGGCAGGAACATCTTTATATTCATGGAACGCAACCTTGGTTCCAGCTTTATAAATGAATATAATTCCGCATCAAAGTTTGGTATTATTACGTCCAGATTTTCACGACTATGGATATATTCCAGACGTGCAAACAAGGCATCAGTACCGGTAGAGGGATAAGGGATCATGTAGGTATGGTCAACAAGGTGATGCATGTATATGCCGGGTTCAAGTGACTCATAGGCTAGTCCTATAATCCGAACATCAAAGGATGCAGCTTCTCGCAGGCTCCTGATTACTGCTACCCCCGGACCCGGACTGTCAATGGCATTCAGTCCTGTTACTGCAATATTCAGTATTGGCTTATTCATTATCGTCAACGAGATTGTTTTGTTTAAGTAGCTCTTTAAAATCTTCAAAGTCTCTGGAAATATCCTTCGGTTCGACTTCATACTCTTCACACATCCGATTAATAATCTCATCGTCACTCAAACCTTCTTTGAGATAAGCAATGAATTGAGCACCAACGGGATTTATTGTAAAAGATTCACCGGTGGAAGGATTAAAAAGAAATCCTGTTTCACTAATGGCAATATTTTGGCTGATTCTGATAGTCATACTATTGTATATGAAAATTGATGGCAAATAACGATTATTTTAAACTGCAAAGCAATATAGCTGCATCTACTTCTTATATAATACACGGATAGTAAGGTTTACCCTTAGTCTTTGAAATAAATAACCGCTGTTTTATTACCTTTGCGAAAAGTCAAGGCATGCTTATCATAGGAATAACTGGTACGCTCGGTTCAGGTAAAGGAACAATTGTTGATTACCTAGTAAGGAGAAAAAACTTCAGGCATCTTTCCGTCAGGGGTTATCTGATCAAGGAAATAGAAAAGAAGGCACTGCCTGTGAACCGTGATTCTATGGTGGTTGTAGCAAATAAATTGCGTGCTGAACATTCACCCTCTTTCATTATTGATGAGCTGTATAAACAGGCTTCCTTAAGTGGCGAAAATTGTGTAATTGAGAGTATACGTACCCCCGGTGAGGTGACATCCCTGCGTGAAAAGGGGAATTTCATTCTGCTTGCAGTTGATGCACTTCCTGAAGTTAGATACGAGCGTATTTTTATGAGAAATTCAGAGACCGACAAAATAAGCTACAGTACTTTTCTGGAGAATGAGAAGAGAGAGATGGACTCAGCGGATCCCAATAACCAGAATATCAGACAATGCATGCAAATGGCCGATTATGTATTCTCCAACAATGGTACTATCAGGGAACTTGAATCAGCACTTGAGGCAAAGCTCGCTGTCATGACAGCCTTTAAAAGTTGAGTTCAATAAAATAGTATCCAGGGTTTATGGAATTGATCTCAATCTATCTCGTTTCAATTATCAATGTTCTGACTGCCATCCGTTTTGTATACCTCATAAGGAAACATAAAATACAACCTGCTCTTGCCATGTGGCTTTTCTTTCTACTGGCAATAGCTACCAGTCTGGTTACTTATATCAGAGATGGTGGTTCAGGCCCGGCAGGTAATATACTTAATGCAACCGATCTGGTTTTGGCTGTTTCTGTTGTCATTGCCATACTGCTATATGGGGATAAATCATCAAGGTTTAGTAAGTTTGACCTCGGATGTCTTATTTTGGTTATTATAATTATGGTTTTCTGGTTGGCTACCGGTGCTCATTTCATGACCAACATCCTGCTACAGGCTATTCTTGTAATTGCTTATTTCCCTGTGGTGGAGAGGATGATACGGTTAAAGAAGAATACAGAAACATTTACTGGCTGGACAGGCATGTTGCTAGCTGCCATTATCTCTTTGTTTTCAGTGGAAGGAACGCTAGCTTATATTTATTCTGTCCGAGCTATTGTATGCATCAGTCTGCTGATGGGTTTGATGCTTTGGTTTACTGTCAGAAAGAATCCCGAAACTATGGACAAATAAACTGCTTGCCGCCATTTATTATCTGTTATCCTTTAATATAATATCTGGTTTGACTTACAGGATATGGATGTTTAACTTCGGTTCAAATAAACTTATTATTTGTTTTCATTCATGAAAAAGCAAAGTTTGGATGTTGTATTCCAGTTTCTGATAGTCATTTCCTTATAAATTGGCAAACTTATTATTTCACTGAGATAGCTTTGTCCGGCTCTACTTATGAGGCGGGAGAAATAGATGACACCGGATCCTTCATAGATCGAGTCCACACCCTCTCTGATCCTGAAACTTTTAATAGCTTCAGAAGCAGTTAGCGGTTCTTTCAGAAACATCACGTCATACTTATATTCCTCCGGAATGGTCCCAAAACCTGGAGGTGCCTCATTCATGATCGCTGAAACCTGCTGATTTGTGAACAAAACAATCTTCGATTTGTAGTTGAATGTCTCAGTCAATTCCTTCTCAATTTTGACTGTCAAGAATGCCTTGTCCTTTTCAGTGGAACTGAATATAACATTCCCGCTTTGAATATAGGTGGTGACATTACTGAAATTCATGTTTTCAAAACAGGCTTTTAGATCATTCATTTTAATAATGTTTTTTCCACCAACATTAATACCTCTCAATAAAGCAAGATATCGGTGATCTGACACGGTGTTCGTCATATTTCAAGGGATTGATTCATGAATAAACAAATGTATAAGGAAAATGGGAGAATTTCAGGCAATGATAAGATTGGACAAATGATACGATAGGTAGAAAAAATAATCGGATGGATTAGGGGTTTTACAAAAGGCGCAGTGGGGAGGGAAATTGATCGTATTATATTCGCAAAAAAAAAATTAAAATGCGAACCTAATGCGACCAGTATACGACCAGTATGCGACCATTCAAAAACAAGATCATTGATTCTACCAACATGTTTACTCCATTTACTAAGCAATAGACTATAGAATTGAATGTATAGCAAATACAGCTATGTAGCACCAAAAAAAGGAGACTGACCCAATGGGGTCAGCCTCCTTCACTATAAAGCTCATTAAATATTACATCTTAACTACATTACCCTGTTTGTCGAGCATTATCGGTTCACCCAAACCTGCTTCCTTGAGTCTTTCAAACTGGGTACGTGCATCACCTACCACCACATAGACCATGTTGTCAGGTTGAATATACTTGCTGTAAATTGCTTTAGCCTGATCAATGGTCATCTTATCTGCGATCTGTTCTTCCTTCTTTACATAGTCTGATGGAAGGTTGAAGGTGCTGATGTCGTGAAGCATTCCCATGAGGCTTCCAATAGTTTCAAATTTACCGGCATTGGAGCGTATCATGGCACTTCGGGTTGTTTCGAGATCGTTTTCATTGAACTCGTTTCCATAGGATGCAATGATATCATGAAATAAGGTCACTGACTCGAGGGTATACATTGACTGTACGCTTGAACTTGCAATATAAGGACCTACAGAAATGCGCGGCATCAGGAATGAATAGGCGCCATATGTATAACCTTTGTCCAAACGGAGTACCTGAAAAAGTTTGGCACCTGAACCTTCACCTAATTTGTAGTTTACAAAAGTTGCCGGGAAATAGTCGGGGTTATTGCGTGAAACAGTCATAGAACCGATCATGATTACCGATTGCTTGGCATCAGGAACATCTACAAAATAAAGGACTGGCTTTACGGGTTTAGCAGGTAAACTGTATTGAGGGAAAACAACTTCACTTCCTTTCCATGATGTTTCAAGTTTTTTCAACGATTTAACCGCGTCTGCCTGTTTGATATTTCCGGCAATATGGAAGGTGGCAACCGATGGTGAGAAGGCTTTCTTGTAATAATTCTTCAGATCGTCCATAGTTATACTTTCAACAGTAGCAACAGTTCCTGATCCCGGTTTTGAGAGTATGTGCTTGTCGCCATATAACATTTTGTAGAATACATTTCCGGCAATAGCATTTGGATTGGCTTCACGCTGTATAATATTACTAATGGCAGCCTGTTTCAAGCGGTCAAATTCTTTAGCATCCCATCTGGGCTCCAGTATGATTTTCTCAACCAGTGATAGTACCTCCTGATAGTTGCGCGACAGGCAATTAGCTGTTATGGTTGTGAATTCGGCAGAGGATGAAATATTGATCTTGGCTCCCAATTGTCCGATGGCTTCTTCCAACTCTTCAGGAGTCATATCTTCGGTACCTTCCATCATCATTTCAGCAAGGAGTTTTGAAACACCTACCTTTTCAGGGTTGTCAAGCATCTGACCTCCCTTAAGCCTGATACTGAATTGCACCAATGGGAGTTCGTTGCTTTCAATACCAAACAATTCGAGCTTGTTGGCCAGTTTTACATTGTAGATTTTTGGAGTTGATAGTAAGGGCTTAGGACCTAGTTCAGGCTCTTTGGTGCGGTCAAAAGTAGTGGGCGTTCTCTGGAAATCTTCCACCAGTTCGGCATCAGCCTTTGATTCAGATCCTGCAGTTTCAATAGATTCTTCAACAACATTGGCTTTTGCTGAACCTGTCAGCATGAGATTCGTCTGACCTTTTGGAAGAAAGCTGGTGGCAACAAATGGTTTGTTCTTTATATACTTATTATAAACTCTCATTACATCTTCTTTGGTCACGGCATTAAGCAAACGAACATCTTCCATCATACGGGCAGGATCACCACCGAATACATTGGCCTGTACCAGTTGGAATGATTTGCCCAATAAGCTTGATATGCTATTATAGAAGGATGTTTCGCGGAGGTTCTTTATACGTTGCAGATCAGATTCAGTGAAACCGTTCTTTTCAAACTGCATGAAACCTTCATGAATGGCGCTCATAACTGAGTCAAGGTGCGTGTTTTCAAAAGCTTTAACACCAATATTGAATTTACCTGCCAGTTCAAGTGTCTGGTTGTATACGGTAATATTTGGAGCCAGTTTTTTGTTTTCCACTATTTCTTTGTAGAGCGGGGCTTTCTTACCTTCAGCAAGTAGGTCGGCCAGTACATCGAGAGCATAAGAATCAGGATGGTAGGTCTCAACCGTAGGTATTACCAGGGTCAGCTCAGGCAAACGGGCAAAATTATCTTCGTGATAAAGCATCTTTGATTCAGCCAGTTTAGCAGGCATTGGCTTCAGCACTTCAGGTTTAGTACGTGGTTTGAATTCACCGAAGTACTTGGCAATCAATTGCTTTATCTGAGCTTCATCATAGTCGCCGGCAATGACCATTGTGGCATTGTTTACACAATAATACTTATCGTAGAATTCCCTAACATCATCTAGAGTTGCACTCCTGAGGTCGTCCATTGAGCCGATTACCTGCCATGAGTATGGATGTGATGCGGGGTATAGATTCTCATCCTGTACAAAATCGGCATGTCCGTAAGGCTGATTGTCAACTCGCTGACGTTTTTCATTGATCACGATGTCCTTTTCACGGTCCAAAGCTCCCTGTGTTACGGTATTTATGAGGAAGCCCATCCGGTCACTTTCCATCCATAATACTTTCTCCAGTGCATCTTTAGGTACTACTTCATAGTATACAGTACCATCGTTCCATGTACCACCATTGAAAGTGCCCCCAAGGTCATCAATCTTCTTGAAAAACACTCCTTTGCCTACGTTTTCAGAGTTCTGGAATAGCATATGCTCAAAAAAGTGAGCGAAACCTGTCTTGCCCGGTTTTTCACGACTAGAGCCTACGTGGTATAATATTGCAACGGAGACTATAGGATCAGACGCATCATGATGCAATACAACCTGCAATCCGTTATCAAGTTGATACTTTTCAAATTCCACCTTAAAGTCGCTCCCCTGGTTTTTCTGTGCCAGCGCAACCTGAGAATTAATTATTTGTGAACCGATCAGGATTCCCATAGTTAGTAGTTTAATTAGTTTGATCATAAGTTGGTATAATTGGGGTTTAACAAAATCTTACCAATCTGTTTTTTCTCTTCTTATCGGCATAGTCATACACCGACATCCTCCGCCACCTCTTGAAAGCTCCGCTCCCTCTATAGTAATTACGCATTTTTTATGTTCTTCAACAGAGTCTTTCCCATTGATAATGTCTTTAGCTCTTATAATGTCAAAGCCCTGTTGATTAAGTTCTTCCAATGTATTGATGTTTCTGCCGTAACCTATCACCTTGCCGGGTTCAAGGGCAAAGAAGTTGGCACCGCTATGCCATTGCTCACGTTCCTGAGTCACAATATCCTTATGTCCGCCACAGTTGATAGTATTGACCTCCATACCCAGCCTCTTGAGAGCTACGGGAATATTCTCTTCCTCAACTATTTTCACCTTTCCGTTTTCTATTGTAATGTGAATTGTAAGGAAACGACTTGAACGCATAATTAGTGGTTCGTAAATCATGCAGAGATCACGGTCAAGGAAGGTAAATACCATGTCGAGGTGAATGAACGATTCAGGTTCATACGGCAGCTCCTGTACGATGATATGTCTGGTTTCCTTGCTCTTTTTATAATGGTCAATGATAAAATCGATACCCTTTGGGGTGGTTCTTAGTCCTGTTCCTATTAATAGAATATCTTCCCGTGCAACCAGGAAATCACCCCCTTCAAAACTGAATTCCTTGCAAAGGTGTTTGCTGGCAAATGAATTAACTGTTTGAGTATCAAAGAGTGGATGATAATCGAAAATCGCTTCCATAATCTGTGATTCCCTGTCACGAATGCGACTTGCCATTTTGCTTATGAACACTTCATTGCCAACAGAAATGGATGCATCACGGGTGAAGAAGAAGTTGTGTAGCGGTTCAAGGTCGAATCTTTCTTTGCTTAGAAATTTAGATAGATTATCCCGTGTGAGTTCAACACCTTCAATCAAAGCTGTTGTGAGCGAATCGGCGTCCATAGCCAGTAAATTCTCTCTTATTCTGTCAACACGCTCATGGTCACATATACTGTGCACGAGCCCGCTTTTTACCTTGTCATTTTTCAGAATTTCGTTCAGTAGCTCATGTACCTGGTAGGTAGAAGTGTATTTTTCAAGAACTCCCTTGAACTGATTGTACTCATGAGTTGCAACTTCAAGGTTGAGTATATCGCTGTAAAGTGCTTTCTGCACAGTGTCAGGGGTCATATTCTCAACCTCACTTCCCGGAGAATGGAGTATTACTCCGGAGAGCTTGCCTATCTCTGAGTTTACACTGGTAGTAATCCTGGTGGTATTCTGTACACTTTGCATGCTCATTATGCTACTTTGATAAAGTTACAAAATTAATGTTATTTTCCAACTTATGAAAACCAGCCCGTTGAAGAGGCGAATTACGGAATATCTCATTGAATAAAGCCTTGTCGAGCATGCGCCAATCGCCTGCCGTCCATTCTGTCCATTGTCCAGATGCTTTAAATTCAGCCGTTGAATGCCGTATGGAGAATTTATTCCAGGGGCACACGTCCTGACAGACATCGCATCCAAATATCCAGTCGCGGAATTTACCAGTAAAGGTTTCCTCAATAGCATCTTTCAATTCTATAGTGAGGTAAGAGATGCATTTGTTGGCATCAAGAGTTTTGTTATTGGTAATGGCACTGGTTGGGCATGCATTGATGCAACGGGAACAATCACCACAGTAACTTCCTCCGAATGGAATGTCGTATTCAGGCTCCAGATCACAAATGATTTCAGCCAGAAAAAAGAAAGATCCTGTCTTCCTGCTTATCAGCATAGAGTTTTTTCCAATCCAGCCGATACCTGCTTCCACAGCCCATGCACGGTCAAGTATTGGGGCCGAGTCGACAAAGACTCTGTAGGAGAAATGGCCGGTAACTTCCTGAATGGCTTCCACCATATTGAACAGCTTGTCCTTGATAACAAAATGATAGTCAATGCCCAAGGCATATTTTGAAACTTTGAATTTTGGACTGCTGACCGGTGGCAGTTCCATTGAAGCAAGATCAGTAGTTTCTATAAGCGCGGTTGTATCATTGTGAGCATTTGTAATTGTATGCCCGGGGAAATAATTCAGCATGACGGAAATGACTGTTTTAGCCCCATCAACAAGTAACCGTGGATCAAGCCGTTTCTCAAAGTTATTCTCCATGTATTGCATTTTGCCATGCTTATCTTCGTTCAGCCAGTCTGCTAGTCGTGACTCATGCTCATCAAGCCGACGCGCTTTTGCGATACCACAAAAACTGAAGCCTCTTTTCAGTGCTTCGGCTTTAATGAATTGACTTAACTGCAATCGGTTCATGGTTAGTGAAAACTGGATAATGAATAACTTAAGGCGAATTAATTTGGCTTATGACTAAGGAATGCAAGCCTTAATTTAAAAAAGCAATTCGGGCTGTGCACCCGGTTTGAGTTTTCCAAGATGCGTGTATGCAAGTGGTGTTACTTCACGACCTCTTGGTGTTCGCATAAGATAACCCTCCTGAATAAGAAAAGGTTCATATACTTCTTCAATAGTTCCTGAGTCCTCACCAACGGCAGTGGCAATGGTTGTAAGTCCAACAGGACCGCCGCGGAATTTATTGATGATGGTAGTAAGAATTTTATTATCCATTTCATCAAGACCGTTTTTGTCAACCTGGAGTGCCTGAAGACTATACTGAGAGATGGCAAGATCAATGGAACCATTGCCTTTGATCTGGGCAAAGTCGCGCACTCTTCGCAGCAATAGGTTGGCAATACGGGGGGTACCTCTGCTTCGTCGGGCTATTTCAGCTGCAGCTTCAGAGGTAATACCCACTTTCAGGATGCTTGCTGAACGTTCAATAATATGGTGTAAAGTGGTAGCATCATAATAGGATAAACGTGCATTGATTCCAAATCGTGAACGAAGCGGTGCCGTTAGTAATCCGGATCGGGTAGTTGCACCGACGAGAGTAAACGGACTAAGTGAAATCTGAACACTGCGTGCATTAGGCCCTGTTTCAATCATGATATCAATACGAAAATCTTCCATTGCAGAGTACAAATATTCCTCAACAACAGGACTTAAGCGATGGATCTCATCAATAAACAATACATCATTGGGCTCAAGGTTGGTAAGAATGCCGGCCAGATCACCAGGCTTATCAAGGACCGGACCTGAAGTGATACGGATATTGACTCCAAGCTCATTGGCAATGATGTGTGAAAGGGTGGTTTTTCCAAGGCCCGGAGGTCCATGCAAGAGAACATGATCCAGAGATTCACCCCTCAATCTCGCAGCTTTGACAAAAACTTTCAGATTATCAACTACTCCCTGCTGTCCTGCAAAATCGGTAAAGTCAGATGGGCGTAATACCTTTTCAAGCTCACGTTCAGTAGCGCTTAGTTGTTCGGGTGATGCATCAAGGTTCTTGTTCATTGTTTGATAAGTAGGTGCATAGGAATTCACTGCACTGATATACAGATGACAAATTTAGGCAATTAATCAATAAGAGCGCTTTTCAGCTTGATGGTATTGCAAATCAGCAGGTAATGCCTATAAACCCAGTGCGATGGGAATTTCCATAGGATGGAAGCTCAGCACGGGTATTGGAGAATGATGTACCATTTGCTGCGCATAAGGACCAAGCCAGATATTGGTAGCTGTCTTCTCCTGTTCTGTCATAATTGCAATAAGGTTAGCATCTATTTTTTGAGCGTATTCTATGGTAGATACGCTGATATTATCAGCTTCCATTTCAATGATCTGGTGCTTGACATTATTCTTCTTGAAATAGGTGGCAGCCTGTTTGGCATAACTGTGGACATAACCTCTGACCTGGTCAACTGTGGTAGTATACATTGCCACAATATGGACTTCTGCATTAAACATAGCAGCAAGATCACATACGAATGGAACCTTTTGGCGGGTTTCAGGTGTACTGTCAAGCGGCATTACAATTCTATCCAGATGACGTTCAACCTGAATACCTGCGCGTATAGTAATTACCGGACAAGGTGCGGCTGTGACTATTTTATTGGCATTGCTGCCGATCCAAAATTCTTCAAAACCTGATGAACCATGAGTGCCCGCAACAATTAGCCAAACATCTGATTCTTTAGCCTGGTTGACAACTTCCTTATACACTTTGCCTTCCCTGATGATATAATCGATCTTGGAATCAGGCAGCTGAGGACTGTATTTTGTTATCAGACTGCTGAACTGGTGTTCCACTTCTTCAAGTAGATCATCAGACAAATCAGATGATAATATTGTTTTTGTTGTATTGGGATTATTTACCCAAAGCATCAACAGATTAGATTTTGAAACATTAGCAATAGTGATGGCATGTTCCAGCGCATTGATAGAACAATCAGAGAAGTCGATTGCTGAAAGGATTGTTTTCATAGTCTCAGTGTATAAATTTGATGCTAATATATGAAAATAATACACGAGAACCAACAAAAAGTTCAGGAATAACCAACAAATTTAAGAATTCAGGTTATGATCAGATTATTCGATAGGGGGAGGGTTAATTAAATCACTGGTGGCAAAAGCGTTAGGATACTGTGCATGGATCTTTCTGAGGAATCCTTCCGCCTCAAGTCTAGTGCGGAAATCACCAACCCTTACCCTGTAATAAGGCTCTTTGAACGATAAATAAGCCTGTGATTCAGGATAGCGCTCATTGAACTGTCGCAGTACTTCAGAAGCTTTACGTTTTGAATTGGCGCCTGAATCAAAAAAAATCTGAATTCTCCAGCCTGAAAGAGTTATCTGATGGCGATTGAGGTATATATATTTATCAACCAGGATGTCAACTTTTCTATCCTGAATTATTTCAGCATGTTTGTTCTGCGCACCGGCACCTGAAGCAGCCAGTACAAAAAGCATAATAAATAAAGCGCGTGTCATAATTAATTATCTGGTAGATATTTCGTAAATCTCCTTTGGCTGAATGCTCAGTACGGGGATTTGTGAATAGTTAACCATTTGCTGGGCGAATGGGCCAAGCAGAATGTTACTGGCATTGGTTTCCTGCTCTGTCATGATTGCTACCAGATCAGCATCAACCAGTTGAGCATATTCAAGTGTAGAGTTTGTGATATTCTCCGCATGCTTGTTGTTAAGGGTGTACTTTATTCCTGCTTCTTCAATGTATCTTTGGGCCATCAATGCACTGTTCTCAACCCTACGCTGCATTGATTTGAGTGTTGTTGAATAAATAGCTACCAGGTGTATTTCGGCGTTGAAAGCTTTGGCAAGATGCACCGCATAAGGAATCTTTTGCCTGGTATCGGATGAACTGTCAATAGGCAATACGATGCTTTTAATTCCTTCAGGCTTTATATTGAAATCATATCTTACTGTAATGACGGGGCAGGGTGCATAGGATACTATTCTATATGCATTACTGCCGATCCAGAATTCTTCATATCCTGTTACTCCATGCGTTCCCGCTATGATTAAGCCAGCATTGATCGCTTTAGCCTGTGATGCTATCTCCTGGTAAACTTTCCCTCTGCGCATTTTGTAGGTAAGTTTGCCGTATTTCAGCTTATCCTTTCTGGTTTCCATCAAATCTTCAAAATTCTTAACGGCCTCATCCCTAAACTGATTGGTTTCGCCGGTAAAAGGTTCCTGACTCAACTGGTTATTCACCCATACCATCATCAGGTTACTTTTGACATGATTGGCAAATTCAATTGCATAATCAAGTGCATGCAATGATCCTTTTGAAAAATCTATAGCAACAATAATGTCTTTCATGGCTCTATGTACCTGAGGGTTAAGGGGGCTAAGGTATGAATATTTTTTGAATTACGGTTAACTTACAGCACATGTATTTGTTAAAAATACACCTGGTTTTAATAGAGCATTTTGTTGAACGGAAAGCGTTTGATATGAATTGTATAGACCTGGTCATACAGCTCTTTTCTCAGTTCTTCCACATTGAATTTCTGCTTAGCTGAGATAAATACCGCGGGTGCATTGGCTTTAGCTATCCAGGTTTTCTTGAGTTCTGACAATGGTATATTCTCAGGTTTAGGTTCGCTCAAATCACTTTCCTCCTGTTCAATATGGTTGTAGGCATCTATTTTATTGAATACCATCAGCATCGGTTTGTCTGATGCCTTTATTTCAGCCAATGTTTGAGTGACTACGGCTATTTGTTCCTCAAAATCTGAATGGGAGATGTCTACGATATGGAGCAATAGATCAGCCTCACGTACTTCATCAAGTGTGGACTTGAAGGATTCAACGAGCCCGTGCGGTAGTTTCCTGATGAAGCCGACTGTATCTGTGAGCAGGAAAGGCAGGTTTTCGATTACTACTTTTCTTACTGTTGTATCGAGGGTTGCAAATAACTTGTTTTCAGCAAAAACGTCAGATTTGCTGATCAGATTCATGAGTGTTGATTTGCCGACATTGGTATACCCAATTAGTGCTACACGCACCATCTTTTCACGACCGCTCCGTTGCGTTATCTTTTGTTTATCAATAATTTCCAGTTGCTTTTTAAGCAATGACATCCGGTCGCGGATAATACGACGGTCAGTTTCAATCTCCTTTTCACCGGGTCCTCTCATACCAATACCTCCGCGTTGTTTCTCCAGATGGGTCCACATTCTTGAAAGTCTAGGCAGAAGATACTCATACTGAGCCAACTCAACCTGTGTGCGGGCAGTTGCAGTTCGTGCCCTTTTTGCAAAAATATCAAGTATTAGATTCGTGCGGTCAAGTACTTTACATTCCAGTTCACGTTCAATATTTCTGAGTTGTGAAGAGCCCAGTTCATCATCAAAAACTACTGTGCCAATATTTTCAGCCATCATGTATTCCTTTACCTCCTGTAATTTCCCGGAACCAATAAAGGTACGTGAATCAGGCCGGTCAAGTTTCTGAATAAAACGCTTTGAAGGAATACCTCCCGCAGTCTCAACCAGAAAAGCCAGCTCATTCATGGTTTCATTTACTCTGGATTCATTTTGCTTACCAGTTATCAAGCCAATTAAGATGGTTTTTTCGGGCTGAACATTTGTTTCTATCATAGGTATATTTTAGTGGTGTGCCTGATCAATGGATGAGATAAGAAATAAAAATCATGATTTTTTGTTTTTATCCTCACTCATTACATTGGTTTGAATTCTGATGGACTCTTCATGAACCAGGCGTAATAAATTTGCAAGAAAATTGTTGTCAAGTCCTTTAAGTAGTCCTTTATTCATTCTATCGGCAAATAGTTCTTTCCATCTGCGCAATTGGAGGATGGTAATGCCGTGTGCACATTTATACTGGCCCATTTCATGGGCAATTTCCATACGCCTTCCCAGTAATTGGATCATTTGATCGTCGATATTATCTATATCCCTGCGAAGTACTTCAAGATTTCTTTCTGTTTCAAAAGTGCCGCTGGCATTCCTTATGATAAGGTTGTTTAATATATCCTCCAATGCCTTTGGAGTGAGTTGTTGTCTAGCATCCGTCAAAGCATGCGATGGATCAATATGTGTTTCAATCATCAGGCCCTGCATTTCAAGATCAAGTGCTTGCTGTGAGACGGATTGGATCATTGAGGCATTGCCACTGATGTGGCTTGGATCACAAATCAACGGCAGGCCCGGCATAAGCCTCATCAATTCGATGGGAATTTCCCACAGGGGTGGATATCGGAAGTTTGATTTCTCCAATTGTGAAAAGCCACGGTGAATGGCGGCAATCCTGTTATGTCCGGTTTTGACCATTCTTTCAATAGCTCCAATCCAGAGAGTAAGATCAGGATTAACTGGGTTCTTGATCAAGACTGGAATATCGATACCACTCATTGCTTCGGCTAGTTCCTGTATGGAGAAGGGGTTCACGACGGTTCGGGCGCCTATCCATAAAATATCAATACCGGCTTCTACAGCCTGTTCCACATGCTCAGGCTTTGCGACTTCAACAGTGGTAAGAAGCCCGGTTTCCTGTTTAACCCTCTTTAACCACTTAAGGCCTTCTTTACCGACACCTTCAAATCCACCGGGACGGGTACGGGGCTTCCAGATACCTGATCTGAAAACCTTAACCTGAGGAATGGATGCAATATGCCTGGCAGTATCCATAACCTGTTCCTCACTCTCGGCACTGCAGGGTCCTGCAATTACCAGTGGCTTCAAATCATATGGTATCCAACTATTTAAAGGTATAAAATCCATCGGTTTCATTTTCTGCAAAATTAGTAAAAGATAGCATGGCCCGGAGTGTATGTGGTCTTTAACACATTTTTCTTAACTTTGCCAGTCAAATGCTTCTTAAGAAAAGAAGGGCAGATGGTTTTTTTATCATTCAAAGTAAATACGAATATAGATGGAATCTCTGAAGAGAATAAGAATTGCCGAACTACTTGATGAAAGGCGGGCTATAGGTGCCGGAACGATGGTTAACCTGAAGGGCTGGGTACGTACGAAACGAGGAAACAAAAGTGTAGCCTTTATAGCACTTAATGATGGTTCTATAATCCACAATATACAGATTGTTGTTGACCTGACTGCTTTTGATGAACAGACAATGAAACTGATTACCACAGGATCATGTTTATCAGTCAACGGGGTGTTGGTCGAATCACCGGGACAGGGTCAGGCTGTTGAAGTTCAGGCACGTGAAATTGAAGTATATGGTACAGCAGATGCTGAAACATATCCACTGCAGAAGAAAGGGCATACTCTTGAGTTCCTTCGCGAAATAGCGCATCTGAGGCCTCGTACAAATACTTTTGGAGCTGTGCTGCGTATAAGACATGCAATGTCATTTGCCGTGCACAAATTTTTCAATGACCGTGGATTTTATTACCTGCATACACCTATAATCACCGGATCAGATGCTGAAGGTGCTGGTGCCATGTTCAGGGTGACTACTTTAGATGCTAAGAATCCTCCGTTAACCGATTCAGGTGAAGTTGATTTTACAAACGACTTTTTTGGTAAAGCAACCAATCTTACAGTTTCAGGTCAGTTGGAAGGAGAGCTTGGCGCGTTGGCTTTATCAAATGTTTATACTTTCGGTCCGACTTTTAGAGCTGAGAATTCAAATACTCCCCGACATCTGGCTGAGTTTTGGATGATTGAGCCCGAAATGGCTTTTTATGATATAAAAGATAACATGGATCTTGCAGAGGAATTCCTGAAATACCTGGTCAATTATGCACTTGACCACTGTATGGATGATCTAGAATTCCTCAATAAGATGTATGACAATGAACTTATTGAACGATTACGTTTTGTGACAGGAAATGCCTTCCAGCGTCTCGATTATACCGAAGCGGTGAATATACTTATGGCTTCAGGACAAAAATTTGAATACCCAGTTGACTGGGGCACTGACCTGCAAAGTGAGCATGAGCGCTATCTGGTAGAAAAACACTTTATGAAACCAGTTATACTTACCAACTACCCGATGACTATCAAGGCTTTCTACATGAAGCAGAATGATGATGGTCGTACCGTTAGGGCAATGGATGTATTATTCCCCCGCATAGGTGAGATAATTGGAGGTTCACAACGTGAAGAGAGCCTGGAGAAACTTACTAAAAGGATAAATGAGCTGGGTATTCCTGAAAAGGATATGTGGTGGTATCTGGACACACGCAGGTTTGGAACCGCTCCGCACAGTGGATTTGGATTGGGATTTGAGAGATTGATTCTTTTTATAACAGGCATGGCCAACATACGTGATGTGATACCATTCCCAAGAACTCCGCAGAATGCTGAGTTTTGATTAAATATTTTGAGGACCTGATCGTTATATTGAATAGAGAAGAAATTTGTTAAGTGTTGAGAATGATCAATAAGAGTTTATAAGGATCAAGAAGTTAAACAGAGTAAAGGAATTTGCATGTTAAGTCAGAAACTACAGCAGAAATTATTACAAAGGCTGTCACCTCAGCAGATATTGCTGATGAAGTTACTGCAGATACCTTCTATTGCCCTTGAGCAACGTATAAAACAAGAGATTGAGGAGAATCCGGCACTCGAGGATGTCAACGATCCTGAAATGTCAAACGATCAGGAGGAACTACAATCAGAAGTAGAAGCCGATCCGGTAGATGAACTTGAGAAAGAACGTGAGGATTTTGATTTAACGGATTACATGGATGATGATGATATACCGGCCTATAGGTTGAATGCCGGCAATAACAGCCCTGATGATGAACACAGGGAGATGCCTTATGCATCAGGTGCCAGTTTCCATGAATTACTGCTTACACAACTCGGATTGAGGGTGCTTGATGAGCGCCAGCAAAAAATAGCCGCCTATATCATTGGTAATATTGATGATTCAGGATATCTTAATAGGGAATTGTCAGCTATGGTTGACGACCTTGCATTCACACAGAACATCATGACTGATGTGAAGGAGATTCTGAAAATGCTCAGAATAGTGCAGGAATTTGATCCGCCTGGTGTTGGTGCAAGAGACCTGCGCGAGTGCTTACTTATTCAGCTTCAGAGAAAGGACCAAACTCCATCAGTTGCTCTAGCCAATGAACTGGTAGACAACTTCTTTGATGAACTGACCAAGAAACATTATGAAAAGATCACTAAAAAGACAAAAGTTAGTGATGAAGAGCTCAAAGATGCTGTGAATGAAATACTGAAACTCAACCCCAAACCCGGTAATTCAGTGGATGAAGGAGTGAGAAACAGTCAGTATATCATGCCCGACTTCTTTATCTATATACATGATGAAGAACTGGAACTGCAGATTAATTCACGTAATATGCCTGAATTAAGACTAAGCCGCAATTATGTTGACATGCTCGAATCATATTCTGAAAATAAGAGCAAATCTAACAGTCAGCGGGAAGCAGTAATGTTCATCAAGCAGAAAATTGATTCGGCAAAGTGGTTCATTGACGCAATTAAGCAGCGACAACACACACTCTACGTTACCATGAGTGCAATCATGCAGTATCAACATGAATACTTTCTCACCGGCGATGAAACTAAGCTTAAGCCTATGATTCTGAAAGATATTGCTGAAATGGTCAGTCTAGATATTTCAACCATATCCAGGGTCGCCAATTCAAAATATGCTCAGACACCATATGGTACTTTTTTATTAAAGAGTTTCTTCTCTGAATCAATGCAGACAGATTCAGGTGAAGAGGTTTCAACCAGAGAAATAAAGAAGATATTATCAGATTGCATTGCTGCTGAGGAAAAAGGCAAGCCTCTGACCGATGAGCAGTTGACTGATATTTTAAAGGAGAAAGGTTATAACATTGCCAGGCGTACTGTGGCCAAATACCGTGAACAACTTAATGTTCCGGTTGCCCGACTGAGGAAAGAGTTATAAGAAATCAATACTTTAACTTCCTTCCTGTTCATCCGATTGAATGGTCGTTCCCATCATCAGCTCATATTCACTTTCGTTGAGTTAATTCGGTACCATTATCAAAGATTTTGTTGGAAATTAATATTATTTTTCGTATATTGCGTAGGTGTTAGCGTTTGAATACTAGTTAAACTATCTATAAAGAAAAGTAATTGTATGGAAACAGATGCTGAAAAAATTGTGACAATTGCGCGTTTTCCTAATAATCGCGCTCTTTTGCTTCAGTCACGCTTACAGGCAGAAGGAATTGACTGTTTTCTCTCACATCAGAATCTATTGCAGGCTGCAGTATCAAGCGGTGTAGAGATTAAAGTGCGCCATTCAGATATGGATAAAGCACTGCGTTTAATAGAACAATACAAGCAGGAGCAGGGTAGTCAAAAGGAGAGGTCAATTAAAACACTTAGAAGTGTGAGAAGGATACTTGTACCGGTAGATTACTCTGAGGCTTCAGAAAAGGCTGTTAGTTTTGCATTGGACCTTGCTGATACTTTAAAAGCGGAAATCAAGCTTTTACATGTTTATTTTAATCCGGTGCTTGATGTTGCACCCTTTGATACCAGCCATACCTATCAGATCAACCTGAGTAATTATCTGCATGAGATTGAACAGAATGCGCGTAAACAGATGGCATCAATAGTGGTAGACCTTCGCAAAAAGGCAGCAGGAACAAAGAATAAGGTGAAAATATCTTTTGCGCTTGCAAATGGACTTGCTGCAGATGAGATTCTGTCATTAAGCCATAAGTACCATCCGGGTTTAATAGTAATGGGTTCTCGTGGTATGGGTAAACAATCGGAAGGATTGTTAGGCAGTATTACGGCTAAAGTTGTGGCCAAATCAGCGGTGCCTGTGATTGCTATTCCTGAAAGCTCAAAGTCACTCAGAATTGATAAAGTCAAAAATGTACTTTATGCTACTGATTTCGATAACTACGATCAGGTAGCATTAAGCAGGCTTATCAATCTGATGCATCCATTTAGTGCTACACTACACTTGGTGCATGTAAGCATTGGTGTGAAAAAGTCATGGGATAAGATCAAAATGGACTCATTGAAGAAATTCATCCATGACGAATTTGAAAAGTTCCCGGTGAAGTTTAAGATAATGATCAGTGATGATGTGGTGAATGGGCTGGAATCATATATGCGGGAGAATACTATTGATGTTATTGCACTTACTAATCATGCACGGGGATTAATTAATAGTTTCTTTACACCTAGTGTAACTAAAATGATAATGCAACGAATCAACAAACCCCTGTTTGTTTTTAAAGCAGGTCGGGAACTATAGCACAGGGTAAAAGGCGTTTTCAAGATGTGTAATCCTTGTTGTTGAATCATTAAGAATGACTGAGATAATATCGAAGCGCACTTCCTGTTGTATTCTGTGTCTTTCAACATATGCCTGAGCAGCTTTGATGAGCAGTCTTTGCTTATTCCTGTTCACAAAATCATAAGGATTTCCAAATTCAGCAGTACTGCGCGTCTTGACTTCTACTACAATCAGGTATTCTGTATTGATTGCTATGATATCAATTTCTTCCTTACCAAAATGCCAATTAGTCTCCAGTACGGTGAATCCATTGTCTATCAGATACTCAAGGGCAACTTCTTCTCCCTGATTCCCTAGGTCATTATGTTCAGCCATATTGATGGTTTAAAGTGAAATTGAGTCTTTGCTGTAGATTTGAGCGGGAGTTTATAGATGACCTAATACCAGTGAATAAAGCAGGTAAAGTAAAATAAAACCGCTCACAATAAAGATGATTGGTTTGAACAGGCTTTTGAATCTACGGAATCCTTTGGATGGAAATGGCTCTTTAAAAATTATATGAGACTCTGTAGAGGATTCAATGGTTACTTCCCGACCCATGATGAGTGGCAGATTGAGGGATTGATGCCCGGCCGGGAAATCAAAGATCAGGGGATAATCATATTCATTCACACATTCAAGAATGATCTCCTTGGCGGTTTTCCCGAATGGGACTTCATTATCACGCATATCAGTAAATCCTCCGGCAATCAGACCAGTTAGGCTGTCAAGCTTTCCATTGCGCTTGAGTGTTATCATCATCCGGTCGATGTGATATAGATATTCATCAATATCTTCAATAAACAGTACTTTCCCATCAGTATCTATATCAGAGGGAGTTCCCAGTTGGCTGTATAATATGGAAAGATTTCCCCCTGTGAGCACTCCCTGAGCTGTTCCTGGTCTATTTAGGGGATCACTGGGGATGTAGTACTCTGGTATTTCGCCGAAGATACACTTTCTTAAACCGGCAATGGATTCTTCCGTTCCTGCATTCCCATTCTTGAAATTGATCGGCATGGTAGCATGCAGTGTTTCAATTCCCAGATTCTGTTGAACATGAGAATGGAGGATGGTTATGTCACTGTATCCGATTATCCACTTAGGTGCCGAACGGAATCTGCTGAAATCAAGTTTGTCAATCGTTTTGCCTGTTCCATATCCCCCTCTTGCGCAGATGATGGCCTTGATGTTATCATCATCGAGTAATGACTGCAAATCAGCAATACGTTGTTCATCAGTACCGGCAAACTGGTTAAATTCAGCATAGATATTAGATGGTAGAAAAACTGTCAGCCCCCACGACTCGAAAGTGCGGATTGCCGGTAATAATTCCTCAGGTGATATTTTTCGAGCAGGGGCTGCAATAGCTATTGTGTCACCAGGTTTGAGGAATGGAGGAGTGATCATTTAATATTCATAATTTGATTCAAAGGTATAAGAAAAAAGGGAAGAAACCACTCTCCCCTTTTCATGCAACCTAACAACCAATCATGAATATAATTTTGCCCTGAGCTTCCAATAGGGTCTGTAAACCTTTTTATTGACTTCTTCTACTTTCTTGTAGATCTTATCGTGATAACTAACCAATTCATGCAATGATCCTGATTTGTATACACCATAAATTTCTGTTACATCAATTGAATCAGCTATTTCAGGATACTTCTCATTAATCAATTTGGCCAAGTGTTCAATTCTTTGCATATAATCTTCCTTTGTTTCAAGAAAGAGGCCCCTATTTACATTACTGACGTTAATTATCTTATCCATAATACCTTTCCTTCCTTCTTTAATTACACACTTTACAGACTTACAAAAATCCATCTTACGACTATCAAATGCATTACATTTTTCGCATAATATTTTACATAATCTTATACCGGTCGATCATTTTTTGATACCTTTGAACTACTGCATATATGTGCTTTGAGATGCGTTGATATTGGATAAGCCTATAAAACTGTACAATACTGAATAAGGACTTAATGATACAAATCAAATAAATTGAAAATATGGAAAATACAGACAAAACTGCTACTACTCAAAAGTCAGTAAAAGGAACAAAAACCGAATTAAATTTATTAAAATCCTTTGCCGGAGAATCACAGGCTGCCCGACGTTATCGGTTATTTGCTCAACAGGCAAAGGAAGATGGTTATGAGCAGATTGCAGCTTTTTTTGAAGAAACAGCTGATCAGGAAGATATGCATTCAAAGACTTTCTTCAAGTATCTTGAAGGCGGGATGGTAGAGATTACTGCTTCTTATCCTGCAGGTATAGTGGGAAGTACAGATGAAAACCTGAAAGCAGCGGCAGAGGGTGAAAATGAAGAAAGTTTCTTATTGTATCCTGAATTCGCCGCTGTTGCTGAGCAGGAAGGCTTCAAACGTATTGCAAGTACTTTCCGGTTGATTGCATCAGTTGAAGCGGAGCATGAAAAGCGGTATCTGAAGCTTCTGAGCAATCTGCGTGAAGGAAAAGTATTCGACAGGGAGGAAGATGTTGTATGGGTGTGCCGTAAATGCGGTTATCATTATAAAGGGAAACGTGCTCTGAAGAATTGTCCGGTATGTGACCACCCAAGGGCATATTTTGAATTGGAAGAAACGAATTACTAATAGATGAACTTTATCGACTGAAAAAGGTCAGAAGTGTTCAGTTAGAATGTTTCAGCCATTCGCGGATCATCCATTATGGCCTTTTTCAGTCTTTCCTTACAGTTGTATTTCTTGGTTTTGGCATAGTTCTCTGAACTATACCCCATTGTGTCTGCAATATCCTTTGAGCTGAATTTTTGTAGGGAAAGAAGTAGAATACGCTGGCAATCTTTTTCCAGTTGACTGAAATGATCACGATAAATACGATAGCGCAACTGCTCCATTTCGGCCATTTCTATACTGGTACTTTCAGGTAGATTGATGAACTTTTCGAGTACCTCAAAGTTATCCATACCTTTCCGTTTGACTTTTAATCTCTGCATCCAGAGATTGCGGCTGATAGAATAGAGATATGTTAGAAAAGAACAGCTGAGATAGAACTCGTCTTTTTGTACATTCTTAAGGATTACTAATAAGGATTCCTGGAATATATCCTCAGCATCTTCTTCATTTCCTGTATTCTTTTTGATCAGGAACTTTATAGTAGGGAAAAATTCTTTATATACATGCTTAATGATAAAATCACTATTGAGTTTTAAGCCTTCAATTATAGCGCTGTCAGAATAGTGTATCATTCAGAAGTTTATTATTTCGTATGCAAATATACCAGTGTCTTTTCGTAGTTATGACTTGTATTATTGACGGTATATTGGTTTTGAGATTATAAAATTATAAAATTAAGCGACCTAATGAACAAAATTGAAAAGAATTCATACAGAAAAAAAATTTGCCATTAAACAGAAATATCCCACAAATGTTTTTTTTAGTGATAAGTTGATAGTTGGGAACTGCAGTTATTGATGTTAAATAGATACCCATGACTCCTTATTACTATCTTTACAACTTAGAATCCAGTGGTGCAATAAATTGTTAAAAATGCAGTTTATTTCTGGGATTATAATGAAAAGTTACATTCACATTCAGGACGAACAACTAATTAATTTATTAATGAGAGCATTAAGGACAACTACCCTACTATTAATTTTTATTATAATTAATATTCTTTCTGCACGTGCGCAGGAAGTTGGGATTGGACATTGGCGTGACCATTTGCCCTATAGGAAGGTGATTTCAGTGACAGATGCAGGTACACGTATTTTTGCTGCTACTCCTTATGCATTGTTCTATCTTGATCACGACGACAACAGCTTGAACCGTGTTACCAAGATCAATGGTCTTAGTGACGTAGGAATCAGTGGAATAGAATACAACAAAAAGTACAATACACTGGTGATAGCTTATTCAAACGCCAATATTGATCTTATAAAGGGTGATAGGATCATTAACCTGTCGGATATAAAACGAAAGCCAATTTTAGGAAACAAATCGATTAACAGCATCGTCTTTATTGATAACCTAGCCTATCTGTCATGCGGCTTCGGCGTTGTAGTGCTTGACATTGAAAAGGAAGAGTTCCCGAAACCCATTTATTACATTGGACCGGAAGGTTCTGCCATCAATGTACATGATATTACCTATAATTCTGCAGATTCGATAATTTATGCTGCCACTGAAACTGGAATTTATTCGGCACACTATTATAATGCCAATCTCGCAAACTTTGCTGAATGGACAATAGAAGTATCTCCAGTACTTACATCTGGGTCGTATTCTCAGATTGCTGCGTTCAATAACCGGATATATGTTAATAAAGCGGGTCCTAACTATGCTGATGATCGTATGTTTGTTAAGGTTAATGGAGTATGGCAAAACTTTGAAGAGCAAATGCTTTCTGACAGGTATAGCATGGAAGTCTATCAGGACAGGTTGCTAATCTGCAATAATCTGGCACTGGATGTTTATAAGCCTGACGGAACAATGGACTACAGAATTTGGACCTATGATCCGGGAAGTGTGAGTCCACGTGACGCATTGATGTTAGAGAATAATGTTGTGTGGATAGGTGATGAGTTAGAGGGGCTGGTGAAGGTGACGAATATCTATAATTATGAAAAATTCATTTTAAATGGACCTGATTTTCCTGATGCCTTTGCATTATCAGCTGCAAAGGATGATGTCTGGATCGTGCCCGGGGGAAGGAATTCGTCCTTTGAACAGCTCTATCGGCAGGCACGCTTTGCTGGATTTGTGGATGGATCCTGGCGTACTATTGATCATAAACAGGATCCATTTCTGAATGATTACCGTGATGTATATTGTGTAGCAGTCAATCCATCCAATCCGAAACAGGTATTCTTTGGCACTATGGGATATGGATTGCTTGAATATAACGATGGAGTATTCTCAAATCACTTTACCGAGCAAAACAGTTCATTGCAGTTTCATGCACAATCACCGGGTAGGATTGATATTACCGGACTTGCATTCGATAACAGCAATAATCTATGGGTTGTAAATTCCTATGCCGGTTACATGCTTTCCAGGAAGACACCTGGTGGGGACTGGACATCCTATTCCCTTGGTTCTGCCGGTTCAGGCGTTGAAGCTGACCGTATTGTGATTGATCAACAGAACCAGAAATGGCTTCTTGGCCGCAATCTTAATCTTTTTGTATTCAATGATAATGACACACCTGATAATCCGGCTGATGATCAAACAAAAAGGTTATCATCAGCAACTGGAAACGGAAGTATTCCTGGTGGTTTTGTGAAGAGTATAGCAGTTGACAGGGAAGGACTTGTTTGGCTTGGTACAGATGAAGGCGTTGCTGTATTTTACTCACCCCAAAATGTATTCTCAAATCAGAATTTTGATGCTCAGAAAGTATTGATAGAGCAGGATGGTTACGGTCAATATCTACTGGAAACGGAATCAGTGACAGCAATAGCAGTTGACGGTTCAAACAGAAAGTGGTTTGGAACTGACAGGGCAGGCTTGTTCCTTATGTCGGCTGATGGAACTGAACAACTGCTTCATTTTACCGAAGTAAATAGTCCGCTGTTGTCAAATACGATCACAGATCTTACGCTTACGGAATCTGGTGAGTTGTTTATTTCTACACCTAAAGGTATCGTTTCATACCGTTCTGAAGCTGTACCGCCAAAGGAAACGCTCAGTGAAGTGCTTGTATTCCCAAATCCAGTTTACAGTAACTATACCGGAAATATTGCCATCAGGGGACTGGTGGAAAACTCATCGGTAAAGATTACAGATGTAGCCGGCAACCTTGTTTATCTAACTGATGCTGAAGGTGGACAGGCTCTTTGGAATGGATATAACTTTGACGGAGTTAAAGCAAAGACAGGAGTCTATTTGGTATTTATCAGTAATCAGGATGGATCTAAAACGGAAGTAACTAAGATCATGATTGTTAATTAGACCGATCAGTCCTATTAATTAGATAAATCAATACTTTAGCTTAGATTAAAGCTTCTTCAAGATCAACATGCTGCAAGCAACCAGAGGTTTGGTGTTTCATGTTTCGCGTTATTCCGATAGTTCCGGTATTGTAAGAATATTTACCGAGCAGACAGGTTTGCAATCGTTTATAGTGCGATCACTATTCAGCAGGAATGCGAGGATAAAGCCAGCACTTTTCGGGCATCTGACACTTCTTGATTTGGTGGTTGACAATAAGCCGGGGAGGTCATTGCAGTATATCAGGGAAGCTAGCCTCAACAGGCCGTTTCATGAAATAACTGATGATATGGTGCGAAGCAGTATCCTGCTCTTTATTAATGAAGTTTTGTATAAGTCAGTAAGGGAAGAGGAAGCCAACCAATCACTTTTCGATTTTATAGAAAATAGTTTGCAGTATCTTAATGATCCTGTTATTCCGGTAAATTCATTTCATCTTTTATTTTTGGTGCGTTTATCTGAACATCTGGGATTCGGCACCACTCATTCGCTTGCAGGTGAAGGTGATCACTTTGATCTGCTTGCAGGACTGCCTGATGTCAATGATCCAGGACACTCTTATGTTATTATGGGTGAGTCACTGAAACTTCTCAAAGAAATTTCTCTAATGGATTACCCTGCGTTGGTTAGTTTAAGCGCTCCAAGGATTGTGAGGCTGGAACTGCTTAATAGCCTTCTAGATTTCTTCCGGATACATCTGCCTGAAATGGCAGAGTTAAAGTCAGTTAAGGTATTGCATGAAATTATGTCCTGAAAAGGAGCTAGCCAATACGTTATCCGGCAACTTGATGTGATGCTCTGATTCTATGCACATCATATATTGTCGGCCACTTCCAGATAGCAACCAACCACTATAATCCCTATCTTTGCGCAAATTTTTCAATCAATGTATCAGGAAATCAGCGAACAGGAATCAATTCGGCGAAATTCACTTAAAGAGCTGGAAGCACTGGGAATTAATCCTTTTCCCGCAGAGGCATATAACGTAAATGTATCTACCAAAGAAATTCACGATAATTTTCCGGCTAATAATTCCCTTTATACCGATATCAGTATTGCCGGTCGAATAATGACCCGCAGGATAATGGGAGCCGCTTCTTTTATTGACCTTCAGGATTCAAAAGGAAGAATACAACTTTATATCAAGCGTGATGATATCTGTCCTGGAGAGGATAAGACTTTATATAATACTGTATTCAAGCGATTACTGGATATTGGCGATATAATTGGTGTAACCGGTTATGTTTTCATTACTCAGATGGGTGAGATATCTATTCATGTCAAGTCATTGAAAATCCTCAGTAAGTCATTACGCCCTCTGCCAGTGGTTAAAGAAAAAGATGATCAGATTTTTGACGCATTCAGTGATCCGGAAGCTCGCTACCGGATGCGGTATGTTGACCTTATTGTAAATCCTGAAGTACGTGATGTATTTCTTAAGAGGAATAAGATCATTTCTACTATGAGATCATTCTTCAATGAGAGTGATTATCTGGAGGTTGAAACCCCAATATTGCAGCCTATTCCCGGTGGCGCTGCGGCCAGACCATTCATAACACATCATAATGCGCTGGATATACCTCTTTACCTTCGTATTGCTAATGAGCTATATCTCAAGAAACTGATTGTTGGTGGTTTTGAAGGTGTTTATGAATTTGCAAAAGACTTCCGGAATGAAGGTATGGACAGGACACATAATCCTGAATTCACTGTGCTTGAGATATACGTAGCCTATAAAGATTATTTCTGGATGATGGAATATGTGGAACAGATGCTTGAACGCGTTGCACTGAGTTTGCATAGTAAAACAGAAGTAACAGTTGGTGACAGGCAGATTGACTTTAAGAGACCGTTTAGAAGGCTTACCATGACCGACGCAATAAAGCAATATGCCAATGTTGACATTACCGGGAAAAATGAGCAGGAACTGACAGCGATCTGCAAACAGCTCAATATTGCTACCGATCCATCCATGGGTATAGGCAAACTAATTGATGCCATATTTGGTGAGACATGTGAGCACCATCTGATTCAGCCTACCTTTATAATGGATTATCCTATTGAAATGTCTCCTCTATGCAAGAGACACCGCTCAAATCCTGAACTTACCGAACGATTTGAACTTTTCGTTAATGGAAAAGAACTATGTAATGCCTATTCCGAGCTCAATGACCCTATTGATCAGTTATCACGTTTCCAGGAGCAGATGAACCTTTCAAAGAAAGGTGACGATGAGGCAATGTTTATTGATATGGATTTCGTAAGGGCACTTGAATATGGCATGCCTACCTGTTCAGGAATGGGCATAGGGATTGACAGACTTACCATGTTTATGACCAATCAGCCTTCAATTCAGGATGTGCTACTATTTCCTCAAATGAGACCTGAAAAGGCGAACATCCCAACCGGTGACCCTGATGAAGCCTTTATTCAGATTGGTGTTCCTGAAGCGTGGGTTGATGTATTACGCAAATATGGATTCAAAACTATAGCCCATCTTAAAGAGGCTAATCCCAATAAGTTGCTGAATGACTTGGGTGGTTTGCGAAAGAAAATGAAACTTGACATTCCTGCACTGAAGATTGAAGATATTAAAGGATGGATTGAGAAATAGGATTTAATCGTTTTAAGATTAGCCGATTTTCTAATGATTCAATCGTTTATAAAACGGCCTGTTTTTTTATATTGAGAGTTAAATGTGTTACATGACAGCTCCTCAATTAATTAACATGAACTAATGGAGAAATTTTTAATTGAATTATTTAATCTGATCCCATTTCTTGTAATTCTGGGTCTGCCATTTTTCAAAATGCGGGGTCGAATTATTCTTGCCTTTGGAATATTAGCACTTCAGGTAATTCTTAGCGTAGTAGTGGCGTTTTCCGTTTTCTCGAATGGAACAGTCGAATATAGTTACCCGGGATCATGGATAACCGGGAGCATCCCGGTACGTATAGATGCTCTCTCAGCCTGGTTCATACCAATAATAGGTTTTACTTTTCTAACCGGTGCCTGGTATGGTATTCAGTACATGAAGAATTATGCCGACCAGAAGGATAACCTTTCATTTCATTTGATTGCCTATATACTGGCATATACTTCAATGATTGATATCTGCCTGGTCCAGAATGGGATGGTTTTTCTGATCTTCTGGGAAATCATGGCACTCAGTTCTTTCATTCTAATCATATTTGAACATTATAAAGCTGAAACCCTAAAAGCAGGTATTAACTTTTTGATACAGTCGCATATCTCCATTCTTTTCCTTACAGTTGCTTTCCTGCTGGCAAAGATCAATACAGGTACATTTGATTTCGCGGCTATTTCAGCCTACACATACACACAGCCTGCCATTGTTGGGATAGGGTTATTTATTTTCTTCTTCTGTGGGTTCGCCATCAAGGCTGGTTTTGTTCCATTTCATACCTGGCTTCCACTTGCACATCCTGCTGCTCCGGCTCATATTTCAGGCGTAATGTCGGGGGTAATCATCAAAATCGGCATCTATGGTATACTTAGGATGCTATTGCTCATTAAAAGTGATATGGTATCAATAGGGTACTTTGTCTTAGCCATTTCTGTTATCACTGGGGTATATGGTGTAATGCTGGCTATCCTTCAGCATAATCTGAAGAGACTGTTGGCATACCATAGCATAGAAAACATTGGAATAATCGGGATTGGGATAGGCCTTGGTACCATTGGAATCGGATACGAAAACAGTTTGCTTATTGTTGCCGGTTTCGGCGGTGCATTGCTGCATACACTCAACCACTCACTTTTCAAATCATTGTTGTTTTATAGTGCCGGTAATGTTTATCTTGCTACGCATTCAATGAAAATGGAAGGATTGGGTGGTCTGATTAAACAAATTCCCCACTCAGCCTATATGTTCCTGATTGGTTCACTTGCTATTTGCGGATTACCTCCATTTAACGGGTTCGTTTCGGAATTCTTCATTTATAGTGGTTTGATCGAAGGAATATTATCGCGTCATTTTCTCTTCATCATGTTCATTTTGTTTATCATCCTTGGATTAGTGATCATTGGAGGCTTAGCACTTATCTGTTTTACCAAAGCATTTGGAATAGTATTTCTGGGTTCTTCCAGAGAGAAACATGCTCTTTCATTCAAGGAGAACAAAGTGGTTATGGCGCCACTCTATATAATTGCCTTTCTGATACTTATTATTGGTATTTTTCCGGTATTGCTGACACCCATGTTATCCAAAGCCATTCACTTGTACCAATCAGATCATGGTTTTATGTCAGGACTTCAATTAAACAACCTGCTAAGTAATTTAACAACAGTAGGATGGTATTCACTTGGTTTCATAGTGTTGGTTGCCGTGATCTATTTCATAAGACGTTTGGTTACTGCAAATCGGCAAGTATCATCTGAAAATACTTGGGGTTGTGGTTATACTGGAGAAACTTCCAAGATGCAGTATACGGCTTCATCTTTTATACGTACTTACCGAAAACTCGCTGAGCCAATCTTTTTGATAGGGAAGCATAAAAGTGATGCCCATGGCCTTTATCCTGTGATGATTAGCCAGGCAACGCATCCTCATGATAAAATAGAAAAATGGCTGATAGATAAACCAATTTATTTCATCAGAAAAGTTCTGAAACGGTTTGTATTTCTGCAGAATGGTAATATACAGGCATATATCCTCTATGGGTTTATATTTATAGGACTAACAATCTTATTGCCGGTAATTATTGACAAGATCATAGCACTTGTTAATTTTTTAAATCAATTGTAGAATGGTAAGTTTAATCTTGATACTATTTGCAAGCTTTTTTATCATGGGCATAATATCCCGTACAAAAAGCATTGCCTCAGGTCGTAAAGGTCCCGGGATCTTCCAGCCTATGAGAGATATATTCCGGCTTTGGAAAAAGGGTTCAGTTTACAGTAAATCAACCAGCTTCATTTTTCAAATAGCTCCGACCATATATTTGTCGTCGGTTCTGATGGCTATATTAATGGTTCCTTTTGGTGATCAGCCCGGAATTATATCTTTCAACGGTGATTTTGTGATGTTTGCGTATCTGCTTGCAATAGGTAAATTCCTTATGGTTGTTTCATCATTAGATACCGGAAGCAGTTTTGAAGGAATGGGTGCTAGTCGTGAAGCATTATTCTCAATGCTTGTAGAGCCTGCTTTTTTTATACTAATGGGTTCATTGGCACTCTTTACAGGCCATACTTCTTTTCATAGTATCTTCAGTACAATGCATTATGGCACTTATGTTTCTTACTTGCTTTCAGCATTGGTGACCTTCCTTTTTGTGATGATAGCAATGATTGAAAATAGCCGTATGCCGGTTGATGATCCAAAGACACATCTGGAACTAACCATGGTGCATGAAGTCATGATTCTGGATAATAGTGGATTCGATCTGGGACTCATAATGTATACTACGAATCTTAAATTTGCTATGTATGGTGCCCTCATTGCAGAATTTTTTATTGGGTCACTTCCAATGGTCATTGCTATTCCTTCTTTTCTGTTATTACAGGCAGGATTCGCAGTATCTGTTGGCTTACTTGAATCTTTCAATGCCCGTTACAGAATGAGTCATAATCCTGAATTCATATTCATATTGACTTCATTATCCTTGCTGATCTTTTTTGGGGTAATATTAATTCTCGGGAAGTTTTTCTAAAAAAGTAAAGATCATGACGGATATATTATTAATAGCGATGGCAATGACCTTACTTTATCTGAGTATTGCCAATCGTTTATATACTTACCTGCGTATTCTTGTAATCCAGGGCTTTATACTCTTTGGAACTACCTATCTCACCCTTACAGAAGTAAATACAGTCAATCTCATGCTAATTATGCTGGAGACTATTGGTTTTAAGGCTATTGCAGTTCCCTATTTCATGAATTACATTATTAACCGCAATAAGATCACCCGTGAAGCGGAGCCTTACCTCCCAAACTTTATCTCATTGATAATAGTGACCGTAATAATTGTTTTAACCATAATATTGTCGGTTTCCATAAAAGATCAGAATCTTGATAAAACATACTTTGTGGTGGCCGTTTCAACCCTGTTTACAGGTCTGTACCTGATTGTCTCAAGGAAAAAGATCATTACTCATGTTATTGGGTACCTGGTTATAGAGAATGGTGTTTTTGTACTTTCCTTGGCTGTTGGAAATGAGATGCCGATGTTGGTAAATCTTGGCATCATGCTGGATATTTTTGCCAGTGTACTGATTCTGGGTGTGTTTTTTAACAAGATAGGCGATGTGATTAAAGATCCAGACGTCGACTTATTGCGTAATCTTAAAGATTGACGAAATGATGATCAGCCTATTTTTAATCGGAACATTATTGATTTGCAGCGGACTATTCTTAAACAGGAATAAGTCAATTAATTATGCTTTGATTGTAGCTTATATTGCATTGCTCTTAAGTCTTGGAGTTTATGAATACCTGCATCCCAATGTTACCGAGCTAAGGTACTTTAAGGCAGATGCCCTTGGTTTGATTATGCTGATGGCAATTTGTGTAGTCAGCATTCCTGCTTTTTATCATGGATACCGGTACATTGCCACTCATGATGAAACTCCTCATTCAAGAGGTCTTTTCTTTGCCGCAATGGCATTGCTTATTTCAGCCTGCAGCATGGCTTACTTAACCAATCACATTGCAGTTACTTGGATCTTTGTTGAAATTACCACGTTGAGTGCTTCAGCCTTAATATATCACCATCGTAACATTAGAGCACTGGAAGGAGTGTGGAAATATGTTTTCTTATGTGCTATAAGCATTACATTTATTTACGTCGGGATATTATTCCTGAGCCTTTCATTCAAACAAGCTGGTATTAATGACTTGTCATTTGAGACTCTCTATCTGCATAGTGATAAACTAAATCCATTCTGGCTTAAACTCTCTTTCCTGTTCATATTTACAGGCTTTACAGCTAAACTGGGACTGGTTCCAATGTACACTGCAGGGATAGATGCTAAGGATAAAGCACCATCACCTGCCGGTGCACTCCTGGCAAGCGTACTGATGAATGTTGGCTTTGTAGGTATATATAGAGTATATGCCATTGTTGCACAGACTCCCCTGAAAGAATGGGCAAACACTATAATCATCATTGCGGCCTTGCTCACAATTTTTGTAGCAGCTGTTTATATGACCAGAATAAAAAACATTAAGAGATTATTTGCCTATTCGGGAATTGAGCATATGGGACTGGTTATGCTTGGATTAGCTGCCGGAGGCATAGGCGTGTATGCGGCTATTCTTCATATTATTCTGCACACTTTCGCAAAGTCCAGCTTATTTTTTCAATATTATTCCATATACAGGATATACCAGAGCAAGAGTGTCTATGATCTAGGCAACTATTTTAAATATTACAGGGCTGGAGCTATAGTGGTTCTATTGGGATTCTTTTCAGCAACCGCCATGCCTCCTTCAGGCTTATTTGTCAGTGAATTTTTAATCTTCCAATCGTTATTCGAGGCTCATCATATTACTCTTATGCTCTTTGTTCTGGTACTCTTAACATTAATCATCTATGGCTTTGGCTCCAATGTCTTTAAACTACTATTTACACCATCATTGACCATTGATGAGACTAAAATTGTTAAAATAAGTGCTTGGGAATCATTTTCTCAATATGTGTTGCTTGCATTGTCAGTTTATCTGGCTTATAATCCACCTCCGGTTTTAGTATCATTAATTCAGGACGCTGTTAAACTTGTTCAGTAAGAGTTATGAAATATATTCCTGTAGACAATTATCAGTCAATTGACCTGAATCTTATTCCTGAACTCAACTATAACGAGTTCATGGATGTAAATATAGGCATGCTTGCTGATGCTCCTGAGAGGCATTGCGTAAACTATTTTGGATTTAAGGATCAGGATTCAATAAGTTTATATTGTTGCATCGCTGATGATAAAACACATAAAGTGAATATTTCATCTGCCATCATTGATCCTGCCAAAGTCTATCAATCATTTACTGCAAAGAATCACAACTTTGAGAACTTCGAGAGAGAGATAAGTGAAAATTTCGGTATTCAATACAGCGATCATCCCTGGTTGAAACCTCTGCGGTATCCTCATAACAGGTTTAATCATTCTGCAGTTATAGCCACACATCCATTCCTTACTTCTGCCAGTGAAGAGCTTCATGAAGTTGGAGTTGGTCCCATACATGCTGGTATTATTGAACCTGGTCATTTCAGGTTTATATGCAATGGTGAACAGATCATGCATCTGGAGATGCAGTTTGGTTACCAGCATAGGGGAATAGAGTCTTTATTTCTAAAGAAAAGAAAGCTGAATGAACTTACTACCCTGGCTGAAAATATTGCCGGAGATACTACAGTAGGGCACAGTACTGCCTTTGTTAACCTCTGGGAAAGCCTGAGTGGACATACACCTGACTATTCACTAGAGTATGCAAGGACAATTGCCCTTGAACTGGAAAGAATAGCTATACATACCGGAGATCTTGCTGCAGTTTGTACGGATATCGCTTACCAACTAGGTAATTCAGTCTACGGCAGATTACGTACCCCTATTGTGAATTTCATGCAGGAATGGGGAGGGAACAGATTATCCAAAGGGCTTATTCGGGCTGGCAGGATCAATTATCCATTCACTAAAGAACTCGCTGACAGACTCAATGAAATTCTTAATCTCTTTGAGCCCGATTTCAATGAGATGACCAAAAAGTTTTTCAAACTTCCCAGTGCCTTATCCAGAATGGAGAAAACAGGTGTGGTAAGCTACGATCAGGTACTGGAGATTGGAACTGTTGGAATGTCGGCAAAAATGAGCGGACTGAACCGGGATATCCGTTCTTCTCATCCATTCAACTTATATCGTACAGAAATTGAACATACTCCGATCATCAAGCATCATGGTGATGTGTATTCAAGGGTGCAGATTAGAAGAGAGGAAATCAGGCAGTCAATTGCCTATCTGAAAAAATTGATGCAAAATGTCCCTGATTCTTCCTCTGCTGTGAATAAGCCATTAGTGCCTGCTGCCAATAAGTTCGTAGTGTCAATGGTAGAAGGATGGCGTGGCGAAATCTGTCATTGTGCCATAACAAATAATGAGGGTGATTTAGTCCTATATAAAATTAAGGACCCATCTTTTCATAACTGGATGGCACTGGCTCAGGCAGTAAGGAACAATGATATCTCCGATTTTCCCATCTGCAATAAAAGCTTTAATCTTTCCTATTGCGGATTTGATCTTTGATAAAACCTGAAAGATAATGTTAGACAACTTCAAAATAATGTGGCATCAAGGGAAGCAGTACATCCCTGATGTGACAACTGCAAAAGTTCCGGGTATATTCAGAGGAAGGCCGGTTATTTCAAGGGCGAAGGTTGATTTAGTTGCCTTGACAGAATTGTGTCCGACCAATGCTATAATAATCACAAATGATGAAACTGAAACTTCTGAAAAGAGCAGAACAGATAGCCAGGTAAATATAGACCTTGGTAAATGCACCTTCTGTGGTGAATGTGCTTTACGTTTTCCTGAGAAGATATCCTTTACAAAGGACTATAAGATATCAACCAATGAAAGAAGCCGATTAATCATAAAAGAAGGAGAGGATTCTGATATCCTGATGGATCATGAAAAGATCAGGAAAGAAATACATCGGTTATTCGGCAGGTCACTCAAACTGAGAGAGGTTTCAGCGGGTGGTGATAATAGTTGTGAGTGGGAGCTGAATGCAACCAATAATGTGCAGTTTGATATAAGCCGTTTTGGAATTGAATTCGTTGCATCGCCCCGTCATGCTGATGGTATCGTTATTACGGGCCCTATATCTGAAAATATGGCTGAACCATTGGAGATATGTTATAATGCTGTTCCTGATCCCAAGATAGTCATCCTTGTTGGTACTGATGCCATCAGCGGTGGAATTTTTGCAGAAAGTCCGGCTATCAACCGTGACTTCTTATCGAAATACGCCGTTGACCTCTATGTTCCCGGCAATCCTGTTCATCCGTTGACTTTCATAAACGGAGTACTTGACCTGTTAAAAAAGGTTTAGCGGCCTAAAACATATCTGTTTCAACCTCTTCGCCACTCGAATTATTCTCTGGATTTGACTTTCTCTTAAAATTGTTGAACTGGTATTGAATACCTAAATACAACACTCTTGATTCATGTGTTCTGCGGCTATCGATGGTAAATCCGTTGCCATAAACGATATTATCAAATTTTCGTGAATTGAAGATATCGGTCAGTCGTAATGAAACGGAGACTTTCTTTTTAAGCATATCCTGCCTTAATGAAATGTCAGCAAAGTATTGATCCTGGTGGTACTCCTGAACTGATCTTCGGGGCGATCTGTAATTACCAATCAATTGAATGGATCCGTCTTTCCAGGGCGTGAATGTAAGATTCGCTCTAGCACTCCAAGAGAAACGGTCAGATCCTTCAATATTGTATTCGGGTACTGCTGTCATCATTGCCCTGAAGAAGGATACGTTAGCGTTTGCACGCAACCATTTTGCGGGATTGGCAGAACCCACTAACTCCAATCCGTAATTTGTTTCTTTACTGATATTGTATGGTTTGGTGATAGTAATTCCATCAGGCCGATTTGGATCGACAAGCAAACTGATTTCTTCAACCTCATCGTTAGTATACCTATAAAACAAACTGGCAGTCAATGAGTTGGCTTTAAAATACTGCAAGAGTCCTAATTCTATTGAATTGGTAAACTCCGGCTTAAGTTCCGGATTACCTGTACGAAGATTCAGTGAGTCAGCATAATCAACATAAGGATTCATATCACGTGGAGACGGACGGCGTACACGACGACTGTAGCTTAACTGTAGCTCTTTCTTATTTCCAATATCATACTGTGTATGGAAGGAGGGATAGAAACTGGAATATTGTGTTTTCAAGGATGAGTCAGCATTGGGAAGTCCAACCACAGAATGTGTATATGCCTGTTCAAACCTTAATCCACCCTGATATCGGAACTTCTTCCATGAGTTGGCATAAATGCCATAAACTGCGTATATCTGTTCGTTGTAATCGTATTTATTTCGGAGTTGTTCCTGGCTAATCCATGTTTCATCAGATGGCTGGAAGTTCTTATAGTCATAATTCATGATCAGATCCCTCGCACTTGCCTTATAGCCTGCTTCAATTCTGCTGCCGCCAGCCATTGGATAAATATAGTTACCCTGAACAGTCAACATTTGATTCTTGTTGTCAGCAACATTCCACTGTCTACTAGTTGAGGTAGGAGTAGTGAATGAATTAACATCAAAGTTTTCCTGATTGATATATGAATCACTGTTCATCTCATTGTCATTAAAGATGATATCGTTGGTAAACTCTCTGCCCTTCTGAGTATATAAGTGTTTGTATGAAAGATTGTACTCGTAGGAATCGATGATACGGTCTGATTCACTTGATCTGGTGAATAATCTGTCAAGGGTGTTATTAGTGAATGAGCGGTTCAGAACGTCGCCACCAAAGCCGAAATTCATATCCCTTTTAGTAGCACTCAGTGTCAGGTTATTCCTTGTATCGATGAAATAGTCAATTCCGCCACTGATGCTTCTCATATTCCTTTCCATGGTCCCTTCATCAGACTGTTCGAGAATATTAACAGTTTCGCCATATTCAGATGTTCGGGTGCTTTCAGAGCTGCGTTCCATCTGATGAATACGGCTATCTACATTAACAAATGCGTTAAATTTATCATGCCTGTAATTAATCGCCAGAGAGCCGTTGTATTTATTCCAGGTCCCTGCATTGAGAGAAACCATTCCATTGAAACCCTGAAGTGTTTTTTTCTTCAATACAATATTGATAATCCCTGATGTACCATCCGGATCATATCTTACCGAAGGATTGGTAATCACCTCAACACTTTCAATTGCACTTGCAGGAATCTGGTTAAGCAGATCACTTGCAGCAATACCAGCTTGGCTAGATGGTTTGCCATCTATCAGTAACGTAATATTTGAATTCCCTCTAAGGCTGATGTTTCCTTCGGCATCTACTTCCACTGAAGGTACATTCTCCATAACATCCGTTGCAGTACCTCCTCCTAAGGCCATATTCTTATCAACGTATATCACTTTCTTGTCAAGGTTATTGGTTATTAACGACCTCTCAGAGGTAATTTCAACTCCCTGGATAGAGGAAGATTTTGGCTGTAATTGGATGTCACCCAGTTTTATATCGGCACTTCTGGGTGAGATAACCAAATTTGGAATATCCTTATTCTCGTAGCCTATAAACTGTATTCTTAAATAATATTTACCCTGCTTTATTGTGTTGATCACAAACCGGCCCTTAGTGTCAGTTATGGTGCCTGTAACCATGTTTGAATCATTCTGACTGAAGAGTATGATATTGGCATATTCTATATGCTCGGCGGTGACTTTATCATGCACAGCACCTGAAATTACACCGTATGCCTGGTTGCCGTTCCCATTTGAACCACGATTGTTCTGTTGATTGTTTTGACCAATTGATATTAGTGAAATTGAGCTAATTACGAGAATTGCCAATAGTCTGGAAAGTGAAGTAAACATTGTAGGGAAGTGTAACTTTAATTAAACGTGCAAAATTAACCTAAATGAACAGCCTGTGACGAATTATAAGGATTTTTAACAAATAGTTAACCCTCATCAGCTGCCAAATCAGTATAAACAAAAATGATCAGTTATGTTTGATTCAGGCAGCAATAAAAGCATCATCATAATATTAGTAACACCAACACCAAAAATCTTTTGCATGCTTGTTAATTAAATTAAATATTTGTATTTTTACTGATAGATTCCAAAATTCATGGTTATGGAACACACAATAATTGAGCGCTTTGGCTGCCTCGAGAAGGAAGAGATCCTCCGCTGTCTTGACAATGACAAATTAATTCCAAATGCTTGTATCCTTGAATCAGAATCACCATTCAGAGGTTACTATGAGCGGTTCACTTATGAACAAAAACCACTGTACCTATACCTTATTCTTGATGGTCAATACTCACTTGAAAAAATATGGCGTATTATTCTTAAGGTAAGAAAATGCTTTAATCACAAATTTGATGCTGTGCCTGGCTTTCTTGAGATTTTTGATAACCGGGTACAGATTATCCGTATTAGAAACCTGGAACAATTAGACCATATTATAGAACTTCAAAAACTTTTTGCCGAAGAAGGACTTATCTTCCATAAAAAAATGAAGAAGGTGGATGGTGATGTCGGTATTGTCAGACTTGAAAAGTCATTCTTTTTGGAACCGATCGGTGACATGATGTACATGGATGTCTTTGAGCCTCATCATGGCTATTTCATTATCCCACAGCATTTTTCATGGACTAAATTCAAAGACATTACCGCCGAAGTGCAGTTTGATATTAATCTACTCTACTTTGATGCGGCAAATGCTTTCTTCTATGAGAACCATGGCATTATTGATATGGTCAGGATTTACAGGGAAGGACTTGACCGGGATAAATTGTTTGCAATACGTAATGGATATTATCAGGTAATCAACAGCACAATGGATAAACCCTAGCACTTAAAACTTAAAAAAAAACGTCAACTAGAGAGTTGACGTTTTTTTTGTTAAACCTAATCCTTATCGTCTTTAATACTGGACTGTTTATTTGATTGTTCGCACTTGCATTAAACAGTATGAATTGTTAGTCATTTACTACAGACTATCTAATGGATTAACCAAACCTGTTTAATTGAGCCCGCGTTTTTTTAGGAGAGCGTCAATCTTTGCTTCTTGTCCCCTGAATTTCACATATTGAACCATACCTTCATCATTCCCTGACTCAGTAAGACAGTTCTTACGAAAACTTGTTGCAAGCTTCTGATTGAAGATATCGCCCGATTGTTTGAAATAATCGAAGGCATCAGCATCCAGTACTGCGGCCCATAGATATACATAATAACCTGCTGCATAACCGCCGTTAAAGATATGTGCGAAGTAAGTTGATCTGTATCGTGGCCAAATCTCACTGATAAGGTTTATTTCATCCATTGACTTTTTCTCAAATGCAGGAACGTCTGTAAGTGTAACCGGTGCTGTCAATTCATGGAGTTTCATATCCAAAATTGAAGCCGCGATGTATTCTACATTGTCAAAACCTTGATTGAAAAGTCCGCTGTTCTGAATCTTTGTAATCAGTTCTTCAGGTATCACTTCGCCGGTTTTGTAATGCTTGGCATACATACGTAGTACTTCAGGCTCACTTGCCCAGTTTTCCATTACCTGTGATGGTAGTTCCACAAAATCAGTTGGAACATTACCGGCAGTACGGGAATATTTGCCTTCTGTGAACAGACCATGAAGTCCGTGGCCGAATTCATGGAACAAAGTAGTTGTTTCATCCCAGTTGAGGAGTGAAGGTGTATCGCCCGAAGCTGGGGTGAAGTTACAAACGATAGAAACTATCGGATCAACTTTCTTTCCATTCTCAAAACCTGCTGACTGGAAGTCAGTACACCATGCGCCACCACTTTTTGAAGCCCGTGGATAATAATCCAGGTATAAGATACCAAGATGTGATCCATCAGTGTCCTTTACTTCATAAGTTTCAACGTCTTTATAATAAACCGGAAGGTTGTCAACCTTCTGGAAAGAAATACCATAGAGGCGTGTAGCTACTGCAAACATTCCATTACGAACGTTATCCAGACTAAAATATGGCTTCAGTTCATTTTCATCAAGGTTATACTTTTGTTTGCGAAGTTTTTCTGCATAGTACCACCAATCCCATGATGCCAGTTTGAAATTGTTGCCTTCAGCATCAGAAATAGCCTGCATTTCTGCTAGTTCGGCTTTAGCTACTGGTAATGCAGCTGTCATCAGTTTGTTGAGGAACTCATTAACGGCGGCAGGAGTTTTAGCCATATTATCGTCAATAATGTAACCGGCATAAGTGTCGAATCCAAGCAGTTTAGCTTTATCAGCTCTTAGTCTGACCATGTCACTTACGAGCTGTTTGTTATCGTTAGCATTGTTATTGTTACCGCGCATAACATAACCCGTATAGAGTTTCTCACGCAATTCGCGTTTATCGGCATACTGAAGGAATGGGATCATACTAGGTTTGTTGAGTTTGAACACCCACTTGCCATCTGCTCCTTCTGCTTTTGCAGCATCTGCAGCGGCACTGATCACGCCTTCAGGTAAACCTGTCAGGTCATCCTTATTGTCAATTACCAGACTGAAGTTGTCATTGGTTTCAGCAAGCTGGTTTTCACCGAACTTTACTGAAAGCATAGCTAACTCTTCATTTATCTTGCGTAATTGATCTTGTTTCTCCTTAGGAAGGTTTGCTCCATCACGCTCAAAATCACGATAGTATTTTTCAATGACACGAATCTGCTGAGCATCCAGTCCTGAGGTTTGACGAGTTGCATAAACAGCCTTGATTCTTTCAAATAATTTCGCATTCATCGAAATGTCATCCTGATGTTTGGATAGAAGCGGAGTCACCTCCTGTGCTATCTTCTGCATTGTTTCGTTCGTAAATGCTTCGTTTACATTAAAGAATACCTTTGCTACTTTGGTAAGCAACTTTCCTGATTTGTCAAAAGCCAGGATGGTATTCTCAAAAGTTGGAGCTTCTTTGTTATCAACAATAGCAAGTATTTCATCATCATGCTGTTTTATGCCTTCTACGAAGGCAGGCATGTAATGAGTGGTGTCAATCTTGTCAAAAGGAGGCACCTGAAAAGGAGTAGTGTATTCTGCGAAGAAGGGATTATCAACCTTTTTCTCTTGTTTGCACGACATAATAGCCGGTAAAGTCAACATGATTAAATAAATAAATCTTTTCATGGATGATTAATAAATTGTTGATTGAATATAGGATACCTGGAAATATATGCGGCAAATGTAATGATATTTAATCAACTGGGGCAACATCAATAAATGTCCTGCGAGCAATTCTGCCTATTAATCCGGTGGAAATAACATCAATTGAACCACCAATTATGCCACCTGCCAGAGGAACGGCTTTACTAATATTGATGAACCCTTTACTTCCTGATTTAGCAACAAGGGCAAACCCAACTTTCTGATTAATTGTAAGGAGACTTCGCTCTGAAATATTCTCAACTAACCGGTACGTTATTCGGGTCCCAATTCTAATACCTGCTTCCTGTAAGATATCTTTAGCCACATTCCCGGCCATACAAGCAAATATCAGGGATTTTACTTTCTTATCTTCCAGGTCATACCCACCAAGGTGTGCAATTGCTGCAATCATCCGTAACTGAATAAATACCACACTTGCAAGGTTAGCCGGTATGGCGACGGGAAGCGAAATGAATCCACCCAATCCGGTGATAAAACCACTGCTACCGGCTAATATCCTTTGCCATCGTATCAGCGCATCAACCTGTTGATCAATAGTCCTGTCAGGTTTATTATATCTGGAGGCTAGTACAGATGCCTTGTCAATACCGGTTCCTCCTAAAAGAGCCCTGTTATAGCCCCAATCAAGGATTTTCATCCATAAATCCTTAGTGCTTGTGTATGTCATTAGCCAGTTTAATATGACTATATAACAAATATTTTGCCATTTAGGATGTAACTTGTAGAATGAAAATTAATGTGATCCGGGAATCCAAAGCCATTTAGTCTTTGGTTTGACTAATTTGCCCTCTGCTTTCTGTCCTTGAATCTCTGTATATAATGTTATCCCAAGAAAGATTATTCCCACGACAAAATAAATTGCAATAGCTGCCACTGAGAATCTCATACTGCCAGTAATTGCTTCAATAAGTCCAAAACTGAATAATCCAATTACCGTTGCCACTTTTTCCATCACATCATAAAAACTGAAATAGCTGGTGTGTTCAGTTGAACTTTGCGGTATCATCTTACTATAAGTGGATCGAGCAAGTGCCTGGGTACCTCCCATAACAATTCCAATGAAAAAAGCTGCAACAATGAACTGGGTTGCATTTACTATAGCCGACGCTCCTGTGCATATCAAAACCCAAATGCCAACAGAAACAATTAGCGCTTTTAGATTTCCAATCCTGCCCGACAGTCTTGAGAAGAACCATGCGCCCCCCATACCTACCAATTGAATGACCAATATAGTCGGGATGAGTACGTCATCTTTCAACCCTATTTGCTTTTCACCATAGGTTGCAGCCATGAACATAGTAGTAAGTAGTCCCATCATTACAAAAGAGAACCCAATAAGGTAAAAAGTCAGTTTGCGTGACTTGATCACCTGTTGGAACACCCTGTTCAATTCCCTGTAGCCTTCAAATATTATATTTGTTTCCTTGTCTTTCCTTCGTTTTCTATAGGTATATCTTGGCAATCGCCTGAATGTTATTAGGGAGAATCCAATCCACCAGAGGAAAACTGTCAGAAAGGATATTTTGGCAGGCAATGCACCATCAGAAATCCCAAATAATCCTGGTTTTAGTATCATGAACAGGTTAAACAGTAATAATACTACACCACCCAGATAACCCATAGAATAGCCGCGGGCGCTTATCTTATCCTGATCTTTTTCTTCAGCAATCACAGGTAAAAATGAATTATAGTATACAATGCTACCTCCATAGCCCACTGTTCCTAAAGCAAAGGCAATAACACCCAATTCAATGTGATTAGCATCAAAAAAGAAAAGGGCTCCGCAAGACAGCGCTCCAAGCCATGTGAAGAATTGCATAAAGCTCTTTCTTCGTCCGGTGTAATCGGCTAAAGAAGATAAAAGTGGTGTTAATCCCGCGACTATAAGATACGCAGTCGCAATGGACCATGAATACAGCACCGTATTAATAATATCATGACCAAAGAAACTGACTGTAAAATCATCAGGACCTCGTTTAGTTACCTGATTAAAGTATATTGGGAAAATTGCCGATGCGATGGTAAGCTGGTATACCGAATTGGCCCAGTCATACATCACCCATCCACGGATAACTTTTTTATCACCCTTCTGAATGGCAGAGTTTCTGAGGTTCTTTTTCAAAGCAAAGATTTTAAATGCTAAGGTAAAAAAAATCTGTAAATTAGATGCCTAAATCCATAGTTATGAAAAAAAACATACTGGCTACTTTGTTTATTTCGGCATTCCTGGTATCTATAGGTTATGCTCAGGTAACTGATTCCATTAAAAAAGAAAAGGTAAAATCAGGCTTAAATTTTGGTGCACTGCCTGCCATCTCCTTTGATTCAGATCTTGGTTTTCAGTACGGACTAATTGGAAACCTTTTTAACTATGGTGATGGATCCTATTATCCTGATTACAAATGGTCACTTTACGGTGAATGGTCACGCACCACCAAAGGCAGTGGTACCAACCAGCTCTTTTTTGATTCAAAATACCTGTTGCCTCATGGTATTCGGATTACTGCCGACTTGAGTTTCCTTACGGAGAAAGCTCTCGACTTTTACGGATTCAATGGTTTTGAGGTTGCTTATCATCCTGAATTTGAAGATGATGATACAGCAAATAGTATTTATAAATCACGCATGTTTTACCGTCATGAGCGGAAACTTACCAGAATCAGCTTCGACTTCCAGGGTAAATTAGCAGGTGACAATTGGAAATGGCTTGCCGGTTTCGGCAGATATGCCAGTAAAATAGCGACTGTTGATATTGAAAAGCTGAATAAGGGCCTCGATGATGAGGAAAAATTGCCTGACGTTGAAACTCTCTACGATAAGTACATTAACTATGGTTTTATCAATTCTGAAGAAGCTGACGGCGGAGGAATAAATACGCTGAAGCTTGGCATTGTGTACGACAGCAGGGACAATGAACCTAATCCTGAGCATGGTTTTTGGATTGAGGCCATAGCCTTGACAGCGCCATCATTCATGGGTAATTCTGAATCAGCCTATACAAAACTTGCGCTTATATACAGGCACTATGTGCCAATCGTTGACGATAAACTAACTTTCGCTTACAGACTTGGATATCAGGCAACAATTGACGGGGAAACTCCTTTTTATATGCAGCCGTTCATGATTACTACCAATACCAAAGTAACAAAGAATGATGGTCTTGGTGGCGCAAAATCTTTACGAGGAGTATTAAGAAACAGGGTTGTTGGTGATGCATTTACTTATGCCAATTTGGAACTTCGATATAAGTTTCTGCAATTCACCAAATGGAATCAAAACTTCTACCTAGCACTAAGTGGGTTTGGCGATTTTGGAATGATTACAAAGCCCATTGAAATAGATAAATCAGCCCTTCCAATTACTGAAAATTATACTGATTATTTCGATCTTGAAGAAGATAAACTACATAGTGCTTTCGGCGCAGGACTGCATATTGCCATGAACCAGAATTTTATTCTGGCCATTGATTATGGGTTAGCTGCAGATGAACGAGATGGCAAGAGTGGTATGTATATTAGTATTGGATTCCTGTTTTAGGATTCCTGAATTACTGGTTACAGTGTGGATGAAATGCTTTATAAAAGCTTAGCGGCTTAACCTGCTCATTTTCCTTTTATAAGCTTAAAGCTTTCCTGTCTATTGTTATAGATGACCTTGAGCAAATACAATCCCTGAGGCAAATTCTCGGCAGGTATTTCTATCTGCTGCTGTCCAGATGTTATAGTCTTTTCAGCATTATATACCTTGGTCCCATTGGAATTGAAGAGATCAATATTAACATTGCTTTCCTTAACCAGATTGAAGTTTATATGAAACTTACTGGTAAAAGGGTTGGGATTGACCTCGATTTTGTCAGATATTAAAGCTTCATGACTTGTTGCAATGTTAATGGTTACAACAAACGACACTGGTATCTCAATGGCAGGCTGATCGGAATCATTTGTCCAGAGTGTAATCTTACCTTCATAATTGCCAAGAGCCAATCCCTGGGCATTGGCTGTTACCTGTAATTCCGCAGATGTACCCGCAGGTATGATTCCATTGGCATTATTGACACTGAGCCAGTCACCTGCCATGGAGTCCTTTACTATCTGCACCATTACGTTTGTTGCCTGATGTCCGCCATCACCATAAGTATCTTCTATCCATACTTTCCAGTTGCCGGTAATTGCTTCACCTGTAAAAGCAGGACAAACTATTCTATATGTACCGTCAATTTGTTTGTGTCCTACCTTAAAAGTCGTTCCAGCAGGCGACTGCAACCAGATGGATCCTTCAGTGTAATAATCGTCGGTATTCCATACATAGCTTATAACCACATTGTCAACGTCTGCCTCTTCCGTTACGGTAAAAGTTGTCCATCCATTCTCAGTTAGGGTATTTGAGTTATAGGCTGCAGCTGCCGGACTATTACCAAGGTTATATGTGAGTGTATCATTAACATCGGTATTAATGGTGAGCGAGTAGTTAAGGCTGATTTGCCCAGTGCTGTTGATAGTAAGAGATTTCGTCTCTTCCAGATCCTTCATTGCAGTAAAAGCAAGACTTGAAGGGTTAATGCTGGTTTCTGCCTCCATTTGGCTGTTGACATAAAATTTGAAAGCATCGGCTGGTCCAATGAAAGGCTGGAATTCTCTCCTGCCTGATTGATCGGCAGCAAAAATGTAATACTCAACCGTTGAGCCCACTTCGGGAGATGGAAGATTAGCAGACCATGCACTACCCATCGTATTGGTCATATTTAATGCCGTAAAGGGCGTTTGAGGGTTTGGATTCACTCTGTAATATAGAATTACTGAATCAGCAATTACCGGTTGTCCACTGAAGGTTTTAGCATATGCAACGAAATTGTAGGATGGCTGTGCTTCAATATTGCCCTGTAACGGAACATGTTTGAGGTAAAGCATTCCCAGATCGGCCATCTCATGAGCCCGGCAGTGCAATGCATCAGTCGATTCCCAAGGTGTGGAAGGTTTGCCGATGAAACCGAAAACTTTATACCCTGGCATGGCGTCGCGGTAGGTCTGCAGAGCCTGTTCATCATACTGTGAATTCATGATAGGTACAAAAACCTTTTCATTCATTATGAATGAATTTGTGTATGGCTGATTCTGTGGGGTAAATACTCTGTATACTTTGTAAAACGTGCCGTATGCACTTGTTTTAGTGGCAAAGTAAGCTGCTGTTGCTTCAATTTCATCATACTGCGGATGACTTGTTGGTACAGAACGTATCAATACTTTATCAGGTCCGAGGTACTTTCCCCAGCAGTCAATATGATCAATGTAAGTATTGTTGGGATCCTGTAGTACGGAGTAATCATTAATCCCCAAATAGTTCTGCATGCGCAGATCAACTTCAGCAGATGTGATATCAGGGTTTTCGGTGTAGGCTATGGTTGTGGAAGCGGCAAAACCGTAACCATCAGTCATGTAATTACCACCAGTATGTATTACCGGCATCCCAAACCACGATATGCCTAGTTGTTCAGCCATTAGACGGGGCGCGTCATCATCCTGTGGGCGTGGTCGGTTATATGGGAAATCAACAATACCAATCTGGTTTGCACCATAAGTAATGTACATAGGTCCAAAATCACGTGACCAATAGCTGTCGGTAGGAATATGCATAAACTGGCAGTTGTCCATATTTACTCTTGCTTGAATAAATTGATTACGAACTGAGTTTTCAGCAGATGGCCCTGATACAAGAGTAGTTACAATAGCATCATTAGCCATCTCGCGGATAACCGACATCGGAATACCAAACTCTCCCGGATAGGCAATTACTGCTCCCACGGCTCTGTCGAATTCTGCTATACTGGTTATTTCACCTGTCGGTGGATCGGTCAGAATGAATTGCTTACCAATCTCATGCCGGCGAAGTAACTCATCATCTGTCATCTGATGCGTCAGGCGGGATCCCGGTTTCTGGGAAGTATTTTCCTGTGATAACAGAGTTACCTGAAATGAAAGGAATAATATTATTATAGCTATCCTTGGTAAAATAAATTTCATAAAATCTGCAAGTTATTGTTCAACAAGTATTATTGAATCTGAAATCTTAATGATTTATAGCAACTATTTCTTAATAGCTTTTAGAGTGACCGAGCCTGACCTGTCAATAACGGTAATGAAATAGATTCCCGGACTTACATCCTGACCAAGACTATTTCTCCCATCCCAGACCAAGGTGTGATTACCTGATTGCAGCATTCCGTTATGTATAGTTGCCAAAGTGGTGCCGTGAAGACTGATTACTTTGACATTTACATCAGAACTGCGCAGCAGGTTCATATTTATCTTAAGCAATTCATTGAAAGGATTGGGACTCAATGTAACGCTAGTATTAGTGCTCAGCGTTCGAACAGCAATATTCCTGTCAACTTTAAGGTTAACAGGTATCACCAGCTCATTGATGAAATAATCCTTAACTATAATAGAAGTTGAATAATTTCCTTCAGGCAAACCCGTTGCATCAATGTATACCCTCATGTTTTGCGGTTCTCCGGGTGTAAACAACCCCAGCAAAGTATCCATGGTAATCCATCCAGCCTCAGGAAGAATTTCCAATGCAAAGGGATCAGGTTCCGTTGATGAGGAGAAAAGTTGTAAGTTGAAAACATCAGCTGAATCGGGCTTTAACCCTATATTCAATATTGTAGGATTAGCAGTCAACATCGGAGGATTTGCAGCCATTAGAAGGGCATCGCGTAGGTTAAGGCGCCCACCGCTCACTGTCATTCCTACCATTGACGGGATTGTGTCAACTGTTGCCAGAAGGTATCTTTTGAAGCGGCTGACTGCCAGGTTGGGAGATTCTTTATACTCGAGCATCCGGAGGGAATCAGTAGCGGCATAGAGCAGTGCTATGGAGCCTGAAACCATGGGTGATGACATGGAAGTTCCGGTTTTGTAGCCATAGGTATTGCCCTGTCGTGTGGAATAAATGCTTGTTCCGGGTGCCCCGATATCAATACTGTTTAATCCCCAGGCTGCCTGAGTGTTCCTAATATCCATGTTGGTAGTATTGGTAACGGCAATGATCGATTCATTGGTCATAGACGTAGGAATGTCGCCTTCAATATCAACATCCCAGCCCCTGTTCGCGGTGGAAGCAACATTTAATATTCCAACCATACCCATGGAATCATACATGGCCCCCCAAAGCGGATAGTTGACAGGATCACCTCCATCAACCCCAAAGGATGAATTTGATGCAACTATATAGGAACCAGTTGCTCCATTGGATTCGTTATAGGCTTTTCGCATGGTATAAACATAATCATAGGCTGAGGCAACCAATAAATCATTGGTTCCAGACCCTGCTATTGGCAGTACTTTTGCATTGAATGACACACCTGATACACCAATTCCATTATTTGTTTTCGCTGCTGCAATTCCAATAACATGTGTACCATGGTCATGATTTACCATGTTTCCGGTTGAAGAGTAAGCATTCCAGCCATTGAAATCATCAATGTAGCCATTGTTATCGTCGTCCACTGAATTCAGGGGTATTTCATTCCAGTTTTTTTTCAGATTAAGGTCAGGGTGACTCAATTCAACACCACCATCTATTACCGCAATTACAATGGTGTCACCCAGTGCGGTAATGCCGCTGGTGGTGATGTCCCATGCTTCAGTGGCATGAATATCAGCACCGACGACTCCACCTGATTGTCCTGTATTCAGTAAAGCCCATAACAGGTTGAAGGATGGATCATTAGGCATAAGTTGCCTTTCAGTAACTTTATGATTAAACTGTACGATCTTTATGGCAGGGTGTTGCCTTAGCATATCTAGTACTTTCTCTGCAGGCTGATTTTCCTCACTGAAGCGAAACCTCCAGATATTAAACGTCTGAGTGACCTTATGATCGATAATGATTCCTCGTGACTCAAGATCTTCCCTAAGTAAAGCATTCTCCAAAGGATTCAGGTCATTCTTCATCATTACCAGTAATTCTCCGGGTTCTCTGTCATTTGCCGAATTTTGTGCCCATGCAGTTGTTATTGCCATCAGGAAGAATAGAATCAGTGTAGATATTTTCATCTTTCTGTTACGTGTTTTCATCTTTTTACGGCGTGAAAATAGTAATAATCAACATATAAACAGATATAAACGAAAAAAAGCCTGCGAACATTATTGCTAATATCACAGGCTTGGGTAAGCGGGGGGGTTGCATTCTACTTACTCTATCATTATCACTCTTTCAGTTCTATTTTAAATCACTCTAAAAATATTTATTAATTCTTCTCCAATAGCTTATTGCTCCTCACTTATTAATCCAAACTAAATGTTATATTTTAATAAATCTCCCGGTTGCAACATTACCTGAACTCTCAGACTTGATAATGTAAAGACCGGGATTCAGATGATTGATCTGTATACCAGCTCCATTGAAACCATCTAACTGAAGTTGTTCAACCAAAACACCTTCAGTGCTGTAAATACTTACAAGAGAGGTGCCTTTTGATGAACTGTTATACAAGTTGATCTTGTCAGAAGCAGGATTCGGGTATACAGTAAGTGACTGTGGCTCTTGCCTGGAACTGCTTATCAGATTGATGACAAACTGCTTGGTTGAGCTGCAGCCAAATTCATTCTCTGCAACTACCGTAATGGTATTCTCACCTGCATTAAGTCGTGATGGATCTAATTCCAGGGATGCATGAGTGCTATCATTACCGTAAAGCATGTATTGAATCTCAGCTTCATCGGCCATTGTCACTGTAAAAGTTTCATTAAGGTAAAGGGTTGTATCGTTAAGTTGAGGAATTGACGGTAATATTGACTGTTTGATTTCATAATCAAAAGCTTCAACCGGACAAGTACTGTTTGCTGTTACCATCAATTTGAGCTTAATGGTTTCCAATTGAAGGTCAGATTCTGATGGGAAATAGATTGCATTCATTCGGGTGGCATCATCAAAATGACCGCTACCTGTTGTAACCCACTTCAGGGATGCATAATTGGCAACAGAAGCTTCGAGTTGAATCGCGCTAGTCGGACATGTTTGCTGTGTGGTTGCTTCTACCGATATAGGCTCATTCACCGGGAGGTAAATATTATCGAGCCAGGCTGCTGAACCACCGTTAATGCTATCGGCAGGTTGAATGAATCTCCACTCAAAAGTATGGTTGCCGGGTTCCACCGCATAGGTGATATTCGTCCAGTCAATAGTATAATCCCATTCTGCTATCAGGAAGTTATCCATATAGAACCCGATGTTGGCGCCTGGATCCAGTACATTCATTTTCACATAAAAAGAGATGTAATCGCAGGTTAATGTTTCACATTCATAGAAGAGTGAGCTGTTTTCGCGTGATTCAGTGCTTCCTGAATGTAATGAGTAGTTTCCTTCAAAAGCTTCAGAGTTATCAACATACCACTCATGTGTATTTGACCAGTTATTTCTAGGGAATCCTTCCTGTTCAAAATCTTCATCAGGTGCATCAATAGTAGAGTATTTGAAAATATCACTTTCTGCATTCCCCTTATTGTTATTGGAAATTACCTTCCACTCATAAGCGGTGAGATAGTTAAGCGTCGGGATCGAAAGGGATGCCGCTGACTGGATGTGGTAAGTTTCCCAAGTAGTGGAGCCTGTTTCCCGCAAACAGAAAGTAAATGACTCAGGAGTGCAGCCTCCTCCAAGTGTCCAGCTAAAAAGAGGATGAGTTGACCCTTTAAATGTATTATTACCAGGAATGGGATTGATTGCAACAGCTGGTAAACTTGTTAGAGAAACTTCTGCAATGTAAGGCAGGTAATTTTTACCTGTAATAGTTAATGTTAACTTTTCAATGCCGGATAATTCTGGTAGGTCTAGAGTAACATCTTCACCTACTGACTTTATGGAAGAAATTATTTTACCGTTGGCTGTTATACAAACAAAGGCATTTGAGTCAATGTGTGAAATGTTGAATGACTGTGCATCCGTACCGATAAGTGTATCATGTACCGGACTAAATATTTTAACTGAAGCATTTCTTATTTCAACGGATGGATCTCCAAATAGAATCCAATTGTCGGTAACAACATAAGCTCCCTGACCGTATTTGTCGTTCATTTTCATACAGCCACTCAGTGAAATGCCCCCGAAAGTGGTTGATACATTCATTGGTTTCTTTCCGCTGATGATAAGAGCAATCTCATCTTGTGCTTCCATTGGAGGATACCAGGTCTGATTTGCTGACGACATAAGTGCTGCGACTGCCCCGGCTGGTTTGCCGTTGCTTGTCACTCTGAGAAACTCTTCTGCCATACACGTAGTACCTGTAAAACCGCCATTATCACAGCCTGCCGACCAGATAAAAGGATGAGTTTCAGTATTTGTTAGCTTACGAATATCAGCGGTCGACAAACCGGTAGTAACCCAACTGTTTACACTTCCATGACCAATGTACATTATGGCACCCTGACCGTTGTCTATAGCTTTGGAAACCATAGACACGGTCGGATTACCATTTTGGTCGTTGCCCCCCCTTGAACCATCATATAGTTCACTGAAATCGGGATAAACGGATTCACTGACTACATTCCCGATATTGCGGATATGTTCGAAGTCAAGTTCTCCATCATCTCCAGGTCCCAGTCCACTGCCAATTCCAAGGAAGTTATTATAGTCTGCATGAAAAGAAGGATATTTTTCGTAATTGATGGTACGTTCAGTCATTGTCTGACACTGTAAGGCGGTTTCACAGGAGAACCTGCCAACCAGCACTTCAGGATAATGATCATCACCTGAAATATAACCGTATATATTGTCGCTCGCACCTTTTGTGGCTTCATTGGTTGGAATGAAACCATCATCACCAACCAATAATAGGTAAGTAAGCCCTTTAGAATAGTAATATTCACTCACATAAGCCCTGATCGCAGCTACATCATTACCATTGCCTATAGTTGTTACATCAACCATTTCACATGATATGCCCTTCTGGTTTTTCCATTCGACAAACGGACCCATAGATTCCATAAAAGAAGGATGTGCAATGATCAGCATATTACCTTGTTCTTCCACAGCCATATAGCGGTTAGCAGGGATATTAACCGTATTGTTATAATGTTTTTGGGCTATTGCATTTAGAGGAGAATTTTCATTGGCACTGAAACGAATTAATTCATTTAAACCCGGCTCATTTACATTTTTCAAAGTGATGCTTATATGGTCATAAACTCTTAGAGTTCTCGTAACTGGATTATACTGGATGGGATAAAAATGAATGGATTGTCCTCGGCTGTCAGCCCAAATGTAAGGGTCATCAGCCCTGACAATATCTTCCGGATAAAAAGCATTTTGACTATAGATGGCTGTATCGTAGTAAACATGATTGGCAGACTCTCCATATAATCCGGGGTCACCTGTCGAAGGGGCTATATTAAAGAATGGGAAATCGGTGAATTCTGCTTTATCTATTACTGGAACTGTTTTGCCGGTGAAAGGAATTGCGAGGCTTATGGAAAGATGCTGGATATCAGGTTGTCCTTTAGCCATAATTCCAATGCCATCTGTCAATATGATGCGCTCTGCATTTGTGCCGTTTAAGGCTATTGACCTTGATGCAAAGCTCTCTAAGTCGAGATCTATGTAAATACCATCATCTGATTCGCTAACAAGGAATCTGGGAGCAGTGGTATTATTCTCATCACCTTTTAATGAATAGACCTGAAAATCCTGTGCATTAACAGAGGCAGTCAGAAAGATTATCCATAAAGTGAGTAATAGTTGCTTCATATAGCCGGAGTCCGGTTTTTTTAGTTGAGACTCGGCATAGGCAAGCAGTGTGCCTGATTTAGGAATTAATAATCAAGAAATAACAAAATGTTATATAATGCACACAATTACAGACTTATACGAAAGATGATAAAAGAATATTCAGTTGCGTAATACTGAATAGAATGAAAAAAAGCACACAGAAAAGCGCACAGGTGTGCGGTTAAAAGCGTATGGGTGCTATTTTTATCACATCCAGTTCACATCCAGTTCGCCTCCAGTACAACTCCAGTAAAATGGTCTATTTACAACAGTTGAACAGGAGTTGAATAGGAGTTGAACTGGAGTTGGTAAAAACAAGACCTTACTTGTATAATGGATTTGATGTGCCAGTCCATTTATGCTTAAAGGGGCATGCGCTTATGTATGGCTATACTGTTGTGGAATTCTTCTTCGAAGCATGTAAGTCCAACAAAAGCATAGAGGGATTGCAACCACGAGATGAAAAGAATCGCCAACGGGGTTTCTTGTACCTTAAATGAATTCTCCAAATATGACTTCTAATCAAGTTCCTATTTTTAATAATATATTGATTGGTAGTTTCGGAAAATGATTTAATTTTGAACTAGTACATGAAACTTTATCATTGTTAATAGTATTATAGTTTTCCTTTTGAAACATAAAGAAGAAGGATGCCTTTTCTGCATTTATAAGCGATTCGAATATACTATACAAGCCATGGTGATAAATGGACGCAAATAACAGTCTGGAACAGCATTTAGCCAAATATATTAAAAAGTATACCTTGTTTAATGTCAGAACTCGTAACCGTTTTTAGTTCAAACATACCTGTAGAGTGTCATATTTTAAAAGGCAGGCTAGAAAGTGATGGAATTTGTTGTTTCCTTTACGACAATCACATAGTGGAAGTACATCCGTTTTATGCTGTGATGGTTGGCGGTGTAAAACTCAAGGTCCCTGCTGACCAAGTGATATTAGCACAAGAAATCATAGGTTCATTTAAGCAGGGGTGGGAAACTGATGAGCAGTCCGAATATATTGCTGATCCCGGTTTAGAATGGGAGATCGAGAGACAGAATGAAATTCTTGTAATTAAAAATAAAATTCGTAAACATTCCGGTTTACTGGATAAGCCTGATGGGATAAAAACCATAGTTCTTGACCAAGAGGATATTAATCAGGTATTGGCGGAAGAAAAGAGTTTTCATGAATTGTCCATTTGCAAACGAAATCTTTCCTGGCAACAATTCTGTTCCGAGTTATTTGATTTCGACAGGGATTTTTTTAGATACCTAAGACCACGACCAGCTGAGTACTATGTAGAGAAGGAGATTGTTGATAATTACTTTGCGAAATCAGATTGTAAATCAACATTCGTTTGTCCTAATTGCAAATCAGATAATGTTAGAAACGGGTATGCTATGGATATTCATAGTAATATTCTATTTCTGATCCTATCATTTATATTTTATGCACCATTCCCGTGGTTCAGGAAGAAATGGCATTGTTTCAACTGTGGGTTTAATTATAAATGACCTGTTGCTTATATCAATGGAGGAGCATTTAATTTGTACTTTCATCCCAATTTAAATCCTCAAAATTCTAAACTATGAAACAATTAAAACTAATTGGTTTAATATTATCAGTGATTTGGATGCACTCTTGTAATCAAACTGCTGTTAAAAATGAGCAACCAAAAGTACTGGAAGATTGGAAATTACTTCAAGAAAATGGTTATACATTGCAATATCCTCAAGACTGGACTCTCGATCAGAGTGGTCAATCGGGCACTTCTTTTATTGTACTTTCTCAACCAAGTTCACCGGATGATCTTTTTCGAGAAAATGTAAACCTGCTTATTCAGGATTTGACCGGTCTTAATATGGATCTTGATAAATACACTGAAATTTCCATGGATCAGATTAATATGATGTTGACAAATGGAAACATCATTGAAAATGTAAGAAGAAAAGCTGATGGATCGGCATTTCAAAAAGTAGTTTATACAGGTGATCAGGGAGTTTTTAAGATCTATTGCGAGCAATACTACTGGGTAAGAGACAAAAAAGCTTATGTATTGACATTAACCTGTGAAACTGATCAATTAGATTCTTACAAAGAGATTGGTGAACAGATTCTGAATAGCTTTAAATTTGATAATAATTAATGGATACATTTCTTTCCAACTATATTACAAACTCAAAAAATGAAAAAACTACTATTTACTCTAAGTCTGTTTGTCAGTTTGAATGCCATCGGACAAGTGATCATTCCTGCCGATTCATTAAAGAAACATGTTTATTATCTGGCAAGTGATTCTCTGGAAGGACGTGGAATAGCCACCTCAGCCGGATTGAAAGCGGCAAATTACATAGCAAATCATTTCGAACAGATAGGACTGGTTAAAGTTGGCGAAAGTTACCTGCATCCGTTTTTTCATAAGTTAGGTTCTACCATGGTGGTTGGAAATAACGTCGTTGGTATGGTAGAAGGTTCTGATCCTGTGCTGAAAAATGAGTATATTGTATTAGGCGCACATTTCGATCATGTTTCTTTTGATATGGTTGATGGTGTTAAGGTTGTTTACAATGGAGCTGATGATAATGCATCAGGTACTTCGGCTATCATGGAGCTTGGAAGAGCCCTGGTTCAACATAAGAATGAATTGAAGCGGAGCATTGTAATTGTGGCTTTTGATGGGGAGGAAACCGGTTTGGTAGGTTCGGGATTCTTTGTTAAGCAAGCAATTGTTCCCATTGAGAAAGTGAAGCTGATGATGAGCATCGATATGGTAGGTAGGTATGCCGAGAGTAAAACTCTGTCAATGGGTGCCATGGCTACATTAGAAGACGGTGAAAAGATGCTGGAAGTATTGGCAATAAAACATGGTTTTATCATCAAGGACACAGAAGCGGAAATATCCAACAGAACAGATTCAAGACCATTCGGAAAAGCTGGCATCCCAGCGCTTCATGTCACTACCGGTGTAATAGGTCCCTACCATAAACCGGAAGATGATGCTGAAACGTTGGATTATTCTGGCATGGAGAAGGTATCAGGTTTGATCTATGAATTGACGGTGGTGGCTTCGAATAGTGATTCATTGGTGCCAGTTAAGCAATTAATTGCCGGATCAAAAAAAAACGGAATGCCATTATTCAGAGCGGGAGCAATATTAAATATGGGTAACAATCATCATTACTATCCAAATGAATTTTTCAATGGTAAAAGTAAATTCAGCTTCGAAACAGGACTGGTAACTCAATTTATGTCCTCTGAGCATCTTTCATTACAAGCGGAGGTGTTATATTCATCCATGGCCAGTGATTTTATTCCAGGGAATTTCCGAACCCATAGTATATCTACGCCAGTAAGCATTGTTTATGGAACTAGAATGAACCAGGATATTAGACAGCGTTTTTTTATGAGTTTAGGTTTGTATTACAGTTATAACTTTGCCGGGACAGTTGGTGGTAAAAAGATGGATTTTGTCAATGATTTTGACAGGAATGAGTCTGGTATAGTTTGCAGTTTAGGTCTAGAGCTGATGTCGGTTATCGTCGGTGTAACTTCTCGCTATGGACTTTCAAATCTATCAAAGAGTGATGAATATGATCAATTTAGTAACAGGGGCATTTATTTTACAATGGGTTATATTTTCTGAGCATACTTCATAGCATTAATATAACTGCTACAAAATGAATTACTGTTAGTTCCAGTCTTTCGCCATCTAACCTTTGAGCTGATTGCCAACTTAAATAAACAAAATAATGAAAAAGAAACCAATACTGATTGCAATACTACTCATGCATTTTGTTTCATATTTATTAGCTCAGCAACCTGACTCCTGTAAAGTACTCTTAAGTGAAATCTCTGGTGAATATGCCGGAAATTGCAAAAATGGTCTTGCGGATGGTAAAGGAATTGCAAAAGGGGTGGATACTTATAAAGGAATGTTCAAGAATGGTTTGCCAGACGGGAAAGGTGATTATACTTATAAAAACGGGAACAGTTTTTCGGGTAATTTTAGCCATGGTCTTAAACATGGATTAGGTAAATTTACTTATTATGTTGGTGGAAAAGAGAATGTACAGAAGGGTTACTGGTCAAATGGTGAATATGCCGGTGTTTCTAAGCCTGACGAAAATTACAGAGTTACCAATATAAGTGGAATTGAACATTACTCCATAAAAAAGATGGAGGGTTATGAAAATCAAATAACCGTATCATTTGAAGCAGTAATGCTCAGAAATGTCCCTGAAGATCTTGAGATGACAATTTCATCTGGAGAATTTATTCAAGAAAACAAGAACTTCTCAGCTTATCATTATTCGCTTCCAGTTAGTTGCTCCATTTCTTTTATAATTAGAACTGCCATGAGCATAAGACAATGCAATTTCAACTTTGATATTTTGAAACCCGGTAAATACATAGTCTTGATTACCAATAACTAGGAGTCTAAATTTACATGAAATCTACTTACAATAAGGAAGTCAAGTTAGCTTTTCAGAAGCAGGGAAATACTTCATCTGAGATACTGTCAGAGAAAGATATAGAACATCTACCCGATAAAATTCAGCAATATCTTCATTTTGTGAGGGCAATTGGTAAGCCTAAAGTACGGAATGTAATGGTCAGAGCTAGTGGACAAATAAAGTCGAATCCCGCCGATTCAAACTATATGAACTTCCACTCAGAGCAATATAATTTTTTTGATTCTCCTTTTCGTGCTTTTTATATAAAGGCCAAAAAGATGGGTATTCCTGCGATAGGTCTTCATCTGTATAAGGATTTCACAGCTGTCATGATCATTAAAATTGCCGGATTATTCAAGATTGCTGATGCCCGGGGTCAGGAGATGAACAAGGGTGAAACTGTAACCGTTTTCAATGATATGTGCTTCATGGCACCTGCTAGTCTGATTAGCCCTGACATTCAATGGGAGGTAATGGATTCTTTACGTGTAAAAGCATACTTTACCAATGGTACTATTAAAATAAGTGCAGAACTTATATTTGACAATGATGGGAAGCTTGTGGATTTCATAAGTTATGACAGGTATGAATCAGCCGATGGGAAAGTGTATAGGAATTATCCCTGGCGCACACCCGTAAAAGAATATAGCCTATTTAACGGGTATTATCTTCCATCGAAAGCAGAGGCGATTTGGGTTAAGCCTGAAGGTGATTTTTGCTATGGCAAATTTAACCTTGAAGAAATCGAATATAATGTAAATAGCTGAGTGTTGATTCATTTACATATACCTTAATAGCCCTCAGAATTGAAGATAATTATTAATTTTGCATTCTAACTAATTCCTGCTGAAATGAGAATATAATAATTTCTATAAACGGATAGATTGAATTACTCAGTTATCTTACTTTTAAGAAAGAAATTATTATGCTTACTGCTCATGATATCACCTATTTTCATCCCAACAGGGAACTTTTGTTTGAGGACATTAGTTTTTCAATTCAGCGACAAGAGAAAGTTGCCTTAATTGGTAACAATGGAGTTGGGAAATCAACACTGCTTAAAATAATTGCCGGAATATTGCCTCCCGCATTGGGTGTTATCAACAGCGATCTGAAACCTTATTATGTTCCTCAGCATTTCGGACAATACAATGATTGTACCATTGCCGGCGCACTTCAAATAGAAGAAAAGCTAAATGCATTGCATGCGATATTGCAGGGGAATGTATGTGATACTAACCTAAAAATACTAAATGATGACTGGACAGTTGAGGAAAGAAGTTTGGAAGCCATGTCTTTTTGGGAATTGAAGGACTTTCCATTAACCCGAAAAATGGAAAGTCTAAGCGGTGGAGAAAAGACTAAAGTGTTCCTTGCCGGCGTCATGATTCATCAACCGGACATTGTTTTGCTTGATGAACCTACGAATCATCTTGATGTTCCCGGAAGAGAGGCCCTTTACAATTACATTGAAACTACTTCAAATGCCTTGATTGTGGTTAGTCACGACAAGGTATTGCTTGATCTGTTAAGCAAGGTTTATGAATTGGATAAACGGGGGATCACTGCTTATGGAGGCAATTATAGTTTTTACAAGGAACAGCGGGAAATAGCTGATAGAGCGTTGTTTCAGGAAATTGATGAACAGGAGAAGGAACTTCGCAAGGCAAAAAAGGCAGAGTGCGATACATTAGAGAGAAAACAACGACAGGATGTGCGCGGTAAAGTGAAACATGCGAAGGAAGGGGTTGCTCGCATATTCATGAAGACATTGAAAAATAGTGCAGAGACAAGTTCAGCACGGCTCAAAGAAGTGCATACAGGCAAGATTGAATCAATCACGGAAGAATTGAAACAAACACAGCAGAAATTGCCGGATGCCAAGAAGATGCAAATGAATTTTAATAAATCCTCCCTGCATACCGGCAAAACTTTAATCAATACGAAGGATTTGAACTTTGGTTATAAAAACAGAATGATATGGGTGCAACCTCTCAACATTCATATAAGCAGCGGTGAAAGGATATGTTTTAAAGGGAAGAATGGATCAGGCAAAACAACCCTGATTAAAATCATTTTGGGAGAGATTCAACCAACATCAGGTTCCATTTTCCGATCAGGTTTTAATTCAATCTATATCGATCAGGATTATTCACTGATTATGGATCGATTAACAGTATATGAGCAGGCAGAACAATATAATCATGACAGATTGCCTGAACATGAAGTAAAGATCAGGTTAAACAGATTCTTATTCCATAAAGATACCTGGGACAAGAAGTGCAACACTCTCAGTGGAGGGGAGAAAATGCGTTTGATGCTCTGTTGCCTGATGATCAGTAATCATACACCGGATCTATTTGTATTGGATGAGCCCACTAATAATCTGGATATCAGTAGTACAGAGATCCTTACAGAAGCAATTAAAGAGTATAAAGGTACTTTATTGGTAGTTTCACACGATTCCGTATTTTTGGAAGAGATCAAAGTGAGTAGGGAGGTTGAATTATTATAAATTATCCCTACCTTTATATAAGAAAATGGTAGAATGCCAAATACAGAAGTAAGCTACGCAAGTTAAGCACTTGCTTTATTGATCAATTACTAAGAATGGGTACATTATGCAAAAAACAAAAAGTCTAAATGCGAAACTAGCATTGTACAATGCACCTCAGATCGCCATGAAGGCGGGTATCTACCCTTATTTCAGGCAGATCCAATCGGAGCAGGATACTGAAGTAATGATTGATGGCCATAAGGTATTGATGTTCGGGTCCAACAGTTACCTTGGTCTTACTAACCACCCAAAAATTAAAGAAGCTGCAAAGAAAGCCATTGATAAATATGGTTCGGGATGCGCAGGATCAAGGTTCCTGAATGGCACCCTTGATATTCATATAGAGTTGGAAGAACGACTTGCGAAATTCGTAAATAAGGAACAGGCATTATGTTACAGTACGGGCTTTCAGGTTAATCTTGGGGCAGTATCAACACTTACAGGACATAATGATTATCTTATACTTGATGAGCTTGACCATGCTTCCATAATCGATGGTAGCAGGTTATCGTTTTCCAAGGTGCTGAAATTTGCTCATAATGATATGGATTCTTTGGAAGCTAAACTCAGGCTTTGTGATCCGGACCGACTAAAACTTATTGTTACTGATGGTATCTTCTCAATGGAGGGTGATATCATTAATTTGCCTGAAGTAGTGCGATTGGCTGAGAAATATGATGCCTCGATAATGGTGGATGATGCCCATTCAATTGGCGTAATAGGAGTAAATGGATCCGGTACTGCATCGCATTTCAACCTGACTGACAAGGTTGATCTGATTATGGGCACTTTCTCCAAATCATTGGCATCACTGGGCGGTTTCATTGCAGGTGACAAAGAGACGATGAATTATCTAAAACATAATTCACGGGCTCTTATCTTTAGTGCCAGTATGACACCGGCATCAGCGGCAAGTGTATTGGCAGCACTTGATATTATGGAAAGTGAACCCGAACGGATTGAGCACCTATGGGATGTCACTAATTTCGCTTTAAATGGATTGCAATCCATGGGCTTTAATACCGGCAAATCAGAATCACCTATAATTCCACTTTTCATTCATGATGATATCAAGGCACTTCAAATGACAACCATGCTGCTTGAAGAGGGTGTATTTGTTAACCCTGTAGTATCTCCGGCAGTTAAAAAGGAAGATAGTCTTATCCGTTTTTCACTAATGGCTACCCATACCTTTGAACAAGTAGAAAAAGGACTAGAAAAGATAAACAAGGTTGGGAAGAAACTGGGAATACTCTCAAAGTCAGAATTAACATTCTAGGCATTTCTAAATTAGTGATCCGTATTAAGAAGCATCATGAAAAAAGTTGTATTCATAACTGGTATATCATCAGGTTTTGGTAAGCAAACCTCGTCATATCTTGCACAGAAGGGGTATACAGTTTATGGCACTGTTAGAGCTGAATGTGAACATGATCCTCTTGTTAACGTGCTACAGTTGGATGTAACGGATCAATCAGCAGTTGAAAAATGTATCGGGCTGGTTCTCGAAAATGAAGGAAGAATAGATGTGCTTATCAACAATGCAGGAATGCATACCGGAGGTGCCATTGAAGTTACACCCAATAGTCATATCTCGGCCCAGATGGAAACGAACTTCATGGGCGCAGTACACACTATAAAAGCTGTACTTCCTGCAATGCGCAATAAGGGCAGTGGTACCATTATGAACATAAGTTCCATTGGCGGATTGATGGGTCTTCCATTCCAGGGCTATTATTCGGCATGTAAGTTTGCCATTGAAGGTTTCAGTGAAGCACTTCGTATGGAGGTAAAACAATTTAAGATTAAAGTGATAGTAATTAATCCGGGTGATTTCCATACCAACAATACAAAAAACCGGAAAAATGTATTTACTTCAGAGAATAACGATTCCTACAAGGAACAGTTCAGCAAATCATTGTCGGTAATAGAGCACGATGAAAACAATGGTTGGAATCCTGAAGTACTAGCACATAAATTGTACAAAATACTAGAAAAAAAGAGACCTGCCAATCGTTATGTGATTGCATCAATGGAACAAAAACTGGCTGTTTTATTGAAACGGCTACTTCCGGGAAAATGGTTTGCCCGGATTCTCAGCAGCCATTATGGCCTCAGATAATACAAGAACCTGTTTGGATATTCCTGATTTGCCAAATGAGCATCACATCAAAAGATGCAGGTTGTATAAAATCACCAAGTGGGTGTAAGTATCCTGTAACTCGCTCTGGGATTTGCATTTACCAATAATTCATTTCTATTGTATTGGGAACATTGTTGGTCTGCTTTTATGAAAATTGATAGAATATAAAAAATAACTGTCGTTTAGGCTAGGGTAAATAACACTTTCGTTGTCATAACAATATAAGCAAGCCTAATAACGGTTTATAATGAAAAGACAAATAGCCCTTATTATTTCGATGTGCATCATTTCCTTATGCGCATATTCGCAGGATACACTAAACCTCCTGCCCCCAACCAGCCTGCAGGGAATAAGTCCTCCACAAACAGACTATATTCACTTAACATGGGCAGCACCTCAGGATACAACAACCTTTGACAGTATTCCTGCCGGAATATTGGGATACAATATATACAGAGACAGCTTGTTACTGGGTTTTGTTGATGAACCTGCTCTTGAATATTATGATCTGGAAGTACCTTGGGCTATACTGACTTATCATATTTCTGCAGTTTATGATCTAACTTATTACGGTTTTCCGGGTGAAACAGGCGAATCTGTTTGGGCGGGTCCTGTTACAATAGATTTAACCGGGAATATTTGTCCATTACCATTTATTGAAAACTTCACAACCGGCTTATTTGAAACCAACCAATGGATTGCTGATGGTACGAACTGGAGGATTGCAGGACAAGCCGGAAACCCGGCACCCTGTGCTGAATTCAGCAACATGCCAGCTCAAACAAATTATTGCTTCTCATTGACAAGTGAAGAGCTCAGGGGAACAAACTTTATAGCGGGACAAATATTCCTGGATTACGATCTTAAATTGGATGACAATGCGGCAACCGGTCAGGAGAAACTGCTGGTTGAAGTTTATGATGGTTCGGTCTGGACCATAATTACGGCCGACTCTGCCAATGGAGACAGGGATTGGGAATTGCAGCATGTAGATATTACTGATGTAGCAAAAGGCCATCTATTTAAAATACGGTTTACCGCAACAGGTAATAATACACAGGATATTAATAATTGGTTGATCGATAACATTCGCGTTTACAGAGAATGTGCTGTACCGTTGAATCTACAGGTGTCTAATCCTACTCCATTGACTAATTGTAATTTCCTCCTTGAGTGGGATGAACCATATGACCCTGAACCAGGTCCCTGGTTATGGATTAACTGGGATGATGGAGAAAATCATGATGCATTACAGGCAGGAGAGTATCTGATTGCAGCAATAAGGTTTACACCTGAACAGTTGGCTTATTATGCAGGAGGCAATCTTACCACCATCAGGATTTTCATTAACGATCCGGCAACAGCCATTACGCTGAAAGTATGGCTTGGTATCAATGCCACTAATCTGGTGGTAGATCAAGCTGTCACTAATTATATACCCTACCAGTGGAATGAGTTTACCCTCAGTGCTCCGGTGACCATAACAGCCTTGGATGAATTGTGGATAGGTTACAGTGCATTAAATGAAGGATTTTCTGGGTTTACGGCAGGAATAGATGCTGGTCCTGCTGTCAGCGGTTATGGTGATATGACAAGCTTTGATGGGTTGACATGGGAGTCATTGTCTCAGAATTATGGTATACATGGCAACTGGAATATACAAGGTGGTGTAGAGTTTGATAAAGCGTTTGTCCATTCCACTGAATCCATTGGTGTAAATGTTGTGAATAAAATGAAGCCTATAGATAAGCGGGGGTTATTAGGATTTAACATATACCGTGACGATCAGCTGATAGCCACAACCACTGATACATCCTATTTGGATAATGACACTATCCTTTATAATCTTGGAATGCAATTCTGTTACACAGTAACTGCACTTTATGACGATTGTGAATCAGGCTTCAGCAATATGGATTGTGAAACTTCCTGTCCGGTGGGTGTTAAAGATGTCAAATTGAATTCAGCAGAAATCTATCCAAATCCCGCTAAAGAAATAGTGACAATAAAGGTTACTGATGACATTAACAGATTCATTGTCTATGATATCCTTGGAAATGAGCTGACTTCAGTTGTCATTGATTCGCAGAGACTCTCCATAGCACTCAAGGTGAGCGACTTTGACAATGGAATTTATCCTATACGGTTCATTTCTAAATCAGGGAAAAGTATAAGTAGAAAGCTTGTTGTGTTCCATTAATTTTTAATGATTAATAATATTCCGGAAACAGGAGCATGGATAACTTGTCAGTGTAATGGATATTCCATCTTCAACGTAATAGTGATTGCCTTGTGCGACGAAAACTTAACCATCAAAAACTCAACTGGTAGAACATCCGGCAATACATTAATTGACCTGTACCCCGAAAATATATCCCACGACGGCTGACATAACCATTGCAAGGGTCCCCCATACGCATATTCTGAGAACAGATTTCCCAAACTGTGTACCACCTGTTTTGGCCGCCATTATGCCTGTTAAAGCAAGAAATAATATGGCGAATCCATATTGGTATAACACCATCAGGTTGAGAGGTGCGAAAATCGAAATAAGTAGGGGCAGCACTCCACCGACTATAAAGGATAAAGCAGAAGCTAAGGCTGCTTGTAATGGCCGCGCTTGAGTAATTTCATTGATACCAAGTTCATCCTTTGCATGTGCCTCAAGAGCATTATGTTTGGTGAGTTGTTCAGCTACCTTCAAGGACAATTCCGGAGTCAATCCTCTTTTTTGGTATATTTTGGATAACTCCATTAATTCAATTTCGGGTATTGTCTCCAGTTCCTTCTTTTCCCTGGAGAGATCTGACTTTTCCACATCTGCTTGAGAACTTACAGAAACATATTCACCGGCTGCCATGGATAAAGCTCCTGCAACCAGGCCCGCTAAAGTTGCTAATATGATGGGATCTCTGGCAACACTGGCAGCAGCTACGCCAATAGCCAGACTTGAAGTAGATATAATACCGTCATTGGCACCCAGAACTGCAGCTCTTAACCACCCAGTTCTGTTGGTATAATGTTTCTCAAGTTCCATGTGCTATTGCTTTATCTCAGTTATTATTGGATTATTTTCAAGGGGAAAACTGCTACTATTGAATTCAATTAAACTAATGTGCTATTCCAGGTTATGCGTATGCCATTATGTAAAACTGCATCTTTTGTTTGTCGGCAGGCTTGATATGTTAAGTAGGATTCATTTCAGGTTCCTTGTAAAAAATCTGATATGTATTTGATATAGAGTTCTGGTTGTTCTCTGGAAATGGAGTGCCCGGCTCCCGGAACAATAATTAGCTTATGATTATTAAAGAGTTCAAGGAACTCTGTTATATAGCCCCATTTTATCCCGTCACATTGTCCTTTCATTATAAGTGCAGGGACCTTACAGTTCTTTAGTTTGGTTCTTATATCAACCGTGCTATTAAAACTCTGGACAGTTTTAATCATAGAATAATAACCTGACTTGTTATAATCCATGCTTTCAATCACCGATGTATCACATACCGTTGATTTACTCATTTCATGATCCAGTAGAGTTTCAAATGCATCCATTTCCTTGTCAGAAGCCAGTTTGACATTAAAAAGCTTAGCACAGAATTCAACGGTATTTGTCCTCCAATTATATATTTTGCGGCGACCCTGCCTGTTAGTAAATTGAGGACTCCTAAGATTTAAACTATCAGGTGCTTTTATTTCACGCAGCGATTGATTCTCGGGCAATATATAACCAGGTCCAGTAAATATTACCTTGTCCACCTTTGTGGTATTAAATGCCAAATATTCCGTAGCAAGCATTGATCCCCATGATTGACCTATTAATATAATCTTTTCGGTTCCAATAATATTTACAATGGCTTCTAAATCAAGCCTATGCCTATCAACAGTATATTCTTCAATATTTGCCAGCCTCTCTGAATCACCACATCCAATCTGATCGTAAAGGTAGACATCAAAACCGGCATCAGCCAGAGATGAAAGTGTTAGTATATTCTGGTCATAAATTGGCCCACCGGGGCCGCCCTGTAAAAAGATAATTGGATAGGGTTGTTGATGTCCATTAGCTTTAATATGAGTATAAGCTATCCTTGAACCGGTTGGTAGATTCCAATATTGAGTTCCTGCTCTTAAAACTGGGTTATTGACATTATAAGAACCAGGAATAATATATGATCTCGGTATTAGGATAACAGCTAGAATAAAAACTATTATGGGTATTGAAATTATCCTGACAATACGGCTGATCATGTTACGATTGCTCTTTCACTACCTTGATATTGTATTTCTTCATTCGCCGAATAAGGGAATCGCGGGAGATCCCCAGCATTCTTGCGGTAAGTATCTGATTATATCCGCATTCGTTCAGAGCATGTAGAATCAGGTTTTGTTCTTGTTCTTCCAGATTCAGAGCTACGGTTGTATTGCTTTTATTCTTACTTGCAGGCAGAAGTTGAAAGTCAATAGTGCTGAGAGTAGAGGTATTGCAGAATATCATGGCTCGCTCTATCATATTACGGAGCTCGCGAACATTTCCTGTGAAATTATATTGGGTAAGGGCTTCCACTAGCTGGGCATTGATCTTGGGCACAGGCTTTTTAAGCCGTTCAGCAAAATAGGGTACAAAATACCTCAGCAATGGTTCAATGTCTTCTGGCCGTTCACGCAGGGGAGGTATATTAATAGTAATTGTATTCAGACGGTGGAAGAGATCAAGTCTGAACTCTTTGTTGCTTATCAGGTTCTCAACATTATGATTGGTTGCTGATATAATCCTGAAGTCAACCTGAATCTCATCTGTACCGCCAACGCGTTTGATCTTCTTTTCTTCAATAGCCCTGAGTAGCTTGGCTTGCAGTGCAAAAGGCATATCAGCTATCTCATCCAGGAAAAGAGTACCCGTATTGGCTACTTCGAAGTATCCTTTTTTATCTGAAACAGCACCGGTAAAGCTTCCTTTAACATGTCCGAAGAACTCACTTTCAAGCAAGGAATCAGTTACAGCACTGCTGTTTACCGGAACAAAAGGGTTATGCTTCTGGTCACTGGCAAAGTGTATGATACGGGCAATGATCTCTTTGCCGGTTCCACTTTCTCCGGTAATCAGCACATTGGTATTATTGTATTTTGCTGCAGTGCTTGCCAGATTAAGTACCTGCTTGATGGCATGGCTTTCACCTATGAAGTTACGATCAATCAGGCGCTCAAGCTCTGAAGAAATAAGAGAATTGCGATTCTCCATTTCTTTGAACTGATGATACATGCGGAGATATTTCTCAGTCCTTTCAATGGCAAGCTGAATGTCTATATGTCTGAATGGTTTGCGCAGATAATCGATAGCACCTTCGCGCAGTGCCTCAATTACAGTATCAATATCACCATGGCCTGAAATGATGATCACTTCCATGGTAGGATACATTTTCCTGACCTGTTTGAGTATCTCGATGCCACTCATACCAGGCAAACGCACATCCAATATAAGCAGATCATATGGTCTGCGACGCAGGCTGGCAAAGCCATCACCGGGAGTAGCAGCGGTATATACTTCAAATTCGCGCAGTTGTAAATACTCTTGAAGCTCCTGTGCAAAATCCGTTTCATCATCAAGTATCAGTACCGACAGTTTTTTGTTCATGTGTCCTCAGTTTGATCAGGTTAATTCATTAGAAAAGAACTATGTTCCATTCAATATCATAAAAGTACCAATTTCCGTTGATATCTTAAGTAATTGATCATTGGTGATTTATTCTTTGAGTGATTGGGAGGGTTCATTAATCTTAAGTGGAATTTCAAGCTTAACAACAGTGCCTTCACCCGGGGTACTGCTGAAAGAGAGTTTCCCGTTATGCTCTGTAACAATTTTCTGAGATATGGCTAGACCGAGGCCGGTGCCTTTACCTGGAGCCTTTCCTGTAACAAATGGCTTGGTAACATGCCTGAGTTGCTCGGGAGTCATGCCCATACCATTATCATTAATTGTCAGTACCAGATTGTTGTTTTCAATAGCTGCATTAAGACCCAGAACCGGCTGATAAGCCACATTGTTTAATTGCTTCTTTTCTTCCATTGTGTCGCGTGCATTGGAGAAGAGATTAAGGAGCACTTGTTCAATTTTATACGTATTGCCATGAATAAAGGCATTCTCAGTATTTGTTTCAATTTTCTTCAAAACATCTATTCCATGATTCTTCAGCTGTTCTGTATAGAGTGACAAAGCATTGTTTAGTGGCTCGGTTGCCGGAAATGAAGATAGGATTACATCATCATTGCCTCTGGCAAAATTGCGGACATGGTCAATGATATTTCTCATCCGGTGGATGCTGTCGAATATCTTGTTTGACTTTTCCTTTATGTATGTGGGGTCAGCCTTATTATCAGCAAGGGCCTGGAAAAGATTATCAATGCCGAAGGAGATTGTATTAAGAGGTTGGTTTATTTCATGCGCTATGCCGGTGGCCATTTCACCAATGGCTACCATTCGTTCAGTTTGAATGAGGTGTTTTTCCAGTTCTCTTTCATTGGTTACATCTGTGCAGAAAATTAGATATTGCTTTGCTGGTAACTTCACACTTTCGGCTTTTACGAGCATTCGTTTCTCATCAACAGTTATAGTGAATTCACAGCGTGACAACTTTCCGTTGAGCAGTTTGCTCTTAACCGGATTATGTCCAGTAACATCCTGCTTATTCAAGATCTCGAGAATGTTTAAACGGCTATTATCGTGGATAAATTCACGGAACATTTGTGAGAACGCGAGGTTATATTCGAGTATGTCACCAGAGTCTGTTGTCACTACAATTCCTTCAGGTGCATTCTCTATATAACTTCTGTAGCGTTGCTCACTCGCGATGAGTTCCTGCCGTGTCTGGTTTCTTTCAAGGGCATTGCCGGTAATGGTCCCGAATACAGAGAGTGCATTCAGTTCCGAGGCTTCCCATGATGAGATTCCACTACAAGCATGAATGATAAGGTGACCAAATTGCTTTTCGCCTGATGCTACATTAATGGCCACAGTCACTACCGGATCCTTCTGAAACTCTTTTTGGTATGGAAGTATCCATGGCCCATCAATATCATCATTACTGATTAAAATTGGGGCTTCCAGATGCTGCCCAAATGCCTTATTAAGTTTATTCCTGAGACCAGCGGGTATTTTGACGGTAAGGTCAATGGAGTGAATTCCTTCAGTATAACCAATAAGTGAACTTTTATCTGCAGGAAGAAAGGTGGCTGAAGAGGAACCGCATACATTGGAAATATCTCTCAGCATGAAATGGATTGAATTGTTGAGTTCAAAGTTACCTGAGAACCTTGCTGATGCCAGAGACACTGCTTTCTGAAGCTGAAGTCTCAATTTCAGTGTTTCCTGACTGGCACGATAGCGATCGTTACTTTCCTGTAAGACAATACTTTGTTGCTGAATTTCCTGCCGCTGATTGTAAATCTGTAGAAACACCCTTACTTTGCTTAAGAGGATTTCATGATGGTATGGTTTTGAAATATAATCGACAGCCCCTGATCGGTATCCCTGTGATACACTGAATTCATCAAACAAGATAGCAGAGATAAAGATGATTGGAGTAAGGCCGTTCAGCGGTTGTTTCCTGATATGTGCAGCCAATTCAAAGCCATTCATTACTGGCATTGAAACATCCAGAATGATCAGGGCATATTCGGTTTTCTCAGTTAGCTCCAATGCCTCTTGTCCACTGGTGGCCCTGTGAATTTTTGCCTGTTCTTTACGGAGTGCAGTTTCTAGTAGGATAAGGTTAACTTCAATATCGTCAACTATCAGAATATTAGGTAAAGAGGTCATCATGTGTAAATGTCTTTTCAGTAATCCTGGCTATATGGGCTCTAAAAATAGTGTTATTTTCAATCAATCCATATCCTTTAAAGACCATTTTGGCCAATACATTCATTAATCACATAAAAATAAAAAAGTCACTCCCGAAAGCGCGTTAATACTGTAAAATTCGCTTTTTAACCTTAAGTTTCTGTGAAATCAAATAAAAAAAAGAGACGGGCTCTGACCCCGTCTCTTTATATGCTCATGTTAAAGATCAATAACCAGCTATCAGAACTACCGATTATTGATTATTGTTTGTTAGTTGATAATCAGCTTCTGTACAGTATTTCCGTTGTTAGTATCAACTTTAATGAAGTAAATCCCACTGCTCAAGTTTGAAACATTGAAACTCTCAACCTGTGCAGCATGGCTGATCTTGATAACTTTATTGAAGAGTTCACTTCCGGTAGCATTAAGAATTGTTACTGTAGCATTACCCTTCAGGGTTTCATTAAATGAGATGTTGAATTCTCCGGTATTCGGATTCGGATATAATGTGAAAGTGCTTGTCAGGCTTTCAGGTATTGCAAGGCATGCTTCAACAGTTACTGTTGAAGAGGCAACTGTTGTACATCCGTTAACATCAGTAACTGTAAGTGTATAGGTGTTTTGGTTACCAGAGCCAATCTGCTCTCCATTTACCTGTAAACTTGCAGTGTTTCCTCCGGTTGACCACAAGTATGAGGCATATCCAGTATTTGCTTTCAAAACAAATGTATGGTTAACGCAGATGGTGGTATCTTCAGTTATACCGGCAACAGGTGATTCAATAGTAACATTGTATGCCTGAGTTGTAGTGCAAGAGTTAATACTGTTGGTTTCGGTAATAGTAACAATACCGTTGCCGTTAGCACCCCAGTTTACCAATAATTCATTGCTGGAATTGCCTGATGCAATTGCTCCGCCTTCTACCTGCCATGAATATGTGTTGCTTTCAACAATTGGAGTAGAATAGAGAATATCGGTACTGTTAGCGCAAACTGCAGCATTACCTGTTATTGCAGGAACAGGTGCTGGATTAAGAGTTACTTCATAAGAAGTGCTCTCTGTGCAACCGAATTCATTTGTTCCAATTAAGTTAACTATGGCAGCGCCTGCTTCATTCCAGGTGACTGTTACTTCACTCTCATTTGTTGCTGAAGTTATAGTTCCGCCAAGTACTTCCCACTGGTAAGTACTGGAATTTCCTGCGGCAATATAGACCAAATCTGATTGATTTTGACATGCTTCTGCAGGCCCTGTAACACTTACAACTGGTCTTGGATTGATAACAACCGGTATACTTGAAGTGTGTACTTCGCAGATGTCATTACTAACATTCAAAGTCAGAACGACACTTCCGGCAATAATATCTTCAGCACTTGGAGTGTAACGTGTACTCAATGAATTGACATCACCGAACACGCCTGTTCCATTGGTTGACCAATAAAGTTGTGTGTAATTTGTGGCAGTAGCCTCAGTTGTTGAAAAAGCGTCACCTTCGCAAATACTTGTTGCATTTCCAGCAAAAGCTAACGGAACAGGAGACAGAGTAAGGGTCATGTAGTCGGTTGAATCTGGAATAGAAGGTTTGCTAGCAGTGAGAGATAATACAACTGAACCGGCTATAATATCTTCACTACCGGGTGTATAAACCGGATTGATAACTGTTGCATCATCAAATACGCCTGTACCACTGGTTTCCCATAGTAATGACTGGTAGTTGACTGCGTTACCAGTAAGTTGGGCTGTTTGATCAGCACATACTGCGATATCTTCACCAGCATAAGCAGAAGTAACATCAGGTACTACAGTAATATAACCTTCATATCTGTTGCAGTTTGGCTTGGTGATAGTCAATTTTAGCTGTGTGCCAACAAGTTGAGCAGGGATAGTCATTGTGACGGTTGTAGTCATACCGGTTGTTGCTGTGGCAAGGATAGTTCCATATACTGAAATACAAAGCTTTGCATTTGCAGCTGTGGTAATGACAATACTTGTGTCGCTTTCAAAGATAGTTGGCTCATAGGTTGCAACTATATTCTGAGGAACTTCAGTGCAAACCCTTACAAATGCATCGCCATGATGGTGAAACAGATTATAGGTAACTTCTTTATTTCCTGTATTATATGGCCAGCTTGATTGTTGTAGGAAGTATTTTCCGGCAGCGTGTGCAAATGCAGGCAATACACCTCTTGAAGCAGGGGTTGAACCGTATTGAGGCATAAACTGTGGCCACATATTGTCCATCATCCCCCATACATACGTATCATTTACGAAGGAGTAAGATGTTTCAGATGCTGCAGTCAGTCCTAAGGCTCCTGCCGGCTGACCATTATAAGTATGACGATGGAATTTTTCAGTAAAACACTCGTTTGAATAGTTATACTTACCGGTTAAGCAGTTCATTGAAAGAATCCATGTAAGATCAGTATTTGTTAAGGCATTGATATTACTGTTGGAATAAGCAGGTTCTCCCCAGAGCGTTTCAGCACCATGATCACGATGCATCAGCATGAAAGCTCCTGAGTTGAGAGCATTATTAATCATAGTTGAATTACCACCTGACCAGCCACCGAGTTCTGTTGGTGAAGCAGGTATGTAACCTAAACCGTTAGGACCGAATACTCCAAGAACGGTCGATGTATTTTGAGCTGTTGACCAAGTGTTGGTTGAGCCTTCATATATTTCATTGATACGAACCGGAGTCTTGCCCATGGTATTTTTCCAGAAACCACCAACAACCTCAGAACAGATCTGGAACCAACGTACTGTTTGCCATCCTAATGCTGTAACAGGATTAGCATAGAAACTTGGATTGGTTGGAGGATTCCGCTCATAATTCATAAAACGGCTTACCATCGATTGAAGCTGGGCTGCATTGTTTGCAGTAATCCTGGCAAATACCATTTCAGGCATGTGGTCACCATTTACGTCTGCCAGCATGTTATCAGAAACGCAATAGTTATCATAGATAGGCGAAATTATGGAATTGGCATTTGCAGCGGCCTGTCCATAATCAGCAAGTAGTAAAACCGCTGTTGGAGGTATATCCCAGGTATTGTATGCATTATTAATATAACTTTCAAGCATTACTGCTGTAACATTGGTTCCGATGTCAGATAATTTTACAACACCTGTATAAATTCCTTCTTCATTGCGGAAATTTTTAATCGAGTCAGCCCATTGACTGAAGATAGGGTCATTGGGAACAATGATCAGGTAGTCATAACCTATAGAACGGGTTTTGTTAGCAACCTGTTTGTCGTAGTCTATGACAGGAAGACTTGCATAGTTGAAGATTACATCTTCCAGGATCTGATCAAAATAAGCATTCCTGTATCTTGATTCACCAAACTGGCGACTGCCACCTTCAAAACGAATACTAACTTCAATATCACGATAAACAATCAATTCTTTGGTTACCGGGTTGTATTGATATGGAAGTATGTTTAACATACAAACATCCACTCCCCTAATTTGGGTAAAGTTATTAAGGGTAACCGGTTGTGACGGGAAGAAGGCGTTTTTACTGTAAATCTGCTGGTTTTTAGCATAATACAATGGACTATCATCCGTATCAAGGGGGATGCGTGGTGCCGGGGCAATATCAATATTGGCAAATCGCTCAGTACGCATACTTGTTATTTCAAGTATTGGGGTCGCACCCTGTGGTATTGCAATATAACGACCAAAGCCCGGTAAGTCAGGATTTCCTTCTTCGTTTGGTAACAATGATTCTGAAAATGAAATCGTCTGCATGGTTGCACCATTAACGTCCCGATCTTCAAATGCAAAACTCTGCATTGAGAAGTTTAGGTTGATGCCTTCACTAGATTGTCCTTTGATGCTTAATCCCTGCTTGCCCCAACTATCGCTGTAGCGATATTCTGTAGCAAAGCTTAAAACTGTACCCATGGTCAGGATTAATGCCAGTATAACTTGCATTAGGTTATGACCCGGATTAATACGGAGTAGTTGTTTTTTCATAAACGGTTCAGTGATTTGTTGTTATAGATGTGCAAATTGAAACTTTATTTATCTGAGTGTGAATGGAATTGTAATTGAACTCACAAAAATAAATAAAAATGAATAGGTTGTGCGTTTAATTGTCTGAAGGGCGTTATTTATAAGAGGTCTAAATAAGTAAACTAGCCTGAAAATACTGTGAATGTTGTAGAACGTGAAGAAATAATATTCATTTATTCAGGTGTCGAAATAAATGGCCCGTATTGAATCTATCTTTCAATACGGGCCATATTTTGACAGAACAACAGTTCTATAGTTGATTTATGAGAGTAATAGAATAATCCCGATTTCCCTCAACATCATTTTATTTTCTGATAATCAGTTTTGTTGAATAGGCAGTTTTATCACCTCTTAAATACAGAGTATAAACACCATCAGGTAACTGGGTGGTTTGAACCGAGATAAAACCTGAGGAACTCAACGTAACATCAGTTTCGCTGTATACCAGTTTGTTATTCATATCGGCTATCTCAAGCGTGTAATTTCCTGCGACCTTTGAATTAAGTCTAACTGAAAATGCACCTTTTGAAGGATTAGGATAAACTACAATATCTGAGTTTGAGATTTCATTGATACCGGTACAGTCTTCAAAAGTTACAGTAACCGATGCATTGCTGTTGCATCCTGTTACATTATCAGTAACCAGCACACTGAATACTTTTGCACCTAAGCCATTTCCAGTTGTGTCAACTGTTATTGATGAAGATATCTCCTCACCCGGAGTCCAAAGGTAATTTACATCACCTTCAACATCTGCCAATAGGGTAACCGAAAGTCCTGCACATAAGGTAGAATCTTCTGTCATATTTATCACCGGAAGGTTGTTGACTGTAATAGTATAACTTCCTTCCACACTATTCTGGCAGCCGTTTGCATCTGCAAAACCAGTAATGTTGTATGTAGTTGTAGCAATAGGCATCAATGATAAAATATAAGGATTATCACTTGTTTCTATCACGCCGACTCCATTGGAGACTTCAAAGGTCCATGGAGCAGTACCTGTAAAACTGATCTCAGCTGTTGCTGTTTCACCTGCGCATATTACATTATCAGTTGAAAAAGCTGCGGTTGGTAATGGAAGGAATGTTACCAACACATCCTCACTGACATCACCACATGGTGCATCGGATGTTGCAAGTATGGTGAGTGTTACAGTTCCATTTGTTAAATCTTCAGCTGAAGGTTGGTATTCAGCATTCAATGATGAGGGGTCGACAAATGTGCCTGTTCCTGAAGTAGTCCAGGAAACAGAAGTTTGGTTAACTGCAGTAGCTGCAATAATAACCGGTGAACCTGTGCAGAGTTCAACATCCTGCAAAGCATTAATAAATGCCTGTTTCGAAATGGAAACATTCATCTGGTCGGTTTTAATCTCGCCTTCAGGACCATTTACAGTCAAAGTCAAAACGGCCTGACCTGATGTCATATCAGCAGCCCCCGGTGTGTAGAATGCATTAAGTGAGGATGCATCATCAAAAGTGCCGTCACCAGAAGTGGTCCATAAAAGGCTTACATAGTTATTGGCAGCGCCATTAAGCATAACGGATTCCCGTTCACAAGTAGCTGCATCCATACCTGCATAAGCAGTAGTCTGCAAGAGTGGAGGGAAAATTACATAATCAATCCATGCTGCGTCATCACCACCGATTGAGTTTGAATCCTTTGAGTAAACCCATTTAAAGGTTTTCTGTCCGGCTGTAACCGGAAATGAAACCCGTTGCCAGTTTGTTTCACCTGACCATTGCCCAACCATGGTTGAATTGATATAGAATTTCAGGAAATCATAATCTGGTTCAGACGAAACCTTTACATAGAAAGAGATTGAATCTTCTTCCATCACATTATAAGGTAAACTAATTTCACTCGATGCATTGTTGCCAATAGCGCCGGAAACGGAACTATATAAACCTTCAAATTTTTCTTCACTGGTAATTAACCAGGTAGAAGAGCCGGCAAACTGCCATTCAAAATTGTTAAAATTCCCGGTTTCCCAGTCTTCAAGTATTAATCCAACCGGATAGCTGAAAGTCTTTGTTCCTTGATGGTATTGTGAATTTATCTGATAGGTGAATTCAGCAAAGTGCCCAACCGGCGTTTCAGGTGATACTGTAATATTAAATACAGGCAGCACTGCATTCATGGGTCCTGTCATAAGGCTATCCCAATGGAATGAAGGATTATCAATAGTGATGTAGGGACTTGAAGTAGTCAACATCCCTGTTACATCATAAGCTTTATAGTCACCTGAATTTATAGTAGATATTCTGATCGTGGCAGCTTCACCTGCGTCAAGACGATTGTTGCCATTACCAGTAACTTCCGTAAGAACTATCAATCCTGTTTTAAATGCCGGTGCATGTGCTTCCATGTTAAAGTTGCTGTAGTATGTACTGTCATTAACATCTGTAGCTGCAATAGTGAAAGTTATGATCTCGGCATCAGGAATATTGTTGGCAACACTGAAAGCAAAGGCATTGTTTACATTTACTATTGAGTCAACAGGGATATCACCATATAACTCCTGATTGTCAGTAATAGTTACATAAGTATTATCGGTGGTGAGCACCACATTAACACCCACGCCCGGTTGGTCACCCTGGTTCTCAATAGAAAGGTTCATCTGAGCCATTTCACCAAAATCAAGAAGTCCATTGCCATTTCCGGAAGCATCATTTAATGAATTGTCATCGTATACCAACCAAGGCTGATTAGGCGGTGGTCCAGTCACAAATGGTGATACATAGGTCATTGCATGGCCTGACCTATTGTCAGTCCATACAGGATAAACCCATCCATCACGGGCGTGGTTGCCAAGGTAGTCACCGAAGTAACTGTCAGCCAGGCCCGAAATAGGAGCCGGTGTGAAGGAAACGTCACTTACCTGCATATCCCACCATGTATTTCCACCATCAGAGGAGTTTGATGTATAGACCTCCGCTTGGTTAGAACCTACATTGCGGTCATCATAATATACAATACTCAGGTTGCCGTTTACCGGGTCACAGGTGATCCATGGGAAGTAGTGCTTTTTACCTGCACCTGCAGCATCCTGGTTTACTCTCAGAGGCGTTGACCAAGTGGCTCCGTCATCCGTTGATTTGATAAGATAAACATCGGCATCGTTACCGGTGTTAGTACCCGGTACACCTATATTAGCCCATGTTACATAAATTGTTCCGCGGTTTGCACTATTGCTGATATCAACAGCCATGGTAGGGAAGGAGTTAACCCTCATGTTTTTACCGATACCTGTAGTACGGATGCCGCGAATATTATTGATGATCTTGACAGCCGGTGACCAGGTAACCCCACCATCGAGTGATTTTGCCAAACCTAGTGCTTTTTCATCTGATGGCCAGGAGTCATAAATTACCCATAATACATATACTTCGCCATTTGGTCCGGTCTGAATATTGACTCCCTGATTGTGACTGCCGGCATTTACAGCACTACTAACATTTACTGCCGGTGTCCATGTTAATCCTTCGTCAATGGATCTGCTAACTTCTATTTCATTGTTGTTATTTCCACCAAAGTTAGTCCAGGCATTATATAAATTTCCTTCGTAAGGGCTGGTTGGACTATTATCGATCCACATATGGTTCTTATCAAGCATGTTACCCCATCCCGGAGGTGCATTTGCTACCAATACAGGTGTCCATGTTTGTCCCTGGTCTGTGCTATAAGATACACCCTGGCCGCCTGATGAATGTATATACCCAACATAATACCTGCCTGTAAGACTTATTGCAGTTGTAGGGTCTCCGCTGTTTGTACCACCGGCCCCATTAACTGATCCACCCCAGGTAGATCCTGCATCTGACGAAAGGAATCCATTGGCTCCGTATATAGAACCCACCGGATTTGTTGTACTGTTGTTTGACTGCAGCAACGTCTCGGCATTCATCGGGTTTACAAATATTGAATTCTCGCTCTGGGTTGAATTCACGGTAGTTACCGGTATATCTTCAGAGTTTTCTGTCCTTACATTTTTGCTTATTAGTTTTGATGTACCGTAAATACTGGCTGGAGCAGGAATGTCCTGTTGTACAGGTACCAGTCCGAGTGATGCCATACGACGCCAGTACGACATATTGTCAATACGATCATCAACTTTGTACTTGGCACTAACTGGAGCATTAGGTGTGTACATTTGCTTTTTGGGCTTCTGTGCATGTACAGAAGGTAATATCAACAAGGATATCACTAAAGGAATGAGTAGTTTTCTTAACACTTTGAGAGATTTATTGGTTACAACTTATTTTACTTACTTAATAATGATCTTTACTACTTCACTTTGGGTTGAACTCTTCAAATCAAGGAAGTACACTCCGGGATCAATGTCACCGGTAGGTATAGTAATTTCTGAAAGTTTGGAACTATAATTGAATTCATGTATGGTTTTACCGGTCAAGTCCTTAATTATTACCTTGTCAATGAATATATTGCCATTTAAAGACAAGTTTATGAATTCATCAGCCGGATTAGGATATATGCTGAAATCGGAAGCTGAAATTTCATTAATACCTATATTGCCTGTAAACTGTGTATTGTAAGCAGTTGCTCTGCAGTTATACCCTGATACAATTATCTGTGCAGGTCCTGCCATATTAATGGCTGAATCGAGCTGTACTTCTGCTACACCATATTGGTTTGTAATGCCCTTTCCTATCAAAATGTCGTTTTTGACAGCTGAAACTGTCAGCCCATTAGCCGGTGAACCCTGACTAGAAACGGTGACCTCGAATGCTGAACTGCCAGTCTGAATTGTTGCAGGGTAAATAGCAGCAATAGGCATTGGCTCATTCGTCCATACTGCCATAGCTGGATCGCCCAATACATTGCAATCATAGAAGCACCATCTTAAAGCGCCTTCTTCCCATTGCCCCGGAGCGTTAACCCAGGGTGCAGTGGCTATTTTTGATTCCATATGGGCACTCCCTATACGATTCAGGCTGTCAGTGAAAAGTGCATCAATGAACTCCCTTTGAAGATGTGCGGAAGGCCCTTCGGTTTGCCCTTCATTGAACCATCCATACCTTGAATTTCCAACAAAGGCTGATGCGAAATTTTCTATGCGTACCATTTTTTCGCCAATACAGTCGTTTTCATCAAATGCTCCACAGATACAGCCATGTGTATAAACAATTGGGAAATTATGGCTTATGCCATTTACTCCTGAGAAATTACTATTGGTAATATCCCCATTGTAAAGTTTCATGGTATAATCCCAATTGGCATGACCAGCATGATTAATGAATGACCGGCCAGAGTTGATTGTATTCATAAGGTCCTGTGCTGACCATTCGTTTTCCTCATCATACATCCTGAGTATAGGATCTGAAGCCGGGATTCCGGTGGTAGTATATCCATTATCATCGTGATATCCAACAAGTAATTCAAGGTAGTCTGAGCCCCAGGTATCAGGGTTATAATATAGATTTTCGCCTGCCAGAAGATGGTTTCTTAGTTCTCCTTCCACCGGATGATTCTGATACATGGTAGTCTTATTTATCATCGATGCAAGCTCTGTTGATGTGCTGAATGACATTCTGCCTACGGATACTTCCGGCAGCAAATCGTCTTCACCTATCTCTGCCCACATCTGATTGTCATTGGTATTCCAGTTACCGTCAAGCGCTGAATAGTACAGATCTGATGGTATGTTATTGTCTTCGTACAGAACGGAAGACTGGGCAGAGCAAAAGAATCCGCGATAAGCGACGTGCTCGATGTCACCGCCAAGGATGACCTGGCTGATTCCATAAGTTTGATACTCCTGGATGATCAGGTTTCTTATCTTTTCTGCGGCATCAGCTCCCGCAATGTTTGAACTTATGTATTGTACTGTAAATATGTTTGTTTTAAGACCCTGATTTTTATAAAGATTCACCAGACTTTGCATGGAAGTGACGAACATCTCAGGGGTGATTATCAGCACATCATAATTATCCAAAGATCTGGATGGACTTGAATATTCAGCTATTAGTTCAGGATTCTGGGCATAGCTTATGTTACGGGTCTTTACCTTTGGATTGGAAGTGAGATTCATCAAGGCGGCTGCAGCTTTTTCAGAAGCACGGGTTTCAATGGTTATGGTGACCGACTGGAACCAACTAAGTTTTCCTTCTGCAGGATTGTACTGCACAGGGGTAAATGTGCTTAGTGCGTAAGCATAACCATTCATGAAATGGGTTGTCAATGCTCCTGTGGATATTTGCGGATAGATGACTGATGATTCATAAACATTGCTGTTGATCATAAATGATGACTTCTGCTGATCTGACAGTGGCCGGGAGTATTGCATAGGGTATAATTTATAGTATCCCTGCAATTCAACTTTATCTTTACCTTCAAATGAAATACTAACGGCTTCATGTCCGGGAGGCAGAAGTAGTTTGATTGCATAGTAAGGTAATCCGGGTTCACCGGTTCTTCCTGCAACAAGCATGTCATCAAAACTTATTGACTGATAACCATCAGCAGTTATAATGCTGTAATTTTTTACATCATACGATTTACGTATTACTGCTGAATTGGCACTTGTAACAGCAATAACTAGGATTAGTAGAGTAATGATTCTTTTCATCAAATGGCTGGTTATGTGGTTGATAAACTTGAGCAGATGTATTGTATTTCTCCCGACTTACTCTGCAAATGTAATTTAATTATGTTTTTAAAGCGTAAATAACAGACTAAAATGTAAGAATATCTATCCCATAATTTTGGCTAACTCTATCATGATCAGTTATTGACAAAGACTTTGAGACTTACTGCAGCGGTTTGATTCGTTAAACGAATTATAAATAAACCGGTATTTAACCTTAAAGTTCTGTACAAATACCCATTTTCATTAAGGTGAATACTGACTTCATCGAGTTTGCTTCCCTGTATGTTGAATATTTCCATGGTATATTGCCCATCAGGACCATACAGCATAAAATGATCCCTTGCATTGAAAGGGTATACTGTGAATCTATGGCTTGAATCAAGATAGTTGGCCTTATCAGTCAGATGAAGATGCATATCATGTGATAAGGTATCGCCCAATACAACCAAAACAGTATCTGTTCCTTCATAATACGGGGCTGTAGCACTAATCTCGAATTCGCCTTCCACTGATGCAATAATGAAGGCTCCATTCTCGTCGCTGATAACCTCGTTATTATTTAGAGCAACTAAGGCCCCCGGAATGGCAAAGTATGGTGACTGGTCATTGTAAACAATTCCGCTGACCCATCCAACAGTGAGGGTATCGGGGTGCAGATTCTCAATGGCATCAAGATCAAATCCGGCATCCGGCACTTGTGATGAACCGTCACCATCATCGGTAATCCGTATGTATCTAGCCTGATAAAGAATAGTTGCCGACAGGTCGAAAGATGAGGTAGCATTCCCATTGCCCAACAACATCCATGGACCATCGGGTGTGTTGGCGGCATAAACTTTGTATCCTTCCGGTGTTGCATCATTCTCATATACCCGGAAATCGACACCTTCTCTGTTTAATATAGTTGTGCCCATATCTAAAACAATGGATCCAACGCGGCCAATTGAATAGGCTATATTATCAGGTGCACCAAGAGCTGCCGGAGTATTTCCTTCGTCGGCAGTATTATTATTAGGTATATGACAGGAAGACAGACTGCTGGCGAAATATCCGCCCCCTCTTGTCATTGATACATTTAGAGTTGTCTGAAGTCCATTGTTAATGGTAACACCTGATAGTTCTTCAGTTAAGTACCCGTTCGCTATTATTCGCACTGTATATGTACCGGGAGTTAGGAATTTATGGTAATCACCAGTAGCTTCGTAAGTGTTTACAGGGAAGAGATCATTGATGAATACAGTTGCTGAAATTGGATCACCGGTTATGGCGTCTGTTATAGTTCCGTTAATACCCTGACCAGCAGCATTATTAATCATGGCAAGCATGGCTCCCTTATTTTTCAAGTAATAAGAAACTATCTGTGATGCAGGAGGTTGTTTACTTAGAGATATCTCCATTGACCAACTGATAGCACCAGTAGCGCCGTAACCATAATCCTTGGTACTTCCGTTAATAGCATACATGCCTGAGAACCCGGGTCCTATGGGAATATTGGTATATCCTGAATTGGAGGCATACTGTTGAGCGAGAAACTCATGATTAGCATTATCAGGTGTCAGTTCCTCCCGGTAACTCCAGGGATAGCTGATGAATTCGGTGCCACTATGATAGCTTATATGAATCACAAACTGATGAGCTCTGAGCATGTTCCTGAGCACTTTTGTTTCCGGCTGAGAGAAAATTCCGGTACTATTACCTTCAGCGTTCCACATGTATCCACAGTCCCTGTTTACGTCCACTCCATTTGCATTGTAGCGGGTCATAAAATCACGGCCATAGGGATTGATGCAATAGATTATCCAGGTTTCGGCATTGTCAACGGCGTAAGTCATATCAGGGTTATTATCATAACCCAAACATAGATCTCTGGCAAACCTTATCAGATTTTCAGGCCCCCCTATCTCATCACCATGAATACCGCCATCAAACAATAATTCGGGCTCGTTTTCATCTAAGGAACTATTGTCACTTATCTTAAGTGCCCATAATTCGTGTGAGAAACTGCCTGAGCCTAACAAATGTTTCGTGCAAATTGCTGGGAAATTCAAAGCCAGACTGTCGGCTATTTCATTCAACTCTTCCACAGTATAGTAACCTGTTGGAACACCTCTTTCACCAAAAGATGCAGAATAGGCATTAAGATCTTCTATCTCTGTAATGATTTCAAGGCCTTTTTCCTTTAAATACCCTGCTTCTTTATGAGTAACATAGCATCTGAAAAATCCATCTGCTTCTTCATAACTAATTCTCATTCCAAGACTATTGGCCGTTTTGATGATGTGCAATGCCTGGTTTGCATTTTCAGAAGCTGTTCCTTTTATAACTTTTACCTGTTGTTCACCAACGCGCCATGGTAGTGAAGTTTGCGCGTTTGCAAAATTGAAAATTAATAGAATGGAGATCAGGCAGTAGCTAATAGTTTTATTCATAGAGAAGGATTGTCATTTTTATCTAAGTAATAAAATCAGGGTGTAAACGTAAAAAAAAATACCATTGGCCTGATTAACAATTTATAAATCAGGTATAATTAATTTAAATTTCTTGTCAGCGAATCAATATCACCTGGAGCCTCGGGTTGATGCTATTAATTGAGTAGGGTAATACAATAGATGGATCCAGATAAATGAATTCCAGTTTTCTGCAATTCCTCAGTGACTCGGGTAAAGTGACCAGTGGACCGGCATAAGCTACATTTAGCTCTATTAGTTCAGTAAGATTCCCTAATTGTAGTGGAATATATTTCAATTGGTTTTTGCCAATAACCAGGTATTTCATGCTTATTAGTCCACCTATCTCATCAGGAAGATATTCAAGCTGGTTATTCCGTAGATATAGGAACTCCAGGTTGACCAGATTACCAATTTCGGGGGGCAGTTCTGTTAGATCATTGAACTCCAAATACAGCTCTTTCAGATTATAAAGCTGACCAATTTCAGCTGGGAGGCTTTTTAATCGGTTGTACTTAATGGATAACCGCTCCAACTTTTTCAAATTGCCTATGGAAGCAGGTATTGACTCAAGTTTATTGTTACTGATGATAAGTGTTTCCAGATTAACCAACTCACCAATCTCATCAGGCAACGATCTAAGGTTGTCATTAAAGAGGGTAAGTGACCTTAGGTTCTTGAGCTTACCTATATCGGCCGGAATACTGTCGAGTCGCTTATTGCTGATTTTTAGTTTTGTAACTTTCTCAGGATTGGCTATGGCTACTGCCAGTTTATTGGTTGATGAACAGTTTACAAAGGCCAGGGATGTGAATGCCAACAGACAAACAATGATGAGTTTTCTCATAGTATATCAGAGTCCGGATGAATTACAAGTGCTGAATAAGCAAATTTCAAAAATATAAATCAATCTAATTCTGACCAAGGAGACAAGTATTTGAGCTGCCTCCTTGGTCAGAATTAAATAGATGGCTATAACCGGCTCTATTAGTAAACCGGTTTATTTCTTATCTAACGTATTCAAAGCAAAAGCATAAGCACCAATGGCAACAGCTTTTGAAGTGCCTAACCGGCTTATGCCGACACCAATTCTCTTGAGTGAATCATACTTGATACGTCGATCACTAAAGGGGACTTTAATTTCCGAAGTATTACCTTCATAGAACTGGGAGAATTCTTTCTCATTCTCCAGGTTGAATACTTTAATTTCCAATCGGTCAAGTGCAGTCCCAATCATGGTAGTGAAATTGGCATTCATTTCATCAACCAGGTGTTGAAGGAATAAAGGATAGGCACCAGCCAATCCTCCGCCAATAACCACCAGTCCGTCAACCAGTGTAACAGCATTTGCAATAGAATCGCCTGCAACTTCTGCCATACGCTGGAAGGCTTTTATTGCTGCTTCTTTATTGCCTTCACGAATGCCCATGCCTATTTCAAATATTTCACGTGGTTCCGGGCAAGTGTGATGCGGAAGGTTTGATTCCCTACAATAGATTCTCTTGATTCCGCGTATGCTGACATTCTCTTCCACACTGGCGTTAGTATGAAGCTTATTGCGCATTCTGTTAATCTCAGCCTGTGCGGAATTGTCGCCTACAAACAATTCACCGCGTGTTACAATGCCTGCTCCATAGCCGGTACCAAAAGTAACTCCAAGGAGATTCTGGAAAGTTTTCGGACTTGGGCTGCTCTCAATCCGCTGGTTTATTTCAGGTAATAATCCGGCAATTGCCTCCCCGTAAGCAAACAGATCGCCGTCATTATTGATGTAAACGGGTATGCCGAATTTTTCTTCCAGCATAGGTCCTAAGGCAACTCCACCCCTGAAAGTCGGGAGGTTTTCCAAATCGCCAATAATGCCCAACTCGTACTCGGCAGGTCCGGGGAAACAGAAACTGATAGCAACCGGTTCGGCTTTTAGTTTAGCCTTAACTTCCTGAAATCCTTGTATTATTTTTTTGAGAATTACTTCCAGGGTTGCTCCGTCAGCAGGAATAACAATTTGATCAATGATTTCATGTTCGGCCTGTACAGCAGAAAAAACAAAATTGGTTCCACCTGCATCAAGAACCATTACAATACGGTTATCGTTTTTGAATCGCATATCTTTTGTGCTTAAGTTTGAAAGGTTAAAAATAAAAAATAAATGATTATCAATGTGCCTCCAGCCAGTTATTTCCTGTACTGATTTCAACTTCAACAGGCACACTAAGCGGCATGGCATTCTTCATACAATCTTCAATGATTGGTTTTATAATATCAAGTTCTTCAGGCAATACATCAAATACCAACTCATCATGTACCTGCATGATCATTTTTGACTGTAGGTTTAACTTGCTGAGAGCTTTACTGATATTGATCATGGCAATCTTAATCATATCGGCCGATGAGCCCTGAATAGGTGCATTTATGGCATTACGTTCTGCAAAACCACGCACCACAGCATTGGCTGAATTTATATCACGCAGATAGCGCCTCCGTTTCATGAGCGTTTCAACATACCCTGATTCCCGTGCCTTTTGAATACATTCATCCATGTATTTTCTCACGCCACTGAATCGCTCAAAGTACTGGTTGATTATATCAGCTGCTTCCCTGCGCGGGATGTTCAGTCGCTCTGATAATCCGAAGGCTGAAATGCCATAAATGATTCCAAAATTGACCGTCTTGGCATTTCGTCTCATGTCTTTGGTAACTTCACTCACATCCACATTATAAATTCTTGCGGCAGTGGCCGTGTGTATGTCAAGTCCCTGTCGGAATGCATCCTGCATGGAAACATCACCGCTTATTTCTGCGATGATCCTTAACTCGATCTGTGAATAGTCGGCTGATAGTAGAATAAATCGTGAATTTCTTGGGACAAATGCTTTTCGTATTTCCCGACCCCGCTCAGTACGAATTGGAATATTCTGCAGATTCGGATTGTTGGAGCTTAACCGTCCGGTAGATGCTACTGCTTGGTTGTAGGATGTGTGTATTCTGCCTGTTCTCGGATTTACCAATAGTGGCAGGGTGTCAATATATGTGGACTTAAGCTTGGTTAGTGAACGGTAATCAAGAATTTGTTGGATAATCGGATGCTTGTTGATCAACTTAACCAGGATCTCTTCTCCCGTTGAATGCTGCTTTGTTTTGGTCTGTTTAGGATTATCAGATATCTTCATCCTGTCAAACAGAATCTCACCCAGTTGTTTCGGCGATCCTATGTTAAAAGTAGTACCTGCCAAGGCATATATTTCCTTTTCAATTGTCTTGATCTCTGCGGCCAATTCAATAGAATAGGAATTAAGCACGTCAATGTCGATTTTAACACCTTCGGCTTCCATGCTGGCAAGTATTGGTACGAGCGGCATTTCAATCTCATGAAAGAGTTTGTCTATGCCCGCTTCATGAAGCATGGGTTCAAAAAGCTGTCTGAACTGAAGAGCCACATCTGCATCTTCGCAGGCATATTCAACCACTGTTTCAACAGGTACCTCGCGCATAGTGATTTGTGACTTGCCCTTTTTACCAATCAGTGTTTCTATTGATACCGGCTGATATTTTAGGTAGGTTGCCGATAGGTAATCCATATTGTGCCTGAGGTCAGGTTCAATGAGGTAATGGGCAATCATTGTATCGAAAAGTTTTCCCTTGATAACAACTTCATACCAACTGAGAACGGCAATATCGTATTTAAGGTTATGCCCTGTTTTTTCAATATGCTCATTGGCAAACATGGGTACGAATTCACGTACTATCTCCAGGGCTTCGCCATACACTTTTGGGACTGGTACATACCAAGCCTCGCCTGGTTCAACGGCAAAAGACATTCCAACCAATTCCACATTATTGGCATCTATTCCGGTTGTTTCAGTATCAAAGCTAACATTGGCGGACTTCTCTAGTAGATGAATCAGCTCTTTTCTTTTATCCGGTGTATCTGCCAGATGGTATTTATGGGGCGTAGAATAGATATTGTTTATGCCTTCACGCGGAGATTCTTGTATGTCCACATCGCTGAATAGATTTAAACCACCCGTTTTTTTGGAAACAGTAACTTCGGACTTATTTCCTTTCTCCAGGTCTTTTATTACCCGTTCACCAAAAGTTCTGAACTCGAGCTCTTCCAGTAATGGTTTGAGCTTACTGAGGTCGGGAGATGTAAGTTTGAGGTCTTCTTCATTAAATGGAACAGGAACATCAAGTATGATAGAGGCAAGTTGTTTTGACATCAGCGCCTGTTGACCAAACTCCAGTACTTTCTCACGCATTTTGACATTCTCAATGGAAGCAGCATTCTCAACCAGGTTCTCCACACTGCCGAACTGCTCAATCAATTTCCTGGCAGTTACTTCACCAACTCCCGGGATGCCCGGAATATTATCTGATACATCACCCCATAACCCCAGTAAGTCCTTTACCTGCTCCGGACTTTTTATTCCATATCGTTCGCACACTTCATCCACACCCATCACAATGGCTTTCTCGCCAAATTTTGCGGGTTTGTAAATGAATACGTTCTCATTCACTAGTTGTGCGAAATCCTTATCAGGCGTCATCATATAAACCTTGTATCCTGATTTGCCAGCCTTAGTTGCAAGTGTGCCAATGATATCGTCTGCTTCATAACCATCTATGGAAAGAATGGGAATATTGAAAGCCTCAAGGAGTTGCTGGATATAAGGAATGGCGAGCAGAATATCTTCAGGCACAGATTCCCGTTGGCTTTTATATTCAACATAATCAATATGCCGTTGAGTGGGAGCATGCGTATCAAATGCAATGCCGATATAGTCGGGTTTTTCATTCTTGATGACATCATAAAGAGTATTTGCAAATCCGAGTATTGCGGATGTGTTCAGACCTTTTGAAGTGATTCTTGGATTTTTATTCAATGCATAATAGGCCCTGTAGATCAAGGCCATAGCATCTAAGAGAAAAAGTTTTCCCGGTGTTTGTGTCATAAAAAGAGGATTATTCTGAAAGGTGACTTACGTTAATAAAACAAACTTACATAATAATTACCCTGCTTGCACCCGAAATATGAAAAATGTACTGCAGCATTGCTATTTCTGCTACAGCTATGGTATAGGTCGGTTGGCCAAGTTATTTACAAAAGTTTATCATAGTTGACTTTCGTAGAAATTTCTTTTGTAACAAAAAAACGAACTGAACCGAAGGAGGGTTTACAGGGGGATCACATAAAAAAGACTATACATTGACTATACAATGCCTATACAATAACTATACGATTCCTATACGAAATCGTATTACATTCGTATAGATATTGTATAGCGAATGTAGTGGCATTGTACACTCTGAAAAGCCTCATTTCTATTCCTATTTAACCAGCTCAAAATGAGGTGTCACAATTGCAATTCAATGCCCCTTCTTTTGTCCAATTAAAAACTTAGCTTACGGATAAAGTGGTCACCGTGTAAGTAGATAGGATAGGTAGTCCAGCCAATGACTGGATTATGAGAATGATTACTTCAATTCTCGCATTACAAGCATATAGAAGTCGTTTTCCAGCGGCAGGTAACCATACTCATAAACAAACTTGTATGTGTGCCCTTTTTGGGTAATGTAAACGTGTGTGAAGTAATTGAAATTGAATCCCAAATTGGTCAGCTTGTCCTTATGGACCGTAATTTTACCCGTAGGATTCAAGGCTGCAAGTATTCGCCTGTTTTTACGTAAAGCATTGTTTATATTCCTAACAAGCGCGGATGTATCACTGTTTAGCCTGTTGTTATAATTATTGCGGCATTGGTCATTACAAAATTTCTTGTCGGCGCGACCAATTAATGGTTCGCCGCAATCAAGACATACCTTATCCATAGAGAAGAACCTTAGTGATAAGCTGGTAGTAAGTGAAGTAAACTGCGAAGGGATTATGCCTTAGCTTTCTTCTCTTTTTTCTCCAGTCGTTTTTCTTTCAGAGTTTTAGTAGGTTCTTTTTTTGATTCCTTCTTTGGTTCCTTACCTTTTGACATGGCTTTATAGTTTTTGGACCGTGAATAGATTTGCTTTTAACACTGATGGTTTTAGCTTGTCAAATATACGGGCATTTATATTAAATACGACACTTGTACTGCAAATATTATACTAAGAATAGTTAATTTTTTACCGGAAACAATTTCACATAGTATCCTTTTTCTAATCTCATTATGACTAATTTTTAATAAATGGGTCAGTGTTATGAGGTGATTAAATTTTAGAGTAAGCATCCTACTTTATTCTAATTTCTAGTTTTTCCATTAAATTTTCCTAAAAATCATTGATCATGGCAAACTCTTAAACAGTTGTATACTAGTCTATAAACCGCTTACAAACGATTACAAACAGGTACATTCGAATGTAATCAGTTAATAACCGAGTCCCTGAAAATCACGACTGTACATTTGCTTCATCGTTCAAACATACACAGTAAAGTTTGGAGAAAGTAACGAAAGGTAAAATGTTGAACCGCCGCAAGGCACAAAAAACAAAAAGTGATGAAAGCATTAAACAATCGCGTACAATTGATCGGATTTCTGGGAGCTGACCCTGTAGTAAAAACATTTGATGATGGTAAGGTAATGACAAAGTTGTCTCTTGCTACCAATGAAGCTACGGTTGAAAAAGGGAAAAAAGGAGTGAGAACACAGTGGCACCAGCTGGTAGTCTGGGGTAAGTTGGCAGAGATATGTGGCAAATACCTGCAGAAGGGAGGTGAAATTGCTATCGATGGTCGACTGGCTTATTATGCATTTACTGATAATGAGGGTAACAACCGGCTCAATGCTGAGATCACTGTTAATGATTTATTGATGATCTCAGGTAAACAAGCCGTTTAATCAACACATGCCCAATTATATTGATAATTAAAGAAATTAGAATATCACGTTATAAATTTTAGAAATCATGAATAACTTAAGGAACAGAGTAACGTTAATAGGCAGGTTAGGTAAAGAACCCGAAGTAAGAACATTTGATGGAAACAAGAAAATGGTGCGCATGACCCTTGCTACAAACGATGAGCATACTGACAAAGAAGGCCTCAAGGTAAAAAGTACCCAATGGCATAACCTGGTTGTATGGGGAGGATTGTGTGATACATGTGAGAAATTCCTGACAAAGGGCAAAGAAATTGCCATTGAAGGCAAGATCACCTACCGTTTCTGGGATGATAAAGAAGGCAATAAACACAATCTTACCGAGATCAATGTAACAGACCTTCTGATGATTGGAGGGAAGGAAAACTAATAATATAATTAAAAGTGACTTAAAGGCTGCCATAAAGCAGCCTTTTTTTGTTAACAACTTTATTAAGCATCAATAAATGATGCCTTAGTGTTCATTTAAATTGTTAATATAATTTTTAAGCAGTGTATTTACCGCTCCTTTTTTCATTATATTTTTACACAAGAGTGTAAAAATGAAAAGAAGGATTATGTAATGACAGATCCTTGGTCATTAAGGAGTCATCATTTGTGTGATAAGCAAGTAAACGTACTAATATGGCAGTAAGCAAAAATCCCAGTACCAAATCGAAAAGGAACGCTGAATCAGCCGAAGCTAAACTAAGCAAACAGGACCAACAACCCGGGAAAAGTGCAAAGCCGGCTGAAAAAAAGAGCATAAAGCCTAAAAAGATCATTACACTGGTTGAAAAAACAAACGTTGCCAAAGCAACTAAAGTTACAAAAACCAAAACAGCAGAATCTTTAAGTAATAATGATCTGAAGTCTGATGTTAAGAAAAAAATATTCGTTCTTGACACTTCAGTTATTTTGTACAATCATGATTGTATAAAAACTTTTGATGATAATGATGTTGCATTGCCTATCACTGTTCTGGAAGAACTTGACAATTTCAAAAAGGGAAACGACAATATTAACTTTGAAGCCCGGGAATTTATCAGGATCATAGATAGTATGTCGGACCATGCTACACTTACTGACTGGATCCCATTGGAGAAAGCCAAGGGTGGGAAGTTCAAGGTTATTATGAATGAACGCAGCACCCTTGATGCAAGGTTGATATTTGATGATAACAAGCCTGATCACCGGATTCTGAATGCAGCACTCTCCGTTAGTCAGGAATACCCTGACCGTAAAGTAATCCTTGTAAGTAAGGACATCAATCTACGACTTAAGGCGAAGTCACTGAACATTACAGCAGAAGATTATTTAACTGGGAAGATCAAGAATGTTGAAGGTCTTTATACCGGCATATCAACAATTACCGGTTTATCAACAGCCATAATAGATAAGCTATATACAATTGGTAAATGCAAACCTAAAGAGATTGGTGTAAAAAATCCGATACCTAACCAGTACTTCATACTTAGGAATACAAATATTTCTGCTCTGGCGTTCTATAGTCCGGTTTCGCAGATGATTGAACGGCTTGAGAAAAAATCAGCTTTCAGGATTGTACCAAGGAATGCTGAACAGGTGTTTGCCATGCATGCCATTCTTAATCCTGATGTTAAACTGGTTACACTTCAGGGAGTGGCCGGAACTGGTAAGACTCTTATTGCACTGGCTGCAGCACTTGAGCAGAAGCGTAATTTCAAGCAGGTATTTCTGGCTAGACCAATTGTGCCACTCAGTAACAAGGATATTGGTTATTTGCCAGGTGATATCAAATCAAAGATCAATCCTTATATGGAACCTTTGAACGACAATTTGAAATTCATTCAAAGCCAATTTAGCGAAAAAGATAAAGAGTTCAAGAATATCACTGATTCGCTGGAAAATGAGAAGATTGTTGTGCAACCACTCGCCTATATAAGGGGAAGAAGTATATCAAATGTTTGTTTTATTGTGGATGAGGCTCAGAACCTGACGCCACATGAAATTAAAACAATCATAACAAGAGCCGGTCAAAATACAAAGATCATCTTTACCGGTGATATATACCAGATTGATACACCGTACCTCGATGCACAAAGTAACGGGTTATCGTATCTTATTGACAAGATCAAACATCACGCTATCTATGCACATGTGCGGTTGGAGAAAGGTGAAAGATCTGAACTGGCAAATCTGGCTAACGACCTGCTATAATCAGGCAGCTTCGTAAACTACGGTAATAACGGTTTGTCCAACGCCTTTAAGCGTTTCCTTGCTGATCTTATCGAGATCATCCTCAATGGTATGCCAATAGTCGAAGAATCCTTTTTCGCGGTCGTCCTGGTAGTCAATAATATCAATGGTTGGAATTCTCGTGATTTCATTTACGTAAGTATGATCATCGGTAATTGGTCCGGAGTTTTTATTGACAAACAGGTTTCCATAACCTAATCTATCTGCAGTACTCCATACATTCTTTAAGATGTTAGGTGCATAATACCTTGAAATCTGCTCTTGGGTAAAAACGGCATCTTTGGCACCTACCATATCCAGTAATATTCCAAAGCGTGCTGAATATCCCGGAACATGGGGATTCGCAGCCCAATATTGTGAACCCAGCGCCCATGCATGTTCATATGCACCCTGCATATCCTGTGTTTCTCCGTAGTCTTCAGCATCAAAGAAAACAATGTCTACTCCCAATCCTGGGTTGTTTGTACTCATCTGGCGTGCTATTTCGAGCAAAACAGCCACTCCGCTGGCTCCATCATTGGCTGCAGGAACAGGTTTCTTTCGATTGGCTGGATCCGGATCATGATCTGCCCATGGACGTGAATCCCAATGTGCACATAGCAGCACTCGGGAAGGGGAGTCAGGATTAAAGCTTCCAATAATATTGCGGGCATCAAGCATGGTGCCATCAAATGCCCTGAGTTTTGTTTTTTGTTCTACTACTGTTGCATTATATCTTTTCAGAGTGGACACCATCCAATCACCACATTCACGATGAGCTTTGGTATTAGGCACTCTTGGCCCGAAGGATAATTGTTTTTCAATAAACATATAAGCAGAATCAGCATTAAATACTGGAACGTTAACCTGCTTTACATCCGGCTTTTCCTGGTTCTGTTGTTCAGATTTAGTATTTGTATTACAAGCTGTCATACTTACAACCAAGGCAGTGAAAAGTGTAAATTTCAATTTATGATTTAGGTTCAACATCATCAGGTGGTTAATAGTTTAATTAGAAATTTAGTCTGAAAACTGCACCTTCACCGGGTTTTGACTTGACGGTGATCGATCCTTTATGCAGGTGCATTATTTGTCGTGAGAGGCTTAATCCAATACCAGAGCCATGCTTTTTTGATGTAAAGAAAGGCATGAATATTTTATCGAGGATATCGGGTTTGATACCCTGGCCGTTGTCAGCAAAGTCAATAGTAACTCTGTCGCCTGAACTGATGGATGCCACAACCTCAATCTGTGGGTTTTCAGTATCTTTTACTGCATCAATGGCATTTAGCAATAGATTTATAAATACCTGATCAATCAGATCGGGATCGGCAGTTATCATGAGATCATCGGGAAACATTCGCTTGGTGCAGGTAATGCCGTACGTCTCCATCTTGGGTTTTAAGAGTGAGGTGGCCCTATCAAATAAATCCTTTACGGCAAAGTATCTGAAGTTTGGTCTGGGTATACGGGTAAGGTTTCGATAACTTTCAACAAAAGTCAAAAGTCCCTGGCTTCGGTTACGAATGGTTGAAATTGCTTCACTCACATTCTGAATATCATCAGTTTCAAGCTCTCTGAGTTTTACTTCGTCCTTATCAGGCTCTTCCTCAAACATAATATCCTCAACAGTTGAAGCAAGCGATGATATTGGTGTTATTGAATTCATGATCTCATGGGTAAGCACCCTGATGAGATTCTGCCAGGATTCTATTTCTTTCTCATCCAGTTCAGAACTAATATTCTGCAGAGAAACAAGCAAGAACTCCTCGCCCCGCATTCTGAATTCAGTGGAATATACGGCAAGTTGCATCAGGTTATCATCCACTACCAATTTTATCAGTTGTTTATCCCCGGCCTTCATGCTCATCAGCAGTTCAGGAAGTTCAGGTTTTATTTTATTTAACTCCTGAATGTATTGGATGTTATTGATCTTAAGTATTCTTTTGGTTGCATTGTTGAAAATATCCACTTTACCGTCTTTCTTAAAAGCCAGTATTCCGATATTCACATGTTGTACTACCGTGAGAAGGTAATTATAATGCTCTTCTTTTTCCGCTCTGTTCTTTCTAAATTCAGTAATTACTTCATTGAATGCGCGGTTAAGGCCCTCAAATGTACCTCCCAGTGCTCTGTCGCTGAATGATGTGCTGAAATCAGAATGCCTGATACTTTCAAGAAAATGGGTAAGCTTCCTATTAGTACGTTCCACGAAAAATATTAAAGCTGATATCTGAACAATAACAAGTACCAGGGCAATAAAGGAAGTGATTTGATGCTGACTGCTTTGAATCAGCAGCAATAAGATCAGGAGATTAACGGTGATTAGAATCACCCTGACCGAAACCCATATTCTGAACTTCTTAAAGACCATGTTTTTCTATTCTTCTGTAAAGTGAAGCTCTGGTAAGCCCCAGTTCTTTAGCTGCCTTACTGATATTCCCACCATGTTTGTCAATAACTTTTCTGATGAGCAGTCTTTCTCTTTCTTCGAGGTTGGTGATGTCTTCAGTTTCATCATTCTGATCACTATCGTCAATCTGAGATAAAAAGAAATCCTGTGGTTGAAGGATATTGCTTTCACTCATAATAACAGCACGTTCAACAGAGTGTTGCAGTTCACGGATATTTCCAGGCCAATTGTGTTTTTCCAATCTTCTGACCGTTGAGGGATTAATCCGTTTCATGGGCATTTTGTATTTCTTGCAATAAATGGCAAGGAAATGCTCAACCAATAACTGGATGTCATCCAATCGTTCGCGTAATGGAGGCAAAACCACTTCAACGGTATTAATTCGATATAACAGGTCCTGTCTGAATTTACCTTCATTTACCATTTGGTAAAGAGGCATATTTGTAGCGCATATCAGCCTGACATCAATAGGGATTTCACGGTTAGTGCCCAATCTTACCACTTTACGGTTCTGAATAACACTAAGGAGTTTTGACTGAAGAGAAAATGACAGGTTGCCTATTTCATCCAAAAAGATCGTTCCCCTGTTTGCTGCCTCGAAACGCCCAGCCCTGTCTTCCTTGGCATCGGTAAAAGCACCTTTTTTAAATCCAAAGAGTTCACTTTCAAAAAGTGTTTCACTGATAGCTCCCAAATCAACGCTGATAAAAACTTCGTCCTTACGTGAAGAAGCTTTGTGAATAGCACGGGCAATTAGTTCCTTGCCGGTTCCATTTTCACCTAGTATCAGTACATTGGCTTCAGTTCTTGCCACTTTCTCTACCGTAGCCATTACTTTCTTCATAGGAGGCGACTGCCCTATTAGGTTTGAATAACCCTGTTCCTGATCAGCAATGAGCACTTTCTGCTTGCTGCGCAGATCATCAATGATCTCATTTGATTGACGAACTTTCATGTTTGCAGTTATGGTCGCCAATAGTTTCTTATTATCCCATGGTTTCAGAATAAAATTGGTAGCACCTTCTTTAATTCCCTGAACAGCGAGCTCTATATCTCCATAGCCGGTAATAAAAATGACCACAGCCAGAGGATCAATCTCAATAATCTTATTCAACCAGTGAAATCCTTCCTTGCCGCTGGTGGCGTCTCTGGAGAAGTTCATATCTAGAAGGATAAGGTCGTAGCTTTCTGCTTTAAGCAGTGCAGGGATATTCTCCGGATTCTTCTCAGTATGAATAATAGTGACATGCTGCTTCAGGAATAGCTTGGCAGCCAATAACACATCAATATCATCATCAACAATCAGAATTTTAGCTTCAATCTTATTCATAAGATTTAAATTTTTATGTTCTTTGTATACAAGTTAGGCCGATCACCAATGGTGCTGCTAATATACCATATAATGTTCGAAACCGAACAATGTTGGTTCGTCTATGAACAAATAAATTATGAAAATTTAACATAATAAATACGAAGTATCACATATTCAATGATTTGTATTGTCTGGCACAGTATTTGGCGCATATAAATAATTGGTAAAATAAGTATTGATGGATCGAGCAATTGAAAAGAAAACCTGGACAACGGGACGAATTGTTACACTCACCGGAGCTGCTGTATTTTCAGCACTTTTGTTATGGATGTTGTTTTTCAGGGATAACAGAAGTAAACTTAACATCCAAAAAGAGCAGGTAACCATAGCTGAAGTTGTTGAAGATAAATTTCAGGAATTCATACCTGTAGACGGAGTGTTGCTGCCCAGGAATACCGTGTATATTGATGCAGTTCAAGGGGGCGTGGTGGACGAAGTATATGTAGAAGATGGTGCATTATTGAAGAAAGGAGATCCGATACTTAAACTCAGCAATGCCAATATGGAGCTCAGTTATATGGACCAGGAAACCCGCATGTATGATGCTATCAATAATCTGGCAAATACCTTAATAAGTATTGAACAGCTCAAATATACCAGACAAAAAGAGATAACTGAACTTTACTATCAGATTGACAAACTTAAAACCGATTTTAACCGGAAAGAGGTCTTCTTTCAGGATAAACTCATTTCATCCAAGGAATTTGAGGATGCGGAGCGTGATTATAAACATGCACTGAATCAACTGAATATTTCGCTTAAACTGAAACGGCTTGATTCCATTTCTGGTGTTAGGCAAAGCCAGCAGATCAGTTCGTCTATGGAGAGAATGCATAATAACCTGGCACTGCTTAGACGTAATATGGATAACATGACTATTAAATCACCGGGTGAGGGTAAATTATCCTCTTTCAGCGTTGAGATCGGTGAAACAAAAACTGCCGGCGAACATCTGGGACAAATAGATATTCCGGGAGGCTTTAAGGTCAGGGCTAATATTGATGAGCGTTATATTTCAAGAATATTTGAAGGACAGGAAGCTGAATTTGATCTTGGCGGGAAAGTATTCAAATTGGCTGTTAATAAAATATATACGAATGTTGCCAACGGTTCATTTCAGGTGGATCTGATATTTGCCGGGGAAGAGCCTGAGAATATAAAAAGAGGACAGACCTTGCAGCTCAGAATTACTTTTTCAGGTGAAACAGATGCTCTAACCGTACGCAGAGGAGGTTTTTACCAGCAGACAGGTGGTAACTGGATCTATGTAGTTGATAAAGATGGGAAATCAGCGCAGCGAAGAAACATAAAAATAGGCCGACAAAACCTATATTCTTATGAAGTGTTAGAAGGATTAGTACCGGGAGAGAAAGTTATAGTTTCATCCTATGAGTCTTTTGGTGACAAGGAGAAGTTAATATTCAAATAATCAACCCAATAATTTGCTCATGAATACAACAATGCTAAAAACAGTAAACCTGACTAAGATATTCAGAACTGACGAAGTAGAGACTACTGCATTGCATAATGTTTCTTTTCAAATTCAATCCGGTGAATTCGTCGCAATAATGGGACCTTCAGGTTGTGGCAAATCCACCTTGTTAAATATTATAGGATTACTTGACAATCCAACGGGAGGTGATTATTATTTCCTTGGCCAGGAAGTATCTAAATTCAGTGAGAAGATGAGGGCAAATATTCGTAAGAAGAATATTGGATTCGTATTTCAGAATTTTAATCTCATTGATGAACTCAATGTCTATGAAAACATTGAATTACCGCTGATTTATCTGGGTATGAGTTCGGCTGAGCGCAAAAAGAGGGTGGAAGATACCCTTGAACAGATGCAGATAATGCACCGTCGCAAGCATTTTCCACTGCAACTATCGGGTGGTCAACAACAACGTGTAGCCGTGGCAAGGGCGGTTGTTGCCAATCCACATCTCATTCTTGCTGATGAACCAACGGGTAATCTTGACTCTGCACATGGTGAAGAGGTTATGAACCTGCTTGCCCAGTTGAATCAGAATGGCACTACTATTATAATGGTAACACATTCTCAGCATGATGCCGAATTCAGTCAGAGAATTGTTCGACTGTTTGATGGTCAGATTGTCAATGAGAATATTCGATTCGGTAAACCTGAAATTTCTGTACTTGATTCATAATGTTGTTTTTTAACTATCTCAGTACTTCTCTGCGCAGTCTTGTACGTCAGAAGACGTACTTGGTAATAAACCTGGCAGGTTTGGCCATGGGAATTGCAGCCTATCTGGTCATAGTAATGTATGTTACTCATGAAAATGGCTATGACCAACACATTGAGCAACGCAATAATTTGTTCAGATTGGTGGAGGTGCAAAATGAGCCAGGGGTAGGTAATCAACATGTTGCTATCACCATGGGTCCCTTGGCCGCTGAGTTAAAGAATACCTTTCCCCAGATCAAGGAGACATTGAGAGTAATGCCTGCATACGAGATTGCTTCAGTGGGGTATAGCAACAAGCTAATCAGGGAAAAAAACATGATGTATGCTGATCCCAGCATCATTGACTTGTTCAATATCAAGATCAGTCATGGTAATCCTGATCAATTATTAAAAGAGCCAAAGTCATTGGTTATAGCTGAAGATGTGGCCCTGAAATACTATGGCTCAGTAGATAAAGCAATTAATTCAATGCTTCTATTGGATAATGTGCCCTATCGTATTGAAGCGATAATGGAGAACCAATCCAAACATTCGCATATCTATTTTGATATCCTGATCTCTATGTCATCCATTGAAGGCACGCCTGATTTCGAATGGATGAAACACTGGGGTTCAAATTCTTTGGTAACTTACGTTCTACTTGATGATAAGTCACATGCCAAGGATATTGAAAAGGCTTTACCCCAGTTTATCAAAGACAAGATCTTCAGTCAGGATGAAGGTTGGGAATTCCTTGAGATATATCTTCAACCTCTTAGTGATATTTACCTGAAATCAAAGCATATTAAGTTTCAGATGGTATATGCAGCCGGAGATTCAAGGACAGTAAGCATATTCATGATCATTTCAGCGTTGATATTGCTTATAGCCTGTGTCAACTATATAAATATATCATTGGCACGATCTGTGAAACAAGCGCGAGAGGTTGGCATGCGCAAAGTACTTGGCGCTGATCGAATGAGTCTTGTTTACCGGTTTATCAGTGAGTCGTTTATTATTACCCTCATTGCTATTCTCCTGGCAGTGGGTATACTCGAACTACTTCTACCTGAAATAAATTCCATGCTGGGTACTTCTTTTATCCTGGATTTCAGGAAGCCTCTGTTCAATATAGGATTATTATTCTTACTAATCATTATCAGCCTGATCTCTGGATCCTATCCTGCTTTTTATCTATCCCGATATCAGCCAATAAGTGTATTGAAAGGGGGTATTACATCATCTGTCAAGTCAGGATACTTGAGCAAGAGTCTGGTAGTATTCCAGTTTGCTATCAGCATTGGTCTTATCTTTTCTATTCTCATGATCAATGATCAGATAAAGTATATTCAGAAAAAGGATCTTGGTATCAATTACAATAGCTCACTATTTTTGTTCTTTGGTCAGAATGATTTTAAAAAACTGGATGTATTAAAACAGTCACTTCTGGAGAATCCTGCTATACGAAGCGTATCTGGCTCTTCATTCATCAATGGGGTGAGTGGTTCGCAGGGACCAATCTTCATCAATGACACCGCCAACACTAGATTGACTGTTCGTTATGGATTTGTTGATGAGGATTTCTTCAAAACTATGGGCGTGGAGTTGGTTGAAGGCAGGAATTTTGACCCCACACGGCAAAGAGATAGTGCCGGCGTAGTTATTCTTAATGAAAGTGCGGTAAAGCAACTGGGCTGGAAAGATATAAACGGTAAAAAACTAAGTGCAACTGCCGATGGTGATTCAACCATGCAGCCTGATGTGATTGGTGTAATTCGCGATTACCATTATTATTCCCTGAGAAGTGTGATTGAACCTGCGGCTTATTTTTATGTACCCGATCTCTTCAGAGGTGTTTCTATTAAATATTCAGCTCAGGAGCATAAGGATAAAATTGAGGAATTTATTGAATCAAAGTGGAAGGAGCTGTTCCCTAAAACCCCCTATCAATCGATATTTGCTGAACAATACATTTCTGATACCTATAAGAGTGATCTAAAAATACGCAATCTGTTTGTTTACTTTGCCATACTCAGCATGTTCCTTTCATGTCTGGGTCTGTATGGATTGACTTCCTTGCTGATAGAGCAAAAAACCAAGACCATTGGAATAAAACGTGCATTGGGAAGTTCTGTCTACTCTATTGTATATGATCTTGTGAAGGAGTATTTAATGCTTGTTGGCTTGGCCGGTCTTATTGCAATACCTCTTTCAGTCCTGTTTATACAGCGTTTCCTGGATGATTATTCGTATCGGGTTGAGATAAGTTTTTATAATATTGTGGTAGCTATAATATTAGCTGTAATAATAGCCTTCCTTACTGTCGTATTTAAAGCCGGCAAAACTGCTAATTCCAATCCGTTGGAAGCATTGAAATACGAATAATTTACAGCATTTAAGTTATTAAGTTATTCTATTGGATCAAGCAGACCATTCCTGTATTAATTGCAAAATAGGAAATGTATGTATTGTTTGGTGCAAAATTATCTATTAACTAAAGGGCATTCAATAATAAAATAACAATACATTCCGGGTGAGTTGGATTGCATAAATATTTTCAATCCAATTCACTTGAAAAATAATTTGATTCAATTTCCGATTCAACTCCATTAAGTATTAAATTTGCATTCCCTGATCTTAAAAATTCAGGGATCAGCAAATGAAGAACAAGTATAGTGATTTGATAGAACAAACATTTGACTTCCCACAAGATGAATTTCGTGTGGAGGACAATGAGTTGTATTTTCACAATATCCCTTTAATGGATATCATAAAACAATATGGTACACCATTAAAGATCAGTTATTTGCCCAAGATAACACAACAAATACAGCGTGCCAAGAAGATGTTTAACGTGGCAATTGCAAAAGCCGATTATCAGGGCGATTATCATTATTGCTATTGTACCAAGAGTTCGCATTTTTCATTTGTACTTGAAGAAGTCTTGAAAAATGATGTGCATCTGGAAACATCATCAGCCTTTGATATATTCCTATTGGAAACTCTTCATGAGCAAGGAATAATCAACAAGGACAGCTACATTATCTGCAACGGGTTCAAGCGACCACAATATATTGAGAACATCAGTTCCTTGATTAACGAAGGCTTTGAAAATACCATTCCCATTCTGGATAACAAGTTCGAACTTGATCAACTTGACAGGAATATAACACGTAAGTGTAAGATTGGAATGCGCATTGCATCAGAAGAAGAACCTAAGTTTGAATTCTATACTTCGCGTTTGGGAATCAGATACCATGATATCATTCCCTATTATGAAGAGAAGATCAAGAATAATCCAAAGTTCCAGCTTAAAATGCTGCACTTTTTTATCAATACCGGGATCAAGGATTCGGCTTACTATTGGAATGAGCTTTCCAAATGCGTCAACTTGTATTGTCAACTGAAAAGTATCTGTCCTGAACTTGACTCCTTGAACATCGGAGGAGGTTTCCCCATTAAGAATTCGTTATCGTTCGACTATGACTATGAATACATGGCGGAAGAGATTATTTCACAGATAAAGCTAATATGCGACAGAAATAATACAGTGGAACCTGATATTTTCACAGAATTCGGTTCATATACAGTAGGAGAGAGCGGTGCCACCCTATACTCCATTATTGACCAGAAGCAGCAAAATGACCGTGAGTTATGGAACATGATCGACTCGTCGTTCATGACTACCCTGCCTGACACTTGGGCATTGAATCAGCGATTTATACTGCTCGGAATTAACAAATGGGATTGTGAATATGAGCGTGTGTTTCTTGGCGGATTAACTTGTGACAGTGAAGATTATTACAATGCCGAAGCACATGCCAATGCAATCTTCTTACCGAAACTTGATAATGATGAACCACTCTATATTGGATTGTTCCATACGGGAGCTTATCAGGAATCAATAGGAGGATACGGAGGTATTCAGCATTGCCTAATACCTGCTCCCAAGCATATTATCATTGACCTTGATGAAGAAGGAGAATATACCACTAAGCTTTTCGCCAAAGAGCAATCGCATAAATCCATGCTGAGGATACTCGGATATTGATTTTGCAGCGTAAAAATATTATTTTAGCAGATTATTGGATGATTTAACCGAAGTAAGGGGAAATTAGGTTACTTCTGTTCAGACAAATATTCATTAAAACCGGGTAATATGAAATTCAAGAATTACGGGGGACTTCCTGATCAGTATACTAAGTTTGAAACTTCAAAAGTTGTGATCATTCCGGTTCCGTATGACGGAACCAGTACGTGGATCAAAGGTGCAGACAAAGGACCTGAAGCTCTTATTGAAGCTTCATGCAATATGGAAGTTTATGATATTGGAGCTGACAACGAAGTATATAAGATTGGTATTCATACTGCTGAACCCATCAGGGAACGCCGATCACCTGAACGTGTAGCTAAAGAAGTTGAAGCTAAAGTTACACAGACACTTAAGAAGAAAAAATTCCCGGTTGTCCTCGGTGGGGAGCATTCTGTCAGCATTGGTGCTTTCAAAGCATTTGCTGACTTTTATAAGGATACTGATTTTACAATACTTCAGTTTGATGCCCACGCTGACATGCGTCATGAATATGAGGGAAGTAAATACAATCATGCCTGTGTTATGGCACGGGCATCAGAATGGGCACCCATACTTCAGGTGGGCATTAGAAGCATGAGCTATGAAGAAAGAGCTGATGTAAAACCAGATAGGGTTTTTTACGCTGATTATATTCTTGATAACAGGAACAATACATGGATGTATGACCTGCTCAATAAAGTAGGTAAGAATGTTTACATTACCATAGATCTGGATGTGCTGGATCCTTCTATTATGTCGTCAACTGGCACACCTGAACCGGGTGGAATGCTTTGGTACCAGCTAATTGACATTCTGGATAAGGTGAACCAAAAGTCGAATATTGTTGGTTTTGACGTTGTTGAATTGTGCCCAATGAAATACAACAAGGCTCCCAATTTCCTGGCAGCAAAGCTGGTTTACCAATTGCTTACGTATAAGTTTGGAAATACATTGAAAAAGTAAGCGGTTTACCAACCCAGAATCCAAGCGAACATAAGTGGTGCAACAATGGTAGCATCACTCTCTACAATGAATTTGGGTGTATGAATGTCCAGCTTTCCCCAGGTAATTTTCTCATTAGGAACAGCGCCTGAATAACTACCATAGGAAGTGGTTGAATCACTGATCTGGCAGAAATACGACCAGAATGGAACATCATGCCATTCAAGATCCTGATACATCATCGGTACAACACAAATAGGAAAGTCACCAGCAATACCGCCACCGATCTGAAAGAAACCTACTCCCTTACCTGAAGAGTTATTACGGTACCATTCAGACAACCAAATCATGTATTCAATACCTGATTTTACTGTAGAAGGCTTTAATTCTTTCTTAATGCAGTATGATGCAAAGATGTTACCCATGGTACTATCTTCCCAACCGGGAACAACTATAGGCAAGTTCTTTTCGGCAGCGGCAAGCATCCAGGAATTCTTGGGATCTATTTCATAGTCAGCTTCCATTACACGGCTAAGCAGTAATTTATACATATATTCATGAGGGAAGTATCGCTCACCGGCAGCTTCAGAATCTTTCCATATTTTTTCAATATGATGTTGAATTTTACGGAAAGCTTGTTCTTCCGGTATACAGGTATCAGTTACCCTGTTCAATCCTTTCTCAAGCAATTCATATTCCTGTTCCGGTGTCAGATCACGATAGTGTGGTACACGTTTGTAATGTGAATGGGCAACCAGATTCATGATGTCTTCTTCCAGATTGGCACCGGTACATGTTATGATCTGTACTTTATCCTGACGGATCATCTCTGCCAAAGAAATTCCAAGCTCAGCAGTGCTCATGGCACCAGCAAGGGTGATCATCATTTTCCCACCTTCCAATAGGTGAGATTCATAAGCTTTAGCAGCATCAACAAGAGTAGCCGCATTAAAATGCCTGTAGTGATGCTGAACAAATTGAGAAATGGGACCTTTAGTCATTTTATTAACTTTTTGCAAAGATAGGAAACATAATAGTTTTATTTATTATAAAATACTATCTTTCAGCCCATTTTACAAAGTTGTCTTTGTACTGCGGATAATTCAAATAATCAGGTACTTCAGCATTAAACTGGTTGCTGTTTGGCTATATTATTACTTCATATGTTTGGCTATATTCTGACTTGTGTACAAAATTGCCAGCCTGCTGATAGAAGCCGGCTACATCTGACACAGCAGGTGACAAACAGAAAAGTTGCCATTATTGCCTTTATCCTACTTTTATTCATTGGTTTTTCACATTCATCTGCCTGTTATGCCCAAAAAAACGGACAGACCATGGATGTTGGTGAAGCATTGGGTGACAAGTATTATGATGCTTTGGAATATCTGGAACGAAATGTATGGATCTATGATACATTGGTTAAAGCCAACATTGCCCCTGAGCTTGCTTATGCTGTGGTATTTCCCAGTCTTACACGCTATTCGGCTCTAAAGGATATTGTTGAGACCAGCGGTATGAAAACCCTTTATGTCCAATCAGGTCGTAAATATGCTAAATACACCGTTGGCAGATTTCAGATGAAGCCTTCATTTGCCGAGTTGGTTGAGCGAAATGTTCTCAGATACAAATTGTGGGATTATAAATTTAAGCTTACCAATAATTCCAAAGCGAGAAGTGAAAGGGCCAAACGGTTGGATTCACAGGAATGGCAAGTACAGTACCTTATACTTTATCTTAAGGTCATGGATAAGCGGTTCTCTCATTTAAAGTGGAAAACACCAGAAGATAAAGTACGTTTCTATGCAACAGCCTTCAATGTGGGATTCAATAAGAATGAACGTACTATCAAATATCTGATGTCACGAAGGTCCATTTTAAAAAGATCCAAGGACATGAAGTCAAAAGTCAGACATGGCGACATTGCAGCCTGGTTTTATGTGAATGATGGATACAGGTTCAAGTCAACTATCAACATGCTCCCTATTGCTGAACCGAAAGTATCAGACAAGGATAAATAAATACTCCTCTTATTATTCCTTAGAGCAACACCCGTATGGCTGAATTGTACTTCAGATCAGTTTGCCAGAACCAGTTTTATAGTGCCAAGAACCTGTTTATCAGAAGCCAGCTTTACAAGGTACATTCCCGGTTTTAAACTGGAAACATCAAGATCAACAGTATTCAATCCTGCAGCATTATTGCTGAAATCATATTGAGAAAGTGATTTGCCGGTAAGATCAGTCACAGAAATATATACACTGATATTTTCTTTTAAGCTGAAACTTAGCTTTACATTTCCTGAGGTTGGGTTGGGCCAAACCGACATTTCGCTGTAGCTGGAATGGTCATTTATGCTATTTGGATCAGGTATAAAGCCTATGTTTTGAAGAGCCGGTGCGATTTCAGGATTTGCCATGAAATTATCCCAGAGTAAGGAGGAGCGATGGTTTTCAATCATATTGATAATCGGCCCCTGGTCAATGGCTAGGTATGAATCAGCATACCAATTGACCTTCAAATTATAGGCGTCATAGAAGCCCATTCTTCCCCAGGTTTTATCGCCCAATTCCCTGTAAAAATGCTTTAAAGCTCCCAGGGATTCTTCAGGTGTATAGGGCATGGATGACAAGGCTGCTGTTGGTGTAATTGTACCATTGTCCCTGCTGCCTGTTGGTTCATGTACTAGATATCCTGAGGGATCATCACTTGCCGTGAATCCCCAGGCATTCTCTCCATAACCCGGGTGATTTTTAGGATTATCGATGGCATAAGCCCGCTGAATGAGTGTATGATTTCTGTTGAGGTTGAAATAATTGGTATACTGATCTTTGATATTTCTTGGATCAAACCCTTGGAACGAATAGTGTGCAAAGAAGAGTGGCCCACCATAGTCCCATCCAACATCAAGTTTATAACCGTAAAATGATCCTCCATTTAGATAATATGATTGACCTGCCCACCCTGTTCTCCATAAAGAAGCATTAACACCGTGAGTAGGAGATGCTATTGCGAGTATATATATAATAGCTGCTTCATTCCATCCCCTGATCTGCATATTAATCTGCCATCCATAGGTTGGCGACCAGTGCCAGTACAATACAGTGGAATTGTTTTTTGTGTACCAGTCCCACTCTATAGTTTCCCATAATTGAGTGATTCGGTTTCTAATTTCCAATTCCAACGGTTCATCGCCACCAAAATACTGACGTGCCGTTATTAATCCCTGAGCAAGAAATGCCGTTTCCACCAGATCACCTCCATTGTCTGTTTCACCAAACGGTACTACATCTCCTGTAACGCCATTCATCCAATGTGGCCACACACCGTGAAACCTGTCGGCAGTTTCGAGGAAATCGGTAATTTTGAGTATACGGTCAATGCCTTGTTGCCGGGTAATGAATCCTCTCTCAATACCCACTAGCAATGCCATAATGCCGAATCCTGAACCACCACTGGTTACCACATCACCCGATGTATTTCTTTCACGTGCAAGTCCGGAAACCGGGTGGGCAAAGTCATAGAAGTAACGGAAAGTATATTGTTGAACCATGTCAAGCATTTCATCGTCAGTAAACTCCCTGGTAGCTGCAGAAGTTATTTCAGAGTATTCTGAAGCCTGATTGGAAGCATTGAGTGCAGCTACTCTGTATTGTAAATTGGTGCCATATCCAAGTGATCTTACGAAATCGATGTAACCGCTATCGGTTTTAGGAACCATGCCTATGGTTTGAAATGATACTCCATTATCTGTCGATCGTTGCACTTTGTACCCATTGAGGTTATCAGGTGGATTTGCATTCCATATTATTTCAATGTGACTGTCGTAGCCCACGGCCAACACTCCCACTGGTGCTATTGCCGGAGGTGAGATGCCGCTTCCCTTGAATACTCTCATATCATCAATCAGCAAGGTATGTGTTTGAGCATCCGTTGGGCCTTGTGCAAATCCAATGGTTTTGATCTTTGTGAAATCTACCGGGTCACCGGCAGTTAAGAACAGACTCATGGGTATGGTGATCCTTGTCCACATTTCAGGTTGAAGGTTGGGACTGAAAGACTGAAAGTTATGTAGGGTTGTTTTTATATTATTCACATCCTCCATGAATACCAATGGAAGAAATTGATTGCTGAGTCCATCAAGGGAATACAGGAAGAAGTGAAGGGTGTCAGTATCAGTCAGATCTTTGGCAGTCCAGTCGAGTCCGGCAGCAATAGCGAACCAACCTCCGTTTGTTACAGATTTCCATGTAAGGCTTAAACTGTTCATACCCTGAACAGCCTCGGTTGTTTCATTAACCGGAAACTTCCGAAAATCGGCACCTAATCTCTGCAGCTCACTTGGCGGAGTGAGTTCCATCCAACTGTAATCATACATCAAAGGTGTAGGACTGTCCTGAAAGTACAAATGAGTCTGTGAGAACAGTTGATTGCCGGACGACAATGCAATCAGCATCATCATGAACCGAAAACAGATAAGGTGTTTCATATAAACAGAGATTAAAGCTCTCTCAGTAAAAATAATAAATTATACGGTGCCGATTCTGATTTTCACAAGTGTCATTAAAAATAGGAGAGCCTATATATTAAAGCATTTCGCATTAATATAGTTTAACCACCGGACGACAATTTTCAATTATCGTATGCCGGTGGTTAAACAGTACTTTAATTCTAAAACAATCAGAGGACTAGTTTGCCTTTGAAAGCAGGGTTGTTCTATCTGATGGCACTTCCCTTAACAGCGTAATAGAAGATGTACAGGTAACTGATTGCAGGAACAATAAATGCCCATGTGTAACCATAACTATCAGCAACAAAACCCATGATTGGAGGAATGATTGCACCACCAAAGATCATGGTGTTGATAACACCTGATGCTGTACTCAGTTCGGCTGTATCAAGATCCTTCACTGCAAGTGTAAAGATATTGGGGAACATGATTGAATTGAATAAACCTATGGATACTATAGTCCACAAGGCAACCTGACCGGTACCGAAGGAAGTAACGATATCAAGAAGAGCGGCTACCAGGGCAAATACTGCTAAAGTACGGGCAGCTTTACCTGTGCCAATCTGCATAATAATAAAATTAATGACGGCAATACCTAAGAAAATGAGGCCGATATTCCAGTCCCATCCGGTTACGAATGAGCCTGATACGAGTGCCAGCAGCAAAACAGGCAGAGCATAAGTGATCTTTTTTGATAGCCCGATTCCTGAAAACATAAATGAGCCGAAGAAACGGCCTACCATGGCGCCACCCCAGTAAATGGCCACATATTTGGATGCATCAGATTCTACGAAGCCAAGTTTATTAACAAAATAATTGATCATCAAACTACCGTTACCAACTTCAGCTCCTACATAGAAGAAGATGGCCAATGCACCAAGCAGCACATGCGGGTATTTCCAGACACTCTTTCTTTCAGTTGAAACCTTTTGAATCTCAGGAAGTTTGATTGCCATTATAATCAAGGCAATTATTACAATAATACAAGCCATTATTACAAAAGGCATCTGTACCGTTTCAGCTCTTTCCACTGAGGTTAACATCTCAGAAGCGCCTGTAAAAATAAATACTCCAATAATCCATGGAGCAAGCATAGTGGCGATGGAGTTTAATGCCTGTGTGAGGTTTAACCTACTCGATGCTGAATCCTGAGGGCCTAAGGCTGTAACATAAGGGTTAGCGGCAGTCTGCAGAAATACTACTCCGGCTGCAAGAACAAAGGTTGAAATCAGGAAGAGTGGAAATGATGGAATGCTTGCCGATGGATAGAACAGAAATGCTCCGATAGCCATCAGGAATAGTCCGATTATTAGAGCTCTCTTGTAACCGATCTTTTTGATATACAGTCCAATTGGAATGGAGATAAAGGCATAAGTTATAAAGAAAGCAAAGTTGAGTAATTGTGCTTCGAACTCACTGAGCTCAAAGATGTCTTTTACTTTGGCACTAAGTGTTACGATGAAAGTGGTAGCGAATCCAAAGATGAAGAAGATGGATCCAATTACCGACATTCCTACTTTATAACTGTTGGATTGTTGGGCATTCTCAATTTGATTGCTCATTGCGTTGTTTTGGATTAAGTTAATAATATACCCTGGAAAACAATAAAAGGAATGTAAAGGTATAATAACAACTTGCGAAATCCAAAATTAATTAAACATAGAAACCATCTCTTTTGCCAAATCGAAGGAAGTCGAGTACGAGGGCAATTTCACTTGCTTCAATCTCATTGGAGAGGAGGTGCTTCCGATCCTTGTTGAAGCTTTTAACGAACGATTTGATATCGTCATGACTGGTTCTGATACAGTTAAGATAATGATCAATTGCTTTCTCCTTATTGCCAAGTGAGAAGGCAACATGGCCTGCATTCATAAAATCATACGTGTTTGGTTCCAAGCTGAGCAGCTGATTGTAGTATTTTTCAGCTTCAGCATTTCTTTTAAGCAAAAACAGGCACCAGGCAACAGGTCTCATGGCAGCAGCTGAACCCGGATTAGCAAATTCAATCCTGTAAAAGTATTCCAATGCCTCCTCTACCTTTCCCATATTTAAATAGCAGGTACCGATTGATGCATTTATTCGCTGGTTTTCAGGTTCAAGAAGTATCAGCTCAAGATAGATATCTAGTGCAGCTTTCGTGTCTCCAAGCGCCATATGACATTGTGCCAGTTTTCTCAATAACCAGTTGTGATTTGTGTCAAAGAGATCAGCCCTTTGGTACAAGGTAATTGCTTCATGGAAGTAGCCAAGCTTCTGTTTGCTGTATCCGGCTTTTTCATAGAGTTCAGCATAATTCTCACCCTTTTCAATAAGGTAACTGAAAAGTTTCAATGCTTCTTCAAAATGGTCATTGTCAAAATAGAAATTGGCTATTTTACGGTAAAAATCATGATCCTGTATTATTTCTGACAGAACAACAGATTCCTGAATTTCAAATCTCTTAATGAAAACATCCCCAATCTCATTACGTAGTGGGTGAAGCTTAAAAAACCTGTACATATCCTGGATGTACTGAATAACAATTCTCTTTTTTGCCAGTGAAGGATCTGATAACTCTTCATTCTTAAGTTCAGCCAACTGTTCTCCCTCACCTTCAAACATCTGAATCATCATGTTCTTCTGCTGTGTAGGCATGTTCCGCAGGTTAAATGCAAAGGAAAACTTATCAGAATTGCACATATACATGGAAAGATCAAGTCCTTTAAGAATTGCTGCCTTGAACGACTCGCTTTCACCAGTCAGGGCTTCCTGTACAGCATAATTCTCAGCATAAAAGGGAATGAACCAGTTGGGCAGATCATTAAAGAAAGGAAATGACTTCAGCATTGCAAATGCACTCAGGAATACATCAACTCCTTCCATTTGCATATTGGTAAGTTCTTCCAGCTTACGCACCAGACCCGGCTGACTATCGAAATACTTTTCCCAGTCTGGATTCTTATCCGGTGATTCGCCTGACTTCAGAAGACTCTCCAAATCAAGCTTTTCATTCAGATCTTCATTGAATTTAATAACCTGGGGTAATATCTCATCCTGAAATTTGCGTGTCACCTTTTCTGTATCCTTTGACCTGTGAAACTGTATCAGCATAGTCAAAGCATCTTCATGGAAGCTCGGTTGATTCTTTAGATGGTCCAATCTGGATGTAAGAGCTGGGAAATAATGGAATCTATTATCATAAAGGAAAATGGAAAGTAATATTCCAAACAATGCCCTCTGTGAAATCTGAGAATCGGGATTTTCATATAGATCGATTAAAATACTGATGCGCCGGACATCAAACGTGCGGATAGCCCCCAGTGTCAGGGCACTTACCATCATTGATTTCTCAAACCAGGGTATTGACGAACTGTCGAAAATACTGACAACTACCTGTTCATCATTTTCTGAAAATTTATCAGTCAGCCACAGGTTATAAAAAGCACGGGATATTGCATTGCGGTGATTCCTGGCTGATTCACTTTCTGATTCATCGTCAAAAAGTGAAGCACTGCGTAGTATATCCTGTAATTCGTTGTCGAATGTAAGTCCCATCAGGTTTTCTGAGAGGTCTTCATTTTCCTGGGAGGCATGCCGGTCAGTGTCGGCCTTTATCGAAGCTAATCTGCTTCCTGAACTACCTAATAGATGTAACTTGATCAGGTCGGCCATTTCATATAATGATGTGATAAGCTTTCCATATATCTGCTTTCCCATCGGGTCATTGATGCCTTTGCCTGTATATGCCAGTATATTATTATAGGTAAACCTGATTTCATCAATATCAGCCTGAAAGCGCTCGGATGAATGCTTTGCAAGATGTTCAACAGCTTCAAATACTCTTTGTTGCCTGAGTAATTCCACTACTTTGCCATACCATTGATCAATTTCGAATATTGTCATCATTATAAATTTAATGTATGTATTGGTATGCTATTCTGACTTGCCTGCTGCTACGGATTATGATAGTCTACCATATTTCAATATTCTATGCTTCAAAAATCATGCATTTCTTAAATAACTGACAAAATGACCTCAAAAGCTGAAAACTAACAAATTGGTTTAAAGAAATACCTTGAATGATAATTGCAGTTAAATAATGTGAAGGTGAGGAGAAAAGAGTAACATTTTAAGCATTAATTCGTTTGATTAAGTAACCTTTTATTCGCACTTACGTCTTAATTATTATCCGGAACCATTAATTTCAAGGCTATGTTTACGAATTATATCCAGAGTGCCATCCGCAATTTTAAGAAGAACAGGTTCTATTCAATCATCAACATCCTGGGGCTTTCATTAGGCATTACAGCAGCTGCTTTCATTCTGCTATATATAACTGAAGAGCTGGGATATGACAAGCATTTCAGAGACCACGAAAAAATATACCGACTTGAAAGTGATTTTACAATCAACAACAAGCACGATAAGTTTGCACTAACCTCCCTGCCACTGGGGCCGGTGTTCAAGATGGAAATGCCTGAAGTTGAGTCCTACGCTAGGTTCCTTAATAACGAGAATGTTGTTCTTAAATATGGTGACAAAGAGTTCTATGAAAAGAAGGCATTCTTTGCAGATTCAGCGGCACCGGTGATGTTTACGCTTGATTTTATAGATGGTACGGCTGAAGGTTCTTTAGCTGACCCCTTCACTATGATAATATCAGAATCTGTTTCCAAAAAGTACTTTGGAGAACAACCTGCTTATGGGAAAACACTGCTGACAGGCGAGGGCAGAGGTTACAAAATTACCGGGATCTTTAAAGATCTTCCCCCAAATACCCACATGCCTTTCGATATACTGATGTCAATTGAATCCTTTGCCACCATTATAGGAGAGCAGCGATATAGGAGCGTAGAGCCTGAAGCATTCTGGAATGTTGGTTTCTATACATTCATCAAATTGAATGACCCAGCTGATATTGCTGTAATTCATGTAAGGTCAAAGGCATTTTATGATAAGTATATGAAAGCTGTCGGGGATCCCTTGAATGCAACTTTTTCCTTGATGACCACGCGGCTGGATCAGATTCATCACACATCCAAACTGACAGGTGATTTCCCGGTAGGGAATAAAAGTTATCTCTACCTGATGGGACTTGTAGGGGTGATGATACTGGTATTGGCAGCCATAAATTATATGAATCTGGCGACAGCCAGAGCTACCAAAAGAGCACGGGAAATCGGATTACGCAAAGTGTCAGGGGCAAACCGGTTTCAATTGGCATGGCAATTTATTACCGAAAGTCTGGTGTTATCCGTGATTGGATTGATCATATCGTTCGCCCTGATACAGTTACTACTTCCCTTTTTCAATGAAATGGCTGACAAACAGCTTGAACTGAGTATATTTCAGAATCCGCAAATCTACCTTCTCATCGCTGTTATAGCCGTATTGACAGGATTGTTGTCAGGTCTCTATCCAGCGCTTTATTTGTCATCTTTCCAGCCATCCAATGTACTCAAGGGCAAGATCAACATAGGCCGACAGAGTGGGTGGCTTCGTAAAGGACTAGTAACGTTCCAGTTAATCATTTCCGTCATAATGATCACCGGTACTATTATTATCTACAACCAGTTGAACTACATGAGGAATGCAGATCTTGGATTTGAAAAGGAAAATATTATGGTACTAGAAGTTCAGGATACAACTTTCCTTAAGAGAATGGATAGTTTCAGAGAAGAGTTAAAGGAAAATCCGAATGTCCTTGCCACTGCTATGTCACGAACAGTACCAGGCGCCGGCAATGGAATACAGCTTATGAGGGTTGAGAAAGAAAACAAGATGGAGGAGTTTGTACTTAATAATATCCCATGTGATCATGATTTTGCTACCCTGTTGGGCCTGGAATTTGTACAGGGAAGGAATTTTAACCGTGAAATGAAAACCGATGATACTACTGCTGTAATCATCAATGAAGCAGCAGCTCTGGCCCTTGAATGGGGCGATAAAGCATTGGGTAAAAAGATCAACATGGACTTTGAAGTAGATGGCACTGGTGGACATGATCTCAGAGTTATTGGAGTAGTCAAGGACTTTCATTTCACTTCATTACATAATAAAGTTGAACCTATGGTCCTGTTTATCCCGAGATTTCCCATGAATGTATTAACAATACGACTTAATGAGAAATCTGGAGAGAATACTTTAAATTTTATCAAATCAAAATGGGAGAGCTTTGGTAATAACAGGCCATTCGACTATTATTTCCTCGACGAGAACTTTGACAATAAATATTCTGCTGAAGCCAAGCTGGGCAAAGTTTTTGCAACTTTTGCATTGCTATCTATTATTATTGCCCTCCTGGGAATGTTGGGACTTTCATCCTTCGTCACAGCACAAAGAACCAAGGAAATAGGCATAAGAAAAGTGCTTGGTGCTTCAGTTGAAGGGATTGTCGGACTTCTTTATAAGGAATCGATTATACTGGTACTCATTGCATGCGCCATAGCACTGCCAGTTTCATGGTACCTTATTTCTGATTGGCTCGACAATTATGCCTACCATATCTCACTTTCATGGGTTACATTTCTGGTAGCCAGTTTGACAGCCATACTTGTTTGTATTGCATCTGTAAGCTATCATACTCTTATGGCAGCCAACTCTGATCCGGTGAAATCCATCAAATATGAATAAAGACATTTAACAGGTTTCAGAGGTTGATAATTTAAGTGCCAGAGATTGAAAATTTGAGTACCGGAGATTGGTAATTTAAAGTGCCGGAGACTGGCTTATAACCCCTGGAATTATAAACTACTGATTGGAGACGACTAATTTCTTGAATTCCTTATTGCGCATTTTGAAATGTTTGAGTCCTTCTTCGGTGGCTATGCCCCTAATAAAGTTTTCAAACATCACTTCAAACAATAGTTTGAAAGAGAACTTTTCAGGAGGAAAGAATAATGGATTATGCAGGTCAATCAAGCGACTGATATATAAGCGTGATAGCAGTTCTATACTGAGGTCATTTCGATACATACCCTGTGAAATACCCTTTTGAATATTGATCCCTATCTTCTCAAAGATAAAATTAATCCTTGATTCTATATGTTGCTGATAAATCTCCGGATAAAGAGACTGCAGTTCAAGAGTTACAGCTGGTGATATTTCATTGAATCTGTCACTTACTTCACTGCTGACAGTAAGCAGGATGTCAATGGCATTGATTCCGTCGAAGTTGTATTTCTCAAAGATTGAAGTGAATGTTTTCCTTTCGAACTCCAGTACCTTCTCAACCAGTACATTCTCGGAAGGGGCAAACTTCTTTAACTCTTCAATGTCGATTGATAAATTGCGGCAAATATTATCGAAGGTAAGGTTCCTGATTCCGTTTTTTATTGATAGATCTCTAACTTCTAATAATATACGGTTGTCGTCCATTAAGCTATATCGAATTATTTTGATTACTGAAATAGTCGGCGAAAATACGAAAAAACAATATCACTTTATGGCATTATGGATTAATTATGGGGTATAAATCACTTTCTTAGTGGTTAATACAGAATCCACTGTGAGGATAAAGTAGTAAACACCCGGCTTCAGACTATGTCCTTCAGCTTCAATCATTCTTGAATACTTTCCCGGTAACATTGCCTGATTGTTGATCAATTCAATAATTTTTCGTCCTGTAATATCATTTACTGATAATGAAACCTTGGCAGCATGATGTAGCTTAAATGAAAATGCAGTATTATGTGTGAAAGGATTTGGTGATACCTGTGCATCAGCATAGGGTATAAAGGATACTGATTCCGCTTTAATTATTAGTGGGTCAACAACGGCAGTCAGTATTCTCAGCTGACCATTGTGCAGACGGGTCCAAATGGGGCGAACAACATCATTCACAGCTGAAATGTTGTTGTAATCACCAAAGAAATGATCGGTGTCAGGAATAAAGGGTTCTTCACTTACCTTGAAATTAGTAAAGGTATTCCCGCCATCTTCTGAAACAGCCATGTAAACATCGGTTCTAAGATCGTTAAAGTTCCTCCTATCATAAAATACGAACCATATTTTGCCTGTCACTTGATCAACCGTCATCCAGGTAAAGAACTGATGTCTGCCGGTTTCATCGTCATTAACCCTGACCGGTTCACTCCAAGTATCGCCTCCATCTGTTGATTTAGTCAGCCATACATCCGTGTTAGTTGCTCCATAACGCTGGTCGGTAAAGTTGATATAGATGGTTCCCTTATGAGGCCCATTGCTTCTGTCGCAGTCAGTCACAGGCATTCCGTTACATCTTGATATACCTGGTATTGTCTGATCCCATCCTCCGGCGTGTTCATCAATGAAAATATCGTTTTCAAGCCAGGTAGTCCCTCCATCCAATGACCGGTCAAAAACAATACCGGCAGGTCCTGACCATGATGTGTATATCTGACCTTCAGGTCCAACGGTCGGTACAGCCCCTTCAACAGTATTATCCTCATCAATACAGTCACCTGCCACCTTGCTTAATCTGACTGCTTCACTCCATGTTTCGCCAAGATCCACAGATTTTGAGAAGCGTATAATGGAGCTGTCATTGGGATTATCACTTCCATATACATCAAATTGTGTCCATGTAACGTAGATCTCATTGTTGTATGGATTAACTATTGCCCATTCCTTATCCTGCTGTTTGCCTGGTACATATCCAATACCGGCACCGGGCGTCCATGTATTTCCAAAATCATCAGTACGCTGGCACACGATCCGATCAATCCATTCTCCGCCTGGAACAATGCTCAGATGGAAAAAGTAGAAGTTGCCCAGTGTATCAACAATTATACAGGGATCACCCCATACTCCAAGTGGAGAAGTCAGATTGCCATGTTGCCAGGTATTGCCTCCATCCAGTGAAGTATGATAATATGAAATGTTATTGGCAGCCATTATCCTTTCAGGATTTTTAGGATCCACCATTATAGATGGCTCATTAGGCGCATTGCTGGTAGTTATGGAAATATTGGGATGCTGGGCTTGGGCAATAGTTGTCATGAAGAACAGCATCAGGATAAGGGAATAATGGCTACGCATAACAGTAAGAATAAATATATATTCAAAGGTAATTCTTTTTATTTTTATGACCTCCATTGTCTTTATAATGATAACAACATACCTATGAGAAAGATTGAACTGCACTGGCAGATACTGATTGCTCTGGCGGCAGGTGTTTTGGCCGGTATATTTGCAACCCCCTGGGTTCCTTATGTAAGCTGGATGGGCGATCTTTTTCTACAATTACTGAAGATGGTTATTATCCCATTAATAGTAAGTTCAATCATAACCGGTGTTGCCGGTATAGGCAGTTCTGCCGGTATTGGGAGACTGGGCTTGAAAACAATTTCTTTTTATATCATTACCAGTCTGATTGCCATCCTGATAGGTTTGTTCCTTGTTAACACCTTTCAACCTGGCACTGGTGTCGACTTTTCATTTGTCCAGAAAGTAAAGTCTTTACCTGTCGCAGATCAGTCGCTTGGACAACTATTACTAAATAGTGTACCTGAGAACATCTTCAAGAGTCTGGGACAAGGAGATATGCTTGCTATAATAGTCTTCACTATGGTATTTGGTTATTTTACCAATATGGTTGAGCATAAACACCGACAAACAATAATAAACTTCTTTAGTGCTGTAGCGGAAGTAATGATGAAAATCACCATGGCAATCATTAAACTTACCCCATTGGGTGTATTCGCAATCATGGCTACAGTGATATCAAAATATGCATCTGATGCTGAAGCACTGGCACGACTTGCTTCAGGAATGGGCATATACATGCTGTGTGTCATTGGAGGTCTGGCTATTCATTTATTCATTGTACTTCATGGAATTCTATATACGTTAGGGAGAATAAAACCAATGAAGCATTTCAGGAATATGTCGGTTCCTTTACTTACCGCCTTTTCTACCTCATCCTCCAGTGCCACACTTCCACTTTCTATGGCGGCAGTTGAGACGAAGGATGGAGTTTCCAATAAAATTGCCAGTTTCACCCTGCCACTTGGAGCAACTATCAATATGAACGGAACGGCTCTTTATGAATGCGTGGCAGTGATGTTTATTGCTCAGGCTTATGGCATCGATCTCAGTTTTGCCCAACAAGTAACAGTCGTAATGACTGCATTATTGGCAGCGGTAGGTTCAGCAGGAATTCCCATGGCAGGTCTGGTGATGATGACTATTGTACTTAGTGCTGTTGGTCTCCCATTGGAAGGTATCGGATTGATTCTTGCAGTTGACAGATTACTCGATATGTTTCGCACCACCGTAAATGTTTATGGTGATACTTGTGCTGCCGTGGTAATTGCCAAATCAGAAGGCGAAAAGCTTAATGTGTGATTATTTACGATATTTTTGCACTTTATTGAATTTAACCCCAACCATTTACTTTTATTGAAACCAGGATTATGACAAGATTGAAAACCTCTCTACTTACTTTGGCCGGAGTGCTGATCTTTATGAATCTCACTGCACAGAATTGGCAGACCTATTATGAACAATCAAATTTCACTGAAACTCCGCGTTATGAAGCCACTATAGATTATTGCCAACGACTTAACCAGGCTTCAACGAATGTCAGTATGAGAAGTATCGGCAAGAGCCCTCAGAGCAGGGATATTGAGATGCTTATTGTGGACAAGGATGGCTTGGTTGATCCCACGATGATCAGAAACAAAGGACGACTGATTGTATTGATTGAAGCATGCATCCACCCGGGCGAACCTGAAGGAAAAGATGCCGCCTTAATGCTTGTACGTGACCTGGTCATTGATAAAAAGAACAGAAATCTACTAGATAAAGTCAGTTTACTGGTTATCCCAATATTTAATGTTGACGGACATGAGCGCTTTGGCCCTAACAATAGGATCAACCAGAATGGACCTGAAGAGATGGGATGGCGCACTACAGCCAATAACCTAAATCTCAATAGAGATTTCCTGAAGGCCGATGCACTTGAAATGCAACATTGGCTTAAAATGTACAATACCTGGCTCCCTGATTTCTTCATTGATATTCACACTACCGATGGGGCTGATTACCAATATTCCCTGACTTATGATGTGGAAAAATATGGATATCTTGATTCAGGACTCACCAGATGGTTGAACGATATCTATGAAACTCGTCTGGATAAGGGAATGGCAGATGCCGGCTACAAGATATTTCCCTATGTGCAGTTCAGGAAATGGCATGATCCACGCAGCGGACTACGTAAAGGTGCCGCCCCTCCTTTAGTTTCAACCGGATATGCTGCTGCACAAAACCGCCCGGCTGTTCTGGTGGAGACTCACATGCTTAAGGATTATAAAACAAGGGTATCATCCGTTTATGAGTTTCTGGTACAAACGCTATCCATAGTAAATCATCAGAATGAAACGCTGAAAACCCTGATCAGTATGGCCGACAAGTCAACTGCTTCACCTAACTTCAGGAAAGAACCTTTGCCTGTTTCATTTGTAAACAGTACCAAAGACAGTATTATGACAGATTATAAAGGTTATGACTATACGATTAAGAAAAGTGACCTTACCGGTGGAGATTGGTTTGTATATGATCCGAAAAAGCCGGTAACCATGAAAGTTCCCTTCTTCAATAAGAATTTTCCTGATAAGACCATAAAATTGCCTTCAGCTTATATTGTACCGGTTGAGTGGACAGCAGTAATTGAAAAACTGAAACTTCACGGTATCAAGATGAATACACTAATAAAAGACTCCTCCATAAATGTCACCATGCTCCACTTTAAGGATTATGAATTCCGCAAAACACCCAATGAAGGGAGGAGTATGGTTAGTGTTAGCACCATTGAGAAGAAAGAGAAGCGACTATTCCATGCCGGGTCAGTTGTTGTTCCAACAGATCAACGTACCGCAAGAGTTATAGCTTTTTTACTTGAGCCTACTGCTTCAGGTTCTTTGGTGGAATGGGGTTTCTTCAATACTGTATTTGAACAGAAGGAATATGGCGAAACCTATGTAATGGAAAAGTTGGCGAGAGAAATGCTTGCCAATGATCCACAACTAAAGAAAGAATTTGAAGAAACTGTTAAGGATAATCCTAAATATAAGGATAATCAATGGGAAATGCTCAACTGGTTTTATAACAGATCGGCATACTCCGACATGAATTACCTGGTTTACCCGGTAGGGAAGATTTACTAAGTAAGGAAATTTGATAATTTCTAATAAAAGAGGCTGCTTTATTATAATGCAGCCTCTTTTATTAGTTCTATCAGCAACTACACACTCTTCTTTGCCAGATAGAAATCAACCATTTCATAATCACTCTTTTCACGTTCTTTCATTTCTTCCACTGTCCTTGGTGGAGGTACAATTACCTTGTCGCCGGGCTGCCAGTTCAATGGCAACACTACGCCATGCTTTGCTGACACCTGCATGGCCTTAAGCACCCTGATCATTTCGTCCATATTACGCCCCACATTCTGAGGATAATACATGATGAGCCTTACTTTACGCTTAGGATCAATGAAGAAAACAGCCCTGACTGCAGATGTTTCGCTCTCATTAGGCTGCAACATACCATACAATTTTGACACTTTCATGTCGATATCCGCAATAATCGGGAATTTCATAAGGATTCCCAAATTCTTATGTACGTTATTGATCCATGCAAGGTGTGCATGTATGCTGTCAATACTCAATCCGAGCAATTTGGTATTAATTGCTGTGAACTCTTCCTCTCGAACTGCAAAGCCCGACATTTCAGTTGTGCAGACAGGCGTAAAGTCGGCAGGATGAGAGAAAAGTACAACCCAGCTACCCTGGGCAAATTCAGAGAATTTAATGCGTCCCTGAGAAGTATTGGCCTCAAAGTCGGGGGCTATATCACCGATTCTTGGTAAAGAATTTATTTCCTGGTTTACAGGTGTGTCCATAAAGTAGTTTTTTGATTATTGATTATCTTGATTTAACAAACCGGCGAACTATTGCAGAGGGTTGGTCCTTGAATTTAAGTTCAATAAAGTAAATTCCCGGTTGTATGTTTTCTACCGGTAATAGCAGATTATTTGTTCCTTGTCTAATTGATACATCCTGTTTGTTAACCTGATTTCCTAGCAAGTCATATACTGAAAGAACTGCTGTATTTGACTTGTCAGCATTGAACATGACATTTGTCAGGTTCACAGCGGGGTTTGGATAGATCTTAACTGAATTGTTCACGATCTCATTGGAAATACCTAAGGTTCCAGTGGCAGTGAATGAACCTATCATACCAAGTTCAACATGAGGAGTGCATACATAATCATAAGTTCCGGCAACTTTAACAACATAGTCAAACTGATCAACTGCTGCGGTTAATGGACTATCCCAGGAGGTAGCAGCTGCCGGTATGTTGGAAGAAGTAGTTGTATGAGCTCCGCTAGTCCATACCCATCGGATGGTATCACCTACGGTTACATTGAATACCTTAGGACTGAATGTATTTGATTGTTGTGTAACAACCTTTATGGTTGCTTTCGCTTGAAATGACAGTATCAGAAAAAGGCCCGAGAGTAAAATGGTAATATTTCGTTTCATGAGCTTGATAATTTGAGTTAAATAGAAGCGTATGATTAAAATTCTAACAATTTCCATGGTTAAAAGTTTTTCCATGATTTAATGCATTCATGAATTTTAGAAATATTATGAAAACAGTAAGTTACAGGAATGGAATCTCAAGAATTTTGACTTATAAGATCTTATAAGATCGATGTTGCTATATGGTACTCTGCTGATGCTTAAAAATGATACTAGCCGGCAATAAATATACCTTGCCGGATATTCAACATTGTTAAATGATGCTAATTGATTAGTTCCTGAACTTAATTGTGACTTCCACAATCTCAGGTCGGTTGCCAATACGTACCGGTGGACCCCATGATCCAAAGCCATTGGAGACATAGAAATGAGAGTTTCCTTTTTTCAGGTACCCAGTACTCACTTCAAACATTGCCTGAGTAATGTAGTTAAGCGGCCATAACTGCCCATGATGGGTATGGCCTGAGAATTGCACATCTACCCCTGCAGCTTCTACTTTCTCCAACTCAAAAGGCTGATGATCCATCATGATAACAGGTAAAGAAGTGTCAATTCCCTGCAGAATCTCCTGAATTGTTTTACGTCTTCCGCTGCTATTCTTGGACCTGTCCTCGCGACCAGCGATATAGAAGGCATCAGCAATTTTCATGGTTGTGTCGCGAAGGAAAATGATATTATGTGCTTCCAAATAGGCTACTGCTTTCGACACACCGCCAATATACTCATGATTGCCGGTGATGGCATAAACTCCCATGGGAGCTCTCAGTCGGGTGAGTACTTCTCCAAGGTTATGACGAATAACCGGTTCAAGGTCTTCATCTACCACATCTCCTGCAAACAGTATGATATCAGGCTGAAGCTTCTCCATCTGATTGACAAGAATATTCATACGCCGCGGACCGATAACTGTACCCATGTGGATATCAGTAGCCAGTGCTATCTTCAGTTCCTTTAATCCGTTTGCGCTTTTGTCCAGCTCAATAGTAAGTTTCCTGATTTTTGGATTGATTGCATTGATATGCCCGGCAACAATAGTTAGAAATATTACAACGATGCTGGTGACCAGTAATCCCGTTTTGAATTTCCAGGTGTAAACAGCCTGTGGGAGGAAGCCAATGAAATGATCGCTCAATCTTACCAGATCAATCACAAGCACCAGCAGGAAGAAATAGAGCATGGCTGCCAGCCAAAAAGAACCGGTCCAGGTAAGAGCATCCGTAAAATAAGAAATATGGAACCGCTCAATAACCCTGCCTAGTATATAAGACCAAACAATAACCCAGAATCCAACCTTTAACCAGGTAAAAAAACCGGTAGAGGGATTCACCAGTTGAATCCCCCTTACGTAGATATAGTAGTTGATCAGAAAGTAAATCAGCAAAACAATACTGAAGAAAAGTACAAACATGCCCGTTTTCATTAGAAAAAATTTACGTCACATAACAAGCATCTCAATTTTTTGTTTGTGAAATCCCAGAATATAAGCTACGGCAACTTTACTTTCTCGAATCAATATATTTCATGAGATCCTCTTTTGAACTGCTGAAACTGAATGCCTCCGCTACTATATAATAGTTTTCTTTATCCACCGTATAATCCCAGGCGAATTTAGCTATTTCAAGTCGCCCGCTTTCAAAGGCAAATTCCAATACAATATCCTTGACCTGATTGGAAGTGAAGCATGGATTTGACTTTATGATATTCCGGGCAAGTGCCATTTTAGTGGATTTGAAGCTTTCCTGCCTGATAGATTGGATCATGTCATCAAATTGAGCCGGGGAGACATTACACGGTACAATTGTGGGAGGTGCTACAGGTGGTTCCACCGGTGGCAAGTAATCATGCGGATGACGGTCATACGACTGCACATAATCATGCAACATGAAAACAGTGGACAAGTAGGTGAAAGCATCGTAAACAAAATAGAAATTATGCTTATCAACTGTATTTACAAAGGCATGCCGTGCAAAATCAAGTCTGAGGTAGTCGTCATTGAACAGGGCGGCTATGCTCTTCACCTGCTCAGCGGTCATGCAGTTTTCCATAGCGATGGCAGCAGCCACATCAAGCTTCAGGTTCTCATTGCTTTGCATCATTACTGACTTGTGTTTTTGCCTGAAAATATTCTCCGGCAATGGCCCTCTGCAGTTCAATGGATTTTGTGCATAAATGCCAGTAGCCAAAAGGCTGATAAATAGAATTGCGATAATTGATCTCATAAATTTGGTGTCTGTTTCTAAGTTATGGGATTAAATTAATTCAATATGCGAAATGTTCTTACTGTTAACTACTTCATCCATTCAAACATCCTGTAGTGTTCATCACTCATTCCTATGCGCTTGTATACTTCCCGTGCACTCGTGTTGGTGTTGTCAACATACAGTCTTATACCGGCAACGTCGTCATGCTGAATAACCAGGGCTTTTATATAGTTATACATGAGTTTGAAAACCCCCGCATTACGCATTTCAGGAGTGACATAAACGGATTGTATCCACCACACCCAATTATTTCGCCAGTCACTCCATTCAGGGGTAATCATTAAACAGGAGCAGAGAGATCTTTCTGATTCACCCACAATATAAAAACCTTTGAGAGGATCATCAAAAACTGCCTGTACCCCGTGTGTTGCTGTTGTTTTCTTTAAAATCATTCCTTCCGTTTCCAGAGCCATTTTAACCTGACTTTCAACAATAAATGCCATATCTTCTAGTGTTGCATGTCTAATTGTAATCTTTTCCATCGTTAGAATGTTTAATGTCAATAATCCGTTCATCAGGATGCCGGGTCACTATCAGAAGAAAATGCTTAATTTTGCACCTCTTTTTCAGTGAATGATTTACACCACAAATATATCAGAATAATCAAAACATCCAAATGATATGAGCGAGCAGATAAAACATGAATGTGGTATTGCCATGGTTAGATTGCTCAAGCCTTTGGAGTATTACCTGAGCCGTTATGGCACATCAACATGGGGTCTTAACAAACTTCACCTGCTGATGGAAAAACAACACAACCGCGGACAAGACGGCGCCGGTATTGCCTGCATCAAGTTTGACCCGGTACCCGGTAACAAATATATTGACAGGCATCGTTCCAATACAAATACCCCAATTGCGGATGTCTTTAATGCTGCTTATGGTGAAATAAACAAGTATACTAAAGAGTTTCCGGGCCGTATCAATGATCTTCAGGGACTGAAACATGCCACAGGATTTGCCGGTGAACTATTTATGGGCCATTTACGCTATGGTACTTTTGGCAAGAATAGTGTCCAGAATCTACATCCTGTTTACCGTGCCAATAACTGGATGACCCGCAATCTGGTACTTGCCGGCAACTTCAATATGACCAATGTGGATGAGCTCTTCAACAGACTTGTAGATCTTGGTCAATATCCGGTGCAAACATCTGATACTATCACTATTCTTGAAAAGATCGGACATTTTCTGGATGAAGAAAATGAACGGTTATATACCAAATATAAGAGTGAAGGGCATAGCAAAAAGGAGATAACTCCTTTGATTGCATCATCCCTGGATGTTGCAGGTATATTGAAGAATGCCTCCTATAGCTGGGATGGCGGTTATGCCATTGCCGGGATGTTCGGGCATGGCGATGCCTTTGTATTCCGTGATCCTGCCGGAATCCGTCCTGCTTTCTTTTACCAGGATGATGAAGTAGTAATTGTAGCCTCAGAGCGGCCGGTGATCCAAACAGCCATGAATGTCCCCTTCCATAAGATCAAGGAGATCAATCCGGGTAATGCACTAATCATCCGTAAAGACGGCACCACTGCACAACATCAGATACTTAATCCTGCTCCGCTGAAAGCCTGTTCCTTTGAACGAATATATTTCAGTCGTGGTACCGATGTAGAGATCTATCGTGAACGTAAAAGACTGGGCAAGGCGCTTACTCCTGCCATACTGGATGCTGTTGGACATGATATCAAGAACACCGTATTCTCCTATATACCCAATACCGCTGCCGATGCATTTTACGGACTGGTAGAGGAACTTGACCACTTCTGCGATAATATCAAAAAAGATCAGTTGCTGAAAAATGCCGGGAACCTAACGCCGGCAATCATCGACCAGATCATGACCCTTAAACCGCGTATTGAGAAAGTGGCTGTGAAGGATATCAAGCTGCGTACCTTCATTACACAGGATAATGCTCGTGATGACCTTGTCGCGCATGTGTATGATGTTACCTATGGGGTAATAAATACCGGTACCGATAATCTGGTGGTAATTGATGACTCTATTGTGAGGGGTACCACACTTAAGAAAAGTATTATAAGGATACTTGATCGGTTGGGTCCCAAGAAAATTGTTGTTGCTTCATCGGCACCACAGATCAGATATCCTGACTGTTATGGTATTGATATGGCCATTCTTGGTGATTTCATTGCCTTCAATGCTGCCATTGAATTATTGCGTGAAACCAATCAGGCACATATCATCAACGAAGTTTATCGTAAATCAAAAGAACAAGAATTCCTACCAAAGGAACAGGTAGTGAATTTTGTAAAAGACATTTACCGCCCATTTACTGCCAGTCAGATATCTGCCAAAGTATCTGAACTGGTAACGCCTCAGGGATGCAATGCCGAAGTTCAGATTGTATACCAGACCATTGAAGACCTGCATCAGGCCATTCCCAATAACACAGGCGACTGGTACTTTACAGGTAACTATCCTACACCCGGTGGTAATAAAGTTGTTAACCGGGCATTCATAAACTATATTGAAGGACGGAACGAAAGAGCTTATTGATCTAAAAGCTGAATGGATGCCATTGTAGCCAGTAATAAAACACAAAGATCTGCAAGGCGAAAAACAGCACTAGAATGGCACTTCTGCATTTGTTTTGGTAAAGCCAGGTTCCTACTATAATAGTTAAAGGGAAAAGCACTGAACCAAATCGGGGCATAGATCCTACTGAACCTGAACACAGGGGTACCAGGATACTCAGCCAGATGAATATATTTAAACTCAGGGGATTTCGTTTCCAAATGAACGCCGAAAAAACGATCAGCAATATTGTGAATACCGAATTGAATTGAGTAGGGAAGTCCCCGCTTCTGAAAAATGAGAGGAAAGGAAGTCTGAACTCCCTATACCAACCTGCCTGGGCTATACTGAAAGCAAAATAGTGATCTGTCATCTGTTTCTGATACACCAGGTAAAGCAGGAATGCTATAGGTCCGGTAATGAATAACAGTGATTTAAGGATATTCCTTCTACTGAATAAAGTCTTAAGATCCAGTTTATACCCAACAAGAATATTTTCCCTTTCCAAATAATACAAGTAGAGCGGCACCAGCGCAATTATACCGAATGGTCGTACAAGAGCCAGCGGGAATAGCAGGAATGGGATGAAGTAATATTTTCGGTTATGAATGGAAATAAAAGCGAAGATCAGGAGGGTAAAGAATAAAGCTTCCGAATACATCATGGAGAAATAGTAATGAAACGGAAACAACAGGAATACCAGACTGCAGTAGAGTGACCGCTTTGGATCGCGGGTAAACAATTCACAGAAGATATAGAAACCAATAAAAGCAAGCGTTGAGAACAACAGGGACAAAATGAATCCACTCTGATTAAAAGTAATATGGAACAATGACATCATCACCCTGTTAAGCCATGGGTATAATGGAAAGAAGGCCCACTCACTCTGTTTGAAATCGGCATCATGACTATAACCCAGGTCTCGTACATCTGTAATCTCAGGATACCAATTATTGGCAATTTTCTCGTACCATGAAGCATCATTGCGGTTAAGTATGCTTGAATAGCCATCTAATGTGAGGACTTCAGGATTATCCAACACATAGTAAGCAAAAACGAGGTAGGCAACCTTCAGTACAATGGAGGCTGCTATTAGAAGTAAGATATTCCTTAAAAATCTATTCATTGGGTACCTGATCTTTACAGTTTGTTTCTTCAACAATAAAGGGAGGTCTTCTCTTGACATCTACTGAAATACGGCTGATGTACTCTCCAATGATCCCTATGCATAGTAATTGAATGCCACCAATAAACATAGAGCTTATCATAATGGAAGTCCAGCCTGTTACTACCTCATCCAGAATAAACTTGGAATAAAGGGCATAAAGGATGATTAAAAAGGCGATTAAAGAGAAAACAAAGCCCAGAAAGGTAGCAATCTGAAGTGGGAAATTGGAAAAAGAAGTAATCCCGTCAAGAGCCAGTCGCATCATCTTTTTGAAGGTATATTTGGTTTTACCGGCTTTCCGTTCCTGACGTTCGAATTCTACGCCTGTTTGTTTAAAGCCAAGCCAGGCAATCTGACCCCTCAGAAATTTACTGCCTTCGCCCATATTGATCAGATGGTTTGCAACCTCGCGGGATATTAATCTGAAATCACCTGTGTCAACCGGTATGTTGAACGAGGTAATCTTCTTCAACAGTTGATAGAAAATCCTGGCAGTGAGTTTTTTAAAGACTGTCTCTCCCTTTCGTTGTATCCGTTTTGCGTATACTACTTTGAAACCTTCCAGGTATTTGGCATACATTTCAGGAATCAATTCAGGAGGATCCTGCAAATCACCATCAATAATAACTATTGCTTCTCCATAAGAGTGGCCAATACCTGCCATTACAGCATTCTGATGCCCGAAATTGCGGCTGAAGCTTACATAGCGTACAGTACTGTCCTTAGCCGCTTGTTCTTTTAGCATGGTAAGTGTTCTGTCTGAGCTGCCATCGTTGACAAAAACCAGTTCATAATTGATATTCATTGCTGAAACACACTTATGAAGCCGTGAAATCATTTCAACGACAACCTGTTCTTCATTAAAAACAGGTATAACAATGCTCATTTGTAATGTATGCTTCAATTCCATTTCAGCTATGTTTAAAAGATCTGTATGTATTCATCACTTTGAAATCAATGAATGAATTTTATCTTGTTCATTGCATAGAATGCCATTTTCAACAACAGCCATCCATGTGAGAATCTAGAAATGTTTGTTTCACCATATTTACGTGAATGGTATCTGATAGGTACTTCAATGAACTTAAGATTCAATTTCGCAGAACCGAATATAAGGTCAAAATCACCAAAAGGATCAAAGTTTCCAAAATACGACCTGTTTGCTTTTAGCTTTTTATAGTTGGAAGCTGTGAGTACTTTGGTGCCACATAAAGTATCCTTTATCCGTTGACTGAGGAGCCAGGAGAACATGACAGAAAAAAATTTATTGCCAAGGATATTCAGCGTGCGCATAGCTTCCTCTTCCATGGGATAAACCAGCCTAGTGCCGTTTATATATTCTCCTTTACCTGTGGCAATGGCATTGTAAAACTTGGGAAGGTCTTCGGGTGGTACTGTAAGGTCGGCATCAAGGATCATCAGGATATCACCGGTGGCATGCTCAAAGCCAAGTCGAACAGCATCTCCTTTGCCTTTGCCTTTCTGAACAAGGAACTTAATATCCCGTTTCTGTACCCATTTGCCACACACTCTCTTAATTTCATTCAAAGTGCCATCAGAAGATCCTCCTTCAACAAAGAGGATTTCCGTATGACTTCCCATCTCCGGAACTCTTTTCACTGCATCTTCAATATTTCCCTCCTCATTCCTTGCAGGTATAATTACGCTCACTGAGAATTCCCTGTTGTCGGCAGGGAGTGTTTTAGGCAGTCGTGCTATAATATAACCAGTAAGGCACATGCTGTTTATAAGTGGCAGATAAGCTAGATATTTATTGAAGAACCATGAAATCAGCGGTATATATAAAGGCATCAGATAGCGCTTTCCTGTTTTTACCACATCATACCCTTCAAGAATCAACAGATTCACAACATCAGACCTGTTTAGCCAGTTGAGCCTTTTGTGAGGCATCTTAAGATTTAACTTTTGAGCGAAACTCAGGAGTGGTTCCCAGAAAAAATTGTGATAATTGATTATAATACGGGTGTCAGGGTTACATACCTCCTTTAATCTGTTAAAAACTTTCTGTATATCCTCAAGGTAACCAAGTGTGTCAGATATAATAATGTAATCAAACTTCTCACTGAGTTCCATGAATTCTGCATCCTGTTCTCTGAAAATCAGATGAGGATACTTCTCCCTGGCAATATCAATCATAGCAGAAGAAATGTCAATCCCTACGCCATAAGAAGGTTTAACAGCATTCAGCAGAAAACCTGTACCGCATCCTATCTCCAAAACCCTTGAGTTCTCAGGAATATTGAATTTGAAAAAGCGGAGCAGATTCTTATAATAGTGACTACTTCGCCTGATATAGCTCTCCCTTTTAGAGGCAATGAGGTCTAAGGACGAAATCAGTTTAAGCTTATTTATAGAGGTAGAATCCATTATTTAAATTGTAATAAACCAACTTCCACTTTTTCAGGGATATAATTAATGACTTCAAATTTAACATCTGACTTTACCAGATATCTCAATTGATCAACATCAGCTCCAATGATGGCGATTGTATTACCATGCGTTGCTTTGATGACATCTATATTTACTGATTTACCGTCAAAGGTAGTAAGCTGACTCTTGTATGTATCAAAAATATAATATTTAGGGTAAAGTCTTGACAATAAATTGCCATAATGATTCCAGCTATAGGTATTGGCAAAATAAGCAGCTGCAATAGGTGATGGTCCGGGATTAATTCCAATAACGGCATCAGCCTCTGAAACGGTTTTCATCCATGCCTTCTCGTAACCTTGATTAGTATCCGTTGAAAACAATTTATTTCTAGAATCAAGACCGTAAGTAATTAAGAAAATGGATAAGGGTATAATCACTATTGTAATGGCAATTCCTCTGGATATTTTTGATTGAATCCGTGCGAAGAGAAAAGAAAGGATGATGATAAATGCTGTTATTGAAAGAGCTTCATAAGGCAATAGATAAGATGACTTTGGATGCTTTGCAGTTATTAGGAATCCAATGGTTTGAGTTAAAAGGATAGCCGCTAATAAAATAGTTTCTTTATTCCATGGCTTGCCAGTTATCCATTTGCTCAAAAGCAAAGCGGCTGTGCCAATAAAAACGATTAAATAAAACACTGAATAGACTGGTTCTGATACAATCAAATTACCAAGCGCCTGCAAATAACTAGTTGGCTCGATCACTGTGACTGAGCCGGTACCATATATTCCTGAATGAATAAAAAGTTTAATGAACCACCATCCCATCCTGGGATAGAGTGGAATTATCGGTATTGTAAAAATGAAAAAGGATAAAATGGCATACTTAATGAATTTCATTTTATCAGCCAGAGGTTTGTAGATAATGAGTGGAATTATCAATAATGGAGCAAAAATGATCTTAGAAGCCAATCCAAAGCCTGAGATAATTCCAAACATCAATAAATTTTTCTTCCCTTTATTTTCATCTATTAAAAACCACAATAGACAGGTGGCAGCAATCATCAACGAAGCCATTAAGAGCATACTTTCCTGCGAAGTACGCGTGAATCCATTATATAGAATCATTCCTGAAATAAAGGGACTCAACTGAAACAGAAAGGCAATCCAAAATTGCCTGGTTTTCTCCCATATCAATACAGAAAGAAGTAATAGTATGAGTGCTGTTAAGATTGCAGTGGAAATATTTAAACTCCTCAGGTAATATTCCGGATTACTTATGACATCCTCCGTCAAAGTATTACTATGATCAGTCGACAAAAGCCAGGTGCCCCATAAAATGACTGAACCAGTTATTTGCATAGGTGTTCCAGGATGATCAAAGTGGCCCACCAATCTGAAAGTTGCAATATTCAATGAATTATACAAATAGGCATAGGAAGGATCATAATCACCAGCATACCAAACCTTTTCTCTTTCTTTAATTATGCCTAAGGAAGTAATTAGGCTAATTAGAGGTATTACAGACAGTGCAAGAAAAGCCAGTATCAATATTTTTTTCTTCTGTACAGCAAACTTCATACTATCTGGCAATAAGAATATAAATGACTGTAACTGTTGGCTTGAGATTTAATTGTGTAGTTGCAAAAATAGCCAATTTAAATAGATTTCTGTTATAGGCTAATTTGCCAAAGCAGGTACTCCAGCGAAATAGTATAATGATATAGACTTCTACTTTTATTTTTGTCTAAATTTTTAATTGATACCTTTGTCAATACAACAGGTACCTGAATAATGCATTTTACGCAATCTTCAAATTAACAAGATATGAGAAGTCTTTCATTGTCGTTCAAGAACAGCAAATCTCTGGTAGTTTTATTGTTTTTAATTCTTTGCATTGCAATTGCAAGGATAGTAACATTACAGCCAAATGAGTTAAGCTGGGATGTTTTTGGATATTATATTCATTTGCCGGCACTATTTATATATAGTGACTATGGTTTGAATGACCTAAGTTGGCTTAATAAAATTGTGGAGCAGTATCAAACAACAGGCACTTTGTACCAAATCAGTTCGGGTCCTGAAAATAATCCAATTTTCTTTTTCCTGATGGGAATGTCATTTTTCTATGCACCCTGGTTTTTTATTGCTCATTTAATTGCTTCTGTATCCGGATATCCAACAGATGGTTTTAGTCTGCCTTATCAATATACTATTGCCGTTGGTGCTCTTGTATATACCGCTATAGGATTAATCTATTTAAGAAAGATTCTCATTCATTTTTTCAATGACACAATTGCTGCCATAGTCCTAATTCTCCTGGTACTCGGTACCAATTATTTCCACTTCATGACTCTTAAGAATCTGGAAACTGCAAATATTTTGTTTTTGATGGTTACACTTGTTACCTGGAATACAATAAGATGGCATCAGGAATTCAAGTTGAAGAATTTAGTAGGTATAGCTGTTTTCATTACCCTTGCAGCTCTTGCCAAACCGAGTGAGATCCTTTTATTTATTGTTCCCTTGCTTTGGGGAGTCTATAATAAACAAACATTGGCAGCCAAATGGAACCATGTTATTGCTCAAAAAAATCAGTTCTTCATTGCTATCCTAATAGCCTTAGTTGTTGCATTGCCTCAGATGCTATACTGGTTTAAAGAAACAGGGCAATTCTTTTATGATAGCTATAAGAACCCGGGTGTTGGTCTTGATTTGCTTTCACCGCATATTATACCGATTCTTTTTAGTTTCAAGAAAGGATGGTTATTGTATACACCCATCATGATTTTCTCATTAATTGGCTTTTATTACTTGTATAAGAGAGACAAATCGGTATTTGTTCCTGCAATTGTTTATTTTCTGATTTCATTCTACATTATAGCTAGTTGGACTGAATGGTGGTATGGTGCTTCATTCAGCATCAGGCCAATGATTACTCTATATCCTTTACTTGCCATTTGTCTTGGATATTTTATAGTGAAGATATCATCCAAAAAAATCTTTACAAAAAGTCTTCTTAGCATTGTTTTTGCTTTATTCATCGTATTGAATCTCTTTCAGACATGGCAATTGTGGAATTACATTCTTGATCCTTACAGGATGACCAAGAATTACTATATCGCCATCTTTGGTAAAACCCAGGTTAATGATAATGATAGACAACATATGGCCGTTGACTTCTTCGGGGGTTCAAGTGCCAAATTTCCAGGTGAAAATTATTTCAAGCATCGTAGTATTGGATACTATGATTTTGAAGAATATAATGCTGGATTGGGTGCTAATATAATCAATGATTCTATTAAAGGAAATGTACTGCGTATGGATGAAAACCTGGCTTTTTCTCCTGAAGTGCGTTCCACATTAGATGCAATGACTGATAAGGAATATGTGTGGGTAAAGGCAAGAGTTGATATGTTTATTCCTAAAGGTTACAAAGAAGAACTTCCATTGCTGGTGATCACATTTGACAGGAAGGGTGGATCATACTACTATCACTCCTATGGAATAGATACTATTCAAAACAAGCCTGGTACCTGGGGTACAGTCTATGTTGAACTAATGACTTCCGATGTGCGCAGCCGTAACGATCGATTCAAGGTATATGTTTGGCATAGGGCTAAATCTCCTATCTATATTGATAATTTAAAGGTAGATATCTTTGAACCCTAGAAGCCTAACACTATTTGAATCATTTATTATGCTTTTTTCGATAGACCCACATTGCATCATTTCTTAGCATTGAGTCTACCGAAATACCCTGAATCTTGGCTTTTTCCTTTATCTGGTCATACCATTCCTTTGAAGACATAATGTAGGTTTCAATCTCCTTAATTTTGTCATAATCATACTTTACTCCCGGAATAAAATCTTTTACAGAGTTATTGACCACCCTATAAATCAGCAGATCAGAAGTGTTATAAATTACATTGGAAGTGTCGGAAATAAAGTGATCTAACCGTTTGTTTAACTGATCCTGAGAAAGTGGATAAGAACTTCCCTTTTTAAGAATAACAATATATGCAGCGTTTTTAACAATGGGGAAGTGGTAAATAGTGTCCCTGAATGCAAGATGCGGAGCAAGTTCAGAGTTTACGGATATAACAGCTTTGTCGGGTATTAATTTGAAAGCTTCACGAACTTCCTTAACATCAATTTCTGAATGGTAATGTTCTGCTCTGAAAATTGGGATATTATTTTTCCCTAATTTATCCGTATTGTAAAAGTAGCTTGTGAAAATGAGTATCGCGAGAAACAAATATTTACTTGTAGAAGTTTTAAATACAGGGAGGAAGGCTATTAAGGCTAAGCTAATCATAGGTGCCAATTCTATGGAGTATTGATTCTGTATTCCCCAGATAATAAAATTACTAGCGAACATTTTTTGAGCAATGATTGGAAGAATCATTATTAAATACTGAGGTTTATAGAATAATGCAAATCCTCCCGAAATCAGAAACAAAAACCAGAATCTACTCTTGATACCTGCAGCCCCGGTTGACTGGGTGTCTTCAAAAAGAAGACTGAAATATTTAGCCGGATCAATAATCATCGACATTACTACTTCACTCATACTGCCTCCAACGGCACTATAGCGGGATAACTGGTCTGTACCCATTCCTTTTGAATAGGCAGGCATAATAACAAGCACAACCAATAGAAAATATGCAATGGAAAAGGCAGCAAGTCCTAACACTAACCGAGTACTGATTGAATGAGATTTACCTTGTCTTAACAATAAAAGACCAAGTAAAATAAATGCCATCCAAAGTGCCATGTTCTCTTTTGCTATCAGAATGAGAGCAAAGAATAACAGGGTTTGTTTGAGATTCCCCTTTTCAAAGTGTAGAACGAACCATGGAATCAGCATTGCTGCTACCACATTGTTATGAAAATCGAATGACAGAGCTGAAAAAATGGCCCAAAGAATGAAGAAATGGGTCATGAGTAATAAGCTTACCCATTTATTGAGTCCTTTGAATTGAGCGTAAACAAAAATCCCATACCCGCCCAATAAAATTGAAGCTATCTGAATTATCAAAAGTGTATAACTGCCAAATAAGTAGTAAAAAGGAGCATAAAGCATTGTTAGAGGTGAGAAGTGATCACCAAGGTAGGGTATTTCAGTGCCATCAATTGCAAGTAAAAAGTGAGCAGGCTGAAAATGCGCATAATTATAAAGGGCATGATTAAACATCCCCAGATCAAGTGCGAAGGTTCTGAATAAAGAATGTGGAACAATCGATGCAAGACTATAAGCTACTGCAAAAGCTATTATTACAAGAGAAAAGCAGATTGTAAAAAGGACCTTATTCTTCATTTTTTTGTTTTTCGATTTCCAACTTGTAAACATATTTTGCATCGTCCTTAATGACTGAATCCAATGGTCTATTATTTGTCTTTGCTTTATTGCTTAGAAATTCCATGGTTTCTGGATTCTGTCTGAACCTTTTTTCTATATACTTCAGCCAATCTTCCTTGGTATAATTTTTAGGTGCGGGTTTAGGATAGATCCCTTTTTTTGCAAGTTCCATGTCCGGTATTTCAAGATACGCTTCAAATTTGTATGAAGGTTTAAGTTTACCGAATGATTCCCAATAGGCTTCTTTTGTCATTCCAACAAAATGAACTGCACCATTCAAATATTGAACAACCTGAAACCCATTATGGAGTACCAGTATAATTACCGTTGTTATTGAAGCTATTTTAAGTAGGATGCCATGTGAAAAGGCCCTGTTCAACAATGCAGCTATAGGAAAAGCTAATAACACGAATATGTCAATATATGCGCGTTGTCCGTAACCTCCTCCAAACCACCACGAATACCAGCTTGAGTTAATATAAACTAGTAATAGAAGTATTATTATAGTTGCCCAGAAATATTTACGATGAAATTTAAAGAGAGGTATTAATCCAAATATAGCCAATAGCATTAGAGGAGTATATAAGAACCAACCTTTTCTATAACTAAACAGATTACTGATAATCTGGGGATTATTAAAGAAAAATCCACCACCGGAACCATAACCGAAAAATTCATATTTGCCTGTAAGAAACTTATAATAAAGAAACTGAGGTACCCAGATCAGGACAAAAGAAATAATTATTGCAGCAGTAATCCCCGGTTTTTTTATGTAGAACAGGATTCTTTCTTTAAAGTCGGTGAGAGAAGTTACATTCCAGGCTAAAAACAGGATTCCTGTAATAAAATTAATTGGACGGATCAATGTAACCAGCCCAAAAACAATACCAACTAGCACGCCTATAACCCAGGTTGGCCTGTTGAATAACCTGTCAATCAAGTACACCAGTAAGCCAATGGTAAAAAAACTATATACATGGCTCATTGCAGGTTCTCTGGTTACATATATTACCAGGTTTGTTCCTAATCCTATGATAAGCAATGTGAGAGAAGTTGCCAATTCCCCGGCTTTCATCTTCTTTAATAATAAGTAGCGTATTATGAACAAGGAAAGAACAAAGTAAAAGATACTGCTTAATACTAAAGCTAATTTATATGGTGTCGAAAACCCATCAGCCAATCCACCGGTTAATTTGAGATAATAATGCACTGGCACAACAAAAACCGATTGTAGTATAGCTACTCCCATGGTTGCCTTGAAAAAGAGTCGTCCTTCAAAACGATCGATAGTAATAAAGTTATCGTGATTGGAATCAGGGTTTTTATCAAGAAATTCCAACGAGATATCATCATAAACAAAAACGGCTGGTATCCATGCGTAATAATGCTTTACGTCACTTTCAATGATTCTTCCGCTTTGATTATATAATTTCAGTGTATAATTTGCGTAAAGAATAACAGCAGTGCAAAATAAAATAATCCACAAAGAGAGCTGTTTCATATATTTTATAATCTGATAAGCAGCAAAAGTAAGAAACTTTGATGGTATAATAAACCAAATTGGGTTAGTACAGAATTGTATCGTTATTCGGATTTTGAATCCTGACTATTACTAACAAAAAGAATGATATATATTTGCAGACTTAAATAACCACTGACAACCAAACTTTATCCTAGATGGTCTTTAGTAGCATTGTTTTTTTGCTGTCATTTCTACCGGTATTCCTGATCACCTATTATCTGGTTGACCAAAAGTATAAGAATCTGGTAATCCTGGTTTTCAGCATTTTCTTTTATAGTTGGGGTGCCCCAAGGTTCATCTTTGTAATTTTGGGTACCACGTTCCTTGATTTCCACCTTGTCAAGTGGATGTCAATGACTACGAAACAAATGCATAGAAGGCTGATGCTTACTTTGTCGGTTTCCGTTAACCTTGGACTGCTCTTCTATTTCAAGTATTCAAATTTCTTCATTGAAAATGTAAATCAACTGTTGTCAGTTTTTGGTGACAGCCATATCGAGTGGACCAAGCTTGTTCTTCCCATAGGAATCTCTTTCTATACTTTTGAAACCATCACCTATGTTGTTGATGTTTATAGAAGGGTACATAAACCACTGCATAATTTCTGGGATTATCAAACGTATATTATACTATTCCCCAAACTGATAGCAGGGCCTATCATCAGATATCATGATCTAGCCGACCAGATTACTGATCGCTCGGCTAATGAAACGATCGATAACCGGTTAACAGGTTTCTATAGATTTGTAATAGGACTTGCAAAAAAGGTACTTATTGCAAACCAGATGGGTCTTCAGGCAGATACCATCTTTGCAATGGATTATAGTACCATTGATTCTACCACTGCATGGGTAGGGATATTAGCATATACATTCCAGATCTATTTTGATTTCTCAGGGTACTCGGATATGGCAATTGGCATTGGAAAGATGATTGGCTTCAAATTCCCAGAAAACTTCAATAGCCCTTATATCTCACAAAGCATCACTGAATTCTGGCGCAGATGGCATATGACACTCGGAGCCTGGATGAGGAATTATCTATATATTCCATTGGGAGGGAATAGGGTTTCATCCAAAAGCAGGTTGTATTTTAACTTATGGTTTGTATTTCTTGCTTCCGGTCTCTGGCATGGGGCATCATGGAGTTTTATTCTGTGGGGTGCATTTCATGGACTATTCCTGGTTCTTGAAAGAGGTTTCCTATTGGATGTATATAAAAAGATCGGGAAATTGCCGAGTACTGCAATAACATTCTTTCTGGTTGTAATTGGGTGGGTATTTTTCAGGATTGAGAATATTTCAGATGCTTTCATCTTTCTTAAGCAGATGTTTGCATTCAATTTTAATTATTCTGTGAGCATTTCTAAAGAATTTATTTTCTTCTTTGTCATTGCTTTATTTTTTGCCTTCTTCAGTTTTTCTGTAAAGGGACAAAAGATACAGGATTCGGTGTTCTTTGGGGAATATAACCTTACTAAGCATTATTCTTTCTCCCTAATTGCGGTTGTGTTACTGATGCTTTCTGTAAGTTCGATTTCCAGTTTTGGTTTTAACCCTTTCATCTATTTCAGGTTCTAAAATGAATTGGCTCAGGAATAAATCTATTACCATACTCTTCTATGGTATCTTCATTTTACTGTTGATACCCTGGATACAAAGCGTGCTTAATATTGCATACGAAAAACCGCTCAGTGGAGCGATTAAGGAACCTGTGGAGACTGAATTCACCTTTACCGGTTGGTTTTCCGGAGAGTTCCAAAGCAAGCATGAGGAATATATTAATGAAAGTTTTGGATTCAGGAACTTCTTTGTAAGACTCAATAATCAATTGGCATTCAATCTTTTTAATAAAGCAAAGGCTAATGGTGTCATTGTTGGCAAGGATAACTATCTGTATGAATTGAATTACTTGCTTGCATACTCTGGTAAAGACTTCATAGGTGAAGATAGCATAAGGCAAAATATTGAACGCCTGAAATTTATTCAGGAAGAACTGGGAAAAAGAAATAAAACAGTTTTACTTGTATTGGCTCCCGGTAAAGCTTCCTTTTATCCAGAATTTATACCTGATGAATATCTGCAAACAGATAATCCCACAAATTATAAGCTATATGCTAAATTGAGTAACGATTTTGGAATCAATACAATTGATTTCAACAGCTACTTTATTTCACAGAAGGAATCGTCAGAATATCCGCTTTACCCAAAAGGTGGTATTCACTGGAGTCATTATGGAATGTGTATGGCTCTTGATTCCATTGTTCATAGACTGGAGAAATTACGTAATGAAAATCTTACCGAGATTTATTGGGATAATGTAAGAATGGACTTGCCTAATGAAGTTGATAATGATATTGCAAATGGCATGAATCTGTTATTTACACCTTGCAAGGATAGCATGGCTTATCCTGAAATAATCATCAAGGAAGAAGATGTGGCGGTCAAGTCTTCAGCGGTGGTTATAGGAGACAGTTTTTACTGGGATATGTATAATCTCACGCCCAGAGTATTTAATGAAAACCATCATTTCTGGTACTACAACAAGGAAGGTTTCCCACCTGAAGCAGGGTCTCCGGTAAATGTTGATAATCTGAATTTTCAACAAGAGCTTGAACAACATAATATCTTTATGATTCTTTGTACGGAAGCCAACCTCTCCAGACTTGGCTGGGGTTTTATTGATAGAGCATATGAAGCATTGAAAAATGGTTCAGCAAACGAAGTTCCCGATTTTGCAAAGAAAGTTGAGGAGACTAAAAATTATATCAGATCTGATAAGAAGTGGATGGAAGTAATCATCCAAAAAGCCAAAGAACAGGGAATAAGTGCCGATTCAATGCTTACGCTTGATGCTATTTGGGTTGTGAATGAGCAAAATAAATAATATCCTACCTTTACTTTTTTCCAAATATTTTTCATATTAGTTTAGGGTAAAACCCTAAATTATTTGTCATATATTTAAATTGATACCTTCTTTTATGTTCTTGTATTTTATAAGAAGGAAATGGCGATATTAAATATTTAGTAGACACATAAATATCCGTGCTTTATGTTAAAGAAATTAACAAGTATTCTTATTACCCTGGTGCTTCTTAGCTATACAGCATCCTCACAATGGATATTCAGATCAAGGCTTGGATTTACTGAAACACAGAATGGCACCGAATCCAGAAGTGCTTCCTTTACTTTTTCTACTCCTGATACTGGATATTCTTACTATAACATTTATGGTACACCAAGTTCAGGAGATCCTAATGAAATTAGGAAAAGCATAAACCATGGAGGTTCATGGAATAACGTATTAAATCTCGGCACCAGTGACCACTATAATTTCAGGTTCATAGAGTCACTTCACCCAGACACTGCGTATGTTGTAAAGGATGATGGTGAAATATACACCTATGCAACATTTAATGGAGGAGCAGCTTGGGATATGATATGTTATGGTGGGAGTGGAGACATTAATGACTTCTTCCTGCTCAACAACAGAACTGCCTACCTTTCAGTACATCACCACCTTATAAGATATTCAGATGGAGACTGTGAAACTCTGCTTAATAACTATGCCTTGATTAATAAAATGTGCTTCCTTGATACGATTACAGGTATGGCTACAAGTTTTGATTCAGGTACAGACTTGTGGTCATTGATTAAAACAACCGACGGAGGCAGAAGCTGGTCTTCTCTTTATTCAAGCACCGATACATTGTCCCAGCTTATTTTCACATCAGAGCTGAACGGTTACATTATCTGTGATTCCTCATTACTTCACACAAGTGACGGAGGGCTAACCATAAACAGACTGGTAACACCTAATACTGAAAAATTGAACGATTTATATTGCCTTAATGATTCTGTAATCTACTGTATCGGAAATAATGGCGAGATTATGTATTCAACAGATTACGGTCAGAGCTGGATATTGGAAGATATTGGCACAATGAATCTGATTAAAATAAAAATGTTTGAAATCGGCATGGGATATGTTTCTTCCTCTGATCAGTATCTTTATGCAAATGGACTTGATCTCACTGGATCATCTCAGATGAAATATCCGCCTGAATTACTGATAACACCAAATCCCTCTTCTTCGGTTATAACAGTTTCAACAGATACGGGCATCATTAACATTAACAATATTAAAATACTTGACATGAATGGAAAGGAATTGCCAATCATCAATTTGGGTGCCAATTCTTTTGATGTATCAGATTTGCCATGGGGTGTATACTTTCTGAAAGCAGAAGTAAAGGGGAGGGTCTGTACTGGGAAGTTTATTGTAAAATGAACAATCTTCTTGTGTTAGCCTCTTGCTCCTGTCAACAAGAATTCCCTTTGCATTATAAATGCTAATGACCAAAAGCTATAACCATTGTTCATTTTAATGGCCAATGGATCAGAAATCCCCCACATCGTATTTCCGTTCAGTGGCTTTCTGCTCCTGCTCGTATTTCTTGCAGTCAATGGTAACTGAAAGTGGCTGTAATGGCGCTTCAAAGTCGCCGGTTGAGATTTCAAGCTTCTTGTCGGCATAGATCTTCTTCATGTATAGTGCCCAGATGGGTAGTGCCATGTTGGCTCCCTGACCAAGGCCAATACTGCGGAAACGTATGCTCCGGTCCTCGCCACCAACCCATATACCTGTTACAAGATCGGGGGTGATGCCCATGAACCATCCATCAGAATGACTCTGTGAAGTACCTGTTTTTCCGGCTATCGGGTAGCTTAATCCATATTTGTATCTTAACCTGACCCCAGTGCCGCTTTCAACTACTCCCTTCATCAACTGAAGCATCAGGTAAGCGGTTTCCTCACTCATTGCTTCTTGTTGCCGGGGCACGAATCTGCTCAGTACATTGCCATTTTTGTCTTCTATTCGTGTAACGAACATGGGTTCAATGTAGACTCCCTTGGCTGCAAAACTGTTCATGGCTCCAACCATCTCATATAGTGAAAGGTCAGGTGTACCTAGTGAAATGGAAGGCACAGCATCAATGTGACTGGTAACACCCATTTTGCGGGCAATGGAAATCACCGCCATGGGCGAGTATCTTTTAATCAGGAAGGCCGATATCCAATTGATTGAATTGGCAAGTGCTTCTTTTAGGGTAACCATCTGCCCCTCTTTATAATCACTTGAATTACGGGGTTCCCATTTAGTGCCATCGGGTAAGTCAATACTATACTGGATATTGGCAATCTTGGTGCAGGGCGAAAAATCACCTTCCTGCATAGCTAGTGCATATACGAATGGTTTAAAGGTAGATCCTACCTGGCGCTTGGCCATCACTACGTGGTCATACTGGAAATGCTTGTAGTTAATTCCGCCAACATAAGCTCGCACGAAACCTGTTTGCGGCTCCACCGACATCACGCCGGCCTGCAGGAAGAACTTACAGTACCTGATGGAATCCCATGGCGACATTACCGTATCACGTTCACCTGTCCAGGTGAATATCCTCATGGGGATCTTTGTATGGAATGCCTTCTGAATTGAATCGTCGGATGCATTGGCTGCCTTCAGGCGAATGTAACGGTCAGACCGTTTCATTGATGAGGTCATTAATTTCTTTGCTTCATCCTTCACCACATCTCTGGGGAAGTCAAAAGGTGCTTCATCCCTGTCCTTCCAGTGCTTGAAGAAGGCAGGCTGCAGATCCTTGCCCACATGCTCGGCAACAGCCTGTTCAGCATATTTCTGCATTCTCGAATTTAGTGTGGTATATATCTTCAAACCGTCTTTATACAGGTTGTACCTTGAACCGTCGGGTTTGGGATTTTTTTCAACCCATCCATATAGCGGATTGTTTTTCCACTGAAGTGAATCAAAGGTGAAAATTGCTTTATCCACATAGTTTCTGCTCTTTGGTTGTTTGGCATTCATGATCATGCGCAGGTATTCGCGGAAATAGGTAGCCTCACCTGAAGCATGGTCCTGCATGGAATAACCTGTCATGTCAAGTGGCAGAACACGCAGTGAATCATATTGCTGTTCCGTTAAATAATCATGTTTTCTCATCTGGTTGAGCACTACCTCACGGCGTTTCATAGCCCTTTCAGGATTTCGCACAGGACTGAACCATGTAGGTGCTTTCAGCATCCCCACCAGCATGGCTGATTCTTCCACTGTAAGGTCAGCCGGAGCCTTATTGAAAAAGGTCTTGGCTGCCGATTTGATGCCGAAGGAGTTGCTGCCAAAATCAACGGTGTTAAAGTACATTGCCAGAATTTCTTCCTTGGTATAGTTGCGTTCCAGCTTTATGGCCGTAATCCATTCCTTCATCTTGATAAAAACCGTTTCAATGAAATTACGGTCGGTTTTGCGGGGGAAGAGGTTCTTTGCAAGCTGCTGGGTGATGGTACTGCCGCCGCCTTTTCTGTTTCCTGTAACAATGCCAAAGGTAACCCTGAATAGCGCCTTGACATCTATGCCGGAATGATTATGAAAGCGAGAGTCTTCCGTTGAAATAATCGCATTTACAAGGTTTGGAGAGAGATCAGTGTAGTGTATGTTTGACCTGTTCTCGATGTAATATTTTCCCAGTACTTCCTGATCGGCAGAGATCACTTCTGATGCCAGGTTGCTTTTTGGGTTTTCCAGTTCTTCAAAGGAGGGCATGAAGCCCAGCAAACCAAACGACATTGCAGTGAAGAAGAGAAAAAGGAATCCAAGGACTGAGAAATAAAGAACCCAGAATTTTTTTATCCATTGTTTCAGTTCAGTTGTTCCACCTTGCTTTTTTTTGGCCATTACAGATCATTTACCTGGTTAATGCTATTGTTTTTCAAGCCTGATACCGGCCTCAGATATCCCTGCGAGTTTGTTTTCTCGCATAGCCTGGTTAAGCCGCAATGTATAGGTTCCTTGTCGTGGAAATCTAATATTCTCTCTTATGTACACCCTGTTATCACGATATTTGCCGGTACCCTTTCCAAGCCATTTCCCCGTCTTATCAGCCAGTGTACACTCAATTGTATCACGCGACATGCCTCCACCGGGAAATTCAGTTATCAGGAAAAAATAGATGTTGCTATAACGATAGGATGTGCTGTTTCTTATGTTGATGAAAAAACGATAAGGAGAAATTGTATCCTCAATATCGACTTTAAACACCATATCCTTGTCGGATGGCCATATATCATCGGTCAGGCTGATACTGTTGTCAAAGAATTTCTGATTGTCACAACTGATGACAAAGAGGGATAAGACAGCTAGTATGGATATGAATGAGATGAACTTTATTACTTTCATTTGTCGAAACGATTAAGATCCTCCAGTCCAACTACATTCTCGAACTCTGTTTTCTTTTCAAGCTTGCGGGCAAAATCTTCCAGACTTGTAACCGGTTGTCCGCTTTTATTTTTGGCAATGATCTCCTTTACTTTATCAGCTGGAATAGCCAAAAGGTTATTCGGATCTGATTTATACGAATACCACATTATCCCGGCAAATACATCAATTTTCTGCGGGAAGGCATCGCCTTTTACTGTTTTGAGCATGCTGTCGTCGGGTGGGAAATCCTTAAGAGCCTCATTGTAGGCGGCAAATTCATAATTCAGGCAGCATTTGAGCTTACCACACTGACCGGCCAGTTTTTGCGGGTTAAGGGAAAGTTGTTGTATGCGTGCAGCGTTGGTGCTTACCGTACTGAAATTATTCAGCCAGGTTGAACAACAGAGTTCGCGGCCACAAGAGCCTATGCCACCTAAACGTGATGCCTCCTGACGTGCACCAATCTGACGCATCTCAATACGCACCTTAAACTCCTCGGCAAGCAGTTTAATGAGCTCTCTAAAGTCAACACGCTCTTCAGCAGTATAATAGAATATGGCTTTTGTATCATCGCCCTGGAATTCCACATCGTTCACCTTCATTTTCAGGTTCAGACCCGATGCTATTTCCCGGGTTTTGAACATTGCCCTGTCCTCTTTAGTAACGGCGGTAATCCATTTCTCAACATCACCCGGGCGTGCCTTGCGGTACACTTTCTTTACTTCATCGTTCTTAGGGTCGATGTTTTTGCGCTTCATCTGGTGCCTTACAACTTCACCTGTGAGGGTGACGATACCAATATCATGTCCCGGATTAGCTTCAACGGCAATGATATCACCTGCATGAAGATCATGTTCAGGGAGCGCCCTGTAATAATCCTTGCGACTGTTCTTAAACCTGACTTCTACGCAATCGAATCCGGATGTACCGGCAGGTTGCGGATAGTTTTTCAACCAGTCGAAGGCATCCATTTTGCTGCAACCATGATTAAAGGTTGTCTGGTCAGGTTGTACCATCTTGCAACAGCCCCGTGACATGAATGGATTCAATTCAAACAGGTTTTTCCTTACCTGTTGAACATCGCGGAGGCTATCATCAATGAGTTCCTGATTGGCTGGTTCACTATCGGGCGATGGCCGGAGATTCATTTCTAAGTCAGGATCCTGAGGAGGTATATTGTTGTTGGTTTCTTCCATGGAGGTATTAGTGTGAGCAGATCAATACCGGTAAGCCGATATCAATGTTATATATTGAGGTTAGTAAATTCTATACGTGCAAAGTTAGTCAAACTTTGTCATTTACAAGATTGGAATGACAAATTAGGATTAAATTGTAGCTAAGCAATTGGACCTGGTACTAGCTGCAAGTTTGCAGTAAAGGTTTTATACCTAAAGGTTAATCCTACCTGGGGAAGTTGGTGATTGAATTGTAATATCAATTCCTAAAAATAAGATAACGCAGGAACATGAGAGTTCCTGCATTATCGGTATATATAGACGGCAAAGTCAGCTTGACTAATATCGTAAGCCTGATCAACTTTGTAAGGTTCACCAATCTCCTTGGTTTAACCAACTTTGCCTGGTTATGCAATCAGAGTAGAGAAAGCATACTATCTCCACATGGCAGGCAATTCATCATTCACATTCACCGTATGCATTTCTCTTCCCTTGGGTGTTTCACAACACTTTAGGAAAATTAATTTCAAGATGTCAAAGAACTGGAACGCTCAATGCGTTAAAACTCGTTCTGCAACTTTTGTACTATTATGCCAAAAAACGGAAATTGGCACTCATTGGCACCTTGTGTCATGTTTTTTGGCAGAAAAGTAACTGACACGAAAACTGCCAATCAGTGCCAATGGGTGCCAATGAGTGCCAAGTATGTCATAATGACAGATGTTTTCATCTAATAATCCATAACCGGACCAAAAGATGAAATGTCCTGTCAAGTCCCCTCATTGCCATATTGTCAGCAGATTTTACTGACACACGAACTGACATCGAGGGGACTCGAGGGGACATGAGCGGAAATGAGGGGACAGACATAAGACAGGCATAGGATTGGCATAAGACATTGTGCTTTGTTTGGGATCCCTTTTACATCACTTCGCCTATGTGACACATCTGCAACAGAACCTCAACAGGTTCGCTATGGGTAAAATGCGAAGTTGACCCCAAACGAACCTATTGTAAAGGCGAAGCGCATAAAAAGGAATCCCTAATGGAACCCAATTTAATCAACCATGAGGTCACGGCAAAGTAGAAGATCATAGCATGTAATGTTGATCGTGATAAATAGCAGATTATCAAAAAGATAAGGTACAAAACACAGTAAGTAAGAGTTTGATAGTTACAGAGAACTATTTTAGAAACCTTTTGGAACCCTTTTTCCCCTGATTGTTCCGGGTTTACTCTAGAAATGCCCCAGATTTGCTGCCGGTTAAACCAGTTGTAACGGTACCAGAGCATTACTGGTGTAAATCCAGAGTAAAGGGAGGAAAAAGGTTTCTAAAACAAATCTTAAATATTTTTTAGTACCATCTGGTTTTTTTAACACAACAAAACCAAGTCATAGGCTCACACCCTCTACTTATTATTTCAATTAGGCATTAATCCGGTTAAAGCTAAAGTTTATGTTTTAGTATCTAAGTGTGTCTTTCTGTGTGAAGGCATTAGAAAAATCTGCCAGTCCTTTTTTATATGCTTCTATAATAGAGTATATCAGAATATCTTCAATGCTAAAATATAATCTTGAATTTAGTATAATAATCTTTAGGGTAAAATGGGAAATAATTGTCTTATATGTATGAAGTAAATGATCTCAAAATGAAAAGCAAAATCATCCTGTCGTTCTTTGTATTGTCTATCCTTGTCCTTAACCAAAATGCGAACGGGCAAAATTGGGAATGCATCAAGACAGATGGTGAGTACCTGTTTGGACAGGGTGAAAAGGTAAACAGTACTATCCTCATTGATTCAACCTATACAATAGATGGAATTATTCATTATAGAAATATCAGAGGTGTTAGGCAGGTTAGTGCTTACTGTGTTTCCCCTGATGAACCTTTGCTGATAGGTGAGGATGCGTACTCTGATTCAGCCGGCAATTATTATTTTAATACAATAGCGGACATTCAGGTAATGATTAAATCGCGGGCAGCATTGGGCCAGTCTTGGATACTTTTTCAGAATAATAGTGGCTCATTAGTCTTTGAAGCTCAGGTGGATTCTGTTATTGCTGGAAACGTTCTGGGACTGAGCGATTCCGTTAAGGTAATCAGTATTCAGGCTTATAATGGAAGTGGTCAGCCTATTGATAATGGTTACAATAATATTAGGATTCGTTTGAGTAAATCATATGGACTAACTTCCATACTTGATTTTTATGCATTTCCTGCATACAATTGGTACTGGACATTAAGGGGGATGTCAAATCCTGCCGTCGGTGTTCAGACGTTTGGGTTTCCTGAAATATATGACATGGAGATAGGCGATGAGTTTCACGTTTCAACTTTGAAAATTGACTACGCTAGTTCAATAGAGAAAGAAATAATCAAAATCCTTGCAAGAAAAACCATTGACTCCGCAGGAATGTTAGTACTGACTTTTCATAACAGTACCCGCACATGCTATCATGACGATGCAACAGGCCAGACTACCTGTTATTCAGGTTACAGTATTTCATCACAGACTGTTGATCTCAATTCTTCTTTTGCCTTGGAGATGGGTAAACTACCGGGTCAAGCTTATTATCCTCACTCAAGCAATTATTCCATGGGGCAATCGGAGATAATTTTAGAAGGAGGACTACTCTATCAAACGAAATACGACGGCCACCCTGAGTACTTCATGGGCACTCCAACTTGTTATAGTGAAGATAATTCTGGACCTGCAATAAACTATGTTAAAGGTTGTGGTGGCCCATTCGAAAATTACTACGATTATCATAATAGTTATTTCGAAGAACTGGTTTATTATCAAAAAGGTGATAAAAAGTGGGGCACCCCTTTTCATCTTAACATTGACGATTCCTATTGGTGTTTCAGGACAAACTACTATTCGCCTTCCTTTTATTCGAGGAAGAGTGAAAGAGCTGTTTTTGAGTCGGATCAAGGAATAGACTTGCATGGAACTAAATCTGGTAATAAAACTTATTTAACCAACTATAATACAGTACGGAATATAGGTGATTCATGCTATATAGGCAACGGTTTTGCATGGACAGGAAAACAGATGATTCGTGATAACGCAGGTAATTATGAATTCATTAATGCGTCAGGTGATACGATGCGGATATGCCCATACCAGCAAGTTGGCGAAACACTTCCTTTCTATAAAAACATTTCAAAGGGTCTGGTTATTAAATCAACAGTTGCTGAAATAACCCAGCAGCCTGTGTTTGGTGTCGTGGACAATGTAAAGAAAATAACTTTCAGAGCTTATGACTTGAACGGGGATTCAGTGAATCATCAGGTAAACGATGAATACCTCTTACTGAGCCAGAGGAATGGATTCTTGCGTACATTCAGTTTTTATGATGCACCGGATTCCCTTATTATTTATGAACTTACCGGTGATTCGCGTCGTAGTATTAGCAACATAGGGATGAATGATATACATGACATCGATTCCGGTGATCAATTCCATTATATAACATCAGCAATTTATCCGGGTGGCAGGTGTACTACTGAGTCAGTTAGAATAACGCTGAATGAAAGTTACCAAGATGGAATAATTCAATTTGAATTCCGAGAAGTATCAAAAGTCACAAAATATGACGATGCTTCCGGAAAGACTACGGTGTCAAACCATGATAGCACATTTATACAGACTCGGGTTTTGTATGATTTTACTAATTCAATTTTGCATGAACTTTTTAATGAAATGCCTGGTGCCACCAGCTATTTGACTGCTTCAAAAGACACAATTGTAATACCAAAACTGCGGATTGATTCTACGTTATATAACGGGAGGATAATAAAGTATTATGAATCACCGGTTTACATTCAATATGATGATAGCTGTTATATTACCTCCACTGACAGTTGTGCATATTTCTACATTGATGGCTGTGGAGGTCCATACCGTAAATGTGAAGCAGATGGTTATAGAGAAGTGGATTCACTGGTTTATTTCAAAAAAGGCAACAAAGAATGGGGTACTCCTTTAAGTGATTTATTATATGGCAAGGGAGAAATGGAATTGTCGGATTTAATTAATGTTTATCCAAATCCGGCTTCAGAAATGATCAACTTCAGGTTACACACAAATGAATATCCAAATCTGAGGCTGGAAGTATATTCTTCCACCGGTAGTATAGTAGCATCAGTGCCTTTTGTTAACAATGAAATTGCTCTCAACTTAGAGCTTTTCAAATCTGGTATATTTTTCTTCAAAGTCAGTAATGGAGTGATTTACCATATGGGTAAATTTATTAAGGAATAAATATTTTTAGTGAGCTACTATATCTGATCCATTGGGAACTGTTCAATCTGCCTTCTTAAAGTTAGTATGCTAAAGACGTGGATTATAAAGGTCATCGCAATATACCTATAATGCCATTTTGTTGACTCAGAGATAGACTAATGTTTACACATCTATATTATATAATTGTTGGTACACTTTGAAGCAATTAATGTAGCCCTTCAAGCCTTTCCGAAATTTTTAGCCTTTCAAATAGTGCTATTAAACCGATACGTTTTCTGAGATTAGTAATTACTTTTGCAGTATTGGAATATCATGAATTTTCAAATAGTACGACCCACCGGATTCTTGAAAAACTTCATTAAGCATTATTGCTTCATGGAGTCGGACTTTCATGATGTGGATGTTATTGAAAGGGTTATTCCTACTGAAAATGTACAACTGATGTTTCACTACAAAGCACCATTTGTTGTACTTCATCCAAATGACGCTGTTGCATTTCAGCCAAGGTCAATACTGAGTGGGTTGAATGATTCCTTTTCCGATGTTTCAACAAACGGAGAAACAGGGGTGGTTTTTATTAGTTTTTACCCAACCAGCGCTTGTTATTTCTTCAATTTCCCGCTATCAGAAATTGAAAATCAAAGCGTTGATTTGTCGGATATATATTTCAAGGAAATAATGCAGATTGAAGAAATGCTTGTCCTTGCAAAGACAATCCCGGATAAAATTGCCGTTATTGAGGGTTTTTTATTAAACCGGTTTTCTCCGATTCCTTCCTATGATAGTTTATTAATTCAGAGAGGTGTGGCTGTTATCAAAAATTGTAAAGGACAGACAACTGCTGCGTCTTTATCTGATGACCTTTCAACTACTACTAAAAGTTTGGAAAGAAAATTTTCTCAATACCTTGGGAAAACAACCAAACAGGTTATTAAATTGATACGATTTCAGGAAATTCTGCGTGATTTCAGCAGTAATAAAAACCAGAACCTGACAGAGTATGCATACAGGAACGGCTATTTTGACCAGTCGCACTTCATAAGGGATTTTAAAACTTATTCAGGTTATACGCCAAAAGAATTTGTTAGAAAGTGTCCGGATTTTAAATTAACTGATGATTTCTGAGAATTTTCAATAGTTGAATTTTGTCTGTTTTTTACAATTTTTGCACCTTGTGACAAAAGTAATTTTGCGGCATAATTTCAATCTGGTATCTCAATTACATTCGCTTTCCCAAATGCCTATAAAATCAAAGTATAGTATATGAACAGGGATAAAATTATCGTCAAAAACGCCCACACAAATAATCTTAAATCGATAGATGTTGAAATACCCAAGCATAAATTGGTGGTGTTTACAGGTGTTTCAGGATCAGGTAAATCATCGTTACTTTTCGATACCATTTATACAGAGGCACAACGGCAGTTGATTGAAACCTTTTCCACTTTTGCACGAACCCGTATGCCTAAATTGTCGCGTCCGGATGTGGATGATATTCTTAATTTATCAACAGCCATAGTAATTGATCAAAAGCGAATGGGAAACAATCTACGAAGCACTGTTGGTACAGCTACTGAGATAAACACCTATCTTCGCCTGCTTTTTTCACGCATCGGGAAACCATTTATCGGACCATCGTTCTATTTCTCCTTCAACCATCCTGAGGGCATGTGTCCGTCTTGCAATGGATTGGGAAAGGAAATAAAAATTGACCTCGATTTGTTTCTGGATAGGGAAAAATCCATTCGTGAAGGGGCAATCACGCATCCTCACTATAAGCCCGGTAGTTTCCTCTGGAAAGAGCTGGTAAGTTTGGGGGTGGTTGATGCTGAGAAATCTCTGAAAGATTTTTCAGAAAGTGAATTGCATCTTTTGCTCTATTCGGAACCCTTTCTTATAAAGAATGCCAAAGAGAAACTCACATACAACCGGAACTTTGAAGGGATCGCCCGCAAATTGGAGAAAGCGGTTAATACACGGGCTGATGATGAAACGGCCGAAGACGAGAAGAATGCCTATACCAGGTTTTTCAATTACCAACCATGTCAACACTGTGGCGGTACCCGTTTGAATGAACGGGCACGGAGTGTGAAAATCAACGGGCTCAACATTTCTGAGCTCTGCAGTTTGGAACTGGTTGATGTACTTCCTTTTGTTCTGCTGATAAACGACGATATTTCGAAGCCCATTTTGCGAAAGGCGCAATTCCTGCTTCAGCAACTCATCGAAATCGGTGTTGGTTATTTGTCGCTTGACCGTGCTGTTGGTACGCTCTCAGGAGGCGAATCGCAACGGGTTAAAATGTCGAAACAAATGGATTGCAATCTGGTGGATATGCTTTATGTGCTTGACGAACCTACTATTGGGTTGCATCCGAGGGATACCGAGAATCTGCTAAATATCATGTTTCGCCTAAAAGAAAGAGGCAATTCGGTGTTTGTGGTTGAGCACGATCCTGATGTGATCCGTGCTGCCGAATGGATTGTTGACATGGGACCCCTTGCTGGTAAATACGGCGGAAATATTGTCTATAACGGCGAACCGACGGGATTGACGAATGTGGAGAGCCTCACTGCTAAGTACCTTCTCAAGAAGGAAAGACCTATATACAGAAGAAAGCCTATAACATCGTTTTTTGAAATCAAAAATGCCACAGCCAATAACCTCAAAAATGTGTCGGTAAAGATACCAAAGAGCGTATTGACCTGTGTTACCGGCGTTGCTGGCAGTGGAAAGAGCAGTCTGGTACATGAATGTTTTGCAAAACAACATCCCGAGGCAATAGTCATTGATCAGTCGCCAATAGGGAAATCATCCAGAGCAAATGCAGCCACATTTATTGGTGTTTTTGATTTGATACGAAAAGAATTTGCCGGTGCCACCAATTCTGATGCATCATTATTCAGCTTCAACTCTAAAGGAGCCTGTCCGAAATGTAACGGGCAGGGTGTGTTGACATTCGAACTCCACTTTTTGGATTCAGTCAAGACCATTTGTGATGAGTGTGAGGGGAAACGCTATCATGCTGATGTGTTGGAATTGCAACTTCACGATAAAAACATTGCTGAGGTTTTGGATATGACCGTTAATCAGGCAAACGAATTCTTCAAATCGCCGAAAATAATTAAGCATTTGCAACTTTTGCAGGATGTAGGTTTGGGATACCTGAAATTAGGGCAATCGTTGAGTACCCTATCGGGTGGTGAATCACAGCGCTTGAAAATTGCCACTGAATTAAACAAAGAGAGTAATATCTACATTATGGATGAGCCGACAACAGGATTGCACATGTCGGATATAGATAATTTTTACAAAATCGTTAAATCGTTGGTGGCAAACAACAACACTGTCGTGATAATCGAGCATAACCTCGACATTATCAGATATGCAGACTGGATCATTGACCTTGGACCCGAAGGAGGCAAAAAAGGAGGAGAATTGATTTTTCAGGGATTACCTGAAGATATTGTAAATTGCAAACAATCTATTACAGGAAAATACCTGGGCAAAATGATTTTATAAATCAAGTAACAGCAGATAGTTATGACACCCTTATTAAAGAAGCTTAATTTCAAGGAACAAAAAGAAGTCCTTATCCTAAATCATCCGTTGGAATTTGAGACTGAAATGAATGGGATAAGGAGTTTCACAAATGTAATAACTGATATTAACAGTCTTGCTCAAATTGAGTTCGTGCTGACATTTATAACGACGAAAGCAGAAATCGACAGCATCACAACCCTTATAAATAAAAAGCTTAAAGGAGATGGAATAGTCTGGTATGCGTATCCCAAAGGGACATCCAAAAAATATAAATCAGAAATAAACAGGGATAATGGTTGGGAAATTCTAGCGAAATCTGGATTTGAATCCGTTAGGCAAATTGCGATAGATGAGGATTGGAGTGCCTTGCGATTCAGGAAAGTTGAATTCATTAAAATTATGAAACGAAGGACGGATTTTGCAAAGACACCTCAAGGACAGCTTAAGACTAGAAATCCAGAACAGTAATTATCAGCCTTTTATTACCCTACCTTCTCTAGCAGCATTCGTTGACAGAATTGCCTTATGGCCGGGAATATGATGTCGGGGGCTTCAAGCATACCCATGTGCCCGACATTACTTAGCAGCAGGGACTCAGCATGTGCCGGCAGCATTGACTGGGCCATGATAGTTTGATATGGCATGCGGGGATCATCCTTGCCTATGATAAAATAGATTGGAAAGGCTGCATTTATAAGGGTGTCAAGTGAGCCTCTCCTTTCACGCATTCCTTGCACCGCTGCGATGATGGCTTTCGATGAGATGGAGGCTGCACGGTTGCGCAATCGTTCTATCTGATCGGCAAGTCGTTTCTTGTTGGATTCGGCAAACAGATCAGGAATGAAGCTGTGGATGTAATTTGTGTGATTTAATTTAACAATGTTGATGGTGCGAGTGCGGTTCTCCTTGCCCTTTTCATCATCGGGTGCTGCATGAGAGTGAAAAAGAATCAGTCCTTTGGTACGCGCAGGTAGTTGGCCTGCAATCTCCAGACTAACATATCCTCCCATGGAGTGGCCGCACAGGAGGAAGGTGTCTATCTTGAGATGGTCTAATAGGGCAATGACTGCCTCGCCCATCAGCGGCATTGGTTGGTTTTCACCTGTTGAGCCGCTTCTGCCATGTCCGGGAAGATCAACCATCAATACACTGAACTTGTCGGACAGTTCGTTGGCCAGATCACTCCAGATTTCAATGGATTCAAGGAATCCATGCAACAAGATCACCCATGGGCCGGTACCCTGAACCCGATAGTTCAGGGGCTGATTATTGAACATTATGCTTTCATCCATACTCGTTTATGCTATCACTCTCGTTAATACTTTCACACTTGTCTATTCTGTCACACTCTTTTATTCTGTCATACTCATTTGTACTGCCACACTTGATATTTTGCCATTCTGTTTTATACTGACATACTCTTATACCCTGCCAGCCGCTTTTTTATTCACTAATCATGGCTTCTACATCGGCAACGGTCTTTGGAATTGGTTTGCCAAGTACGCGCATGCCCTTGTCTGTTACAAGTACATCATCTTCAATGCGGATGCCACCGAAGTCTTTGTAGGTTTCAAGGATATCATAATTGATGAAGTCGGTGAATTTTCCTTCAGCTTTCCATTGGTCTATCAGAGCAGGAATGAAATAGATACCCGGTTCTACAGTTAGTACAAACCCAGGCTCCAGTCGGCGGGCTAGTCGCAGGAAGGCAGTTCCAAACTGTTTACTGCGTTGGATCTCCTTGTCATAACCCACATAGTTTTCACCGACACCTTCCAGATCATGAACATCCATCCCCAGCATATGTCCCAGTCCGTGAGGGAAGAACATAGCATGGGCACCCTGCGAAACAGCTTCATTCACATCGCCTTTCATCAATCCAACTTCTTTGAGTCCTTCGGCGATGGTGGTAGCGGCTAGCATGTGCACATCTTTATAAAGGATACCCGGCTTTATACTTTCTATAGCCTTCATGTTGGCATTGAGTACTATGTTATAGATATCCTTTTGCCGACTGCTGAATTTTCCTCCGACAGGAGAAGTTCTGGTTATATCACTTGCCAAGAGGTACTCTTCTGATTCACATCCAGCATCAACAACCAACATACGGCCTTTGGCAAGCGTATTGCCGTGGTAATGGTTGTGGAGTGTTTGGCCGTCCATACTTAGGATTACAGGGAAGGAAACCGGACCTGCCTTAGCCAATGCTATACCTTCAATGGTGCCCGCTATTTCCTGTTCAATAATTCCGGGGTGAGCCATCTTCATGGCAGTAGTATGCATGAGATAGGCAACATCCACCATTTTTTCAATGATCTCAATTTCTTCCGTTGATTTGATTGACCGGAGTTTAACAACAGCATTGATGAGTTCAACTGACACTTCATGTTTGAGCTGCAATACAGGCCATCCGGTAACTTCCGATAGCCAAATCTTTGTTTTGCCACGGTAGGGAGGAAGGAAGTGTACCTTACGGCCTTTGGCGAAAGCTGCTTTCAGGAAAGTATCGAGTTCCGACAATGGCATGGTTTTATGAATGCCTGCCAGTTCCCCGCGATCCTTCATTGATGGCTGAGGCCCCATCCAAATGATGTCATCCATATCAACATCATTGCCGAAGATAATCTCCTGGTCGTTATCCAGATCAATGACTCCAAAGAGATCAGGCTGATTCAGTCCAAAGAAATAGTTAAAGGTACTATCCTGCCTGAAGTGATAGGTATTGGCTGGGTAGTTGTAAGCTGATTCCGTATTGCCGGGAAATAATAAAACGCCACTTTTAATTTCTTTGCGTAATGCATTACGACGGGCCTGGTAGGTTTGTGGTTTATACATATAGATTTCTTTTTTAAATCAACTAACTAATAAATAAATAACATTCTGGCGGGCATTTTACCTGTTAGCCATAAGTGCTTCAATTTCATCGGGCTCAATGGGTATGTGTGCCATGAGATCGATGGGATCCTCTGCAACAACTATATCGTTTTCAAGACGAATGCCAAAACCCTCTTCAGGAATATAAATACCCGGTTCACAGCTAAGCACCATTCCTTTGCGGAGAGGTGTTTGCTTGGTGCCTACATCATGAACATCCAATCCGATGAAGTGGGAAGTTCCGTGCATGTAATACTTAAAGAAAGCGGGTTTGCCTTCAGGTTGATTATCGACGCCAGCCTGAGTGATCAGCCCTAATTTAATGAGTTCAGCTTCCATGATCTTAACCACCTGAGCATGGTAATTATCAATGGTTATGCCCGGCACCAGCATCTTGGAAGCCTGGCGCATAACACGTAATACAGCTTCATATACTTCGCGCTGACGGGGAGTGAATTTCCCGTTTACCGGGATGGTACGGGAACAGTCGGCAGCATAATTAGCATACTCGGCACCGAAGTCAAGCAGCAGTAATTGCCCGTCTTCACAAGCCCGGTCGTTCTGGTTATAGTGCAGGATATTGTTATTCACGCCTGAAGCAACAATAGGGGGGTAAGCATGCCCTGAAGCGCCCTGCCGTATGAATTCATGGGTAATCTCTGCTTCAACTTCATACTCCATTACACCGGGTTTTACATATTTAAGCATCCGGTGGAATGAATCGTTTGTGATGTCACATGCTTTTCGTAGGATGTCAATTTCCTGTGGTTCTTTAACAAGCCTTAGTTCGGTAATATGAGGGGCCAGTCGGAGGTATTCATGCAATGGATAGGAGGTTTTAAGGCTTCTAACAAAACGGAGGTTCCGGGAATCTACTTCAGTGACAAATCTTGCGTTTTCATCAATATTGAGGTAAACGCGCTCAGCTTTCGACATAAAATCACGCAGGATACCATCAAATTGACCTAGCCATTTAATAGTCTGGATTCCGGAGATCTTTGAGGCTTGTTCAAGGGTGTACTTATGCCCGTACCAGGTGACCATCAGGTCGTCGGTCTCTACAATAAAGGCAATTTCACGCATTTTCTCATCAGGATGATTCGGGAAGAGCGTGAGTATGCTCTTTTCCTGGTCAAGACCGGTGAGATAGAACAGGTCGCTATGCTGGCGATACGGGAAACACTGGTCGCCATTACGCGGCATTTCATCATTTGAATGTATTATAGCCAGTGCATTTGGTTTTAACTTCTTTTCAAGCTTTATCCGGTTATTGATGAATAGTTCAGGATCAATGGGTTGGTAACGCATAAAATGATTTCTTAAAAAAGTTAATATTTTTTTGTGTGAGAGTGCAAAGTTATATGTAAATGTCTAAATTTGTTCACAGAGACAGGGGTGGTTGTCGCTGCTGCAATCGCAAATTTAAACAACTAATCCTTCTATAGGATTATTAATTGTATTAAAAAATTGTAAAACCTGCAAAGTCGGTAGTATACCGTAATTAGTAAATTTGTCGGTCGTTCATCAGAAATTGTAAATCGTAAAATTAAATAGTATGGTTTTTAGTTACTCTTCCATCACAAAGAAAGTGATCATGGCGCTGGCAGGATTATTCCTGATCATGTTCCTGTTTGTACACCTCACAGTTAATCTATTGGTATTGATAAACGACGGGGGTGAAACATTCAACAAGGCGGCGCACTTCATGGTAACAAACCCGTTGATTCAGTTTATGCAGATATTCCTGTTTGGCGGCATCCTCCTGCACATTATTACAGGGGTAACTCTCCAGATTCAGAACTGGATGGCGCGACCGCAACGGTATAAGGTTGAAGCATTCTCTGAGAAGTCACCTTTCTCAAAATTTATGATTCACACCGGTGCAATCATTCTGGCTGTGCTGATCTATCATCTGTACAACTTTTTCTTTCAGGCCAAATTCGGCCATATTGACGAAGTAACCTACAATGGGTTGGTATATGAAGATATGGGTAAACTGGTGTTGGAGAAATTCAGTCATCTCTCACATGTGCTGATCTATGTTGGTTGGTTATTGTTCCTTGGGTTCCATCTGGATCATGCCTTCCACTCCGGGCTTCAGACACTTGGCCTGAACCATAATAAGTACACACCGGCAATGTTTACCTTAAGCAGAATCATTGCCATCATAATGACCGTTGGTTTTATCATTATTCCGCTGGTTATATATTTCTACCGGTAATTTACAGTCGACCATTTACAATCTCATCAAGATATGGCAGAATTAAATTCAAAAATACCACAAGGGCCCTTAGCGGAGAAGTGGACTCATTATAAATCACATACTAACCTGGTCAACCCTGCCAATAAGCGCAGATTGGAGATCATAGTTATCGGCACCGGCCTTGCAGGTGCTTCGGCAGCAGCATCACTGGCAGAACTGGGATTCAAGGTAAAGGCATATTGTTACCAGGACAGCCCACGCAGAGCGCATAGTATTGCTGCCCAGGGAGGTATCAATGCGGCCAAGAATTACCAGAATGACGGCGACAGCGTTTACCGTTTATTTTATGATACCATCAAGGGTGGCGATTACCGTTCCCGGGAAGCAAACGTTTACCGTTTGGCGGAGGTAAGTAATAATATTATTGACCAGTGCGTGGCTCAGGGAGTTCCCTTTGCACGTGAATACGGTGGTTTACTCGACAACCGATCTTTTGGAGGAGCACAGGTTTCACGTACATTCTATGCACGCGGACAAACCGGACAGCAATTGCTACTGGGAGCTTACAGTGCACTGAGTCGTCAAATCAAAAAGGGAAATGTTGAGATGTTTACCCGTCATGAGATGATGGACGTGGTAGTGGTGGATGGAAGAGCAAGAGGTATCATTGCACGTAACATGGTTACAGGTGAGTTGGAACGCCATTCAGCGCATGCCGTAGTGCTTGCCAATGGAGGATACGGTAATGTATTCTTCCTTTCAACCAATGCCATGGGTTCAAATGTTACTGCAAGCTGGAAAGCTTATAAGAAGGGTGCATATTTTGGTAATCCCAGTTTCACACAAATACATCCTACTTGTATCCCTGTTCATGGTGAATTCCAGTCGAAGCTCACGCTCATGAGTGAGAGTCTTCGTAATGATGGCCGTATATGGGTGCCTAAGAAAAAGGAAGATGCTCAGAAAATACGGGAGGGGAAATTACAACCGGTAGAAATAAAAGAGGAAGACCGTGATTACTATTTGGAGCGTCGTTACCCTGCTTTTGGTAATCTGGTGCCCCGTGATGTAGCATCACGTGCAGCCAAGGAACGCTGTGATGCAGGTTTCGGAGTTGGTGAAACAGGATTGGCGGTTTACCTTGACTTTGCTGATTCCATTAAACGGCTGGGTCGTGATACCATTGAAGCAAGGTATGGCAACTTGTTCCAGATGTATGAGAAGATTGTTGACGAGAATCCTTATGTTACGCCAATGATGATCTATCCGGCGGTGCATTATACCATGGGTGGTTTGTGGGTTGATTATGAGCTTATGACCAGCATACCGGGATTATATGCAGCCGGTGAGGCCAATTTCAGTGATCATGGTGCCAACCGTCTCGGGGCTTCAGCCCTGATGCAGGGATTGGCTGACGGGTACTTTGTATTGCCTTATACTATTCAGAATTATCTGGCAGATCAGATCAGAGTTCCCAAAATATCAACAGACCTCACCGAATTCAAGGAAGCAGAAAAGGCTGTTGGAGATCACCTGAACCGCCTGATGAATGTTAAGGGCAAAACCTCTGTTGACACTTTCCATCGCCGCCTTGGTCATATTATGTGGGAGAATGTAGGTATGGCACGCAATGAAAAAGGACTTCAGAAAGCAATTACTGAAATTGCCGCACTAAGGAAAGAGTTCTGGAAAGATGTTAAGATCCCCGGAACTGCTGATTCAATCAATCAGGAACTTGAGAAGGCAGGACGTGTGGCTGATTTCCTTGAACTGGGAGAACTTATGGCACGAGATGCCCTCATCAGGCAAGAATCATGCGGTGGACATTTCCGTGAAGAATATCAAACACCGGAAGGGGAGGCCCTGAGGGATGATGAAGCGTTCATGTATGTTTCTGCATGGGCCTATAAAGGTGATAATACTGAGCCGGATCTTATAAAGGAACCGCTTAAGTATGAATCTATCGAGGTAAAACAAAGAAATTACAAATAATAGCCGGGATATGGACCTTACACTCAAAATATGGCGTCAGAAAAACGCTTCCAGCAAAGGGAAATTTGTTACTTATAACATAAAGGATATTTCGCCTAACAGCTCCTTCCTGGAGATGATGGACGTGCTGAACGAATCCCTGGTTTATAAAGGTGAAGAACCGGTGGCATTTGATCACGACTGCCGGGAGGGCATCTGCGGTACCTGCAGTATGTACATCAATGGCCGTCCGCATGGACCTGATTCAGCAGTAACTACCTGCCAGCTTCACATGCGCAAGTTTAAAGATGGAGATACCATTGTGATTGAACCATGGAGGGCAAGGGCTTTCCCTGTGCTGAAGGACCTTATAGTGGATCGTTCTGCCTTTGATAAGATCATTCAGGCAGGTGGATACATAAGTGTTAACACCGGTGGAGTTCCTGATGGGAATGCCATTCCCATACCAAGGGAGAAAGCTGAACTCTCCATGGATGCTGCTGCCTGTATTGGCTGTGGTGCTTGTGTGGCTGCCTGTAAGAATGCTTCGGCTATGCTATTTGTATCGGCCATTGTTTCGAAGTTCGCTCTTTTGCCACAAGGCCGTCTTGAAGCAGGGCTTCGTGTACAAAACATGGTTGCTGAAATGGATAATCAGGGCTTTGGCAATTGTACCAATACTGGTGCCTGCGAAGCTGAATGTCCCAAACTTATTACCATTGAGAACATTGCACGACTGAACAGGGAGTTTATCGCAGCAAAGGTTGGGGGGAGAAAACTGGAACAAAAGAATGAAGAGTAGACTGTAGTTTTCATTACAGGCAATAATCAGATAAATCAACGGCCACTGTTTGGTATCAACAGTGGCTGCGTTGTTTTTTAGTACTTTTATTGCCTCAATTATTCATCAGATGAGGTTTAGTGATATACCGGGGCAAACTCAAATAAAGGACAGGTTACGGCGGACAGTTAAAGAGCACAGGGTAAGCCATGCACAGTTGTTTCTCGGGCCTCAGGGCTCCGGCAAACTGCCTATGGCACTGGCTTATGCCCAGTTTATCAATTGCCATAATCGCACAGAAGAAGATTCCTGTGGCGTATGTCCCTCCTGTCTGCAATACTCTAAACTTGCACATCCTGATCTGCATTTCCTATATCCTATTGCCACTACCAAGGAATTTGATTCCAAACCAATGAGCACTATGTTTTTATCGCATTGGCGTAAGATTGTTCCTGAATCAAAGGGCTTCTTCACTGTCAATGACTGGTATGAGCAGATAGGCATGGAGAATAAGCAGGGGCTCATCAATACGGAAGACTGCAATGAGTTGATCAGGAAGCTCAGCTATACATCCTATGAGTCGGAATACAAGGTGATGATCATCTGGATGATTGAGAAAATACATCATACCGGAGCCAATAAGATATTGAAGATATTGGAAGAACCGCCTGATAAGACACTCTTTTTGCTGATAGCGGAACAACAAGAGCTGATGTTGCCTACCATATTATCACGTACGCAGTTAGTTAAGTTCCCGCGATACTCGGATGAGGAAATTGAACTGGGACTCATTGCCCTTAAAGGATGCAGCACTGAAGAAGCCAGGAATGCTAGGTTCATGGCCGATGGCAACATGACTGAGGCCCTTAAAATTGTGGAGGACGGAAGTAGTCATGAAGACTTATTTATTGTTTTCAGAGATTGGATGAGAGTTTGCTTCAGGAAAGATATGCAGACAGCCGTAAAAATGGCTTCAGAATTCAACTCCAGTGGACGTGAAAACATGAAGAAGTTTCTTCTCTATTCCCTTAGAATAACAAGATTTTGCACACTTAACAACTTCGGACTAGGTGATTACGTGAATACGGAGGGTGAAGAGATGAAATTTATTAATGGTTTTACTCCGTTCATTAATCCAAAAAATGTACATCTTTTTGCCGAGGAGTTCAATGATGCGGTATATCACATTGAGCGTAATGCCAATGGATCATTGCTTTTCCTTGATATCTCCCTAAAGGCGATGAAGTGGCTTAAAATGTAGACTACCTGTAATAGCCGTACTTGTCGATTATTTCAAAAACACTTTCGGGCAGGAAGTATTTCACCGATTTCTTATTCTTAATAGCTCCTCTGATGAAGCTGGCAGAGATTTCTATGCGGGGGGCATTGATCAGTGTGACTGAGGGGTGTTTTGTCAGTGGATGGTCTTCACTCCCATGACGGGGATATAGAAGCAGGCGATAATTCGCGAGAATCTGCTCATAGTTCTTCCATTTGTTAAAACTAATGAGGATATCAGTGCCGCCAGTAAGTATGAATTGCCTGTCAGGATATTTTTCGCCCAGGTGAACGAGCGTATCGATGGTATAGGATGGTCGTGGGAGATGGAATTCAATGTCGGATACCCTTAATCTGGTGTCGTTCCCAACAGCTGATTGCACCATTTCATAGCGGGCATAATCACTTAACAAGGTAGCCTTATCCTTGAGCGGGTTTTGGGGTGAAACAATAAACCAAACTTCATCCATACCTCCAAACTCAACCATATACTCAGCCACGCACATGTGGCCAATATGAATTGGATTAAATGATCCGAAAAAGAGGGCTGTTGGTTTTCCTTTTGACATATTTTACTGTTCCAGAAAATCACTTACTACTTTAACAATTGTTTCCTTTGCTTTATTCAGATTATCATTCACTAAAATATAATCGAATTTATCGGCAAAACTCATCTCCAGTTCTGCTTTTGCAATGCGTTTGTTTATTGTTTCAGATGAATCGGTGTTGCGGCCTTTCAGACGGTCCTCCAATGACTGAAGGGAAGGCGGACTCACAAATACAGCCAATGCACGATTGCCAAACTCCTTTTTTATGTTCAGGCCGCCAACTACATCAACATCAAAGATAACATCCCTGCCTGCATCCAGTAATCGGTTCACCTCACTCTTCAAAGTGCCATAATAACTTCCTTTATAGACTTCCTCCCATTCCAGCAGGTCGCCGGATTCAATTTTCTGCCTGAAAGTATCGTCAGAGATAAAGAAATAGTCTTTGCCATCCTCTTCGCTTTTACGCATCTTCCGACTAGTAGCCGAAATGGAAAAAGCCAGGGAAGGAAAAGCTGAAAGCAGATGCTTTACTATGGTGGTTTTCCCTGCCCCTGATGGTGCGGAAACTATGATGAGTTTTGGACTTTGGTGCATTAGTCAGTTTCTGATTATTTGATCGATACTACAGAATTTTAGCAGGTTGATAAATCAACCCATTTTACAGGATATTGGCCAGTTGTTCCTTGATTTTCTCAAGTTCGTCCTTCATCTGCACTACTATACGCTGAATATTGGCATCGTTGGCTTTAGAGCCGATGGTGTTGATTTCACGACCTATTTCCTGGGTAACAAAGGCAAGTTTTCTACCGTTTGCTTCGGTTTCTTTCAAAGTTTCAGTGAAATAATGAAGATGTTTCTGCAAGCGGACCTTCTCTTCGGTGATATCCAGTTTCTCCAGGTAATATATAATTTCCTGTTCAAAACGGTTTGAGTCGAGCGTGTTATTTGTAGCAAACTCATTTACAGAAGCACGGAGTTTCTCTCTAAACTGTATATTGCGCGATACCTCAAACTCTTCAAGATTGCCAAGTAGCTCAGCTATTGTTTCAATTCTGGATATGAAATCATTCATTAGCAATTGACCTTCATGCATACGGAATTCATCAAGACTTGAGACAGCCCTTTGAAGACAATCACTGATAAGTAACCATTCATTCTCAGAAAGTACGTCACGCGTTGGACGGAGAACTTCAGGCAGCTTCATAACAATGGAAAGTATATCTGAATTTTGATCTTCCAGTGTTTCGGCTATTACCTTTAGTTCCTTATAATAACCTGTAACAAGTGACCTGTTGATTGCTGATGGTAACTCGCCATCGGTATAATCGATGTTACCCGATAATTCAATTTTACCTCTTTCCAGCTTGTGGGAAATAATGCTTCTTATTTCGGGTTCCTTCTCTCTGAATGCAGGCGGTAACTTGATATTCAGATCCAGTTGCTTACTGTTTAGTGATTTGACTTCAATGGTTACGGATTTCCCTTCCAGATTAGCAACGGATTTGCCAAAGCCTGTCATTGATTTAATCATAGTACCCCTTTTTATTGCAAATTTACATTATTTTAATTCGGTTTGCCAGATATTACTACTGATCTCCCAACTAACAATTTGTAAAAAGTTATAAAGAACAGGATGAATGGTATTCAAAATTTCTTAATATTGTTAATGATTTCCAATTTACTTATTTTATGACCAGAGCAGTCATTATAGATGATGAGATTAACTCGAGAGACAGCATTAGGCAAATGCTATTATTGTATTGTAATGATGTGACCGTTGTTGGTGAAGCCGATGGGGTAAATTCAGGAATTGTCTGCATCAATGATCATAAACCAGACCTTGTATTTCTTGATATCAAGATGCCTGACGGATCAGGATTTGAACTGCTCAAGCGAATTAACAAGATTGACTTTCAAGTGATATTTGTTACCGCATTCGAGGAATATGCCATTAAAGCATTCAGGTTTAATGCTATAGACTATATCACGAAACCCATTGATCCCGAGGAACTGAGGCAGGCAGTTGAAAAGGCTGCCAAATATGGCAAGGACAGCAATACTGATGAGACTATCAAGTTGTTGCTTGAATCGATAAGCAGAACTTCGCAGAATCACAGGAGGATAATACTAAGAACCCTAAATACAATACATGTAATTGAAATTGAACGGATTATACGGTGTGAATCAGATAGAAACTATACGGTATTTCATATTGTAGGTGAGGACAAGTTGATGATATCGCGTACTTTGAAAGACTTTGATGAGTTACTGGAGGAATATGGATTTTTCAGGGTGCATAATTCACACATGATAAATCTCAATTTTGTGCGTAAATTTCATCGTGACGAATTGCTTTGTATTCTTACGGATGGCACAACAATACCGGTATCATACAGGAAAAGGGATGAATTGCTGGCTGCTATAAAAAATCTATAAAGTGGAACAGGAAGCTAATCAGCCAAATGCACTCAAAGCAACCTTGCTTGATTCCCAGCCAGATATACTTACGTCCATGCATGACGATATTGCCATGGCGCAAAAGAGTATATATCTGGAAATATATCGTATAGGTTATGACTATACCGGAGAGCGGTTCAGGGATATCCTCGCAGTGAAATGCCGGCAGGGATTAACTGTAAAACTGCTGCTCGATTCATGGGGTACAACACCTTCACCGGCCTTCTTTGAACCAATTACCAGCAATGGAGGCGAAGTCAGATATTTCAGAAAAATAAAATTCTTTGTTGACTTCTTTACTAAAAATCATCGCCGCAATCACCGTAAAGTATTGGTGATTGATGATGAAATCGCTTATATTGGATCACCCAACATAACCGGTTATTCAACTAACTGGCGCGAAATAGCCTTGAGGCTTGAAGGACCTATTGCATTATTGTTCAAGAAGACATTCATGGACAGCTCCAAGCTTTATGATAAGTACATCTTTAATAAATTCTCCTACAAAAAGACAATTTTTTATAACGGATTTGAGATTATTCAGGATCTGCCTTCCATTTATCGGCAGCAGATTAAAAAACGTTATCAAAAACTGATTACCAATGCTAACAAGGAGATTATTATTGAAACTCCTTATTTCTTGCCCGGTTTTAAGCTTCGCCGACATCTTGCTCAGGCTGCAAACAGGGGAGTGAAAGTGATTGTTATCATGCCTAGACATTCAGATGTAAAAATAGTGGACCTCTTGCGCGACAAGTATCTGAAGTTCTTTTATAAGAATGGATTGGATATGCATTTTTATACGGCAAGTAATCTTCATGCGAAATGTATGCTGGTGGACAAAGAGATTTTTGCCGTTGGATCAGCTAATTTTGACTACCGAAGTTTTCGCTATCAGCACGAAATAATGTTGGTTGGAAGGCAACCTGATATTGTTGAGATGTTTGATAAACACCTGCAGGAAAGCCTCAAAGGCTGTCAACCCTTCAATTATGTATCATACCTTCGCCGTCCTTTGATTGAAAGGATTTTTGGTTGGATGCTATTACCATTCAGACATCTGTTTTAGTAAATAGTTTTTGGTTGGCTTAAGATTTTTATGTGTAAAAAAAAGGGTGTAGTAACAGTTTACTGCTTCTACACCCCGGCAATGATATATGGTGGTTTATTATTGTATTGTGATCTCTTTCTTTACAACGGCTTCTTCTTTTCTAGGCAGAGTCACCTTCAGTACGCCATTCTTGTAATCGGCATTTATTTTGTCAACGTCAACTGATTTGGGAAGAATAAAGCTCCTGTTCATATCCTTCAGATAAAATTCTCTGCGTAGGAATTTCTCATCTTGTAATTCTTCCTGTTGTTTTACTTCAGCAGTAATGTTGAGAGTCTGTTGTTCAAGATTGATGCGAATATCTTCTTTGGAAAATCCTGGTGCAGATAATTCTATCACGAATGAATTAGTGTTATCGTAGATATTTGCCGGATAATTGTACTTCCCTGAGTCAGTCATTGTATTGCTGAAAAGCTGGTCCATAAAACCTAAAGTTGGTTGGTTGAATCTGATCATGTTCATGGTATTTCCTCCTTATTATGTTGCTAATTATTTTTTTTGTTTGAATTTATAAGGTTCTTTCAATTAATATGCCATTGCTAAAATTGAGTTAGTTTAAGTAACAGAACGGACATAATGACATGCTTATATAGAAAATAATTTCAAAAACAGCCAAAATGGCTGAAATATTATCCAACAAATATGCTTATTTTTGATTTATACAAGTTCAATCATTTGTATAATAATAACCAGTTAGAATTATCATGGCAAGTCAACATAGATCCATCCTCAAATTATTTGCTTTTAGGAGGATTATGATACCGGTCCTGATTGGACTGGCGGTGATTCTATACCTGGTTTCCCGGGACTTGTCGCATGGTGATCTAAGATCAATCAGGATAACATGGGGTTCAATATTGTGTTTTTCGATGGCTGTGCTTATGATAGCCATAAGAGATTTGTCGTACATGTATCGCATAAGGCTCTTAACTGATAATAAGTTAACATGGCGACAATCTTTTGAAGTGATTTTTTTATGGGAGTTCGCTTCCAGTGTGACGCCTTCAGTGGTAGGAGGTTCAGCAGTGGCTATTTTTTTTCTTTCCAAGGAAAAGCTTGGTACCGGCCGTGCCACTGCAACTGTTATGGTTACAGCTTTACTGGATGAACTTTTTTATATTGTGATGGTGCCCGTGACATTCATACTGGCAGGCTTCGACAGACTATCGATCGAGGGGAATGTATTCCGATTGTTTGGAGCTGAATTCAGTACTATGGGAATATTTCTAATTGGATATATCCTGATCACTCTAATTACTTTTCTATTGAGCTATGGGGTATTTATCAACCCGGGAGGTCTTAAGTGGTTATTGGTTAGAAGTACCAGATTCCGGTTATTAAGAAGATTTGAGCATGCTGCCATACATACCGGTGATCAGATACTGGAGGCATCGGCAGGATTCCGCAGTAAATCATACCATTTCTGGTTAAGGGCTGTAGGCGCAACTACTCTTTCGTGGACTGCCAGGTTTCTTGTGGTAAATTTTCTTATTGTCGGTTTTACTTCAGCCGTTTCCATAGGTGACCATATGCTGATACTTGCCCGTCAGTTGATGATGTGGGTAATAATGCTGGTTAGTCCCACCCCAGGAGGAAGCGGCATTGCCGAGTTCTTCTTCCCTATCTTCCTCAGGGAGTTTATTGCCGGTTCCACACGCGACCTCACCATAGTAGTAGCCCTGTCGTGGAGGTTACTAACCTATTATCCTTACCTGTTGATTGGCGCATTGGTTCTGCCATTCTGGTTGAGAAGAGTTTATTTGGGACGTAAGCTCATCACCTTTAAGAGAAAGAAATAATCCCTTCAAAATATTGCTAAAGCAAATACTCTGAAGGGATCTGTTTTACAATGGATTCTCTGTATGAGTTTTGATTTTTTGAAGACTGATTTTTCGAAGAATAGATGGTGACTCCCAGTAGACTGATTACCCGACTGTTGTAAAATAATTATCCGCAGTGGAAATACTTATCGACCAAACTTTGCATCTTTTCCTTGTTGCAATGAACTTCATCTCGTAGCTTTTCATCTTGGAAACTGCGCAATTGATTGGCAATACCCTTTATCACACTCTCAGGGAAAACATCATATCGTTGGTAGATTTCGGCTTGTTTTTCCAGCATATTGGCAGATTCCCAGCATGAAACAGGTAATTGGTTCAATTGTGCCAATCTCTCCTTGTGTTGTTCATCAAAGATATTGACATCTACATACCACTTTTCAGCCAGCTCCAGAGCATTCTTCATTTCCAGACCATGACGTGCAGCAACTGTAAGCCCTGCCAACAGAAGGTATATATCAGCAGAGCCATCAGGACACCTGAATTCAACGGTCTGCAGTTGAGAGTGATCTTGTTTTACCGGTGTCTCCAGTGGATTGGCATTGAAGATCATATTGTTTTCACCGGTCCAACCGAGTGGAACTCTAACCAGCACACTTCGGTTGCGATCACCCCAACAGATATTGGTAGGTGCTTCCTGATGAGGTACTAATCTGAAATACGAAGTAGGATTGGCATTTCCAAAAGCCGTAAGCGATGGGGCAAGATCAAGATAACCTGCAATGGCTTTGCGTGCTGTTTCGCTGAGTTTGCCATCAGCAATCATCTGGTTCCTGTTATCCTTTACCAATCGGGTATGAATATGCATTCCACTGCCTGCCTTGCCTACGGTAATTTTAGGTGAAAAAGTTACTGTTACTCCATACTTATAGGCAACGGAGCGTAGAATCCACTTTGCAATGACCAATTGATCAGCAGCATCTTCCAATGTAGTGGGAGTAAATTCTATTTCGTTCTGTTCATAGAGCTTGCCATCCTGAGTGAAGTTGCCAACTTCTGAATGACCGTATTTAATAAGGCAGCCTGCTTTGGCCATAGCATTCATTGCCTCTGTTCGCAGGAATTCAAATTTTGCAAATGGTGCCGATTCATGATAGCCTTTTTGATCAACTGCAGGAAACAGTTCCTCAGTTTCACTGATAACATAATATTCCAACTCACCCATTACTTCAAAGGAAAGACCGGTTTTTTCCTTCAGTGCGTTGTGGGCTTTGCGCAGTATATATTCAGGGGAGCTCTCCAATGGTTGACCGTCTTTATTATAATAGGAACAAAGAATATCAATGGCTGCAACTTCAGAGAAAGGATTAACAAATGCAGTACGATAACGGGGTACTACATAAAGATCACTGGAACCTGCTTTTATAAAGGGAAACAGACTGGAACCATCGCAACGTTCGCCGGTTGACAGTATACTGTTAAGATGGTCAAGTGAACTGATGACAAAACTGAGGGTCTTCAGTCGACCGTCACCACCAACATACCTGAAATTGACCATCTCAATGTTATGATCAACAATGTATTTTACGAGGTCAGCTTTAGTAAATTCAGATGCCGGTTTATTGAGATACTGTACCAGCGGATTGGGATTCATCTCTGCAAAGTTTTTCATGCCGTTGTTTTTCGCCCTTAATTCGGGATGTATAGAAAGTATTGAACATTTTAAATAGTCCTCAAAATTAGAAAGATTTTGTGATAAACAAATCCCGAATTGTCAGAATAAAAATTCCTCACTTATCAGTAACTTTACATCGTCAAATAATTGCCATTCCATGTTTTGACAGCATTACTAAAGCATGCTTTCACATGAATCCTTCTGAAATTCTATTCTTTACTGTTTTTCTTGTTTTTGTTGTTAGTTTCCTGTTGCTTGACCTGGGAATTCTTGACAAGGAGAACCACCTAGTCTCCTTTAAAGAAGCATTGTTCTATACATGCCTTTGGATCTCCATTTCCATTGGCTTTTATATTCTGATGCTTTATCATGGTGACTGGTTACACCTGGGAAAGGATGGTACTATAGAGGACATTCAGCAGCTGATAGTTAAGTATGGACATCCGATTAAAATTGACGGGCTTGACTATGATAGTGCGGTTGAGGTATATAAAAAGAACCTTGGTCTGGAATTTTTGACCGGTTATGTCATTGAAAAGATGCTGTCAATGGATAACATCTTCGTAATGATTGTAATCTTTTATGCCTTCAGGGTTAATCCGCTATACTACCGCCGCGTTTTATTCTATGGAATTTTGGCAGCCATTGTATTTCGTTTTATTTTCATCTTTTCAGCTTCAGCCATAATCCAGCATTTTCACTGGGTGCTATACTTGTTCGGATTGTTGCTGATATACACAGGGATTGAGATGTTGTTTAAAAAGGATGATACAAAAGTTAATACACGAAAACATCCTGTAGTACGATTTGCTTCACGCTATTTGCCAGTTTATCCACATTTCGTAAAGCATCATTTCTTTGTTAAGAAGTATGGAAAATACATGATCACACCCTTGTTCATTACGCTGATGGTCATTGAGTTTTCAGATGTAATATTTGCCGTAGATTCTATTCCCGCTATTTTTGCAGTAACCAGCGATCCATATATAATCTTCTTTTCTAACGTATTCGCCATTTTGGGATTAAGGGCATTGTTCTTCATCCTGATCAAAGTAATGGACGTATTCAGATACCTAAAGGTAGGGCTGGCTGTTCTATTGACTTTCATTGGCTTAAAAATGATATTTGCTGAGTTCCTGAAAGGAATTGGCTACACTACAGCACACTCATTATATACCATTTTAGGTATCATGATAATAAGTATAGTGGCATCAATGCTATTCCCAGCGAAGAATGATTAGAGGGAAAAACGAGTGAATTCCCGATGAAGGATAACCCGATGAAGAATAAGTAGTTCGAGCCACTCAGGGGACTCGAACCCCCGACCCGCGCATTACGAATGCGCTGCTCTACCAACTGAGCTAAAGTGGCTTAATATTTGCAAGGGCAGGTTTTATCCTGCCCTTGCAAATATTGCTGTCGGGATGAGAGGATTCGAACCTCCGGCCTCTTCGTCCCGAACGAAGCGCGCTACCAGGCTGCGCTACATCCCGATGATTGCTTATTTAAAGGCATGGACGACTGCCTTGAGCGGTGCAAAAATAGTGATTTTTTTATCGGTTTTAAATTTTGCAGTCTCTTTTTTCTGCTTACTTTAAAGACTATTATTGAGCTTGGTAAATATAAGGAGTCTGTATGATTGATGCTGGAATTGCTGCCTTTTTGTTGAATACGTATAACAAATAGTATTGATTGTAGTGACCAATATTGGATATTCCCATGTAAATGAACAGGGGTAAAGAATTTCTTTACCCCTGTTCATTCTGTTGTTAAATTTTCAGATTATTGATTATTTCAGGCTGACCTCTAATTATTGGGTTTTCTGAAAAACTAATTACCTATTTTTTCTCTGCATTAAAAAGGGTTTGAACTACCTCAGCACTGATGGCCTTGTTAAAGAAGTGCATTTCATCATATAAGCTCAGGTCAGAGAAATGCTCCCAATAAACAAAGTTGGGTACACCAGAAGCAATAGTCATCGAATTACAGTCTTTCCAGCTGAGTGGTGCATCGATTTCCGTTTCCAGTACCATCTCGCCATTTACATAGGCAATGGCTTTAGAAGTGGAAATAGAGACAGCCACATGGACCCATGTATTGTCGGGAGTGAAAGTGTAGAATGGATTCATCCAGACCTCTGTTTCACCGATTCCGAAATTGAAACCGAACTTCTGTTCTGCCTCTGTACCTTCACGAAGGAACCTGAAGCCGGAATTCCTGCTTTCAGCCGGAGGACTTATTGACACAACGCCAGCCCTGGTGGGCAGACTGTTTACCTTTATCCAACAGGCCATGCTGAATTCAGTGGAAGTCATTAATTCAGCTGCCGGATAAGTCATGTAGGAATCAGCAGCACCTGCATAAGCATTTCCGATTTTGCCTTCAGCAAAAGTAGGAGCTCCTGTCTTGGCAGCTTCCTTACCGGTAATAAGGTCCATATAATCACCATCAAGCGGAAGATACAGTACTTCTCCGGCAAGTGCAGTATAAGGTGGTACGGTTACTTTCCGGAAATTCAGAGTTTTGGTAACAATTTTTCCAGTTAGATCCGTTACAGTTATCACTAGTGAATGATCACCGTCAGTCAATTCCTCATAAACAAAATCAACAACAGCTCTTCTGTAATCCTTGAAAGAAGTAAGATTGCCGATTTCAGTTCCATCCAGTTGTATTACAATGGATTTTAATTCAATATCATCAATTGCTATAAACTTGAAAGTTACTTTGGCAATTGAATCCTGTGACCGGACAACTTTACCAACTTCAGGATAAGTGATGACAAGAGTAGGATCTTCCATATCGCTACCCGGTGAAACTGGAGTGATTGGATCAAGTCCCTTCTCGCAGGAGACCGCAAATACTGCGATTAATGACAGGATAAACAGGTTTTTTATAAGTTTCATATCTCAGTTATTTTAAGGTATAGAAAGCAATTATTTATTCAAAACAGGTAACAGGTCCTGCTGGTTTTGCGGATAGGGCAGAAAGATCTTAGTAGAGTTGAAATCCCTGCCATCATAGCTTAACTCATTCAGCTTATTCAACCGAACCATATCATAGAATCTGGAACCCAATTCCATGGATAACTCTGCGAACTTCTCATCCATTACCTGATCGTTTGTTACACTTGACAGTGGACTAAGTTCTGCTCTTTCTCTTACCAGATTAACAGCCTCAACGGCGGTACCTGCATTACCTGAAGCACTCTGGGTGAGAGCCTCGGCGTACATAAGCAGAATCTCAGCATACCGTATCAACGGGAAATTCTTGTTTGTGCCGTATTCTGTTCTTCCCGGTGTCAACTGGTTTGAAGGGAGATAATGTTTCCCACTGGCAAACATGGCACGGGCATAATCATTGATAATATCTCCTGACCTGGTTGTGTTAGAGATCCAAGCCGGCAGATCAGTATATTGAGGATCAGTTTTAAGTTCGGCTATTCCCCTGTCAGTAAACAATACACTGGTTTCCAGTCTGACTGTTTCACCCCTGTTGAGCATGAATTTAATATATTTTAGACTAGGTTCATAGAATCCCCATCCATCAGTTGCTCCGGCTACTGCAGGGGTCCAACCCTGTGGTCCGTAAAAGGCAAATAGATAGGAAAAATTCTCACCGGTACCCTGACCCAGATCAGAGTACTGCATTTCCCAAATATTCTCGTTGTTGAGTTTGCCTTTTATTTTGAAGAGCTCATAGTAGTCAGGCTCCAGAGAGAACTTATTTGAATTTATAATCTGACCTGTAGCATCAGCTACAACCTGGTATTCTTTTAATTCAAGGTTAGCCAATGCTTTCAAAGCCAATGCAGTATACTTGGTAACTCCACCCCTGATGTCAGTCCGTTCGTTGGGCCTGGCATCCGGTAGTAAAGGAATAGCCTCATCCATCCATGTTGATATCATGTGCATGATCTCATCTTTGGTCGACAAAGGGGTAACATAAAGTTGTGAAGCATCAGAAGAAGGTGGAACAGGCAAGTCACCCCACACCCTGCTAAGCTGGAATAACCACCACGACTTGAGAACTTTTGCTTCAGCAATATACTGATCACCCAGTCCCTTATTAGGGGCATGTTGCTGGTACAAGGCTATTTGCTCCATAGCTGAATTGGCAGATAACATATTGGTATAGTAATTCTGGAAGAGCGAATTGTACATCCAATAATCCTTTTTGTAATTATACTTGTCAGTTTCAGCAAAATCCTGCTGATCGCCCAAACCACCTGCATTTACATCATCACCACGAACGGAGATCAATGGAATGTCTTCCCATTCTGTGTTATTGAGCTCAGAATATGTGCCTAGAAGAGGTTTAATCATATCTTCACTTTTGGTGTAATCTGTTAATTCAGTGAATGCCCTGTTTTCTGCAGGTTCATCCAAGAATTTCTCGCATCCGGCAAATACAAACATGAGTGCCAATGCTAAAGTGCTAAATATTAGGAAAATATATCTTTTCATAAGGATGATTTTTTTTAGTATTAGAACTTAACATTCAGGTTGATGGTGTAAACTGCCGGAATTGGATATGTTTGACTATCAATACCGTTAGGTACTTCAGGAGTAAAGCCATTGTAGGAGAAAAAGTTCAATGGCCGTTCCGCTGTTAAGGCAATTCTGGTCTCAGGGAACCTTACGCCGAACATCTTATAAATGGTATATCCCACCTGTATATTCTGAATACGGATGAAGGAACCATCTTCAATGAAATAGTCACTCATCTTTTGATTCCAGCCTTTGCGAAGTCCTTCTGATGATGGATATTCATTGGAGGTGCCTGCTCCATGCCAACGGTTCACAGCAAGGTCTGCATCCAGGTTTCCATCAGGTGTCCAGATAAGTTCACCCCGTTTACGGTTGAGTATCTTATTCCCAGCCTGGCCATAAATGCTGGCAGAAAAGTCAAAACTCATGTATTTGATACTGATGTCGCCTCCATACATAACTTCAGGGAAATAGGAACCTAAGATCACGCGGTCGTCAGCATCGATTTTCCCGTCATTGTTCTGGTCAACATATTTAAAATCACCTGGTACCAGAATATTACCTGCTTCGTACTCTGTAATAGCAGTAGGATCATTCTCTATCTCTGTCTCGGTTTGATATACACCGGCAACTTCCCAGCCATAAAATGCCATCAGCGGTTCGCCAACATAAGTGCGTTGGCGGAATTCAGCACTACCTCCATCAATATAAGGTAGACCATATAGGTCGGTTGCTTCATTCCTCAAGGTTGAAAAATTGCCTCCTACACTATAACTGAATCTTTCACTAATCTTGTTGACCCATCCTAGTGCAAGTTCAAAACCTGTATTGCGGATAGTTCCACGCGGACGTAGTACAGTGAGTCCTGTTCCGGGAATAATGACCGGAATCGCCGCATTTTTGGTGTCTCTGGTATAGTAGTCAAATTCAGCAGACAGCTTATTATTTGCCATACGGGCAGTAAAACCAAGGTTTGTTTCTTCTGTTAATTCCCATTTAAGTTCTGAAAATGAATTTGAAACCACCGTACCAGTCACCTGAACACCTCCCATACTTGTATTGACCGGGGTGGTTGTAAATGCTCCATCACTTGCCGGAACTCTGTCATTTCCTAACTGACCCCAACTAGCTCTGAATTTCAGGTAATCAACATAACCATTATTTTTAAAAAAGCTTTCTTCAGTGATTACCCATCCGAGACCGATGGTAGGGAAATTGCCCCATGTTTGCTGGTATTTATTACTACCGTCTCTACGCATGGTTGCATAAAGTAAATATCTATCCTTGAAATTGTATGCAAACCTTCCAAAATATGACATTCCATACTGTCTCAAACCGTCATCGGTAGTGGCTACTGCATCAATAATATCTGCAAGGTTCAAATACCATGATTGCTCCATATTTGTTGGGAAATTCTTACCTACTGCAGTAATTTTCAAAAAATTCTCATCCTTGAAAGAGGTACCTCCCATAAGGGTGAAATTATGATATCCAATGGCGTGAGTGAATGTCAGCACATTGTCCCAGATATGATTGTTATAGTCGGAAAAATTCCTTGTTAAGGTAGCATCCGTGACTTTAAAGTCGCCGCCACCAACCAGAAACCATGGTAAATTTACTAATCTCTGGTCAACTGAAGTTGAGCTATAATTATAGGATGTTTTGAAAGTCAGCATTTTAGGAATCAACGATGCTTCCATGTAAAAATTAGCCAGCAGTTTTTTTATCTTCATCCTGTCAATATTAAAATTCATTGCCGGGAATGGATTTTGTCCACTTCTGTAACCTATAGCCTGAGCATTGGAGAATCTAATCGGGAATGCTTCTGTATTAAGTTCATCATATACAGGCATAACGGGGACTGCAAAATAGGCTTGGTTCCATGCTCCTTCCGCATCATTGAATTTAGTGGCATTACTGAAAATCATATTACCACCGATGGTTAGCCAGTCAGTTGCCTTCAAGTCAACTTTGGAACGCAGGTTCAATCGTTCATACGAATTCTTCATATCCATGATACCGTCCTGATTGAAATAACTCGTTCCGATTGAATATCTGGCTTTTTCAGTTCCACCCGAGAAGTCAAGGCTATTGTTACTGATCATGGCAGGGCGCAGTATCTCACTATACCAGTCTGTATTAGGTTCAGGAACATTGGGATTAGTCCTGCTTCTGCCATAACGCTGCATGGCATTCAGTATAAATGATTCATCAGCGGCAGAGCCTGATTCAATGGCCATTTGAGTGAACTGCTCGGAATTGGCCATCTTGACTAAATCCTGAGCAATCTGGTAGCCAAAATACCCATTATAAACAATCTCATTCTTTTGATTGTATTGTCCTGACCTCGTTTCAATCAGTACAACCCCATTGGCTGCTCGAACACCATAAATAGCTGCCGCAGAAGCATCTTTCATGACGGAAATGGAAGCAATATCTGATGGGTTGAGAAAGTCGATGTTGTCAAAGAACATACCATCAACCACATATAATGGAGCTTCACTTACTTCAGCCCGTCCCGGAAATGAACCAACACCACGTACCCTAATGGTAGGCACATCACCTGGACCACCATTGGTGACTACCTGAAGACCTGCAACTTTACCCTGAAGTGCCTGTAATGGCTGAGATGCCGGCGTTTTGATCAGGTCCTCTGTCCGGAGCGTTGTTATGGATGAAGTCAAGTCTTTGACTTTTGTACTTCCGTATCCAACAACCACGACTTCTTCCAGAGATGTTCTGGAAGGAACCAGCACAATTTTTAATATTCTTTGTGTGCCAACGGCTACTTCGGCAGTCTCATATCCGATGTAGCTTACAACCAGTGTGTTCTCACCAGGTGCAAGAGTAAGATTGAATTGGCCATTCAAATCAGTGGTTGCTCCTTTAGTGGTGCCTTTGATTATGACTGAAGCACCAGGTAGTGATTCATTGTTTGACTGGTCTGTAATTGTGCCACTTATATTCCTGTCCTGCCCGTTTGCGACAGTAACAACAATAGTCAACAAGAGTAATAAGATGCTCCTGAACAACCCTGTTGCTTGTTTTTGACGTAGATAATTCTTCATAACTGTGGATTTGGATTAAAGGGTTACACCTGCTATACGAACAAATATAATACAAAATACACGATTTTGTACATCTTATACCTGATACAATAGAAAAAATTTAAGGTTATCGTTATGTTGGTAGGAAATATGTTTGGTTGCAATATTTATCAGCTTCTTAAGCAGATGTTGATTGAAGAAGTGTTATATGGGTTCTGTCCATTTGCTAAATGGTTTTTTCACCAGACTCGAGTTGTAATATCGGTCATCACCTGTGACCTCTTCTCCCAGCCAATCGGGCCTGATGAAATCCTCATCTTCAGATTTCAACTCAATTTCTGCTATAATCAAACCATTATTCTCGCCATAAAATTCATCGACTTCAAACACGTGTTTATCTAACTTTACGAGGAAGCGAGTTTTGTCGATTATGCCGGGTTCGCATAGGTTTAGTAATTCATTAGCATCCTTAACGGGGATTTCTTTTTCCCATTCATAGCGACTAGTGCCTGATTCAGTGGCTATTCCTTTTACAGTGATAAATCCCTGGTTGCCTTTGATGCGAATTCTTACTACTCTTTCGGGTACAGATGATAGATAACCCTGGATAATACGGGTTTGAGAATCTGCGAAACGTTTGAAATCGCCCTTTACCAGAAACTTTCGTTCAATCTCTACTGCCATTTTAATCTTCTTCGTCCACAGGTTTTTCTGATGCGCATGTCTTTATGCCAAAGATTGCATAAATCGGGCAAAAACTTGTAATACTGGTAACTAAAAGTAAAGCTCCTACAATTAGAAGAATAATGCCAAGAGTTCCTGTTATTGTGTGGGTAACAAAATAGAGAATGGCTATTATAATTGCTAAGACTATCCTGATAGTCTGGTCGTTCATTCCAAGGTTCTTTTTCATGATGATATATTTAGTAGTTAACAATGAACAAAAATCCTTTACTTTGCCTCTAGATATATACAAATATAAGAAAAAAACCGGACAATTGCTTTGAAACTTGAAGAAATCATCGACCGGTACTCATCCAAACGGAAATTCTTATTTCCAGTGATGGCTTTGTTAGCCTTCTTTATGAGCTTTTGGATGCTTGGGAGTGAACCATTACACGAGTGGGATGAATCACGCAATGGTGTCAATGCGGTTGAGATGATTCGAAATCATGATTATATAAATCTCTATTACGGCGGTCAGCCTGATACATGGAATGCCAAGCCTCCTTTGATGATCTGGATGATAGTAGGTTCCTATAAAGTTTTTGGCACCAATGAATTCGCATTGCGGTTCCCTTCTGCATTGGCTATATTCTTGTCATTTCTTGTTCTTTTCGCAATTATCCGGTTATATGGAAGTGAGTGGTTGGCTTTTGCAACCTGCTTGATTCTTATGTCAGTAAATGGCCTTATTGGCAGTCATGTTGGCCGTACCGGTGATTTTGATGCTTTGTTTATTCTCTTTTTGCTGATCACTATCTATTTTGCACTCAAGTACATCGACTTCAATAATGCAAATGCTGTCTTGTATAGTGGAATTTCAATGGGCTTAGCCTTTTATACTAAAGGACTGGCTGCACTTATCATCCTACCCGGTTTTGTATTGTATCTATTGATGACTAAGAAATTCATAAGGATACTCTCTGATTACCGTTTCTGGATATCTGCCCTGATATTTGTAGCTTTCGTTTTAAGTTGGTTCCTTTTGGTCAGTTTATATGGGCTAAAATTTAAGGAAAGCTTCTATGGAAGTGGGAATTCATTTGAAACTATGTGGAAGTATGATGTGCTGCAACGACTAACAGAGGGGTTTTCAAACGGTCATGTGCGAAATTACGCCTTCTTTTTCAACTACCTGGATGCCCGGTTTAACCTGTGGAATTATGTATTCTATCTAGTCATAACAGTATTCCTTTTCAAGCTGATAAAAAAGGATTGGAACATTCAGACTGAAGGCAAAAGTCCATTGTTCAAACTGGCATTGTTCTCATGCTGTATATGGGCAACTATAGGAATCTTCCTCACATTCTCAGTAGAGACCCATAATTGGTACCTGGCACCTGCCCTGCCATTTGTTGCAATCACAACCACCATTGGATGCAGCTACTTCATGAAGCATTTCCATTTTGTAGGTTGGCTTCTTATTGTTTTATTGCTGGTAACTTTTACGAGAAAGGTAATAGACCTAAGTAATCCGGGCGAATATCCGGTCATGCTCTCGAATAACGAAAAGACAATACAAACCTCTCAAAAGATTGTATGCCTGAATATTGACAGGCAGGATTACGTGTGTTATATGAAAATGCGCAATCCTGAAGTTGAGACATTGAATAGCCTCCCTGATTCGTTAGCTTCCATCAAAGGACCAGTCATCCTTTTCTTAAAAAAAGAAGATTATTCTGAATTTACACAAACAAGGGACTACTTGACAATCCTGGGTGCTGATGATCAATATATCATCAGTCAATGGGAAAAGTAAAGAAGCATTTCACTGAATTATCAGATGCCAGTTCTTAACCTGTTTCAGAGCATCATGCGTGGAACTCTTTGCGACTTGCAACTGAATATATCGGTTTAAACCGAATTTAGTGACTATGTCAGATACCAGATTGCTTCGTACAGTTATTATAAGGCATAAGTCAGGCATCTGAAGGAGGTTTTCAAGACTATCACCCCATGCTCCACCGTTAAGTTCAAACCGTCCTATTTCATCAATCATCACTACTTGTTTATCCCTTACATTGTCTGGAGACAGAATCTGCTTTCCCCATTCAAACGAATCAGAGTTAATCAGAAACCTACCATGCCTTCCTCCTGTTTTTCCCTGGTCTGAAGTTTCACCTGTCAGGTTTGCAGACCATCCTTCCGTGTGTTGCATCAGCATATCTGTCAGTCTTATGAATTCAACTGTTTCTCCTGTTTCAACGGAAGTTAGGTTGTATCCAATAGTTTGCCCGTCTATTAAAATGCGGGGTGCATAAAAACCTGTGGTAGAAATATCTTCCTTCTTCAGTTCAACGGCTAGGTTGGACAGAAAAGTTGTTTTTCCTTCGGCCACTTCACCTGAGAGGATAAGGACAAAGGGTTGAACTTCCTTAATAAGCTCAGCATATCTTTTATCCGCCAGTAGAAGTAGAAGTTTGACAACTCCGGCGGGTTTCGTAAAGAAAGTACGGGCATCAGGCAAATGTGAAAAAACCTCAGGGAGTGTTTCAAATGCTAGTTCCAGTGCTCCGCTGATACTACGGTATCTGCTGTTTTGAAGTGAATTTCTGATTCGCGGATTATACAGCTCGGTACCAAGTGCAGAAAAGCCTATGATAACAACAGCAGCTCTGGCATTCATCTCCAGTCCTGTCAATAGACCGGTAACCAGCGCATTCTTGTCGCCACTGATATATGTTATAGTAACGGCTGCCAATAGCGTAATGATTCCGAAAGAGATCCAGAACCTGGGACGGGAAAGTTGGTGCATAGCTTTTTTATATCTCATCACCCAAATGGTGATTGCAACCACAGACAATGGAAGCCAGACATAAACCTTACTGATGCCAATTAATGTAAGTAGTCCAATCAGTCCCAGAAAGCTCCCAATCAACCATGCTATTGAATGATCAAACGAGACTCGTCTGCCTTTGAATCTTTCAGGCAATTCTGTTGAATCTTCAATGAATTTAATATCCTTTACTTCGTTATCAGAAGCAGTGATCTCTTTGCCTATCTTGATCCCAATTAGAGCTGTAATTATTCCAAAAAGCAGGTAAAAACAAAGAAGAAGTAAAAGGGGTTGCCAGAATAGTTGCGTAGAAATATTGAGCTGTTTTTCAACAAACCTCAATACTCCTGAATATATTTCAACGATATTGGAGCCATAATAGATGAGCAGGTTCGCTAGTTTCTGAAATAGCACCCACGACATAGCCAATGCAGCGCCTGCAATAAAACCAATGATATTTCTACCCAGTGTGCGGACACTCACTTCAAATAATACTGCTTCCATGAAAATGGCAACCATGGGCCCGAATATTACAGCACTGGGTGACATGGCTTTCATCATGGCACAAATTAGTCCACTCCGCCAGAATAACCCTTTGTCTTTCCAGCGATAGGATGCTGTTATGAGCAGTATGATGCCTATAGCCGTCAGTACATTGCCTTTAAAGGGAACATGCAGGTTATGTAGGAAACTACCAAGGATGATCTCTGAAGCAGCCCATGTAGCTCCTAATACCGATGCCTTGAGCCAAACTTCGCTTAGTTTACCAGTCATTGGTTAACTTTCTTTCCTGAAATATTTGTCCAGCAGCATTGCAGCAGCCTGGTAAGGGCTAAGTGTTTTCTCGTCCAGCATCTTCTCAGCACCACTAATACGTTTTTTGATCTCAGCATCCTGATAGAAGTGGTCATATAACCGGTTGTTTATAAAATCGAGCATGATCTGCCGCGACTGGTAAGCACGCTTTGATTCAAAATAGTTATTGGCAGTAGTGAATTCTCTATAGTTGAGGAGCATGTCCCAAATTTCACTTATTCCATTTCGGGTAATTGCCGAGCAGGTCACTGTTTCAGGACCCCAGCCTGAATCAGGTGTAGGGAAGAAGTGAAGGGCATTTCTAACCTGATTTTTGGCCAGTTCTGCCTTTACTATATTGTCACCATCAGCTTTATTTATGGCAACGGCATCAGCCATTTCCATGATACCTCGTTTTATGCCCTGAAGTTCATCGCCGGCACCCGCTATCATGAGCAGCAGGAAGAAGTCGACCATGGAGTGCACGGCAATTTCCGACTGTCCAACTCCAACGGTTTCAACAAAAATAACATCAAATCCAGCAGCCTCGCACAGTATGATGATCTCGCGGGTTTTACGCGCAACACCACCAAGAGAACCAGCAGAGGGAGAAGGCCGTATGAAAGCATCTGGATGTACCGACAGCTCCTCCATGCGTGTTTTGTCGCCCAGAATACTGCCTTTTGACCGCGCACTGCTTGGATCAATGGCCAATACAGCTAGCTTATGTCCCAGGGAAGTTACATGCATTCCAAGGGCTTCAATGAAAGTGCTCTTGCCGGCACCGGGTACTCCGGTAATTCCGAGCCTTATTGAATTACCTGAATACGGCAGACAACGAGCAACAAGCTCCTGTGCAATTGCCTGGTGTTCAGGAAGGGAGCTTTCCAGCAATGTGATGGCCTGACTGAATATTGTACGATTGAAGTGAATGATGCCGTCAAAATAATCATTGGCTGTAAGTACCCTTTTACTTTTTCCCTTGAGGGCATTTACAGCCGATTCATTTACCGAAGAAGGCTGTGGAATTCCCTCACGTTCAGTTAGTGCTGATGGTAGTTTGCTGTGATGCCTGTTTTCCCCTTCCATGTGAGCAAAGGTAAGAAAAAGTTTCTCAATTAAACCACGGATCCACGGATTGCAATCCCGACTACTGGTCAGACTTTATGCAATAAATAGTTACATTTAACCGATTAATGAATGCAAGAAAAAAAATATTACTTTTACGCCCATTACAAAAATACCTAAACTGCCTTTTATGACCATAGGAATACTCAAAGAAAATGAAGGTGAGAACAGGGTAGCGATGCTTCCTGAAAGTATTGCCACACTTGTAAAAATGAATGTCAACATGATTGTTGAGAGTGGCGCCGGTTTACGTGCGTTTGCAACAGATGCTGAATATGTAGATGCCGGAGCTAAGATTGGATCAAAAGCACAGGTTATTGCTGATGCTGATCTGGTACTGAAAATTCAGCCTCCTACTGCAGAGGAGATCACCATGTTTAAGGAAGGCCAGTCACTGATGTCGGTACTCAATCCCTATTTCAACACATCACTGGTTAAACAACTTGCTGAAAAAAACATTACTGCCTTCAGCATGGACATTGTGCCACGAACCACCCGAGCACAGGCAATGGACATTCTTTCGTCCATGGCCACAGTTGCCGGTTATAAGGCAGTTCTTACAGCAGCCAACACACTGCCGAAGTTCTTCCCGATGTTTATGACAGCTGCGGGTACCATCAAGCCGGCCAATATGCTTATATTAGGTGCTGGAGTCGCTGGACTACAGTCCATTGCTACTGCCAGGAAGCTGGGTGCTGTGGTATATGTTTTCGATGTAAGGGCTGCTGTTAAAGAGGAGGTGATGGGCCTTGGAGGCAAGTTTGTTGAAGTGGAAGGTGCCATTGATGATAAGGCAGCAGGAGGTTATGCCGTTGAGCAGACCGATGAATTCAAAGCCCGTCAGGCTAAGGCTATTCATGATCAGGCGGTAAAATCAGATGTTATCATCTGTACTGCACAGATACCAGGGAAAAAAGCACCGCTTCTTATCCGTAAAGAGACTGTTGAAGCCATGAAACCGGGTTCTGTAATCATTGATCTTGCAGCTTCAACGGGAGGTAACTGCGAAGTGACCGTTGATAACCAGACTATTATTCATAATGGTGTTAAGGTCATTGGTAATTCACAGCTTCCTACTGACATGCCAACAGATGCAAGTAGAATGTTCGGCAAGAATATGATCAACTTCCTGAAACTTATCATTACTAAAGAAGGCGCACTCAACCTTAACTGGGAGGACGATCTCGTTAAAGGCACTGCCGTTGCTCACAATCGTCAGATTGTAAATGAGCGCGTTAAATCAATCATTCAAGCATAAAAATATTTATTGAGACAGGTTATAGCCTGTCTCTTTTATTAATCATCTATTCAAACCAACCTATATGACCGGAATATTGCAATTTTTCTGGGATAACAAGGATCTGATCTTCATCATCCTCCTTTCTGTTTACCTGGGTATAGAAGTGATATCGCATGTACCTGCGGTATTGCATACACCGCTGATGTCGGGCAGTAATGCCATACACGGGGTAGTTATCATCGGTGCAATCATCGTAATGGGCCATGCTGAAAGCACGCTGGCACTGATACTGGGTTTTCTGGCAGTAATACTTGGAACCCTCAATGTCGTTGGAGGATTCGTTGTCACGGACCGAATGTTGGAAATGTTTAAGAAAAAGAAAAAATAGGAGGAACCCATGGAAACATTTACCATTCAAAACTCTATACTCGAGCTGTCGTACCTGGGTGCTTCTGTACTCTTTATTTTAGGACTTAAAAAGTTGAGTCATCCAATTACTGCACGTGCCGGGAATCTCTGGGCAGCAGCCGGTATGACTGCGGCTATACTGTTTACTATCCTTTTCCATGAAAAGGACGGTGCTTCCATTGGCAACATACCATGGATACTTGCAGCATTGGCTATAGGTTCATTCCTAGGCTGGTATGCCTCTGTTAAGGTGAAAATGACTGCCATGCCTCAAATGGTTTCCATCTTCAACGGTATGGGTGGTGCCTGTGCAGCGTTGATTTCATTGATGGAATTCCCTCATTTACAGAACGAGCTTGCCTTGGTAGGCGATAGCCACATGCTTACTGGTCCTGCAATAGCAATTCTGCTGGGATTAATGATAGGTAGCGTATCATTTGCCGGCAGTATGGTAGCATTCCTGAAGCTCGATGGCCGTATTGGTGATATCAAACATCCAATACTTCGAATAGTGAATCTTACTTTCCTGGTTGTTCTACTCATTGCATTGGTGGTAATCATGCTCATGCAGCCTATAAGCGGAAACAATTGGCCAATATATCTGTTTGCTCTAGCCGCACTGATCTATGGTGTTACTTTTGTAATGCCCATTGGTGGTGCCGATATGCCGGTGGTAATCTCACTGCTTAACTCATTTACCGGTGTAGCTGCTGCAATGGGTGGATTTCTCTATGATAATCAGGCAATGCTTACCGGTGGTATCCTTGTTGGATCCTCAGGAACCATTCTTACCATCCTAATGTGTAATGCCATGAACCGTTCGCTCCTGAATGTTATCATTGGAGCATTTGGTGGAGCATCAGGTGCTGGTGTTGAGGCGTCCGACAAAACCGTGAAAGAGGTCTCACTTAGTGATGCCGCTGTTTTACTTAGCTATTCACAGAAGGTTTATATAGTTCCCGGTTACGGTCTTGCCGTTGCACAGGCACAACACTTATGCCATGATCTTGACAATGTACTTACTGATAAGGGAGTGGAGGTAAAGTATGCCATTCATCCTGTGGCCGGTCGTATGCCGGGCCATATGAATGTATTGTTGGCCGAAGCTGATGTTCCCTATGAAAAACTCGTTGAAATGGAGGATGCCAACAACGAAATGAGCAATACTGATGTTGTTGTTGTGATTGGTGCCAATGATGTTGTTAATCCGGCCGCAGAAGACGATCCAACCAGCCCTATATACGGAATGCCCATTATCAAGGCTCTTGATGCACGCAATATTATTGTTATTAAACGAAGCATGGCAGCAGGTTATGCAGCCATACCAAACAACCTTTTCTACCATGTGAAGAACCGCATGCTTTTTGGTGATGCCAAGGCTGTGCTTCAGAAATTGATAGCAGAGATAAAGAGTCTATAAAAAATATTAGGAAATACTTTCGTGAATTTAAAAGATTAGTACCTTTGCACCCTCGAAAGAGACCTCTCCGTAGCTCAGCTGGTAGAGCAATTGACTCTTAATCAATGGGTCACAGGTTCGAGCCCTGTCGGGGAGACCAGAAGATAAACCACTTACAAATGAATTTGTGAGTGGTTTTTTGTTTTACACCATGAGGACATCCGATCCTGAGATGCCCAATAATGCATCATAAAATGTGAATTATATATTATTTTTCAAAAATTGTGTAACACTTCTCATGCTAAATAAATTAAATTTGGTTCTGATAATACATTCTAAATGACCAAGGCACTGCACTTAGATGTCTAAGCAGCCATAATGTATGAATTAAATCGAAAATAAAGCACTATGAAAGGTTTTAATAGTAACATAGAAAAGGATACGCTGAAAAATGAGAATTTCAGAAAAGTCCTGTATTCAAGCAAACATCTTCAACTTGTAATAATGACCTTAAAAACCGGGGAAGAAATCGGTGAAGAAGTTCACATCGGCATTGATCAGTTTTTCCGGTTTGAAAGTGGAAAAGGCAAATGCATCATTGATGGGAATGAATATTCCGTCTCTGATGGTGATGCAATAATTATTCCTGCCGGTTCCCGGCATAACATAATAAATACAGATGCCTCGGAAGAGTTGAAAATGTATACGATCTATGCTCCACCACATCACAAGGACGGGCTTATAAACGCAACTAAAAATGATGCTGAAAAATACGATGTTGAATTTGATGGAAAAACAACGGAATAAGCTCCATAGTGCTACCTGATGTATTAAGATTCTAGCCCTGCTTTTCCAGGTAATCTTTCAGGGATGTGTGAATGATATAGTCCCAGCCTTCTTCGAAATTATGGATGGCAAAATCCTGATTGTCCGGTGGAAATGTATCAATGCCTTTATGAGTAAGTCTTAAGGTAGTAATATTACCCTTTTCGAATAGTTCCCATGTTACAAAGGATTTCCCTACAAAACCTTCGTACAGCCAGCTATAAGTTAGTTTTTTCCCCGGAATCACTTCAGTGATTTGGCATAGATGCTGATATTGTCTTTCAGGAGTAGGCCCACCCATAAACTGAAACCTGAAGCCCACTTCCGGCTTAAATGCCGCTAAGTCAAAATACCATATTTTCATCTCATCCTTATCCGTAATTGCATTCCATACCTTATGAGCAGTAGCATTGAAGGCCTGTTCAATGATGATCACATTATTCCCCATTTTAGTATTTTTTTAAATTATTGGTTTGAGGTTTCCCTGTAGAGAGACGGAAATATAACACAAAATCGCGTGGATTTGTAAGTTTATCGTTATAAAATTGCAAAAAAGGTAAAGTGTTCTTAAATTTGAGTTGTTATTCGGCAGTGCGATTACAATTACTTGTAACACTGAACGCCGAATATTTAAAAATGCAGACTGATTTATTTTCCGGTATTAGTTTTATTAGTAGTGGATTTCTCAACATCACACCAAGAAATGCCTATGCGGAGATTCTTAAAGGAAATGCAACGCTGATTGATGTTAGGGAAGAATACCTCACCGATGTCAAGAGATTTGACCTTCCCATAGTATTTTACTTTCCGCTGAGTACTTTAAAAAACAATATCAGTAAATTACCTCATGATGTTCCCTTGATAATTGCCGATGCTGTCGGCATACGAAGCCATGAAACCATGGAGATACTGAAAGCAAACGGTTTTGAGAATATCGTTAATCTTGCCGGCGGAATAGTTGATTGGGAGCGTGATGGTTTGCCTGTAAAAATTGATGAACTTGAGAAACTTGATGGTGCCTGCATCTGTCAACTCAAGCCTTATGGACGCCTCAAAAAATAATATTGGTTCACCACCTTCAAATACATATTATGAAAGAGAAAATAGTATCAGTATTCTCAAGCATCGGAGCTCTTATATCGGGGTGCTTTGGTTCATGCGGTGTTGCCTGTCTGGCTACCGGGTGTTGCGGTGGTACTGCTATACTGGGCTTTATTGGATTATCGGGTTCTGTATTGAAGGTTTTCGAAGTGCTCACCCCCTTATTTCTGGTTCTTACGGTTATTTCACTTGCCTATGGATTTTACAAAGCCTATAAGCCTAAAAAAGCAGCTTGTTGCAGTCCGGCTGCCAGCGGTGAAGGTGCATCCCCTAGCTGCTGTGAAAAAGAGAGAAAGGAGTCTTTCTTCCAGTCGAAGTCATTTCTATGGGCTATTACGGTTCTATGTATAGTAATGTGGACTTATCCACTGATACTTAACAGCAAGAATCAGCCAACCCAGGAAAGTACTTGTTGCCCGGCAGGATCCGTCGATTCAACCAAGAGTGCCTGTTGTCCCCCTGCCAAGGATTCAGTTCAATAGTTCAACGACAGTTGATTAATAATATGCCCATACAACAAACAGCTCATTGGTTTACCCTGCTTTCATCCATAATTCTAGGATGATAGCGATAGCGTCAACAGCCAATATTGTCAGGAAACCAAGTTCACTTTTTAATCTAGGTCTTGTTAAAAAAGCTATGAGAACGGTTAAAAGTGTCAGAATTGGAAGAAGGAGGGTGTTGCCGTGCCAGTGGTTCAGTGCCCATAACCAGTAAAGGAATATCGATCCCGACATCAGGCAAATGATTACCCTTGACAGTATTCTCTTTTCCTTTAATGTTGCTCCGTAAATAAAAGCCAGGATAGTAAATCCCATATATACATAAAACCCATAAGTTTTAATTGGTACAGAAGGATAAAAGGCCATAACAATGCCTATAACCATTCCAATCGTAATAACTGCAGGGAGAATCTTTTTCTGTCTTATTGTCCAATAGATTCCAAAGACTGCAGCCAGTCCCAACAGTGTTTTTAAGATCATAAGGTTAGTTTTTATTATTATTTGAATGTTCTAAAACAACCTCACCGTCGATGATATTCACCAGAACTATGGTGAGCGAATCTATTACTTCCTTTTCGTAATAATCAGTCCTGCCAGATAAGCGAACGGGAAATAGGCTCCAACGAGGTCCACAACATTATACCATAAAGGTGAAGGAAGTGAAACAACCATTTGAATCCCACCTATTAAGAAGAAGGCACCAATCAGTAACGCGAAAAATATTTTGTGGTTTACTGCAATCAAGGCAGCAACCAATGCCCCTGCAAAAGTACCCAAGGCATGTGCCAGGAAGGGCATTAGGAAATTTATGGGTCTGAACAGATGCATTGACTCCTTGAGTCCTTCCATGGTAGCTATATCAGCTCCTTCCGGCGGGGGAACCACAGAGCCACTAAGCATGATTATTCCCATGTTCACGGCACTACCTGTGATAATACCTGCAATGACTGCCAAAATATTTCTGAGTATTGGATGCATAGGTGTATGTTTGGGGTTTTTATTTCTTTTTCCACCATGTTTTTGCGGTGGCACAAACTTTATTGCTTCCTTGGATCTTCACTGCATGAATAAAAGAATCTTTATCCGGTCCTTCTTCGGTTAATGAAACAATGGTATCACCATACTGTGCTTCTCCAATAAACCGTCCGTCAATGATATGCAGAAAATAATTGTCGGCATACTCTTCAGGCATTGACTCTATCACCCATTGCAGATACCTGATATTGTTTACATGTTTGTTCATGTCTGTATCAAATCGCCTCACATGATATTCGGTAATGTAAGATGCTTTGTCAATAGCCTCTATTTTATGCACGATATTTTGCTCCAGACTCAATTCCTCACAATATGACCACTTGCTCTTGATGCTTTCCAATATTGGCATAGGTCTTCGCCGATTAATATCAAAGAATACCCATATGCCTTTGGCTCTGCCGATAATGTTCCACTGTTCATCAAAGATGATGTTTTCACGATATCCTTTAATTAGGGAATAGCTCGACAGCCATGTCCTGATGGTTATATTTTCCTTATAAGCAGGATAACGGTCCATTTGAATGATTCCTGATAAAAGTACCCAGCCAATATTCATCCTTTCAAGATCGTACAGGCTCATATCTATGTCCCGGCAATGGTCAGCTGCTGTTTCTTCAATCAATTTCAGCATGGTAGTGGGAGTGGCAATTCCGAATCTATCCATTTCGGAATATCTGAGCTCAAATTGTCTTTCGAAGTAATTTTCCACAATCAACCGGTTTGATTAATGGATAAATATAGTAATTATCTATGTTGTGTTAGCATATATTATAGCAAGCAGGTAAAATTCCTTGATTCTTTCCAGTTTCCTGGTCAGTTTGCCGGCAGATTAAACTTCATGTTTTTACCCGAGGCCCAATCGCTTTCAACAGCTCCGTTTTTGTTGACTAAAATGATTTTATACTTTCTGTCGGCGTGCCGTAGGTTTCCTTCAAGGGACTTGATCCTGACATTAACCACCGTACCCTGCTGCTCGGCGGTAAAGCCTGAAAGCAGGTACTCACCCTGCTGATAACCGTAACCATCGCCGGCATCTTCATAGAGCTGTCCCACAGCGTTACCTTCTAAGTTCGGGCAAATTATCAGTGTAATGGAATCTGTACTATAATCACGGGTACTCTGGATGATATTCCCTAATGGAATAATAGCACCCCCTTTTATCAGAACATCAGCCTGGTATTTATCCTTCAGGCTGTTCTCTCCGGCAATGGAAATAGTTCTCCAGATGCCCTGGGGCAAGGAAGGATTGACTGCCCATTTAGGTATAATGAGTAGGTCATTACCCAATAAAAATGCCTGATCTTCCCTCTTTAAGGAAGGGTCAGTCGGATCGGCAAAGAATACCGGGCGCATTACCGGCAGTCCTGTGGTTGAAGCTTCATAGAACAAGGTATACAAATAGGGCATCAGTCGGTAGCGTCTGTTAAGCGCAATGCGTGAAACATCCTCAATTTCAGGGCCAAATGCCCAGGGTTCTTTATTGTTCGTATTCTTCTCGGCATGTCCCCTCATGAAAGGGAAGAAGGTGCCAAATGCAATCCACTGACCATAGAGTTCGGCAGAAGTATTCAATGCAAAACCTCCCATGTCAGGACCATTGAATGGCTGTCCCGAAAGCCCCAGATTGAGCGACATTGGAATGGACATTTTCATATGGTCAACCAATCCACAGTTATCTCCCGTCCAGGTAGCTGCATACCTGCTACTACCGAGGTATCCTGAGCGTGACAGGATGAAGGGACGTTTCTCCGGATTAACTTTCATGATTCCTTCTCGTGAGGCTTTTACCATGAGCATTCCATAAACATTGTGATAGCGAAGGTGAATATCAGGCTGAAGTGCACCACCACCCCGATGCACGTTATCAGCCGGCATCGTACCTCCGGGACCATCAAATACGGATGGTTCATTCATGTCATTCCAAACTCCGTCAATGCCGGTTGTCATAAAGTCTTTGTACAATCCACTCCACCAGCTTTGTGTTTCCGGACGTGTAAAGTCAGGAAAAGCACATGGGCCGGGCCATACCTTTCCGTTAAATTGTTCCAGGTCAGCATTCAACACCCAATGATCACCCTTGGTACCAGAATCATACACAGAATATCCCTTCTCCACCTTCACCCCGGGGTCTATCATCCATACAGACCTGAAACCCCGTTTATGTAAGGCATCGTTTACTGCTTTGGGATCGGGAATCATCGTCTTGTCAAAAGTAAAAACCTTAAACTTATCCATATAGTCAATATCCATCCAGATGACATCACAAGGCAGTTTTTTCATGCGCAACGTGTCGGCTATTCCCAAAATACGAGTATCGGGGACATACGAATACCTGCTTTGCTGGAAACCCAGGGCCCAGAGCGGGGGCAACTCCATTTTCCCTGTCAAGTTGGCCAGCTCCATCACAACTTCCTGAGGTGAGTTCTTCTGTATAATTATCAACCTGAATGCGGGGCCGTCAGAAATAAAGCGGATGCTATCTGAAAGTTCAATTTCTTGTCTCCAGGTATTATCACCAATTATTCCAAAAGCTGTTCCATCACTTCGCACACCCAATACCCATGGATGACTTTGGTATAAGCGGTTGCCACTGTCGACTAAATATTTGTAGTTGTCGGTATTCCAGAGCAGAATCTTTTGACCGTTGCGTAAAAGAGGGCCTGTATTTTCTCCGGTCCCGTATAGTGCGGTTCCTTCTTCAATCGGTAAAGTAACAATAGGTTTTCCGTTCTTTACATAGAAATCTGGTCTAAGTTGCCAGTCAGCTGGAACTTTACCAGTCAGCACCGGTTCTTTCAGCAATGCAAAGGATGGCTCATGTGGTTTGGGATCATAATCAGTAGGATAGAATATGCATATATCCTTGCCAATCAGTCCATTCCTATACAGGTTTTCATACCCAATGGAACCTTTATTTCCGTGGTCGGAAATGTCAATATTTCCTTGATTATAAGTGCCCGATGTGAGGTGCCCAGACCCATGTGCGCTTACTGAAGCGAATTGCGCAGATTCCTGAGATCCGGCTGATACAATATTCTGTCCATTAATTGTACCGGCTCCGTAACTGATGAGCGATAATAGACTTAAAATCAATAATCTGGTTTTCACAAGTCGCTTATTTAATGATACATAATTTAACGGCTGCTCTCATGCCTCCGGCACTTATCTCCATCAGGTAGATTCCCGGCATTGCAGGGCTGCCATTACTGTTCAGCCCATCCCATGCAAAATAATTCAAACCTTTATCCAATCTATAATTCGTGGTGCTGAACACCAGTTTTCCGTTCAAATCCCTTATGCTGATTACTGCTGATGCATTAATGGCTGACGTGATGCTGAAGTTGAGTATACTGCCGCCCTCCGGATGGAAGGGCAGGGGATAAACCGATGTTATTGATAAGTTGCTGCTTTGAGTTGCCAGGTTTTTTGTTCCAACAGTAAGTTGGGCAAGGTCAAGTTTATAGGCGCCCAGTCCGTAGGTTCCGATGAGCAGGAAGTTTTCCTTGTCATGAATTTTCATCGATAACACCGTTATGTTACCAAGGGTACCATTCAAGCTCTCCCAGTCGGCACCGGCGTTGTCCGTCCAGAAAACACCGGCATCAGTACCCACAAACATTCGTCCCTGCCGTGTAGGATCAGCCAATATGACATTCACCGGTAGATCGGGCAGGTTATTACTGATGGGCTCCCATGTCATACCCAAATTGGTTGAATGGTAAACGTGGGGAATGGTTTCGTCCCAGCGGAATCCTGAACAAGTGGCGTAGATGGTATTGGCATTAAAGGGATCCGTGGCTACACGTGTGATCCACCTGTCGGGCAATCCGTTACTGATTTCATTCCAGACAATGCCCTCGTTGGTACTAATGTGTACTCTGCCATCATCGGTACCTGCCAGTACAATGGCCGGGTCAACGGAAGAGATGGCCAGCGTAGTCACCGTATGGTAGGAACTGCCGTCATCTCCGTTTGTAAGATCGCTAGTCACAGGTGTCCATGAATTGCCCCCGTTGGTGGACTTCCAAACCCTATAAGTGCCAAAGTAGAGGGTTTGCGGATTCTCAGGATGCATGATCACCGGTGCCGACCAGTTTACGCGGTCGGATGACCAGTAACCATTGATCGGGTTCATGTAAATGCCCCCGTTGGTCGACTTGTTCAAACCACCATACTGATATTCGGCATAAATGATGTTGGAGTTGGTGTAATCCACCAGGCTATAGAAGCCGTCGCCTCCCAAAATAGGTTCCCAATCAGTAAAACTTCCGGTCAGGGTTCGTACCGTGTTATTATCCTGTGTACCACCGTATATCCTTTCAGGCTTCAGGTAGTCAACTTCAATATCGTAGAACTGAGTCAACGGTAGGTTATTCATCTTATTCCAGCTGAATCCTGCATCATCGCTGTAATACATGCCGCCGTCATTGCCTTCCATCACTCTGCCTGATGTTGGGTGAATGTACATGGCATGATGATCCACATGTATTTCATCGTTATTGAAATATCCGGCAAGTTGGGTCCAGCTGTTACCGCCGTTTGAGGTATAGTATAAGTCAACACCCAGCACATAGGCAACTTCCGGATTCGTGGGGTTTACCCTGATCTGCCCGAAATACCAGCCAAAATTACTGCTCATACCCTGTAGTGCGCCATCATTCGCCCGTGTCCACAGCTGTCCGCTATTATTGGTTTTATAAACAGCCACTTCATCCTGTGTGTCATAAAAAGCGTAAACAACGGAAGGATCGGAAGGTGCAATGGCCAGACCGATACGACCGATACCAGTGCCTTGCGGCAGTCCCCCGGTAAGTTCCGTCCAGTTCTCGCCCCCATCTATAGTTTTCCAGATGCCTGAGCCTGGACCAAATGAGCGGCGGTAGTTCAATCCGCGCATACGTTCCCACATAGCTGCATATAGTATATCAGGATTGGTGGGATGCTGCACTATATCGATGGCTGAAGTGGAATCATTTACAAAGAGTATCTGCTGCCAGGAAGTGCCGCCATCATTGGTGCGATAGATACCTCGATGACTGTCGGGTGTAAAAAGATCTCCGCAAACCGCTGCGAATACCCGGTTGGAGTTGGCATGATCCACTACTATACGACCAAAATAAGCTGATTCTTCCAGTCCGCTGAACTGCCAGGTTTCACCGCCATTGACTGACTTATAGATACCATCACCCCGCACACTCTGGCTGGAGGCATTTGCTTCGCCGGTACCTGCCCAAATTACCTGCGGATTGTTGGGATCAATGGCGAGGTCACCAATCCACAAGGTGGCTGCCTCACTGAAAACATTTACCCAGCTGGCTCCTGTGTTGGTAGTCTTGAAAATACCACCTGAGGCTGCACCAATATAGATAACAGAATTGGAGTTGGCAGGCATTTCAATATCCGTAATACGGCCTCCGATATTCAATGGGCCGGCAAATTCCCAGTTAACTATGCTCCGTGATGCGGAAGCATGCAAGGTACGGGCTTGTCGCATAGCTGAGCGATAGGACTCAGCTTTAATAAGACCGTGAGGATACGACCGCTGGCGGTCCATCCAGTCGTTGGGCAGCTGGTCAGGTCCCTTTGGTGTCGAAACCCTGTCGGCCATCTGTTGCATTTGCCTGTCGGATGATTGCCCTGTGGCAGCAATCTGAGTTAGAGAATCCTTTTCCAGCACAGTAATAATGCCGGCAGCCAGCAGGAACAATAGGGGCACGAGGAGTGCTAAGAGTCTGGAATACCTTGTTTTCATGGGCAGCAATCTTTATATAAAGGAGGCTATTGGAGCGGTCCGCACAGCAAATATAACATTTTAACAGGCTAATTTACTTCCAGCTCATGTTGCTCAGTGTAATTGAGTTCCAGGTCGGCGACTGTTTTAGCAACTGTGGGCCACAGAGTAATAAAGTATACAATTATTATGGCAGCCCAACCCAGAAATATCAACTCACTGGTCAGCATGTATACTACAATGGCAAAAAAGGCAGGACCTTCCAATAGCGCCCACCTCACTATAAGCGCCGCGCGATAATGAGCTAGTTTCTCAGTTAGACTGGTGGCTGACCTGGCAATACCCATCCGGTTTTTAAAAAGCAGATGTGAAGCGGTAAAACCTCCAAGTACAAACACCGGTATGATGTAAATAAAGATGCCGCTTAACTCAGCAGCGGCCGGTTCAACGCCTGTGTAATTAAGAAAGAAGGATACCAGACTAAAAAAGATCATTCCGGCAAGCATGGCAAAGTGCAAAATACGCAGTGTTTTCAAGGCATCTTTTGGATTCAGGGGATTAGTTTCCATAAGGTTGGTTTTATCAGGTTGTAGTGACAAATATCAGAAAAATTGTCCTGTACCATTGACATCAATTCATTCATTTTTGAATTTAATTGAGCTTTTCAGGGGTTTTCCAAACCGAGCTAAGTATACGTAAACTAGTTGCAAAAAAGTCGCAAAAAAAATGGTAAAATGCGACCAGTATGCGACCAGTATGCGACCAATATGCGACCACACGAAAAATCCTAATAAGGTTCTTTATAGGAAGAATTCCGTTACTTAGCCGCTAAGTGCTATACGAAAATTTTTCAACGACAGTGAAAGCGTAGTTTTGAACTGGTCCCCGAGTTTATCGAGGGGTTAAACGCTGTCAAATTTTGAAACAAGAAATATGAATTGCTTTAGTGCACCATGAGCTTCCCTGTGCCTGTGACTTGAAAACCTTTGATAAGTTTTATCATGTAAAGTCCTTTAGGCAGCTTGCCTTTCTCCACTACCAAATTAACTAATCATGTTTAACCATAAACTCATTATCACGCCTGATCGCATCAGGTATAATCTCACTGCCGAGCCTGATGAGAGTTATGGGTTCGGTTAAATCATAGGTTTTGGTTATTGATTTTAGGCCATTAGTCCACCTGCTGCCAGGTTCTGTGATGGTTTTAACCAGCTTTTCATTACTGTAAAATGACAGCACTGTTGGAAGTGGCAGGTCCCCTGGGTTTTCAATGGTAACTTTTATTTGGTTGCCATCTGTTTCAGCACCTGTGATTGAAAGATCAGGGATTCCTCCCATCTGGTAATACCACGTCTGCCAGAACCAGTTCAGGTCATGTTTTGATACGTCGTTGAAGGTATTGAAATAATCTAGCGGGGTGGGATGCTTGTACTTCCAGCGTTCAATAAATGCCAGCAAGCATTTCTTAAAGACATCTTCTCCGAGTTCAATCTCCAGCATCCTAAGTGCCTGTTCTGTTTTCGCATAGTTAAGATAGAAATAGACTTTAGGGTCAAGGTAATGTGTAGGCGTTATCAGGGCAGGCTCATCCTCCATTCCTGCATAAGCTGAAAAAGCTGCTGTGTTTTGTTTTGGTATATATAAATCAGGGGCGATCCTGGTCTGGACTTTCTCAGGCAGGTAAACAACCAATCCTTCATCAATCCATCCGTTCTTTGTTTCGTTCGTGCCAACAAGGAATGGGAAATATGCGTGTGCGATCTCATGCGAATTTGCATAAACAGTCATCCCAAAATCATCATCTGCACCAACATTGGTAATCATGGGGTATTCCATGCCGAAATCGCCGTTGTAAACAGTAACATACGGGAAAGGATAGGGGATGCCGGGCATCTCTTCAGAAAGTGACCTGACTGTTTCTCTGGATATTTCACACACTTTATCAAAGTGCATTGCTTTCTCATTATATGCTACCCCGACAACGGTTCTTCGCTTTGTGGCTTTATCAACTACCACACTTGTTACATCCCACAGGTAATGATCACTGATGCCAAAGGCGAAATCCGAAACGTTTATAGCTTTGAATTTCCATGTGATATTGCCGGATGCGCTGTTGCCTTGTGTTATATTCCCTTTTTTTAGATCGTCGCCGGTTATTACATTTACGATTTCATCGGAGGTGGATGCTTTGGTGAACTTCTCATAATAGGCCGGATTAAGCACTTCTTTCATATTCTGAGGCTCACCGGTTGCCCATACCATAAAGTTGGCCGGAACAGTAATTTCAACTTCAAAATTGGCGAAATCATTGTAGAATTCTGACATGCCATTGTACGACCTTGTATCCCAGCCATAAACATCATCATATACAGCAACCTGAGGATACCACTGTGCCACGAAAAGGCTTGTGCTGTCAATGGTCCCCATTCTCACAAGGGTATGTTGGGGGAATTTGAAGTCCCATGAAATTTGTAATTCAACATTACTCTTTGGGGCAAGTGCTTTATTTAGCCTGACAAACATGATTGTTCCCTGCCTTTTTATGAGACGGTCCTCCATTTCCTTATGATTCACCATCAGCGACTTGATATTCACGCCATCATGCACATCACGAGGATCGAAAGGAACCATGGAATTACGGTTGGCCCCCTTTTTAAAGATATCCTGGTAAAGCCTCACAACAATGGTTTTCAATGAATCAGGACTGTTATTATAATACACAATCCTTGCCTCTCCGCTTACTATCTTATTGGCAACATCCACCGATGTTTTAATAAAATAATCAGATGTGTTCTGCCAGTAATTCTTCCCCGGGCTACCATTCTGTTGTCTGGTTTGTTTATCAAAAGCCCTGGCATTTCCCTTAGGCACAATAAGGCTTTCCTGTGCTGTGCCACACAAGGCAAAAGCAATCAGTAAAAGCATGGAAAGTAGTGATGTTGTTTTCACAGAGGTTGATTTGAGGTTTAATAGGAACGGATTAGGTTATACAAAGTTACAAAGGATTTTGATCGTCACACATTTGAGATGGCAGGCATATTGTCTCTACATTGATTGTTTATTTGAACAATTTTGAACAACCTTGAACTATTTTGGACGCCTTCAGGCTTTGCCCAATCTTGAACGTTTTGTATTTTTATTTAAAAAAGGTGAAAGGGATATAAAACACTTTTACCTTCGCTGCGTTATTAATTCGATTCCTGTAAAGGCTAATTATATTTTTTATGGTGGAAGATTACCAGGTGAGTATTGTTCTGGTTGATGATGATGAGGACGATCGTAATTTTTTCACAAGAGCGGTGCAAAATACGTCGCCGGCTATTCGTTTTGTGGCATTGGGTGACGGAGAGAAGTTCATGGAATTCCTGGACAAGGACCCTATGCCTCGTCCTGATCTGGTGATACTTGATATCAATATGCCGGGTTTGTCGGGTCTGGATTGCCTGAAGCAGATAAGACAGTCGACCGGTTGGAGTGATCTGCCTGTTGTGATGTATAGCACTTCTACCCAAGAAACGGATGTAAATGAAAGTACCATGCTCGGTGCCAACCTATATGTAGTCAAGCCTAAGGAAATATCAGCACTATATCGGTTGGTAAACTATCTGGTAAATTTGGACTGGTCGAGGCGGAAGCCCTTTGCCGGAAATATTTTATTTAAAGATCCTTCTATTTCCTAATAGTCTGCAGTTTGCTGTTTAATGAAATGATGTATCTTTATGGGCATCATCTATGGTAAAAATTTTACTCATAATAGGCTCAGGCAGTTTTTTGGGAGGCGTGTCACGTTATCTTGCCTCCCGCTACATTCAGGAGCATAGCTTTTCTGTCTTTCCTTACGGCACTTTTCTTGTAAATATTATTGGTTGTCTGCTTATCGGAATCATATTCGGCATAAGTGAACGGGCCAATGTAATGAACGTTGAAACCCGGTTATTCCTGACGGTTGGCTTTTGTGGTGGCTTTACCACCTTTTCTACCTTCGCCAATGAGAGCCTAGCCCTAATGCGCGACGGTAACTTTTTATATGTGGCGCTTTATGCTGCCGGGAGTGTGTTTCTAGGCATATTGGCAACCTATCTCGGGAGCGTTTTGATTAATTCATTGTAAGATGGAAAAACAGGAAGAAGTTAGATTAATGCGGATATTTGTCAGCTCTACCGACAAGTTCAAGAATATGCCTTTATATGAGGTCATTGTTTTTGCTGCACGCAGACATGGAATTGCCGGTGCTACAGTGATCAAAGGATTTATGGGATATGGGGCGAGCAGCATTGTTCATTCACAAAAGTTCTGGGAGTTGACTGACAAGGTGCCTATGATTATTGAAATTGTGGACTCAGCTGAAAAGATCGACTCTTTTCTGGATGTTATACTTCCATATTTTGACAGTATGCCCAAGGGAGGCCTGATAACAGTGGGAAAGGCAACCATTATACTTCATAAAACAGGCAAAAAGAAATGATCGCTTTTTTTGTAGGAACCATTAATATCTAACCATACTCATGAAACAAATACTACTTATTGCCTTAATGCTGATGACCGGAATGGTATACGCTCAAGGTGACCGGGAACTGGTAAATAATTTCGTGCAAAACGAAGCAAATATTATCTCCTGGAAGAACATACAGGAAACAGATTTATCGCTTAATGAGCTGACAGATGCTGTAATTGAAACCGGCTTTTTTACAGATGTTGATGTAACTGCGAATAAGATCATCTGTGAATTAAGACCCTATAAGCTGAACTATGAGCAACATGGCTATTCCGTTCTGGAAGTTCCTTCCTTTTTGATACTGAACCTGGTAGCAGGAACGGTGGTGTTTGAGTTAAAAGGGGACAGGTACAAGGTTATAATTAAGAACATTAGGTTCATAAACAACACCGACGATGGATTTGGCATTGTCTATCCGCTTGAATATTATGTGCTGAATCGTCAGCAGGAAATCAGGTTCTCACTCTTCAAGGATTGCAGTGACTTGCTGAACAAGGAGTTTACCCTGAAGATGAAGCTGAAAAGTGATCAAAGTGAATGGTAAGTGCCGGTGACCTGACTTTTCAGAGAATAATTATATTTACATTGATTTTGTTGTATTTCTAATAGATGAAAAACAAGAACAGAACGCAGCAAGCCCAGAAAGTGACATGGGTTGGTTTTTTCGCTAATTTAATATTGTCGGGTGGAAAACTTATTGCTGGAATATTGGGCAACAGTGCGGCTATGGTTGCTGATGCCGTTCACTCTATATCAGATTTTGTTACCGATGTGATCGTGCTTGCATTTGTCAGGTATTCAGACAAGGAGAGTGATGAGGACCACCGTTATGGACATGGTAAATATGAAACATTTGCCACTTTGCTCATAAGTTTGGCCCTGCTTATAGTCGGTGTCGGGATTTTTATAAACGGTGCAAAGAGCATTTATGCTGCCCTTCAGGGTGAAGTGTTGGGGCAGCCCTCCATGATAGCATTGGTTGCCGCCATCATATCAATTGTATCCAAGGAATGGCTGTATCAGTATACCATAAAAGTAGGGAAATCGATCAATAACCAGGCGGTGGTTGCCAATGCATGGCATCATAGGTCGGATGCCTTCTCCAGTATAGGAACTATGGTAGGGATTGGGGGTGCTATATTTCTTGGAGAGAAATGGAGGGTATTGGATCCTTTGGCAGGATTGATAGTCAGTTTGTTCATCATGAATGTAGCGGTTAAGCTGGGTATGCCGGCCGTGAAGGAACTATTGGAGGCAGCATTGCCGGAGGCTGTGGAAAAGGAAATTATTGAAATAGTAAACCAGACACCTGGGGTGAAGGACCATCGCCATCTTAAAACCCGTAAAATTGGCAATAACTACGCCATAGATCTGCATGTGAAGGTTGATAAAGACCTCTCCCTGCAGGAGTCGCATGATATAGCTACAGCTATTGAACAAAGCCTGTTTGAAAAATATGGGGGAAAGACTCATATCAGTATACACGTGGAGCCTTATAAGGCAGCAAAGGCCGAAGTTTAAAGACGAATACCAGGATGTTACCGGTTTATTTGGTCATTTACCCAAATGAACAGAGTAATCCTCTAAAGTGCTCCGAAAATCAATCCGGCGATAGCCGACAGAATAATTACTGTTATTACATAAACCACCGTTTTCTGTGTACCGATAATTCCCCGGATAACCAGCATATTGGGGAGTGAAAGTGACGGTCCTGCCAGCAGAAGTGCCAGTGCCGGGCCTTTACCCATACCTGATGCCAACAAGCCTTGGATGATTGGAACTTCAGTGAGCGTGGCAAAGTACATAAAAGCACCTACTACTGAAGCCAGCACATTGGATAGCACGGAATTTCCCCCTACTGCCCAGGCAATCCATGCATTGGGAATGACACCTGCTATGGATGTATCATCATGAGTAGAGCCAAGCAGGAAACCGGCAATTACTACTCCGATAGCTAGTAATGGTATGATCTGTTTAGCAAAGCCCCAACTGGAGATGATCCATTCCCTGTTTTCATAGTTATCCGACTTGTCGAGCAAAGAAATCACGCTCACAGCAGTGATTCCGACTACCATAGTAATCATTGGACTGCCGGTAAAGAACGCTGCTATGCCAGTGACCACAGCACCCACAAGAACATGCAAGCCTTTGAGCTTGAGGATATGGATCAGTGAATACACAAGTACCAGACCTAACGTACCAGTGATATACCATTTGTAAGCCCAGAGGTAGTACCAAAGACTGGAGGTATCGCCGGAAGCAGGTTTACCCCAGTTGGCGAAGACAAGAATCAATACCAATGTGAAGAAATGAAGGGATGTTTGCCATAATGGTCGTTCAGCAGGAACATCTGGGAAATTCATCTGCTCAGCTGCTTTTATTTTTTCCTCTTTCCGGTAGATAATGGACATGACAGAACCGATTATAATACTAAAGCTGACGGCTCCAATTGTACGGGCTAAGCCCATTTCAAAGCCTAGAATGCGGGCGGTAAGGATAATAGCCAGAATGTTGATGGCAGGACCTGAGTAAAGGAAGGCAATGGCTGGTCCCAAGCCCGCACCCCTCTTATGAATACTAGAGAAAAGTGGGAGAATAGTGCAGGAGCATACTGCTAGAATTGCACCTGACAAAGAAGCAACGGTGTAAGCAATCCACTTTTTGGCATTGGCGCCAAAGTACTTTATTACGGATCCCTGGCTTACAAACACAGATATTACACCGGCAATCAGGAAGGCAGGCAACAGGCACATTACCACATGCTCACGGGCATACCATCTGCTTAAGTCGAGGGTGGCGTCGATAGCCGTATTAAATACCTTGCTTTCCAAAGGCATAAAAAAGATGCCCAAAAAAACAACTACGATCCACAATAGGATCTTTATCTCTTTTTTAAATTCCATAATGCTACCTTTTAAAGAAATCTGATAATAATAATTTGGCTTGTTCCCAGTTCTCCCGGTTAATGCAGTATTTTATATAGGGAGGATTAATTTCCCCTTGGATCAATCCTGCTTTTTTTAGTTCCTTAAGGTGTTCTGAAAGAGTGGAACGGGCAATGGGCAGATCTTCGGCCATGTCGCCACTGTAACAGCATTTGTCGAGGTTGTTTGCCAGCAGATCCAGAATATAGACACGAACCGGATTGGCGAGGGCCTTTCCATAGAGTGCTATCTTTTCCTGATTATCGGTATAATACTTCTCTTTCTTTTGCACGGGCTTTCATTTCGTTGTTTTACGAAACAAAGGTATGTCAATTATCCTTTTAGAAATACACTCCAAAAAAATATTTCGTACTTTGACGAAATATTCCTTTATTTGTGTCGGGGAATCTTCCTTTATGGCCTTATATATTTACAATCATGATCGCTACAGAAAATCCAACTTTACAAAGTTTCCACATTGAAGGAATCAAACATGTTATTCCTCAAACGGCATTTGAGGAACTGGAAAATCAAACAGCAATAATAGTTGATGTAAGGGAGTTAGTGGAGTACTCATTTGAATCGATACCACTAGCCGGGGTATTGAATTACCCGCTATCAGGAATATTGAATATGCTTGAGCATGTACCTAACGATAAACCGATATTTGTGATCAGTGACAGGGGTGAGCGAAGCGCGAAAGCAGTGAATCTGTTTAAACGGAATGGAATACCAGATTCATATAATATTGATGGTGGTATAAAAGCATGGAAGGCTGCAGGTTTGCCCATAGAAGATATTCTTCCGGAAGCATGCAGCAACTGCTCAAAAACTGATCACCCGGATTGCTCCGGATGCTGTTAAAAAAAAGAAAGTTAGGTTCTAACCGGTGTGAATTTCATCGGCCTTCAGGAATTCCTCTGTGGTAAAGTTAGTTAATTCAGTGATTTTGGCTGTTTGTCTGAAAAGGGAAGGAAGGATTAAACGAGCTTCCTCCTTGTTTTCAACATCCACAGTAATCCATGCCTTGTGTTCGCCATCATAACATCCCCAGTCGGCATGAGTTAGAAAATGAGAACCTGTTTGCAGGAAAATCTGTATTGCCTGATCACACGATTTTTTATCAGCACCATGTGGGACTTCGATTAGGAATCGTTTCATAATCTCTAGCTATTTTAGTTTTAATAAATCGGAAGTGGCTGTATATCAGGTTGCTTAAAAGTTTAACCATCAATAGGTGAAAAAGTTCTGTATTTAGTTGCTAACTTTAACCTCTTAATTCCATGTTATGGGAAAACCTAAAGAAACATCGTTTGACAACTTCACCTGGACTGATATTCTCAATCCGAATAAGGATCAGTTAGAGGAAATTGCCAAGGAGAATAATCTGGACTATTACCAGATACTAGACAGTCTGGAACACGGTCACCTGCCTAAGTTTGAAAAGATAGAACACTATAACTTCATTATCCTGAGAGCCTACACCGGGAAAAAGAACGATAAGAGGTCTACAGTAAGCGAACTTTCCAATAAGGTAGCTTTTTTCTATAGTGATAAAAAGATTATTACCGTTCATAGAGAGAAGTTTGAATTCATGGAATTGTCGACTGAAAAGTTTACCAGCACAGACAAGTTATTGCTGAAAGTAATTGATGAGATGGTAGAGACTTTCGTGGAACCATCAGAATGGCACAGTTCCAGGATCGATGAAATTGAGAAGGTTATCTTTCTGAAGGATTATTCAAAGATCTCATTGGAAGATCTCTATTTTCTGAAATCACAGACCCGTATCATTAAAAAGCTATTGCAGATAACCCAAGAGGTGGTTAATAAGCTGACAGTTGGAAAGGATTCTGTTTCGGCGCTTCAGGATATCAAAGATAAGCTGTTCAGGCTTGTGCTGATATATGACGAAGCTGTGGAAGATACCAATAACCTGATGCATACACATATGGGTATAACAGCCAGAAGAAGCAATGATGTGATGAAACTGTTAACAGTGTTCTCCGCATTCTTTTTGCCGTTAACCTTCATTGTCGGGGTTTACGGTATGAACTTTCATTATATGCCAGAACTAACATGGAAGTTGGGTTACCTGTGGGCTATGCTTTTTATGGCATTGGTTTGCCTGGTAATTTTCATCTGGTTCAAAATGAAGAAGATTATATAGTGAAGTCGTTGCTTATCATAGGGACCTTCCTGTTGACGGGACTTTTTGGCTTTCAGCTATACTCCATGGAATTGGAGGAACCCGAAGTGGTATCGTCTTTTCCTCAGTATGCGGATTCGCATGTGCTTGATAATGACACTGTCGGACCAGCAGATGATACAGGCGACAGTCTTACCTTTCAGGGGCAGTTTTCAGTTTGGGCATTATACAATCATGGTAACGATTTGCCTCTATGGCTGGGAGGGAGATATCTACCTCAACTTAATTATTCGGTCAATCTGCCCGGGAGCAACATGCTTGATTTTGAAATGTCATTAAATATCAATGGCTCGGGAGGTTTTGATCCCTTTACCGACAATTATATGGACGGTGCTATAAAATTGTATCGTGGATGGATGCGTTGGTCGGGTGAGCAGTTTGAGTTAAGACTGGGGCTTCAGAAGTTAAACTTTGGATCGGCTTCCATACTTCGTCCGCTGATGTGGTTTGACCGCATTGATCCGCGTGATCCACTTCAATTTACCGATGGTGTATGGGGATTACTTGGTAGGTATTATTTCCTCAATAACATGAATGTATGGGTTTGGGGGTTGTATGGTAATGAAGAACCTTCCGTGTGGGAAGTAGTACAAACAAACAGAAAGATACCTGAGTTTGGAGGAAGACTGCAGGTGCCGGTGCCAAAAGGTGAAATGGGACTAACGTATCACCATAGAACTGCCGACAGTCGGCAATTAGGCGAATTGCTTGAACAACATGAGTGGAGTACGTATGATAAAATTCCGGAAGACCGCATAGGACTCGATGGGAAATGGGATGTGTTGCTGGGACTTTGGTTTGAGGCTTCATGGACACATAAAGCAAAGAATTTAGACATTCTGACCAATCAGCATCTTTTCAATGTTGGAGCTGACTATACCTTTGGTCTGGGAAACGGCTTGAATGTAGTGCTGGAACATCTTGTGATAAGTCAAGATGTTAAACCGTTTGAAATCGATTCACCGGCAAATTTCAGTGGTGCTTCAATATCTTATCCCTTTGGCTTGTCGGACAACCTGAATGCCATAGTATATTATGAATGGCTCAGTAAATCATTTTATAATTTTCTTAGTTGGAAAAAGCAATTCAACAAGATAACTTTGTACAGCATGGTATACTGGAATCCTGAGATTAACAGGTTACCCTTGGCACGTGACAGCTATAACCTAATGGGTGGGAAGGGAATTCAGTTTATGGTGGTTTACAATCATTAAAATAATTATAAAACCTGAAAATAGAGGACTCATGGAAAACAGTGCCATAATCAGTATTAAAAATCTCACGAAGCAATTTCCAATGGGTAAGGGTCATTTTACTGCCCTGAACGACGTAAATATTGAATTTGGAGAAGGGGAGTTTGCCGGGTTGGTAGGGCCAAGTGGTTCAGGCAAGACTACACTGCTGAATATTATTGGCTCACTGGATACTCCATCCTCGGGTACGGCAATGGTAATGGGGCAGTCGATCAGTGAATTGTCGCATAAAGAATCGGCCTTGCTCCGCAGCAAATTCATAGGATTCATATTCCAGACTTTTAATCTGTTACCGGTCTATACGGTATATGAAAATGTAGAGTTTGCCTTGTTACTACAAAAAATGAGTTCAACTGAAAGACATAAGGCGGTGATGGAAGCTCTGGAATGGGTTGGATTGACTGATAAAATGAAGTCTAAACCGTCGATGTTGTCGGGTGGTGAGAGTCAACGGGTGGCCATTGCACGCGCCATGGTAAAGAAGCCGAAGATTGTGTTGGCCGATGAGCCTACAGCCAATCTGGATTCACAAAACTCGCACCATATTCTACAGACTATGAAGAAGATGAATGAGGAGCTTAAGGTGACTTTTATATTTGCCACGCATGATGAGAAAGTAATGAAATACCTTGACCGGATAGTGAATCTTGCTGATGGGAAGATAGCCGCCGATGAAAGGATTACTGATCACATTAAAGCATAGTAACATGATAGCGTTCAAATTAGCATTCAGAAACCTGCTGGGAGCTGGTCTGCGTACCTGGTTAATTGTTGCGGTGCTCTCCTTTGCATACGTAGTTATACTGTTCTATAATGGTATGCTAAGTGGATGGGACCGTCAGGGTAGGCGTGATACCAAAGCATGGGAGATAGGGCAGGGGCAGTTTTGGCACCCGACTTACGATAAATATGATGTTTTCTCCATACAGGATGCTCACGGATCGGTGAAAGGTGAAGCTAAAAAGCTCGTTGATGAAGGTAAACTCACTCCGGTACTTATTGTACAGGCAACTGCCTATCCACAGGGGAGGATGCAGGGTGTACTGCTCAAAGGCATAGATCCCAACCAGCAGATACTTAAATTTCCCTCATATCTACTCAGACAGGAAGGTGATGAGTATACCGCACTGATTGGTAAGAGGATGGCACTAACCACCCGGCTTAAGAAGGGTGATGTGTTGTTGGTTAGATGGCGAGACAAGGACGGGACTTTTGATGCTGCTGAGATCAGGATAGCCGATGTATTCAAGTGTGATGTGCCGGCTGTTGATAATGGACAGATATGGATGGATTTGAGCACATTGCAACAAATGATGGATATGCCGGGAGAGGCAACCTTGCTGGTCTCGGGCACTGTGGATATAAAGCAGAATATCGACTCCTGGATTTATAGAGATACTGAATTCCTGTTGGCTGAGCTTAACCAGATTATCAAGGCCAAGAAAGGAGGTTCCATGGTGATGCAGTCAATGTTATTGATTATTGCATTGTTGGCAATATTTGATACCCAGATACTTTCAATTTTCAGAAGGCAGAAGGAGATTGGAACCTATATAGCTCTTGGCATGACCCGCACACAGGTAGTGGGTATATTTACAGTGGAAGGAGCCGCCCATAGTATTCTGGCTACTTTGCTGGGAGCTGTATATGGCATTCCGCTTTTCCTATGGTTGGGGAAAAAGGGTATCACCTTTGGTGTGGATGATATGGGTATTACAATAGCTGAGACAATTTACCCTTATTATAGCATCGGGCTCATCATTTCTACTACGCTTTTTGTAATATTATCAGCAACAATTGTGAGTTACCTGCCTGCAAGGCGTATTTCACGAATGAAGCCTACTGATGCACTGAAAGGAAAAATACAATGATACGGTTCATACTAAAGGGGTTGCTGAGAGATAAGCAACGCAGTTTGCTTCCGGTAATTGTGGTGTCAATAGGAGTGTTCCTTACGGTATTCATGACCGGCTGGCTTACTGGTGTATTCAAGGATATGATAGATGTGAATGCCGACTTCACTACCGGACATGTGAGGGTTATGACACAGGCATACGCTGAGAATGAAACGCAGTTGCCTAATGATCTGGCAATCCTTGGAGCTGATTCTTTAACCAAAGAACTCAAGACGAGGTACCCGGAGATGGAATGGGTGAACCGTATACGATTCGGCGGTTTGATAGATATACCTGATACCAGTGGAGAGACCAGGGCACAGGGACAAGCAGTAGGAATTTCGGTTGACTTATTGACACCCAAAACAAGGGAACCTGATCGTTTGAACATTACAAGATCGATAGTTCAGGGAAAAATGCCTGCTTTGCCGGGAGAGGCATTGATCAGTGATGATTTTGCCCGGAAGTTCAAGGTTCAGGTAGGTGATGAGATGACACTATTTGGAAACACCATGAACGGAAGCATGATGTTCAGTAATTTCAAAGTAGCCGGAACAGTTAGGTTCGGGATGGCAATGCTGGATCGCGGTGCAGTGATAATTGACCTTGCAGATGCACGTACCATCTTGGATATGCAGGATGCTTCGGGCGAAATATTAGGATTTTCAAGGGAAGGATATTATGACGATGAACAGGCTGCACGCATCAAGGCATCATTTAATGCCACATTCATGAACGCTGATGATGAGTTTTCGCCTATAATGCTGCGGCTAAGAGACCAGAATGGTTTGGATGAATACCTGATGCTAGCCGATAGTATGAGCTTTATCATGATTTTCGTGTTTGTAATGGCTATGTCAATTGTACTGTGGAACACCGGTCTGCTGGGAGGTTTGCGCAGGTATACGGAATATGGAATACGTTTGGCTTTGGGCGAAGAAAAGTCGCACATATACCGCACTACAATTATAGAAGCCGTGTTGATAGGAATCATGGGCTCCATTGTCGGCACAATTGTTGGATTAGCTTTTTGTGGATATCTGCAGACTTATGGTCTTGATTTTGGGAGGGTGATGGATAATTCAAGCATGATGATGCCGCAGAAGTTCAGGGCATATATTACACCCAGGCTCTTTTATATAGGATTTATTCCCGGTACAATAGCTATGGTATTAGGTAATGCACTGGCAGGTTTTGCTATTTATAAGCGAAAAACAGCCCGTCTATTCAAGGAACTGGAAGTCTAGAGAACAGTTAATCAGGCAGGGCTAGCCAGAATTCAGACATGTCACTGATTTAAGAGATGAATTTTAGATCTAAATGATACCTTGATGCCTTGATAATTCAATGAAAGAATGACTTAATGACGTGATGACATAATGCTTAATTGATTTAATACGTGAATTCTTAAATTGCATGTAATGAAAAGAATAACTCTTATATTGGCGGGAATCGCAATGGCGTTAAACGTCAATGCCCAGGATGCTAAAACAATACTGAAGAAGGTAGACGATAACATGTCGTCGAAGAACCGGGTATTTGAATCAACCATGACGATACACGGCAAACGTAGCAGTCGCACTATTTCATCCCGCTCATACGCGGAAGGTGAAAAACAATCATTCACCGAATACCTGAGTCCTGCCCGGGAGCAGGGAACCAAGATGCTGAAACTGAAGGATCAACTTTGGATATATTCACCTTCTACTGACCGTACTATACAAATATCAGGGCATCTATTGCGGCAGTCGGTTATGGGTTCTGATCTCTCTTACGAAGATATGATGGAGGATCGCAAACTTACCGAAGTTTATAGTGCGAAAGTTTTGGGTGAGGAAACATTGGATGGGCGTAAGACTAAAGTGCTTGAACTTATAGCACTGGTTGACGACTTGGCTTATTACAAAAGAAAGATGTGGATAGATGCCGAGAGGTTTATTCCTTTGAGGGAAGAATTATTCGCAAAAAGTGGTCAATTGCTCAAGCGCACCACACTAACAGATGTAAAGCAGCTGCAGGGTCGCTGGTTTCCTACGACGGTAGTTTATAAGGATATGTTGAAAGATGGTGAGGGTACTGAATTCAAAATGACCAGCATAAAGTTTGACCAGGAAATTCCGGCATATATTTTCACGAAAGCTGCTCTGAAAAAGTAGACTTTTACAGTTTTTGTCATAACTTTACGTAAAGATCGTTTGTTATGCTGAACCTTCCTCTACTCAATTTTTTAGAAGGTGCTGATACCGGAAGTGCAAATGCACGGGTTGCCATTTTCAATATCCAACCTAATGACCTACATGAGGATCTGATTAAAGAACTGCAGGAAAAAAATGTGGGTATTTTCACTGTTTTCTGCCTGGAAGGTCTCCTGGAATTCAGTTTGGATGATAAGAAAGTAAAAATTGAGGACGGTGCCGTCTGTTCTTTTTTTACACTTTCACCTTTTCGCATAATAAGATGTACTAACAACTTTTCAGGTTATCTCCTCTTCGCATCCTCTTATTATGTTACAAGCATTGATTCACATATTGCCATTACATTTTTCCTTCACAGCTTTTCACAGCCCATATTACATTTGTCGCATTCTGACATAGAGTATCTGCTCAATTTGCTGCGAATGGCTGAGACCCGTACTCAAGAATATGAACGGCTCTTTGGCAAGGAGGTTATGTTTCACATGATAATGATCCTGATTTATGAACTAAGTGCTGTGTATGAGAGAGAACCAATGACTGACAGAAGTAAACTTCGTGGGGAGATGTTTTTGAGGGAATTTCTTCAGTTGGTGAATAAGTACTGCGATAAGGAACATAATCTTGCTTTCTACGCCGGCAAATTGTCGATCACACCGAAACACCTTTCAGTAAGCATTAAACGTATGACCGGACATACTGCCGGCGAATGGATAGACTATATGATTGTGCTCAAGATAAAGAAAATGCTGCTGAATACTACTGCTTCGCTACAGCAGGTTTCAGATCATTTCAACTTTCCTGATAATTCCTTTCTAGGCAAATACTTCAAAAGACATACAGGTATGACACCAGGAACATTCAGAACCCAGGGATAGTATATGAATTATCGTTTAAAGGTTTGCGTCAAAATATTCTGATATCTTCCTGAACAGATGTGCTCTATCGATTCCACCTACATTATGCTCATGGGTGGGATAAACAAAATAATCAAGCTGTTTCTTGTTATCGATGCAAGCTTTGACAAAGGCTAGGCTCTGTTGCCAGACTACTGTGTTGTCAATTCCTCCATGAATAATGAGCAACTTACCCTTCAGCTTATCGGCCCTTTCGATGAGGCTTGCAGCTTTATAACCTTCAGGATTCTGTTCGGGAGTATCCATATACCGTTCGCCATACATAACTTCATAATATTTCCAGTCACATACAGGTCCGCCTGCTGAGGCTACTTTAAATATGTCAGGGTATGTAAGCTTCATATTGACTGTCATGAAACCTCCATAACTCCATCCATCAACACCAATACGGTCTGTATCAACATAGGGGAGGGAGCGGAGGTATTCAACTCCTTTCATCTGGTCGGCCATCTCAGCTTGCCCAACATTACGGTGTATTACACTTTCGAATCCAAAGCCTCTGTTTGCGGAGCCTCTGTTGTCCATAGTGAACACTACATAACCCTTTTGTGCCATATACTGCAGGAAAAGTCCACCGCTCATCCATGTATCAGTAACTAGTTGAGCATGGGGTCCTCCATATACATAAATGAAAACCGGATATTTTTTGGTTGCATCGAAATGAGCCGGTTTAATGAGCCTGCAGTAAAGATCAGTTTGATTGTCAGCAGCCTTTAAGGTGAAAATACTTGTTTCGCCTAAAGCATATTCTGAAAGAGGGTTCGCTGACCTATTCAGCTCCTTGACCTTATTGGTTTTAACCTCTACCAACAGCGTAACAGAAGGTGTTTCCAAATTACTGTAGGTAGTTATAAAGTATTTACCATCAGGGCGGATTACTGGTCTATGCGTTCCTCTGGCGGAAGTAAGCTGCTGATGCTTTCCTGTTTTCAGGTTGAGATAGTATAAATTTTCACCAATGGGGGATGCTTCTGAGGAGGTGAAGAACAGGCCCTTGGATGTTTCATCGAATCCTGAAATTCCTGTAACCATCCAGTTGCCTGAGGTGAGTTGTTTAATCAACTTACCGTTTGTGTCATAGAGGTAAAGGTGATTGAAACCATCACACTGACTCTGCCATATGAATTGTTCGTTATTTCCGGGTATGAACAGCATAGGGTTGAGCGGTTCCACATAGCGGTCGTTCTTCTCTTCGAAAAGTGTTTTTATGAAATTTCCTGTATTAACGTCATATTGGTTGAACTTCAGGTGGTTCTGATCGCGATTTAAGACAGCTATATATATGTATTGCTGGTTGGGGCTCCAGGCTATGTTTGTCAGATATTGTTCTTTAGGTTCACCGGTTTTCAGGTAAACTGTCTGGCCGTTGTTGATATTGTAAACACCCACAGTCACCTGGTGACTAGTCATACCAGCCATGGGATACCTTATATTATTGAGTTCAGCTAATCGTGCCGTGATATCGACCAATGGGTACTCTGTAACCATTGACTCATCCATGCGATAGAATGCCAGCATATTTCCTGAAGGTGACCAGAAAGTGCCGTTGGATATGCCAAATTCATTACGGTGAACTGTCTGTCCAAAAACAATACCTTTATTTTGGTCATCGGCCACAGTAATTTGCCTGGTGCCATCAGAGATAAATAGACCATTTTCAATAGTATAAGCCATATATCCAGTAACGGGTGCAGCATCAGCATTGGCAGCATCGGCAGGTAGACTGTGATTCATGGACAATGCTCCATTTTTCCATGACTTATCAAGGGTAAGAGAATAATAGTCATTACCTATGCTGAACTGCATGGTGGTTTCATCAAGCCAGTTTATGGCAGGTATGCGTTTTACCGGTTCTTTGCCAGCAACAGTTAATAGTTCATTGAACTTGTTAAGGTTAATAAGCGTATCCTTTTGGTCATTATTGACATGACCACTCAGGATGGCATTGGGAACCTGCCAGGTGTAAAAACCGGTATTGCCCTGCCATTTGATGTTGGTAAGCGTAGTTGGGAAAAGCTTGCGGTTGGACATCATTTCTTCAGGAACGAGCATTTTATCCTGCGCAAGAGCAAAGGTTAACTGTAAAGTAAGGAGTAGGGTAATGAGCAGTCTGTTCATGTTATTATGACGTTTAAGATTATTGATTAAGTACATTATTAAAACGTTAATGTTTTTTGATTTAGCAGCTTGATGATGTCTATGATTATAGGTAGTGCAGGTTGATGATTCGACATTCCCGCCTTATAATTCAACATCGGGTTGGTTTTCACCTGTTGCCCGGATATCCCTAAGGGCAGACGCAATTTCTGCAATGACGGCAGGATCCTTCTCAATAATATTTCCAACGACTATAACATCAGCTCCTGCCATAGCACTCCTTTGAGCGAGTTCAGGGGTGGAAATACCACCACCAACCATCAATGGTATGTCGATACTCTGGCTGACATGTTTTATCATAGAGGCAGAAACAGGATGGATGGCTCCACTGCCAGCATCCATAAAGATTAGTTTAAGGCCCAGCATTTCGCCGGCCATAGCAGTACACATGGCAATATCATCCTTGTCGGCAGGTATGGGACTGGAATTGCTCATATAGGAGACGGCTGTAGGTTTGCCGCTTTCAATAAGCATATAACCGGTACCCATTACTTCTATGTTGCTGAGTTTCAGGTAGGGAGCAGCTACAACATGGCGGCCAATAAGCATCTCAGGATTACGACCCGATATGAGAGAAAGGAAGAGTATGGCATCGGCGCGATAGCTCATCTGTAAGGTGTTGCCTGGGAAAAGCACTACCGGTATGCCCGACAGGTCTTTAATTGTTTTTATGCAACTATCCAATCCATTGTTTACAAGCAGACTGCCACCCACGAAGAAATAGTCAACTTTATTATCAGCTGCAAGCATGGCAATTTGTTTCAGCCTGATATCATCGGTTTTATCAGGATCGATCAGCACAGCTAACTGCTTCCTTCCTTCCTGCTTTCTTATGGAAATTGATTGTAATATACTCATAATTCACGTCTAATAGGGCACGAAAATAATGAATTATAGATTATAAGGATGGAAATTGTGATGAATCAGCCAACAGATCAGCTGACAGATCAGCTGACTGATTAACTGAATGAATTTGCTGAAGGGTCGGCAGTGAAAGGTCATAGCTTTCTACGCAATGTGTGTTAAAATATTTTATACCTTTGCAGTCCTTAAAAATGACCTAATAGTAAAGAGATGAGAACATCTGATATAGCTGTACTTCCTTATAAAATTAAAGATATAACGCTTGCCGATTTTGGCAGGAAAGAGATTGAGATTGCAGAAATGGAGATGCCGGGACTGATGTCCATCAGGCGTAAATTTGCCGATGAAAAACCATTGAAAGATGTTCGCATCACGGGATCACTCCACATGACCATTCAAACGGCTGTGCTGATTGAAACATTGGTTGCACTGGGTGCTCAGGTACGTTGGGCAAGCTGCAATATATTCTCCACACAGGACCATGCTGCTGCTGCTATAGCTGCATCGGGTATTCCCGTCTTTGCCTGGAAGGGTGAAACACTGGAAGAATACTGGTGGTGTACTCTTCAGGCACTTTCATTTCCAGGTGGATTGGGTCCTCAGCTCATAGTAGATGATGGTGGTGATGCAACTCTTTTGGTCCATAAGGGATATGCTGTAGAGAAGAATCCTTCATTGCTTGAGGCAATACCTCAAAATGCAGAAGAATCCTTCGTACTAAAAACACTCAGAGAGGCCTATGTGGAAGACAACCAACGTTGGCATAGGGTGGTTAAAGATCTGAAGGGTGTATCAGAAGAAACTACTACCGGAGTGCATCGTTTGTATCAGATGTTTGAAGCAGGTGAACTGCTTATACCCGCCATAAATGTAAATGATTCGGTAACCAAATCGAAATTTGATAACCTTTATGGATGCCATGAATCACTTGCCGACGGTATTAAACGTGCTACTGATGTAATGATTGCCGGTAAGGTAGTGGTTATACTTGGCTTTGGTGATGTTGGTAAAGGATGTGCCCGTTCCATGAGGTCATATGGTGCAAGGGTTATCGTTACAGAAATTGATCCGATCTGTGCACTCCAGGCAGCTATGGAAGGCTTTGAGGTTAACACTATTGAAGAAGCCCTAAGGGAAGGAAATATATATGTTACAACGACCGGTAATCGCGATGTGATTACTTTTGAACACATGAGCCTGATGAAAGATCAGAGTATTGTTTGTAACATCGGACATTTCGATAATGAAATTCAGGTAGATCGTCTTAACACAACAGAAAATGTTAAGAGGGTCAATATTAAGCCCCAGGTTGACAAGTACGTTTTTGAAACAGGCAATGCCATATTCCTATTGGCTGAAGGCAGGCTTGTAAACCTTGGTTGTGCTACCGGACACCCTTCCTTTGTAATGAGTAATTCATTCTCCAATCAGACACTGGCACAAATAGATCTTTGGAAGAATAATTATGAGGTTGGGGTTTACCGTTTATCGAAGAAATTGGATGAAGAAGTGGCCAGACTGCACCTCGAGCAGATTGGAGTGAAACTCACCAGACTAACACCGGAACAGGCAGCCTATATTGGTGTATCACCCGATGGGCCATACAAACCGGAACACTACAGATATTAATAGTAAGAATAGCAGTAAGATTTGTCGATGATAACATTATTGTTATCATCAATGTGCATGCTATTAATAATTAGGTTCTAATTATAGACCTGAAGAATATGCCCATCATAGCTAGTTCGGTATTGCTTTAGGGATATCCCTGCAGGCCCTTCAATAGGTGAGCCGTCAGTAAGCAGGAACCTGGAACCACAAACTGAGTCCACAGCAATAATTCCAGATAATTCAACCTCCACCCTTGCCCCGTCAGTCAGCGGATCATAAGGACATGCTCTTTCAAAAGCCAGAAACTCATCGTTCTGAGGTCGGTAAATAATAATACCTTTGTAACCACCTGATACATATACCCATTGTCCATCAGGAATAAAATCGATGGTATTGGGATACATGGCAAAGTTAACGTAAACATAAGGAATCACATCCTGATTCTCATCCTTGTTGCATGAATGGAACATGAGAAACAATAAGCAGGTCAGGAACAGTGTGGTTGATTTTCGCATTGATAGGCTTACTTAAGTTAAGTATGTTATAGATTTATTGCTTATTGCGGCTCTTATTTACAGATAGATTTATAATATTCATCTATTGTAAACGAGCCAATAAAGATAATATTTTTGCAGTAGATGATTGTTGGCATAAATAAATATCAACGGTATGAGGGACATGAAAACAGTATTGGATAGAATAGGTTTATACAAGGTACTGCTGACAATGGTTTGCTGCCTGATGCTGGGATCGTGCTCATTGTTGAAGAAAACAGAAATTGAAAAGGCTGATATTGCTGCACAGAGAGAAACAAATGAACTCAATGCGGAACTGAACAAGAAGCAGAAAACACATTATAAGATTCAGACTAAGGAAACGAAGAAGATGATGAAACGGAGCTACAAAAGATCTAAAAAATTAAACAAGCCGCGCAGATTGCTCTGATAAATGAATTTCAGGACTATAATATGTAACTATTTTCTATAAAAAGGCCGATTAACCATCTGAATTACTGATAATAGTTAGTACTTTTACAAATTGAAAAGATGAAACACGATGGATGATTTTCTATATATACTTTTAGGTATAGCTTGGCTTGGATGGTCTTTGTATTCCAACAAGCAGAAAATGGACAAGAAGCGTGCTGAACAGGCTGAGCAGCAAAGGCGAGCACAAATGGAAACTCCAGAAAGTGATGAGAAGTCATATATACCTCCGCCTGTCTATGAACCGGCACCTCAAAGATCTATTTTAGATGAGTTGTTTGGTGATCAGATACCCACCCGTCCGGAAGCTGAGGAGGAAACATATATTCCCGATGTTGATGAGCAGTCATGGGAAAGAAAGATGGTAGAATATAAGAAAATTGAAGCTGAATCGCAGGAGGAAATCAAGGAGGAGGTATCGTCAGATTACTTTACAAGACAATATGCAGAAAGAAATATTGCTGAAGACCAACGGGTTGTAAATGACAGGCCAGATTATGAAGAGATAGAATCACCCGAGGAATCACAGGAGGAATTTGATTTAAAAAAGGCGGTCATTTATAGCGAAGTCCTTAGAGCTCCGTATATTCCATAGCGCATTTAAATTTGTTCACTTTAATTCATTTTTTTTGTAGGTCAAAATAATTATTTGCTACCTTTACCCGCTTAAAACCGCTTACACACAAACACCTATATTTTAACATAAAATTTCATTGGTATGATCAGAAATCTTCTACTAACTTTTTGGTTGGTACTGACAGCGAATCTGTTAGTGTTCTCCCAATCGGGAACTCTAAGAGGGAAAGTCCTCGATAAGACCACAAAAGAACCTATTCCTTTTGTGAATATTATCGTTGAACTTGGCGGCACTCAAGCTGGTGGTACAACTTCCGACTTTGATGGTAATTATACTATCAAGCCGATTACCCCTGGTAAATACGATTTGAAAGCAACCTATGTGGGCTATAAACCTGTATTGGTTAAAGGTATTCAAATCAAATCAGACCAGATTACCTTCTCTGACATTAGCATGGAATCAACGATGGTAGAGCTCACTGAGTTTGAGGTCATTGATTACAAAGTTCCTCTTATTGATAAGGATAAGACCTCAGTGGGAGCAACTGTTACATCAGAAGAAATCGCCAAGATGCCAAATCGTTCAGCCAATGCAATTGCAACTACGGTAGGTGGTGTGTTCTCATCAGACGGTGAACGTGGAAGTGTTCGTGGACAGAGAGCTGATGGTACAGTTATGTATATTGATGGTATCAGGGTGCGTGGTTCTTCATCATTACCTGAGTCAGCAATTGAACAGGTATCCGTTATCCTGTCTGGGGTTCCGGCACAGTATGGTGATGCTACCGGTGGTATTATCAATGTAACTACCAAAGGTCCAAGTCGTGAGTTCGGTGCAGGTATTGAACTTCAGACTTCTGAATACCTAGATGCTTATGGATATAACCGGGCAGGTTTAAATATGCAGGGGCCACTGCTCTGGAGCCGTGATGAAAACGGTGAAAAGAAAAGTGCACTTCTTGGCTATTTTATCGCCGGTGAAGTAACCTATAATAAAGATAGTCGCCCAACAGCTACCGGTGTATATAAAGTTAAAGATGATATTCTGAGAGAACTCGAGCTCAATCCTTTAAGATTGACAGGTTCTGGTTTGGGTACTTACTATAATACCAACTTTATCAGGAAAGAGCACCTTGAATTTTCAAAATCAACTTTCAATACTGAAAGCCTCGATATCAATGCTTCTGGTAAGCTTGACATTAAGACCGGTCCAAACATCAACCTGTCACTCGGTGGATCTATCAACTATTCCGATGGAAAGAATTTCAATTTTGCTCAGTCAATGTTCAATTATAACAATAATGCACAGGTGATTGGCAATACATGGAGGGTTTTTGGCCGCTTTACTCAACGTTTCCCGGCTGATCCTGATGGAAAATCACTCATAAAGAATGTATATTATACCATCCAGGCTGACTATACTAAATCTACTCAGACAGTTCAGGATGCCAACCATAAGGACGATCTGCTCCGTTATGGTTATCTTGGTAAATATGAAACATCCAAACAGCGTTCATACACAAATGAACTGGCTTACGACTCAATCAGCAATAAAACAGCTTACATCCATAATGGCTATGTTGATACCGATGTTAATTTCACTCCTGGTGATGCCAATCCTATTACAGCAAACTACACCCGTCAATATTATGAACTATTTCCTTCAACCCAATATCATGCAAACCTGAACAGGATTATTGAAGGAGGTGGGTTGTTAAATGGAATGGGCGCTGATGGTGCTTATGGATATTGGGGTTCTCCCGGTACTCTGCAGGCCGGTTATCAGGTTTCAGATAATGAGCAATATGCTTTGAATGCCAATGCATCTGCCGATATTGGCAATCATGCACTACAATTTGGTTTTATATATGAGCAGCGTGTTGACAGGTTCTATTCTTACGCACCAACCGCTTTATGGGAACTGATGCGTGGTTTGACCAATTCTCACATTGAACAGTTGGATGTAACCAATCCAAACCTAGTGTATAGGGATGATGTATTTATGGATACTATTTATTATGACCGTAAATATGACCAGGCTTCACAACGTAATTTTGATATCAACCTTCGCCAGCAATTAGGTCTCCCTACAGATGGTACTGATTGGATCGATATTGATTCTTATGACATCAATACCTATACCATCAATTATTATGATGCAAGTGGTAAATTATTTACAAAGGCATTGGACAAAGCTATTTCAATTGACATGTTTAGTCCGGATGAATTATTTAATAACGGAAGTTTCCTGGCAAACTACAGTGGATATTCATATACTGGTGAACGCATGAAACTTTCAGAAAGTCCTAGTTTTGATGATTTCTTCACAAAACAGGATGAGAACGGAATGTATACCCGTGAGATTGCACCATTTACTCCTATATACATGGCTGGCTATGTTCAGGACAAGTTTGCATTTGATGACTTAATCTTTAATATTGGTCTACGCGTTGATAGATTTGATGCAAATCAGAAAGTGTTGACTGATCCATATACTCTGTATCAGGCAAGGACTGTTAGTGAAGTAAATGATCTGGGATCACATCCTGAAAACATGGGAGATGACTATGTTGTTTATGTTGACAACCTTCGCAATCCAACTGCTATAATGGGATACCGTGACGGTAACAACTGGTTCAACTCAGAAGGACTTGTTGTTACTGATCCAACTACAGTTCTCGATGCTGGTAACGGTGTTACTCCTTACTTGCTTGACAAAGACAACGTCACAGTTTCATCAAAGGCTTTTAGTGACTATGAACCTCAGGTTTCTGTTATGCCACGTGTTTCATTCTCATTCCCAATTTCTGATGAAGCATTGTTCTTTGCTCACTATGATGTGTTGACCCAGCGCCCAACATATGCATTGCGTATGAGTCCACTCTCTTATTATTATCTGCCATTACAGGGAAGCCCGGATATCAATAATCCAAATCTGAAACCCGAGAAGACCATTGACTATGAACTTGGATTCCAGCAACGTCTTTCAGCAAGCTCATCACTGACCCTTTCTGCTTATTACCGTGAGATCCGTGATCAGATACAAGCTTTCCGCTATACAGCTGCTTATCCAAAAACATACTACTCATATAATAATATTGACTTCTCGACTGTAAAAGGTCTGACTGTTTCTTATGATATGCGTCGTACTACCAATACAAGAGTAAGAGCCAGTTATACTTTGCAGTTTGCAAACGGCACTGGTTCTGATCCTGAATTTGCAAAAGGCTTGATCCAGACAGGACAACCTAACCTCCGTACATTGTTCCCAATGAGTTTTGACCGCCGTCATGCCATCAACCTTATGCTTGATTACCGCTATGGTGAAGGTAAAGAATACAATGGACCGGTTATCAGAAGGACTAAGACTGATGAAGCAGGTAAGGAAGTTGTTAAATCAATTCAATTACTCCAGAATACCGGTGTTAACTTCACCATATTTGGTGGATCAGGTACACCTTATACAAGGTCAAGCAGGATCGTTGCACTTGGTCAGTCAGGTATTATTGACGGCTCAATCAACGGTTCACGTTTACCATGGCAGTTCAGGGTTGACGGACGTATTGATAAGGATATCAACATAACCTGGAGTGAGAATCGCTCATCCTATCTGAATATCTATATGCAGGTACTCAATATTTTTGATTCAAAGAATATCATGAGTGTATATGGCGCAACGGGTAATCCTGATGACGATGGTTATCTGGCTGCTGCTGAATACCAGAATCAGATCGAAGATCAGCTGGATTCACAAGCATTCCGTGACCTTTACAGCATTCGTGTCAATAGTCCGTTTAATTACAGTTCACCTCGTCAAATTCGTCTAGGTTTAATTCTGAACTTCTAATAGGTAGACTTGTAAACTGAAAAGATTAAAATATAAATAATGACCATGAAAAATACACTCCGTATAATTTTTGCCGCGCTGCTGTTAACAGTATTCGCAGTCCCCGGCTTCGCTGATTATTATAAAGGTCCGGGAACCAAGTCTTCAGGTCCTGTAATAAAATCAACTGCAGCCGGCTGTCTGCCGGGTGCCGGGTTTAAATATCTTGAAGTAAACAATGTCCGTACCCGTATCAATACAGGTGGGGATATGTGGTGGGATTTTGAGGTTGCTCAATATGAGATTCCAAAAGGATCACGTAAAACCTCTATGTTCTCAGCTGCCTTATGGATTGGTGGTATAGACGTTAATGATCAGCTTAAACTTGCTGCTCTGCGTTTCCGTCAAGGTCCTAACAGTGCCAGCCCAGGTACAGGTAATGATTTCTGGCCTGGACCTCTGACAATTGATGGTACTGCTGCAATTGACGAAGGAACCTGTGCTGAATATGACAGGTTATTCCCAATAACTCGTAACGAAGTAGATGAGTTTATTGCCTGGAATGAAAACAAAGCTGCTAATCCCAATTACCAGATTCCTACTTCCATTCTTGAATGGCCTGCTCATGGTGATTTAGCCAAAAAACAAAGTTACTACCTTGCTCCTTTCTATGATGCCAATGGAAGTGGTACTTATGAACCTGAAAGTGGTGATTACCCATATTATGATCTTTCCAATGAACTTTGTCATTCAGCTACTGCTACACAGGAAACCATTGAAGGTACTGTAAAAGGTGGATTACTGTCAGATCAGGTTATCAAGGGTGACGAGACTTTATGGTGGGTTTTCAATGATAAGGGTAATATCCATACTGAAACACAAGGTACTCCAATTGGTTTGGAAATCAGGGGACAGGCTTTCGGGTTTGCTACTAATGACGAGATCAATAACATGACCTTTTATAGCTACGAAATTATTAACCGTTCCACTTACCGTTTAACCGGTACTTATTTCAGCCAGTGGGTGGATACTGACCTTGGATTTGCAACTGATGACTATGTTGGTTGTGATGTTGACAGAGGTTTAGGATATTCCTACAATGGTAAACCAAAAGATGGTGACGGACAATTCTGGGCTTATGGTGATCAGCCTCCTGCAATTGGAGTTGACTTTTTCCAGGGACCTTATATGGATCCTGATGGTTCAGATAACCCATCTTTTAAAGGTGATGGTATTCTTGGACCTTCATTTCATGGTGATTGCAGTATTGTTGGTCTTAATGGTTCTCCTTTGCCTATGAATTATGGTGAAGAAGGTAATGAACAGAGCGGTAGTTTCATTGTTCGCTCAGAAGCTATCAATGGTGTTAATTTCGGTAATGGTATAGTTGATGATGAACGTTTCGGTATGCGTCGTTTTGTATACCACAATAACTTCGGAGCTGCCGGACCATACATGTTAGACCCGGATTACGCACCACAGTATTACAATTATCTAAGAGGTATATGGCTTGATAACACCAAAATGATGTATGGCGGTAATGGCCATGTCTCAACCGGTGCTTACGGTCCTGCCTGTGATTTTATGTTCCCGGGTGATACCGATGTTTGTGATTGGGGTACCGGTGGATTGCCACCTGCAGGTCCAAAATACTGGACAGAGGAAAGTGCTCAGAATAATCCTCAAGACCGTCGTTTTATGCAATCAGCCGGACCATTCGTACTAGAGCCGGGTGCTGTAAATTATATTACTGTTGGTATTCCTTGGGCACGTGCTGCTTCTGGAGGTCCATGGGCATCAGTTAAATTATTGCAGGTTGTTGATGATAAATGCCAGTTGTTGTTTGATAACTGTTTTGCTGTGGTCAGTGGTCCTAATGCTCCTGATCTCACCATCCGTGAACTTGATGAAGGTTTAATCTTCTACATCAGTAACCGCAAAACCAATGATGCCGGTAACAATATCAATGAAAGCTATACGGAACTTGATCCTGCAATCCTTGCAGTTGCTAACAGTACTGGTTATGATTTCGATCCGTATTACCGTTTTGAAGGTTATCAGATTTTCCAGTTGAAGGATGCTACCGTATCAGTTGCTGATATACACGATCAGAAACTGGCACGAATAGTCTACCAGACAGATGTGAAAAACACCATCAAACAATTGGTAAATCATAATTTTGATCAGGCTCTCAATGCCAATGTACCTGTAGAAGAGGTTAATGGTGCTGATTTAGGTATTCGTCATACTTTCAGATTAACGGAAGATGCTTTCACTGGTCAATCACTCGTTAATCATAAACAATACTATTATTTGGCACTTGCTTATGGTCATAATGAGTACATGAAGTACAGCGCTGATCCAGGATCACAGGAAGAAGGAATAATCGGCTTAAACGGTCAGAAAAGAGTTTATCTGGCTGGTAGAAAGAACATCAAAGTCTATACAGCTATTCCTCATAAAAATGTGGGAACTGTTCAAGCCAACGCTGAATTTGGTGATGGTGTTGAAATCACTCGTTTGCAGGGACAGGGCAACGGTGGTAATATTCTTGATTTCACTGATGCAACCGTAGCTGAAATTCTCAGTAAGAAACCGGTTGATTCACTCAATGTTTACGGAAGTGCTGATTATCCTATTTCATACAACCCTGTTTACCAAGCAGGCAAGGGTCCTTTGGATATCAGGGTAATTGACCCATTGAATGTTAAAAATGCAGAATTTGTTCTAGCATTTGATTCCCTTGTGCCTTACCAAATGCAGATTGGAAATGACAGTACCTTAAGCTATAGAGCTCATTGGAGACTTATAGATCAAACCAATAATAAAGTATACCATTCTGACACAACAATTTCATACAAGAATGAGCAATTGTTCCCTGAACTTGGTATAGCTATAACGATTGATCAACCTCTTACACCTGGTCCTTATAGGATAGGTTATAATGCCGATTCTCCTCCTGCTCCTATATGGGGTATAATTGCAGAGAACAATGGTTTATTAGAGTCAACATTCACATATGCTGACAGTACGAAACCCTGGTTCTTTGGTATACCAGATATTGACGGTGTACCTTCGTTGAACTGGATCAGATCAGGTGTTGTTTCCGATGTTTCTAACCCTGTTAATAGTGACTATAATATGCCATCCACTCCTTTTGACCCCAATTCGAATTATGAAAAGGTTGTTGGAGGTACGTGGGCACCTTATATTATGACAGCAACTTCTGAACAGGATGCTCAATTTGCTCCAGCTTTCAGAAATATTTCCAGGGTTGCGGCTAAATTTGCTGATATAGCAAGTGTTGATATTGTTTTCACACCTGATAAAACCAAATGGTCACGTGTTCCTGTAGTAGAAATGTGTGCCGACAGAACATTGTCAGATGGTGGTGTTGAAAGATTCAATATCCGTGCCGGTGCATCAGTTAACGTGAATGGAGAAGCAGGTGTTACTAGCAGTGACCCAATGCTTAACTCTAATTATATCAGTGAGACTGGTATGGGCTGGTTCCCGGGTTATGCTATTAACCTTGAAACAGGCGAACGTCTTAATATGATGTTCGGTGAAAACTCATGGTTAGTCGGTGAAAACGGCCGTGATATGATCTTCAACCCGAGTAGCAATATCGTTACTTCTGGTGGAGAGCTGGTACTTGGAGGGATGCATTATATTTACGTATTTGCTCATACCGCTGATAAATCAGTTGCCATTGCCAATATTCCTGCTTATGATGCCGGTGCTACTTTAAGAAATAACATCCCTGTTACACTTGGAGGAGGAACTCAAAGAGCTCTCGTCTATTCTAGTACCATGTATGTAAGTATGCCACTTGCAAATCCTGAACAGGAGTGGTTGTCTAATGAGGCTAAAGTCCGCATTAGAATTAGTAAACCATATCAGCGCTATTACAGTACTACTCATGTGGGTAGTGTTGAACTTGCTGATGATGTTGAGAATAGTAATTACCCGATGTATGGCTTTAGCACTGAAAATATTGCTACAACAGATAACAATGTTGAGAAAGCTAAATCCGATCTCGATCTGATAACAGTAATCCCTAACCCATATTATGCATATTCTACCTATGAAACCAATCAGTTGGATAACAGAGTGAAAATAGCCAATCTGCCACGTAAGTGTACAGTAACTATTTATTCTACCAATGGATCAATGATTAGGCAGTTTACAAAGGATGAAGCTGGAACAGCCATTGAATGGGACCTGAAGAATTATGCAGGTATTCCTATTGCCGGTGGTGTTTATCTAATCCACGTGAAAGCTGATGGAGTGGGAGAAACTATAGTTAAATGGTTTGGTTCATTACGTCCGATCGACCTTAACGCATTCTAATGCACAGTGGTAATGATTATTGAAAAACAACACAACAAATTATTGATTATGAACAAGATCTCTAAATATATAGTTGCCACACTGATGATTGGTTCGGTTTTAGTTCCACTTAATCAGTTGATAGCCGGTAATAAAGACAGAACCGGACAGGCTGGTGCATCAGAACTGCTTATTAATCCTTGGGCAAGAAGCTCAGGATGGGGTGGTGCCAATGTATCTCACGTGAAAGGACTGGAAGGCCTTTATGGTAATGTTGCCGGAACGGCACACACAAAGTCCACTGAGCTTATTTTCTCACACACTCAATGGCTCAAGGGCAGTGAAGTTGATATCAATACCTTTGGCTTGACACAAAAAGTTGGTTCAACCAGTGTTATCGGTTTGGGTATTATGTCAATGAATTTTGGCGATATTCCTATAACAACTGAAGCTTTGCCTGAGGGTGGTATTGGTAATTTCTCACCTAGCTATATGAACATTAACATCTCTTATGCTAAAGCCTTCTCAAGTTCTATTTATGGAGGTATTAACCTTAAGATCGTGTCAGAAGTTATTTCTGACGTTAGTGCACAGGGTATAGCTATTGATGCAGGTATTCAATATGTAACCGGTCCGAAGGAAAACATCAGATTCGGTATCACTTTACGCAATGTTGGTCCTACCATGTCTTTTAGTGGTGACGGTCTTTCAATTCGTAGTCTGTTACCTGGACAGGAGAGCTACTTTACTCTTGAACAGCGCTCTGCTGATTTCGAATTACCTACTCAGTTGGCAATGGGTGCTTCCTATGATTTCTTTATGGGCGAAATGCATCGCTTAACTTTGGCAGGAAACTTTATTTCAAACTCATTCACTAATGACCAGTTTATCGTAGGCGCTGAATATGAATTAAAATCATACTTGATGCTCAGAGCTGGTTATGCCTATGAGGACGGTATTACAAGTACGGCTGATCGTACAACAGCATTTACTGGTCCTAGTGCTGGTTTTACTGTTTCAGTCCCAATCAATAAAGAGAAGGGATCAACATTAGCAATTGATTATTCATATCGCGATACAGATCCATTTAGTGGTACCCACAGTATAGGTGCCCGAATCAACTTGTAATTTGTTATTATCAGGTAGTTAGCCTGTATGATATAGAAAGGACCCTTGTAACAAAGGGTCTTTTCTCTTATTATTTTGAGCATTAACTTCATACGGAACCATTATGTACTTTACTCAAGAAGGATTAAATAGACTCAAAGCTGAATTAGATCAACTCATTAGTGTTGAGCGTCCTGCTATCTCACAGCAAATTGCTGAGGCTCGTGACAAGGGTGATCTATCAGAAAATGCCGAATACGATGCTGCCAAGAATGCCCAGGGCATGCTTGAACTTAAGATTTCTAAATTACAGGATACAATAAGGAATGCTAAGGTGATTGATGAAACCAAGATGGATAACTCCAAGGTTCTTATTCTCTCCACTGTTAAAGTCAGAAATACTAAGAACAATGCTGTTATGACTTACACCTTAGTGCCTGAAAATGAAGCTGACCTCAAAGCTGGGAAATTATCTGTCAATTCACCAATTGCTACTGGACTACTTGGTAAGTCAGTCGGACAGTTTGTGGAGATTAAAGTGCCTGCCGGTATTATTACATTGGAAATAGTTGATATTATTCGATAATTTAATCACTTAAGTTATGTCTACAATTTTCTCTAAGATTATTAATGGTGAGATTCCGGCATATAAGGTTGCCGAATCAGATGATTTTCTTGCTTTCCTGGATATCAATCCGCTGGCTGAAGGACATACACTTGTTATCCCTAAGAAGGAAATTGACTATGTATTTGATATGGATGAAGAGGCATACAGTAAATTCTTCCTCTTTGCCAGAAAAGTGGCACGTGCTGTCAAAAAAGTGGTTCCCTGCACTAAAATTGGGGTTGCAGTGATTGGACTTGAAGTAGCTCATGCCCATATCCATCTGGTTCCAATAAATGATGTTTACGACATTGACTTTAAAAAGGAGAAATTAAAATTATCAAGGGAACGTTTTCTACAGATTGCAACTATGATTGCCGAAAATATTTCAGCTAATGACTAAAGAAGCTAGCGTAATTATTCCTGCCTTTAATGAAGAAACCGGCATCGGTCCATTACTTGAAACGATGTTAAAAAGCGGTTTGCTTGAAAGATTTGAAGTTATTGTTGTGGATGATGGATCAACTGATAGTACCGCTGAAATTGTTTCAAAGTACCCGGTGCGGTTGTTGAAACATGGCGTTAACAAAGGATATGGAGCCTCATTGAAAACAGGCATACGAAAATCAAACTGTGATAAAGTCATGATGCTTGATAGTGATGGGCAACATGACCCCGTATATCTTGATGCCATTTCACGCATGTTGGAAGATGCAGATATGGTTATCGGTGAGAGGAATTCAGAGTCATTTCAAGTAAATAATAGAAAGAGTGGCAAATGGCTCATTCGCAAAACCGGAGAATTTCTCGTCGATCAAAAACTTCCTGACTTTAATTCCGGATTAAGAGGTTTCAGACGTGATCTGATCATGAATCTTCTGCATATAATGCCCAACGGTTTCTCATTTTCTACTACGTCTACCCTTGCTTTTCTGAAAGAAGGATATACCATAGGAACCTTCCCGATTTTTGTGTCTGAACGTATCGGCCGCAATAGTAGTGTTAGGTTCTTTAAAGATGGATCAAAGACGTTTTTACTGATATTCAGGATAATTATGCTGTTCAATCCTTTGAAAGTGTTCTTCCCAGCAAGTCTTATCTTCGTTTTGGCTGGTATTTTATGGGGATTGATAGGTTATTTTGTTTATTTCAGAATCCCAAATTCTTCCATTATCATGCTGACACTTGGCATGTTCCTGTTCTTCTTTGGTCTGTTAGCTGACCAAATAGCCTTACTTAACCGTAAGAAAGGATGAAAGTATACGGTCATCGCAAAAACAATTGGACTGACCAAGAAGTTGAGCAGCATTGGGACAGGGTGGCCTCTATTTATATTGATGAAAATGATAAGGTCAAGGAAGCACATGACCAGCGCTTTACTGAGTCAATGAAGCATCTGGCTTTATTCAACAAATGCAAGGTGCTGAATGTGACATCCCGTGATTGTGAGGCTAACGATTATATTCGTAAGACAGAACCAGGTACATCTGTTATCAACGCCGAAATATCCTCTGGGCTAATACAGATTGCGCAATCTATCCGACCACATGTTCGACAGGTTAAAATTGACACATACAGCCAACTACCTTTTCAGGATGGTGAGTTCGACAGAATATTGAGTCTTGAAACGCTGGAACATGTTTCAGATCCTGTTGCTTTTTTGAAGGAGCTCCACAGAGTTTCAGCCTCTGATACCAGACTAGTATTAAGTTGTCCACCAGCCACCAGTGAAATTCCATACCGTGTTTTCACCTTTTTGTTTGGTGGCCATGGCGAAGGCCCTCATCGTTTTTTATCTTCAAAGGAGGTTAAGGCCCTATTTCAGGAAACCGGTTGGAAGCTTATCTTTCATAAGGGAACGGTCCTTTTACCCGTTGGACCGGCTAAACTTCAGAGAGCTGCCGAAAAATTATTGGATAAATTTCAGGGCACTTTTATTTCGGAATTTGGAATACGGCAATTCTTTGTTTGCATTAAGCAAGGTTAATTTCAGTATTCTTTTGTGAGAATGAGAATTTGAGAATGAAATATGTGATTAATGAAGCACTTGATTAGGGATGCATCTGGTGCGTATTTATAAGGAATTGGTGATAGACAAAAGCTGGAATAAGCGATTAGGATTATGGCGAAAAAAGGAATTGATCAGTTAAAGGCTATTATGAACTCTGACCTTTGCACACGGTGCGGTACCTGTGTAGGATTGTCAGAGGGGAAGATTATTTTTACTGACCGGGAAGGCAAGTATACTCCTAAAGTAATCATAGAACCCGATGAGAAGCAGTCTCAACGGTTAGTAAATGCATGCCCGGGAAAGGACTTCAATTTCAAAATATATCGCGAGAAATATTATGCCGATGCGCCTGAATTCCATCTTTACACAGGGCCGGTATTTTCCATCAATATAGCTAACAGTAATGTGCCTTCCATAAGGAACGCAGGGGCAAGTGGCGGCATGATATCAGCCATCCTGATCTGGTTACTTGAGAACAATATGATAGATGGTGCTGTTGTCACCGGGATGTCAGATGAAACACCTTGGCTCACTCAACCATTCATAGCTACTTCTGCTGAAGAAGTACTGGCAGCGGCTCAGAGCAAGTACATTATCACTTCTGTTAATGAAATACTGCCGGAAATTGAATCATTTAAGGGACGGCTTGCTTATGTGGGTTTGCCCCCTCAAGTTCAGAGCATCAGGAAGCTGCAGGCTGCCAATGATCCTTCAGTTAGGAACATTAAATATATTTTTGGACCATTTTATGGGAATACACTTCACTTCAGCTCCATTAGAAGCTTTTTAAGGTCATATAATATCAAGGACTATCGGAATATCAGTAAGCTGTATTTTCGGTATGGAGAGTGGCCTGGAAATATGCGTGTAGAGATGAAGGATGGCAGAATTGTTCAACTCCCAAAATTTCATGCCAATTACCTTATTCCGTTCCATATTATGACCAATTCATTACTCTGTACTGATCTGAGCAATGAATTCACTGATATCTCGGGGGGAGATGCCTGGGCCCCGGTATATGAAGAGCGTGGAAAAGGATTCTCGCTCGTTATTGCCCGCACTGAACAAGGTCAGCTAATATTGGAAAATATGCAGAAGGAAGGCCTTATTTCATTGAATCCTATCTCCATAAACGAAGCCATCACCATGCATTCTCATGGATATGACCTTAAAAAACGAGGCACATTCATACGCTTCAGATTTAGGAAAATGCTGGGGCTCCCTAACCCCTACTACGGTTATGAGATCAAGGGGTTTCCTGCAAGCCGTTATTTAATGGAATTTGCCATAGATGCACTTTTTATCTTGCTCGGTACCGCACCTGCCAGATGGATTGTTGCTCAGATATCACCCACGTTCGTAGGCAGAGTATTTGAAAAGACCAGGAATGTTTGGAAGAAGGCTACTTTTACTATCAAACGGGAAAATCTGAATCAATGAAAAAACAAACCCGCTCCCTTATTCTTAAAATAGTTGGCAGCATTGCAATCCTTACTTTCCTTGTAACCAGAATCGACTGGGATACAGAAAAGTTTAATGCAATACTCTCTCAACTGAATTTGAGCTGGTACCTGATCTCTCTAACAGGCGTAATAATTGTGTTAGGCTTAAAAAGCATCCGTTGGAACCTATTGCTTCGCTCTGAAGGGTGTGATTACTCCTTCAAGTCAGCCTTCATAGCCTATATGTCATCCTTTACAATCGGCCTTCTTACACCGGGTAGGATCGGAGAGATTGCCAGACTATACTACGTCAGGGAAGAGAAGAAAATTGACTTCTTTCATTCCTTTAAGACAATCGTTACTGACCGTATTTTCGACTTTTCTCTGCTATTTTGGTTTGGCGCTTCAGGTTTATTGTTCTTCTATAAGGTTCTGGGGAATATTCACACTTTGTACTATTTATTGATTACAGGTGTTGTGATGCTTGCTTCATGGCTGATAGGGAGAATAATTCTCAGGATGTTCAAGTCAGATAAGACCTATTTTGTTTTCGTTTACGAAGCATGGACAGAGATGTTCGACAGGAAAATGGCCGGACCATGGCTTCTTACTTTACTTTCCTATTTTCTCTTCTATGTTGCAAATTGGTTTATCCTGTTTTCGCTTGGCCAAAGAATTTCTCTTGTTGAGATTGGTTTCATACTTAGCCTGATGAGTCTGGTAACGCTTATTCCTATTACCATTGCAGGATTCGGCACAAGGGAAGCTAGTCTTATTTTCCTATTTGCTTTTTATGGCTTAAGTCCTGAGACAGCCATTGTCTTTTCACTGCTTCAATTTCTGGCATTCTTCCTTTGGGGCGGTATTATAGGATGGATATTTTGGATGATCAAGCCTGTTAAGATATCCCTTATTAAGGATGATGCTTCTAAGGTGTTCAGGTTGTTTAAACCGAGGAATGGTAAGAATACAGAAATATCAGGAGAAAATTAATAACTTTGAACTAGTCTGATGGTTATAGATACATAGTCTGGTAATTTAGGGAAAGGAATCCTACTTCACCAGATAAATAATCTAACTTTTGACTGATTGTCATAGGTGCATTGAAAAACTATACTAGATATTATGAATTACACACCGGCAAGTGATCGTTATAAAGGTATGCAATACAACAAATGTGGTAAAAGCGGCCTCTATTTACCCCCTGTTTCCCTAGGGTTGTGGCATAACTTTGGAGGTAATGATATTTTTGAGAACAGCCGGAAGATGTTGTGGCATGCTTTTGATAAAGGCATCACACATTTTGATCTGGCTAATAATTATGGACCGCCCGAAGGCAGTGCAGAAATAACCATGGGCAGAGTACTGGCATCTGACTTCAGGGCTTACCGTGATGAGATGATAATTTCCAGTAAGGCAGGTTACTTCATGTGGCACGGCCCTTATGGTGAAGGTGGTTCAAGAAAGTATCTTATTTCAAGTCTTGATCAGAGCCTGAAGAGGATGAATCTTAAGTATGTGGATATTTTTTACTCTCACCGGTATGATGTTAACACCCCAATTGAAGAAACTGTTTCTGCACTGGTTGATATAGTAAAACAGGGCAAGGCCTTGTATGTTGGCTTGTCGAATTATAAACCTGAGCAGACAGTCAAAGCGGTTGAACTGCTCAAACAGAATGGGGTCGACTGCCTGATACATCAGCCCAGATATTCCATGCTTGACCGTTGGGTTGAGAATGGACTTCTTGATGTATTGGAAGAGAAAGGGATGGGTTGTATTGTGTTTTCTCCTCTTGCCCAAGGGTTATTGACTGATCGTTATCTTCATGGTATTCCTGTTGGATCCAGGGCTTCAAAAGCACACTTCCTTAGACCTGAAAGTATTACTGAAGAGAAACTGGCGATCATCAGAAAATTAAATGCTATTGCCGGCAAAAGAGAACAAACACTTGCACAGATGGCATTGTCATGGGTACTTAAAGATCAACGAGTAACATCAGTACTAGTTGGTGCCAGTTGTGTTCAGCAGATTGATGATAATCTCAAGGCTTTGGATAACAGAACGTTTACAGCAGATGAACTTAAAGAAATAGAGGATATTCTGGCTCCTACTCCTGATAATATACCCGCTTGACCCTTCGTGAAATGCCAGTTAATATCTCATAAGGTATTGTTTCCATCTGTTCGGCGACTTTATTGATGGATATTTCCTTGCCGAATACAATCACTTCATCGCCTTCTTCAGCTTCAATTCCGGTGATATCCAATGCTGTCATATCCATATTGATGCTACCGATGATGGAAACCATTTTATTCTTAAGGAACATGGTGCCGACACCATTGCCAAGCTTTCTTGCCAGACCATCGGCATAACCAATAGGCACTATTGCTATAGTGCTGTCCTCTTGGGCTGTCCATCGGCAATTATACCCAACTGATTCACCTTCCTTGATATGTTTAATCTGTGAAATCACTGTTTTGAGGCTGCTTACTACCTCAAGTTTTTTCTGGATAGTCTGTAATGGTGATATCCCATACAATGATATTCCAAGTCGCACCATATCGAAACGCGCATAGGAGTGTCGGATGATACCAGCTGAATTCAGTATATGACGCATAAAGGAATAACCTAGCTGTTCCTTTAATTTCCATGTCATTCTTTCAAAATTCGCGATCTGCATGGTTGTGAACCAGTCAAACTCTTTACTCTCACTGGCAGCAAGATGTGAAAATGCTGAGACGACCTTTACATAAGGATATTCTTTCAGCTCTTCGGCAAGTTGATCAATCTCATCTTCCATGAAACCCAGGCGGTGCATCCCTGTATCCAGCTTTATGTGAATATTGGCAACATAACCAGGTTTACCATTCAATGATTCAATGGTTTTTGTGAAGAGCTGCAATGTCCTGAAACTATATATCTCAGGCTCCAGATTGTACCTAATCATGGCTTCCATTCCCGTCATTTCGGGATTCATGACCATGATGGGAAGACTTATTCCTGCTTTTCGCAATTCTACTCCTTCATCAGCATAGGCTACTGCCAGATAATCGGCATGGTGAAACTGCAATGTATTTGCAATTTCAAAGCTCCCACTGCCGTATGAAAATGCCTTAACCATGGCCATCACTTTAGTCTCAGGTTTAAGGAGTGACCTGAAGTAATTAAGGTTATGAATCAGAGCGTTCAGGTTTACTTCAAGAATTGTTTCATGTGACTTCTGCTGCAATAATTCGTTTATCCGCTCAAAAGCAAATAATCGGGCTCCTTTAATCAATATGCTTTCACTTCTGAACTGGAGTTTATTAAATGCTGAAAGGAATTCGTCGGTTGAACCAAAGAATTGCTTCTGCATTGGGAACAAGCTGCTGTATTTGCTGATGGCTGATCCTATGCCTATCAGCCTGGTTATTTTCTTGCTGATCAGCAGAGTGGCTATGGAGCTGTAAAGGCTTTTTTCATCAACTGAACTTTGAAGCATATCACTCAAGATCAAGGTTCTCTTTTCATGTGTTGTTTGCTGCACAAGAAAGTCAAGAGCAATTGCAAGTGAATCAGGATCTGAACTATACGTATCATTGATAATCAGGCAACCGTTCACGCCTTCCTTCATCTCAAGACGCATTGCTACCGGCTGTAATTTCTGCATCCTGTTTCTAATTACTTCAGGTCCGTAACCAAACAACAGCATGGTTGACCAACACTGCATGGCATTTTCAATGGAAGCATCGTCAGTGAAGGGAATAGAAATAGCATGATCCTGGCCTTTATATTTGGCACTGATATGGGTATTCTTCTTCTCCTTCCTTATTTCAGTAACAATCAAATGTGCTTGCTTGTGAAATCCCCAACTGAAAGTGTTTATACCTTTCAGGATATCTGATACCTGTTTATGGATCAATTCGGCATCTCGGCAATAGATTACTGAATCGGCATGAGCGAATAATTGGAGCTTCTCATTTGTTTTTTGAACCATTGACTCAAAAAACTGATCATGTGCCTGGCCTATATTTGTTATAATCCCTATGGTTGGCTTAATTATACTTTCAAGCCGCATCATTTCACCCGGTTCTGATATCCCGGCTTCAAACAGTGCCAGATCATGCAGTGAACTCATTTGCCAAACAGATAAAGGAACGCCTATCTGTGAATTATAACTTTGCGGACTTCTTACTATCGTTTTTTCTTCCGACAGCAGTTGCCAGAGCCATTCCTTTACTATTGTTTTACCATTACTTCCTGTAATCCCTATAACAGGAATATTAAACTTCATTCTGTGATGGGCCGTTAGTTTTTGAAGTGCAATGAGTGTATCCTCCACCATAATAAAATTGGCTTTGTTACCTAGATTATCGGGTATTACCGATACACAAAAGTTCTGTACACCTTGCTTGATGAGGTCTTCAATATATTTATGACCGTCATTGCGACTAGTCACAAGGGCAAAGAATAGGGAAGTAAGCGGTGAATTCAGCTTCCTGCTGTCGATGGCAATATCGCTGATCTGAGTGTTAATAGTATTAACTGTTAATGCTCCGGAAACAATATCAGCAACTTCGTTAATTGTATATTCCTGCAATGGAAAAGGAATTAAGGATGTTTGAAAAGTCTAATATACAAATAAAGTCTCACGATTCAGTTTCATGACGTGCAGCTTTCAATGGATTGGCAGAAATCTCTGCATATTCTTTCCTGTGTTGCCATATATCACAGGCAAGATACATCGCTGCTCTGAATGAATCAGGTGAAGCCACATCCTTGCCGGCAATTTCATAAGCTGTTCCATGTGCAGGTGATGTTCGAATTACAGGCAGACCTGCGGTAAAATTAACACCCGATTCAAAGGACAGGGTCTTGAATGGAAGCATTCCCTGGTCGTGATACATGGCAAGTATTCCATCAAATTTAGGATAGTTGGATGAACCAAAGAAACCATCGGCAGGGTAAGGACCAAATGCCAATAACCCTTTCTCTTTTGCCTTTTCAATGGCCGGTTTGATAATGGTGTTTTCTTCATTGCCCAGCAATCCTTCATCTCCTGCATGTGGATTAAGAGCGAGAACTGCAATGCGCGGAGCCCTTATTCCAAAGTCAATGAGCAGTGATTTATGGAGGATCTCAATTTTATGGAGGATCAGATCAATGCTTAATGCTCCGGCAATCTCATTTACAGGAATATGCCCTGTAACCACCCCTATACGGAGATTATCACATACCATCAACATCAGAAAATCTTTGGCATTGAATTTATCGGCAAGATATTCCGTGTGACCTGGGAAATGAAATTCACTGGATTGAATGGTCTTCTTATTGATCGGGCCGGTAACCAACGCGTGAATAAACCCTTTCTTTAAATCTTCAGTTGCTGCTTCCAGGGATAAAAGAGCCTGCTCGCCTGATAAGGCAGTTGGTTGGCCCAGGTCAATCTTTATATCATTATCATGCAGATTTATAAGATTGGCCCTTTTATTATTCAGGTTATCAGCTCTTTTGGTTATATGGAAGTTAAAGTCCGACAAATTTATAGCCTTCTTGTGGTATGAAGCTACTTTCGTTAAACCATAAACCACCGGAGTTAGAAGCTCAAACAAGCGGTTGTCAGATAAGGACTTGATTATTATTTCATACCCAATACCATTCAAATCGCCGGTTGAAATTCCTATTATAGGCTTACTATCGCTTTCAGACACTTTATTCATTTTGATATTTATTTAGGGCAAAGATAAGATTTTGCTATTTTAGCAGAAAGGAATTATCTCATTATCTTTCAAGGCTGTAAATTACGGTATTTAAGTAATTTTGGCCTATCAGAAAACAAACATCAACTAAACGCTGATTTATGACAACCTGTTACTTTGTGTCAGATCTTCACGGGAATAAGTTAAAATACGAATTATTGATTCGGGAAATTACCAGGAATAAACCTTCGTTCCTGTTTCTGGGTGGTGATCTTTTACCGCATGTTAGGTATTCTGATAAACAGAAAAGCAATGATGTCAATCCATTTATCAAAGAATTCCTTATCCCGCTCTTCAAGAACATGCAGAAACAGCTTGGTTGTAATTACCCTGAAGTATATCTGATACTTGGGAATGATGATTATAAAGCTGATATCCCCGGATTTCTGGAAGGGGTTGACCGTGACTTGTGGAAATTTCTGAACAGCAATAATGTAAGATTCGGACCTTATAACATTTACGGATATTCATACGTGCCGCCAACTCCGTTCAGACTGAAGGACTGGGAAAAATATGACATAGATAAGACCATTAATGCAGGCAGTATTAGTCCTGATGAAGGATTCAGGAGTGTGCCTGTTGAACCGGATGAGCTTCCGATGATCATGGATGATTTATATGCTCTTGCAGGTGACAATTCGATGGAAAAGGCTATTATGCTGATTCACACACCGCCTTACAATTCGCTGCTTGACCAGATTCATGGTGGTGTAAGTATTGGCAGCAAAGCTGTTGCGCGATTTATTGAGGAGAAACAACCTTATATTACCTTGCATGGCCACGCGCATGAATCCTCCACGCTTACCGGTAACTGGCGACAGCAATTCAATAGAACACATGCCTTCACGGCTGCTTATGATGGAAAGGGATTAGCTCTGGTTATTTTCCAGATTGATGATCCTCAAAAAGCTGAACGCAGAATTATAGAATGATCAGCGTAGATCTGGCAGGTTGAAATACGCATAAAAGTGATTATTTTGTTGATTCCTGGTAATCTTAGTACTACTTGGAAATCACATTGGAGATATACCCTTCAACTTCTGTCATGATAAGCTCTGTAGCACCCGTTCGGTCTTTCACATACTGACCTGCTGCCTGAGAATAACTTTCCAATTTACTGGAAGAATCAAGCATGGAGCGAACTTCACTTATCAATTCCTCCGAGTTTTTGATACTGACGGCAGCTTGCATGTCTATTAATTCCCTTGCTTCACGGAACTTGTGATAGTTTGGTCCGAATAATATTGGTTTACTGTAAACAGCAGCCTCCAGAGTATTGTGTATGCCAACTCCAAACCCACCGCCAATATATGCAATATCAGCATACTTGTAGATCTGTGAAAGAAGTCCTATTGAATCAATAATTAATACCTGATAATCAGAAGCTTTTACTTCTGGTACAGGTATCGAATTTTCAACCTTATTATCAATCACTCTTCCGAGTGTCTCATTTTTTGAATTATCCGTAATATCCTCCAAAGTATCCCTACCCTCGAGCATGCTGAAAAGAACCGCATCGCCTTTGAACCTTGTACTGAGTTCCGCAAGATGATGGGGATTAACCTCATGAGGTGCGATGATAAGTTTAAGTTTCCCTGATGTTGAATCCAACAACTTTTTGAGCAGATCTTCATCAACCGGCCAGGTGCTTCCGGCAACCAGAACTTTGCTTCCATCTGCGAAATCTTCCATTGCAGTAATGGATATTTGCTGCTGCATAATACCGGTAACCCTGTCGAACCGTGTGTCACCACATACGGTAACATTATTCACATCAATCATATTGAGCAGTTCGGCAGATTCTACATCCTGGACAAAAATGCGTTTCAAGTGACGGAGATGAGTCCTGAACCAACCGCCGTACCACTTAAAGAAATGCTGATCAGGACGAAAAATAGCTGAAATAGTATACGTTGGAATATTATTGATGTACAACTCATGAAGATAATTATACCAGAACTCGTACTTTACAAAAACAGCCATGGAAGGAGATACTATTCTGATAAACCTGCGAGCATTCTTCCGGGTATCTATGGGCAGATAGAATACAAGATCCGCATCAGAATTGGATGCCCTGTTCTTAAATCCTGAAGGTGAAAAGAAAGTCAACAAGACCAGAAATCCAGGGAAACGCTTTTTAATCTCCTGAATAACAGGTCGACCCTGTTCGTATTCACCTAATGAAGCGCAGTGGATCCAAATTACCGGCGAAGGGTTCTCACCTGCATAATGAGCTCTGAATACTTCATCCAGCTTGGTAAACAAACTACTACGACCATAAAACCAATCTCTGGCTTTCTGGTTAAAGACTGACAGCAATCGCAGTGACAGACCATATAAGCTAATAATAAGACTATAAATTTGTCGCATCTGTCAATCTGATTGTTTTGTGGTGCAATGCACTTCAATTATAAAATTAGTAATAATAAAACTCTTTTGGCGCACGCCTGTATACCGGTATCATCCATCCCACTTTAACAGAGAGGAAAATATCGGTGAAGTTGCCGGTATTGTATTCCATTGCTGCAAATGAATAAGGATGAACATGTTGTGTGAATGCAACTGTAAAATCAATGCCTGTATAAAAGTTAACTACACGGGTATTTCCCAGAAATAAATATCCTGCAAAGGCATTTAAAGCAGGGCCTCTTTTAAGTTCATCATATCCTTTCAAATAATCTCCGGTAATCTGTGGCGCTGTTTTATCACGGTGGTCTATCAGTATCTTGTGTTGCAAGTAACCGCCTCCAATTCCAAGCATTACGCCCGAGTTGGTATTTGGTTTTCCCCATGACAATACTTTTCCAACCTTACCCAATAGATAATAGCCGCGCTCATAAAAATGATAGGTAGCATAAATGCCTTCGAGGTCCACAATATTCCCATCCTCCGTTTCAATGTTACTCAGAATGTTCTGTGTATTCTTTACATTGTTGCCAAACATAAAACCACCTTCAGCGCCTAGCACCCAGTTCTTTGAAGTCTTGTACAAATAACCCGGTCCAACCACTGAACTCATGCCGAAGCGCTCACTTACATCCCCACTTGGAAGTTGCAAAGCAAAGTGCCCCTGTATTAAATGCACTGAGATGGTAGAATCCTTGATACTGGACTGCGCCATAATAGATGAACCTGGGTAGATGATCAACAGGCTGAAAAGGCTTAATATGAAGCTGGATATTGATATGGAGGTTATTCTGAACATCAGAATGAAGGGGTTGAAATGGTATACAAATATAAGAATTACAGCAATAAGACAATGATTTTTGTGTTATAGGCCTATATTTTAACAAACCTTCTAATAGTTGTATATTTGCCGTCGCACTCTTCGGCTTTTGAAGGATAAATAACTTATTACAAACCTGGTTATCCAATCTAACACAATCACTTCATGAATAAAATATCGATGGTTGACTTAAAAGGTCAATATCTGAAGATCAAGGATCAGATTGATTCATCTATTGCAAATGTAATTGACTCAACAGCTTTTATAAACGGACCTGCGGTTAAAGGATTCCAGGAGCATCTTGAAAGATACTTGAATGTTAAACATGTTATTCCCTGTGCCAATGGAACGGATGCTCTCACCGTAGCCATGATGGCATTGGACCTGAAACCCGGTGATGAGGTAATCACTACATCCTTTACTTTCATTGCTACGGCTGAGGTAATAGCCCTGCTTCGACTGACGCCGGTGGTAGTGGATGTTGATCCTGATACCTTCAATATTGATCCTGGAGCTATAAAACGTGCCATCACTACAAAGACCAAGGCTATTGTCCCTGTTCATTTATTCGGACAATGTGCAAATATGGAAGCCATTATGGAAATTGCTGAAAAACATCATCTTTATGTGATTGAAGATGCATGCCAGTCTATTGGTGCTGATTACATTTTCAAGGACGGTACACAAAAGAAATCAGGTACTATTGGACATGTTGGCTGCACCTCCTTTTTCCCAAGTAAAAACCTCGGATGCTACGGCGATGGTGGTGCCATATTCACCAATGATGATGATTTGGCCAAACAGTTACGCGTTGTAGTCAATCATGGAATGACTGTAAGATACTACCACGACTTTATAGGTGTGAACAGTCGTTTGGATAGCATACAGGCTGCTGTTCTTGATGTTAAACTGGGTTATTTGGATAATTATAATGAGGCCCGCAAGAAGGCAGCTAATTATTATGACAAGGCATTTGCCAATAATCCAAAGCTTAAAACACCTTTCCGTGCCGCAAACTCAACACATGTATTTCATCAGTATACCCTGGTAACTTCAGGCCTGGACCGCAATGCATTGACTGAATTTATGGCTCAGCATCAAATTCCTGCCATGATCTATTACCCGGTACCGCTACATCTGCAAAAGGCATATCTTGATCCAAGGTACAAAAAAGGTGACTTCCCTGTTACGGAGCATTTATGTGATACGGTTGTTTCACTCCCAATGCATACAGAACTGGATGAGGAACAACTGAAATTCATCACTGATACATTATTGGAATTCGTTAATAAATAATGACCAATATTCTACACATTCTGTTCGTTATTAAATAACCGGATCAAGTGCTGTAATCAGATATTTCCCTGATAACAGATTGTTTTGAGATATTAAACTTCACCAAATAAAGGACCACATGATGGAAGCTGATAAACAATACTTCGCACATGAATCAGCCATAATTGATGAAGGCTGTTCCATAGGCAATGGTGTAAAAATATGGCATTTCAGTCATATCATGGAGGGATGTGTCATTGGCGATCAGTGCAATATTGGGCAAAATGTTGTCATATCGCCGAAAGTTGTACTTGGCAGAAATGTGAAGGTGCAGAACAACGTATCCATCTATACCGGAGTTATTTGTGAGGATGATGTTTTCCTTGGACCATCCATGGTATTCACTAACGTCATTAACCCCAGAAGTGCTGTCAACCGGCGCAGTAACTACATTTCCACAGTGGTAAAAAAAGGTGCCACCATTGGGGCTAATGCTACCATTGTCTGCGGTCATGATATTGGGAAATATGCTTTTATTGGAGCAGGTGCCGTAGTTACTAAGGAAGTGCCCGACTATGCACTGGTTGTTGGGAATCCTGCTCGTCAAACCGGCTGGATGAGTGAGTATGGTCATAAACTGAAATTCAATAGTGAAGGTTTTGCAGTGTGCCCTGAAAGTCACGTGCAATACTTGCTGGAAAATGGAGTTGTCAGTAAGATTGACAAATCCTGATGTAAAAAATGATAGTATGAAAATATTGGTTACAGGTGGAACCGGGTATATTGGTTCGCATACAGTGGTTGAACTTCAGAACAGAGGCTATGATGTGGTAATTGCCGACAATCTTTCAAATTCCTATGAATATGTTGTTGACAGGATTGAACAGATTACGGGTAAAAGACCTGAGTTTTACTGCATAGATCTTACCGATGCCGAAAAAACAGCAGCCCTCTTCAAACAGCATGCTGATTTGGTTGGAATCATTCACTTTGCCGCCTTTAAGGCTGTAGGTGAGTCGATGGAGAAACCCTTGATGTATTACCGGAACAATCTGGTATCCCTGCTCAATATTCTTGAGGGGATGAAGGAAAATGATATAAAGAATCTTGTGTTCTCATCCTCATGCACTGTTTATGGACAGCCTGACGAACTTCCGGTTAAGGAAACTTCACCCATAAAGGAGGCATGGTCACCTTATGGCAATACCAAACAGATGTCGGAAGATATTATTAGGTTTGCTGTTAATGCACATGGTTTGCGAAGTATCGCTCTACGGTATTTCAACCCTATCGGTGCGCACGATTCTGCACTGATTGGTGAATTGCCTCTGGGCGTGCCTAATAATCTGGTACCCTTTATTACCCAGACAGCCATTGGCAAGCGAAAGATGCTTAAAGTATTCGGCTCCGATTATAATACTCCCGATGGTACTGCAGTTCGTGATTATATTCATGTGGTAGACCTTGCTCAGGCACATGTGGTAGCCATTGACCGTATGATCGAAAGGAAATCATTGCAGGATTATGAAATCTTCAATCTTGGTACCGGTAACGGTTTCAGTGTGCTGGAGGTGGTTAAGTCATTTGAAAAGGTCTCTAACCGAAAGCTTAATTATGAAATTGTTGATAGGCGTCCCGGCGATATAGAGAAAGTATGGGCCGACACCTCCTTCGCCAACATTGAATTGGGATGGAAAGCAAAGCGGAACATTGATGATATGATGAGTTCGGCCTGGAAATGGGAACTTGCGCTGGCAAATGTGAAGAACTTACTTATTTGATAAATATAGAAACAAGCATTGCAATGAAGAATATTTTAATCACCGGTGGTGCCGGTTTTATTGGATCGCATGTAGTACGATTGTTTGTTAAGAAATATCCTCAATATCACTGTGTGAATCTTGATAAGCTTACGTATGCAGGTAATCTGGCAAATCTCAGGGAAATTGAAAATGCATCCAGTTATACCTTTGTTAAAGGCGACATTACCGATGGCCCATTTCTGCAGAATCTATTTTCTGAATGGAACTTCGATGGGGTAATTCATCTTGCTGCCGAGTCTCATGTCGACAGGTCTATCTCTAATCCTATGGAGTTCATCATGACCAATATTGTCGGCACGGTCAACCTTCTGAATGCATCAATGGCTGCATGGAAATCCAACTGCGATGGTAAGAGATTCTATCATATCTCAACAGATGAGGTTTACGGCTCATTGGGCGATGAAGGCAAGTTTCTTGAAACAACACCTTACGATCCCCGAAGTCCTTACTCGGCAAGTAAAGCAAGCAGCGACCATCTGGTTCGTGCCTATAGTCATACATTCGGGCTGCCGGTAATCATATCCAACTGTTCCAATAATTATGGCCCGTACCAGTTCCCAGAAAAGCTGATACCGCTGTTTATCCATAATATCCGTAATAAGAAACCATTACCTGTTTACGGTAAAGGTGCCAACATTAGGGATTGGTTGTATGTAGAAGATCATGCCCAGGCAATCGACCTGCTTTTCCATAAAGGCAAATTAGGTGAAACCTATAATATAGGTGGAAACAATGAGTGGAAGAACATTGATCTTATCCACAAGTTGTGTGATATCATGGATAAACGACTGAATCGTGAGTCGGGTGAGTCCGCTCAACTGATAACTTATGTTAAAGACCGTGCTGGACACGATCTGCGTTATGCCATTGATGCTACCAAGATTCAACAGGAGCTTGGCTGGGAACCAACCGTTAAATTTACGGAAGGATTTGAAGCTACCGTTGACTGGTATCTTAACAATGAAGAGTGGCTGAATGCCGTAACCTCTGGTGAATATCAGAAGTATTACGAGCAGCAGTACGTTAAAAGGTAAAAAAGACACACAAAAAAAAGAGACACCTGAATTGGTGTCTTTTTTTTTATTTAATAATCGTTACTTATAGAGGTGCAACGGATTTACTCAGCACTTAAAGCTTCGGCTTCCGGGGCTATTTTCTTTACCAGTCCCTGTAACACCGTGCCCGGACCTACTTCAACGAAGGTTGTAGCACCATCAGCAACCATATTCTGGATAGTTTGCGTCCATCTTACCGGAGAGGTTAATTGCTTAACCAGGTTCTCGCGTATATCTGCCGGATTTGTGAATGGTTTGGCTGATACATTTTGATATATCGGGCAAACAGGCGTATTAAAGTGGGTATTGTTGATGGCTTCAGCAAGTTCTATGCGAGCAGGCTCCATCAATGGAGAGTGGAAAGCACCGCCAACCTTCAGTGGTAGAGCTCTTTTTGCACCTGCTGCCTTTAATTTCTCACAGGCAATTTCTATCCCGCTCATTGAACCTGAGATTACCAATTGACCCGGACTATTATAATTTGCCGGAACAACAATTTCATCAATACCACTTAGCACTTCTTCCACCTTTTGATCATCTAGACCTAATATGGCAGCCATGGTACTTGGCACTGCTTCACATGCTTTCTGCATGGCCATGGCACGTGCATATACTAATTTCAGTCCGTCTTCAAATGATAAAGCGCCTGCAGCCACTAAGGCTGAGAACTCACCAAGTGAATGGCCAGCTGTCATATCAGGCTTGAATTGGTCACCCAATGTTTTAGCTAATATTACCGAATGTAGAAAGATGGCAGGCTGGGTTACTCTGGTCTGTCGCAAATCTTCGTCTGTTCCTGCAAACATCAGGTCAGTGATCCTGAATCCTAATATTTCATTGGCTTTCTCAAATAATGACTTTGCTTCGGCATTGTTATCATACAGGTTTTTACCCATTCCAACATACTGGGCACCCTGACCGGGGAATATATATGCTTTCATAAATTAGAGATAAAGTTTTAAGGCGCAAAGATAAGAGTTTTGACCTTTAGTGCTGAACTGCGTAAAAATGCAGTAGGGAAGAGGTATGCAAATTACCTGTTCATCCAGCTTTCCCAGGCTGCCAGTGCTTCGGGCATATTGGCACGACCAAAACCTATCCTCACGTGTGAATGTCCATACTCAAACATCTCAGCAGGCACCATCATGATGCCTGATTCTTGTACAAGTCGTGAGGTGTAATTAAGTGTTGGCCCATCAATATTGATCTTGATAAAAGCTGTGGACCCGGCATTTGTTTCCCGGTAATTATTGAAAAGCTCCGGATGTTTTTCTACAAATGATGCGAATATGTGTTTATTGGCTCGTATTTTTTCCAGATTTACTTCTATGAAACGCTCACTGTTGTTAAGCGCTATCATGGTAAGTATCTCTGACGGAGCACTGCTGCAAATAGTATAGTAATCCTTGAAATGGGCTATTTTTTGAAGTAATTGTTTGTTATGCGTAACCAGCCATCCTATCCTTAAACCTGCCAATCCGAAGGATTTGGCGGTACCCCAAAGACTGATCGCGTTATCGTAAAGATCGCACAGTGAATCATTCAGAAGGGCAGGATCATGCACCAACTTATGATACATTTCATCGGAGAACAACAGCGTGTTATGTTTTGAAGCAATGGCCACAATACTGTTAAGTTCCTCTTTGGAAGGATAGTAGCCGGTGGGATTATGCGGGAAATTTACAACGATCATCCGGGTTCTTGAAGTAACCAGTTTGGATAGATCATCTACATTAAAAACGCCCTGATCATCAGGCTCCCAGTAACGAATGCTGCATCCCATCGATTTTGCAATCTGATAGAGTGACTGGTATGCAGGACGCATGCATACTACTTCTGCGCCTTTTTCAAGACAGAGCTGCATGGTAAAATTGTTTGCTTCACCGGGTGAAAGCACCAGTACATCCTCCCTTTTGATAGTATTGTAATGACGTGCAATGGCGTCACGCAACAGGGGATGCCCCAGTGAATCTGTATAACCGAGCGTCATATTGTTCCATAACTCCATTTCTCCATGCTCAGCACATGAGAGCACATAATTCATGCTGTAACCATCGCAATCAGAGCTGGAAAGCAGGTACCTTACGTTGAATTCGTATTCTGCAAAATACCTTTCAAGTTTAAAAGGTTCCGGTTCCATAGATTTATAATAAGAGTTTCAGGGTTTAATGCAGCCTTGATCCAATGAGGTGAATGAACTCAGCCCTTGTTTTATCAACAAGGAATGCACCGGTGAAATCAGATGTTGTGGTGACAGAATTCTGCTTTTGAATACCACGCATACTCATGCACATATGCTGTGCTTCAATAACAACAGCTACCCCAAGTGGTTTTAATGTGTTTTGAATGGCTTCTTTTATCTGTGTAGTTAACCGCTCCTGCACCTGCAAGCGTCGTGCGAATGCATCAACAATCCGCGGTAGTTTACTCAGCCCTACAATGTATCCATTTGGAATGTATGCAACATGTGCCTTTCCAAAGAAAGGTATCATGTGATGCTCGCATAAAGAATAGATTTCTATGTCTTTCACAATCACCATTTGCTTGTAGTCTTCCTTGAACATGGCAGATCGCAAAATCTCCTCAGGGTTAAGATCATAGCCATGGGTAAGGAATTGCATCGCCTTGGCAACACGCTCCGGTGTTTTGAGCAAACCTTCGCGGGTAGGGTCTTCCCCTATGAGTTTCAGTATTTCCTTGTAATGGTTGCCTAATTTCAACAATGTCTTACTGTTATAGGTGTCACGTCGGTGATAACCAATTTCAAGAGCATAGTCGTCCATCATATTTTCGGTGACCATTTCATTCACACCTTCTTTGAGTCCATCCTTTTCCATGGTAGTCGTTTTTTTTCTTTACGTTCCGAAATACTCAACATAATTCCTCTCGGTTTCATACAATTTAATGCAGTGTAATTCGGCGCCTTGAAGTTTAATAGGGCCTTCCAACACTTTCCATATCTGCATTGCAATGTTTTCTGCTGAAGGTAAAATACCGTTCATGAAGTCAACCTCCAAATTCAGGTTCTTGTGATCAGCCTCCTCTATGATAAGTTCATTAATGATCTTACTCAGGAATTTCAGGTTGATCAAAAACCCTGTTTTAGGATTAACCTCACCTTTTATCGTTACAAACAACGAATAGTTGTGTCCATGCCAGTTTGGATTTGAACATTTGCCGAAAATCTCCAGATTCTCTTCATCAGTCAACTCTTTCTGGAATAACCGGTGTGCGGCATTAAAATGCTCCTGGCGGGTAATATAAATCATGATCAGATTTTTATGTCAAAAGTACAAAAAAGAAGGTTGTAAGGTAATGAAACAGCTACTTGCCGGTTTTTTTGCCTGCCTTTACAAGATGAAGAACTTCAAAGATGGTATAGACAACATAAAGGACAAAAAAGCTGATAATGAAATTTACAGCATCATTCAGATAATTAAGTGCATACATGAATAATATGGCCATATACAATATCAGTTTTATGGTCGTATTTGCAAGGTAGGCCTGAATGAATTTATTGGGTGCTTTCTCCGTTTTCTTATGAATATACATAAATGAGACCAGCGTGGCTGCAACGTGGAATACTAATAGGAATGGCAGGGTAGGACTAACAATTTTAGATGGAGCCAGCAACATAAACCCTATGATAATGGCTCCAATAATACCTGTAAGAATAAGCAATTGATTTAAAAACACACGTAATTCACTATTCATGGTCTTTATTTTTAGGGTTAAATTCTTTGATGAAAAGCCATATGGCCAGAACGACAGAACTAAGGGAAAAGATTACAGTGAGAATAGGGAAAGGGAGATTAAGCCATTGATCTGCCTTGTACCCTCCAAAACTACCTCCGGCAATAATAACTATCATCTGGACAGCCATGCCAGAGTATCGGGCATAAGGATTTAACGGATTCTTCTGATCCCCGCCCGACCGGTTATTTTTCCCGAAATTCAGAATCATGCAGTATTATAGATGTTAATCGGCTCGTTGTTCGGCATAAGCCCTGACAGCTTCAGTAGCTGTGCCGTCCATTTTGCAAGTACCGGTGAAGCGTGCACCTGGTTCAATGGACAGCTTGCTGATGATAATATCACCGGTAACGACTGCAGTAGCCTTTAAGGAGAGCAGTTCTTTTACCCGGATCAGACCGTTTACGTGCCCTTCAATATCAGCATTGATGCAATTGATTTCACCCTCTACAATCCCTGTTGATCCAAGTATCACTTTTCCGCCTGCAGTAACTGTTCCATTGAGTGTTCCATCAATACGGATGTTACCGTTTGACTCGATGTCACCTGTAATCATTGTTCCTGATTGAATCAGGTTGGCTGACGGAGGTGCTTCTGGTATATTATTTTTGGCCATAATGAAAAGTATGTTGGTTGTACTATCTATTTCTTATAATTCTTGTCAAAAAACTGCAGGTAAGGAGGAACCTTCTTCTCTTTAAAGAATATCGGGTAATTCGATGCTGAAATTACAAACTGATCAAACGTTCCCTCTGTCATACCTGAGAAAATATAAGTGTCTGAACTGATATGATTAAAGAAGGTCATAGCCTCATCACCGTTGTTGAAACTGCTTACAGTGATCATCTGTTTGTTGTCATCCATTACAACACTATTGACCTGTAGATTTTTAATGCTATAATTTTTTGAATTAAAGTCGTTTATTCTGACTTTAACACCATAAACATTGACTGAAGTACCATCAACGATCAGTACGTAAAAATGCGATGCTGCGAGATCCGGTGAATACATGGAAATGTCTACAGGGGCTGAAACCTGGTTTGCCTCACCCTCTTTGATTGGCATACCTGACTTATCTGTTTTGGGCTGTTTACCCATAAGTATGTTGGCATAGGGTACGACCGAGGAGCGGGGGTAGTTGTCTACCAATTGTGCCAGCTCAACTTTCATGGTATCGGCATTTACCGTTTTACCTATAGCCAAAGCACGAAGGTACGCGAATTGAGGTATCAGCTCATGGCCTGAGTAATTGTTGATGGCATCATTGCTGTATATAATAACTGTACGGTAAAGTTCATCCCGGAAAGCCTGGTATGTCTCTTCATACAGTGTTTTCACGCGGTTGCTGGCTGCTTCAAGTTCAGCCTTATAGCCCGGATCAATCAGTATTTTCGCATAATCGCTTTCAGGGTATTTGTTGATAATCATATTCTGGTGAACCATCATCTCAGTTGAGTCACCCTGATCCCGGTTTATACGGTACAAGTGATAATGTGCCTGCAAAGCACTGGAATCCTCAGGGAATCTGTTGATCAGCTCCTGAAATGTCTTTTCAGCTTCTGGTGCATTATAAAGTTCTTCAAGATAGATGATGCCTGAATTAAATAATGCTCCGGCTATCATCTGATTACTAAGATCTATCTTTTCGGGAGTTGTTGGAAGCCCGGCAAGGTATGTCTGAGGGCTACGATAATCAACACCACCACCAGTTCCTTTGCCATCGGCAGATAAGGAATCGGATTCCAATGTTTCTTCTGCCAATTGATCCCAGTTAACAACTCTCTTATTGCTTAATCGCCAGTTGTCTTCCAACCTTCGTCGTCCCCATTTACGGGTAAACTCACTGAATCCCATTCCTATAGCAGCCGGATTGTAGAAATACCAGCCTCCACCACCTATGTCAGTCTGCCCTTCCATATCAGAGACTCTTTTACCTCCCAATGCAATGCCCGCCTCCATGGCCAGTCGTTCCTCTTCTGCTTTTTGCGCTTTCTCCTCTTCTCGTTTATTGTATTCAGCTATCGCCTTGCCTATAATGGCCATTCTTTCTTTTTCAGGCATATTGGCGAGGTTCTGAAGACTGTCCTCAAGATGTATTACCTGAAGATTTTCAACAAGACGGGTTATGATTTCTGTTCTTGTACTTATCTTTTCGTAATCAGGAAATTCCTTTGGAAGATAGTTGAGTGCAGTATCATAGTATAACTGTGCAAACCCATACTGCTGATTCTTGAAATAAATATCAGCAAGTTTCAATGCTGATACTGATTTCTGGAAATCGTTATCAACACTGGTTGCCACCGACTTACGCAGGTAGCTAACTCCAAGTGTGTCATTCTTCTGCTTTAAGGCAATATCAGCCAATGCATAATATATCTGATCCTGGAAGTCTTCATTCCTAACTTCCTTAAGCATTTTCTCCAGTTCTCTGACTATGGTATTCCTGTCACTACTTCCTGCATCATAAACACGTGCCAGATTGATTCTTGAATTAAAGGCCATCTCAAAGGAAGGAGTTCCTTTAATGGCAAGGGTATAATATTCGGTTGCCTGACTATCCTTACCTTCCAATTGATAAATCTGACCAAGTATAAAATTCAATCTGGTTTTAAATTTTGATCCCGATTGTAGTGGCATGCCGGCTTCTATCTTTTCACGGGCCTGTGCATACTTACCCTGTTCAATATACATATCAGCGTAAGCAATTGGAAGGGCTTTTCTAACACTCCATGGAAGAAGTACTGATTTTGATTCATCAGTAAGTTGATCAAACATAGCTATAGCCTTTTCGTACTGTTTCATTTTATGAAAAGTACGTCCTGTCCAAAGTGCAGCTTCATACCTAACAGATTCATTGGGATATTTCGATGAAACAAACTCGAAAGCTCGGCGTGCGGCATTATAATCCTGCTTATAGAAGTTGGCTTTGCCAATCATCATGTAACTGTACATTACCCACTTCACGTATTCCTTGTCATTGAAGTACATGGAGTGACGCTGTATTACTTTGGAGGCTTTCTCAATAGCTCTGTCCATGTTGGGATTAATAGTCTGGGCACTGTTTTGAGAACCATAATTGTAAACAGGCAGCACAGATATGTAGTTATCCTTAGCCGATTTGCTGAGCTCGAAAATTCCCTCTTTCAGGCTTTCATTTCCGTTCCAGTATGCATTGTAATGTGCATTCAGGTTATGATAAACCCTGCGGGTGAAAGTATTTTTCTTGGTAGAACATGCAGATACAAGCACTGACATGATTGCCAGCAGTATAAGAGTGCGGATCAAACGGTAATTAGCAGCCAATGATTCTGATGATTTACGATTTTCTACCTTATAACTGTGAATTTGCAAAAATATTTTATTTTTCCGAAAAGAGAGCGTAAAGATAAGAATTAAGATAAAGGAAACCAGAAACTTTGGGATCATTATTGGTATTAAGCAATTCAGGTGCAAATTTCAGAAGAAAAACTGCTCGTTTAATATACTGCGGGTATCGCCCGGGAGAGACGGCGCCTGCAAAAACACAAGGGGAAACTAATATTGGATGAATTCAGATGATTATAAGTGATTCCTCTTACAGGGAGATGTTATTAGGGGTGAAGAAGGGGTTTTGTTTAAATATCATTTTTGAGAGATAATCCCTAGAGATAATGTACAGTTTATGTACAGACATGTACACAATATGTACAGGATATGTACAGAATATGTACACCAAGGCCATCTCCTATTAAGATGAATTCCGGTTTCCAAATATCCTTTGATTGGTCTGGATGATTGTTTAATGTCCCATTGCATTCTTATGCCGGTAAATATCCTTACATCGATGAATGAACTATTTGTACCTTTGAAACCTCAATCACCTGATAACTTTTAATTGCTGTATTTGTTTGCCTGATAGCAGTGTTGAGCAGTCAAAGGTTTTTAATCTAATGTATATGTGGTACACCAAGACCAAAGAAGAAGTTCTCAAGGAATTTAATGTTGATCCGGCAAAAGGCCTCTCTGAAGAGGAGGTAGTCAAAAGGCGTGAACAATACGGTGCCAATGTTCTTCAGGCTAAAAAGAAGAAAAGCGTATTGAGCATGTTCTTTAGCCAACTAAAAGACTGGTTGATTTATGTGTTGTTTGCCGCGGTGGTTATCACCATCTTCATGAGTGAATATATTGATGCTACTATTATTCTGCTGGTTATTATTATTAATGCGGTTTTGGGTGTAGTGCAGGAAGTTAAGGCAGGCAAAGCTATTGAAGCACTTCAGAAAATGTCTTCTCCTAAAGCGCTTGTACGCAGAAATGGACTGGTTAAGGAAGTTGAATCGGCTAGTTTGGTTCCAGGTGATATTCTTGTTTTGGATGCAGGCAGATATGTAGCCGCCGATATACGAATAGTGGAATCAATGAACCTCAAGATTGAGGAATCGGCTCTTACCGGTGAATCCGTACCTTCAGACAAGGGAGCGGACCTACTGTATGAAGCTGATACACCCTTGGGCGACCGTGAGAACCTTGGCTTCATGACTAACCTTGTAACTTATGGCAGGGGAGCCGGGGTGGTTACAGAAACAGGTATGAAAACGGAAGTTGGAAAGATTGCCAAATTCCTTGATTCTGAAACCGAAAGTAAGACTCCACTGGAGATTAGGTTGGATGAGTTGGGTAAGATGCTTGGCAAAATTGCCATCGGAATATGTGTTTTCATTTTTGTACTCTCTGTAATACAGGGAAGGGATTTGGCCGAGATGTTCCTTACTTCTGTGTCATTAGCTGTTGCTTCAATTCCTGAAGGATTGGCTGCTATTGTGGCAGTGGTTCTTTCCATTGGTGTTACAACCATGTCAAAAAAGAATGCCATCATAAAACGGTTGCCGGCGGTTGAAACACTGGGATCTGTCAATATCATTTGTTCTGATAAGACCGGTACGCTCACTCAGAATAAGATGACGGTGACCCGTTATTTCACGCTCGATAGCGATAAACAGGTGGTTAGGGAAGGGGTTAATGATGCCGGTCAGGATGCCGAGCTACTTGCAAAAACAATGATCCTTTGTTCTGATGCGACTTATGAAGACGGTATTGGAACAGGTGATCCAACAGAAATTGCCCTGCTGCTCTTTGGTGATGACCTTAATCTTGACAGGCATGAGATGCTGAGGCGGAATCAGAGAGTTGATGAGTTCTCTTTTGATTCTGATCGAAAACTGATGTCTACACTCACTGTTGAACATGGGGCCTATACCGTTTATACCAAAGGGGCTATAGATAATTTAATCAAGTTATCAACGCATGTTCTCCAAAATGGTGAGGTGGTTGCTTTGACCGATAACCTGAAACAGGAGTTCTTCAAGGCAACAGATGATATGTCGCATCAGGCTTTACGTACCCTGGGCGCTGCATATAAGCCGGTGAATAGTGCTATCAATGCCGTAGATATGGAAAGAGACCTTATCCTCATTGGTATTGTCGGAATGATTGATCCACCAAGAGAAGAAGTCAAGGCTTCCATTGAACTGGCAAAAAGAGCAGGTATTACCACCATTATGATCACAGGTGATCATCGTAACACAGCTTTCGCCATAGCCAATGAACTGAAGATTGCCGATCATATTGATCAGACCATTACCGGTCAGAGCATTGAAAAATTCAGTGATGAAGAGTTTGCCTCCAGAGTCTCAGACTATAGGGTTTACGCCCGTGTTTCACCTGAACACAAGGTTAAGATTGTAAAGGCATTGAAAGCTAATGGCAATATTGTATCAATGACCGGCGATGGTGTAAATGATGCTCCATCTCTCAGTGCTGCTGATATAGGTGTTGCCATGGGAATCACCGGAACGGATGTTGCAAAAGGTGCCGCTGATATGATACTTACCGATGATAATTTCTCGACAATAGTAACTGCAATTGAGCAGGGGAGAAATATCTACAACAACATCAAGAAATCAGTAATCTTTCTGCTTACCTGTAACCTTGGAGAAGTAGTGGCCATGTTTGTTACCTTGTTGATAGGATGGCAGGTCCCCTTGCTGGCAGTTCAACTGTTATGGATAAACCTGCTTACCGACTCACTGCCGGCAATTGCTTTGGGAATGGATAAAGGTGATCCGGATGTGATGAAGGAGAAACCCCGTAATCCTAAAGAAAGCTTCTTCGCAGGAGGTGCCGGATTGCATGCTGTATTAGGTGGAATCGTTATAGGTGTTTTAACAATCTTCGCATTCTGGTATGGATATTACGAGCACGGGTATAGTCCATTTGATGATGTACCCGAGACAACTGTTGACTATGCACGCACCATGGCATTTATGGTACTGGTGGCAAGTCAGATGTTTTATGCACTTGCTGTGAGGAACAGCACAAAGTCAATATTCACCATTGGCGTTTTCTCCAATAAATATCTCATCGGTGCTATAATAATAGGTATCCTGGCACAAACGCTGGTCATTGGCATTCCATTTATGCAAAAGGCATTCGGGCTGCAGATGCTTGACCTGAAAGGTTGGATGATGGCTGTCTTCCTCGGCTTGTTGCCATTAATGCTGAACGAGATTTATAAACTATTCAAGAGAAAGAGACTATCTTTGCGGACTGATAATTAGAAAGTAGCTGATGGCTTCCCGCAAGAAAAATAATGACCTTCCTGAAAAGAAATTACGCTGGTATCATAAACTGCGCGATAAGTACCGTCTGGTAATTCTAGACGAGGATACTTTTGAAGAAAGGATATCTTTCAGGCTCTCGAGGTTAAATGTATTTGTTATTACGGGGATGCTTGCCATCATTTTTATTTTCTTGACAACCTACCTCATTGCTTTCACTCCCCTGAAGGAATACATACCGGGTTATACTGACACGGATGTTCAGGAAGAACTTTATGAATTGCAGTTGCGGGCTGATTCACTCGAAAAGGCTTTTATCAGCAAAGACCTGTTTATTGCAAACATGAGGAAAGTGATGATGGGTGAAGTTGGTACGGATGCTAAAAGCACCCCTGTTTCAGATACCACTGATCATGATAAATATTCCAATATCTCCATTAGAAAATCAAAAGAAGATTCGCTGTTACGACAGGAGTATGAAAGCAGCAACAAGTACAGTCTTATTTCACGGGAAGGTGGAGAAAAGCGTACTTCAACCTCTCTTGGTATTCCAAGCTTCTTTACTCCGGTAAAAGGAATCATTACCAACAAGTTCAATGCTGCCAATCGACATTATGGGGTTGATATTGTTGCAGGGAAAAATGAAGCCATTAAATCTGTATACGACGGTACGGTGATTTTTTCAGAATGGAGTTCAACAACCGGCCATGTGGTTGCAGTTCAGCATATAAATAATGTTATAAGTGTTTATAAACACAATTCCGTAATACTACGAAAACAGGGCTCAGTTGTCAGGGCTGGTGAAAGTATTGCAATAATTGGTGAATCAGGTGAATATGCAACTGGACCCCACCTTCATTTTGAACTGTGGATAAATGGCAATCCTGTGAATCCTGAAAAGTTCGTGATCTTTTAAGATACCTGAAATGAAGCGACGTATAGGTATTTTGGGCTCTACAGGTTCTATAGGCACACAGGCACTGGAAGTAATCAGCAAACATCCTGATCTGTTTGAAGTAACAGTGCTGGCAGCAAACAATAATGCTGATCTGCTTATACGGCAGGCTGCCATATTCAAACCAGATACTGTTGTCATCACCAATAGTGATCAATACGATAAGGTGTTTAATGCACTCGACCCACTGGATATAAAGGTGTATACAGGGAGTGAATCATTGAGCCAGATTTTGGAGACGGATTTGGTTGACATTGTTTTAATAGCAATGGTAGGGTTTGCCGGACTTAAGCCTACCCTTAGTGCCATTAATGCCGGCAAGGCGGTTGCTCTTGCCAACAAAGAAGTTTTGGTTGTGGCAGGGCAGATAGTCATGGATCTGGCTAAAAGGAAGAATGTTCCACTTATCCCTGTTGATTCAGAGCACTCTGCCATTTTTCAGTGCCTTACAGGCGAACTTTCTGAACCTGAAAAGATATATCTCACTTCTTCAGGTGGTCCTTTCAGGGGGATGAACAGAGATGCCATGCGCAATGTTACTGCTGCACAGGCATTGAAGCATCCTAATTGGACGATGGGCAATAAAATATCCATTGATTCTGCTAGCATGATGAATAAAGGGCTCGAAGTGATTGAAGCAAAATGGCTCTTCTCTCTTAACCCTGATCAAATTGATATTTTAGTGCATCCTCAGTGTATTGTTCACAGCATGGTCCAATTCAGGGATGGATCTCTAAAAGCACAACTTGGATTAGCTGATATGAAACTGCCTATTCAATATGCCTTGTCATATCCTTACAGATTGAATGCTGATTTCGGACGATTGGATTTCAGCAGCCTCAGCACTTTTACTTTTGAGCCACCCGACAGGGAAGCATTTCCCTGCATTGATCTTGCATATAATGCTCTCGCAAAGGGGGGCAATATGCCCTGTATTATGAATGCTGCCAATGAAATGGCTGTGTCATCATTTCTGTGTGGTAAAATTAGTTTTCCAGAAATACCCTTAGTGATTGAAAAGTGCATGAATACTGCTGCATTTGAACAGAAGCCGGATTATGACGCCTTGTTAGAAACCAATAATCGGGTTAGAACCATGGCAGCAGAATACTGCAAATCCTTAAAGGGATAAATTAACAAACTTTTGCAGGTGAACCTATCCCTGACAATTTCACATGAACCATAACTTACTATCTTTGTTGATTCAAAAATTCTAATTGCCATATATGGAAATCCTGATTAAAGCTTCGCAATTGCTGTTGAGTCTCTCAATTCTGGTTATATTTCACGAATTCGGTCATTTTATTGCTGCCAAAATATTCAAAACTAGAGTAGAAAAATTCTACTTATTCTTTGATCCATGGTTTTCACTCTTCAAGTTTAAGAAGGGAGATACTGAGTATGGAATGGGATGGCTTCCGTTAGGCGGGTATGTGAAGATTTCGGGCATGATTGATGAATCGATGGATAAAGATCAGATGAGTCAGCCTGCACAACCGTGGGAATTCAGATCCAAACCAACCTGGCAAAGGTTGATTATCATGTTGGGTGGAGTTACTGTGAATGTTCTGCTGGCAATTGCTATTTATATAGGTATTTTATGGGTGTGGGGCGAACAGTACCTGCCGACATCGGAAGTTAAATACGGTATAGTAGCTGATACTATGGCCGAGAAAATGGGATTGCGCGATGGTGATAAGATACTTACCATTGATAACGAATACGTGGAAGACTTTTACAAGATTCCGGGCAAGATCATTCTTGACAATGCAAAAACCATACAGGTTCTCAGGGATGAACAGCCTTATACCGTTAATATACCTGAAGGTTTCATTGCCAAACTACTTAAGCATCAATCGCCTGAATTTATCAATCCACGGGTACCCTTTATTATTGGTGATTTTACCAAAGGATCGGCAGGTGAGGCTGCAGGACTTAAAAAGGGTGACAGGATTATCGGGATAAATGATACTACTCTGCTGTATTTCGATCAGTACAAGAATGTACTTGACAAATTGGCCAGTAAAGAAATTGCACTGAAAACACTGAGAGGTACTGACACACTCAGTTTCAATGTACAGTTGGATGAAAAAGCTAAAATCGGTGCATTTATTACCAATCCGACATCAATTTTCAAGATCAGTGAACGGGAATACTCGCTGTTTTCAGCAATTCCCGCCGGATTTGTCAAGACATGGAAACAGGCTGGAAGTTATCTTAAACAGTTGAAACTACTTTTCCTGCCTGAAGCCAAAGCCTATGAGTCACTAGGTGGATTCATTGCCATTGGAAGCATTTTCCCTGCCGAATGGGACTGGATGTCATTCTGGAGTTTGACAGCGTTCCTTTCCATCATACTTGCCATAATGAACATCTTGCCAATTCCTGCACTGGATGGGGGACACGTGCTATTCCTGTTCTATGAAATAATTACTGGTAGGAAACCATCAGATAAATTTCTGGAATATGCCCAGATAGTCGGTATGGTTATCTTATTCGGACTATTGATACTTGCAAACGGGAATGATATCATCAAGCTGTTCAGATAATTAGTCCTCTAGTTTATCATGTAATGATTTGAATCCCTGTCCCAGGATTTCATGGGCATCCATGATAGTGAGAAATGCTTTGGGGTCAATCTTGTTGATGAATTCTTCCAGCATGGCAAGTTCACGCCTGTTGACAACAGTAAAGATTACCTTCTTTGATTGACCATTATACATTCCTTCACCCTGCAGGAAGGTGCCGCCACGATTAAGGTCATTAATTATCTTGTCACGTATCTCCTGGTGCTTTTCAGATACAATAAAAATTGTTTTTTCATAATTGACGCCTGATAGAACGGCATCAATTGTTTTGCCCATTACGAAAATGGCTATCCAGGAATATAAGGGTATCCGCCAGTCACCAAAAGCCACAAATCCTACCAATACTATAACAGAATCAACGGCCATCATCAACTGCCCCAATGGCATACGGGTATAACGGGCAATGATCATGGCAATCACATCAGAACCACCGGAAGTGGCTTTTGATTTGAATATAAGTCCTACTCCTGCACCTACAAGTGCACCACCAAATACGGATGACAGTAGTGGATCGGATTCAACCAGTGGTTCATACTTGGAAAAATAAGAAAGTAGGTCAACAAATACGGACGTTAGCACAAAACCAACCACCGTTTTAGTCCCAAATCGTGGGCCTAATACCCGGGTACCAATAATAGTTAGAGGTATATTGAAAAGCAGGGCGGTTAATCCTACAGGCGTTCCAAACATATGGTGCAAAACAATGGAGATGCCATAGATACCTCCCGGCACAATTTTGTAAGGAGTAATAAAGTAAACATAGCCGGTGGCAACAAGAAAAGTGCCCACCACAATCAACGTGTATGAGATGAACCACTTTTTTGTGAATAATTGCTCTTTTTGCAGGAATGGCATGATATGTAGAGATAAAAAGTGAATGGAAAAATATAATACTCTGCTTTAAGATGATACTAGAACTCTGCAACTTTGTCACTTAATGAGCGGAATCCTTCCCCAAGTATTTCATTGGCATCTACAACTGTAACAAATGCTTCGGGATCAATCTGATGTATATATTCCTGAATGATTGCAAGCTCCCGGCGATTAAGTACAGTAAAAATAAGCGTCTTGTCGCTGTTGTTGTACATCCCTTTGCCCGGTATATACGTGCCGCCCCTGTGGAGGTCATTAATAATTTTATCGCGGATGAGAGCATACTCTCCCGAAATAATGAGCAACATTTTATCATAGCTAACCCCCTGCATGGTGATATCGATCACTTTCCCGGTTATAAAAATAACAATCCAGGAGTACAAAGGGATGCGCCAGTCCTTGAAGACCACTAGTCCAAACAATACTATTACGGAGTCCACATAAATCATCAGTTGCCCGAGTGGGAGGCGGGTGTATTTGGAAATGATCATAGCCACGATATCAGAACCTCCGGATGTTGCCTTTGCATTGAAAATAAGGCCAAGACCAAAGCCTATGAGCACACCTCCAAATACGCATGCCAAAAGCACTTCGTTTGCAAGCCCCAAATAGTCACCCTCCCCGACAAAATATGTAAGCAGATCCATGAATACTGAAGTAAGGACAAATCCTATGATAGTTTTGATACCGAACCTGGGACCCAGTATCTTAATACCAAGTATTGTTAGGGGGATGTTAAGTACCAGTCCAAATAACCCAATAGGAATACCGGTAGGCCAGAAGGTGAATAGCCCCGCTGTGAGATGATGCACCACAATACCAATACCATATACCCCACCAGGTACTATGTTGTAAGGATTTATAAAGAACACAAATCCGGCAGCCAGAATAAAGGAGCCTAAGGTTATCAATAACCAGGATTTAAACCAGCGTGCTGAAAATATTTTTTCATTTTGTACAAATGCCATGATCTTTAAATTTAAAGGAATACTCAAATCCGGTGCAAAGCTACTGCACAATATACGGAGGTGCAAATCGTTTAATAATTCTTCGAAGTTTTATTTCTTTGTTGGTGAATGGAATTTATAGTTTTGTACATTTGACACGTTGAACTTTTTTAGACAGTATTGAAGCAGGATTGTATTACTTTTGTGATTATTTTTGATTAATAGGAAAATTGCTTGTCGAATTCCCCCTTCTAACTTTCGACAATTAACTGACAATAAAGGAAACCGTTGCTGAAACAAACTATAAGAAGTGCTGCAATGAAAAGCATTCCAGGCAGTTTTAAGTTATTATGCGTTACCAATATTCTGGTAATGATGTTGCTGATCCCTTTCACAGGAAAAGGTCAACAGGAGCCTCAGTTTACTCTTAACCAGTTCAATCATACAACAGTAAACCCTGGTTATGCCGGTTTGCGCGATGCTATCTGCGTTACAGGAATAGTAAGACAGCAATGGATTGGAATGAATGATGAAGATGGCAATCATGTGGCACCTGAAACATTTGTTGTCAGTGCCGATGCTCCTATGCGGTTTTTGCATGGAGGGCTGTCAGCCGTTGTCATGCAGGATAAGATCGGCTATTTTAAAGATGTTTATGTAAAGCTTGGGTATTCCTATAATAAATCACTTAGCAGTGGTGAGCTGGGAATTGGTTTTAATGTTGGATTTCTAAATAAATCACTTGATTTCAGTAAACTAAAACCTGTTGAACAGGATCCACTTATACAGGGTGCTGAAGTAAGCACCATGTTCACTGATCTAGGTTTTGGTATATTCTATCTCCAACCCGGGGGACTGTACCTGGGCTTATCAGGATCGCAGTTACTTGCAGGATCAAAAAAGCTAGGAGATGGACAGCTAGAATATGACTTAACACGACATTACTATGGCACAGCGGGGTATGAAATATCATGGATCAGGAATCCTGCCTTTGTTTTCACACCGAGTGTATTTGTGAAATTTGATGGAACTACCACACAGGTTGATATAAATGGAATGGTTGAATACAACAGGAAGTTCTGGGGAGGGCTTACTTATCGATTCCAGGAAACGACAGCTGTGATGATAGGATTGAATGTTAAGGATCTGAGTATTGGATATGCCTATGATATACCGCTTTCCAAAATCGGTGGAGCGGGAAGTCATGAAGTTATGGTTCGATATTGTTTTAATCTGGCACTGGAGAAAACAAAAAATAGTTTTCGTAATACTAGATTCTTATAAAGAAATAGTTGCGTTGAAATATTATTATGCTATTTTTGTCGATCAAAATTCGGCGGAAAGCTGATAATAAAGCTTTAGTAAAACCGTTAATTGCATTAAAATCAGGTAATAAACATGAAAAAACTCTTCAACTACATCATTGCGGCCCTTATACTGAGTAGCTGCGGTAACTCAGGGAACGGGGAACTGGTAGGTGTTTCAAAACGAGAAAAATTTTATCAACCCGATCCATATGGCATGGCTTATATTCCTATGGGAAGTTTTACCATGGGTGTTGGTGACCAGGATGTGCCTTATGCGCACATCAATGATCCAAGAACTGTATCAATAAGCGCATTCTACATGGATGAGACCGAGATTACCAACAATGAGTACCGCCAGTTCGTATACTGGGTTAGGGATTCCATTGCCCGTCGTAAACTTGGTGATGTAAAACCTGAGGATTATCTTATTGAAGAAAATAAGAAAACAGGCGAAACTTACGATCCTCCTTTCCTGAATTGGAAAACAGAGATTAAGTGGACAGGTGAAGAAGAACGTGATGCTTTAGAAGACATGTTCTTGCCTGAACATGAAAGGTATTTCCGCAAAAAAGAAATAGATACACGTAAATTATTCTATGAATATTACTGGGTTGACTATCGTGCAGCTTCAGGTAAAGATTATTCAGCAGGAGATCCTGTAAATGCAGGTCTGGCAAATCGCCCGCAAGGTTTGAAAGACCGTTCACTTTACGTAAGGAAAGAGATCATTAATGTATATCCTGATACTTTGTCATGGATACACGACTATGCTTATGCATACAATGACCCGATGACAGAGCGCTATTTCTGGCATCCGGCTTATGATAATTACCCTGTTATTGGTGTCAACTGGAAACAGGCAAAAGCATTTGGTATCTGGCGTACAGAACTTCTTAGGGCATACATGAGTGGCCGTGGCAATGCTGTGGTAAATGAATTTAGAATGCCAACTGAAGCCGAGTGGGAATGGGCAGCACGCGGAGGTAATTCCTTCAGTCCATATCCTTGGGGTGGTCCTTACAGCAGAAATGAAAAAGGCTGTTTCCTTGCCAACTTCAAACCTCTCAGAGGTAATTATGTTGACGATGGTGGCTTGACCCCTGTAATTGTTGCCCACTATCCAGCCAATGATTTCGGACTATATGATATGGCCGGTAATGTTGCTGAATGGACTAATGATGCATACGATGAATCATCCTACAATTTCACATGGGATATGAACCCGGCCTATAGCTACAATGCAAAGGACAGTGATCCTCCCGCATTAAAGAGGAAAGTGGTCCGTGGTGGTTCATGGAAGGATATTTCATACTATCTGCAGGTAAATTCCCGTACTTATGAATACCAGGATACATCAAAGAGCTATATTGGGTTCCGTTGTGTTCAGAATTTCATGGGCCGTCAGAAAGACGATAATCCTGCACGTGCATCGAAGATTTATAATTAATAGCATACAAGGAATAATCTCAAACCAATCAAATAAAATTTATCACTCAAATCAAACTTAGCAATCATGGGATTGAACAATTTAGTCAGAGGAAGAGGGTTCAAAAACTTTATGGCAAAACTGTACGGCTGGGGAGCTGCAGTAGTTATATTAGGAGCCTTATTCAAAATTAACCATTATCCGGGTGCAAACGAAATGTTGATTCTCGGATTAGGAACAGAAGCATGTATATTCTTCTTTTCAGCTTTTGAACCACCACACGTAGAACCTGATTGGAGTTTAGTTTATCCGGAATTAGCTGGTATGTATCACGGAAGTGGCATTACTGGTGGCAAAAGTGGTAAAACTCCTACCCAGGAATTAGACAATATGCTTGAGAAAGCTAAAATTGGTCCAGAGCTCATTCAAAGCTTGGGTGCAGGATTGCGAAACCTTAGTGATAATGCAAGTAAAATGACTGACCTGTCAAGTGCAGCAGTTGCTACCGGTGATTACACCCGTACATTATCAAATGCAAGTAAGTCAGTAAGTGATCTCTCCGCAAATATTGCTAAAGCAGCTGAAACCACCAGTCAATTTACTGGTACTTACCAGCAGTCAGCACAGGCATTTGCCAATTCAGTTCAGAAACTTGATTTCTCAGGACTTGACACAAGGGCTTACAGCGACCAAATGACAAAATTGTCAAACAATATTGCAGCACTTAATTCTGCGTATGAACTTCAGCTCAGGAGTTCAACTGCACATGTTGAGGATTCAAACAAGCTGCATAATACGTTGAACCAGTATTTAACAAACATTAGTGATTCTGCTCAGGATATTAACAAGTACCGTCAGGAAATGGATAATCTGACGAAGAAAGTTACTGCACTGAACCAGGTTTATGGCAATATGCTTGCTGCCATGAATGTAAACGTACGATAGCGGGCTAATCACTTAATGTTAACTAAATAAGTAAAGGAAAATTATGGCTGCATACAAGGAGACACCGCGACAAAAGATGATCGCGATGATGTACCTGGTGTTGACTGCGCTACTTGCTTTAAATGTATCGGTAGAGATTATCGAGGCTTTCGTTGTTGTAAACCAGAGTATGGAGGGGACTAATAAGAACCTCAAGTCAAAGAATGACGAAACATACGCCAGGTTTGAAAAACAAAGCTTGATGAATGAAGCAAAAGTTGGTCCTTACTGGGACAAAGCCAAAGAGGTACGACGCGTTTCTAATGAAATGGTTCAATACATTGAGAGTGTAAAATGGGAAGCCATTTCACGTTCTGAAGGTATAACCATTGAACAGGCTAAAGTTACTCCGTTGGGAGAAATCTCAGCTAAGGACAAGTATGATGTAACTACCAATTATTTCATTGGTAACTCTCAAGATGGTTCTAAGGGTAAATCTCATGAACTTAAATTGAAAATTGAAAAATTTAAAACTGACGTTTTAAGTGGATTGGATCCTGAAGCCAGGAAGAGCATTAAGTTAGGTCTGGAAACTGATGGTAATTATAAAGATGCCAGTGGTGCCAAACAAAATTGGGAGATGCATAACTTCTACCATACTATTCTGGCTGCTAACGTTACTTTTCTGAACAAACTGATTGCTGACGTTCAGAATATTGAAAGTGATGTGGTATCTACGCTTTCTAATGCAATTAGTGCAGAAGACTATAAATTTGATCAGGTTGAAGCACGTGTAATTCCTAATTCACACATGGTTTTTACCGGTGATACCTATGAAGCTGATATTTTGGTGGCAGCAATTGACACAAAACAGAACCCTGATGTAGTCATTAATGGCAGAACTATTCCTGCTGAGAATGGCGTGGCTAAGTATACTGTTAGTGCCGGCTCAACCGGATTACAGACTTACAAAGGATCAATCAAAGTTGTAGGACCTACTGGTGAGATTAAAGAGTATCCTTTTGAAGAAGAGTATTTTGTAATGACTCCTTCCTTGAGTGTGGCTCCTACCAAGATGAATGTATTCTATGCTAATGTTGACAATCCTGTTACCATCTCTGCATCAGGTATTCCAGAATCACAGATACATGCTTCCATAACTGCCGGAACTATTAAGAAAATCGGTAAGGAGTGGGTAGTCAGAGTGCCTAGTGGTGTTGGGAAAGTTTCTGTTGGAGTTAGTCATAATGATGGCAAGGGCAAGTCCCGTAACATGGGTAAAGCTGAATTCAGGGTAAAGAGGGTTCCAACTCCTACAGCATTTATTGCTAATACAGATGGTGGACCAGTAGCTAAGAACATATTGTTGGCTTCCAAGGCTATTATCCCGAAAATGCCTGAAGATTTTGATTTTGACCTCAACTTTGAGATTACGTCATTTACGTTTATTGGTGTAAGAGGTGGTGATATCACTGACCTTCAGAGCAACAGCAACAGGTTGTCACCTGAGATGACACGATTTATTGAAAACAGTAAAAGAGGTCAGAGAATATGGTTGGAAAACATCATGGCCAAAGGTCCTGATGGTAACCGTAAACTTGGAACTATCAGTTTAATAGTGCAGTAGTTAATGCAATAATGAATTTGTAAAATCGTTTTTCCTTTACTCCTGAATTTATCATTCAGGAGCAAAGGGAAGAAGATAGAAAATATTAATACACAACGCTGATTAAGGTTGTATAATAAATAAATTGACGGATGAAAAAATTATTTGGTATTCTCGCCATCGTATTACTAACAGCCGGTTTTGCAAAAACCAGTTTATCTCAGGTTCTTGATAGCCCTCCGCGTGATGGAGTATACGATAAAAAAACGACAATTGAAAAGAAGCCTATCACCTACCCATGGGTACGTGAAGCTGATGTTGTCTGGAGTAAAAGGATATGGCGTGTGATTGATCTTCGTGAGAAGATGAATCAGGCTTTCTATTATCCTGAAGAACCTCATAATGACCTGAGGAGCCTGATGCAGGTATTTCTGGATGCTTTGAAAGAAGGATCTATCACTGCCTATGATGCTTCCAATCCATCTGATGAGTTTATTGTTCCACTGACCTATCAGGAAATTATGAACAGGTTGGAAAGAACTGACTCTGTTCCTATGCAGCGTCCTTATCCTCCTTATGACTGGTACGATACAGTTATTTCAGTGAAGTTCAATCCATCTGATGTGAAGAGGTTCAGGATTAAGGAAGATTGGTTCTTTGACAAACAGCGGTCAGTTATGGAAGTTCGTGTACTTGGTATTTGCCCTGTACGTGATAACTTCGATGAAAAGGGTTTATTCAGAGCTTATGATCCTTTATTCTGGATTAATTTCCCTGAAGCACGACCAATTCTTGCCAAGGCAGAGGTGTTTAACAGATATAATAGCGCAGCGCGTAAAACGTATGACGATATTTTCTGGAAACGAATGTTTAGCAGCTATATTTATAAAGAGGACAACGTATATGACCGTCGTATTTCTGATTATGCAACTGGTGTTGATGCATTGATGGAAGCTGAACGTGTTAAAAGCGAACTCTTCAATTTTGAACATAACCTCTGGGAATTCTAGTTGTTCAAGACTTTAAAATTATTAAGCCCGGCACCTAGGTGACGGGCTTTTTTTTACATCTTCTCTTGATTATCTTTGCTATAGAAAATTATCAGTATTGAATCCACTCGAAACTCCGGTTGAATATCTAAAAGGTGTTGGTCCTGCCAGAGCCGAATTGCTTAAGAAAGAGTTGAATATTAAAGTATTTGGCGATCTTTTACTCTATTATCCTTTCAGGTACATTGATAAAAGCAAAATATACAGGATCAAGGATATTGATTCTGACGCTGCTTATGTTCAGCTAAAGGGCAGGCTGGTGAGTCTTCAGGAGATGGGTGTGGGAAAAGCATCAAGGATTGTAGGAGTCTTGGACGATGGAAGTGACCGCATAGAACTCGTTTGGTTTCAGGGAGTATCGTGGTTGAGAACCAAAATCAAAGCCGGTGTGGAATATGTTGTATTTGGAAAGCCGTCACTATTTAACGGCAAATTCAATATAACACACCCTGATATTGATCCTTTGGAAGATGAGCAGCAATTGGAGTCTGAACCGCTACAACCCTATTATTCTACCACGGAAAAACTGAAACGAAGAGGATTTACCGGCAAGAGCTTTGGTAGGATAATTAGAAATGCTATAGCTCAAACATATTCACATATTGAAGAAAATCTTAATAGGTCTATAATATCCAATTTTAGTTTTCTGTCAAGGGCTGATACATTGGTGAATATTCATTTTCCGAAATCACTTGAATTGCTGGAAAGGGCCCGATACCGTCTTAAATTTGAAGAGTTGTTTTTTATTCAGTTAGAACTTTTAAGACTAAAGCACATTAGGCATGAGAAGTCTGTTGGCAGAATATTTACTCACATTGGTTCTAACTTCCTTACTTTCTATGAGACCTGCCTTCCTTTTGAACTCACCAATGCTCAGAAAAAAGTAATAAAGGAAATTAGGAAAGACCTTGCCACCGGGAAGCAGATGAACCGACTGTTGCAGGGTGATGTTGGCAGTGGAAAAACGCTTGTGGCACTTATGACCCTTCTCATTGCCATTGATAATAAATGTCAGGGTTGTATCATGGCGCCTACTGAAATATTAGCTATCCAACATTATAATACTATTAAGAAGTTCCTCAAAGACATGCCGGTTAATGTTAATCTTCTGACCGGTTCTACCAAAAAGAAAGAGCGGGAAATCATTCACACAGAACTGAGAAATGGGGAATTGAATATTCTGATAGGTACACATGCTCTGATAGAAGAGGGGGTAATATTCAAGAATCTGGGATTGGTAGTAATAGATGAACAACATAGGTTTGGCGTGGCACAGCGCGCTAGGCTTTGGCAAAAAAGTGAGATACCTCCGCATATTCTTGTCATGACGGCAACCCCTATACCACGAACATTGGCAATGACAGTGTATGGTGACTTGGAAGTATCGGTAATTGATGAATTGCCGCCTGGACGAAAACCTATAAAGACTTTTCATTTCTTTGAGAAGGACCGTTTGAAAGTGTTCCAGTTTATCAAGCAACAAATTAGTGAAGGACGACAGATCTATTTTGTTTACCCTATAATCAACGAGTCAGAGACTCTTCAACTTCAGGATTTAATGGATGGTTTTGATACCGTTTCCAGATACTTTCCTTTGCCTGAATACCAGATCAGTATTGTACACGGGCAGTTAAAGCCGGCAGAGAAAGAAAGTGAAATGCGAAGGTTTCTGGAGAAGAAAACCCAGATTATGGTGGCCACTACAGTAATTGAAGTAGGTGTGGATGTGCCTAATGCAACAGTTATGGTAATTGAGAATGCTGAAAGATTCGGCTTATCACAATTGCACCAGTTAAGGGGAAGGGTTGGCAGGGGAGGATCACAGTCGTTTTGTGTTTTGATGACTTCGTACAAGCTTACCAGTGACGGCAAGAAGCGTATTGAAACCATGGTCAGGAGTAATGATGGATTTGAGATTGCAGAAGTGGATCTCCATCTTCGTGGACCTGGTGATATCCAGGGAACGCAGCAAAGCGGGCTGATAGGGCTCAGGCTGGCCGATATAGTAAGGGATGAGGACATACTCAGGAAAGCTCGCAAAGTAGCGTCAGAGCTCTTACTGGCAGATCCAGAACTTAATCATCCGGAGAACCGGCGAATGGTTAATTACATGCAAACTCAGAATAAGCACTGGGGAAATATCAGTTAAACAACTTATCATCCTCTGCTAATAACTAATTTCGTAATTTTGAACCTCAATTTTTTAAAGAATGAAAATATCCCATAATTGGTTGAAAGATTACCTTAAGTGCTCACTTGATGTAAACGCAATATCCCTTTTACTTACAGATATTGGCCTGGAGGTTGAAGCAGTTGAATCCTATGAATCTATTAAAGGAGGATTAAAAGGATTTGTTACCGGTAAAGTTATAACGAGTGAACAACATCCTAATGCTGATAAACTTCATAAAACGACAGTGGATGTTGGAAGTGACAGCCTGTTGAATATAGTTTGCGGTGCACCTAATGTGGCTGCCGGTCAAAAGGTAATAGTAGCACTTGAAGGTGCTGTAATATACAAAGGTGAGGAAAGTTTTAAAATCAGCCGATCAAAGATCAGAGGTGAGGTTTCTGAAGGTATGATCTGTGCTGAAGATGAATTGGGCATTGGTACATCTCATGAGGGGATAATGGTATTGCCTGAGGAAACGGAAATTGGTTTACCTGCTTCCGATTATTTTAATCTGGTCAATGATTCATTGTTTGAAATCGGAATCACTCCCAACCATGCTGATGCTCTCTCGCATTTGGGGGTTGCAAGGGATCTTGCTGCAGCTATAAGAGTCAGGGAGATGGGTGATGTTACACTGGAATGGCCTGATGTATCGGGTTTCTCCGTTGATAACCATTCACTTCCGGTTGAAATTGTAGTGGAGGATACTGATGGGTGCATTAGGTATTCGGGGTTGACGGTTCAAAATGTGAAAGTGCAACAATCACCCGAATGGTTGCAGAACAGACTTAAATCCATTGGTGTAAGACCCATCAATAACATTGTAGATATATCCAATTTTATCCTTTTCGAATACGGACAACCATTGCATGTTTTTGATGCTGATGCAGTTGCCAATCATAAAGTGATAGTCAAAAAAGGAACGGATGGGAGCAAATTCACTACACTTGACCACGTTGAAAGAACATTGTCGGGCGATGATCTGCTGATATGCAATTCCAATGAACCTATGTGCCTTGCAGGGGTGTTCGGCGGAGAGAAATCAGGTGTAACTAATCAAACCACCTCTGTCTTTATTGAAAGTGCCTGCTTCAATCCGGTAACCATTAGAAAGACATCCAAATTGCATAGCCTGAAAACAGATGCTTCCTTCAGATACGAGAGGGGTACTGATCCTGAGATAACAGTTGTTGCTCTGAAAAGAGCTGCCATGCTAATCAAGGAAGTAGCCGGCGGACAGATATCGTCAGATATTACAGATATTTATCCGGCACCTGTTCAATATGCTGAACTCGATCTGAAATATGCCGATATTGATAAACTGATTGGGGAACATATGCCTGCTGATGTTGTCAGGACAATCCTGGAAAATCTACAGGTGAAAATTAAGAGATCAGATGTAGATGGACTGCTGATCGCAATACCACCTTTCAAAGTGGATGTGGCAACAACGGCAGATGTTGTAGAAGAACTGCTTCGAATATATGGATATAATAAAATTGAAAGCGGTCTCCAGATGCGTTCCAGTATTTCCTTTACTAAAAAACCTGATCAGGAGAGTCTATACAACAGGGTAGCTGATTATCTCGTCAGCAATAACTTCAATGAAATAATGACCAACTCATTGAGCAGCTCAGATTATTATGCTAAGGATAAATGGTTCAAGGCAGATGAATCTGTTGCCATACTCAATCCGTTGAGCAAAGAGCTTGATGTGATGCGCCAGACCCTTCTTTTTGGTGGGTTGGAGTCAATAAACCATAATATTAACCGGAAGCAGAATAGTCTTAAATTTTTTGAATTCGGTACGGTTTATAAATTGAATACAGAAAGAAAAAGTGAGAATGTTACTGAGAAGTACAGGGAAAAGAAGGTGCTGACCATTTTTGCAACAGGACCACTGCATCCTGACCACTGGAATTACCCCAAAAAAGATGTCGACTATTACTATGTCAACGGCTTTGTACTGAACATCCTAAGGATTATGGGAGTTGACACGAATGGATTGACACCCGATGAAGTACATGGGATCTATTCCGTAGGTCAGGCATTCAAATTGAACAACAAACCATTATTCAGTATAGGAATGTTGGACAATGAATTAATCTCCGGTGTTGGGATATCTCAACAGGTTATTGTTGCAATTATTGAATGGGATTATCTGGTAACAATAGCTCAGAAGCACGCAGTAGTCTATAAGGAAGTATCAAGATTTCCTGAAGTACGCAGGGACCTCGCCTTGCTGCTGGAGAAAGAGGTGAGTTACAGTGACATAGAAAAACTTGCTTACAGGGTTAACAAGCACTTGTTGAAGCGGGTCAACTTGTTTGATGTTTATGAAGGTGATAAAATCGAAGTAGGCAAAAAATCCTACGCTGTTAGTTTTACACTTCAGGATGAAAATAAAACCCTCACTGATAAAGAGATTGATAACTTCATGAATAAGCTGTCAAAGATGCTTGAACAGGAATTAGGCGCACGTATTAGAAAATAAAATGTCATTTTGGCAGTTATTAACTTTAGCGTGGCAGTAGACGGATGGATTTTTCGTAATTTTGTATCCGGAAGCAAGGTAAATCACTATGGACATTCAAGCTATAAAACAGCGTTTTGGTATTATAGGTCATTCATTACTGCTCGAAAGAGCCATTGATATTGCCAGTCAGGTTGCAGGTACTGACATAACTGTTCTTATTACCGGTGAAAGCGGTGTTGGGAAGGAAGCTTTCCCTCAAATCATTCACCAGTTAAGTGCCCGCAAGCATGGTCCTTATATTGCAGTCAATTGCGGCGCAATTCCTGAAGGCACCATTGATTCAGAATTATTCGGTCATGAGAAGGGATCCTTTACAGGAGCGACAGATGCCCGCAAAGGTTATTTTGAAGTAGTTAATGGAGGCACCATCTTTCTAGATGAAGTCGCTGATCTACCTTTATCTACTCAGGTCAGGCTCTTGAGAGTATTGGAGACCGGTGAATTTATAAAGGTTGGATCCTCAAAAGTCATCAAGACTGATGTACGGGTAGTGGCAGCTACTAACGTAGATATTCCCGAGGCAATCAATAAGGGCAAGTTCCGCCAGGATTTATTCTACAGATTAAACACCGTGCCTATATATATTCCTCCTCTTCGAGAACGTAAAGAAGATGTGGTACTTCTGTTCAAGAAGTTTGCTAGTGACTTTGCAGAGAAATACCGTATGCCATCGGTCGAAATTGATGATTCAGCCAAGCAGATGCTGATGAACTACAGGTGGCTCGGCAATATCAGACAATTGAAAAATATCACTGAACAGATATCTATCATTGAAAAGGAGCGATTAATAACAAGTAGTATTCTGGAACAGTATCTTCCTGATGAGCACCGCGATCTTCCTATGCTCTACAAGAAAGATACTACACCTACTGATTTCTCTGAAAGAGAATTGCTCTATAAAGTGCTGTTTGACATGAAAAGAGATATCAATGACCTGAAGAAGTTGGTTGTTGACATCATTAAAACAGGTGAAATAAGCAATGATATGCAGCATTATCCGATAATTCAGCAGTTATATAAGGATGTTGAAAACTCGCATCAACCTGCCATGGATTATGAAAGCAGTAATGATTCTTCATTAATGGATGGTTTTTATACTCCTGAGATTATTGATGAATCACTCTCTATTCAGAAGAAGGAAATTGACCTCATAAAGAAGGCTATTGAAAAACATAAGGGGAAAAGGAAGATAGCAGCTAAAGAACTGGGGATTTCCGAAAGAACCCTATACAGAAAAATTAAGGAATATGGTATTTATCCTGACTAAGAATAAATTGGTATTATCTCATGATAATTCAAGGAGTGTACCTGCATTTCGCGGCAGTGCTGTTATGGCTGTAATTTTCCTTATTGCATCTGTGTTTATTTCAGGATGCGGAGTGTATTCATTTACCGGGGCATCCATTCCTGTTGAAGCCAAAAGTATATCCATTGCAGCCTTTCCCAATAAGGCTGATTTGGTACAACCTGCTCTCAGTCAAACATTTTTGGAGAAACTAAAAGACAAGTTCACCTCACAAACAAGTTTAAATCTGGTTCCCCGAAACGGCGATCTGCATCTTGAAGGTGAAATAACAGGATATTCAACCGAGCCTGTGGCAATAACCGGGGAACAGACTGCTGCTCTTATACGACTTAAGATAACCGTTAATGTTAGGTTTGTTAATAAATACAGTCCTAAAGATAATTTCGAGAGTACTTTTACCCGTTATGAGGATTATCAAAGCAACCTTGACCTTAATACAGTAGAAGAGGGGTTGATTACGCTGATTAGTGAAGCGTTGGTAGAGGATATTTTTAATAAATCAGTAGTAAATTGGTAATATCATGAACCAATCCCGGTTTCTTGCTATTTTAAGACAACCAGAAATTCTTTCAGCAGAATCTCTGGCAGATCTTAAACAGGTAACCGAGCTAATGCCATACTGTCAAATAGCACAGATATTACTTTCACTCAACTTGAAAGCAGTTGACAGTATTCAATATAATAACCAACTGAAGGTTTCTGTTGCCTATGCAGGGAGCAGGATAAAGCTGAAAAAACTTATTGAGGAAGAACCAGTTGAGAAAACTCGTGAGGCAATAAATACTATAAGTGACAATGTTTCTGATTCAACGATAGCCATTGAAAAACAGGTAGTTCAACCGTTTTCAGATGATGAATTTTCTCATGTGGTTGAATCATTGCCTGAATCAGTTGCTGATTTTACAATTGATGTTCAAGAGGAGGAATTGAAACCCTTACTTCAGGTGTCATCTGAAAATGTTACCTCGATCCAACTCGATAACCAGGCAATGGAGGAAGTGCCCTCGCCAGTGAGCGCTGAATTAGTGGTTGATTCAAATGACCAGTATAGCGAGCCTATTGTACAACAATCATCTGCAATTCCTGAATCAGTTGAACCAGAGGATGAATATATCAAGGAACTTCAACGAATAGTCGCCAAGCGTCTCGCTGAAATAGCCGGTGTTGATGATACAATCAGCGAAGAGCACGAATTTAAATTTGCCCCTGTATATAAGCTGGACGAATTAGCTGATGATTCTTCTGCTAAAATGGAGGATATTGACGGAGTTAGCGATGAAAATCAGATAGATAGGGCAGGTGATAAATTAACCAGGAAAGAATTGATTGACCGGTTTATTAAAAATGAACCGAGGATTTCACCTAAGCGTGAATTCTTTAATCCTGTTGATAAGGCAAAGAGGAGTAGTATGGATAACGAGGATATTGTAAGTGAGACACTTGCTAAAATTCACCTGCAACAGGGAAACGCCGATAAGGCAATTAAAATTTATGAAAAATTAATCTTGATATATCCGGAAAAAAGCGTTTACTTTGCAGCCCAAATTGTAAAAATAAAAGAATCAATTTAACATAAAATATTTTAAAATGGCAGCTTACGTTTTAGTTTCGGTATTAATTCTAATCGCCTGTGTATTATTATCTCTGGTGGTACTTGTTCAAAACTCTAAAGGTGGCGGATTAGCTTCTAATTTCTCCTCTTCGAACCAGTTTATGGGTGTTAGAAAGACTGCTGATTTCCTTGAAAAAACAACCTGGACTTTAGCTGTTGTACTATTGGTGCTGAGTTTATTCTCCATTTTTGTTATTCCACGTAACCAGAATGTTAACACTGTTACTGATACTGAACTTCGTCAAATGATCGACGAACAGGCACAACCTGTTCAGGACTTTCAGGAAGCACCTCCACAAGAATAAAGATTTTCTATAAGTCATGTAAGAATGTCAGATTGTCACAGAATCTGACATTTTTATTTTATGCACTTTCCCGATCAAGATATTTTATTCCTTGATTAATGGTTGTATTCATTGATAATCAAGCAATAGGAAATAGGTGACAGTATTTTAATCCGCCAAATCTTAACTTTTGGCACAGATTATGACAAATGCAGTTACAACATAATAATTGTAAAACTTTAAAAATAAATAGCAATGACAAAAGTGAATGTAAAGCCATTAGCTGATCGGGTATTAATTGAGCCTGCTGCTGCTGAAAAGAAAACAGCCGGAGGAATCATTATTCCTGACACAGCAAAAGAGAAACCACAGAAAGGTACTGTTGTAGCAATCGGAACAGGTAAGAAAGATGAGCCCATGACCGTTAAGGTAGGTGATACCGTTTTATATGGTAAATACTCCGGAACCGAAATCACAATAGATGGCGCCGATTACCTGATTATGAGGGAATCTGATATAGTTGCTATTATCTAATTACAAATCTTAAGATACATATAAAAATGGCAAAGCAAATTATTTATAATACAGAAGCCCGAGAAGAATTAAAAAAGGGTGTTGATGCATTGGCAAATGCAGTGAAGGTGACTTTAGGTCCTAAAGGCCGTAATGTAATTATTGATAAAGCATACGGTGCCCCTGTTGTGACCAAGGATGGTGTAACGGTAGCTAAAGAGATTGAATTAAAGGACAGTGCTCAGAATATGGGTGCTCAAATGGTTAAGGAAGTAGCTTCAAAAACTGCTGACATTGCCGGTGACGGTACAACTACAGCCACAGTACTTGCTCAGGCAATGGTAACAACCGGTATGAAGAATGTTACATCCGGTGCCAATCCAATGGACTTGAAACGCGGTATTGAGAAAGCAGTAACAGCCGTTATTGCTTCTTTGAAAGAGCAGTCAATCAGTGTTACTGAAGGTAGCGAGAAGATCACACAGGTTGCAACTATTTCTGCTAACAATGATAGCTTCATTGGTCAGAAGATTGCAGAAGCTATGAATAAAGTAAAGAAAGAAGGCGTAATTACCATTGAAGAAGCAAAGGGTATCGAAACAACTGTTAAGGTTGTTGAAGGTATGCAGTTCGACAGGGGTTATATTTCTCCTTATTTCATTACCGACACTGAAAAAATGGAAGCAGTATTTGAAAATCCTTTCATCCTGATCTACGACAAGAAGATCTCTACCATGAAAGATTTCCTGCCAATCCTAGAGAAAACAGTTCAAACAGGCAAGCCACTCATTATCATAGCAGAGGATGTAGATGGTGAAGCACTTGCTACCCTGGTAGTAAACAAGATCCGTGGTTCTTTGAAAATTGTTGCTGTTAAAGCTCCAGGTTTCGGCGATCGCCGTAAGGAAATGCTTGAGGATATTGCTATCCTTACAGGTGGAACCGTTATTTCAGAAGAAAAAGGTTACCGTTTGGAAGATGCTGACCTCTCATACCTTGGTCAGGCTGAAAAGATTACCGTTGATAAGGAAAATACTACTATCGTAAGTGGACGTGGTACCAGTGAAGCTATTGCAGCTCGCGTAAGCATGATTAAATCACAGATTGAATCAACTACTTCAGACTATGACCGTGAGAAACTGCAGGAACGCTTGGCTAAATTAGCCGGTGGTGTTGCAGTCATCTATGTTGGTGCTGCAAGTGAAGTTGAAATGAAGGAAAAGAAAGACCGTTTTGATGATGCACTTCATGCAACACGTGCTGCCATTGAAGAAGGTATTATTGCAGGTGGTGGAGTAGCTTACATCAGGGCAATACCTGCTCTTGATGCTCTTAAGGGTGATAATGAAGACGAAGATACTGGTATAGCTATCGTTAAACGTGCGTTGGAAGAACCACTTCGTCAGATTGTAGAGAATGCAGGACTAGAAGGGTCAGTAATTGTAAATAAAGTTAAGGAAGGCAAAGCTGATTTCGGTTTTAATGCCCGCACTGAAGTTTATGAAAACCTGATTAAAGCCGGAGTTATTGATCCGACTAAAGTAGCCAGAGTAGCACTTGAAAATGCTGCCTCTATCGCAGGTATGCTCCTTACAACTGAATGTGTTCTTGCTGATATCAAAGAAGAAAAAGAATCTGCAATGCCAAATCCAGGCATGGGTGGAATGGGTGGAATGTACTAATAGTCTGTTTATTTCTAATAAAAAGACTGATCTTAAGGGTCAGTCTTTTTTTTTAGCATCATTTTTGTATAGTAGTAGTTGTAATGAAAGTATGAAGTCCCTATTTTTGTAAAACAAACTATGTAACATGATCAAAATCAAAATCTTTATTCTTGCCTTTTTCTTACCTTTCATGGCTTTCAGCCAGGAGTCGGCAGTTTTTCCTATTGATCCGGATACCAAACTGGTAAATTACACGGGTGTAGTTCAGCAAAACGGTACAATGGATGAACTGTACGTACGAGGTATTGACTGGTTGAACAGTTACTATAAAAATCCATTTGATGTTTCACGTATACGTAACCGCGAAAGTGGTGTAATTGAAATAATGCACCGCATTGAGCTGGTAAATGATGCTGATGGTGTTGATATTCAGGCAGGAACGGTGAATTATGAGTTAAGGATCGAATTTAAACCCGGCCGCTATCGTTATACTTTAACAAATCTTACACTGCGTCAGGCATCACGCTTCCCTATAGAGCGCTTACTCAATAAGGAGGATCAGGCATATTCCCCTCTTTGGGATACCTATATTCAGCAGGTGGATTTAAAGGCAAAAGAGATTATCGAAAACCTGAAAAAAGGAATGCAGCCGGTTGAAGTAAAACCGGAAGAAAAGTGGTAAACTATCTTACAAAAGCTCTCTTGAATCCTTTATAATCAACCTCTTTTTTCTCACTGATAAAGTTGATCAGAGATTGTGCGGTAGTTATGAAAAGTGATTTACCCGGATCTTTGTGTTCGAAACTGTAGCTGCTGGCTATGTAGCTGCTCAGACCCACATTATATTCCTTTTTCTTCTTGATTTTCTTGCCATTGGGCAGTCGCATATCAACATCAACGGCATTCTTGTTGTTGTCTGTGATTACCGTGTAGGTTAATCCTGACACTTGCAGGTCTATATCATTTTCGGCATTCTTATAGGAATTGAGAATGAGTGACTTTATTTCATTTGCCCTCATCTTAATAAGTATCACTTCATTTCCAAAGGGATCCAGCTTATAGATATCCTTAATGGTAATGGGTCCGGCATTCAGGTAATCTATCCGTATACCACCTTCATTCTGAAATGCAATATCTACCGATTCCAGTGATGTAACGGCATCTGTCATCATGGAGCCCAATTCATCAGATCCGGAAATTTTATTGACACTGTTTCCAATTACCTTGTTGAGTTCTTTATTATCGTTATATGCTTCGAGTTTTCGATTGATTTTCTCATCACTTCCTTTGAAAGAATTTATGCTGATCATCTCAGGCAATACTTTTACAATAGTATTATTGACCAGGTAAACGGTGATTTTACCCAGGCTTCTGACGCCTGAACCCGCCTGCATTATGGTTACACCATTAGTCACATGTGCCGGTTTTGTTAGTGTATGTGTATGACCTCCCAGAATAATATCTAATTGAGGCATTGTTTCGGCCAATTCAATATCCTTCTCGAAACCCAGATGTGTTAGAGCAAGGAAGATGTTGCAACTGTCACGAAGAGTACTCCATTTCTTTATTTCACTGATTCCATCGGTGAAAACAAGATTCTTTAGGTTGGATGGATGTGAATCGGGTATACCGCCAGTTCCCAGTTGAATTGCGCTGACGATTCCAACCTTTAAACCATTATCGAGTTCAATGATCTCATAGGGTTTGAACTTGAGTTTGCCTGAAAGGTCCTTTATATTGGCACTGAGGAAAGGGAAGTGAGCCTGTTGCATTCTTTTTAGCAAGGTCTCCTGTCCATAATCAAATTCATGGTTTCCTATGGCCGTAGCATTGAATCCAATATCGTTCATCAGATCAATAATCGGGAACCCTCTATCCTGATGCATATCAACGATAGGGTTTCCGGTAAAATTATCACCGGCGGCAAAAAGAAATACATGGTTGTTCTCACTTCTTATTTGGTCAACCAATGCTTTCAGTTGTCCATAATTGTCAATCTTGGCATGTTGGTCATTCACTGTTAAGATAACCACCTTGAGGGTGTCGCTGATTTGTGCATAACCATGCACTTGGAAGGATAGTAAGCAGCCGAGAATAGCCGCAATAAACAGGATTCTGAATTTTCTTTGCATCGTATTATTATCTTAAGATCAACTTATTGCTATCGTGAGTCAAACGTAATGTTTTCGTGAGAATACCCTATTGTTAATGATAATGTTATAATTTATTTAAGCTAATTCGGAATCAATGATCAATTCTGAACCAGGCAACAGTCTGCCACTATCCATTAGCCTGTGACCATACTGGTCAGTAACGTCTGTAATAACATGATCGTGTAAAAGTTCGTTTGAATGAAGGTACATATTGATAGCGTCAATTACTCTAGCCCCTTCAAATATCTCAAATTTCTCGTTATTTATAAAGATGGTCATTTTCTTTATTATCAATGGTTAATAAAAAAGACTTATCGCCTTAGCTGATATGATATTCGTATTTCAATATTACGCATTTTAAACAAATGTGCGGCAAAAATCGCTTATGAGGCGTCTTATTTCCTAATTTTGTAACACAATAGAAAATATCGCACAGCAATTCCGCCGATGCCTTTATTTAAAACAGGATGAATCTTAACAGTGTAATTAAAGGTTTCTCGAAGTTTTCAAAGGAACAAAAGATCAATACCATCGCCTCTTTCTTATCATCATCCGATGAAGAAATTACTACCATAAAGTCCTTTTGGCATAACGATCCAGCTATACAGGCAATATTTGATGAGTTCAGCGAGAATACAATTACCAACTACTTCATGCCATATGGTATTGCCCCTAATGTTTCCATTAACGGGAAAATGTATATGGTGCCCATGGTGATTGAGGAAAGTTCCGTAATTGCTGCAGCCTCAAAGAGCGCCAAATTATGGGCAACCAATGGTGGGTTTCACAGCGAGGTGATTTCAACCGTTAAAATAGGTCAGGTTCATTTTATCTGGCATGGCGATATCAATGAATTGAAATTACATTTCCCACTATTGAAGCAGGTGATGCTGGAGCGTTCATCATCAATTACAGCCAACATGGTACGTCGTGGGGGTGGGGTTCTGTCAATGGAGCTAATTGACCGAACCGCTGATCTGGAGGATTATTACCAGCTTGAAGTTAAGTTTGAGACTGTCGATTCAATGGGAGCAAACTTTATCAACAGCTGTCTGGAAGAATACGCATCGGCATTAAGGAGCTTTGTGAGTGAGAGCGGTCTTTTTAAAGAAAAGGATATCCATATCATCATGTCAATTCTTTCAAACTATACCCCGGAATGCATAGTTAAAACCTGGGTGGAGTGCAACCTCAGTGCATTTGATAAGATTGACGAATCGATGACCGGCCGAGACTTTGCATGGAAATTTGAAAAAGCAGTTCAAATTGCAAATGTTGATGTTTTTCGTGCCACAACACACAACAAAGGGATCTTTAATGGAGTTGATGCAGTTGTACTGGCAACAGGAAATGACTTCAGAGCCGTAGAAGCTTGTGGTCATGCTTATGCAGCCCGTTCAGGCAGATATAAAAGCCTTACCGATATTGAGATCAAGAATGATAAATTTGTCTATACACTGACATTACCATTGGCCATTGGAACGGTTGGCGGTCTAACTTCCCTGCACCCAATGGCTAAATTATCCCTGGCTATACTGGGTAACCCTTCTGCCAGGGAATTGATGCAAATTGCCTCCGTAATCGGACTCGCTAATAATTTTGGTGCTCTCAAGTCGTTAACCACTAAAGGTATTCAGGTGGGCCACATGAAAATGCATCTTTTTAATATTCTCCATTCTTTTAATGCAGATGAAACCGAAAAGAAATTGGCTGTTGACTGGTTCAAGCACCGCAAGGTTTCATTCAGTGCTGTTCAGACCTTTTTAGAGACACTTCGTATCAATCCTCATGGACAAAACTGAGAAAGAGGTATTGGTTGCCAATGGTAAGCTTCTCATAACAGGTGAATATCTTGTTATGGAAGGAGCTACAGCAATGGCCTTACCTTTGTCTTTGGGCCAGACTCTAAGTTATGAACCATCAGGCAATGGGATGGTGCATTGGAGAGCAACTGACACAAACGGTACCTGGTTTGAAGGAGAATATTCACTAACAGGGTTCGATCTCATTACCTCAAGCGATAACAAAATTGGAAAGAATCTTCAGCTTATTCTCAGGGAAGCTGCACACCTGAATCCGGACCATCCGGTAACTCAGGGGCTTAATATAAGTACACATTTGAACTTTAACAGGTTGCTTGGATTAGGCAGCAGTTCAACCCTCATAGCACTGATTGCAGAGTTATTCAACGTGGACAAATATAAGCTACACAGGCGCGTTTCTTCCGGTTCAGGATATGATATGGCTTGTACTGGTGCCGATCATCCTATCTTTTATACACGTATCTCAGAAGAAGAAGCCATTATTGAACACCTTAATTACAATCCGCCTTTTTCTGACAAGCTCTATTTTGCCTACCTCGGAAATAAACAGGATACAAACTCAGAAATCAATAATTATTATCGCCATACTAAAGTTGACATAAAAAATCAGCTCAGGGCAATTACTGAAATTACACGACAGTTGCCGGAAGTTCAGGATTTTACTACCTTTACATCGTTAATGGAAAGGCATGAAGAAATAATAAGTGCTATCCTGAACCGTGATAGTCTGAAGAAGAGTAAATTCAGTGATTTTAATGGGTGTATCAAATCACTTGGTGCATGGGGAGGTGACTTTGTACTTGCTGGTTCAGCAATGACCGAATCGGATGTATTAAATTATTTTGCAGGAAATAATATCACTACCGTCTATCATTTTAAAGACCTGGTTTTAAATAACAAAGTCATCAAGAATCATGACACTATCATCAAATTTTAAAGACCTGCTGTCAGATGGGGTGCTTACTTGCTGGAAAAGTCCTGCAAATATTGCATTGGTAAAATACTGGGGCAAGAAGGGACATCAATTACCTGCCAATCCATCCCTCAGTTTTACATTGACGGAAGCATACACCATAACAAGGGTTGCCGCCAAACTTAATGAGGATGGAAAGGGGCCACAAGTGTCGTTTACATTTGAAGGTGATAAAAATCAGGCATTTGCCGTTAAAATAGAAGAGTTCCTAACTGAACTGTCACCTTATCTCGATTATCTTCCATTTGTATCATTAGTCATTGAAAGCGGCAACAACTTTCCGCATTCTGCGGGCATAGCCTCTTCAGCCTCTGCCATGAGTGCCTTGGCTCTGGCTTTGATCTGTATTGAGCAACAATTGACGGATGAAAAGATGGACGATGAAGCCTTTTACAGGAAGGCTTCGGGTATTGCCCGCTTAGGTTCAGGAAGTGCCTGCAGGTCGGTGTATGGGGGTTATAGTGTGTGGGGAAAACACGATGATTTCACCGAATCATCTGATAAATATGCTGTTCCCATTGACTTTATTCCCGGAAAATTGTTTGAGCATATCAAAGATACAATTCTGCTGGTTGATCAAAATCCTAAAAAAGTGTCAAGCAGGGCAGGGCAGATGTTGATGAACACACACCCTTTTGCAAAAGCACGGTATGAACAGGCAGTATCGAATTTATCAAGGCTGAAAGTAAGTATTAGAGATAATGATTGGGACACATTTGCTGAAATTACTGAAAATGAAGCCCTATCATTGCATGCTATGATGATGACATCCACACCGGGATACATACTGATGCGTCCTGATACATTAAATATTGTTGAACAAATTAATAAAAAGCGTAAACAAAACCATATTAATGTCTGTTATACGCTCGACGCCGGACCAAACATTCATTTACTTTACCCGGAAGAGGAAACAGAGAAAGTATTAATACTCACTCAAGAATTGAAGCAATACTGTTCCGGCGGTAAAATGATACATGATATGATAGGTCAAGGGCCTGAAAATAAGCAGTGTAAATAAACATGAAAAAAAGAGCGGGCATCTTTTATGCCAAAATACTTCTGTTTGGTGAATATAGTATTCTCTGTGATTCCATGGGATTGACAATTCCATATACACATTTCAAAGGAGAACTTAGTTTCATTAACGAGGATAAATATACCGATTTAGATTTCGCAACAAGTTCCAATAAATTACTGAAGGAATACTCTGCCTATATCATTGATCTGAAGCAGAAAGGAGCACTGAAATGTAATTTCGATGTAGATGCTTTTGTTGCTGATATTGAAAGAAGCCTATATTTCGAATCAAGTATACCACAAGGATATGGCATTGGAAGTTCAGGTGCATTGGTGGCTGCACTTTATGAAAAGTATGTAGCATCAGCCCCTTCAAGGAGTCAAAAGCTTCCAAATGAGGAAATGCAGCTACTCAAAGAACAGCTGGCACAACTGGAATCATATTTTCATGGCACCAGCTCAGGCATGGATCCGCTTAATTGTTATCTTAAACACCCGCTGCTTATTCATAATAAAAAGGATATTAGTTTAGTAGGTATTCCCAGGTACAAGCACGATCAGAAAGGTGCCATTTTTCTTATAAATACAGGCAAACCCGGGAAAACAAACGGATTGGTCAATACTTTTCTCGACAGGTGTAAAATTGATGATTATATGTCACGTGTGCGTGAAGAGATGATACCCCTCAATGACCAGTGCATAAAAAGTCTTATCAAGGGAGAAACCAAACGATTCTTCCATACCTTGTTCTCATTGTCTGCCTTCCTATACGATAATCTTGAACCAATGATTCCTGAGGCATTTAAAAAAGTATGGCGACATGGATTGGAATCACAGTCGTATTATCTGAAATTATGTGGTTCAGGCGGTGGTGGATTCCTGTTGGGTTTTACCGAAGATTTTGAAAAAGCCAAGAAGGATCTAAGGAAGCTTGATGTTGATATTATTCCCGTATACCGGAATCTGTCAAACATGTAATATCTGGTGTGCAGGACTCTGTTTGATAAATAGGAACAGGTGTGTAGGATTCTGTAGGAAATGTAGACTCAAGTGTGTAGGTTTCTTTCGGAGATGTAAACACAGATATACCGAAATCTATCAATCAAATAAATCCTGGCCTAAGGTAATTAGCCGAATACACCAACATAGATCAAAAAATCCCATCTAATACATAAATTTGTCAAAACAATATTTATGGTTGTGGGGTTTGTTTTTTATATGGGGATTGAAGACTCATAAGTAATTGTTGTTAGTAGCTCAAATAGTTGTTGTTAAGTTCTCAATTGATTTTTATTAATAGCGCACATGGATAATTTTACATTGGGCGGTCAGATAGTAGATGTTGTTGCCGGTAGAGTATATCCGGGAATAATTGAAGTAAAGAATGGCACTATCCAATCGGTGACTGAAGATCCCGGAGTTATGGGGCCACTTATTTTGCCGGGACTTATAGATGCGCATATACATATTGAGAGTTCCATGCTGGTGCCCTCAGAGTTTGCACGATTGGCAGTGATACATGGCACTACATCGGTAGTTGCTGATCCTCATGAAATAGCCAATGTTCTTGGAATGGAAGGTGTTCGTTTTATGATTGATAATGGTGCCACCGTACCATTCAACTTTTATTTTGGTGCTCCTTCATGTGTTCCCGCAACACCTTTTGAATCGGCAGGTGCAGTAATTGGCCCTGACGAAGTTGATCAGATCCTATCCTGGCCTGAAATCAACTTCCTGTCTGAAATGATGAATTTTCCTGGTGTTCTGCACGATGATAAGGATGTTTTGGCTAAAATAGCCGCTGCTAAAAAACATAATAAGCCAGTTGATGGGCATGCGCCCGGTTTAATGGGAGAACAGGTTGCCAAATATGCAAGGGCCGGTATCACCACTGACCACGAATGCTTCACAATAGAAGAAGCGCTTGATAAAATTGAAGTTGGCATGAAAATTCTCATCAGAGAGGGGAGTGCCGCAAGGAACTTTGATGATCTTATTGATTTGATCAGTGATTTCCCTGAAATGATCATGTTCTGTTCTGACGATAAGCATCCTGATGATCTGATAAAAGGACACATGAACCTGCTGATAAAGCGAGCTGTGAGTGCAGGATACAACTTTATGGATGTTGTCAGAGCCTGTACACTCAATCCGGTGCGGCACTATAATCTCGATTCAGGACTTTTGCAGGCTGGTGATAAAGCTGATTTTATCCTGGTCGACAATGCTGAAGACTTTACTATTACTGCTACGTATATTTCCGGTACGTGTGTCGCAAAGAATGGAGAATCATTGATTGAGAAGATGCCTATTGAACCGATAAATATTTTTAATCCATTGATGCCCGATGCTCAAGATTTGAAAGTTAAGGCTAATGGTCAAACCCTCAAGGTGATTCAGGCATTCAATGGTCAACTTGTTACATCATCCATCGAGGTTAAACCTATTATTCATGATGGCTATGTTGTAAGCGATACAGATAGGGATATTCTGAAACTGGTTGTACTTAACCGTTATAAGCCGCAAAAACCGGCTGTGGCTTTTATTAAAGGATTCAATCTTAAATATGGAGCTATTGCTTCAACCGTAGCACACGACAGTCATAACATCATTGCTGTTGGCACAGATGATGATTCCATACTTAAATCCATACAGATTGTAATAAAAAACAGTGGCGGTATATCTTTATATGCTATAGATGAAAATAATTCACTATCTTTGCCTGTCGCAGGTCTGATGTCAACTGATGACGGGTATGCGGTTGCAGAGAAGTATCAGCAGTTAAACTGGGCTGTTCATAAAGCAGGTTCTACTCTTGATGCTCCTTTTATGACGCTGTCTTTCATGTCATTACTGGTCATTCCTGAATTAAAATTAAGTGACAAAGGACTTTTTGACAGCACAACATTTTCGTTTACTGAGTTGTTATATTAATATTAAATAGTGACGTTACATATTATTTTGTTGTAACTTTGCACAAAACTAAAACCCTAAGCACCATGGCAAAAGAAATAGTGTTAGACATTGTAAAACTCGAAGCAGCTGCAAGTAAATTGAGAGCTATAGCTCATCCAATGAGAATTGCAATCATTGACTTGTTGAATGAAAAGAAGAAACTAAGTGTAACCGAGATCTATGAATATCTCAAGATAGAGCAGGCTGCAGCTTCTCATCACCTTAATATCCTGAAAAGCAAAGGTGTTCTTCTCTCAAAAAGAGAAGGTAAACAAATTCATTATTCTGTTAAGGCATCTTCTTTAACAGAGATCGTTCAGTGTATTGATAAATGCAACGGATAATTCAATTGTGAATTATTTCCATTGCCAAACTCAATAATTGAAAGATTTAATAAAGCTTAATGCTTGAACCCGGGAATGATCAATTGCCGGGTTCAGGTATTTGCCATTGCTCTTCCAGCGTCCAGTTGGTCCTGAGTTCTAATTCTACCGGATAGTACAATACCCTCTCAGGATACCTACCCGCCAAATATTTTCCGGTGTCCCAATAGCCGTTTCCATTCCTGTCATCAATAGCTTTTATTCTATATTTTCCGGGAGCAATATATCTAAAATTTATAGTTTTATCCTCTTTGATGGTCGCTTGTTCTATAAGCTTGTCCTTACTGTCCAATAGCTGAATAATGTATGGAGTTGACTGAGGGATGTCAATCGCAAGAGCTAGATTTGCGCTCTCTTCTTCCTTGGTGCCCATAAATGTAAGTGTAATACTATCATTTGAAAAGCCCATGATGCCAGTAAAAGTGCTGTCGGGTATGGTCAGTGAATAGGCTAATCCTTCTTTCCAGGGAAACTCGACTACCAGTTGTTTTTTTATTGAATCATTAAAGGCAAAACTTGCATTCGTAACAATTAAACTGTCATGCTTTAGTATCATCTTTTCCATTTGGTGTGAGAGCAATGGGTCAGCGAAAGTTACCCTCAATGGGGTTCCAGGTTTAAGCCTGCTCATTACAATATTCGAGGTTAGTGCCAAAGTAGGCTTTTTAACCATTTCATTCTTCTTAACCGTCTTCTCCCTCGGCTTTACTGACATTTCAATGGTATCGAGTACACTGCCTCTTTCTGATACTTCCAGCCTTATGCTGTCGGCCGTATATCCGGGCAACCACATGGTAATGGTATCGTTGAAGCGGTTTCTTAACAGTACAGGGGCATCCATATACCCTTCATCCAATTGCCTGAATTTTGGGTCTTTGGCAGGATATTTAAAGTGAAAGGCAAGTACATTTTCTCTTAGCAGGGGAACTCTAATCAGGCTTTGAATTGAATCGACTTCCTTAAAGTGTAATAACTGTATATATTTTCCTTTCTGTTCCAACACCTTAATAGAATCAGGAACCGGCATGGCAGTTTCCTGCCCGGATGCTAAATTAATAGTGTCAGTAATTACAATGGAATCGTTTCCAAAATTTGTAACCACCACATTCTCTTCAACTGCTGTTGTATCAGCTTTTGTATCAGTGCCTGAACCTACTTTCAAGGTGCCTGCTTTTTTAGTCTGCTCCCAGGGCGTAATAAGTGTGTCAATAAAGGAGATCTCCTCCGTTGGCATATCGTAAAGATAATTGGCATTGATATCTGTCAGTGCAAACATCTTATAGGGAAGATTTCTCAGGTTGGTGAGCTCAAATTCCCCCTGATCATTGGTTCTGGTAATATAATATGGAATCTGTTTGTAAGGTATGGAATCATAAATAGTATCATAGAGCATCACATAAGCTGCCTTTACGGGTGTCAGGTTGAAAGCGTTGATCAGCTTCCCGGCTATTATCATGGAATCAAGTACATTACCGGTCGAGAAGGTGAATTTATATCCCGGTATAGGGTTACTTTCCGTGATATCCACTATGGCATTCCCGAAGAATATATTGTAGGTAGTCTCACTTCGCCAGGGATCCTTGAATTCAGCCACAAGACTTTTACCCTTTGTTTTGAATGCAGGGGCCTCTTTCACCGGAGGAGATATGATGAGCTGCTGACTGATATCCTTGAGGCTCACATACTCACTGAAGTACAGAATGATCTCGTTGCCAGTGAAATTGGTTGATTGAGCAGGGGGTGAAGTCCTGGTAATCTCAGGAGGCGTTTCATCCTTTGGTCCTCCTGTTGGTGCAACCGGGTTGGCACACGAAGCAAGCAGAAGCAACAGAAACCCTGCGTATATGATGTATTTTGTATAAAACCTTCGGTAAAAATCCATTGACACTATTTTAAATGCAAAGATGCTAATTTTATAACTTCATTAGGATACAATAAATTGTTACGATTGTTTACTTTTATAGGACTTTATTGCTCCTTTAGTTGTTAATAGTACAAATCTGACCCAAATGAAATATTCAGTACTCTTATTTACAATTCTTTGTCTGAATGTATTTACTGCTATGTCGCAACATACCTCTTCAGCTGGAAAGCCGTCGGTGACTGTGGAGCAACATTTAGGGAATCAACACTTCTCAGTACCCGCCGTCGGTTATGATATGCCTGTATTGGAGCAATCCATGCTCAGGGCTATGCCAAAACCCGGTTCTGCTGCCGACTATTGCTCCTTCTCAAAAAGGCAAACAACCCTACTGCAGCCACAAAATAATAGGGAAGCTTCAGGCTATGATGTGAAGTATCTGAGAATGGAGCTTAACATAGATCCTGGAGTGCTTTATCTCTCAGGGTCCGTGAAAACGCAGTTTGAGGCAAAGCTCGATATTTCATCGCTGGAAATGGAACTGTCTACTGACTTTACCATAGATTCCATAATGTATCAGGGCAATGCATTAACCTATCAGCATGATAGTCCCTGGATATTGACTATCCAATTCCCTGCTGTTTTGCCGGCAGGTACCTTGAATGAAATTGAAATATACTATCGCGGCATACCCTCCACCGCGCAGGGCTTTGGTTCAGTGGGAATGAAACTGCATGCCGGAGTTCCGGCTTTATGGACATTGTCGGAGCCTTATGGTGCACGCGACTGGTGGCCCGGAAAGAATGATCTGACGGATAAAATTGATTCGGTTGATATTATCGTTCATTCTCCCGAGGCATACAGAACGGCCTCCAATGGATTACTGATGAGTGATATCGTGGACGACGGTACGCGTACCAACCATTGGAAGCATAAATACCCTATCGTACCTTACTTAATAGCCGTAGCCGTCACCAACTACTCCGTTTATACCGACACTGCCTGGTCCTTGGGCAAGATGGTGCCCGTAATCAATTATGTATATCCGGAAACCTTATTGGAATCCCAGCAGGATACAAAAGCTACTGTTCCATTGATCGACCTGTATAGTAATCTTTTTATGCAGTACCCTTTTGCAGAAGAGAAATATGGTCATGCAATGTTTGGCTGGGGTGGAGGGATGGAGCATCAGACCATGTCATTTATGGGAAGGCTTGATTTTGAGATAGTAGCTCATGAACTGGCTCACCAGTGGTTTGGTGATATGGTAACCACAAACTCCTGGCATGATATATGGCTTAATGAAGGGTTCGCTACTTATCTTTCCGGTCTTTCGTATGAACATCTGTTTGATGGTTATTACTGGCCAATCTGGAAACAGATTAATCTGGAAAAAGTAGTAAGCCAACCTGATGGATCAGTTTATGTGGCCGACACACTCAATATAAGCAGGATCTTTAGTTCCCGGCTGTCCTATAGCAAGGGTGCATTGGTACTGCATTCATTAAGGTGGGTTATAGGCGATGATGCTTTCTTTGAAGGTTGCTATAATTATCTGAATGATCCGGTTGCACAGTATGGCTTTGCATCTACCCAAATGCTCAGGGAGCACATGGAAGCTGTAAGTGGGATGAACCTGGAGGAGTTCTTTGCCGACTGGTATTATGGTGAAGGATATCCATCCTACGTATTGAACCTTACCTCGCAGGAAGATCAGTCATACCATGCTGTACTGTCGCAGAGTACTTCACACTCTTCGGTCGACTTTTTTGAGATGCCTGTGCCTGTGTTGCTTTCAGGTGCGGTCAAGGATACGCTGATTGTACTGGATCATCAGAGTAATAACCAGGTATTTGAGATCAATCCCGGCTTTACCGTTCAGTCAGTAACCATAGATCCCGATCAATGGCTCATTTCTGCCAACAATCAGGTGTTGCTTGATTCAGCCGAACCACTGAAGTACCCAACGATGAATATATATCCCAATCCGGCAACCGATCAAATCATAGTTAGTGTCCTCAACACGACCGGTGATCTGCTGATCTGTGATATCAACGGAAGGATCGTTCTTGATTTGAAGGACTATGGCAATTATCAGTGGATTGATATAAGCAGTCTGGAGAAGGGAGTTTATTTATTACGCTTTACCGGTAAGGATTTCAAGGCTGAGGCTCCCTTTATTAAATTATGAGCCTGCATTCCAAATTAAATCACATGTCACGATCCTAATCAATCGCCTCAAATTTATATCCCAGCTTGGTGAAATGTTCCAACATTCGAGGTAGGGCATAAAACATTCGTTCTGATGCCTTTATACTGTCGTGGAATACAATAATACTCCCATCTTTGGTATGTTTGATGGCATTTTCCAGCACATGTTCCTTCGTGAGTTGATGGTTGTAATCGCCGGTGAGGGCCGACCACATGATTATGCGGTACCTGGTTCTCAAATACTTTACCTGCGATCGGCTGATCCTGCCATAGGGCGGACGGAAGAGCCCGGTATCAATATATTCTGCGCATTTTTCTATATCACTGAAGTAAGTGGCATCATCCGTATTGATTCCTTTCAGGTGACTAAAGGTATGGATACCGGTAGCATGACCTTCTCTGAGTACCATCTCATAAACTCCGCGGTGCTTTCGCACATTATCGCCTACACAAAAGAAGGTTGCTTTGGCGTGGTATTGTCTGAGAATTTCAAGCACTGCAGGCGTGATTTCCGGAACAGGACCATCATCAAACGTAAGGTAGATTGTGGGAGATGCCTTACCTGCTATGTCAGTATTGTCAACAAGTGTACCTGCCTGTGGCGACTCCAAATGGATAGGTTTCTTAATCTGCCAGGTTAATCCACGTGGCAGGAATAAACGGACAATTTTTGGTACAACGGTAAAGTGCATACAGTTATAAAGTATTTACTGCCGGTAAAGTTTTAGAGCGACCGATTGTTAATAAGCACGCTGTTCCTCATGTTCTTGTCAGAAACCGGCTTCCTCGTATCGCTCAAACTGTTTGTCAAGTTCCAGTGTTGCTTTTTCTTTCAGACCACGATCATTATATTCAGTGGCCATACTTGTAATTCCATTGATAACCATGAGGCTTTGGCGGATGTCCTGTTCAATGGCCGTCAGTCTATGCTCAGGAAACCTGAAATAGTAATTCAGGTCGGCCGAATACAACTCCAGCAATTTGTTGAGTAGGGCAATTCCCTTGTCCTGTGCCCCGGCTGCAAGGTAGCTTTCAGCAATTTGCAACAGGTAATAATTATAGGCAAGTGACTCATGAGGTATGGTTGCAAGGCATTTATCGCAAACAGCTATCGCCTCTTTATTCTTGCCTTCTTTTACAAGCTGTTTAGCCAGTCGCCCGAACATAGTGCGAAGGTTATTCATTACCCGGGTGTTGGTCTCGTCCAGATACACGGAAGGATCTTCCATATTGCCGTATCTGTATACGTTCATCAGCTTATCGTACAACACTTCTGAATTGATATAACCTTCAAAGTTCTCTTCAATACTTTCCTTAACAGGTACCAGTCTTAGGGCAAAACCTTCATTCCGCAGGTAAGGATTGAGGCCAAGATATGACTCCGGACTTGCTGTAGATGAAAAATAAACCGGACGTTTCCAGTCGTTATGTGCAAGAATGTCGAGTAAAATAATCTGACTTTTTGTAATAGCCCTGTCCTTTATGGACCATTGAAGCATACTTAACAGACTGTCAGCCTCTTCCTTCCTGACGGTGCCATTATTGACAACCAGGGCTGAATCTACCGGCAAAGCAAACTCAGAAGCAGGTATAACATCCACCGGTCCCATGGTGCTTTCAAGTCTTAATGCTTCAGGTTGTTTGCGCATCACGTCAAACAACTCAGTCAGTGATATGGCGCCCTGTATTCTTTCATCCGGGGCAATGTAGATCACATCAAAGGTGCCGCTCTTGAACTGATCATACTCCAGGCTGATGGGCAGTGGATCAGAATCGTATACTTTACGTTTCATCTGCCCTATGTACCAGTCGCTGTTCAGCAGGCTGAGGTTCACAACCCGCACATCGGTGCGGATTCCTTCTACCTCCTGCACATACCAAAGCGGGAAGGTATCGTTGTCGGCCATGGTGAAGAGAATGGCATCCTTTTCACATGATTCCAGGTAATTACGGGCAATATCCCGGGCAGTATACCTGCCTGAACGGTCGTGATCATCCCAATTTTGTGCAGCCATGATTACAGGTGCCACCAGGCAAATGACCGTGGCAATGATGCCCGCCTGTTTTATTTTCAGGTATTTGTTAATCAGTGCAGCCAAACTCAAAACACCCAGCCCCAGCCATATTGAAAAAGCATAGAACGAAGCAGCATAGGCGTAATCCCTTTCACGCGGCTGCGGTGCATATTGGTTGAGGTAAACAACAATTGCCAGTCCGGTCATGATAAACAGAAGTGTTACCACCAAAGAGTCTTTCGGACGGTGGTTTATTTGAAAAATCAAACCTATCAAACCAAGCAAAAGGGGCAGCATGAAATATACATTGTACGCTTTACTGTGCATGCTTTCAGGCAGGTTGTCCTGTGGGCCGAGTCTCCATTCGTCCATAAACTTTATGCCGCTTATCCAGTTGCCGTTGAGGTCATCACCAAAGCTCTGCCGGTCATTCTGCCTTCCGGCAAAGTTCCACATGAAATACCTTACATACATGTGTTGTATCTGGTAATCATAGAAGAAGCGGAGGTTTTCACCAAAGGTAGGCTTCATGATTGTCTGCTTCTTGCCATCGGCCCCGGTTTTATTCACGGCAGTGCCTTTGATCTTACCCCATCGTTTATAAAAGTAACTGTGTGAGTTCTCCGACGAACTCCACATACGCGGGAAAATAGTCATGAACTCCTTATCGAATACAGCCTCATAATCCTTGCGCATATTTATTATCTCATATTTTCCGGTTCTGGAATCCTTATGATAAACAGGGTTCCCATCTTCGTAACCAACTACCGGAGCATTGTAATACGGGCCATAGAGCAGAGGCCAGTCGCCATATTGCTCCCTGTTGAGGTACGAGAGCAGACTTATGGCATTGGTGGGTTCATTCTCATTGATCGGCGTATTTGCTTCCGCACGAATCACCAGCATAAAGAAGCTGGAATAGCCAATGAGGATAAAAGTAAACGACAATGCAATGGTATTCCAAAGCACTTTGGCTTTAAGCCGTGTGTATCTCAATGCCCAGATCAGGAATGTAACGAGCAACAGGAAGTAGATAACGGTGCCTGTATTAAATGGCATTCCCAGACTGTTCACGAAAAACAGCTCAAACCAGCCTGCCAGCTTAACAATCCAGGGTATGATGAAATTCATCACCAGGGCCAGAACAACAATAGATATAATGAGAGCCAGTATGGTTCCTTTTATGGTAGGCTTGTACTTCTTATAATAGATCACCAGTGCGACAGCAGGAATGGTGAGGAGGTTTAACAGGTGTACGCCGATACTAAGCCCGATCATAAAAGCGATGAGGATGATCCATCGAATAGAATGATCACTGTTGGAATTACCGGTCAATGCTGATTTATTATTATCAGACTTCTGCTTGCCCGGTGAATTACTGTTCACTTCATTGTCTTGGTATCCAACCGTTTCACTTTCCCATTTCAGGATAGCCCAGAAAACGAAAGCAGTAAAAAAGGAGGACATGGCATAAACTTCTCCTTCAACGGCTGAGAACCAGAATGAATCAGAGAAGGTATAGGCCAGTGCACCAACCAATCCGCTGCCGATGATAGCAGGGGTAGGATTGGGAAATTTCTGAGGAAAGCTGTTAACGAGCTTTCCGGCCAAATGAGTAATGGTCCAGAAAAGAAACAGTATGGTAAAAGCGCTGCTCAGCGCCGACATGGTGTTTACCATTCTGGCCACCAGCATTTCATCGCCAAAGGCAAAAAGGCTGAAGAACCTACCCAGCATTTGGAACAGAGGTGCTCCCGGCGGATGCCCAACCTGTAACCCCGCAGCTGTGGCAATATATTCACCACAATCCCAGAAACTGGATGTTGGTTCAGAGGTAATAATATACACTATTGCGGCAATGGCGAAAACCAGCCATCCCGTCAGGTTGTTGATTTGTTTGTAATTCATATCTGATGAATTCCGGGTGCTTCTTACAGGGCGCGAAGTTAAATATTTTAAAGCTATGGTCCTGATTATTTTATGTGTTGAATACTTGTAAATAATACCCGTGTGCAGCATGAGCGTTTATTCACTATTTTTGCATATTCCAATTGTATACTGTAAATAAATCATAGAAAACATGAAAAAACTTGTATTGTTAAGGCATGGCGAAAGCACCTGGAACAAGGAAAATCGTTTTACCGGATGGACCGATGTGGATCTTTCTGAACGTGGAATCAATGAAGCTAAGGAAGCCGGTAAAGTATTGAAGGAAAATGATTTCCACTTTGATATTGCTTATACATCCTTCCTTAAACGAGCCATCAAAACCTTGAATATTGCATTGGAAGAGATGGACCAGATGTGGATTCCTGTCAAGAAAAGCTGGCGATTGAATGAGAAGCATTACGGCAATCTGCAGGGCTTGAATAAATCAGAAATGGCCGAAAAATATGGCGAAGAGCAAGTGCTTGTTTGGCGCCGCAGTTATGATGTTCCCCCGGTACCTCTGGCAGAGAATGATGAACGCAGTCCCCGTCTCGATCCCCGTTACAAGAATGAAAAGCCTGAACTGATACCGTTGACTGAATCACTCAAGGAAACTGTGGAGCGCATGATACCCTACTGGGAAAGTGACATACGCGAATCGCTCAAAAAATACGATGAAGTATTGGTTGCAGCACATGGCAACAGTTTGAGAGCCGTTATAAAGTATCTCAAAAATATCAGTGAGAAGGATATTGTTTCATTGAATCTCCCTACTGGAATACCTTATGTATTTGAATTTGACGATCAGTTGAATCTTAAAAAAGATTATTTCCTGGGTGATCCTGAAGTGATTAAAAAACTGATGGAAGAAGTTGCCAACCAAGGCAAGAGCAAAAAATAAGCTTCACGAGAGTAAGAAATCTGAATAAATAGCATTGCAAATAAGCATGAATAGAGATTGGGTCATATCTGATATCCACGGATGCCTTAACACGCTCAGGTCGCTGATAGAAACACTGGTAATACCAACCAGGCAGGATACCCTCTATTTTGTCGGTGATTATATTGACCGGGGGCCTGATTCAAAAGGTGTGATGGATTATGTGATGGATCTCCAGGCACAGGGCTTTTCAGTTGTTGCACTTAAAGGTAACCATGAAGACTTCATGGTAAAAGCCTTTGAGGAAGAGAAACAATTGAAAAGCTTCCTGTTCTTTAAACGTGCCAGCGTAACAAAACAGCTCTGGATGAAACACGGGGGACGTGAAGCCTTAAAAAGTTTCAAGGTTAACACTATCACTGAGATCCCTGAGGTATATATCGACTGGATCAACCAGCGCCCCCTTTATCATGAAATGGATCAATTCCTGATAGTGCATGCAGGCCTCAATTTCGAACTGGATAATCCGCTGGAGGACGAGCATGCCATGCTCTGGGTAAGAGATTACCATATTGAACCTGCTAAAATAAACCACCGGAAACTTATACACGGACATGTTCCCGTGAGCCTCGACTTTATTGACCTTACCATCAACTCAGGCAATTATTCGTTCATTGACATCGACAATGGATGCTACATGAACAACAAATCAGGTTACGGTAACCTCATAGCACTTGAACTCAATACCTTGGAGCTCAAAGTGCAGCCTAATGTAGATATGCAATAATTGCCCCGGTTAGAATACCCTGAAATAAAAGCCCTGCACCCCAAATTCGTTTTCACTCACTTTCCAGTAATGAAGTTTGCCTGACTGGATGGATGAAGAGCCTGACAAGCTAAAGCCAAGTGCCCTGATCACATCTGTTTCATTGGCCACCAACACAACGGTGAATGGAGTTTCCTCGGTAAGTCCGTCGCCTGAATTATAAATTGTTTCAATCAATCGGCCCATCCTGAACTCCAGTTTAGCTGCAGTAGAGTTGTCATTTAGCATCCTGCAGGCATAACTGGCAGGGTCAAGTGTTCGTATATCAAAAGGCATTTGCTTCAATATGCGCATGGCAAGCGACCTGATCTTTCCAAAATCGGCTTCACCCGACTGGTTTTTACTAAAAGCCAGGTATAGACTGTCCCTCAATGGAGAATCAGCCATAGGATTGTATCCTGCCTTATGGGCAGAGCCATAATAGAGCTTATGATAATCAGCCAGCGTGAGGGTGGTATCATTTTCGGCAAAGCGCTGCATCAACCGATCGTAGACAACGGTATTTTTGCCGCTGATCTCTTTCTTAAGTTTTTTATGATCAGGTATGGAAAATTTTACCTGCTGTGCATTGGCTGCCTGGAATACAAGCATCATTAAAAGAATAAGCGCTAATGTTCTTTTCATTTGATTTTATTTAACCCGGTTATGCATGATTATATTCCATTCATCGAAATCTTCGTATTGGCGGCTATTTTAAAGAACCGTTGCAGGCAGAGCATAGTCAGCTCAGCATCCTCCAGCGCATTGTGCGTATCGCCTTCACGCTCCATGGCAAAAAACGAGGAGATGGATTTAAGGCTCAATGATCTGGGAATGGTTAGTCCGTTGGCTTCCATCATTTTAAAAGTGAAGAAGGCAATGGTGTGCAAGTCAATCAGTTTGTTGCTGAAAGGCCATTCCATCTTCTCATCTTTATAGGCATATTTGAGGAAATTGATATCGTGTATCACGCTTTGTCCACAAATTATAATATCGCGTAAATCGCCACTCTGCCTTTTCAGCAACTTACGAATCCACAGCTCAAACTCCTCGAGTACCTCATAGATCATAGGGGCTTCCTGCAGATCCTGAAGAGATAGCCCATGCACTTTTGCGGCAGAAGCAGTGAATGCTTCTTCATTTTCAGGGTATACATTGGATAAGTAAGTGCCCAATGGTGACCAGTTGTCGTTAAGAAGCACGGCACCCAGCTGTATAATTTCATGATAACCGGGATCCGGACCCGACATTTCAAGGTCGGCAACGAGGTATGGCATAAGGAATAGATTTTCTGTTACTGCAAATATAGGGGATTCACTCCGTATCCACTTTCTTTTTTCTCTTTCCCTTCCTGATTTTTGATATGCCATCAACAAGCGCATCTATTACATTGCCGTGCTGTGCAATGATGTCCTCGGCCTCGTTGTAGTCCGACAAGTCCTCAAGAAAGGTTACCAGTGCCTGTCCTTTAGCCAGAGCAGTTTTCAGGCCCGACTGAAGTGCTCTGTCCCGCTTTTTCATCTCCGCCGATGTCATACTTTCCATTTCCTCCTCACCTATACCCTGAATGGCAGTCTTGAGCATAGCAGCAGTCTCACGCACATAATGCTCCAGGGCGAAATCACACAGTTTGAGTGCCCTGTTAATGTCAGCATCCGTTTCTTCAAGATATAACAGGAAGCTCTCGGTAGCCAGCGAAGATTCATTGGAAACCCATGCAGTGAGGGCGGTTTTCAGATAATAGTTGTTTCTGCTCTTCTCCAGTTCCTTCAAAAGCACCGTTTCAGGTGTTTCGTTCATGGCAAATTTCAGCACTATAGGATCCGTCTTTATGGCCCGTGCGGTCATTGGGGTTCGCAAAAGCAATCCTTTGAAACTGGTGCATCTGCTGAATGCCACATAAACCTGTCCGTGTGCGAAAGCTTCTCCCACATCTGCAATTACCTTATCGAAGGTTAATCCCTGACTCTTGTGCACGGTAATGGCCCAGGCCAGCTTTACCGGGAACTGCGTAAAGGTGCCAATAGGTTCTTCCACCACTTTCTTCTTCGAAGCATCCCAGTTGTACCTGATATTATCCCAGATTTCGGGAATCACCTCCACGGTAGTATCATCAGGAAACCTGACCTTGATCCTGTCATCAGTAAGCTCGGCCACATGACCGATCTTGCCGTTAAAATAACGTTTGTTGCGGTCGTTGCGCAGCATCATCACCTGTGCGCTTACCTTTAGCTGAAGCAACTGGTCGGCAGGGTAACTATGCTCGGGGAAAGTCCCTGACACCTCGGCTTCATACGTCTGAACTTCCTCATCAATCTCATCCAGCCGTTTCTGGTTGGTATCAATCACCATCCGGTTATGCGATGCCAGAATAATATAATCATCGGCACTTTCAGGTTCAAAGCCATGCAGATATCGGCTATTAAGAATGCGCAGATCGTCGGGATGCAGTTTATTCAGCCTTATCCTGTTCAGCAATTCAATGAAAGTATCGTCCTTTTGGCGGTATATTTTCTTAAGCTCAATATATACCGGTTTTACCGCCTTCAGCGCCTGTGAGCTGAAGAAGTAGGGACTTTCATAAAAGCGCGACAACACCGACCAGTCATCCTGATTGGCAATTGGAGGTAACTGGAAAGTATCACCAATCAATATTACCTGTACACCCCCGAAAGGGGTGAAGTGCCTTTTACGGATGAAACGCAGCAGCTGGTCGATCACATCCAGCAAATCGCATCTAACCATGGAAATCTCATCAATGACAAGCAGTTCCAGATGGCGAATGAGATCCAGTTTCTCGCGCTGATAGCGAAAATGGTCAGTAATCATAGTCTGATCGGGATCATTCTGAGGATTATGAAACCTTAATCGCTTATCGCCGGGCACATATACGCTGGGTTTAATATTAAAAAAAGAGTGAATGGTTTGACCACCGGCATTCACGGCAGCAACGCCCGTTGGAGCAAGCACAACCATCTTTTTGTCGCACACCGAGCGCAGGTGTTTCAGGAAGGTAGTCTTACCGGTGCCGGCCTTACCGGTAAGGTAGACGAGGCGTTGGGTATTCAGGACAAAATCAACGGCGAAGTTGAATTCAGCATTGTCCTTATCCAATAAAGGAAGATCCGCAATAAAGCTCATTTGGCCACTCCTGTTAAGAAGGCTAAATTAGATAAAATCTACGCCTAATCAGGTACGATTATTCCCATTTTGATAATTAGTGAGTGAATTGAAGAGATGAATATCTAGTTTTCGAGAATACGCTAACTAAGCGATAATTTGGCACAAAATATTGGCATAAAAATGATCAAAATGCGAACCTAATGCGACCAGTATGCGACCAGTATGCGCAGACTCGAAAACCAGAAATAAGGTAGTTTATAAGATGATTCCAATTTTTTTGATTCAGGGTTATTTACAGCAATGATCTAGAAGAGTTTCTATTACAATAAAACGGACAACTCTCAAGTTGTCCTTACATTTTTTTTGTTTTTTGCAACAAATCTCTTGACATACGAAAAATCATCCCTATATTTGAAAATATATTTCACCAGCAATGCGTGAATTCGGGGGATACTTTAAATCGTTACGCAGGTAATGATATTATTGAGTTTCAGCTATTTAATAATCCGTAAAGATCAACGGAATGAAACATTTTGCCTCTCCCTTCAGGTTGCTTATCCTTTTTGTTTTTGTAGTAAATTCTTATTCCGCCAGGTCACAGCAGCTTGACAATATCAGGAATGAGAAACCGGTAACTTTTCATGGATCCATGGGGGCTAACTTCATCGGGTATAATTCATCAGGAATGGAGGATCGGATGAATCCCTTTATGATGGTTTTTACCGGGAATGCCACGCTGTCAGTATATGGTATCAACATGCCCTTCTCTTTTCGCTTCAGCGATAAGAAGGCTGCCTATACACAGCCATTTAACCAGTTTGGTTTAAGCCCCTCCTACAAATGGCTTACGGTGCATGGTGGTTACCGTAATGTCAGGTTCTCTGATTTCACACTGGCAGGGCATACTTTCCTTGGTGGTGGCATTGAGCTTAATCCCGGTAAATTCAGGTTTGGTGCAATCTATGGCCAATTCAAGCGAAGTACCGGCTTATATGAGAATGAAAATGATACCGTTCAGTCGTTCACACGGAAAGGCTATGCCATTAAATTAGGCGTTGGGAGCAAGAAGAATTATGTTGACTGGATTGTGCTTAACATCCGTGATGATAGTCTTTCTCTTATTCCAAAGGCAGGAGCGCCTTACGTAGCACCCGAGCAGAATATAGTTTCAGGGTTTAACAGCCTCTTTACGCTGTCGAAAAGCCTGACTTTTGAAGCCGAAATAGCGGCATCACTCTATACTACCGATGCTTCGATACCTGCCTTTGGTGATACGGAAAATGAGCCTACGCTGGATAAACTCAACAAGCTTATCACTATTAATGAATCATCTGAGCTTACCACGGCTGCGCGGACTTCCCTTAACTATAAGTCCAAAAAGTTTAATCTGAGGGCCGAATATCGGCGCATTGATCCTAAGTTTAAGTCGATGGGTGCTTACTATTTCAATGACGATATGGAGAATTTCACCTTGGCACCTTCCTTCCCCTTGTTTAAAAGGAAGTTATATGTGAGGGGAAGTATAGGATTGCAGCATGACAACCTGCGAAATACCAAAAAGGCGACTACCACCCGTACTATCTCATCGGCTAACCTGTCATTTAATCCTGCCCCTGTATTTGGCATCGACCTGAATTACAGTAATTACAGCAACAATCAGAAGGCTGGCAGGTTGCCGCTCATTGATACGCTTAAGCTATATCAGACAACCAGCAATCTGAGCGTTACACCCCGGCTGATGTTTACAGGCACTAAAATGAATCACATGGTGCTGTTTATGTTCAACAGGAGCGGACTGAATGATAAAAATGCGGCTACTGCCGATTACTCTGAATTAACAGCTACCATCATGAATCTTAACTATAACCTTGGCTTCAATGAGCAAATGCTGGGGTTCGATCTGGGGTTGAATCATACACTGCTCGACAATTTTGCAGGACAGAATAAGATATCGGGCTTTACGGTGGGAGTGTCCAAGGGATGGTTAAAAGGAGCCGTGAATGCCGGCTTCAGCAATTCCATCATGAGAACAGACTATAACAGCGAAAAGGGCTGGTTATACAATCATCAGGTGAATGGCTCATACCGAATCAACCAACACCACAATCTACGACTAAGCCTCTACCTCACCAGGCAAGAATATCCTGAAGGTTCAGTAAGTACAGGTTTTAACGAATTTAAAGGAGATTTGAATTATGCATACACATTCTGAAAATACCCTCCCTTCAATAAAAAGAAACATCCGGCCACATTACGGCATGTGTTTGTGGTTCATGATTTCCGTGCTGCTTTTTGCTACAGCTGAAGTCAGCGGACAGAATTATCCTATCCAGGTGAATATTGCGGTGAGTCCGCCCTATACCACCAAGATCAGTGATTACACATCACAGCCCGGCAAGATCCTGGCAACTATCCGGAACATATCACCAACAGGTGCTACTGCGCGTATTTACCTTACCGGGTCTATAACCGGCGAAGGGGGCATAAGCGTAACTACTGAACAGGGATATAAGCCGGGCCAGCCGCTGGTAATAGCACCGGGTGCATCTGTGATGCTTAACGTGAATAACCTGGGAGATGTTTTTGATGAAGATCACCTTTTATTTGAAGGTATCAATGAAAATGATGTAATCATGGGCAATGGGCTGCCTGAGGACTATTATACCATCTGTCTGCGGGCATGGGATTTTGTCACCGATCAGCCACTATCAGATGAAGAGCCCATGGGTTGCAGCGCTCCTTTCAATGTTTCAGATATAGAACCGCCCGTTATTACACAGCCGATTTGCGGAGAGCGCATAAATCCGATTACCCCTCAAAGTGTGATTCTATCATGGACTCACCCTGCAGGTGCACCGGCAATGACACGCTATAAAATAACCATGGTTGAAGTAATGCCGGGTGACCATAGTCCGGAAGATGCCATGAATTCAGCCCTCAGGCCTCCCTTCTTTCAGCAGGAGGTGACCGGAAATGCTTTCATATTTGGTCCGGCACAACCGTTAATGGTGGAGGGTAAAACCTATGCATTCAGGATAACTGCCAGAGATCCGGCAAATAAGGTGAGATTCAGGAACAATGGCGCCAGTGAAGTGTGCAGTTTTACCTGGAAGAAGGAAGGTTTTGAGCTTGACGGTGATGATTTTGTTCGCACCAAGCCTACCCCGGTTGTTATCAACGGGATTAAATTTGAGCCACCGCCATTTGTGACCGCTACCACCGTAAAAGGAAAACTGCAGTATAAATACTATGATCCGGGCGAAAATAAGGCCTATGACATGGCTGGTACTACCATCAGGTTGGTTATAGGGCAAGCTGTTTGTCTTCGTCAGTCTTCATTATCTATGAGTAACATAGTAAATCTGAGACTCCCGCCTGTTATAGGTGAACCTGATATTTTCTATGGCACAACGCTGGCTACCACTAAAACGGATGCTAACGGAAATTTCTCTTTCCAGTATTATGATGAAATGGAATATAAACAATTAAAGTTGGGGCACTCGGAAAACGAGGATGGTGTTTATAGAGTAGCATTACTTGTGATAGAAGCGCCGCAGAAGAACTTTTATTACAATCCTGAAATATATATAGTGCCTGAAAAGGGGATGGTGAATGATCTTGGAACAGTCACTTCCAAGGTAAGGAGTTATGAACTGGATGTGACTGTCAAACCTCAACAGTCAATTATCCAGTATCTTAATCTGGCTGTTGGTCAGGATAAACTGAGCAGTATTAATGTATATCTGTGTCGTAAAGTTGAATTCTCCTATCAGGTTTACCCGATGGATGATGGAAAGTTAAAGGGGAGCCAGCATAATGTTGACGTTGAAACGCAGGCTAAATTCAAACACCTCGGCTTAAAAGTAGTGGCTTCAGGTGTTACGGGTCCTGATGGAGTACTCAAATTCCAACGGGTAGTGTGGCATCATGATCCTGCATTTCAATATTATATAATGGCAGAGAGTGATCCGGAGAGCGATCAGTACTTCACTTTTGGAGCACCGATACCATTTAATCCACCGGCAACGGTACCTATGACTATGGGTACTCTGGACCCTTCTTCGGCATATTATACCTACTATTATAGCTATAATACCCAGAAAATGGATGTATTCGGTTCGCCGCAGTTCCCCAGAATTGCAGGAAAGGTATCGTCCATCGAAGATCTTAAACCTCTGCCTGGAGTTAAAGTGGATATGAATGAAGATTACAATTTCGGGTATACCGACCATGTAAAGGCAATCTATCCATACTTTAAAGCACAAGAAAATGCCGGATTACTGAACTGCATCTCCACAAAATGCCTGAACTTCTATAACGGTGAATTTATGATCACTTCATCCGATGGGTCGTTTGCCTTTAATGACCTTACCATGCTTTATAGTCATACAACCAAGCAAGTTATAGGCCCTTATAGAAAATTGCTTTGGCAGCTTGACGGATATAAATCCGGACAGGAAGATGTTGGTACACTAGCCTTCGGGAAACAGAAAATCATGAATAACATCACCATGCAGAAAGGTTCTGTACTGAAAGGCCGGGTTACCGATGCCGAATCGGGCGACCGGGTTATAGCATGGGTACGACAACCGGGTGGCAAAAGCTATAAATGCGACAGATTAACCGGTGCCTATGAATTGCCTGTTCTTCTGCTTGAAGGACAAACACAGCAACTGATCGTTGAAAAACAAGGATATATAACAGATACTTTAGACTTTATCGCCAATAAGGCTATCAATCATCTGGATGTAAAACTTTATACCGTTAAAAGACGTCTCAAAGTAATAGTGCATGTAAAAGGATCGCCCTTGGAACCTATACCAAACTGCTGGGTTCATATTCTTAATGTTACTACTAATCAGAATGGATACAACTACCCCATTGGAGATTTCACTGACCAGGATGGACTGGTTACCATGAACTTTACCAATGGTGGTGACAATGATAATCTCGAGTATAAGGTAAGGATAGGAATGCATAGAAATACCGATCGAAATTTTGAAACACAGTATTTCACCCTCAAAATCCCTGTGAGTAAAGATCCTACGATTATAAATTGTTACCTCGCACCGGCAGCTTGTATAAGAGGAACTGTTTACGCCGGACAGTCGACCACATCACCGGTTCCGCTTTCCACTATTAGATATTACGGATTTAAGGATACCCTAACGGCTGGAGCCGGTGCCAATGGTTATTATTACCTGAATAATTTTCCGGTTAGAAGAGGCTATCAGAAGGTAGCAGCCCTGAAATCGCAGTCCAACTATATTGGTGATGAAAAATCCATACTCATAAACAAAGCATCCAATGAATGCGTGACAGTTGATTTCAACCTCACGGTATATGACGATATGGATATTACATACCTGATGGGATTCCCGATGGAAGTGTCAAAACTGACGGCTGATGATGGGGGAGGAGTCAGGATAAGCGGCAACATAACCGGGCTTCCGGCCAATGAACAATTTAGCACTGACCCGGGTAAGGCAATTCCATTCAGCAATGTCTTTATCAAGGCAGGTGCCATGAAAAACACCAAGGGAGTACCTATTGCCGAACCGGTGACGCTGCCGGTAAAAACAGATAAAAACACACTGGAGAATGTGCTGGTGCTGAATTCATTTACCGGCAGGATGTATTCTGCAGAAGGCATTTCACTCGACCGTCAGCAACCGGGGTCCTCCTTTGGTACCATCAAATCCAATATCGTCATCCCGTCTACTGAATTCAATATCAACAATGTTACCTTGCCTGAATTCTGGCTTGCCGGGAAAACGGGGACAGGTACCGGTAAAATGCTGATGCCTGTTTTTGCAGCCGATCCTGCACTTAAAAAACCGGTTACCCTGCCTGCCACCGGATTCTGGGTTTGCAATGACAAGGGAGAGGCATTGATCTATACTTTTCCAAAGTTCCCCAACGCAGCCGCGGCTGATCCATTGAAATCATTTCTGGTGAAGGATAAATTAATACTCAATACCACCTTGCATACTAACTGCACCAATGTATCGCCGGCTGACCTGAGCATCAAGTTAGGGAATGTGGAGATTACAAAGACTAACATGACACCCAAACCCACCGGGCCGATTAAAATGAACATGGGCTCATGGAAGCTGGAAAGTACTGACTATACCATTGGTACCAATGGTATTTCACTCAATAAAGCCCTGATTAAAGCACAACTGGATATATCTGTGCAGAATCTTGAAATTACCTATGGTACGGTAAATGCCGATAAAACAGTAGCTGATTTTGGTAGTATCAAGATCCTTGGCACCATACCGGTTAATGTTACGGCTACAAATAAAGGACTGTCATACATCAATACCGGTGGCGGTGTGTACATGTGGCAACTGTATGCTACCAATACAGATGGATCCAAAGCAGGGTACATAAGCGGATTGCCCGGTTTGGAAGGACAGGACCTGCCAGTTGCACTGATAAAAATGCTGAGCAATGGTACCCCTCCCACCTTCGCACCTACCGGCGATGTGCTGAAGATGTATAACCTGGTTGACTTCTATCCGACTGAAGGTACTTCAATCAACATTTACGATAATGCTACACCACCATGGTTTAAAGTACAAGGGATCTATAAACCCCACTTGCCTTATATAGAAGAGTTTAACGGGAATATTGCCTGGGTAAAACAGGGAACGGTGCTGGATTTCAGAGTAGACAATCCCAATAAGATCAACTTCACCCATAACAACATGGTTTTCGAGTGGGATATCAACACCATTGATATTCAAACTGACCTGTTCACAGCAAAAGGCACTGCCACGGAAGCCGGGAAACTGGGGCCCGTTGATATAGTGCTGATGCATAAGGCAGCCACTTCAGAAATCGATATTCCTGCAAATGCCAAAATCTTCATTACACAGGATAAATCAAAATACTTCAATCAATTGGTGGGAGGAATGGAGGTAAACAGGCCCGCCCATCAGTGGGGTAAATTCTGGTTTGAAGGTGTTATGGTTGGAATGAATGCAATAAGCAATAATCCCCAGAACAGCCGGTTGAAATTCATCTGTGAAGGAGATATCAAGGCAGAAGGGCAGAGCATTAATGTAAGTAAACTTGATGCTTTCCCCGGTATGAAACTCACTTACGATATTGCCAATTCGAGGCTGAATGGATCTGTAAATATCGACAAGGACCTGATGGGAATGCATGCCAACGGAACAGCCAATTGCACGTTTGATCCTGCCGGATGGTACCTTAATATTGGAGGAGAACTTACTATTCCAGGCATTGGTGGATGCGGCCTCTTTGGCCTTTTTGGTGATTATTCAGCCGTTCCGCCGACTATAGGAAATACCTTCGGAGCACTGAAATGCATTCCACCTGAATTCCAGAACAAGGTTTCAGGATTCCTGCTGCAGGGCACTCTCACAAAACAGCTGATACCTTCCATTGAATGGGGAGTTACGTTGCCTATAATAGATGAATTCGTTGGTGTACAAATCAATGCTGATGTGTCGATGAATGCCCGTACGTGGATGAGTTTTGACCCTGCAGTAAATACGTATGGCATCTCCTTGCTGGCTGAAGGTAATATTGGTGGAGGCATCAGTGCAGGATTGTATAAAATCTCAGCTAATGCCAACGCACAATTGGGTATTGCCGGAGTATATTATTCCAATGGTGATTATACCGTGCTGGGTTGTGGTAGTGTTAAGGCCGGCGTTTCAGCAGAAGTGCTTACCCCGGTTGGCTGGGAAGGTGTTAGCCTGACTTCGCCTGATTTAGGTCTGAAGATGAAAATTGGCAATACGGGCACTGACTTCAGTTTGATGCTTGGTAGCTGCGGTGATAACCTTTGTCCATGATCTGCAATTTGAGAATTAACCAACCAATAATTATGAGAACGTTAAGCAACAATATAAAAGTCCTGATCAGTATTATCCTGGTTTTTAATACCACCGGCTTCCTTTGTGAAACAAGCTTTGGTCAGTCGAAATCACCGGTTGCCTTTGATGAGGTGAAATTTCTGGAGAGTGAATACAACCGGCAAATGACCTACATCAAGTGGTATTCAAAAGGGAGAAATCCGGCACCTTTATTCCTCTCCCTCCGGTATGAAAATGAGAAGCCTGTGCAGGTGAAGGGTATTCAGATGATCTATCAGAAGCATGACACCACCTTTTATGTGATGCAGGATACTTTGGCCCCTGTATTGAAGGACCAGGAAATGCTGCAATATTTCATGACACCGCATGATACTGCCGGCAAGGCAGGTACATCGTCAGCGATTGTGCTGGTCTCAAAGGGAGGCAGCAGGTGGTTTACCAAGACTGCTGCCAACAAGCTGGAGAAAGAAAAGGGTATTAAGGTAGGCTGGAGATTCAGCAATACTTCTGTAGTTAAATTCTTTGAAATATACCGAAGCATCGACTTTACCAAGGATTACAAGTTGGTAACAGCTCTATCACCAAATGATACGGTATACCATGATTATGGAATACAACCCGATCGTGTATACTACTACCGCATACATGCCGTACCGGTTGATGGCAACCAGGCAGTGGAAAGCAATGTAATATTCAGCGCTGGATTCAATCCGCAGCCACCACTGCCTCCTTACATTAAGTCGGCCAGAGGTGTTAAAAACGGGGCAGTACTCTATATTCAAGTTACGGATGCCGAAGCAGGCGGAGTAAGGGTATACCGTGATGATGGGAAAGTGCCTGAGCTAAAGTTGGTATCTGATCTGCTGAGGGTTCCTGATTCTCTGGTGGTTGTGTTCTATGACACCGCTTCCTACTTGTCGGGGCGCAAAACCTATACGTATGCTGCAAAAACGGAGAGTACCAGTTTTATAGAGAGCTCGCTGTCAAATAAAGTATATGTCAGGCCGATTATTGCCCATGCACCCGATGCTCCTGCTGAATTGTCAGCTTATGAGGAAGATGGGGTGGTTCAGCTCTTTTGGGATAATATGGAAGTCCGTGATTTGGGTATTGCAGGTTACAGGGTCAGCAGAAAAGAAGAATCTCCGGTGAAAGGTAAAGTTACTCAGTTCATTGACTTTACACCTGTCAATACGTTCTGGAAACTGAACCATTACACCGATACCACTGCCTCGCCGGGCAGAACCTACACGTACCAGGTAACGGCTGTGGATATTGACGGGAATATAAGCAAGACAGGCACACTAGCCACGGTTTCACTGCAGGCCAATTACCCTATTGCACCTTTTGCGGTAACCGGATACAGAACAGATGAAGGAATTAACCTCACCTGGAGTCAGACCCTGTATACGGATATAACTGCCGTAAATCTGTATCGTTATCAAAGAGGCAGTAAGGCTGTGCTTGTTGCAAAATTACCGGCAGATGCCACTGAATATCTGGATAAGGACACCAAGGCAGGTTCCCTCTACTTCTATTACCTCACCACAACCAACAAGGCGGGAATAGAGTCGAAGCCCTCAGAAGAGGCGGGAATAAGATAAGAGGTTGTCTCTTATGAAACAACCTCTTTTGTTATAATCGTTTGCCGGAATGAATGACGAATCACCCACTGGTATTTATTTACAGAATATTTTTAGAATCCTGAAGCCCTTTTCTCCCTGTAAAAGGAAGGTTGTGAATTTCGGTTTGACCGTTGCTGGTTTGATTTCCTGCCCGAATATGGTTTACCCCAGGAAGAGTTACCCTTTTCTTTGGAAGATGACATATCAGCAGGTGCAGCGGTAAAGCCGAACATACTTTTTACTTCAATATCCATTGGAAGGAGTTTATTGATGTCCTTGAGACTACCGCGTTCCTCTGAAGCACAGAAGGAGATGGCGATACCTGATTCACCGGCACGGGCTGTACGACCGATACGGTGAACGTAAGTCTCAGGAACTTCAGGCAATTCATAGTTGATTACGTGGGATATTTTCTCCACATCAATTCCGCGGGCAGCGATATCCGTTGCTACGAGCACCTTGATGGTCCTTGCCTTAAAGCCGTTTAAAGCTTTCTGGCGGTTCATCTGCGACTTGTTACCGTGGATAGCAGCGGCAGAGATTCCTTGTTTGATCAGATCTTTGGTTACCTTATCAGCGCCATGTTTGGTGCGGGTAAAGACCAGGGCGGTTTCCACCTCCTGAGTATCAAAGATCTCCTGGAGCATAGCGCGCTTATCGGCTTTCTCCACATAATATACAATTTGCTTAACACTCTCAGCCGGAGCGGAGTGCGGTGCAACATTCACCTTTACCGGATTATTCAACAGACTGTCGGCCAATGCCCTTATCTCGGCAGGTACGGTAGCGGTAAAGAAACCGGTTTGACGACGAACAGGCAGTTTGGCAATAATACGCTTGATATCAGGTAAAAAGCCCATGTCAAGCATGTGGTCAGCTTCATCCAGAATAAAATATTCAATGTTGTTAAGCTTAATGAATCCCTGATTAATCAGGTCGAGTAACCTGCCGGGAGTAGCAATGAGGATGTCGATACCCTTGCGCAGGGTTTCTGTTTGAGGATTTTGTGAAACGCCACCGTAAATTACCATGTGTTTCAGTTTAAGACCTCTGCCGTATTCAGTAAAATTGTCACTTATCTGCTGTGCCAATTCACGGGTAGGTGCCATAATAAGGGCACGAATGGGAGTTCCTTTGGGACTTGTTTGTCCGGTATATAAATTTTGAAGAATCGGAATAGCGAAAGCAGCGGTTTTGCCGGTGCCAGTTTGAGCGGTACCGAAAACATCGGTGCCATTAAGCATATGCGGTATAACTTTCTCCTGGATTGGTGTGGGTTCAACATAACCCTTGGTAACAAGCGCCTGTAAAATAGGCGCGATAATGTTTAATTTTTCAAATGTCATTTATTGTTTTTTAGTCTTATAGGCAACAGTCAACCACCCGTTATTATTCGGTTTTCCAGTTGTTAAGTTCTTAAGATAAAGGAATTAACTTCGGTTTGGTGGGAGATAAAATTTAATAACCTGATAGTCAGCTATAATTAATGAGCTGCAAAGATAGTGAATTTATTAATGCAGTGGAAATAATTAAATAGAGGACATTATGGTAAATGGGTTTAAGCAAAGGAGAGAGATGTGAAACGATGCCACTGACGTTGATTAGAATGTTGGCATTTGCAACGTTGGCTAAACCTTTTGAGGTCTTTATGAAGCTGTCTTATTTATTGAACTTACTTCCTTAAAATCTTCTCCATAGCTTTTCCTTTGGCAAGTTCATCAACCAGTTTATCCAGATAGCGAATTTTTTGCATTAGTTCGTCTTCGATATCTTCCACGCGATAACCACAAATGACGCCTGTAATTCTCGAAACATTAGGATTGATGAGTGGTGCTTGAGAGAAAAAGGTTTCAAAGTCAACATTACCGTCGATTTGCTGTTGCAGCGACTGTTCATCATATCCGGTCAGCCAAAAAATGATCTCGTCAACTTCAGCCTTTGTACGCCCTTTTTTCTCGGCTTTTTGGATATAGTAAGGATATATGCTTGCAAAAGAGGTTTTAAATATTCTGGTATTATCCATGATGCTGGTTTTAATATTCACGGTCCGAAAAGGTATAAGGTGCCACCCGATTGCGAATTTTCTGAATGATCAAATATAGCAATTGTAGCTATTTCTTAGCAAACTTTATCAACTCGGAATTAAACTTGTCGGTTTCCTCCAAAAACATACTATGACCGCTTTTTTCAAAGGCAATGAGGCTCGAATTTGAAATACCCTGCTTCATTTGTTCAGCTAAATCAAAGGAACAGATTTTATCTTTTTTGCCATGCATAATGAGTGTTGGGATTTTAATTTTCTCTATATCCGGCCTAAGGTCGGTATCGCGCAAAGCAATTAAACACTGCGATGTTGCATAGGAGGAAGCACTTATATTTATCCCATACAACCAATCGGCTATTCCTTTACTTAAAGAGGTTTCGGTAGCTGAGAAAATCTTGGCAAAATTGGCTAATAACTGTGGCCTATCCTTATTGTTCAGATCAATTAATTCATCAACTGCACTCTTGGGTAAGTTGAATTTGAAATCGTTACGTTGAGTCCATATCGGGGCTGCGGCGCCGCATAAAACAAGCTTAGAAACGTGAGCACCATTATACTTAGAAATATAACGAATTGCAATGGCACCACCCATTGAAAAGCCAAGCAAAACGGCATCGTTTATTTCCAAAATATCCAAAACCCGCTTAATATCCAATGCATGTACATCGTAATCATACTTTCCGAAAGGTTTGTCAGATTTGCCGAAGCCTCTCAACGTAATACCAATTACGCGAAATTTGTTGTTTATCAACTCATTGTATTGGTATTCAAACATCTCATCATTTAATGGCCACCCATGTATCAGAACAATTGGCCTGCCTTCGCCACCATCAGTAACATGAAGGTTAATATTGGGCTCAACTCTGAAATATTCGGACCTGCTATCACTTGTATTCATTTTTTCTAATTTTAATTAATAACGAAATATTCCAGCCACTCCTGTTTCAGAAGGCATTTTATTGGTTGGTAAGACCATCACATGCCCTCCCATTTTTATTACCAGCTCTCCCAAATCATCAAGCAGGTCATCCACTTTCGGATTTGTCAGGTCTTTTTTCTGTGTATTTCCTGTTACCAGATTTGTAATCCTAACCGGAATTATCCTGTCGGCTTCAACAATAAGCGTATCTACCCGTCCTTCGACAGCCGCTACAGCTACTTCCTTGTAATTGTCGCTGCCTTTGCCATTTGCTCTTGATTGCTCAAACTTTGAAACCAGCAGGTCAAGATTATGGTTGTATTCGGGTTCCATTATTTCCCAAGCCATTTCTGCCAGCTTTTCAAGTGAAACAGATGAAGGGTTTATAGAAATTCCTTTGGATAGCAATAAAGGATTCTTATTAACTTGTTGAAAAAGATTATGGTGTTCGGGCAAGGCTGCAAGTATAAGTGGCCAACCTAATGGTTTAGAATATTGTTCGTAAATTGTCTTGCCAACATTACGAAAATATCGTTCATTGTCCTTTTCAGTTTCCATTTTTTTAACGTACGATGCGATTTTTGTATTTTTCTCAGATAAATCCTCATCAAGCGCTTCAATTATGGTTTTTGGAGTATCTGCAGTGAGGTCAACCTCATTTAGAGAGTGATTGGTGCCTTCAAAAAGTCGGACATCACTAAGAGTTAATCCCAGAACATGAAAATGGTCAAGTGATTGTAAATATTGCCGGAGTGGTTTGGTATGGAAACTGTCGGCCACCATTGCCAAGTCTTCCACTGATTTATGTAATCCGACAACTTTGAATAGTCCTTCTGCACTAAAAACAGCCAATCCGTCTAATGCGTGATCCCAGATTGTATTATCATTTGCAAGGGCTCTAATAGGCTCAAGATATTTTTGCACCTCAGCGGCTGAATATTTCTGCATCAGCGATTCCTCCATTTGATTAACAAGGTTTTTATAAAGGATGATATCTTGAAGATTCTCAGGATGCCTTCGGTGGGTTTGCATATAGAGTGAAAGACAGGGCGACTGGTCTGCTGATAAAAGTTCCTGAATTAATTCTTGGGTTAGTAATTCCATTGTATATAATTTTTATTTAATGTTATAGTGTGGCAAGATGAGAATAGTTAGGCCGGAAAGCGTTATATAGTTTGAGGAATAAGTTATTTCATTCACATATTAGCTTGCCACGATCATTTTTGGCAACTTTTATTCCAGAATTTACGCTATATATTGGAATTCAATTCCAATATTTACGTTTAATTCTTATAATTAGGGAAGGGTGTTCCTTTTGTCCCCTATGTCGACTGACTGTTCGTTAGAGTCCCCTCGATGTCAGTTCCTGTGTCAGTGAAATTTGCTGACAATATGGCAATGGGGGGACTTGACGGGACATTTTAGGTTTTTTGGCACAATAGCACGGAAGTTGTAAAACTAGTTACAGTTTTTTGACATCTTGAAATTTAATGCGCTAAAGTGTTGTGAAACGCCAAAGGGGAAAGCATTGCATACTGTGAAAGGGGAAGAGAAATCACCTTTCATGTAAGGAGGAGGTATGCATTTCTTTATTTGATTGTGTAATCAGGCAAAGTTGGTCAGGATGACTTGGTCATCAATATATTATTAATAAATCAGGGGCAGATGAAGATCTGCCCCTGATTTATTAATAATCCTAAAAGGTTAATGTTAATGATGAACCCGTCTATTTGAAGTTCATCATCATGAAGTGCTTCATACTTTAGTGAATTTCAGTTTCTATCCATTTGCTCCTATCGGGAGGGGTCGGCGGAGTGATCTTCTTAACAGGATTGTCTTTTAGCTCCTGAAGCAGTTCCTGAACGGCTCTTTCAATGCAGGGGTCAATTCCTTTGGACATTTGATCAGGACGGTCGAGCACTTCGATATCAGGATAAACGCCGATACCTTCAATGATCCAGTGTTCGTTTTCATCAAAGATGCCGAATTGCGGGACTGAGATATATCCGCCATCTACGAGGCCGGCATTGCGTGATATGCCAATAAGTCCGCCCCATGTGCGTGTTCCAATAAGTTTGCCTAAGCCCAATTTTTTGAAATAGTAGGGGAAGGCATCACCACCGGAGGATGAATAACCGTTGATTAGCATGGCTTTCGGACCATCGTGTGCAATTCCCGGGGCAGCACCGGGCTGCAGTCCATTGCGATACCAGTAGCTGAGTGTTTTTCGATCGAGCAGGTCGGCCATCCGGTCGGGTATGAATCCTCCTCCGTTATAGCGGTCATCAATAATGAGCGCTTCCTTATCGTGGTAAGCATACATTCCCCTGAAGAGTTCGCGGTTACCTTCAACGGCGGTATTCGGCACATGGATATACCCAATACGGCCACCAGAAAGCTTATCAACCAAGGCTCTGCGTTCATTTACCCAGTCGAGGTACATGAGTTCATGTTCACTCTTTATGGGTTTGACAGTCTCGATCCTTGACCCGTTGGCTTCTGGCTTATTGTTAACTTCAAGCTCAATATTCTTATTGGCGGTGTTTTCAAGAAACTCATAAGGATTGTCCTTTAGGGTTAATTTGCGACCACCAATGCTAAGAATATAATCGCCTTCTTTTACATTGACACCTATATCATGGAGTGGTGACCTGCGACTGTTGTTCCAGTTTTCACTGTCGTAGATTTTGCCTATTTTGTAAAGACCGGCGGTTTGATCGGGAATAATTTCAGCTCCAAGGAGTCCGCCCTCAATACGTTTCACTTTAGTAAAGTCGCCCCAGTCAACATAGGAATGTCCGGTATTTGTTTCTGCGACAATTTCCGAAAGGATATAATCAAGATCGGCACGATGGGAAACAGAAGATAGCAGAGGACTGTATCTCTGTTTGATACCCGGCCAGTCAACACCGTGGAGGTTGCTTACATAGAAATAGTCCCTGAAGATGCGCCATGCATCCGTATAGATCTGATTCCACTCTTTGCGCGGATCGATCTTCATTTGTAGGTTGTCGAGGTTCAGTTTACCGGCACCGGCTTTCTGACCTTCCTTCACCTTGATTATTCCATAGTCACTGCCATTATTGTAGATAAGTGATTTACCATCAGCGCATACACTGTAGTTGCCTATCCGATCGAGTACTTCAACACATTTCTCCTCTTCCTGGTTATAGAACATCAATTTGCCGTTCGATACGTATAGTAGGCCGCCGTCAGCCGGTTGCAGTCCATAATAGGTGCCTGATTCCACCGGCAGTGCCATTATTCTTTGATTGATGTTATCAAAATCTATGATAACTTTAACCGCCGGTTTCTCTTTAGATTCAGAAGCTTCGTCATCTTTGCCATTTTTTGAATTCTTTTTGGATGCTTTATTCTTTTCTGAATCGGATGATTCTGTTTTAGTTGGTTCAGTTACCGGCTCGATATCAATTTTCTGTTTTACCAGGGCAGGTCCGTCGGTTTTCAGCGCCAATGCAAAAAGGCGGGTTGCTTTGGTATAGAGGTAATCAAATTCAAAGCTCGAGAATTCGAGGTTGAAGTCGCGGTTGGAAGCAAAGAAGATATAATTGCCATCACGTGAGAATACAGGATTCCCATCAGCGAAGGTGTTGTCAGTGAGCTGGTGGTTCTTTGCTGTTTCTATATTATACACCCAAATGGCCGAGTTGCCGTTGGTACCTTCTCTGGAGTAGGTGATCCATTTTGAATCGGGTGAGAAGTTATAATCACGTATTTCGTTCAGGGAGGCAGTATTAACCTCTGTTTGTTTTCCGGAGGTCGCGTCAAGCAGCCAGAGTTTCATGTTCCTGTCGGAATAGGTGAGGTACCTGCTGTCGGGTGACCAGATGGCAGGATTTATCCATGCTTTGGAGCCTTTAGTAAGTTGTTTGGCTTCTGCTCCTTTTTTGTTTTCGAGGAGGTAAAATTCATACTCGCCCGATGCGTCACTCACATACGCGATATATTTGCCATTGGGGGACCAGACGGAGTATTGCTCTCTGATTCCCTGTGTATTGGTAAGATTTTCAATTTCTCCATTTTCAGCAGGGACGGTAAAAATGTCACCCCGAGCATCAAAAATGGCCCGTTTGGCAGTAGGTGAAATATCAAACCCGCCGATATCATCCTTTACATTCTTGAAATAGGGAATGAGGTTGGGATTGTCGAAGTTGATGTTTACCACCAGTTTTTCACTAACTCCTGTATTGAGATTCAGCTTATAAAGAAATCCCCCGTTCTCATATACAAGCTGTCCGTTTTCGCCGGACGGCCACATAACGTCGAAATCCTTGTGGAATGTCATTTGTACCGACTGCTTTGTTGCAATATCATATTTGTAGATATTGAGCTTAAGGTCTTTGTCGGATGCATAATAGATATTGTTACCCGACCATGTAGGCCATTGGTCAGCACCGATGAAGCTGGTAATCTGTTCAGCGCTATGATTTTTAAGATCATAGATCCATAACTCTGTAGCCCTGCCTCCCTTGTATCGCTTCCAGGTGCGAAACTCCCGGTCGACCGGGGTAAAGCAGATTTTAGATCCATCGGGTGAGAGAGTGGCAAATCCGCCATTCACTATTTCAAGGGGTGTTTCCATACCACCATCAATACTTACTAGAAAGTACTTGCCATTACGTTCACCAAAGGAGGTACGGTTGCCGCGGAAGAGCACTTGCTTACTGTCGGGCGTCCAGTCGAGCACCGCATTATCCCAACCACCTCTGGGGGGCATAACCCCAACTGAGTTGTAGAAGGTAAGTTGCTTAGGTGTGCCGCCAACTGACGGGATTACGAAAATCTGTCGTGTACCTGAGTATTCACCTGAGAAGGCTATCCATTTTCCATCAGGGGAAATCTTTGGGAACAATTCCATCCCTTCATGAGAGGTAAGACGACGGGCATTTCCGCCGGTAGCATCTACCGTCCAGATGTCGCCTGCATAAACGAAGGCTATCAGGTTGTTATTGATGTCAGGGAAACGCAAAAGGCGTGCGTCGTCCAGTGCAAATGCCGATGATGCAAAGCCGGATAGCAGTGCAATCAGCATTAATCGATTGAGTAGCTTCATTTTATAAAATATTAATGTGGTTGAATTGATTTATGAAATGAGGGATCCAAATTACTGAAATATATTACATTTCAGACAGAGAAACTTTGAGTGCATCATCTATTTCAGTGTGCTGAAATACATAGCCTTCCTTTAACAATCGTTCAGGATAGGCTATTTGTCCGGACGTTAGAATTTCTGCTCCTTTACCATATAGTAGCTTTAGAGCGAATTCGGGAACAGTAAAAAATGCCGGTCTGTTCAAGGCTTTTGCAATGGCAACGGTCATTTCCGCATTGCTGATATAACCAGGTGAAGTGAAGTTGTAGACTCCCCCACGCTTGGCATCCATAATGAACACGAATGCCCGGATGAGATCATCAATATGGATCCATGATAACATCTGTTTGCCCGACCCTATATTACCTCCTACGCCCAGTTTGAAAGGAAGCATCATAGTGGGTAAGGCGCCCTGTTTTCCATCTAGCACAATGCCTATACGTACAATTGTAAGCAGGGTAGGGGATTCAACTTTACGTGCTGCATTTTCCCATTCTTTCACCACATGGGCCACGAATCCGGATGCAAATGAGTTGGTTGATTCTGTATTTACTCCGGTTTCGGAGTAGATTCCGACAGCAGATGCTGATATTATATGTTTGGGTTTCTGATTCGCAAGTTTAATTGCATTGATAAGCTTAAGAGTAGTGTTGATTCTGGATTCGAATATGATCTTTCGGTTTTTGGCAGTATGACGGGTGATAATGGGGACACCGGCAAGATTGATAATCACATCACATCCGTCAATCAGATTGCTTAACTGCTTTTCATCCAGTTGGAATTCCTGTCGTCCCAGCGGGACAACTTCCCAGTTTAAAGATACAAGGTGTGCCCTAAGTCTGCTTCCGATGAAACCTGATGCACCGGTTATTGCTGCTTTCATTTATGCAATTTTACTATGAAGATATTGAATAATTTGTTATGCAATGAGAATGATGACCTTATATATGTAGATTAATACATCTTTCTATTCCTGATACATTAACATCTAATTCTAAACTTGTTTTGTTTAAAAACCTGTACCTTTGCAGCGAATTTATGAAACAAACCCGGCAATAAAAAGGTACGTTCACAAACAATTGTATCGGGGTAATAGTTTTGATTAGTAATAATTGATCAAAAAAAAACACAATAACCTATATACCATTCATGGACAATATGGAAAAAGACAACAAGCCCGGAAATTTATTCAAAGAATTCCCGCCGGTCTCTACTTCACAATGGGAGGAGAAGATTCAGCAGGATCTCAAGGGGGCAGATTATGAAAAGAGGCTGATATGGCGCACGGCAGAAGGAATTAAAATAAAGCCTTATTATCGTGCTGAAGACCTGGCTAATCTTAAACAAATGCTTTCATCACTTCCCGGACAATTTCCTTATTTACGAGGAACAGGAAGTGAATCAAATCAATGGCTCATAGCTCAGGCTATTGAAAATGCCGATGTTGAAAAGGCAAATCAGCTTGCCATAGACGCGACTGTCAGGGGAGCTGATGCCATAGTACTGAATGCATCAATGGTTGATTCGGCCAAAAAAGTTTCAACACTTATCAAAGGACTGGACTTAAGTAAAGTCACCATTAGCTTCAACAGTGCACCATCTTATGAAAGTTTATTGACTTATCTGGATGAAAGCTTCAAAGCGTCAGGTGTTGATAAATCAAAAGTTAAGTTGATTTTTGATTTCGATCCATTAAGCTATGTATTGCTGAATGGCAATTTTTATAACACAGCTGAAGGAGATCTGCTGGAAGGAGCTCAGTTGCTGAAAGATACAAAGAATTCATTACCCGGATTGAAGGTGTTGAGTGTGAATGGACAATACTTTCACAATGCCGGTTCAACATTGGTTCAGGAATTGGCTTTTGCACTTGCTGCCGGTAATGAGTATCTGTCGTGGTATACTACAAGAGGTTTCAGTGTAGACGAGATTGCACAGAAGATGACTTTTGTTTTTGCTGTCGGTGGCAATTACTTTATGGAAATTGCCAAGTTGCGCGCTGCCCGTTTATTATGGGCACAGATTATTAACCAGTATAAGCCGGCTTCCATGGATTCAGCCAAGATGTATATCCATTCAACCACAGCCAACTGGAACAAGACTATTTACGATCCTTATGTAAATCTTCTCAGGACAACTACTGAAGCAATGTCAGCAGCCCTGGGTAGTGCTGATATGATAACAGTTCTGCCATTTGATATGAACTACGAAGAGCCTGATGATTTCTCCTTACGTTTGTCAAGAAATCAGCAGATTATTCTTAAAGAAGAATCAAATCTGGATAAAGTAATTGACCCGGCTGCCGGTTCCTATTATATTGAGAATCTTACAGCATCACTTGCTGATGCAGCTTGGAAGCTTTTCCTTGAAGTGGAGGAAAAGGGCGGTATGCTGGAAGCCATTAAAACGGGCTTCATCCAGGATGAGGTGGCTGCAAGTGCCAAACAGAAAATGGAGGATATTGCAGGAAGGCGCACTCTGGCCTTAGGTACCAATCAGCACCCTAATCTGAATGAGCACATGCTTGAGAAGATACAGATGGAAGAAGATACGGATGCTGAAGAACCTGAGAGCAAGCCTTTCAGACAACCTCAATATAAAACGCTTGAAATAAGGCGGGCAACAGATGAATTTGAAGATTTGCGTTTAGCTACAGAAATATGGGAGAACGAAGGTAATAAACGTCCTGCCGTTTTTATGTTGACTATTGGAAATCCTGCAATGCGTAAAGCAAGGGCTGCATTCAGCACCGGCTTCTTTGGCTGTGCCGGATATTCAATCATAGATAATCCTGGATTTTCTACTGCTGAAGAAGGTGTTAAAGCAGCTTTGGCATCAGATGCTGAGATCGTGGTGATTTGCAGTTCTGATGAAGAGTATGCTGAACTGGCCGGGGGTATTACCAAGAGCATAAAAACCGGTAAACCCGGAGCTATAGTTGTGGTGGCCGGGTATCCGAAAGAAATCATTGATACTTTAAAAGCTTCCGGCGTGGATGAATTCATACATGTGAAGTGTAATGCACTAACCACCTTATACAGCTTCCAGAAGAAGTTGGAGGTGATGTTGTAAGTATCATTCTATTGGTAAATGATTTCACGAATGAATTATTTTAATTAACAAGTAAGTACTCAAATTAAAGATATGCGTCCCGATTTTAAGAATATTGATATCAGGTCAAATGGTAAGGAGTCGCCCAAGGAGCCGGTGATAGGCACTGAATGGATGACTACCGAACAGATCCCTGTAAAGCCAATTTACACAGAGGCTGATCTAAGTAAGATGGAGCATCTCAATTATGCTGCCGGACTGGTTCCCTTTTTAAGAGGGCCATACAGCACCATGTATGTGATGAAGCCATGGACTATCCGTCAGTATGCCGGGTTCTCCACTGCTGAAGAATCCAATGCATTCTACCGCAGAAACCTTGCAGCCGGACAGATGGGCTTATCGGTTGCTTTTGACCTTGCCACACATCGTGGTTATGATTCTGATCATGAAAGAGTTGTAGGAGATGTTGGCAAAGCCGGTGTAGCCATTGACTCTATCCTCGATATGAAGATATTGTTTGACCAGATACCCCTCGACAAGATGTCGGTATCTATGACCATGAACGGCGCTGTTTTGCCGATCCTGGCATTTTATATCGTGGCTGCCGAAGAGCAGGGTGTAACACTGGATAAGCTGACTGGTACCATCCAGAACGACATCCTAAAGGAGTTTATGGTACGAAATACCTATATCTATCCTCCGGCACCCAGTATGCGCATTATTGCTGATATCTTTGAATTTACTTCAAAGAACATGAAAAAGTTCAACTCTATCTCCATCAGCGGTTACCACATGCAGGAAGCTGGTGCAACTGCGGATATTGAACTGGCTTATACATTGGCTGACGGACTTGAATATCTGCGCACCGGAATACATGCCGGGATACCTGTGGATGCGTTTGCTCCACGGTTATCTTTCTTCTGGGGAATTGGCATGAACCATTTCATGGAAATTGCCAAGATGCGCGCAGCCAGACTTCTTTGGGCCAAGATTGTGAAACAGTTCAATCCCAAGGATGACAAATCAATGGCGCTTCGTACGCATTGTCAAACCTCCGGATGGAGCCTCACAGAGCAGGATCCATATAACAATGTGACACGTACTGCAGTTGAAGCCCTTGCTGCAGCCTTGGGTCATACCCAGAGTCTGCACACCAATGCGCTGGACGAAGCAATTGCGCTGCCTACTGACTTCTCAGCCCGTATAGCACGAAATACTCAGATATACCTGCAGGAGGAGACCAACATTACTAAAGTAGTTGACCCGTGGGCCGGTTCTTATTATGTTGAATCACTGACAAATGAGATTGCACATAATGCATGGAAGCTTATTGAAGAGGTGGAGGCGCTGGGTGGTATGGCAAAAGCCATTGAAACAGGCATTCCCAAGATGCGTATTGAAGAAGCTGCCGCCCGCAAACAGGCACGCATAGACTCAAGTCGTGATACTATTGTAGGTATAAACAAGTATAGACTTGAGAAAGAAGATCCGATAGAAACACTAGAGGTCGACAATACAGCCGTGCGAGAAGCACAACTCCGGAGACTGGCCTTGTTGCGTGCCAACAGAAACAATGATGAAGTTCAACAAACACTGGATACTCTTACCAAAGCAGCTGAAACGGGTGAAGGCAACTTGCTGGCCTTGGCCATTGATGCAGCCCGCAAACGTGCCTCATTAGGTGAGATATCCATGGCATTGGAAAAAGTTTATGGGAGGTATAAAGCCGTGATACGATCAATATCAGGAGTATATTCATCAGAATCAAAGGATGACAGCAGTTTCAAGCATGCTTGTGAACTAGCTGATAAGTTTGCCGCTTTAGAAGGCCGCCGTCCGCGTATCATGATCGCCAAAATGGGTCAGGATGGTCACGACAGGGGCGCAAAAGTAGTGGCAACAGGTTATGCGGATATAGGATTTGATGTAGATATCGGACCATTATTCCAGACACCGGCAGAAGCTGCACGACAAGCAGTAGAGAACGATGTGCATGTGCTGGGTGTTTCCAGTCTTGCAGCCGGACACAAGACACTGGTGCCGCAGGTGATTGAAGAGCTCAAGAAACTGGGCCGGGAGGATATTATGGTGATTGTGGGTGGTGTAATCCCGCCACAGGACTATGATTTTCTGTATAAGGCTGGTGCCATGGCAATTTTTGGTCCGGGTACCATAATCCCTGATGCAGCCAGCAAGATGCTGGAAATAATGATTGATGCAAGAAAATAAGGCTTTAGTCATTTTATCATGAGTTGTTATTCATGATTTGTTAAGACTGATTTTTTTTAGAAGCATACTTTTAGGGAGGCGCAATATTTTGCGCCTCCCCGGTTTTATTGGACTATACTTTTGATTGTAAATTATTGTGAAATTCTGTCAGATTTCAGCAGTTTTTTATGTTAAAGTTATTGGTTAAATTAGTAACTTTGCTAATCTACTAAAAAATACTATATTCCTGAATATGAGCGAATTAAATAACGACACCCAAATACCAAACTCTAACCTATCCAACGGTAATAATAACAATTCCAACGGTAACGATAACGGCAATTATACAGCTGAAAATATCCAGGTTCTTGAAGGACTTGAAGCTGTTCGTAAGCGTCCTGCCATGTACATTGGTGATACCGGCGAACGTGGTCTTCATCACCTGGTTTATGAGGTAATAGACAACTCCATTGATGAGGCATTGGCTGGTTATTGTGATAACATTGAAGTGTTTATCCATAAGGATAATTCAATCACTGTATCTGATAATGGTCGTGGTATACCTACTGATTATCATGAGAAGGAGAAGAGGTCGGCTTTGGAAGTTGTAATGACTGTATTGCATGCCGGTGGAAAATTTGACAAAGGCTCCTATAAAGTATCAGGCGGATTGCACGGTGTGGGCGTTTCCTGCGTTAACGCACTTTCTGATATGCTAAAAGTGTCTGTTCATCGTGAAGGAAAAATATTCGAACAGGAATATCATTTCGGTAAGCCTTTATATTCGGTGAGAGTAGCTGGTGAGACCAACCGTACAGGAACTATTGTTCATTTTAAACCGGATGATACCATCTTCACTACCCTTGTTTATGATGTGGAGATACTTAAATCCCGTATCAGGGAATTGGCATTCCTTAATAAACGTATACGCCTTTCGATTACTGATGAGCGTGAACTTGATGATAATGGGGTTTATGTTTTTCAATCCTTTTATTCTGAGAATGGATTGCTTGACTTCATTGAATATCTTGACGGGATGCGAGAAAAGTTGATGCCTGATCCAATTTACATTGAAGGGGAAAGAAATGAAATTCCAGTGGAAATATCCATGCAGTACAATACCTCCTTTAGTGAGAACATCCATTCGTACGTTAATAATATCAATACGCATGAAGGCGGGACACATCTTGCCGGATTCAGACGTGCATTAACTCGCACACTCAAGGCTTATGCTGATAAATCAGGTATGCTTAAAAACCTGAAGTTCGAGATCAGCGGTGATGACTTCCGTGAAGGATTAACCGCAATTATTTCGGTAAAAGTCCAGGAGCCTCAGTTTGAAGGTCAGACAAAGACTAAGTTGGGGAATAATGAAGTCATGGGGGCAGTAGATACCCTGGTTTCAGAATTACTCAATTATTACCTTGAAGAGCATCCTAAGGAGGCACGAACCATTGTAAATAAGGTTATTTTAGCTGCAACAGCCCGCCACGCTGCCCGTAAGGCCCGTGAACTGGTACAACGCAAGAGTGTGCTCACAGGTTCCGGATTGCCCGGTAAACTTGCCGATTGCAGTGAACGTGATCCTGAGAAATGTGAAATATTCCTGGTAGAAGGTGATTCTGCTGGTGGTACGGCCAAGCAGGGTCGTGATAGGCGTTTCCAGGCAATCCTCCCTTTGAGGGGAAAAATCCTCAATGTGGAGAAAGCAATGCAACACAGAATATTCGATAATGAGGAAATCAAGAATATTTATACTGCCTTCGGTGTTTCCATAGGAACAGAAGAGGACTCAAAAGAGCTTAACCTCTCAAAACTGAGATACCACAAGGTAGTTATCATGACTGACGCTGATGTCGATGGTAGCCATATCGACACCCTGATATTGACTTTCTTCTTCAGATACATGAGAGAGTTGATAGAGAAAGGTTACGTTTATATTGCCACTCCACCTCTTTACCTTGTAAGGAAAGGAACTACTGAACGCTATTGCTGGACCGATGAGGAAAGGGCAAAGATAACTGCTGAACTGTCAAACGGTAAGGAAAGTAGTGTTCATATTCAGCGTTATAAAGGTCTTGGTGAAATGAATGCCGAACAATTATGGTCTACTACCATGAATCCTGAATTCCGTACACTGCGTCAGATTACAATTGACAACGGAACTGAAGCTGACCGTATCTTCTCGATGCTAATGGGTGATGAGGTTCCTCCGAGACGTGATTTCATTGAGGCAAATGCAAAATATGCCAAGATTGATGCATAGTTTGCTACAAGTGCGTTTCATGATATGTGGAAAATGATGAATTCAGATTAGTATAGATACTGAAATAGTAATTATTTATTTTCAGCATGGAGGGAGTTCCTACATTTCAGGATGGCATTCATAACTAGTGAATTACAAAAATATATTAGAATTCCCATCCTTATTTTCAGGGATCCAGGTCGCAATAGAGAATCTTAAATTATTATCTCGCAATCGTTTTGGCATACCAATTGTTAGGTGGTTATAATTAACCAATTCAAATAATTATTATGAAAAAACTATTCTTAATAATTCTCACTGTAGGATTATTCAGTATTGCGAGTCAAGCCCAGAATTACAGGACCGGACTGGGTGCCAGATTAGGACCCTTTAACGGCATAACCCTAAAACATTTTGTTTCAGAATCCAATGCACTTGAAGGTATTGCCAATTTCAGATGGGGAGGTTTCGCCATAACAGGACTTTATGAATGGCAAAAACCTATTAGCGGTGCAGCCGGTTTGGATTATTTCCTTGGCTTTGGGGCACACGTTGGATCTTATGGAGATCATGTTTACTGGCATGATCAGTATCCTGACAGGACCCACTTTACAGTATTTGGCGTGGACTTTATTGCCGGTTTGGAGTATACTTTTGCTGAAGTGCCTTTCAATATTGGCTTAGACTGGAAACCTGCCTATAATTTTGGTGGTTATCATTGGTGGGGAGACGGTTTGGCACTTTCATTAAGATATACTTTTAAATAAACCTATTCCAGTTTTAATAGGAATCGGTAACTAAATTATGTACTGATTCCAATTTAAAAAAGTGATAAGAGTGAAGCAGTTTGCTTTCCCTCTTATCACTTTTATTTTTTTAATAAAAATTTCTTAAGGTGGAATTACCTGTTTAGGTGGAATTACCTGTTTTTGATGAGATTTCCTGAAAGGTTATTTTCTTCTTTGCTGGAGGAGCCATTCATAAAGCTCCGGATTATTATAGGTTTCAGTCCAGCTATCATGACCGGCTGTTGGATATACTGTGAATTTTACATTACTGCCCAGTTCCTTAAGTCCATTGACCATTCCAGCTGATTGTACAATGGGGACTATGAAATCATTGGCACCATGAAAAACCCACACAGGTAAATTTACGATCTCTGATAAACGTGAAGGATAATTTCTGTCAACAACACCACAAACTGGTGCAATTGCAGCAAAATACGCTGGATGAGCGAATGCAAGATCCCATGTGGCACCTCCACCCATACTAATGCCCGTGACAACTATTCGGTCCTTGTCAACATTATATTCCTTAACGATATGCTCAATTAATGAAAATAGTGTCTCAATATCGAAATCCTGTTTATCCGGGCATTGGGGTGTTAAAACAATAAAAGGAAAATCCTGTCCCTGCTGTATGAGTTTAGGAGGGCCATGAACTTTGAGCAATTCCAAATTATTTCCCCTTTCGCCTGAGCCATGAAGGAAAATCAACAATGGCCACATTTCACGGGATTCAGGTGAATATTCATCCGGAAGATATAGCAAATAGTCTGAACTTACCTGCTTGATAATTGTACCTGAGAAGTTACCTGAATGCTGCACATTCTGCGAAGTCAAAGCATTCCAGGAGGCCAAGAGAACTAATGATAACAATATCTTTTTCATGATCTTGATCTGTTTTCTAATCATAAAATGCCCATGACACACCGAACCTTAATCCCCTGTCGGGCATAGGGTAACCGGGTATCATGAAATAGTCATAATCCATCATACCGCTGTTTAGATGTTTCATTATTAGAAACATTCGGGCCCTTTTCACGCGGATATTTATAAAAGCATCGAGGTAAGGATATCCTCCTGTTTCATAGGTATTCTGAACATAGAAGGCTCTTAGGGCCGGCATATATGCATTCTCGTAGAAGGGCGAATTGTACATGGCTGAAATACCTGCCTGGAAGTGAAGTGCCCTCTTGAACAACGGATGTGTATAATATACTGAAACTCTGCCGGCGAATTGCGGAAGACTAATAATATCTGAATTAGTTGAGTTTTGCAATACACCATAAACCTGTGATTCAATGTAACGCCACTTAATATCAGTGTATGCCCAGATCTGAGTCACAGAAACAGGTCCTTCCTCCTTCTTTGGATGGGCTGTTTCATCAAGAAATACATAATCATTATGATTGAATACATTAAAACCAGCTTTTAAAAACTTGTAATTATAGGATGCTTTAAAGCTGATAGTGGTTTGTTGCCCGAATGAATTGTCCCACCGGAAATGGTTTGAATAGTAGTATTGATAAAAATAGTAAGGCTGTTCAATATTCAAGGCGGCACTTAATTTCAGATTACCCCATTTGTCTGAATTGTCATACCCAGGAATTGTCATAATTCCTTCAATCCCTTTATCGCCATTGAATGGACTTCCTTCTGTTGTCCATATTTTGCCTTCAGCCTTTGCCCAACCGAAAGCATTAGCAGATAAATAGGCATAAGGTGTGATCCTGTTAAATGATCTATTGACTGTATCCGTCTTATATCTACCTGCTATGTGCTCAATTCCCACTCTTAGCAATACAGCTTTGGATGAACCTCTTGCCCTTCCAACACCGGCTTCTACAGAGAGATCATTGGAAATTTCCTGAAAATAGACTGAATCAAATGTCTTTGTTGAATCAATCAATATCTGCTCATAATATCCTGATTTGGGGTTTTTATCCGTATAGAGTGTTGAATTCCGTGAATAGCTGAATGTATGTCTGATAAAGTTACTTCGACTCGGATTATAATAACGGTGAAGTTTTTTTGGCCCAATGGTATCAGTCTGAAGACTGTCAGTTGAGGGGTTGCTTTTTGTTTTACTGAAATAGAATAATTGACGTATCTGGAAACCGGCTTCTTTTATTTGATTGTCAGCTCCTGCAAGTTCAATTGGAATGCGTTTCCTGTCGGTTTCAGTATTATTTCTGAATAAAGATTCATTGGCGATGCCACCATTTTCACGCCAGCGAAACCTACTGTTATGGTAGTTGCCAAGTACAGCATAATTTTCCTTTTTATTGATGAATTGGGCAGTACCGGCAAAAGAAGCATTATCTGATTTTTGGCGTTCATATAGACCCACGGAATTAATGATCATTAAATCAACGCCTATTGTGAGGCCTCCTGCAATATTTTGCGAGTGCGTAACATCAAATGTTTGTTCTTTTCCGGCACCGGTTGAATAAAATAATTTGGTATAGGGACCGGTTGTCTGTAAATACCTGATATTCCGATTGATCCATTTGTAAGCGATGAAATCAAAAGGGGTATAGCGAAAACCAGAATATTCAGGCATTTGAAATACCAGTGACTTGTATGCAAGGCCGGCATTGCCGGTTAGTGCATTCAGCAAGATCTCATTTTCTGTTGGAAGGTAATATTGAAAACCCCTCAAGGATGTATCATTGATTCGCTGTATCTGTTCACCTGGCCAGCGTTCATTTAAATGGGTATAGAATATGGATGCAGTATCAGGTGATGGAGTGGCCACTACTTTTTCTTCAGTTTCCTGTGCACTAGCTTTAAGTGTAATGATCAGTAAAAGAAGATATAGAGTAAAATACCGCATAGTCGGGAAGCGTGAATTCATGATAATGCAATGTGCTGCATGATTAACAAAAGCAGAGCTATGCAAAGATAATGCAATAGTGGTAACTTAACTCCTGTATGGCTTGATCAGTATGAAAAATCTTCCACTTTCTCAATTGGAGACTCACATTTATGATTAATGCATTTATAAATAACCGTCTTTTCGTCTCTGAACTTATTCATAAACACAGGAATGGTACTTTTATTGCTGGCAGCGGCAAGTAAAGTAAAGGGACTGAAATGTGATTGAAGTTGTCGTGCATAATCATGAGCCTTTGGACCTGCAATAACAACCAGACTTATACCTGTTACAGATGCTGCAGTTACAGACGCCCAATGGGCGTAATAACCGGGATATGCAATAATATTGATCAGCATATAATTGCACATTTTTTCTGATCGATCTATATATGACTGCTCTTCAAAATAATTCCCTATAGCCAGCAGAACTCCTGCCATTACAGCATTGCCTGATGGTTCAACTCCATCAGTTGTTTCCAGTATTCTTGATAGGTTGATAGTGTCGGCATTTTCATTATTCCGGGGTGTAAACCAGAACATGGGTGATGATTCCTGTGAGAACTCATTGATTACGAAGTCAATGAGTTGTTTTGCCCTGAATAACCACGATTCATCAAATGTGAGTTGATATAGTGAGATAAAAGCGTCGGCAGTAAAAGCATAGTCATTCAGGAATCCATCGATCTTTGCATGGCCATTTTGCCACGTTCTCAGGATTTTACCATCTTGTGAGATCATATTTTCATTGAGAAAATTGGCAGCTTTGAGGGCACTCTCTTTCCATTCCGGATTATCTGAAATAAAGGCAGCAGTCGCATAGGCCTTTATCATCATTGCATTCCATGAAACTATTATTTTGTTATCCAGGTTAGGGCGCACTCTGTTGTTTCGGTATTTCAACATAGTGGTTGTCGCCATTTTGATGAGCTGTTTTAATTCTTCCGTGCTCAGATGTTCCACCAAGGCAAATTGCTCATCTTGAAATGGACGCAGCAAAATATTTTGTCCTTTTTCCCAATGAGCTTGTTTATTAATCCCCCAATATCTGCAGAGTAATTCACTGTATTCGGGTAGAATATCCATTATCTCCTGTTTCCTCCATAGATAAAACAGTCCTTCTGAGCCTTCACTATCTGCATCAAGAGCTGTATAAAAGGCACCTTCAGGAGATGTTAGCTCAGTTTTTATAAATTGCAGAATTTTGCTTAGGGTATAATAATAGAATTCTACTCCGGTAGCTCTGTAAGCATTTGCATAAAGAACAGCTAACTGGGCATTATCGTAAAGCATCTTCTCGAAATGCGGGACTTTCCATTCCTGATCAGTACTGTAACGTGCAAAGCCTCCCGCCAGATGGTCAAAAATACCTCCCATTGCCATTTTATCAAGAGTAAGACGGAAATGAGCCAGTGCTGGTTCAGATTGTGAAACGAAATGATAATTTAGCACAAATTCCCAAACACCCGGCATTGGAAACTTGGGTGCACCTTTAGTGCCTCCATACGTTTTATCGAATTTCATGGAAAGCTGCTCGAATGCATCTTCAACAGTATTCACATTTATAGATTTGTCGCCTGCAGGTGCATCGATTATCCCCATACCTTGAATACCCTTCTGAATACGTTCAGCCTGACTTAAGATATCTACATAGTTGTTTTGAAAGAGGTCAGTTAACTGCAATAGCACTTCTTTCCATTGCTCAGGCCTGAAATATGTACCTCCCCAAAAAGGTCGACCATCAGGTAGAGCGAAACAGTTTAATGGCCATCCACCTTGTCCATGAAGCAATTGCACTGAATTTAGATAAATAAGATCTACATCAGGCCTCTCCTCCCTGTCAACTTTTATACAGATAAAATGTTCATTCATGATCTCAGCAACATCCGATCTGCTAAAGCTTTCGTGCTCCATAACATGACACCAATGGCAGGCTGAATAGCCAATACTGATGATGATCGGGAGGTTTCTTCTTTTAGCTTCTTCAAGTGCTGCAGTTCCATATGGATACCAGTTTACAGGATTATTTGCATGCTGTAAAAGATAAGGACTGGTTTCATGAATTAATTTATTGGGCATGGCAAAGTATTTTCTTAGTCAGCAATAAACATTATATGCAGCCCTTTGTTGAAAATTAGGGAATAAGACTTTATAAGTTTAACCGGGATGCAAAAATAAATAGATTTATTAAGCTGATTCCTTGCAGGCAAATTAAGCCATTAATACCTTATTAGGTAAAGATATTTGTTGAAATGGTATAAATTTTGGTATTTACTTTATCTTTGAATTAAAGAGAGTGGGTTTTGAACACCGATAAGGGTTATCTCTGCTTATTTTTAATTAAAACTTCTTTACTTCTTATGTGTTACAACTCTATAGCTTAACAATGTCGATTTTCATGCATACCGCTAAAATAGAATCTGGGACTGAGATGGAACCACAGGAGGGGAATTATAAAGATATATTTTTATACAATCCTACTCCAATGTGGATATTTGATCAGGAAACCCTTGATTTCTTGGAAGTTAATGATGCTGCTTTAAAACAATACGGCTATACAAGGAAGGAGTTCCTTTCTATGAACGCCAGAGACATACGCCCTCCAGAGTATGTTGAAGCCTTAATTAAGGATATTGAGATTTCCAGAGGATCAGTGAGTCGTTCGGGTGACTGGTACCATAAAAAGAAGAATGGTGAGATCATTTTGGTTAACATTATTGGTTTTCCTTTTTTATTCAAGGGCAGGGAAGCCAGACATATTATGGCGACAGATGTAACGCAACAACGTAAGATTGAAGAAAGTTTAAAAAATAGTGAAGCAAGGTTCAGACAGATTGTGGATGGAGCACCTGAACCTATATTCGTGCAGGCAGATAGAAAATTTGTCTATGTTAATAAAAAGACATTGGAGCTTTTTAAGGCAAAACGTGAAGTTGACCTTGTTGGAAAAGAGATTCTTGACTTTGTGCACCCTGATTCTCAAGAGAGGGTGAAAGAGCGAATGAATAGGATTATTCTTAATAGACTGCCGGTTGAGGAAATGATTGAACTGAGGTTCACAACTCTCAAGGGAGATGATATATATTTGGAAACAGCTGCCCAACCCATTGAATATGAGAGTAAAGCGGCAGGAATTGTTTTTGTACGGGATGTTACCAATAGAAAACAAACCGCAAAAGCCATCAGTTACCAGAATTACCTGCTTAAGGAAATGGGGAGAATTGCCAAGATTGGCGGTTGGGAATTTGACCCTGAAACAGGTCAGGGTTCCTGGACTGAAGAGGTAGCTCGGATTCACGGATTGGATCCTGATGATGAAACAAGCAGAGATATTGGTTTAAGTTTTTATACAGAGGAATCGAGAGCCCTTGTTACCAAAGCTATCAATGAAGCTTTAACAAAAAGAATTCCATACGACCTTGAATTGGAAATTGTTCTTAGAGATGGAACCCATAAGTGGGTACATACTTTTGGGATGCCTGAGATTGAGAATGATAAGGTAATCAAGCTCAAGGGTGCATTTCAGGATGTGACTCAGCGAAAACAGTCTGAAAAAGCACTTATTGAAAGTGAGCAGAAATACAGAGCATTCTTCGAACATAGCCTTGATGCCATGTTACTTACCACACCAATGGGCGATATCATTGAAGCTAATCAGGCAGCCTGCCAGTTGCTTGGTTATAGTGAAAATGAATTGAAACAAATGAAGAGGACTGATATCATTGATAAAACTGACAGTAACCATATTCTCTTCTTCCAACAGAGGGACGAGAATGGAGAAGCCGTTGGCGAATTAAGATTCCTTAAAAAAGACGGATCTGTCATCGATACAGAATTGTCTTCTGCGATTTTCTTGGATGCTAATGATAAACAGAAAGCAAGCCTTATTATAAGAGATATATCGACACGCAAAAGGACAGAACAAAAGATCAAGGAACTAAACGCTGAATTGGAGATAAGGATTGAGCAAAGGACTGCACAATTAAAATCAGTTAATAAAGACCTTGAGGCGTTCGCATATTCTGTATCACATGACCTTACAACGCCTGTTAGAGGAATAAACGGGTTAACTCAGATTCTACAGGATAACTATACCAAAAATCTGGATGAAGAGGGCCTGCGACTATGTAATCGCATAAGGGCTAATTCCCTGAAGATGGGGGCTCTAATTGAAGACCTGCTCGCTTTTTCAAGGACGAGTACTTCTGAAATTCGTAGGGAAAAGGTTGACATGGACCAATTAGTGCAAAGTGCCATAGTTGAGGTTGGAGGGAAAGAGATGCTTACAGAAGTAGAGTTCAGGATCAAGAAACTGCCAGTGACAGTTGGTGATATTGCACTTTTAAAGCAGGTGTGGATAAATCTTATTTCCAATGCAGTGAAATTCAGTTCTAGAAAGGAAAAGCCAGTCGTTGAGATTGATGGTTATAGAGAAGGAGCAAAAAGTTATTACAGAATCAAAGACAATGGGGCGGGTTTCAATATGCAGTATGCCGGTAAAATGTTCGATGCATTCCAGCGTCTTCATACTCAACAGGAATTTCAGGGTACTGGTGCTGGACTGGCCATTGTGCAGAGGGTTATTCTAAAGCATGGCGGAAAAATCTGGGCTGAAGGGGAAGAAGGAATTGGAGCAACCTTTACCTTTTATTTGCCAATTTCTAATGATCATTTAATATAGCTTTAGAACAATTCAATCAAATATTTACATCCCTTAGCAAGGATGAATACCTCTTTTTGCAAGGCTTATTCTATCATTTCAGATGGTTTTCTTAAATGCGTTTATAAGATCATAGACTTCAAAATCATGGTCATCGGGGTTCTGAATCTTTGATCTAACCTTATTTATTATGGAAGGAATAATCCTTCTAACAACACTTGATGCAGATGCAGGGTCAATGTCCAGTCTTTTTGCAAGATCTACAGCTACTTTGTTTGATACACGGTCTACAGATGGGTTGAGTTCAGGATCATCCTTTCTTTTGAATATGCTCAGCATCGATCTTCCATAGCCGGCAGAAGCTTCATCTTTAAAATGTTCCATTAAAGACAATGTTGTTGTTTCAATGGCTATTTCATTTTTATCATTGGGAATTAATGTATTATTTATAATGGCATCTTCTGAGAACTCCCTTACCATTGCCATTATCTTGTCAATCATTCTTTTTCCCTCCCTATTGCTTGTTTAATCATTTAGTTTCTAATAAGTTAACATAAATTGTCTTCATAAGTTCGCTCGTTACGACCAGATACTGACATTTAATTGCTAATTTTGAACCACTATTAATTAAAAAATCAATTTAAGAATCACTAACATGAAAAAAGTAATTTTTACTGAAAATGCTCCCAAAGCTATCGGTCCCTACAGTCAGGCAATAGAAATGAATGGGTTCTTATACATATCAGGTCAGGTTCCAATCGATCCTGCGACGGGTAAACTGGTTGAAGGAGAAATTAAGGAACAAACAGAAAGAGTCATGAAGAACATTGGCGCTATTCTTGAAGCCGCAGGTTATAATTATTCTGATGTTGTTAAATGTACGTGCCTGTTAAGTGATATGGCAAACTTCAGCATAATGAATGAAATATATGGGCAATATTTTACTGAAAATCCACCAGCCCGTGCTGCATTTGGGGTAGTTAAACTTCCTCTTGGTGCTTTGATAGAAATAGAGGTAATTGCTGCAAAATAGTATTACTGAGATTGTCTTTTACTGAGATTGTCATAAGGACCCTCATTGTACTTTTAAAAGTCCTCTTTATTAATAACCTTCAGATTGTGTAATGTAGTACACATCCAATAATTCAATACTACTGTGTTTATTTATTCCTGATAATTCATAAGCTTTATGATCAAGAAATTTTCCCTTTTTATCCTGGTGCTGTTATTGACATCTCGTCTTAGTTTTGCCGGCGAAGGTATGTGGCTGCCGTTATTGCTTGAACAACTCAATGAACCTGAAATGGTTAGCATGGGAATGCGCATAACAGCAGAGGATATCTATAGTATCAATAAATCAAGTCTTAAAGATGCAATTTTACTCTTTGGCCGAGGCTGTACTGCAGAAATAATTTCAGATCAGGGACTTATTGTTACAAACCACCATTGTGGATATGGGCAGATACAGCGTCATAGCTCCCTGCAGCATGACCACCTGACTGATGGCTTCTGGGCTATGGATAAATCTCAGGAACTGCCTAATCCCGGCTTGTCAGTAACTCTGCTGATTCGCATGGAGGATGTGACTGAACGAGCTTTGGAAGGTGTGAAACAAGGGATTTCCGAAATGGAAAGATCCGCTCTTATCAAAAAGAATATCAGTGACATAGAAAAAGAAGCTGTAAAGGACAATTCATTTGGTGCCAAAGTACGACCCTTTTATTACGGTAACCAATATTACTTATTCATAACACAGACATTCAATGATGTACGTTTGGTTGGTGCTCCTCCTTCCAACATCGGCAAATTCGGAGGTGATACTGATAACTGGATGTGGCCCAGGCATACAGGTGATTTTTCTTTGTTCCGCATATACGTTAATAAGGATAATGAACCTGCAGAATATTCACCTGATAATGTTCCTTATAAACCTAAATCACACATACCCGTCTCACTTAAAGGTGTTCAGGAAGGTGATTTTACTTTCGTATTCGGATATCCCGGACAAACTCAGGAATACCTTCCTTCATTTGCTGTTGAAATGATTACTGAGCATGAGAATCCCGTCGCAATCCGCTTACGCGAGAAGAGGCTGGAGATATTTGACAACTATATGAATCAAAGTGATTTGGTTCGAATACAATATTCTGCTAAACATGCCGGTGTGGCTAATTATTGGAAGAAAATGATTGGTGAGAACCGGGGTATAAACAAGCTGGATGCCATTGAGAAGAAACAGGACTTTGAAAGTGAATTCATTCAATGGGCCAAAGCTGAACCTAATCGAAATGCCAGGTATGGACAACTAATAGGTGCTTTTCAGAAAGCATACAGTGAGCTTTTGCCTCTATATGTGACTGAGACCTATATTCTAGAAGGTGGACTAGGAGTTGAATTGTTTTCTTATGCCAGAAGGTTTAATAAGCTAGTTGAGATGAGTAAGAACAAATCAGCAAAACCGGAGGAAATGGAAGAGCTTTTGACCCAGCTTAAAGACGGCGTATCAGGATACTTTAAAAACTATCATCAGCCTCTCGATCAAAAAGTATTCTCATCCTTGATGTCAGATTGGTTTGCAAATCAACCTGAAGCGCTTATTCCGGATGAACTTCGGTTAGAAAGAGCGAAATATAATAGCTTCGATGAATGGGCTAATGTGTTGTACAAAAAGAGCGCATTGACAGATTCAGTGAAAGTTAGAAAATTATTGAATGGGATAAAAGGCCGTAATTATAAACGAATTGCCAAAGATCCTGGTTATGTCTTATCAGCTTCAGTATTTAACTATTATATTACACAAATACTACCTGTAACAAGTAACCTTACATCAAAACTTGATAGTTTGCAACGAATTTATATGACTGCCCAGATGGAATTCCAACCTGATAAACGATTTTATCCTGACGCTAATTCCACATTGAGGGTAGCCTATGGGAAGGTTGATGATTATATTCCGCGTGATGCAGTTAGGTATAATTACTATACAACTCTGGAAGGTATCATGGAAAAGGAAGATCCATTGGTTTATGACTATGTGGTTGAACCCAGACTAAAACAGCTTTACGAAGCTAAAGATTATGGACCTTATTCTGCAAGTGATGGTACTATGCGGGTTGCTTTTACAGCAAGCAATCACACTACGGGAGGTAATTCAGGCAGTCCGGTGTTAAATGCCGATGGGCATCTTATAGGTATTAATTTCGACCGGAATTGGGAAGGTACCATGAGTGACCTCATGTATGATCCTGATCAATGCCGTAATATTTCAATCGATATCCGTTACTGTCTTTTCGTGATTGATAAGTTTGCCGGTGCCGGGCATTTGGTAGATGAAATGACCATCATCAAATAGACTTTAATAGAACAAGCTTCTTTTCAGCTATTTATACTGCCATAGTTAACCACTCAAGAGAATTCCAGATAATGAAAACAAATTTCACACCGGTTTCTCTGATGACAGGTATTATTCTTTTCCTAAGTGCAATTCAACTGTATGCTCAAGTAAAGGAGTCTCATTCAATACATATGGAAGAATCCATATATTATGGATCCATGCAAGAGCTTACAACAGCACAATACGATAGTTTGAATCAGATTCCAGAAAAGAAAGTTGGCAGTTTAAATCAAAAAAGCACTAAAAGGAATGATGTTTCAAGAAATAAGCATTCGGCCTTTTCATTGAGCCCGAAAAGAGTATCCTTGTCCGTAAATAGTCAGCTGGATAAAAGGGTATTTGGATATCATCCCTACTGGACAGGAAGTGCCTGGCAAAACTATCGCTGGGACCTTTTAACCGACCTGTGTTATTTCTCTTTTGAGGTTGATCCTGCTACAGGCAATGCAAGTACTATACATGATTTCATGGTTGATCCTGTTATCGATACAGCATTGGCAAATGGAGTAAAGATCCACTTATGTGTTACCCTATTTTCGGGTCATTCTTTGTTCTTCAAAAGCGCTCAGTCGCAGCAAACACTTATTGATACTCTTATTTCAATTGTTGCAGAAAGAGGAATACATGGAATCAATATTGATTTTGAGGCAGTCCCATCATCACAAAGTAATAACCTAACTGCTTTCATTCAGTCCTTGTCTGCTCAAATGCATGCTGCACTGCCCGGTACAGAGCTTAGTATCGCTTCACCGGCTGTTAACTGGAACAATACTTTTGATATTCCGGCCCTTACTCCCTGGCTCGATTTCTACATGGTTATGACTTATGATTACTATTATGGCGGTAGTTCCCTTGCAGGTCCTGTGTCGGGTTTCTGGCCTATGACATCTTCTTTTAACTATAGTATCAGTCATTCAATAACCTATTACCAATCACAGGGTGTAGAACCAGGAAAGCTATTAATGGGGGTGCCATATTACGGCAGAGAATGGCCTGTTGAATCAAATACTCTACCTGCGCAATCAACCGGCAGTGGTGTTTCACTGACCTATCGACAGATCGCTGGCGGAGGAAACGGTAATTACATTCCAGAGAACCTTTATTGGGATTACAGAAGCTATAACCCATATTACAGCTATTATAACAGCATGTGGAATCAATGCTTCTTCGACAATATCCGAAGTTTAACCCTCAAATACAATGCCGTCAACAGAAGGTCACTGGCAGGTATAGGCATTTGGGCGCTTGGCTATGATAATGGACGTGATGAGTTATGGAACCTGATTGAAGAAAAATTCACCGGCGAAGATAATGAATTATGCCGTGATACACTTTATGACAACGGAGGCCCCTGGTGGGGTTATAAGCAGAATGAATCCTATATTGAAACCATAAGGACAGAATACGCAGGTCCATTAAGTCTGGTCTTCAATACTCTTAGCCTGGAAGCCGGATTTGATTCGCTCTGGATTTATGATGGAGCATCAATAACTGATCCACTACTGGCAGCCATTTCAGGCACAGAAGTTAGTAATTCCAATTTCAATAAGGGTAATAAAGTTATGTTGACCCTTTCAACTACATCCAATGTTTTTACCGTTCAGTTCAAATCTGACAGTTTGAACTCAAGGGCCGGTTATGAATTAGTATGGAGTTGTCCTGTAGCCTCTGATGATGTAATCGAACAAAAAGAGCATATACTATCTATTTTTCCAAACCCGGCAGTCAGTGGAGGTTTGGTATCGGTTATAAATATTGGTGAAACTCCTAAAACATATCAATTGTTGAATGCAGGTGGTAAGATTATTACAGAAGGAACCCTTAAGAATGGTTTAATACAACTACCTGAAAACATAGTCGGATTCTTTATTCTCAGGATTTTATGTGAGGATATTGCGTTTGGTTGTAAACTCATCATAGTCCCCGAAAAATAGTATTTTTATAAAGAATGCCCCGTTGAACATGCCTTTCAACGGAACATTCAAACTTAACCCTATCTTACAAGGAATTTGATTGCAAAAGGATTTACCCCTGCCGGGAAGGATGACTTTAGTTTCCCTTCAGTGCTGAAGCAATATACAGTACCCGGACTCATAAAATCTTTAGCATCACTGATATAGACATCATCGGAGCTTGGATCAGCAGCAATGCCGTAGACTGCATCTATGATTGTTCCGTCAGTTATAAAATCAGTGCGTATTATCTGTTCCGTTTTTACATTTAACATCATGATACTTGACCCATTTGACCCCATATAATCATAATGGTATACATAAGCTGTATCACCTTTAATGGTTAAATTATATGCCTCAAAGTCTTCAAAGGTGTGTTTTACTGTTTGGGTAGCAGCATCAATGATCTTGAGCCTCATTTTGACATCGCCATAGTTACCGCGGGTTACCACATAGATATCACCGTACCCATCTGCCTGGAGTGTGTAAGGGTTTGTCCCGACCTCAATTTTTTTTACCTCAGATAAAATTATTGGATCAATAACTGATACTGTATTGTCGTAATCAGGGAAGTTCAAACCACCTGAATTGGAAACCCACACCTTGCCATTGGCTGATAAGAGAGCATCAGGATTTAATCCTACACTTATAACTTTGACTATTTCCAGAGTGGCAGTATCAATAACTGTAACAGAGCCATCATAAGATGACACAAAAATATTGCTGCCAAATCCGGTAATTGCTGAGGGTTGTTGTGGAACTGCATCCTTGATAAAGCTCATCTGCTTGATACTTTTGAAAGTAACAGCATCCACTATTTCAAGCTGACTGGAAATATTGGTTACAATATAAGCCTTGCTTCCATAAATATATAAATCGGCTCCGGTATCACCCAATTCCCGGTCATTTTGTGCTTTGAAATAGTCAGAAGTCACCAGCTTGTTTTCAAGATTTAACAGTGTAACAGAAGCATTATTGCCGCTATATGATCCCTGGTTAAGCACATAAATAGCTCTGCTTTCAGGTACATCAACGGGAATAATTGGATCGTCATCATCCGGCTCTTTCTTACAAGATGCCAGGGTAACTGAAATTAACATTAACAGGAATACTACAACATTCCAGTTCAAGTTAGTAGAAAGTGCATTGTTAGTGAAAGCTCTGTTGAGTTTGGTAAATTTACTCTTCATCAGTTGATTGTTTTAAAGTGTAACATATAGATTTATATAGAAAGCCCTGCCGGTCATCGGAAAGCCTCTCACTACTTCGTATTGTTTATCCAGTAAATTGGCTGCTTCAATTTTGATCCGGTATTCGCGCTTCTGTATTTTTTTTTGCCAACTTAAAGTCAGGTCAGTAGTTATCCATGATTCAAGGAAATTATCATTGGCATTATAACCTGTTGTATACCTATATCCATTGAAAAGCGTATTGATACCTAATCCGAAGTTTTGAAAGTAAACTGTTGCTATTCCGCCCGCAGTCTCATAGGGTATGTATGCTAACTGATGTCCGTAATTTTCCTTGTTTTTATCGGTTACGTCACTTGCATTCTGGTAAGTATAATTACCGCTTATATCTATAGACCATTGCTGATTTATGTGCTTAATCATTCCGGCATAAACTTCCACCCCCTTAATATTGACTCTGCCTATATTTTGTGTACTCCAGATGAATAGATTTTGCGTCGGAATAGTAACTATTTTATCCTCTACAGTATTAATGAAACCATCAACTTTTACGTTAAGACCGGTATTTTTATTGAGGGATTTACTGTAAAGTATTCCAAGATCAAACAAAGATGCCTTCTCCGGATTCAGGCTATTATTGCCTGCGAGTGTATAATAAAGATCATTGAAAGTAGGCATTCTGTATATACTTTTGTACATAAAACGTGCTTTCAAAGAATGGTCATGAGTCAATATGTGAAGTATGGAAACAGCAGGTGATAACCTGAAGTAGTCTTTTCGATCAGTCTCTTTTCTTATATCTCTGGCTAGTGTCATCAATAAACTCCCTTGTACCTCCAGGCCTTTATGATCATATTGTATCGTTCCTGCATTCAGGGAGGTTATTCTCAATGGTTCATTAACTGAATATGCATTGGTTTTCAGTTTATTGATAAATAAATCGGTGGCAAATGAGAGATTCAACTTTGATTCAATGGGAAATCCAATTACTTCTGATAAATAATATTCCTGTTGATTGTATTCATTCCTCAATCCGCCTGACTGGTTCTGGAAATCAGGATCAATATATACTAAGCGTGTAGATGTGAATCCAGCGCTTGATAATGTGCGCATGGGCGCTCTTTTATTGTTTTCAATTTGAACTCCTGCAATAAAGTCCCTGTTCTCCAAACGTTGACTGGAATGGGGGTTGTATAGAATAACGGCTCCCGGTAGTCCCCGGTCAGAATGAAACCAGGTTGCCTTGACTTTCATTATGCTGCTATCGCGGAGAACGATCTGAGTCCTGAATTGTATATTTAAGGTCTCAAGATCAGAGTTATCCCTCATTAGCTCAGAAGTAGTTGCTCCGTTATGAATCTTATAAGGAAACTTCCCGTTGGCTGTATTGTAATTTAACCTGATACCAGAAGTGATATCGTTAGTCAACTTCGAATCTACACTTATAGCCGGATTAAATGCCCCAAAGGAACCAGCTTTGGCTGACAAGTTAATGACCGATTTACTGCCATTAAAGTCAGGTTCTTTTGACTTTATTTCTAGAATACTGGCAAAAGAATACATACTTGCAGGCTTTAGGTCAAACTCAGGTTGTCCAATGGATAACTGAATATTGCTGATATCCTGAAGGGAGATTTTTCCTAGGTCTATTTGTCCTGTTGCTGCATCACTTCCTTTTTGTCCATCAACAAAAACACCCGTGTGGTTTGATCCAAGACTACGTATCATTACGGTCTTTAGTCCACCAACTCCGCCAAAGTCCTTGATAACGACGCCTGAAAAGTTGCGTATTGCTTCGGCTACACTGGCTGATGGGATGACATCAAGTTTTTTAAGTGTTATTTGCTGTATAGGATTCGGTGAGCTGGTTGATATTTCAGGTTTGATTCCTAATACTTCTACTTCCTTCAGTTGTATGGTATCCTGCTGACCATATGATGAACCGGCAAATACCAGCACAAAGAACGCCGTAAGTATAATTCCGTTCACGGTTTTCAAGGTAGTTCTCAAGGATCCTGAAAAGTAAGGTTCACTGACAGTTATCAGGCAAGTATGAGAAGGAAACCGGTAAAACAGCAATGTTTTCAATGGTACTTGATTAATTAAATAAAATCAATGGATCTTGCTGTTGCGATTGAATTTCTATTAAATGCACAGGGGCAAATAGAAAGAAACCGGTATGCAGTTCATTCACCGTAAACTACAAAATCCATCATTCATTGGCTGGTCTTCTGACTTGTTCCGGTTTTGGCGCCTTCCCATCGCTCCCGGGCAGGAGTTTTCTTGATAGTGACATGATGCCTAACCTTTTAAGGAACTTACAGCAGCGGGAACTGTAGCCGAATTACACGGCATTCCCAATTATCCTTTTAACAGGACCAATGTGCTGCAAATGTACTGTAATTAATTTATGACTAAAGAAAAATCAACAATTTTATCAATGAAAAATGTCCCCGCTTTTCTAAAGTCATTATATTTAGACTATTAAAACAACTATGAAAGAAATGACGGCTTCAAGACAAGTACACTATTTTATTGTTATAGCGGCGCCATTTATTCTTACTGATATCTTCATCCTAATCCAATTAAAGCCATGAAATCAAACCTGATATCTGATCCTAAAATAAAAGCTGAACCGGGAAAAAAGCATAATGTTAAGGATTTTGACACTGATTACACTGCTCATCTTGGAAACAAGGAACAGGGCGTTGCTCTCCTGGAAGGAAATGTAAAGCAATTGATTGAACTGCAGGAGAAGTTATATGGGCATAATCGTCACTCTATCTTGCTTATCTTTCAGGCTATGGATGCCGCTGGAAAGGATGGAACCATCAAGCATGTGATGTCGGGGCTCAATCCGCAAGGTTGTGAGGTATATAGTTTCAAAACACCCTCAACGGTTGAATTGGATCATGATTATATTTGGCGCACATATAAGTGTCTGCCTGAACGTGGTAGATTCGGCATCTTTAATCGGTCGTACTATGAAGAAGTGTTGGTAGTTAAGGTGCATCCTCAATTTTTACTTGCTCAGAACTTGCCTGATGTTAACAACGTGGATTCAATTGACAGTGAATTCTGGGAAAGACGTTACCGCCAGATAAATGATATGGAAAGACATCTGGTAGAAAATGGTGTAGTAATCTTAAAGTTCTTTCTGAATGTTTCAAAGAAGGAACAGAAAAAACGATTCCTTGACAGGATTGAAGACCCTACTAAAAACTGGAAATTCTCAAGTGCTGATGTGAAGGAAAGGCAGTATTGGGACGATTATATGAAAGCCTATAGTGATATGATTACCGCGACCTCCACCAAGTATGCGCCATGGTTTGTTATTCCAGCCGACCATAAATGGTTCATGAGATTTGCTGTAAGCAATATTATAATAAATAGTCTTAAGAACCTTGAAATAGATTTTCCAACAATGCCTGCTTCAGAGAAAGAGGAATTGGAAAAATCCAAACAGATGCTACTCAATGAAAATGATACAGATTAGTAATGTATAATTCACCACTGCAAGGGTTATACCTCTCTTAAGCACTACCTATAACGGCAATCGTAACTTTACGGTCAACAACTTGATACTTGTCATATTAGAGCACGAAAATGTCAGTACATTCTTCGTGCTCTGATTTTATCTAGAAGGAATAAGTCACACCACCCATCAGATTGAATCGGTAGGACGGATAATTATTCCACAGGTAATAACGGGAGTTGGTAAGGTTGTTGAAATTAATGAAACCCGAAAGGACCTTAGTATAGCGATATTCAATTCCTAGACTAAGATCAACAAATCCATCAATAGCAGAGGAAATGTATGCATCTGAAAGGTTGACAATCCGTGCATACTGTTTTCCGTGGGCAGCTACATTTGCCCTAACAACAATTTTATTCTGAATCTGGTACATACCTTCAATACCGAATTTTAATGCAGGAGTATGGTAAGCATGATCGAGGCTGTCAAGACTCCAAGATTCAATTTCTGCATAGGCCCTCAGGTTAATGCGTTCAGCAGTATGGTATTGTGCTTCAAAACGTCCTTCAATCATTTTCCCGTCATCATGGATGAGAGTGAAACGATTATAGGGGATTTTGGAATAATCATTTACAAAGAAATATGCATTATCTACTGAACTTGATCGAACGGAAGCTGAGAAATCAAAATACAATCCGGCTCTGGCGCGGAGACCTGCATAGAAAGTAAACTTCTCACGCATGTATTGAAGAGGTAATACCGATTGCACAAATGGATTGGTGTCACTTAATTCATCGAAACTCTGTCTTTTAACGTTTCCGGTAATACCTGCATGTACTATCAATGCATCATCAATCAACCGTAACTGGCCTTCAGCAAATGGGAAGAGATATGCTTTTGATACCGTGTCAATCTTGAAGTTGAGATTTAGTCCTGCTTTGAGGGTGTACTCATTGAAACTGGTACTGATAAATGGCTTCAGGGTTACAAGTGTATTATTTTGTTTCAAAAGGCTATCCTTATAAGCAGTATAGGAAAAATCAGCGGTCATTCCGAGTTGCTGGTAATCAGTGAAATCAAAAAGATCAAATTGTTTATCAGCACCTGCGTTCAGCATAATGGCTGTTTCCCTGGTTTCAAAAAGATCACTTACGTTTTTTACCTTAAGATTAGCAAAGTGGTTCACCTTATCATTGTCCTTATAGTTTGATTTAAAGCCTATACCTCCATTGAGTCGGGCAAATCTTTGTTTCAGATCATCATCTGCATAGGAATATGCTGACGGTAGTGACGATTCATTGAATTCTTCTTTCAGGAATCCATAGTGATGAACCACATTGCGGCGAAAACCAAGGTCAGCGGAGATGGTATGTGCATCAAGAAATTTCTGTCCGTACAATTCAATCAGATTCAAACTGTTATTCGCAATGGGATGGTCCTCAATTTCACCTGATGATGAGATGTGTTTAATGTGAATTCCCAATGCATGGGTTTCAGACCTGAGCGAACTGGCATATAGATCAATGAATGGAGTTGTATAAGTGCCCATTCCAGCCTTGACATAGTTGCGATAGAGTTTTTTTAATGGTTCACTAACCAACCTTACTGCTGCAATGCTCTCGGGCTTAAGTGACACCAACATTTGTACCGGTTCATTGTTGTATGTCATAACCGGAATCTTAACCTCAGTTTCATTCTCTGGAGGCTCAATATTTATCTTGTCGGCATCAGGTATACTTGGCTCATAAGCCGCAGTTACAGTAACTTCTTCATTAATCGTTTGTGCCCTTAAATTGGTTGCTGTGCATATTATCAATGAAAGTGATATGACTGCCAGACTTGCAGATACGAATATTTTATTTGTGCTCATGTTGCTTAATGTCTTATTTGATTTGAATGCTCTCTTCAGCTTCAGTTTCTTTAACTCCGGGACTATCAAAAGTTTCAGAATCCTCAATCTTCCTCAACTTGTCCATCGCCTCTTTCTTAAGATCATCGCCATCATAATTATCAATAATGCTTTGGAGTGTCTGTTTGGCCTGGAAAATGTTGTCCTGAATTACATAGATATCCGACAATAGTATAAAGCCTTTGGCAAGCCAGTATTTGTATGTTGGATAATCAGATGATAGCTTGAATACATTAGTTTCTGCAGTTGAATAATCACTCATTTCAAAAGCAATCTTAGAAAGAGAGTAAAGAGCCTCAGCCCCATGAATACCCTGTGATAGTTTTACAGTTTCATTAAATGCACTTCTTGCAAGTTCTGTTCTTTTAAGAATTGATGCTGATCTGCCAACTAACAAGTTGGCTTCTGCTGCAAGTGTCACCGGTGTTTGATCCATATCCAGCACTCGCTGAGCATACATGATCGATTGAGCATAGTTTCCCACTTCAAAGTTGCATCGCATCTGACCGGTAATTGCCTCAGCCAGGTTGCTTTTCTTCTCAGCATTCTCTTCCAGTTTCTGGTACATTACCAGAGCCTTTCCATAATCCTTGGTCTTGTAAAGTATACCCGATGCATTTAAGGCAGCATTTTCTGTGAAACTGTTTCTGGGTCGGGATAAAATCTCCTGGTAGCTTTTGAGGGCGTCATTGAATTGACCTGAACGACTTTCGCAATCTGCTTTATAATAATGGGCATTCAATGCGAATATTCCTTCAGGAAATTTCTGAAGATAGGATTTAAATCCTGAGAGTGCTTTCTCACAATCACCACTCATATACCTGTTCTCAGAAGCAGCGAATGTTAGTGAATCCTGTTCTGAACGGCTTACATTGGCAAATGGGATGTCATCAGCATAATCAACATACTTATCTACCTCATTCATGTCAACATATATATTCCTGATAACTGCAAGAGCTTCCCGTGAGGATGGGGTGGAAGGATAATCATCAACCACTTTTTTAAGCGTTTCAAGAGCCTGCTGATCACGATTTGTATTGTAATAAATCAGTCCGGTATGGAGTAGGGCATCTTTAACAAAACTGCTTCTAGGGTAATCAGAAATAACCTTTTGAAAGGCAGACAAGGCTTCATTATTTTTCTTCATAGCCAAGTAGGTCTGTCCCATCTCAAACCTGGCATCATCAGCGAATGGAGAATTCGGGTAATCATTTAGAAGTTTTTGCAGAGAGCTTATTTTCTGATTATTATCACCTGATACACCTGTTGATACCGATTTTTGATACAAGGCATAATCAGCATCGGAGGTCTTTGCACTGCCTACCTGATCGTAAAGAACAGAAGCTTCTTTATATTGCTTCATCATGAGGTGGCAATCGGCCATCCTTAGCTTTGCATCATTAAGCAGCCGTTGATCTTGAGGACGACTTTCGATAAAAGAGTTGAAGGCTTTTCTTGCCTGAGAATAATCCTTAAGTTTAAAATAAGAATAAGCTATGTTATAATTAGCAACATTAAATGAGGGGTGGCCTTTGGCAGTATTTAAAAAATCACGGTAATAATTACGTGCAACATCATACTGACCCAACCTGTAGTAAGCTTCTCCTTGCCACAAAAGGGATCCCTGTGTTATCTTGGGATCTATCTGGGTTCCCAACGATTTCTTGAAAAGCCCGATTGCATCAAAGTACTTTTCATTGTTGAATAATTCGATTCCTCTATAGTAGGTAATTTTTTGATAGATAGAGTTCTGCGTCTCATTCCTGTTTCTTATCAGTTCCAGGTTGGAAAGAGCCTCTTCATAGTTTCGGGTAACAAGGTAAAGATTTGCAAGATAGGTGTATGCCTCATCCCTACGGCGGGAATCGGGATATTCCTTTAAATATTGCTGAAGTGCAATAATTGCTTCATTATATGGGTTATGTGAAAGCTCAACAGACAGCTTTGCGTAGTTAAACAAGGCATCCTCTGCCAAAGAATTCCTTACAGGTACCTTCCAGGCAGAGCTGAATGCATTTGATGCGAACTTCTTCTGATCGGTCTTCAGGTAACTGTCACCCATGTGGTACCATGCATTCTGCGCGAGGCTGTCATTGCCGGAAGTGACATATTGGAATTCAGGAATTGCTTTCGAATATTCACGTTGAGTATAGTAAGAGAAGCCAAGCATATAATGATCTTCACGTGTCATCTTACTCTTGTTCAGTGTAGCATATTCTTCCATTAACCTTGCAGCTTCCTTGTAATTCCCTTTCCGGTATTGAACATCAGCAACAAGCCGGAGCATCTCATTTGTACGCTTATTCCTGGCACCTTCCAGGTAAGGCTCAGCCATTGTCAGCATCTCATTATACTTACCCTGCACATAGTAGATTTGAATTATGTAGTAGGGAACGACAGATTTAAAGGTTTCATCATTCCTGAGTTTCTCAAAGTCACGCAATGCTGTTTCATAATTACCACTAGCATACATTATGTGCGCATAGTAGTAGTTGGCAGGACCGGTATACTTGGTCTGCTTGTCCTTCATCTGTGCGAATGCATTGGCAGCCTTATCCATATCGCCACTCTTGAATAAGGAGTAACCACGCTTGAAGGTGAACTCCGCTCTCTCTTCCTGGTTCATATCGCCTGTAGAAACATTATTATATGCTTCAAGTGCGCTTTTATAATTGTTGTTTCTGAAATTAAGATGCCCTAGTTGCAGCCAAACTCTGTTGGTTCTTGTGCTTTGAGGGTGTTTTTTCAAAAATTCATCAAGCAGGAATGCCGCGTCTCCATGTTTAAGTTCGGCAGCTGAAGAGGATAAGTAAAACTCTTTTTCAGCATCATACTCCTGCAGAAGATCATTGGTTCTGATCAACTTGGAATAATAATCCCGGGCCGGGCCATAATGATCCTTTAGATAGAGATCATGTGCTGAAGTAAGCGGTGAATCCTGATTATCTGTTTGCTGGGCTGACAAATTTGACCAATAAATGGCAGGCAATAAAATCAATAGTATAATGGTTGTTCTTTTCATGCATGGATTGTTTTACCAGTGGCTAAATTAATCGTATATGCTGTATAATATACCATGTTCAGACATAAATTATCAACAGCAGTATAGTGAAAATCCTCTGCTAAGTAACGAATGTTGAAGTGGTATAGTATAAAAGGCAGAAGTACAGTCTTTAATTTTTCCGGACTGTGCTTCTTTGATTTCGTAATGCAGATTAAATGCGTGAAAACTTGACTGACCGGCTTACACCTCCGGGAAGAAGAACTTTTACAATATAAATACCCCTGGGTAAATCTGAAATATTTACTAATGTTCTGTTACTGGTTAGCCTTTCGACAGAGTACAGCATATGACCATTGACGGAATATATTTCTACCTTGAGTGGATTCAAATCACCAATATTGATGACAATGGAATTTCCATCGCCGGACTCTGAAACATAAATATCCTTTTGAAGACCAATCTCATAAACGGCCACCTGACTATATTCCAACCAGAGACTATCAACCCAAAGAGTACTGCCACCAACAGGTGCTCCAAATAAAATGTTGGAGGATACCAACATGATATTCATACTGTCGGGTGAAGTCCAAGTCACATATTCTATTGGAATACTGAACTCCTGCCACGTAGTAATTACATCGCCAAATGATTTATAGGCATAAGCAATGGTATCACGTGATGTTCCATTCCATTTAGTAAGACCAATACCCATAATACATGAATCCCCACTCATAGGCTGATATTTGTAATATCCTTTAAGGTATTTTGGCTGACCTGTTACAGGCACGCCACCCTCAACAGTCCCTGTGGCATTCATGATATCAATTACAACGTCTCCCAATGTCAGTATCCCGGGCATTGTAACCGGACCCACAAGGATGATATTTTGTGTTACAGATTGCACCTTGGCACATGCGGTACCGCTCCATGGTGAGTTCATTTCCTTAGTAACACATATAAAATTAGTGCCTAAAATACTCTCATTGGATGTATCCCATTCAGTAGGTTCACCGGATGTCCAGCTTTCAAAATCAGCATTTGGAATTTGATTTTGTGCATGGCTCAGAGTCGGAATAACCATAGACATAAGAACTGCAATTAAAATTATAAGTGTAGTTTTTTTCATTCTTTTCTTTTTTAGGAATAATAAGCAAAGTTAATAATCGGCACAATAAAAATCTATACTTGAAACCAATAAGGGTGCTTTTTGTTGCGGGTATAATTAAAAGCGCAGAGGCAGGATTTTTAACTGCTTCTGCGCTTTTATTGATTTAGTAAATAAGAAAAACGGTACCGTTCAATGCTGTAAGCGGGGTTCTGTCACTGGTTTTAAAGCCAGTTTCCTGTCATTTATCTAGTTCCGCGGTTGCCCACGGAATCCAACGACCTACCCCCCTGAATAGAGCGGGCAGCTCCTGATTTCCCGTTAGGAAAATCTTCAGGTATATTTGGTCTTTCAATCCATAAGGTTTACCCGCACAACCTGTTGCCAGGCTGTACCGTGGGCTCTTACCCCACATTTTCACCCTTACCGTTGAGGAATGTGTCCTCAATTAGGCGGTAATTTTCTGTGGCACTTGCTGTATTCGCCGGTTGCGAATCCTTCCCGTTAGGAAGTATGGCGCCCTTTATTGCCCCGACTTTCCTCTTGAAGATTTGACTCTTCAAGCGACAGAACACATTGATTTTCCGTTTTTCAAATAACTTTTAATATGCAAAGATAATACAAAATTTGTACCAGATCATTTTAGATGATCCTGGCAATGAACACAGAAGTAATGATGCAAATTATGGGTAGCTATGCTCGGTTGTCAGAATGTATGGCAATCTCTATAGCTCCGTTGCCATAATGAGCAAAGGAAGCTTTACGAAGTTCAAGATTCTCAAAATCCTTCAGCTTATTTATTATGGCTGACTTCAACACTCCGTTACCAATACCATGTATGAATATCACCCGAAGGTAGTTGTATGTTATTGCACTTTCTAGCATCCTTGTGAAATAATCAACCTGATACTGTAAAATCTCATTCTGTGGCATAGTTGAATAGTCAGTTCTCAGTGCTGATATGTGAAGGTCAACTTCGGCTTCACGCGGACCGGTTCTATGTTTGTCAATCAGAGCAGATGGTGTTATGGCATCAATTTTCTGCTTAGCTGCCAGATCAATATTTATTTTATCAGTAATACCACCTGGTGTTATTCTTTGCGTAGCCATTTCGCCTAAATGCATCACAATTGCTTTTGAACCGGTAAGTTTAAATTCCTGATAACCTGTCTCCTTGAAGAATCTTGAAGGCTTGATCTTGAAATGTGCATGCAGCGGTTGGTATAACTCTTGCATTTCCTGTGTATGAAACAGAACCTGCACAATTCCATTGGACCATGCTTCAAGATCCTCACGGGTGATGGTTTCAATGTGTATTTTGGAATATGGAGGGATAACATCATAGTTTACACCTGCAAAGGTGCTTTTCTCTTCCTCCAATAAAAATGAAAATATAGCTTCAAATGGTGTATTGTTTACCAGAATAATATCCAGATTCCCTGTTATCAGCCATTTTTGGTCAAGAGGTTCAAAGATAAGATAGATTCCATCTGCCAGACCGGCACCTGATTGACGATATAATGTAGAAACCAGATCATTGATAACATCTTCCTGTGTTTCCTTCGTTTGTACATTCTTTATTTTATTCTCTGCTCCGGGCTCCTGGGCCTTTATTGTAACATTGGCGGGTCTATCGAAAAATCTGTCTGCCGCTCCGTTAGGCTCAATTTTAATCAGATCGCTAACCATAACCGGCACTTCAAAACCTTCCTCAATGGCTACTTGCACCATTGAAGTGCTAATCAGTCCGGTTATAATACCCCCACCTTTTTCATTCAAGAATCTTACTTTGTCACCTACCTTTAATTCCATTTCTATCTTCTTGTTTTAGTTAAAAAAATCAGACTGCAAAAGTACATCAATTAATGGTCACATTTTTGTTTCCCGTAAAGGGGCTGAAAGGCCTTCTGAGTAGACTTTATATAGTGAGATAAAACCAATAGTTGTCTAATTCGGCTCTATACACTCGGTAATAAATGAACTCTTGTACCATCAGGAATTAGGTAGTAAGCTTTGTGGGATAAAATGATGCAAGCTCACCTCAGATACAAAGAATTGGAGTAATTTAGCATTCACTGGAACTGCTTTGAGATCAGGATGCATTATTGATTTTATTGAGCATTAAAGTTTCCTTACTCAAAGGTGTTATAATTTGACTATAGATTGTTTGTCATGAGAAAATATGCTTGCCTGGCTTTATTAACGGTTATATTACAAATCTTTGTTTCATGCGATGAACCGAAACCTGATCTACCTGTCTGGAATGCTACTCCATATACTATAGAAATCCCGGATTACTTTCCTACTCAATTAAACATTCCTGATGATAATCCAATGACTGTTGAAGGGATTGCCTTGGGAAGGTATTTGTTTTATGATGGACGTTTATCAGGCAGAGTTGAGCATGATTCGCTTATGACATGTGCAAGCTGTCACGTCCAAGCTGAGAATTTCAGGCCAGGTCTTGATAATCCGGCATTTATTGATGGAATGCCTGTTGGATTAATGGGTGTGCCGACCATTCATGCAGCATTACCCCTTATCAACCTGATATGGAATCAGAATAGTTATACATGGAACGGTAGCGTGTCTGCAAAATCCGGAACTTCAAAGCATGGAAACATTGAGAATATTGTGATCCAAACAATCATGCATCCAGCGGAACTTGCCGGAGATACAGCGAGAACCGCAGCCCTTATTCAAAGCATAGAAGGGTATCCTGAACTTTTTTATGAAGCTTTTGGATCTGAAAAAGTCACGGCCGACAGAATCGCGAAAGCAATTGCACAGTTCGTTAGAACATTGATCTCTGCTAATTCCCGTTTTGATCAATATATGCGTGGTGAGCTTCAACTAACTGCCGAGGAACTTGAAGGATTTATATTATTTACCACAGAAGAAGGTGGTGACTGCTTCCATTGCCATGGTAGTAGCGGTAATCCAATTTTTACCACAAACCTTTTTTATAATAATGGTAAGGATACATTATTCAATCAAGGCGATGACAGGTATTCAATTACCGGCGATGTTGCTGATATAGGGGCATACAAGGCCACAACACTGCGTAATATTGCTGTTGGAGGTCCTTATATGCACGATGGTCGATTCAAAACATTGGATGCGGTCATTAATTTCTACTCTCATGATATCAGAATGTCAGACCACATTAGTCCCCTCATGCATCATGTTGCCAATGGAGGCATTCAGCTTACCCCAACCGAAAAGAATAATCTGAAAGCTTTTCTGCAATCATTAACCGATGAGGAATTCCTGAGCAATCCGGAATTTTCTGCACCTGCAATTTTCCCGGATGGCAAACTGTTAAATGAAGTAAAGGGAAGGTATTAAGCTGTTTGGTTTTTCAAAATTTCTGGGTGAATTAACCTGCATTATATTATTGTTTAACCAAAATTGATCTGATCCAGCTAGCGGCGCGTTCTTTTTCACCATCAAGCAGTGGGCCTTCCTTATCAGCTACCATAAAGCCTTCACAGCCAAGAATTTTTGCTCCCTTTTTTTTGAGAATGTTGGAAATTGGAGATGTAGCATAACCGCCCCTGTTAACCAACCATCGCAGAAACTTGCTTTTCATGGAATCAAGGTCAATGCGGGTATCAAATACAATTACTTTCTTGTGCTGAATGCTGTCAGAAGTAATCTTTCCCAAAAGTTCAAGCATTGGTTTGCTCGCACTGAAAGCTTGAGTTGGCGATCCTATCAACAATATGTCTGCTTTCCTGAGTACATCAATGTCAAATTCATCAACTCTCATTTCAGTCAATTCATTGCCCAAGGCTTTAGCCTCATCAGCAAGCGCGCGGGCAATCAAGGCAGTGTTTCCAAACAATGAATCGTAGACCAATGCTATCATGATGTGGTTTATTGTGTCCTGACTTGAAGGACGGTTGCAAGGCATAAATATAAGTAAATATTTGAATCTATCTTTTTCCTTTCATGGTAATTAGTTGCAGATCAAATATCAGACCTAGAAAGACACAGATATTTCAAACCCTGAGTGGAGGGATGTCGGTACCCTCAACGAGTATATCATCTGTATTGAATCTGGCCTTCAATCCTTCATAATAGGATATATTATAACAGCAACCCACTTAAGAAATAATTCATGGTTTCTATTGGTATTATTCGTAAAAATAATCCTTAATTTGCAGGCAATATAAGATACTATATGTCAGAATTCAGAAAAATATCAATTATCCGTTATAACCTGCTAGGTGCACAGGATGAAAACAACGAAGGTGTTGTAATAAATGAGGTCATTTTTGATGACCAAGGGCACGAAATTGAGCACTTCAATTATAATCCAGAAGGAGAGCTTGAAGAGCATATTAAGCTTGAATTGGTTGATGGACTTCCTGTGGATGAAAGACTGGAAATCAATGGAGAACTTACTGAACATACAACCAGGACTTATGACGAAAAGGGCAGGTTGTTAACTGAAACAAGGCATTATCTGGAGGGCGGAACAGATACTACTTATTTTGAATACGATGGAGATAAGATGATTTCCAGACTAGTAGTTGATAGCGATGGTGAAGAAGGAGAGAAACAAATATGGGAGTATAAAGATGGTCGATTGGTTCGAGAAGTTCAATACAATATGTTTGGTAATATTGAATTGGAAAGAGTGCCTGAATACGACGAAAATGGTCTGTTGAGCGATATAACCGAAACATCTTACAGGGAGGATCAGCCACAGAAGACTCTTACTTTCTTTGATGAACATGGTAGAATGATTACTGAAAAACACTATGATTCAAAAGAACGTTTAGTAGCCCGCACTACTGTTCAATATCAGGAAAATGGTAAACCAATATTATTTGAAGAGGAAAATGTACGGGGTAAGAAGATCACCACCTTGGAGTATGATGATTCAGGCAATAATATCACACAGGAAGAGACTGACCAGAATGGATTGAGAATCAGCTATGTGGAAAGGGTATTTAATGAAAACGGAAATGTGCTTACAGTAGAGGTAATCATGGAACCTTCACTCTATAATGCAGGTAATCATTATCGGCTTGAATACAAGTATGAATAGAAACGATATAGCTTATTCATGTAAGCTTTACTAGCGGGGCTAAGAGCTCATCCTAAGGTCTTTCAAACAGCGTAATCAAGCTTTGGCTTTTTTAAAGCGTTGCTTATTTTCTGCAGTCATCTTTTCACAGGCATATTGGAATATCAGTCTAGGAGCAGTGTCCTTATATTTCAGTAAATACTTTTCTGTCTCATAAGGAAAAAGTTTCCAGGCTTCCCGCAGGAACCATCCGACGCCCTGATGTACTTCACGTTCTGTATCCTTCATCAGGGGGTCAATAATAGTCAACAGCTCTTCTAGTGGTGTAGTTTTCAATAATTTGATGAAAGTAACAGGAACACATCGCCTTTGAAACTTATATTCTGATTTGATCCAGGGAATGAAATCGTCATTAGTAACTACTTTTTGTGATAGAAATTTTGGCAGCATTATCATACCGAGCATATCAGCATGTGCCCAATTATTTACCCCAATGGAGAACCAATGTTCGAGTCTCTTAAATACTGAATAATTAAACTCTTTTGCCAACTGTAGCAACATAACAAGTGCAAAGGAAGTTTCTTCATACTTGCCACTTTTCATCAGTAACGGAGCAGTTTCAAAGATCAGGTCAAAAGTGAGTGCTTCCCTTTGCTTTAATTCTTCTTTTTTGGAATCCATCAAAGCCTGGGTGAGTCCCCAAGCATTATAACCTTCTTTAAAATAGCGACTATATTTCTTAACCATTGCTTCATCGGCATGATCAATACAATATTGTCTGAGTTCATTGAAGAGCTCTTGTGCAGTAATGTTCATTGTTCCAAGTTTTATCATGTAAATATAATACAACTATTTGATATCACCATTTATAGACATGAAAAATCATACTGCTATTCCAGCATTCATTTTTTTTGAAATTAAAGGCTAAACAAATTAGAGCCTCAAACCTGAATTTACAAACAATTAACTATACAATGACTATACAATGGCTATACAACAGCTATACGATTTGTATACGATTTCGTACTGCTATTGTATAGTTTTTGTATAGCAATTTTAGTGTTATTGATAGGTTATTTAATTCTGAACACTTATTATTCAGATGGATTCAGCAAAATGCTTATTCTATTTAGAATCAAAGTTGTTGATTCTTTGTTTAAATTGACATATTACATGCTGCCGGAGTAGAGTATGAATTAAAAGACAACCAAGTCAAAAGATATCACATTGCTCTAGTTATGAGTGAATTGAACTTACTAGGAGATTATAACAAGAAACGAATATTAAATCCGTTGCCACTAAAGGTCAACATTTAAACCAAACATTATGAAAACAACAGGAATTGTACTATTGGTTGTAGGGTTACTACTTACTATTTACACATCATTCTCTTTTTTTACAAAAGAGAAGGTAATAGACATAGGTGAACTGGAAGTTACAGCTGATAAAAAACACAATATGAATTGGTCTCCAATAGTGGGTATAGTAATTATGGTTGTTGGGGGAGTAATCACTTGGCAGGGTTCAAAAAAGTCCTGAAAGTAATAGTAAATCAGCTAATCTGCAGAATTAAAAAATAAAAGATAAAAAGGGATAGGATAACTATTTTATAGGCTAGACTTATCCTTTTTTAGCCTTTGTTACTTTCTTCTTATTATTACTTTTAGTCTCACTCTTTTTCTTATTCCGAGGGAGCTCTGCATATAGACTCTCAGTCTCAATATCAGTTAATACACTAATAAACTTGCCATCTTTATAGATCATCCCTTTCATAAAAAACCAAATTTTGTTTGTGTATAATTAATTGTTCATGCAGTATAAAAGACTGCAATCTCAGAATTTAAAAGCATCCCGGCTTTTAACTGAAGATACTTGTTAATTTACTATAACATGCAAGTATCATGTAACAAAAATAATAAAAAATTAAATCTAAGCAAGATATTGCACTAATATTTATAAGGAAGAAAATAAAAATACAATGATCAATATCAGATTATTGTTGTTAGTATTTGGACACTAAGTATTTAACCAGTATTAACAAACAAAAAAAACAGACATGAAAAGACTAATTTCTAGAACTACTTTGCTCACGGTGCTGGTAGTATTTTCAATTACGGTTATTGCGCAGACCGAAACTGAAACGAAGCAGAAAATTGAAAAAATGAATAAGGAAATGGCTGACGCCATGATGGCCGGTGATCATGATAGGAACCTGGCTTTTTATACAAACGATGTCATTTCTTTGCCTAGTTATGATAAGATGTTGATGGGTAAAGATGCCATTAAAAATGCTATGGTTGAGATGCAGAAATCTGGCTGGAAGATCAAACATTGTCATTTTGAAACAGTTGCTCTGGAAACCAATGGTGATATTGTAACTGAAATAGGTAAATATCGAATGGAGATGGCCAAGGATGGTATGGCTATGACTATGGAAGATGAAGGTAAGTACCTGACCAGATGGCAAAAGCAGTCAGATGGAACGTTGAAGATCAAGACTGAAATCTGGAATTCAGACAAGAATCCGTGGGAAGAAATGAGCGCAATGAAGAAAAAGGATGGTAAAAATATGATGGGAGAAACCAAGGAAAAAGAAGAAATGAAGACCCAAGATGATAAAATGCACTAAGAAAATATTAGAAAGACCATGGCTTAGACTGTGGTCTTTCTAATTGAATATTTTCTGATTGCGTTAAGCAAAGTCTCTTTCTTTGCAGGTTTGCTTAGATAATCAATACAGCCGCTGGCTATTGCATCTTCCCTATCATTTGATAAAGCAAAAGCAGTAAGTGCAATAATTGGCAGATTATTCCTTATTTCCAGTATTTTTTTTGTTGCTTCCAATCCATCCATTATCGGCATCTTGATATCCATAAATACCAATGAAATATCAGGTTGTTCCATGCATATCTGTACAGCTTCTTCTCCATTATATGCCCTTAAAAGCTTAATATTATACTTTGACAACATTCGGCTTAAATAAATAAAACTGATTTCATCGTCTTCAGCAATTAGAATCTTTAAGTCATTTGGTAACAGGTCCAGAGCGACATGAGGATCAGTAGTTACTTTTTTAGGAATCACTACTTTTTTATTTGGAATTGTAAAGCTGAATGTAGAGCCGCTACCTACTTTTGATTCTAAACTAATTTTGCCGCCCATCATTTCAATATAAGCCTTAGCAATGGATAGGCCAAGACCTGAACCTTCGTAATCTCTGGCAATTGAAGTGTCAGCTTGTACAAAACGCTCATAGATGCGATCAGTTTGGCTTTCAGGAATACCTATGCCAGTATCTGATATTTTGAATGCCAGAGCATTGTCCTGAACAAGAACACCAAATGAAACTGCACCCTTTTTAGTAAATTTAATAGCATTCTTTATCAAATTGATGAGTATTGACTGCAATTTAGCATTGTCAACCTTAATGTATTTATGCTCTTCATCGAGCAATGATGAAATAGAAAAATCAAGACTTTTAGCCTCAGTTTCAGGCAAAAAGAAATTGAATAAACCAAGTAAAATCAGATTGACATCAACGGTTGATTCATTAACAGTACTTTGTCCCGATTCAATCTTCGAGATATCAATAATATCATTTATCGTACTAAGTAATCTGTGACTGCTTGTTTTAACAATTTTAATGTACTCATCAAGCTGATCACTAGTTAGACCGGGTTGTTGTAATAAGTCCATGAAACCTAGAATTCCGTTCATAGGAGTGCGAATCTCATGGCTCATATTAGCGAGGAAAGCCGTTTTCAAGTGATCACTTTCTTCGGCTTTAATTTTCGCGGAGACTAGTTCTGAGAGTATTTTCTTTTGTTCTGAAATATCTTCATATACTATAACATAATGTCTTATCACACCTTCATCATCAAGAATAGGTGAAATCACTATTTTTGCCCATAAATTGCTGCCATCCTTCTTCTGATCTTCAAATTCTCCGTTCCAGATGTCACCTGCACTTATGACATTCCATATCATTGATTGTAATAACTGATACTTACCATTAGAGTGTAAAATTTTAGAGACATTACTGTTGATCTCATTCTTTTCATATCCTGTAAGTTCGGTCATTCTTGAATTTACGAATTCAACAATGCCTTTTGGATCAGTGATTACAATGCCTACCGGGCTCTGCTCAATTGATTGAATTAACAACTTTACCTGTTGCTTTGCCTTCTTTTTTTCAGTTACATCATGAACAATTGAATGCAGGAATACTTTGCCAGAGATATTTATTAAACTACTGAATACTTCAACATCACATATTGAGCCATCTTTTTTCAGATGTTTGAATTCAAAGTGGATCTTCTGTTTGTCAATTACTTTTTGGATTTCTACTTTCAATTGGGCTTCATCAAGCAAGTTGATCTGGCTAATATTCATACTGATCAATTCATCACGATGATAGCCATAAAATGCTGCTGCGGCTTCATTGGCATCTGCTATCTGACCAGTTTGTGCATCGATGATTAATTTGACTGCAGAATGATCTTCAAAAAGTTTCCTGAATTTTAATTCACTTTCCTGCAAAGCATCCTGGGCTATTTTGATATCAGTAATGTCATTGGCAAGCACATGACGGGCAATGCGCTTGTTGTACATAACCTCATGCGATTTAATGTTAACATAAATAAGCTCACCATTTTTCTTCAAATGCCTCCAGATACCTGCATTGTTATATGGCCTGATTGTGGAAGAAACATCGTCAAGTAATTTTGTCACATCTTCTATAGGGCGGATATCCTTGATTGTCATTGAGAGGAATTCGTTTCTGCTGTATCCGTAATGCAGTATGGCAGCCTCGTTTACTTCAAGAAATTCCAATGTATTGATGTCATAAATCCACATTGGCTGAGGGCTATCCTCAAACATGCGATAATATTTCTCTTCACTTTCAATAAGAGCAGATTCTCTTTCTCTATATTCTGTTTGATCTCTCAAAATGAGTACTATACCTATGTTATTTGAAGCCTCATCTTTTATTGGTGCAATGCTTTCAGAGATTGGAATCTTCCTGCCATCTCTTGAGATAAGTAAGTTTTTATTTGCTGTAACATCTACTGCAGTTTTTTTGAATACTTGGATGATGGGGCTTTCAGCCTCTTGCCCGGTAGTTTCATGAATAATCTTTAGTACTTCATCCAGTTTTCGATTGATTGCAGTTAATTCTTTCCAACCTGTCAATTCTTCAGCTTCCTTGTTCATTAACGTTATTATACCAGCCATATCTGTTATAATTACTGCATCACCAATACTGTAAAGAGTGGTTCTAAACTCTTTCTGTGATTGAAGCAGTGTTCTGTAGATATTCCTTTGTCGCTCAGAATATAAAAGAGAGATAGCAATAAGTGCTACAAGAAAAACCAATGTTGAAAGTAGAATGATCAATAACGTCTGACGATAAAAGCTTCTGAACAATTCAGCATGATCAGTTTTTGAAAGAAGTATCCATGGTGTTCCGGGTATCTGTTCCATGAATGCAAGGATTTCCTTCCCGCGGTAATCCGTGCTTAAGAAAACTGTTTCATTTTTGTTGTCTTGTTTTGAGATCAGATCTTTTATCGCATAAATATTATCGGTAGATAGAAAACTATTGTCTTCCTCTATTCTTTTGTATAAAACAGCAACACTGTCATCTACAGGTGAAAGCAGCAATGTTTGTGAAGTTTCCTCGTAGACAGCTACAAAGGATAGGAGTGGAAAGAGGAAAGTTTCCGGATCAATTCTGAATCTGATGAAGATAGGTTCAATAGATGAGGTTGCATAAAGTGGACAAGTCAGGTCAAAATGGGGGACGCTGTCGGTTGTATAATAAATTCCCGAAGATGAAATGTTGTTATCACTTACAGTCATATTCAAGTCGCTACCCGATATTTCTTTCAAGAAGTTCGTATCGGGAGTTGTTGAGCAAATCACCTTGCTATTTGCGGTGGTAATTATTATGTCCTTGTAACCATGTTCAGATTTAAGGTCAATAAGGTATTCCGTTAATTTAATGAAATTTGAAGTATCAGGTTCAGAAATAACCTTATCAATGGCTGAAAATAATAGTGGATTTTGCGAAATTACATTTGCATCATTGATTTCATCTTTATACCATTCAGAGATCTGCCTTATTTTTAATCGGTTGATTGACTCAATGTCCTGGGCTCTCTCTCTAGTTTCAGTTTTTTTCTGATTTTCATAAATAAAATAACCAGCAAGTGAGAATAGGAATAAGAGAAAAATAGTAGTAATAATGATGGTAGTCCATCGTCTGTTTCTGATGATTGCCATCTGGAATATGAGATTAAGCTGTATAAAATTAATTCTCCAATATAGTTTTTAAATTACTTAAACCTGTTTCAAGATCCGGACCTAACATTTTATCCATGTTCATGAAAAGCGTCATAAGATTCATTGGGTAGTTCATTTTGCCGGAATATCCCCATCTGACTTTGGTGGATGAGTCGCCAAGGCTTTCAGTTATGAGATAAGTATTTCCTTTATCTTCAAATGGTTCAACAAATCTTAGTTCGTAATCGATCCTATTTCCTTCATCAATCTTTACAATTTCCTGTTCACCCTTACCTACACTCTTATTTTGGCTTTCCCAAGCAGAAATAAAGCCTACCGTTGCATCAGTACCTCTGAACTCTTTGATCATATCAGGATCCATTGATGCCCAAACACTGTAGTTATCCTGGTTCTTTAGGTATTTAATATACTCAAATACCTCTATTTTAGGTTTGTTTATGGTTATTTCTCGTTCAATTAAATATTCCTTCTTAATAAAAAGAGCAATTACTAACGCAAGAACAATAATCGCAGCCAATGCCAGCAATATCCTTTTGATTGTTTTCATGGTAATGATTTTTAAAATATTTGATGCTGTAAAGTTATAAAAATCGTAATACCTTTTGTGATGGGTTATTATTTTGTATATTTGTTATTGTCTATCTATCACATTATCAGTGGATATCAGATAATTGCAGAAGTCATTTTGCAATAAAGTTTTATGATCTACAATTATTTCCCGTTAAGTTGGATGAGAATAGTTTTTTTATTTTGGATACTCTTTACCAGCGCATCGACATTTTCGCAGACACATAGAATTATAGATATTGTTTGTGAAAGAAACGATTTAGTGGATTCATTAACACTAGATGAGCTTTTTTTTGAAGCTTACTATGAAAGTATGCGCAATCTTGATTCCTGTATCAATATGATTGCAAAATCTGATAGCATAACGAGCCAAAGAATTCTAATCCCACCAAATATAAAGGATGAGTTTGTTGTAGCATTGAATTGTTTCCCTGACATCAGGAGCAAAAGGTTAAATTTCAAATACAAGAAGATAAAGGGAACTATGAATGCACGTCCTGATTTTTTAAATATCATTAGAAGTAAGGCAAACAGGAAGTATGTGGTATTGATTAATAATAATAAAGGCAGAAATAAAGGGATTCCATTGGAAGAGCTAACACCCTCTGCCCGGTTAGGATGGTATGGCCATGAAGTTGCTCACATGCAATCATATCAAATGATGAGTAATCTGCAAATGCTGTTGTTTTCGATCAGGTATATTACTTCAGTCAACTATGTAAAAAAAGCTGAGCGGTTCACCGATTATTTAGCAATTGAACATGGCCTTATTTTTCAAATCTACGAAAGTGGGAAGTACCTTTCGACATACGGAAATATTACTAATGCTTACAAAAAACTGAATGTTTTTAATTCACTTTCTCTGAACGAATACATGTGCCTTTGGTATAAGTCTAATTTTAAGAGTTTTATCAAAGAGGAGTGTCAATAATCCAGGATTAAACATAACAAAAAAGGGATTCCTGTAAAACAGGAATCCCTTTTAGTGAGAGTTAACGCGAGGTTATTATGGGAGTATTAGAGTAATTGGGTCAAGTGAGGTTGTTTCACCATTAACCACAGGTACATCAAGAATAGTTTGTGGGGCATAAGGCAATGTATCTAATTGAGATGTAAATTCAACTAAATATGTTCCAGCCGAAATACCACTTATTTTAAAATAACCGAGTGAATCAGGTATAGCCATCAGTGTGTCTACTGAATTGGTAACTGATACTAAAGGTAATGCATCAGCTGGGAATACAAAGCCTTCAATTGATCCGCTTGACGGTTCAGAATACATTCGAACAACTGGTTTTAGCATATAAGCACCATTACCAGTTTGATGTATGGATCTTGCTGCATCAAAGTCAATCCAGAAGCGGTAAGTATAACCACCCTGTAATACTTGATGAACATTAAATTTCAAACCTGAGGTAGAACCTGATGGGATTGTTAAGGGAAATGTTTCACCATCAACAACAATTGAATTCTCACTTCCAAGAACTAAACGAACTTGTGATAAGATACCGTCGGGCATTTCAACTGTTCCAAGCAATACATCCAATCCATTGCTGAATTCTAGTAAGTTGTATACTCCTGGGTTGTCAAGCGGAACAGTTACCCATCCGTCAGTTTCATTATGTAACTGAACTTCCTGGACGTCAATATTCACAGCATCATACAATGCCGGGGCATCAGTAAGCATCAGCTGAACTGTTGCTTTACCCGTTTTATTATCATTATCATTGTTTTTATCACAAGAAGTCAGCATGAATGCTGTTACAATTGCAAAGGTGGTTAAGACCACGAATTTCATTTTTTTCATGTCAGTTTTATTTAGTATAGAAAGGATATGTGCAAAAGTCGTTCCATAAACCATTCATATTTTTTATATGATACCTTATGAGCTGAATGGGATAGTAAAGTCATTGAAATTGAACTGAGTAATGGTGTTAACTTCCTTTTGGTAAAAGCAACAGTTGAATGCGGAAATTAGGTGTATGCAGAACAAGTTGAGGTAGAATATCCTCAGTTTACTTGAGGTAGTAGAATAAGAGGTTTAACTTTCAGCGATATCAGCCATCCTGATGATAGATTTTTTCTTCCATCTGCCGGTACGATAGTAGATATATGAGAGTGACATGCCCATGAACCAAGCAATGGGTATTGCCCACCATATACCAACAACACCAAAATGGCTGGAGAGAATTGCGGCGAGTGGAATCCTTATGAGCCACAGTGATAGTAGTGTAATAAACATAGGAATCAATGTATCGCCGGCTCCTCTCATTACTCCGCCGATGACAAACATGCTTGAAAAGATGATGTAGAAACTACCTACTATCAAGAGGTATTCACCGCCAATTCTTATTACAGCCTCGTCACTTACAAAGAGGGCCATAAGCTGATGCCTGAAGATTATAATTAGTACCGAAGTGGCCAGTGCCGTCCAGGTTGACATATTGAGTGTAGCTATCAAACCTTGCTTTACGCGCTGCATTTTCTTTGCGCCGATATTCTGACCGACATATGTTGAGAGCGCCGTGCCGAAATTCATTGCGGGTAATCCGGCCATATTATCTATTCGGCCGGCTACACTGTATGCGGCAATTACATTGGTTCCATAATCATTCACAATGCGCAGCAGAGCGATCATACCTATTGAAACAAAAGTTTGCTGGAATCCGGTAGGTAATCCAATTCGCACACTGGAGCGAAATATCTCCTTATCCCAATGGAGCTTGCGCCAGGTAAGATTGATGATTGGATGTGTTTTATTGAGATAGATAACCGTAGTGATAAAAGCACCCGCCTGGGCTATCACTGTAGCTAGAGCCGCTCCCCCAATACCCCATTTGAATACTATGACAAACAGTATATCGAAGAATATGTTGGCTATTGTGGAAATTATCAGAAAATACAAAGGAGTTTTACTGTCACCTAATCCGCGCAGGATAGCGCTGGTGCCATTAAACCCAAAAAAGAAAACTGAGCCGGTAAGGTATACATTCATATACAGTGAAGCTTGAGGAATAAGCTCTTCAGGTAATTTTATCAGCCTAAAAATGGATTCACTAAATGCGATGCCAACTATTGTAACTGTTATAGAAGCAAAAAACAGAAAGATATATAAAGTGTCGATTGTCTTTCGGATTTTATCAATATCCTTGGCTCCAAAATACTGGGCTATTAGAATGGTGCTTCCTGAGGCAATGCCAATAATAAATGAAATTAACAGGAATATCAGCGGGAAACTTGCACCCACCGCAGCCAGTGCTTCTTTGCCCAGGAATTTACCTACTATAATACTATCAGTAATATTATAAACCTGCTGGAATACATTCCCAATGAGCATGGGAGTAGCAAAGCGAAAAATGAGATTAGCCGGTTTCCCTTCGGTTAGATCGTACATCCTTGCTAAGAGTGGTTATTCACTGATGATGTTCTCACTAATATCCTTCTGTTGTTTGACCAGCTCTTTCGTTGAAAGAAGTCCACAGGCGGCTTCAATATCTTGTCCCCTGGAAGCACGAAGTGTTGTGACTATACCTTTAGCATTTAATGCTTGTTGAAAATCAATTATAGCCTCTTCACTACTGGACTCAAGTGGTGTACCGGGAATAGAATGGAAACGAATAAGATTAATTCTGCAATTAACTTTGTTGAGAAGTCTCGCCAGTTCATTGACATGGCGTCGTGTGTCGTTTACACCTTTAAACATGATGTATTCAATAGAGACTCTTCTGTATTTGCCAATGTCATATCTGGTAATGGTTTCAACAACATCCTTTATCGGATAAACATTCTGAATTGGCATTAATTTGTGTCGTTCATCATCAAAAGGAGTATGAAGACTAACTGCTAGGTTGCATTTGCTGTTTTCAAGAAATACTTTCATTGCTGGGATAATGCCAATAGTGCTCACTGTGACTTTTCGAACACTGATGGCAAAACCATATTCAGCTGTAAGTATTGATGTGCTTTTCATTACAGACTCAAGATTGTCAAAAGGTTCTCCCATACCCATATAAACGATATTGGTAATCTTTGACCTTTCAGCGATACTTCTAAGCTGGTTTAGTATTTCACCCGGGTTTAGTTGTCCCTGAAATCCCTGTTTGCCAGTCATGCAAAACAGACATCCCATTTTACATCCTACCTGAGACGAAACACAAAGTGTATGGCGTTTGCCATCAGGAATATATGCGGCTTCGATGAATTTCCCCTTTCCGGCATTAAAAAGATACTTTTTGGTGCCATCTACTGATTCCTTTACTGAAACCGGTGGATTAATGCCCAGTTCAAAATGCTCGCTTAAGAGCGCGCGCGTTTTTTTTGAAATATTAGTCATCTGGTCAAAGGAATCAATGTCTGTTTTATACAGCCAATAAGCCAACTGTCCACCGGTATAGGTTGGTAGTCCAATATCAATGGACAGTTGAGTTAATTCATCCCTGGTCTTGCCAAGCAGGGTATCTTTGACAGGTAACATTGTATCAGAAATAGATTTCAGCAATAATATTATTAAAAGGAATGCCTTTTTCAATTAAAATGTCACGGGCATCCACCACCATTTCAGCGCTGCCGCAAAGATAGTACTTTTCATTGGTCGGCAAGGAAGGATGCTCTTTCAGATACTGAGTAATACGACCATGATAAATATCCGGTGCTTTTTCGCGGGAACTACAACGTATATAGTCTTCTTTAAGTACTGGTTCAATGAGCTCATGGAAATAGAAACTCTGGAGGTCTCTACCTCCATGAATAATCTTCTTGTTTTTAAATAAGCCCGTACGAAACATTGAAATAAAGGGAGCGATACCTGTTCCTGAAGCAATCCACCAAGCCGGATCACCATTACCAGTAAATGACCCGAATGGTTCACTAACCCACAATGTGTCGGCAGTATTCAATTGAGCCATCCATGGAGTGAGTTTGCCATCAGGATTAATATTGTAAAGGATATCAACCTCCTCATCAAGTTCTCCACTGGCCAGGGAGTACAATCGGGCTTCATCAGTTTCACTACCGGCCAAACCAACTACCTGTCCCGCAGTAAAGTCCCATGGCCTGATAAAAGATAGTACAAATACACCGGGTGATATTTCCCTTTGCCTGATTATTTTAACCTTAGAGAGTTTAAGTTTTGTCTTCATTAATTGCAAATAATTGTTTTCTCCATATTTTTAGAATTTCTGATAAACATTGCAAATTGGTATTTGTTTGGCAGATAAGTCGTAAGTAATTACTAATTTCGCTTCATGGAACCTCAAAAGACTTTGCTGTCAGACGCCCTGACTGCCAATTTGGAAGAAACGCGTACCGACAAGATAGATATTCCACTACATCACCTTGCATTTACGGAGGTGTCAAAGTCATATTTTTCTATCCATACTCGTGCAATCGATTGCATTAAGGAGTATAACCATCCATATTCAAACAGCGGATATATCATTACACAGTTACGTAGCATTAGTCTTGGTGATTTCTGGTTTTATGATAAACAAGATGATCCCAATGTATGGGAGGTAGTTGTGGAGTTGTTTGATGGATTGATCAATAGGCCATTGAATGATCTCCAGGGTGAGGACGTCATTCACACTCTACTTGAGTTTTTCGAGAAACTGATGACCACTGGAAAGAGTCAGGAGGAGCTTTTAAAAAGAATTTTGAAATTGATTGATACCAGTCTGGAAAAGAAGCCCCTTATGGTAATTCACAATTCAGGCTATATGATCAAGTTGTTTACAGCATCAGACTGGACAGACGAATTCAATAAAATATCCTTTGAACTAACCAGAAAAGTATTGATATCAAATGCGCATTATTGGCGTGATACTACCTGTATTGAGCAGTGGCTGGCTGAGAGGAGCAAGCTCTTTAGTCCCCAAACCCGTGAAAGGTTTGCATTGATAGGGGCTGAATACTATAGTAATATTGAACAACAGGCTCTTAAGGCTGAAAAATGGGAGGAGCTGCAGGTTATACCCTCCTTCAATGACATTTCATTTCACTTGAGGCAACTGCATCACTCATTCAGTCGTTTTCATGAAAAGTTTTATTACCTGCTCTATCTGTTGCATTTGGAAGGAATGCTCAATGAGAAGGAAGTTTTGATGCGTGATTTTAATGCATTGCTCCGGAATATTAAGAATGAACTTACCAGTGAGGAAGTATTTGGATTCCTCGATAATATTTTCAAATTATTCAACGATCTTAATGCCACTAATGCAGGCACTGTTTTGGATAGTATCTTGACTTTAGGCAAGGAGATATTCAGAACAGAGAACCAAAATCATATATCGCATTTTGAGAAACTACTGATAAGGCATGGATTTATCGGTCCTGGTATTGTCTATGTAAGTGAGAATTGGCAGCTCAATGTCAATGAATATCACATCAAGAATATCAGAGTATGGATGGAACTCATTGAATATTCACCTACCGCCTTCAGAGATTTACTCTCAGCACTCATCATCCACTTACGTCTGGGAGGAGTTTTTGTTTCAGATACTGATCTTTTTCAGCGGGATGTTACATCATTACTCAACTCTGACATCAAACCCATTTTCAAGCAGATAAAGCAGCTTGCACGATTATTTCCAGTCTACTTCAGTGAAATTGGTGCAGAAGGTGAGCTACGTGAAGTAACGACTGCAATGGATGAGTTATCACACCGCAACGATCGTTTGATACACTTCTTGCGCAAGCAGGTGCATACTGAGAGCAACAATACGCACATACATCTGACACGCAATATCATTCATTACTGGTATGATGGTGATACAACTGAATTGTTCAAATTGTTACCTGCGGATGTAAAAGCATCCATGTCACCAGATTCCAGATGGTATAAACAGATCAATGAACTGATGCATGCACTGTGCACTGGAAATAATATAATGCCGGATGCATTGATGGAAATGCCGTCAGAGAAAATCAAGAAAGAGATTAATGCTTTGACTATTGACGATCCACTTGATAAGCAAAGATTATTTTTCATCTTCAGGTTGCTGGAATTGTTGAATGAAAAATATTCTTTCAATACGGTCAATCTTGGCTTATTGATGAGGAAGTTCAACTTCTTCACGGCCAGTGAAATTGATATGTTCTTGAGTATGCTTGAAAAAGGAAATGCTGACAGGGCTCTCCGTCAGGTCTACATTTTCATGAGGCGGTTGAATATGGTTATTATGGATCCTGCCAAGACAGAAGGGTGGGAAGATATTTATCATAAGCGTCATATTGCCATTGGGATCCCGAGTATGTATGGTAAATACCGGGAGCCTAAATTTGAGGCTTTGGGACTAGCCTTCAGGTTGGAGAAAGTAGCGGCTCATCTGATGGAGCAGTTAATCAGCAGTATTAACCTTGATTATATTACTGCCAAAACATTAAGGAGAATACATGTGGTATTCGAACTTTTCAGGCAGGGATTGGAGCTTGACGGCATAAGTGATCAGGGCTTTAATTCCAATCTGAAGATGTTCCGTTATAGTCTTAATTCTGCCAGCTTCTCTGTGGGGCAGTATATCAATATTCTGCAGTTTATGCTTTCCAGTGTGCGGGAAATTATAAACAAGTACTTCCTTAGAGTTTATGACCGACAGCTTAAAGTTGTTATACCACAGATATTTCCACAAGAATTAAAGAATGACGGTGCAGCGGGAAAACAATTTCTGGTACGCAAATCAGAACAGTTTTACCGTGAAATGCTCTCATCGGCTTTTCTGGTTCAGGCATTGGATAATTTCCTGGTGCGCATTCTGGGAACCTTCAGACAGATGGTTGATAGCTATCCTGAAGAAACTCTTTATAGTATCATGTCGTATAATACTGATCTCGTGGTCTCCCCATTATACAGGGAAACGCCGGAGATCGATAACCAGATTTTCCTGGGGTCAAAAGCATATTTTCTGAAGAAACTTCTCTTATTGGGTTACCCTATACCACCAGGGTTTGTTTTTACCACAGAGGTTTTCAGAAGGCGGGATGCCATATTGCAGAATCCATTCATGGAGAAAGAGTTTGATTTAATGATTCGACGACAAATTGCGAATCTGGAGAAAATCACCGGACAACAATTTGGGAATCCCAACAATCCATTGTTGTTATCTGTACGTTCAGGTACTGCCATTTCTATGCCAGGTGCTATGAATACCTATCTCAATGTTGGTTTGAATGATCAGATAGTTGAATCATTGAGTAAACAACCTAATTTTGGTTGGACCTCATGGGATTGTTACCGTAGGTTCCTGCAAAGCTGGGGCATGGCCTTTGGAGTGTCGCGTGATGAGTTTGATCAGGTTATGATTGACTTCAAAACTACATACGGGATTAACCAAAAGATTGATTTTCCGCCTGCCCAGATGCGCGAGATGGCATTTGCTTACAGAGATATCCTTTTGAGCCATAATATACATTTCAAAGATGAGCCTTATGACCAGTTGAAGCAGGTTATATTCAATGTTTTTGAATCATGGTATAGCGAAAGGGCTGAGGTTTACCGTGATTATCTGCAGATAGCTGATGAGTGGGGGACTGCAGTCATAGTTCAGAAGATGGTGTTGGGAAACCTACACAGAACATCAGGTACCGGTGTGCTGTTTACACATGCACCTGATGTTGAGAAACCAGGCATTCACATCTATGGAGATTTTACATTGTGCAGTCAGGGAGAAGATATTGTGGCTGGATTAGTCAATCCAATGCCAGTGACTGAACGGCAACGTAAAAAGCTGTTTGATGTGAAGGCGTTCTCCCTGCAAAGTGCTTTTCCAGGAATTTATAAAAAGATCCAGAGTATTACTGAATCATTGACTGAACAGCATGGATTCAGCCATCAGGAGATTGAGTTTACCTTTGAGAGTGATAACCCTGATGATCTTTATATTCTTCAAACGAGAGATCAGGATATACGCAAAACTGATCTTAGTTATGTATTCGACTGTAAATCGTCATCAATGAAGTTGTTAGGCAGAGGAATTGGATTAGGCAAAGGTGTGCTCAACGGGATATTGGCATTTGATATGGAAGATTTGAAGAAATTTAAAGAACTTCCCGATAATAAGATATTAGTACGGCCTGATACAGTGCCTGATGACATAGGGATGATATTCGAGTGTGACGGGCTTGTTACTGCAAGAGGCGGCGCTACATCTCATGCAGCGGTGACTGCCGTGAGACTCGAAAAGACCTGTGTGGTCAACTGCACTCAGCTTATTGTTAATGAGAAGGAGAAAACATGCACTATCAACGGTCATGAGCTTAAGTCGGGTGATAAAATATCTATTGATGGATACCTTGGAAATATTTACCTGGGAAATTACAGAGTTAAACTTGCTGAAATAGAATAATTTGTAGTTGGAGATTATAAACTTAATATAGATTAACTGATACTAACATGGAACGATTGCATGGTAAAAATCTGTTGGGTATTAACGGCGCCGGCAGAATTGGGAAACTAACTATCTGGAACCATTTGTTGAACAAGCACTTTGGCGGACTAGTTGTAAATGTAGGCAGAGGTGTAGGTAAAGACCTTGAAGCACTCCTTCACAACATTACAAATGATTCAACTTATGGATCATTATCACATTTTCTTTATGGCCATTCAGGTAAGAAATGTGAAGTCAAGGTGATTGATAGTGCTCAAAGTTTAGTAGAAATAAATGGAATGCCTGTCAGATTCCTGACAAATAACCGTAATCCACGCGACATCAACTGGTCGGAAAACCAGGTGAGACTGGTGGTAGATTGCACTGGGGCATTTCTTGATCCTACAGTGCCAGCTGACAATTCGAAAGGAAGCCTTAGAGGACATCTAGAGGCAGGTGCTGACAAGGTTATTGCCAGTGCCCCGTTCAAGATCAAGGATTCAACACAAAAAATGCCAGCTGATTCCACTATTATGGTTCAAGGCATTAATCACCTCGACTTTGATACACGAAAACACCATATAATTTCTGCAGCTAGTTGTACAACCACAGGTTTATCACACATGATGCTGCCTCTGCTTGAAAGGCCTGAGACCTCAAATATCCTCACTGCCGGTATGTCGACCATTCATGCATCAACAAGTACCCAAAGTATTCTTGATACAGTACCTGCAACAGGAACATCCGACCTGAGAAAGAGCAGATCAGTATTTAATAACATCATTATTACTTCAACCGGTGCTGCAAAAGCACTTGAAAAGATTATTCCTGAAGTGCAGCGTATTGGTTTCATGGCTGATTCAGTGCGTATACCCATAAACACTGCCAGTTTGATAATCCTGAATATAACTTTCCAGTCACCTTTAAATGATATTGGGGAACCAATCATTACACGTGAGTATCTGAACCAACTGTATAAAGATGCATCAGAGGGACCTGGTGCCGGTATGCTTGAATTCAGTGAAGAACAAAATGTTTCAGCAGATATAATCGGCCGAAGGGCTGCCATTGTTATTGAGGGTGTTGAAACACATACCCGCACTGGCTTCATGGCTATTAACCCTAATCTTCTGCAAAATTTTGGTATTCAGACTACCCAGGATATAATGATCCCGGTATGCCATGCAAAAATATTTGGATGGTATGATAATGAGTTTGGTAGTTATGTTAATATGTTAGGTAAGTTAACTGAATACGTGGATAAGAAGATGTAAATCAATACTATAGATTTATTGTTGAACTGCTCTATGTTTACATGGAGCAGTTTTTTTTAGTGTCATGCTCACATGTTGGTAATATATTAATCTCGAAATTATTATCATATTGTTAAACCTTAGACAAAAAAGTGTGTTAGGATTGTATAAACTCAAATCTCAAATTCACTAAAAAGAAACGAAATGAAAAAGATCAACATTCTCTTAGTTTTCACCTCGCTACTATTAGCGGGTGGTATGCTGTCATCTTGTCAGAAAGAGGAATCCCTGAAACAGGATCAGCCATCAACAAATCAGCAAAAAGCTGTTGAGATTCTTTGTGAAGAATGCGTACCTACATGGTTGGATACCAAAGTTACATGGGATGCCACCTGTTTTATTCCCCAGAGTGTGAATTCTCAGAATCCTGACAATCTGTTTTTGGATGTATTCAATGATGAGACCACTATTTATTACAGACTCTATAGATTGAATGGTGCAACCTTTAACTACTTGAGAATAAATGGAACTGTTGTACTGAATTACACGAATGACCCTGTTACTGAATGGAACTGGAGTACTCCGTTATCATTGGATTGGGAAGCCTGCGATGTGTTTAACACTACACTTACTGTTGGAGGAATTCATGTACACGTAGGGCATGTTGATGCATCAATAAGCTATAAATTAAGGGATATTTGTGAAGAAGTAACATGTTCTGCTGAAACAGCATGGGCATTTGGACCGCGCTATGTAACAAGAGGCAATTGGGCTACCTATACCCCTTATGTTGCAAATAGCACTGTCACTATTTTTGCCGGCCAAACAATGAATATTGGTACAGCACACTTTTCTGCAGTTGTAAATGGTGAAGTTACTATTACCATTAACATGACAGGTGGATGGGCTTTTAATGATGTTCCATCAGCACTAAAGATACAAGGCTATGCTGTTGCTCCTAGTGGTAACCCTGCCCCGGGCCAATTTGAAAATCATTTTGATTCAGTTGGCTCTTCTGAATCAGTGACTGTGCCGGCAGCCAACTTCTATGGTGTACATGTGGATGCGGAGATTTGTGAATGATAAACTGCTAAGACCGTAATATCTCGAGCGATATTAGCTGAAGTGCGTGTTTGGAATAAGTGTTTATAGAATAGAGGGCTGCCTGACTAGCAGCCCTCTACATTTAATTAAATTGTTAAATTTGAATGCTCGCTTTAAATAATTATAAGCATTTCAACATTCCTGCCGATGAAAGAACTGGCATCCTTGTTTCTCAAATTGGGTATCATTGGTTTTGGTGGTCCGGCTGCTCATATCGCTATGATGCGTAATGAGGTGGTAGTTAGAAAGAATTGGATGACTGATGAAGACTTTTTGGGTCTTGTTGGAATTACCAATTTGATACCAGGCCCCAACTCTACTGAAATGGCCCTATACATTGGTAAAGTTAAAGGTAAATGGCGCGGTTTGCTGGTTTCAGGACTGAGCTTCATTATCCCTGCCGTCCTTATTACTCTGTGCTTTGCAGTATTATATGTCAACTATGGCAAGTTGCCTGTTGTTCAACCTTTCCTTTTTGGTATAAAGCCTGCAATTATAGCCATTATTTTTTCAGCAGTTTATCCGCTTGGCAGAAGTGCTTATAAATCAGCATTGCCATTATCTATAGGCATAATCAGCTTTGTACTCTCTATGGCCGGATATCATGAACTACTCATTATGCTGGGTGCAGGATTGTGTTATTTGTTTTTTAAATATGTGATTGGTGAGAAAGGTGATATTCTTGGATCAGGCAAAATGTATATGCGAAAGGGTAGTAAGGAAGAAAAGAAATCTTCTGACCCAAGCAAGGATTCCAAAGGGTGGTTAAAGAAACAAAGCATTAAGTTATTCCCACTTGTGATCACAGGAACTACTGGTACATCAGCATCTGTTGCCCATTTATTTTTTATTTTCCTGAAAATTGGAGCAATTCTATATGGCAGCGGATATGTGCTGTTCGCTTTTCTTGAAACTGATCTGGTAAGTACCGGATTACTTACAAGAGCGCAGCTAACAGATGCTATTGCTGTCGGCCAAATGACACCAGGACCAGTTTTTTCGTCTGTTACATTCATTGGTTACACACTCAAAGGATGGCAAGGTGCCCTATTTTCAACCATAGGTATCTTTCTTCCATCCTTTCTATTCATAGCATTATTAAGTGGGTTCTTCCATCGGTTAAAGAGTTCTGCCATTTTCATGTACTTTCTTACGGGAATTATTGCATCTTCTGTTGCACTCATAGCTGCAGTAGGTGTAACTTTGGGAATAGAATCCATTATCGACTGGCGCACTGCCCTGATAGCACTGGCTGCACTGTTCATTTTATTTGTATTCAAGAAAGTTAACAGTGCATTTGTTGTATTGGGCGGAGCTGTGATGGGTTACCTGTTAAGCATGGTTTAATGTAAAGGGATCAGCTCAATGTGATATCTCTAGTATGCCCTATAGAGTATCAGATAATGCTGATAATACTTATATTTGCTATGAAATAAGAAACTCCAATGCTCCCTCAAAGTGAATATCTGTTAAAAATTGTACAAATGAGAATGCCTTATGGCAAATATAAAGGCATTATACTTTGTGACTTACCTGTATCTTATCTTGAATGGTTTCAACGTAAGGGATTTCCTGAAGGGAAGCTTGGAGAATACCTTCAGATTTTATATGAGATTAAACTTAATGGTCTGGAATATCTGCTAACTCCTCTCAGGACAGGGCAAAATAATACAACCCGGTAATTATGATCAATGCAGCATCTCTAAAAGTTATTAAAGATGAATTGTCAACACTGACCAATAAGGATTTGAACGGCATTATATTGAAAATGATCAAATTCCGCAAGGAAAACAAAGAGTTGGTTACTTATCTGCTCTTTGATTCAAGAGATGAGATGGAGTATGTTAAAATGATGAAGAAAGAAATTGAGATGGCTCTTTACGCGGTGACAAGCTCAAACGCGCGAAATTCATTGAAGTTGATACGTAAAGTTCTACGCATTACTAGAAAAGCCATAAAGTTTTCAGGTAAGAATGAAACGGAAGTACAGTTATTATTACACTATTGTAGCATTTTAAAGAGTAAAGACCTTCCTTTAACAAGGATAAAAGCACTAAATTCAATCTGGGAACGCAGTATCCTGAGTACAGGTAAAGCAATTTCATCTTTACATGAAGATCTCCGTTACGACTATGGAATGGAACTCAAGGCATTGCTCGAAGAGTAGAAATAGCGCCTTCTACTTGCTACCATATTTCTGATCTAAAAAAGACTATTTTTGCGCTCTCCAATTTATATCCGTTCATATCTATGAAAAGAGCCCTGTTATTAGTTACCCTGATTCTATTGTTTTTCAATGTTGATGCTCAAAACCTGCAATTGCATTATGACTTTGGGAAAGATAGGAATTATCCCACTTCTACTTTTGAGTATTTCAATGCTGATAAGTATGGCAGCACGTTCCTTTTTATTGATATGGATTATAATGCTGGTGATGTTAAGGGTGTTAGTTCTGCCTATTGGGAGATTGCCCGTAGTCTGAGTTTCTGGAAAGGCCCACTGGCTGCGCATATTGAATACGATGGCGGCTTTTTACAATGGAAACAGGACTCCATTGGTGGGGCAGTGCAAATAGATGATGCCTGGCTTGCCGGAGTTGAATATATATACAATGATGAGAACTTTACTAAAGGTGTAACGCTTCAGCTTCTCTATAAATATATACGTGATAAACATAATGCTTCATTCCAGATAACCGGTGTTTGGTACTTAAATTTCCTGAAGAACAAAATGACCTTCTCGGGCTTTGCTGACTTCTGGCGGGAAGATAATGTCTTTGTAGAAGACAACCTGATCTCGGAAACTAAATATGTCTTAATGACCGAACCCCAACTCTGGTATAACTTTAGCAAGCATTTCTCGGCGGGCAGCGAATTAGAGCTTAGTAATAACTTCGCCGGAGTGAAGGGATTTCAAGCCAATCCAACATTAGGCATTAAATGGACCTTTGCCCAATAAATAAATCTCTTATTGAATGGTGTTACTGAAGTAATTTGTTGTTACTTGAAATCTTAATTCTTCAACTGATTAATCGGAAGAAATGAGACTGTAAGAATACTTCCTGTTTTTCTGAAGTTGAAATGCCATAAAATAGAATGACAGGGGAATTGTACAGTTAAGATTAAGTTATGCGATTCTACAGAGGTTAACAAGGCTGAAAATCTACATAATAAACATTGTCTCAGCGGTTTAAGGTAGTTTGTATTGGTTCTCACTTTTTGTTCAGAAAAAAAGGTATTAATATACTGAATATCAATGCTATAACCTAAATTTAAAGTTAAGCATTATTTCCCACCGTTAACTAACGTGGCAATTCTTTCAGGTTATAACTAATGTGTTATTATTCAGATAGTTGAAATGAAATATCAGGTAAAAATGAGATCCTAGTAATATTATTTTTCCAGAAGCTCCTGAAGATAATGTGATCTTAATTGGAACTGTACTTTTAATTCATTGATTTTCTTTATAATGGCAGGATCAGGCAGTAGCTTGGTTGAGTCAGTCTGCTTTTTCTTCACAGCCGAAATAATCAGATTTTTAGGTGTATGCTCAGTGGCAATGAATTCTGCAACGTTGGTTCTGTAGCCGTATGCTTCCAGTATTAATGCCCTGATGGTATCTGTCAATATCTCGGCCTGACGTTCTGCAAGAATGCCATACTGGGTGATTTCTGATAAAATCCCTGATGTCAGCATATCACGGCGAACTTGCTTATGACAGCATGGAGAACACAGAATAACCTGAGCTCCTGACTTTATTCCCCTGTAGATCGCTTCATCAGTGGCAGTATCACAAGCATGCAAGGCAATAAGAATATCAACTGAAGGAAGTTCGGTGGCTTCAATCGTGCCTTCCTTAAAAACAAGTCCTTTGTAACCGACTTCCTGGGCAATCTTATTGCAGCTATCAACCAGCTCTTTCCTCAACTCTATACCGGTCATTTGAACATCTTTCTTTAATCGGCCAGTAATGTAATCATAGATGGCAAAAGTTAGGTATCCTTTGCCTGAGCCCATATCTGCTACCTGAATTTTTTCCGGTAAGCTAACATCCTTGATAATACCATCCACCAGCTCAATATATTTATTGATCTGCCGGTACTTATCCTGCATATCCGGTTTAACTTTTCCTTCCTGGTTGATTACACCCAATGAATAGAGGTAATAGTTGTTACCAGAGTCGATTATTCGTTGTTTAACCTTATCATGCTGAAGTGAAGATGCAACTGTTGAAGCAGGTGGTCTGTTCAGAAGTGATGAATTACCCTTCTTATATATGAGCAGATTGTAATCCATAACAGTAGTGGCCAGATTAGCCTGGAGGAATTGCTCGTTAAGTAGCTTTTTTATCTCTTCAGTTGCCTGCAGAGGTTCGTAATTCAGAGTAATATCTTTAGTTATGTAACGGTATACAAATGAAAGTTTGTACAGATTCTTGATCATCACCGGTTTAACATAAACATTCTTAAGATCAGAGTCGCTCTTTCTTCTGCTGCTTAGTGTCAGCTTTATGAAATGATTCTGGTAGATGCTTTCCCCAATTAATTGGGTAAATTTGATAATATTAGGGAGTATCTCCATCTTTTTCTTTTTGCTGAATCAATTGTTTATAAAGCGCAACTTCAGAAACGGTAGTCCTTGATCTACAATTTATTAATGTTGCAAATTTAAGGCTAATACCTGAAGTGACGGAGGTTTTTCCGGAGTGATATTTGGTGGAGCTGGCGGGAGTCGAACCCGCGTCCAAACAAGCAGCAATAGTGCTTTCTACATGTTTAGCTTTCTATTGGTTTTCGAATAACCGTTGGGAAAAAGCGGCCCTGCGGTTACCTTATCTCTTTGAATTTTCGTATAGGCATCAGAGCGCTACCCATCTTATCGCGACATTTGTGATGCTCTTACCGGAACGCAGTCACGCGAAGCTTCCCGGAGAGCAGAAAGCGGCTTAATCCTTGATTAAGCGGCTAACGCGTAATTGTAATCGTTGCCAGTTATTGGCTGTGTGAATTGGGATTTACGGGTCACTCTCACAACACCCGACATGCTTACATTACCACTCCCTTGCTGTCAAAACCGGTCAGCCCCGTAGTATTGTATTTCAATGCAAAGATACAAAAAATATGCCATGAACATTAATCACTTACATCGTTCAGTGCTGGTTTTGTTGATTTCTCTTTCATTGGAATGCTACTTTATACACATCTGTACTAACTGAACATCTTAGAACAACTTAGAACAAAGTTGAACCAGTTTGATCCACCTTGAACCAATTTGAACAATGTTGAACTACTTTGAACAATAATTTAACTATGTTGAACCACTTTTTAGCTGTACTTAACAACATCCTCAGCGGTGATAACATTATCACAAAGTATGGCAAGGCGTTCAACTACATTGCGGAGTTCACGGATATTGCCGGTCCATTGTTTCCTACTGAGCTGTTCAAATGCTTCATCCTCAAAGTTCATCATTGGCTTCCCGTTTGTCTCACAAATCTCGGTAATAAAATGCTTGGCAAGCAGAGGTATGTCGGCAGGTCGTTCATTGAGCGTGGGGACATGTATCACGATTACGCTTAGTCGATGATACAGGTCTTCGCGAAAATTCTTATTTTCTATTTCTGCTTTAAGGTCTTTATTGGTTGCAGCAATTACACGTACATCAACTGGTATGTCCTTTTCTCCGCCAACACGCATGATTTTGTTTTCCTGTAATGCACGCAATACCTTGGCTTGGGCTGCCAAACTCATATCGCCTATCTCATCCAGGAACAAAGTTCCACCGGTTGCCTGCTCAAAATCACCTTTACGTTGCTTAATAGCAGAAGTAAAGGATCCTTTTTCATGTCCAAAGAGTACACTCTCTATCAGTTCACCCGGTATTGCAGCACAATTAACTTCAACAAATGGCCCGGAGGCGCGGTTGCTTAATTCATGAAGCCAGCGGGCAACCAATTCCTTTCCCGTGCCATTGCTACCTGTAATAAGTACTCTGGCATCTGTAGGTGCCACTCTCTCAATCATGTTGCGAATCTGTTGCATTGGAGCCGATTCACCTATCATCTCGTATGTTTTGCTGACTTTACGCTTTAATACTCTGGTTTCTTTTACCAGACTGGATTTCTCCATGGCATTTCTGATAGTAATGAGCAACCTGTTCAAGTCGAGAGGCTTGGATATGTAATCATAGGCTCCGCGCTTAATGGTCTCAACAGCAGTTTCAATATTGCCATGACCTGAAATCATCACAACCGGGGTATCATATAATGATAGTAACTTATCGAGTACTTCCATGCCATCCATCTGTGGCATTTTAATGTCACATAAGATAACATCATACTTTTCAGCAGAAGCCAGTTGAAGGGCAGTAAGGCCATCCGGTGCCTCATCTATCTGATAACCTTCATACTCAAGTATTTCCTTTAAAGTACTTCTAATACTCCGTTCATCATCAATTACCAGTATTCTTGCCATATTTTTTTTGCCAAATGTAATTCAATCTCGGTTTATCCTTTATAAAATAACCATTTCCAAAGTTCACCATAGGTCACTTTTTTGCCATACATAAGTATGCCTGTTCTGTATATACGCCCCGCCAACCAAACAGCTATTATAAATGAAATGGTAAGCAAGCCCATTGACAGAAACAATTCCCAGTAAGGAACTCCAAAAGGCAACCTGACCATCATAATAATAGGGGAGGTAAAAGGTATGATGGAGAGCCAGAAGGCTATGGGACCTTCAGGATTGTTTATCACAAGTTGTGCCGTAACAATTGAAAAGATCAGTGGTATGGTAATTGGTAGCATAAACTGCTGCGTATCGGTTTCGTTGTCAACAGCAGCCCCTATAGCAGCAAACATTGCCCCATAAAGGAGATAACCGGCAAGGAAGTAAAAAAGGAAGGAGAATAACATCACTCCATAGTTAATTGTCCCCAGTGCTTCTGTCACTACTGACATCATCCCCTGCGGAGCTTCTTCTTCATCAGGAACCTGAATATTTTCCATGCCTGTTGGTAGGCGGTTACCCTGACTGAATACTTCAGTATCCTGCGACTTCTTCATGGTTTCTGGCATAGAAGCCTGGAAAACAGTTACAATCAAAAGAGTCAAAACCACCCATAAAAGAAATTGTGTCAGGCCGACCAATGCCACCCCGACAATTTTACCCATCATTAGCTGGAAAGGTTTCACAGATGATACGATAACTTCTACAATTCTGCTGGTTTTCTCTTCGATAACACCTCTCATAACCTGTGAACCAAACAAGAAGATAAAGAAATAGATGAGGATACCTGCAAACATACCAACGCCCATACTGGCCTCGGCAAAACTCTTTTGTTCTTTGCCTTCTTCCTTGATTTGGATGGAGGTTAAGCTTATATCTGTTTTGATATTCTTGAATATCTCGCCACTCTTTATGCTTTCTGGGGTCAGTGAATCACCGTGTATGTCAAGGGCTCCTGGATTATTCTTGTTTATTTCCTTAAAGATTTCAGCACTTAGCTTTTGGTGCTCTACTTCTTTAGTCATCACATTATTGATGTGACTCTTCAAATCAACGCTTACCTGCTTTTTGCTGTATATCATAGCAGAAGAAGGGATAGCTACATCAGGTTTTGGAATATAAAGCAAGGCATAACCGCCCTGTTCTGAAAGAGACTTCTTTGCTGTCTCAAGGTCAGTATAAATGTTTTGAAATTCAAAACGGTCAGAGTTCTCAAATTTCTCAAGGAACCAACCTGTTTCATCCAGAATCATTACTTTTTTAGTCTCATCAGACATCTGAGTGAGTAATACCGGCACTATAAACAGAGCTGCCATCAGGATCGGACCCAATATAGTCATAATGATAAATGACTTTTTTTGCACTCTCGACAGGTATTCACGCTTGATAACAAGGAGTATTTTATCCATGATGGTCTAATTATTGAGAGTAGTATTATTGATTGGCTGACCGTTATTTTCTGTGCCGGCTGATCTCACTGTCTGTATGAAGATGTCATTCATGGTGGGAATGATCTCATTCATACCGGTGATAGTTACATGAGGCAGTAAGGAGGATAACAGTTCATTCGGATTATGGTCTTTCATTAATCTGATTACACTCCTGAAACCATGATCTTCAGGTTCATGACTGATGAGCTCAGCTCCAGCAGGCAGGTAAGGAAGTATAGGGCCTTGCAATCCTTCGTGTATTAAGGAATAAGTATTGGTTTTATACTTGTTTTTGATCTCTTTCACACTGCCATCCAGAATTTTGTGCGAATTATTTATTAATGCAATATTATCGCAAAGCTCTTCCACAGATTCCATATTGTGGGTAGAGAAGATGATTGTACTGCCGTTGCGCTGAAGATCTAAGATCTCTTCTTTCAGTAGATTCACATTGATAGGATCAAAGCCACTAAACGGTTCATCAAATATCAACAGATCAGGTTCGTGGATTATTGTAACAATGAATTGTACCTTCTGCTGCATACCTTTCGACAGTTCCTCCACTTTTCTGTTCCACCAGCCCTGTATCTCAAATTTCTCAAAGAGAATTTTAAGTTTTCTAAGCGCATCCTGTTTTTTGACTCCCTTTAATTGGGCTAGGTACAATGCCTGTTCACCAACTTTCATTTTCTTATACAGACCACGTTCTTCGGGCAGATAGCCAATATGTTCCACATGACGGGGCGAGAGTTTCTGGTTATTGAAAAAAAGCTCACCTTCATCAGGCCCGGTTATTTGGTTAATGATCCTGATAAAGGATGTTTTGCCGGCACCGTTCGGACCTAACAATCCGAAAATACTTTGCCTTGGAATGTCGATGCTTACATCAGAGAGAGCAGTGTGATTGGCATATCTTTTAGTAACATTCCTTGCAGAAAAGATGATCATAAGGTTGGTATTTATTGGAAATATTCTTTCATCCTATCAAAAAACGACCTGTCACGAGAAGTGGGATTTGGCCTAAAGTTATCGGCGTTTTTTAACTTCTCCATGAGTTCCTTTTCCTGGCTCGACAGATTTTTCGGTGTCCAAACGTTTATATTTATCAACTGATCACCTTTGTCGTATCCATTCAGAGAAGGGATTCCCTTACCTTTTAACCTTAAAACCTTACCACCTTGTGTGCCGGGATCGATCTTTATTCTTACCCTTCCGTCAATGGTGGGCACTTCAACGGATGTACCCAAAGCTGCATCAGGGAAGCTTATATAATGTTCATATAGTATGTTTGTGCCATCTCGCATGAGTTCAGGATCAGGTATTTCCTCAATCTGAACAATTAGATTGCCTGGAACACCACCTCTTGGAGCTGCGTTGCCTTTGCCATTTACTGAAAGCTGAATACCATCAGTTACACCGGCAGGAATATTGAGACTTATGATTTCTTCATCCTTTACGGTGCCACTTCCACTGCAGGTGTCACATTTTTTTGTGATCGTACGACCTTCCCCATTACAATAAGGACATGTAGAAGAAGTCTGCATTTGTCCAAGGAAAGTATTGGTAACTCGGGTAATTTGTCCGGTTCCATGACAATGCTGACAAGTGTTGAAAGATGAACCATCGGCAGCGCCGGTACCTTTACAGGTTCCGCAGGCAACCAGTTTATTCACTTTTATCTTTTTATCAACACCTTTGGCAATTTCCTGAAGGGATAATTTAACTTTTACCCTTAAATCAGTTCCTTTACTGACTCTGCGGCGTGAACCGCCACCTCCTTGGCTGAATCCACCAAAGCCACCGCCAAAAGCACTTCCGAATATATCACCAAACTGGCTGAAGATATCGTCCATACTCATTCCACCCCCGAATCCTCCGGCACCAGGCCCTCCACGCATTCCATCATGACCATACTGATCATACCTTGAACGTTTCTCCTTGTTGCTCAGTATTTCATAGGCTTCGGCAGCTTCCTTGAATTTTTCTTCAGCTTCCTTGTTGCCTGGATTCTTATCCGGGTGGAATTTCAATGCCATCATTCTGTAAGCCTTTTTTATCTCAGCTTCACCAGCATTGCGGTCAACTCCTAATATTTCGTAATAATCTTTTTTAGCCACGTTATCTTGTATCATCTGTAAATTTCAACCTTAACTTTTCTCAATTCCCATCAATTACCAACTACAACCTTTGCAAACCTTATGACCTTACCATTTAAAGTATATCCCTTTTGAGTAACGTCAATCACTTTGTTCTTCTGATCTTCAGAAGGTGCAGGTACATTGGCAATGGCTTCATGGTAATCCGTATCAAAAGTTTGACCTAGAGCTTCAATTACTTCCAGACCCTTTTTATTAAGGTTATTCCTGAATTTATTGTAAATTAACAATGTCCCTTCCTTAAGAGGTTCTACTGTTGTAACATTCTCAAATGAACTAATTGCTCTTTCAAAGTCGTCTAGTATTACCAAGAAGTCTGATATCACATGTTCTGATGCTGTTTTACTCAGCTCAATCCGTTCCTTTATAGCTCTTTTTCTGTAATTGTCAAATTCTGAATATAGTCGCAGGTATTTGTCATTCACCTCATCATATTTCTTCTGCACCTCTAATAGTTCTTCAGTACTTTTGTCAACTGATATAGTTTCTGATCCAATAGTCCCTTCTTTAGTCATACCCTGATCCATATCCTTGTCATGTTTCTGCCCGGTAGTGTTACCATGTTCATTGTCATGCGATTGCTTATTCTTATGCTGTTTCATGATTTAATATTTAATTAAGCTACGATGAGCCAATACTTAGAATGGCTGCCACAAATTGTTTGCCAGTTATGAATAATACGACAATTTGTCAGTTAAAAACACCCTGATTGTATTAATTGATAATCAGCGTCATGTGGACAGTCATTCTGACCTTTTACAATAATTTATACTCTTTCAATCGATGCTCCCAGAGCTTGCAGTCGGGTGTCTATATCCTGGTAGCCTCTATCAATCTGTTCAATGTTATCTATACGACTTTTACCGCTGGCTGATAGCGCAGCAATTAGTAAAGCTACTCCTGCACGGATATCGGGCGATGACATGGTAATACCCCTTAATGAGATTTGGTGGTTGAGACCTATTACCGTTGCCCGGTGAGGATCACATAATATTATCTGGGCACCCATTTCAATAAGTTTATCTACAAAGAAGAGGCGGCTTTCAAACATTTTTTGGTGAATTAGTACACTTCCTTTTGCTTGTGTAGCAACCACTAGCGCAATGCTTACAAGGTCTGGTGTAAATCCTGGCCAAGGGGAATCGGCAATAGTCATGATTGAGCCATCCATGAAGGTCTCCACTTCATAAGTGTCTTGAGCCGGAATAAAAAGGTCATCACCACGCAATTCCAGCTTTATACCCAACCGTTTGAAAACATCAGGTATTATTCCTAATTCCTTGTATTGAACGTTTTTTATAGTGATTTCCGATTGTGTCATGGAAGCCATCCCAATAAAACTACCTATCTCAATCATATCAGGCAACATAGTATGTTCAGTGCCTTTCATACTTTCTACTCCTTCAATGGTCAGCAGGTTTGAACCAACACCAGTAATCCTTGCTCCCATGTGGTTTAGCATCCGGCATAACTGTACCAGATAAGGTTCACAAGCTGCATTGAAGATAGTGGTAGTGCCTTTTGCCATTACGGCAGCCATAACAATATTGGCAGTCCCGGTAACGGAGGCTTCATCAAGTAGCATATAGCAACCTTTTAGTTCAGGTGCTGATACACTATAAAAGGTATTGACATTTTCAAAATCAAACTTCGCTCCAAGGTTCTGAAGTCCGATAAAGTGTGTATCCAAACGGCGTCTGCCTATTTTATCCCCTCCCGGATGGGGCATGTAAGCTTTGCCATAACGTGCAAGTAACGGGCCGATCAACATGATGGAGCCACGCAACCCACCACCTTTTTTACGAAACTCCTGTGATTTGAAATATTCCAGATTTATGTCTTCAGCCTGGAAACTGTAGCTTCCCTTGCCGAGTTTTTCAACTTTAACACCCATACCCGCCAATAACTCTATCAGCTTATTGACATCCAGAATATCAGGAATGTTATTGATTGTTACTTTTTCCGGTGTAAGCAATACAGCACATAAGATCTGCAATGCTTCATTTTTTGCACCTTGAGGTATGATCTCACCTGAGAGTCGGCAACCCCCGTTAATTATAAATGAACCCATAAAGTAAGCTTGTTAATGCTTTAAATCAGGGAGCAAGTTAATTCTTTTTACGGTTTCGCTGGTCACGGAATTGGTTATTCTTATCCCTGGGGATGAATTTCTTTTTCCTGTTAAGCCCAAGTGAGGAGGATGAATTTGGTTGGCCTCCGTTACGCGCAAGCAATTCATTGGTATGAGTAAGCCTCGTGTCTTCACTAAGTTTAAGCTTACCGTGCGACAATTCAGCAAGATGATCAGTAATGAGTTCATCATTTACTGAATCACGATTCCAGTTGAGGTATGATTTCTTCAAGTGGTTGGCTATATTCTTCACCAATGCATCTTTTTCAGCACCATCCTCAAAGGTGGTAGCCTTTTCAATCATCTTGGCAATATTCTTGCCATAAGGTCTAAACTTGATAGTTTCCTGAGGGTATGGTATGGTGTTAGGCCTGCCTTGCCTTTCTTCTGGCGTTGGAGTAGGGAACGGACCATCAACATCCAACCTGTAATCAGAAATGATATACAGATGATCCCATAGTTTCCGACGGTAATCGGTAGTATCACGTTGTTCCGGATGAAGCTGAGCCATAATATTCACTAGGGCTTTGCAGAGATTGGTGCGTTTTTCACGATCTTCAATGGTCATCACGTAAGCAACCATCTTTTGAACATTGCGGCCATACTCAGGGATAATGAGTTTATCGCGTGTGCTGTTATAATCCATAAACAAATTTTATGAGGCTTTTTATGCCTTTCTTAATAATTGAGTTGGTAATACGAAGTATGTGCTCCAGGGTATTCTTACAATAAATAATGTGAGGTACGTACTTTTAGGTCTGCAGGGAGATATTGACATAACAGACGCTGCAAATATAATGCTTTATTTTTTAAATCAAGTTCAAAATAGAAGAATAAAGTAAACCATAACTAACATTAAATATCCAATCTGAAATATCCTCACTAATGCCTGCTTCCTTACTTGTCAATTATCATTACTTTTTACCATGGCCTTTTCCACCACTATTCTCTTTGCTATTTCCTCTGTTATTTCCACTGCCTTTCATATTTCCTTTGTTTGATTGTCCTGGTGATTTCTTATAGGAATTACCTGACGAACTCTTTACAGCTTTTGAATTCCCATTCCCCGGCTTATTACCATAGGTCTTCTGGAATTTACCATGATAACCCTTTGCATACTTTACTTTATGAGTTTTATAATGAACATAAGGAGTCTTACCATGGTAATCAGTCAATACGACTTTATATCCATTGTACAAATCGTAATTTCTATATCTCGTGGGCAAATAAGTTCTATGTACCCATGTGCCTCCTTCATAATATATAAACCTGGATGATGGTATGTCATAGTAGGCCTGAACATCAGGAAGATAATAATACTGGACATTACTGTAACCAACTGGCCCCCACATTGGCGGAGTGCCAGTATTAACATGTATATTGAGTTGTGCAGATAGAGTACCTGTAAAAGCCAACGCCATTCCAATCAGAATCAATTTTATTGCTTTCATTTTTTTACCTTTAATGTGGATTTTCCCACCATACAAAGTTACGGCTATTAAAATGTAAAGTCTTACACAATTACTAATATTAGTTGTACAGTTCACATATCGTTAAAGAATAAAAAATGTTTTATATATTTACAGCATAGTTCCAAATGAACGAGAAATGAGATACTGTCTTTTAATTGTCTTAATCTTTCTGGGTATTACTGCTAACGCGCAGAATTACCAATTATTCAATGTTGATGCAAAGAAAGTGTTTGCAACAACATCTGAGCTGGCAAAAACTTATAGTCTGGTTTTTGATTCAATAATAATGCAAACCTCAGGTGCTGTTTATTATCCTTATAAAACCGTTGGAGATATCGGCTATGAAAGTGACACATGCCCTGTATGGGGAGCATATTGTTATCATCAGGATATGCCTTCATGGTTAGGAAGTGAAGTGCAATCTACTGGAGATGGTTATAGTTTCATAACTAATACCGGTTCATCGCTGAATATGAATTTTAATCTTGCTCCTCTACAGGCTTATATATTTTATGAAGACACCCTTCAGCGTTTCTCCATGAGCAGAGTCTCACCTGGTGCTGATACAATGAGCATACTCGGAACAATTGATTCAGTACAACGTTATCAAATATCACATACTGACCTTCAGGGTAATTTCATTAACTCAGAACTTAATACATGGGAAATTATAATTGGTAAGGAATTTGGGTTGATTAGTTTCTTCAGGATCGATAGTTTTCCTCAAGTGCTTGAGCCATTGGTTTTAATGGGAAATGAATCGCCTAATGCGGGGTTTTATCAGTTAACCAATGATAGAATCTATGATTATTTGCCAGGAGATATAATTCAAACATACTTGTACTATCATAATCCTCTTTATCAGGAGCTTAGCTGGATAAACTATATCACAGATAGTTTTATAGAAAGGTTTGAAACTTCTGATTCGTTGAAATATAAAGTAATCAGGGAAATCTATATTCCCGATTCATCTTCTTTGACAGTCGATACCGCATGGTTAAAATATAGGAAGGATATTGTTATTGCTGGTATTCCGTTTGACTGGGTAGGATATGAAGTCTTTCGTACAGGTTCTCTACATGAGATAAATTACTGTGGCTTAAACTTGTGGACTTTCCAGTCATGGGATGGGCACTTATTATATTGTTCTGATGAAAATTCATGGTGTGAATTCGATGAATTCGGATTTTCATCTACAAGTATGGTTTACGTTGAAGGGATTGGCCTATACGAATACAACACTGGTGTTTTTGGCCCACCCACTAACACTTCTTCTGGCTCGGGTATCAATTACTTCTCCAAGCAAGGTGTTGAATGTGGTGAAAAGGTGGTTGGCATTAATGAGCATCCAGTCAATGACTATTCCCTCATCATTTCACCAAACCCTGCTTCAAGTTCTTTTAGTATATGTGGAAAATTCAATAAATCAGATCTCAAGGTTGTTGATCTTCATGGGAAAACTGTACTTGAACTAAAGAACTATCATTCATCCAACCTGATTGATATCAGCAAGTTGCCTCAGGGTGTTTATCTGGTTAGATTGATTGATGGTAAAAATGCTATGAATGGGAAGCTGGTTGTTAACTAACAGTTAAAGGATCTTCAGTTTTGCAAATTTCAGCAGCAGCTGCTTTTGGCCGAAACCATTGAAGAATACGGTTGCCTTTGTATTCGGACCGATACCTTCAACAGCAAGTACTTTACCTCGGCCAAATCTCTCATGCTCAACTTCCACCCCCGGTATCACCTTATCAACCGGAGTTGTATAAGTTGGATCAAACATGGCACTACCTGAAACCTGTTCAATCTTCTTGAGTGGCTTCTTCATAAATACCGGGGTGCTCTGCATCTGTGGACTACCGCCATTCTTTGCAGGTACCCTACGAATGCTGTGTTCAAGGAACTTTTCATCTATTTCCGACAAAAACCTGCTTGGCTCATTGGAAGTCATATTGCCCCAACGATAACGTGTTTCTGCATACGATAGAGTGACTTTCTTTTCAGCACGGGTCAGAGCTACGTAGAACAACCGGCGCTCTTCTTCTATCTCAGCACGAGTGCTTAGCGACATATTTGATGGGAATAGGTTCTCCTCCATACCAACAATGAATACATAAGGAAACTCTAATCCCTTGGCCGAATGAATAGTCATGAGCACAACCTTGTTCTTATTGTCGTCCTTTTCATCATCTGCATCAGTCATAAGGGCAATATCCTGCATAAACACATCCAAAGTGCGTTCGTCACTGATGATTTCATCCTCATCCATCACAGGCATAGGTTCTTCTTCCCGCTCAGTGAAATCTTTGATGGCATTGAGCAATTCTTCTGTGTTTTGATATTTGGAAATCCCCTCTTCTGATTTGTCCAACACCAGTTCATGCATCAATCCTGAACTAGTGGCAATCTGTTGTGCCAGGTTATAAGCATCAATTTTATGCAGCTTATAACTCAGGCTCTGTATCATTGTAGCGAATTGTTCAATTTTCGTTATAGTGCCCGATGGGAGGGAGGGCAGATATTTCTCTGCATGAAGTGCAACCTCATGATTGCTGACATTATTCTTACCCGCAGCAACCTCCAGCTTCTCGAGTGTGGTCTTGCCTATCCCTCTGGCCGGGTAATTCACTATCCTTTTAAAAGCTTCATCATCTGAAGGGTTAACAACCAGCCTGATATAAGCCAACAGATCTTTTATTTCAGCTCTTTTATAAAACGATAATCCACCATAGATTCTGTAGGGAATATTCAATTTACGCAGCGACTCTTCAATAGCCCTTGACTGGGCATTTGTACGATACAAAACTGCGAATGCACTATTAGGTTGCTGTTGATTCATCTTAACCTCAAAAATGCTGTTGGCAACCATGTTGCCTTCTTCTGTTTCTGTAGCTGCCTTATACACCTGAATCAGATTTCCTTCATCATTCTCTGTCCAAACCTCCTTGTAAATCTGCTCCTTATTGTTGGATATTATGCTGTTAGCTGCGTTTACTATAGTTTGGGTGGAGCGGTAATTCTGTTCCAGCTTGAACATCTTGACATCAGGATAATCACTTTTAAAGTTCAGTATGTTTTGTATGTTTGCTCCCCTGAAAGAGTATATACTCTGTGCATCGTCACCTACCACGCATATGTTTTCATGCCGTGCAGCCAATTGCTTAACTATCAAATATTGTGCATGATTGGTATCCTGATATTCATCCACCAATATATATTTAAACTTGTTCTGATATTTGTAAAGAACCTCGCCATAATCACGGAACAACACATTGGTTTTGAACAGCAGATCGTCGAAATCCATGGCTCCTGCCTTAAAACATCGGGCTTCATAATAACTGTAAATCTCCCCAATCATCGGTTTCTGGGCAGCGCTATCCTGCGATAAAAGCTCAGCACTTGCATTATAATCAGCTGCCGATATAAGATTGGACTTTGCCGCTGAAATACGCGAAAGCACACTATTAGGAGTATACTGCTTAGGGTCAAGATTCAGATCTTTCAGTATACCTTTGATGACACTCTTTGAATCGTCGGTGTCATAAATGGTAAAATTGGAAGGGTAACCCAATACATGACCTTCAATTCTCAGTATCCTTGCGAAAATAGAGTGGAATGTTCCCATCCACACATTGCGTCCCTCAGTAGAACCAACTAGATCCATGATTCGGCTTTTCATTTCACGGGCGGCTTTATTGGTAAAAGTAAGAGCCAGAATATGGAAAGGATCCACTCCTTTACTAAGCATGTAAGCTATACGGTAGGTGAGAACTCTTGTCTTTCCTGACCCTGCACCTGCTATTACCATTACGGGCCCGTCAGATGATGTTACTGCAAGTTGCTGTGCAGCATTTAGTTGATCTAGTATTTCAGTCACTGATGATTAATTATTGTCGGCAAAATTAGGCAAAATAGCAGTATGTGATGAGTGGTTATTGGTTAGTATTATCAATTGGTTTAGTTGAACCCTGAAAATGACAAATTATACAAGGAATCTAATGGCACATTTGACGTCAATTGCTAGAATAGGAATAGAATGAAATTCAATATATGGATATTTTTCGAATGTAAGATTACTTTTCAATCTTTTGAGTATAAATACTTACAAACAAATGATAGCCGTGAAGCAGCAGGAGAGTATCAGAACAATTATAGAGGAAATAGTGGACCGTCAATTAGAACGGAATCAACCGCCTGAAACAGGCCGTACCTATGATAGGCTTGTCAGTCAGTCGTATACCGACGAAGAAGCACGGATGCTGATATCAAGGACCATACAGGTTGAACTATATAGGTTAATGAGATTTGGTGAACCATTTAATCAGGTTCGCTTTGTTTCCAATTTAAATCAATTGCCCGACTTACCGGATGCTGAATAAACAGAATGCATATACAATGGTCAGTTTATAAAAATAATGGGGGATACATTAAGCTAAATGAAAGTCAAACAATTTTTGGAGCCGGGAGCTCATCGAAAGGAGGATGAATATTTTTTTTAAAACCAGCTTAACATGTGCTCATTTATTTTTTAACAACTTAAACAACCAAAACAATGAAAAAATACGCACTTATTTTAATGGTAGCACTTTTTGCCTTTGCCTCCTGTGAGAAAGAACAAGTATCCAATGATGAGCTGGCACTTAAGAAAAAACCGGCCAACTCAAATACTAACAATGGCGGTAATGGCGGTGGTGGTGGTAACGCCTTCTTTATCGTTCCTAATCAGGACAATCTGACTATCCATGTTGGTGAAACATATCAATTGGCTGTGGCACCTGTAGCTTATGTATGGCCTGATATTTCATGGTATACAAATGACCAGGGAGTTTGCCAGTCATACTGGGATGGTCACATACAAGGCAATGGCGTTGGTGTTACAGTAATTTCTGCTTTTCATTACCAGGCGACTGGGCAACCATTGCAAGACAATATCATTGTCACCGTGATTCAGTAGCGTTCATAAATAAAATGAAAATATCGGTCAGCCAACCACAATTGGCTGACCGCTTTCATTAGTGGTCATCGTAATTCTCCACCTCCAAATATGCAAACTCCCTTGATGACCAGTGTTTTCGACTTGTCAACAATGGTATTGTGCCGTTTATCGGCAAACCCGCCAAGAATACTGGTAATCTCCAGTTTCGTATTCCAGTCTGTAGGTATGATAAGTGTAGATCCTCCGAAGATGGAAGTCATTTCCATATATATGGTTGATCCCGGTTCAATGGTAGATTGAGTGAGATCGATATTCGAACCTCCGAAAATGGAAACAACTGTTCCTCCCTTGAAGTTGCCTGATCTAACAATACGTTCATTTCCGCCGAATATGGCTGTTTCGTTCAGGTAATCACCTTCAACGGTTCCTTCTTTCAGTCGATCTTTCATCCATTCACCTTTGCCCCAGAATTTTGGTCTTACAAAGATGATAGCAAGTCCGGCGAGAATAATAAGGATTGGCCAGAAATAATCAATGGCATGTCCGGTATACCTCTTATACATAAAGAGCCCGCCGACAACAATCAGTGATACGCCCCATGCATAATTCCTCTCCGACAGGCTAAGGATACCAAGGGCTATCAATAGCATTTGCCATGAAAATATCACCCTCCATACTGATGGGTCAATCATTCCGGCCTGATGTGCAAAATAAAAGGCTCCAAATAATATCAGGATTACACCTAATACAGTTGCTTTATTCGCTTGTACACTTTTTGTAATGTTTTTGTCTTCGTTTTCCATCGTGCTAGGTTTATTGATTGTGATACAAATATATGGATAAATTGATTTTCAATAGGAACATTCAATCAAATGCTTTCATCAATTGTTATTACAAATTCCTTTTATTGAAAAGACATGCAAGCTCAAAAGCGAGAGAAAATTATAATCATAGGCGGAGGATTTGCTGGAATCCAATTACTGAAACACCTCGATCAGGAACAGTTTGAAGTTTTACTCATTGATAAGTTGAATCATCATCAGTTTCAACCCCTATTTTATCAGGTTGCCACTTCACAGATTGAACCCGGCAGCATATCGTTCCCTCTACGGAAAATATTGCAGGACAGAGAAAATACCCAGATCAGAATGGCGGAGGTCACATTGATTGACCCTGAAAATCATTCCATACTTACAACTATTGGTAGCTTTCATTATGACATACTGATCCTTGCAGCCGGCTGCAGCACCAATTATTTCGGCAACGAAGAGATTAAAAAGAATACTTATTCCCTGAAATCAACCTATGACGCCATCAAGATCAGAAACAATATACTCCAGAATTTTGAAGATTTGCTCTCAGTCAAAGAGGAGGAAAAGGAATTTCTACAGAACCTGGTGATTATAGGTGCAGGGCCAACCGGTGTGGAATTGGCAGGCGCCTTTTCTGAAATCAGGAATAACATCCTGCCTAAAGACTATCCAAGATTTAACTTCAAGGATCTGAAAATAATTCTCATAGAAGGAAGTGCCCATACACTAAACGGTATGAGTGACATGGCTAAGGAAGCATCTGAACGATACCTCAAGGGTATGGGGGTTGAGATATTGACCAATGTAATGGTGAAAAGTTATGATGGTGAAGTAGTTACATTAAGCAATGGCGAATCTATACGAAGCAAGCAGGTCATTTGGACGGCAGGTGTCATGGGTAATATTATTAAGGGTTTAGATCAGGAAGTTGTATTTCGCCACAGGTATCGGGTAGACCGGTTCAGCCAGGTAAAAGGATATCCTGGCATTTATGCAGTTGGCGATGTTGCCTTTATGGAAACACCGAAATACCCGAATGGACATCCACAGGTAGCTAATGTTGCCATAAATCAGGCTAAAAATCTTTCAAATAATCTGAAAAGGCAAATCCATAATATGCCATTAAGGGAATTTGAGTATAAAGACAAAGGAACAATGGCCACCATTGGAAAGAAGAAAGCAGTAGTTGACCTTCCTTACTTTAAATTCAGAGGCTTCTTTGCCTGGATTGTTTGGATGTTTTTACATTTGATGCTTATTCTGAGTGTGAGAAACAAGATGGTGATCTTCATCAACTGGGCCTGGCTTTTCTTTACACGTGACACCTCTTTAAGGCTGATATTGAAAGAACAGCAATAAATCTCAAACAACTTTACAATCCTTTAATCTTAATTATCAGCCCTTTACAGGATGTAATTCAAAAAGTGAAATTTTTATGCAAAGGGTTTTCATCATATTATACATGGCCTAAGTAAGAAGTTGGTATTCATTATGTTGTGTAATATTTTTGTGAGGAATAATCAGGTCAGTCGAAATTCTACATAACATGCTGAAAAAGTTAAAATTACAGAGGTTTGGGCGGTCATCAACCTCCTGAGAATCGATTATTATTTTCTTTCGTGCACAATTCCTTTGACAATTAAATTATGTGGAAGACTAAAAATCTATTTTAGGTTGTTTTGCGTATTTTTTACCTTTGAACCAATGAAAACCTATCTTTATCCACATCCTTTTACTACTGAAAGCGGTGAACAGATCAAAGGCCTGGAAATAGCCTATCATACATGGGGTAACCTCAATGAGGCGAAGGACAATGTTATCTGGATTTGTCATGCATTAACAGCTAATTCAGATGCTGCCGACTGGTGGCCGGGTATGATTGGTAAGGGTCTGTGCCTTGATACAGATAAGTATTTCGTAGTTTGCGCCAATGTGTTGGGGTCGTGCTATGGCACTACTGGTCCGCTATCTATAAATCCCGACACAGGAAAGCAGTGGTTGCACACTTTCCCTGAGATTACTATAAGGGATATTGTCAGGGGTAACGATTTGTTGAGGGAGCATTTGGGAATAAGACACATACACTTGGTAATAGGTGGTTCCATAGGTGGTTTCCAGTCGATGGAATGGGCTATCATTAAACCGGAGTTGTTCAGCCATATTGTTTTGATTGCCTGCAGTGCAAAAGCCAGTCCGTGGGTAATTGCCTTCAATGAATCACAACGCCTTGCCCTTATGGCCGACAGTTCTTTCGCTGAGGGGTATAGAAACAGGGGCAATGATGACTATCCCGCTAAGGAAACTGATGGGAGGGAAGGACTGAAGGCTGCACGTTCAATGGCACTTATAAGCTACAGGACCTCAGAAGCATACAACTTAACACAGTCGGAAACTGACAATGATAAAACCAATAATTTTAGGGTATCATCATACCAGCAGTACCAGGGTGAGAAACTGGTAAAGAGGTTTAACGCTTACTCATATTATATACTTACAAGGTTTATTGATTCACATAACATTTATAGGGGCCGGTCAAACATCAATGAATTGCTTGACGCAATCAGAGCACGCACACTTGTTGTTGGCATCACTACCGATATACTATATCCTGTTAGCGAGCAGAAACACCTCGCATCCATATTCCCCAATGCTTCTTATAAAGAGATCTATTCTGATTTCGGGCACGATGGGTTTCTTATTGAAGCTGACCAGTTGACTGAGATTATTACCCTGCAGATAAGTAAATAATATTTTTATTTATAAAAAGGAACTTATTCTAGATTTTTTATCAACAATAATTGAACTTTGCTTTGACTTAATCCAAACTCAAATGAGGTTCTTATGAAAAGACTGTTGCTCTCATTCATTGCTGTACTATTCACTTTGCACTGTTTTAGTCAGGAAAATCAGGGTAAACATTCTATAGGACTAACCCTTCCGCCAATGATTACTTCAACCAGCCTTGTTACAGCAAAAGAGAAGGTTGCCATAGTGAACCAATCAGATTCTGCACTTATTTATGAGTATGTGGCAGTTACAATTTTCAACAATAGTGAAAACCGTCTGCCTTGCGATTTTAATCCTGCAACGTATGCTGAAAAGGTTGTGGTCTCGGGATTAAGAGAGAAATATGAAGTCAGTAAAATAGATTTGCCTTCTTATCTAGCAGGCTATCCTGGTATTCAGCCCTTCAAAAAATGGATTAAATCGCTTAACGGACAATTTGATTATGTTATAGTTATACAAAGCCATAACTGGTCGGATTATGCACATAATACCAATGCAATACTTACCGGAGCCGGTTTATATTCACGCGTAGGTTTAAGTGCTGAGGTATACAGTACGCTATCTTTTACAGTATATGCTACCATCGATGGTAAACCTTACATGGTCGATCCTATGGGTTTTAAGAGAATCAAAGATTACCAGTTTGCGGAGGTTAAGAATAATTTCAATCCTGAAATGTGCAATTATGTAGTCAGCGAATTAAAGGGCCTAATCAATGAGGATATCTCTGAATCCTTTAAGGTTGCAAAGTTGTATAGTGAGGACAGTCTGTTTGTAATTTTTCAGTGTCTCTCAACACAACTACAGCCACAAATTAATATCGCCATGGATACAAATCTGAGTGATTCATCACTTGTAACAGGTTGGTATTACATCAATGAATCAGGAGAAGGTTTTGAGCGTAAATTAGATAAATCTGATGAAATTTACTTTATTGATCCTAAGCCTATAGTAACAGAGTGTAATTTCCGTTCAGTTGAATTGTATGAAACTAATTTTAGAGGTACCAGGCCCGATTATGCAGGACTCATCATCAGAATGGATGAAGATGGGAGGAAATCGTTTGCCTTGTCAACCTATAAATCTTATAATAAACGCCTGGCATTCATAGTAAACAATAAGCTGGTGTATGCGCCGATGATAATGACAATTGTAACGGATGGTATTACCAATATTAGACGGTTTGAGTACAATATGAATGATGTTAATTCTTTAAAGGAGGAGATTCATATACCCGAGACAAAAAGATGATTCAATTTGCCCTCAATCATATCACCTGTAAATGACAATCGATGACTGCTACAAATAACATTTAAAACCCATAGCGGCAGATATAATGCAAATAAAGACACCAGGAATAGAATCATAACTCATGCTGATTGCCATAGGCTCAAAGATGATTACATAAGTGTGCGGGATATTAAAAGATGAAGCCATAGGATGCGTTTTGGTGCGTAAACTTATGAATAAACACTACATCTTTTGCATCTTCCTTACTACACTGCCACTGGCAGTAGTCAGCTGTACCGTATACATGCCGGGAGATAGTGTGCCTAAGTCCGGTGAGAGGGTGTACTCTCCTGGTTGCCGGGTTGCTTGGTGGGTATATATCTTCTGGCCGTGGGTGTTATAGATGGAGATGGTAACGGGGCCGGAGTCTGAAAAAGTATACCCGATGGTAAACTGCCTATTGACAGGGTTAGGATAAAGGTAAAGTTTGGCCGGTATTCTTATATCAGTAGCAGGTATGCTGCCTGTTAGCTGTGGAAATACTACATAATCCAGTCGTGCACAATCTTCACCATAACTATCATTGGCGTTCTTCTTGTAAGTCCATTTAAATACTTTCTCTCCTGCAGGAACAAACATTTTAACTTCAAACCATCCTGTGTTGCCCCACCATTCTGCTTTTTTGAGATTATTGATATAGAAGCTGAGGCCATCAAATGTTTCTGAATCAACCTTCAGCCAAAAAGAAATCGAATCATCGGCAGATACATTCCAGTATCTTTTTATATAGGATGACTGGTTATGGCTGATTACCGCTGATCGTGCACAGTAATTCCCTTCATAGGCAAGACCTTGTTCAATATACCAGGGATGATCAGCGCCTGTTTCCCAGCCAAGTAAACTAAGGTCGTTTGATTCGAAATTCTCAACAGCTATTCCAGGTTGAATCATGACTTCTGTATTGAATGAATAGCCGTTATGGCCTGTAATTTCTAAGGGCAGGGATAAGTAATAACCAACAGGGGTTTGAGGTGAGAGTGCCATGCTGAAGATGAGTTCCCACTCGCCGAAAGGTGCGAGGGTATCAATTGAAGCATTTGAAGTATATAGGGTAAGGTAGGGGTCACTACTACTAACATTGGCAAGTGCATTGAAAAGGTATGCACCTCCTGTATTTTTAACCATTATATGCATATCGAACGATTCACCCGGTTCAGGGAATCCGTAATTATCATCGGCATAAGTAACATTCCTGAGTTCTAATACCGGCCTGAAAGCCTTCAGTGTGATACTGCGGTTCCAGTCACCTTCGGCTGTTGTAACATGTATGCCCATGTTTGTTTCGTGCCCATTGGGTATAACATCAGAGGCTATTAGAAGAAAGGTATTATAAAGGTATACAGACTCACCCGCTAAAAGGCTGCCTGTGGCTGAGGTGGTATCTATGAATATGTAATGAGTGTCGTTCCCGGAAAGGTTAAGCGATATATCGTTAACCGGATAGGGATTGTGATTTGTAAGGATAACATCCATCAGCACGTCTTCGCCGAAATCTATCCTGTTGTCGTTACCGGAACGGACAGTATATTCTATCTGTAATCCGGTTGTTGAAATATGGAGTGTGCGGGTATCCTTTATGTTATTGCGGTCACTTACGCAAACAGTTAAAGGGCTATTATCCTTAGGCTCCAGGCATTGGCCAAAAAGTATGCCATCGATTGAAAGGTTCAATCCGTTGTTTTGCTGTGGATTAAATATCACCATTTGTCCGGTTGCAGGCATGAAATGATCATCATTGCTAAGCTGCAGATAATTTTCTCCGTTACCTGCGGAGATTCCGGCATAACGCTTTAGCCAGAATGGCAGGTTTGAATTGCCATAGTTAAATTCAATCCTGCCGGACGGGTAAAGTTTAGCTGTGGCATTATACACCGCTCCAGGATCACCATATACATTGATCCGCCACCTGAATATCACTCCATCGGTTACTTCCTCATACCATATGCCACTTTCAGGATCAGAAATGATAAAAGGATTGCATAAGACAGGGGCAATCATCGCGGTTTGAATAAAGAAGGTACGGCCCTCAATAACATACGGCCACGGAACTTCATTATCTTCAAACATCAGGTATCCGTCGACAGTAGCATAGATTTCATTATATACATTTCCATAAAACGGAAAACCGAATGGAAGGTTAACCTTTGCCTTGCCATTGTAGAACGATGAAAGCTGTAATTTATGGGCATCGATGACTTGCATTGGGGAGGTTGAGTCATTCCTCGTATAATTATCAGCAAAATACCAACGGTAAGGTGGTGTTCCACCGGTTGCCTCAAGGGGATATGAAATGTTGTTATAAAGAACGGTTTCAGGCAATGTATCGGACAGGACATCAAGAGCATTGTAATTTATGGTAGCAGTAACAGGCACTATGGTCACAGTATTATTTTCAATGGGAATTGCAGAAATATCACTGTTGTACTGAGCCATCCCTGTATTGTAGTCATTTATAGAGAAGCTGTTGATGGTGCCATTGTATTCACCGCCGGCATCTTCTTCCAGTACCATAAGGAAAAACCGGGCAGGCTGACCGGGTTGGATATAATGGAGAAGCTGGTTAAGGTCCAAGCCTACCTCAATAGTGTCGGATGCTCCATCACCCTGCATAGGTTGGCAACCTCCCTGGAAGTTGAACACAGGATACTGAAGTATATAATCAGGTTCTGTAGCTAAAGGATTGGACGATATACCGGTGGTTATCTTTAGTTTGTTCCTGCAGCCGTATGTAATACTTGTTTTAGCAGTAATTTTCGGTGTATAGGTATCGTTTACATTTATTACCATTACCATGTTATTCCATATTCCACCCAGGCCATATTTATCGGCCATTGTTTTATACATGATATAGGCAAAACCCCCGTCACCCCAGTACCAGTCGCCATATGAGTTCACCATCTTAAAACCACCAACCTCCCAATCACTTACATCAATAATCCCGTCGTTATTTATATCAACATCATTGGTGAACAGTCCGTCATTGTTATAGTCCCACCTGATAGAGTCATTGTAACCTACAATAGTCATTGCATGGTTTGGGGAATTGCCCCAGTGAATGATTACCTTCTTCCCGGCTTCTGGTGTATTAATTGGGAGGAGCTCCATGTTGGAGGCTACTTCGGAATAGAAGCAGGCCAGTCCACCTGCCGGTGATCCGTTTCCATGGTCGTAAATCCAATTCTTCAGTGTCTGAATACCTTCAGGAGAATCCACCTTTATAGAGTACACATCAGTAAGCCGGTTATGCATGGCATTATAATATAACTGGTAACCATCCATCCAACGGCTGTAAAAACCACTATCATATCCACCGTATTCGGCGATAGTAGGACAACCGGCATGCTTTATAACTTCAAAAGTTTCATAGTAGCTTACCCCAACTGCATCGGCGCCATGGTTGATGAAGTTAAAAGGGAAATAGGGGGTATACTGGTTCTCAGGGATATTAGCCGGTGTATTCCTGACACAGTTGGTTTCATAAGTAAACAGGTAACCGATACTAGATGCTTGTCCGCACTCATATCCCGTCTGTGAGAAAACAGGCCTCATATAAGGCAGTTGCGAATTATCAACAAGAGGAGGGAGGACATCCCTTAGGGGTTGTTGGAGTTTTAATTCAGGCAACTGTGAAAGCTTCAGAGAATCATTAGCGCTCAGGCGGAAGGGTTTTGGTAAGGATTGGATTGGAGTTGAAGAGTTTGATTGTGCTGATGAGATTAAAGGAATTGAGGCAGCAACAGTGACTAAAATGGCAGCGAGAACGTTTTTCATAGCAGTAAACTTATCAAAGGTATAAATATACATTGAATATTTACATTACTTACGAATATATTCACTGTTTTTTCAACTAATCCTCAAGCCGTTTTCTACCTGGCGTTCAGTGGTGAGCAATGTAACGATGTCACCATCCACAGAACCAAGTATAAGGCATTCGCTGAAGAAATTTGCAATCTGCTTTTTAGGGAAGTTTATAACTGCAATTACTTGTTTACCGGGAAGGTCCTCTTGTGAATATAGTTTCGTAAGTTGTGCTGATGTCTTTTTAATACCCAGCGGTCCAAAGTCGACAGTAATAATATATGCCTGTTTCCTAGCCTCTTTGAAAACTTCAGCAGTAATAATAGTGCCTGTCCTGATATCAACCTTCATAAAATCATCCCACTTGATCTTGCCAATATTATCCATATCATAATAAGTTTAAAGCAAAAATAATCATTTTAATCAGTAACATTGTCCTACTCGTCTCATTAGTCATTTATCCTTATCTTCCTCTCCACGAGGAGGCCCCGGGTGCGTTGTTACTGGGTGCTGAGTGCTTATTTCTAATATTCTTCATTTTTTTTAAAGAAAAAGTTGGAAGTGTTATTTTTATGCGTATTTTTGCACCCTCAATTCAAAGGAATAGTTTAGTCACAATTTCAATGAATTGAGGAAATTTCTGAGATTTTAACGAATCAAGGGAACCTGATAAATTTAGACAACTATAGGTTTCGATCAGTAAAAGGCAGGAGTGCCTCTTCCAAAAGAAGGCTGATTACGTCTAAAAAAGAAGGCAAAGACTGTAAAAGTCTCTCCGGTTATCAAATTCCCTCCATAAATTAAAATCCGGATTGCTGGTTAGAAAGTAGATCAAAAGTTGGCCGATGAGGCTTAAACAAAGGGTCTTTAAAGATTCCCCGAAAGGTGTAATTATTTTTTTATCAGCGTATTGTATTATTCAAATATAGTTGTACTTTTGCAGTCCCCAAAAAAAAGGGTAAAGCAGCGATAAACAAATTTTTAAAAGTATTGATATGCCTACAATTTCGCAATTGGTTCGTAAAGGACGTACAAAGTTAACCTTCAAGAGCAAATCACCAGCTCTGGATGGTTGCCCGCAGCGAAGAGGAGTTTGTGTAAGGGTTTATACAACAACCCCGAAAAAACCTAATTCAGCTATGCGTAAGGTAGCCAGGGTTCGACTTACCAATAGTAAAGAAGTAAACGCGTATATTCCCGGCGAAGGCCACAATCTGCAGGAACATAGTATTGTTATGATCCGCGGTGGCAGGGTTAAAGATTTACCGGGTGTAAGATATCACATCATTAGAGGTGCTTTGGATACTTCAGGTGTTGATGGTCGTAACCAACGTCGCTCAAAGTACGGAACCAAACGTCCAAAAGGTGGTAAGGTTGCAGTTCCTACAAAAGGTAAAGGAAAATAATAATTCCGGTTTCAGGTAACCGTTAAGTATAGAAACAATGAGGAAATCAAAACCAAAAAAGAGAATAATTCTTCCTGATCCGAAGTTCAATGACGTGCTTGTTACCAAGTTCGTTAATAACATGATGTATACAGGCAAGAAAAACCTGGCTTTCCAAATATTTTATGATGCCATCGAAATTGTTACTGAAAAGACTTCAGAAGATGGTTTGGAAGTATGGAAAAAAGGATTGAACAATGTTACTCCTAATGTTGAAGTGCGCAGCCGTCGTATTGGTGGTGCAACTTTCCAGATTCCATCTGAAATTCGCCCTTCACGTAAGAGTTCCATTGGGATGAAAAACCTTATTCTTTATTCACGTAAACGTCATGAGAAAACTATGGCAGCTAAGCTGGCAGGTGAAATTATGGCAGCTTACAAGGAAGAAGGCGCTGCTTTTAAGAAAAAAGAGGATACCCACCGTATGGCTGATGCCAACAAGGCTTTCTCTCATTTTAGATTCTAATTTTTTTTAATTCATTCTTATCAACTCAATAAATACAATAACAAACACAATGTCGGCTAAATTAGCACATACACGCAACATCGGCATTATGGCGCACATTGACGCGGGTAAAACCACGACAACGGAGCGGATATTGTATTATACGGGAGAGAATTATAAGATTGGAGAAGTACATGAAGGTACTGCCACTATGGACTGGATGATCCAGGAACAGGAACGCGGTATTACCATTACTTCTGCAGCTACTACCGTTTATTGGGATTTGAAAGAGGAGAAATATAAAATAAACATTATCGATACTCCGGGTCACGTTGATTTTACTGTTGAGGTAGAACGTTCACTTAGAGTACTTGATGGTGCTGTAGCTATTTTCTGTGCTGTTGGTGGTGTTGAACCACAAAGTGAAACTGTATGGAAACAGGCAGATAAATATCGTGTACCACGCATCAGTTTTGTCAATAAAATGGACAGGGCAGGTGCTGATTTCTTTGAAGTGATTAATCAGATAAAGGATAAACTGGGTGCTAATCCTGTTCCTTTACAAATCCCTATTGGCGAAGAAGAATCTTTTGCCGGTGTAGTTGACCTTATTACCAATAAGGCAATTTTATGGGATGATGATTCACTCGGAGCTAACTTTACAATTACTGAGGTTCCTGAAGATCTGAAAGAAATTGTAAATGAATATCGTACAAAACTTATTGAAGGAATAGCCGAAGAAGATGAAAAGCTTTTTGAGAAATTCATGGCTGATCATGATTCATTGACACCCGAGGAAATGCGTGCAGTTATCCGTAAGGCTACTATTGAACATCGTATTACTCCTGTGCTTTGTGGTGCTTCATTCAAGAATAAAGGGGTTCAGCCTTTGCTTGATGCAATTGTTGAATACCTTCCGAATCCTGCAGAGATTGATTCAGTAGTGGGTATCAATCCACGTACTGAAGCTGAAGAAGCAAGGCATGCCAATCCGGAGGATCCATTCTCTGCATTGGTTTTCAAAATTGCCACAGATCCTTATGTTGGCAGGTTAGCATTTGTTAAAGTTTACTCAGGTACCCTTGAAGCCGGCAGTTATGTGCTCAATACCGGTACCGGTAAAAAAGAACGCATTTCACGCATTATGCAGATGCATGCCAATAAGCAGAATCCCCTGGATCATATTGAGGCTGGTGATATTGCCGCTCTCGTTGGTTTTAAGGAACTGCGCACAGGTGATACCATCTGCGATGAAAAACATCCGATTATACTTGAAGCAATAACTTTCCCTGAACCTGTTATCAGCATTGCCGTTGAGCCTAAAACTCAGGATGATGTGGATAAACTGGAAGCATCACTTGTTAAGCTGGCCGAAGAAGATCCTACATTTACCGTTAGGATAGACGATGAAACCGGACAAACAGTGATAAGCGGCATGGGTGAACTTCACCTGGATATTATTACCGACCGTTTACGCAGGGAATTCAAGATTGAGATCAATAAAGGAAATCCTCAGGTTGCTTACAAAGAAGCTATTGTTTCAACTATTGAGCATCGTGAGATTTATAAGAAACAGCATGGCGGTCGCGGTAAATTTGCCGATATCCAGTTTATGATTGGGCCTGCTGATGAAGGATTCAAAGGATTACAATTTATCAATGACATTAAAGGCGGAAACATTCCCAAGGAATACATTCCTTCCATTGAAAAGGGATTCCGTATTGCTATGCAGAATGGTGTTATGGCAGGTTTCAGCCTTGAGAGCTTAAAGGTACGTTTGATTGATGGATCATTCCACACTGTGGATTCTGATTCGCTGGCATTTGAAATTTGTGCCAAGGTAGGTTTCAGAGAGGCAGCCCGTAAAGCACGTACAGTGTTGATGGAGCCAATGATGAAACTGGAAGTAAATGTACCTGATGAGTATGTTGGAGAAATTACAAGTGATTTGAATAAGCGTCGTGCCAGTGTTGAAGGAATAGAGCATAAGAACCGTTACCAGATAGTTAAAGCGCATGTACCATTAGCTGAGATGTTTGGATATGTAACGAGCTTACGCACGATTACTTCAGGCAGGGGAACCTCAAGTATGGAGTTCTCACACTATGCAGAATTACCTGCATCATTGACAGACGATATAATATACAAGATTAAAGGATACCTTGTTAAATAACGAAAAGCATTAAATCAATAAACTCAAAGTAACGTGAGCCAAAGGATCAGAATTAAACTGAAATCGTACGATCACAGCCTGGTAGACAAATCAGCAGAAAAGATCGTTAAGACCGTAAAATCAACCGGTGCAGTTGTTAACGGACCTATTCCGCTGCCAACAAATAAAAAGATTTACACTGTGTTGAGGTCAACCTTTGTCAATAAAAAATCGAGAGAGCAGTTTGAATTGAACTCATACAAACGATTACTCGATATATACAGTACCACCAGCAAGACTATTGATGCGCTGATGAAACTGGAATTGCCAAGTGGAGTTGAAGTTGAAATCAAAGTGTGATAAAGATCAGTGTTATAAACACCGAGTGCTACTTGAAATAAGAATCATCAAATTAAACATGATACTGCAATGTCAGGAATTATAGGAAAAAAAATCGGAATGACCAGTATATTCGATGCCAATGGCAAGAATATACCAGTAACGGTCATTGAAGCCGGCCCTTGTTTTGTCACACAGATCAGGACAAAGGAAGTTGATGGATATGATGCCATTCAGCTTGCTTACGAGGATAAGAAAGAAAAGCATACCAACCAGGCTGAGAAAGGTCATTTTGAGAAAGCTGGTATTTCACCGAAAAGGAAACTTGTAGAGTTTACACGTTTTGAAGCCGATCACCGCAAGCAGTTTGGTGATAGGGTAGATGTAGATGTTTTTGTAGAAGGTGAATTTGTTGACGTAGTTGGTACAACCAAAGGTAAAGGTTTTCAGGGTGTTGTTCGCCGTCATGGTTTTGCCGGAGTCGGTGGCGCCACACACGGTCAGCATAACAGATTGAGAGCTCCCGGTTCAGTAGGTGCATCTTCATGGCCATCAAGGGTATTTAAAGGTATCCGTATGGCTGGTCAGATGGGCAGCAAGAGACGGAAGATGATCAACCTTCAGATAGTAAAAATAGTTAAGGAAAAGAATCTGTTATTGGTAAAAGGTGGAATACCCGGAGCAAACGGATCATATGTAATAATTGAACGATGGAGCTAGTAGTTTATAACATTAAAGGGGAAAAGACTGCAAGGACAGTTACCCTTAACGATTCGATTTACAATATCGAACCTAATGATCACGCCATCTATCTTGATGCTAAACAATACCTGGCAAATCAACGTCAGGGAACTCATAGTTCAAAAGAGAAATCAACAGTATCAGGAAGTACCCGTAAGTTGAAAAAACAAAAGGGAACCGGTGGTGCCAGAGCTGGAAGTATTAAATCACCTTTATTACGCGGTGGTGCAAGAGTTTTCGGTCCTCGTCCAAGAAGCTACAGTTTCAAACTGAATCAGAAACTGAAACAACTGGCTCGTTTATCAGCCCTGAGTTACAAAGCAAAAAACAATGGTATTGTAGTATTGGAAGATCCAACAATAGAAAAGCCAAGAACCAAGACATTTATTGAATTACTGAACAATCTTCAACTTTCAGGTAAAAAGACACTTATGGTGTTGAGCGAGAGCAATAAAGCGCTATATTTGTCATCCCGTAATTTGAAGCAGGCAAGAGTTATAAGAGCTTGTGATTTAAACACATACGAAATTCTTCGTGCTCACCACCTGATCATTCTTGAAGGATCGGTTGCCGAAATAGAAAAAGTTTTTCAAAATTAATTCAACGCAACAGCGCTGAGAAATAGCAACCATTAATAATAAAAACGATGGGAATCATAATAAAGCCGGTAGTTACGGAAAAGATGACAACCTTAGGTGATAAGCTCCACCGTTACGGGTTCATCGTAAAGAAGGACTCAAACAAACTGCAGATTAAAAAAGCAGTAGAGGAATTATACGGAGTTGATGTTAAAGAAGTAAATACTATGACCTATGCCGGAAAGGCAAAAAGTAGGTTTACCAAGACCGGAGCGGTTAAGGGAAACACAGGTACATATAAAAAAGCTATCATAACATTAGCTGAAGGTGAAACAATTGATTTTTATAGCAATATTTAAAGATAATGGCTTTAAAGAAATTCAAACCCACCACTTCAGGACAGCGCTTTAAATTAGTAAGCGCCATGGATGACATCACTGCCACCAGTCCGGAGAAGAGCCTTTTGGTATCTCAAAAAAGATCCGGAGGACGAAATAACGATGGTAAAATGACCGTAAGGTCAATAGGTGGCGGACATAAACAGAAATACCGTATCATTGATTTCAAACGTGATAAGGAAAATGTTCCTGCTACAGTTCAAACTATTGAATACGATCCTAATCGTACTGCCCGCATAGCTTTATTGTTTTATGCTGACGGCGAGAAGAGATATATAGTAGCTCCCAACGGATTAAAAGTAGGACAAGAGGTTCTATCAGGTAAAGGAGTGCAACCAGAAATTGGGAACTCTCTATACTTAAGTGAAATACCATTCGGTACAGTGATTCATAATATTGAATTGCGTCCGGGACAGGGAGCTAAAATGGCACGTAGTGCCGGTTCTTCAGCCCAGTTGATGTCACGTGATGGTAAATTTGCCATCATCAAACTGCCTTCAGGTGAAACACGTATGATCTTACAGACATGCAAAGCCACTATAGGTATAGTGTCGAATACTGAGCATAACCTGGAAGTATCAGGAAAAGCTGGCCGTACACGTTGGTTTGGCCGCCGTCCCCGTACTCGTGCTGTTGTAATGAACCCTGTTGATCACCCGATGGGTGGTGGTGAAGGAAGAGCCTCAGGAGGTCATCCAAGATCACGCAAGGGTATTCCGGCTAAGGGTTACAAGACCCGTTACCCGAAGAAAGCTTCGAGCAAGTATATTATCGAAAGAAGGAAGAAGTAATTGATCATAAACAGTATTTTAACATGAGCCGTTCGTTAAAAAAAGGTCCTTATATCGACTATAAACTGGAAAAGAAAGTATTGGACGTAATTAGCTCCAATAAAAAGGTTGTCATCAAAACCTGGTCACGTGCATCAATGATATCTCCTGATTTTGTTGGTCAAACGATAGCAGTGCACAACGGGAATAAGTTCATCCCGGTATATGTAACTGAGAACATGGTAGGTCATAAATTCGGAGAATTTTCACCTACCCGTATATTCAGAGGCCACGCCGGTAGTAAAGATAAAGGTAAAAAATAAAGAAAGAACACACCAATGGGATCACGTAAACATAATAAAGCCGAGTTGGTCAAAGAGGCTAAGAAGAAGGAATCGTTCGCTATGCTGAACAACTGTCCCACTTCACCCCGCAAGATGCGCCTTGTTGCTGATATGGTGCGCGGAATGAAAGTAGAACAAGCTCTACATGTACTTCATCACTCACCACAGGATGCCAGCAACCGTTTGCATAAACTTGTTCTTTCAGCCCTTGCTAATTGGCAGGCCAAGAATGAAGGTATACGCATGGAAAACACTAATCTTTTTATTAAAGAAATAGGTGTTGACGGCGGCCGATCACTAAAACGTATAAGGACTGCCCCACAGGGACGTGCACATCGTATCCGCAAGCGCTCCAATCATGTTACAGTGGTAATAGATAACAGAATTACTGAAGAAATGAATACTGCAAAGCAGGCTTTAACAACTAAATAATATTTTGTTGAATGGGACAAAAAACAAATCCAATAGGTAACAGGCTAGGCATCATCAGAGGATGGGACTCCAACTGGTATGGCGGAAGACGTTTCGAGAACAAACTGATCGAGGATGATCAGATTCGTAACTATCTTAACGCTCGTTTATCAAAGGCCGGTGTTTCAAAAATAGTTATTGAACGCACCCTCAAACTGGTTACCGTAACCATACATACTGCCCGCCCGGGTATCATTATTGGTAAAGGTGGTCAGGAAGTTGATAAGCTGAAAGAGGAGTTGAAGAAGATCACCAAGAAAGAGATCCAGATCAACATCTCAGAGATTAAACGTCCGGAAATGGATGCTGTAATCGTTGCTAATGCAATTGCCCGTCAGATTGAAGGTCGTATTTCATACCGCCGCGCCATTAAAACTGCTATCGCCTCTACTATACGTATTGGTGCAGAAGGAATCAAAGTGTTGATTTCGGGCAGGTTGGCAGGTGCTGAAATGGCACGCCGCGAAATGATAAAAGAAGGCCGTATTCCATTACATACACTGCGTGCAGATATAGATTACGCTCTTGCTGAAGCCCACACTACCTATGGTCGTATTGGTATCAAAGTTTGGATCTGTAAAGGTGAAATTTACGGGAAACCAGATCTTGTACCAAGTGTTGAAAGCCAGAATGTAGCAGGCGGACGCGGTGAGAAACCAATGGGACATCATCCAGGTGGCGGTGGACGCCCACCACGCGGAAACAGACCAGGTGGCAGAGATGGTAACAGAGAACGTGGCGAACGCCCCGATCGTGGTGACCGTAATGACCGTGGTAAGAAATAAGTAAGAAAAAAAAGAGTAACAACAATCCGATCAATATCTTGTAATAATGTTACAGCCAAAGAAAACGAAGTACAGGAAGATGCAGAAAGGCAAAATGAAAGGCAACACCAAGCGTGGAGCAGAACTTTCATTCGGTTCCTTCGGTATCAAGACCTTGGAAGAAGCCTGGATAACCGGCAGACAGATAGAGGCAGCACGTCAGGCGGTTAGCCGTCACATGAAACGTGAAGGACAAATATGGATCCGTATATTCCCGGATAAGCCAGTAACAAAGAAACCTGCCGAAGTACGTATGGGTAAAGGAAAAGGTGCACCTGAATATTTTGTTGCGCGTATAAGCCCGGGTCGTATATTATTTGAAGCAGAAGGGGTATCTGAAGAAGTAGCAAAAGAAGCATTGCGTTTGGCTGCTCAGAAATTACCGGTAGCTACCCGTTTTGTAGTTAGAAGAGATTTTGTAGAAGAATCAATATAAGCAAAGATGAAACAAGAAGTCATTAGAGAGCTTTCAAAAGCTGAGCTCATTGAGCGGCTGGAAGAAGAACGCAAACAGCTGAACAAGCTTAAGCTGAACCATGCTGTATCTCCTCTTGAAAATCCCAATAAGATAAAAACATACCGTAGAACCATAGCCCGTATGCTTACAGAATTGCACAGACGCAACGTGAGTGAAGCAGCCAAGGCTCAGTCAACAGCTACTGTAATTAAATAACCCGGGAGAAAAGCTATGGAAACTATAGAAACAAGAAACCTTAGAAAAGAGAGAATTGGGGTTGTTGTAAGTAACAAGATGCAGAAGTCGATCACCGTTCAGGTTGAACGTCGTGAGAAACACCCCAAGTACGGCAAGTTTGTGAAGAGAACTTCCAAATTCGCTGCACATGATGAGAATAACGACTGCAACATTGGCGACACTGTTCGTATATCCGAAACACGTCCCCTGAGCAAGAATAAATGCTGGAGATTAGTCGAAATTATTGAAAGAGCCAAGTAATTATGATACAACAGGAATCACGACTTACGGTTGCTGATAACAGCGGAGCTAAAGAAGTTCTGTGCATCCGGGTACTGGGTGGAACCCGTAAAAAATATGCCTCCATTGGCGATAAAATCGTCGTTACCGTTAAAAATGCACTTCCTTCAGGAAACATTAAAAAAGGTACGGTCGCTAAAGCAGTGGTGGTAAGAACCAAAAAAGAAATTCGTCGTAACGATGGATCATATATCCGGTTTGACGATAACGCGGTGGTATTGCTGAACAATGCTGGTGAGATGTCAGGTACTCGTATTTTCGGTCCTGTTGCTCGTGAGCTTCGTGAAAAGCAGTACATGAAAATTGTTTCATTAGCACCCGAGGTGCTGTAAATGACCCATCAAATTATGAGCACGAAATTAAATATCAAAAAAGGCGACACCGTGAAGGTTATAGCCGGTGACTCAAAAGGCAAACAGGGTAAAGTCCTTGAAGTGGATACAGATAAATTATCCGCGATTGTTGAAGGAGTTAACCTTATGTCGAAGAATACTAAACCTAATGCTAAAAACACTCAGGGTGGTATTGTTAAGAAAGAGGCCGGTATACATATATCTAATCTAATGGTGATTGATAACACCGGCAAACCAACAAGGATTGGCCGTAAAGTTGACGCCAAAACCAATAAATCAGTACGTTATTCTAAAAAGTCGGGGGAGGTAATTAAGTAATGGACTATTCACCACGCTTAAGAGATAAGTATACTAAAGAGATTGTTCCGGCACTTACCGAACAGTTCAAGTATAAAACAGTAATGCAGGTACCCAAATTACTCAAGATTTGTATTAATCAGGGTTTGGGAACAGCTATCGCTGATAAGAAACTCATTGATGCAGGAGTTACCGAGCTTACTTCAATAACCGGTCAAAAGGCTGTTGCAACTAAATCAAAGAAGGATATTTCAAACTTCAAACTCCGTAAAGGCATGCCTATCGGAGTACGCGTTACCCTTCGTGGTGCGAAGATGTATGAATTCCTTGATCGTTTGGTTTCAGTGGCTATTCCACGTATCAGAGACTTCCGCGGAATTAATGAAAAAGGATTTGACGGTCGCGGCAATTACACCTTGGGTGTTTCCGAGCAGATTATCTTCCCTGAAATCCAGATTGATAAAGTTGCAAAGATCAATGGTATGGACATTACATTTGTAACTACAGCCCGTAATGATCAGGAATGCTTAGCATTGATGAAAGAATTTGGTCTACCATTTAAAAATCAGAACAAACAATAACATGGCAAAAGAATCTATTAAAGCAAGAGAACGTAAAAGAGAACGTCTTGTTGCCAAATACGCTGCCAAACGTGCAGAATTGAAAGCAGCCGGTGATTTTATCGGATTGCAGAAACTGCCAAAGAATTCATCACCTGTTCGCCTGCACAATCGGTGTCAGATGACAGGCCGCCCAAAAGGGTATATGCGTCAGTTTGGTATTTCACGTATTAACTTCAGGTTTATGGCCTTGAATGGACAGATCCCCGGAGTTAAGAAAGCAAGCTGGTAATTAAATAAATATAACAACAATAATATTAAAGGATAAAATGGTAACAGATCCTATTGCAGATTACCTGACCCGGTTGAGGAACGCCGTGATGGCTAACCACCGTATCGTGGAAATTCCGACCTCAAACATTAAAAAGGAGATAACCAAGATACTCTTTGATAAGGGTTATATATTGAACTACAAGTTTGAAGATGAAGGCATCCCAGGGATTATAAAGATCGCTTTAAAATATCACCCTGTATCTAAGATTCCGGCAATCAATAAACTTGAGAGAATCAGCAAACCCGGTTTACGCCGTTACGTTGGAGCAGAAGAACTGCCTCGAGTACTCAACGGATTGGGTATAGCAATTTTATCAACAAGCCGTGGTCTAATGACCGATAAGGAAGCTAAAACGCTTCATGTTGGTGGCGAAGTATTGTGTTACATTAGCTAAACAAAGGAGAACTAACGATGTCGAGAATAGGAAAAATGCCAATCGTCATTCCTGCCGGTGTTCAGATAACAGTAGCGGATGATAACGTAGTCACGGTAAAAGGGAAATTGGGTACTTTAACTCAGCGCCTCGATCCAAATATTACTATAAAGGTTGATGATAATCAACTGCATGTTAACCGTGCAAATGAGGAACAGGATGTTAGGTCAAAACATGGCTTATACCGTTCATTGTTAGACAATATGGTTAAAGGTGTATCTGATGGATTTACAGTAGTACAGGAACTTGTCGGTGTAGGTTACAAAGCAACAGCAGTTGATAATGTGCTTGAACTGGCTCTGGGATACTCACACAGTATCTTCTTTGAAATGCCGGCTGAAGTAAAAGTTGTTACTGCCGCCGAAAGAGGAAAGAATCCTACTATTACACTGACCTCATTTGATAAGCAGCTTATCGGACAGGTAGCAGCAAAAATCAGGTCAATGCGCAAACCAGAGCCTTATAAAGGTAAGGGTATTCGCTTCATGGGTGAAGTGGTTAAGAAAAAAGCAGGTAAATCAGCATCTGAAAAATAATATTTAATATAACCCGCATCCGGAGTAATCCGGGGCAAAATTCCTTAAAGCAGGATGGCTATTAAGAACAGAAAAGAATACAGAAGGAACAGGATCAAACTCAGAATCCGGAAAGTGATTACCGGTAGCCCTGAGCAGCCAAGATTGAGCGTATTCAGAAGCAATAAGCAAATTTATGCTCAGATTATCAATGATCTGGATGGCAAGACTATTGTTTCTGCATCGTCACTCATTCCTGAGATTTCAGGTAACCCAACTGCCAAAATCGAACAGGCAAAATTGGTGGGTCAGCTCATTGCCAAGAAAGCAATTGAAGCAGGAATCGAAAAAGTAGTGTTCGACCGCAACGGGTATTTGTATCACGGAAGAATCAAATCATTAGCTGAAGCGGCCAGAGAAGGAGGCCTTAAATTTTAACGCAAATGGCAAACACAAATATTAAGAGAGTAAAATCCAGCGAGATAGAATTTAAAGACCGCTTGGTAAGTATACAAAGGGTAACCAAAGTAACCAAGGGAGGTAGAACCTTCAGCTTCTCAGCTATCGTTGTTGTTGGCAATGAGAATGGAGTTGTTGGTTATGGACTAGGAAAAGCTAAGGAAGTAACTGCCGCTATCGCTAAGGGAGTGGATGATGCAAAGAAGAACCTTGTTAAGGTTCCTGTGCTCAAGGGTACTATCCCTCATGAACAACTAGGCAAATATGGCGGAGCACTAATATTCCTGAAACCAGCTACCCCAGGTACCGGAGTTATTGCAGGTGGTGCTATGCGCGCTGTACTTGAGAGTGTTGGCGTTAAGGATGTACTTGCTAAGTCAAAAGGTTCATCCAACCCTCATAGTGTTGTTAAAGCGACTATTGATGCCCTTGTTAAAATGCGTGATGCTTACACCGTAGCTCAGCTTCGTGGTGTTGATCTTAATAAAGTATTCAACGGTTAATTATTATACCGCAAAAAGTTACAACATGAAAAAATTGAGAGTTACACAGACAAAGAGTGGTATCAAACAGCCCGAACGCCAGAAGAGAACATTAAAAGCTCTTGGTATTAGAAAAATGGGTCGCCCGGTAGATGTGGAAGCAACACCACAGATAGAAGGAATGATAGCCAAGGTCAATCACTTACTCAAAGTGGAAGAAATTTAATTTACAACTAAGTAAACGGACAAGACATTATGGATTTAAGTAATCTTAAACCGGCAGCAGGTTCAACAAAAAATAGCAAAAGGATCGGACGAGGACAGGGATCAGGACGCGGTGGTACATCTACACGTGGTCATAAAGGTCAGAAATCACGTTCCGGTTATAGCAGAAGATTCGGTTTCGAAGGCGGACAGATGCCAATATACAGGCGTTTACCTAAATTTGGCTTCAAGAACATCAACCGCGTTGAATACAGAAGTATTAACCTCGATGTGATTCAGGCACTGGTGGCTTCACGTAAAGTTGAGGTTATTGATATGGAAGTATTCATTGAAAGTGGAATTGCTTCTAAAAATGATAAGATCAAAATTTTAGGCAGAGGTGAACTTACTGCTAAAGTTGAAGTAAAAGCTCATGCTTTCTCAGCAAGTGCTGTTAAAGCTATTGAATCCACCGGTGGTCAGGCCACTAAAATCTAAACCTTAGATGAAAAGACTAATTCAAACAATAAGGAATATATATAAGATCGAAGATCTCCGTAAGCGCATTGCTTATACTTTGGGTATCATTCTTATATACAGGTTTGGATCGTATGTTACTCTACCGGGAATTGATCCTAATCAGCTGGCTTCTTTACAGGACCAGACTGAAGGTGGTTTACTCGGGTTGCTTAACATGTTCTCTGGCGGAGCTTTCTCAAATGCTTCTATCTTCGCACTGGGTATCATGCCTTACATTTCTGCCTCTATCGTAGTGCAGTTGTTAGGTATGGCTATTCCTTACTTCCAGAAATTGCAGAAAGAAGGTGAAAGCGGTCGTAAAAAAATCAATCAGATTACCCGTTATCTTACCGTGGTAATTACTGGTTTCCAGGCCCCCGCTTATATTGCTAACCTTATTTCACAACTTCCGTCTCAAGCTATATCACCTTTTGATCCTGCAGTTTCAAATCCAGGTACGTTCTTCTGGGTTTCTTCTGTAATTATATTGGTCTCAGGTACTCTATTTGTGATGTGGCTTGGTGAACGAATTACAGATAAGGGAATTGGCAATGGTATTTCACTTATCATTATGATTGGTATTATCGCTCGTTTACCGTTTGCTCTCTTTGGAGAACTTGTTTCACGCATGGAGCAGCAAGGAGGAGGACTGGTTATATTTATTGTTGAGCTTGTTGTACTTATTGCCGTGATATTGGTAAGTATTCTACTTGTTCAGGGAACTCGAAAGATTCCAGTACAATATGCAAAAAGAATAGTTGGTAACAAACAATATGGTGGTGTTCGTCAGTATATACCTTTAAAGGTGAATGCTGCAGGAGTAATGCCTATCATTTTTGCTCAGGCTATTATGTTTCTACCACTTACGCTGGCAGGATTTGCTCAGTCGGAGTCTTTATCAGGATTTGCTGCTACTTTTACAAATGTTAATGGTTTCTGGTATAATTTTGTATTCGCAGTTCTGATCATAGTTTTCACTTACTTCTATACAGCTATTACGATTAATCCAAATCAAATGGCTGAAGATATGAAGAAGAATAACGGTTTCATTCCTGGGGTTAAACCTGGAAAGAAAACTGCTGAATTCATTGATCAGATTATGTCAAGGATTACTTTACCGGGTTCCATCTTCCTTGCCTTTGTGGCTATTATGCCGGCAATTGTTGGACAGATGGGAGTTACATCACAGTTTGCGAACTTCTTTGGAGGTACTTCACTGCTGATTCTTGTTGGAGTAGTGCTTGATACATTACAACAGATTGAGAGTCACCTTTTAATGCGTCATTATGATGGATTGACTAAATCAGGTCGCATTAAGGGTCGTTCGTCTATGAATATGTAAGACAATAGAGATGATCTCTTATAAGTCAAAAGAAGAAATTGAATTAATAAGGCAGAGTTCTTTACTTGTTGGAAAAACCTTGGCTGAAGTAGCCAAACTCATCCGGCCCGGCATTAAGACAAAGGAACTTGATAAAGTTGCAGAAACATTTATCAAGGACCATAAAGCTAAACCGGCGTTCAAGGGATATAACGGATTCCCTGCAACACTTTGCATCTCAGTTAATGATGTGGTGGTGCATGGTATCCCTGGTGACCTGGAACTTAAGGATGGTGATTTGGTATCAGTGGATTGCGGTACACTGCTCAACGGTTTTTATGGTGACTCAGCTTACTCTTTTGCAGTAGGTGATGTGAGTGAAGAGAAGAAATTACTCATGGAGCGCACCAAAGAATCGCTTTACCTTGGCATAAAAGTTGCGAGGCCGGGTAACCGGATTGGAAACATAGGTTATGAAATACAGACCTATGTGGAAAGTTTTGGTTATGCAGTAGTTCGAGATCTTGTAGGGCATGGAATTGGCACTAATTTGCATGAACGCCCTGAAGTTCCCAATTACGGGAAAAGAGGAGAAGGAGTTATGCTAAAGGAAGGACTAGTAATCTGCATTGAACCAATGATCAATCTTGGTACACGACAAGTGAGTCAGGATAGAGATGGATGGACAATCAGAACAGCAGATGGAATGCCATCAGCACATTTTGAGCATCAGATTGCTATTACCAAAGGTGAACCAATGATTCTGTCATCTTTTGAAGAAATAGAGAAAGTATTAAAAGAAAAAGCAAATTAATAAAATAAATGGCGAAACAAATCTCAATAGAGCAAGATGGAACAGTTACTGAATCGTTAGGTAATGCAATGTTTCGTGTTGAACTAGAGAACGGGCACATCATTACCGCGCATATTTCAGGTAAAATGAGAATGCATTACATCAAAATTTTACCAGGTGATAAGGTAAAACTCGAAATGTCGCCGTATGACTTAAGTAAAGGAAGAATAATTTTCAGATACAAATAAACAAACCATCTTGTAAAATGAAAGTAAGAGCATCTGTTAAGAAGAGAACACCTGACTGTAAAATTGTCAGAAGAAAGGGTCGGTTGTATATAATCAACAAAAAGAACCCCAAATACAAACAAAGACAAGGATAATTGAATTTAACGTTACAACAATAAACAATATATGGCACGTATTGCTGGTATTGACATACCCAAGAACAAAAGAGGTGAAATAGGGCTTACCTATATTTATGGTATCGGCCGGAGCACTGCGCAGAGAATTCTGCACACTGCCGGGATAGATGTCAATAAAAAAGTACAAGACTGGAATGACGATGAGCAGAACGCTATCCGTACTATCATTGGTGACCAGATCAAAGTAGAAGGAGCTCTACGCACAGAAGTACAAACTAACATCAAGCGATTGATGGATATAGGATGCTACCGCGGTATCCGGCATCGTCTTGGATTACCTCTGCGTGGACAGAGCACCAAGAACAATGCACGTACCCGCAAAGGCAAGAAAAAAACTGTTGCTAACAAGAAGAAGGCAACTAAAGGTTAAGAGTTGATCCTTAATCAGTAATTAAACTTAAGAAAGTAGAAAAAAAACTGTTATGGCAAAAACTGCTAAAACATCAAAGAAGAGAATTGTTAAGGTTGATCCCGTTGGTCATGCTTATGTATCGGCCTCATTTAACAATATCATAATTTCCCTGACTAATAATTCAGGACAGGTAATCAGCTGGGCATCAGCAGGAAAGATGGGTTTCAGGGGTTCTAAAAAGAATACTCCGTACGCAGCTCAGATGGCAGCTACTGATTGTTCAAAGGTGGCTTATGATATGGGACTTCGCAAAGTGAAAGTATTCGTTAAGGGACCAGGCTCAGGCCGTGAATCTGCTATACGTACCATTCACTCAGCCGGAATTGAAGTTACTGAGATCATGGATGTAACTCCAATGCCGCACAATGGTTGCCGTCCTCCCAAAAGAAGAAGGGTTTAATATCTGTTATCCCGGCTGTTTGCTTTTACACAGATGGTTTGGCAGCTGGTAACAGTAGTTTTGAAAACAATTGAAAATAAAATAACAAAGTAATTATGGCTAGGTACACAGGCCCAAAAACCAAAATTGCACGCAAGTTTAAAGATCCTATTTACGGACCGGACAAGTATTTCGAGAAGAAGAATTATGCACCGGGAATGCATGGGAATTCAAAGAGGCGTAAAAAACTTTCTGAATATGGAACACAGCTCCAGGAAAAGCAGAAAGCTAAATATACCTATGGAATACTTGAGAAACAATTTAAGAACACATTCCATAAAGCTACCCGTAAAAAAGGTATCACTGGTGAATTACTGCTTCAGTTGATTGAAGCAAGGCTCGATAATATCGTTTATCGTTTAGGTATTGCTCCTTCACGCAGTGCTGGCCGTCAATTGGTCTCTCACCGTCACATAACAGTTAATGGCAGCGTTGTTAACGTTCCATCATTCGAAGTGAAAGTTGGTGATATTGTTGCTGTTAGGGAAAAGTCAAAGTCATTGGAAGTAATTCAAAATTCTCTGGCTGGAAAGCGCAACAGCTATCCATGGTTGGAATGGGATGGTAATCTAATGAGCGGCAAAATGACCGTTTTACCTGCTCGTGAAGATATTCCTGAAAATATCAAAGAACAGCTCATCGTTGAGTTGTATTCAAAATAAAGTTTTAGGTTAACATATTTATTACTCAAGAGGAAGATAAAATGGCAATATTAGCATTTCAAAAACCTGAAAAGGTTATTATGATCGAAGCCGATGACTCTACGGGTGTGTTTGAATTCAGACCACTTGAACCGGGTTTCGGAATCACCATCGGCAATGCCCTGCGGAGAATACTCCTCTCCTCACTTGAAGGATTTGCAATCACTTCTATCAAGATTGATGGAGTGGATATGGAATTTTCTTCAATTAAAGGAGTGGTAGAGGATGTTACTGATATCATTCTTAACCTGAAGAAAATTCGTTTTAAACGACTGCTTGAGGCTGAAACCACTGAGCATATCAGGGTTGTTATATCAGGACAAGATAGCTTTAAAGCTGGTGATATTAACAAATTCCTCTCTGTATTTCAGGTTTTGAATCCTGAAGTGGAAATCTGCCACATGGAACCTTCTGTTAAATTATCCATAGATCTTACTATTGATAAAGGACGTGGTTATGTTCCTGCTGAAGAAAATAAAATCCAGAATGCTCCTATTGGTACTATTGCTATTGATTCAATTCATACACCGATAAAGAACGTTAAATATACCATTGAAAACTTCCGCGTTGAGCAAAAGACCGACTATGAGAAGCTTGTAATGGAAGTTGTTTCTGATGGTTCTATTAAACCAAAAGATGCATTAAAAGAAGCAGCCCGTATTCTTATTCATCACTTTATGCTCTTTTCAGATGAGAAGATCACTATTGATACAGAAGAAAAAACGGTTAATGATGAGTTTGATGAAACTTCATTACACATTCGCCAACTTCTTAAAACAAAGCTGGTTGACATGGATCTTTCGGTTAGAGCTCTTAACTGCCTGAAAGCTGCTGATGTTGAAACATTGGGTGAACTGGTATCATATAATAAGAATGATTTGTTGAAATTCAGGAACTTTGGTAAGAAATCACTTACTGAATTGGAAGACCTTGTTAAATCAAAGAACCTGGAATTCGGAATGAATGTCGCAAAGTATAAACTTGATAAGGATTAATTGAAAAATGAGACACGGAAAGAAAGTCAATCACCTTGGAAGAACTAGCGCCCATCGTAAGGCTATGCTGTCGAATATGGCTGCCTCGCTTATTTTACATAAACGAATTAATACAACTCTGGCAAAAGCCAAAGCCTTGAGATCATACGTTGAACCGCTTATTACCCGTTCAAAGGATGATTCAACACATTCACGCAGAATGGTATTTTCATACCTCCAGTCGAAAGAGGCTGTATCTACTCTCTTTAGAGATGTAGCAGTTAAAGTCGCTTCACGACCAGGTGGATATACACGAATTCTGAAGACTGGCAACCGTCTTGGTGACAATGCAGAGATGTGTATGATGGAACTCGTTGATTTCAACGAAAACCTCTTAGCTGTTAAGGAAGCTCCTAAAGCTAAAACAACACGTCGTAGCCGTGCTGCCAAACCTAAGGCTGAAACTCCTAAAACTGCAGCCCCAAAGGCCGAAGTACAGCCTAAACCTGATGCTCCTGTTGTGGAAAACCCTTCAGACGAGACAAATGCGGAAAATAAAGAATAACAGGCATTTCTAGAAAATAATGAGGATAAAGTAGAAATGCTTTGTCCTCTTTTTTATTTAAAGACTACATTATTCATAAAAAAATATAAACGATGAGTGCAATTGCAACAATTTTTGCCCGTCAGATCCTTGATTCACGCGGCAATCCCACTATTGAAGTGGATGTTTATACAACTAACGGTGTACTTGGCAGGGCAGCAGTCCCTTCAGGTGCTTCAACCGGCATACATGAAGCAGTGGAGCTTCGTGATGGTGACAACAAAGTATACCTCGGAAAAGGTGTATTGAAGGCAGTTCAGAATGTAAACAAGGTTCTTTCAGAAGAACTGAAAGGGTATTCTGTATCAGATCAAAATGAGGTTGATGCCCGTATGATTGAGCTGGATGGAACTCCTAATAAGGGTAATCTGGGTGCCAATGCTATTCTGGGCGTTTCTTTAGCTGTTGCCAATGCTGCAGCTCAGGAATCCGGACAATTCCTTTATAGATATGTAGGCGGTGTGAATGCCAATACCCTTCCTATTCCTATGATGAACATCATTAACGGCGGTTCACATGCCGATAATGCTATAGATTTTCAGGAATTCATGATTATGCCCGTTGGCGCTCCCAATTTCTCAGAAGCACTCCGCATGGGCGCTGAAGTATTTCATAACCTGAAATCAGTACTGAAAAAGGGTGGTTACTCAACTAATGTTGGTGATGAAGGTGGCTTTGCTCCAAACCTTAAATCCAATGAAGAAGCTGTTACTGTTATTCTGCAGGCTATTGAAAAAGCAGGATACAAACCAGGTAAGGATGTTTATATTGCATTGGATCCTGCTTCATCAGAATATTACCTTCCTGAAGAAAAGGTTTACCATCTCCATAAATCAACCGGTGATAAGCTTACTTCTGCCCAAATGGTTGATTATTGGAAAAACTGGACAGATAAATATCCAATCATTTCTATTGAAGATGGAATGGCTGAAGACGACTGGGATGGATGGAAACTTATGACCGATAAAATGGGAAGTAAAATTCAGTTGGTTGGTGATGATCTCTTTGTAACAAATTCAAAACGTTTACAGATGGGTATTGATAAGGGAGTTGCAAACTCTATTCTGGTTAAAGTTAATCAGATTGGAACGCTAACAGAAACTATTGATGCTGTTAATATGGCATACCGCAATGGTTATACCGCTGTAATGAGCCATCGTTCAGGTGAAACTGAAGATACTACTATTGCTGACTTGGCAGTGGCACTCAATACCGGTATGATTAAAACTGGCTCTGCTAGTCGTACTGACAGAATCGTAAAATACAATCAGCTTCTGCGCATTGAAGAGATGTTAGGTACATCAGCCAGATACTTAGGTAAAGAATTCAAATACGCAAAATAGTTTACGCCTTCAATGCATTGCAGTGATTTGATCAAGACAAATCCTTGTGACGGTTGAAACATTCATACATGATTGAACAGAGACAGCCATTTAGCTGTCTCTGTTTATTTATAGATATATTTAGATTCCGGCATATCACCGTAAGTTGAAAGGGTATATTTCCTATTTTTGCATCTCAGTCCGCTTGATACATACTCTCAGTAATAAAATATACTTCATAACTTATGACAGAAATCAATTACATTGGCGAAAACCTTATGGCCGGCAATTTGGGAAGGTTTTTTATATACTTGTCAATCATCGCAGGTTTCATCTCTTTGTTCTATTATATAAAGGTAGCCACAGCAGCTGAAGCAAACAGGTTAAAACCCAGACGTAATGGTCGTTTGTTCTATTATATCCAGACTTTCTCGGTCGTAATTACAGGTGTAATACTACTCTACCTAATCCTAGGCCATAATTTTGAATACTCCTATATATTCAAACATTCTTCTGTGCTTATGCCGGGGAAATACATTATTTCCAGCTTTTGGGCCGGGCAGGAAGGTAGCTTTCTCCTTTGGGCAATGCTTATAGCCGTATTTGGAATCGGGGCTCTTCATACCGCTAAAAGACTAGAAGGTGGTGTTATGGCAGTAGTGAGTGTGGCTATTATTTTCCTTATGTCCATGATTCTAGGGATTGATGTCCTTGGCTTAAAGTTGGGTACCAATCCATTTGAATTACTAAGGGAGGCACAGGCAAACCTTGGAGATGAATTCTTTAAGAATCCTTCCTACCTAAGCTTTATAATGGATGGCAACGGATTAAACCCGTTGCTTGAAAACCCCTGGATGGTGATCCACCCCCCGATACTGTTCATGGGTTATGCTTCTGCACTTTTTCCCTTTGCCTTTGCCCTTGCTTCTCTCATTGAAAACGATAGAAGATATTGGATAAAACTTACACTCCCATGGATACTTTTATCCATTGGTTTACTAGGACTTGGTTTAATTTTAGGTGGTGCCTGGGCTTATCAGTCACTCACATTTGGAGGTTTCTGGGCATGGGATCCAGTTGAAAATGCTTCTTTGGTGCCATGGCTGGTTCTGGTAGCAGCTTTGCATTACGTGCTTCTGTCATACAAGCGTGAAAAGTACTACTGGGGTTCATATGTGTTCTCCTTCCTTGGATTTCTGATGGTTGTTTATGCCAGTTATCTTACGAGGTCAGGTATCCTTGGTGAAACCTCTGTTCATGCCTTTGGTGATGATGGTTTATCCGTTCAGCTAATCAGCTTTATGGTTGTTTTCACTGTTGTGCCCATCTGGATGCTTTATAAAAGAAGAAAGGACCTCCCTGTGAATGATTTGCCCAATCTTCTTAACAGGGAATTTATGATGCTTTATGGTGCAATTGTAGTACTTCTTTCAGCATTCCAGATTATCAGTACTACATCAATTCCGGTATTCAGTAAAATATTCAACACAAATCTTGCCCTCACATCCAATGTTGTTGGCTTTTACAATAGCTGGCAAATGCCATTCGCAATGTTGGTAACGTTACTGATAGGGCTGGCACATTACCTCTCGAACGACAAGAATGATTTGAAAGCATTCTGGAAGAAAATATTGTACCCTGCTACAATTGCTTTGGTAATTGCAGTAATTACCTTCATTATGGATAGTGATATGCTTTTTATTCACGCCTTGTTCCTGTTCCTAATCGTTTTTTGCATAATCTCATCACTTGCTTACCTATTCAAATTTATAACCAAACACCGTAATCTTAGTGCCGGGCTTACTCACTTGGGATTTGCTGTTTTTATTCTGGGGGTGCTCATAACATTCTCCAATACTGTAACGCTTACAAGTAACATTCCGGGTGGTACTCAAGGTAATAATGTAATGCTTTTTAAAGGTCAGGTTAAGGAGATTGGTGACCAACTGTTAAGTTACAGTGGGAGCAGAGAGGAAAGAGATGAAATATTCTACCAGATTGATTTCCTTGAAAAGGATCCCAACGGTCAAATGATCAAGAAATATTCCATATTCCCTTCAGTAAAATACAACGACAGGATGGGGAATGTTCATAATCCTGATACGAGAAACCTACTTTCAGGAGATGTTTTCATGTATCTGACTTTCGCTGAAGATCGATCAAAGCGATCTGCTGATGGCTACTCAGTAACTGAAAACAGGGATTTAGCCGTAAATGACACTCTTTTTGCAGGAGAAAAAACTGTTGTATTGGATTCAATAACCATTGAATTACTGGATGCAACCGGTGAGAATATCCAGATCAATGCATTATTGGCTACCACAGATAGTTTAAATGAGCCGGTAACTATTCCGCTTATTTATAAGCTTCAGGGTAATATGGCCGAAAGCGGCATTGTAACACTGCCTGGAACTAATACACGAATTCGTTTTGACAGAGTAGCTGAGATGGCCAAGACTATCAATGTATCATTGATGGAAAAACAGGCAGAGTTTATTGTACTAAAGATTATGTTCTTCCCTTGGATTGCTATACTCTGGATAGGTGCTATCATCATGTTTATTGGAGTTACTCTGGCAATTTACAAGAGGGCCGCAAATGCCCGCAAGGTCTGATCAATGCATTTAATTCCGTTCAGTTAAACAGTCAGTTTTAATAGAATACAAAGTTATTATGACTATTTTTGTGCTTTGTTAAATGACCATGAACGCACAAAAAAAACTTACTGTATCTATTGCCGGTTCCGGCAATGTCGGTAGTTTTTTAGCTATTGAACTCTTTAAGGCAGGATGCGTGATAGGGCAAGTCTTCAGCCGAACACTTGAAAATGCTCAAAAAATAGCAATTAAAGTTGATGCTGAACCAATTGACAGGATTGATTCAATCGATTTTAACATCCACCTTTTGATAATTGCTCTTCCTGACAAGATTATTCCCGGATTCTGTGAAGAATTGAGTAATATCGCTTCAGGCAGGGAAGGAGCAACAGGGGGTGTGGTAGATGCAAATCCGGATATTTGTATTGCTTCAACAGCAGGTTCTGTGATGCTAAGTGAGTTCAGTCAATATTTCAACCATTGCGGAGTGCTGTATCCTTTGCAGTCTTTTACCCTGATGACTCAACCTGAAGCCAAGATCGTACCTTTTTGTATAGAAGGAACCGATGAACAGATTAAGTCTCTTTTAACAAGAACTGCCTTGCTGATAAGTGATGATGTAAGGTTTGTCAATTCTGAACAACGGTTAATACTACACATGGCAGCTGTATTTGCCAGTAATTTCAGTAATCACCTGTTCGCTATAGCCAGCAGTATTATCCGGCAAAATGATCTCGATTTTAATATCTTGTGGCCGTTGATCAATGAAACCGTGGGACGATTAAAAGAGTGCAAGCCTGAAGAAGTACAAACCGGTCCTGCTATCAGGAATGACATTCAGACTATGGAAAAGCATCTGGAGCAACTTGATGGTTATGGTAATGAGAATTTTAAACTGATATACGAACTCATCAGTAGGAGTATATATCAAATGTCAACTAAACAAGCAGGTGAGGACTAGTTTCCTGTAATAAACAAGTTAGCTGAGTATGTCAAATTATAAAGAAGATCTTAAGAAAATAAAGACCCTGGTCTTTGACTATGATGGAGTACTAACTGATGGTGTTGTACTTATCACCAACGCAGGAGAACAATTGCGCACCGGCCATGTAAAAGATGGTTATGCATTGCAGCTGGCTGTAAAATCCGGCTTAAGGATCGTTGTTATATCAGGCGGTTTCTCTGAATCAGTGAAACACAGATGTGCAGCACTCAACCTTACTGATGTATTTCTTGGTATTGAGAATAAGCTAACTGCATTTAATGAGTACATGGAAAACCATAAGCTTGATCCTGCCGAAGTTCTTTATATGGGTGATGATATACCCGATTATGAGGTAATGAAAAAAGTAGGAATGCCTGTTTGTCCTGCAGATGCAGCCCAGGAAATCAAGTCTATTTCGCGTTACATCTCTCACTTTGAAGGAGGGAAAGGTTGCGTTAGAGATGTGATAGAGCAGGTACTTAAAATACAGGGCAAGTGGATGAATGGGAATGCCTATCACTGGTAAGCTTGATATATGAAGAATCTGATCAATAAGATGACAAACCTGATAACAAAGATCCCTGCATTTCTAAAGCTGATAAGATGGCCCAATCTTCTTATTATTTTATTTGTGCAGCTGGCACTTTACTACGTAGTCATTGGGAAAATTTATACTGTTGCCGGTGTAAAAAGCTCAATTCTCGATATAAATCTTCAGATGCTTGTTTTTGCCACAGTACTGGTTGCTGCAGCAGGTTATATTATCAACGATTACTTCGATATGAGGGTTGATAGGATAAATAAACCAGAATCGATGGTTCTAGGCAGAAAACTGGAGAGGAGAACAGGGATAGTCCTTCACCAGATACTGAGTGCCATTGCTGTGCTTATTGGATTCTATCTGGCTTATAAAGTTGGCTCCTGGCGTTTAGGCCTGATTTTTCCTATGATCATTATTCTGCTTTGGCTATACTCTGTTAAGTACAAGAGGACTGTTATATGGGGAAATGTTGCTATAGCGGCAATGGCTGCTTTAGTCATCATTATCGTTTGGTTATTTGAATTCTTTATGCTTCGTCAGCAACCTGATAATTTCATTTCATTAGCTCCATATCTTGGATCAATTACCCGCTATTTTGGGCTATTTGCGGCTTTTGCATTCCTGTTGACCTTTATCAGGGAAGTTATTAAAGATGCCGAGGATATTGAAGGTGATAGTATTACAGGAATCAATACTCTTGCTGTTAAACATGGAATTTTGGTTTCAAAGAAAGTGGCCATGGCAGTTACCGGTTTTACTGCCATGCTTATGGCTTATATAATTGTTGTTTTTATCATAAAAGGAATGGTAATAGCTGGTGTTTATTTCGGTTTGACCGTGTTTCTGCCCTTAGCTTATCTCTTATTTAGAATTGCAAAAGCAAGTAATAAGAACGACTTCCATTCATTGAGCATCATAGTTAAAATAATAATGATTGCCGGTATACTCGGACTTCAACCGTTATCCATGGTAATAGGATAAAAAATCAAATGATAAATCTCAATAATTCGGGTTTCCATATTATCCTAGCTTCTCAATCGCCCAGAAGACAATTCCTCTTACATGAAACCGGACTTGAATTTGAAGTGCTTGTTAAGCCAATAGAGGAAACTTTCCCACCTGAACTTAAAGCTCAGGAGATTGCATTATACGTGAGTGAGCAAAAAGCTATGGCTTTCAATTTTGACGTATTACCTGTAAATGCACTTCTAATAACTGCCGATACCATTGTATGGTTGGATAATGAATTGATTGGAAAGCCATCATCTGCTTTAGAAGCTAAGGAAATTCTAACTAAGCTCTCCGGCAGGAATCACACCGTATGCACAGGTATCTGTTTCAGGACAGTTGAGAATTTCCACTCATTTTATGTGAATACTGAAGTATACTTCAGAGAGCTTGAAGAACATGAAATTGATTATTATATAGAACATTATAAGCCCTTTGATAAAGCCGGTGCTTATGGTGTGCAGGAGTGGATTGGGTACGTTGGAGTGGAAAAGATTGAAGGTTCCTATTATAATGTAATGGGGCTTCCGGTACAAAGAGTATATATTGAACTGAAAAAGTTTATTGAATCACATTAATAACCAAATTAGCTGAAAATGGAAAAGAAACGACTCTCGCAAAGAATACTGTCATGGTTCCTTCAGGGAATGCTTTATTTGGCGCCTGTATCGTTAACTGTATATATCATTTTTGTTTCTTTTCGTTTTGTTGATAGTATACTCACTGATATAATAAAGGATATAGTTGGCTTCAGAATACCGGGACTAGGTATAGTTGTTATACTAGTAGGGATAACCATTATTGGTTTTCTGGGTTCATCACTGTTTTTTGGCAAATACCTGAAGTTCTTTGATAAGTTGATCAGTCAGGCCCCATTGGTAAAAGTGATATACACTTCAATAAAGAGCTTCATTTCGGCTTTTGTAGGTAAAGACCGCCGTTTTACTGAGCCGGTGTTGGTAAAGGTGAACCGTCAATCTGATATTGAGAAACTCGGTTTTATTACACAAAAGGATCTTTCAAACCTGGGAATTCCAAAAAATAAAGTGGCAGTTTATCTGCCACATTCATACAATTTCTCAGGTAATCTGTTTATAGTTCCTGTAGAAAATGTGACTCCCATAAATGCCCCTTCTGCAGAAGTAATGAAATTTATTGTAACTGCTGGGGTAACGTCTATAGATCTTAAGGCTTCAGCAGCAGATAGTGTAATTAAAGGTGAAAATAATAAGTAATGGATAAAAAGAAAAAGTTAATACTGATTACGAATGATGATGGTATCAATGCGCCTGGATTGAGAGCATTAATTACTTTTATACGTCAATTGGGTGATGTGTTGGTAGTAGCCCCTGATAAACCTATGTCGGCAACCGGACATGCTGTTACGATAACAGCTCCCTTAAGGCTAGCAAAAATTAAGGAAGAACCTGGTTATATGGAGTATTCCTGTAATGGCACACCCGCAGATTGTGTTAAACTAGGACAAAAAGTAGTGCTTGGCTATCCACCTGATATGATCGTGTCAGGCATCAATCATGGCTCTAATGCTGCCATTAATATTATTTACTCAGGTACCATGGCTGCCGTACTTGAAGGTGCCATTGAGAATATTCCTTCCGTTGGATTCTCACTGACTGATTACTCACATAGTGCCCATTTCAACCATTGTGAACCATTCATTTTATCCATCGGCAGGAATGTGCTGGAAAAGGGACTGCCTCCTTATACTTGTCTCAATGTTAATATCCCGGCTCTTAATGGTTCGCCCATCAAGGGAATGAAAATTGTAAGACAGGCACATGCTTATTGGGATGAAAATTATGAACATCGCAAGGATCCTCAGGATCGTGATTATTTTTGGCTGACCGGAAAATTCATTAGTATGGATGATGGTGAAGATACGGATGAATGGGCCCTATTCAATAACTATGTCTCTGTGGTACCAGTACATTTTGATCTTACTTCCCATAAATCAATACCTTTACTTAGAGACTGGGGTTTTGATATTAAGTAATGCCATGATCACCAGCTTCAAACTGCTTAGAACTGAGATATAACTTGCCGGAATTGTCACCATTTATGATTTAAGTCCAGTTTATTACCAAAGAATAAGTTACACACAGAAACCGCTGAAATAGAGATATATGTTGAAACATGATAATTTTTTTGTAGGAGTTACTTTAAGCGTCTTATTAATTCTAATAACGGGTTTGGTCATGCTACTAGTGATACCTTACATTTACAGTGCCTTTAATCTTGGTGTGCCCGCTCCTTCAATTTTATTACTTTCCATTGTTCCCTCAATCATACTGATGCGCTATTACCTGAAGGTGCTTAAATTCGGTAAGTCTGGAGGTGGTGCGCTTATCATTGTCTTTGTAGCTATCATACTTTATTTTTTCTTGGTAGCAGGCAAGTTCAGTAGTTTCCCAACTCTTTAATCATGTTGTCCTGATAATAATCCTGCACTACCCAATCCAATTCTATGAAATACTACATAATAGCCGGTGAAGCCTCTGGTGACCTACATGGATCCAACCTTGTCAAAGCATTGAAACAGGTGGATTCAAATGCTGAATTCCGTGGCTGGGGTGGCGACATGATGGAAGAAAATGGAACTGTGCTGGTGAAGCATATCCGGGATCTTGCCTTCATGGGATTTGTAGAAGTTGCAGCCAATATCAGTACAATACTATCAAATTTAAGTCTTTGTAGAAAAGATATTCTAGATTATAAGCCTGATGCAGTAATACTTATTGATTACCCAGGTTTTAATCTACGGATTGCAGAGTTTGTACATGAAAAAGGAATAAGGACTATTTATTATATTTCGCCGCAGATATGGGCATGGAAGAAATCAAGGGTACATACCATAAAGAGGGTAGTTGATAAGCTGCTGGTGATTCTTCCTTTTGAAAAGGAATTTTATAAAACATACCAGGTAGAAGCAGAATTCACCGGACATCCGCTATTGGATGCATTGCCTGAAAAACGTGATGCAGCTGTATCCATGCCTAATAAAAAAGCTCAGGTGGCGCTACTGCCTGGAAGCAGGAAACAGGAGATAAGGAATGTGCTGCCTGTTATGTTATCAATTATCAGGGACTTCCCAGAAGCAGAATTTACCATTGCTGGTGTACCATCTATTGGTGATAATTTTTACAGAAAATTCATGGGAAACCTGCCGGTTAATATCATTATGAATGAAACCTATGAACTGCTTGCCCGGTCAAGGGCTGCTCTGGTAACGTCAGGCACCGCAACGCTGGAAACCGCCCTTATGGGTATTCCTGAAGTAGTTTGTTATAAAGCCAGCTGGTTATCAGTAGCCATTGCCCGTAAGCTTATTAAAGTCAAATATATTTCACTTGTTAATCTGATAATGGACAAGTTGGTTGTCAAGGAATTGATACAGGAGGAGCTTAACCGCCAGACCCTGAGAGGTGAACTTAACAATATGCTAACCAATAATAAATATCGTGATGACATGTTCAACGGATACAATGAGTTGCGCAAAGTTCTTGGTGGTAAAGGCGCCTCTTTTCGGGCGGCAACTAGCATCTACCAATTTTTAAATAATAAAGCTTAAAGTCAGCCATATTCGTAAATTTGTCTACTCAACATAAAACACACTCATGAAAAGGAATCTCATAACGCTTATTGCCATTATTTTCATACTGATATCCTGTAAATCACAAACCAGTAAGGAACAGTCAATTGAAAATTCTGACAGTACCAAAGCTGCTATCACCGAACAGACAGTTATTGACCTGAATACGGATACTTCCGGTAATTTTGATCACATTCCTATGATCAATGAGAATTCAGTGGCCCCGGGCGTTGTTAATGATCGAAAGAATATAACCTTCAAACCCATTACTTTTAAAGGTAAAGGATCAGAAGAACGCAGCAAGGGTGTAAGTCTTGCATCAAATGGAGATTTAAAAGGGGCCATTGAAATGTTTACCAAGTCAATTGAAGCATTTCAGCCTAATCCTGATGCATACTTTTATCGTGGTAAGGCAAAATGGGAATTAAGTGATTTTGCCGGTGCGGATGCTGATTTTTCAAAAGCAATTCAGATCAGGCCGACACAGGCACCATACTTCTATTATCGTGGCTTGATGTATATGGACCAAAAGAGGTATGCTGAAGCTGTGGCAGATTTTGATTCAACTGTGAAACGAGTACCTACTTACCACGATGCATTAAATTATAAAGGTGTGGCACTTGCCAATATGGGTAAACATGCTGAAGCAATTAAAGCTTATGATAATGCTATTGCTGTGGATCCCGGAGGTGCACTCGCATACTATAATAAAGGAACATCTCTGGCCGGATTGAGTAAGTTTGTTGAAGCAGAGGAAGCTCTTTCCAAAGCTATCAGCATTGATCCGGAATATGAGCAGGCATTTGTGAACAGAGGTAATAGCCGTATGATGCAGAATAATTATGAGGGTGCCTGGGCTGATTATAGTATGGCTCTTTCTTTTAATAGTAAGAATGTAGATGCCTTATATAACAGTGGTTTTGCATTAATGCAGCTCAAACGTATGGATGATGCATGTACTAACTGGAAGAAAGCTGCATCACTGGGCCACCGTCTGGCACAACCTCAGTTGGATAAGTATTGTAAATAAATTCCTGCTTTTTCTCGTTCCTTAGCTCTAGCGGATGAACGTATGGTCTCGCTTTCCTTTTGTTCGTTTGCTGGTTCCCTTGATAGCGGGTATTCTGTTATCTTATTATTGTTGTGTCTATGTGGCAATTCCTATTTGGATACTATATATCATAACCATATCCGGAGTTATATTCCTCCTTTTACTGCATTTTGGAAGTAATAAGGTCATATCCTACAAAGTGCGTTGGATTAATGGAATGGCATTGAATGGTATACTGGTCATTATAGGCTGGGCAATAACTTCTTCCACCTTCCTTCAAAACCAACCTCATCACTTCTCTGCCTATCAGGGTGATGGCAAGGCATACATTGCTCGTATAATTGAACAGCCAATTGCCAGACAAAGATCTATAAAGGTCCTGCTGACGGTGACTGAAATCAGGGATTCTACCACCACCTATGCGACGGAAGGTAAACTTCTTTGCTATATTAAAACTGATTCACTGTTTGTGCCACCGAAATATGGTGATGTCATTGTTTTTCACAAGAAACCCGGGCTGCCGGAAAAGCCTGGTAATCCAGGTGAGTTTAATTATGCTGCTTACCTCGCCAACCAAGGTATTTTCCATACCATTTATCTGAATCAGGATGATTTTAGGGTACTTTCAACCGGCAAGGGAAATCCCTTCAAATCATTTGCCCTGAATACTCGAACCGGATTCCTTAACCTATTGGCTGAAAATGGATTGACGGGTAAAGAACTCTCTGTTGCTGCAGCATTGCTTGCCGGATTTGACGACCAGCTTGATGCTGACCAACGCCGGGAATATGCAGGTGCAGGTGTAATCCACATTCTGTGTGTTTCAGGATTGCATGTTGGGGTAATATTCTTACTGGCTGAATTTGCCTTTTCTTTTTTGCGCAGACGAAAGTATTTGGCAGTATTCAAGCCTGTTATGATAATTCTGGTGATATGGATATACGCGCTTATAACCGGTATGGCTCCACCTGTATTAAGAGCTTCCCTCATGTTTACGCTCATTATTATTGGAAAGGCGGCACAGCGACAATCGAATACATTTAATACCCTGGCTTTGGCAGCTTTCATTCTGCTGATCCTTGATCCTCGATTATTATTTAATGTCGGTTTCCAGTTGTCCTTTAGTGCGGTTGCCGGTATTGTTGCTTTTCAGCCATCCATCAGAAAACTCTGGCAACCGGTTAATCCGGTAATCAGGTATATGTGGGAGCTCGTAACTGTTTCACTGGCTGCACAAGTGTTTACTGCTCCACTGGCTGTTGGATATTTTCATCAGTTCCCTGATTACTTTATTATTTCCAACTTGATTGCAATTCCACTGTCAGGAATCATAATATACACTGGTCTACTAATGCTCTTCACTTCCTTTATTCCATTTGCGGGTCACATTATTTCCCTTATTTTAATTTACGAACTGAAATTGTTGAATGCTTCAGTTTCCTATATAGAGCACTTGCCAGGTGCCGTTTGGGATAATATCCATTTGCCCGGCTTTGGTGTTATTCTGCTGATTATAAGTATGGTGTCATTATTTTACTGGATTGCAAGTTCCAGAAAAGTACTTCTTTATGTTTTCCTGGCAAGTGTGCTTTTTCTGGTTTTAGGTGGTGTTATGAGAAGCTATGAAATAAGCAGACAGCAAATGATAGTTTTTCACAAGGTGAACCGCCACCCAGTCATAAGTTTTATTAATGGGAAAGACCATATTGTGTTGACTGATTCTATTCTGGGCACTGATTTGAGTAAGGCAGGCTATCAGCTGGATGGATTGAAGGTTATGGCGGGCCTAGACGACCCGAAAGTTAGATTTATATCAGAGGTCAATTCAACGGAAAAGTACTGGGAACGTACACTTCCCGAGTTCTTTAGTTTTCAAGGAAAACGGGTTGTGATTTTAAGCGGCAGGTGCAGATTGCCCGAGAACGGTGATAATGTTAAGGTTGATTATGTACTATTATGTAATAATGTCAGGACTCCCATTGATCAGATAGCCGGTTGTTTTCCTGGCGCCTCTCTGATTGTGGATGCCTCAAATAGTCAAAAAACAATAGATAGAATGGCAAAATCAGCTGATGAGTCAGGTCTTACTTTATATAATATTCGCAAGTCGGGTGCATTAGTTGTCAATCTGAAGGGTTAACAAAACCGGCAAATGGTCACTAAAACCTCCTTGGTACTGTTTTCCTGAATAGGTTCTGAATGGAACAGTACCCGTATAGGTTTCATCCTTCTTCAGAAGAAAAGAGAATGAAATTATCTGTGCACTTTTCACATATATACCTTTATCAGTCCCTCTTCTAATCAATGATGATGAAACAATAAACTGGTCGATCACGCCCCACTGGTTTCTGTATTTATTGGTACCTGTATCATTTTTACCCACGTAAGGCGTCATCAGGTTATACAGAGAATGACCGAAATCTTCTGGTGATCCATGTGCTTTAAGATGTACTGATATGCTTTCATCTATTGGCTCATCATTAAAATCTCCGGTAAGAACAATCAGCGCTTCGGGTTGTCTACTCGTGATCGAATCAATGACATGTTTCAGTGTCAAAGCAGCATCCTTTCTGCGGTAAGCGGTAATGGAAGGTCCACCGGTTCGTGAGGGCCAGTGGTTAATGAAAAGATGGAGTGTATCCTTTTGGCGGATTTCTCCATTCTCCAACACGAGTCCTTTCACATAAAGAATATCCCTGGTCTTTAATGATGAATCTGATGATTTGATGGTAATTGACTGATGACTTACCTCCCTGAATTTATCCTTCAGATAAATCATTCCAACATCAATTCCCCGCTGATCGGGTGATTCCTCATGTATAATACGGTACCCAAACCGCTCAAGGGGTGTTCGCTTTAGCAGCTGCTTTAGTACAAAACGGTTTTCTACTTCACTGAAAGCAACTATTTCAGGTGGTTGCCATCCGCCGGTAGCAATGATTACCTTAGACAGATCATGCAGTTTCTTCTCAAACTTCTTCCATGTCCATCCATTGATTCCCCCGCTTACAAACTCGTAATCGTTTTTCAATGTATCATGAAAAGGATCAAACAGGTTCTCCACATTATAGAACATAATCCTGAAGTTTTGTCCTGTAGAATCATTGTTATGCTGGGCAAAGGCCGATATGTGAAAGGCTGGAAAGATTATTAATATAAACCACAAAAGGAATTTCAAAGCCATGATGCAAAGATCATAAAAATGTGAAGTAAGAAGGATGATTGATATAATTTTTATATAAGGACATCGTTAATATCCAAACCAATCGACCATGAAAAGAAGAACCTTGACTTTTCCGCTGATTATTGCGGTAATCTTCCCAATTTTGTTCTATAAACAACAGGCAGGGCTGAATGTCATTCTGTTAGATCTCCTCTTATTGGCTTTAGTCTTTTATTCAGGCAGACTGAATTTCAAAAATCCTTTAATGGCTGTTGTTTCTGCAGGGATTGGTCTTTCAGGTATTATGGTACTGCTGAATGGCTCCGCCATTGCTCTGACTGTTAATATTGTATCTATAATACTTATTTCAGGTTTGCTGGCAGCTCCCGGAATAACTGTGTTGATGAACGGATTTTTTTCTTCATTCCTATCAGCATTTGTGGCTCCTGTGGAATATATGAATAGCTTGAATAGGGCTTCAGGAACCAACAATAGTATTAGGAAAGGATTCAGGTATGCTGTTTTCGTCATCATCCCCATTCTGACATTATTGGTCTTTATTTCTATGTACTCTGCCGCCAGCCCTTATTTTAATCGTTTAACCGGAAACTTTATGAGGTCGCTGGGAAATCTGTTTGATGGATTTTTCAGGATTATATCGCCTGATGTATTGGCTATTGGACTAGGTGGATTTCTAATTGGTTTAATAGTTCTCTATGGTAGGATGCCGTCAATTTTTGACCTTCCTGGTGAAAACGGTGAAAAGGAACTTAAAAGGACGAAAAAATGGTATAATGGTTCATTGATAGCCCTGAAAACAGAAGCCAGGATGGCGCAGCTGCTCTTTATTCTGTTAAATGTTGCACTTGCCGTTATGAATATACTTGATCTCTGGTATGTTTGGATTAACTTCGAGTGGGATGGAGGCTTCCTGAAACAATTTGTTCATGAGGGAACCTGGTTGCTGATCTTCTCTATCCTTATCTCCATGGCTTTAGTGTTATGGTATATGAGAGCTAATCTCAATTTCTATTCAGGGAATCGCTGGTTGGTCATATTGATTAAAATTTGGCTGGCTCAGAATGCTATCCTTGCACTTTCTGTTGCAGTTAGAAATTTCTGGTATACACATTACTTCAACCTTGCATATAAACGGATTTGGGTATTTGCTTTTCTTATACTCGTTTTGTTTGGATTAATCACAGTATTCATAAAAGTACGTGACAGGAAAACCCTTCGTTATCTTCTGATTCGTAACAGCCTGGCTGCTTATATTATTTTTGTAGTTCTCAGTTTCTTTAATTGGGATTTAATCATTGCGCGGTTTAACATCAATAGGGCAGAAAAAGCATTTTTTCATACTGATTTTATGGTTCAGCTTGATAGCAATACCTTGCCCATTCTGATAATGAAGCCCGATCAAATGCAGCGTATTTCATTGGCACAAAATAAGATATTCCACTATTATGATAACTATCTTCCGCTGGAAGTTTATAATAAACGGTTGCTCGAGCGCAAAATACTTTTTCTTGAAGGTTACCCTCAAATGAAATGGTTTGAGTGGAATTTAGCTGATTACCTTACCTACCAACGACTGAAAGAATAAAGCGGAACATGTTGTTTTCATGCTAGTAAAAATTCCTCATTAATATTGAATTGAAGAGGCGCAAATATAACCTCCCGGTTATGTTATGTTAAACCTTTGTTAAAGTTTGTACAGGCTGGTTAATGGGTTGTTGGGGCTTTTGCTTTTAAATTTTATGTTCATACATTTGATGACTTTAATTTCAAAAGCATAAGCATTATGGCTAAGAGAACTAAGCTCAATCCATACCGTACCGGTCTTCAATGGGTAATACTGTTAATGTTGGTTTATCTGTTAATCAGGCCAATAATTGACCGAACATACACTGCTGATTTTGAAGCTTATTGCCCCTTTGGTGGATTACAGGCATTTAGTTCTTTTCTAACCAATAATTCGCTTGCATGTTCCATGACTACTACTCAGATTTTCATGGGTTTTGGATTATTAGTGGGTATTATCTTTATAAGTAAACTTTTTTGCAGCTATATCTGTCCAATTGGAACTTTCACTGAATGGCTTGGCAGATTGGGTAAGAAATTTAAAGTAAACAAGGATATCAAGGGTTGGCCCGATAGACTTTTAAGAGTTGTCAAGTATGCATTGCTGTTTGTAACCTTCTATTTCTCTGTAACAAGCAGTGAGCTGTTTTGCAAGACTTTTGATCCTTACTATGCTGTCTTTACAGGGTTTAGTTCTGATGTCGTGATATCATACGCTGCAATGGCCCTGTTTTTGACTATTCCGGGATCATTCTTTATAAAGCAATTTTGGTGCAAATATGCTTGTCCGCTCGGCGCTGTTTCCAATATCTTTACCTATAGTTATGTGTTTATAGGAATTACTGCCGTTTATGTTCTCTTGGTTGTTGTATTAAAACTATCCATTAGCTGGCTTTGGTTATTAGGTGCCCTCACTTTGGCGGGTGTATTGCTGGAAACCTGGAAAGTAAAAACAACCGGTCTTTCCATATTCAGAATCAGTCGAAACGCTGACACATGCACTTCCTGCAAGCTGTGTGATAAAGCGTGTCCAATGTCTATAAAAGTCTCAACCGCTGATAAGGTTAAAGATATTGATTGCCATTTATGTGGTGATTGCGTAGCAAGTTGCCCTGAAGAGGACACATTGAATATTACCGGCAACAGCTTCTTGCCTAAGAAATCTGATGTTGTAAAAGGCAATCGCACCTTGTTATGGCTTCCTGCAGCTGCAGTTGTATTATTAGTGATAGCAGGAATGGCATTTGCTGAAAGAGTTCATATCCCGACCATCAGTCTTAAATGGGGGGATGCAGTGCAGATGAAGGAAGCCGGTGTTTATGAGCAGGCAGGCCTTACCAGTATCAAGTGCTTTGGTAGCTCCATGTCGTTTGCCAATCACATGAAGGAGATGGAAGGAGTGTTAGGTGTTGAGACCTTTGTATCTGACCATAGTGTCAGGGTATTTTATGATAAAAATGTGAACAATAATGAAGATATCAAGCGTGCTATTTTTACTCCTGTAAAGCGATTGTATAAAGCTCCCGCTGATAAGCTTTCAAATATAGCCGTTTGTGAAGCAGCCATTGACCTGTTCTTTGATCCGAATGATGCTGAATTGCTTAGTATAAGGTTTATGCAGCATGAGGGGATACTGAGTATGCAGACACTTTTTGGTGAACCTGTGCATGCTTTGATCTATTATAACCCGGCCATAATCACTGTGGCTGAAATCAAATCCCTCATTGAAGAAAAGAAGGTTTCATGGGAAGTGGAAGGCGATTTAAACGTAGCAAGGACATCATTCAAAGTTGCTTCCATGGAAGACAAGGCGCAGTTATCTCTGAAACAATATCTGGGAACACTCTATGAACCGGTCAGTATGACCTTCAATAGTTTTGAAAAATATACGGTTGATCAGCTGAAAACTATTGAATACCCGTTTCCACAGGGTGCCGATCCTGCTTTAACTGATATGCCGTGGTATCTTCTAAGTCATCTGAGTAATAACAAGGGAATAGTTAGCTTCGAGACTCAACCCAAAGATAAAGGACTGGTGATCAGCCTGAAAATTGTAAATGATATGGTAACGAGAGAGGAGGTCGACGCTTTGATTAATCAGCCGGAACTTATGGTTCATTTAAGTGATGGAACCGTACAGACTGTTAAGAATCCTTACAGGTTCTGAAATGTTAACATCATAGAACTACAATTAAATGTGAACACAGGGTAGGAGTTACCATTGTATGTTCAGAAGAATTATTTATCTTTGCCCGGTTATCGGGATGTTAGCTCAGTTGGTTCAGAGCATCGCCTTGACAGGGCGGGGGTCACTGGTTCGAGTCCAGTACATCCCACACAAAATAAAAAAAGCCTTGATTATCAAGGCTTTTTTTATTGTTATCCTATTGGTTCACGGCCTTAGGCTCTCTTTGAGTTATTTATTCAGGAGCAGTATAGGGGAGAGCACCTGGAGTTGAGACTTTATCTTCCTCTAATCCTACAATTTCTATTACCACATAATTGCTCATGCCTCGCCAAGGTAAGGGATGAAGATATTCCTTGTAACGTAATTCAACTACCCGCCCACCGTTTCGTTCAAGTACGGCAGCAATACTGTCATCTAGAACGCTGAATTCAAATTCATTGCTTTGCATGGCACCCGGTGACTGGGTTTTAAAGCCTTCCTGAATGAGTCGTCCTTCCCATGTCTTGAATACATAACCTTTCTTTACAAAGAAATTGAGATTCCCGGCTTTAACGCCTTCTCCAAATACAAAGTAGTAGCGCCACCATATGAAAACAGCGAGAATCAGGATGACAAGAATAGTGATAATGAATACCGTTTTACGTTTCATGAAATGGATATTTAGAATTAATATTGAACTTTAAACAAAATCGAAAGACTGCTTTACTTACAAAGGTAACAAAATGCTCAGGATTTATATTGTTGTATTGAATATTTTATAATCGGTTACACAAAACAGACTTTGATTCCCTCTTTTAGGTGCGTATATAATTATGAGAGTCATTTTTTTTCGTATCCCTAGCAGTCGAATCATATAAATGAAACAGAGGCATAATCTGATCATGATAAAACACTTTAAGAACTCATGGAAAAGACTATATAACGGCCATAGATTATCCTTACAAAAGCAATACGATCTCTTTACAAATTCGTATAGCAATCGTATAGTTATTGTATAGCCATTGTATAGTCATTGTATAGTCAATTGCTTTTCTATTCACCTTCGATCCATTTAATTTTATTGATTCAATTATCTAATGCTTTATACCTAACCGACTAATGCATGAAAGGACCATTGAAAGAGAACGGCTAACGACTGTATCCTAAATTTAATAATTTTGCACTTCCTGAATTTTTATAAAAAGCTATGAAACGACTACTTAGAATTACTACCATGTGTATGTTGCTGGCTTTACCTTTTATGGTATCTGCACAAAACGGCACGAAGAATTTTACATTGGATGATCTTCTGAAATCAAGAATATTCAGAACACAGGGAATCAATGAGATCAGATCAATGAAAGACGGCTTACATTATACAGCCCTTTCAGATGATTACACATTCATTGAACGGTTTGCCTATAAGACCGGTGAAAGTGATGCTAAAGTCTTTGATATTAAAGATGCAGGCAATGAGGAGCTCAAAATGATACTCGATTACGAGTTCTCTGATGATGAAACAAAACTACTCATTCAGACCAGCTATGAGCCCATTTATCGTAGATCGTTCAAAGCTGATTATTACGTATATAATATTAACGACAAAACATTTAAACCAATATCAGCTAAAGGAAAACAGCAGTTGGCAACCTTTTCTCCTGATGGCAAGAAGGTGGCTTTTGTGCGTGAAAACAATCTGTTCATAGTGGACATTGAGAAAGGCGAGGAGATACAGATAACCAAAGACGGTAAATTCAATGAGATTATCAATGGTGCACCTGACTGGGTTTATGAGGAAGAATTTGAATATAATAAAGCATTCAGCTGGTCGGCTGACAGCCGAAGACTTGCCTATGTGAAATTCGATGAGCGTGGTGTGAAGATGTTTAATATGACCATGTTCCAGGGATCAAAGCCTTCAATTGATGAAAATGCCCTGTACCCTTCAAATTCGCAATTCAAGTATCCCAAAGCAGGGGAAGATAATTCCATTGTAAGCGTGCATATTTATGACATTGTTTCAGGTAATACGCTTCGGGCCAATACAGGCGCCGAAAAGGATCAGTATCTGCCGAGAATTATTTTTACCAAAGATCCATCCTTGCTTGCCGTGTTGCGCCTCAATCGTCTCCAGAATTTGCTTGAGGTACTTGGCATAAATGCTAAAACTGGTGAAGCAAAGATTATTTACTCTGAAAGTAATGACAAATACATTGACGAAGGCAACTTTGACAATATACAATTCCTCCCTGAAGGAGGTTCCTTTGTGATCACAAGTGAAAAGAGTGGATGGACTCATCTTTATAAATGTGATTATATTAAAGGGCAGACCACCCCAATTACCAGTGGTGAATTTGATGTAACCGCATATTATGGGTATGATCCCGAAAAAAAAATCCATTATTACCAGGCTGCTGCTGTCAATCCTATGCAGCGTGAAATATATTCCATTAAAAGTGATGGTAAGGGAGCTAAACTGATCACTGAAACATCCGGTACCAATAATGCCCAGTTCAGTAAGTCATTCCGGTACTTTATTCATACATATACCTCAGTAAAGACACCCCCGGTATACACACTGCGCGAAGCCAATGGCAAAATGATCAGGGTTTTGGAAGATAACAGTGACCTTGTTAACAAACTGAAAGAATTCAAATTCAACCACAAGGAGTTCTTTAAATTTACCACCTCTGAAGGTGTTGAATTGAATGCTTATGCCATATATCCTCCCGACTTCTCGAAAGATAAAAAGTATCCTGTAATTCTCGATCAATATAGCGGCCCCAATTCACAATCAGTGCTGGATACCTGGGGTTTTGACCTTGATGATGTTATGGCACAGCAAGGATATATTATTATCAGTATTGATCCCCGAGGTACAGGTGCAAGAGGTGAAGCATTTAGAAAGATTACCTATCTGCAACTTGGCAAATTTGAAACGTTGGATCAGATAGAAGGAGCTAAATTCCTGGCTTCACTTCCCTATGTTGATGCAGGAAGAATAGGGATATGGGGTTGGAGTTACGGTGGATTTATTTCCTCCTCCTGTATGCTGAAGGGTGATGGTATATTCAAAACAGGCATTGCTGTAGCTCCTGTTACTAACTGGCGATATTATGATAACATCTATACGGAGCGTTTTATGAGGACTCCACAGGAAAACCCGGAGGGGTATGACCAAAATTCTCCACTATTTTTTGCTGACAAGCTAAAAGGCAATCTGCTGCTGGTACATGGTACTGCTGATGACAATGTTCACGTTCAGAATACTATGGAACTTTCAGACCGGTTGGTGCAGACGAATAAGAAATTTGATATGATGTTGTACACTAACCGCAATCACTCCATTTATGGTGGTAACACGCGCTTGCATCTGTTTACCAAGCTGGAAGATTACTTTAAGACTAACCTGTAATCCAAGTTTGAGTTGTAATTTGCTTACGTAGTAATAATATAAAGGATTAAGGGAAGATGATCATGGTAGATTCCCGTGTTTAGGATTGTCAATAAACAAGGGAATTATGATGCAAATGAGCATGCATAAAATATTTTTTTTCAAACAATTGGATTAGGTAAAAAAAGTTTGTAAATTTGCAGCCCTTTAAAGAAGATTGAATTCAATTTACTAATTTAACAGAAAGAGAGAGTATTTCACATGATTATCGTACCCGTTAAAGAAGGCGAAAACATCGACAGGGCCTTAAAGAAACTGAAGAGAAAATTTGAGAAAACCGGTGTTGTTAAAGAACTCCGTGAAAGACAAAAATTCACTAAGCCTTCAGTAAAGAGCCGCGAGGCCAAGTTGCACGCTATATACGTTCAACAGCTACAACAGGCTGCCGATCAATAAGCATCTTTTTAAGTGCGATTTAAGGAAGAAAGTTTTGCTTTGTTGTAATAAAGCGTTACATTTATGCGTTATTACATAAAGGCTAAGTTTTCTTCTTTTATTTTATTACATGGTAAGAGAATCTTTCTTCGACCACCTACTCTACGAAAAACGCTATTCATCACATACGATCGAAGCTTACAGATGTGATCTTTCCCAATTCCAGGCGTATCTCGGTGAAATTTACGATACTGATAATGAAAACCAGATAACTTATGCCATGATCAGATCATGGCTGGCTTCTCTCATTGAAGCCGGTGTATCACCCAGAAGTGTCAATCGCAAATTATCCTCATTAAAAACATACTTTAAATACTTGCTGCGATTGGGTTTCATTGAGTTGAACCCAGTACGGGTATCTGTGTCATTACGCACACCTGAGCGACTTCCTTCCTTCGCTACAAAGAAGGAAATGGAGAAAGTACTGAAGCCTTCAGCCGATGATTCTTTTGGCAATCACCGCGATCTAATAGTTCTTGAAATATTCTACAATACAGGAATGAGGTTGGCTGAACTTGAAAATCTGAAAGAAAATGACATTGATTTTTATACAAAGACAATTAAAGTTACCGGCAAGCGAAACAAACAGCGCATCATTCCGGTTAGTAGTTTATTAGCTAATAAGATTAAATCCTACCTTGACTTGAGAAATGAATATGCTTTAACCGGAGTTACGGAATTTATCATAAATGATAAGGGAGAGAAAGCAAGCAGGTCTTTTATCTATAATCTTGTTAAGAAATATCTGACATTGGCCGGAGTTACAGGAGCCAAGAGTCCGCATGTATTACGCCACACCTTTGCCACATTGATGCTGAATGAAGGGGCCGACCTGAATGCCATCAAAGAAATACTTGGACATTCAAGCCTGGCATCCACACAAGTGTATACCCATACAAATGTTGAAAAACTTAAATCAATATATAAACAAGCCCACCCATGGGCTCAAAAAAAGGAGGAATCATGAAAGTTAGTATCACTTCAGTTAAATTTAAGACTGACAGGAAGTTGGAAGAGTTTATCAATGGGAAAGTTGAAAAGCTTTCAGGAGTTTACGATGGTATTATAGGCAGTGAAGTCACACTTAAACTAGAAAATGGGGATGCAATAGATAACAAAGTAGCCGAAATACGGTTACAGATCAAAGGAAATGATTTGTTTGCAAAGAAGCAATCTACCTCATTCGAAGAGGCCACAGATACGGCTGTCGATGCTCTGCGTAAGCAGTTGGATAAGCATAAAGACAGGTTCAGGAAATAAATATAAGGTAAGACCCAAAAAAAAACTAAAAAGTTTTTGTTGGTGTCAAAATAGTTCATACATTTGCAGTCCTTTTGAAAAGAAGGACTGCTCTTTTTAAGGCAGAGCAGAAAGATAATAAAAATGAGCATATCAGTGTCCTAAGGAAAATTCCAAAAGTACTGACATCAATACAAAATGCCGATGTAGCTCAGTTGGCCAGAGCAGCTGATTTGTAATCAGCTGGTCGGGGGTTCGAATCCCTCCATCGGCTCAGTTCTTTGAATAATGAAGATTAAAATTAATGCGGGGAGATACCAGAGCGGTCAAATGGGGCAGACTGTAAATCTGTTGGCACAGCCTTCGGAGGTTCGAATCCTCCTCTCCCCACAGAAACTCAAGAGTGAAAAAGTGCAAGCTTATTCATTCTGGCTATGCGGAAATAGCTCATTTGGTAGAGCGACAGCCTTCCAAGCTGTAGGTGGCGGGTTCGAGCCCCGTTTTCCGCTCAATCTGACTGCTGCTGATATGCTCAACTAATGACTAAAATCGGCTTATTTCAGAATTAAGCCGACGTAGCTCAGTGGTAGAGCACTTCCTTGGTAAGGAAGGGGTCACGAGTTCAAGTCTCGTCGTTGGCTCAGATTTTTTTGTATAATGGTAAGTTTTAAAAAATTTACAAAAATTAACACATCTATTTAATATGGCAAAAGAAAAATTCGATCGTTCCAAACCGCACGTTAACGTTGGTACCATCGGTCACGTTGACCATGGAAAGACTACATTAACTGCTGCTATTACTCTATGTCTGGCCGACAGAGGTTGGTCAGAGTTCAGGTCATTTGACTCAATTGACAATGCTCCTGAAGAAAAAGAGAGAGGTATTACTATCAATACCGCTCACATTGAGTATCAAACTGCTACTCGCCATTACGCACACGTTGACTGCCCGGGTCACGCTGACTATGTTAAGAACATGGTAACAGGTGCTGCCCAGATGGACGGTGCAATTCTTGTTGTAGCTGCAACTGACGGACCAATGCCTCAGACCCGTGAGCACATTCTTTTAGCTCGCCAGGTTGGTGTTCCACGCCTTGTTGTATTTATGAATAAAGTTGACCTTGTTGATGATCCTGAACTTCTTGATCTCGTTGAAATGGAAATTCGTGACCTTCTTACCTTCTACGGTTTTGATGGTGACAATTCTCCTATCATTCGTGGCTCTGCTCTCGGTGGTCTGAATAAAGAACCAGTTTGGGTTGAGAAGATTATTGAACTCATGGAAGCTGTTGATACATGGATTCCTTTACCTCCGCGTGATATTGATAAGGACTTCCTCATGCCTGTTGAAGACGTATTCTCTATTACTGGTCGTGGTACTGTTGCTACCGGTCGTATTGAAACCGGAGTAATCCATACAGGTGATCCTGTTGAGATCATTGGACTTGATGCCGAGAAACTGAAATCAGTTGTTACAGGTGTTGAAATGTTCCGTAAGATACTTGATACAGGTGAAGCTGGTGATAACGCAGGTTTGTTGCTCCGTGGTATTGACAAAGAAGCTATCCGTCGTGGTATGGTTATTGCAAAACCAGGTTCAGTAAAACCTCATAAAGAATTTAAAGCTGAAGTTTATATCCTGAAGAAAGAAGAAGGTGGACGTCATACTCCATTCCACAACAGGTATCGTCCACAGTTCTATTTCAGAACCACAGACGTTACAGGTGAAGTAATTCTTCCTGATGGAGTAGAAATGGTAATGCCAGGTGATAACCTTACCATTACTGTTAAGCTTATTCAGCCGATCGCTATGTCAAAGAACTTACGTTTCGCTATCCGTGAAGGTGGTAGAACAGTGGGAGCAGGACAGGTGACCGAGATACTTGACATCTAAAAAAAATCGGGATAAAGGTATTCAAACAGTTGAATACCTTTATCTCTGCCATATTGAATGATGAATTATGGCAGAGAGTAATCTCTGTGAGTAACAATACTCAAACGGGTGTAGCTCAATTGGTAGAGTAGCGGTCTCCAAAACCGTTGGTTGGGAGTTCGAGTCTCTCCTCCCGTGCAATTAAAAAAAATAGGTTAAATGGCAAAGACAAAAATTCAGGCATACATCAACGAAAGTTACGATGAGTTGGTGCATAAAACATCCTGGCCCACATGGAGTGAACTCCAAAATAGTGCAATAGTAGTATCCGTCGCTTCCCTTATAATCGCTTTTGTCGTTTATTTGATGGATATGTCTTTCCAAACATTGTTGAAACAGTTCTACCTGCTGTTTTAATGAGTAACCTGCTTTTTCTACTAATATATCAGTTATTTGATTTCAATCTTAACCAGGCGTCTGTATGAGTGATCAAGCTAAAAAGTGGTATGTTATCAGGGCCATCAGCGGTAATGAAAAAAAGGTAAAACAATACCTTGAAAGTGAAATTAGCCGCTTAGGTCTGCATGATATCATATCCCAGGTGTTGATCCCTACTGAAAAGGTTTATCAGGTGCATAAGGGAAAGAAGATCAGTAAAGAAAGGAATTATCTTCCTGGATATATATTGATCGAAGCAATTTTAACTGGTGAAATCCCACACATCATAAAAAATGTACCGGGAGTATTAGGCTTCTTAGGATCAAAGGGTGAACCCGTTCCCCTTAGGCCGGCAGAAGTGAATCGCATATTAGGTAAAGTTGATGAGTTAACAGAACAAGGCGAAGAAGTCAGCGTTCCGTTTATCGTCGGCGAAACCGTAACAGTAATCGATGGGCCTTTCAACAGCTTCACCGGAGTGATCGAAGAGATTAACGAAGAGAAGAAGAAGTTGAAGGTAATGGTTAAAATATTTGGCCGGAAAACTCCATTGGAACTGGGATTTATGCAAGTAGAAAAAGACTAAAGAACGGGAAGTGTGATAAATAACTTCACTAAGTAATCAACAATGGCAAAAGAAATAAGCGGTTTAATTAAACTGCAAATTAAAGGTGCTGCAGCCAATCCTTCACCACCTGTTGGACCCGCATTGGGTTCTAAGGGCGTGAACATCATGGAGTTTTGTAAGCAATTTAATGCTCGTACACAGGATTCAGCAGGTAAATTATTACCCGTAATAATCACCGTGTATAAGGACAAAACATTTGATTTTGTCATCAAAACACCACCTGTAGCAGTTCAGTTGCTTGAAGTCAGCAAATTGAAGAGTGGATCGGCTGAACCTAATCGTAAAAAAGTTGCTTCAGTTAACTGGGAGCAGGTTCAGGCAATTGCCGAAGCTAAAATGGTTGACCTGAATGCCTTTACGCTGGAATCAGCCATGCGTATGGTAGCAGGAACAGCAAGGAGTATGGGTATAACCGTCTCCGGAAATCCACCATTTGCTATTGATAAATAACTTGACTGCCGGTAACGGTTGTAAATTGTTAAAAACAAATTCTTAACAATGGCTAAATTGACAAAAAAAAGGAAAGAGGCACTTGCAAAGTTCGATAAGAATGGCACTTATTCCCTGAGTGAAGCCATAAAAGTGGTTAAGCAAATAACCAACACAACTTTTGATAGTTCTGTAGATGTGGATGTACGTTTGGGTGTAGACCCACGTAAAGCCAACCAGATGGTCAGAGGTACTGTTATGCTTCCCCACGGAACTGGTAAAACTGTAAGGGTTTTGGTTCTCTGTACTCCTGAAAAGGAAGCAGAAGCTAAAGCAGCCGGTGCAGATTATTATGGGCTGGATGAGTATATCCAAAAAATCAAGGAAGGTTGGACTGATGTTGACGTTGTGATCACTATGCCTAGCATTATGCCTAAGGTTGGTGCACTTGGAAAAATATTAGGACCTCGTGGCTTGATGCCAAATCCCAAAACCGGAACTGTCACCATGGATGTGGGCAAGGCAGTTACCGAAGCGAAAGCCGGTAAAATAGATTTTAAGGTTGATAAGTTCGGAATTATTCATGCTGCTATTGGTAAAGTCTCTTTTGACGAAACCCAGCTCATGGACAATGCAAAAGAACTTCTTCAGTCTATCGTCAAACTGAAACCGGCCGCTGCTAAGGGTACTTACATGAAATCATTATTTATGTCTAGTACTATGAGTCCGGGTATTCGTGTTGATCAAAAATCAATCACTGCTTAAGTTAAATCTGTGGACTTTCCTCGTAAAAAGTAAAAATCATCATGAGAAAAGAAGAAAAGAGTCAACTGATCGATACCCTGTCAGAGCAGCTGCAAACAAGCAGTAATCTTTATATTACGGATATTTCAAATTTAAACTCTGAAGTAACCAGTAAGTTGAGAAGGTTATGCTTTAAAAAGGATGTAAAGTTGATCGTAGTTAAAAATACATTATTGCGTAAAGCTATGGAACGTTCTGAAAAGGACTATTCCGGTCTTTATGAAGCGCTTAAGGGTGCTACTTCCATCATGTTATCGGAAGTTAATAATGGACCTGCCAAGCTGATCAAAGAGTTTCGTAAAACAAGCGATAAACCTATTCTTAAAGGTGCGTTTGTTGAAGAAATGTCTTTTCTGGGCGATAAAAGCCTGGATGCGCTTGTCAATATTAAATCGAAAAACGAACTTATTGGTGACATCATTCTTGCACTTAAATCACCTGCAAACAATGTTATTTCAGCATTGCAGTCTGGTGGTCATAAATTGAGTGGTGTGATCAAAACCCTCTCCGAGAGGGAAGCCTAATACTTCATTAAGAAGAAATAATCAACATTATCGAGTAAGTAATTATCATTGTAAACATTTAAAAACAACAATAAAATGGCAGACTTAAAAGCTTTTGCAGAACAATTGGTTAACCTGACTGTTAAAGAAGTTAATGAATTAGCCCAAATCTTAAAAGACGAATATGGTATTGAACCCGCAGCAGCAGCCCCTGTTATGATGGCTAGCGCTGGTGCAGGTGAAGCAGCTGTTGCTGAAGAAAAAACCGCATTCGACGTGATCCTTAAATCTGCTGGTCAGGCTAAACTTGCAGTTGTTAAACTGGTGAAAGAACTCACAAGTCTTGGACTTAAAGAAGCTAAAGAACTTGTAGATGCTGCACCAAAAGCAATCAAAGAAGGCGTTACGAAAGATGAAGCCGATGTATTGAAAAAACAACTTGAAGAAGCTGGCGCAGAGGTTGAAGTAAAATAAGTAGACGGGATTAGCTCGCAATTATACACTCCAGGTTCTGTTGCTACGCTTATGCATAGCAGCAGAACCTGTTGTTCCCCGATTTGATATCGGGTTTAATTGTTTTAATTCACGAGTATTATTTACTTAAAATTTCACAACCTTGGCTTCAAAAAAAATAGAACGTATAAGTTTCGGAACCTCTAAAGTTCGGACCTCTTATCCTGATTTCCTTGATATACAAGTCAAGTCATTTCAGGATTTTTTCCAGTTGGAAACGAACCCTGAAAACAGGGCTTCAGAAGGTCTTTACAAGGTTTTCGCTGAGAATTTCCCAATTACTGATGCAAGGAACAACTTTGTACTCGAGTTTCTCGATTACTTTATTGATCCTCCAAGGTATTCCATTGAGGAGTGCATTGAAAGAGGTCTTACCTACAGTGTTCCTTTAAAGGCAAAATTAAAATTATATTGTACCGATCCTGAGCATGAGGATTTTGAGACTATTATCCAGGACGTTTACCTGGGTATGATCCCTTACATGACTCCTAAAGGTACTTTTGTGGTGAATGGTGCTGAACGCGTTGTCGTTTCTCAGCTCCACAGATCACCAGGTGTATTTTTTGGCACCAGTTACCATGCAAATGGTTCACAGCTTTTCTCTGCGCGTATTATTCCTTTCAAGGGATCGTGGATGGAGTTCACAACCGATATCAATAACGTGATGTACGCATATATCGACAGGAAGAAGAAATTGCCTGTTACTACGCTCTTACGTGCTATTGGTTATGAAACCGATAAAGATATCCTCGAAATATTCAATCTTGCTGAAGAAGTGAAAGTTTCTAAAGCCGGATTGAAGAAAGTTGTTGGCCGCAGGCTGGCAGCGCGTGTTTTGAAAAACTGGATTGAAGATTTCGTTGACGAGGATACCGGAGAAGTCGTTTCCATTGAACGTACGGAGGTTGTCGTGGAACGTGAGATTACTATTGAAAATCAACATATAGACCTTATTGTGGATTCAGGTGCAAAAACAATTCTATTGCATCGTGAAGACCCTGATAATATTGACTATTCTATAATTTTCAATACTCTTCAGAAAGATACGGCAAATTCAGAAAAGGAAGCGGTTGAATTCATCTACAGGCAATTGCGTAATGCGGAGCCACCTGATGAAGAAACTGCCCGTGGTATCATTGATAAACTTTTCTTCTCTGATAAACGCTATGATCTTGGTGATGTTGGACGTTATAGAATCAATAAAAAACTTAATCTCGATACATCCATCGATACTAAGGTATTGACTAAACAGGATATTATTTCCATTATCAAATACCTTATCAGTCTGATCAATCTTCGTACAGAAGTTGATGATATTGATCACTTGAGTAATCGTAGGGTTCGTACTGTGGGTGAGCAGTTATATAATCAGTTTGGTGTTGGATTGGCCCGTATGGCCCGTACAATTCGTGAACGTATGAACGTACGTGATAACGAAGTGTTTACCCCTATGGATTTGATCAATGCCAAAACGCTTTCTTCTGTAATCAACTCATTCTTTGGAACCAACCAGTTATCACAGTTCATGGATCAAACAAACCCATTGGCTGAGTTGACTCATAAGCGTAGGGTTTCAGCTTTAGGACCAGGTGGTTTGTCACGTGAACGCGCAGGATTTGAAGTCCGCGACGTACATTACACCCATTACGGTCGTTTATGCACCATTGAAACTCCTGAAGGTCCAAACATTGGTTTGATTTCTTCTTTATGTGTTTATGCCAAGATCAACAGACTCGGTTTCATTGAAACTCCCTATAAGCGTGTAATCAATGGTAAAGTTGACCTCTCTGAAGAACCGGTTTTCCTAAGTGCTGAAGAGGAAGAAAACAAGATTATTGCCCAGGCTACTACAAACATGGATGAAAACGGTAATTTCGTTGAAGACCGTGTTAAAGTTCGTTACCTGGCCGATTATCCTATCATTGAGAAAGAGAAAGTTGACTTAATTGACATAGCTCCAAATCAGATTGCATCTATTGCTGCTTCCCTAATCCCGTTCCTGGAGCATGATGATGCCAACAGGGCCTTGATGGGATCAAACATGATGCGTCAGGCCGTTCCTCTGCTTAATCCTGAAGCCCCAATTGTTGGGACAGGTATTGAGAAGAATGTGGCATTTGACTCACGTGTTCTTGTTACTGCAGAGTGTGACGGTATTGTGGAATATGTTGATGCAGCTGAAGTTGTAATTCGTCATACCCGTTTGGAAGACGAGAAACTTGTTAGTTTTGATGATGACGTCAAAACCTACAAGCTAACAAAGTTCGCTCGTACCAATCAAAATACCTGTACAAACCTTCGTCCTATCGTACGTAAAGGCGATAAGGTCAAAAAGGGACAGGTATTATGTGAAGGATACGGAACCAGCATGGGTGACCTTGCACTTGGACGTAACCTGATGGTTGCTTTCATGCCTTGGAAAGGTTACAATTTTGAGGATGCTATCGTAATTTCAGAGAAGGTTGTTAAAGAAGATATCTTTACTTCCATTCATATTGAAGAGTTTATCCTTGAAGTTCGTGATACCAAGCGTGGTGTTGAGGAATTAACCAATGATATACCCAATGTTAGTACTGAAGCTACCAAGGATCTTGATGATAACGGATTGATCAGAATTGGTGCGGAAGTCAATGAGGGAGATATTCTAATTGGAAAGATAACACCTAAAGGTGAAAGTGATCCTACACCGGAAGAAAAACTGCTTAGAGCAATCTTTGGTGATAAAGCCGGCGATGTGAAGGATGCTTCATTGAAAGCACCTCCTTCAATGAAGGGTGTAGTGGTGGATAAGAAATTATTCTCCCGCATGATCAAAGACAGGAAAGTAAAAGCGAAAGAAAAGGATGTTGTTAAGATTTTGGATGATGAGTTCAATAAGAATTCACAAGATCTTAAGACAAAACTGGTCGATAAGCTTACTGTTCTCGTTTCAGGCAAGACCTCACAAGGTGTTAATAATAACTTCAGAGAAGAATTGATACCTAAGAAGGTTAAGTTCACTCAAAAGATGTTGATGGGTATTGATTACTTAAATGTTAATCCGGGTAAATGGACAACAGATAAGGAAGTCAATGAAATGGTAAAAACCCTTATCAACAACTATATCATTAAGTATAAAGAGATACTGGGTATTTATAACCGTAAAAAGTTTGTTGCAACCGTTGGAGATGATCTTCCTAACGGTATTGTACAGATGGCTAAGGTATATGTTGCCAAAAAGCGCAAACTTAAGGTTGGTGATAAAATGGCAGGACGTCACGGTAATAAGGGTATTGTTGCCCGTATTGTTCGTGAAGAAGATATGCCATTCCTTGCAGACGGAACTCCGGTTGACATAGTACTTAACCCACTTGGTGTACCTTCCCGAATGAACCTTGGACAGATCTATGAAACTGTTCTTGGCTGGGCTGGTAAAAAACTGGGACTGAACTTTGCCACACCGATTTTTGATGGTGCGAGTGATACTCTTATAAATGAATACATGGTAAAGGCAGGATTGCCTGAAAACGGCAGGGTATATCTGCATGACGGTGGAACAGGTGAGCGTTTTGATCAGCCTGCTACTGTTGGATATATTTATATGCTTAAGTTGCACCACATGGTTGATGACAAGATGCATGCCCGTTCAATTGGTCCTTATTCACTTATTACACAACAGCCTCTTGGTGGTAAAGCACAATTTGGAGGTCAGCGTTTTGGTGAAATGGAAGTCTGGGCATTGGAAGCATTTGGTGCATCACACATACTTCAGGAAATACTTACTGTTAAATCAGATGATGTTATGGGTAGGGCTAAGGCTTATGAAGCAATAGTTAAAGGCGAGAATATGCCAATACCCGGTATTCCTGAATCATTCAATGTACTTGTACACGAGTTGAGAGGCTTAGGCCTTAACATTACTTTCGATTAATAAATTGTTTGCAGCTAACTGTTGATTCCTGTTAAAGGGTCATCAGTTAGTTGCAAAATTTAGTTTTCGTAGTCAATAAGTTAATACTTTATTCAAAACATATGGCTTTCAGAAAAGACAGCACTATTTCCAGCAATTTTTCCAAAATAACCATCAGCCTTGCTTCTCCTGAAATGATCTTAGAGAGGTCAAGCGGTGAAGTACTGAAACCTGAAACTATCAATTACAGAACTTATAAACCTGAAAGAGATGGTTTATTCTGTGAGAGAATTTTCGGCCCGGTAAAAGATTGGGAATGTCATTGCGGGAAATACAAAAGAATTCGTTATAAAGGTATAGTTTGCGACCGTTGCGGTGTTGAAGTAACCGAGAAAAAGGTTCGTCGTGAACGAATGGGACATATACAACTGGTTGTACCGGTAGCCCATATTTGGTTTTTCCGTTCATTGCCAAACAAAATAGGTGCGCTTCTAAACCTTAATACGAAAAAGCTTGATTCCATTATTTATTATGAACGTTACGTGGTAGTTCACCCCGGCGTTATGGATGGAGTTATGCTCAAAGAAGATGTGAAAATTGAAAAAATGGCTCTGCTGACCGAAGAACAGTATTTTGAAGTTCTTGATGCTTTGCCTAAAGAGAATCAATATCTTGATGATACTGATCCACAGAAATTTGTTGCCAAGATGGGTGCTGAAGCATTGTATGATTTGCTGAAGACACTTGACCTTGACCGTGAATCATTTGATTTAAGACACAAGGCTAATAATGAGACTTCACAACAGCGTAAAGCTGATGCTTTGAAACGCCTGCAGGTGTTCGAAGCTTTCCGTGATGCCCAGAAGCGTATTGAGAATCATCCCGAATGGATGATTGTGAAAGTTGTTCCTGTAATTCCACCTGAATTGAGGCCTCTTGTTCCACTTGATGGCGGACGTTTTGCCACCAGTGACCTTAATGACCTCTACAGACGTGTTATTATTCGTAATAACCGATTGAAGAGACTTATTGAAATCAAGGCTCCTGATGTAATCATGCGTAATGAAAAGCGTATGCTGCAGGAAGCTGTCGACTCATTATTTGACAACTCACGCAAGGCCAATTCAGTAAAAACTGAATCAAACCGTGCCCTGAAATCACTTAGTGATAGTTTAAAAGGAAAACAAGGACGTTTCCGTCAGAACCTTCTAGGAAAACGTGTTGACTATTCAGGTCGTTCTGTAATCGTTGTTGGACCGGAACTCAAACTTAATGAGTGTGGTTTGCCAAAAGATATGGCATCTGAACTGTTTAAACCGTTCATCATCCGCAAGATGCTTGAAAGAGGTATTGTAAAGACAGTTAAATCAGCCAAGAAAATTGTAGATAGAAAGGACCCTGTTGTTTGGGACATCCTGGAGAATATATTAAAAGGACATCCTGTTATGCTAAACCGTGCTCCTACATTGCACAGACTTGGTATACAGGCTTTCCAACCAAAACTTATTGAAGGTAAGGCTATTCAACTTCACCCGCTGGTATGTACGGCTTTCAATGCCGACTTCGACGGTGACCAGATGGCTGTACATGTTCCATTAGGAAATGCAGCTGTACTGGAAGCTCAGTTGTTGATGCTTGCTTCACATAATATCCTCAATCCCGCTAACGGAGCTCCTATTACTGTTCCTTCTCAGGACATGGTTCTTGGTCTGTATTATATGACCAAAGGACGTAAATCAATCCCTGAGAATCCGGTACGTGGCGAAGGAATGACCTTCTATTCACCTGAAGAACTTATCATTGCCTACAATGAGAAAGTTGTGGATCTGCATGCCTATATAAAAGTAAGACTGCAGGTTAAAGAGGGAGACAATTGGGTAGAGAAATTAGTTGAAACTACTGTTGGTAGGGTGCTCTTTAATCAAGTTGTCCCTGCTGAATATGGTTATATCAACCAGTTGCTTACCAAGAAATCATTACGTGATATCATTGGTGATGTACTAAAGAAAACCGGTACTGCTAAAACTGCCGCGTTCCTTGATGATATCAAGAACCTTGGTTATACCATGGCTTTCCGCGGAGGTTTATCTTTTACACTCAGTGATGTAATTGTTCCTGAAGTGAAAGAAACACTTGTTGCTTCAGCCAATGAAGAGGTTGAAGAAGTAATGAGTAACTACAATATGGGATTCATTACCAACAATGAACGTTATAACCAGATTATTGACATCTGGACACATACCAATTCGAGGTTAACCTTCACATTGATGGAAAACCTTTCAAAGGACAAACAGGGATTCAATCCTGTGTATATGATGCTTGATTCAGGCGCCCGTGGTTCCAAAGAGCAGATTCGTCAGCTCTCCGGAATGAGGGGTTTGATGGCTAAACCTCAGAAATCAGGTGCTACCGGTGGTGAAATTATTGAAAATCCTATTCTTTCAAACTTTAAGGAAGGTTTGTCAGTTTTGGAGTATTTCATTTCAACTCACGGTGCCCGTAAAGGTTTGGCTGATACCGCCCTTAAGACCGCTGATGCCGGTTACCTTACACGTAGGCTGGTTGACGTTGCTCAGGATGTGGTGATCACTGAACCTGACTGCGGTACATTAAGAGGTTTGACAACTACTGCGTTAAAGAAAAATGAAGAAGTTGTTGAGACACTTTATGATAGGATCCTTGGTAGGGTATCTTTACATGATATTTACCATCCACAAACAGGTGAATTGATTGTCAATGCCAGTGAAGAAATTACCGAAGAAATTGCTAAAGTAATTGAAGAATCACCTATTGAAGGAGTTGAAATCCGTTCAGTATTAACCTGCGAATCCAAACAGGGAGTTTGTGCCAAGTGTTACGGACGTAATCTGGCATCTGCACGAATGGTTCAGAAAGGTGAAGCTGTTGGTGTTATTGCAGCCCAGTCAATCGGTGAGCCTGGTACACAGCTTACACTTCGTACATTCCACGTCGGAGGTATTGCTTCCAACCTGTCAACTGCATCAAAGATTGAAGCTAAGTACGACGGTATTCTTGAAATGGATGAACTTCGTTTCGTAGAGTTCGAGAGTGCTGATAATAGGAAATTCGATATCGTAATCGGACGTTCTGCTGAAATGCGTATTGTGGATAAGAAAACCGGCATTGTGCTGGCTTCAGCTCATATTCCTTATGGTGCCAATCTTTACTTCCGTCAGGGTACTGAATTAAAGAAGGGTGATCTGGTAAGTGATTGGGATCCATACAATGCTGTTATTCTTTCTGAGGTACAGGGTAAGGTAGTATTTGACAATATTATTGAAGGAACCACCTACCGTGTTGAATCAGATGAGCAGACAGGTTACCATGACAAGGTTATTATTGAAACACGTCAGAAAGCTAAGAATCCGAGTATTCGTATAGTTGGTGCTGATAATTCTGACCTTAGGGTGTATGACATCCCGGTTGGTTCACACATTGTAGTGGAAGAAGGCAAGAAGATCAAGGCCGGAGAAGTACTTGTTAAGATACCGCGCGCTATTGGTAAATCAGGTGACATCACCGGTGGTCTACCACGTGTAACGGAGTTATTTGAGGCACGTAATCCTTCAGATCCTGCTATCGTTGCTGAAATTGATGGTGTTGTGTCCTTTGGCAAGAAACTTAAGAGAGGTAACCGTGAAGTTATCATCAGGTCGAAGACAGGTGAGGAGAAGAGTTATCTTATTCCAACATCCAAACAGATCCTTGCTCAGGAAAATGACTATATCAAGGCAGGTACCCCACTTTCAGAAGGCGCCATGACTCCAAGTGATATCCTTGCCATCAAGGGACCAATGAAAGTTCAGGAGTATATTGTTAATGAAATTCAGGAAGTTTACCGTTTGCAGGGTGTTAAGATCAACGATAAGCATTATGAAGTTATCGTTCGCCAGATGATGCGTAAGGTTGAAGTGGCTGACCCGGGTGATACTAAATTCCTTGAAGGCGAATTGGTCAATAAGATTGATTTCCATGATGAGAACGATAGCATCTACGGTAAAAAGGTAGTTATTGATGCAGGCGATTCAACCATTATCAAATCTGGTCAGATTGTTACTGCACGTAAACTCAGGGATGAAAATTCAATGTTGAAACGTCGCGACAAGAAGCTTATTGAATCACGCGATGCTCAGCCTGCAACAGCCAAGCAGATACTTCAAGGTATCACCAGAGCTTCCTTGCAGACAAAGAGTTTCATATCAGCTGCTTCATTCCAGGAAACAACCAAGGTGCTTACAGTTGCTGCCATCAATGCCAAGAGTGATGAACTCCTCGGCTTGAAAGAAAATGTAATTGTAGGACATTTGATTCCTGCAGGTACAGGTCTGCGTGAATACGATGATCTTATTGTTGGTTCCAAGGAGGAATTTGAACGACTGGAAGCCTCAAAAGTAGAGGAATTCTAAATCTTATATTGAGATTATAAATTATAGCAACAGGACCTTATGGGTTCTGTTGCTTTATAGCATCTAAAAAGACTGGAAATTATGAGTGAGAACAAGCAAAATCAGATCAACATTGAACTGAGTGATGAAATGGCAGAAGGTATTTATTCAAACCTCGCTATAATTACACACTCTAATGCCGAGTTCATCATCGACTTTGTGAAAATGATGCCAGGTATACCAAAAGCTAAAGTAAAATCACGTATCATTCTTACACCTCAGCATGCCAAGAGGTTGATGAATGCCTTGCGTGATAATATTTCAAAGTTTGAGTCAGTGCATGGTCCTATCAAAGAGAGTGAACCTACACTTCCTTTCACACTTGGGGGACCGACTGCACAGGCATAATTAGTCGTGAAACTTAAAAATGAAGGGTCATTGTTGTTACGATGACCCTTCACTTTTAATGATTTCCTGAGTACAGGTATCAATATTCTGCAGATTATAAGGATCAATATTCGGTAGAATTCATTATCCCTGACTCAAACATACCCAAAAATGCTGCTCCAAATACGGCAATGATAATAATCGCCAATGCTATCCCAATTGCCATTAAAATAAGGATTGCCTTGGCCCAATTGGCTTTTGAAGCGGGAGTGTTACTGCTGAATGCCCATACAAATAACATTATAAATCCTACAAAAGGTATGGCTGTAATAAGTAATGTTATCAACCAATCACTTAAGGAAAGAGATTCATTCTTAATGGTTTCTACTGATTCCATAATAGTTTTCTGTTTGTTAGGTTCTTATTTGACTGCCATAGCAAGAAAGGTAAAGTTACAAATATTTTATTCCACTCGTTAATACGTATTTTTGCATTTAAATTATAAGACCATTTTATGGAATTGCTTTCGATATTTGCCAATGATTCACCTCTGTTCGCCTGGGTGATATTACCCCTGTTGATATTCTTGTCGCGAATAGCTGATCAAACCATAGGAACGATACGATTGATATTCCTTTCAAAGGGATTTAAACATCTGGCTCCTTTTCTTGGTTTCTTTGAAGTTATTATTTGGTTGGTAGCTGTCGGCCAGATAATGCAGCACCTTGACAATGTACTCTGCTATATTGCCTATGGAGGGGGATTTGCCATGGGGAATTATATTGGAATGACTATTGAAGAGCGACTGTCCATTGGAAATGTGATGATTCGTATAATTCCAAAGAATAATTCCCGCGAATTGATCAAATTCCTGAGGGAGAATAATTATGGTGTAACATCTGTTGCAGCTGAAGGATCCCAGGGTATGGTTGATATCATTTTTACAATTATTAAGCGGAAAGATATAGATCATGTGGTTTCGATAATCAATGATTTCAATCCTAATGCATTCTATACCATCGAGGATATAAAGTCTATAAAGGAGGGAATTTTCCGACAATCGAAGAGTAATTCCATTTTTGACCATTTCTCATTTCATGTAAAGAAGAATAAATAAGTCATTCGGCAAACCATACTCAATTTAAGTTTATAACTTTGTGGTGAAAATTATTCCATGGGAATTGAAAATCCCTGTCATCGATAAAAATTCATATAATGAAAAATAAAAAATTGGGCATTAACTCAAGAATGATTCACAGTGGTGAATATGAAAATCCATTAGGAAGTGCCACTGTACCTATTTACCAAACATCCACTTTCCTCTTTGAAAGTGCAGAACATGGGGCTCGTTGCTTCTCGGGAGAAGAATCAGGATATATTTATACCCGTATTGCAAATCCTACCATTAATGCGCTGGAAACTCTGGTAGCTGATTTGGAATCAGGAGTAAAGGGAATTGCAACAAGTTCAGGAATGGCTGCTGTGAACACCTGTTATATGGCGCTTCTCAGCAAAGGTGATCATATGGTAAGCTCTGCAGCAGTATATGGACCATCAAGAGTTGTGATGGAAAACCACTGGTCGCGCTTTGGAGTGGAATCTTCTTTTGTTGATACAAGTAATATCGAGGAAGTTAAGAAAGCCATACGCCCCAACACTAAGATGTTATATATCGAGACTCCTGCCAACCCTACCATGGATATTACTGACCTGAAGGCTTGTGTTGATATTGCTCATAAAAATGGGATCATTGTTGTAGTTGATAATACATTTTGCAGTCCATACCTGCAAAGACCTCTTGAATTTGGAGTGGATGTTGTACTTCATTCCATGACCAAGTTCCTCAATGGCCATGCTGATATTGTTGCCGGAATGATCGTTACCGCTGATGCAGCCTTAGGCGCTAAATTAAGAAGTATCATGGTTACGCTCGGTTGCAATATGGACCCTCATCAGGCTTACATGGTAATTCGTGGAATAAAGACCCTTGGCATCAGAATTGAGCGTTCACAGGAAAGTGCCATGAAAATTGCCCGTTTCCTTGAAGCTCATCCAAAGATCGAATGGGTAAAATATCCCGGACTTGAATCACATCCCCAGCATCAATTGGCAAAAACTCAGATGGACGGTTTTGGATCGATGATCAGTTTTGGTGTTAAGGGAGGATTTGAGGCAGGTAAAGTTCTTATGGACAATGTAAAAGTCTGCATACTTGCTGTATCCTTAGGCGGAGTAGAAACACTCATTCAGCATCCGGCATCCATGACACACTCAAAAGTATCAGCTGAAGCCAAACTAGTGGCAGGAATTACGGATAACCTTGTGAGATTTTCCGTTGGTATTGAAGATGTTGAAGATATAATTGATGACCTTGGGCAGGCATTAGAGAAAGTAAAATAAAGTAAAGAACCATGGGTGATGATTCATAGATATCTGGTTATTATCCTGCTTGTTTTTACAACCCAATATACTCTTGCTCAGAAAGTTGGACTAGTTCTTAGCGGTGGAGGGGCTAAAGGTGTATCACACATTGGTGTAATCAGAGCTTTGGAGGAAGCAGAAATCCCCATTGACTATATTACCGGTACCTCCATGGGAGCTATCATTGGTGGCCTATATGCATCCGGTTATTCGCCTGATGACATGGAAGCAATTATTACGTCGCCTGAATTTGAATACTGGTCAACAGGCAAGATAGATCCTGAATACACCTACTATTTCAAAGCTCCCACGCCTAATGCAGCATGGATAGACCTGAAGTTTAATATTGATTCATTGATTAAGCCTTCCTTGCCTACCAACCTGATTTCACCCATGATGATGGATTTTGCCTTTTTAGAGCTTTTTTCATCTGCCGGTGCTGCTGCAGATTACGACTTCAACAACCTGATGGTCCCTTTCAAGTGCATTGCTGCTGATATATCAGAAGCAAAACAAGTGATCCTTTCCAAAGGTGACCTTGGTAGTTCTATCAGGGCATCAATGACATTCCCTTTCTATTTCAAGCCGATACATATTGACAGCGTTCTGCTCTTTGATGGAGGAATGTATAATAACTTTCCTTCAGATGTGATGCTTGAGTATTTCAATCCTGATATCATCATAGGCAGCCAGGCATCTTCAAATGCCGGTGCACCTGATGTGAATAATGTGATGTCACAGATTCAGAATATGCTCATGGCTAAGAGTAATTTCAATGTAATATGCGATAACAGTGTGATGATCAAGCCAAATTTGCTGAATGTTAATGTCGTTGACTTTTCTCATACATTGGCTTTTATTGATAGCGGGTATGTGCAGGCAAAAAGATCCATTCCCATGATTCGTGAGTTTTTGGTTGTGCATAGAACCCGTGAAACGGTTGATTCAATACGTCAGGAATTCAATCAGAGAAAACCGGAATTATATATAGGAGCAATCCAGATCAACGGACTTAAGAATAGTCAGTATCAATACATGGATCAGTTACTTAGAAAGGATGCTCTAGGGTGGCCTGTTAAAAAGGTAGGGAGTAAAATTCTTACATTAAGCATGATCAAACCTCAATACTACCGTTTTATCGCTGAAGGGAAAATTGGCAGTATATATCCCAGATTATGGTTCGATAAGGAAGCGGGGAAATATAATCTCACGCTTGATATCGAACGGCAGAATCATCTGATAACTGAAATCGGTGGCACGGTAACTTCAAGTTCAGTCAATGAGTTCTTTCTGCAGTTAAAATATTTTCTGTGGACATCGAAATCCATGCAATTTGTTGCAAATTCTTACTTTGGAAGGTTTTATAATTCAGCACTTTTTGAATCAAGGATTGATGTGCCTAAATATAATCCATACTACTTAAGTCTCGGATTTGTATTCAATAAATTCAATTACTTTAAAACAAGCACCTTCTTCTATGCTGATGAAGATCCTTTCTTTTTGATGGAGCAGGAACAATTTGGTTATTTCTCTGCCGGATTCCCATTGAAAAACGATGGAAAAATAGTTATTGATCTTACTGCAGGAGGTAATCGTGATCAATACTATCAAACGAATACCTATTCAAAGGATGACATACTTGACCGTACTTCATTCAGATTTATAGCTCCGGGTCTTTATCTTGAAAAGAATTCACGAAATCACAAAGAGTATTCAAACCGCGGTTCGTATTTCAGAACAGAAGTATATCTGGTGGCGGGAAATGAATTTTTTTATCCCGGTTCAACCACAGAAGATAAGCGTGTACTTAAAATACCACATACATGGATTCAAGGTAAAATGGAATTTGAAAATTTCTTTGCCAGAACCGGCAACTTTAGTTTCGGAATATTCTCTCAAATAAATTATTCTACCCAGGCATACTTTAGTAATTACACCGCTTCCATACTATCATCAAGTTCATTTCAACCTATACCGGAAAGTTCTGTTAGATTCATGCCTGTATATCGGGCCAATAAATTCCTGGCCATGGGTTCCAAAAATGTTTATTCTATCAATAAAAATCTGGATTTCCGTCTTGAGGGCTATCTGTGTATGGTTAAGGACGCATTGGAGAAAGATGCAGTGACTACTAGAACTTTATCATCTGCCAATATTCAATACAATCCGATGGCCTCAGCCGTTCTTGTTTATCGAACACCGATAGGTCCTGTTAGTGTGAATCTTAATTACTTCAGTGGCGAGGATCAACCTTTGTCGTTTTTCTTCAAACTTGGATATCTTATATTTAATCGTCGGCCATTCTGATTGCTTAATTGTTTAATGATTTTAAGCATCGGAATAGCGAGCGAATTGACCATAAAATACAATTCCAACTGATGCCATTTTCTGGATATTACTTTTATCGCCTTTTGGTGATTAAAATATTGGCAAAGGTGCAATTATTGAATTAATTAAGAGAACAATAGGTAGATTGCAATAAATAATTCTTATTTTTGCATCCCTATTAAATATTGACCCAAAAACTGAATATAAAAAGCAGTTATTAATCCGGCCTTCGGATTAGCAGGTTTCACTCTAATACCAACATGATTGAGCGTGATTCAGGCATAGGCTGTAAGGCATTTTTTAACATTAGTACTAATCATTCATTTGAATTCCTAGATGAAAACCAAAGATCAACACAATCAGAATCCTGAAGAAAATTTGAGTAATCAGGAGGAGAATTCCTTAAACCAAACCGAAACAACAGCTTCTGAAACGCAGCCTGAAACTTTTGCTGAAACAACGGAAGCTGAACCTGTTTTAGCTGAAACAACAGCTCCGGTTGAAGCAGAAGCTCAAGTTGAAACAGAAGCACCTGTTGAGGCAGACGCATCACTTGAAGCAGAAGCTCCAATTGAGGCTGAAGTGCCGGTTGAGGCAGAAGCACCAGTTGAGGCCGAGGCTCAGGTTACTTCTGAAGAATCCGATGAACCTGCTGCTGCCAAACCTGTAAAAGCTGCTAAGAAAGTAACTAAGAAAACGGCAAAGGATGCTGAAGTGACAGCTGTTGATGACACTGAGGTGCCTGCTGTTGAGGACGTTGCAGATCAGGCTGATACTTCCGCTTCTGAATTGGTGGCGGAAGAAGTTGTTGCTGAAGTTAAGGAAACCCCGGAACATCAAGAGTTAATCCTGGAGCATACTGATGAAGAGGAAATGGATGAGGTTGAAGAACTTCATGCAGCTGAAACAAGCAATGAATTGGAAGGACTTACACGTGAACAACTGGTTGAGAAACTGGAAGAACTTGTAACAGATTCCAATGTCAATGTCATTAAGGGTGCGGTATCTGCTGTTAAAGTTGCATTCCTTAGGTTAAATAAAGAATTCAAACACGAAGAATACCAGAAGCTGGTTGAACAGAATGTTGAAGTGGAAGGTGATGCACCAATTGAAACTCCGGCAATTCAGGATGATCCTTTAGAAGAAAGATTCAAGGCAGCTTTCAATATATACAAGTTTAATAAGGCGAAATTCAACGAGGAACAGGAAAAGATTAAAGTCCAAAATCTTATTGCCAAGACCCAAATCCTGGAAGAACTCAAGGTGCTTATCAATTCGGAAGAAACGCTGAAAAGGACCTATGATGAGTTTAAAACACTCCAGGACCGTTGGAAAACCATTGGAATGGTTCCCAAAAATGATGTAAATACTCTTTGGCAGAATTATCATTTTCTGGTAGAGAAGTTTTTTGATAAAGTAAAGATCAACAAAGAGCTCAAGGATCTGGATCTTAAAAAGAATCTGGAAGCTAAAATGCAGCTCTGCGAAAAGGCTGAAGAATTGTTGCTTGAGACTTCCATCATTAAGTCGTTCAAACAACTGCAGCAATATCATGAGGAGTGGAAAGAAATTGGTCCGGTTCCTCAGGATAAAAAGGATGAACTTTGGGACCGCTTTAAAAGTGCCACTGAAAAGATTAACGAACGTCGCAGGGAATATTATACAGAAGTCCAGGATGGACAGGAGCAAAACCTGACGGCAAAACAAATTCTCTGTGAGAAAGTTGAGCAAGTATTGACCCAGGAGGTTGATTCTATCAAAGGATGGCAGGATGCTTCCAACCAGATTACTGAGCTATTAAAAATATGGAAGACCATTGGTCCTGCTCCCAAAAAGCAGAATAATGAGATATGGGCCAGATTTAAATCATCACTGGATAATTTCTTTAATGCCAAGAAGGATTTCTTCAATAAGCTTAAAGAGCAGCAGATGCATAACTATAACCTGAAACTTGATCTTTGTCTTCAGGCTGAATCTCTGCGTCTTAGTACTGATTGGAAAAATACTACCCGTGAACTGATCAATCTGCAGGCCGACTGGAAAAAGATAGGTCCGGTTCCACGTAAACAGAGTGACAGGATATGGAAACGTTTCAGGGCTGCCTGTGATGAATTCTTCACCAGCAAAACCGAGTACTTTAAGAATATCCAGAGTCACGAAGATGAGAATCTTCGAATGAAGCTTGACCTTATTGAAAAAGTTAAAGCATTTGAAATCGGCGACGATAGGAACCAGGCTGTTGAAGCACTCAAGGATTACCAGCGTCAGTGGATGGAAATAGGCTTTATTCCTATTAAGGAAAAAGAGCGTATCCAGAATGAATTCAGAAGCTTGATCAATAAACACTTCGAGAAACTTAAAGTGGAATCATTCGCCATGGGAGCCCAGAATTACCGTAACAGGCTTGAGCGCATGAGTAAAGATGCTCCTGAGGCTGGACGTATCATTGGCAAGGAACGTAATTTCCTACTTGGTAAGATTCAGCAGTTGCAAGAAGATATCAAACTGTGGGAAAATAACATTGGTTTCTTTGCTGAGTCAAAGACAGCCAATCTGTTAAAAACCGAATTCGAGAAGAAAATTGCCAAGGCAAAGGAAGAGTTATCAGGATTTGAGGCAAAGCTGAAAATGCTGCGTGAATCAAACCAGTAAAGGTGAATCAAACCAGTAAAGGTGAATCAAACCAATAAAGGTTAATCCAACTATCAAAGGTGAAATCAACAATTGATGTTGAGTTTGACCGATAGTGGTGAATTAAAACAAAATTGCATAGTGCGTTACTACAATAACGACTACTTGTAATTGGCAGAATTAATAAAGATTGCAAGAAGGGCAGATCATATTCTGACCCTTCTTTTTTTAACTTAATGGAGTTGAATTTGTTTTCATATTATTCCTTAAATTAGCTTCATGGCAGGTAATACAATCGGTAGAATGCTTCGGCTCACCTCATTTGGTGAGTCACATGGCAGCATGATAGGTGGAGTGATTGATGGATTCCCATCAGGATTCCCCGTTGATATTAATCTTATTCAGGAGGCGCTGAACAGACGGGCGCCTGGTAATCAAACGTTTAGTACCCCCCGAAAGGAACCTGATATTGTTGAGTTTGTTTCAGGACTCTTTGAAGGTAAGAGCACCGGAGCACCCATTGCTTTCCTCATTAAAAACACTTCTCAGAAGTCTGCAGATTATAATCATTTGAAGGATGTATACCGACCATCACATGCTGACTTTACTTATGAGAAGAAATACGGTAATTATGACCATAGAGGTGGTGGTCGTTCATCAGCCCGCGAAACAGCTGTAAGAGTTACGGCCGGAGCATTATGCGGTCAACTGCTTCATCATTTTGGCGTTAGCATTACCGGATATGTTTCACAAATAGGCTCATTAACTATACCTGTCTCTTATAAAGAACTTGACCTCAGCAAGATTGAATCATCATCCTTACGGTGTCCTGATCCTATTACTGAGCAACTTATGAATGCATACCTTGAAGAAATTAAGGAGGCTGGTGATTCTGCAGGTGGTGTTGTTACCTGTGTCATAAAAGGCGTCCCTCCAGGATTAGGCGAACCTGTATTTGATAAAGTACAAGCACTTTTGGGAGCCGCAATGCTTAGTATTAATGCGGTTAAAGGATTCGACTATGGGGAAGGATTCTCGGCCACTGCAATGAAGGGATCAAAGCATAATGATACATTCAGTGCTGCGGATGGAAATATTCATCCTGAAACAAATCACGCCGGAGGTGTATTGGGTGGTATTTCAACTGGGCAGGATATCTTTTTCAGAGTTGCCTTTAAACCCGTGTCTTCCATTGGAAAGCCTCAGCAAACAGTTGATAAGCAAGGAAAGCCTATTGAACTCAATATCGGCGGACGGCATGATGTTTGCATTGTACCCAGGGCTGTACCTATTGTTGAAGCAATGGCAGCAATTGTTATAACCGATTTAATGCTAATGGCTGGAGCAATAAATGGCAACATGCTTGATGATAATTCATTGAAATAATCTAAATCGTATCTTTTACCGGATAAAAATTCATTTATGAAAAAGTTCTTCAAAATTCTGGCAATTGTCATTTTACTGTTACTGGCAATAATTATTATACTTCCTTTTGCCTTTAAAGGAAAAATTACCACAATGGCCAAGAAGGCTATCAATGAAAATCTTAATGCCAAAGTTGAATTCTCTGATGTTGGTCTTTCCCTTATTCGCAACTTCCCTGATGTCACTATTACCATAAACTCACTGAGTATTGAAGGGGTAGATCGTTTTAAGGCCGATACGCTGATCAGTGTTCCCAAATTAAGCATAAGCCTTAACCTCATGAGCGTTATCAAGGGCGATAAGTATGAAGTGAGAACCGTTGATGCAGATAATGCCCGTATCTATCTCAAGGTATTGAAAGATGGGCATGCCAACTGGGATATCATGAAGGAGGACACAACTGCGATAGATACGATTTCTGAGCCATCACAGTTTACAGTTTCACTCAAGAGGTTTGAGCTTACCAACTCACAGCTTATATACGATGATGCCTCTATTCCTACATACATAAAAGCACTAGGCGTAAACAGTTCAATGAAAGGCGATTTAAGGGAAGTCAACTCTGATCTTGATACAAAAACTCAGGTGGAAAACCTTCTTGTTAATTATGATGGCATTCGGTATCTAACTGATGCAAAGGCAAATCTGGATACCAAAATTACGGTGGATCTGGACAAGTTCAAGTTCACCTTTCCCGATGCTCATCTCTTCGTCAATGAGTTGGAATTGCTTGCTAAGGGATACTTTGAAATGCCTGAGAACGGATATGATATGGATATCAACTTTGAGGCAGTAAAGAATGAATTCCGTCACTTCTTATCTCTCGTACCTGCCGTTTATTCAAAGGACTTTGATAAAGTGCAAAGTGCAGGAACATTGGCTTTCAAGGGATTTGTGAAAGGACATTATGATGATACAACTATTCCTGCTTTTGGAGTGAATTTGGATATTGCCAATGGCATGTTCAAGTACCCTGATTTGCCGGGGAAAGTGGAAAATATAAACATCAAAGCTATCATTGATAATAAAACAGGTGTACCTGATGCTACCGTTATTGATGTGGAAAAGTTTCATGTGGAGATGATGGGTAATCCAATTGATGCGGTTATGCATGTACGCACTCCGGTAAGTGATCCATATCTGGATGTAACAGTCGACGGAACGCTAAATCTGGCAGACGTTTCAAAATTCTACCCTTTATCAGAGGGTGATAAATTAGGGGGACTGGTTGTAGCTGATTTTACTATAAAAGGAAATCAATCTGATGCAGAAAATTCGCGGTTCAATGAGTTCAAGGCGGATGGTATCGTCAACATTTCTGATCTTGTTTATCAAACAGCCTCAATTGCTGATAATATTACAATCTCTGATGCGCAATTCAAACTCTCTCCTTCTGAAATCTCCATGCCTGTGATGAATATGATTATCGGCAAAAACGATATTTCCGCTAGTGGTAGACTCACAAACTACCTGGCGTATGCTTTTGATAAGGGAGAGCTCAAAGGTATCATGGATATGCAGTCGAATTATTTCAACATCAATGACTTCATGTCATCGGAGACAACCGCTGCACAGGATACAAGCGCATCAAAAATGACTGTGATTGAAATACCTGAGAACATTGTTTTCCTTTTGAATTCGTCATTTAAAAAAGTAATTTATGATAAGTTGGAATTGACCAATGCCACAGGAATACTTAAAATTATAGATCAAACCCTTACACTTCAGGATGTAAAGTTTAATGCCATGCAGGGGCAAATGACCATAAATGGTACATACTCTACCAAGGTGCCCGATGAGCCATTCATTGATTTAGCTATGAATGTGAATAGCATTGAAGTTAGTGAGGCCTTTAAGAACTTTTGGACCATTGAGAAGCTAGCGCCAATTGCCAACAGGACATCTGGAAAAATAAGCTCAGCCTTGCACTTCTCGTCAAAGCTAGGTACTGATATGATGCCTTTGATTTCTTCACTTATAAGCAGTGGTAACTTGAAATCACCTGAGCTGACCATAAGCAACGTGACAGCTTTCAATAAACTTGGTGAGGCACTTAAGATGGATCAATTGAAGAAGTGGGCAGTTGAAAAGATTAATCTCTCCTTTGCCGTGGAAGATGGTAAAGTAATAGTGAAGCCTTTTGATACCAAGCTGGGAAATATAAATGCCGTTATATCGGGATGGAACTCTTTCGATCAAAACCTTGAATATGTTATGGATCTTGCCATTCCAAGAAGTGCTTTCGGTGGCGCAGCCAATAACGTGCTTAATAACCTGGTGAAACAGGTTAACGACAAAGGGGCGAACTTCTCAGTTGGAGAGACCGTTCCGGTTTCTGTTCTTATCTCAGGTACGATAACTGATCCCAAAGTATCGGTTAATCTAAAAAACGCATCCACCGGACTGAAGGAAGATATTAAAGAAGCCATTCAGCAGAAAAAGGAAGAAGTGGTTGGCCAGGTAAAAGCAGAGGCAAGTAAGTACATTGAAGAAGCCAATGCCCGGGCACAAAAATTACTGGATGAAGCACAATTGCAGGCAAACAAGATCGTTGCCGCCGGAGCACAAACTGCCCAAAAGATCAGGGATGAAGCCAATAAACAAGGTGACCAACTAATAGTGGAAGGCAAAAAGAAAGGCATGATTGGTGAGCTTGCTGCAAAGAAAGCTGCTGAAACTGTAAGAAGTGAAGGTGATAAAAGAGCCACGGGCGTTACCGCAGAAGCCCAAAAACAGGCTGATGCCATAATGGCGAAAGCAAGACAGGAAGCTGAGAAGATCAGGGCAGATGCTCAGGCTAGAACAAAATAGGGCTTATTTGTAATCTGCTTCACTAATTGCATTGGGCCATTGGTTCAACCGCTCACGTGTGTCGTTAAGAAAGGTGTTCATCTTATTAACGTCCAACGAATCCATATTTCTAAGCCGGTGTTCAGCTTCCCTATCAAACCAAGGAAGAATCCCATTCTCTGATTGCAGGTTATCATTATTTCCGTTTGGTTTAGTGTTATTTTCAACACCTATTCCGGGTAAATCCTGAGGCTGACGGCTCTCTTTTATTAAATCGCTGCTCGCCAATACCTGGTTTTCTTTATAAGGCACATTCACAGGAACTATGTAATAGTTCTTCTTGCCCTTTTCAACAGGGGTATATACCCAGGTGAGGTGATACTCCGGGTCAATGATTGTTTTTCGGTTCCAAGTTTTAAGCAGAGTGAAACTAACCATTGCACCACCATCTTTGTATCTGTCACGCTGGTTGGATACATAATTGCCCAGTGAATAAACAAGCAAGTGGTTCCTTTGGGTAGTATCATCAGCTGCATGATATTCCATTGGTTGAACCACATGGGGATGGGAGCCTATCACAGCATCTGCCCCATGCTCTCTGCAAACGGCTGCCAGCTGGTGTTGCTGTTCCGTTGGCATAAGCTCATATTCATTCCCCCAGTGAAAGAATACAAGGATAAAATCAGGATTCAGCCCTTTGGTATAAGCCAGATCATTAATCACCTTCTGTTCTTCCAATATGTTCACCATGGCAGGATAATTGAACGGTAGTCCGTTAGTACCATAAGTGTAATTTAGCAGGGCGACTTTAATGTCGTTCTGTGTAAAAATAAGCGGATGATTTTTCCGGTAATCAGCACTATCAGCAAAGGTGCCAGTTCTTTTCATTCCAAGGCTGTCAAGTACTTTTATGGTCCTTAAAACTCCTTCGTCACCTCTGTCGCAACTGTGGTTATTGGCTGTTGCCAGGATATCAAATCCAGCATTGCCGGCAGCAACTGCAAGTTCATCAGGCGCACTGAACTGCGGATAACCGGTAAAGGGCTTCCCCGCAAGGGTAACCTCCAGATTTGCAATAGCGATGTCTTTGCTACTGACTATGGGCGCTATATACTGAAAGCAGGAATTGTAATTGTATGTTTGCGTGGAATCATCCCATGCAGAATTGATCTGTGGGCCATGTTGCATGATATCCCCGGCAAAGAGAATGGTTAGTTGCTTGTCACGCGGCGCAGTTACTTGGCCGGGCTCCCCGGGGTTGCTTACTTCTGCAGCTACAAAAAGAGAGGTGACAATAAACGCATATCGTGCTATATTAAAGACCATTGCTGCAGTTTTCAGAATCCAATATTTATACCTGCTTGTCCCCAAAAGTGATTTGTCCCCTCTTTAAATTCGTTGGATAAATAATATTGTGCCAACCTCACGCCGAATCTACTATATTTAACAGTAATCCCCGCTTCGGCAGTGAAAAGCAATCTTTCAATTTCCTCCGGCTTTAACACATAAATATTGTTCTTGTTCATTATTCCGCCGGTTAGGGTAGCATTGTAACCTACTACGCGCGTAGTGAAGTTTGATTCAAAAATAAAATGCCATTTGCTCCCGGTGATCCGGTTCAGGTTATTGAAATTCTGTGGCAAGGGTGCCAGGAAATACTTATCAGTGCCTATCTTGATGCCGATTCCTGTCTCCGCAGATGTGTTCAGTGTACCCAGTGATCCCGAAGTTATGGAATAAACGCTGACCGGTCCGCTTGATGCTAAATGCCTTAAAAGCTGATAATTATAGTTGATGATAATATCATTGCCAATCTGTGTTTCCCACCCCAATGGTTCATCATTCGTAGGCAGTCCGGCATGCACCCCTTTCTGCAGAGTACTTCCCAGCGCAGCTTCCCCCATTACCCCAATATCAAACGAGGCTGTTTGGGAGATTCCCTTTTCAGGACTGTCGGCCCTTCTGTTGAATTTCAGATACATGGTGGCAGCATAAGGCCTGTCGCCTTTCAGCAGTGGCGGTACTTTTGTAGTGAACGGTGTAAACATGCCATGGTGAAGTTCAAGGCTGTTGTATTCCATGCTCTGTTTCATGTTTACCGGTAAAATGGAGTTTATTCTCCAGAATGCCAGGGCTGGCGACCTGTATTTTATTTGAACACCATTGGTGTAATACCTGTCAGTATTGCTGAAAAGATCGTTGTCAAGTAAAATTTCAACACCGGTATACGGCCAGATATATGATTGTGTTGCCGGATTCCTGACGATTACCGGGTCTTTGACAATAACCGGATACTTTGTCCCAATACCGGCTTCCTTGCGACTTACAGCCAACGGGTAATTGGTCGTGGTCCGCAGAATACCGGCATTAATCCTGTCTCTGTTATTTTCGTTTACCGATGACTCGCCGGCATAAGTATCCACCTTGCCGGAATTTGAAGACATCCTTCCTTGTAATTTACCCCTGATTCCCTTTGCACTGGGGAGGCCGGGATTATTGTCCATTCTTTGATCGGCCAAAGCCTGATCCTGAAAGAAAACATCAAAGATTTCCAAGGAAGCATTATCCGTTGAAGTGAACAGTATTTCCTTCCCATTAAAAAAGATCAGTTGATTCTCCGTAAGTGATTCTTTGTTAATCACCGTTGTTTTACCGTTTTTCAGCCGGAAGGTAAGTTCAGCCTGTGGAATAACCGCAATCTCAAGCTGGAGATCATTGGCGCGGAGAATAAAAGGCTCAACCGACTTAGGATTGGTAATTCGGTAATTGTCGGTTTCCGACTGAACAAGAATCAATGCAGGTTTGGTGAATTCAATGGTGGTTGGTATTACCTGATCATGTTCAGTGACGGGAGAGAGGGGAGGCGCAGGAGTATTATTTTCACGACAGGAACTCAGCAAGAGGCTGGCTGTCAGACATGAAAATATAAATCCCCTGATGTTCATCGGAACTTGTTGTAATTGAGCTGCTAATTTATGAATAAACACTTTAGACAGGAAATATATTTATACCGACAAAATATAGGGAGAGGATTGTCTGCTTGCTCAAATTGTAAGCTTTTTCAACTTTGTATCATTTCCTCAAACTTCTTCAGAGTCCTATAATTTACCTATCCAATTTTTAAATCTGTTCATTTTCAATGAATCTTTCAATGAACGTTCTCAATTTTAAAACCTGTTCTGTTCCATTGATCCATTTAATGTTCCTTTTCAATTTTTGATCTGTTCATTTTCAATGAATCTTTTAATGAACCTTCTCAATTTTAAATACCTGTTCATTCCCATTGAGCCTTACCCTTAACATATACAATCCTTCGGGAAGGTAGTAGATGTCTAGTCTTGTCTGCTTGTTTGTGATGGGAGATGAAACAATCTCCTTTCCCCTCAAATTATAAAGAACAACATCGGCGGAGAATTCAGGCTGGTAGTTTTCACCCAGGTCAATTGTTATCCATTCAATGGCAGGGATAGGATATACCCTGCAAAAATTACCCTCGTCACCATGGGTCACCTGTACGTCTAACCGAATAGTGCACATGGCTGAATCCGTCAAAAACAGGGTATAAATTCCAGGCTTTAGTGAGACGGCACTATCTATCCCCGATCCATTCTGGTTGTACCAATCGATTCTATATGGTGGGAAGCCTCCGGTTGTGGTGATTGCCACTGATCCGTCATTTATCGTGGTATAGGGATTATCAGGTGTCATTACATAGTTCACCGAAAGTGGCGAATAGGGCAATATCTCAAAGCTGTGAGTCTGGCTGCAGCCAAGGGCACTGCTTATGATTACTGAATAGATTCCCGATTCGGTGAATAGCCCCATGTTGTCTGTACCGCCATTCGACCAGCTGTAGGTAAACGGAGCTGAACCTTGTGGTTGAATGCTTATCCAACCCGGACTGTCAACACAGGTTATCTGCCTTACCTCGGTAGTGATTGAAAAAGTATCCTTCACTACTTCGGCCGTAAGTGTTTCATTGCATTGTCGCGCATCAGTTATGGTTACTGAATGTACCCCCGGCTCAATGGTATGCAGGCTTGCACCGGTTGCACCGGTACTCCATTGATAATGGTATGGTGGGACTCCTTCAGTGATGTTAGGTGTAAGAACAGCAGCATGGCTTTCGTCGCATCCTGTTTTATAGGATGCATCCAAATGTGCATCAAACCGTGGAGCCACCAGGGTCACCTTATTCTCTTCCTTACATCCCACATGATCTGTGGATATTACGGTGTAAGTACCGGCTGATAATCCGTTGATCATATTGGAAGTATTACCGGTATTCCATTCAAAGGAATAGGGTTGCATGCCGCCGGTAGCACTAACTGAAACAATGCCATCATCGCCCGGTTCACAAGTTGGCTGTGTGTATTGGGTGGTTGCAATGAAGTCAACGCATTCATAGCAATGTGTGCCCAGCTCTGTTACCTGAAAGCTACCTCCAACAAAAACCTCATATTCTCCATTATGATCAAAATCTGAAATCTCAATATTTTCATCAATGTGCCAGTGTTCGTATAATTCATCCCTGGTTATCTTATTAGAATATTCCATGTGTCCCTGCAATGTGCTGAACCATACCCTGCCCGAGGAAACAAATATCAGTTCAGGTTCATCGGTACCGGTAATATCAAATACACGGAGGCCTCCGATTCGTTTTTCCATTTGTATCGGCAGCCATGAAATCGAATAATCGGGACTTCTCAAAACACCTATCTTCCCATCCATGGTTCCAATAATGATATCCTTTATGCCATCGCCATCTATGTCATAGAGGTCAAATGAACCCATCTCATCACAAACGGTAATGACGTTATGCGTTATCCCATCAATAATTTTTATTGAATCAGACATGATGAGTATCTCTTCTGCAGGATCGGTGTCAATATTTTCAACCATTAACTGGATATGGTTGGCATCAAAATAATAATATGGCGGTAATGACCATTCAATATTTCCTGTTATAGGATCAACAACCGTTACTGTGGTGGAGGTTCCCAATACATATTCCTGATTCCCATCGTTATCAGGGTCGCCTATCTCAATGTCAGTAAATCGTTCCGGGAGATCAAAAATAAATGATCTTTCTATTTGATGACTTATTGGATCCAGTACATAAATTGTTGCGCCGTAATTTTTAGCCCCGGGTAATATAATCTCTGAAATGCCATCTTTATCGGCATCGTGGATGGCGAAATCAAAAAAATGGTTGGTATAATAAAATAAAGTATCCGGTGATTTCCATTCCAATTCCTGTGTGAAGGGATCCCAGAATGAGAGCAGGCTTTCGGCATAAAAATCTTTCGTACCTAATGAAACAGTCACCAATTCTTCAATACCATCATTATCGACATCAAAAATCTGAATTTTTTCAAATGGCCCGTTTACTGAAGTGCTTTCCCATTCCTGAGTCATAGTTTCAAGGTCAAAAGTGAAAATTTGATCTTCACCGGTGCTGCCATGCGCTGTTGCCCAGATAACTTCTGTAAAGGGCTCATTATCGACATTGGCAACTGCAATGCAATTCAAACCGCCGTGGCCGTAGATTTTACTCCACAAAAGCTCGTTGGTAGTTATCCTGCGACAATATACGCTTCCATAGTTGTTATCCCCATACAATAACTCTTTGACTCCATCCCCGTCGATGTCCGTCATATAGAATGAATGATAGTCAATCTCCGCCTGAAAGTGATATTTTTCTGATTGGCTTTCAACATCCCAAACCTTGATGGTATCATATTCCGCTGAAAAAATCTCTTCATTTCCATCCCCGTCCTGATCTGCTAGTCCAAGACGGCTTCCGCTGAAATACTGTGACTCATTAAAATCCCATATTTCCTGGTACTTGTTATTTTGCAAACGGATAACCTTCCCGCTTGAATAGCAGAGCTCCATGGAAGGCTCATTATCTACATTTCCGCACTCCAGATCGTAGTCACCCATAGGGATTGTATGTTCAAGAGCCGGTGGATTTCCCGAATACAGATAGGTGGTGTCAGAGCTCAGAATAACCAACTCGGTCGAACCATCGTTATCCGCATCCGCCTTAAGAACGGTAACTATCCCACGATTGTAATACCCGGTGTTGGTTCTGTCAACTATAAAGGAACTTTGCAGCGACATGTCAGAAGTGCTGTAGATCTCAACACGACCACTTTGAAGCCCCAACACCACTTCCATTACACCGTTATCATCCAGGTCCATGACTGACATGACCATAATACGGTCAAAATAATACGAACTCACCCACGACTGTTTAAAGTTATCGGGCCAACCTGAAAATTTCAACACATACCAAAAGCGGCCATCTTCAAATGTTTCATCACCGGCACTTAGAATCATCTCGTTAATGCCATCGTTGTCAATATCAGCAACATTAAGGTTGGTTGTACCGATACTCTCACCCAAAACAGACTGCCTGAAAGAGCCTTTACAGACCTCGTCATTTGATTGACCAACGACTATATTTACCTGCCACTGAAGCAATAGAAAAACAACTAATAGATATCTCATGCTGATAATTGAAACACTTTTTGATATATGTTTAGAACTACGAAGATAAAATAAAATGAGTCGCACCGAATCACAATTTGCATTCTCTGGGCAATTGCCCTATATTTGATCCTGTAGTTCAACAATTAAAAATGAAATATATCTTTTTGATTGCAGCCTTCAATGCCTTCTTCTTTGTTTTCTTGCTTCTGCAGAAGAAAAAGGCATTACACGATAGAATACTTATTTACTGGCTGCTTTATTTAGGAGCTTATACAGGTATCTATGGATTGTTTTCGAATAGACTGTTTACTGATTTTCATTTGCTTTCTGCTAGTTTTATTTCCCTGCTTATGCTGCACGGGCCTTTCCTGTACTTATATATTTCCTCCCTGATCGGTGAAAAGTTTAAGTTCCATAGGAAGGATCTGCTACATTTTGTCCCTTTTATACTATTCAATGTATATGTGATTATTGGTTCCATGCTGCCTGAAGTATCTGAAAGCATAAGGTTGGATCATCTTACGGGTGAGCATGGATCTCCCTGGTTATTTACCCTGTTTCTTATTCTCACCGCCTTGTCTGGTCCGGTCTATTTTATTTTATCAGTCAGGCTGTTTAAAAAATTGGACATCAATATCTTTAACAACTTTTCTACCTCAGAAAACATAAATCTCGACTGGCTGCGAAAACTTGTTTATTCCTTTGGTGCTGTCTGGACCGTATTAATAATCTTTGCCACAATCCATCATGTGTTCCATCTGTTCTCATGGATCTTTTGCACTGACGGACTGTCGCTTTCATTATCAGTATTTATAATTCTGATAGGCTATTTCGGACTAAAGCAAAAAGAAATTTTCATTCAATATCAGGATAATCCTATCGAATATATTACTGAACCGAAGGCAAAATATGCCGGTGTGTTACTGGATGAAGCTGAGGCAGAACAATATATAGATAAGATAACTCACATTATGATTACTGAGAAGCCATATCTGGATGCGGACCTCACATTGCCCGCATTGGCCACAATGCTCCAAATTCCTTCTCATCAACTGTCGCGGGTTATAAATGATAAATTAGGCCTAAACTTCTTCGACTTTGTAAACAAGTACAGGGTAGAGGAGGTGAAAGCTAAAATAAAAGACCCTAAGTTTGATAACTTATCCTTATTGGGAATAGCATTCGATTGTGGTTTTAATACCAAATCGGCATTTAACAGGGTGTTTAAAAAAATGACCGGCCTAACACCTAGTGAATACAAAAAACAATAGGTACTACCTTACAAAGTAGGTCGCGCAGGGATATTTCTGCCTGTACTTTTGTTCCAGAAAATTTATTAATCACCATTCAAAAGAATTTATCATGAGAACAAAAGAAATGAATTTGGACACTGCAAGTAAAATGAGTATCCTGAAGCGTAGAAGTAATTTAAAAAGAATCCTTTCTGCAGCATTAGTAATGTTATTTTTGACAATAGGTACACTGCCGGCATCCGCACATTGCGATTCATACGATGGTCCGACCATTAAGGATGCCCTAAAAGCCCTTGAAACCAACAATGTTCAGTTGGTATTGAAATGGATTGAACCTGCCCAGGAAAAGGAAATCATATCGTTGTTCAATACCACATACAGCCTGAGAAATGGCGACAAGAGGGTTTATGAAATTGTAGAAAAGCATTTTCTGGAAACACTTGTCAGGCTGCACCGTGAAACAGAAGGAGCACCGTATACGGGGCTAAAGGCGGCAGGTACTACAAAGGCCATTAATCAACTGAGCGATCAGGCTCTGGCAAGTAAAGATATCGATGGCCTGCTTGGGAAATTAAACAACCATATAGGACAAGTAATCAAGGAGAAATACGAAAAAGTGGCTGCGCTTGACAAAGTGAAAAATGAATCTCCTGAAAAAGGCCGCGAATATGTAGAAGCTTATGTTGATTACACGCATACACTGGAAGCAATACATGACATCACGGAACATGGAGGTGGACACTCCGGACATTAAACTAAATTTGACATACATTAAAATGAGGCGTATACCAATACGCCTCATTTTATTTTTTAAATTTACTATGATTTTAACCAAACCAATCTTATGAAAAATTCAGTATTGAAGAGTCGGTATGCACTCATCCTTCTGGTAATGGTTTTAGCAATCTACGCTACAGGATGTGCCAATAAAGAGGTTGTTACGGAATGCTTGAGTGGTCAAACATACGGATTCTGGTATGGCTTATGGCACGGAATCATAGCGCCTGTTGATCTCGTACTCATGCTCTTCAGAGATGACATTACAGTCTATGCCCCTAACAACAACGGCGCATGGTATGCCTTCGGTTTTGTATTAGGCAGCGGAGGCTGGGGATTCTTTGGCGGAAGCAAAAGCTGCAAACGCAGGTAATAGAAGCAGAGTAGTGTTAGATCGGGATGAATTTGATCCCAAAAGCCAAGTCGTTTTCGGAAGTTTTCAATGGGTTCCATTAGGGATTCCTTTTTATCTGCTTCGCCTATACAACACGTTTGTTTGGGGTCCGCTTCGCAATTTACCCATAGCGAACCCGTTGAGGATGTGTTGCAGATATGGAGCAAAGGCGAAGTGATGTAAAAGGGATCCTTAATCAATAGTAATATTGACAATACTTCTCACTTCTCATTCAGTATATTCCAAATCATCCCACAGGGAATACTTATCTTCTTCATACCCTTTCAGGTAAACATAAAAATGGATATTGTTTCCTAAAAAGTTTATGAAGGAATAGTCAAAGCCGAAATCACACTCACAATAACAGATACAGCCATCCGTGCATGTGTCACTAACATAAATGTTTACAATGTCATCAACAACCGCTACTGAGTCTTTTAATGATCCGCAGCAATTGTAACGCATAAGCACATGTAATAACAAAGTATCATTCTCTATCGTATAATAGAGGGAATCGCCAGTGTATTTTACAGTGTTCTTATTCGAACCAAGGCCGTGATTAATGAAACATCCACTATACCCTGTTTTGGACAGTTCCACCGGATAAGTATTGTTATTCGTATTAGAGTCATTACTTTTTGAACAACTAAGGATAATTAATATCAAAGCTGTTAGAAGTAAAAGAAGCTTTTTTGTCTTCATGGTTTCAGTAAATTGGGTTAAATGAGACGAATGGATACAGAAGTCTGCGGACACCATTTCCAATGAACGCAAACGGGGAGAAAATGGTTTGTGGCGGACATTGAAAGATTTACCTTTCAGGCAGCTCTTATTTTATTCATAATTAAAATGTTCATATTCTGACCGAAACCCGCCATAAACTATATGCAATGTTATGCACTGTGCTTTATTCAATAATTACCAATATCTTCCTGACTTTCATTGTATTCGCATCTAATTCAACAATGTAAATTCCCTGGTTCAGTTTTGAGACATCAATTTTATTAATTGGAGAAGTCTGGTGTAATAATTTTTGACCGAATTGGTTAAATATTGTACATTCTTCAAGCTTGTTACCATTACCAATCGAAATTTCTGCTTTTGCAGGATTAGGAAAAATAAAAAAGTCATTATTAACAATTGTATTTGATATTCCGACAGCACATGCATCTTCAATTTCAGATTGGGTGCGGCAGCCATTGTTATTGTCATGAATATCAATGGATCCATTGGGATTTGATAAGTAGTCACAAATGCTTTGAACGTCGCATGTAGTTAAAGAATGGTTGTCGTAAATTTCCATATCACTAATTGAATTTTCGTTAATGTTGTCAAGCCCATTTAAATTAGTTAACGAATCATTCCAACTAATCGATAACTTACCACCAATTGATGTCAATTTATTTAGTGCTGTAAGATTATTTAAGATTTCGTTTGAATATAATCTAACACCATCCCCTGTACTTGTTAAATTATTGAGGCCTTCTAAAGATGTTAACTGGTTATTTTCAGAAATTAATAATGAGCTGTCAATATGTGTTACATTCTCCAAACCTTGCAAATCGGTTAAGGAGTTATTTTTCATTATGACTAAGCTTGTGCCTATCGATGTAATATTGAAGTCACTTATACTGCTAAGAGCGGAATTATTAGAAACATAAAGTCGCCCACCAATCGTTGTTAAATTTCCAAGTCCGGTTATATCAGTTAGATAAGGATTTCCATAATTACCCGAACCAATATCTAAATCTCCCTGAACTTCAGTTAAAACGCTCAATCCGTTTAAATTCGTGATATCACTTCCTAAGATTAATACATCTCCTGTAATAGTTGTACATGATGGGAAATTAATTTGAAAACTATCTATTTCTGATTGATATGCAAATGTAATGCCCTCTGGAAGACATGGCTGAGATGTAGGTATAATTGAATAAGTAATTCCTGATGAAGGTGTTCCATGAATAAATGAATAATTGGGGTAACACATATCAAAAAAATCATATAGAGGATCATCTGAAGCATTATAATAGCTTAAAACGTTGCTGCAATTATCAAAATCAAATTTGATGCTTGGTCCAGGAGATTGAGGATAACCATATGTTCCCTCATCAGTTTGATGAGATCCAAAGTGAAGTTCTATGTGTGCATCCTCCTGAAAAATCCAAATTTGGAAATTGACATAATCAGCAGTATCACTTGTTGAGAACCATTGGTTAAATCCGGCATTATTCCATTGAATTTTAATTATCTTATGCCATTCATCGCCAATTACTTCATAATTGATATTAGAAATAGATATGTCTTCACCTTTGTCTTTTAGCAAATATCCGCCAAATGGGATATGATAAACCTGAATAGATTTGTATTCACTATTTGGAAAAGAAATACCTCCACCGGCTTCCACAACCAGTGAAGAAAAAGTTTGATCGAAAATAATAAAATCAAAATCGAAATTTAGAAGATAGCTGCTCTCACTGCTCCATATTTCTCCATCATTTACTGATATTGGATTAATTAGCTCGACATAATCTTCTGTCGAAGTTATACTAATATATGGTTCGTCTTGAGCATATATAACACAGCTGAGAAGCATGAGGACAGATAGTAGTATTTTTTTCATAGTATGTTTTTTATCAGTTTAAGACAATTATTAATTGGCTATTATTGGTTTACCATTTACAAAAATTAACTACGCCCTAAATTCCGAAATATTTCCACTTTTTCAATTTTGATTTAAACGCATTCGTTGTGCAAGTAATTTCCTTTCAAAGTACACGAAAAGTTGAATCGGGCTACAATACTTCGCATACCACTGAAACCCTTATTGACCGCTACACTTTGTTATAGCCAGCTTTTCTATTTGTCAAGATACTTAAATTCATTTTTTTCAATGTCTATTTTTATAGGTCTTTGGATACTTGGACAGCACCTACAGTCATTTTCTTTGAACTCATAATATGTTCCGAAAACAGCATTTATTACGGCACTGTCAAGGTGAAAAAAACCTGGATCTGCTTTATATTTTTCAAAATAATTGTCGGTCAAGGAATAGTAGTCTCCTTGTGAGAAAACTAATAGTTGATATTGAATCCACATCGTTGCGTTTCCGCCATCACATTGATAAGGCGTAAAAGTAATTAAAGCATCTTCTCGATTATCTTTGTTTAAGTCAGAGTAGTAGAAATTGATTTCGGAACTGTCCCACGGAACAGAAAGTCCAAAAACGGATTCAAGTCCTAATGAGTCTTTCATAACATAGTAGTCTACATTGCAACTGTCCTGCGCAAAGAAATTTCCTTTCCTTATCTCATCTTTTGTCCAGTCGTCAAAAGCAATTTTTATTTTCTGTTTAATTGTCGAGTCAATATGCTTGTCTCTTATACCAGTCTGACAACTGAAAATTATAGTTATCAAGAAAATTGTCAAAATGGTATTAATATGTCGTGTCATAAAGTTGGCTACGTTTGAGTGTATGGTGTCGTAAGGGACTGCGGGCTTTTTACTTATCAAGTTACTACCCAAAATTGATGCGGGTGATGCCGCTCGAAAACCTCTGAAACCCTTATGCACTATACACATTGTTGCCAGTAGTTATTCTTGAAAAATCTCAAATTTCTTTCCTGTCCAAATGAATAATTCTGTTGTCAAAAAATAACTTCCTCTCTCATATGATTCCTTTACATTTTCCCTCACATTTTCAAGTCCTTTGGTGTCAGAACTACCAGTCACAAATAATAAATCACGTGTTGGAATCCCAATCACAATATCTCCTTTAACATCAAAATTATCTTTATTCCAAATTGATTCGAATAAAATCAAGCTCGCTTCATAATCACCTCCAGCTATTATTCCATATAGTCCGCTATCACCAACACTTTGAATCTCTGGTAATATCTGATTCAAATTTTTTATTGATTTGGCTAGCAAACTGTCTCGTTGAAATCCAGTTTTAATAAAATCCTCATTTGAAAAATACTTGATACTCGTTTCTTGGTCTTCAGCAAAAACGACAATCAACTCGTCATTATATTTCTCATAAACTAAATCTGTATTGGATTTAACACCTCCCTTTTCCGATAAACTTTTCTCAATATCAGCAATGTAGTTCTTATCTTTTATCACAGGAACAATACGATTAATATCTATCTTGTCAGAAGGATTGTACAAATCGCCTGAAGCATTAATATATTTTACAATTATACTATCCAAATCGGAAGGTTCAAGTTTGTACTCGGAATATGCATTGTCAAGAAAGTGCTGAAAATCATTACTATCAATTGTGCTCACAAGATGTAAATCACCAACAATTTTATATTCAATGTCAGGATTTAATTCAATCGCTTTTTTATAATACTCTTTTGTAAACTGTTTCTTCGTTAAGTTATCTTGACTCATTGTACAACTTATTGTCAAGCTAAAAATCAATAAAATCTGTATAGTTCTCATATTTTGCAGGACGTTTTAACTACTGGCAACGATTGACGCTTTGGCAAATGCGGGAATAAATTGTTGCTCAACTGTCTGCCAGAACATATGTATGTAAAGATTTCAAATGTTTCAACGAACACGCAAACCCGCATTTGCTATAGCGTTTGTTTGCTGCTGCCGTTCTTTTCTTCAAGTTGATTATTCGATTTTCGTCCACTCATTTGGGTCAAGGTCTTTCGTTTCTACGAACTTGTATTTGTAAAAATAATGTAGAAATGGTTTTACTTCGACAGTCTTGAAGTTTCTATCTGAGTCAAATGCACCACAGTCTAAATTACGACCAGAAACGAAGCTGTCGTTAGATTTGTTTTTGTAAAATGGGGAAGTTAAATTCCACTCGCAAAAACTTGAAACAAAGTTGGTAAATGTCACAAAAGCTAACGAACCCGTGGCTATAAGTACGAATCTTAAAACTTTCTTAAATGTCTTGTCTGCCATGGACCAGCTATAATGAAAAATCAACAAACAAGATATTGGCAAAAGAACTAGCCAAATTTGTCGATATGTTCTTGCGTATTCCATATTCAAAAAGTCGATACTAATAATTCTGAAAAGCCCAGGTCTAACGAGCCAAAAAGCCAAAATGATTATTCCAATCAGTCTAATTCTGTCTGTAAGAAATTTGGTCATATGAAATATTTGAAAGTCGTAAGATACTGAAAATGCTGGGTTTTCATACGGTTGCAGCTAACGGACGGAACTACATACAGTTGGGGATCGCGGGTTGCTTTCCTGTCGAGCCGCACAGCCGCTATTGCGGGCTGTGCGGTTGTTTGTCCGCACCGAAACCCCAATTGCTATATAGTTTTTGTTAACGGTTGGTTTTCTATTCGGCATTCTCGTCAAATATTCTCGTGTAATTAGCAAACTCTGTGTCTTTAAGGGTTTCTTCAATAACTGATTTTGCAACTTCAAAATCAATCACAAAACAACAAACCTCCATGGTTCCACTTCCAATACTTCCACCATCACAATGTCCAAGACCTGTCCAGCCTAAAACATCGTCCATTCTTTCTTGAAGTCGTGTCCGTTTCTCAACGTCCTCGTCTGTCCCCATACCATCTACTTTGAACTCAATTAGAAGTGTGAAATGGTCTTCAATGTCGACTTCTTGATAACCGTCCTTAAAATATTGGTCAATCTCTTTTTGCACTTCTTTCCTAAAACTAGAGAAAAGGCCAGATTTTACTTTTCGATAGTCGCCGCGATGTCCAATAACTCCTTTATGAACAGCTCCTGTCTTGTCGTCTATGTCCCAAGTCTCCCAAAAATGTATCTTGTCGTCTACTCGTTTGTATAGTTTCATCGTCTCAAATTTTGTATTAATCTGTCTAATATGAGTTGATTGCGCAGCCATCAAACTAACCGTTAACGTTTTGCAGCTACACGCAGGTAGGGCTACTTAGCTCTGAACTTCCTACAAAGAACTGAACTTCAAATTTAGCACTTTCTTGTCCTGTGAAGCACTAAACCCCTGCTTGTGTGTAGCTGCTGTTAGCCACTGTTTATTAGTATTTGTCTTCATCTTTCACTTTAATATTTGACAAGTCAAGTAAGTACAAACAAGCTTCACTAATTTCTATACTTGGAGAATTTGTATGATGAGCTTTAAATGATTCAGAATCTTTTCTTTCTAAAGTCCAAGTTGCTCCGTCAAACATTGGTATATATTTTTCATTTGGCAAACTTTCAAAATTTGAATCTTTGACAAGTCTTTCGAAATCTGTCCATTCATTTAAACTTAGTTTTTTCTTACCTGATTTTTTCATTCCTTCTGGTTCATAGCCACCTGCACCCTTACCAACTTTCCAATACAGCATTATTTCATTTTCACTTTTCTCAATTCTAATTGCAATCGGGTGATGAAAACTTCTTAGCCAAGTAAAACGATAAATAGTTGAATTTTTCTTAAATTCATTATTGTAAAGACAATCTTCTCGTAGGTCACTGAGTTGAATTTCGAGCCATTCAGCAGTTCCTTTCGCCGATTCAATTTCAAAGAGGTAGTCTATTGAAAAATCACATTCCCAATATTCTGTTAAATTGGCAAAATAGTATAAGGGGAAATAACATTGATTAAAGTTTCTTTCGGTTTCTTTTGAAATTGGAGTTTTGTCAATCTGTTTTAAAAAGCATTCAAGTTGTCTTATTGGATAGTAAATAACGTCTCTTTTGTCCTTTCTTAAATCCCATACTTGGTAAAAATACTTTAATGAACTATCAGCTGCATGTTCAAACGTTGACTTTTTTAAAGGTTTTTCTTTAACTACTAATGTGGAATCAATCAATTCATCCAAATCATAGCTAAATCCCCAATCTTTTTCTTTTTCCAATGGGAAAATAAAGTCCTTGTAATATGCTTCTGCCAACTTAAAAATTATTAAGGTATCCTTTGGATTGATGTCATGCCCTTGCATTAAATATTTTATTTCATTTCTTTTGTATTTTTCTTTGTCACTGAAATCAAATTCAAGAAATAATAATTCCGATCTTAAAAGAAAGGGCTCAGTACGGTCTGGGAATTTGGCAATCAAATTATCAAAGTAAATGGAAACAGAATCAATTTTTCTGTCATTGTAGTATCTGCAAATATATTCAGCGGCCTTATAGTTAAAAGGGTCTATGTCTTGTAATTTCTTTGCTGTTCCAATTTTGTTGCCATATTCTTCTAAGCTATTAAACCAAGACAAATCGTATTCAAGTTCTTGGATTGTCTGTCCAAAAGAGTTCGATGTCCATATCAAAAAGTAAAGTAAAATCATTCTGTTAAACATTTCTACTGGTCTGTCTTTTAAATTGTGGCTAACGTTACATATAAGTTTAGTTGGGGAGTTCGAAGCACTTTCTTGTCGAGACGTTAAGAGCTAAATTAGAAGTAAGCACTTTAAAATCCGCAATTCCGCCCCAATAAAATTTATATGATGTTAGCTGCTGGCCTATGTTAATCATCATTTATTACAGTAATAAAATTAAAGCCCAATTTACTACTATGTAAACATAAATCAATACCCTGACCAATTGAAGTCCTAAACCAATATTCACGACTGCATATTAATCTATGTGATTTTCCATTAATATCAATAACTAATGAATTAATCTCTGGTTGACGGAACCGGCTTTCTTGTCTATATTTATTTATTACTTGATATTTATCGAATTTGTCCACTTTGGACAATCCTTGATTTACAAAAGAACCTGTCATGAGAAATAGTCCAAAGAATCCAATAGATATATACAAAATTGGCAAATAATAGTCATTTTTTAGCCTTTGATTAACAGCAATGATCGGTTTTAACTTTATTGCTATCCAAATTCCAACTATCAATCCTAATCCGCCAAATATAAGTCCAAACCAATATGGATGGTAATAGTTTTGAATTTTAGTAATCCCAATAATTGAAGTCAGAATGCCTATAAAAATTAAGAGTACTGTTAAAATCGCAATCCAGATTGGAGGTTTCTTTGATTCAGTAGTTTGTTTTTTAGTCATTTATATACTGTGTCAGTGTCATTTTGTTAAGCTTGCAGCTACGGACGGAACTATATGCAGTTGCCGACTTCGGAACTCTTTCCAGTCGAGCCGCACCACCGTTGTTGCGGGCTGTGAACTTCCAATTCTGCACGGATACGGCAATTGACATATAGTTTTTGTTAGCGGTAGTTGTTCCTTTCATTTGTCTATCAGTCATGGTTTTGTGTTTATGGTGTTGTTGTCATACCACTAAATAAATATCTCTGATTTGACTTTTTAAAGATATAAATCAAGTTGTATCCACCTTCCTCTGATTTCTTGTCCTTAATGGTATAGTTTATGAAAATCATACTGTCGTTTTGAAACGCAGAATAGTCATTAGTCAATGAATCCAAGTGTATTAGTTCTTTCAAATGATTGTCAAAAATATATTTTGAATCATAAATATCGCTCAAATTATTCGAATCTGTCACACAATCTACACATTGAATTGAATCAAGAGAATTATCAATCAAATAATCAATTCTCTGATTTTGCATTGCACTTTTATAATCAATCCATAAACTGTCTGCGTATGACATATTTTTCAGGTCAGAACCTTTTTGGCTAAGTTTATCTGTCCGATAAGAACAGTTTGTCAGCAGTTGAGATAATAAAATCAATCCTAAAATATACTTCATTTCTGTCACTGTATGTCTGTTACAATTACCGCTAACGAGTGGCTAACACCAACCGTCGTTGTTATTTCCTATTTATGTGTTGTTTCTTTTCTTTCCTTCAATTGCATTAATTTGCTCCTAATAAAATCTTTATCAACATTCTCAATAATCCTTTTCACTGTTTTAATTTCAAATTTTCAATCAAATATAGTAATTATATAAAACCACCCTTAACCCTACTATTTATTTATATAGTGCAATCAAATCATTTTGATTTATGGTCATCTTAAAGCTCCAGATTATCCAATGGTCTTTTTATCTGGTCAAATCCACGTGTGGTTATATGTGTGTAGATCTCTGTGGTCTTGCTGTTTTCATGGCCTAACAAAAATGCTTCCTGACATAATAACATCCATTTGTCCCCTTAAGTCCCTTGCCTGTCCGCTTAAGTCCCATCGATGTCAGTTCAGATGTCAGTTAAGATTGCAGACAATATGGCAACGAGCGGACTTTAGGGGACATTTCATATTTTGGTCCGGTTATGGATTATTGCAGGTAATAATATCTGACATTATGGCTGCTTTTGTACCCTTAGATACCTTTTGATACCCTATGATACCTTTTGGCAGTTTTCGTGTCAGTCCCTTTTACTGCCACAAAACATGACACAGGGTATCAAACGGTATCATTTTAAGTTTTTTGGCACAATTGTCCGAAAATTGATAATGGTATTATGAGTTGTGATTTGTGGCAGGTGAGTAATAAGTGATTGGTTCTTGGTTCATAGTTAGGATCGTGGAAACGATATTGAACAATATTGAACAACTTTGAACCATATTGAACCAAAACGCTGAAAGCGTGTCAGTTCTTTGACATCTTGAATTATAATGCCTGCAGCCGATGGGATATTGGCTGTTAGGGCAATGCTATAAATCCTTTTTAGGGAGAGAATCTGCCTTTATCGGTGTAATCTCTTTAAAATTGGGTTGGTGAATTCCGTGGGGATAAACCTGAGCGCGAATATCATCAGGTTGTTTGGTATGCCCTGTATGGCTCTTTTTCTTCCTTTCATCATTCTTTTGTAGCCGTATTTGGCTACACTTTTAGCAGATGCGGGCTTTAACAGTTTGTTGATCTTGGCTTCGGCTGCTCCTGCTTCTGTGAAGAAGTTGGTTTCAACCGGCCCTGGACTTAAGGTGGTAACTGTTACACCTGTCCCTCTCAGTTCGTTGTAAAGGGCATCAGAAAAGGAGACGACGAATGATTTGGTAGCATAATATACTGACATCAATGGACCGGGCAGGAAACCGGCAAGGGAAGCAACATTCAGTATGCGACCTTTGCCTGCCTTTATGAGATCGGGCAGGAATTCACGGGTAAGATGAGTGAGCGCTGTGATATTGAGCTGTATCATGCGCTCATTCTTTTCCCAATCGGCTTCGGCGAAATAGCCTGCATCACCGAATCCTGCATTGTTTACCAGAATGTTGATTTTGTAATTATTCAGGCGGATGAATTCAATAAGTTTCAATCGCTCGGCTTCATGGGCTAAGTCAGCAACAAAGGACACTACCTGCACATTGTGCCGGTTTTGGAGATCAACGGCAATGTCAGTTAGTTTCATCTCCGAACGTGCCACTATTATCAGGTTATGGCCTTTGGATGCCATGAGAGTGGTTAGTTCATAACCTATGCCACCGGATGCACCGGTGATCAATGCGAACGAGGTGTTTGTATTCAATGGACCGTTGGTTTGAGTATTGAATCAAAAAAGGCCTCAGGTAAGAGGCCTTTTTTGATCAGTACTATAAATTAATACTAGAATGAATAACGTAATCCAATTTGAGCACCCCAGGTGCTACTGGTTGAAAGTACATTGTTGAATGAGCTGGTGGGGAAGTTTTTACCTGCCTTGTTCAAGGTATAGTTAGGTTCACCTTCACTGTTAGTACCTGCATATCTTAAGAGAGTCATATCATAACTTCCTAAAATTTGCTTTTGATTAAGGCCCCAGTTGCTGTTCAGTAAGTTTCCAATATTGAGTACGTCGAGACTTATCTGTAAGGTGTGTCTGTTATCTCTACCGAAATCAGTAAAGATATCCTGTAATATTCTCATGTCGAAACGGTTTCTCCATGGCATAAGAGCAGCATATCTTTCAGCATAACTACCTTTGTTCTCTGACATATATTCATCCTGTTCAACAAATGCCCAGAAAGCATCGCGTTGTTCAGCTGCAGTATTGAGGACGATAGTATTACCGTCGCCATCTTTACCTGTTATATCAACAAAGTTGATTTCATCGTCATTGGCCGGGATATAGATAAGGTCGGCTGAGTTGCCATCACCATTCATGTCGTTGGAATAGATGTAAGAAATCCTGCCCTGGTTAGCACCTTCATAGAATAATGAAACGGTAGTGCCAAGGTGGTTGATATATTCTTTATGATAGGAGATAGCTCCAACAATACGGTGAGGAACGGCAAATTGTGAAAAGCTTAATCCCGGATCGTTCTGATGACGAACGGTTGGGTTGCTCTGCCATGCAGAGAAAGCTGCTGAACCTGGATTTGAACTGAGGTCTTTACCCATTGCATATGTATATGCGATAGTTCCAAAGAAACCCTGTGCAAAAGGTCTTGAAAATTGGAAGGTTAGCATTGTAGCACTTCCACCTTCTGCATTATCCAATACCATTGCTGAGCTAATGCTGCTGTTAACACGACGTGTAGAACTCAAGAACATAGGGCGGTTATCCACTCCCTGGAAGGTAGTGTCACTGATAGTCTGGTTAGCATTGCGTTGTATGAGAGCATTGATATCCTTGGTATATAAAGCTTCAAAAGTGAAGATCATGTTATAGAAAGGAAGTTTAATGTCTGTGGCGATGTTTGTTCTCCAGATCTGTGGCATTTTGAAATCATCGGCAACTTTAGCGATAGTTCCCGGTGCTTTGTCACCTGGAGTTTTGCTGAAGTTGTCTAAGTGAGCTGCCGGATTCGGATCAAAATAGAGTTCATAAGCTTCAATATCTGCTGCTTTAGTTACTTCTACGGTATTCTGCAACACACCACTATTGGTAGGCTGGTTGGTAAACCATACAAAAGGCAGACGACCGGTAAAGATACCTGTTCCTCCGCGTAACTGGATAGTACGATCACCTTTAATATCCCAGTTAAAACCTAAACGAGGTGAAACCAGTAATTGTGGGTCCGGCCATGCGCCAACATCCAATGTTTCAGGTTTACCATCCAGGTCATTAAATACCAAACTGTCAGTAACAGCAGGATTTTGAATCAGTTCATCAAGATAGAAAGGCATTTCCAACCTGATACCACCGGTTAATTTGAAATCATTGGTAACCTGGTATTCATCCTGAGCATAAATACTACCGAAACCGAAGTTTAGTTCGGCATAACCGTCGCCGGCTCCTTCATACGGATAGGTGTATCCGTAAGTTGTAGGTAGTGCATTGTTCATGAAATCATCCATGGAAGCGTAGCGATAATAGCTGGTTCCGTAACGTTTGTAACTGTTTCCAAAATACAGATAGTCATAGGAAGCTCCTATTGTAAGTGTATGTTGTCCTAAGAAATAGTTGAAGTTGTTTGTAAGGGTGAGAACATCATTCTTAACATCGTTTTCGAAAGTAAAGAGTTCGTATCCAAAACTCATATAAGGATCACCATCTTCATAAATGTCAACATATGGGAAAATGTCACTCTTGCTGTCGCGTGTATCACGTATATTGGTATAGGTAACCAGGAATTTATTGGCTGCTTTATTACCAATAATAGTGTTTAATTCACCGGCTATTGAGCTAACAGTATTGAGGAATCCATAATTACCATTCTCGAAGGTCATTGATTTTTCACCTATACGACCGAAAGCGGAACGAGTACCGGGAGCACTGGTAGCATTTGTTTCCTGGTCGTTGGTTGAATTAACGTAGTTATAACGTAAGGTGAATTTGTTGTTTTTGTTGATATTCCAGTCTAAGCGACCCAATAGTTTGTAATTCTTGCTTTCGAAATTGCCGAAATCATTATAATTACCTGCATCATAACCATAATTACTTTTCAGGAAATCACGCATAGTTGCCAGGTCCTGCATGGTAGTGCGGGAAATATATTTATCAGGATCAGCTTCTATACCGTTTTCAGGGTCACTTGGACGCCATTGAATACCGGGGTAGGATGATTTTTCATATTCTGCATTGGCAAAAAAGAATAGTTTATCCTTGATGATCGGACCACCAAAACGTGCACCATAGGTGTTGGTTGTGTTGTCAGTAAGAGTTAAAGTATCATGACGATCTTCGCCGATATATTTACCGTTGAAAGTCTCGTTTTTGAAGAGCATGTAAGCTGAGCCTCTGAATTTATTATCACCGCTGCGGGTAACGGCATTGACGTTGGCACCGGTAAAGTTTGACTGGCGGATATCATAAGGAGCAACGTTAACGCTGATTTCTTCGATAGCATCCAAACTGATAGGTTGAGCATCACCACCCGGCAAGTTCTTTGAACTTAAACCGAAGTTGTTATTGAAGTTAGCCCCGTCAATGGTAATATTGTTATAACGGCCATCTCTTCCGGCAAAGCTGTTTGATCCACTGGCTTGTGGTGTCAAACGGGTATAGTCGTTGATACTACGGCTAATGGTTGGCATCACAGAAATAGTCTGGTTATTGAAATTGGTTGAAGCACCTGTGCGGTTCCCGTCAAACAGGTCGCTTCTGGAGCTTACAACTTCAACACCCGTAATTGTGGCTGTTTCTTCAGTCAAAATAGTGCTGTAACCGAAGGTTTGACCCAGGTTAAGGGTAACATCGGTTAAAGTGACTGTTTTGTAGCCAACGTAACTAACAGTGATAGTGTATGGACCACCTATCCTCATATTAGGGATACGGTAGAAACCTTCCACATCAGTGGTTGTTCCGTATTGTGTTCCTGAAGGAGTGTGCAGCGCGATTACTGTAGCGCCGGGGAGGCTCCCTCCGCTGCTGGCAGTAATACGGCCGTTCAAACCTGCTGTAGTAACCTGTGAAATGGCTACAGAGCTGATCATCAGAAACGAAACAACAAGCATCAGATGCTTGATTGCCTTGCTAATGAAATGGTCTTCTTTTCTCATTTGATTTGTGGTTAATTGGTTGTAAATGTGAATTATTCAAAATTGATTATTTTCCTTTTGTAGTATTCCATTGATAGTGACTTCGGTATTTTGAAGTTGAAATCAGTTTTCTTCAAAAGCGCTGCAAATTTACGAATGTCATTGATTTATACCTCATGCAATGGTTAACTTATTGTTAACTTTTTAAATTTTCGAATCTTTTAATTACCCGAAGCTTATGTGTGTATCTTCCTAATTCCTTGTTGAATATACCCTGATGGTCAATCGTATCAACCCGCACCCTGCCGCTTGCATGAACAATAGTGCCTTCGCCGGTGAGTATTCCAACATGTTTGATGAAGCCTTCTTCATTGTCAAAGAAAGCAACATCACCGACATTCGCTTCAGCTATCAGGTCAATGAATTCCCCGGGATGTTCAGCCTGTTGCCAGGCATCCCTGGGCATTTGAATACCAACCATCTTGAAAGCTATTTGTATCAATCCGGAGCAATCAATGCCAAAAGGTGAACGACCACCCCATAAATAGGGTGCTCCCATTAGTTTTTGAGCTGCTATTAATATGTTTGATCCACTGAATGCTATTGGTTCGGTCAATCGCCCATTCACCAAACGGTAAGGTTTATCCTGAAGGAGATATTCATCGCCTTTAACAGGAACACGGCTGCCGTATACCAGTGTCAGGATATCGCGGTTACTGGCAAAGGTGGCTGTAATATCATTGACCAGCAGATGGTGTAAACCGGTTTCAGGCAGAGCAGGGGAGAGCGCAATCTGATTAACTTCACACCAGCCTTCGTAATTATCGTCTATAGAAGTGATCCGATACCAGTCTTGAAATGTTTCATGCAGCATAACACGGTCGCCAAATAACAGTTGGTTTACCATGGTTGACCTACCTGAAGGTTCTGATCGTACCGGAATAATTGAGAGAAAGCAACTTCCTTCTGACATAGATAAGCTTATCAATTTCAACAAATATATTGAATTATAGGTAAATTGTGCAGGTTACGGTGCCTATGTTAATAACTTTTTGATTTTTAATATATTTGTATTCTCCGGTGTTTACCTCTGGTATGCTGACTTGTTTATGAAAAAATCCTTTATCTGGCTTCGAAATAATTATAACCTTCTTGAAAAGGTTTCACTGTTTGTCTTGGTTATCTGGCTGCTTATTCTTGTTTTTCCCCGTGAAGGAAAATTCAAATATGAATACCAACGCGGTAAACCATGGCAACATGAAGATCTCATTGCCCCGGTTGATTTTGCCATCTTAAAGCCTGCCTATGAGTTAAAGAAGGAACAACAGGCTGCGCTGGAGCAGTTACGCCCACACTTTATCAGGAATTCTGCGGTATCTGATGCTCAAGTGAATCATGCCCTGAATGATTTTAACAGTAAATGGCAGGCTCAGTATGGAAATGCTGATGCCGGGGCGGAAAAGGAGAAAGCTTTGGTTACTATCCTGAATGTGCTTGACACACTGTTTACCCATGGAATTGTTAGTGTGATCAATGAAATCAATGAGAAACCGGGCGATTACATGGTATGGATAATTGATGGGAATACTGCAGTTCAGGTGCCTTTAGCCCGTTTGTATACCATACAGAGTGCGGGTAAATATGTTCGTAGGGAGGTGGATATTTCCAACCTCTCAAATAAAGAACTAGTATACAATGTACTTATTAATTCCCTGAAACAGAATATACTTTATGATGAACAGACAACCCTGAGAGCCCGGGAGAATATTCTCGCAGAGATACCAAACAGCAGGGGAATGGTGCAACGGGGAGAAAGAATCATTTCAACGGGAGAGCTTATTAATTCAGAGAAATTCCAGATACTTGAGTCACTGCGTACTGATTATGAAAGTAGATTGGGTTCTACCTTCAAGTATTGGAATATATTGGTAGGACAGGCATTGCTGATCTCCCTCACAATGATTGCCTTCATCCTTTTCATGATATCTTTTCGTAAAGACCTGTTTGCTGAAAATAAAAAGTTGGTGTTAATGCTGTTACTGATCCTTATCATGGTTTCAGTGGCCAGTTTAACCATGCGTACAAATAGTGAACTGTTGCAATTGCTGCCTTTTTGTCTGGTTCCCATTATCATTCGTGTATTCTTTGATACCCGGCTTGCCTATTTCGTACATGTAGTAACTCTTATACTTACAGGTTTTATGGTACCGAATGCCTTCGAGTTCATCTTCATGCAACTCATTGCCGGTATCATTGCTATTATAAGTGTGGCCGAGTTGCGCCGACGCTCACAGTTCTTCCTGACAGCAGCTGTAATTTTCATTTCATATTCTGCCATATATATTGGCATGCTATTGATTCAGGATGGCAGTTTGGAGAATTTGTCTACCCGGCCTTTTATTCTCTTTGCCGGGAATGCCATGATTACGCTGTTTTCATACCCGTTGATCTATGTTTTTGAAAAGTCATTTGGACTGGTTACCGATGTGACATTACTGGAATTATCTGATACCAACAGTACACTATTACGTAAACTCTCGCAATACGCACCGGGGACTTTTCAACACTCGCTTCAGGTAGCAAATATTGCAGAGGAGGCTGTTTACGCTATTGGCGGAAATACTTTGCTGGTTAGGGCGGGAGCCCTGTATCACGATATAGGGAAGATGGATATGCCCATGTACTTCATAGAGAATCAAACTTCGTCCATGAATCCGCATGATGAACTTGGTTATGAAGAGAGCGGACGTATTATTATCGGACACGTATACAAAGGAATAGAATTGGCCAAGAAATATAAATTGCCTGAAGTACTGGTTGATTTTATACGTACGCATCATGGTACACGAAGGGCTGAATATTTTTATAATCTTAAGAAAATTGAATTCCCAGAAGAAGAAATCAGTGATAAGCCGTTCAAGTACCCTGGGCCTGTACCCTTTTCTAAAGAAACATCGGTGCTGATGATGGCTGACTCTGTAGAAGCCGCTTCCAGAAGTATGCACCGCCCAACGGTAGATTCCATCTCACAGTTGGTTGACAGGATTATTGAAAGTCAGGTGAACGATAATCAGTTCAGCAATTCTGACCTGACATTTCAGGATATAACCCGCGTTAAGAAAATACTCAAGAAGAAGCTCATGAGTATATATCATATCCGTATAGAATATCCGGTACTTTAAATTTCTATAGCAGTATGGATTCTTTAAGATAATTCAGTGCGTAAGGCCCTTCACTGAATAAAAGGTCAAGGATACTGAGGTTGGGAATAAAGGGAAACCGGTCAGAAAACACCTGGGTGTAAGCATTAAGCCTGTGATCATAAAGGTTTATGTCCTTGGAACAAATCCTTTTGTCGGTTAATGATTCGTACTCTTTGATATAATCAGTCGACGATTTTATGTCGGGGCTTATCTTAAGAAATTTATTGATGAGGTTGATAAGGCTGAGGTTAAAATCAATGAGGAGGCCTTCGGGGTGTTGAAATAACTTCCAGAAATCATCCTTGTAATAAAGAAAGTAGGGAGAATTGTTATAGGCAGAGCTGATGGCTTTCCAGTGAATTAGATTCCATGGTGTCTTATTGTCCAGCATTACTTCAAATGTCCTGGTACTATTTCCCCTTGTTTTGATTACCGGAATGGAGAGCCTCAATATGCCATTGGCAGTGTATATGAAGGTCCTGTTACGGCAGGTTTGTTTCGGATAGGTCTCATGTAATTCGAACAACACAGTCTCCTTCTGTACTAAATAGCAGTACTGATCAATGGAAGGGAGATAGGATAATGGTAATATTACTCCGTTTGATTCCACCAGTGATCTGGATATTATGCTGTTTGATTCCATTATGTCATTCATTATTCTTCAATAAAGCGGTAAAATTACGTAAACAAATATTACCGGGCTTGTTCCCTGAAAATTTACCGGACATGTTCCATAAAAAAAGGTTGGTGTGCAAACACCAACCTTTTTGAGATAAGTTATGTAGTCTTTATTTACTTGTCTGCGGTTGTAGTAATACGTCATCAATTGCCTGAATCAACGATGATTTTGGCAGTGCACCGGCAGCCATTCTTGGCTGACCTTCAACTGGGCAGAATAACATGCTGGGAATACTTCTGATGCCAAAAACCTGTGAGAGTTCCTGCTCAGCTTCGGTATCTACTTTATAAATGTTCACTTTACCTTCATATTCTTTTGAAAGTTCTTCCAGAATAGGAGCGACCATTTTGCAGGGTCCACACCAATCGGCGTAAAAGTCGATGATACAAGGTAATTTACCTTCGAATTTCCAATCCTGATTCAGTTCATAATTAAAGACCTTTTCCTTGAAGGTCTGTGCAGTCAAATGTTCCATTATTTTGTTTTCAATGTTAGTACTTTAGTTAACTATCTTTAAATATCTTGAGCAGCGCGGTTAGTTAACACTAACAGGCTTGGCAAGTAATATATCTTTTACCATTTTTTCAAATTCAGCTTTTGGATGAGCTCCCATAGTCATGGTAGGCTGGCCTTCTGCCGGGCAGTAAAGAATGGAAGGGATGCTCCTGATGTTGAATACACCGGCAAGTTCCTTTTCTTTATCTGTATTTACCTTATAGATAATGATATCATCTTTGTATTGTGCTGCGAGTTCTGCCATGATAGGCGCTACTTTCTTGCAAGGACCGCACCAGTCAGCATAAAAATCGATGATACATGGTTTGCTACCACGATAAACCCACTTGTCAGGACTAGCTTCATAATTGAAAACTTTTTCAAGAAACATAGCTTTGTCCATTTGGATCACTTTGCCTGTTTCATCTGATGATGCCAAAGTTGCATTGGATGCGGTTCCGGTTTTTACGGCTGATTTCTCGCCGGTTTGTGTACATGCTGTAATAGTAACTCCTGCAATTAGCAGAAAGGATAGAATTATTTGTTTCATTGTTGGGTACATGATTAAGTTTTTTGTTTTCACACTGCAAAAATAATGCAAATTTTGTTTAAAGCGCATAAATATCACTATTTTTTTTTACTTTTGTTGAATTAAACTGTTAGGTTAGTTTTAAATCAGGCAGTTAACAATCAATTACAAATTTAGTTTTAAATTGTTCCTAAAAGGAAAAAATGGATTTACTGAAATATTCGTTCAAGGGTTTGAGTACCATAGATGCATTCAGGGCAAAATATAATACTGAGGAAGATTGCCTAAACGCTATTGCAGAAGCTAAATGGCAGGATGGTTTTGCATGTAAGAAATGCGGACATACCCATTACTGTGATGGAAAAACACCCTATTCAAGAAGATGTACCAAGTGTAAAACAGATGAATCTGCCACAGCACATACATTGTTTCATCATTGCCGCATCAATATTGTAGAGGCTTTTGAGATGGCTTACAGAATTTGCTGTTCTCCTGAAGTTTCCACCTATGAGTTGTCACGGGAAATGAACACGCGGCAGATGACCTGCTGGAAGTTTAAAAAACGTCTATTGGATTATGTGACCGAATGATTTCATGATTTTCCTGCCGATCTCTAATTCTAATTGGCTAATCAGGAATAATAATCCTTTAATTCTCTTAATTTTGCTGAAAAATTAGCACATGATCATAGATTTAAGAAGCGATACGGTTACAAAGCCAACACCTGGTATGCTTGATGCAATGTTTAATGCCAGGGTAGGTGATGATGTTTTTGGCGAGGATCCTACGGTAAAAGCATTGGAAGACAAGGTGGCAGGGATATTTGGCAAGGAGAGTGGCTTGTATTGTCCTTCAGGTACCATGACCAACCAGATTGCTGTAAAGGTGCATACACAACCCGGTGAGGAAATAATTATGCATAAGCTTTCACATGTTTATTATTATGAGGGTGGTGGTATAATGATGAATTCAGGTGCTTCCGTTTGCTTGCTGGAAGGAGATCGTGGACGTATCTCCCCACAGGATGTTCTTGACCATATTAATCCAGATGATATTCACCGTCCCCCAACTTCCATGGTTGAAGTGGAGAATACCATGAACAAGGGTGGTGGTGCTGTTTATGATAACGACAATTTGGCAGCTATTTCGCGTATTTGTCAGGAACATAATCTAAAATTCCATTTGGATGGGGCAAGGATTTTTAATGCGATGACTGTTACAGGACAAAATCCAAAGGATTGCGGTAAGCTGTTTGACAGTATATCTATTTGTCTTTCAAAAGGATTGGGTGCGCCGGTTGGATCAGTATTGATTGGAACCAAAGATTTCATTAACAAGGCGCGCAGGGTTAGAAAAGTATTTGGCGGAGGTATGCGCCAGGCAGGATATCTTGCAGCAGCCGGCATTTATGCCTTGGATAATCATGTAAGCAGATTAAAAGAAGACCATGAAAAAGCACAAATCCTTTCAAGGGTACTTGGTACACTACCTTGGGTTGATAAAGTGCATGATTGTCAAACCAATATTGTTCTTTTTAGTGTGAAAGCACCGCATACTGCTATACCGATAGTAAAACAACTGGAACAAGCTGGATTGTATGGTATCGACTTCGATAAAATGACTATCAGGCTGGTTACTCACCTTGATTTCTCAACTGAAATGCTAACAGAGGCAGTTAAAATTCTTCAGGAATTCAATCCCACTAAGTCAGCCATTTGAAGTATTGAATCAGCGCCGGAATGAAACATTGGATTGTAATTATCCTCTTCATTCAGCCTGAACAGGAGTTTACTGCTGGTGCAGAATTTTGGTAATAGGGCAGCAATTTCGAATGTAACGTCATCAATGGTTTCAAACCTGTCATAACCGCTCCTGTTCAACAATTCTTCCAACTGTTTCCATGAATCAAACTCAAGCGGGCTCTTTACTCTTTTATCCACTTTCTGGATGACACGCTGTGAATTGGTAAAAGTGCCACCGGTTTCATAGGGAAATGAAGCAGGTAACACAAGGTCTGCTATTTGAGCTGTTTCAGTAAGAGTGTAATCCTGCACTATGACAAAGGAGCTCCTGGTGAGCATTTGCTTTACTTCGCTTTTATTGATGGCACATCCTATGGGGTCTTCGCCAAAAATAAAGAGCGACTGATATCCGGTTTCCTTCAGTTTATGATAGGTACAGCCTTTACCAACAGGCAGGTCATGTGAGCGCCAGAGGAATTGAATGGTGCTACGTTGGAATGGGTCATCCCAGGGTGTTGCACCAGGTCCCAGGTTCCACATAATTCCAATGTCATGAAGCCCATGTGAATTGTTATTTTCCTTGATAAGTAAAAGGCCGGCACCTGTCCTTCCATGCTTACCTGTGAGAAGGGCGAGGTTAAATATTTCACCGCAGGCATGCCCTGATAGTTCTTTTTCAGAAAATACCAAAACGGCATGAGCCTCTAGTCTGTATTCCTCCGCAAACTTCTCAATTAACTTTCCATCCACGCCTGATGCTTGCTGCAAGTCATTATAATCAAGGGACAAAAGTGCTTTCTTGTAATCTTCAAAATTCTCGACCAGGTTATTGATGTACACCTTGTCCTCATAGCCATGACTTACTATGTAATGGTTAACAGCCTTGATAAAATGAAAATATGACTTGATGACAAGATGATTATCGGCTTTATGGATAAGCGCACTTTTCGGGTCTGTAGTAATTAATTCAACGGGTATCTTTAGTTTTTGCTGATTGTTGAAAATAAAGTAGCCCGCCATCGGATTGTCCCTGTCAACCTCTGCACCTATAATATATATTTTACCGGCTTCGGTGAGTTCGGCAAATGGTATATTGGCACGGGAAAGCTTTGTGTAGCTGGTACCTCGTCCGAGATAATGAAAGCTACCTATATTGTTGGAATAAGCACATGCCCTGCTTAATTTCATCACCAGATATTGTTCTTCATTGGTAAGTCGTGCTCCGGCAAAGAATGCTTTTTCCTCTGGTACTCCGGTTGTTATCTTTTCATGCAAAATTTTGAAAGCCTCTTCCCAGCTGACAGGCTCAAGAATGTCATTTTTCCTTAATAGAGGCTGTGTAATACGATTTTCTTTGGTAACAGCCTTGTAACCTTTGGAAGGCAAGTCGCATATATTCCCATCCTCATTGATCAAACCCGCTGTACCTTTTACTGTGGCAATTTCGCCATGCTCATAGCTTAAGTTAATGGTGCAACCAACGGAACAAAGATTACAGATTGTTTTAAAGGATTCGGCACCGGATTCCTTAGTGTGTGCAAAGTCAGACTGGGAGAGTTTATGATCAGAAGACATGTTTCCCGCTCGTATTAAGTTATTATAATTGAGTGCAGTACAATAAAATATTTCTATTATTTGTACCTCGGGCTAAATTAGATACTTTTCAGATACAATTAAATGATTGAAAAACAGAATCTTTAAAAAGATGGTTTATTTTTTTAAGCAATTTCAGGAAGCTTAGATGGAATAATTGAAAAGAATCATTCCTGCTTATGCTTAAGTATTGACCAATTGTTTTCTGAGCATATCGAGTGCAGCCAAGGCACTACGGCGGATGTTTCTTTCACGGTGTTCACCGAAAAGGAACTTTTTTACCATAGTTTCTTTGTTGGGGGTTGATATGGCAATCCATACTGTTCCAACAGGCTTGTCGGGTGTACCTCCATCAGGTCCGGCAATTCCTGAAACTGCTATCGAACAGTCGGTTGATAAAGCCTTTTTGACACCTTCGGCCATTTCTATAACCGTTTCCTGACTAACAGCACCAAACTTCTCTAAAGTTTCAGGCTTTACTTTCAATGTATTGATCTTCACAAGATTCGAGTATGATACGATTGAACCATTGAAATAGGCTGAACTTCCCGGAATGGATGTTATCAAATGAGCAATGTATCCACCTGTGCAGCTTTCAGCTGTTGAGAGGGTGAGATTTTGGTCTTTCAGAATATTGCCAATTACAGTTTCCAGATTATCATCATCTTCACCGAAGATATATTCATCAATAAGGGTATAGAGTAGCGCCACTTTCTCATCAAGCTCCTTTTGGAGTATTTCTCTGGAAGGCCCTGTTGAGGAGAGCCTTAATCTCACTAAACCCGGTTGAGGCAAATAAGCCAGCTTTATATGCGGGGGAAGTGCTGATTCCCAGTCTTTGATTTTGTCGGCAAGAAATGATTCACCAACTCCCTGGGTAAGTATGGTTTTATGAAGGATTACCTGTTTACTCAGGGATTTGATCATTGGCAGAACGTGATCAGTCATTAAAGCCTTCATCTCAAAGGGAACACCCGGCATGGAAAAATATAGTTTCCCCTTTTGTCTGAATAACATTCCCGGTGCTGTTCCATGTATGTTCTGCAATGCTTCAGCACAGGCAGGGATCTCAGCCTGTTTTCTGTTGACTTCTGTCATTGTATAGCCGCGCAGATTGAATATACGCTGAATATTTTCAAAAGACGTTTGATCAAATACTAGAGGAGAATCAAAGTAATCACATAAAGCCACTTTGGTAATATCATCCCTGGTCGGTCCAAGTCCCCCGGTAATAAAGATCACATCAGCACGTTCAGATATTTCATGCAGGGTTTGAATGATCTGGTCATGATTATCTGCAATAGAATTAATTCGGTTTACAGTAATGCCAATTTTGTTTAGCTCCTGAGCCATCCAGGCGGAATTGGTATCTACTACCTGGCCAATAAGCAGTTCATCGCCGATGGTAATAATTTCAGATTTCATTGAAAGGATTTATAAGTCATGGAATTTTGAAAAGTGTTCATTGAGTTCATGGAATCTTAAGGTAACATGGAAATGAAACCCTTTTCATTGGGAACAATGGAAACCATAGGTATTTCAGAGCAACGGATAAACTCCTGGGCATTGGAACCGACAAAGAATTCAATGATGGAATTCTCCTGTTGAGTCATAATTACTATAAGATCAATGTCACCTTTTGACTTGGCATAGTCAAGAAGGGCGGGAACATGTGTTTTTTCACCTTCAGGTGTTTTGATGATCTCTGCTTCGCATTTAACTCCGGCATTTTCAATATCCGTTTTTACCTGGTCCATAAGACTGGATAATTTTTGGATGATTTTGGCATCATTAACAGACCATAGTGCAGAAACCGCCCTGATATCAGCGCCGTATAATTTGGCAATATCAATGGCCCATCCAACTTTTTGAGTGGTTACTTTGGTAAGGTCCATTGGCAGGAGTATTGAACGGCAGCCGTTATACTGGTCATAGCCACTGATACTTATTACCGGGCAAGGGGCTGACCTTACAACTCTTGAAGTATTGGCACCCACCATGCGCTTTCCAATAGGATCATTATTGTCAGAACTCCTAGTACCCATGATAATAAAACTTGCCTTAATCTCCTTGGCTACTCTGTTTATTGTGGCGGAGATCCTTCCTTTCTGGAGTGATGCTTCAATATCAATTCCATCACGAAGGCTTACTCTGGCAGCCACTGCATCAAGTTGGTCATTGATTTTCTCCAACCGCGCTTCATCATTGATGTCGGAGAATATTCCTGAAAGTAATCCTGCAGTATCATGCACATACAATAACACGATCTTGCTGTGAGAGATTCGCGCAAGATTTACAGCCTGCTGAAGGGCAGCATCTGATTGTCTGTCGAAGTCATATGCAACAAGGATATTGTTCATGATAGTTGTTTAAGTTATCTTTGCAATCAGAGGGCAAAATTACTCAAATATGGTCCTTATAACAAATAAGTAACTGAAATGGCCTACTTAGAAGATTCTGAACTGATATTGAACAGTAATGGGAGTGTATATCACTTAAACTTGTTGCCGGGTGAACTGGCACCCAATATTATACTTGTAGGTGATCCGGGAAGGGTTAGCATGGTCTCAGATCACTTTGAACGGATCGAGGTAAAGCGTCAGAACCGTGAGATCATTACCCATACAGGCTACTACAAAAACATGCATGTATCAGTATTATCTACAGGTATGGGAACAGATAATATTGACATTGTCATGAATGAGTTGGATGCCTTGTTCAATATTGACTTGCAGGAAAGACAGGTTAAAGATGCACGTACTTCTCTCAATATTATCAGGATTGGGACTTCAGGAGGCTTGCAACCGGGAATAGCGCCTGATTCCACGATAGTTTCAACTCATGGAGCAGGCTTGGATGGTATGCTTTATTATTACCGGAATCTGGATAAAATAATGGATCATGATATGACCGAGGCCTTTATAAGTCAGACTAGATGGCCTTCTGTTCTGCCAAAGCCCTATTTTGTGGAAGGGAATGACCATTTACTTAAATCCATAGGGGAAGGATTCATACAGGGCGTGACTGCAACAGCACCCGGGTTTTATGGTCCACAAGGCAGGCAGTTAAGGCTAAAAACCTATCTCCCTGATCTTAATGAATTGCTTCAATCTTTCGAATACAGAAATCGTCGGATCATTAATTTCGAAATGGAAACTTCTGCACTTTATGGCTTAGGCAAGATGCTTGGACATAATACCCTAACACTGACAAACATAGTAGCCAACAGGGTCGATAAAACGCACAGTCTGAATTACAGAGCTGTTATGGAGCAACTTATAGAGAAAGTGCTGGATCGTTTAAGCGCATTAGACGTTTAAGAAGAAGAATTTGTCGATGAAAATGGAATCATCTGAAGAAAACCATTCATTCGATTGTTAAAGTGATAAAGGTAACCTGAACTATGAAACCACCGGTGGGTGATGACTCTGAACTACAAGCTTTGATCAGCTTGATTGATGAGCCTGATTATGCGTCATTTGCCAAAGTCCGTGACCAGATATTCCATATTGGAGCACCTGCCGTACCCTTACTGGAGGATGCATGGGAAAACACTTTCGATGCTGGAGTGCAGCAGCGAATTGAAGATATTATCCATAATATACAATTCAATCAACTGCATTTTGATCTCACCAAATGGGCACAATTTAAAGATCATGATCTTTTGGAAGGGTATATACTTTTTACCAGATACCAATATCCCAGTCTTAAAGTAGATATTATCAAGGAAGAGGTAGCCCGGCTAAGAAGGGATATATGGATAGAAATCAATGAAAACCTTACCGCTCTTGAAAAGATCAAAGTACTGAACCACATATTATTCGATCATCACAAGTTTTCTATACCTGACAGAAAAGAAAGTGAATCTAAATACCTTTTCATCAATTTTCTTTTGGAAACAAAAACAGGCTATGCTATTTCATTAGGTATTCTGTACACCATACTTGCCCAAAGTCTTGGAATGCCGCTTCAGGGATTGTTGCTTCCCGGTGAACGCTATTTCATGGCATGGGTGGAGCCAACTGCTGATGGTTCCTCTGATGTCAGGTTTTGTATTAATCCTGAGAACAAGGGAGGTGTCTTCACTAAAGAGGAATTGGCAATGTTGCTTAAACGACTCAAATTCCCAACACAGGAAAACTACTTTATTCCCCTTAAACCCAAAGCAATCATTGCAAAGATGTTTGAAATGCTCTCATACCTGTATGCTGTTTCAGGTGATTCGGTTAAGCAAGATGAAATAATCAGGCTTCGGGATGCATGCACAGAATGATCTTTCAATAGATACCTACAATTAATTCTTTTATTTCGGTTTTAGTATCACACCTTGGTTTTTCACACCGTCAATCATGACTGTGCATTGCTTTTCAAATCTGACATGACGTATATATTTGTCCTCATACAGGGCAGGTTGCAAATTGAGGAAATCAATATCATAATGTCCATCTTTCATGAATGGGTTCACTGTAAAGTAACCTACCCTGAAAGCCGTAAGATTCTGGAAGAAATGAGTTCCCTGACTAGGGTCAATACGGTAATCTTTTAATCCTGACTCAATAATCACCCGTGCGGCAGATATTTGTGCCCATTTTACCGGTATTCCAAGCCAAGGATCACTAGAGCCCCAGCGACCCGGGCCGATGAGGATATAGTTGGTATTGCTCTGCAGGAATTCGTTATTCAATTCAGAAATCAGCTGGGCAATTTTCCCATTGTCACTTGAATGGAAATTTTCGGTCCTGACATATACTATATCCCTGAGTCCTTTGATTATACCATTTCCAAGAGCATTATTGGCAAAAAGGATAGCATCATCTTGTTTGATCTCATTAAGACTTACTTCAAGTTCTTCACGAGGATCAACGATAGGTCTGATCTGCAGTAGATTGAATACATAAAGTCCATTATCAGTTGAATTTAAATCAACTGCAAACTCTATTTCAACAGGCTTACCCATTTCCTTTTGTCCTGTTTCAAGTACATTTAGTAATATGTCGGCCATCGGAACAACATTATGGTTCAGAATATTGGCAAAGGTGATAATGCGTTTGCCTTCTGCCAGCATGCCATCCTTAATTATCTGGTTTTCGAAATCATACGTACTTACTATGTGCTTAAGAGCCTTATCCTTTTCAGCCTCCTTGATATCCAATTTGAGCAGGTTACATCCATCATCAATGGAAACTATGAAGCTGCCAGGTCTAAGGTCAAGGGCATAAAAGTGATTCTGCGTCTCTTTCAGTGCCATTTGCGGGTTGGATAATTGCAGAATTTTCTTTGGATATTTTGGTGAGAAACGCAGCGAAAGCCCCCCATCAACGATATATTTACCTAGTCCCAAGGCAATATTTGCTGTACCATCAGTTGATAATTCGGGTTCAACAGGATAAAAATTTATGGATCGTGCAACTCCTGAAATAGAAGGGTAAAACTTATCGTCAAAAGCTGTACCGGCAACTTCCTGCAGTACTATGGCCATTTTCTCCTCATCGATCACATGAGTAGTACTCTTCATGTATGCTTTCGACTCACTGTAAAATGCTGAAGCATAAACACTTTTAATGGCAATACTAAGGTTGCTAAGTGTTTGAATCTGGTCATCAGGGTAGTTAGGAACCATGTATGTGGCATAAATGCCTGCAAACGGCTGGTAATAGCTGTCTTCAAGCATACTGGAGGAGCGCACGGCAATTGGCTTTTTAACTACGGTTATGAATGTCTTCAGGTCATTAAGCAACTTATCGGGGAGTCGAGCCTCCACAAATTTTAACAATAGCTCTTCATCAGGAATGCCTGATATGGCCACTTTATAGAGATTATTTATTTCCAGGAACTCATCAAAAATATCTGTACCAAGCACTACTGTTCTTGGTATAATAAGTAAAACTTCAGGCCACTTGTCTATCATCCTGTTGCGCTTAAGCATTGAATCAAGAAATGCAAGTCCGCGTGCTTTACCACCAATAGATCCCTGGCCTACCCGTGTAAAGCTGAGGTATTCATCAAAGCTTTTTGGGTTGAACTCTGCTATGATACCTCTGGCCTTGTTGAGCCGGAAAGTACCGATTGCCTCAAAAATGAATTGTCTTATATCATCCAGACTTTCAAAATCATCAGGACGGAGGTCTCTGAATAATTCTGCCAGCGGAAATAGCGCCCTTGCATAGAGCCATTTCGATATGTGGTTCCGATAAACATGGTACTCAAAAGAATTGTCAGGGATTTCAAAGATTATCTGTTGAAGTGTCTTCAGGTCTGCTGCTCTATGAACCTCCCTTTTGGTATATGGATCAACGAATACGAAATCACCGAAGGCAAAGAACTGTATAATAAAGCTGCGAAGTTCATGCGACAACGTAGGTGATAATTTATGTATAAATCCAACCTGCAGTTCGTGTGCTGTTTCATTTCTGGAAAAATCAGATGATTGCATGAGCATAGGCATGAATTCATCCTCGCTCTTTACTTTTTTAATGAACCTGATTCCTGCTTCAGGATCTTCCACTCCCTTGGTCTTATATGATACATCCGTTATTATCCCGATCAGGTTATTCTTGTATTCTTCATAATAATGAATAGCCTGCTCGTAATTGGTAGCAAGTAGTATCTTTGGTCTTCCCCTCATCCTGAGCATCATTTGGTGCTCATTAAGCCCTTCTGTCATGAATGACTTCGACTGCTTAAAGATGATCTTGTACATGTTGGGGAGATAACTCGAATAAAACCGAATGGAGTCTTCAATGAGCAGTATTGCCTGAACACCTACAGTGTTTATATCATATTCTGCGTTCATCTGGTCTTCAATCAACTTGATGATTGCCAGTAACAAGTCGGCGTTACCCAGCCAGCAGAACACATAGTTTATGGAAGAAAGGTCTTCATTGGCAATTGTCAATGTTACTTCACGGGAAAAGGATGTCAATACCACCAGAGGGATATTGTTGTATTGCGATTTAATTCTGCGTGCTACATCAAATGTCTCACTCTTGCCCATGCTGAGCATGGTAATAATGAGGTCTATTTTTTCAGTCTCTAATATTTTGCGTGCTTCCTGTTCTGAAGATACCTGGATAAACTGAGGAGGATATCTTAAACTCAGGGCAACATATTCATTGAAGATCTGTTCATCAATACGTCCGTCACCTTCCAGTATAAAGGAATCATAGTTACTGGCAATCAGCAGTACTTTATAAATCCGTTTACGCATCAGGCTGTGAAAGGCAGTATCATCAAAATAGAATCGCGACAGTAGCTCGTAGGGAGAAACCTTCATAAGGATGTTGTTTATTACAAATTTAAGATAAAACGAGAAGAATGAAGCAATTTTAAAGAACTTTGCAAATTGGAAGTTCTTTGGTTAAACAGTAGTAAACATCTCATCCCTGATATGGTTAAATATTAGCTGGCGTGTTGCCCTGAAAGTGCTAAACCAAACGACTATTGATAGAGCTATTGAGTTGGACTATCAGATGTATATAGAATTCAAAAAATGAAATACAACTTTGATGAGATTATTGAGCGCAGTAACACTGCAAGTGTTAAGTATGATCTGCGAAAAATGTTCTTTGGTAAGGAAGAGGTAATACCTATGTGGGTTGCTGATATGGATTTCAGAACACCCCCTTTCGTAATGGACGCTATCAGGAAAAGAGTGGAACACCCCGTACTGGGTTATTCTATTCGCCCACCCGAATACCATAATTCCATAAAAGAGTGGTTGAAACGACATCATAATTGGGCAGTGAATAATGAGTGGATATGTTTTTCGCCAGGTATTGTACCTGCTCTTAATACGGTGGTACTGGCTTTTACAAAGCCAGGTGACCGGATTATAGTGCAGCCTCCCGTTTACTTCCCATTCTTTGGGGCGGTGAAAAAGAATGGCAGGGTATTAAGTCAGAATCCTCTATGCATGATAAATGGAAGATATGAAATGGACTTTATCGGTTTTGAGAAACTATGCAGAAAAGGCGCATCTATGGTGTTGATCTGCAATCCTCATAATCCGGGTGGTAATGCATGGCGTCCTGATGAACTTAGGAAACTTGCGGATATTTGTTTGAAATACAATGTATTGATGGTTTCCGACGAGATTCATGCTGACCTTGTCAACGTTGGTTATAAGCATACAGTGCTTGCTTCATTAAGTCCGGCTATTGCAAAACGTACCATCACCATGATGGCGCCAAGTAAAACATTCAATATGGCAGCACTCTCCACAGCTTCTGTCATCATATCAAATAGCAAGCTTAGAAAGACCTACAACGACCTTGTTCAGAACCTGCATATTGATATGGGAAATGTATTCGGTACAGTGGCATCAACCGCTGCCTATACACATGGAGATGAGTGGCTTGGTCAATTGCTCGGTTATATTGATGAGAACATCCATACATTGCAAAAGTATGTGGAACAGCATATACCTGAAATCAGACTCATACGCCCTGAAGCTACCTATATGGCATGGCTTGATTGCTCAGGACTGAATATGGATGATGGGGAACTTAAACACTTTATGATCAGTCAGGCTAACCTTGGATTAAACCCTGGTGTGCAGTTCGGTATTGGCGGAAATTCTTATATGAGAATGAATCTGGCTTGTCCAAAGGCGACTCTGTTGAAGGCTCTGACTCAATTATCTGAAGCTGTACAGAAAGTTAGGATTATGCAACCTCAGCAATAAATACGGTATAGTTTTTACCGTAAGCTTTGGCACATTTTGGGCAGGTTGTATACCACATGTAGCATTTCTTCGTGGTAATTCCCTTCTCCCTGGTTACTTTTTCGAAATCTGCACTCCATTTTCCTGTGTCTTTAAACGGACCTTCATAGACCTTACTATAATATTTGCCACTGAAGGTTAAGTTCTCCATACCGGGAATTTCTTTATCCACTTCGAGATAAACGTCCATATTCCATTTACTGGTATGGTCAGACAGGCACAGCCAATGAGGTAAAGCGGCATCTGCATCCACAACTTGTTTATTAAGATGCGTCATCACTTTGCCAAAGTTCAATGGCATGTAGTAGAATGTCTTTACCTTGTCACGGATAAATAGTTTTTTATCCCAGGTAAGTATTTTGTCATCCCATAGCGTTGGATCCAAAGGAGGGCAGCATCCTGTTTCAACAATTTTCTTGTTTTCCTGTAAAGTATCAGTTTCCATGTTGGTTGTATTTATCAACACAAAGTTACTAATGAAATTTACTTTTTATCAAGGCACTGACAATTTTGTATGTAAAAAACACACGCAGATTATAATAACATGATCTAATGCCCCAGACTAGTCTATACAGAGTTTCATCAGGTCGTCCATATCCCCATTGAATACATTTAGATCAACTGGTTTATCAATTCCCTGTATGATGGCACAATCCGTATGTTGCCAAAAGACCCAGTCCCGATGCTGCATTCGGGGTATTTCCTCATAGTAGTGAGCAATCCAGAGTGGATAGTCCTCAAAATCATCTTTAAGGTACTTATCGTAAAAAGACGGGTTTGTGTAAATAATAGGTTTAACACCATAATGTTCTTCAATAATATCACACCACTCTTTACATCCCTTCACTATTTCATCTTTTGATTTGCCTTTTGATAACTCTATATCCAGAACAGGTGGTAGATCTCCAGTTTCAAGCTTCACTTCTTTTATAAAGTTCTCTGCTTGTTTCCTTGCATCCCTGCTAGGATAGTAAAAGTGGTATGCTCCCGTTATTAAGCCTGCTTCTTTGCTTCTTTTCCAGTTTCTGTCAAAGTGGAGGTCTTGTCGGGTAATGCCTTCGGTGGCTTTGATAAAAGCGAATTGAATTTTAGTACCATTAACATCTATTGCCGCTACATCGGTCCAATTGATTTTCTTCTGATGATGTGAAATGTCAATTCCATGGATTTTATAGCGAAACGGCAGTTCAACACCAAAGTTTGCAACATACACTCGTTGTTTCTTCTGTGAAAAAGAGAATCCGTATTTAAAAGTATGCATTATGAATCGTATGGCAGGCGGAGTAAGCATAATTAATAATGCTATAAGCAATCCGGCTATTGCCAGCTTTGTATAGGAAAGCTTATTCTTCTTCTTCCTTTTTTTCTTAGCAGCAACTACCATATTAAATTCAGGATGCAGAGTTTCCGGTGGTTACCGGTTAGTTTTGTTGAGATATTGTTTGCTTGCCTCTAGTTATTGTCCAACTCCAGGATAAGCGCAGACCTGGCTTCCAAAAGTATGGTATTTCTAAAGGTAAATGGTTTGTCTTCGAGCACATTTTTTCCATGAATAGTACCTCGCAGACTCTCCTTGAACCTGGATGTTTGAATGGACTGTGAACTTTGGCTGTTATTTATGATAACCATAACTCTTTGGTCATTGTATTCCCTGAAATACACATATACACCATCCTGTGGAATATAGTGTTTGAGTGTACCTTGCTTAACAGCATCGTTGGTTGCCCTCCATTTCAAAAGCCTCTGAATGTATTTGAAAGCTTCATTTTGCATTGCATTCCGACCATCTGCATTAAAGAGATTGATAGTGTCACCTGCCCAACCACCCGGGAAGTCTTTACGTATCTCACCATGCCCTTTGTGTTCTTCTCCTTCCATAAGGAACTCAGTGCCATAATAAAGTGCCGGAATTCCGCGTGTTGTAAGTAGGAAAGCCATAGCCATCTTATAGGCATTAAGATCCTTGTTTATAGAAGAATAGAAACGATTAAGATCATGATTATCGGCAAAAATCAGGTTATATTGGCTATTTGTATAAAGAAAATCCTGTGCTAACACATAATATAGTCGTGCCATCCCTTCACTCCAACCTTCAGGTTCGGTGAATGCCCTGGTAATGGCGTTATATAAAGGGAAATCAGTGATACTCGGGATATTGGAATTATATCCGTTGCCAAGTTTTGCATCTTTTTGATAAAACGCGGTCATGCTTTCTTTCTGCATCCATGCTTCTCCTACTATATTGAAATTTGGATACTCCACGAATACTCTTTTGGCCCATTCTGACATCATTTCTTTATAGGGATATGGTTGGGTATCCATTCTAATACCATCGATTCCTGAATACTCTATCCACCATATACTATTCTGAATGAGGTAGTTGCTTAATAGAGGATTCCGCTGGTCAAGGTCTGGCATATTGGTATCAAACCACCCCTGAAGCATCCTGTCTCTATCAGACTCAGCTACATGTGGATCAGTGAGTGTTTCAGCCCGGAAATTGGAGCGTGTAAACTCAGTAAACTCATGAATCCATCCTTTCATTGGCAGATCATTGATAAACCAATGATTAATGCCACAATGATTGAAAACCATGTCCATTATTACCTTCAATCCTTGTTGATGTGCTGATTCCACAAGTCTGACATAATCATTATTGCTGCCATACCGTGGATCAACTTTATAGAAATCAGTAATAGCATAACCGTGGTAGGTAAACGCTTTATTGTTGTTCTCAAGTAGTGGATTTATCCAGATGGCAGTTACCCCCAGATCCTTGATGTAAGGAAGGTGATCTGCTATCCCTTTGATGTCGCCTCCATGCCGTCCTGATGGGTTTGACCTGTCAGCAGTCTCCAGCATTAAAGGGCTACTGTCATTTGCTGGGTCACCATTCGCAAAGCGGTCGGGCATTAAAAGGTAAACCACATCTGAAGGACTGAATCCTTTTCTTTCAGCAGATCCCGGCTCACGTTTTCTGAGTTCGTAAGTATAACTGGTTTTGACCTTCCCATTTTCCTTAAAGCTGATCACAAACTTACCGGGTTTTACCGCTTTATCCAATTGCAGGTCAACGAACAGGTAATTCGGATTATCAACCTTTTGTACTTTGAGTACTTTCACTCCCTGATAGTCAATACTGACTTCTGTATTTGCTATATCTTTCTCATGAATTAATAATTGCAGGTTTGGATCATTCATACCTGCCCACCAGAAAGGTGGTTCAACCCTTATACCTGAAGGTGCTGCCTGAACCGATGCGAAACACGCTAGTAATGTTACTAGAATTACCGACCTGACAATTGCTGCAATTTGCATATTTTTCATACTAAGAATGTTAGGATCAGGGTTTAAGAAATGCCTCAACCATTATTTTCAGCATGGAACATATAAGATTCCATGGGTGTCCAAATTTACTAAAAATCTACTATTGAGAGAGTATAAACAACAGGGTAATCCATTTAAATTAACCTTTCCAACCTGAACTTGAAGGTTAAAAGTTCGCCGTCACGATTTACAATCAGCGTGATGGCACCGCCAGGGTGACGGCTAAGCATTGCGTTTAATTCACCAAGAGTGAGTGTAAAAGCGGCCTTCCCGTTTATACTGATCAGCAAATCATCAGGACGGACACCTGCATTATAAGCCGGTGATTCAGTGATGATCTCACTAACCTTGAAGATGTTGAATCCCGCACTAACACACTCTATTGTAATGCCACTCATGTTGTATTCAAATGGTTTGCCGAATTTCAGACCTTTCTTCAATATCAAGCGGCTATTGGTGTAATCAAAAGATACAATGAACCGTGACAATGCTCCGGATCCGAGTGTGCCATTGCGAAAATTTCTATTAGCAGGATTTCCGGTCATATAATCGGATGAAATGGAGGTAATTATATTATCTAGCCGGGCATTCCCTATTAACATCCATCCTGATCTAATGAAAGCTCCTGTGATGCTTCCTGCGAGGCCCCTACCGATGGTGGTTTCCAATGAAACCAGAGGTTTGTAGCTGTCAGTAGAATCCATTTCCAGAAGTAATGGGTGGTTGGCCCCTGAATCGATCATAAGCCAGAGGTTTCGGATTTCTTTAGTGTCAAGCTCTACACGAGCCGTCATATATGGCCTTCCCCTAACAATGCTAAGCGGGATAATTTCAGATTTTACCGGCACTTTGAAGTCATCGGCTCGACTGAATTTAAGATAGTTCTTGTCGTAATTTATGGTTACCACCAGACTCCTGAATTTGTCAAGACCGATAAGTCCGTGGACTTTTGCTCCAATGAATGACTCCAACGAGAAAAGATCTTCCTGAAGCAGAATAACATTTGAATACAAGGGTTCAAGAGCGCCAAGGTTCATTTTAAGCACAGGAGTGACGCAGGCATCCAAAGTAACGGTAGTGCCGGGCGCACTTAATTTGAATGACCGAAGACATGATGGCTCCAAGTATTTTACAAGATTCCGATCAGTTATTATTATACCTTCAATGCCACTGTCAAGGATAAGTTTTATTGGCAAGGTATCCTGAAGCATGACTTCAATAACTACCATATTGTCGTAGTTCTCAAAATCAACAAACATTCTCTTCCTGTTTTCAGGAAGGTCAAAGATTCCTACCTGTCCGCTTGAGTGCAGAGTGATAACCATCAATAAGGGTAGTAAAAGCCGACGAGTCATCAGAGATACCAGTTATTGAGCTTCATAGAGAAAAACTCTTGATTCAAATACAATGTTGGGTAGCTTAACCATACGAAGATAAAAAAACTATCAACCAACAATAGCATCATTTTTAAAATTAAATTTGCAATCGGTGAATTCTATATGAAAAAATTGTCCATAGATATGAATAAAGACGTACAGGAGAAGATCATTTATGAATGGAATAAAATCTATCCACCCAGTGAGAACATTAAGCTAACAGCACTCCTTGACCTGGTTGAAAAGACCAAAAATGAGTTTGGAATTGAAGCCCAGCCGGATGGTTGGTATAAGGATGCAGTAGTTTATTCGGTTTATGTAGACCTGTTCAATCATACATTTGATGGATTGATTGAAAAACTCGAACATTTGCATGAACTTGGGATAACATGTTTATGGCTTCTGCCAATTCTTGATTCCCCAATGAGGGATGCCGGCTTTGATATAAGTGATTATAGGAATATAAGACCTGAACTATTTGGATTACCTGCCGACACTAAGGAAGAGGTCAAACAGGCTGAATTTAGGAAATTCCTCAGAAAAGCTCACGAATATGGTATCAGAGTGATCTTTGATATTGCCATGAATCATACCAGTGAAGAGCATCCCTGGTTTGTTGAATCACGCAAAGGACCTGATAATCCATATCGCGATTATTATATTTGGAACAAGGATACCAATAAATACAAAGAAACCAGGCTTCTTTTCAAGGGAATGGTGCCCAGTAATTGGGAAAAGGATGGAGAGTGGTATTTCTTCCACCGTTTCTTTGAATTTCAACCTGATTTGAATTACAGTAATCCTGAAGTGCTGACCGAGGTAATCAAAATATTGCTCTTTTGGCTGCAGCAGGGCCTTGACGGATTCAGAGCTGATGCCATTCCATATATCTGGAAAGAGGATGGAACAAACTGTGAAAATCTACCGCAAACGCATGCAATTCTCAAGATATTCAGAGCAGTGCTTGATTATGTCAGGCCGAATACGCTTCTTCTGGCTGAAGCATGCCAGCCTCCAAAGGAAGTAGTGAAATATTTTGGAGAGAATGATGAGTGCCATGCAGGATATCATTTCCCGCTTATGCCGATGATATTCAAAGCACTTGCCGTGCAGAATCCCCAATCGGTTGAAGATATTCTCAGCCCAGCTGTTACGCCACCCATTGGCCCTGATAACCAATGGTTCATCTTCCTGCGACTACATGATGAACTTACCCTTGAAATGGTCACTCCTGAGGATAGGGCTATTATCCATGGTCACTATTGTATGAAACCATCCTGGGATTTTCGTGTAGGAGAGGGTATTTCAGCAAGATTAGCTGAATTGCTGGATCATGATCAGCGAAAGATCTCCCTGGCTTACAGCATCATGCTGACTCTGCCCGGCACACCGATTCTTTATTATGGGGATGAATTTGCCAAACTTAATGATGAAGAGTTCTATGAGAGCTATAAGAAAATGACAGGCAAAACCGATTCACGCTATTATGTGAGAGGATACCTTAACTGGAAGGATATAAGAAATCAACTAAGTGACCCCGGATCTCTTGCTTCCGGCGTTTACAATACACTTAAACTTCAGCTAAAGTTGCGCTCAGAGCACCCTGCTTTTGGCAGAGGTGATTTTCAATGGGTAAAGGCAGAGAAAAATGAAAACCGTCATACTCTGGCATACCGAAGGGCATTTAAAGGTGACACAGTTACAGTTATTAATAATCTTTCGGAGAATGAGGTGGTAATTGATGCTCAGGACTTTCCTGAAGGTTATTCCATGACTGACATTCTATCAGCTGAGACTATTATCTTCCCATTTACTATGAAACCTTTTAGTTATCTTTGGCTTATTAACTGATTTTTAACCGCTAACTATTATAATTATGTCAAACGCTGTCACCAAAACCAACTTCAGTCTGCCGGGACAGACACACCTATATGTAGGCAAGGTGCGTGATGTTTATCACATTAAAGATGAATTACTGATCATGGTAACCACTGACCGCATTTCAGCATTTGATGTGGTGCTGCCAAAGGGTATTCCATACAAAGGACAAGTACTCAACCAGATTGCTGCCAAGTTTCTGGATGACACCAGTGATATTATTCCTAACTGGAAAATAGCTACTCCTGATCCTATGGTTACCGTAGGCAGGTTATGCGAGCCATTCAAGGTAGAAATGGTAATACGTGGTTATCTGTCAGGTCATGCATGGCGCGAATACAAGAGTGGTATGAGAACTCTGTGCGGAGTGCCGATGCCTGAAGGAATGAAAGAGAATGATAAGTTCCCTGAGCCAATTATTACCCCAACAACCAAAGCCATGGTTGGACATGATGAGGATATCTCACGCGAAGAGATAATCAGTTCAGGATTGGTTGATGAGGCTGATTATATCAAGCTGGAGGATTATACACGCAGAATTTTCCAGCGAGGTACCGAGATAGCCAATAAGATGGGACTGATACTTGTGGACACCAAGTATGAATTCGGTAAGGATGGGGATGACATCTTCCTGATTGACGAAATACATACGCCTGATTCATCCAGGTATTTCTATCTGGAGGGCTATCAGGAACGTCAGCAAAGAGGTGAGGCTCAAAAACAACTATCCAAGGAGTTTGTTAGGGAGTGGCTCATTGCCAATAACTTCCAGGGAAAGGAAGGGCAAACTGTACCAGAAATGCCTGATGATTTTGTTACAGCCATTTCTGAAAGATACATTGAGCTGTATGAAAGCATTACAGGCAGTGAGTTCCAGCGTGCTGATATTTCCAATGTAATTAAGCGCGTGGAGAACAACATTCAGAATTTTATTACGGCTTATTACAGATAGTTGATTATTATTCAAGATTACCTGGTAAGCAGGGGATGTAAGACTACCAGGGTTTAATGAAAGAGGAGCTGACATTTGTCAACTCCTCTCTTATTGTAGGTCTTGCCAGTATATAATATTAGAATCAGATACCGGTCAGATTTACACAAAAATTATCCCTGACTTTTCATCTCTCTTGGTCCGAGCATGTTCCTTGGGTCAAGTGCTTCGTCCAGTTCTTCCTTTGACATCAGCTTATTTTCCAACACAAGGTCATATACCCGCCGTCCGGTATCCAGAGCCTGTTTAGCCAGCTTGTTAGATGCCTCATAACCAATGATAGGATTTAGAGCAGTAACCAGTCCTATGCTGTTGTATACCATATTTCTGCAAACCTCTTCGTTGGCAGTGATACCACTAATACACCGGTGGTTAAGCGTACTCATGCCATTCTTGAGCATTTCAATGGATTCAAAGAGGCAATGTACTATAATTGGTTCCATCACATTCAGCTCCAATTGTCCAGCCTCTGCAGCTAAAGTAATGGTGAGATCATTACCGATGACGCGGAAGGCTATCTGATTGACCACTTCAGGTATAACAGGATTTACCTTACCCGGCATAATGGTACTGCCCGGCTGCATAGGTGGCAGATTTATCTCATTGAAACCGGCTCTGGGGCCTGATGATAATAAGCGTAAGTCATTTGATATCTTGGAGAGTTTAACTGCAAGGCGCTTTATGGCGGAAGAATACATGATAAAAGCACCGGTATCCTGGGTCGCTTCTACCAGATTAGCAGCTAGGACTACCGGATATCCTGTAATTTCCCTGAGATGTTCTGTAACCAAACCACTATAACGGGGGTCGGCATTTATACCAGTACCTATAGCTGTACCGCCCATATTGATCTCCAGAAACAACTGCACATTCTGATGCAAACGTGCAATCTCTTCTTCAAGCATAACAGCATAGGCTTCAAACTCCTGACCTAAAGTCATGGGTACAGCATCCTGCAACTGGGTGCGGCCCATCTTTATAACATGGCTGAATTCAGCAGCTTTTGCTTTAAAGGCTGCAATCAGATCAACCAGCACCGCTGTCAGTTTTTTGTTGTTCTTCAACAACGCAATCTTAATAGAGGTGGGATAAGCGTCATTGGTTGATTGGGAGAGATTGACATGATTGTTTGGATGGCAGTATTCATACTCGCCGCGCTGATGTCCCATGATTTCCAACGCCCTGTTTGCTATCACTTCATTGGCATTCATATTGGTGGAGGTACCTGCTCCTCCCTGAATCATATCCACCACGAAGTGGTAGGTATATTTGCCGTTCATTACTTCTTCACAAGCTTTGATTATGGCATCAGCAAGCGGTTTACTCAACAAACCAAGGTCATAGTTTGCTTTGGCTGAGGCCATCTTAACCATGGCAAGAGCCTCAATGAATACAGGATGGAAGTTCAGCTGAACGCCTGATATGTTAAAGTTCTCGATTGCTCTAAGGGTCTGAATTCCGTAATAGTATTCGTAAGGAACTTCCCGGTAACCCAGCAGGTCATGTTCTGTGCGGGTACGACCCGATTCATATTGGGCAGCTGAACTGACCATTCGAGCATTGGTCTGTCGCATACGGCGTGAAATAACCCTTGCGATATTGGAGAATACTTTCAGGGATATAGCACCATTATCTTCAAAGAACTTTCTGTCAAGAAGTAAAGCCACTGTATCAACGGTAGCACGTGCATTGGTGGAGTGATCAGATTCATCTGTTAGTGATCCCTCACCCAGGAAGTCATATTTACCGAAATAACTAAGCTTTTGTTCTCTGCCAATCGGCGTTTTCTTGGTCAGTTCTATATGACCTTCATAAATCATGAAAATTTTCTCCCTACGGGTGTGCTCACTGAAAAGGAATTCACCTTCCCGATAACTGGCAGGAGTGATGGCCGCTGTTACAACGTCTAATTCCGTGTCGTTTAATCCCTTGAAGAGTTCGATGTTTCTGATGAAACTGTTAATCTCTTTGCGTTCCATAATGTAAAATTTTAATTAATAGATTAATAAGTTATTCTAGTATATGATTGAGTGTTATTGAGTTGTGTGTCGAGTTCAGATATGAAAGTTCAAGCCTTTCTATAGATTCATCCCGGTTATTCCGGGGTGACTTTGTTAAAATCAGGTGGTATGTTTTTAAAGCAGTATTGACTTATAACTGAATTTGCCTGACTGAATCCAAGTTTAGAAGCTTTCGTCCAATCGGTGCATGCAAGGTCGGGTTTCTGTTGTTGGTAATAAGCCACACCACGGTTATAATAAGCTTCAGCATAATCAGGCTTAAGTGTTATTGCTTCAGTGAAATCAGCTATGGCACCGCTTATATCCATATGTTTCCCTTTGAGGATACCCCTGTTATTGTATGCGAGCAGGTATCCGGGGTTACGAGTAACAGCAAGATTATAATTTTTTACTGCCTCTTCATCCTTGCCCCAGGTATCGTAATAATTAGCCAGATAGAAATAGCCGTGCGCCATATCAGAATCTGATCGTTGTTTTTCAATTACATCGCCCAGTAAGGTAGGTACATCATGCCATACCTTGATCCTGTTCCAGGTGGCTGTTACTAGTAAGATCGTGCTTAATGCAACAGCTGTATAAAGCATATTCCTGGTAGATGTTTGAAGTGTATAGCGCCTGTCCCATAAACTGGTAAGAAGATCGGCAACTATAATAAAAAGCCCCAAATATGGTATGTAAGTGTACCGATCGGCAGTAATGAAGATCCTGGACCAGAAGAGAGGTAATACCATGCTGATACTGAGGAGGAAGAACAAACCACCGAAGACATATAGACGTCGTTTTGTTCTGGAGAGCCAAATAATTCCCAGGGCTATTACCAAAGCTATCATGGAAGTGTAAACCCATCCGGGGAAAGATCCATCAGTTGATCCGGGGAAAGCATAAATTGCTGACATATTTATCGGGAGTACCAGCTTTACCAGATAAAATGAAATACCATAAAGCATCAGGACCAATCGCTCTATCAGGTTATAATCCTTCTCAAGTACTGTAATATGCCCGAATGAGGCCGATGCCTTAATGGCTATGATACCGAAGATTATGGAAAGAGCCAGAAACGGAACTTTTTCCAGAAGTACCTTACTGTTGAATTTTCTCTTTCTGAGGTAATCAACCAAAAACAGGATCAACGGAAATGTTGCAGCCATTGATTTACTGAACAGGGCAAGCAAAGCCCATAAGAGTGTCAGCAGGTAATGCCTGGATTTCATGGTGTTCAGATATTTCTCATACTGCATTAGTCCTGTAAGAAAGAACACCGAGTAGAGCAATGAGCTGCGTGTAGAAATCCAAACTACTCCTTCTACATGCATTGGGTGAATGGCAAAGAGTAGGGCTGCTATAAATGCCGGTTCAAATCTCTTTAACCATTTCATCATGAGCTTAAATACCAGCCAGGTATTTAAAAGATGAAGCAGAATATTTACAAATATATATGCGGTTGGTGAGTCGTCTGATGCCTGGTAATTAATAGCAAAACTAAGGACTGCAAGTGGTTGATACATCCCCAGATGGAAACTGCTGAATATACCTGATTCGCCACCAGAGCCATATTCTGTAACATCGGGATCAGTTATGTATTCACCATCATCCCATCCAATGAGCATTTCATTGCTGAAAGCCCTGGAAAATAGCAGAAATGTGAAGAGAAGAAGAATGGACACTAATAGGGTCTGCAGGCTGACAGATTTCCCATAAGGGAGTTTTACAGTAGTCGCTGATAATCCTGAAGAAGTTGATTTTACTGAATTTTCCTTCTTTTTCATGCCAATTAACTGATACTTCAATTATCCTGCAAAGGTAGTCTTTGGTTTCCTAATTTTGTACTTTTGGATTATCAATAAAAAGGAACTTATGAAAAGGATGATATTTCCCTGCCTTCTCCTGGCTGTTATTATTTTATCGGGTGCCTGCGGTAAAAAGAAAGGCCCCGTTTTAACTGAACGCATCCAGTATGATGTAACTGTTACTTCTCCTGAAAAGGATTTGGAATGGTGGATTCAGAACCTGGACAATAATAAAAGGGAAATTTTGGTAAAATCCCTTATTGCTGCCTCTAAGTCTGGCAAAAACAAAGTTTATGATGTGTTGACCAATAAGGAAATGACCCCTGAACAAATTGAAGAGCGCTGTAAGCAAAAGGAATTAATGACACTCACCAGGGAGTACCCGCCTTACGAAGAATTTGACTCCCTTGTTACCAATGATCTTCAGCTTTCAGATATCTCCAAAGTGCGATTCCTTGAAGAATGGTATCTCAATGAAGAAACCGGTCTTGTCACTAAGAAAGTGATAGCCATGTGTCCCATGCTGGAGAGTTATACTGAGAGCGGGGAGTTGCGCGGGCATCTGCCTTTATTTTGGATATCCTATGTGAAGAAATTTCCACTGGAAGGCAAATAGTTTGACAATTCGCCTATTTCACTACCTATGACCAAACGCCAATTTATTTTACAATTATTGGTATTCTGAGCATTGCTATCAGTCTCAGTTCTACTGCCCAACTGACAAATCAACCTGTCCTTATTTTTAGTACTTTTGCACCCTCAAATTCGATCATGGAATACTTGTTTCATACTTTACCTAATGGTATCAGGATTGTACACCGCTGCACCAATACACTGGTGGGTCACCTTGCCGTTATGATCAATACCGGTACAAGAGATGAAGAGCCTACTGAAGCCGGTCTCGCTCACTTTATTGAGCATATGATCTTTAAAGGTACAGGTAAAAGAAAGATGCATCATGTACTGGGTTATCTTGAGAATATTGGCGCCGACCTTAATGCCTATACGACTAAAGAGGAAACTTGTATTCATGCATCATTTACCGGTCAGTATTATCCCCGTGCATTTGATCTTTTTGCCGATATACTCACCAATTCAACATTCCCGGAAAAGGAAATTGAAAAGGAAAAGGCGGTAGTCATTGATGAGATCAATGGATATAAGGATACTCCTGCTGAAATGATATTCGATGATTATGAAGAGATGATCTTCAGGGATCATCCACTTGCGAAGCCTATTCTGGCAACACCTTCTGCGGTTAGAAAAATCAACAGGAAAAAGATTCTTTCCTTTATCTCACGTCATTATAATACTGATCAGATTGTGATCAGCTCAGTGGGCAATATTTCTTTCAAAAAGATCATTAAGCTTGCTGAAGCCTATTTTGGCATAATTCCTCCCAATCTTCGCATTAAGAATAGGGTGCCGTTTAATGATTACCAGAAGAAGGATACGGTGCTGAAGAAAACAGGTTTTCAGACTCATTGCATTATTGGAGGACTTGCCTATAGTTACGCTGATCAGCGAAGAACGCCCCTGGCTCTCTTAACAAATATGCTTGGAGGACCAGCTATGAACTCCCGTCTTAGCATGGCTTTGCGTGAACGCAGCGGCATCTCCTATAACATTGAATCGGCTTACACGCCTTATTGTGACACAGGCTCTTTCATGATATACCTGGGAATAGACAATGGTTCACTTGATAAAGCGCTTTATCTTGTCAACAGGGAACTCAGTAAGCTAAGAGATAAGAATCTGGGTACTATGCAGCTGCATCTGGCAAAACAACAGTTGGCAGGACAGATGGCCATTTCTTTTGAGTCAAATTTGAATGATGCACTCTCTATGGCAAAAAGCGTTCTTGTCTACAATACCGTTGATACGCCCGATATGCTGATCAAAAAGATTCTTGCAGTATCTGCCACCGATTTGTTGGATATTGCCAATGAGATCATGGACCCTGCCAAAATGAGCAGCCTTATTTACCTCAATAAAAAATAAGCTGAAGTTAATTAAACCTTCTTTTTTAATGTTTTAGGTTGGGTTATTCAGGTGTTTGAGCGGTGTTATTAAGTTGAAATTTGTGTGTATGCAATCCTAAGTATGGATCTAAGAAACGAGCTAAATCATGGATGAATTATTTGAAAAGCAGCAGTATCTGACAACCAATCGTTCGTACGAGCAGTATGCCATTGAGTTCTCACTTCCTGATGATGATCTGATGGCTGAACTGATTCGCAGAACGCATTTGTCGTTTACTACCGCAGGTATGCTATCAGGGGTATTGCAGGGAAGATTACTCCAGATGATTTGCCAGATGCTGAATGCTAAAATCGTCCTGGAAATTGGAACTTATACCGGTTATTCATCCATATATATGGCGCGGGGTATGGCCGCTGATGGCAAGTTGCATACTATTGACAATAATCCTGAGGTAGCCGATTTGGTTTCAGAGTTCATCGATCGTTCCGGTCTAGCCAATAAAATTAGCACCTATCAGGGCAATGCTCTCGATGTAATACCACAAGTAATAATTCCGGAAATGGTTGGGTACTTTGATATGGTTTTCATTGATGCGGATAAAGAAAACTACATTAATTACTATGAACTGTGCATTGAGAAAGTCAGGCAGGGAGGCTTTATCATTGCAGATAATGTATTATGGTATGGCAGGGTTTTCGATGAAAATAATTACACCGACAAGGAAACTAAGGGCATTATAGCTTTTAATAAGCATGTTTTGAATGATCCAAGAGTGGAATGCCTGCTATTACCAATACGTGATGGGTTGATGATGCTTAGAGTAAAGTGATTCAGGTGTGGAAGATTATATCATTCATAGGTGAATCAGTCTTGCTTGTATTTCGACTGAAATAAAGTGCAGGAGTGGATAATTCACCGCAGCAAAATTCGCCCTTCCCTTAATGAACATGGTTTCCTTATTTGCCGTTTGTGATGATAATATTACTAATAAAGCATCCAGGCAGTCTTCGCTCCCTTCCTTATCATTTCATTTATCAAAATACTTTTTTATCACCTGGTTGGAACGCCGCTTTTTTTTGGTTATTTTTATTCATGATTATGAAGTTTAGAACCATGACAGAATTAATATACTATAGTTTAAAATTGGGCCAATACCCTATAATAATTATCTGATAATATACAAATTCTTACAACAAATATTTGCATTTTATATAAATGAATACTATATTGCGATGAATTAATCAAACCATATAGCAATGTTCATTAAAAGTTTATTGGCACTGCTCGTTTTAATTTGTGTTTTAGCAGTTAAATCGTTTTCTCAGGATTATTTTGAATCAATTTATTTACCTGACAGTCTGGTAGTTTATGATTTAGCAGTAAATGAGCAAAGTGAGTTATTCGTAACTGCTCATTCTGTTTATACAAACAATAGTTGGATTTTAAAATCATCAGATAATGGACAAACATGGCAAACAGTATATGAATATATTTTCGGCCCAGCAGGTGTAATTAAAATAAATCCAGAAGGAACAATATATGCTTTAGCTGAATATGACTGGCAAGAATCTTCACTCATTAAATCAATAGATAACGGACAAACATGGACATACCTTCATGTGCCAGCTGATAACAATTTTTCTAATAGTGGACTTTATTTTCAGGGAGACGATACCTTATTTGTAGCCCAAAGTAATTCTTTAAAGAACAGGTTACTACGAACAACAGATGAAGGGAGTAATTGGGATACTATATTTACACATATAAATTCCAGTGAATTCATCACTTCACTAGCCATCAAATCTAATACCATGTACCTGAGTCTTTCAGGCTTTTTTGAAAACACCGGAGGTGTATACAAATCAAATGATAATGGTAATAATTGGAATCTGATGGGATTATTTTCAAACATGGTAATTGATCTTTCATTTAATAATACAGGAGATTTGTTTATTAGTACAATGAGCGGCGAAGATCCAGCGGGTCTTTATGCTATTTATGAAAATGAGGATGTCATATCTCCGGTTTTTACCGGTTCTTCATTGACTAAATTAGCAATAAATGAGGGTGATGATATTTTTGCGGGTCATTTTTACATCGGCAGCATCTATCATTCCACTGATAATGGTGTCACCTATGAATGGATTTCTTCAGGCTTACCTACATACGCTTCAATTGATGTATTGTATTTAGATCATCAACAATTTCTTTATGTTACGGCTGGAACTAATGTAATATGGAGAAGTACTGAAGCGACTATAACCGGAAAGAGGGAAAAACAATCTGCTCAGTGTTTGGTATTTCCTAATCCTTGTCATGACCAAATCACCGGATTCATTCCGGATGCACAAAATGGTGAACACACCTATATGGTATATGACCAATCTGGCAGATTCCTGACTGAAGGATCAGTTGAAATAAATGATCACAGATTTACTTTGGATTTGTTTTACTTACCTAAGGGTATTTACTATTTACAAATTTATTCATCTCAGACTTTTGCTGTACAGATAGTTAAATTGTAATAATGGTCCCAGCAATTGTAAGGCTATTCCATCCTCTTATTAGAAGCTGAAAAGTTGACAAACCTCTTAAATTAAGAGAGGTTTTTGATTAGCCATGACTTTTTCCGTTCTCATCATACACCTGCACATAAGCTTCATCATTCTTAAGTTTCAAGGCATTTTGAAGTAATTCTGACCCACACTCATTGTATCCCGATTCAATCAGGTAAAAGGATGCCCTGACATTTATGCTGTTGGCGATTTAGGCTAGACAGAAACACCCAAGCGGAACAATGGTCATAAATGGTAAGAAATTTGCATTTTATATAAATGAATACTATATTGCGATGAATTAATCAAACCATTTAGCAATGTTGATTAGAAGTTTTTTGGCTCTGCTATTTTTTATTTGTGTTTTAGTAGTTAAATCGTTTTCTCAGGATTATTTTGTAGAAATCCCTTTTCCTGATAGCACAACAATTACAGATCTGGCAGTTAATCAGCAGGGAGATATTTTTGTAAGTGCAAATAAATGGTCCGGAAATGTTTTAAAAGCCATCTATAAATCCTCAGATGAAGGATTAACTTGGAGTATTGCTTATGATTTTGATGATATCACAGCTAGAGCTGTAAAAATAAATAATCAGGGAACTATCTACGCCTTGGGTGAGTATGATTTGATTGAACCAACACTTATAAAATCGATTGATAATGGTCAAACTTGGACAACAAGCTATGTTCCAGTAGATCTTTCTACAATAAACGATAAATTATTCTTTAATGGAAATGATACTCTTTTCATTTCACAAATCGGACCTCAATGTATATTTTTACTGAGATCAATCGATGCCGGCTCTTCCTGGGATACAATTTTTGCAACCTATGGACACTCAACCGAAACAATAAGTTCTTTAGCAACCAAAGGAAATACCTTATATGTCGGGCTAACGGGGTTCTTTGACGAAACAGGTGGTGTTTTCAGATCCTATGACAATGGTTTAACATGGGATTATGTTGGTCTTTTATCGAATATGGTAAGTGACCTCTGTTTTAATTCAAATGGTGATCTTTTTATTACTTCTGAGGGTGGAAATGGTAACGGTGGTCTCTACGCAATATATGCTGGGACTGACACTATTGAGCGAGTTTTACCGAGTCCTGCTCTCACAAGTATTGTAATAAATAGCGGTGACGATATATTTGCAGGATATTTTTATTTATGCAGGGTATATCATTCTTCTGATAATGGAAATACATATGAATCAATTATATCAGGATTGCCTTCTTTTGGATCCGTACATGATCTATTTATTGACTCAGAACATTTTCTTTATGCAATTACTTCAAACTCTAGAGAAATTTATAGAAGTATTGAATCTACAATTACTTCAATAATACCAAACAAGTCTTATAGATTTTTGGTATTTCCAAATCCTTGTTATGACCAAATCACCGGATTCATTCCGGATGCACAAAATGGTGTACATACCTATAAGGTATATGACCAATCTGGCAGATTACTGACTGAAGGAGCAGTTGAAATAAATGATTTCATATTTACTTTGGATTTGTTTTACCTACCTAAGGGTATTTACTATTTACAAATTTATTCATCTCGAACTTATGCTGTACAGATAGTCAAATTGTAATAATGGTCCCATCAATTGTAAGGTTAATCCATCCTCTTATTTGAAACTGAAAAGTTGACAAACCTCTTAAATTAATGGAGGTTTTTGATTAGCGATAACTGTTTCCGTTCTCATCGTGCACCGGCACATAAGCTTCATCATTCTTAAGTTACAAGGCATTTTGAAACACTTCTGGCACATCACTCATTCTATCCTGATTCAGTCAGGTAAAAGAATGCCCTGACCTTTATGCTGTTGGCGATGTAGCCTAGATGGAAACACCAAAAAGGAACAATGGCCATCATTGGTAAGAAATTTGCATTTTATATAAATGAATACTATATTGCGATGAATTAATCAAACCATTTAGCAATGTTCATTAGAAGTTTTTTGGCTCTGCTATTTTTTATTTGTGTTTTAGTAGTTAAATCGTTTTCTCAGGATTATTTTGAAACAATTTATTTACCCGACAGTTTCAACGTTTATGATTTAGCTGTAAACAATCAAAGTGAACTATTTGTAACTGCTCATTCTACAATAATAGGTGCTAACAGTGTAATTTTTAAGTCATCAGATAATGGTGAGTCCTGGCAGACTATTTATGAATATAGTATTGGAACAGCGGGATTAATAAAAATAAACCAGGATGGAGTAATTTATGCTTTGGCTGAATCAGGTTTGCCTGAAAGTGCATTAATGAAATCCTCTGACAACGGCTTAACATGGAACTATCTTTATGTACCATTAGAAGATAATACCTGGGAAAATGACGGCTTATACATAAAGGGTGTTGATACTTTATATGTTGCGCAAAATAACTCTTTAAGTGTGCGGTTACTTAGATCTTATGATGAAGGAGATCAATGGGATACTTTATTTACCAACTATAATTCCAGTGAAATAATAAGTTCTTTGGCCATAGGTAATGAAGGTGAATTATTTATTGGTTTAACCGGATTCTTTGAGGAAACCGGAGGAGTATATAAGTCAGTTGATAATGGAAACACATGGAATCTGATCGGATTGTTTTCAAATATGGTGAGGGATCTGTCCTACAACACTATAGGGGATCTGTTTATCACTGTCCTGGGTGGGCATGAGACTCCGGGACTCTATGCGATTTATGAAAATGATGAAGTCATTAGCCCGGTTTTCACAGGACCTTCATTTACCGGTCTATGTATTAACCAAAGTGATGACTTATTTGCAGGCAATTTTTATATGGGAAGTGTTTTTCATACATCAGATTATGGAATTACCTATAACTGGATTACATCAGGATTACCGTTATATGCATCAATCACCGATCTCTATATAGATCCCGGACAATATTTATATGCAACTTCCGGAGATAAACGAATATGGAAGAGTTTTGAATCTACAGTTACAGCAACAAAAATAATTAATAAAAATAATTTTAAGGTTTATCCTAACCCAACTAGAGGAGAGATATTTGGAACTATACTAGGAAGGATAAATTCACCTGCTTATTTTCGATTTAGTGATCTTCAGGGAAAAGATATCTTAAGTGGAAAGCTAATCATTACTAATTCAAGTTTTGCTTTTGATATTAATAGATTAGCTAAAGGCTCTTATATATTGAATATATTTTATGAAAATATTATATATAGTAATATAGTAACTAAATATTAATAGTAGATGAAAAACTATTTAATAATTTTGACTTTCTTGATTATTTTTATGTTTTAGGACAAACTGTAAATGTTAATCCCGATCCTAATGGACCTCCATGGACATTTAGTACTGTGCCATTTGGTATTTCAACTAATATTTGTGAACCAACTGAATTTACACCAACTGAAATTTCTCTTAATACTGAATTGCCAGAACGTGTAATTAATGACGAGCACATTTGGTGGCCGGTCATAATCAATCAAGGAACCTACAACTCTTGTGTCCAATGTGCTGAAATTGCATATACTTTCACATATGAAATCAATAGAAAGCGAAATCTTGATGCTGGTGATTTTGAAGATGAATATCCCGATAGAAGATATAGTCAGCATTATACTTATAATCAAGAAGTAAAGGGAGATGATGGAGGTTCAGATTGGCATTCGGGATTTTGCATGATAAGAGATAATGGATGTCCAACATATGCAGATTTCAAAGATTTAGATGTTTTCGGAAATCCTGGTCCAGACACATATACTTATTGGATGACAGGTGATTCAAAATATATTAATGGGATGACCAATCGAATTAGTGAAATCTATCAATTTACTTTTGGACCTTCCACTGAAGACTTGAACTTCTTAAAACATTGGATTGCTGATCATGGCAGCGGGGAAAGCAGTGGAGGGTTGGCTATTATTGGAGTGGCTTTTCATAATCATTATACTACAAAGATTAATCAACCGGGGATATACAATAATGAATCGATCTTAACTTTAGGCGACAGTTCGCAAAAGCATGCATTAACTATAGTTGGATATGATGATGATTTTCCTGTTAGTGCAACAGAGTTTGGTGCATTTCGTGTGGCAAATAGTTGGGGGAGTGAAGGTCCTCTGGCATGGGGAACTGCAGGTTTTGCCTGGTTACCTTATTCAGATCTTGTTTCAACGAATAATACTAGTTTAGAACTAAAATATGCATATACATGTGATGTTGAACCCACTGCAGAAAACCCAATTAATAACCCAGCAATTGCTATTTCAGCTAATATTGAGCATAATCATCGTAATGAACTTACATATTATGTTGGTCCTGGTGAAATTTCATCAACACTACCTCAATCTAATATGTTATTTCAAACTTTTAGTGAGCAAGGTAATGATGAATCAATGCGTGGAACATTTTATGAAGGTGAGCCAATTGATTTAGCATTTAATTTCAGTCATTTTTATCAGGATGATTGGATAAATCCATTTCAAAGGATATTCTTTAATTTAAATGGTATAGAAGGCTGTCAAACCGGAAATATAAACACTGTAAAATTGATTGATCATAGATGGAATGAAGTGTTTGAAATACCTTTTCATGAGATTGATAATTCGATTGGAGAAGGAGACAACTGGAGTTATATTGATTACTATTTGTTAACTCGCCCTGAACATAATTTCATTACTGGAGTAACAAACTTGAATACTAATCGGATATCACGGTTTTACACTGAGGTCAGAGCTTAGTCTGTAGTTACTCTATACTCTGGTAAGGAGATACATCTGTATAACAGCGAAATTCAAATTAATAATAATGCAATTATAACACTTCAAGAGGGGGCTAAAATAATCGCAAAAAGAGGATTGTGTAAACTCAGTGTTTTGGGAAGCCTTAATACACAAGATAATGTGGAATTTATTGCAGAAGAAGATGCCTTACTTGAAATTCATCCTAATGGGTCAAATTATAATCTTTCCAATGCGATATTTCAAGGCGACGGGAGGATAGATTTATACATTGATAATGAACAAGGAAGTGTTAGCTTTAATTCATCAAGATTTTCAAATGTGAATTTTGAAAGTCAAGCTGATAATCTGGTTATCACGGGGTGCACATTTGACACTCCTTATGCCTATCTCAATAGTAGTAATGGCAATGTTTCCATCTCTAACTCAACCCTTACTAATTATGCGCTTAATTTGAGTAATTTCGATCAACAGAATTATTTAAATGAAAAAGTAAGTGTTATCGGATGCAATTTCACAGGACCATCTGAATATTATATGGAGGCAATAATTGTCCACAATTATGGTAAATACCACATTCAGAACAATTCTATAGAGAATTATTATATAGGTATTGATTTGTCATTTTCCGGTGATGGAAGACCGGCAGCTGTAGACCAATTAGTTGACAATAATGTAATTTTTAATTGCGCCTCAGATGGTATTAATGCTTATAATTCTAAGGGTATTATTTATAAAAATAACATTTACAACAATTACTATGGTGTTCGCTTTTTGAATAACTGCAATTTTCAGCTTTTTGGCGATCAAAATGCTCAATCTTACTCGGAAACTCAACAAATAGCTGATAATTCCGGAATCGAAGTTTATGCCGCATCATTAGGATTTCCTACAAATTTTCGGTATAATACCATAAGGGACTGGAACAATTTGGGTAATCCTGATGATCCTCTTGTTTTTTGGGATGTACCTGAAGGTATTATCAGGTCACAAGCGGATGTAAGATGCAATAATTGGGGAACAGGTTTTAATCCACCTCAAGACCTGGGAAATAATAACGTTATGTTTTTATATGATCCTGTTTGGTTGATTCCTGTGGGTCCACCACCCCCTCCGCCACCTGATAAGGTTCTTTATGAGAATGCCCTAACTGATTTCGTGAACGGGAATGATGCTGAAGCTGAAGCCCTGTATAAATCATTAATTGTTCAATATCCATACAGCCTTTACGCGGAAGCATCAATGAAAGATCTTTTGAGATTGGAGCAAAGTACTGATCAGGACTATACCAGCTTGCAGGATTATTATAGTACTAATGACAGTATTCAGTCAGATTCTCTTTTACTGGTACTATCAAATGTTCTAGTAAATGATTGTAATGTAAAACTGGAGAATTTTCCTGCAGCAATTAACTATTATGAAAGTGTACTTGACAATCCGCTAAGTGAAGTTGACAGCATTTATGCCATTATAGATCTCGGATATGTTTATACATTGATGGAACAGGATGGTTTGAAATCTAATTATACAGGAAGGTATACAGAACATAAACCATGCAGTATAAAAGAATTTCAGATTAGGAAAAATTACTTACTATCTTTGATTCCATCAAAGAATACTTATCGGCGTCTTTCATCAGATATCTCGGCAGGATCACTGAGTCAAAATTACCCTAACCCAACCCTAGATATAACTATGATAACATACTCACTCAACAAAGTGAGTAATATTTTTGTCAGATTAGTTGATAATTCAGGAAAAACTGTTAAATCCTTTAAGGAAGGAAATATGCCAGCCGGTGTTCATAAGATAGAAATGAATGTTAAGGATCTACCAACCGGAATCTATTTCTACTCACTTTTCATCGATGGTAACTTAATGGATACTAAAAAGATAAATATCATTCGATAAGAATTGAGCTTTTAAAAAGAGGCTGTCTTAGAAGAGAAGCTTTTTTTTGTAGCGGTGTGCAGTACATGATCACGAACATGTTTGCCCAAGATATCTTAAGATGTATGCCAGAACCTTATGATATCCAGTGTGAGAAGCCGATAAATAAAACAAGAGAAGACTATATTAGTTTTCCTGCCGCTCGATTCTTGAAAATTACAGTACAGACTCTGTCTTTATTCTGTTTGGCAGTTATTTCTGATCATCTTTTACTAGCTCACCCGGTAATCGTACTTCACTAGATTCAGCTCCTCATTGGCTTTAACGATCTTCTGTTTAAGGTCTTCCTTGAATAGCATCAGCTTAGAATGTAATTCCTTGTCCTCAACTGCCAGAATCTGGACAGCCAGAATGCCCGCATTTCGCGCGCCATTAATTGCAACAGTAGCAACGGGAATACCGGGAGGCATCTGGACCATGGCAAGCAGTGAGTCGAGTCCGTCAAGTGAAGCCTTGATAGGCACGCCAATTACTGGCAGTGGGGTCATCGCAGCAATAACACCAGCCAAATGTGCAGCCATACCTGCACCGGCAATAATAACCCTGATACCCTTATCATAAGCACCTTTACTGAACTTCTCCACTGCTTCGGGGGTTCGGTGAGCTGATAAGGCATTGATTTCAAACGGAATCTTAAACTCATTAAGTATCTCTGCTGCTTCTTTCATAATAGGCAGATCTGAGGTGCTGCCCATAATAATGCTTACTTTGGGTGTCATTGGCTGTAATTTTATGATGCAAACATAAACAATAAGCGCACATGTTTTGTTGAGTGCCTAGTTTTTATATTCAGTTAAGGAGTTTTTATGAGGCTAAATTTGATAACTTTGTAGCTTCTAATCAGATTAATATGGAGCGTACCATCAGAGTTAAAGATAAGGATTTCAGTATTTTTATAAAAGCCGATACTATTGATGCTGCTATACAAAAGGTTGCTGATTCTATCAATTTAGATACTGCTTCTGAAAATCCAGTTTTTTTGGTAGTTCTTAATGGTGCTTTCATGTTTGCTGCTGATTTACTGAAAAAGGTTACAGTAAACTGCAGCATTTCTTTTGTAAAGTTAGCATCCTATTCAGGTACCCAAAGCACCAATACCGTTAAGGAACTAATCGGACTTAATGAGGATATAAAGGGTCGTTCTGTTATTGTCATTGAAGATATTATTGACACCGGAAATACGCTGAATGTATTGATGGACCTGCTTAAAGTTCATGGAGTTGATAAGATGCGTATCGCAACATTGCTCTATAAGCCCGATGCTTTTCAAGGCAAATATAAAATAGACTATGTTGGTATGGAAATACCCAATGATTTCATAATAGGATACGGACTTGATTATGATGGTTTCGCAAGAAATCTTCCCGATATTTACAAAATAGTGGAATAACTAAAATCCTTGTTAGGAAATAATCTTTAAACTTATGCTCAATATTGCATTGTTTGGCCCTCCGGGTGCCGGAAAAGGCACTCAGTCTGCTCTTCTGATCGAGAAATACAAGCTTACCTATATCTCTACCGGCGACTTATTGCGTCATGAGATCAGTGAAGGCACTGAACTCGGCAAGAAAGCCAGTGAAATAATAGATCGCGGTCTTTTGGTATCCGATGAAATGATTGTTGAACTCATTGAGAAACGCATCATGATGAGTGCTGCCAACAATGGAATTTTGTTTGATGGTTTCCCCAGAACTCTTGTCCAGGCTTATATTCTTGAAGGTCTGCTCTTGAAATTGAATACTTCTCTCGCCTGCATGCTTAGCCTTGAAGTGCCAAGGGAAGAACTTGTAACCCGTCTACTTGAACGTGGTAAATCATCAGGACGAAGTGATGATACTGCTGAGGTTATAGAGTTCAGACTCGAAGAGTATGAAAGCAAAACCAAACCGGTCATTGAGTTCTATAAAGTCCGTAATAAATATATTCCTATAAACGGTGTCGGCCTGATTCCTGATGTCTTCAAACGACTTACAGCATCAGTTGATAATACACTGCAGAACGTTTGGTTCAATCTGGTTCTTACCGGTGCACCCGGATCAGGAAAAGGAACCCAGGGACGGTTACTGGCATCCAAGTACAACCTTTACTACATTTCTACCGGATCACTGTTACGTAAAGAAGTCAAGGCAAATACAGAGATCGGAAAGGAAGTCAAGACTGTTATGGACAGAGGTGACCTTGTTTCTGATGAAATAGTAATACAGTTGATTGAACGTGAAATTAGTCTGCATAACGGGGTGAAGGGGTTTATCTTTAAAGGATTTCCCAGAACAGTTATTCAGGCATATATACTTGACGGACTGCTCAGACGACTGGAGTCATCCGTATCCTTCTGTGTGGAACTTAACGCATCAACATTAGAATCTGTTAAACGTTTAAGTAATAGGGCCAAGACAAATAATGCCCGCGCTTACGACCTCAATACGGATTTGATTATACACCGACTGGAAGAATATCATGAAAAAACTGTGGCTGTTGGAAACTTCTATGACAGGCAGAATAAGTTTGCCTCGCTTGATGCTTCCGGCGACGAGCAGACTGTATTCGAAAGGCTCTGTGATAAAGTAGAGAAGGCAATGCGCATAATACGATAATTCACTTATTATAATTTATATCCCAAAATGGCTTCATCCAATTTCGTTGATTATGTAAAACTCTACCTTCGCTCCGGACAAGGTGGTGCAGGCTCCACTCACTTGCTGAGAACGAGGGGCAATGCCCGTGGCGGCCCTGATGGAGGTGATGGCGGAAGAGGAGGTCACATCATTCTAAAAGGTAATGCTCAATTATGGACTTTGTTACACCTTAAATATACCAAGCATATTAAGGCCGGTGACGGAGTTGGCGGAAGTAAAAGCACCAGTACGGGTGCTTATGGCCGTGATGTAGTCATTGAAGTGCCTCTGGGCACTATTGTCCGCGATGCAGAAACTATGGTACAGGAAGCTGAAGTAACTACTGATGGTGAAACTGTTATCATTGTTCCCGGAGGAAGGGGTGGATTAGGAAATGATCATTTCAAAAGTGCTACACACCAGACTCCCCGATTTGCACAACCCGGTGAACCCGGAATTGAAACATCGAAAGTATTGGAGCTTAAAATACTTGCCGATGTTGGTCTCATTGGTTTCCCCAATGCAGGTAAATCAACGCTCCTAGCTGCTCTCTCTGCAGCCAAGCCTGAAATTGCCGATTATCCATTTACCACCCTTCGCCCAAATCTGGGTATTGTTGCCTGGCGTAATGACCGTTCATTTGTAATGGCCGACATTCCTGGAATCATTGAAGGTGCTTCTGAAGGGAAGGGACTGGGTATTAGATTCCTCAAGCATATTGAGAGGAATTCCGTATTACTTTTCATGGTTCCGGCAAATACTGAGAACATCCGGAAAGAATTTGATATTCTCCTCAATGAACTCAATGAATTCAATCCTGATCTGATGGATAAGCAGAGGCTTCTGGCAGTTACCAAGTGTGACTTGATCGATGAAAAAGCAATGGCGAAGCTGAAAAAGCGTAAAATGCCGGATGTCCCAACAGTTTTTATATCTTCGCACACAGGACTTAATCTTATGCAGCTTAAGGATATGATCATGAATGCTCTCTCTGGATCTTTCTGAGTTATTTAATCCAATTGAAGCATTTTGATTAGCATGCCATATTAATGAATCCGGGCTACGAGCCTTTATTAATTAATTACACTTTGGAACAAGTACTTCAACAATCTTTAGATTTCCTTCAGAACCTTGACAGGCACCTCTTCCTGTTTCTTAATGGTCATTATAATTCCTTTTTCGATTTTGTAATGTACTGGCTGAGTGATAAGTTGATCTGGGCTCCACTCTATGTTGTGCTGCTTGTCATGATGTATTACACTTACCGTAAAGCGTTCTGGTATATCCTTTTACTTATTGCCCTTTTAATAACGATGACTGACCAGGTTTCGGTCATGCTCTTCAAGGATGTGTTCCAGCGGCTTAGGCCTTGTCATGAGCCTGAGCTGGAAGGTATGGTTAGGACCCTGTATGGTAAATGTGGCGGATCATATGGTTTTATATCCTCACACGCATGTAATACATTTGGAGTGGCTGTTTTTGCAGGTTCCATTCTAAAAATAAAATACAAATGGATGCTCCCGGCATTGCTCTTTTGGGCTGCTGCTATTTCTTACAGTCGTGTTTATCTGGGTGTTCATTATCCTGGTGATATCCTCGTAGGTTCTATTGTTGGTGCTCTCATCGGTTGGTTTATCGTGAAATTATTCAGATGGATTCAGCTGAAGCAGAAAACAAGAGGAACTGAATATTAAAGGGATTAAGGAGTAGGATTGTTTATACTTGCAAGAAGGATTGATTGGATTCCCATGAAGGATTTTTTAGACTTACATGAAGGATTGATTGGATTTACAAAAAGGATTGATTGGATGTACAAAAAGGATTGTATCAAGTATCTAAATGTTTGATGTTCAAGAAGGCTTCTTAATCATATGGGACTAAGTAATTATAAGTTCACCAACTAAATACAGACGATCATGAGTTTTATAATTCGACTATTAATTTCGACCGTAGCAGTGATTGTTGCCTCCTATATTTTACCGGGAGTAGCGGTTGATTCATTCACAACTGCCATTTTAGCTGCTTTGATCATTTCTCTATTAAACGTTCTAGTAAAGCCGATTCTGATCATTCTTACTATCCCATTCACTATTCTTACCCTGGGACTTTTTCTGCTGGTAATAAATGCCATTATCATTTTACTTGCTTCGTCATTGATAACCGGTTTTACAGTGGATGGTTTCTGGTATGCTCTGTTATTCAGCATTGTACTTTCCATTGTGAATTCATTGCTTAGTGGTTACTCACATTAATGCCCTGATTTAGGAGGTTCTTTGCTATATTAGCACTTTGAAATAATTTAAGTTTTATGAAAGCACGGAAAATTGAAGATCAGAGCTCAATTGATGCGGTAATTTCTGCCTGTGATGTATGTTTCGTGGGTATGGTTGACGAGCATGGAATGCCATATAATCTGCCCTTTAATTTTGGATACCGCGATGGTATACTTTATATTCATTCAGGTCCTGAAGGGCGAAAGATTGATGTACTGACTAACAATCCCAATGTATGCATTGTGATGAGTACCGGTCATGAAATGTACGTCCAGTCAGAGAATGTTGCCTGCAGTTATGGTATGAAATACAAGAGTGTTATGATCAGGGGTAAGGTTGAATTTATTGAAAACCTGGAAGAGAAGGCAAAGTCATTGAATGTAATAATGAGCCAATACACTGACAGGAAAGAATTCACTTATAACTCGCCTGCTCTCAAGAATGTGAAGGTGATGCGCATAGTCCCTGAAAAAATTGACTGCAAGTATTTCGGCTACTAGATTCCTTAAGCTTACTTACCTGATTTATTCCGTACAAACTTAATATTCACTCAGATCAAGCGAGAATATTAAGGAGAAATCCCATGTCTGAATGTCTGTTAGATATGCTGATCTTATACCTGCACTCAGTGGCGCGGGAAGTGAAAGAATATGAAAATCGGCAATAAAATCAGCACCCACAGAATTATAATCAGTCCTTTCATTACCCAATTCTGCAGCATAATCATAGAATATGGCACCTCTAAGCCGTTTGAGGTAAAATGCTGTACCAATATTAAAATCCGGATAGAGTAGGGGTAGACTATAGGATGGTCTCACCCTGACAAATTCAGCGGGAATTGATGAATGATATCCTGCCGGTATACTAAGATCACCTGAGAAACGGTAACCATCTGCTGACTTAGTCAATTGCTGGTAACCTGCATAGATCTGCAAGGAATGATTCTTGAAAAGACCCGGTAGATAAACCCTTGATTGTGCCGACATTAATTCGCCTGCCCTGAAATCACCATAGGGCGAGTTCTTGTAGTGTAGGTCAACCACTAAACCCAGCTGAGGTGCCAGATCTCTGAATGCCTGTTTACTTAATGCGTATGAGTATAAACGGAAACCAAGTGCCCCGAATACACCTTCCCTGAAATTGTGTGGAGTTGAGTTGTTGTGTGATATATTGAGCAGTTGGTGTGTTGCTTCGAACAAAGCTCCCAAACTGTATTTCCCACTAAGTGAGTTAAGTTGTTGCCGAACACTAACATCCCAGGAAGTCTCCAGCCAGGTGAATCGGGATAATGAATCACCTGAACCGGCATACGAAGCCCGATTGCCATAAGAGAATGCCGTATTTATTTCAGGGAACCAACCTCTCCAGCTGATGTCAGCCTTCCATTGGCCGGCCTCTTCATCGATATTGTAGTCATAACCGGCTGTCACGAAGAGGGTACTGAGGAGGTTCTGACTCATGATAGAGGCTCCCGGTCTGAACGACTGGTCATTTACGTCAACATAGGCGGGTGCCCAACTATGAAAATTGAATAGGTGTTTCGCTTTTGAATAGTTGCTGATGCTGAGCATGTCATTTGACCGGACTGTTTCTGCCGGGGCACGCTCTTGTTCACTCAACTTTTCTGCCAGAGGCCATTGGTTATTTTGAAGGAAAGATATGGATTGAACAGGTTGATTATCCTCACTTATTTCAGCTATTCTGTATCCATCAGCGGTGTATTCCGACAATAAGATCGTTTTGCTTTTATCACCACTTCCCGGGTATGCATGCTTGGTGCCATAGGTTGATGTCGTGAGCACATGGACCTCTCCGGTACTATGGTCAAGTCTGCATATTTCACTCCGTTCATTCACATCCATGCTGAAAAGTATACTATTACCTGTGTGGATAGGATTTGAAAGCTCGTCAGTGTCAAAAGGAGTGATAGCGCGGAAAGTAGAGTCCTGAGTATCATAAACAGCCAGTTGCTTGCCAGAACTGCCTGTCAATACACAAACAATCTCAGCACCATCAGGTGACCATGACGGTGAACTAATAAAAAGGTTATTTGGGGTAGGTACCTGTAAGGTGATATTGCCCATCATATCCAGGAATGTGAGATAGTGTATGCCTGTTTCGGTAACTTCTGATGCTACCATTCCAAGGTTTTCGGGCGCTATTTCAGGGGCAAACAGCCGAAGTTTGGTCTTTAGTCTTTTTATATCCCCTGTAGCGGGATTCAATAATACAATAGTAGAATATCCTTGATTTTCCCACCTTACATGAGGTCGGCGTTCCACCCAGCTTATCCATGTGCCATTAAAGGATACTTCATCGTCGAACAGGAAACCCGGAGTGAATAGCACTTTTTCTTTACCTGTTTTATCAATGAAAACAAAGCGAGGAATGTCTGACAATGAGGTTTTTAATGCAATATAACCTTCTTTATAATAAAAAGGGTGAGTGTAATTGGTATAAACTTTTGATGGAAGTGTATTTACTGTTTCCAGATTACCTGCAGCAGGGGACATATTCCAAAGACTATTCAATCGTTTCATGGATTCTTCATACAAACCCCTTTTATTAGTGCCGGCAATAAGGCGGATTCCCTTGCTGAAGGGATTCAATGTAAAAGGTTTACGACCGGTTCTATCCAATGCTGAATTCCAAATGTCCATACCATATTTTTCACGCGCAGTGGCCACAATATGATAACCGAGTGCATATTCATCAGGTATATAGTCCTTGTAGGAGCCAAGCACTGCCTTAGTATAATGCCAGGCACCTTTCTCCAAAAGCTGAGCTCTTAATGGCATGGCAAAATCAGCTACTCTTCCCCTGCCAGTATTGGTGAGGGCTGTTTCAGTGGCCACCGCATCTCCTTCCATAAACCATGGCGGAACAAAAAGACCAATTATAGCAGGTGCAGCTTGCTGTCCGAAAATTATTGAGAGCGCCTTTGTAAATCCCTGATTGACTTTTGATATTTGAACTATGTGCCTGTATTCATGCAGTACCAATTGCTCCAACCAACTTTGAGGGTAGATGTCCTGTGGGGGAATTGTAAGGAATTCCAACCGTCGTGGAGCCCATACGGTGTAAGCATTTGAGTAAATACTTCCGGTATGCATTACCACAGGGGTATGTGGAGGTTCTACCCTGAGTGAGCGTGAAACCGGTATCCTCCATTGCTCAAATAGTATGGCAGTACTTTTGGCATTGGTTTCATAATAGTCAGGATAAACTATGCTGAAATTCTCTGTCCTGATTTGCTTCCATTTGATTCCGGCAGGTTCCTGACCGATATCATAATATTGGGCCGAAACATTAAACGTAATCAAGAGGAAGATGCCAAGTATAAATGCTGATCTGAACATTTACCAAAGATAAGAAGGTTTTGAATTGTACGTAAAGAATCAAACACCCCAAGGGATGGAATGATTAATTGATTTCAGTTTTTTAGGGGATGTTTACTCGATATTGAATGATCGCCATTCGGGCGTATCAGGCACTGGAGCTGTAACCTCAATTAGTTTTCCACCAACAGGATGTGCGAACCGGATTCTATAAGCATGCAGGCATATCGAGCCGTCCTTATTTGAGCGACGGGCTCCGTATTTTACATCTCCTCTGATGATAAGCCCAATGGTAGCAAGCTGAACTCTTATTTGATGATGCCTACCGGTATGCAGGTCTACTTCCAGCAGATGAAGCGTTTTCCCTGATGCAAGGTATTTGTAGGTAAGCTCTGCCTGTTTGCTGTTGGCGGAACCGGGACTAACTACAAATGACTTGTTGGAAGCTTCATTTTTGCGCAGGAAATGCGTGAGGTGCTGTTCATCCATTGGAGGCTTCTGCTCTGTGATGGCGAGATAAGTTTTCTCAAACTCACGGCTCTTGACCATCTGGGTCATCCGCGTAAGCGCCTTTGAAGTCTTTGCGAATATGAGAGCGCCGCTAACAGGGCGATCAATACGATGAACTAACCCCAGAAATACGTCGCCTGGTTTATTGTACTTTTCCTTAATATAAACTTTCAGGATGTCAATCAGTGATACATCGCCGGTTTTATCACCCTGCACAATCTCCCCCGGCTTCTTATTTATGATAAGCAGATGATTGTCTTCAAATAAGATCCGGTTACTCTCCATAAAAGGATTGCCTAGTATTGTTCTTTCTCGTTAGGGAAATCCACCATCTTTACATCACCGATGTATGATTTTACAGAGTTCTGTATTTGGGTACTCAAATCATTGTATCTGCGCAGGAAACGTGGTGAGAACTCCTGGGTAATGCCAAGCATATCATGCAGAACAAGAACCTGTCCGTCAACACCCGGACCAGCGCCTATGCCGATGATGGGTATTTTTAGTTCAGAAGCTACTTTAGTTGCAAGTTTAGCAGGAATTTTTTCCAGTACGATACTGAAACATCCAACTTCCTCGAGCAAATGAGCATCATCAACCAGTTTATTGGCTTCAGGCTCTTCTGTAGCCCTAACTACATAAGTGCCAAACTTGTGAATGGACTGTGGAGTGAGTCCTAGGTGCCCCATTACAGGAATGCCAGCTGATAAAATACGTTGTACCGATTCAAGGATTTCCCTGCCGCCTTCTATTTTTACAGCATCAGCACCTGTTTCCTTCATTATCCTGATGGCAGAGGTCAGCGCTTCTTTTGAATTACCCTGATATGTACCAAAAGGAAGATCAACAATGACAAGTGCTCGTTTCACAGCCCGCACAACTGAAACACCGTGATAAATCATCTCGTTGAGCGTAATAGGAAGAGTTGAAGTGTGACCGGCCATCACATTGGAAGCTGAGTCACCTACTAGAACAACATCAATTCCTGCCTGGTCCAACAGTCGAGCCATGGAAAAATCGTATGCTGTAAGCATAGCGATCTTCTCATTCTTGTTTTTCATCTCCTGCAAAACATGGGTAGTTACTTTGGAGACGGCGGCAAATTTTGAAGGTTTATATTCCATGATCAATATTTTCGGTTAAAGCAGGGTTTTAAATGCAATCACGATGCAAAACTACAAAAAGAAGTTATAGCGGGGATTTAAAAAGGCAAAGTATATCACATTCTTATGCAAAAGGACAGCTTAATGCAAAAATGCCAGTCATGCTGACATTTATCTTCATGGAGGGGGGTTAAGTATGGGTACGGTTTTGCTCAACTCCAGTATAACTCCAGTATAACTCCAGTTCAAGTCTTGTAAAATGGAGTATTGACTTGAGTTGTACTTGAGTTGTACTGGACATGAACTGGAGTTGATCAAAATATGACATTATCCGCAATAAGCCTTTTAGAATGTCCTTTATCGAAATACCTGATTACCAATAATAATAAATGGAGCAAACCGTAATTAGTACAGACATCAAAATGTACTATTCCATATGTAGCTTTTTGAAGCATTGTTGAAATAATCTGTACATTTGCAATCCTGACCATAAAAGGTCGTTAAATCTCAAATGCAAATCCGAATGAATAGGATGAAATCAATACTCGTATCGCTGATCTTTGTTTTAACAATGACCTTTTTTACTTCCTGTGAAACTGATATTGATGTATCGGCAGAATGGAAAGACATTACTGTTGCTTATGGCATACTCAATCAAAATGATTCAGCGCATTACCTGAAAATCAACAAGGCATTTCTTGGTGATGGCAATTCGCTTGAATATGCGCAGAATGCTGATTCATCAAGCTATTTTAATAACCTGGAAGTGACGGTTACGGAGGTTGCTACTAATGGCGGCACCAGAGTTATCAATTTTGATACCGTGCATGTGACCAATAAGGAGGAAGGTGTGTTCTACGCTCCCAAACAGGTTGTGTATAAGTCGGATTTCAAAGTGCCTTCCAATCTGAAAGAACAGAATTACAGATATGATCTCAAAATATACAACAAGATAACCGGTAAGGAAATCACTTCGAGTACATACCTTGTGAAGGATTTCGACATCACTACACCAAGATACGGTCAGCCGACCATTGATTTTTTAAGTGATGATAATCTTACTGTTAAGTGGAAAACCGGCAGGGATGGAAGACGCTATGACGTATTTATCCGTTTTTGGTTCCAGGAGGTTTTCAATACAACCGATACAACTGACAGGTATGTTGACTGGAAGTTGGGATCAGCCAAATCAAAGACACTCAATGGGGGAGAAGAGATGGTTTTGCTTTACCAACCAACGGCACTATATGATGTATGCAGAAGCCTTATTCCATACAAGGACAGTCGTGAAGGGGAAGTTACTGCCCGTCTCACCAATAAAGTAGAATATACTATTATCGCTTCGGGCGATGCCCTTAATACTTATCTGGATGTAAACGGACCATCGTCGGGTATTTCGCAGGACAGGCCTGAGTATTCGAATATTGAAAACGGACTTGGATTATTTTCCTGCAGGTATAATAAATTTATTTCCATAAATGTTGGTGCGCAAACTGAAGCCAGGTTCATTGAGATGGGTACACTCAAGTTTGTTGACAAATTGGGAAACTAAAAGCATGACGAAATGTCAGTTTACTGACACGACTCTAAATGTTCAAGGCAGACCGGCGTTAGTGCCGGTCTTTTCGTTTTTCTCTTTATTGGTAGGGCTTTCAAAGATTTCAACCACTAGTTTATAGATTTTTTTTTGCCCTGTATTGTCCCATTGGCATAATCATTGGGAAGGGAGTTGTCAAACAATGAACAACTTTTAAATAATTAAATGATATGGGTAAAATAATAGGAATTGACCTCGGCACTACCAATTCGTGTGTATCAGTAATGGAAGGGAATGAACCGGTGGTAATTCCCAATAGTGAAGGTAAGCGCACTACACCTTCAATCGTTGCATTTACCAGTAATGGTGAGAGAAAAGTAGGGGATCCTGCTAAACGTCAGGCAATTACAAATCCTGAGCATACTATCTTTTCTATAAAGCGATTCATGGGTGAAACCTTTGACCGCGTTACAAAAGAAACAGGCAGGGTGCCTTATAAAGTAGTTAAAGGTGAAAATAATACACCAAGAGTAAAAATAGATGACCGTACATATACGCCTCAGGAGATATCTGCCATGGTGCTTCAGAAAATGAAGAAAACAGCAGAAGACTATCTTGGACAAACAGTTACTGAAGCGGTTATTACTGTTCCTGCCTATTTCAGCGATTCACAACGACAGGCTACTAAAGAGGCTGGTGAAATTGCCGGTCTTACTGTAAAAAGGATTATAAATGAGCCTACTGCTGCTGCATTGGCTTATGGACTGGACAAAAAGCATCATGATATAAAAGTGGCTGTTTTTGACCTGGGTGGAGGTACATTCGACATATCTATACTTGAATTAGGTGAAGGCGTTTTTGAAGTAAAATCAACTAATGGTGACACTCACCTTGGTGGTGATGACTTTGACCATAAAGTTATTGACTGGCTTGCTGAAGAATTCCAGAAGGACGAAGGCATTGACCTTCGCAAAGATCCTATGGCACTACAGCGCTTAAAAGAGGCTGCTGAGAAGGCAAAGATTGAGCTGTCAAGTTCTACTTCAACCGAGATCAACTTGCCTTATATCATGCCTGTTGACGGTATTCCAAAGCATCTTGTACGTACATTGACACGTGCCAAGTTTGAGCAGTTGAATGATCAATTGTTAAGGTCAACCATTGAACCTTGTAAACAAGCATTAAAAGATGCTGGCTTAACTGTTAATGACATCAATGAAGTAATTCTTGTAGGTGGTTCAACACGTATACCAGCTGTTCAAAAAATTGTGGAGGATTTCTTCGGAAAAGCACCATCAAAAGGGGTAAATCCTGACGAAGTTGTAGCTATTGGTGCTGCAATTCAGGGTGGAGTACTTACCGGAGAAGTTAAGGATGTATTGCTTCTTGACGTTACTCCTTTGTCATTGGGAATTGAAACACTGGGTGGTGTAATGACACGTTTGATTGAATCAAATACCACCATTCCGACAAAGAAATCTGAAACATTCTCCACAGCAAGTGATTCGCAGCCAACGGTTGAGATTCATGTGCTCCAGGGTGAGCGTTCTATGGCCAGGGATAACAAGAGTATTGGCCGTTTCCATCTTGATGGAATTCCACCTGCACCAAGAGGCGTGCCTCAGATTGAAGTAACCTTCGATATTGATGCCAATGGTATTCTACATGTTTCTGCCAAAGATAAGGGAACCGGTAAATCACAACAGATCAGGATTGAAGCATCTTCAGGATTATCAGAGGCTGATATTAAGCGTATGAGGGATGAAGCTGCCGCAAATGCTGAAACCGACAGGAAAGCAAAGGAAGAGGTAGATAAACTCAATAGTGCCGACGGAATGATCTTCCAGACTGAAAAACAATTGAAAGAGTTTGGTGATAAGATTCCGGGTGACAAAAAAGCTCCAATAGAAAAAGCACTGGCTGACCTGAAGGAGGCTCATAAAAATAAAGATATCAATGCACTTGACGCCGCGTTGGCTACCTTAAACACAGCATGGCAGGCTGCCAGTGAAGATATCTACAAAGCTACTCAGGATCAGGGTAACGCTCAGCCCAACCAGGGAGAAGCTCCTCCACAAGGTGATCAGGGTAAGGGTGCTGATTCAGAAGTAACGGATGTTGATTTTGAAGAAGTAAAATAATCAAGTATATCTAAAAGATTAGCATGAATTTTGTTGCATAAAGGTGGGGTTAACCCACCTTTATTATTTTTAAGTTATACTGCTTTTGATAGTAATGGTTTTAGTTTGCTCAACTGATGCTGAATAAAATGTGAATGATAAAAACAGCTTATATTTGTTGTATTACTAAAATATAGATAATGATTCAACGATTTCCCCTGCTATTTCTGTTAATCATTCTATGCGCCGGCATTTCTTTCACTGCTTCAGCGCAAAAGAAAAAACCCGTTAGGGTTGAAATACCTGTAAAGGACGATACTGAATTATATAAAGTTGTTCCTTGTGATGAAAATGGCTGTGCCATTCTTTTTCTCAGCAATGAGAATGGTAAAGACGGACAAATGGTATGGGTAACTTCATTGCTTGATAGTAAACTAAAGGAAAAGCGTCGTTACAATTTTGATCTTCCACGTGGTTTTATTCTGGAAGAAGCAATGTACAGGAACAATCACTTATTGGCATTCTTTTACACAAAGCGCGCTTCGGCGGATACAAATTTCTATTTGGTTGATTTTAATTTACACGATAGTACACTCATTCAGTCAAATTATCCTGTTCCAGGAAGAGCCGGGTTATCGCATTTTGCCATGACTGAAGATTATGCCATAGCAGGCATAAACACCCGCGATGACAGGTCGATGATACTAATGTACAATCTGGGGAATAACAGAATCAATTTAATATCGCCGGGTCTATCTGGAAAGACTATTATTGAGTCTGCCGGTGTAAATCAAATTACCGGTGGATTTTCATTGATATTACGAACAACCCAGTCGGCAAGAAAGCGAGACTATTATGTAGTTAAATTCACCAGAAACGGTGAACCCTACTATACGCATATGCTGAGTAAGTTTCAGGATCTGATGATCAACAATGCCTTTATGCATGAGATCAATCAACACTCCGATATTATTATTGGTTCCTACGGTACGAGCAGCCGCACCCGTAATTTTGGAGGTGAGGAGCAGGTGGGTGTTGCATCTACTGGTTTTTTCTCCATTGTTATCAATGAGAACGAAGAAGAGAAAGTTCATACCTATGATTTTACCGAGTTCGATAAATTCTATCGCTATCTAAGGCGGCCAAATGATATTGCTCCCCGCAGAACCATTCTGCGAAGAGATCGCCCTTCACGTGATCTTTCAACCGATCATAACCTGCTATCACACGAGATTTTCAGGTACAACGATGAGTTTGTTTTCATGGCAGAAGCCTATTACCCTGAATATAGGATCGTAACTACTATGGTCTATGACTATTATGGTCGGCCATATCCTTCCACTTATACCGTGTTCGAAGGATATAGATACCTCACAACCTTTATTGCAGGATTTGACAGCAACGGCGAACTCACATGGAACAATGACCTTGAGTTGACAAATGCGCTTACTCAAAGCCTGCGTGAAAGGGTTACACCCCATTTTGTTGATACTACCGGTATTATGCTTTCTTATGTCGACAACGACCGGATTGCCTACAAGATCATCGATAAGGGCAAGAATCTTACCAATGTGTCGTATTCAAAGGTGGATCCGCTTCACCTGCATGATAAAGTGCAGAAAGAATCAAACAGTTATATCCTTCCCTGGTACAAGGATTATTTCCTGATCCATGGCTATCAGACTATTAGGAATTCCTATAGTTCTGAAAAAGCCAAGAGTATTTTCTATTTATCAAAAATGGCGTTCAGACTATAGCTCAGATAATCAGTTATTTAATAATAGTTCATCAGGTATGGTTATGTGGTTGTAAATCAACCTGATATCAATATTGGTTGTTTGATCAAAACAAATATTTTTGCTGATTGTTATCTCTTTTCATGATGAAATCACTGATTTTTTGGGTGTTTCATGTTATGGTGAATCATCTATATACTAAATATGTTTGCATATACAGTAAAATTGTTGTAATTTAGTCAGCTGAATGTTCAACCTTAATCACTTAACATGAAAGTAAAACTTTACATTTCATCACTGGGTGTTTTGTTCTTTTTCTGGTCGACCGGTTTGTTCTCACAAACGGTAACCATTGAAAAAGTAAAAACGCCGGTAGGCTTTGACATTTCCAAAAAGCTCATTGATGTAGAACCAATAACGCCGGGTTACATCGACAGAAGCTGGAAAGAAAAAGTAATTCCTAACAAGGATGGTTTCCTTGAAGAGTTCAAAGTTGATGCTGCATGGACTGGTCCTGACCCTGTGTTACAGGATTATGAAACCGGTTCCCGTGCAACGGCAACTATTGATAAGAATTTTAATGGATTGAGTAATACAAGTGGAGTGGCACCTCCTGATACCGATGGTGATGTAGGTCCAAACCATTATATGCAGATGGTGAATCTCTCTTTCCAGATATTTAATAAGAATGGGACTTCCGTTTATGGGCCTGCATTGAGCAGCACACTATGGAGCGGTTTTACAGGACCATGGACCGGAACTAATGACGGTGATCCTATTGTATTGTATGATCAATATGCCGACAGGTGGATCGCCACACAGTTCTCATTGCCAAATTACCCAAGTGGGCCTTTTTATGAATTGGTAGCTGTTTCAACAACAGGTGATCCAACCGGTAGCTGGTACCGCTATGCCTATGAATTTGCCAATATGCCCGATTATCCTAAGTTTGGTATCTGGCCCGATGGTTATTACTTCACTATTAATCAGTTCAAGCCTCCAAGTCTTTCCTTTGCCGGTGCTGCTGTTTGTGTAATTGACCGAGTAGCACTGCTAAGTGGAAATTCAAATACGCAGATGCAATTCTTCAACCTGGGAACATCCTATGGTAGCCTGCTTCCGGCAGATGTTGATGGAACAACACTTCCTGCTGCCGGTACCCCGAATTATCTGGCAAACCTAGGAACTAATTCGTTGCGTATCTGGAAAGCAGATATCGATTGGACAGTACCTGCTAATTCAGTGGTTTCACTTATTAGTACTCTTCCCACACAATCATATTCCTATAGTGGTATCACCATTAATCAGCCGGGTACATCGCAAACACTTGATCCATTGGCTTCAAGGCTTATGTACCGGTTGCAATACCGGAAATTTGCCAATTATGAAGTGATGCTTACCAACCATTCTGTTAATGCAAATGGTGCAGGGCAGGCTGGTGTGCGTTGGTATGAACTCAGGAATTCAGGCAGTGGATGGTCAATCTATCAGCAAGGCACTTATGCTCCTGCAGATGGAAACGACCGATGGATGGCAAGTATTGCCATGAATGGAAATGGGGATATTGGCCTCGGCTACTCGGTTTCAAGTTCGTCAACTTATCCTTCTGTTCGATTTACCGGTCAAACTGCTGCAAATACAGGAACAGGAATAATGGATATTACTGAAGGTACCATTCATGCCGGCAATATGTCCCAAACTGGTGTTAACCGTTGGGGCGATTATTCCATGATGTCAGTTGATCCGTCAAATGACAATACTTTCTGGTATACCAATGAATATTCGAATGGAGGATGGAACTGGAGGACTAAAATTGCTTCCTTCAATTTTGGAGCACCACCGGCAGGCTCAGCCCCGGTTGCTAATTTTGCAGGTACACCTACAACCGTTTTGGAAGGAGGAACAGTCGCTTTTACTGACCTGTCAACCAATACGCCAACAAGTTGGTTATGGACATTTGAAGGCGGTAACCCTGCTACCAGTGACTTAAAGAATCCAACAGTTTCCTATGGTGCAGCAGGAACTTATTCCGTTACACTGACAGCAACTAATTCTTATGGTTTTGATACAAAGACCGTTGATAACTATATTACCGTGAATACAGCACCTACTGACTATTGTGCTTCACACAGCAATAGCTTCACTACAGATTATATCATAGGAGTTCAACTTGGTGCGGTAATTAATAATTCAGCAGGGTCGTTTTATACTGATTTCACTCCTTTTACCTTTAATTTGGTTCCCGGATCGACAAATACGGTTAGGCTAACTCCAAACACAACCAACAGACGTGAATTCTGGAAGGTTTGGATAGATTTTAACGGCGATATGGACTTTGATGACAGTGGTGAACAGGTTTTTGCGGCCAATAACAAGAAAGGTGTAGCCACAGGGTCAATAACCATACCTTCCGGAGCTTCCGGATCAACCCGGATGAGGGTGAGCATGAAATATGGTAGTACTCCTAATTCCTGTGAAATATTCGCTAATGGTGAGGTAGAAGATTACACCGTTACCTTCTCTGCAGCTCCTTTAGCACCGATAGCTCAATCGCAGACTAATGATCTGAAGCTTGAATTGTATCCCAATCCTGCAAATACTGTCCTCAATATTAAGGTTACCAGTGTTTCAGAAAAGGTAAATGTCAAGGTATACAGTGTTCTTGGCGTTATAATCGATGATTTTAACACCAGTGATAAAATCACCACACTCCAATTGGGCAAATTTGCAAAAGGCCTATACTATATTGGAGTTGATGATGGTATTTCAACAACTCTGAAGAAGTTTATCAGAGAATAGAGAGAAAGCTTAAAAGCTTCACTGAAAAGGTTTTCAGAGTATAAAGAGAGAGCGTAATAGCTGACAATAAAAAAACCTGTATAGAGACTATACAGGTTTTTTTTAATTGGTACCCGAGGCCGGACTTGAACCGGCACGGCCGCGATGGCCAAAGGATTTTAAGTCCTTCGTGTCTACCAATTCCACCACTCGGGCATCCTTGGATATTAAAAAACCCCTTTTCACAGGGGTTAGAGCGAAAGACGGGACTCGAACCCGCGACCCTGACCTTGGCAAGGTCATGCTCTACCAACTGAGCTACTTTCGCTTGTTGTGTTAAGCGGGTGCAAATATACAATCACTTTTCGATCTGCCAAACTATTTCATGATTTTTTTAAAAGATTTTTGATCTCGTTCAGCTTCATCAAAGCTTCTACCGGCGTAAGTGTGTTAATATCAGTATCAAGGATGTCCTCCCTTATTTGTTCCAACAGTGGATCATTCAGCTGTATGAAACTTAACTGATAGGGATCACCTGATTTAGCTGCCTTTCGTGTTACGGTGGGCTTGTTCAATAAACCATGCCCGTGAGATTTTTCGAGAATATCAAGCATTTGATTTGCTTTCGATAGTACAGAGTTTGGCATGCCCGCCATACGTGCCACATGAATACCAAAGCTGTGTTCGCTTCCACCGGGTTCAAGTTTTCGCAGGAAAATGATCAATTTGCCCGCCTCTTTGACTGATACATGGTAGTTCTTGATACGAGGCATGGAGTTGGCCATCTCATTCAATTCATGGTAATGCGTGGCAAACAATACTTTAGGCCTGAATAGCGGGTGTTCATGGAGGAATTCTGTTATAGCCCAGGCAATGCTAATGCCATCATAGGTGCTGGTGCCACGTCCGATCTCATCCAACAATATCAGGCTTCGGTTGGAGATGTTATTCAGAATACTGGCCGTTTCATTCATCTCAACCATGAAGGTTGATTCACCGGAAGTTATATTGTCAGAAGCACCCACCCTTGTGAAAATCTTGTCGACAAGACCAATCTCTGCAGAATCAGCCGGGACAAAACACCCTGCCTGGGCCATCAATACAATAAGTGCCGTTTGGCGCAATAATGCCGATTTACCCGACATATTTGGACCGGTTATTATAATTATCTGCTGCTCCTGATCATCCAGTCGGACATCATTACTGATATACTTCTCTCCCGGTGGCAGTTGCTTTTCAATTACCGGGTGTCGTCCACCTTTGATATTCAGCACATAATCATCATTGATCTGAGGCCGTACATAGTTATTTATCAATGAGATAGAAGCAAATGAAAGCAAGCAGTCAAGTCGGGCAATAACCTGAGCATTTACCTGAACCTGACTGATGTAGTCGGTCAGGCTTAAAACAAGATCATTATATAGTTGGGACTCAATAGTGAGAATCTTTTCTTCAGCCGTCAGAATCTTATCTTCATATTCCTTCAGTTCAGGCGTAATGTAACGTTCACAGTTTACCAGGGTCTGTTTACGCACCCATTCAGATGGCACTTTATCCTTATGAGTATTTGTAACCTCAAGATAATAACCGAAAACATTGTTGTATGCAATCTTGAGTGAAGGAATGCCTGTACGTTCTGATTCCTTCTGCTGCAATCTGATAAGGTAATCCTTACCTGAATGTGCAAGTTCTCGAAGCTCATCCAATTGCTCATCAACACCAGCAGCAATCACATTCCCTTTTGAAACTATCACAGGAGGATCAGGATTCAGTTCGCGACCTATTTTTGCAGTTATAAGGGAGCAGGGATTCAACTGTTCACCTGCATGCTGCAATGATAAAACAGGGGAGGAAAGGCAAGTTTCCTTAATTACAACCAATGACTCCAAAGCAAGTTTCAATTGTATTACTTCCCTGGGATTAACCCGGGCAACGGCAACTTTGGCAATGATACGTTCAATATCACCAATGAACTTTATCTGTTTGCGAAGTTCATCTGAGATAACAGTATTCTCAAAGAAGTAACTCACTGCATCATGCCTTTCAGTGATGGGTTGCTTCTCTTTGAGCGGCAGGAGTAACCATCGGCGCATTAATCGGGCACCCATGGGGGATACCGTTTGATCAATGATATTCAGCAAAGATTTAGCCTGATCGTTATTTGATGAAATGAGTTCAAGATTACGTATGGTGAACTTATCCAGCCAAACAAAATGATCCTCTTCAATGCGAGATATTTTACTGATATGCTGAACTTTATCATGATTGGTTTCAGCTAGATAGTGCATTGCAGCACCGGCAGCTACAATACCGAAATCAAGTTCTTCAATACCAAATCCTTTTAGAGATGTAGTATTAAAGTGTTTAAGTAACAGATCATTGGCAAAATCAAAAGTAAATACCCAATCATCGAAATTCGTAGTGTAAAATTTATTGCTGAATAGACTGATAAAATCGTTCTTCTTCGACTTTTGCAGGATGACCTCACTTGGCTTGAACGTCTGGAGCAGCTTGTCGATATATTCATTATTTCCCTGAGTGACTAAAAATTCACCGGTTGATATATCAAGAAATGAAATGCCACTTATTTTGGGCATTAAATGAATGCTTGCGAGGAAATTGTTTTGTTTGTTTTCAAGAACCTGGTCGTTGTATGAAACACCCGGAGTGACAAGTTCAGTGACTCCCCGCTTGACTATATTCTTAGTCATTTTGGGATCTTCCAACTGATCACAGATCGCAACCTTCTGACCGGCACGCACAAGTTTGGGCAGGTAAGTGTCAAGAGCATGATGAGGGAATCCGGCAAGTTCAACGGATGATGCTGATCCATTGGCCCTGCGAGTTAGAACAATGCCTAGTATTTCAGAAGTTTTTATAGCATCATCACTGAATGTTTCATAGAAGTCGCCTACCCTGAAAAGGAGTAATGCATCAGGATATTTTGATTTGATACTATAATATTGCTTCATCAGCGGCGTTTCAACCACCTCTTTCATTTCTTTTGCCAATAGTATATCTTTGGAACAAAAATAACGAGTTTGATCAAATAATCATGAATAAGAATTTGATCAAATAACAGTAGACAACTAAAAAACAAGTCAGAGAGTGAAAAAACTGACCATGGAAGAACTTGACAGGCTAACAATCAGCCAGTTCAAGGAGAGTGAAAAGGTTCCTGTAGTAATTGTGCTTGATAACATAAGAAGTCAGCATAATATAGGTTCAATATTCAGGACAGCCGATGCCTTTCGCATTCAATGTATCCATTTGTGTGGAATAACTGCCACACCGCCTAACAGGGAGATTCAGAAGACGGCGCTTGGCGCAACTGAATCAGTGGAATGGAAATACTTTCCATCGACACTTGATTCCATAAACGAGTTGAAGAATGCTGGATATGAGATAATTGCCATTGAGCAAGCAGAGGGAAGCATAAATATTAAGGAATTCGAATCAAGTAAGTATAAAAAAATTGGTATTATTTTTGGTAACGAGATAAATGGTGTGGATGACTCAATAATGGAGATAATCGACCAGTGTATTGAGATACCACAGTATGGAACTAAGCATTCTCTCAATGTTTCTGTCGCAGCAGGTATTACAATTTGGGAAATTTGCTATAAACTATAGTTCGAAGAACAATCTATTCTCTATCATATCAAATGCAAATGCCATATATTTTGTTTATATACTGTAGAATGTCGATAAAATGCATGAATAAACAATAAAAATGCCGTATTTATGGAGTTTTTCGCTTAATTTAGTTTGAAAAATGCAAAATGTGCTCTATATTTGTGGATTGATTTGACCAAAAGCTCAATTTATAATATGAATATCATTCTTAACCAATGTAAACATTAATCAACATCATTATGAAAAATTTAAGTTACAAATTAATCATGATGCTTCTGCTGCTAACAATAGGGATTTCCCCGTTATTTGCTCAGGAGCAGGATAATACCACTGAAACTAAAGCGCCCGTTTCATCATTTGACCGACATCTTTATCTACAGGCTGGCGCGGGACTTACCCAATTCTTTGGAGATCTCAATAAAGATGACTTCTTTAACAAAAAATTCCAATTCATGTACAGTGCCGGGTTAGGATATCAATTCAGTCCTGTAATTGGTCTCAGAGCTACTTTTAACAACGGAAAGCTAACCAGTACACTCGAAGATGAACAAATAAGACTTATGTCAAGTATTTGGGATGTTCAACTTACCCCAACCTTTAACTTGACAAATCTTATCTGGGGTTACAAGCCTGAACGTTTCTTAAGCCTCTATGCACTCGCCGGAGTTGGCTACATGACGTATTCAAGTATGCAGCTTGATAATCAGGATACAGATGAAATAAAGGATGATGTCATTATTGCTAGATTTGGTCCTCAATCTGTAGATCCTTTTACTGATAAAGAAGCTCGCACTGGTATCAATGTACCTGTAGGCTTAGGTCTCAATTTCAGAATTGCCGATAGATGGGATGCCTTCCTGGAATATAATCACAGGATTACTTTCGTTGACGACATTGATATCAGGGAAGCTGGAAATAATGATGCATACTCTTCCTTAATGCTGGGTATCAAATATAAAATCATCCCTGGATCTGGAACAAGATCAATGGAAAAGAACTATGGCATGGTAACTTATAAAGCTACTCCTGATCCATTAGTAAATGTAAATGATACCGTTTGCACAAATGTAACTGTTACATTCCCGCCAAAATATTTCGGAAAGAAAGCAGCTATGAACTTCCAACCTGAAATTGTATATGCTGGTAAAACTGTAAAACTTACTCCAGTTAATTTCCAGGGTGAAAAAGTTGAAGGTGACGGTATTGTAATCAACTATAAAGAAGGTGGTACATATACCTATGTTGACTGTGTTCCTTACGAGCCGGGTATGAATGTTTCTGACCTAGTTGTTTCACCAACCTTATATTCTCCAAAAGAACCGGTAAAGCTTAATGCAACACCTGAAGAAATTGGCGCAAAATATAAGATCATCGACCTTCCACAGAGGAAACTAGCTGATGGTATCATTATCACAGGAACACGCGTTACACACGACGAAGACCTTATGATTGCTGAACATGGTTATATTAAAGAAACCATTGTTAATGATGATGCTACTATCTATTTCAAGGTTGATATGGATAACCTTAACTGGAATCTTCCTCTGAACAAGAATAACCAGGTAAAACAGCAAATGGATGAATTAACAAACTTCATTAAACAAGGTTATAAGATCCGTGATATAGACATCAATGCATGGGCTTCACCAGAAGGCGAAGAAACTCACAACCAAGGCTTATCAGAACGTCGTGCACAGACTGGTAAAAAAGTAGTTGTTGATTTATTCAAGAAGATGGCTAAAGAGAAGAATGTAGTTATCAACATTCCAAATCCTGAAGATTCCATAAAATTCAATACTTATGCCAATGGTGAAGACTGGAACGGTTTCATGCAGGCAGTTGAAGCTTCCAATTTAGCTGATAAGAGAGTTGTTATTAATGTTGTAAACTCTCAATCAGACGTAACAAAACGTGAACAGGAAATCAGGAATATGGCTCTTGTATATCGTGAAATTGAAGAGGACATTTTACCTCCGTTACGTCGCGTAGTTATAAAAGTAAACTGCTATGAGCCTAAAAAGACCGATGAGCAAATGGCAACACTTGCAACCAGCGATCCTACAAAACTTGATAATGCAGAAATCCTTTATGCTGCTACTTTAACTGAAGATAATGCTACAAAAGCACGTATCTACCAGAATGCAACCACACAATTCCCCAATGATTGGAGATCATTCAACAATCTGGCTGTTATTAACATGTGGAACAATCAATTAGGTGAAGCTGCTTCAAGTTTAAATAAAGCTGCTCAGATTCAGCCTAACAATGGTATGATCATCAACAATCAGGGTGCATTGGAATCAAAGAAGGGTAATTATGCTGAGGCTGCAGTTCTTTACGCAAAAGCCAAGAACTTAGGCATGGATATAAACTACAACCTTGGTATTACTAAATTATATCAGAGTCAGTATGATCAGGCATTGTCACTTCTCGGTAACCGCAAATGCAACTCAAATGTAGCATTAGCTCAGTTAATGACCAAGAAATATGATGAGGCTGCAGCTGCACTAAAATGCGCTCCTGAAACTGCTGATAACTATTACTTACTTGCAGTTATTGGAGCCCGCAAGGCAGATGTTAGAATGGTAATTGACAATTTAACCAAAGCCATCTCTATGGATCCAACGCTCAAGACACAAGCTCTTGAAGACCGCGAATTCGTTAGTTACTTCGCAAGTCCTGAGTTTATGGCACTGTTGAAATAATTAATAGCTTATCTATAAAAGAAGGCTACCTATACAGGTGGCCTTCTTTTTTTATTACCTTTACAATAGTATTTTTGTCTCGTCTGTTGTATAGATGCACAGCGGGGTTTGGAAACTTTTCCAAATCATAACAATAAATGTTAAGTGTAGCATGTTTTTTGTTGTGCTATAGATCGTTAAACTACATAAATAAAACAATAATCATGGAGAGAAAAAGTATGCAGTCTGCAAAATCATTTGCTAACATGAGGCTTATAATGATCCTTATTCTGGCAGTTACCTTAGGTTCAGGATTAAGTTCATGTCAGAGTCAGAAGAAACTGGCCAAAAAGAAAGCTGCTCAGGAATTAGCTGAACGTACTGCTCAAGCGAAAACAGACCTGACAGCCATTCTTAATGATGAAGGTAGGATGACTCTTGAAGAAAAAGAATTCAAGCTTAATTCAATCAAACGTATGAATCTGGATGATAAGGAAGTGAAAGATCTGGTTTCACAGGTTGAACAAAAACTTGCAGTGGAAAGGGCAGCAGTTGAAAAACGTAAAGAAGAAGAAAGGCTGGCACTTGAAAGAGCGAACATGGACAAGGGTAAGTTTATCAATATCAATGATGCCTTTAATTCTGTGGCTGGGGCAAGTAGTGTTGCCAATGCCAATATGGCTATTCGTGAAGCTTTGCAGCAATTTGCCAATGATGACGTTCCAGTGTTGATACTACTCAGTGATGAGGGTGGTATTAAAGATTATGACGAACCAACAACCATCAGAAAATATCTGGAATATATCAAGGATCAGAAGAAGTCGCCGAATATGGTTATTGACACTGAGTATGATTCAAATGGAAAAATTAAATTACTTGAACTCAAAAAAAAATAATTGATCATGACAAAATTTAAAATATCTATATGGCTATTCTCCTTATTGTTGGGATTTAGTCAGGTGTATGCGCAGGATAATATAAGTCCTTCACGGAAAATGGCGATAGATTCTCTGGCACTTGAGAAAGTAAGAGACCTCAGTAAATATATAAGTATTGTTGGTAACAAGGATACGCCATGGTCAGAAGCCAACCGAGTAATTGAAAGAACGCTGGAGTTGTTTGCAGATGGAGCAATGATGGGTGTTTCAAGTATTAACCGTGAGGAAGTGAATTATTATGGAGTTAGGGAATACCTTGAAAGATTGATGGCTCTCAATTATGATAAAGTTAATATTGAATGGTACAACATTCAGTACATCAGTGATCTGGAAAGACAGCCCGATGGCAGGTACGTAGGGGTGATTACTATATACCAACGCTTTGAAGGTACAACTGAGGAAGGCTTGAGGTACGTTGATGTGACTAAAAAAGACATTACAGTTTACGTAGAACGCAAATCAACGCAGATTTCCGGAAGGATTATCGGTTTTTGGGATGTGCTACTGGGTGATATCAGGGTTTCTGAAACTAAACCAGGCTGAAGGTAAATATTGAATTTTTCTCAGGTGCATGGGCAATCATAATTCTTTTATGTCCATGCACTTGTTACATATATTGGAATGACTCATTCTTTATTTTTTAATTGTTCTGAATATGAAACAATTATGGTTAGTGATGCTTTTTTCAGCGTTTATATTACCTGATCTGGTTGCCCAAAATAACAGGGTGATAGATGAAGGTGTATTAAATGCATCAACGAAACAAGTAAATCAGTTTTTCAGGAGGTTTAACGGAGAAGAAAGTACAAAGGGTGTAAGGTATTATGATAATGACAGTGAATTCAGAAGTGCTGCACTAAGAGGCAAGTATCTGAATGTGTTATTTGATGATCAAAACGCTTCAATAACTGATCCTTTGAAAAACGCCTTTATCAATGAGGTGAATAACACTGGAAATCCTCAATATCTTGATTTCCATAAGGACGGTTGGTTTGCTGAAGTTGTAACCAAGTTTCTTTATCAGGGTAAGGAAGTTTATATCACCTTATATATGAATATTGAACAAGAAAATCTTGGATACAAATGGGTAATTTCCAAAGTCTATTTTCCGCATTTTACAAGCCTTTTCAACTCTACATCAGGGGAGTCTTCAAAATTCCTTCATCCAATGAGTCATGAAATTGATTTCATGAATCTGATTCGGGTATTTAGTGATAAGGATAACGTAGAACTTTATGCAGAGAAGGATCATAAACCTGATTATCTTTCAATATTCCTTTATGAATTCAAGAAAGGTAATCTGAAGTATCAATCAGTCACAGACCTGAAATTTCACTTTTTTCAGATCAATGGATGGTATTTTGAAGTGTCAAACTATAACAGACCCGGAGCAAACTCCGGATGGCTGATTTCAAATCTAATGAAGGTTGTAAACGATGAAGAAAAGGATATGGTCATTAAATTTATCATACATGAATAAGAAATGGCTCTTAGTGATATGGATTGTATGTCTCACTTTCAATTTATCCTATGCACAAAGTGAGGCAGGCAAGAATGCAAAGTTATCAGATGAGGAACTGAAAACTTTTGAACAACAAGCACGGCAATTAGTGACTTTTATGGAGTTTGCCTTTAATACCATTGGCTCAGGACAGACTGACTATAAGGACAAACATACTATCATTGAGCAATCCTATCTTAAGTTTTTCAAGAATGATAAAGTTCAGATTGAAGATGATCTGGTTGAAAAGCGAGATATGGTTACCAATAAGGATGTTCAGGCTTACTTAAAGGATATTGACTTTTTCTTCAAAGCAGTTTCTTTTAAATATACCATAGAAGAGATCACACAAGAGGTAAGTGAGTCAGGAGATATCTATTTTAAGATTAAAGCCAGCCGGAATATCAAGGGTACTACCCTTGAGGGAAAACAGATAAACGAAAATAGAACAAGGTATATTGAGGTTAACCTTGATCAATCCAACAGAGACCTAAAGATTGCCAGTGTCTATACTACAAAATCCAATGAAGTACAAGAGCTACTTGCCTGGTGGAATGATATGGATGAAGGATGGCGTTATTTCCTTGCGGGTGAAAGCAAGATTAATGACAGTGTCTATCTTAAAAATGTGACGCTGATTCAGAATGATTATATTGTTAAGGAAAAGATATTCTCAGGGTATGGGGATACCCTGGCTTTATTTGATACTATCAGGCTAAATGAAAGACGGGTGTTGCCTGAAGTAAGGCGAATACTGAGAACTGACAGAATCGATATTACAAATGCAAAGAATATTTATGATCTGAAGCCTTTATCTGCTTTCACGGGATTAAAGTACCTTGATATTTCAAAGGCAAAAGTCCCTGATTTGGATCCAATCAGAAACTTGTCAAAGCTTGAATCCTTAATTGCAGGAAGAAGCCTGATAAACAGTATTGAACCTATCAGGTATATGCCTAATCTGCGCACACTCGATATTTCAGGTACACTTGTGTCTGATATTAAACCCTTGGAAGGTATTGAATCATTAGAGATTCTTAACTTGTCAGATAGTCGTGTGGATAGTATTCAGGTTCTCAGTAAATTAATCAAATTGCGTGAATTGAATCTTAGTGGATTGAATATTTCCGACCTTCATCCACTAACTGACTTGAAAAGCCTTGAAGTTGTTGAACTTTCAAGAATAAAACTAGCCTCTTTGAAAGGGATTCAAGATTTACCATCGGTAAAGAGGTTGTCAATAGATCAGACATTGGTGATTGATTTGACAGAAATTTCAAATTTACTTACCCTTGAATATCTTTCGCTGGAAAATACTGGAGTAAGTTCTCTAAAACCGTTGGAGAAATTACCGGAATTGAGAATGGTTTACTGTGATAAAACTCAGATAGGTCGTGCTGAAGCAATGGATTTCATGAAGCTTCGGCCTTCTGTCAGCGTGATATATGAGTCGCAGGAACTGATGGCATGGTGGGAAATGCTTACAGCAGAATGGAAGGGTGCCTTTTCAGGTTTGGTTGAATTGTCAAGTCCACCAACACGGGAAGAATTGCATGAGGTTTCCTTCCTTAAATCATTGGATATTTCAGACAATAGACAAATTACAAGTATTACTCCACTTGAAAAGCTATCCTCATTAAATTATCTCGATATCTCAGGTACAGGTGTAAAGGATCTCCAGCCTATTGCTAATTCATTTAGTCTTCAAGTACTCAATATATCGGGTACAAGTGTTGGGAATTTGTCGCCGGTGTCAGGATTATCTCGATTAAAGGAAATAGACATATCCAAAACTCTGGTAAAATCTATATTGCCCTTAATAGAGCTGCATGAATTGGAAGTAATTATCATGGATTCAACTGAAGTGGATGATGTTGGATCATTGATCAAATTGAAACGATTGGAAAAAATTTATGCTGATGGAGTTAATTCTATGGCCTTACAGGTCAACAAGATACTTGATAGTATACCCGACGCTCTCATTGTATATCGCACCAAGTATTTAAAGGAGTGGTGGAAAAACCTGCCTGAAGGATGGAAGCCTTTATTAAGTTTAAGCGAAAAGGTATATGAGGATCCTGATAGGATTCAGTTGCATAGGATTTCGAATATAAAGAAACTGGACTTAACCGGAGCTGAGAATATAACAGGCCTCGTCCCTCTCACAGTTTTGACAAGGTTGGAAGATCTGAATATTTCCAACCACCAAATCAGCGACCTGACTCCGCTAAGTTATATTTCACGGTTAGTTGTGTTCGATTTTTCAAACACCCCTGTAACTAATATTAGTCCTATTGCGAGCCATAAATCTCTTGAAGAGCTGAACTTGGCTAATTCACCGGTAAGTGATCTTACTTCCATTAGTGGACTGCAATCTCTTATAAAGCTTAATATTTCGGGTACACAAGTAACGAAACTGGATCCGGTTGCATTATGTGGCAATTTGCAGGAACTGGATATTTACAATACCCGAATTAATAATCTGAAAAGCCTGGATGATCATAAAAACATTAAGATCCTGCGAGCATATAACACAAAATTGTCAGCGAAGAAGATTGAAAAATTTAAAGTGCTTCATCCGGGGACAGAAGTAGTTTATTATTAAGTGACCATCCAATGGGAGTGTGATTAATGCTTTCAGCTAATTTTTCAAGACAATCGAGGCTTTTTGCTGTATAGCAAACATAATCAGCTAAGTTTATAATATCTTCTGAGAATTTCTTGCTGTTCAGTCTGTCAATTATTAAAATGAACAGCCCAGGTTTGACATATTTTCGCAGACTTTGTGATTCACATACAATAGGGTAGTCAAGTGAGCTGCAGGAAGCCCTGAAATCATTGTAAGCCGTATTTACCATATTGTCAGCTGATTCTATAAAGTAGGACATTTGTGCCCCTGCACTGAGCATTTTAGCTGTATCTTTAAGTGGATTTACACCAGTTTCAATGTTTATCCTGTAGCTATCAACCGGAATAGGGGAATGATTTCCATGAAATTTTTCGTCTCCGGTCTTGAAAGTTGAAACTTTAAGTCCAATGACAGATGTTAATGGTGATATTTTACGAATGATTGAAAGGGCAAGTGTGGTTTTCCCTACATTTCTGCCTGATCCTCCAATTATGAGTAAATGGGGATCAATTAGTAAGTGATTGTTGGTACGCATTGTTTGGATGAACTTTGAGTTCTACTTGTCAGAAAATTACTTCAACGGATGATGCCTTAAAGCTTGCCCAAACGGTTAATCCCTCGCTGAGGTTCAGTTTCTCAAAAGCTTCAGACGTTATATAAGCATATAAATTAATTCCGGCATCAATGCAAATCTGGAATCCTTCCTTTTTAGGGTTGATTGTTGAGATTCTACCCCTGAAGTTATTCATATTGCTGATCTCGGGTTCATGCAGAAGAATAGAGATTGTTTTGCTCTTGATGAGAATGTTTGCCTCATCTACGGGATATGAATCACCAAGTTTTATGATAACAGGTTTGTGCTGATTTCCTTGAATAGTGGCTTCATGATTTCTAATAGTTGCTTTGAAGAAATTCCTTTCTCCGGTGAAATTAGCAGAGAATGTGTTTTTAGGATTTTCAATCACGGTCTGGGTCGTACCTGATTGAACGATACTGCCATTTTCAATGATAGAAATTTTATTACCTAAAGCGACGGCTTCTTCAAAATCATGTGTAACATGCAAAATAGGCATACCTTTCTTATTAAGGCCTCTCAGCAGCCCTCGGATGTCTGCCTTCATGGAAGTGTCAATTGCTGACAAAGGTTCATCTAAGAGCAGGATAAGTGGCTCAGAGGCAAAGATGCGAGCTAGGGCAACCCTTTGTAGTTCACCCCCCGAAAGTACTGCAGGCTTTTGCGATAATAAATGGTCAATTCCCATAAACTCAGCCAACTGTTTGACCTTATCTGATTTATCGTTTCTGCTCAACTTTACCATTGGATAGGCAATATTTTGAAAAACGGTTAAGTGCGGGAAGATTGCCGGTGACTGGAAAATCAGTCCCGTTCTTCTATTGCCTGTTGGCAAGCGGGTAATATTTCTTCCAAAAAGAGTAATTTCTCCACTATCAGCAGGCGTGATTCCGGCAATTAATTCTAACAAGACAGATTTGCCGGCACCACTTTTACCCAAGAGAATGTGGTAATCACCAGAGTCTACCTCCATATTGATATCAGTAACCGAGAACCGATCAAATCTTTTATTCAAATGATTAATGACGAGCATTTTCAGGGTCCTTTGTTAAGAGTCGCATAATTAAAAATAAGCCAATTGTTATAGAGATGAGCAACACAGCAGAAGGACGAGCATATTGCAAACCAAAAGAGCTGAATCTTTCAAATATAAGTACAGAAGCTGTCATTGGATAGTATGCTATAATAACTACAGCGCCAAATTCGCTGATACCTCGTGCAAACATCATTACAGCGCCAGTTAAGATATGGCGGAATGCCAATGGAATTGAGATGGTATAAAATACTCTGAAAGGCTTAATGCCGAGGTTTAAGGCAGCTTTTTCTAGTCGGTCAGGTACTTGCGCAAAACCCTCTCGGGCAGAGTTGAGAAAAAAAGGAAGACTCACAAATGCCATGGCAATAATTATTCCTGAAGGATTACCTACAAAGTCAATACCAATAGATGCAGCCAGTTTTCCCAACTCCGTATTTCTTGATATTAAACCTAACAATGCAATGCCGGCAGCAGTGTGAGGAATTACTATTGGCAAGTCAATAATCCCCAGGACTAGCCGCTTTAGAAAGAAATTCTTACGGGCCAGTAACCATGCAAAGGGCAGTGAAAGTATTGCAAAAAGTATGGTAGCAGTGAAACTTGCACCCAGAGATAATAGGATGCTACCCATTACTTCCTGATCTTTTGCTGTTTCAAATACATCACGTAGTTCTGTTTTTGCCATCATACCAATGATCGGGGCTGCGATGAACAGAAGTACTATTGCTCCTAGCACATGAGCAATGAGATTAAATGTTTTGTGTTTCATTCAGGTTGAACTTCAAAATCACTAATATGGGAAGACAAAGTTAATTGGGAAAAGCAAACCAGCAAGTTTTTGATTTTATTATGCAAGAACATTACTTATAAGAAACCTTAATTGCGTAAGTTTGTTGAGTAATTACAATTACAAAAGCACCGTATAAAATTAATCAATATGTCAAATAAAGTTGCACTAATTACCGGGATTACCGGTCAGGATGGTGCCTATCTTGCAGAGTTCCTGCTGAAAAAAGGATATGAAGTACACGGCTTAAAACGGAGAAGTTCATTATTCAATACTAATAGAATAGATCATCTATACCAGGATCCGCATATAAGAGATCGCAAATTTGTGCTCCATTATGGTGACATGACTGACTCATCCAATTTAACAAGGATCATACAGGAAGTTCAGCCTGATGAGATATACAATCTGGCGGCTATGTCGCATGTAAAAGTCAGCTTTGATTCGCCGGAATATACTGCCAATGCTGATGGAATAGGCACACTTCGTTTACTCGAAGCAGTCAGGTTACTGGGTATGGTTAAAAAGACCCGCATTTACCAGGCTTCTACAAGTGAGTTGTATGGATTGGTGCAGGAAGTCCCGCAAACTGAGAAAACTCCTTTCTATCCACGTAGCCCTTATGCTGTTGCCAAATTGTATGCATACTGGATTATCGTGAATTATAGGGAGGCATATGGAATTTTTGCATCCAATGGCATTCTCTTTAACCATGAATCTCCTGTAAGAGGTGAAACATTTGTTACACGCAAGATTACAATGGCAGTTGCACGTATTGCTTTAGGAATGCAGGATAGGCTTTATCTTGGCAACCTGGGCGCTAAACGTGACTGGGGTCATGCAAAGGACTATGTTAAAGCTATGTATTTGATATTGCAGCAGGATAAACCTGATGATTATGTAATTGCAACCGGTACAACTACTGAAGTCAGGGAATTTGTCAGGTTGGCATTTGATCACATTGGAGTGGAACTGAAATTTGAAGGTGAAGGCATTAATGAAAGAGCTTACGTTGCGAAGTGCAACAACCCGGAATATCAGATTGAAATAGGTAAAGAAGTATTATCTGTTGATCCTGCATATTTCCGCCCAACTGAGGTTGATCTCTTAATCGGAGATCCTTCAAAGGCAAAGAGAGAACTTAATTGGGAACCAGAATATGATTTACATAGTTTAATTAGTGATATGATGGATGGAGATTTGAAATTGATGAAGAAGGATAAATATCTCATAGATGGCGGACATACTATATTTAATTATTTTGAATAAACAGCTTAATTAATGGACCATAACAGTAAGATATATGTAGCCGGTCATCGCGGACTGGTTGGAAGCGCGATTTTAAGGAATCTAAAGGAGAGAGGATATAACAATCTTGTTATTCGAACTCATAATGAACTTGAATTGAACGACAACAATGCAGTTTCTGCCTTCTTTGAAAATGAAAAACCTGAGTATGTTTTTTTAGCGGCTGCTAAAGTGGGTGGTATAATGGCAAATAATACTTACCGGGCGCAGTTTATCTTTGAGAATCTTCAAATACAGAATAATATAATTCATCATTCTTATCTTAATGGTGTAAAGAAACTCTTATTTCTGGGAAGCAGCTGTGTTTATCCTAAGTCCGCTCCCCAGCCTCTTAAGGAAGAATATCTGTTGACTGACATTCTGGAATATACCAATGAACCTTATGCAATTGCCAAAATAGCCGGAATGAAGATGTGTGAAGCATATAATCTGCAGTATCACACAAACTTTATATCTGTAATGCCAACGAATCTGTTTGGCCCGAATGATAATTTCCATCTTAAAGATTCCCATGTTTTGCCTGCTTTATTAAGAAAGATGCATCTCAGCAGGTTATTGGAATTAGGTGATTTCAATGCAATTAGGAAGAATCTTGAACGGGATTTTCCTGATGGTTCTCAAATACTAAAGAGTGATGAGGATATTATTAAGTATCTGGAAAACTTTGGAATTAACTTGGATAGCCCATCAGGAAATCATGATGTTACACTCAAGATATGGGGGACGGGTTCTCCAATGCGTGAGTTCTTATGGAGTGACGACATGGCTGATGCATGTGTATTCTTGATGGAAAAGTTTGATTTTAATGATCTGATAGATATTAATGAATCAGATGGAGTCAGAAATAGTCATGTTAATATAGGGTGGGGTAAGGAGATAAGTATAAAGGACCTGGTTCTCCTCATTAAAGAAATTGTTGAATTTAAAGGCAATATTGTCTTTGATTCGACTAAACCTGATGGAACCATGCGGAAGCTTCTGGATGTTACTAAACTGACAAATCTAGGCTGGAAACCAAAAATGAAATTAACTGATGGAATAAGAGAGCTTTATAACATTTATTTAGGATCAGAATAAAAAATAAAAAGAGGTTGATGGAAATCAACCTCTTTTTATTTCAGCATCTTACTGGTTTATGTTAAAATCACTACTGGATTATCAGTTTCTTTACTGCACTTTTGTCACTCTGAACAATTTGCATCAGATACATTCCTTTTGGAAGATGACTTAAGTTAAGTTCATGCATTCTAAGAGACTTGGCTTGAGTTGTATAAACAGAGTTCCCATTCATATTGCTTATTCTAAGAGCTATAATATCCTCTTCTTCGTCTACTTCAGTTACGTTTATTGTGAAAAGTCCATCTGAAGAGGGATTGGGATAAACGATAATTTCTCTCTCGAATTCATGACTGTACACTGTTGCGGTGTTCTTCTTCTTCTTTATTACCCGCACAACAACAGTCTCAAAAGAAAATAGAGCGGGATTTCCATTGTCAGTTACTTTTACAGTAAGACTGATAATACGGTTATTCATTCTGCTAAGTGCAGATGTATTGTCAACTGTCAGTACGCCGGTTATAGGATTTATTGCGAAAGTATTCTGAACATTACCATTGGTAATTTCAAAAATCATCGATTGGTTCATATCAGGATCTTCTGCAAGAACTGTTCCTACCTGATATCCATAAGCAGCAGTAGTTAATACATCAAATTTCTGCCCGGGAATTATAATAGGCATTTCATTGATATCTGTAAGAGAAATAGTGACTGAGCCTGATGACGATAATGAAGGATTTCCATCATCATTTACCTGTATCATAAGATTAAATACTGACATATCCTCAAAATTCAATGCCACAGAATTATTTACAGATAATAAACCATTTACAGATAAGTTAAAAGCATTGGAACTATTACCTGATATTATTGAATATGATAGGGTTTGACCTTGATTTGGATCAGATGCAACTACTTGACCTATAGTTGTTCCTTGAGCTGTATTCTCTGCGATTGTAAACGATTGTGCCTGGATAATGGGTGCAGAATTATTAGTCTGTGTAATGTTGATTGTAACTTGACAATTGGTTGATAATTGTGGAGTGCCATTGTCGTTTACCAGGATGTTGAGAATGAAAGGATTGGCTGCACTGGCTAAACCACTGCTATTTGCAACGGTTATTTCACCAGTTGAACTTCCAATAGTGAACGTGTTGTATTGATTTCCCGATGATATGCTGTATAATAGAGTTTGATTGTTATCAGGATCTGATGCAGTTACCTGCCCCACAAAGGTTCCGTTTGTAGCTGCAATGTTTACAGAATAGTTTTGATTTGAGGCAACTGGGGGTTCATTCAAATCATTGAGCTGAATACTGATTAAGGCTTCATCACTAAGATTCCCGGTTCCATTATCTTGCACCCTTACATTTAAGTCAAATAATGCATTGCTTTCAAAGTTAATCAGTTGGTTATTAGAAACAGTCAAGGAGCCTGTTGTGGAATGGATGGCAAAAGTGTTTCCTGTATTTCCTGCTATAATTGAATATGTAAGCTGTTGTCCCTGATCAGGATCTGATGCAAACACTGCTCCAACTACTGTCCCATTCGGAATATTCTCATTTATGTTAAAGCCTTGGTCTTCTATTACCGGATTCTCATTAACATCCTGTAGATTAATTATTATTGTTGCTGAGGACGAAGCATTCATGTTATCCTGGACAGTTACCTGCAGATTAAATGTTGGATTGGTCTCATAATTCAGTGCCGCATTGCTTGCAACTGAAATCAGGCCTGAAGAGGCATTTATTGAGAAAGTATTTCCAGTGTTTCCTCCTGTGATTGAAAACGTTAGGGTTTGGCCCGCATCTGGATCCGTTGCTATCACTTGGCCCACAACTGTGCCTGATGGGCTGTTTTCCAGCATGGAAAAGGATTGATTTGAAATAACGGGAGGTAGGTTATTATTTGTAGCACTAACTTCATGATACCCAATGTCAGAGGAATTCCCCTGTGGTACTGAGTTGCCAAAGTGATCCTGGTTGTATCCACACATTATACCAGCGTTTATACATGGTGAATTTTGTTGAAGGGTAAAGTCGTGAGCTGAAGGGTTTGTGAACATTGGGTTTGCCACCATAGAGTTCTGATCCTGACCTGAAGCAGAACGCCAAGCGGCCAATGTTCCATAACCATTGATAAAACCAGAGTATTGTGTGTTAAAAGTATTGAAATTGGATATTAGGGAACCATAAGTGGAATAGGCTTTTGTGCTGCCTGAAATATGGAATATGTTGTTCTTTGATATAACGTTAGATCCTGGGAGTCCTGAGATACAAGTATTGTTATTGGCATAAAATACATTGTTTTCAGCAAGTAAGTGATAATTATTCAATACACTGATAGCCGTACGATTATTAATAAAATCATTGTAGTAGGCATTGAAGTTTGTTACGTAGGCATAAATACCATAATTCCCATCGGTGAAAGTATTGTATCTGGCTGTAACTGAACTGGTAGTTGGTGACAAATAAACGCAACTTGTTGTTTGATTGGGATTTCCAATCAATGTGTTGTATTCCAGTATTCCAGAGTAATTATTCCCCCAGGCTATAAAGCAGAATTTATTTCCTGTAGTACTATGGTCTAATGTGTTATGATGTACATTGAAATAATGACTATTAGTCGAGGCAATCTGAATATTGTCACCCGGAGAATAACTTTGGTCAGGATTAACGAAGTATTTAAGATTCACATTATAAACATTACAATATCCGATCTCGATATCCGGAGTGTCTTTGATATAGATACCGTCATCCTGTGTGTTGAAAACCTGACAATTTAATATTCTGTTCCCGGCAGAAGTGGTCAGTATTCTGATGCCCCATTGAACATCACGGAGAATACAGTCGTCAATAAGGTTATTTGAGGAGCCTGTTCCATCAATTATTACTGCTGCAGTAACTTGTCCAGTTGTTGAGGCCACTTCCAGCCCGGTAATAACCATATTAGAGCAGCTAGTAATATCAATGACTTTCGACGAGGTGCCACCCGAACTTATAATTTTTGGTTTGGCTCCTGTGCCGTAAGCACCTATGGTAATATTGTTTTTACTGGTTAAGATCAAACTGCCGGATGTATTATAGGTAGTTCCTGCCTTTTGAAGATAAGTGTTGCCATTTACCCAGCTTATTGAAGTCCAGGAGCAATAAGGATTCTGAATTGTTCCGTTTTGTGTACTGCCTGTATAGCTCGGATCAATATAAACTGTTGTTTGACTGTAAGTTAGACCTGTTATGGTAATAAAGAGAATTAAGGTTAACAGCAAGGATAGCAATCTGCTTCCAGATAGTTGTAAAGATTTATTTTTCATTGTGTGGTTTGGTTGTTAGGTTTATCAATCAATGAACTCGACATTCCTGATATTCATATTTAGTCAGTGTTTTCACACTCTAATTTTGCATCCTCTATTTAATCGTCATTATGATAAGAAGTAATTAATCACGAGGAAATGGCTGTAGTACCAGCCATTCCTCATGAATTAAGTTATATTATCAGTTTTTTATTGCTTTAAGTGTTTTTGTTTCTACTCCGGTATCTAATCTAATCAGATATGCTCCACTTGGATTAGTGCTGAGATCCATAGTACCTTTAGAATCCTGGGTAACTAGTAATTTTTTTACTAATCTCCCTGAAAGATCAAAGACTTCAAGAGTGACGTTTTCATATGTTTTTCCAAAGGATACTGAGAATTTGCCATCAATGGAAGGATTAGGATAAACTAGCATTTCTTTTGGTTCTTCAATGAGAATTTCATCCTCTCCTAGGGTAATCTCTTCGCCGGATTTTGAACTGACTACATTGATTGTGATAGTCTGTGTGAATGACATATTAGGTTGTCCATTATCTGTTACTTTTACCTTTAAAAGGAATCTTGGTGTGGTGTTCATGTTTAAGGCAGCACTGTTCTTCACATTTAATGCACCATTATTCATGTTAAGCGTGAACGCATTATTTGTATTGCCAGATACAATGGTATATTTGAGTGTTTGTCCCTGATTTGGATCACTACCGGTTAGTTTCCCAACAAAAGTTCCATTTGGAGCAAATTGCACTACAGAGAAAGTACTTGGTGGCAGGTAAGGAGGTTGATTACCTGATGCTGCTGTTACCTGAATGGTCACAACCGCCTGGGCATTCATCACTGGAGTCCCGTTGTCCGTAACTTTGACAGTAAGATTAAAAGTCTGTATTGGCAGTGTCTTGGCTACTGTAATATTGCCGGTAGATGCATTGAGTGCGAATACTGAATTTGTATTGCCTGATACTATAGAGTAAGTCAATGTCTGTCCCTGATTTGGATCTGATGCAACGACTTTACCCACTAGTGCACCAATGGCAAGACTCTGCGAAGCTGTAAATGACTGGTTGTTAATTACTGGAGCCTGATTCCCACTACCACCAGAGACATTGATGGTAACCGTGGCCTGAGACGACATGATAGGTGAACCATTGTCAGTTACTTTTACAGTAAGGTTGAAATTCTGAAGTGGAAGAGCTTGTGCAACTGTTATTAATCCACTTGCAGAGTTTATAGCAAATGTATTATTTGTATTTCCTGATATTATAGCGTAAGTAAGAGTTTGTCCGGCATCAGGATCAGAAGCTGATACTGTTCCTACTGTTGATCCAATGGCTGCACTCTGGGTAATAGAGAAGGCCTGATTGTTGATAACTGGAGCATTGTTACCCGAACCTTGACCGCCAACTACTTCGTGTATCCCTGCATCTGGAGTCCCTGATTGAGGAACCGAACCACCAAAGAAGTCACGACTTAGATTTACATTAGCGCCTTTATTTATAGCCATGGAATTTGACTGAATATGAAAGTCTCCACTTGCAGGGCTTGCAAAATTTGGATTTCCAACTAACGATGCAGCATCATTACCTGAAGCATTTTTCCAAGCATTCAATGTGGAATGGCCATTAATAAAGCCAGATTGTTCCTGATTAAAGATATTATTGTTAGAGGATACTGTTCCCTGAGCATTAATAGCTTTAGCCCCAGAAGTCAGATGAAATATATTATTTTTTAACGTTACATTAGTATTGGAAGTAGCAGATACTCCTGAGTTAATGTTATTATAGAATACATTATTGCGGGCATTCAATGTATAGCTTGGCAGGATATTGATACCAGCCTTGTTTTCTGAAAAAACGTTGTAATAGGCATCCAAAACCTGCGCATATGAGTAAATCCCGTAATTACTGTTTTTTATAGTATTGTACTTTACAGTTACCGTTGATGTAGTGGGTGAAATATAAATTCCACTGGTGCTTGGAGTTCCGATGAGTGTATTATTTTCAATGATCCCTGTGAAGTTGCCTCCCCATACAATTATACAGAATTTATTACCCATGGATGAATGATCAATAATATTATCATGGATATTGAAATTGACGCTGTTTGTTGACGCAATCTGAATTCCATCACCTGCAGAATAACTTTGGTCAGGGTTGATAAGGAATTTCCTGTTGACATCATATATGTTACAAAATCCAACCTCGATGGAACTGGCATCTTTTACGTAAATACCGTCATCTCCGATATTATGGATGGTTGAATGCATTACCTTATTGCCGGCAGATGTGGTTAAAATTCTTATACCCCATTCTGTGTTATGAATCAAACTGTTTGTAACAAGGTTATTTGAACTATTGGTTCCCTGAATAATTACACCTGATTTCCATGAACCACTGGAGGTGATTTCCAGATCAGTTACTATGATATTTGACGAACTGGTAATATTAATAATATAATAGCCCGTTCCTGAAGCAACAATTTTAGCATCTGGACCGGAATCGTAAGATCCTAATGTAATATTTGATTTGTTGGTGATAGAGATGCTGCTGTTTGTTGTGAAAGTAGTGCCGCTTTTTTGAAGATAAGTGTCACCATTTGTGAATGTGACTTTACTCCATGAGTTATACGGATTTGTGATCGTCCCATTCTGATTAGAAGCTGTGTTAGTAGGGTCGATATATATTGTAGCACTGAAAAGCATTGTTGAGTATACAAGAATCAGTAAAACTGTCAATAAAACAAATCTTGCTTGAGCTCTGAAGTTTGGCAATAGTGATTCAAAATGTCTTTCATTCATTTTATATAGTATTTAGTTTATAGAAGCTATTTTCAATCGCTAGGATGAAAAATAGTGCCATCTGAAACTTACTATAGGAAAGAATACATTATTAATGATTAGGAATCATCTGAATCTGCGTATTGTCAATACTTTCAGTGATTTAACTTTTAAAAGGAAGGATTTTATAAAGAATGGATTCAAATAACAATGAGGGGGAATCCTAAAGAATATTACCCCGAAACGGGGAAATATTCTACGAGAAACTGAGAAATAAATGCCTGATGAGACAATAACAAAGCCTCTTTGAGAGAGGCTTTGTTATGAAATCTAGTTTTACGAAGATTGTGTTATTGGTTTCTTTTTTTTAAAAAGGCCTGGTGAGGGCTTGCCATTATTGGAGTAGTAAGTATACTCATAACCGTAATCATAGGACATTCCTTTTGCTTTAACATCATTTAATATAAAGCTGACATTAGGAATTTTCTTCTCCTTCAAGTGCTTGATATTATTTGTAAATGCCTCTTTATGCGTGAACCCTTGCCTTACGACATATAAGGTTACATCAGCATGATGTGTGAGTAAATAGGCATCTGAAACTATACCTACCGGCGGGGAATCAATAATTATGAAGTCGTATAATAGTTTGAGTTCTCTGAAAATTACACTGGTCATATCAGATGAAATCAACTCCAAAGGATTGGGAGGTACTGGTCCGGCAGAGATGTAATCAAGATTTTCAATCTGGGTTTTTTGTATAATTTCATCCACTGTAGCCTGATTAATCAAAGCTGTACTCATGCCCACTTTATTTGAGAGATTCAGATCCTGGTACATTTTAGGTCTTCTCATATCAAAACCAATAAGCAATGTTTTCTTCCCAAATAGTGCGAATACTGATGCAAGGTTTTGAGCAACGAACGACTTCCCTTCACCACTGTAAGAGGAAGTAATCAGAATAACCTGTTTTTCTTTCCCTTTGGAATAGAATTGAAGATTAGTTCTGATGCTTCTAAATGATTCTGAGATTGGAGAATTCGATGATTCAGTAATTACAATCTTATTTTTGCTTTCATTGTGAAATACATGGCCTATTATAGGAAGGTCAGAAAATGATTCCAGTTCCTTTTTACTGCTTATTTTCATGTTTAGGAATTCGCTGATCATTATGATAATAAAAGGAATTAATAGACCACCGATTCCTGCGATTATCAGATTCAAACTGCGCTTGGGATAAATTACGGAAGTTGTAATATGCCTGGAAGGATCAATTACTTCATAATCAGGTGCATTTGATGCTCGGGCAATTTGTGCTTCAGATCTCTTCTGAAGAAGGAAAGTATATATGGCATCATTCAATTTGAACTTCCTTTCAATACCAAACAATTGGCGTTCAGTTGAAGGAAGTCTGGACATTTGTGAGCTAATCCGGGCAACACGGTTATTTATATCCTGTATTGCAATTAATGTAGTGGCTGCATTATTGCTGATGTTCTCTTTGATTGTTTTTTTTAGGTTACCAATCTGAATCTCAATATTGTTCAGAAATAGGTTCTTTGTATTGCCTCTGTTGAGTAAGTTGGTCCTTTCAGTATTAAGTGCAATCAGGTCGAGAATCAATTGATTTAAAAGAGGATCCTGGACACCCATCGAAGATGGAGCAATTAAATCTGACATATCATTATTCCTATTGAAGTAATCCCTGATATAATCATAATATTTTTGCTGCATCAATAGTAATGCTCTTTGGGATTCCAGTTCTCCCATCTTTTCAAACGACTTTTGCCCCTGAAAGCTTATATCCATAACTTGGTTAGTGGTTCTGAAGTTCTGTAATTTGTTTTCAGCAATTGATAATGAATCTGACACTTCACTGATTTGACTGTCAATAAATTTTACGGTATTAATTGCTATTCTGTTTTTCTTTTCAAGATTCCTATCTAGATAGGAATTGGATAGTGTATTCAGAAAATCAGAGATTTTATATTTATTATTGCCCTTCATACTGATAATCACCAAAGAGGATGTTTTTGAAGTATTTACTGCAGAGATCAGTGATTGGTATTCCAGTGTCACCAGATTTAGGTCATGAAATACAAAATAACTGTCTTCTTTTCTCCATGAATTGATATCAGTGGTTTTTAGATGAATTTTAAAGTTGAAATTCTTACCTTTTATTTCATCTTCAAAATTGTAAATCCCATTTATGGAAACAGTATCAGCTATAAGCAGAACATCATCTTCAATGTATGAATAAAGCGAAATGTTTGTACCGTAGGCTTCAATTTTAATCTTCTTATCATCGATTATACGAAAATGTATCGGCAAATTGATGGGTTGTAAACTTGTTTTATCAATGCTTATCCTTATAGGACTTTCCTTGTAGATTTCTTTTCTTCTTTTAAGGAAATCCAATTTAAGGGAATTGCCAAAAAGATATTCATCCTGATAAAAGGAAGTCTCCAGATTTAATTTGATTATTGCATCATTTATCAATGTAAAGGACTGTAAGATTCCTATTTCATTTTCAATATTCTTGTTGCCTGCAAATAATCCAAAACCCTGCATTATGTTATCTCCCGACAGAAAAGAGTTCTTCTCTTGTTCCTGTAATAAAAGAGTGGTTTGATTTTTGTAAATATTTGCTGTTATTTTATTAAACAGGAATGCCAATGATATGAGAACGGCAAATGAGATAAAGAACCATTTCCTATGCTGGTATAATTTGTAGAACAGTTCTTTGTAATCTGTTTTTTGTTGGAGTATTTCTGATGACTTTATCACTTTAATTATCTAAAGAAGTATAATATAGTTACTAGAGTAGTCGCTGTGGCTAAAATTGCGGAATACGTAAAGGTCCGAAGATTCCTGAATTTGGTTTTTATCGGCTCAACTATTACGATGTCATTTGGGTGCAAGTAAAAATATTCGGTCTCAATGATTCCTTTGTCAGTAAGATCAACGTTATGATACTTAATTGAACTCCCATCCTCCCTTATCAGGGTGATGTTACTTTTATCACCATAGTCGGTCATTCCGCCTGCAAATCCTATTGCCTGGAAAATATTTATCTGATCCTTAAAATATGGAAATTCGCCTTGAACACGGACTTCACCCAAAACGGTTATATTTGAGTTGACAAACTTTATCGTTATCGAAGTATTGCTAATGTATTGGCTTAATTCCTTTTCTATTTTTTCTTTAGCTTCTTTTAATGTCAGCTTATTGACATCAATATCACCAACGAAAGGAAAATCAATCAGTCCTTTCTCATTGACTGTATAACTTATCAGGTTTATATCTAGTCCGGGTCCGTTCATTACTGTTTCATTACTAAAAATCCTGGCAGTTTCAGCTTCAATGCTCAAGACTTTAATGTATAGATTGTCAAACGGTTGAATTCGCTTAATTGGTCTCAGATGGTTATAGGATGATTTAATTTGTTCAGTAGTTTCATCCTGCACATATTTTAACTTCTCTTGTGGAACACATCCAACAAATATGTAAATAATAAAAAGGAGTAGTGGAATTCTTAGGTTTAATCTTTTGATCATGTTAGTTACTTAATTGCATACAATTCCAAGGAGATACTTTAAACATACCTCCGTTTGAAGAATCAAACGTCTTATTTGCAATATTGTTCAACATAGAATAGGCTTAACAGAAGAGAATTCCAATTATCGCCCGCTTCCCCTAATTACAGTTTGAACAGTTTTAATCAAAAGAATTATATCCAGTTTTAAGGACCAAGAATCAATATACTGTAAGTCAAGCTTCATCCACTCATTGAAATTGATATTGTTTCTATTGGGAGCAATCTGCCAGATGCAGGTTATGCCCGGTCGCATGGAAAGCCGTCTTAACTGCCATCGTTCATATTTATTAACTTCGCTGGGTAAAGGTGGTCTCGGCCCAACTAAAGACATATCACCATTAAGCACATTAAAGAACTGAGGTATTTCATCTAATCCTGTTTTTCTAAGAATTCCTCCGACTTTTGTTATACGAGGATCATTTTTCATTTTAAATGCCGGTCCATCCATCTCATTTTGAGTTTCAAGGTAGATTCTTTGCTTTTCAGCATCATTGACCATTGTCCTGAATTTATATATCTCAAAAATCCGTCCTCTAAGTCCTACCCGTTTCTGTTTAAATATCACCGGTCCTTTAGAGGTCGTTTTAATCGCAACAGCTATAAGTAATATGATAGGAGCCCAGATAACCAAAATAAAAAATGAGGCTAGTATATCGACTACAAATTTCCAATGGTGTGATAATTGGTAGGTAGGTGTATTAGTAAATGTCAGGAAGGGTGTCCCTTCATAATAAGTGAGATGAGTCCTGGTTGATGACATATGGACAAATGACGATTGCATCCTGAAGATGACTCCTATTTCCTCACAAGTATAGATTAGATTTTTAATTTCTTCCTGATTAATAATACTGCTGCAGTACAGAACTTCATCAATTACATCCTGCCTGATCAGATGTTGAAGTTTGTCCACTCCTTTAATAACTCTGTACCTCCTGCCAAATATTTCCTCAACTAATTCACTCTCAGTTATTATTGTATCAATATTATAGCCCCATTCTTTATGAAGCTCTATCTTTTCAATGAAATCAACGCAATTGGAATCAGCAATCAAAATTATATTCTGAACATTAATACCTTTATTGACTAACTTCTTGTAATATCTGAAAGTCAGCAGCAACAAGATGTTAATCAGAAGGAAGTCCAATATTGCAAAAACTATGATCACATAATTGTTAACCTGTGTAAGGTTTAGCGCAACTTGAAAGAGAGCGAGAAACCCACTTCCCGTAATTACAAACAGACCTGTTTCAAAGACAATAGTAAAGTTTTGCTTTGAAAGGTAGAATTTGGAAAGATTTGACTGGTTAATCCCGATATACCATAAAGGCATAATTATGAATGCAATTAGCAGGTATTCACTATTATAAAGCAAATAGTTATTTAAAAAGTATCCTGTTAAATGAAACGATCCTATGAAAATAAGCACCGAGAGGATGGAAATAATTATTCCAAAAATACGGCTCGCTTGTTTTTCTGTTTCACGTATCATGATGAGCTTAAGGTAGATGTATTAAATAGTATCTAATAGTATTCTATCGTTTAAAGAGTAACAACAAATTATAACTAATGTTAATGATCTCAGGTTATGTTTTCAGAAAGGTAGTTTTTGAGAGCATCAATAAGTTCTTCAGAAGCTTTATCACTGATTGGGGGAATCGGTTGTATGGTTTTTCTGTCGTTCAGTGCATTGAATAATTCATCCTTATTGTAAACTGATTTTACATATCCTGCTTGAGAAAAGCTTTTGGCAGTTGCCAATTGATGATCGTTTCTGTGTTCTTTAAATTTTGCCAGTCGGGGCATAACTATAATCGGTTTATAGTATTGCAGAGCCGAAATAATGGTACCCATACCTGCATGACTTACAATTAAATCAGCTGCTTTGAGCTTATCAGTAAATTGATCGATGGGCATAAATTCAAACCATGTAAAGTTTTTTGGTTTATATTCAGGTGTGGCAACCTGAGCAAGGATGTCATTATAGCCTGTTTTATCAGACCATTCGTCTATCCATTTGATAAGTCTGTCAAATGGTTCCTGAGTTCCTACTACTACAAAGATCATGATATTATAGTTCCTTTATAAAATGTTCTTCCTTTGGCTAAATGTGGCCATTGTGTGAGATGCAAGTTTGTAAATGGTTTAATTAATCTCCCACTTAAAGAAATTCTTTCAACATTGGCTATACTGTCAACCCAGATTGTTTTGCATCCCCTCAGCTTTCCAAAGAAGATGGCAGCCAGACCAGGTGCTGCTCCAGTAGAAATTATGCAATCAGGCTTTTCTTTTTTAACAATGGCATTTATCTGGTATGCCATCTTGAATAGTTTTAATTTATCCCATCTGTTTGCATCTGTTATGAAATAATGCCGATTAGATGAGTTTTTGGATTTTGGAGATTTATGTGTTGAAACAAAAACTAGGTCAGCATCTTTGAATGCACTTTGCAGACGTAACAATTGTATCCAGTGACCACCTTCAGATGCGACTGCCAGTATTCTCATAACTATAGGTTTATTCTTCGGAATTTAGTTTGCTCTATTCAACTTTAACAGTCGACTACCAAAAGTTTTAATTATTGGAAAGTTCAACTCATAGAAATGAGTCAACAGTTCCATTTTCATTTTAATTCTCATAAATAGAGGTTGCCTTTTGGAGTAATTACTTTTACAGAATTTTTTCAATTCATCAACCGAAACTTTCATTAACTCAACAACCTTATAGTTCTTTTGTTGGGAAATAAAAAGTTCAATTTCTCTTTCAGGTAGAGTGATCCTTGCTACTAACCCTTTCTGTGTTAATGATGAAAAGTTTTGGTCAAAGAGAAAATTTCCATGACTGTATATCACCCAGGTATTACCTATTTTACTAACTGGTTGTACTGTATGTGGATGATGCCCAAGTATAATGTCAAAACCTGACTGCGAAAGCTTGAAGGCAAGTTCTCTCTGCTTACTGATCTCAAGCGTAGAATATTCTTTTCCCCAATGTATGCTTATGACCCAGATTTCATTTTCCAGTTTCTCGCTCTTCTCAATATTATTCAACAAATCTTCGTAACTACTCTTAAAATAGGAATTATAAATAGACTTATCCTTTACAAGGCTTACTCCCCAAATTTGAAAATCTATTCCACTTTTTGCAAGTTTCACAGGTTGGTTATTTTTCCCGATAACTATAATCCCCTGCCTTTCCAGTTGCTCAATGGTATATGCTGTTACTTTCGGGCCATGTTGTGCAAAATGATTGTTAGCTATATTGGCAATTATGGGAATATCAATACTTTTGAGTAGATCTAATGTTTCTAATGGCGCAAGATAAACAGCTTTATCAATCGGCAGTCCTGATAATTTTTCCCCTTGAGTCAAGGCTGATTCGAAATTCAGGAACAATAAATCGCCATCAGATATTACATTAATGACCTCTTCTGAAATCAGGTCCCTGAATTTATTTCTGAATTTACTTGGTATGCCTCTGCCATAATGATGAACATTCTCACCAGTCATGTAATCTCCTATACTAATGATTTTAAATGGCATGGCTCTCTATTAGTTTAAATTTATCATTCGTTGGATTCATGTCTGACATAAATTTTGTTATTACTATCAGGCTATTAAATGAAACATGAATTTCATCCACAATCTTTTTTGAAATCTCTTCATATTTATCCGGGTCTTGAAGGTGGAGGTATAGAATCAGGCTTAAATCCTTCTGTTGTACAATCCTATATCCATCTATTATTGGGTACTTATACAAAACATTGTTAAAAAATGAGCCGTGTACACTTTTACCATCCGGGAGTTTTATAAGATCACGTGTTCTGCCTTTGAGTTCTGTTATCTTCGGCCAGTTTAATCCACAAGAGCATGATTTGCCAACTGTTTTACCGAGATCGCCAACTCTGTATCTTACCAATGGAAAGCTGTAACTGTTCAGATTAGTCAGTAGCAGTTCTGACATGCCAAATTCATTCTGAAATGTTTCTACAAAGCAATTGTGAATATTTATATGGTAACCATCATGTTGAGGACATTCGCACGTAAGAATCCCGCCGTCATTAGCTCCATACATGTCAAATACAGGCACCTGGAGTGCGTTTTCTATAAAATTGCGGGTATTAGGTGTTAATTGTTCCGAAGTGGTAAATATGGCTCTCAGTTTTCTGACATGATTAACCAGTTCGGGTTTGACTTTAAGCAAATTCATTATGGAACTTGGATATCCGTAAAGTAATACAGCCTTATTTGTTTTGGAATAATTAATAACAATTTCAGCGTCAATGATATCTCCTTTTATAAAGTAATTCTGCTGAAGTTTATGATACGCTTTTTCTGCAATTCTTCTGTTGTTGGTTCTGAGTGAATTGCCGGCAATTGTTATAAATGGATCACCTGGATTATAACCAGAATAACGATTCCAGAAAAAATAGATATACGCCCAAAACCACGAAAGGTGTTCTTTATCAACGTAGTAATAAAAAGGGTTACCCGTGCTGCCACCAGTTTTCTTTTTCTGTGTTTTACGTCCTTCAATTGGAGTGAAGATGTCCCGGTAATTATCATTAATAACCTGTTTGTCCATGATTGGCATGGAATTCAGGACTTCTAATGGATTTTCTATGATTTGGACTGAAGAGTATTTTTTCAGTAATGGTTTATAGAAAGTGTTGTGTTCCTTAAGCGCAATGAGTAAATCAGCGATCCTTTTATCTACGCTTATTCCGGATAAAGAACCTTGATTACCCAATGCTACAAGTTCATCATATTTTTTTAGAATATCTGTTCCCCTGACAAGATCAATCATTCTTATACCCGCTCTCATTCGATAATGGATTTAATGTAATCAAATTTCTTGTCCCAGTTGTGTTTTGACGCTTCCAGAATTCTTTGTTGCTCCAATTGTTTATTATTCTCTGACATACTTTTTCTTGACTGGATCAGGAATTCGTCAGGCGTATCTGCGAAATAAACTAGAGAACCAAAGAGTTCTTCTATTACAGGTATTCTACAACTGATAACCGGTTTACCCATAGCCAGATATTCAATGGATTTAACTGGGAAGGAGTTTTTTATCCAGTCAGCCATTACCCAATTCAACAAGCAAATGTCGAAACCACTGGCATACGATGGAAGGTTTTTAAATTCAACAGGTCCTGCAAAATATATATTTTTCTTCCCTTCAAGTGCGGTATAATCCCCTAATACTTTGCCAATAATGACTACAGAAAAGCCATTGTCTGCAAGTTTTAGAAAAACATCCTTGTCATTGGCATCAGATAAAGTGCCGAAATAACCGGCAATAGGCAAACCTTTTCGCTTAATTGCCTGGATGAATGGATTCAATTCATGATCAAGTGAAAAGTGTTTAAAATCAACACCATGTGTTAGCAAATAGACTTTTCTGCCTGAGAGTTCTTCTAGTTTTTTCTTAATATTGGGCGAACTGGCAAAAAGAAAATCAACATTATTGCTGAGATAGAACTCTTTTTCCCTTAGATCTTTTAACAAGGAAAGATTGTTTGTTCTGAAATCTGAAATAAGATCTGCTGCCTGGTAGATCTTCTTTCTGAACCTATATCTCAATAAGGGAGATAGGGTGAAATTGCCTGAAATCCATAAAATTGCATCACTCCATTTGATCCCCAAAAACAATGATGCAGTCCTGATCTGTAAATTTATCAGAAACGCATTCAATTTATCATAAAAAGAGTTGAATACGGGAATATAGAAAGGAATCAACACATAAACACTTTCATCCACATGCTTGAATAACTTCAAATGCGTTTTTAATTTATTGGTTATCTTTTTTTTCATGGATTTCCGGTTATCTGAATTAACGGCGGGCGATTTGAAAGCAATTGGATTTACCCATAGAACGGAATAACCATCTTTTAAAAATTGAAACATGATTTGTCTGGTACTTGTCACTGATGGCCGAAACCAATCAGGACCTGTGCAGATTATCCATTTCCTCATAATATTTTAGCTTATACTTGATTTATACCGGAACACTTGATCCGACATTCAGCTCTTCCAGCTCGTTATGCATGATAACTGGTTTTTTGAAGTATGGGGTCAGATCTTCTTTAAAAGTCATTTGAAGATAATCGTCAATGTTATACAAACGGGTCAGGATCCTTGGATTGCCAATGTGCAGCTCTTTATCAACCGACATTATTGACCTGAAGTAATCAGATTTTGGAATAAATGAATCTGCATTCACGTATGGCTTGTAATTTTTTTTGTAGGTTGATAGCAGCATATCCCTGTACTTACTATTAAACTTGACTATTTCGACTAATATCGGCCTGATATGTTTTTCAAGTTTTAAAGAAACAGGGAAAGCTGTGGACTGCACTGAATTACTCTTTGGTTCTTCTGAAGCTATAACTGTATGTGCAATCTGTGATCTTAATAGTGAAGGAGGAAGGCGATGATAAACATCTGCTACCTTCTTATCCATGAATGGAGAGATTGGAGTAATAAAATGTTGTGCCTTCATTAATATTACCACTGCATTTCTGAATGATCTATGGTCAATATCCTGATAGGTATCGTAATCAAATGGTATCTGAACAGCTGGGAAATCTCTGTATATATCACGGTAAGCCTTTTCAGTATCCCATTTTTTAAAATAGGGTACCCATTTATTAGCTTCTTCACTTGAAATCCCCCGCGAATTACCGAGTATTGTAGCCTTGGTTGAACTTTCACGATCAGTTATTCCATAATTTCTATGTGCGCTAAGTTTCCCTGAGGAGCACTCTCCATATAACCCCATAAGGGCATTGGTGACTGATTGTCCGGCAACTTTACCTAGAGCAAGCCAGGAAGTAGTAGGCGTAGTATTCATGGAAGTCAAAAAGCTCATTTGCTTTCCAATCTTGTAATTTTCAAGTACATGCAAGTCTTTATCAAGTAGAGTTGCAATTTGCTTTACCTGAGGGTAATCAAAGATGCCAGTATCAGTTTTAAAAACAAAAGGCACATAAGGTATCTTATTCCTTTCAAGAAATGGTAGGAATAGCCTGCTGTCTTTCCCTTTTGACATGTATATACCCATGGGTTCCTTCAAGTAATTGATAGTTTCTTTAAAGAATAGGTCTATGGCCGAGCGCAGTTCATTAATATATTCTTTATCACTTTTAACGGGTGTCCTGAATACTGTCTGGTAAGCCTTTGCATATTTATTTATCCGGTTTTGCCGAATTAAGATATCAGAGGGCAGTATAAGTTCTATTTCATTAAATTCAGTTTGCCGGTATGCGGGGTATTCATAGTGAATTATTTGTGCAATGGATTCTTCATTGACTGTGATTGTCAGTTCAGGATTAGTGGAGATTGCGAACACATTGTTGCTAACTAGAAAATCATTTGCCTTTTCATAAACAAAAACCCTGTTAGCTCCGTAACTGTCGGTAATTAATACCAGTTGATCAGTTTGTTTGATGTAAGTGAACCCAGAATATCGGCCATTGAGCATTTTGAGCTTTTCATACTGTTCACTTCGCGCAATTTCCAATATTTCTTTTGCCAAGTCAGTTGATACCAGCGCTGATTTGTTTCTGTCTAATAGTTCGTAGTCATAAAAGGTGCCCTCTATAAATGCAAAGTCATCAATATGCCTGAAGAAACTGACGCAATTCATTTTAGGAAGTACTTCAGGCATGAGTAAAGCAAACTTGTACTTGCCAAGATCGAATAGGTGTGTGTTCTCGCCAAAACCTCCAAAGAATCTACTAATACCCTCCTTTATAATTCTGGTTGATCTGGTATTATCCTGCTGATTTTCAATTAGCAAATAGCCAGGCAAACGAGATGTTATATCTTCGGTAATTTCTGTCTGATAAATATACTCCTTCATTTCATGTTGTTTTAACTTAAACGCACAAGGTTCATTATAGTTGAGAAAGTGTATTTCTCTTTAAGATGGACAATGATTTCTTCAATCATATTTAATTGGTCTGTGTGAAAACGGTGATGGAAGAGTATGCCGATATTATTCGTGAACCGTCCTGATTGACTGATTTGCTCAAGGATATCAGATTTAGAGTAGTGATCAGCATGGTTACTGTCTATATACCTATGAATGAGATTAGCTGAAACGGAAAGTTCTTTAAATCCAAAGCCGCTTCTGTAATCACCATGGTAACTAATCTTTTTATTAAACAAAAAGTCCTTTTTTAATAAATTGCCTAATTTATTCTTGAGTTGATTTTTGACAGAAAAATTTATCTTGGAAGATATTGCTTGGTAACCCAGTTCGTCAATTACTCTTAGCGTATCATTATTATATGTCCCAAAAGGAAACGTGAAGATAGGATCCCATTGATCACTAAAATATTTGTCCATCAGTTCTTTGCCTTTATGAATTGAACTCAACTGATCAGCATAGGTTCTGGTGCCGCCAAATTCCATTTTCTTTTCAGGATTTTTTCTGTTGTGGTCATACCCATGTTGTATGATCTCAAGCAACTGAGGATATTGTTTTTTTACTACAAGTAACCAATCAATAACCTCTGGCGTAATATTGGCTGGCTCAACTGCATGGCTAATTGGTACATTGTACTTTATGCATAGATCAGTTAGAGCTATTAGCTCCTTATCGAGGCTGTCTCTAACATCATCATTCCTCAAAAAAATGTACTTTAATGCACTCATTTATTTAGTTGATTTTGATATAAGTTGAAGGTTTCTTCCCCAATTGCTTCCCAAGAAAATTGCCTGTATGACCACTCCCTTATCTGACTGCGTGTATTGATAAGGTCTTTGTACAGTGCAGATTTGAAATACAACTCAATTGTTTTAGCTATGCTTTTAACCTCTACTTCTTCAATTAGGAATCCGGTTTTGCCATGTATAATGTCATTCTCAAAGTTGCCGATATTGGTAGCAATAGCCGGAAGTCCAAAATTATAAGCAAGGAACAATACACCCGACTGGTAGATTTCTCTGTAAGGAAGTACAATGCAGTCAGCAGCCATAAAATAGGTTTCAATGTCCTGATCCTGTATGAATCTGATATGTGCAATAGTCTGTTTTTTAAAGGATGAATTCTCTAATTGCTCATTTATATACTTCAAATATTCTCTCGATTTCGAATTTCCAGCTATTAGAAGCGTTATTTCATCTCTCAGGGTTATCGTCAGATGATTCAGACTTTCTATAAGTATATCCAAACCTTTATAGAAATCAATATTCCCAAAAAAAAGGATTACTTTTTGCTTTGGACCTATCTGTAAATCAGCTCTTGCTACCTCCTGACTGATTCCTTTTGTAGAAACCATGTTATTCATTCCATGTTTAATAACAGATATTTTATCTGGATTCACATTGAATTCTTCAATAAGTTCATTCTTGCTTTTAGCTGTATGCACGATCAGGTGGTTACATAAATTATAAAGCATATGCAGCGTAAACCGATTGTAAAATGTGTCATTCTTGTCTCTTCTGCCGGCATTTACATTATGCACGGTAAGTATTACTTTGTGGCCTCGTAATCTGGCAAGTACTGGTAAAAGAATTCTGTCAGTAAAAAAATATCTGTCAAGCCACTGAAAATGTACAATTCTCTGCTGAGAAGTCAACAGATGTTTTGACTGAAGATAATAATAGTTTAAAATATTGGCTGCTTTCTTAAGTCTGGAGGTACCTTTCTTTTGATATTTATATACACTTTGAAAATTCACTTTATCTATTTTTTCAAAGATTGGTTCAGCAAGGTCAATATCAAGAATTTTTATTTTATTGATTGAAGTTGTTGACAGACCTGATACAAGTCCGTATAAATAATCTGATTGGCCTGCACCATTTAATATTGACACTTCCATTTTCGGGTATTACTGTTTGACTGAATACTGTTTTTATTATTGAGAAATATGTGAGTCTTGAATGGATTCTTACTTTGATAAGCCAAACAGATTTAACAGTCTCCATTTAATAAATCCACCTATGTAGTAACAATATTTATATACGATGGTTTGATAAGCAAATATTGAGGTTGCATATCGTCTGTAGAATCTGATGTCTTTTGAGATATGGTAGTTTGATTTTACATCATGCAATGTTTTTATGAGTTGTTTGGTGCTGTTTTGATGTAATAATCCCGAATTGCTTTTGTCGTTCCAAATCTTCAATGCAGGATAAACCGTTATTATGTACTTTGCCAGTTTTGCTCTAAAAGTAAAGTCACTGTCGCCATGATATTGCGGAAAGTTCGTATTATCAACATATCCAATTCTTTCAAAAACGCTTCTGTGAATAAAAGTGCCCATCCCAGGTAACCAGTCAACATCTATTGTTTTATTATATTGATCCTGGTCAGTTTCATCCATGCCTATCATGTGTTTTTTCCCATTCTTCGTGTCGAAAACACCACCCATTGACCATATTTTATTCCGTACATCAGCATAGTAAATTTTTGAGCCACCAATATTAACCTGATTATTATCAATGATATTTAGCAGATTCTTAAGGTAATCAGGTGAGGGTGTAATATCATTATTCCACCATAGTACATAATCTGACTGGAGTACATTCAGAGCATATTTTGAACCCAAATTAATAGCTCCACTCCACCATAAGGATCCATTCCCTTCCAATAAAACTGTTTGAGGGAAATGGGCTTTTATCCATTCGCTGGTGCCATCAGATGATCCATCATCAATAACAACAATATTCACCCTCTCTGGCTTTTCAATTGATGATGCCATGCTAAAAAGGCTCTTCAAACAGTTGGAGGTGTGATGTAAACCGTTATAAACAGGAATGATTATGGATATTTTTTGTTCCATTATTGAGTTTTCTTCTATAATTAATAACGATCTTCAGTTATTTCTGTTAATTCATGCTCCTGAGCTTCTTCTTCAGGAATATTTCTATCGTGCTTATCAATATCGATAATGTAGAGTGTAAAGCAGATTAATACTATGGAATCGGCTTGAGCAAAAGGACCACCGCCAGTAAAAAGGGTAAGTAAAATACTGATATAGAAGTATTTAAAATATGATCTACTGTCACTAGTCTTGCTGAATATCATTCTGAAAAGTATAAGGAAGGCACCCAGTGCAAAGAAAGCACCATAGCGAACGTAATCTCCTATTAATCCGATATCTGACTGATAAAAACCATAAGCATCGCGGTACATTTGAATCATAAATCCATAAGAAGAGTTATAACTATCGGCTCCGTTACCGGTAATATAAGCAAACGAATTTGGGAATAACTCAGTAAGGAAAAATACAGCAGCTCTAAGCCTAACATTATCCTCCAACGTTTCACTTTGATCTTTTGACAGGTCTATCAAGCTTATGAAAATTTCCTGAAACATTAGTATTATCGGTATTATGGAAGATACCATCAGGATCAGGATTAGAACCTTGGATTTTACTGTTTTACTGAAAAGTACATTGATAATCGTCAATAGCAATAAGGTGAATATTACCTGACGAGTACCCATAAGGATCACTATACTGAGAAAAAGGAGAATTGAGAATAGCTTCCCTATTGAGAACGACTCGAATAATCGGTTTAATGTCAGGAAGTAAGCAAGTATTAGAAAAAAGAAACCGGGCAGAAAAATTCTTACTGTTTCTCTTACTTCAGCTATTCTTACATCAAAAATCACCATTGGATGGACCAAATACTGCAGAATATAAAGGATTGAGAATACAATACCAAACCAGTATATGATATCTTCCAGGTCATTTACTGATACTTTTATTGAATGAAGTACCCAGTATGCAAGGTAGAAATACATGAATCGCTGAGCAATGAAAGTAATAGACAATGATTGATCATGACCCCATTGTGCCATAAACATACTGAGAATGACGCCAATAAAAATCAGCAATAACTCTATGTTGAAGTGCTTGCGAAAGTTGATTTCTTTCTGATAAACTAATTGAATAATCAGCACAACAGCCATCAAAGCAATTCCGGCAAGCTGGAAAACTTTGATAAAGTTTGGACCAAGGAATGTAAAATTGTATAACTCCAGTGCAGAAATTACGATGAAAATAATAATCAGTTTTTTACCCATTTAATAATTCAATATGGAATTACGAATAAAGTCCTGATGGATTATTTGTAAACAAGTAAAAGAAATTGTATAGTGTCTTCATGGTATTTAAAAGATAAACCTGATGATATTGTTCAATGTTGGATAGAAAAAAACAAATTAATATTCACATTTGATTGGGGTGATTATAATCATGAAATTATTTCAAAGAATCATGTAAGAAAACTTCGATCGGATAATCTCAATTTTGCAGATTATTATCTGACACAATCAAAATCTTCCGGCTGAAAGACTTTAAGTAGTCAGATTTCATAAGGAATTTAAAACTGTGTCTTAATTTGCCTAAAGAATTTTATTCAAAAGTTGAACTTTTAACTTTTTATAATTTCCGGTGTTTTTAATTCCATAGACAAACAAATATAAACTCTGAGTAGCGATGTTATTCAATTCTATTGACTTTGCCATATTTTTTCCGGTTGTATTTATTTTGTACTGGTTTGTGGCCAATCGAAATCTTAAAATACAGAATTTATTATTATTGATTGCCAGCTACATCTTTTACGGATGGTGGGATTGGCGATTTCTGTCTCTCTTGCTTTTCAGTACTTTAGTCGATTATTTTGTGGGTATAATGCTTAACAAACAGGAGAACCCATTAAAAAGGAAGTTGCTGTTAACATTAAGTATAGTAACGAACCTTGGACTTCTTGGGTTTTTCAAGTATTACAATTTCTTTCTTGACAATCTTGTTGAATCATATACATTCTTTGGAGGTGAAATAAATGCCCGCTCCTTAAATGTCATTCTTCCTGTTGGAATAAGTTTTTACACTTTTCAAACATTGAGTTATTCAATAGATATCTACAGGAGAAAACTTATAGCTACCACTGATTTCGTTGCCTTTGCAACTTTTGTAACCTTCTTCCCCCAATTAGTAGCTGGTCCTATTGAAAGAGCTACCAACCTGCTTCCTCAGTTCTTCAAGAAAAGAGAGCTTGATTATAGTCAGGCAATTGATGGATTGCGGCAAATTTTATGGGGCTTATTTAAGAAAATTGTTATCGCAGATAACAGTGCACAACTTGCAAATCAGATCTTTAATAATTCAGCTGATTATGGAGGCAGCACCTTGTTACTTGGTACATTCTTCTTTGCCATTCAAATCTATGGTGATTTTTCGGGATATTCTGATATAGCTATTGGAACGGCCCGACTCTTTGGCTTCAGTCTTATGAGAAACTTTGCTTTCCCCTATTTTTCGCGTGATATGGCTGAATTTTGGCGTCGTTGGCATATTTCACTATCAACATGGTTCAGAGATTATTTATATATCCCACTTGGCGGAAGCAAAGGAGGTCTTTCCATGAAAATCAGGAATACGTTCATCATTTTTCTGGTGAGTGGATTTTGGCATGGAGCCAACTGGACATTCATAATATGGGGGGCATTGAATGCTATATATTTCCTGCCATTGCTACTTAGTAATAAAAATCGGGAGAACCTTGATATTGTTGCAAAAGGAAGATTGTTTCCCTCGTTGAGGGAATTTTCAAAGATACTCTTGACATTCTCCCTTACATTAATTGCCTGGATCTTTTTTAGGGCAGCAACAGTTACAGAAGCGGTTAGCATACTCAGTACAATATTTTCAGCCTCGCTCTTTACCATGCCTGATCTGCCTTTGAAAGTTCTACTGGTAATTGGTCTTATTGGTGTATTTATTATAACAGAATGGCTTGGGCGTGAAAATCAATATGCAATTGAAAAGGTTTATGTAACATTCCCCAAACCTGTGCGTTGGGCAGTCTATTATTCCATAGTTTTCTTAATATTCATGTTTGCAGGACAAGGGCAGACATTTATTTACTTCCAGTTCTGATTATGAAAAGACTCATTAAAAACTCAATACTGTTCCTGATCCCCTTGGTTTTATTTATGTACCTTGCCGATTGGTTCTTCAGTAATCAGTTAAAACATTCCAGGTATGGTGAATATGGTGTTTGGAATGATATTTACAACGGGAAAGCAGATGCCGATGTAGCAATTTATGGATCATCCAGAGCGATGGTTCATGTAGATCCGTTGATTATCAAAGATAGTCTCAGGTTAAGCGCCTATAACTTCGGCATAAATGGTCATAATTTTTGGTTACAGTATTTCCGACATAGAGAATTGCTGGAACATAACAAAAAGCCTAGGGTCATTATACATTCAGTGGATATGTTCACGTTGGTAAAAAGAGATGACCTGTTCCAAATGGAGCAGTTTCTTCCTTACATGCTTTATAATAAAAAGCTTCAACATTGGATTGGTTCATACAAAGGGTTTTCAGCTTATGACTTCAACATTCCACTGGTAAGGTATTACGGTCAGTACAAGACAATGGGAAAAATATTTAAAGCTGTTGTAACAGGAAATAAAGCTGCCAGTACAGACAGATCTCTTGGTTTTGCTGCCAAAGATCTACCCTGGACTGATGATCTGGTCAAAGCCCGGGCGCAATTTCCTGATTACAGAGTTAAAGTTGATTCTGTTTCAGTAGTGTTATTTGAAAATTACCTGAAAGAATGTCGAAATGAGGGAATTGCCATTGCGCTTGTTTATACTCCGGAATATATTGAAGGACAGGATTTCGTTAAAAACCGAGCTGAAATCATGAATATATTCAGCTCACTTGCTGTCAAATATGACATTCCTTTCTTTGATTATTCAGATGACTCTATTTCATACAAAAGAGAATATTTTTATAATGCCTCTCACCTTAATGGAACCGGTGCCAGATTATTTACCAGCAAGATGATACATGATATTAAGAATAATGAATCTATAGCACGTCTAATGAGTTCATCCAATGAACAATATATGCATCAGGCATCATTAAAATCCGATAGAAGCAAGTATTTGTCTGATTAGCATAGTGGTTTATTTGCCCCAGATTCCTGTAGCCTTCCCATTAATGATCTTTTTATACTGTATTGGTAATATTAATGAAAGAGGCAGGTATGCCAGGCATGACCCTAATACAACTCCCGATGCACCCATCCCTAGGTTTCGTGCCAGAAAAATAGCCAATGGAATGCTTATTATGGCAGTAGTAACGGTAATGTACAACTGTAGCTTGATTTTACCGGTTCCATTTATGAAATACGTGAATATGCTTACCCAAACATTGACAAGCACAAATATTGCAGATGAGAATGAAAGCATAAATGAAACTTGCACCTTTTCTCCAATCCATAACATATAAAAATGATCGGCGAAAACTAACATGATTGCCAGTACAATAACAATCCCCATCCATATTTTAATCAAGGTTCTGGTTGATTTACGTATCCAATCAAAGTCCTTTTTTACATAAGCTTCTGTATAAGCTGACCAGTAGGTGTTAGTGATGATAACAAACAACATGGATATCAATCCAAAGTATCTGTATGCTACATTATAGGAGGTCACAGCATCAGGTCCTACTATCTGGGTTATCAGTAAATTGTTGGCTGAAAGGATAACAACTACAGTGACTTGTATAACAAAGAATTGGATTCCAAGTCCTGCCAAATCTTTAAAATAATGAAAGTCAACATGCTTAGGCGATGGTCTGTACCTCTTATATCTGGTTTTATAAAAATAAAAAGAAGCAAAGACCAAGACAATAATGGGTGATAAGCCAAGTACAAATCCGAGATTTACTAGAGAGGGTTGCGTATAATGCATTAATAATAACACCCCGATCAAGGAGATTGAATTCCCGATAGGTTCAAAAGTATTGCTTACAGCAGGGCGCTGGTCAGCAACAATAATCACCGCAATTAGCTTCAGTACAAATCTTAAAAGAAAGAATCCGACGGTAATCTGTACGAGAATAAGTAATTCTTTTGCCAATCCAACCGGCGCATTCAATACAACTGACCAGTCAATTAATGGTGATATTGCCATGAATACGATGAAGAAAATGCCAAATATCAATGACAGGGCAGCATACGTAGTACTTACATAGATCCTGGCAAGTTGATGTTCATTCTTTGCCATCGATTCAGCAAATCTATTGCGCAATCCATTGCCAAGTCCTATATCAAAGTAGCCAATCCAGGCTATTACTGAACTTAGTGTGATCCAGATGCCGTATTCTGCCGTGCCGAGGTAATTGATCAGCAATGGTACAAAAATGAAACCTATTATGATGCTTATTCCTTTGATAAAAAAGGAAATAAGAATATTCTTCCTAGCTTTTACAGAACGATTGTGACCTGAATTGATAATAGATCTAATAGAGCTTGCAAGTTTAGCTATACCGCTTATGGCAATCATATTTCTTTGGGAGTATTTATCAGCATATTGCAGAAATGAAAACTCGCATGTCTGGTTGAACAGTCAACGGAATATTCAATACATTACATAGGTTAATTCAGAATAACTAACCCCAACCTGATCAATATGTTTATCTGTAAGCTAAATTGATCTTCAGTAATGATTCAATCTACAAGTCAAAACTTATTCCCTGCGCTAGAGGCAGTTCCGTAGAGAAGTTTATGGTGTTAGTTTGCCTTCTCATATATGCCTTCCATGAATCAGAGCCCGATTCTCTTCCCCCTCCGGTATCTTTTTCACCACCGAAAGCTCCACCAATTTCAGCTCCATTAGTGGCAATATTTACATTGGCAATCCCGCAATCAGAACCCCTATGAGAAAGGAAATATTCCGTTTCCATCAGGTTATTGGAGAATATGGAAGACGATAGTCCCTGAGGTACATCATTATTTATGTTTACTGCCTCTTCTATGGTTTTGTATTTTATAAGATAAAGAATCGGAGCAAAAGTTTCTTCCTGAACAATGGAGAAATTATTTTCCACCTCTGCTATACAGGGGACAACATAGCAGCCTGATTCATATCCTTCGCCAGTTAATACGGATCCTCCGTAGGCTATTTTACCGCCTTGATCAATGACTTTTTGCTGGGCACTGATGAATTGTTTTACAGCATCCTGATCTGTCAATGGGCCAAGAATTGCACCTTCAATCAATGGATGACCTATTCTTAATTGCCTGTAAGCTTCAACCAGCTTTTGCATGAAATCGTCATAGATTGACTCATGTATGATCAATCTGCGAGTAGTTGTGCATCTCTGACCAGCCGTAGCAATGGCTCCGAATAAGCTACCCATAAGGGCAAGCTGCTGGTTGGCATGTTGTGAGATGATAATTGCGTTGTTCCCACCCAGTTCTAGAATGGTTTTCCCAAGTCGTTCACCCACTAATTTGTTTACATGCTTTCCTACGCGTGTTGATCCGGTAACAGATATCAATGGTATCCGGCGGTCGTTAAGCATAAGATCACCAATGGCAGATGAACCTCCGGCTACAAGACTCAATACTCCCTCGGGTACATTATTCTCTGTCAGCACCTTTTCAATGATTTTATGGACTGCGATGGCGCTCAACATTACTTTGGAAGAAGGTTTCCACACTACAACATCACCACAAACCATAGCAATCATTGCATTCCATGCCCATACAGCAACCGGGAAATTAAATGCTGATATAACGCCTACTACGCCCAGTGGATGATATTGATCAAACATTCTATGTTGTTCCCTTTCAGAATGCATGGTGTATCCGTAAAGTTGTCTGGATAACCCTACTGCATAGTCAGCAATATCAATCATCTCCTGAACTTCGCCCAGCCCTTCCTGATAAACTTTGCCCATCTCATAAGAAACAAGAGAGCCCAGGTCATGTTTATATTCTCTAAGTCTTAAGCCGATCTGACGTACTATTTCACCACGTTTAGGGGCAGGTACGGTACGCCAGTATTCAAAAGCTGCAGTAGCTTTAAGTAGAATTATTTCATAATCAGCAGGTAGGGCTTGTTTCACGGAAGCAATCAGTTGACCATCTGCAGGGGAATAACTCTTTATTAAATCACCGTTTGTTTCCAGCCAACTAATGCCTGTGCTGGCACCATTATTTATTTCTTCAATACCGAGGTTGCTTATAAATCCTTGCTGTATGTCTGCGTTCGCAATTTTCTCCATTTATCAATAATTTGCCCATGATAACAATAATTGGAGATGAATGTTTAAAACAGCAGGTTGTCTATTTACCACTGAGTACTAGCCAGGAAGGAGGTTTGCTGGTAGCGCTTATTCTTGCCGGGGAAATGGGGGTTTGATAGCAATTTCTTATGATGTCCTGTCCATCTTTAAGTATGAAATGGATAAATTCCTGTGCCGCCTGTTTGTTAGGTGAGTTAAATGGAATAGTTATTCCATATATCATAGCTTCACCCTGTTGCATTATTTTCTCTTTAGGTGAATTCCCTGGTACCTCAACTGATACCTGATTATACCATGCATTCAGTAAAGGATTGCCGAGGTTAATACTGTCACTCAGGTTTAAATATGGAAGATCATGTTGTCGGGCAACTGATTTATACAGGAAAATATAATCTACTGCATTCGTTTCCAGTAAAGCAATCAAATCCACCTCTTTTGGTCGGATGTACTTCTGATCCTTCGCCAATAGCTGTGATGCCAGTCCTAGTTTGTTCATCATTTTTTCGGCCAGTTTTACCGAAAGCACAGTTCTATACCCGCAGGGATCGCTTGAAGGGTCTGCTCTTCCAATAATGACATCATCCATAAGTAAGATATCAGGCCAGTTTTCTGTGGTTATTTTATCAGCCATCTTCGAGCCGGAATGGTAAACTATAGCTATCTCATTGACTGCAAATTCGAGGTTCCAGTCTGCATATTCTGGTATCATTAGCTTATCGATCAACACGGCGTCTGAAGATGCAAGAATATCACAATCCCTGTCAAGTTCAGTGATTTTACGGATACAGGTTAAACTGCCTGCCGATTCTGGCTTTATTATAAGATCAGGATGAAGTATATTGAAGGAATCAGCCAGTGCTTTGATAGGTACGCTCAGACTGCCGGCATGAAATATAATCAGTTCTCCCTGAAGACCTTTGTTTTGTAAAGATGATTTCTGGTTGCACCCAGCTGTTACAGACAATAATATCAATAAGAATGAAATAATCCTGCTCATTGATTATTTTTCGTTTAGATCTTTAAGCATTTTCCCGAAATGATCCTGCATTAGACTGTCAACATTATCATGGAAATGATCGAAGGCCTGGATTAGTTTTTTGCCATGAGTGGTCAGTTTCATGCTTCCACCTTCAGCGCCGCCCCTGGTACTCTCAAGAATGGGTAATCCCAATGATTTTTCTATCTGTTTCAAGTCATTCCAGGTACGTCGATAGGTGATTTCGAGTTTTTTGCAGGCTGCTTTGAGTGAACCGGTTTCATCAATCGTTTTAAGTATCTGCCACTTGCCATCACCCATAATCCCTTTGCCGTTTTTATCGCTGAACCATATCTTGTAGTTCAACTGCAATTGATCAAATGCTTTCATTTTGTTGAATTATATAGTTGATAATGCAAAGATAGTTCAATTCAGGATGAATTCATTTCGGGACGACGTCCTGTTGGGCACTTGAAGATTGTCAAATGACTCACATGCAGTGTCAGTTAACGGACTATTTTTTACTTGTCAGATGATTGTACGTTCCTCAGGTCTGTGATTGAACCTGACAAAATGGAATCATCCTTTACTAAATCCAGTATGATCCGGGCAGCCTTATCAGGATCTGTCAGTCTGCTTTGTTCATGTAGCTTTTCAAACTTTGGTTTCATTGGGAAATCATTGATATCAACCTTTCGAAGCCGCTCTTGCATGGCAGTATCCAATATGCCGGGGGCAATGGATAGAATCCTCACCGGGAAATCAAGGTTACCTTGTTCCAGTCCTATGGTTCTTGTCGACATATCCAATCCTGCTTTAGTTGAGCAATAAAGTGTCCATCCGGCGTAAGGGTTAATGGCCGCACCGCTGCTGATATTTACAATATTCTTCTTACAATGAAACCGCCTCGATTTATTGATAAATTCATTGGCAAGTACAAGTGGAGCAGACAGGTTAATGGCAACATGGTCAATAATCTCGGCAACTGTACAATTGCCCATAGCCTTGACGGGCTCAACAATACCTGCATTGTTGATGAGCGTAATTTCACTGGCAACAGCCGGATCAATATAAGTGAAGATTTCATCAACCAGTTCTGGAATCTCATGTACATTTCCAAGATCCTGTTCCTGATACCAGAAAAAGGTCCGATTCTGCGAAGCACGCTCCTTAAGATCGTAATTCATCCTTCGTGAAATGCAGAAAACCTTATACTGTTCATCAATTACCAGTTTGGCCATTGATTCACCTAGTCCAGATCCTGCACCTGTTATTATAAAATACCTCATGAAAATATGGTTGGTTATCGGTTGTTAAAGCACAAGCTAAAGATATGAACAAATCAACAATGGTCATGTTTAAGCAGGATAAAAAGGTACATGGTAATACTTATTGTTAATTGAAATATTATGAATAACGCAGCTTTTGCATTTGAATATCCAAAAAATGAACCGGTTAAGAATTATTCTCCCGGCTCTAAAGAGCGTAAAGAACTTCATGCTGAACTTGACAGTCTTTCATCCATGCAGCTTGACATTCCGCTCATCATTGGCGGAAAAGAAGTCAGAACAGGTGACACCGAACCATTGGTGATGCCGCACGATCATGGGCATGTTTTAGGTAAATATCATAAAGCATCTGCCAAAGAAGTGAATGAAGCAGCTGATGCAGCGCTTATGGCACACAGAGAGTGGGAATCAGTTTCCTGGGTTGAGAGGTTATCCGTTTCTCTGAAGATAGCTGAACTGATTTCTACAAAATACCGGGCACGACTGAATGCAGCTTCAATGCTGGGACAAAGCAAGAATGCCTATCAGGCTGAGATTGATAGTGCATGTGAAACCATTGATTTCCTGCGCTTTAATGCTCACTATATCTCTGATATTTATAATGAGCAGCCTCATTCAGATCCGGGAATAATTAACAGGATAGAATACAGACCACTTGAAGGGTTCATACTTTCCATTACTCCTTTCAACTTTACATCCATTGCTTCCAACCTAAATATGTCACCTGTGGTGATGGGAAATACAGCCTTATGGAAGCCCGCTTCAACCTCCGTCTTGTCCAATTATGTTCTAATGGAGATATTCAAGGAAGCCGGACTGCCTGATGGCGTTATAAATTTCATACCAGGCTCCGGCTCAGTGGTAGGGAATGCCGCATTTGGACACCGTAGTTTTGCAGGACTCCATTTCACCGGTTCTAATCAAACCTTTAACCACTTGTGGCAGCTTACTGGAAAGAATCTGGCTACTTATAAATCATATCCCAAGATTGTCGGAGAAACCGGAGGTAAGGACTTTATTCTTGTACACCCTTCTGCAGGGGTAGATGAAATTGCCACTGCATTGGTCAGAGGATCTTTTGAATACCAGGGACAGAAGTGTTCGGCTTCTTCCAGGGCTTACATTCCTGAGAGCTTATGGCCGAAAGTCAAAGAAAGGGTGGGGGATATGCTCTCACAGGTTAAGATGGGCGATGTGCGTGACTTTGGTAATTTTATGAATGCAGTCATTGAAGAAAGTGCCTGGAACCGTATCATGGGCTATATTGATGGTGCACGAAAATCCAATGACGCCGAAGTTATTTTTGGTGGAAAGGGCGATAAGTCAAAGGGCTATTTTATTGAGCCGACAGTTATACTGGCATCTAATCCACATTATATCACCATGGAAGAAGAGATATTCGGACCTGTTCTAACTATCTATGTCTATAAGGATAAAGATTACCTTGAAACCGTAAAACTGGTTGATGAAACCTCTCCATACGGTCTCACAGGATCCATCTTTGCACACGACCGGCATGTTCTTGATCAGACAAGCAGGGCCTTGAAATACTCTGCGGGCAATCTTTATTACAATGATAAGCCAACAGGAGCAGTTGTCGGTCAACAACCATTTGGTGGTTCACGTCAATCAGGTACCAACGACAAGGCTGGTAGCTATCTAAATCTGCTTAGGTGGGTAAGTCCGAGGACTATTAAAGAAACGCTGCGTCCTCCTACTGATTTCAAGTATCCATTCATGAAACAGGACCAATGTGGTGATGACTTGGTGAAGAAAGACCTGAAAATATCAGGGGCGTAACTCCAGGAAGATAATATTCCTGAGAAGGAAAACTATAAAATGAGAGAGACAAGTTTCATACTTGTCTCTCTCATTTTATTATCAGAAATTTAATTTATTGCAATGGAGCAACTACGCTGATAAGTTCAGGCAGGTCCATGCCAATGGCCTTGAGATGTTCAGTTTTAGGCACACCATTCAGTGTCCAGCCTCTTCTGGCATAAACAGCGTTTAATAGTTGTTCATACCTGTTTTCCCTATACTTTCTGGTAGCATCCATCTTTTCCCTGAGCGTCATTTTCGAGGGATCCATACCTTGCTCATCTATTAATTGCTTGTCGTAGCGTTCCTGACGTGACAGATATTCTTCTTCTGTAACAGGGCCGGCAGCACGGTATGGTTGGGCATCATGTTTCCTTAGTCCGTAACCTCTGCGGATGTTGAATACTCTCTGGAAATTGTACACCCTTTCTGATTGACGTATCAATTCATGCTTATCGATATTACTACCGGTAACAGCGTTGTATATGGTAACATAATTGTCCACATGTTCTGGCACCTTGGCCGGTTCATCGGTATCCTTGTTTCCAACCGGGGTAACATCGTTCCAAGGAAGCTTGCATAAGCCCTGCAATCCAAACCAAGTGCGGAACATAGGGAAGTAATGCAGTGCTTCTGCTTTAGCTTCAAAAGTCGGGAGTTGGTTATTCACCATATCCATGAAAATCAGCCATGCTTCATCGTGCTGCGGTCCCTTATTGGTCATAGCATAACCCCCCTGCTGTGCAAGAGATTCTTTGGAAACATACTGGGAGTATTCAAGCCCTTTATTTTCCATGGCAATATCATTCAGAAAATCAGGGTCGGCACCAAAATTTTCAATAAAGTATGCTTTCATACGGTGAACACCGGTGCCGGCTATTTTACCGAATCCTTCGCCTCTGGCCATTTGGTGTAGCAATTCCAGGGCGGCATCCTTGTTTCCGAAATTGAGTTCCAGTCCGCCTGTCCTTTCCTTATTGAGTATGCCATTCTCAAAGCATTCCATAATGAATGCAACGGTGGTGCCCCAAGTAATGGTGCAGACTCCATAGGTGTCACAATAAAAATTAGCCTCTATGATAGCATCATAATCAAAGATACCCAGATTGGATCCAAGGCCTGCAGCTGTTTCGTATTCCGGTCCGTCAACAATTACTTTCTGTCCTTTATATGGGCCAGTCTTCAGTTCAAAATCATCCACTCCCTTTGAACACGACATGCTGCAGCCAATCCAGCAACCGTCAGGAATACCTAAGGTGAAGTATTTGTCACGTAATATGTCACTGTGAATCTTTATGCCATCCATGTGGCTACCAAACTTGAAATTATGGGTAGGGAGCAGGTCATAATCGTTCATCACGTTTACAATGTTGGCTGTACCTTTCTTTCTCATCTGGCATTGAATATCGTCAAGGTCACGGATTTCCTTGTTGTAACGGCTACCGCGTTCCTGTATAGCTTTCATATCAGCCACATTGTTCAGGTTGCCGGTTACACCGCTTGTATGAGCTACAATTGCCTTGATCTTCTTGTCACGCATAACGGTACCGATACCACCTCGGCCAGCTTGTTTCAGCCTTATCTTCTTTCTTTTGACATCGTAAAAGGTAAAGTTGACCATTCCCATCAGCGAATGTTCGGCTGCAGCACCAGTTGACACAATGCCGATGTTTCTGGCATCCTTTTCATCATCGGCAAATATCTCCGTCAGCTGCTCTGCCAGTATATGCGTATCAGTAGCCAGTCCCGGATCTTCAAAGATGCTGATCTTATGGTTTCTACCATCAACATATATAATTACATCCTTCTCGGCTTTACCTTGTAGTTCGAGTGCGTCAAAGCCTGCAAATTTGAAAAAAGGGCCGAAGAATCCACCGACATTCGAATCCATTACTGAGTCAGTCTGCGGTGAAATGGTTACCAGCAATGATTTGCCAGTTCCCGAATACTGAGTGATACCACAAATAGGGCCACCTGCGATTACTATTTCATTTTCAGGGTCATTCCAGCGTGTGTCAGGCTTGGTGCCATCCCATAAGAGGCGTAAGCCAAATCCTTTTCCTCCGATGAATTTTTCCTTCATCTGCTGAGAAACAGGTTTCTCGGCTATTTTATTGTCACCTACATTAATGTAAAGCGTACGATTGTTATAACCCCGCTCAACTGGCGCCCATGTGTACTTGTAATCTTTTAATAGATTGAGTGTTTTTTTTACAGCTTCAGAATTCATGACTGTTTGTATTTTTATTTATTATAGTTATTACGGCTGAATCTATTGTTTGTTGGTTCACAAAGGTAAGGAGTTTTGTAGTTGGAACACCTTTCCTGCTGAAAAATAGCGATATGCAGAATTATTCATAACACATTACCTATAGTGTTGGAAAATGCACCATAGTGCTATAGATTCAGTAGGCGGATTTATATTTTGTATATTAGCACGATTTTTTTAACAACATTTCGCTGGAGAAAATGGAATTGACCTATCCTGAAAAAGTCAGGAAGTACTTAAAAAATTGTACCGTCGGTATTGCCGGTTGTGGAGGTTTGGGTTCAACTTGTGCCGTTAACCTTGCCAGAGCCGGAGTCGGGAAGCTTATTATAGCTGATTTTGATATCGTCACCCGTGAAAACCTTGAACGCCAGTATTACTTCCTTGACCAGGTGAATAAATTGAAAGTACATGCACTCAGGGATAATATTCTCAGCATTGACCCTACTATTACTGTTAGGGCTTTCGACCTTAAACTCTGCTCATCCGACGTAATTGAACTCTTCGCCGGATGTGATGTGATTGTGGAAGCCTTTGATAAAGCTGAAATGAAACAGATGATCATTGAGTCAGTCGTAAATCATTTGCCCGGTAAACCGTTGATATGTGGCATCGGACTGGCAGGTATCGGGAGAACCGATATGCTGAAAGTGCAAAGGTCAGGGAATCTCATAATCTGCGGTGATCAAATGTCGGAAGTTACTGAGGATAATCCATTGACAGCACCCAGGGTAGGCATTGTTTCCAATATGGAAGCAAATGAAGTCATGGAAATTTTAATGTCAAAATTTGATAATCAGGAATGAAAATATTGCTCAATAACCGTAAGGAGACAATTGAACCGGATAACATTACTGTTTCCGAACTTCTTAAATTAAAGAATTTCACTTGGAAAATGCTCGTTATCAAGATTAATGGTAAGGTTATCAAGCGGCATGAGTATGATCTTCTCAAGATTAATGAAGGGGATGATGTTGCTGTCATTCACCTTATAACAGGTGGATGAAAATACTGTGATATAATGCATCCGATTGAACCGGCAGGCATGAGTTCAGTGCGCAGATTCCTTTAATGATCGTAAAGAGGTAATGCTTCCGCAACCACAAAAGCGCTTCCACCAATAAAGACAAGGTCATCATTTTCTGCATTTGCCGTTGCAGCCTTGCAGGCATTTTGAACTGATCCCCAATCTTCCCCTTTCAGCCCTGATTCAATAGCCATGCTTTTCAGCTCTGATGAATCCAGTCCGCGCGGAATATCAGCCTTGCAGAAGTAGTAGGTTGCATCGGCTGGCAACATGGAAAGCATGCCGGCTACATCCTTATCGTTAACTACACCCAGCACGAAGTGCAGTCTGTTATATAACTGGCGGCTTAGTTGCTTCACTACATAGGTCAAACCGTGCGTATTATGCCCGATATCACAGATAGTGAGAGGGTTATTGCCAAGTATCTGCCATCGTCCGTGTAAACCGGTGTTGGCCAAAGTGTTTTTAATGCCGGAAATCAAAGAATCCTTATTCAGATTATCAATATTTTCAACAGATGCAACAACCGTGGCAATATTCTTCACCTGGTAATCACCAGTTAGTGGTGATTCTATCGTATAATCTGCTTTTTCCGACGTTGCCCTGAGTAACATATATGCCTGGTTGACACTTACCAGTTGCTCCATCCTGATCGCTTTGTCTGCAAAAACAATAGGGCTGTTTTCCTTGGCGGCTCTATTCAGGAATACCTGATTAGTCAAATCATTGCTTTCTCCTATAACCACCGGGATTCCAGGTTTAATGATCCCTGCTTTCTCACCGGCAATAGCTTCTAAAGTATTGCCAAGGAATTGCATATGGTCAAAACCGATGTTGGTGATTACTGATAATTCAGGCGTGATTACATTTGTTGAATCCAGTCGACCACCCAAACCAGTCTCTATGACGGCAATATCAACCTGCATCTCCAGGAAATAGCACATGCAGAGTGCAAAAGTCATTTCAAAGAAAGAAGGTTTTATTCGGGTAAAGTCATCCATATATTTTTCGATGAAGCCAGCGACATACTCACGACTTACCATTTGACCATTCACTTTTATCCTTTCCCTGAAATCTTCCAGGTGTGGTGACGTAAAAAGACCCGTCTTCAAACCTGATTCCTGCAGAATAGACGCCAGCATATGTGATACAGAACCTTTTCCATTGGTTCCGGCAACATGGATTGTCCTGAAATTATTGTAAGGAAACCCTGTCAGCCTACTAAGTTCAAGTGTATTATCCAGATTGGCTTTGTAGGCAGGTGCACCGATACGGTGAAACATCGGGAGTTGGCTGAACATATAGTCCAATGCCTGCTCGTAATTCATCGGGTGATTAGTTTAACTCAAAGATGTAGGTGATAGTTCCTTTTTGTTCCTCAGGAGCATCCTCTTTCGGACTGAATTTTGCCTGACGGGCAGCCTGTTCAGCCAATGTTCGGAGTTGAGTACTTGAGGTTGTTGTACCCTTGACGCCAGATATAACACGAGTAACATTACCCGCTCTGTTGACAAAGATGGTTACAACAACAGTACCCTCATCCCTGAACTTATTGGAAGGACGTGGTATTTGTTTTGATGTTCGGCCGCTAAGGTCAAATGAAACACCGTTGCCTATGCCACTGCCTTTGCCACCACCTGATCCGCTATCACCATCATATCCAGTAGCATTAGGATCACCAGTAACCTTTCCCTGATCACCGGGCTTACCGGTAATACCTTCGTTGCCACCTTGGCCTGTTTTGTCACCGGTTGTATTCTTTCCGGGAAACAGGGCTCTGGGATCAACCTTAGGTTGTGGTGCAGGTACCGGTTCTCTTTTAACAACGGGCTTAGGCTCCGGCTTTTCTGCCACGGGCTTTGTAATTTTTTTAGGTTCAATGGCAGGTGCTTCTTCTGTATCCTCAGTCAGAAGATCGTCAGATTCAGAAGCTTCGGGTGGAGGAGGTGTAGCCTGACTGGACGATAGTAATTCCGTTGGCTGTTCCATTCCCATGCCATCTTCCGAATTACCGAGATTAACCTCTACGCCGCCTTCTGAAGGCAGGGGCAGGGGAGTCCTCAATGCCAGAAACAGCAGTGCCAGTACCAGAATGGCATGGAAAATAATTGTTCCTGTCAAGCCCTTTACTTCATCTTTCTTCATAGCTGAATACTTTATTTCACCGGTCTGGTAGCCAGAATTACCTTGTGCTTCGATTGGGTCATTTCATTAACCTTGTTCACGGCATCTATCAGGTTAACAACATACTGAACGGGTACTGTCTCATCTGATCTGAGTACAACTGTTCCTTCTGTTTGACCCTGTAATTTTTCGGCAATTGATTCCGTTAGATACTCAACATAAACAGGAGTCTCTTCCAGATAATAGTTGTAGTTGGCATCAATATAAACAGTAATGGTTTGTTTGGCCATTGTTTTACTGGAACTTGACGGTAGCAGCAATTTGATGGCATTCGGCGCCACGAGTGTTGATGTCAGCATGAAGAAGATCAGCAATAGAAACACAAGGTCACTCATTGATGACATGCTGAAGGCCGTACTTATTTTATTCCTTGATTTAATAGCCATAATCTGGATTTGTCAAATTAAAAACATTCTGGTAGTTGATTATGCCGGCTCATGCAGGAGATCCATAAATTCAGTAGCTCTGGCTTCCAGCACAAATACCACCTTTTCAACTCTGGCAACTAGAATATTGTAACAGATATAAGCCAGGATACCTACGATCAAACCGGCAACAGTGGTGATCATGGCTTGGTAAATACCTCCAGATAGCAGTGCAATGTCAATATTGTTACCGGCCATCGACATGTCATAGAATGCCTGAACCATGCCTGTAACGGTACCAAGGAATCCTAACATGGGAGCAGCACCGGCTATGGTTGCGAGTGTAGCCATGGATTTTTCCAGTTTGGAAACTTCCAGCTTGCCTACATTTTCAATGGCAGCATTGATATCATTCAATGGTTTTCCAATGCGGATCAGTCCTTTCTCAACCATCCTGGCAATGGGCGACTGGTTGTTTTTGCACAACGACATGGCTGAATCAATTCTTCCGCCATGAATGAAATCACGAATATTGTTCATGAAATTGTGTTCTTCCTTACTTGCACGGCTGATCACAATATAACGCTCAATAAAAATGTAGATGGCAATTACAGACATGAGGGCTATAGGTATCATGATCCAGCCTCCCTTCATTGCAAGTTCCCAAACGGAGAGCTTAATCTCTGTCGGCTGTGTGGTGGCTGCTGCAACCTGTGAAATAGTATCAGCTATAGCTGTTGTCTGTTGGGTAATTTGTAGAAGAATGCCCTGGTTCATTGGATTTGGTTTATTTGCCTGCAAAAGTATGTAATATTCAAGCCATATTTGTGCGTGTAGTCATTAAACTTTCAACACACGAGTGTTAATATAACAAATATTTTGCCATATTATTTTGCAGAGCTAAAACTGATTTTATTTCACTAGGAAAATATGCACTAATTCATCTCTGGAACCCTATTTTCCGCTGAATTCAAGTAATTAAAGCAACTTAAATTACAAAAAGAGACAATAAATTAATTTGTAAGATAAAGCGTTAGGGAAAATGCCACCTAAAACATTCCCAGATAAAGGTAATCAGGTTACTAATGTTGTTACGATACCAGCTATAGCTCCTTTGCTGATTTCTCCCATCATGATAAGAACCTGAATGGTGGAAGAGTTGAATATTCAGTTTTAGAGAATGCGTACTTTAGGTGGTAATTGAGCGCAAAAAATTCGCATAAAAATAATCAAAATGCGAAGCCAATGCGACCAGTATGCGACCAGTATGCGCAGACTGGAAAATCCAATATAAGATAGTTTTAAGGTAAATTCCAAGTTTTTAGAAGGATAATTTGCTCGTATATTATTCACTCGATAAGTTGATAACCCCGCATCAACAAAAATTTAAAATATGGTTTTGATCAGGAGATGAATTCGACTTTGATTCACATTTTGAAAGTTTAGAACAGTTCACAAATCTTGACCCGATTGTATTGGTTGGATGAATTCTGCTCTTTTCAATGATTCATGAAATCCATAAATGCAAACAGGACAGAATTAATCTGTCCTGTTTGCATTCTGCTATTTTAATATCGCACCTTATTACATTAATGCATCAAGCAGGAGTTTTAGTATGACAAGTATAACTATAAGTCCTCCGAAAATTAGTAGAAACGGCTTGAAACCCTTTGCTTTGGGTTTCTCTTCTGTATATTGTGACATTGTTTTGATTTGTTTAGAATTTATAACTGAATAATAAATTAATGCTGTCACTTTTCTGACAGTAAAATACTTACAGATTCATGCAGATTGAAAGCATAGTGCATTTTTAAAGATAAACCGTTGGATTAACGGCATTCTCTACCCTAAAGGGTACACCCGGCTACTAGCATGATCAGTATTACCCGGTTCTAAATTCTGAGTGTTCGAACCAGCACAATGAATGGATACTCCTTGAAGACATTAAGACCTAAGCGGTAAAACAGTTCCAAAGTAACCCTGCTTTTCTGTAGTGGAGTCCATTGTGTGGTAAATGATGTAAATGAGAGTGTCTGTACCTTACAGATTGGTTGTGTTGGCTGAGAGGCCTCCTTTTCACCAAAGGGAATAAAGAAATAACTTTGTTCCTGTATCTCTGTTCCGGACCTCAAAGTTCCGATATATGGTTCAGGCAGACTAACATGGAATGACAGGTTCAATGCCGCTGCGAAAAGTATAGCAAGCAATGATTTATGAATCAAATGAATAAACCTGAACATACCCGATTATTGAATGACAAAAATACTCAATATCGTTGATAAAAGGTATTCCACTGTCCAAAATGTTTTAAGTTACTGATTTTCTGTTATCTGGTAAAAATTATCAGGCCTATCGAAAGATTTTAAGCCAATTATTGTCAAATGTATACTAACTTCACTACCAAAGGGCATGGTGTCTGATGTTAATCTCACTAAAAGCATAAAGATCAGTGGATGATTCAATAGCTTTGCTTAAACAGGTTGAAGCCGGCAATCAGCTGGCTGCCCGACAGTTGGTTGATAAGTATCAGGTTAAGGTCTATAATATCTGCATTTCATTGCTTCACAATATTCCTGATGCAGAAGATGTCACACAGGAGGTGTTTTTAGAAGTCCTGAAACACACTGCTGATTTTCGTGGTGATTCACACATCGGCACCTGGATATACAGAATAGCAGTAAACCGCTCTCTTAATTTTATCCGCAGCAATAAAAAGCGTAAATGGTGGAAACAAATAGATGACTTTCTGAATTTAGCTGGTAATGAAAATGCTGAACTTCCTATTATTCAGCAACAGGAACCCTTTGTTCTTCAGCAGCAAATGGAGCAGAATGAGCAGAAGCTGATATTACAGAAAGCTATTGATGCATTGCCCGAAAATCAACGAACAGCTTTTACACTGAATAAGATTGAAGACTTTTCCTATAAGGATGTGGCCGATATCATGAAGCTCTCCCATTCGGCGGTTGAATCACTGATCCACAGAGCCAGATTGAATCTCCAAAAGTCATTGAAACACTATTATAAATAAAAAGTAGCTGCTCGGCACTAAAATCAAACAATTGTTTAACCGTAACAGAAACATTCGCTTGAAAGATTGAGTATAATAATCCGAATGAACAGCAAGAAAATATTGGAACATGTGTCTAACAATCAAAAGAAACACAAAATGAACTGCAGTGAAAGCCGAAACAGGATCAGTATGCTGGTTTGGGAGAAAGCACCCGACGCTCCCGGTAAGGAGATGTCTCCCGATAAGGAACTGTCGGCTCATTTGCAGGAGTGTGCTTCCTGCGCTCTTTTTTACAAAAACTATCAGTCGGGTGTCCAAAGCATACTAGCGGATAAAAGGACCCAGCCTGATCCTGACCTTTATTCCAAACTGGAGCAAAGGATTCAATCAGATGACCAGGCTCTGCTCTTTGGTTCAACTACTCATACAGGAGCAATGCCCGGAAACCGGCAGATTTTTCCATATCAGCTTCAACCCGCATGGCAGGATAACCGCCGGATAATAACCCGTCTAGCCTGGTCAATTACTGCCGGGGCTGCTGCTGTAATGGCAGGCATATGGTCGGGAAACCAATTTGCAGTTGATACTTATCTTAACAGCGATAAGCAGCTTTATCAGCAGGAAATATCCATGCAATCGGACGATCTGAGTGGACTGAACGATGGATTGATTGATTATTTTAACTATGAAAAACCACTGAATGATGAATAAGCCCGTAACCTATAAGATATTCCTTATTGCTATAATCTTCCTTACCCTTGTCAATCTGGGCTTTGCAATCTCGTACTTTGTGGCCCACCGAAAGCATCTTGCACAATCTGAGCACCCTCGTGAGCGACTCTTTGAAAGAGGTGGCCGTTTCATGGAAAAGGAGATTGGATTTGATGAAGCCCAGATGCGTACGTTCCAAAACTTGAGGAGTGATTTCCGTAATCAGATATCTCCTCTTCAAAAGGAACTGAGAATGCTCAATAGCTCTCTCATCATGGAGGCAACATCCGAAAACCCTGACACGCTTGAATGTACCCGTATCAGCCGGCAGATTGGCGATCTACATACTGAAATAAAGGTAGTCACCTATCTGCACATGATGCAGGTAGCCAAAATCGCCACACCCGACCAGATGAAGAAACTCGATGCCTTTTATCTAGAGATGTTCAGTGCCGAACCCGGACAACGAAGAAAACATGAAGGTGGGCAGTACAGGCACAGACATGGTCAGCGTGACTCATCGCAACAAATTGAAAACTTAAACAATTGAAAACCAAGCCAAATTAAAAACTAAACTAAATATCTATAACCATGAAAAAATCAGTTTTAACAGCAGCTCTTGCAATTTTATTTCTCTTGACAGGTGGCTATTATGCTCAGGCACAGGGGGAAGCAGGCAACAATACAAAAAAAGCAGAAAATACTTCTATGGCTGAGGGTGACAGAGATATGCCCGGAATGTACTGCCAAATACCCGGCCTAACCGACAATCAGCGAGAGACTTTAACCACCTTGCGTATGGAACACCAGAAAAAGATGCGTCAGATGCGTGCAGGTATCCAGGAAAAAAGAGCTCACCTGAACTCCCTTCGATTAGCCGACAAGTACAATAAAAGCGAGGTTAATTCAACTATTGATGAAATAGCTGCAATGCGCGCTGAATTAATGAAAGCCAATGAAGCCCACAGGCAGGATGTCAGGTCAAAACTCAACGACGAGCAGAAAGCTTGGTTCGACAGTAAACCACATATGGGTAATGGATTCGGTGGACCGAATTGCGATGGTGAAGGCCCTCACCGTTTTGGACAAGGCAACTGTATGCAGCAAGGCAGGGGAAAGGGAATTTTTGACCGGAATGGCCAGGGTCAGCAGTTTCGCAGAGGTAACCGAGGTTTCAATCCTGACAATGAATAAATTTCAATAACAATTAATTAGTATTTGCTTTTATTCATAGTAGCTGAAAATATTCATTGAAATCTGAAAATGGCAGTGACTACTTCCTCCCGGCAATGACATCGGGAGGAAGATGTACTGCCCCTGAGGAACAATCGCAGGGTGCTCCTGTAGCATCAGCAAGGCAGTTGTTCATCCCTTCCATTCTTAGAACGCCCAGAAGCGCAAATACCAGCGCTTCTTTATATTCAATCACTTTATCGGAAGGTATTACCGGTATACAAGCCGATCTTTCACTAATCAGATTCATCAGGTATCTATTATGAGTGCCTCCACCGGTGAATATTGCCCTGCTTCCGGCTTCCTTAGGCAGGCTTCTGCTTATTTGTTCGGCCGCATGATGCGTATATGTGTGGAGTAGGTCGGGTACAGACAGCCCGCTCTCATCCATCAAAGGAAGGATTTTCTTCTCAACCCATTCTCTTCCCAGTGACTTTGGACCTTCCACTGAATAATAGGCAAGATTCTCCAACTTATTGAAAAGTAACCAATTCAACGCTCCATCAGAGGCAATGGAACCTGAGGGATCATAAGGCTGACCGACTTTTTCAGCAAGATAATTCAACACGATATTAACCGGACAAATATCAAAAGCTGTTCTCCTTATTACTGATGCTGAAACTTTTACTGACCTGATTGAATTATCGGTTTCTGATTTCATCGAAATATTTGCGAATCCTCCCAGATTAACGCATGCCTCGTACTCACCAAAGAGGAGCATGTCGCCAATTGGAACCAGAGGCGCACCCTGTCCACCTATTGCAACATTCAATGCCCTGAAATCACATACGATGCTGATACCCGTTTCAGCTGCAATGGCAGCACCACTACCTATCTGCAGGGTCATACCATCCATCGGTCGGTGGAATACCGTATGACCATGACTGGCAATAAGCATAGGACTGATCTTGTGTTTATTGATGAACTGATGTACTGTTTGCCCTATCCAATGACCATAGGCTGTGTTCAGAAGGGAGAGCTCCAGTCCGTTAAGTGTCGGTGCCGCCTGCAATCGGAGCTTCCACTTCTGCGTATATTTTACTGTCACTGCTTCAAGAATACTGAACTCCCATCTGCTGTTGTCCAGTCTCAGCTCGCAGTAGGCAATGTCCAGACCGTCAAGGGAAGTACCCGACATCAACCCGATTACATGATAAGTCTTTTTCATAATAGTTAGACCGGATTCCTACTTTATGATGTTGTTAATAGGTTCTTAATAAAAGCAGAACTTAAAGTTGATTTCAGTAGCTCAATTAATGATCTCAGTAGCTTATTCATTGATTCCGCCATCTGATAATTGATTAAAGCAGATCAGTGATTGTCTCAAGTTTCATACCCCTGGATCCTTTTATGAGTATGGTTGAATTAACAGGTGCCTTATTTACCAGTGCTTTTCGTAGTTCCTCCGTAGTATTGAAGCGCTCAATTCCTTCCATACCATCTGCAGCCTTGAAGAAATGAGGACCTGCGGTATAAACTTTCGTGAAGGCATGTGTTTGGATGATCCTGACAATTTCCCGGTGTTCTGCGTCACTTTCAGCCCCTAGTTCGAACATATCTCCCAATATCATTACTTTATTCACCGCAGGGAGCTGACTGAAATTCTCAATGGCAATGCGCATGCTTGAAGGATTGGCGTTATAGGCATCCAGAATCAGCACATTGGAAGCTGAGTGGAATATTTGTGAACGGTTCATGCCGGGAACATAGGATGCAACAGCAGCCACGGCCTTTTCCATAGTGACTTTAAAATGATTGGCAATGCACAAAGCAGCCATGACATTATCAGCGTTGTATGCACCGGCTAGCCTTGTCCTAAAACGTTTCACCAGTGGTTTCTTAAGTTCTACCACCAGATAACCTTCCTCATCCGTTGAAGCTGTCCCAAATACCTCATCTTCCTGGGCCACCCCATTAGTTGCTGTCCGCACCACTAACTCTTCCTGGCCTGTTCCAAGAGCCTCTGACTTAGGTACTGACTCTTCCGTAGCTGTTCCATAGGTAATCCTGTAACTCTGGGCTGAAAGCTTCATCAGTAGCTCATCACCACTGTTGACGAACACCCTTCCGCCGTTTTCATTCAAGTATTGGTATAGTTCATTTTTAGCCCGTATAACGCCCTCAAATCCGCCGAATCCTTCCAGATGAGCCTTGCCTATATTGGTGATCAATCCATGCGTAGGACGGGCTATCATGCACAGTGAGGCAATTTCTCCCGGGTGATTGGCTCCCATCTCCACCACGGCAATCTCTGTATCGGGTTTAATGGAAAGCAGTGTTAGAGGTACCCCCAGGTGATTGTTGAAATTTCCGGGAGTGGCAACGGTAATGAACCTCGATGACAATGCAGCTGCCATGAGTTCTTTCGTAGTCGTCTTGCCGTTGGTACCAGTAATGCCTATGATGGGGATCTTAAGCGTTGACCGGTACAATGAAGCCAACGACTGTAATGTACCTAATACATTCTCCACCAGTAAGGTCCGCTCACCGGTAAACTGATCCTGTTCATCAATCACCGCATAGGCTGCACCGTTTTCAAGTGCTGCCCGAGCAAACAGATTACCGTTGAAGTTATCTCCCTTAAGCGCGAAGTAAATGCTACCCGGCATTACTTTCCGGGAGTCCGTGCTTATGTAGGGATGCCTGCAGTATATTTCTAGCAGTTCAGAGGTTGTCGTGAAATTCATGCAATCCTATCGGTTTAATGACAACCAAAGATAGGAACTTTTAATAAGCAGAAATGTGCGGGAAGCCCCGCACATTTCGATTCTGTATTCTGAAATTTGATCGCTGTAATCTGATCGTATTTATCTGATAACTTTGACCTGTTGGCTGATCGCATGAAGCGTTCAGCATCTGATAGTTGTTTTTAAACTATTTCTTTCCTGAGTATGCACTGCCTACGCGGCCCATGGCACAACGGAAGCCAATGTAATTGGTAGCCTGGTCTTCATTCATGTAACGACGAACGGCAGGACTCAAATAATAAGCAGGATCTTTCCATGAACCACCTTTGTACACCCTTGATTTATCGCTGATGAGGGAAGTTTTTCCAAACTCATACATCATATTGGTGGTGTTGATCGAATCAGCCATAGGAGTAGTCCAGTCAGGGTTGATGGTCGACTGATAGTCACCGTCAACATAATTGATCTGGTTTGCACTGCGATAGTTGAAACGGTCTTTGCTTTCTTCCACGGTTACTTCACGCACTTGCAGACGTCCCAGACTGTCTTTCGGAGCAAGGAAACCTTCTTCATCGGTTACCTTTGTGGTGAATACGTTTCCGCGGAACGGAGCATAGTCTGATACATCTTCAAAGGACAATGGACGATAAACGTCGAGTACCCATTCAGCCACATTGCCGGCCATGTTGTACAGACCGTAATCGTTTGGCCAGTATGAAGCAACTTCTGCAGGTAGATCGGCGCCGTCATTAAGACTACCGGCAACACCCATATAGTCACCTCTGCCACGTTTGAAGTTGGCAAGGAACTGTCCGTAATATTTTTTCTCATCGCTGCGCACCACAGTACCGTTCCATGGATACTGACGGCGTTCAACAACTCGCTCATACATAGTGTTGCCTACCAAGCCTACTGCGGCGAATTCCCATTCGGCTTCAGTCGGTAGCCTATATTTCGGCGACATAATACCATCTTCCAGACGTGCACGGCGTTCACCGGTACCACTTGGATTAAGATCCTTAAGTGGTTTATTCACAAGTCCTTCATATTGTCCTGCAAGATAAGCATCGGTGTTGAAGTTGTTCTGGTCCTGCTGATCGGGATCAAAGTCAAGGATACCTTCTTTTATAAGTAGCATCTCGTTGACCCTGTCGGTACGCCACATACAATATTCGTTTGCCTGGAGCCAGGTAACACCAACCACCGGATAATTACGGTAGGCAGGATGACGGAAATAGGTTTCCACCAATGGCTCATTATACGCCAGTTTCTCTCTCCATACCAATGTATCAGGAAGAGCCTTGCGATAAACTTCAGGATAGTTTGTGCCGAATACCCTGCTCAGCCAGTATAAATATTCAACATAGTCAACATTTGCCACTTCGGTTTCATCAATGTAGAATGATGGAATGGTGATCCTGCGGGGGATATTGTCCCACTCATACATAGGATTATCACTTACGCGGCCCATGGTAAAAGTACCTCCTTCAACCATAACGAGTCCCGGTCCTATTGCCTGGCCTTCCCACTTGGTATTTACGGCAAATCCACCGTTCTTGGGATTATTGTATTCCCAGCCGGTAGTGCGTGATGACTCTTTGCGGCAAGATGATCCAAGGAGTGCCACCGCGGCGGCGAAAATGATTAATTTCAGATAATTGTTGCTGTAGCTGATCATTTCTGATATTATTGTTTTATTGATTATTGTTAACTAAAATCTTGGGCATTTTATTGCCTTCTGCTTAAATGTTTTTTCACGGCAGTCAAACTGATAGGTGAAAGATATCTCATGTGCTCCACCGGTTGCATTGGTAAGCTTTGAGATCGTATAGTCGTAACTGTATCCTACCTTGAACTTCCCGGTCATAAAACCAAGCAGTGCTATAACTGCATCGGGATTCTCAAAATTATGCCTGAACCAACTCCCGACAACGAATGGATACATGTTTAAATACATACCGGCATTGAGCTGATGAAATTCACCCTGCTGCTGATACATTATATTTGGTGAAAAGCTGAAATCTTCCACTTCTACCGCCCTGTTTACACCCTCGAGACCAATCAGCGCACCCGCATGGGCGGTTATTTTCATATCCAGACGGCTGTCGCCATTGCTATAATAGGAATTGTCGGGCTGGTTCATGTGATGCACAGCCACGCCAAAATAGGTACGTTCATTGTATCCGAAAAGCATACCTGCTGAAAAGTCAACCATACTTACTGTCAACCTGTCGGGTGGTGATTCAATGGTTTGTGGTAATCCGCCTCCTGTACTATTGAGATATTGATCTTCAAAAATAAATTTATCCCAGTTTAGCTTATTCTGCATATAGGAGCCCTGAAAACCTGCATTCAAGGTTAGTTTCTTGGCCAGTTCAAGCCTGAATGAATACAAACCGCTGATGCTGTTGGAAGTCATTGCTCCGTCAGCCATGTTCTCTGATAAAACCATGATCCCTACTCCCCCTGACACTGCCTGCATATACTGGTCGTATGACGCGGCATAGGTAACAAAAGTGCCCGGAATTTTCGGCCACTGATTCCTGTAGTTGAGTGTTAGACGCGGACAAATCTTGGATCCTGTGAGTGCAGGATTGAGGTACATAGGATTACCATAGAACTGTGAAAAAGAGGGATCCTGAGCTTTTAACAACCCCGTGGCTGAAATTATCAGAATCAGAAGGAGTAGCTTTTTTTTCATAGTATTTATGGGTTTTTCGGCAGCCAATATTACGAATATTTTTGATATATCATTGATCCCTCTTAAAAAAACTGCTTTTTTAATGTAATCCGCAATATCAATGCCTTCCCTACGTTTTATTCAGAACCAAATCAGGTAGGTTGTGGCAGAATCACGAAGCGAAGATATAAACAAAATGGCCTCAATCACCGTTTCAGTTCTTTTTTTTACCAACGTACCTGTTAATATTGTTTTTTTGTATTTGATTATGACTCCAGTAATTACTAGTTCTAACTAATTGAAAATGAGATTTATATACAAGGTTAAGCGTTCATCCTCTTCAAATATAAGAAGGATTGCGTTTTCTTTTGTCCTGTTTCTCTCCTTTTTCCTTTTCGGTTTATCGCCAAAAGCACAAAATGTAACTCATTTTTACGCCCCTTCTTCACAACTATCCGCGGGAACCTGGGCAAGAGTTGGTGTAAGTGCTCCAGGGATATGCAGGATCACTTATGAGGAACTGGTGAATATGCAGTTGCCTGTAGCCGGTATCGCATCAAACCTCATTCGGGTGCATGGTTATGGTGGTCTTCTTCCCGAGAATGCAGGTGCTTTCCGTTACGATGACCTTCCTGAAGTTGCCATCAGGATGTTTGATGGAGGAGACAATTCGTTTAATCCGGGCGATTACTTGTTATTCTGGTCCTCAGGACCGCAGGGTTGGAAGTACAACAATCAGTTCGGCCATTACGAATCAGTCACAAATATCTACTCGGATCAAGCCTATTATTTTATTACTGCCGGCAGTACAGCAGGTCGTAGAATCTCGACACTTCAGCAACCTACTTCATCCACCCAGCAGATAGAATATTACAACTACCGCGAAGTCATCAATCCCGAGCTTTATAACCTTATTAAATCAGGACGTGGATGGTATGGTGATGTGTTTGATATCATCACCCAAAGGGATTACACCTTTCGAACTGCCAACTTGCGTCCTGGCTCTGATCTTCAGGTGCGTTTCAGTGCAGTGGCCCGTTCCTCCAACGGCAGCAGCTTTACCCTTTCCATCAACGGTCAGGATCATCTGTTGCCATTCTCACCCATATCCTCTGAAGCCAATACCCACTATGCCTTCATCTCAACAAAGCGACTCACCCAGCCCGCACCGGCCAAGTTCACCATAGCCTCTGTAAAGTATAATAAGCTCTCCTCGCTTGATCTTGGTTGGCTTAACTTCATTGAAGTAAATGCTGAAGCAAAACTCCTCTATGATGGTAATCAACTTCAGTTCCGCCGCAACGGCCTCACAGGAACCGTTGAATATAAAATTGAAGGGGCAGGAGCAGGCATGTATCTGTGGGATATCACCGATCCCCTCTCTCCCGGAGAAATCAATGCCACTGTTCAGAACAACACCCTTCTTTTCAAAGCCAATGCCGATACTGTCCGAGAGTATATCCTAGCTGATGCCAGTAACCTTGTCACTCCGGTATTCATTGAAAATGTGGCAAACCAGAATTTGCACAACCTGCAGACTCCCCAAATGCTGATCATCTCACCACCCGACTTCATGAATGAGGCCGTGAGGCTGGCAACCTTCCATTCCAACAGGGATGATCTAAGTGTATCAGTAGTGACACCTCAGGCCATCTACAACGAATTTTCCTCCGGATCGCAGGATATAAGTGCCATCCGTGATTTCATAAAGATGCTATGGCATAAGGCTGAAGCCAATAATCTGCCACGTTATGTGCTGCTCTTCGGCGATGCTTCCTATGACTTCAAGAACCGCATTCCCGGCAATACCAATGTGATCCCTACCTGGCAATCGCCCGAATCACTGCACCCTGTGTATTCTCTGGCTACCGACGACTTTTTTGTCTGCATTGACGATCATGAAGGTGGGCTTACCGAAGATGTGGTGGATATTGGAATTGGGCGCTTACCGGTAGTTACTCCCGAAGAAGCAACCAGAACTGTCGACAAGATCATCCATTATGCCATGGACACTGAAAATGTCAATGGCGACTGGCGCAACGTGATAGTTTTTGTAGCCGATGATCAGGACGGCAATATCCACATGAGCCAGGCTGACCAAATAGCCACCATGATCGACACTGTTTACAGGAATTACAATACTGACAAGATATTCCTTGATGCTTATATGCAGGAGAGCACGGCAGGCGGACAACGTTCACCCGATGCCAATGCCGCACTCAACCAACGTGTCAACAAGGGCGCGCTCATTATCAACTATACCGGTCATGGCGGTGAAACCGGATGGACGCATGAGCAGATACTGGAGGTTAAAGATATTGTAGAATGGAGCAATTGGGACAGGCTGCCTGTATTCATGACTGCCACCTGCGAATTCAGCCGTTATGATGACCCTGTCAGAGTATCCGGGGGCGAGTATGCTTTCCTTAATCCAAACGGAGGTGCCATAGCACTGTTCACCACATCAAGACCCACTTACGGAACCCCTAATTTCACCCTGGCACGCAACTTCTATAACATAGCCCTGCAACCTGCAAATGGCGGCATGCCGCGGTTGGGCGACATCATCCGCCTGGCCAAGGTGCAGTCGGGTCATAATGACAACACCAAGAAATTCATACTGCTCGGTAATCCGGCAATGACCATGGCCTACCCGGCACATAAAGTAATAACCACATCCATTAATGCTAAACCGGCTTATAATTCGCCCGATACGCTAAAAGCCATGCAGTTTGTCACCATCAAAGGCATCATTGCCGGCAACAACGATGTTAAGATGGAAGATTTTAACGGAACAATCCATCCCACGGTCTTCGACAAGCAGAGCAATATTGCCACCTTCGGCAGCGATGGAAACAGCGTCATGTCGTTCTCCCTGTGGCGAAACATTATATATAAAGGAAGAGCTGAAGTAAAGAACGGCGAATTCTCCTTTTCCTTCATTGTTCCCCGTGATATCGCCTATAACTATGGCCCGGGCAAGATAAGCTACTATGCCACTGACGGCACTACCGATGCTACCGGTAATTACAGCAGCCTCACCGTCGGTGGGTTTTCCGATGAAGATATCCTCGACTTTGAAGGTCCGGAGGTTACCCTATTTATAAACGACAGCAGCTTCAAGCCCGGAGGTTTCACCGATGAGAACCCGGTACTGCTGGCTTACATAACTGATTCAAGCGGTGTCAATACCATAGGCAACAGTATAGGTCATGATATTGTAGCTATCCTTGATGACGATACCCAAAACCCCTATATTCTCAATGACTATTACGAAGCGGATAGAAATACCTACAAGAGCGGTTCCATCCGATTCCCTATGTTTAAACTGCCTGCCGGTCATCACACCCTTAAACTGCGGTTATGGGATGTAAACAACAATTCAGCGGAAGTGTCTACGCACTTTGTCGTGGCGCCCAAGGATCAACTGGTGCTGAGTGATCTTGAAGCATGGCCTGTCCCCATGCATGATGACATCACCTTTGCCATAGGCCACAACCAGGCGGGAAAGGAACTTAAAGCCAGCCTGTCTGTTTATAATCTTACAGGGAGTATGGTGGCAACGCATAGCAAAACATTGCTGGCAGGGGGCTTCCGCACGCAGGTATTTAGGTGGGATGGTACAGGACCAGGCGGCTATCCGCTTACTCCCGGTTTCTATATTGCTAACCTGAGGGTGGAAACACCTGAAGGATTTGTATCAGATAAATCTGTTAAAATTATAATTGCACGTTAACTAAAGTATTGCTTAACACAGGTCTATGAAAATCAATAGAATAATAATACTTGTCCTTCTCTTTACGCTACCCGTTCTCGTTAGTGCACAGCAAGTCGACAATGAAAAGCAATTTACCGTTGCCCAGCATACCATTGTTACCCTCCAATGGGATCAACCAACAAAAATAGTCAGGGGCAATGAATCACCTGTATCTGCACCCTCGTTTGTCCATGCAAAATACCCTGGACTTCCTGATGATATATTGCCGGCTTATGCGAAATCGGTCACTGTTCCCGGCAATACCAGATCAGCTGATGTATTCCTCGACAGCCTTGTTTACATGCCTTTTACCGCGGAAGAACTGCTTACCCTTAGCGAAACAATTATTCCTGAGAAACCTGAAGCCACAGTCACCCTGATGTACGACCGAGGAAATCCTGTGGCAAGGGTCACCATCAAGCCCTTTGGCCGTGATCCATTGACCGGTCAGCCGGCCAAATTAGCCCGGTTCAGCTATACATTGCAGTCTTCTGCTGCATTGTCCCCAAATGCTTCAACCGATGGTACAACCCGAACATTAACTCAAAACGACTCCGGTGATACCACTTTTCCTGTGAATCGCTACGCTAAGCACTCCCGCCTTGTTTACGGCGACTGGTTTAAACTATGGGTTCGGGAAACCGGCATTCATAAGATCACTTACGAGGATCTCCGCAACATGGGAATGGTCCTCGATGGTGTAAATCCAAACAATATCAGCATGTTCGGACGCGGGGGTGCCATTATGAAAGAGACCGCAGGCATGAGCAAATACGACGACCTCACTGAAATATCCATACGTGTGGTTACTACCAACCCGGGCACCTTTGCACCCGGTGACTATATCCTATTTTATGGTGAAGGACCTATCACATGGAAGCTTAACCCATTGACAAACCGCCTTGATGCTGCCACGCATATCTATACCGATGCCATCGCCTACTTCATCACAGCAGCCAATTACCCCGGCATGCGCATACCACAAGCCGACCCAGTTCTGGCAGCTGCAAACATAACCACTGAAACCTATACTGCACTGGCACTCTATGAAAAGGAAGATATCAGTCTCATCAAGAGCGGCCGCAAGTGGTTCAGCAATAAGTTCGACAACTATACCCGCACACTGAAACTACCTGATTTCAGCTTCCCTGATATCGATCTCTCCCAGCCTGTCCAGTTGGGATTTGGTCTCGCTGGAAGGGCTACGGCGCAGATGTCGTTCAATATTAAAGTGAATGAGGAAATAGTCAATACTACTACCATTGCCAAATATACCGGCGAAAACGATTTCGCACGTGAACTTGTTGCCAACCAGTCGTTCAATGCTTCTTCAGGCAACATGAATGTAGTAGTACAGTTCAATCCGCCCAACAGTTCAGCCATTGGATGGCTCGACTTCATATCCCTTAATGTGCGCAGCCGCCTGAAATTCCATGGACCGCAAATGAACTTCCGCGATCATCTTTCGGTGGCTGAAGGAAACGTTACCAACTTTATTATGGAAGCAGTACCTTCCGGTCTGGAGATTTGGGATGTCACTGATCATTCTTATGTACACCGCATTCCTACAACCAACTCCGGCAATATCTTCAATTTCAGGGTGCACACCCCTTACTTGAGGGAATTTATTGCCTTTGACGGAAGTTCCTTCCTAACGCCTGAGTTCGAAGGCAAGGTTGCCAATCAGGACCTTCATGCCCTGAAGTCCATTGACATGATCATCGTTACCCATCCCATGCTCCGCAAACAGGCCGACAGGCTTGCCAAGCTGCACAATACCATGGGAGAGATCTCTGTTAAGGTGGTTGCCCTGCCCGACATATACAATGAATTTTCATCCGGGCACCCTGACATCACTGCTATCCGTGACTTTATGAAAATGCTTTATGACAACGGACAGGCTAATGGAACCGCTCCCGGCTATCTTCTTTTGTTCGGCGGAGCATCCTATGACTATAAAGACCGGATTCTGAACAACGTTAACCTGGTGCCTACGTATGAGAGCTACAACTCCATAAAACCTACCGTTTCGTACCTTACCGATGATTATTTCGCCATTCTGGATGATGGTGAAGGAGGAGGTGAACTGGTCAACGGTCTGCTGGATATTGCTGTCGGCAGAATCCCCGTACGTACACTGGAACAGGCCACCGATGTGGTTAACAAGATTGAGGCTTACCTGACCAACACCCCTGAAACACATGGTGACTGGCGCAACAACGTGCTTGTCATTGCCGATGATGAAGACCGCAATGCCCATTTCATGCAGGCAGAAAGCCTCTGCGACACGCTTGAAGAACATAATCCGTTGTACAATATAAACAAAGTTTACTTCGATGCCTTTGTACAGAACAGCACTCCAGGCGGAGGTCGATACCCTGACGTTAACCGTGAGATCACCTCGCATGTCGACAAAGGAGCGCTTATAACAAACTATATAGGGCACGGCGGTGAGATGGGTTGGGCGGATGAAAGGGTACTTGAAATAGTCGATATACTTGCATGGACCAACTTTAACCGAATGGGCCTCTTTTTTACGGCCACCTGTGAATTTTCCCGCTTTGATAACCCCCAGCATACCTCTGCAGGTGAACTTGTATTCTTAAACCCTGAAGGAGGCGCGGTTGCCATGATCACTACCACCAGGCTTGCCTATTCATCCACCAATCAGAATCTCAATGAGAGCTTCATTGATACGGTGTTCCGTAAAAACGGAGGCATTCCCCGTATGGGCGACATACTGAAGTATACCAAGAATGATAACGATGTCTCAGCCAACGTACGTCATCTTACGCTCTTCGGCGATCCGGCACTGCCTATGGCACTGCCTAAGTATTCGGTGGTTACCACCTCTATCGTTGATCCTGTAACGCTTACAGCAACTGACACACTCTCAGCCAATGCCAGGGTTACCATCAACGGCGAAGTGCAGGACAATGCCAATCAGACCATGAATGGATTCAATGGCGAAGTATTCGTAAAGGTATTCGACAAGCCAACTACCGTTAGAACACTGGGTCAGGACATTGACAGCTTTGAAGCCAACTTCGGTGTTCAGAAGAATGTTATCTATCAGGGTAAAGCCAAAGTTGAGAACGGAATATTCAGCATTACTTTCCCTGTACCTCTTGACATTGACTATAATTTCGGCAGAGGGAAGATCAGTTACTATGCTACGGATGGTGTTGACGACGCCCATGGATATTATACCGACTTCATCATAGGTGGCTCAAAGAAGATTCTTGAAGTGGATGAAACAGGACCTCAGATTACCCTATATATCAATGACACTACCTTCACCGATGGAGGTCTCACCAGCGAAAATCCGAAACTGCTTGCCTTTCTCTTCGACGAAAGCGGCATCAATACAGTCGGTAACGGCGTCGGTCATGACCTGGTGGCTGTTGTTGACGGCGACAGTTATAGCTCCTCACTACTGAATGATTTCTATGTGGCAGATCGCGACAGTTATAAATCAGGTCAGGCAAGATACCAGTTCTTCAATCTGGAGGATGGTCCGCATACCGTTACGGTAAAAGCATGGGATGTGTTCAACAACTCCTCTGAAGCATCCATCAACTTCGTGGTCAAGCACGATATCCGCCTCGACATTGATGATGTAACCGCTTACCCGAATCCATCAAAGGGAGAGGTGTGGTTCCGCTTCAAGCATAATCTGTTTGATGCCGTGCTGAACATCGAAATTGAAATCTACGACTTCCAGGGAGAACTTGTAAGGATTATAAATCCCGGCAGGATCACCGCCGATGGCTATATCATTGATGAAGTGAAATGGGATGGACTTTCAAACAACGGAGCAGTGCTGCGTAACGGACTCTATGTATGTCGTGTAAAGGTACTTGATCGCAATGGAAACTCCAGTGCACATTCCGTCAAAGTACTAATGGCAAAGTAAGACTTAGGAAACTACCGATTGTCCCGGTAATTCCGTAGCTGATTTTTTTTCAGATAAATTGAACCGCTCAGGGTGTTTAGCCGTTTTTGTAAGGTAGAAATCTTCCAGAATTTTGAAATCGGCTTCAAAGTCACCGCTTGGGCGGAAACTTGGGCCAAAACCACCTTCCTTCCTACGGTAGTCCAGAAAACCGAGGCATATAGGTACATGGGCACTTTGTGCGATATAATAAAAGCCCCGCTTCCAGTGATTGTTGAGTTTGCGTGTCCCTTCCGGCGTAATTGTAACAATAAATCGGTCTCGTTTATGAAATTCTTCCGTTATCTGCATAACCACGTTCGAGCTGTGTTTCCGGTCAACCGGTATACCACCCATTGCCTTGAAGATTGCTGAAGAATACCATTTGAAGATCTCCTTTTTGATAAGGAAATGCGATTGGATGCCTAGTGATAAAAACCCAAGCCAGCCTATCAGGAAATCCAGGTTGGTGGTGTGCGGAGCCATCACCACTACTGCCTTGGGTGCAGGCAATGGTCCAACAATTTTCCATCCTGATATTTTCAATACTAATCTTGCAAGGTATTTCAAAATCATAATTATTCCCGATTGGTCCGCAAATATAAACTATTTTCAATTGGTGGGAATTTATACCTTTGATCCCTCTAATCAATGGTAGTATGATATCTTTTCTTCTCTCCATTGCAGCCCTGATACTGGGATATGTATTCTATGGAGCACTGACTGAAAAGGTTTTCGGAGTTGATCCTTCCCGTAAAACTCCCGCAATTACAATGGCTGATGGTGTGGATTATGTGCCTCTGAAATGGGGTAAGGTATTCCTGATTCAATTTCTTAATATTGCCGGTCTTGGACCTATTTTCGGTGCCGTGGCCGGTGCCATGTGGGGGCCTGTAGCCTTCCTGTGGATCGTTCTAGGCTGTATCTTCGGAGGTGCTGTGCACGATTACTTTTCAGGCATGCTATCTATACGTCATAATGGAAAAAGTATACCAGAAATAGTAGGTGTATATCTGGGTAATGGTTTCAAACAGTTCATGCGCGTATTTACAATATTTCTGATGCTTCTTGTTGGCGCTGTCTTTGTTGCCGGTCCTGCTGCCATTCTTAACGGCATTGCCGAGCTTGGCATACCATTTTGGACTACCATTGTGTTTTCGTATTACATTCTCGCAACAATGCTGCCTATTGACAAGTTGATAGGGCGAATATACCCGCTGTTCGGTGGTGCCCTGCTCTTTATGGCTGTCGGTATCCTATTATCTCTGATCTTCGGTAATTACGATATTCCCGAAATTATCCCTTCAGGCTTTACCAATATGCATTACGATGCAGGTAAGTTTCCTATTTATCCTCTGGTATTTATCAGTATTGCGTGTGGCGCCATTTCCGGTTTTCACTCCACTCAGTCGCCACTTATGGCACGCTGTATCACCAACGAAAAGCTCGGCAGGCGTGTCTTCTTTGGAGCCATGATCACTGAAGGTATTGTTGCCCTTATCTGGGCCGCCGCCGGCATGGCTTTCTACGGAGGTGTCGGTCCATTGAATGAGGTTATGCAACTCCATGGTAATAATGCCGCCTGGCTTGTCAATGATATTTCTCATTCAATGCTTGGTAAATTTGGAGGAATGCTTGCGCTGCTTGGAGTAGTGGCTGCACCCATTACATCCGGCGATACGGCTTTCAGAAGTGCTCGGTTGATTATAGCCGATTTTCTCAAATTGGAGCAAAAATCCATTCTTAAACGTCTCTATATAACTTTCCCTTTGTTCGTTGCCGGATTTCTAATTACTCGTGCCGATTTCAGTATAATATGGCGGTACATGGCATGGTCCAACCAAACACTTGCCACTATAGTGCTCTGGGCTATAACCGTATACTTGCTGAACGAACATAAACATTACATTATGACGCTAATTCCAGCCATCTTTATGACTGCTGTCATAAGTACCTATATTATGATCGCTCCTGAAGGATTTTCCCTACCAAAACAGGTTTCGTATTATATAGGAGTTGCCATAACTTTACTCGTAACAGGTCTCTTCTATTGGAGCTTCCGATCAAAAGCTGTCTCACCAGTCTCCTGATAGTTAATATTCAAATGGTCAAAATGACTTATATTATGTTCATATTGGCGTAATTGAATTTTGTTTGTTTAAAGAACAACTAGGCAGAAAGTCAATATATTCAACATCTTAGAGTGCTGAAACCGTGAATCCTACGCCCAGTAAGCGTTACATCTATTTGCTCTTAATAGTAGACTTTTTAAAATATTTAATTATATTTGCATTACATTTAAAAAGCGGGAATTATGAAAAAAGACGACACAGATTTTGTCCTCACAGACGAGACCAGGGAAATCGTAGCGGCCTACCTTGCCAAACGACAGAAAGTAAAGAAATCCGTTGTAAAGGAAAAGCCTGAATACAACTATGATTTTGCCAAATTGAAAAAAAAGTAGTAATCATTAGGTAGGATTAGTCGTTTTAAAATTTTCAGCAGCCGGGGTGGTCAGCTATGTAAATTTGAAGAAGAAGAGCAAACTGAGTGATTTTTAAAAGTGGCGGGTAAATGCCGACACAGGTAAATTTCTTTATTTTAAAACTTAACATTCGCGGATACAGTCATTTAATGCTGAATCCGCGGTTGTTTTTTTTTGATCTTAGATTGTGCACTTTAAAACGACCTTAAAAAAGGCCTATATTACTGACTTCCGCAACCATCCCATCCGTTTCTTCGTACCTTAGCATATCTAATCGGGGAAAACATGCATACAATCATCGATCTTTTGAACGACAGTGTCGCCAAATATGCCGACAATACATACCTGTGGGAAAAACATGACGGGGCTTACCAGGGAACAACCTATGCTGAAACAAGGAAACAGGTATTGAAAATTGCTGCCGGATTGATTTCCATCGGTATTCAACCAGGCGATAGGATAGCACTGCTGGCTGAGGGACGCAATGCATGGATTATCGGTGAGCTGGGCGTTCTGCATGCAGGCGCCTGCTGTGTTCCACTCTCTGTGCGACTGGATGCCGGCATCGACCTTAAATTCAGGTTGCTTCATTCAGGAAGCCGCATGATCCTTGTCTCTGCCCAGCAGGAACAGAAAATTGAAGAGATCCGCGACCTGCTTCCCGATCTCGAAAAGATGATTTGTCTGGATGAGTCACCCAACGGGAACGGCGAAACATATGTTAAGAGCACCCGCCGCAAATCAGATATTACCTGGAACCAGTTGTTGCTCATGGGCGAGGAGTACATGAAAACCCACCCCGAAGAACCGGCAAAAAGAATGAGCGGAGTGCTGCCCGACACATTGGCCAATATCTCCTATACTTCCGGTACTACAGCCGATCCCAAGGGCATCATGCTCACCCACATGAACTACTTCACCAATGTGAAGCAAGCACTCACACTGATGATTATTCCGCCAACGCACCGCACACTGGCACTTCTCTCCTGGGACCACTCCTTTGCGCATACTGCCTGCCTCTACTGCTTCATGGCCATGGGCGCCTCCGTAGGTTCTGTGCAGAACGGAAAAACCGCCATGGAAACCCTCCGAAATGTTCCGGTGAATATCAAGGAGCTTAAACCCCATATCATCATGAGTGTACCGGCTCTTTCACGCAACTTCCGCAAAAACATAGAAGCCGCCATCGACCAGAAGGGAGCATTAACCCGTAAACTCTTCAACCATGCCCTTAGTGTAGCATATGCCTATAACGGATTAGGCTTCGACAGAGGCAAGGGTGCCCGCAGTCTGTTGAAACCGCTGGTGGACCTGTACGACCATCTACTCTTCAAAAAAGTACGTGAAGCCTTTGGTGGAGAAATGGAGTTTTTCATCGGCGGCGGTGCACTGCTTGATCTGGAGCTACAGCGTTTCTTCCTCGCTATAGGAATTCCTGTCTGTCAGGGTTACGGCCTATCTGAAGCATCCCCCATCATCTCGTCAAATTCCCTGAAAAATATTAAGCTGGGAACATCCGGCCGACCGGTCGATTTCCTGGAGATCAAGGTCTATGATACCGATGGAAAGGAACTGCCCCAGGGTGTTGCCGGCGAACTGGTAATACGTGGCGACAATGTCATGAAAGGTTACTGGAACAATCCGAAGACTACAGCTGAAACGGTGAAGGACGGGTGGCTCTGGACAGGTGACATGGGGTATCTTGATCATGACGGCTACCTGATTGTCCTCGGCCGGTTCAAAAGTCTGCTCATCAGCAACGACGGCGAGAAATACAGCCCTGAAGGGATCGAGGAAATGCTCGTCGGACAGTCGGAATATATCCACCAATGCATCCTGCACAACAACCAGCACCCTATCACCGTGGGATTAATAGTTCCGGCGATAGCCGCCATCAACAAACACCTCGAAAAGTCAGGCATCGAACCCGGTAGTCCCGCAGGTATTGATGCGGCACTCAACCTGATACAGCATGAAGTGAATGCCTACTTCAAGCACGGCAAGTACGCCGGCATTTTCCCTGAACGCTGGCTACCGGCCAATATCGTCGTGCTGCCCGATTCGTTCAACGAGCAGAACCACTTGCTCAATGCCACCTTGAAAATAGTGCGGGGCAAGGTTGCAGAGAAATATGCCTTTGAGCTTACCTATCTCTATAAACCCGAGGCCAAAAGCATCCTGAATGAAGTCAATCGGCGCAATCTCGCCAAATGGTATCAGAAATAGGAATTTTTTTTCTTTTTTCCTTTTAAAACAGGAATACCTCTTCTACATTTGTATTGTCCGATGCATGCATTTTCATGTAACCAGACATCGCTGATTTGAACCATACTATGGTGCAACCGGCAACAACTTGACCATACTATACTAAACACTAAGGGAACTAACTAACCAATGCCCTTCGTTGAACTTTCATCGTCTCAATGGACCCCCTTCCTGGAAGCCGGCCTGCACGATCTGTACCATTTGCCTGAGTATGCTGCGCTTGATGCTACATGGATGAAAGGAGAAGCACTCGGCTGGATCTATACCAACGATGACTGTCGTAGCCTCATACCACTGATACGCCGATCCATTAACAGAGCTTGTCCTGAAATCAGCGGCGACACTTCGGAAGTAAACAGCTCTTTTCCCACAAAACAATTGCCTGGTGGGCAGTTCTATGACCTGGTAAGTCCATACGGTTATCCCGGAATCCTATCACTGAAACCGCTTACGGCAGGGGAGGTTTCCTTAGTGCTGAGCTCCTTTCAGGCAGAAGCCGCAACAGTCGGATACATAAGCAGTTTCATACGCCTCCATCCCTTTCTGAACAACTGGATTCTTCCCTCAATGTATGGGATACCTGATTTTCACCAATGCAACCATGGACTGACCCTCAGCATTGACCTCCAAGTTCTAAATTCCAATGCATCAGATCAATTCCATAACGATGAGCATCTTATGGATAGCTTTTCCCTGAATCACCGTCGTAACCTCCGTCATCTCCATAAGCAAGGTTACACTACCGAGATTAATGCGTGGAAATACCTGCCCGACTTTTTAGCAGCCTACACAGCTACCATGATTCGCCGAAAGGCAGCACCCCGTTATCTCTTTACGGATGATTACTTCAGTCGGCTGAGGTGCATTGCCGGTGAGCATCTGTACTTCATTGCCGTGTTGTCTCCTGACTTGGAATTCTGCTGTGGAGGACTGTTTTCACATTTCAACCGGACCATGCAGTATCTTTTTGGCGCTACCGTAGCAAGTGCCCTGCACCTCAGCCCCTCAAAACTCATGATGGAAGAGGCCATCAACTTAGGAATCAACCATGGTGCAGTGGTTCTGCATCTGGGTGGGGGCGTAGGCGCTGGAGTCGCCGATGGGGTTTTTCGATTCAAGCAGGGATTCGCACACCGGTGCCATGCTTTTCAGTGCCTGCACTTTATTCACTGTCCTGATATCTATCATCGCCTGGTCCACGAACAAAGAGAAGTATTAGCTGAAAACCAGCCAATGCTTTTTGTCGCTGAAGATTCTATGACCTACGGGGATCATCCCCAATTCTTCCCATCCTATCGCACATCCGATGACTAATTCAGTGGCAAATATTTTTCGGAAAAGGTGGCATTCACTACAGCGGTCCCTAAATACTAACCGATTAAAACCACTAACGGATGTATTGCTCTTTGTCCTGCTGATAATCAGCTTCCATTTCTTATATATCCTCTGGTCAAGCGGTGGTTTCTATCCCTTAGGCACTTTGGTAGAGGAACTTTTTACCCTAGCTAGCCACAGTCTTTTCATTCAAAGCAAAACCCTGTTGGATATCACCGGTATCGAATATACTACCCGTGATCAGACCTTTTATATTGCCAATATCCTGGGTAGTACATCCTGGGTGGAGGTAAGTCCCGCATGCACCAGTCTGAAGCAGTGGCTGCACTGGGTATTTTTAATGGTGCTGTTTCCCGGGCCATGGCGACACAAACTGTGGTATATTCCCACCGGATTGTTGATTATTCAGGGCATAAGCATCCTGCGCATCACCGGACTTGCCTGTGCCGTTTACCGATGGCCCGGCAGCTTCCCCTTCTTTCACGACTATGTTTTCAAGGGGCTGTTTTACGGAGTGATCTTTCTAATGTGGGTAGTCTGGGCTGAATTCTTCCGCAAACAACATAGGTAACCCGGGCTGAATTCTTCCTAAACAATTACCGGCTACCAATTTGAAATAAACCTGAGCATTCTAGCTGGTTGTAGAAGTAGCCTTTGTTTTGGCAGGATACTTGTAAAACATCTGAATTATTCTGTAAACATACAGATTTAACATTTTTTCACTATATTTGAATTTCAATTAACGCCGGATGTCGGGATCCATCTTCGTAGGCCTCTTACAAAATACTGCCATACTGCTTGCCTTCGGGCTGCTGTATGATAATCTGTGGATCAACAGGTTGGAACATCCCAACCTGCGTATCAAGATAATATCGGGTGTCCTCATCGGCACCATAGGTATTGTACTGATGCTTACTCCCTGGACCATGATTCCGGGCATTGTATTTGATACCCGTTCCGTAATGCTCAGTATTGCCGGTCTTTTTTTTGGTGCTATTCCTACTGTTGTTGCCATGATTATGGATATAGCCTTCCGGGCAATAATTGGTGGCGGCGGCCAGTTGATGGGCATGGTAGTTATCCTTCTATCAGGAACAACGGGAATTCTCTGGCGGCTCTACCGACCCCACTGGATGAAAGGGAATAGAAATCTTGAGCTGCTGCTGCTGGGTATTACCGTTCATGCGCTAATGCTTGCCAGCACGGTGCTTTTACCCAGTGAGCTTAAAATGGGCATATTTGAAGCCATTCTCATCCCCATGGTACTTGTTTATATCCCCGCCGAATTATTGCTTGGGCGACTCCTGGTTAGCCAGTATGAGAACTGGAAAACACGACTGGCTAGAGAAGAACTGCTAAAGTCAGAGCAGCGGCTTATAAGTGATCTGGTAAAAGCAAAGGAAAAGGCAGAAGAGAGTGATCGGTTGAAATCGGCATTCCTTGCCAACCTGAGTCATGAAATCCATACACCCATGAATGGCATCCTTGGTTTTGCCGAGATACTGCAGAATCCTAACATAAATGGCGATGAAATGAAGGAGTATCTCGGCGTTATCAGAGAAAGCGGAACGCGCATGCTGGATATCATCCATGACCTAATAGCTGTTTCAAAGCTGGAAACAGGGCAGGTCAACATACGTGCAGCATCTGTAAATGTGAACGCCATACTTGACGAAATTTATAACCGGTATTCATCACCCTCCGAAATAAAAGGCCTACAGTTGATAGTACGCAAGAATTTGTCGGATAAGGAATGTACCATAACTTCCGACAAGGAGAAAATCCATTCTGCCTTGAGTAATCTGGTTAAAAATGCCATCAAATACTCCAATGAAGGTGTCATTGAATTCGGTTATGTAAAGAAGGGGCGCTACCTCGAATTCTTTGTCAAGGACCAGGGCATCGGCATCCCTGCTGACAAACAAGCGGCAATATTCGACCGGTTTGTGCAGGTCAACACATCAATATCCACCGCCAATGCCGGCACCGGTCTAGGTCTCTCCATCACCAAAGCCTATGCAAAATTACTGGGAGGCGCTGTTAGCGTCACTTCCGAAGAGGGCAAGGGATCAACATTCTACTTCACTGTACCTGCCTGGTCTGCCTCGTAAGCGTCCAGTTCCTGAAAGTGCACCAGTTATAGGCATAACCACCTGGACCACTTCCCGGATCATTGCTTGATAACGCTATGTTGCCCGCGGAAAAAGCCTCATCTTCCACCAATGGTGTGCTTTTCAATGTATTCCCGTCGGCACTGATGGTAAAAGTGCCATTGCTTCCATTATTCGTACCAATGTTAAACCCATTAGGAAATTGGATGATTATCCCGTATCCTGATTCCGAAGCTATGCCATATTCCTTGGGAAGAAAGGCCATGCTGATCGTGGTATCGGGCAGCACCACCATGGTTGCCCCGAACGATGGATCACTGCAGGTAACGCCTGTAATCTTCATCAGGTGGGGGTAACCGGGCACAGCCACCTTTGATTTAAGCGTCATGGTAAGAATAAAGCTGGTATTTATAATCTCCGGCGGATCGTTATCATGATAAATAGTTGCCGTGTAATTGAAGGTGCCGCTCCATGTGCCGTCATAACTTACTGCCGGCACCACACCTGCCATAAGATTGGCCAGTTCCTGTGCCGAGGGCAGGGCGCCATTGTGCAGACCCTGATAGGCGTCCAGTTGAAAGGCCACTTCAGGCATGCTGAATGTCTGTCCCATCTCCTGGAGCAGCTCATACGTTTTTGCGGTCAAGCCCGATATTTTTGGTGTAGCAAATGAGTTTCCTGTCAGCTTGCATTCCGAATCGGGTATTGGTACGTTGCATGATGGGGCGGCCATGTAATTGGCAGTAGCGTTATTGGCCCATCCATTGCCGGGGTCCGTTCCCAGTCCACAGCCATCGGCTCCTTCCTCAGCTCCAACAAAATAGAGGTGATTCCATATAGGCGAGTCGGGAAAATTATTCTGTGTCAGAGCGTTCAATTCCGCCGTTGCATTACTGTGGTTGTTGGTGACTGCCATATATATCACAGCATTGTCCAATATATGGGGATTATACTTCAGCATGCTTTCCAACAGCAGACACATATCAAACATAAAAAAGTAATTGGAACCCACTACATCATCATCGCCGCCCAGCGATAAGTTGATTACTATGGGCATATCATTATTATAGGCATTTTCAATCAATTCGGCGGTTTTAGTATATGGCTCCACAAGATCCGGTTGTCTGGTTATAGGATGCTTGGATATATCGTTTATATGTGCTTCAACACCCTCGGCACGGGCTACCCTGGCCACGCCCTCCATGTGTGTCAAACCACCGCATTCAACATCAACTGCCGCATCTACCGCCTGGATGATACTGTTGGCATCGCCGTCCCCCAACATGCTTTTTGCAGATCCCAAACCTTTAAGGTCAGTGGCATTAAGGTCAGTGGCTGAAAGGTCAGTGAACCTTACCTGTGAAGGGCCATTTGGAAAAGCATGCGATACAAAGGCCGAAGCATACATGGCGGTGAGGAATGGCTGAGTCTGTGATGTTTCAACCGTTGCCACATAAAAGCCGACATTGGGAATCTGCAGCACGATGGTACCGTTGTTCTGTGTAACTAGTGACGTTACATCCGCTGCCTTGGCGTTCTTTGTGAACAGTACGATCTGTCCGGGGTAAACTACTGCCGTAATGGTCTTCCCATCTTCCGTCACCCACGTGGTGGTGGCAGGCTCCGGATAAGTGGTTCTGTTGTCGAAGTAGTCGGCGAACAGGTCTGAGTTGTTGTTGTTATCGTCATCGTCCTTGTCGCCGCTGTCGCAACTGTTGAAGGTTACTGTCAGCAGGGCTGCCAGGATTAAAAGTATAAGGTAGAAGCGCGATTTCATGATTGGGGTGTTTTTTTTAATGACAGACCACTATTTTCTGTGTGGTAGCTTGTTTTTCAGTATAAATTGTAATAAAATAAAGTCCGTTGGTCAGAGCACTGGTATTTATGGTATAGTTGCCTGATCCCCGGTTGCCCGATGAACCCATCGCACCCACAGAACTTCCTGTGCCCGATGAACCTATCACACTTCCAGAATCCAGAACACCTGCTGTATTAACCTCTCTCCCATGCATATCAAACAACTGAATATTCTGCCAGCCATTACTGTTGCCGGGAATCTGAATAGTGAGGATATCATCGGCGGGATTCGGGTAAAAGCTGAAGCTACTGACCATTGGTTCTTCCATACCCAGTGGTATGGCCTTATAGGTAGCCTCCCAGCGGTAGATGGGATCCGTAAAGAGCAGAAGATAATCCTGATTCTTGTAAATATAGGAAGAAGCCTCATCAGGCACCCATGTAATGCCCGACAACGCTTCACTTTTTCCCGTAATGGAGTTGCCGTAATTATCGCAAGTGTATGTCTTTTTCATCTCATTTACAAAGCTGTTGCCCACCTTTGAGGCGAACATTTCACCCAATATATTCCCCTGAGTATCGGTGGTATAGGTTATTCTGCCTACCGCAGCCCAGTTTCCGAAATCATAATAGTCCATGATCATCTCCAGCCAATGTCCCTGGGCATCGCAGGTGTAGTTTAGCCGCATATTGTTTTCCCAGACTCCTTCGTCGTTAAAGAATTGATTGTTGATAGTCTTCAGGTATCCATTCAAATCATACACATAATCGTTCTTAAAATCGTTGATCCAGGCATTGTTTTCCCAGTTCTCCTGCAACATCTGCAGTTTTTTACTGCCGAACGTATAACTGTAATTGCGCCGTGCATCATTGATCCATATACCGGCTGAGTTTCGTTCCACCACTTCCTGATTTACCCGATGCTGCCCATCGTATGCCTCTGTGATCCTGGCAGCATCCTGCCAGGCACTTCCCGTCCACATGGCTGTCGTGCCTGATATCAGTGTTCCACCCAACCATGAAAAGGTCACACGTATATAATTTGTCCAGACATTACCGGTTTGTTTTTCTATAAACTGGGTCAGCATATGCCCCTGCGCATCAAACGTCTGCGTATAGCGGTAACTCAGCACATTCTGATCATCGTAGCAAAGTACCGATTCCCAGTTCCAGCCTGTTTCCAAAGGACCGGTGGTTCCGGCAAGGAAAACCTTATTTTCCAAAGAAAGCAAGGGATTGTTGCCCGACTTTATGCCCGGCCACATTTGAGCCTCGGCAAAAAATGCTGACATGCACAGCAGTATAAGCATGTGAATGGTTCTTCTCATGTTATTTGGGATTTAGCAACGTGAAGTGATGAATACAAATAGCTGAAACAATCGATGAAGTACAGCATACTTTTGCCTGGATATCAACTATTAAATATAGTCTGATATTAATGAAATTAATTGGTATAAGTCATTTACTTATCAACAGGTGAATGTGTATGGTATTACCTTCTGCATATTTATGGATCAATAACTTGATTTGTGCTTCTTTTTACTATACTTTTATTGAAACTTATAAGGCATAATTATGAAAGTTAATCAAGTTCTTAAGGTACTTGTCCTGGCGTTGTGGATAATCCCATTTACACCTGCCACCGCACAATCCATATCGAAATCCGTTATCGGAAGTTCGGGAGCGATGATGTCGGTCGACAATCTTCGGCTTTCATTTACCGTGGGAGAACCCGTAGTGGGAACCATGACAGGCACGGGTAATCAGTTGGGCAACGGTTTTTTGGCCTCACTTGATCTATCAGTGCTATCCATCCACGAAAACGAGGTGGAATCTCTGATGGAGGTTTACCCCAATCCTGCCACCGATTACTTCATCTGCCGACAAAAGGATTCGCACCCAATGCTTATCCGAGCCCATAATACCGATGGAAAGCTTGTCCTTGATGCGAGGATTGATTCCGGTGTTAAGACCGATGTGAAGCAATGGAATCAGGGACTGTATATTCTTGAAATAACCGACCTGACCACCCATCGGCAAAGCACCTTTAAGATAATGATATACAGATAGACTCCTGACCTAAAAAATTGCCGGTCACCGGATGCCGATCTGACGGCTTAAACCACAGAATCAAACCAATCTTTAAACCACAGAAACCAATCATAAAATACCACCCCATGAAAAAATTATACACCATACTTATACTGCTCATCAGCATCACTGTTTCCGCGCAGGCGCCCCAGGGCTTCAACTACCAGGCTACGGTTAGAGATGCCAACGGAAATCTGATCATCAACCAGAATGTCCATTTCATCTTCAACATCATGCGGAATTCGCCTACGGGCCTTCCCGTATATAGCGAAACACATTACGCTCCTACCGACGACCTCGGCACCGTTAGTCTGGTCATTGGGCAGGGAACTCCCACCATAGGTAACTTTGCTGAAATCCCCTGGCATGAAGGCACCTACTATCTGGGCATCGAGCTGAATACCGGAGCCGGTTACGTAGCAATGGGAACTACCCAGCTGCTCAGCGTTCCCTATGCGCTTTACGCTAACAGGGCAGGCAATGCCGAACCTCAAAATCTGGCCAGTGTGCTGCATCAGGGCAATAACGGCGACAATCAGCAGATCAAGCATATAGCAGACCCTACGGATGCCAAGGATGCCGTCACCAAATCCTATGTCACTTTGCGTGTTTCACCTACAGGCGATACCTTATGGATGGGCAACAATCAGTGGGTGATCATTCCAGGCATCAGTGTAGCCAACAACAACGGCGGTGAACCCGGAACTGTAACGGATATTGATGGTAATACCTATACTACGGTGGTTATCGGCGATCAGGTGTGGATGACACAGAACCTTAAGGTTACACATTACCGCAACGGCACGGGCATTGACTACCCCGGCGAAAATAACGACGCATGGTTCCTAAATACCGGCGGCGCCTATGCATGGTACAACAACATCATGGAATGGAAAAACATCTACGGTGGACTCTACAATTATTACGCAGTTGTAAACCAAAACGGACTCTGTCCTGAAGGATGGCATGTGCCGGGAGTGGAAGAATGGAACCAGCTTTATATGTACATCGGGCAAAATACCCCTTCTGGCAATCTGTTGAAATCATGCCGTCAGGTGGAGTCACCGCAGGATGGCTGTTCCACATCCGCACATCCCCGATGGGACTTCAATGCAACCAACCACGGAACCGATGATTTTCATTTCAGTGCCATACCGGCAGGTTCCCGTGGAGTGGAAGGAGGATATTCCGGCATGGGCGTAGCCAACGAACTTTGGACCGCAACAGAGATAGGCAATGGACGTGCATGGGCGCGCATACTGCTCAATGAAAGCAATGAACTGCTCAACGACGACGGTTATATGAAAAAGGGAATCTCCGTCCGTTGTATCAAAAATCAGGAATAAGCTCCAGCGCATAAAACCTGAAATAAAATCGGGAATCATTACCATAGCTTTAGGCTCAACGGCCTAAGGCTATGGCTTTTTAGCCTGATAAGCTTTTAGCCCGAATCGAAGATTTCCCTAAATCAGAATATTTTCCTGAGCAGCACCTGAGTCTTTTCAACTGTGAACCCCATGGAGCTGAGCGCTTCATTGATCTCGCTAACATTCTGTCCGCTGGTGATGGCCTCAACCAGACTCACATTCCGTTTTACCAGAGCGTCAATCATGGCGGCTTCCAGCATACTCTCATAGTGCGGGGTTTTGAAACCCGGTGCCATGAAGCTGTAGAAATACCTAACGGTCCGCTTGGTAGTGAACTCCCCGTTGCGGAAACCTATCAATTCGCCGGTATGATGGTTCTGCAGGGCGTAAATAAACTCGTTCTGGTGATTGGTAATAGATTTCTTCAAATATAGTTCCAGCCTTTTGATGGAGGCACCTGCCGGAATCAATGGATCGCGTGAAAAGCGGTCATCGGCCTTATAACTTCGTATAATCTTGAAAAGATTGGGCAATGAACTTTCATCCAGTCGTACCAGCTCGAAAGGGAAAAACGACATGGAACCCATCTGCTTGCCTTCAATCCGCAGCGAACGAAACATGCGCAGCTCCACAAAGCGGAAACCCAGCTCCTCAAAAGCATGAATGGTTTTCAAATCACCTGCTTCACACAGGCGGTTTACATACCAGGGCTGCTCTTCGGCTATCAGCTTATCAAGGCCCTTGATGTACATGGAAGGGGTGGTGTCTGCGTCAAGCACCAGTACCTTACGTCCGAAAAGCTCGGTTTCAACATTCAGGATAGCGTATTTCATTGATGGTTTTGGTTTACACCAAAGTTACAACTATTATTAGGAAATAATAACCGGCTTGATACAAAATTAAAATCCCAACCTGAAAAATGTCAGCATTTAGCCGTCTTTATTCAGATATAAAAAGTCCCGGTAGCAATCCGGGACTTAAGTACACTTCAATAATCGAAAACACTATTATAAAGCACCGGTATAAGCCTGTTCTCCGTGTAATGACTCATCCAGACCGGTGAGTTCATCCTGCCTGTTTACCCTTACCGGCGTCAATTTGTTGATCAGCGCAAGCATGAGATAAGTAAAGATGAAGGCATAGGCTGCTGAACCAAGAACAGCTATGGTTTCCTTGAAAAAGAAGGAGGTGCCGCCAAATACAAGACCTTCAGAAACAATAGCCGGATTGATGGCTGATGAAGCAAATACTCCCAGCAGTATGGTTCCCAGGAAACCGCCTACACCATGAACACCCCATACATCCAGGGCATCGTCCCAGCCAAGCTTGTTTTTGAACGACACGGCGTAATAACATACCAACCCTGAAATGATACCGATTATAGGTGATGCCCATAGGGGAACAAACCCGGCAGCAGGGGTAATGGTGGCCAATCCTGCTACAGCACCGGTGAGCAATCCTATAAACTTGGGCTTGCGCGACTTGGACCATTCAATGATAAGCCATGTTACTGTAGCAAATGAAGCAGCAATATCGGTATTGGCGAATGCAAGCACAGTAATGCTATCCACTGAAAGCTCACTTCCGGCATTAAAACCGTACCAGCCAAACCACAGTAATCCTGTTCCAATGGCAACAAGCGGTATGCTGTTGGGTGTTGAATCCTTCACAACCCTTGAGCCTACATAGAATACGCTGGCCAGCGCGGCAAAACCAGCGGTAGTATGAACTACAATGCCACCGGCAAAATCAAGTACGCCCCATTGAGCCAATAAACCGCCGCCCCATACCATGTGAACAAATGGGTAATAAACCAATAGTTGCCATGTAACCAGGAAAATAAGATAGCTCTTGAAGGTGACCCTGCCAACGAAAGCTCCTGTAATCAGCGCCGGCGTGATAATGGCAAACATCATCTGGTAAAGGAAGAAAACAAGTTCCGGTATCTTGCCGTTGCCTGAATAGATGCTGCCCGGGTTAACGCCTATCAGGAAAGCCTTGTCGAGATTTCCCAGAATAGCCCCGTCGCCACTGAAACAAAGCGAATAGCCTGCTACAAACCAAAGTACCGTGGTGATGCCCATCGATAAAAAGCTTTGAATCATGATACCGAGGATGTTGCGGTTGGTGGCCAAACCTCCGTAGAAGAATGCCAACCCCGGTGTCATCAGCATTACAAGGCTTGTTGCCAGCAGCATGAAACCGGTATTGCCTGTGGCTGCCGCCTGATTGAGTAGTTCTGTGTCCATGAAAAAATGTTTGTTTACAGGGTGATGCCAAAAACGAGATAAACGTTCTCTGACTGTGGATTTATAATGAATGAAGTGCTTACCGGCAGTGTGAACTTGTCGGTAATGGCTATGTTTTTTATTGCAGTAATCCCAATATTGGTGATACCGGCTTCTGGTCCGTAATAACCTGTTTCGCCGGCTTCACTGTCTGGATTGGTGGGCGTTCCTCCGATAAATATATTGTATTCAACCTCTTTACAGGTGCCATGGTAACCCAGCTCAAAATAGGTGGAATACTGTTTCTTGTTGTTGGCATGCCGTGCATCAGCGCCCCAGAAGTTCACCGCAGCCAGAAAGGTGATGGGAATACTGTCTGTCCCAAGAAAAGAAGCGGAAGCTTCCAGTAAATGTCCCGTATTGTCTTCCTTCCATTCTAGGTAGTTGTTGCGTGCCAGTGATTCGTCCGGAAGGAAATAATCGGTTACCGTAACGCTAAACATCTCCTTGATGGAATACGAGAGGTAGAGGTCGGTTTCCTGAACCGTTAAATTATTGCTCACGGATAAAGCGCCCCAGGTGCCTGCCGTAAAATTACCGGCAGTGAATTCAAGGGATGGCTGTATACTTGGTGAAGAACCTCCAAGTTGAAGGCCACGCCAAACATACCGGCTCATAAAGTCTGCACCTGAGTTTAGGGATGTTTCCTGAGCCTGTGTTATGGTGAATAGACCAAACAGTAATAAGGTCAAAAACAGCGATTTCCTGATCATTGGTTGTGTAGATTGCAAAAAGTGGATGATGTGTTTATTCTGTCCACAAAAATTGCAACTAACCTTCAATGCCGCAATGCGTGATCAACGGAAATTTACTAAGTGTTTTACTTAATTTATGATCAGATATCTATGATCTTGTGGCGTATCGCAAATTTTATCAGGTCAACCGTTGATTTAAGGTTGAGCTTCTGCATAATGTGATTCTTGTGCGATTCAACCGTACGAATGCTGATAAACAACTTCTCTGAGATATCGGTGTTGCTGTGACCTTCAGCGAATAACCTTAGTATCTCCGTCTCTCTTTTTGAAAGGCCGGCCGACTGATTCTGTCCCTCTGGTTCATGGTTCCTCGATTTTCTGATAAAGCTCCGTAGGATGATGTTGGAAATGGTTTCACTGAAATAATCGGTTCCACGGTATACCGTTCGTATAGCCTGCAGCAGTTCTTCCTGTGATATATTCTTGGTAAGGTAACCTGAAGCTCCCGCCTTTACTGCATTGAACACATACTCTTCATCCGTGTACATGGAAAGGAACAGTATTTTTATCTGGGGGTATTTTTCTTTAACCATTGTGCACAACTCTATGCCTGAATAATCGGGTAATGAAATATCCAGCAGAATGATATCCGGTAACACTGAATCCAATAGTAACAGCATCGCTGCACCACTGCGGGCCTCACCCGTAATGCCTATATCCTCCTGGCCTCTGAGTAATGCCTTGATGCCATCCATTACAATGGTATGATCATCAACCAGAAATAATTTTATCATACTGAAGTTTGTTAACGGGAATATCTACATTGATCCTGGTACCCTTGCCCGGCAAAGTAATAACCTCCATGGTCCCCCTGAGCAGGTTTACCCTTTCGCCCATGTTGATGAGTCCATGACCGCTACCCTGGCAAGCGGATATATCAAAGCCGCGACCATTGTCGGCAACCGACAGGTGAAGCAACTCGTTGCTGAATTGTAAGCCCACATCAATCTTGTCGGCACCTGAATGCCTTACGGCGTTATGCAGTGCCTCCTGAATAATACGGAATATATAGAGCACCGGTTTCCTGCCAAACAGCCCGGCCGGAACCTCACCTTCCACATTAACCCTTATACCACAGGTGTCGGTAATATTTGCACAGATACCCCTTACTGCGGGCATTAGCCCGAACTCTGCAAGGGTAGGGGGCATCAGTGCCGTGGAAGTAGCCCTCACTTCATCGGTCAAACTGTCAGTTATACCTATAACTGAATGGAATTCCTCCTTCAGATGTTCAGGTACACTGCTTTCCAGTGCTGTCAGCCGAAGCCTGATGCCAATGATGTTCTGGCCAATGCCATCGTGCAGTTCCCTGCTCAATCGCTGCCTCTCCTTATCCTGCCCGTCAATGGCCGACCGTGTACTGTTTATCCGTTCAGTCCTTAAGGCTTCCTCCTTTTCCCTAAGTCTTACGGTCATACTGTTGAAAGCTTCCGTAAGTTCCCCGGTTTCATCGTCACTCTCCACCGCAATGGCATTGGGCAAACGCCCCTCGCCAAGTTCTGCCACAGCATCCTTAAGCAATTTCAGTGGGCGTGTAATTCGTTTGCTTATGGTATAGGTGAGAATAAAGAGGGCCACGGCTGTAAAGAGGCTTAACAATATGATGTTGTTGCGCAAGCCATAAACAGAGGCGGTAGCCTCCTTGTAATCCAGCTCGGCCAGCATTACCCACTGTAGTCCGGGAAGGTTGATTTCGCCAAAGGAGCTCAACACCTCTACACCCCGGTAGTCATGTGTCTGAAGGATTCCGTTAGTACCTTCAAAAGCCAGCTTCACAGGGTCAGTATCCACCCTGGTCTGCATAAGTGAACCTTCAATGAACCTTGATCGGCTTCGCATAAGGTGGTCATGGCCTACCAAATACGTTTCGCCTGAATGCCCGAGTCCATGATCGGGATTTACCTCAAGCATCATTGCGTCAATAAGTCCGGGTTTTAAAATCATGACCAATATCCCGGTATCACCGTTTGCCAATATCTTGGGGGCTATGATGCCTAATTGCCTGCAACTGTCGGTTGCTTCACTGTAATCAAGTATCCGGGGCATCGGCCCACGGGCGGATATCTCTTTAGAAATGACCTTCCTGGGAATGCTGAAACATGCATCAGCCGTTTTTGTCAAAAGCACCTTGCCTTTTTGGTCACAGAGCAGATAACCTGAATAATTGGCTGATGGTAAATGGTCCATGACTTTTTCACCTGATTCAGCAAAATAGGCTATTTCCTGCAACCTTTCGGCGAAGAAGCTCTCAACCGATGCCTGCCTGGTGAGCCTAACTGACGTGAGCTGATCATAAGTCCGGGCGAGCAGTGCTTTACGGGCTGTAAGGAAAGAAAAGAAACCGGTAATAATAATGCAACCTGTACCAAGGGCGAGAAAATAGAGAATCATCTTCTCCGTAAGCGAGCTTCGTTTCATTCGTCAAACGTAAGGAAATTATAGCTCAGTGACAATTCCGCTTCATACACTCGCAACGGTGACCTGCATTCCTTAAAGCAAAAGCCTTGGTAAGATCGGCAAACGGAGGAGCCGAATTGCCGGGAGCATCCGATGCATTCTTATTGGCATAACAATCTGAACAGAGCACTATGGCATTTTCAATGCCGTTACCCCTGTCTTTTCGCTTATGGCGGACTTCAAGACGACTCGTTGCGTCACAACGTGTAATTGTGGTCATTAGGTTAGTGTTGATGAAACAAATTGAATACCCCCGGTAAAATTAGCAAAGTCAACAGATATTTATATCTCTTTCGTTCAATTGTAATCCGCCAATACTGCTTCAAATATAAAACAAAAAGAAGAGAATTAACAACGCAGCGAAAAATTAATATTAAAAAAATTGTTCAAAATTGTTCAAGATTGTTCAAGATAGTTCAAAATTGTTAGATACTCCCAACATTTGAACTGCATAGAACGCCAAAGGTATAGAACGCCAAAGGTGTTGAACGCCAAAGGTATTGAACGCCAAAGGTATTGAACGCCAAAGGTATTGAACGCCAAAGGCATTGAACGCGAAGCATTGAACGCCAAAGGTATTGAACGCGAAGCATTGAACTACATTGAACTAAAATAATTGCCTTACGTTAGTAGAGAGTTGAATCGATGCATCAAGATGAAAAAGTATTTTGGCAACATCATTATTGCTCTGGTAGTTGTACTGGCAGCTACCTTGATCTTTGCGACCATTTCCTCCTGCACCAAGGAAAAGGAGGCCGATACCGTGGCGCCCATTATAGATATGGTGCTGCCGCTGGAAGGTGATACCCTGTTTATCAATGAAGAAGCCCACCTGGAGATCAATATATCCGACGAACGGGAACTCGATTCCTGTCGTTTCGAAGTACACGGGAATCTGGATAATCATGATCATAAGTCAGCCCTCTTCGGCCCTCCTTCTAACGGCCCAACCCAACCTGTCGCAATACTTTATGGCTCTGACCTACTCAGTACAATCCTTAGTGGCGATGTCCCCTGGTTTTATACCAGAACCTATTTTCTGGCAGGCATAAAATCCACCACACTGCACGATTATGCATTCAGTGTACCTGGACTCATTGGGCAGGATCCCATCGCCCAGGGTAAATATCATTTCCAGGTCGACTGTTGGGATAAAGCCGGCAATCATACTTCCGTGCTGCTTAATATCATTATTGCTGCCAAATACTAGCATATAAATGCTGAATACTAAATACTAAATGCTGAATACTAAATACTAAATGCTGAATGCTGAATACTGAATACTGAATACCGAATACTGAATGCTGATAGCTGATAGCTGATAGCCGATAGTTGATAGCTGATCAAAACTTTTTGATTAACTTTAATGTTTGAACATTATTCCATTAAACTCCATATCATGAAATTTATTAGAAGAGCCGAAGCCAACTGGCAGGGAACAGGGAAAGAGGGTAAAGGAAGCCTCACCACCCAAAGCGGTACGTTAAACAATACCTATTATTCATCCGATTCCAGGTTTGCTGATGAACAGGCCACCAATCCTGAGGAGCTTATCGGGGCGGCACATGCCGGCTGCTTCACCATGAAGCTGGCTTACCTGCTGGCTGAAGCGGGATTCACTCCCACAAACCTGCAAACCAAAGCCAAGGTTACTTTCGAAGATGGCGGCATCCCGCTTATCCAGCTTAGCTTGGAAGGGGAGGTGCCAGGCATCACGGAACAGAAGTTCAAGGATATTGCCGGTGATGCAAAGGTATCCTGCCCGGTGTCAACCCTTTTGAGAGCCACCGTCGAACTGACAGTCAAACTGCTCTAATATTTACCTCACAATTTGCATTTTCTTCGTAGTCTGATAATCCCCTGCCCTTAAGCTGTAAAAGTATAGGCCTGGGGGTAGTCCTTCTGCATTGAATTCAACGGTGTGGATTCCTGCAGGGTATGTTTTGTTGGCCAGTGTGGTCAGCTCATTGCCCGTTAGGTTATAGATTTTGATTATTACCTTCTCATCGCGCGGCAGACTGAACTGTATGCCTGTGTTGCGGGTAAAGGGGTTGGGAAAGTTCCGGGCAGAGTAATTTTCAGGTGTACCGGCGGCATCTAATCCATCCGAATCATTCCCATCGGTAGGGTCATTGATACCTATTGTTCCGCCAATGGTAAATTCACCGGTGGCCATGGGGCTTCCCATATAGGAGGCATCCACCGCGCGGAGGGTCCATTGGTAAGTGCCATCTGATAATCCGGCCAGCATCCATTCATTCACCGCACTCACATTCCCGGGTTCCGGCAAACGGGCAGGCAGCGTTACCGGTAATGAATTCCGGTACAGTTCCAGTTCATAGGTTAGCGCAATTCCCGGTGTGTGGTCGTCCTCAGCGGGCAGCCATTCCAGTAGCACGGCATTCTCTCCCTGTGGTGTCTCCACAAGTCCTGAAGGTGAAAGTGGCGCAAGGTTCGTTATGGGACTGTCATTGCGGTATAGGTGCATCTGCGCTTCCACCAATCCATTTCCACCGGGTACGAAGTATTCACCCGCTATGAAGTAATCCAGATCACCATCCCCATCCAGGTCGAGCCATGAGAATGTACCGCCCCTGTCGCCACTGGCATGTGGTGCCGGCAGTGCAATGCCCGATTCGGTGAAAACACCGTTGTCATTGATATATATCCGTGCACGTCCTTCTATGTTTGTGCCTGAATTGTAGCTTCCGGCAAGCAGTATGTCCATATCGCCGTCACTGTCGTAATCGGCCCAGGTGGCAGCATAGATGTCAAACCATCCCAAACATGGAACACAGTTGATTACAGAAACTGAATCAAAGCTGGCTCCGTTATTCACATAGATGCGCAGGGCTGCCATGGTGTAGGTGCCATCCAATTCTTTCAGGTTCCCAGCTACCAGTATGTCCAGATCGCCGTCGTTGTCATAATCGCCCCACTGTGCCTCACCGTGTTCAATGGTAAGGGAACCCAGTATATCCTCACCGGCAAAGGTGCCGTCGCCGTTATTGCTGTAGCGGCGAATAAATCCGCTATCCATAATCGGGTCCATGTTTACCAGAAACAAATCAAGATCCTGATCGCTGTCATTGTCAGCCCACGATCCCTGTGCATGCGCTGCTCCCGCGAATCCCGGATCGGCTGGAGTGAATATCCATCCCGTTGTCCCGTCAGGTCCATCATTCCGCATCAAAAAGGTATTGAAAAAGTAAGCTGTGTCGTTCCACACCGAAGGAATCAACAGGTCGGGGTCACTATCGTTGTCAAAGTCGGCCCATGTAATGGAACGCAGGTCGAAATAAGCCTGGTCGTTATCCTCCCAGTAGGCAGGCAGGTCGGTGGCAATCATTGTTAGGGTACCTGCATCATTCCTATAAATCTCTGTTCGGCCGTCTGAACCAATGGCAAGGTCCATATCGCCATCGCCATCCATATCACCCCAGGCTAAATCTGAAGCGCCTGAACTCATCCCCTCCAGCGGCACATCCACGTAAGTGAAATTCCATGCTGTATCACCTGCCGCGCCGTCGTTGCGCATAAGTACCAGCCGGTCGGTGGCACTCTCAAAGTAGATTACATAGTAGCCAAGCACGGCAATATCCATATCGCCGTCGTTGTCATAATCGGCCGGGGCTGTGGCTATCACCCAGAAATCCTCCTCGGGCGGTGTCACAAACAGGGAATCGGGGGGTGTTACCTCAATGAATGCGGTGGTATCCTGTGCCGCTAAATGAACGCCCGACAGCAGTCCTGTCAAAAGGCTTCCCAAAAGGAAAAAGCCGGCTAAAACGATGAATCGATGGTATAATTCTCTCATGTGCTGTGTGTTGAAGTGTTGAAAATCAACAACTATTAACAAGCGGGAGCTAGATATGTTTAAATCTCCATCTGTTTTATCTGTCTGCCGCTTTTCCCCGACTATTTTCCGACTGAATCTTGCACGTATGTCTGAATTCACTAATTTTATCGTTTTTAACTCTAAGGACAGATCCTGAGTTTTCGAATATTTTGGATAACCGGATAAGGCATTACGTAACCAAGACTTACAGCATACAGCATACTATGAATGATTTCAATCCCACTCCTGTTGAGGAGGAAGCCATAGACCTGAAACAGGTTATTTTCAGATTCCTGCGTTACTGGTATCTTTTTGTCATCTGTGTACTGTTGGCACTGGCAGTAGCATGGCTGGTAAACCGTTACACACAGACCATCTACCGCGTTGACACCACCGTTTTGCTGGAGGAGCAATCCTCGCCGCTCGATATGAGCTTCAACATGTGGGGGTGGTATCCCGATATGGAAATGATCGAGAACGAGAAGGGGGTATTGATGTCCCACTCTCTGATCCACCGTGTAAGCAAAACACTCGACTTTGAAGTCTCCTACTTCGGTGTAGGCCGAATCCTTACCAGCGAGCTATACAGGGAATCACCCTTCACCGTGGTGTTCGACACACTTACTCCCCAACCCTCCGGCGTGCGTTTCAACATAGTGATCAACAGCAACCTAACGTATACGCTGGAAGCCAAAGGTAAAAAAGTACAAACCTGCTATTATGGCTCCGATTACCGACAAAAAGCCAAAGCCGGCTTTCCGGTCATCGAAAAGCTGAACCTGGAAGGCAAACATCACTTCGGCGAAGTAATATCCGGCCCCAACTATAACTTCAAGGTCATCCTCAACAACCGCTTCCGGCCTGAAAACATCGACCAGAAAATGTACTTCACCTTCAACGATCCACAGGAGATGGCAAAGGAGTACAGTAATTTTAATGTTGAGCTGATCAACAAGGAATCCTCCATCGTGAAGATCAGCATGGATGGTCTGAATCAGCGGAAGACGGCCGACTTTCTCAATGCCCTTACAAAGACCTATATGGAGCGGAGTCTCCAGCTCAAGAACCAGGCAGCCGCCACCACCATCCAATTTATCGAACGGCAGATGCTGGGCATTACTGATTCCCTGCAGATGGCCGAGAGCGACCTGCAACAGTTCCGCAAATCACATAAGGTAATGAATCTTGATGCCCAGTCAGAACAGGTGCTCAAGGCGATGGAAGAACTTGAAAAGCAGAAGGCGGCTCTGGTAGTCAGCAACATGTATTACGAATACGTACGCGATTATCTGCAAACCAGCAAGGACAACCTTACCGGGCTTACGGTTCCCTCTTCCATGGGAATTGACGACCCGGTGCTAGCCGGATTGATAGGTGAACTTACGATGCTTTATGCGAAGCGCACGGAAGCACAGCAGGTGGCAAAAGAAAAGAATCCCATCATCACCAGCTTCGACCAGCGCATCCAGACACAGCAACGCATATTGACAGAAAACGTCAACAACATCCTGAATAACTCACAAATCTCCCTTCGAGAGATCAATAACCGCATCATTGCCCTCTCGGGACGTATAAAGCAGTTGCCTGAAACCCAGCGCATGATGTTCGGCATGGAACGCAAGTTCAAGCTCAACGATGCCATCTACACGCTACTGCTCGAAAAGCGGGCCGAAGCACAAATCACCATGGCCTCCAATATGCCCGACAATGAAGTGATCGACATAGCCGATCCCACATGGGCCGTTCCGGTCAAGCCGAACAGAACCATGAACTATGCCATTGCCTTTATGGTGGGAATGATTCTGCCGCTGGGCTTCCTGCTCGGCAAGGATTACCTGAACTACAAGATCCTCGACCGAAAGGATATTGAAAAGCTTACCAACATACCCATCATCGGACAGATCATACACAGTGAAAGCAATCACCGTAAGGTGGTGGCCGACCACCCACGCTCCTTTATTGCCGAATCTTTCCGGCAGGTGCGCACCACCCTGCATTTCCTCACCGGCGGCAGTGATCGTATGGTAATACTCGTCACCTCAGGCACTTCCGGCGAAGGCAAATCGTTTACTTCCCTCAACATTGCCACAGTTTTTGCCATGTATGGACGCAAAACCCTCGTGATGGGCTATGATCTGCGCAAACCGGGCATGTACCCCGACATGAACCTCTCCAATACGCTTGGTATAACCACCTGCCTCATCAACCAAAATAACCTGCACGAGGTGATTCAGACTACAGGAATCGAAAACCTCGATTTCATGGCAGCCGGCCCCATTCCCCCGAATCCCGCCGAGCTTATAGCCTCAGCGGAGAACGATGCGCTGCTCGAACAACTGAAGGGAATATACGATGTCATTATCCTCGACACACCGCCTGTGGGGCTCGTTACCGATGCCTGGCTGCTTATGAAGCATGCCACCGTAAGTGTACTCGTTACCCGTCAGAACTACACCCCCAGAAAACTCTTCGAATCAGTCATTGAAGAATTTACCCGTCACTCCACCGGCCATGCCGGCATCATCCTCAACGACTACACTGCCAAGAATAGCCATGCAGGACATGGATATGGATATGGGTATACTACAGGGTATGATTACGGTTATTATTCTTCTTAGAATTCATCCGGGCATTTGAACCCACTGTCGCGGCAGTTCCCTTTGCGGAAGCTTATGCGGATGCCGGCATACAAACTGGTACCGGTAAAATCCTTCACTTTTAGCCATGAGATAAGGTTATCCGTACCGATGAAGAAATTTCGGAAACGGCCGTTCACGCCCAGGTGAAACCAGCGTGTATCGTAAAAGGAACCGGTTATCCCAAGTTGAAAGTTGGCTGTCTCATATCGGGCACCCAGTGCAAGCAGCATAGGTTCCATTGCCGAAGCGTGGCTCCTGTTCACAGGTATCATTGCCACCGCGTTCACATACCAGTTGCCGCTTTCCTTAAGGTTGTAATCCCCCTGCAGGCTTATCCTGGTGGGCAGATACAAGCGGAACCTCTTTGCTTTCACCAGAGCTTCAGGGTCCCCGTAAAATTGAACGCTTATTTGATCTGACAGAGCATTTATGCTGGTATATTCCACATTACTGATCCCCGGCCAAAAGAGGCCTTCATCGGTAACAGCAGGATTCTTGGCATTCTCCGTGAACAGTATGCTTCCCAAATCAAGCAGCGCAGCGCCTACGCGGAAGCGATAAGGCACATCGGGCTGACTGCAGAGCTTCCTGTTCCAACGCCTGATTGCAATGGCACGCTGCTTTCGCTCCCACGTAAAGCCCAGGTCCATACCGACACCTGTTCCCCGTACCTTCAGAAATGGCTGATTATTGTCGCTGTGATAATCCACCGGTGCTGAAATTCCCGCATCAATCGTGGTGTTATAGATAATCAACGTATCCTCGTCGGGAACCATATAGTCAACGTGGTCAACATCCGCATACGCACCTGCCAATCCAAACAAGCCCTTAACGGATACTCCGCCGGCCCAAACATCCTGTCCACTGTTTTTAAATATAAAAGAGTAGGAGAGCGCTGCTTCTGCCCAATGCAGACTGGCAAAGGAGAATTTGTCGGTATGTGTATATCGGATATCATTCTGAGGCGGAAAGTACAAACCCTCATAAATGAACTTGGCTACCGTGTGAGGCATATCCCTAACGGAAGTTACTGATCGCACGGCAGTGCTGATACCAAAAGCATGCCTGCCTGCCGCCAACATTGCCGAAGGACCTAAAATCCTTGCACGGGCCTGCCCATACTTGAGTGAATTGGTATAATAATCCCCGTACGACCTGTCGGGACCCGTATTCTTCCATGGCTGATCCTTGCCGAAGAAACGACCTATTCCGGCTTTATTTACTGGCATATAGAGATAATTGTTCTCCACGAACAGGTTGGCTGAAACGATATTGATATCCAGATAAAACGGCGACAAAACCAGCATTGACGGATTCAGCTCGGCCGAATAGATTCCACCATGCCGGGATGAAGTAATGCCAATCATCTCCTGTGCCGGAGAAACAAGGCACGAAATCATTAAAATTATACTGATCAGGATCCTCGAAAGCATCCATTTTGAGCCATGACAAGTCATAAACGAGAGGTTGCAGTTCAAGTATAACAACCGAAAAGGAAAATCAACTTGTAATGGATTGCTCTAAGTTGAACCCCGACAAGTTGGGACAGGCTCCCGATAGATCGGTACAAGCTGTACAGTATTCAACCAACTATAAATCGAAGTGGCGTGCTTTCCATTGAAAGCAACGCCACTCCCGGTTTCCCTCTGAAACCTGAACACCTCTACACACTAGAATTGCTCAAGGTTCACCCTAATAATTCTCAACACTGACTGCTGATAGCTTCAGTTATTATCTCTGGACTTTCCGTATACTCATGCCGGAGGGCGTAAGGAGTTGTACAAGGTAAATTCCCTTGGTTAGTGGGGCAACATTGATCTGATGGTTTTTAGCCCCTACCGGCTCTGAATATACTTCCTGTCCTAATGTGTTTAATATCGTGATATGCTCTATCATCTCATCCGACTGTACGTTCAGCATTTCGCTGGCAGGGTTCGGATAGATACTTATGTTGGCTGTCGGCAGATTGCTTGCAGCTGATGGATCTGCAGCATAATATAGCGTGATGTTCGGATAGTAGTCAACTGAGTATCCCCACTCAGGCAATATGTTGGGATCCCAAGGCTGATCGTCTCTCTCCGCTGCCCTTGAGCGGTTGGAGGTGCTATCGTACGACGAGATGAAAGGAGTGAGGAAAAGCTGCGTAGCAAAGCCCTTCACTGAATGAACCACCAGATTCTGTCCGTTATATTTGTAGGGGGTGTCAAGCGGGATGTAAACATCCTTCAGCCCCTTCTGGAAGTTCACCATGCCGTCGAATACCGGGGTCAGGGTGCTTGGTTCTATCCAGGCATCCATCAATTGTGTGACGGTAGTCTCACCCAGCATTATCTGCAGGTGTACCCCTTCGGTAAACTGGTCAAAATGACCGGTATATCCTATGGCAATGATGGAATCGCCCGTCATGCCTATCTCGTCGGGGAAGTAAAGTGTCTGCGTCATGCTGTAGAAGCTGAACATATTGTAGGGGAGGAAACTCGTCGGAATAAAATCCTTGCCAATCTCCACCGCGGCAATGTTTTCAGGTTGTACTACCACCAAATGGTCGGTAGTTCCGTTGTTTGAGGGATTTTCATCCTCCGTAAAGTCGATTACGCCATAAACAAAGGTATTTCCCACTTCGGCAGCCGTAGGCGACCATTGCAGTTCGTAAACCTGCTTCTGGGCGAATTCAATGGCCTCGCCGGCAACGGAAGCCAATTCCACGCCGCCTTCTTTCATGAGCTTCACGCTGTAGTTCGCCTGTGTGGCGCTTCCGCCGTTTATCACTTCAATGGTATAGGTACTCTGTGTACCAACTGTCGGTGCAATGGTTCCCGCAAGGGCAGTGGTGAGCAATTCATGTTGCAGCACCGTCTCCAGCGTAACATCATCAATCAGCCACATGTTGATGGCATTGTTGTTGCCGTCAAACCGGAAGGCATATTGAAACTGGGTGGCGCCTACCGGAGCATTGATATAAAAGGCTACCATGTCAGGCTCAATGTTGAGAATGCCCAGCGGCTGTTCCCAAAGTGTCTGCCAGGTGGTTCCCCCGTCGAAGGTAACATCCACGCCAATCACTTCGCCCCAATCCATCTCATAATTTATAAGGTACTGACGGTACTGAAGCTTCAGCTGCTGATGACCCGTAATATCTATGGGAGCTGAAATCAATCGGCTCAAGCCTGAAGCAAAGCTGTAACCCAGCATCAGTTCAGGGGCGGTGCCGAAACCATAGTTGGTATTTGAAACCTTCCACGGAGCCTGTGCTCCTTCCAATACCCATCCCGGAGGTATCTGTCCTTCCGGATAGTTGAATTCTTCCAGCATAAGCGTCTCTGTAGTCGTCTGTCCTACCACTGCCGTCTGCGCTGAAGCAGGGGTAATCGTGAAGCAGTAACCTGCCAGAAGCAAAAAAGCAAACCATAGTGTAATCCTTTTTTTCATAGTAGTAAATTTAGATGGTAGAAGGCGACAAAGTAAACCAAAATGAAACTGTTGGTCAATTGGTACTGATTGCTATTTTTCACTCCCCCCTGCTAAGTGCCAGCACTTACAGCACTATAGTACCAATGCCTATTTTATTCTGTATCAGCAATCATACGATGCAACTTGCCAATAATCATCTTAGATTTGCATCGATGCAATTCAATGCGTTATGACAACACATAGGCTTTCGCCGATACTAGCACTTCTGATACTTCTCCTGAGCCCTGCCTTTTTCAGTTCGTGCGGCAGCAAGGAACAGCAGCCTGCCGATAAAGGGATATCGGCCGAACCCAACCTGTCGTACGACGAAATACACCGTAACATATACCAGGACCCTGCCGCAGCGCGTGCTCAGGCCCAGCGAATGCTTGACACCCTTGATCCCACCAATCTCGCTGCCAGAATCACCCTGCTCAAGCACATCGGCTCCTCCTATGTATTTGAAACCAACTACCCCGAAGGCATCCGCCGTTACAACGAGGCACTGGAGATTGCCGAAGAGATCAATCTCTATCTGGAAATTGCCAATATCAACAACAACCTGGGCGTCATCTACAACGAAATAGGCAACTACCAACAGGCCTACATCCATCTGGTGGAAGCACTCAACAAGTTTGACCTTGCGGGGACGCCCGACAAGAAAATTGCCGCCTACAACAACATCGGCCTCGTATACCTGAATCTAAAAAACTACACCAAAGCCCTCACCTGGTTTGATAGGGCACTCGACTCCACCATTCAACCCCGTGATACCATCCTCACCGTATCCGTCCTCAACAACATCGCACTCTGTCATACGTCGGGCCGCAGGCACCAACTTGCCCTCGACTACCTGCATCGCGCCATTGGGTTGTCCAATAAGGTAAACAACCAGTACGGACTCAGCATCTCCTATCAGCTCATGGGCAACCTGTACCTTGAGCTTCGGCAGACCGACAGTGCCTATAAAGCCTTTGCGCTGAGCACCACCATTGCCCAAAAGGCAGGACTGGGCTATCAGCTGGCCGTAGCAAAACTGGGCACCGCCAGGGTACTGCTAAAACGCAACCTGCCCAATGAATCCCTGCTAATAACCAACGAGGTGATGGTCATGGCCGATACCCTCAACAGCCTGGTGCTCAAGAGCGATGCCCACCTGCTGATGTCAGAGATCGGCGAGCAGCAGCACGACTACCAAAGTAGCTTTCACCATTACCGCGAACACATAAAGGCCCAGGAGGAGATCATCAACCAAACGGTCATCCACCAGATCTACGACGTAGAACTCAATTACCTGAACCAGCTCAACAAGATGCAACAGCTGGAACTTGATAAGAAGGAACTGGCCATCAGCAAGAAGAACAACCTGCTCTTCTTCATTTCGCTGCTTGCAGTGCTGCTACTCATTGGACTTTACCTTCTGTATCTGAACCACCGGCACCGTCAGCAGGTAAAACTACAAACCACCATCATCGAACTCACCGAGAAGAAGTCGAATGCCGCGTTGGAAGCCGAAATACAAGAGCGCAAACGCATAGGGCAGGAGCTGCACGACAGTCTGGGGCACCTGCTCTCCCTTGCCGGATTAAATGCCAGCGTGCTTAATAAACGCAACGACCTCTCCGACGAGAAACGCACCGAGCTGCTTGGCTCCCTCATGAAGACCATTGACGATGCCTTTGTTGAAGTACGCAATATATCGCACAACCTCGCCCCCTCACTATTGTCGGAGCGCGGATTAAAGGGAGCGCTCAAGAGCATCGCCGACAGGGTAAACCAGAGCACCAACCTCACCATGAGCTTTGACACTTACGGAATTAATGGATCCATGGATACCCTTATCGAGAATACCCTCTTCCGCACCATACAGGAAATCGTCAGCAACACCATCAAGCACTCCGGTGCCACCAAACTATTTATCCAGCTAACGCAAGGCAATGCTGAAATCTCCCTTATGGCCGAGGACAATGGCAAGGGATTCAACCACGAAGAAGTACAAAAACACTCAAGCTACGGACTACAGCACATGAAATCAAGAATCGAGAACCTGAACGGCACCCTGTTCATTGACTCCAATCCGGGACGCGGAACCATCATTAATATCCTGATCCCGATAACGCCGCAGGCATTGAACAACTATTGAACGCCACAGGCATTGAACAACCATTGAACGCCGCAGGCATTGAACAACTATTGAACGCTTTAGCATTTAAACTCATGAGTAAAGAGCAAATAAAAGTACTGATTGTTGACGATCACCAACTGATGATCGAAGGGCTCAAGTCGCTGCTGGAATGCGAGGACGATATTCTCTTTGTGGGAGGCGCCAACTCCATGGCTGAGACCCTTCAATTCCTGGAAACCCACCCCGTGGATGTGATCCTCATGGACATCAACATGCCCGGAGGGTCAGGCATTGAGACCACCGAGAAGGTCAGGAAGCTCTATCCTTCCACAAAGGTCATTGCCCTGACCATGCACGACGACATCTCCATCATCACCCGCATGATACAGGCCGGTGCCTCGGGCTTTGTGCTCAAGCGTACCCACATGAATGAAGTAATCGAAGCCCTACGGGTAGTGCACAACAACGGCAAATACCTAAGCATCAATACTCAGCAGATTGTTATGGATAACCTGGGCACCCCACTTGAATCCACCGATGCCAAAGAAGAGGCCAAGCCAACCCTCTCGGCCCGTGAAGTAGAGGTTCTAAATCTGGTAGCCAAGGAATACAGCAACGAGCAGATCGCTGAAAAGCTCTTCATCAGTGAGCGAACCGTCGAGGCCCATCGCCGCAACATCTTCATCAAAACCAAAACCAAAAGTATCGTGGGGCTCATCAAATATGCCATCAGCCACGGAATCATCGAAGCTTGAACACCTTGTCCAACACCCCGATAATCCTATCCCATTCTTCCTCCGTGAGATTTGAGCCACTGGGCAGGCAGAGACCCTGATCAAACAGGAGTTCACTCACACTGCCAAACTTTTTCTTAGAGCTGATGGCTGAGAGGTGAGAGCCGACAGCTGAATAAAACGGGTACATTTCAAACACCGGCTGCAAATGCATGGGCTTCCAGAGAGGGCGGCACTCTATATTGGCGGCTTCCATGGCCAGTCGCAGGGTTTCGCGGGTAATTCCCTTGTTCCTGTCGGGATCTATGGTGATGGTGGTGAGCCAGCGATTGGAAATGATGTTCTGCGTTCCGCGTTCTGCGTTCTGCGTACTGTGTTCTGCGTTATCCTGTTCGTATTGGAATTCTACTTTATAGCCTTTTGATTCGAGGCTTCTGAAGTATTCTCTATACCGCTCAAAATTGTTTCGGCGCAAAGCCATGTGGGCATCCAACACTTGCAACTGTCCGCGACCTATCCCTGCCACAATGTTGCTCATGCGGTAGTTGTAACCGATGTGGCTGTGCTGATAGTGGGGAGCGTTGTCACGAGCCTGTGTGGCAAGGAAACGGGCCTTGGCAATAAGCGCCTCATCATCCGATAGCAGCGCACCGCCACCACTGGTGGTGATGATCTTATTGCCGTTGAAGCTGAGAATGCCGAACTTACCAAAAGTGCCGCACTTCTTGCCATTTATGGATGAACCCAATGCTTCGGCGGCATCTTCCACCACCGGTATCCCGTAGGAATCGGCTATAGCCATTATCTTCTCCATATTGGCAGGCATCCCGTAAAGGTGCACGGGCATAATAGCCTTCGGTAACCTCGGACCACCGGGCAACGCACCCCGCACACAATCGCGTATGGCCATTTCCAGCGCCCCCGGATCCATGTTCCAGGTATCGGGTTCACTATCGACGAACACGGGTGTAGCACCCTGATATCTTATAGGATTGGCTGTCGCCGAAAAGGTAAAACTCTGGCAGATCACCAGATCGCCGGGCTGCACATCCAGCAGAATCAGTGCCAGATGAATGGCAGCCGTACCGGCACTTAATGCAGCAGCGTGAGGCGCACCGGTATATTCCTGCAATTCCTGTTCAAAACCATTTACGTTGGGACCCAGTGGGGCAATCCAGTTGGTATCGAAAGCTTCGTTGATGTATTGCTGCTCGAGGCCGCCCATGTGAGGCGAGGAGAGGTAAATTTTGGAGTTATTCATCATTCAAGAATTGAAGTGCAAAAGTAAGGTCTTTTTTGCACTTCTTTTTCTTGATAAGAAGAAGTACGAAGAATAATCAAGGCCAGTCCTTGCTTCGCCGGCTAAAATTATGAGAAGTTCTCCATCAAATCAGCTGACACTTAAACGCTCTTCATTTCCTGCAAACTTCTCAGCCGGCACATAATTGTGTTTACGAAACAAATCCAGGAGGGTGAGAAGGAGAATTCTTATATCCAGGCGCAGGCTACGATGCTCCACATACCACACATCCAGCTCCAGTTTTTGCTCCCAGGTGATGTTGTTGTGACCATGCACCTGTGCCCAACCGGTGATGCCGGGTTTTACATGCAGGCGACGGTACTGACGGCTGGTATAAAGAGGCAGGTATTCGTGCAGCAAGGGCCTCGGGCCAACCAAACTCATATCGCCAATCAGCACATTGATCAACTGAGGCAACTCATCCAGCGAATACTTTCGCAGAAACTTACCGGCGGTGGTAAGTCGTTGAATGGAAGGCAACAAATTACCGTCACTGTCCTTCGCATCACTCATCGTCCTGAATTTAATCATCCAAAAGCCCTCTTCAAGTTTGCCGGGCCGGTAGTGCAGGAAAAATGGATTGCCCCTGTAAACAATTGCCAACACCAGGGTAATTAAACCCAGCAATGGTAAAAAGACCACCAGAAGGAGGAAACTGAGAACAAGATCGAACAAACGTTTACCGGAATTCAAGGTGAAGGCTTTTGTTTATAAGGTTATGATCGAATTTAACGCTAAGATAACAAATATTCATGCTGTTGGTTCATGTTGCCAAACATTATTTGTTTTAACGCTGAACTCCGACTCCTTAGTGCATTTTATGTAACATTTTATGCAATAATCGATACAATTCCCAGGCATAAATGGCATAGCTTTATGCTATATATGTACATTCAAGTACAATTATAGTATATCCTTCCCCCCGGACCAATTGCCTTAACATTAACACAGGAAGCCATGGAAAAGAAAACTGCGCTTTTGGTAATGGCATTGGTATCCTTCGATTCAGCACTGTTTGCACAGAAGGAACAAGACACAGGTATCGCACAAAGCGATCAAACCCAGGAGTTCGCGCAAAGCGAATTATTCAACATCAACAGCTCTATTATTCCGAAAACGGATCTCCTGACGGAACTGGCCTTCGCACCCGAAGATGAATTCAGCCCAACACTTTACAACGATCATTTCAACAATTGGTTGCTCAATCCTACTTTTGGCAACGAACCTACCGTCAGCATAGATCCGGCAAACGATGTGCAGATTACAGCGGGAAGGGCGCATCGGCGAAAGCTGATCTACAGTTCAGGGCTACTGTTTGTCAGCGGATTCTCTGATGCCACCAGCGAAGTGCTCAAGATCAAATACGAGAGCTTTGAGCGGGTTTTCCCGAAGGCAAACGACCAATTCTGGGACTATAACATCTCCTGGACGAACAAATACCGCAACGGCACCCCGCCCGATGCCCGGTTTATGGGCTCCAAGACTGCGCTTGTATGGACAACCGACGGCTATCACCTGATGAGGATGATACGCAACAGCACCATGATCGTGGCCGTGACCATACCCATCAGGTCTGGCTTTCACCGAAGCTGGCAGAATTACCTGAAGGATGGCGTTATCTATTATCTGTCGTACACCGCAGGATTCAATCTGGCGTATGATGTTGTGTTTGAGTAATACACTTGAATGCCGCAGGCTTTGAACTTTTTTTCGTATCTTTAAACCGATATGAGCAGAGGATTCGTAAAAGACGGTGACCAGGAAGAGATTCCCTATGTACCACCGCGGGCTTTCTTACCGCCGGGTGTAGCAAATTATGTTACACAACGGGGATATAATGAATTATTGGCTGAGAAACAGGCACTGATTCACGAAAGAGAATCTCTGTCAGACGATAATGAAAATGACCAGCGCGTATCAGGCAATTATATCAATTCCAAATTGATGCAGCTGGAGGACAGGATTCAATCTGCCAGAATTATAAAACTAAGCGAGCAGCCCCACAACGAAGTAAGGTTCGGGGCAACCGTCAAACTTATTGCTGAGGGAACCAACGAAAATCAAACGCTTCAACTCACAGGTGTCGACGAAGCCAATATCTCCAAAGGCAAAATCTCCTTTATCTCCCCTTTGGCCAGAGCGCTGAGCAACAAGAAAGTTGGCGACAAGGTTGTCTTCAAGCGGGCCAAGGATGAGGTGGTTTACCTGATAGGCGATATCTCATACAGTGAATAGCATTGTCAGCCTGGAATCTTTACCTGAACCGTTGTCCCCGCAGGTACATCCTCTGTAACCCACACGTTTCCGCCGATAACTGAACCCCTGCCAATGGTTATGCGTCCCAAGATGGTGGCGTTGGCATAGATGACCACATTGTCCTCCACAATGGGGTGCCGTTGCATTCCTTTGATGGGATTGCCCTTTGAATCAACGGGAAAGCTCTTCGCGCCCAGCGTTACCCCCTGGTATATGCGCACGTTGTTGCCTATAACGGAGGTCTCGCCAATCACAACACCCGTGCCATGGTCAATGAAAAAGCCATTGCCTATCCGGGCGCCGGGGTGCATGTCAATGCCCGTGATGCTGTGCGCTATTTCACTGATGATCCTTGGTATCAGCGGAACGCCAAGTGTGAAGAGCTCATGCGCAATACGATGATACGTAACTGCCGTCATGCTCGGGTAGCAAAATATGGCCTCACTTACGTGGAGGTTGGCCGGATCACCATCATAGGCGGCTTTGGCATCCAATGCGAGCTGTTGCTTGATCTCGGGCAATTTCAGCAGAAAGGTCCTGGCCAGTGCCTTCGATCGTTCCTTGCAGTCGCTGCACTGCTGGTTAGGTTCATGGCAGTAAAAGCAAAAGCCACGGTTTATCTGGGTTGTGAGTATGGACTGAGCATCATACAGCTTGGCGCCGATAATATAATGCAACGATTCACCACGAATTTTTGAATCGCCGAAATACCCGGGAAAAAGTATCTCACGCAGTATATCCACCAACTTCTGCAACTCGGCTGTTGAAGGCAGATCCATCTTATGCCACGGAATATGGTAAAGATCGGCATTACGGTTCAGGTCGCAGAGCTGCTCCACCACCTTCTCAAAATCATCGTTTTTCTTCATACATATACTTTGAAGAGGTCCGTACTCAGGTAGCGTTCGCCTGTATCACAAACAATGGTTACAATCGTCTTGCCGGAATTCTCCGCCCTCGCGGCCAGTTGCATGGCAGCAAATACATTGGCCCCTGAAGAGATTCCGCAAAGGATACCCTCCTCCTTCATAATCCGCCGGGCAGTGTTGAAGGCGTCTTCCTCCGTAACCTGGATGATTTCATCCACAACTGACATGTTCATCACCTCAGGCACAAAGCCTGCACCAATACCCTGTATTTTATGTTTCGACGGTTCTCCGCCCGACAAAACAGGGGAGAGTTGAGGCTCTACGGCAACAATCGTTACCTCTCTTTTCTTCTGCTTCAGCACCTCGCCAACACCCGTGATAGTACCCCCGGTACCAACGCCGGCAACGAATATATCAACAGCACCATCGGTATCGTTCCATATTTCAAGTGCAGTGGTTTTCCGATGCTTTTCGGGATTTGCCCGATTCGAGAACTGAAACGGAATATAGGAATTTGGCGTCATTTCCTGCAACTCACGGGCTTTCACAATAGCGCCTTTCATTCCCATGTCCGCAGGAGTCAGCACAATTTCACCACCCAACGCCTTGATGAGCAATCGCCGCTCCAGGCTCGCACTCTCAGGCATGGTCACCATCAGCTTGTAACCCCTTTCGGCACAAATCATGGCGAGGCCAATGCCCGTGTTGCCACTGGTAGGCTCAATAATCGTGGTGCCCTCCTTAATAAGCCCCTTTTCCTCCCCATCCTCTATCAGCGCCAGCGCCAGCCGGTCTTTCACGGAATAGGAGGGATTGAGCGATTCAAGTTTCACCAGGATCCTGGCGTTAAGCCCCGCCGACAATCGGCCAATCTCCACCAGCGGCGTATTGCCAATCAATTGGCTTATGCCCGAATATATTTTCATAGACGATGTTTTTAAATTACAACTATCTAAACAATCCACATGAGTGATAGTTAATTATTTATTTCATCCGGGCGGCGAGTATTGTAAGGAGATTGCTCTGTATGAACTTGCGATATTCGTCAGTAACACCGGCATCCATGGCATATTTATCCCAATTGGAAACCACCTCTCTAATTTGATCAATAATCTCACGGGGGTGTTGTACATCAGCTTTTCGCGCAGCAGCGTATAAGTCCTCAACAGTAAAATTCTCACGTTTTCCGTTGATGGAAAGCTGATGCAGGCGGGTCCATGTGCCCGACGGGGAATATGAATAGCAAAGGTCATAGGCGGGGGCAAGAGACCAGTTGCCTTCCCTGTCCATAATAAAAGAGTGGTTTTTAGTGTGATCGTCGTGGTTGCGTGCCATCACATTGAAAACCATCCGGCGAAACATCTGCTCCCTGTCGAAATATGGGAGATGCAATTGTCGCATGACCTGAAAAAGCTGTTCATAAGAAAAGCGCTTATCCCTGTCAAAATGGGCTATTCCGGCGAGTGTCTGAACATGCAGTTTTTCGCCCGAATCACTTCTATCGAATCGCCTGGTCATAAAATGAGATTTGTCTTTCTCATTCCAAAGACGGCATTCCGTCATGCAGATATCGGCGTCAACCGCCATTTTATAATAGGCATATTCTATTCTGCCGATGCCGGCCGGATTATCTTTGATTTTTCCACCTTCAACACCATCAAATTTCAGCAGCCAATAGCCATAACCTTCAGGTGCCTTTACCTGTCCTGATCGCACTTCACCGCTAGTCTCGTTGTATGCTATTATTGCCTTGGGCTTAGCTCCACCGGCAGAAGTACCTACTTTCAATATATCAATCAGGGCTTTTTTGTTGTCAAGCATAGAAGCATGAAACTTCTCTCTTTCATTTAAGATATCGGCAGCTATCTCCACCAGTTCATCTATTTCAACAACCGATGATTCATTCAATGTGCCGTTTTCAATCACAGGTTCATATTCCAGGGCTCCCATACCCCGTTTCCCAATATACATTAATCTGTCAAGAGGTGTTATTTGCACGGCCATCCCTCTTCGTGAAAACCACTCATCAATCACTGAGTTCCCGTAATCGTCAGGAAGCGAATCAGCTATTAAGCCTGGAAGACCCTTGAATGTCTTAGAATTTAGCCCAGGAAAAGAAAAGATTCGTTCACCCCTTCGAAGGTCGTCCAGTGGCATCATTAAAGGCGCTATATCAAAACCATTCCCAATAAACGATTCAAAAAATTCCAGCACACCAAAATTACGCTCATTATCCCATAATACAGCCGCAACTTCTTCCCCCCACAAAGTAACCTTGATAACCTTTTCCATACCTATCCTTTTCTCTGACGAACGCGTTTAACCTCTTTCTGCTGCTGCTTTAGGAGAGCAACCGGACTGATTTCCTTCTTAGGAACCAACATTTCAAAATTATCCAGTAAACGTAGCGCACGAATCAGCGCTGTGAGCATGCTTAATGAGATAGAATTGCCTTTTTCAATCTGAGCCACCGTGAAGATACTTACGCCTGCTCTGTCTGCAAGTTGCTGTTGAGTATATTTTTTACTGATTCTATGCTCCTTCAGCCGGCTACCAATTACTTGCAAAACCTCTATATTGCTTAAACTGTTCCAATCCATTGCTTATCAGTATTAAATAAATTGGGACAAAGATAAGTAAAATGATTAACAATAGCAAATACTGTTATTATCCATGTTTTGGCAAGTTAAAAACAGTAAATACTATTTTAAAGATACTTCATACCTGTCAAAGAAGTGGTTTACCTCATTGGCGATATCACGTACAGTGAATAGCATTATTTACCCAGCGAAGCCAATGAAATCACATTTATTTCATCCGAGCGGCGATAGCTCATTCCAATTGTGCAAAATTCAGGAGTATTGTTGTGCAAATTATATCTTGAACTACAACTTTATAAAATGGCGGTGTTTTACTTTAAGAAATGGCGGCGTTTTACTTTTCTGATTTGACCATGCGCTAAATTTATAATCTACAAAACCTTGACAAATATTTGAATATTTTATAATTTAGTTCTGGTATAAGTAATCAGGCTTTTCAACATATAGTTTTGAAACTTTAAATTCATAAAATCATGAAACACATTATTGCAGTTCTCTTTGCCATAATCTTGGTTTCCTGTAATAGCCAGAAAGAGAACAAAATTGATTACGGATCAAATTCGGCTGTTGGAAAATATGCCGATGTAAATGACATTAAAATCTATTATGAAACTTATGGAGAGGGTGAACCATTGTTGCTTTTGCATGGCAATGGCGGCTCAATCGAAGGTTTCATTAACCAGATCCCTGAGTTATCAAAGCATTTTAAAGTTATTGCTGTAGACAGCAGAGCCCAGGGACGGACTACTGATTCAGACCAGGAGATTACATATGCACTCATGGCTTCTGATATGGCCGCATTGATCGATAAACTTAATCTTGGAAAAGTTAACGTAGTTGGTTGGAGTGATGGGGGTATTATAGGTTTGGAATTAGCGTATGCCTATCCCGAAAAGGTCTTAAAAGTTGTAACATTCGGAGCAAATTATACGCATGAAAACTTTATGGCTCCTTCCGACAGTGTTGTCATGGATCCCAATGATCCTTTGATCCAAAAGACTTCGGTATTGGTAAACAATTTCAGTACATTAATGAAAAGGCTTTCACCCGATACCCTCAGGTTACCGGTTATCAGAAAGAAGCTAGCAGATCTGATGATGAAATACCCGAATTTTACACCCGACCAATTGAAAACTATCCATGTTCCCTTCCTGGTGATGGCTGGAGATCATGATCTTATAAATATGGATCACACAATTTCTCTTTTCAATAATTTACCTGAATCCCAGCTTTTTATTGTTCCCCATACATCCCATCTGGCTTTGGCCGAAAACCCCGAGTTCATAAATAGTGAGATCGTAAGATTCTTAAAAACACCATATTCGGATATTGACCGGTATTATTTCTTTAAATAATTAAAGCCCTGCGGTACCGGTATTTAAATAAGCTAGTGGTGAAATAAGTATCGTTATGGCTTAATCAGTTCAGGCTTGCATCCGTATCCCAGTTGATACATTATGTCTAGCCTGTCGTTTAGTATTACACCGTCTGTCGCTTTTCCATCTTTCATGATCAAAACTAGCGTTTCAAGCCATGAAATTTTCTTATTTGTGGCAGGAATGGCAGGGTACAGATCCCATGTTTTTGAATGCGTTCCCGTAACAAGTCCAAATGCCAGAACTGAATCCCCTTTTGCAGATATCATCAGCAGTTCAAAATGGTAATCGGGGAATACTTCCCTGAAACCGGCATGCACTTTTTTATGCATTTCATAGCCTTCCGGCGAGAAGAGGAAACCTGTATGATCCATCCAGTCAGTCTGGTTCTGGACTTCAATGAATTTTTTCACAACTGCAATATTCTTATCGGCAGTTGATGTCTGTGCACACACAGTGATAGCTCCTGCAAGAGCAAGCAAAATAAAAACAACTCTTTTCATGATGAATGAATTTTATGGCTAATAAAAAAATCCCCAAACGAAATTGGTGGTCCAGGTTTCAGGCTCAAAGGTTGCCTGATAAGCGTGAAAGCAAATCGTTAGCCAAAAAAGTATCTTGCGTAATAAAGTGGAGCTAATATACTAAAAAGTTCTGCTTTTTCCAAACATTTCATACATTTCTTTCATCCCGGGTGGCGAGTGTTGTTATGGCTATATATGCCATTGTATCCGTAAAGGGACTTTAATGAAGAAATATTTCCGTTTCAGAGTTATTATTTATAATTTTATAGATAAATGATAAAAGACATCAAGAATTCATAAGCACTTCAAAAGATGAATAGGAAAATTCAACAGATTATTTTTCCCATGACATTTCTGGGATTGATTACACTTTACGGATGCACGAAGGAAGATCAAAAGGGTGATTTGCCTGAGATTACCACCGACTACATTGAAGTGCTTGGAACTCAAATGACCATGGCCAGCACCTTGAACAGTGATGGTGGTTCAAGCATGAAATCACGGGGATTCTGCTATGACACCAATGACGACGTTACAATAAACAACAATCCAATCTATACAACCAATAGCAATGGTGGTTATGGCCTGGGTCAGGAGTCATGGATTCAATACAATATGTTGCCGAATACAACCTACTATGTGCGGGCTTTTGCCGAAAACAGCCATGGAGTAAGTTATGGAGAAGAACTCGCCATTACAACAGGAGCGGTATTTACGCCTGATGTCCCTACATTCGACCTTGAAGGAAATCCATACAACACAGTAAAAATTGGAAGCCAGGTATGGATGCTTGAAAATTTGAAGACAACTGTGTATAATGATGGAACTGCCATACCGTACGTGCCTGATGAGGAATCATGGGGTGATTTGGATGAAGTGGATGCAGCGGCATATTGTTGGCTGAATAACAACCCGGGAAATAAAAATCCTTACGGAGCCCTCTATAACTGGAAAGTGGTCCAAACCGGTAAACTTGCCCCATTGGATTGGCGCGTACCGACTGACGACGATTGGAATATTCTATTCAGATATCTGGGTGGGAACACCGATTTCAATTTTTTCGCAGGAGCAAAAATGAAAGAATCGGGAACTGCACATTGGTCTTCCCCCAATGAAGGCGCAACCAATGAGAGTGGTTGGACAGGCCTTCCCGGGATGTACCGACATAGTTCAGGTTATTACTTTGGCCAATATCCCGACTTAAACACGCCCTGGTCACAAGGAAATTGGTGGTCAGCCACTTCTTTGGACCCATCTGAGGCCAATTTTGTTTCCTTAGGTTCCGGCGGTTCCAGTGTTTGGATCAGTCATGGAACTAGATTTAGTGGATACTCGGTTCGTTGTATACGAACATATTAAAAATCAATGGCGAATCTTCATGAAAGCAACATGACCATCGCAATATCAAAGAATGGCGTTCCTGGTCCTAAAAGCACCACCGGTGCTTTACTGTTTCCGCTAAACTTTCATGCATTTGGCAATCAGGAAAGGCTGTTTGGAGTGGGGCTCATACATGTCAATGATATCTGTCAGTCCGTACCGGCCGAATTCCTGCCTGACAGCCACAGGCGTGTAGAAATAGATCCTGACACCTTTGAATATTTCATAACGGTCTTTGCTTAAGTATCGGCCTTGCCCGTATGTTGTAGCTTGGGTAGAGATCACTGAAAAAACCATGAAACCGCCCGGTTTAAGCTGTTTGTAGCAATCGCTTATCAGTTTCCTTCTGTCGGCAGCCTTCAGCAGGTAAGCCAGTCCGAAGCAGAAAATGCCGTCATACAGTTTATCGTCGAAGGGCATATCGGTAACCGAACCTTGAAATATTTTGAACTCATTGCCAAAGTGCGCTTTGGCGATCTCTATGGCTGTAGCCGAAATCTCAATGCCGGTAACGTTCATGCCGGAATCACGGAATAATGCGGCATTCCTTCCGTAGCCAAATCCTGGAATCAGCACCTCCTTCAGGCCGTTTACTACAAACAAATCCCTAGCCCACACAGTGGACTGCGCAGGTTCAAATCCCCACATCGCCTGTTTCTGCTGAAAGCTCTCTTCCCAAAATTCGATCATACCACAAAGATATGGGAATTTATAACCAACGGATGTCAATGGGTAAATGTGATAATCCGGCAGATCCTGCTAATGGGTTTATCGCCATCGTTGTGAATAACGTAATAAAAAATCTCCAAAGAATATACTTGTTTAATACGTAAATAGTATATACCTTTGTGGCTTAAAATATACTGAAATGAAAACTATATCATTGAAAATAGACGATTCTGTTTTTGGGGAAACTGAAAAAATCCTGAGTAAGATTAAAGTTCCCAGAAACCGATATATAAACGAAGCGATCGAATTCTATAATCGGATAAAGAAGCGCCAAATAATAGAGCATAAACTAAAAAGCGAATCTGAACTGGTTAAAAAAGAATCTTTAAGTGTTCTCAAGGATTTTGAAAAGATTGATTATGCAGATTAAGCAATTTGAGATCTGGATAGCTGATCTAAATCCGCAAATCGGTACTGAGCCTGGAAAGACACGACCAGTAATGGTTATTCAATCCAACTTGTTAAATAAAACTTCCCACCCTTCAACAATTGTATGCCCATTAACTACCAATGTAGAGAAGGAAGCGGAAATTTTAAGAGTACACTTAAAAAAAGGAATGGCGAATCTTCATGAAAGCTGTGACATCATGATTGATCAAGTAAGGGCTATTGATAATAAACGACTAGTAAAAAAAGTAGGCGAGTTGCCTGATGAACTAATTAGTCAGATAAGGGAAAACCTTTCAATAGTACTTGATTTGGAATAAATGCATAGTTCATAACAACAAGCATGCATTTCTATACGCTAATAGCAGCTAATGTTAAATTCGCTCCAACTTTCAAAATTTAGATAAAAACAGCGTTAAATTAACATCTTGTTGCAATCCCATTTGCTTTCTAAGCCTGTTTCTGGATGACTCTATACTTCTTACCTCCCTGCACGTAAGCACCGCAATGTCTTTGGTGCTGAAGTTGAGTTTCAAAAATGCACTAAGTTTTAATTGATTGGGGGTCAAGTTAGGAAAAGCATTTAATAAGTTATCGTAAAAATCTGAATAGACATTTTCAAAGTAAACTCTGAAATCTTCCCATGTGTCTGAACTTATATTATTTGTCAATCTCTGTATTAATGAATCCAAACTTTGAATATGTTTTCTGGCAAAGTCAGTAGCTTGATTAACAGACTTTCCATCATGAGAATTTGCCTTTTCGCTGGTGTTATTTCCGCCAATAACCATTTTATCGCGAATCTCTTTAAGGTCATCAATAAGTTTGATAATGTCTTCTTGTTGCTTTGTAAGACTCATTGCTCTTGTAAAAAGCTCGCGATTTTTATGTTCAAGTTCCATCTTCAAGTTCTCTTCCTTCTCCTTTTGAATTAACTCATCCTTCTTACGGATAACCTCCCTTTGAGCTTCCAATTCTATGTTCATTCTCATTTCTAATCGTCGTTTTCGAATTTGTAGAATAATGAGAATACCCATCAACATAGTAATTGAAAGTGAACCTATCAAAATGTAGTTCTTTTTGGAATTCTTTAGTGTTTGAATTGTCAACTTGTTCTGAATAAGTTCTTTATCACTGATAACCTTGTCGAGATCGTACTTAGACTGTAATACAAGTACCTGATGTGCATTATGAATTTCATTGAGTGAATCCTTAAACAAAAGATGAAGTCTTAAATTATCATAAGCTTCTTCAAACTTACCTGTCTCTCTAAAAATTTCAGCAAGTTCAAATAACGCCTTGGATTTAATTGATAGGTCAGATGTCAGATTAGCATAATACAAAGCTTTCTCGGCATATTGTTGACCTTGAGTGTACTCTTCACTATTTCTTTCTATACTTGATAGAAGTGTGTAACAACCTGCTAAAACATTATTAAAATCTGAGTATTTGACATTATCGGTTACGCTTTTAAGATATGATGAAGCAATTGAGAATTTTTCTTGTAAAAAGTAAACCTCTCCAATACTTTTCAAAGCTATAGCATTCATATAAGGCATCTTGTCGTGTTGAGCCAAGTTTTGCAATTGAATTCCCAGTTCAAGGGCCTTCTGATAATCTCCATTATCGCGATAATAAGAAAACTGTTCATTACAGATATCAAATCTGATTTTATAGTCTCCTGATGCCTTTGATAACTCAATGGCATGATCAAAATATTCCTGGGCCTTTGGTATGTTTTCAGCATACAGGTTCAAACCGCCAAGTCCTTTGTATATGAGGGCTATATCATAGCTGTTACTAGAATTCTCAATGAGCTGTAATGCTTTGAAATAATACTGCATTGCAGTCTTATAATCGCTAAGCTCCTGAAAAATAATCGCATTCATAGAAAGGATTTTCGATCTTGTAATTTTATAGTCTACTACTTTGCTAATCGCAATTGAATCCACTACCAAGTGGTCAAGTAGTGAATCAAATACATAAAAAGCTTCCTTTAGACGACCCTGATAGAACATTGCACGACCTAAATTGTAACCAGAGTGTAATTCGCCCTTTAGATAAGAATGCTGTCTTGATAACTTCAATGCTTCTTTAGAAAGCCTAAGCATATTTTCTGGTCCAATATTTACGTTATCAGCCTTTGACAGTAATGTGTCAATTACTTTCCTCGCACTTTTGTTTTTTTCAATTGTATCGGTGATTGAAGTATTACCCAAGGCATTTACCCCGATCATGAACAAAAAGAAAACCAGTATTACCCTAATTCTAGTGAATATCTTATACATAAACCCCGAAAAAGAACAAATTTAGAACTTTTCCGGGGAATTTGTTTGCATAACCCATCCTCTGTAACAAATCAAAATCAACTTCATGAACAGGAGCTATACTCTCGATAAAAAGTATGCACAGTCATGTATAAAATTATATCTTGATAAACTTCTTCATTACAGATTGAAATGGTGTTTTTATTCTTAATAAATAGACTCCGGTTTTTAATGAAGAATTATAATTTATTGAATGCTCACCTGATTCCATATTCCCTTCATAAATTATTTCTTGTATACTACCATCAATATTTAAAACTGATAGCTGAATTGTGGAATTTTTCTGAAGACTGAAATCAATTTTACTTTCTTTAATTAATGGATTAGGGTTAATTCCATCAAAAGATAATATTGACCCAAAAAGTCCTTCTATATTACTTGTATTTGTAACTAATGTGTCGCATTCTAAAAGAATTGCATGAAAATCCAGGTATGTCTCAGAAAAAGTTCCTCCCACTATATAACCTTCGTTAGGAATTTCTTGAATACTTGTACCAAAATCTTCATCCGCACCACCATACGTTTCCATTGCTACGAACTCACCAAGATTACTAATTTTATAAATTATTAGGTCATGCATGCCATTACCATAGCTATTGGTCGTTCCAACTATAACATATTCTTTATTGACAGTTTCAATCACTCCTTCAAATCCTTCATTATTATTACCACCAAAAGCATTTGACCATACAAGCGTCCCATCTTCATTCACTTTAGTAACAAATCCCTGCTCTGATGCACCATATGACTGAGTTGAGCCCACACCAATATAACCATCACTGACTTGACGAATATAATGATAGGAATCAAAACTGGCCCCACCTACTACACTGTTCCAAATTTCTTCGCCTTCCGGTGATATTTTTATCATATAACCATCACATAAACCACTACCTAATCCATAGGTATATCCACCCAATATAAAGTTGCCGTCTGTTGTTGGTTGTATAATTGCACCGTAATCATCACCTGGACTTCCAAATTCTTTATGCCACACTAATTCCCCATTACTATCCACTTTAAATAGCAAAATCTGGTTGCAATTTGGGTCTTTCCAAGCACTTCCTGCAACTAGAAATCCACCATCTTCGGTTTGTACTATACATTCATTTACCGGAATTGAAATGCCATTACTTTCAGGTACGATACAACTCCAAACTTCTTCACCATTCGAATTAATCTTTATTAATCTCAAATTCATCCCTTCTGGTGGCGCAAATGAATTTGAAGTTGTTGCAAGTATATAACCATTATCAGGACTTGTCTGAGCAATGGCCATTGGTAAATCAAATTGTTGGCCACCATAAGTCGATTGCCATTGAATATTGCCAAGAGCATCACATTTTATCACTAAAGTTGAAATAATACCAGGTCCATAAGATTCACTTTCACCAATCATTGCAAAACCACCATCATCTGTAGAAATTAAATGTCTGCATATATCAGAATACTGGCCAGTAAAGGTCTTGGACCAAATTAATTCGGGCGTAGATTGAGCTAATAAATTCCTATTACCTAATAGAAATAAACATGTAATAAGCATGTAGTAGTAAAGATTTCTCATGACAGATTGTTTTTTTGTTGTTTACATTAAATTGATCAGACAAATTTACCGCCTTGAAGTACCAACACAAAATATTATACTACTGCAAAACCCCTGATTAGCTACTGCATTAATACGGCATTATGTTATTTGTACACGATTCTTATGCAATTAAAATAAACGCAACGCAGGATCAATCAAGCTCCTGCGTTGCGTTGTATATATAGACGACAAAGTCAGTTAGCCCGAATTTGTCTGATTAACCAACTACACAATATGCCATACCCTTCCCACAAGCATTTCTCAACACTCAGGGGAATTAAATATCAAGATGTCAAAGAACTGAAACGCGTTCAGCGTTCAAAATCGTTTAGTGTTCAGCGTTTTCACAAACGCTGATATTCGCTTTGCGCTCAACGCGCAGCATTCATTACCTTCCATAAAAATATTACTACCAACGCTCCCAGAAATATCCTACCCAAATAAACCTGCGTCCATTGCCACCCGGTCAATTGGTTGGCATATCGGGTTTGTTGGATAGTGCGTTCCTTTTGCGACCGGGTGATAGAGGTTTTGTGCGTGGTTTTCAATGCCCCCTTGATGGTTGCGGGAACGGTGGTGTCCTTCTGCTCCAACCGGTGACTGATCTTGCCATCCTTTATCCAGGCTGTTGAGGTGGCAAGGGCGGTATTCAGGCGACTTACCTCATCAATTGGTGTAGTCAATAAAACCGTATCCCCCGGGATTTTCACCCAAATGGTGGTGTCCCGAATCACTGTCAGCGTGTTTTGACTAGCATTGGTGCTGTCGGTAGTGCTAACGTTGGTGCCAAAATCGGCGAACCGCCTTTCACATGCCCGCCGCGTCACGCACGAACTCAGCAATAAGGCCAATATGAGCCCGCTTATAATCTTCTTCATAGTCTGCTCTTGTTTTTGGGGATTTTGTTTCAATGGTTTCTGATTCATCCTTCTGGAAGTTCCCGGCAAATCCGTCCTCCAGTTTTCCTGCCTTCCCGATTTCATGTGCCTCGACAAATCCGTCCTCCGGTTTTCCGGTTCTTCCGTCTCTGCGGATATCCGCGACAGCGCCATTAAAATCTGCCTTTCGGCCCTTCGGTACTCTATTTCCTGTTGTTTCCATTCTTTTTGTTTTTCTCTTCAGGCTGCCATCATTTCCAGGGGGAAGCCGTAATATCAGTATTTAAAATATTTCAACGGATCAACCCAAGCGCCCTTCACCTGCACGGTAAAGTGTACATGCGGGGCGGTGCTGCGCCCGGTGTTCCCCGAAAGGGCAATCTGCTCACCTTCAACCACCGGCTGACCCTTCTCAACCGACCTCGCCGACAGGTGCGCAAATCCGTAGCGTATGCCTTTCACACTGACCATCGCCAGGCATTTGCCGCCAAGCGGATGATCCCACTCTTCGGTGATGGTACCGTAGTCGGGGGCCACAATGACCGTTCCCAGCCTGCAGGCGATATCTACGCCGTTATGGAAACTCACTGATCCTGTTATTGGATGTTTCCGTTTGCCGAAGCGGGAAGTTATTCTTCCGTCTATTGGTTTCATATAAGGTTGTTCAAGATGGTTCAAGATGGTTCAAGATGGTTCAAGGTTGTTCCTTGAAATGCTGATTGAACACCCGCAGCTGCTCCATAAGCTTCGCGTTCTCCACCTTCGAAGCCACCAGCTCCTTCTGCAAACTGGCCATCTGGGCGCGCAGGGCATTGTTTTCCCTGGTCAGCGCATTCAGCTTTTCACGTGTATGCCGGTTCTCCTCGCGCAACTGGTCAATATCCGAAGTCAGCCGTTTGGTGACCTCTTCCGACAGTTCCCGCCATATCTTGGTGGCCCTGTCAAGGTTTTCTATCTCGGTACTGTCGGCCTCTGCACCGGCTTTCCTGACCTCCATATTATATTTTCTCCGCGTAAGCACAAAGGTGATCATTGATGTGATGATTGCCGGAATCCCGGCGGTTAATAGCTCTTTCATGATTCTTAAATTGTTCAGGATTGTTCAAAATAGTTCAAGATGGTTCAAAGTGGTTCAATAAAAGATCCCCATTCTCCTGCTTCCTCTGCGTGAGTGTGCCGTCAAAAGCGGCCGGGCTGTGTTTCCTGCCCTGGATCTTGCGGCAGAGTGGGAAAACGGGGATCCTTCAAATTATACCACAGTTATTGTGTCCGGATAACGGTGTCCCGGAACACTAGGCCACGGTTACGGTGCCAAGATTGTCACTGTCGGATACCTGGTCCATGGAAGTGACCTGAGTCAAGCCTTCACGAACGAAGAAACCAAGCACATGAATGAGGCGTGAGCTCCATCCTGTAGGCAGGGTGATTACCGCTGATTCATCACCACGAGTAACAACGGCAGAATTCACCAGTGATTCGCCTGTAGCGCTGTCAATGATGCTCAGCTTCAGCTGATCAGTTTCGAAGGCATCGGCATTGTTGCTGTTGTTGGTCCAGGCAAGACTCACCGAACCGGGAACAGTGGATGTCAAAACGGGGGCACCGAGGCCCAACAGGTTGCCCTTGCTCAGGGTTACCTTGGTAAGATCGAGCGACAACTCGGGGAAAGTGCCTGTGATGGCTTCGGGGATGTTCAACTTCATGGCGTTGTTGAAGGCGGTGAGCTTTTCATCAACGGCCGACATGCCCAGCTTTATAAGCTTGGAATTAGCCTTGACAAAAGCTGCCACCAGCTTCCATTTCATACGCTGTGTCTGTTGTGGGATGGTGTTGGCATCCGTAAAGGAAGCCGCGCGAATACGCATCACACACCTTCCGTTCCAGAAGGAGCCGATTACATTACCGACCCTTCCGCTGTAGGGGCCATAAATGCCCTGATTGTAGAGACCCATAAATGTTAGGTTTTTAATTACCGGCTACATTGCCGGCAACACCTAACCCCTATCAACTTTGGAACAATTGTGCCAAAAATTGGAAAATGATACCCGCAGATACCCAATGGCAGTCTTTTGGCAGAAAAATTCAACTGACACCAAAACTGCCAAAAGGTATCTAAGGGTATCAAAAGGTATCTAAGGGTATCAGATCTGACATATTGGCAGTACTATACGCCAAGGTGTGTCGTTTCACACTTTTCATTCTGCCCTTGAATTAAGTTATTATTTAACACCAATTCCCCGTCTACGTAAGGCTCCAATATATGTAGGAACTTGAGTTAGTACCACACTTAATACCAAGAAATCGTAAGTTAGTACCAACCCCCATTTTTGAGTTATTTTTTATTTGGCTGATATACACAATATTATAAAAAAGTTAGTACCAAGTGTTACACACACCCAATTACAGCCTATAAATTTGATAGTACCATAAAACATATGGTGACTTTGGCCAAAGTTTATTATTCAACCATAAATTACAATAAAATGGATGGATCATGAAAATAGTCACCAGGACGAAATAGCTCCTGAATCCAACTGTCATACCGAGGCTGAGATCAGCTGCCTTTACAAGGAGGTAATCAGTGAAACTGAAGAATTGCGGCAGCTCCTTCTTAACCATTTGGTATATCTGAAAAAGCCAAAACATCGGCAATGGCTTACAAGCTCTGAAGCCCAAAAATACCTCAGAATTAGTAAGATTTCGCTCAAGCGATGCCGTGACAACCAAACTCTACCATACAAAGTCGTGTTGGGCAGAATCCGGTATCAATACGAAGACGTTTTAGGAATAATGCAGAAGACAAAGTAGCATGACAAAATGCAAAACTTGTTTATAACTTTATTCGTAAATGTTCTCATTAAGTATGTTATTTTGCTTTTGTATATGTAGCATTACTTTACTAGTGTACTTGTTGAACTCAATAATTCCAGGCTGTCCTCATGACTGATAAATTAAGGGTCAGAGAAGAATTGAACCGATTGTTACCTGAAACTGACTTTGAGCCGGCGGTCAAGTTTGCTCTTAAAGAATGGTTCAATGGTAAACCAAAATTGTTGAAGGAACAATATCCTATTTTATATCAACAATTCCATCAGAGTGTTAAATTCCAGACTGCCCTCGTTAAATACAATTCCGATACAGAAATTGAAATGCGCAATAGGGTAATAGAAGATTTGGAAGTGACTGTTCAACCTGCGATTCTTGCTGAAGATAACCCTTCCACACTTGACCGTGAATATGATATTGTCTATGATTACGATCTTCTACTTAAGCTGGAGATGCTACCTAGAAATAGTGAAATTCTTGGCCCTGACAGGAAATTAATTCACAGTAGAAAGTTGGCAAATAAGCAGTGCCTGGTAGGCTTTATATTGGTGATGTTCCGGAATGGTATCTACAAAAAAAGCTTTAGCTTAAAAAAGGGTAAAAATAAAATCGTTGTGGTAAAGGATGTCATGGTATATAGTCAGGATCGGTACGACTTCGGTAGTATGGAAGCAGCCCGAAAATACCTTGATCACTGTGTAGAACTGGCATTGACCCGCATGCCAGGTTTAAAGCTTTTCGATGATAACAACTATCAAAAACAACAACAATTAAAAAAACAACAATTAACAAATCAACTCTCATTTAAAAAACCAAACCCATGAATTACATTCAACAATTAAACGCCTTTTACGATTGGACCGAAACAAATCCAATGCCTGCTTCAGCACTCAACTTGTGGCATGCACTCATGCATATCAATAACAAATGCCGGTGGAATGCTGAATTTACGGCAGCTATCTCCACGCTTATGGCGAAAACAGGTTGCCAACGAAGATCAATATTTGCAGCCCGAAAAATGCTGGCCGACTGCGGTCGACTTGTATGGACTACAAACGGATCGCAAAAAGCGGCCACCTACAGGTTGATCCCCTTTGTCCCAGAAAATCCACCTGCTCCTAACAACCCTCCGTGCAATGATCAAAACAAAAAGGGGCATGGTAACTGCACTGAACCCGACACTCAAACTGCACCTATAAGTAAACATAAACAAAAAGGAAAACTAAACTTTATTAAAGAAGCTAAAGCTTCTACGTCATCTGCCGATGACCCTGCAAAATGCCTGGCAACTATTTTGGATGATTTTAATTTGTTTTGCAAAAATCTGCCGCAGGCAAAGGTGCTTACCGAACGGAGAAAGCAGATGGTGCTGGCGCGATTGCATGAGCACGGCTATGAGAAGATCCTGGTGATGCTCAGAAATGCCGGCACCTCGAATTTCCTGGCCGGCGACAATCAACGCCAATGGGTCGCCACGTTCGACTGGCTTTTCCGGCCCGGCAATTTCGCCAAAGTGCTGGAGGGGAATTATGCCAACAACCGATCGGCGAAAGCCAATAAGTCGGCCTTCGTGGGCAAACCATCGCCCCTTGAACTGATTGAGGAAGCCTACAACGGCATAATGAACCAGCAGGATGAATACTGATACCGACAACTTGATGCCCACCGGTCGTGGAAAGTCCGGTGGTAGCGATAAGGCGGGCAATTCCTTGCCGGATAAATACAGCGGCATAAGCCCCTATCTTTCCCGTGAGGAGCTGGTTTTCGTGAAACTGTCCTTGGCCAAAAGAGTTACGGAACTCACGCAGGCCGAGGCTGAAAAGGCCATACTGGAGCTGATGAACCGCGGTTATGCCGAATTAGGGCAAACGCCGCAGGGCACAGGCCCTGAAGAGCGACAGAGATACATGAGCGCCATGGCAAAGCTCATAATCACCGATCTGGAATTCTACTTTCCCTGCGTTACCATGGCAGAAGTAGCCATGGCCACCAAAAACGGCATCAGGCACCAGTACGGGGAATACTTTGGTTTCAACGTGATTTCCATACATGGATTCGTGGAGAAATACCTGGCATCAGAGGAACGTGAAGCGGCACTGGTCAGGCAGGAAAGATACCGGCAGTCGCAGGAAGTTCCCGTTGAGCCAACGGCTGAAATGCAAAAACAGATCATCGAGACGGGACTGCAGCAATGTTTGGAAACCTTCCGTAAAACCGGTCGCATCATCGATTTCGGTAACGTGAACTACCAGCTGCTGGTCGACCGTGGACTGATCAACCTCACCTGCGAACAGAAGCGGGAGATTTACGCCATGGCCGATTGGGAAATCAGGCGGGAGAAGGAAACGCAGGAACTCTCCCTGGCCAAGCAACTCCAACAACTCCGAAACCCCGGTGACAACAAAATGGAGATCATTGCCAGGGCCAAGGAGCTGTCGTTGAGAAAATACTTCGATCAGCTCGCCGGAAAGCCAGGAGATAAGCCTGAAAGCAGGGCAGCTTCATGATGAATGCAGATGCGATTTTAACATGGGGTCTGGTGAATTTACCGGACTCCATGTTATAAAATCATCAGCGGAAACCAGCTGATTTATGCAATTCCTTTGGGATCGGTTTTTCCCCGCTTCGCCTTTGCTGCATATCTGCAACACAAGTCCAACACGTCTGCTTCGGGTAAAATGCGAATGGAACCCTTAGCAAACGCGTTGCATACCCGAAGCACATAAAAAGGAATCCCCTACATGACCCAATAAAAATCCTCAAGTTAACCAGTAAAAATCCTTAAAAACCAATCTAAATGGCAACAATCAACCCCGACGGATCCTACCATGGAAAACACGGCAACTCCGTTTATTATATCCGCAAAGGAAAAAAGACCGTGCGCACCTATGTGCCCAAAAACCCATCATCCAGCCCGAAACAGCTCATACAACGGGCGAAGCTACGGGCCGTAAGCTCCTTCCTGAAACCCTTCAAGAAAGTGATCGGCCTTGGATACCAAGGACCGGAAGATTACAGCACCCCCATGAACGAAGCCATATCGTGGCATATAAAGCTGGAGCTACTGAATATCACCCCGCCGGGCAGTGAAGAACCCGTCTATGAGCTGCAACCTGACGAGGTAAAACTATCGCGGGGCAACATTGAGCCGCCGCACCTGCTGAGCATTGCGCGCATCAACAACCAGCTTACCCTAACCTGGGACAATGAGCTTGGACCGGTGACCAACAGAGCCAACGACAACCTGGCGCTCACAGCCTACACCCCCGGCACGCCGGTATTTGCCAATTACCATGTAGGGACAAGAGATTCCGGCAACGGCTCGGCCACCTTACCCCTGGAGTTTACAGAACCGGCCTATCTATGGATATTTTACTGGAACGGACAAAAAAACACCGAACCCGGCAAGGACAATGTCTCGGGTTCAGTTTATTTGGGCCTAATGTAAAAGGGCTAAGAGCTGCGAGCTAACTGCTGATAAACAATTTTCTATATCAAACCTTTCTTTATACATTTGTGGGAGCGATGAATAAAACAAACCTTAATTTATTTACCATGAATCAGAAAAATAGAATTTGGTTTTACCCATTAATTATAATGGGCTTATTATTAATGCTCACAAATGCCTGCAATAAAGAGGATGATGATCCGGGTAATGGGGAGGATGAACTCGTCGGGACACCGGTGATAATAACCGGAACGGTTAACTCAACCGATACCGAAGCGGTGAAAGTGCTGGCTATTTCTTCTACAGATAGCTACAAAGTTGCAAGCATTACAAACAATAATTTTAGTATTGAACTTGACAATGGAAAACCCTGGGGGCTCATATTCCTTAGCGGATCAGATGATCCATTGGGAGTAGTGTCGTTCGGCAACGGCATCGAAAGTTTGCCATTGCCATTTATGATATCCGGCACCGACACTATAGATCTTCAAACAATAACCAGAAGCGGCAGCATTTTTACGCCAAGTTATAACCCCATTGGAAACGAAATAGTAATGACCGACGAGCAGCTGGTAGCAACCGCCAGCATGGACGATTATTTAGCTGCCCTCTTAAAAAATCCTGATGTAAACGGCAATGGTACAATTGATGTGTTGGAAGATAAATTTTTCAAGCTCGAGGTGATTTATTTCATTAAACCGGGCAGATTTCATAATTCCGAGCTCACACCTACCTATAGCTCATACAACCTGATAGAAGGTTACCGTTTATTTTTAACGGTTAAAGACAAAAGCTTTCCTGAGACAGTTTATTTTTCAGGACCTGCCGGATCTCCGCTGAGTAATACTCCTTCAGAGGGGATTATGGAATTTGATGACCACAGGGTTTACAATACTTCATACTTGTCTAATATAACGGATACAACTTCATACATTCCTGTAGGAGGCGTGTATAGCATCAACATTGGTGGAAGCACTCTTACCTTCAATTTGCCCGACCAAGAGTATGTGAAAAGTAATGTAGTATATCCCTGGCCCACACTCACGCTGAATGGAGATGGCACTATGAATAAAATTGACTGGGTTTATCAAATGCCATCAGGCACTACAAATACAAATTTGCATTCACTTATGAGAGGAATGCAAATTCAAATTGAGGGAAGTGGAAATAAGTGTAGCAGCAGCAACCAGTCAAGTGATCGATTGTACGACTCACCCAATTTGACGCCGGGTGCAATAACCCACACCTTGAGTTGCCAAAACATCATGTGGGGAACAGGTGAGCCATATCCCGGCTGGCAGCATATTGATAGGGTAATGATGACCTACGAAGATCACTATGATGCATCGTATGTGGTTATGTATGAGCGATATTATTTTGAGCGAAATTATTAGGTGACACTCGGAAATCTTCTTTTCCGAGCTTTCACGGTATCATCTTGAATAAACTGATGCCTGAACTAATAAGGGATTGAGGTGAAGAACATTGCTTCGGGTGAGGTTACTATCGAGTTATATTCAACCTGATTGGCGAAAGTGACAAACTTGAACATTACTGCTTTGAATGTGCATTTTTTTTAACAAACCAAACCTGCAAAATGACTAACACTAAAAAAGTTGTGAGAATTTGGATTGCAGTAAGCTTGCTTATTCTGGTATTCCCAATCCTAATTTTTCTTTCCAAATTTTACACACCATATCTTTCAGGCAACCTAATTGATTGGACATATTTTTCAACTTTCTATAGCAATATTCTAAATCCTCTTTTGATGTGCGTCAATATTTTGTTGTTAATAAAATTGACTTATGAAGTTGCGAACTACAACGAAAAGAACATGAGAAATGATATGCGACAAAGAGCATACACTGAAATATCAAAAAATCTTTTCTCATTAACTTCAATTTTAAGAACATCGGATAACAAGCAACGAGATTTAATTTTACTTAGAAACGATATTATTTCGTTCTCAAATACTATGAAGCACTTATTTAGTTTTGCGAACTTTGAAACAATGACAGACGAACTTGACGAAAGTCTTAAATCCCTATCAGATTCTGATTACATCAAGAAAGACTTAACTTTCGACGAAGATTCAGATGAATACCAAATATTTCTTGAATTATTTGAGAGATTTAATTTTACAAGAATGGAGTTTATCAATAACCTTCAAAAATCAATATTAAATTGAAAACAGATAGAGACCTCTTAAAAGGAAGTGTAGACTACCAGTATGAATCGTTTGATTTGAACAATGGTTCCTTAAATCCAATATCGTTTATGGGTTTAAGAGGGAATCACTATAAGAAGGATTTTTTCTTTGCTCATCCAATTTATGATAAAATTAAAACTAAAATTATTGAAGATGACTTAATATTTATAGTCGGAAATCCTTTGGCCGGAAAAACTAGAATTGTTTATGATACTTTATCAAATTTACAAAAGGGTTACATCGTTAAACCTAAAATAGACAAATCAATTAAAGAGTATCTTTTACCAAGAAGAAAAGATTTAATCGTTTTCTTGGATGAGATTGACGACTACTGTAGAACCAATGCTGAAGCAGTGAACAAGGTTTTATTTTATCTTATAAAGAATAAAATAAAATGCATTGCTACTTGTCGGACCGGACCCGAGTTCAATCAACTAAAAAAGGCATTAAATGCTCACATATTTTCTGAACTTCACTCTGCTCAGATATTGATTCCACGATTTGATAAAAATGAAAGTAGCGTCAAATCATTTCTCATCTCTAATGCGAGCCGGATTAAGAACATTGAATCATTTGACGGCAATATGGGTGCTCTTATCCTTCCTTTGGATGATATGCGGAAACGCTACACAAGTTTAGTTGAACAAGACAAACAATTGCCAATTGCAATTCTTAAAGGATTGAAGCTTCATTATCATTTGCTCAATTACGAAAGCAAGAAATCATTTTATGATGATTCTAAAATTTTAAATTTCTGTGTGAAATATCTCCAGGAAGATATTACTAAACATGAGTGGGAAAATGCTAAAGGTGAGCTGACAACAGATGAAACCACCTTAAACTTTATTGATGAAAAAGAATTTATCATAATTGAAGAAGCTTACCTGGATTTTTTATATAATGAAAATGGTAATTCTGCTGATGTTGTCGACAGCACTCTGAATAAATATAAAATTGACAGGCTATTAAATGATATTTATAAAGATATTATTGCGAAAAAGACCTGGGGATTCCCAACAACAATTTTCGATTACAATAAAGCAATTGAAAAAACAGAAACTTATGAAGAAGCAATAAAAATATTTAATGACATTCCTAAATACCTTAAACCTGATGCATACACTTACACCTTTCTAATTAAAAGAACGAAGGATATAATCATCTTAAAGAAACTTTATTCTGAAATGAAGAGAAACAGAATAAAAATTGAGCACACTGCCAGAAACGAATTTGCAGGACAGTTTGATTCTTTTGAGGATTTGATTAATGCTTTCATCGAATTGGACAAGGAAATAATTGCTGCTAGAAATGGAACATCTGATAGATTAATCAAATTGGCAAAAATAAATCCTAAGGAAACATTGGATATACTTTTCAAGAAATTTTCAATTGAACAAGTGTATTCCAATCCTGTATTCAATGAAATTTGTCGCCAATGTTGTAACGATAATGATGATTTCATAAATTATGTTGAACCCTTTATTGAAAAGTTGGGATCATTGGAATTCCCACTTATGTTGAACTATATTAAGATGTGTTCCAAGATAAATAAGCCTTTAGGCTTAATACTTTTGGATAAGTTTTGCGATAAATCAACTTATGATTACCTGAATGAAAAAGGGAATTGCTTGCGTGAAATTAGCCCATATGAAGCATTGGGTTTTTATATCGAAGCTGAAAAAAAATCCAGGAATGAAATTGAACGAATTATCGCTAAATGTAACTATTGTAATTTAGTCTATGAAAAGGAACTCATAGACAAAATTGATGAAGCAATTGCCCTCAGTAGCATTGTCGTTAATCAAAAACTAAATATATTTCCAGCTAAATACCTTAGGCAAGCATTTTTACTTTTAGAAATCTGGAAAACTCCCATAGCAAATTTAACAGAAACCATAGATGCTTTGCTAAAGCGAGCTGATATTAGCAAACATACATTTCGATTAATTATTTCAAAAATTAAAGAAACTGATAAACAAAAAGTAGTAAAGAATATTTTCTTCCCGTTACTGCTTCAGACTGATGACCAACAAGTAAATTCAGGACAAACATTACAACCATAAACACAAAAAGAGGAGCAAGAACCCGCATAGGGGAGAACATCCACTTACTCTGAATTGCCATCGCCAATGATAGTATGGCTAGTGCGTACATGAATATTGGATACACGATTAAATGCCTGACATGCTTAATTTCTTTAGTATAGTACACTGCCCAGGCTATGGACAAACCGGGAATAACTATAAATGCCCAAAAAAGATGATCCAGCCATTCCATTCCGCCCCAACCAAATAGTAATAACTCAGTTAGCCAAAAAGTCATATTGATGATGGCAAGAGCCAAAAGAATTAGGAAGTGCTTCATAGATTGATAATTTGTTGTTTTTTCAACTCTGTACTTTCTATTCTAAAATATTCCCAAATTCATCAATTAAGCCATTTATTCCTTGTTTACTGACTTTAAATCTTCCATCAGATAGTTCTTCAATAGAATCAAATTTAAAAGGAATTATTGTCTTTCCTTTTTGATTAATGACTCCCCAATAGTGGCCTTTTCTAGCTTTAGCTTTGCCATCAATAAATTCGCCTATTTTATTATACTCAAAAGGAATTATCGTTTCTCCCGCTTTATTAACCACTCCCCAATCTTGATAATTATTACTTACAACTGCTAATCCATCACTATATTCTTCAATGTACTCATATAAAAAAGGGAATAAAGTCTCACCTTTTTGATCAATAACCCCATAACACCCGTCTTTCTTAGCTATAATTGCACCATTTCCAAGTTTGATTAAATCCGTATACTCTAATGGAATAATAATTTTACCCTGGTCATTAATATATCCGTATGTTTCATTCTTTCCAATTACTGCTACTCCATCAATAAAGGTATCTATTGTTGAAAACTCAATTGGGATTATGATATTTCCATTTTCACCGACAACACCGTAATACTGTTCTCTATTATTTGCCCATATCATCACAATAGCTATCCCATTGGTAAAATCAACAATTTCGTCATACTCAATAGGGATTACAATTTTCCCCTGATCATCTATTACACCATACTTATATTCCCTCTCTGCTATAGCTCTACCATCAATAAAATCCTGAATTTTAGAAAATTCGAAAGGTAGTATTACTTCTCCCTCATTATTTTCCAAACCCCATAGCCCAAATTGCGAACCTTTTATGATATTCTCATTTATTCTGCTCTTGTTTTCTGTTATAGCATTTCCCAGCTCATCTATAAAACCATCCTTTCTTCCACTTATTTTGGCAAATGCAACACCTCCCTCAAACTTCCCAATTTCATCATATATAAAAGGAATTATCGTCTCTCCATCCTTATTAATAACCCCCCATTTATCATAGTCTTTACTAGCAATTGCTTTGTTATTTATAAATTCAAGTGGTTCTATATAGTCAAAAGGAATTATTGTTTTACCCAGATGATCTATAACTCCGTATTTATACTTATACATCGCGTTGGCCCTACCATCAATGAAATCCTGAATTTCAGTAAATTCGAAAGGTAGTATAACTTCACCCTCATTATTTTCCAGACCCCAAAGCCCAAATTGTGATCCTTTTATGATGTTTTCATTTATTCTACTCTTGTTTTCTGTTATAGCATTTCCCAGTTCATCTATATAACCCTTCCTCCAACCTTTTGCATTGACTTTTGCTATACCATCGATGAAATCCCCTATTTCATAATATTCAAAAGGCAACACAACAAATCCTTCGCTACTAAGTAGTCCGAAAAACTTACTTCTATTCTCTGCAACGATATAATCTTTATATTCCATTCTCCGAATAGTCCGATATTGAAAGTGTACAACTTTTTGACCTGATGTGTCAATTGCACCCCAATATGTTTTCTTTACCCAGGCTACTCCATCTTTGAAAGGCAACACTTCAGCATAGATTGCCGGTATGATTACTTCGCCTGATTCGTTGGCAAAACCCAAATTACCATTGGATTTTATAGGTGATAGAATTGCCTGATTCCTGTTTAACTGCCTCTTAAGCCTTGATTTTATTGCATTTTCATCCAATTCTCTATGTCTCAATCCATAACTAAGATTATCTCCAAAGAGTTTATCGGCATCAATATAATAGGGCTTGTAATTATCGTCATCAAATTTGAAATCTGAGAGGCTAATGTATTCTTCTTTCCTGATACTATTATTCAGGTCAATTCTACCATCTTCTATCTTTGGTTCAAACCAGATTGCCTTTAAAATCAATTCTTTCCTCTCATTCGATAGTCTGATGGCTTCTTCATCAAAGACAAAAGCATTTCGTTTATTCGAATAATAAATGTCCTTGCACATCATATTACTAAGATTAACGAATTGCTGATTATCAGAGAAATTAAACACCCAGATGATGGAAATTCCATTCATCCTATAAAAAATGTCCCTTTCGATAACAACACTCAAAAAAGTAGTTGAAAGCTGCAGTTCAAGTACAATTTTTTTGCCTTTATATTCAAAGGAGATATCAGGTTGTCGCCAGTTGTAGTAAGGTAGGTTACCGATGATTCTTTTTTCAATCTCTACCTTTGAAACTCCTTTGGTAACACTGGTTTTGTTTGTCAGGCAATCATAGATATTTTTCTTAAGATTTTTATGTCGCTCACTTTCTCTGATTTTAGAAAATTTCAAAGCAAGGATTTGTTCCTTTGTCAGTTTGTTTTCCCTGTCAGTCTTAATTTCACAATCATCACTATCATGTAAATGAGAAAAAAAGGAGACTTCCCCTCTTTCAGTTGCCTTGCCGGATAACCTGAGTAATTGATTGCAATAAACGCAAACAAATTTTGGTTTGGCGTAACCATCAATAGCTTCCTGGAGCCTTCTACGATATTGAAATATTTCTGATTCCGGTTTCTTGAAAAAGTCGACTGCATTAATTTCATCACCGGTTTCCATATCGAACACATCAATTATTGTTCTCTTGGATTCATAATCTTCATTCATACGGAGTGCTTAAGGAGTAGGGTGGGGTGAGGTGCATAAAGCTATCTATACTGCGAACTGATGCTAAATTAGAAATAATAATTTAATTATAGATTTATTCTTTTGCTATTTAGATAAAATGCCACCGCTTACCCATTTTACACCCACAACTTAAATTAGTACATTTGACAATTATTTTTTAAAAATCATGAATAATTTATACTCTTTACTACTAGTTTTGATTCTGCTGACAGGAAGTAGCACTGCCATTGCTCAGATGGTTACAATGAATGATGGCTTTGAAGGCCCTCCAACACACCATGTGCCTCCTCCCGGATGGAATAACTGTAATGATGACTTGTCAACAGTCGACACACAACCGGGTATAATGCATAACACACTTCCTGCATCACAGGGCTCGAACTATATTTCAATGGTGACCAGGGAGTTTCAGCCCCCCGGAACGGTTGAAACCTTATGGGCCACACTTAATAAGCCTTTCGAAAAAGATCACTGCTACACACTTAAGCTTGACCTTACATTGTCAAGTGAATATTATGGAACACTTAATTGGACCGATTATTATTTCAATAACCCATGCAAGCTTCAGGTACTCGGAATGAATGGCGATTGTGCTGTGCCTGATGAAATTGAACTTCTCTGGCAATCTGAAATTATCAATTATTTGGATGAATGGCGTAGTGTTGAGATACCTGTACGTCCCACTACAGCTACTTTCAACCAGATTGAATTAAGAGTGGAATTTACAGAGCCGGGTAATTTCAAAAATAGTGCCCTGATGATTGACAATTTAAGATTTAATGAAACTGCAGGACAAATTATCAATAACTGTGGTGTACTCAATCTGCCACAAGGTTCTACAGACATCACATGGTATTTTAACAACCAGGTAATCAACGGAACAACTTCACAACTTCCTATGAATGAAAGTGGTCGCTATAGCGCCACATACTACAATGCTGAAAATTGTTTTGTTTTTACATCCGGTGACTTTATAAGTGCTCCTGAAACAATTCATGATACCATATATATTGATAGATTTGATACAATCTACCTTGGTGGGCAATATATTGCATTGGAAGTACAATGCTATCCTAATCCAACTTTCAATGATGTAACTATTGAGTACAATTCGCCGGGAAATGGTTTCTGCAATGTTACTGTTTTTGATAATGATGGAAAAGAAGTTATCAGGCAATTTTATCCGCTAACAGAAGGAAACAACAAGATAAAAGTTTACTTGAATAAGCTTGCTGCAGGCACTTACTATATTCAGTTTGAACCTTTGGATAAAAAATCAAGAACGTTCAAAATAGTGAAGCTGCTTGAGTAAGTGGGATTTAATTGGTCACTGTATGGCTCCCTACTGCATTGCAATGATAAAAGGAACAGTGAGATGATCAATAAGAATCTCATGAAAATGATGTTTGGTTGTTCAAATTTTGGAACTTTTTTATCACCCTTGATATTAGAGAACCCGGTGATTACGATCACGAATTTTTCGAGAGAGAGAGATAATGACAAGAGGTGGAGGTGCTTTTAGCTCAGAACTCAGAACTCAGATCCTATAACTCAAACATCAGAACAAACTTTTTTTTCATTACCTCATATTCTATTCTCAGAAATTAATATATTTGGGAGTGATTAATATTATGTTGACGCATAGACGTAATTGGTTATTGGAAGTTTTTCACATTGGAGTTTTGAGGATTAATGTTGGACAGAGAATGCTGGTTCATTTGAACTTAGGGTAAAAGAGCATCATTATCTTTGGTGACCTGAATTGGCTAAAAGAGTAGAATTCTATTGAAGAGAATCGAATAGTAAATATGATTGTCTATTAGTTAAGGTTATATACAGAATGTGAGGTGAATAATATTACTTATACGTTGGATATTTATGAGTTACCTGCAATGCAGTGAAAAACCCTTATAATCAATGGAGTTTACAATAAATAATGACAACTATAAACAATTTGTTCGCAAGGACAAATATCTGGTTATTGACACAGAGTTTATTGAAAAAAAATCTTTAGAGACCTGTTTAAAAATTATAGTAAAAGACGTCAAAGACAAAGACCTACTACTTTATGTAATACAAGTCAACCTTCCCAAAACAAGATTAGAAGTAAATAACTGCATCTTCGAAGCAATTTCAATAGAAGACTCTACAATTGATGTAGTTATTTTTAGCGCGGTTGAAGTAAGTGAAGAAAAAGAAGGAAAGTTTGCACCTTTTAAAACATTCATTGACACCTCAAAATTTAAATCCTTATGGTTTTATTACTGCAAGTTATATAATGGTTTAATTGTTCGGAAAGAGTCAGAAATAGAATCATTATTTATTAATGATACAATTATCGACAGAAGTTTCACTTTCATTAATTCTAAAAGTAAATCAATTACGATTGAGTCCTCAAATGTTTCTGAAGTTAATATAGATAGGAGCGACTATCCAAAAGAAAGTGGAAAAACAGAAGTAGATACAATAAACATTTTTAGAACAGGAGGTTTGAAGGATATCAAAATATGGGAAGTAATATTTAAGAATATTCATATCCACAAAGTTATTCTAAATAAAAGCGATAAACTGACTGACCACAATAATGAGCTTTACATAAGAGCACCTGAAGAGTATAAAGACATAGAGGAAATTAAAATCTCTGAATCAACAATCGCTTCACAAGTAATTTTAGTTTTTGATAATACAAATAATTTGAAAATTTTTGAGTCTAACTTGGGTGAAGTAATTTTAAATTATTGGCACATTGACAACTTACTCTTTTCTGATTGCAAGTTTATTGATTCAATAAACTTTGGACGTTCAAACCAAGTAAAAACGATTAGCAAATTACTAATACAAAACTGCACATTTGATGGCTTATATAATATGAGCAGCATTTGGTTTAAAGAAGAGGCATTTTTCCGAGGATTAGTTTTCAAAAAATATCCATCCTTCTTTTATCAGAATGAGATTTGCGAAAATTGTAAAACAGACTTTCAGTATTCAAATCTTCAAAATTTAATCTTTCAAGAAATTGACTTTAGATTTTTTTCTTTTAAAGAGTTTGATATCACAAATGTTGAGTTTAGGGATTGTTATTGGCTTTCAGAAAAGAAATTCTTTGTAAGCAGGAACTTAGTTGTCGATGACAAAATTAATTTAAATGAAATAGAAGAACTTGTAAGAGTAAAGGATATTTATTCGAAACTTAAAATCAGTTCAGAAAAAAGTTCAGACTTTATAAATCTTGGAAAGTTTTACATATCAGAGCAAGAAGCGAAACGGAAAATACATCGAAGAAAAGGAGATTGGATTGAGTTCTGGCTAATGAGTTTTCATAAGGCTATAAGTAGTTATGGTGAAAATTTTAAAAAACCATTATTTTTTATGTTATGTTCAATCGTTTGTTTTGCAATTCTATTTCTATTCACAGGATTTTATTTGGGCGATACTATTGTTAAATACGAGTTTTCATTCCAGGCTTCGAATACAATAATCACATTAAGAGATTTTGGCTATTCTCTTATCTATAGTCTAAAGAACATTCTACCATTTCAGGTAAGTTCTAATTTCTACCTGCATTCTGACAAATCACTCCAATTATCGCAGACACTTGAGCTCATTCATAAAATAATAAACTTAATTTTAGCAACAAGTTTTACGGCAGCATTTATAAGATACATACGGAAATAAGAGGTTCTGATGGTATTAGCGTTTGGCTCAATGGCGGGATTAGTGCTTTTATGACAACTTAGTGCAAGTTCCAAGTTAAATACTTCTAATGAATTTTAAGCTGAAAATCTGCCACTGCACCAAGTGCCAAATAGTTAGCAGCAAGCCAAAAAAACTGCGAGGATAAATAATATTTTTAAATTATGGGATACAATATTATATCAGGAATGAGTCAACAGTTTTATCATACTATACCAAATGATATAGATATGATAACAACGACTCCAACTAGAGAAGGGATTTTTAAATATTTATCTCAAATCGGATATGATAAGTTTCCTGAATTTGTCTTAGACATTCTTACAAAGGTTGATGGACATAAAGCTGTTGACGTAACTGACGGACAGGGAGATGAAAAACTTGATATTTTAACTATTAATCCTAATGGAGAACGATGTCTTACACAATGCAAACATACTATTGATTACACTTCGCATTATAATGGAAATGACTTAGATTTAATGGTTGTTGCATGTTTAAGAAAGAATTGTAAAGAATCAATTTTTGTTACTAATTCTGATTTAACTCCGCAAGGAAAAAAGTACGTTACTGATAATGAATATAGTCGTGGTTTCCCGAATCCAGCTGAGTGCCCAAAAATTGCTTATTGGAATGGACTGAGTATCTGGGAGAAAATTAAAAACAATCAAGATATAATTAATAAATGGTTTAGTGGGCTTGGGCAAGTGCATGGATTGCGAAGTTTTAAATTTGATTTAACAATTCAAAAATTACCATTTGATAAATCAAACAAAAATGAAAGTGATGCCTTTGATGAATACCTAAGTTTACTTTCTTCAAAACCATGGATTAAAGTAGTTAGTGAAGGATTACATTATGAAGCAAAATTTTCTGATAATTATGAAGTTAATCTTAAAAGATGGTTTCAAATCACTGATGGACTTGATATTAATTTTATTTCACCAGAGGATGATTTAAATTTTTTTAATAAGCCTTTATTTGCTTTATCAATAGAAGTAGTAATAAATTCCTCAAGTGGGAAATTCTCTCCCAAAATTATACAGGAAGAAATTGTTAAGAAAATAACTGACGAAGTTTTATTGATTAATGAACAAAGTCAGTGGTGGCATATTATAACAAGCCAAATTAAAAGTATTATTTACCTACATGATATAAGTGAACCAAGAGAAATTCTTTTAACATCCGCCAAAACATTTGTGAAAACAATATCAAACCCTACACAAAATGAATACTCCTATTGTTCTCTTTCAGAAACTGATTTCGAAGTAACAGATGAAGAAGAAGATTCGATATGGATTCATAAGAATTCTGGAATTCAAGTTGTTCAGATGTTTGAGCAAAAAATCAATCCAGTTGAGCAATTCAATTATCAAATATTGCAACAACATCAATTGAAGAAAATTGCGGCATTCGATTTTTTTGCTGTTGAAAATATTGCTTCATCCATGATTATGAGAATTAGGCGACTTCTTTATCATGAATGGATGGCCTTTCAATATAACGATAATACTTTAATATGGGCTATCGAACCTTCTTTTGATAAAGAAAAAGTTAAATTTCATCACGATAAATTGTCATCAATTGGCTTAAAAATTTTGATAGTCAGGAAAGCGGATGCAAAAAGAATGCTTGAAAACTTTCAAAAAGATATACCTCCAAGTACTTGGATGTTTACCTCAAACAGAGCTGCTATTAGCTATCCAATAATGTTAAATAGAAGAATATTTTGGTTATCGAAGTATTTGAAATTAAGTAATAAGATTGATTTAAATGTTGCAGTTGAATTACTAAAATTTAAATATTCCTTTGAGAACAAAAATGGATTTGACCTTATGCAGGGTGAGATAGAACAAAAATTTAGTTCATTGGAAATTAAGGAAATGCTTTTTGATGTTTTGACATTTAGAGGAAAGCGTATGATGGATATTGCGATTTTTAATAACCCTATTTCAATTAACATAAGATATAATGATGGTTTTACTAATTCCTCAAATGATATTGTGCTAAACTATATAAAAGAATTTGATGAAATTTTTGAGCAGATTAGCACATTGTTCAAAATAGAATAAACAAAAAAGGCCAGCTGCTAATAAATAAGATTTCGTGTGGTTGGATAATCCAGATCATGTTGGCCCACTGTATTTATTAATTGAATTGTAAGAATCTGATAAAACGCATATTGTATGAGTTTTCCTGGCTGTTTAGTTTTGTACATAAAAAAGGGCCATGACACTGGAAGAATACACTTCGCTAGAACCAGATTTCTCAACCTCAGATATGGATGTGTGGACCTTTCTTAAACATAAGGGGGTGAGCCTACGTACATATTACTACTGGAAGTGCAAATCAGAGGGAATTGGTGCTAGGAACCTACATTTTATCATCAAAACATGGAACCCACAGCGTGGATGAATGTATTCATGTTAAGATATTTTGAATAATAACGAAAGAAAACGTTCAACAACCCGTCTTGTGCATTTTTTTTATTGTCACTTGTGAAAGAATTACTTAATACACAGGGGAAGTTGATGATTCCAGTCATCACATATACTTGATCAAAGGTTTCATAATTTTCCTTGTTGAACTATTTCCTAATGAACTAATGCATGAACAAATCAAGACCTGTTGGGGTCAGAATGTCGGAATGACAGCTATCCTATAAACCGGCCAGGGGTCAGTATGCCGGAATGACAATATTTAATACTCCTATTGGAGAAACTACCTGACATTTCACCGCCAGTTCCACCTGAAAATAATATATCAAGATTTGATGGATGTAGAGTTAATATTTGCATTAATGAATTTGATAAACCACTGTTAGTGCAATTCAAAATTACTCCTCCATCACAATGATTTACTATGGTTTAGGCAACTAAATTGAAGGTTTATCCATCATTTTAATCTATTACTTTTTCACATGATTCAGCCTCCTCCAAAATATTCTTAAGTTTATAATCATTCATTAGTAATTTAGTTGTTCTTTTCTTAATTTTGAAGTTATAATATTCCTATCTAAATAAACTTCTTATTTCAATAATAATGGCAGTTAACAATTGGAAAAATAAATCCATTATTCAATTACTTGAAGCTCACAATTCAAATGACCCAATTGAATTAATCAGGAACCTTGCTAGAAATATTGTAATAAAAGCATTTAATAGTGGATGGAATGGACCACCATTCAATCCGATTGAACTAGCTAGTATATTAGGTTTTTCTATACATCCGAATGATGAAATCATTGATGCGAGAATTTTGAATACTGGGTCAAACTATATAATTGAGTACAATTCAACACAGAAAAGTTCAAGAATTAATTTCTCAATTGCCCATGAGATCGGCCATACAATTTTCCCTGATTGCCAAGAACGGATAAGGAATCGTGATATTAGTAGTACTAAAGACGAATGGGAACTTGAATTTTTATGCAATATTGCCGCTTCAGAAATTTTATTACCTTATGCAGAATTTTCTAAAGAGGCCAATTCTATTGATCTCACTTTGGATCAATTGCTTTTACTTGCTGACAAATATAAGGCCTCAATTGAATCTGTTTTTCTTAGATTTTGCGAAGTTAGTGATAAACCTTGCACAATAGCAATAAGCTCATTTAATGAACGAAATGATGAATTGAGAGTCGAATATTCCAAATCATCTAGAGATTCTGCTTTGTTAATTGAAACAGGATTTATTATTCCATCTTATTCAAAGGCATATGAGTGTATCAACCCAGGATGGACTTCTAGAGGATTAGAAAACTGGAGTATTTTTGGTGATACAAGATATATGCTGTATTCTATAGGGCTATCCCATACAAAGACTATAAGGAAAGATAGAGTTGGAATTTTGTTTGTTCCTGAATTTTTTTCGTTAAATCCTAAAAGTAAATTATATAATGTTCAAGGTGATGCCACTAAGCCTAGAGGAAAAGGTGCTAAAATTATTGCACAGGTAGTCAATACAAGCGGAGGTGCAGGGTTTGGTTTTGGAAGAGCGATGGCAAAAGCATGGCCTGAAAGCAAAAGGTCTCTTCAAAAGTGGATGCAAGAACGGAATAGTTTCAAATTAGGTGACTCTCGATTAACACAGTTAGATTCTGAAGTGTATGTTTTGCAAATGCTTGCACAGAAAGGAATATTTGCAAAGAATAATGAAATTCCATTAAGATATGATGCGCTACAGGAGTGTTTAAATCAACTTAAAGATATAGCACACCAACTTGAAGCATCCATACATATGCCTTTAATTGGTGCCGGACAGGCTGGAGGTAATTGGAATATCATTCAAGGGATGGTTTACGAGACATTAGTACTAGCGGGATTGGATGTAACAGTTTATATATTGCCAGGAAACTCTAATCAAAAAGATAAGCCCAAATCAAATTTAACTTTATTTGACTAATATGGATAACAAACTTGTTGTGGTTTTAACGGGTGAGATTGGCTCTGGTAAAACTACATTGGCTAATTCATTAGAAAAAGATTACAACTTTGTTGTTTTGAAAACAAGTGAAGCGCTATCCAAGATAGCTAGTTCAAGATTCCATAAAAGGAAGTCTGAAGACAAAAGGCAGTTCTTACAGCGGGTTGGAGAGACTTTAGACAGAGAAACGCAAGGTAGATGGGTAGTTGAGCACTATCAGTCAATAATTAATGAAAATTCTAGAATTGTTGTGGATTCAATTAGAATTCATGAACAAATAGAAGCTTTCCGGCAAAGTTATGGTCATCAGAATGTATTGCAGATTTATCTCAACGTCTCTGATCATGTGCTTGAATCAAGACATTTTATAACAAATAAGCTGAAATTTGATGATTTGGAGGCAATCCATAGTTATAAAGAATACAAAAGCAATAAAACTGAAGCTAAGGTCAAACTATTAGCGAAGGATGCTGATTTGGTCATAGATGCAGAAAACGCACCTGTAGAAGACAACGTAATAAGAGTAGCAAGTTTTTTAAGACTTTTACCTTCTGTATATACTTCTAATGTTGATGTTTTAATCGGTGGGCAATTTGGCTCCGAAGGAAAAGGTCAAATATCAGCATTTTTATCACCTGAGTATGACTGTCTTGTTAGGGTAGGTGGCCCGAATGCCGGGCATAAAGTGTTCGAAGCTTCTGCTCCTGATACTTTTCATATTTTGCCTTCCGGTGCAAGAAGATCAAGAAATTCTAAAATAATCCTTGGCCCAGGTGCTGTAATTAGTCTGGATATTCTATTAAGAGAAATCAAGCAATTTGATATTATGCCGGGTAGGTTAATTATAGATGAAAACTGTACTATAATCTCTGAAAAAGATAAAGAGTCAGAAGCAAAGCTGGATAAGATTGGATCAACTAAACAAGGTGTAGGTGCAGCAACTGCAAATAACTTATTTCATAATCGCATAACGGAATCAATTGACCATAAAGCAAAAAATAGAAAAGAGTTACTACAATATTTGGGTTCGTCTCATTATGAGTTTGAAAAACTATATTCTTCAAATGCGAAAATTCTGCTTGAAGGTACTCAGGGATCTTTATTAAGCCTGCACCATGGAATATATCCCTATGTAACTTCGCGGGATACAACTGTAAGTGGATGTATTTCAGAAGCTGGAATTTCGCCAAAAAGAATAAGAAAAATAATAATGGTCACTAGAACCTTTCCTATCAGAGTTCAAAATCCGACAAATGGCACCTCTGGACCTTTTTCGAGACATGATTCGAACATTGAAATCAATTATGAAGACTTGGCAACAAGTTCCAAGATTCCAATTGCAGAAATTTTGCAGACGGAATTAACATCCACAACTAAAAAACAAAGAAGGTTAAGTAAATTCAATTGGGCATTGTTTCGGGAAGCTTGCGAAGTAAATTCACCGACTGATATTGCACTAACTTTTGCTGACTATATTTCAATTAAAAACAGGGGTGCCAGAAGATACGATCAACTGACAGAGGAAACTACAAAGTTCATTGACGAGATTGAGCGTTGTGGAGGAATGCCTGTGAGCCTCATTGCAACTAATTTTAATCATCGTTCTATAATTGACAGAAGAAATTGGAAATAAGATGGATCTACAAAAATTTATTTTAAGACATCCTTTTTTATATCATTTGTCAGATGCAAGGAATCTGTCGCAGATTGTGAAAGAAGGAAAACTTTATTCTAGTGTTGAGTTGGCAGAAAAATCGTCTCTTGATGATGAAGATAAAAAGAAGATAATTTTACAACGAAGACCCACTCATAAATTGATTCCTATTGAAGGAGTTATTTATTATATTAGAGATCAACGACCTGTCTCTGAGAAAAATCTTCTAAAGTGCCTAACTCCAGGGTGGACATTAGCTAATTTCTACTTATTAATAAACTCAAGGGTGTTTTTTTGGCCAACTGTCAAAAGATTAGAAAGCCATTTTAGTCGGTATAGGGCAGAAAATCCGGTTATAATCAGAGTTAGTACTGAAGAAATATTAAAAATCAATCAAAACGCAGAATTTTGTAGATTAAATTCTGGCGCAACACGTTCAAGTTCCTATTTAGATGGAGCCCCACCTGTTAGGGGTGATGGAACCTTCCTCTCAGCTGATCAATATGATAGATCTGTTAGTTCAGTGGCTGAAGTTACATTTCCAGGATCATGCATTCTATCTAAAGCTATTTTTGTTGGTAACACCCCAAATGGTCCCTGGGAAAAGACTCTGATTGAATTAGATTATTCAGATGGGTTTGATAATGATGAGAAAAACTGATTCTTGTTTAGATATTATTTATACGCAGATGGGAATTCGAAAACAACTATACAATGAATTTTATATATAGAATGCTATTGACTTTTAATGCAACTTCTTTAATCCTAGTTATTTTTTTAATAAAGGAAGAGAAGACCATTAATTATTTAAACCAGAGACTAATAAATTTACCGGATTTAGTTTCCTATCTATTTTATTTCACTATTCCAGTTTTTTTGACTTATATAAGCATATTAATTTCTAAGTTCTTAGGAAATGCAAATGTAACCAAAGGTTCAATTGTTGAAGTTGAGAATGCGAATAATGCTTTTTTACCAAGCTACTTAGGATATTTCTTTGTGGCATTAAGTGTAAACAATTCTGAGACACTTGTTTTTGTTTTCTTGATACTTTTTGTTTTTACTTTTTTATCACAAACGCTCTATTTTAACCCTCTTTTCTTGATATTCGGATATCATTTTTACAATATATCCACTAAAAATAAAGCAAGGTTATTCATTATTTCCAAAAATGAAATTAATAAGGTTGATGATGTTGAATTCCCTAAATTGAAAAGAATTAATAACTTCACATTTATAGATAAGAGCAATTAATCATGAATTATTTAATAGCAAAAAAGAAGCAAACTGGCAACACATTTTTCTTAATACTGTCTCAGGAAGGGCAAATTTATGATCTACCAGATGATTTGTTTAATATAAAAGTGTACAACACAAATTATAAGTTAGAGGATGATGAATGGTTTGGTATACAGGCTTTTACTGGAACTGCCTATTCAATTCCCATTTTGGCGCAAAATTTTAACAGTGCTGAACATCATCAAATTAGAAATAGTGAATATGATTTAGTCAAGTTTTTTATCTCAGTTCAAGATGAAGATGTTTATTGTTTTCAAAAGTTTGTTAAAAGCAATATTATCAAAATGAAATGGATCTCATTAAATGGTGAACCCAGAATAATCACGAATCAACCTATTTTAATTATTAATTCAACACCAGATGCTATTTATAAAAAGTCTACTGATACACTTTATTTTAAAAATTTAGTAGATGCAAAAGCGTTCTTTCCTAAATTAATTGAATTATACAAGGAGGCGACAGATGAAGAAACAGAAGATTTTTTAAATAGTGAGTTCATCTCTTTGAGAAATGATTTTAGTAAAAGTAAAGTTAATACTTCAAATCGTAAAAGAATAGCTATGGCAATGGAAACGATTAAGGAGTTGGAAGAAGAAGAGAAAGTTCAAATAAATTTTTATATTCGGGAATATTGCCCTGAATTGGAATTTTCAGAAGAAAATGGACAATTCAGTATAAGTAATGAAGAACATCTTAAGAAACTTATTTTCGGCATAGAGCAAAGATTTTATACCACAAGAGTCGGAAATGAAAGAAGATTAGCTAATTCAATATCTAAACTTGAATAATTAATTTTCTCTTTGATTGCTATAAATATTAGTGATTAGTAATTGTCACCTTGCACCACTAATATCCCACCAAATTTCACCAACAAAAAAAGCCCCCATCTTAGGTGGCTTTTTCATAAACTATCCAATCTCTCACTCAAATGAACCTCCCAATAATCTCCGCCATGCTTTTCAAGGCATTATCTATTGAACACTTCTGGATTGTGGTTATGGCAGCTTGGGACATTTGCTGCCGGATTATAGGGTTTTGGTGGAGGTGGACAATGTATTCTATGAACTTCTGTTGGTCATTATGTGGGTACATGTTTTCGTTTATTCCTTGGTTGATAGTGATTATGGCATCCGTAAAGCGCGACAGCCATTTTTCCACAGGATAAAAAGTGAGCCAGTATGATAACGGTGCTCCGCTGAAGAAATGAAAGCCGTGGGCAGTATACAGCACTTTCAATAATCCTTTTCTGCGGCAACTACGTGCAGTAAGCCGGGCCAGCACTGCACCCATGGGCGTGTGGCAGTGAATGAGAAAATAAAAAAAGCCCTCCTTTCAGGTGGCTTTTCTCAGTTCCAATAAACTAATATTTTATTTTATCGCCATATAAGGCCCATCCTTGCATTCAAATATTACGGTGCCATGTTCCAGAACTTCCACTGTGTGCAGTTGACCTGCTGGGATGTCAATGCCGTATATTCCTTCCCGCGAATCAAGGATAGCTGATTCGGTGATGGTGTTGTTGTCATCATAGAAATCAACCCGCATGCGGCCACGTAGGAGGATGTAAGTTTCAGGGGTGTTGTCGTGTTTGTGGATGGGTATTTGCGTGCCGGGCTCAAGGGCATTGAGCAGCCGTTGGGATTTTGAATCAGGGGAGGAGTGTAGGTTATGGTTGATCCGTAATCGATCTGTTTTACCTGCAGTCGCTGTAAGCCGGTCTAATAATTCCGAATTAATGATGTTCATGGTTTGAAATATTATTTCCCGAGGCCACCCATGTGAGGGGAAGAGAAGTAGATTTTTAGAGAATTCAGTGATTTCTTTTATTGAGTACGAAGGTAGAAAATAGCTTGAAAGTTTGGTTATATTTTATTACTTTTATGCTCTCTTTGTAGGGAAACCTGTAGCTGAAACTCCTACTGGTAAAATGCTCAGCATGCTCAATAAAATAAAGTCTAACAAGAAACTTAAACCGCTTTGGGATGTATTCCTCTTTGCGGTTTTGTTGTTTAGTTTTCATTTCATTTATCTGGCTTGGTCCACTGCTGGATTTTATCCTACAGGTGTTGCGGTCAATCAGTTCTTTAATTGGGGTAGCAGGTTGCTTTTCAATCAAAGTAAGTTTGTGATCGACCTGATGGGGATTGATTATTATTCGGAAGGACAGACTTTCTATATTACAGCAAATGATGGCAGCCTTACCTGGCTTGAGGTTGCGCCGGGCTGTACTGCCTTAAAGCAATGGTTGCACTGGGTGTTTTTGATGTGCCTGTTCCCAGGTCCTTGGAAACATAAGGTATGGTATATTCCCTTGGGATTACTGGCGATTCAGTTGGTTAGCATTATTAGGATTTCAGGACTGGCACTAACTCTGACAATCCGACCTGATCAGTACCATTTCTTCCATGATTATATTTTCAAGACACTGTTCTATGCCTCGATATTCCTGATGTGGGTAGTTTGGGAGGAGTTTTTTCGTGATAAAAAATAGTATATCGCAAAAGTGATCTTCACTCCGCTGCCAAAAGCTCCCTTAAGGTTTCTTTTATCCTAAGTAGATTGTCAGTGGTGTGATCTCTGTCTTCGGCCGAATACTCCAGATTATTGTGGTTGATATAATGATCCAGCAGTTTTATCGCTAATTGGTGTTCTCTGCGTCTGAAAAATCTGCTTAGTTCTTTTTTGAGATGTTCAAGGCCGAAATTGGCGGATGGAATGTTGTTGAGGATATTCAATTCTGATGATAGGTGGTCCCGAAGCTTCATGGCTATTTCGGTTTTGTCGTGAAGGTAGGAATGTTGGTTGAAGTGCCTTCTGAGCTTTCTACACAACCCGCAGTTCATCGTTCTATCCATGAGCAGCGCGGTATTGTGGGAAATAGTCTGGATTACTATAAGTTGTTTGTACTGCTTGCGAAAATGATTGTTTTTTGATGGGACCATTCTGACCTATATAGGCCACTAATTTTTCCGAGAAAGCCCATGACTGTTCATTGCCGATGCCGGCCATCATATTGAGGCGGTGATAGGCTTCAGGATCATGGATAAACTGAAGGCCGCTGTAGGTATGTCGGTCGTTGGAGAAGCCTGCTTTGAACCGGAATACGCCATCTGTTTTGCTTCCGCCTAGGCCACCGCCCAAATGAAGTATTGAAGCTCCTCCGGCAATTCCTGACTTGATGGCTGTTTCGATTACGAGTTTTGAAGGACTCAGATGAACGGCTGAATCTATGGTTGCACCCAGATGGTACTGCATTATCGAGCCATAAACGGTGAACAAACCACCGCTGATGTATTCTCCGTTGGGCATCAGCACTGATATAAATACCAGGTGATTAGAGGTGAGTTCCTTTAGTTTGCTGAAGTAGTTTTCGGGGAAGAAGTAGTACTTTGATGCATTTCGGCGATGCATGGTTTGGTAGTAGGCTTCGATGAACTGCGGCATCAGGCTGAAATCGTTTACCACAACCTGCAATCCATTCTGGTGAAGGCGCTTGATGTTACGGCGGTGATTCAGGTTAAAGGTAATCAGGCTATTTTCACTGGCAGACTGATTGGTTGATAGCTTGGCTGATAGATTTTCTGACTGATTGGTTGATAGCTTGGCTGATAGATTTTCTGACTGATTGGTTGACAGCTTGGCTGATAGATTTATACTGACGGTTTCGCCATAGTAAATCTGCTTCATCACCCTGGAACCGGGTAACTGCCAGTTGTTCAGAAAGGGATTCAACCGGATAAAGCTGCTTACAAATCCAGCTTCTGCTGCTTCTCTATGAAATTGGTGCAACAGGTCCAGGGCATCTCCCGGTGTTAAGGGAGCCGATGTTAGCAAACCGGGATAGCCATAGGGACTACAAAGATCACGGAGATGTAGTGTGCCATGCGCAGGTCTGCTATTCACAGACCTGCTTACCAATGGCATTAGGCACTTGCAATCACCATAATCACAAACCCACGCTACTGCTCGCCCGCCGTGAAGTGAGGCGTCAAGCTCCACATACTCCGGCAGGTGATACAGATCGTGATTTTCATTTTTCAGAAAAACATTCCAATTTATATCCGATGAATCTATAAATGGCATAATGATGAAATTAATTCCGACCTAACTATACATGCCTTCTTGAATTAATGCCTACCTAACAATAAATGGTTTCTTGAATTATATTGTCTACTTAGCTATAAATAGCTTCCTGACCAGTGTTTCAGTTGGGCAGGTGACAACCAGAAGATATTGTCCGGCCGGATAATTGTCAACCGGGATTATCATTGAGGATGACTGTGCCTCTGCACCGTCGTTCTGGTATACCACACTTCCCATTTGGTTGTAAAGTTTTACATTCCGCACCGAATGATATCCGTTGAAATTCAATGTCACAGTTTCAGTCGCAGGGTTGGGATATAGGGTAAGCAGGGTAGTTTGCTGCTTCACGCCAGTGCATAAATCGACAAACAGGGATAAGGATGCTTCATTGCTGCATCCATTATCATCCGTATAGTGATAGGTTATTTCATGTACACCTGCTCCAGCAGCTGCCGGGTCAAAGGAGGAGCCTGTAACCCCATTACCACTGTAATATCCTCCTTCAGGAGTGCCGCCGGTTAAAAGTACAGGTGACCATTGAATGCAAAGGGTGTCGGGTTCAAAAGCCGTCCAGGTAACTACCGGCAACGGGTTTTCAATTATGATGGCACTGCCTGTCATGGTAACGGTGCCAACCGTATTGGTTCCATCAACAGTGTATGTGCCTGCGGTTTGATTGCCGAAACTGATTGCTTCGCCGGTACCTGCTACCGTAGGTTCCTGTGGCAGGCCATCCTTAAACAGGGTATAGGTTACCGAGGGTTCTGAATCTGATAATCCTACCGGTAATCCCTCTTCACCAGAACAATAGGAACCACCACCGGTAACTGAAAACACCAATGGAAGTGAAGTCTCAACATGCTCCAGCCCTGTGAATGTGCCGAAAGAGGTTAATCCCGAAGCTGTGAGAACATGCTGGATTGTATCAGCAGGAGAGAAGAGCAGTGTATCCGGTGCAAGCCGATAGCACCAGATACTGCTCTCAAAACCAATTACATCGGCAGGTACATAGTAGAACTGTGCAGTGCTCTCAAAGTTTTCAATTCCTGTGGATGAGATGCTCCAGAACCTGTTGAAAGTGCTACTTGCTACTGATCGGCCTAAAGTGTTTATGGCCTGACTTCCCCTAACTCCTGGATATACAGCATTTACCAGCTTAACACCAACCACCCCATCAGTAAAAGTGCCTGTGGTGAATTCAACACTAACCGGGGAATATTCGGCCGTACCATCGTTATCACCAACGGGGAAAAGGAAAGTGCCGGGGGAAGTGAATGTTTTTCTGAATTCTCCGGTTCCGGTGGCAACAACCATAGCTGTATCGGCGGGTGTACCTCCAATCACGGCTGTGTCACCAAGTGTAATGTTGTAATTTTCAATGTTTATTAATCCTTTGGATAGTATCAAACTATCCTGAACAGGAACATCTGAATTTAATGTAGTACCGGCGATGTTATCCACCTTCAGAACAGAATAGGCATTTACATCCTGAGGCAGATAAGGTTCTGTTGGTGTTATAATATGCTGCAGGGTATTTCCATTGTAAATTACATAGTTGGGACCTTCTGAATATCCGGTGCAGGTTAAGGTACCAACGTTTGTTGAAGGGAATATCTCGCCTGTGATTGATAGTATTGCGCCTGATGCATATTGCATAAAAAAACAATTTAAGTTCGAACCATCAATTCCCAGAATATTCCCATTTACTGTAGTTTCCTGACTGTTAAACATAAAAGAATCCACCGGAATGTTGAGATTTCCATTTTGAATATGCAGGATTCCTTCGTTGAAAAAAAGTACGACTAATGCAGTCATTGGTCCTAAATAAAGAGATCCATCCTCCAAAAAAATACTCGCACCCGGCTTGTTATTAAAGGTCCCACCACTTGCTCCGGTCACAAAATCCGAATTGCCAACCATATGGATGGTGCCGAAGTTGTAGGCTGTAAGTGCTCCTCCTCCCGAGGTTGGATATTCATCATCCGTAAGATTCAAATTGGCATAAAACTGCAGATTACAGGCAGAGTTAAATTTTAGACCCTGACTCACCCCTCCACTGGATCTGTAATAAAGGGAACCGGTAGATGTTATTGAACCTGTTCCCGAAACAGTAGCTCCAAACTCTGATTTGTCGATTCCATCATCCCAGTCGAAAATAATATTCCCGCTTCCTGTGTGTACACCATCTACCTTATATATATTCCAGTTGGCATTGTTCGGGTTATTCACATACCAGGTGCTATCAATCGGGGCATACCCAAAATAGGTTATTCCATCGTCATAGCCTACATCATTTATAGGATGTGCCCAACCCATGAATTGTATAACCAACTCATACGTTGAATTACTCAGCGTTGCGCCTTCTTCAATCACCAGACTCTCACAGGTTGCATTGGATGAAAGCGTAACCGTATGGCCTGTTTGTATAATAACAAATGTAGAGTCATTGGGATATGATAACGGGCCTTGCAAATTCCCATTATTTACAAGCCATGTCCATGTTGAAGGACTATTCCAGTTGCCTGTTCCACTTGATAAGGCTACACTCAAATTTGAAGGCAATTCAATGGATTTTCCTGCAAACGACAAGGCAAGAAAAATAGATAGAATTATACTGAATTTTATAGTTGATTTCATTATCAAGTGCTTTAATTGTCCGGTTTAACGTCATTCATTGTTCAAAATCAGGTATCTTTCTTGATCATTATCATGTGCTTCAATCGACCACATTGTAAAATGCCTTAATTGTTTATTATCAGGATTTTCCGTACGAAAGTCTTTGAACCTGCCACTAACCTGGCTATGTAAATCCCATCCTCAATTGGACGTAAATCAAGTGTTTTGTGAACTATTCCATTGGATGAATTCATTTTAGATTCAAAAATCTGTAGTCCCAGAGCATCGAAGATCTGCAGACTGACTTGCTCTTCTGAGGGCCAATTCATCCTGATGTTCAGTTGTCCGTTGTTTGGAACAGGGTAGAACTCATAACTTAACTCTGATGGCCTTTCAATTGCCAGTGGTGCTGCAGTTATGCTATTCGAAGGTTCTGATTGACATTCATTAAGTGTAACTATACAATAATACGAACCGCCTGTTATGACTTTCAATGTGTCATCTGTTGCACCTTCCATGAGCAGGCCATCCCTATACCACTGATTCCCGACTGGATAATTGCTTATAAGCGTATCTCCGGATTTAAGAATTATTGGTGGCTGAGGTATCTCATTAACATTGATATCGATGATATTGGAAATTGCAGGATTGTTGACAGCACAAGGCAAATCTGACATCATCTCAACCTTTACCAGGTCTCCATCACCTGGAATGTAGTTATAAGCTGAACCGGTTGCTACTGCAACATCATTAACATACCATTGATATTGAGGATTATTACCAATACCTGATGCAACTGATTCAAATGAAACTGTTGTCCCGCTGCAAACATCATTCATGTTTGTGGAAATTGTCACGCCTGCTTCAATTTCTGACTGAGGCGTCACTACAAGGTACTGGGCAGGACCATCACCTCCAAGTGTGTAAGGTGTAACTACTATCAGACCTGTTAAACTTCCTACACTTACTGTCACAATATTCGTAGTACTACCTTCATTTATTGTCCAATCATCCGGAAACAGCCAATTGTAATTAACTCCCGGTACATTGGTTACACTATATGATTGGGTTGAGCCTTCGCAAGGATTGGCTTCACCAATTATTGCATCCGGCTGTGCAGGAATATCAAACGCATTAAGACTTGTCCGCCAAAGCGAATTTGCATACGTGCCTGCGTATAAATCATTATCCAGAACCATTAATGAAGTAATGATGGTATGATTCGCCATTCCGTCACTTGCATCCAACCAGGTAGCACCATTATTAGTTGTGAAAAGCAGACCATAATTTGGTGGTGATGTTTTTGCTATAAAAATACGTTCTCCCACCAACGTCATGGTTAGTGGCTGAATGGAAGTCCCCAGATCATAGGATATACAACTCCATTCTGTGCCGTTGGCCGACATATAGAGGTAAGGTACCCAAACATCCTGGTTGTTTATGTATTCCTTAATTGTTCCTGAAGCATAGATGGTACTTCCGCCAACAATCAATTTAGTAACAATAAGGTCATTTACTTTTGTCCACGTGGCGCAATTATCAATGGACCTGTATATTCCTGAGATGCCAGCCCAGCCACCAAATCCACAATAATATGCTGTACCGGTTGATACAAAACTCTGAAAAACCAGCGGTGTATAACCCAATTCCGGAGGGAAAGTGCTTAATGACCAACTATCTCCATCATCATTTGAATAATAACCACCCGAACTTGTACCAAGCAACAAAGTTGTACCATCAGTATTTAACGACAAATACTGCAGTGTAGTAGGATTTATACCATTGTTTATTGCAGTCCATGTCTGACCATTATCCAGCGAGCGGAAAACCCCGGGATATTCAGAGCCCTGATTGATTGTAAACAATCCGCCATTGTGTTCAATCCAGGGCAGGTTTCCAATGGCCCCCGGAGAGTTTGTAGATCCCCAGCTATTTCCTAAATCATTTGATAACTTGTCATAAGCAAACACAACAGAAGAATTTCCATTGAAGAATGTTAAATCTTCCGAGTTCACAGGTAATCCCTCTGATACATTCGTCCAATTTGTGCCATTGTCTGAAGATCTGTAAACTCCACCTCCAAACCTTGCAGCGGTAAACAGATTTGAATCCAGTGAAACCACAGCCGGCAGTGCTGTCATGTGTGCATTGATACCCGAATTTACTTCTGTCCAGGAAATTCCATGATCGGAGGTTTTATACATACCTCCTTTGGTTCCTATAAAAAAGTCTCCTTCAGTTAAAATAAGAGTCCTTGGTTGGTCATAGATATCTACACCATTGTTGTTCAGTGACCAGGTAGCTCCCTGATCTGTTGAACGCAGAATTCCCTCTCTGTAGGTTGCCGCCATGAGGGCATCTGAGTCACCGGCAATGGCAATGTAATTGTAGTAATTAGCAGTATTCCCCGGATCCAGACTAATCCAGTGTTTACCTTCATCTGATGACTTGTATATTCCGAAATAATCCGTTCCGGCATAAATATCGTTTCCTATTGATGCCAGAGTGGAGACTAAGGCGCTTCCATCTATTCCGGTAGAAGCTGCCACCCAAGTGTCGCCTGAGTTATAGGATCTCCAGACACCGTAATAATTGCCAAGTGAAACGTATACAGCTGTTTCAGTTGCTACTAAACCACCTTCAAAGCTATTATCCGGCAGGTTGCCTGTAATATTCGTCCAATGCTCTCCATTGTCTATTGATCTGATAATTCCATCCCAGGAGGTTATGGCAAAAATGGTATTTCCCTGAGCAGCCATTCCCTTTACTGATGATGCTATATTGGTTTTTAAGTACCATGATTGTCCATTGTCATCTGACCGATAAACCCCGACAGAACCTGTAAGACTTGCACCGCAGCCAAGAAAAACACTATTACCGACTTTAAGAATAGTGTTTATATTCGATGGTAGTGACTGACTATTAAGATCTGTCCAGCTTCCCCCACGGTCATAGGAAATATACATTGAAGTGCCGTACCATCCTGTCACTGCATATATGGTATCACCCGAGGCGGTTGAACATCTGATAATTCCACCTTCCGGACCCACAGGAGCCCATTGAGCCGATAATTGTTTTATCATGGTAAGGTGAAATAGCAGACTTATAATCGTAAGTAAGGCAATAGATTTTTTCATAACGGTATCATTAATAAAATTCAAGCTGTTTTTACTGATTGATAATTTTAGAACTTATGCTTCAACCTCTTTCTTTGATAATAAACCAAAGATCTTTTTACCCCCATACGCCGCTGCCATTAAAATCATTATGACTTCTCCGCCACCAATCGGGGCAGAGCCTCCACTTGCCGGAGCATTACCCTGCTGGCCATGTCCACCCGGAGGGGGAGGTGCATTTTGAGCTGACAAATTCTGAATTGCTATTAAGAAAATAGCCGATAGAGCGAATTTTAAAAATTGTTTTTTCATTATTTGATGGTTTTACAAGGTTAGCTTAAGGGATAATTATTTTAACAGATTTCATGGATGATTTTTCGTGCATACGAACCAGGTATATTCCTGATGAAAGGTTAATCGGTACGCTTTGTAATCCGCTTGAGTTGACCTGATAATTATTCAACAACCGTCCCTGCAGGTCGTAAACAGATATGTTTCCCGGTTCCTGGTTTCTGAAAAAGAGCCGGTTGTCATAAACCCATACGGATATCTCCTGTTCAATTTCAGGTGCATCAATGCCAAGTGTGCTGAAATGAAGCAAAAACCGTTTGGCTTCATCTTCCTGCATTGATTCAAATGTGTAATCAGCGTCATTCAGGTTGATTGTTTGATTGGTTTTCAAGTCGGTCAAATAAACTGTCTGACCTGGTATTGATTCCATAAGTTCAATGTAAAACTGATTACCGTCATTCTTGACAAAGCCCATTGGAATAGTTGTAAGCTCAGGAATGGTATTGAGGGCATAGTTTTCATTTTGTGAAATGCTGTAAAAATTTGGAGCAAAACCGGCAAGGAAATAGCTGTCATATTCTGAATCATAACCAACGGATGCATTGGCATCGAACCGAATGATCGAAGGCTGTATGGTTCCCCCTTCAGTATCTATGGCATGCAGTACAATCCGATCGACTTGTTCACTATTCTTGTACCAGGCTGTATTGTCATGCACCCGGGCACTTGCCGGAATGGTAAGTGATGCATTGGCAAAGCCGGCATGTACCATAAATCCATTGGTAGATGGAATAACATCATTTGTGGCAATGACTGAGTAACTCGCATTGGCTTCATTCCAGATTTGGGCATTTGCATCTATGTTATTCAAAGCCCAATCGCCGTTATTCCATACAATTGCACTACTGAATGGATTACCAAGCAAATGCCATCCGGCGTAACTATTGCCCCCGGTATTGGAAAGATTGCTTAATGGCACATCGGCCACATTGAATAAACCGGTGAAGACTTTGGTGCCGGTAATGGCATTGGCAACCAAATAACCTGTTCCGATGCCGAAGTTGGTTTCAAAGGAAGTATTGAGCCCTCCGCCAATATCAGTTCTATTGATCCAGGTGTTTGTAGTCTCATCCCATTTGTAAAAGTCGTCGCCCGAGCCAGGGGTGTGGAAAGCACTAATAGGCTGTGCGTCAACTGGTGAACTCAGCAGATGCCATCCGTCATTGTTATTTCCATTATGGCCTGCAATATAACGCATTACGTTGCCTGAGACTTGATTATCGGTAATTAATGACCCTGTTTGGGAGGCATTGCTCTGTATAGTCAAGCTTCCTGAGGTAAGTGAAACTCCATTGGCAATGGTGAGCGCAGCACCGGGTTTTATTATCAAGGAATCGTTTACCGTGATGGAAGCATTTATCGTGGCAACGGCGGTATTGTTGATTATTAATCTGGAATAAGGTGTTGTGGTACCCGGGTCATAGACTTCTGTAGGAACTATTATATTCTGGGCCTCCGTTCCATTATATATCACATAATTGGGTTCTACATAATAGCAGGTCAGGGTGCCGACATTTGTTGCCGGAAAAATTTCACCGGTAATGGAGAGTATTGCACCGGCAGCGTATTGAGTAAAGAAGCAAGAGGGATTTGAATTGTCAATGCCGAGTATATTCCCATTGATGGTAATTTCATTGTTATTCATGAAAAATGAATCTGATGGAATAATCAGGTTCCCGTTCTGTATGGTTACCTTTCCATCGTTATTAAATATAGCCACCAAGGCAGTTTCTGGTGCAAGATAATGGGAGCCATTTGCAATGGTAATAATTCCCTGAACTGTGTTGTTGAATGTACCACCACCGGCACAGGTTACAAAATTTGCATTCCCCATCAGGTTAATAGTTCCGAAATTGTAGGAGGATAAAGCACCGCCGCCATTCACCGGATATTCATCATCCGTAAGATTTAAATTGCCATGGAAACTTAAATTGCAGGCAGAGTTAAACTTTAATCCCTGACTTACCCCACCGCTTGACCTGTAATACACAGATCCTGTCGTTGTTAATGAACCGGATCCTGAAACCGTAGCGCCGAATTCTGCCTTGTCGTACCCATCATCCCAATCAAAAATAATATTTCCGCTGCCGGTGTGGGTGCCATCAACCTTATATATATTCCAATTAGCATTGTTCGGATTATTTATATCCCAGGTGGCATCTATCGGTGCATATCCAAAATAGGGTATACCATCGTCAACCCCAACATCATTTATTGAATGTGCCCAACCCATGAATTGTATCATTAACTCATAGACCGCATTGTTAAGCGTAGCGCCCTGTTCAATCACCAGGCCCTCACACACGGAATTTGATGAAAGAGTAACCGTATGACCCGTTTGTATAATGACAAATGTGGAATCATTGGGATAAGTGAGTGGCCCTTGTTGGTTTCCATTATTTACCAGCCAGGTCCAGGTAGAGGGGCTATTCCAGTTACCTGTACCATTCGAAAGTGCAACGCTCAGGTTGGCAGGTAAATCGAGTGATTTAGCAGAATATGGATAAAGCAGAAACAGACATAGAATTAATCCAAGTTGCGTAATTGTTTTCATCTGAACTTTTTTAAGTTAATAATTGCCTTTGCTTTCTTCTCCTCTGTTTCAGGCATTGCCATTTTTAACTGATTTGAAGCATTTATAATCTTATTCAGTACTGTTAATTGTAGTTCGAGTCTTTTTTTATACTTGAGGTTCTCAATAATATTTTGTGATTGACACCCTTCTTCTGTATTTTGTTTCTCTGCCTCACTATTTTCAATTAACTCATCCTTTGTTTTCATAAAAAAAATTGAACGGGCAAACATACTTCCCCTATCAGCTTAAAAAAAAATTTTAAACCCCGACAAATTATGTACGTAAGACTATTGGAATATGGACAATTTATAGACAGGAATACGTATAGTCCAGATACAGAGTACTATACGATATTAGATTTGTGAAAGGAAAGAAACAAGATTTTTATCAGAATTGGAGATGTGAAGCTTTTTTCGTAACCGATATCTAGCCTTATCAATAGAAGCCTGTGCCTGTCCGGTAAGTTCAGAGATGTCTTTGGTTGACATGTTCAATCGCAGAAATGCACAAAGTTTCAATTCATTCTGAGTAAGATCCGGATATAGTTTAAGTAATGAATCGTAAAAGCCGGCATGAACCTCTTGAAATTGAGCTGTAAACTCTTTCAGCATCTTGTCGCCGGTTCCTGATCTTAATTTCTTACTTATCACTTCTATGACCTCTTTTGCTTCGACGTTCTTTGTTTTGTTTTCCAGCTGAATCAATTCATCTGATACATCAGAGAGCATTTCATTTTTCCTGATCAAAGTAATCAGATTCAATGAGAGTTCCTGCTTTTTGATGTTTAGCTCGTTTCTTATCTTCTCTTGTTCCAGTAACGCATATTTTGATTTCAGCCGAAACCTCGACATGGCAAGAGCAAGTATAATTAGTCCTGAAATAAGACTTAATATGGTAATTATAAGGATGGTATCTTTTGTATGTTGTGATTGCTTTCGCTCTATTTCCTTTTTCTCAAACAAATACTGCATTTCCAGGGTGGATAGTTGTTTTTGATTCTGCAAGGAATACAGACTGTCATTTGCTATTTTTTCGAGTAATATGTACTTGTAGGCACTGATGGTATCCCTTTTAACATTTGTATAAATATCGTCCAAAGCCTGTGAAGCCATTTGGATAACCGTGTAATACCTTATCTCTTTTGCAATATCTATTGCTTTGATGAAATGAAAGATACCAGTATCAATATTGTTTAACGCGCGATAACAATAACCTATATTCAAATGGCTTTCAGCTATTCTTGTTTTGTTGTTCAGATTTTGAAATATTCCCATGGCACTTTGAAAACTCTTCAGTGCATTCGGATAATCATTTCTATTATTCAGCTGATTGAAGCCTATATTCATAATATTGGTCGCCTCACCCAGGTGATCCTTTAAAATTCTATTAATAAGGATTGCCTTATTCAGATAGAAAATGGCTGTATCACCTTTCTTAAGATTTCCGTATGCACCGGCTATATTATTGTATTGTCGCTTAATGGCAGAAAGATTATCAATTTCAAGAGCGAGCTCTAATGCCTTTTTATAGTATTCAAGAGCTTTGGAATAATTATTTTGGTAATAAAAGTCCATGCCAATATCACCCAGAGTCTGTGAAATTCCCTCTTTGTGTTTAATTTCTTCGAATATTCTGAGACTTTTAAAGAAATACTGGGAGCTATTGTTGAAATCGCCGAATTCATTGTAAATAGTACCTATCAATCGTAACGAATAAGCCAATTCCTTTTTCAGGTCCAGATCTTCTGACAATTCCCTTGCTTTTTCGGCATAATCCATCGATTTATTGTAATCGCTTTTCCTGAAACTATAATAACTCAGCTTGATCATTGCATTGATCTTGCCTTTGGCATAGTCAGTTTGTTGTGCAATTTCATACGCCCTGTTTGCATAATCTTCAGCGTCATTCAGGAACTGGTTTTCAGGTTTGTCTAAAAACTCCAGAATCAGATCAACTTTTTTATCGGTACTACTTGTAATACTTAATTTATAATTCAGGCTATCAACAGTGTTTAATTCCTGAGAAGTAACATTGCCTGCAAACAATACAATAATAGTAAAAAGCAAAAGCTTCAAACAATTATGTTTAATCCTCCCGATATTTAATACTATGATCATACAATACAAATGTACGACACAATATTCATTAAGATAAAGTTTTTAGTATGTGTGAGAAAATTATGAAAGGACATTAATGATTTTTTCAGCAATCTAAACTTGAACAGCGCGGTATTGAGGGAAGTAATCTGGATTTCTGTAGGTAGGTTGTGTTACGGCCGGCATCGATTGTTCATGGAAGATTACGGGCTGATCATGGAAGATTACCGCTTTTTCCTGCAAGGTCACAGATTGTTTATTTAGTTGATGATATACCTCCGGATCATGGATAAACTGAAGGCCGCTGTAAGTATGTCGGTCGTTGGAGAAGCCTGCTTTGAACCGGAATACGCCATCTGTTTTGCTTCCGCCAAGACCACCACCTAAATGTAGTATTGAGGCACCTCCGGTAAGGCCTGACTTGATGGCTGTTTCGATTACAAGTTTTGAAGGACTCATATGAACGGCTGTATCAGTGGTTGCTCCCAGGTGGTACTGCATTACTGAACCATACAAGGTAAATATTCCGCCACTGATGTATTCACCGCTGGGCATCAGCACTGATATAAATACCAGGTGAGTGGAGGTGAGTTCCTTTAGTTTGCTGAAGTAGTTTTCGGGGAAGAAGTAGTACTTTGATGCATTTCGGCGATGCATGGTTTGGTAGTAGGCTTCGATGAACTGCGGCATCAGGCTGAAATCGTTTACCACAACCTGCAATCCATTCTGGTGCAGGCGCTTTATATTACGGCGGTGATTCTGGTTAAAGGCTGCCTTACTGTTTTCTAAGGTTGATTGATTGGTTGATTGATTGGTTGACAGCTTGGCTGATAGATTTTCTGACTGATTGGTTGACAGCTTGGCTGATAGATTTTCTGATTGATTGCCTGACTGATAAGCCGCAAGATTTATGCTGACAGTTTCGCCATAGTAAATCTGCTTCATCACCCTGGAACCGGGTAACTGCCAGTTGTTTAGAAAGGGATTCAACCGGATAAAGCTGCTTACAAATCCAGCTTCTGCTGCTTCTTTATGAAACTGGTGCAACAGATCCAGGGCATCTCCCGGTGTTAGGGGAGCTGATGTCAGCACACCGGGATAGCCATAGGGACTGCAAAGATCACGGAGATTTAGTGTGCCATGCGCAGGTCTGCTATGTACAGACCTGCTTACCAATGGCATTAGGCACTTGCAATCACCATAATCACAAACCCACGCTACTGCTCGCCCGCCGTGCAGTGAGGCGTCAAGCTCCACATACTCCGGCAGGTGATACAGATCGTGATTTTCATTTTTCAGAAAAACATTCCAATTTATATCCGATGAATCTATAAATGGCATAATTGCAGAAATTAATTTCTACTTAACAATGATTACCTTCTTGACCAATGTTTCAGTTGCAGTGGTGACCACCAAAAGATATTGTCCGGCCGGATAATTGTCAACCGGGATTATCAATGAGGATGACTGTGCCTCTGGACCGTCGTTCTGGTATACCACACTTCCCATTTGGTTGTAAAGTTTTACATTCCGCACCGAATGATATCCGTTGAAATTCAATGTCACAGTTTCAGTCGCAGGGTTGGGATATAGGGTAAGCAGGGTAGTTTGCTGCTTCACGCCAGTGCATAAATCGACAAACAGTGATAAGGATGCTTCATTGCTGCATCCATTATCATCCGTATAGTGATAGGTTATTTCATGTACACCTGCTCCAGCTGCTGCCGGGTCAAAGGAGGAGCCTGTAACACCATTGCCGGTGTAATATCCTCCTTCAGGAGTGCCGCCGGTTAAAAGTACAGGTGACCATTGAATGCAAAGTGTGTCAGGATCAAAGGTTGTCCAGGTAACTACCGGCAACGGGTTTTCAATTATGATGGCACTTCCTGTCATGGTAACGGTGCCAACCGTATTGGTTCCATCAACAGTGTATGTACCTGCGGTTTGATTGCCGAAACTGATTGCTTCGCCGGTACCTGCTACCGTAGGTTCTTGCGGGAGGCCATCCTTAAACAGGGTATAGGTTACCGAGGGTTCTGAATCTGATAATCCTACCGGTAATCCATCACTACCAGCACAATAGGCACCGCCACCGGTGACTGAAAACACCAATGGAAGTGAAGTCTCAACATGCTCCAGCCCTGTGAATGTGCCAAAGGAGGTTAATCCCGAAGCGGTGAGAACATGCTGGATTGTATCGGCAGGAGTGAAGAGCAGTGTATCCGGTGCAAGCCGATAGCACCAGATACTACTCTCAATGCCTGTCACATCGTCAGGTACATAGTTGAATTGGGCGTTGCTGGTGAAATCAGTAATCCCCGTTGATGAGATGTTCCAGTACCTTGTGAACGGATTGCCTGTTGCACCAGGATATGCGGAATTCGTCAGGTTGACACCAATCACCCCATCAGTAAAAGTACCTGAAGTGAATTCAACACTAACCGGCGAATATTCGGCCGTACCATCGTTATCACCAACGGGGAAAAGGAAAGTGCCGGGGGTAGCTAATACTTTCCTGAATTCCCCTGTTCCGGTGGCAACAACCATGGCAGAAACCGATGGGGTGCCTGAAACGGAAGCTGAATCTGAAAGGATCAGGTTGAAACCTCCCAGAAACAGCTTTCCTTCAGTTAATGTTAATCCACCGTTAACGGTGATGTCAGAAATAAGACTCACCCCGGCTGCATTTGAATTGTTTATCTCCAGCAGGGAGTAGTTTTGGCCCTCTGTGGGTAATTCAATGAGTTGTGGGATTGTCCCATTGTACTCTACCGTATTCGGCTCTATGGAAGCCGCTGAAATCAATCCGATGCCTGAGGTATGCAACATTCCGCCGTTTGAATCAGGGAATACGCTGCCGCCAAAGCTAACCTTGGCTCCAGCCTCCTGAAGAAAGTAGGTATCTGATTCTCCACCACCCAACATATCACCGCCTATGGTCATGATGCCTGAGTTTTGACAGTATCCTGAAAAAGGCCCAAGCGTTAGATCGCCTCCAATATTAAAGGTTCCTGCATTGGTAATAGTGGAGCCACTTTCCGTGGACAGACCTCCGGCAAGACTCACATTTCCGCTCACGGTAATGGAGCTTCCGGCAACAATAGTGATTCCTACCATGTACTGAGGATCGCTGATGATGTTTCCGTTCACAGTAAGATGCGTTCCCACCGTCCAGCAGCCAATCAACTCCTTGTTGCTCATACCATAATTACCGGGTATGGAGTGCATGATATCAGCATTCACCACCAGGTTGCAGCCTGAAACCATCCTAAGCCCGAAAGCCGGCACCTCTATGTTGCAATTCACCGTTCCGCTGCCGGTTATTTCGGTGTCGAAGTTATCGTAAGCGATGAGGTTGCCCGTGCCGTTGTGTATGCCATTGTTGGTATAGACAGGATTTCCGACGAAGGTATTCTGTATTTTGAGGTTGTACACCCCATTATCAAGAACAGCCCCCTCTTGTATGGTAATATTGTAAACCAGCACCTGACCGAACGAAGCGGCTGCCTCATCAATGGTTACGGTATGTCCGGTTGCGATGATGATATTATCCATGGGAGAAGGGGCAGCGCCCCCCACCCATGTTGTACCCTCTGAGAAAAGGCCGGTCTGTGCCGATGTAATGGTGGCACCTAACACAACATTCAGAATACTAAGAAATATCATAATGATACCGGCAATAAAAGCTTTAATTGTGTTATTTCTGGATATATGTTCCTGATTTGTCATCGTTTTAAGAATTTGGTTACTTACATTCATGCTTTCCACCAAGAGCCTAAGTGCCTATCTTTTGCTCAAGAGCCTAAGTGCCTATCTTTTGCTCAAGAGCCTGGGTGCCTATTTCCCGGTCAATACCTTAATGCTCACTTTTTAATGATAATCCTAACAATCGTTTCATTTGAAGTAATAACTTTCAAAATATAGGTGCCTGCGGGCAGACCTTCCAGTGAGAGGGAGATCAGACCATCGGTATTGCCGAAGAAACCTGAATAAACCTCCGTTCCCATTGAATTATAGAGACGAATATCCCCGACTGACGAAATCCCGACTGGCGAAACTCCAGTTGACGAAATCCCATTCAAAGCACCCACACCCATCATATTCTTCCCCAGTTTTATATGAAGGATATCCCCAACCGGGTTAGGGTAAACGGATATACCATCTTCATGCTCCTCTATGCCGGTGCACCAATCCACGAATATCTCCCTGGTTGTATCGGCACTGCAGCCATTGGAATCGGTATAGGTATAGGTAATTGCGTGGTTGCCATAACCTGCCGTGGCAGGGTGGAACAAATAGTCGAAGGTGCCGGTACCTGACGTGATACCTGACCCTGAATAGATACCCCCAGACGGTGTTCCGCCTGCAAGCAGTTGGGCCGACCAGTTGATGCATAGCGTATCAGGCTGAAGTATTTCCCAGGAAACTGCGGGCAGATTGTTCACCACAGCTGTCACAGTATTTGATTCCACCGGATTTTGTGCGGCGCATTCAATATCTGAAGTCAGCAATAGCATTATCTCATCCCCATTTTCAGGAATATAGCTGAAGGAGGGTTCGTTGTTGCCAACCGAAACACCATTCACCAGCCAGTTATATGCAGGTTGATCCCCGCCGTTTACTGCAGTAGCAGTGAAGGTCATGGAAGAACCGTAGCAAAGGGTTGTATTGTCGGCTGCAATGGTAGCTGATACTTCCACTGAGCTGGCCGGCGTTACCATAAGATATTGTGAAGGACCGGCGCCAAAACCATTGGAAGGTGTCACCAGTACAATACCGGCAGTATTACCCGTGGTTACCGTAATGCTGTCTGTGCCGTTGCCTCCCGTTATTGTCCAATCCTGCGGCACCTGCCATTGGTAGTCAACTCCCGGAAAACCTTCCACGGAATAATGCTGTTCAGAACCGGCGCAGGGAGCCGTGGTACCACATATACTTCCGGGCTGTGCAGGTGCGCTGAAATCACTGAGGCTGCGTTTCCATACAGAGTTCCCTGAAGTGCCGGCAAAAAGTTTATCGTTGATGATCTGCAGTGCCGGCACATAATCGGCCGGTACCAGTCCATCGCTTACATCTGTCCAATTGGCGCCATTGTCTGCCGAGCAATAAATCCCATATTTGGGACCCATATATCGTGAGACGAAAATCTTCGAATCACCTGCCATGGCGCTTATGGTTGAAATATTATTGATATTAGCAGTGATGTTGTCCCATGTAATACCCCCATCCTGTGAATGGAATATCCGGGGCACTTCCACCCATTCATTGTTTACCAGCTCCAGATTGGTGCCCGCGGCAAAAAGGTTATCGCCATCAGCAAACAGCTTATGAACCAGCAGTTCGCTAACCTGCGACCAGTTGGAGCCACCATCGCCTGAGCGGAATATCCCCCGTTTCCCACCACCGCCACGCAATCCACATAGAAGTTCATTAGGGGTAGTGAGAAACGATGCTCCGTTGAGTGCATGGATATTCAGATCGGGGAAAGAGCCGATGGACCAGTTGTCGCCGCCGTCGGCCGAATAGTATATCCCCACCGTAGTTCCCAGATATAGTATTGAGTTTTCCTCAACTATCCAGTAGTATGAGGTGTTTGCCGGATCAAGGATGCCATTCACTGACAGCGACCAGTTGCTGCCCTGATCAAACGACCTGAAGAGACCGGGATTGGTTACGTTGTTGAAAGCAAACCAGCCGTTAGAAGTTTCCAGCCAACGCGGGCCATACCAATTGCCAACTGTAGTTCCTGGTGAATACATATTTGACATTTCCCATGTATTGCCTGTATCAAAAGAAACACGATCCCAGGCAAAGATGGCCGAAGGAGTAGCGTATATGCCATTGAGGTTCCACTCATGAATGGGTAGCCCGTTATTGGCTGCCGACCATGTATTGCCCTCATCCGGTGAACGGAAAACACCGCCCCCTTCCGAGCCGTAATAGAGAAACCCGCCTTGCAGGGCAAAGGCAGGAAAAACTGTCCTGTGTGCCTTGATTCCGCTATAGGAGGCTGTCCAGGAAGCTCCGTTGTTACCGGAAGCATACAACCCGTCCTTGGTACCTGCATAGGCTATATTGTCGTGCATCATAATGGAATAAACCATTCCATAGTTATCCACCCCGTTATTGGCTTCCATCCATGAGTTACCTCCATCGGTTGAACGGAACAGTCCGCCACCGTTAAGGGAACCGGCAATCACTGCCGTTTCATTCCCTGCAATGGCTGTTATGTTGTTATAACCCATGGTCTCCATGGAGGTAAAAACCCAATTATCGCCGAAATCATTTGATTTCCAAATACCCTGTGCTTCACCGGTGCCTGCATAAAGCACATCACCCGCAAAAGCAAGGGATGTAATCATCGGGGCGTAGGCGCTGAGCCAGATACCATTGTCGTAATACGCCATGCCATTGGTAGCCTGCTCCCACGTTACACCGTTGTCAACCGATCTGAAGACACCCTCCATATTATCGCCGGTGCCCGCGAAGACCATGTTCCCTCTTGCTGTAAGCGAATAGAACCACAGGTCGGTCAATCCGCTGGACGATAATATCCACGTCTCCCCGTTATCCTCACTCCGCAGTATGCCATCCGTTTGAATGGCGGCAAATACCGTGGTACTTCCCGAAGCAAGCAGGGCCGCTCCCTGCGGGTACTTCTTGACCCATGTAAGCCCCAGATCGTCGGAACGGTAAATCCCGTCGGCGCTTATAAATAGGCTGTTACCCAGGGAAGTAATGGAGTTTAAATGAGCGGTTGGCAGGGTAGAGGCGGTAATCAGCGACCAGCTGCTGCCATTGTCAGTAGAACGGTAGAGGTTGGTAGTTGAAACCACCGAACCGGTTATGACAAACAGCGTATTGTTGCAGCTCGCCATGCACCAAACCGGTCCACCTTCAGGACCTGAAGGAACCCATTGGGCCTTAGTGACTGCGGGATGGAAATAAAACAGGAGTAAGGTGATCAGTAGTAAGCGCAGTGTATTTTTTTTCATCGAATTTCAGCTATTTAATTGTTCGGATAGTTGTTTGTATTATTCGGTTCCTTAATCTGCCTTCTCAGCTTTGTGACGATGGTTGTAAACCTTTTTCACGCCATAGGCGGCAGCCAGTGCAAGCAGCACCTCCAGACCCCCGCCAATGGGTGCACTGCCTCCCTGCTGACCATGATCGGCTGGTGGAGGAGGGGCGTTCTGAGCGATTAGATCAATTGTGGAGAAGCTTACAAATGCGGTTAGTGCCAATATTATGAGAATTTTTTTCATGTTGTTTAAATTTAATGGTTCAAAGCTGACGCGTTCAATATGGTTCAAGATTGTTCAATATGGTTCAAGATTGTTCCATTTATCTGGCAAGTAGTTTTACAGACTTTGCTCCTGTTTTTGACTGCATGTGCAGCATATAGATGCCGGGTGCAAGGTCAACAGACACACTGTATAAAGAAGCAGTATTCACTGTAAAGGAGCGCAGCATGCGACCCTGCATGTCATACAGATAAACCACACCCGGTTCTGAATTCCTCATGTATAAGCTGCCGTTAGTCATCCACGCATTCAGTGTTTCGTCGGTAGTCTTTTCATCTATTCCAACTGTTCCAAAATGCAGTGAAAACCTATGGGCATCATCGCCTTCTGAGGAGGTAAAGGAATAGGCACCCTCGTTGAGCAGCAGAACTTGTCCAGTAAGCTCATCTTTAAGGTATACTAATTCTCCTGTGGTATTTTCCGACATCTCGATAGTGAATGCACTCCCACTATTTTTAACAAATCCGAAAGGAATAATATTCGCCATTGCATCAACCGGCAATGTATTGAGCGCATAATTCTCTTCACCGTTGTAACTGTAAAACTGGGGAGCATGTCCTGAGAGGAAATAACTGTCGTATGACGGATCATAATCCATCGTGGCATCCGGTGCAAAACCTACTATTGCTGACTGGGCCGTTTCCCCCTCATAATCATGGGCAAGGAGTGTCAGGTGATCGGTAGTTTCATTCGTCGACTTGTACCAAGCCACACTGCTGTGCGTACGTGCACTTGCCGGAATTGTCAATGAAGCATTGTTGACAGAGGCATGTACCATAAAACCGTTGGTTGCCGGGATAATACCAGCGGCGCCAACTACCGAATAACTGGCATTGGCTTCATTCCAAATCTGGCATACAGCATCCACGTTATCAAGAAGCCAGTCGCCGTTGTTCCAGGCAAGGGCGCTGCTGAAGGGATTGCCCAACAGATGCCAGCCGGAGTAAGGCAGACCCGTTGAATTGGTAAGGTTGGTAACCGGGACATCCGTCACGTTCAACAATCCGCTGAACTGCGAAGTGCCGGTGGCGGCATTGGCCATAAGGTAACCCCTACCCATTACAAAGTCTGTTTCAAACTCAGGATTCAATACTCCGCCCACATCGGTGCGGTTTATCCAGTTGCCTGTTACCTCGTCCCATTTATAGAAATCACTGCCTGAACCGGGGGTATGAAAGGCACTGATAGGCTGGGAGACCACCGGTGAACTTAAAAAGTGCCAGCCGTGTGCAGCATCTGTAAAACCTTCTATATACCGGTTGACTGTTGCTGACATGGCACTATTGTTAATGAAGGAACCGGTACCGGTGGCATCACTGTTTATGGAAAGTGCACCTGTAAGTGAAAGAGAGCCTGCCGGTTCTACCGTAAGTGCGGCACCCGGCTCTATGTTCAGGTTTCCCATGACGACAATATCAGTAGCCATGGAAGCTACGGCATTGGTATTATCTATTACCATATCCGAGTAAGCGCCATCGGCGGGAACTGGAATGATCTGATTGAAGGTGCCGATGAATTTCACCGTATTCGGAAGTGACGGTCCATTGATGGGACTCTCTACGGTAAACAGAAAGCCCTCCCCATCAGGGAAAATAGTGCCGCCGAAAGAGGCAACAGCGTTTACCTCCTGGATGAAATAGGTATCCCAGCCACCAAGTACATCTCCGCCGATGGAAATCTGTCCATAGTTCTGGCAATAACTTGACCAGGGACCCAATACAAGATCACCTGAAATAACAAATGACCCTAAAGTGCCAATCTCAAGAACTGAACCTGCCCCTGCATCTGAACTGCCCAGCAGTTCCATATTGCCATTTACCGTAATGGTGGCGGTGTGATTGATCACAGAGCCCCCGCGTACAGCATCCGTGAGGATGTTTCCGTTTATGGAAAGTGTTCCACCCGCGCCATTCCAGGCTTCTATGATGCCGGGATTTGCACCTCCCGCTCCCGGCTGAATATTGCCGTTCAGCGTGATATTGCAGTCGCCCAGCAGCTCCAACGCATAATTACCGTACACCATACTGCAGTTCGTCACTCCGTTTCCTCGTATGGCTGTTTTGCCGTTATTGTACAACAGAAGATTCCCGGTGCCTAGGTGTGTGCCGTAGTTGGCATATATGGGATTACCTATCACCGCATTGTCAATGCGCAGATGATAGATATCGTTATCGAGCACCGCACCCGCCTGAATAGTGATGTTGAAAGCCGTGACTATGCCGCTCTGGGCAGCAGCCGCATCAAGGGTAACTGTATGCCCCGAAGCAATGATGATATTATCGCCGAAGGCAGGAGCGATGCCGCCAACCCACGTCGATCCGGCCGAATAATTACCTGATTGTACTGAAGTTATCGTGGCTGCCATTGACCGACTCATCATAAAGAAAAGGACAGTTAATAACAGTGCCGATAATTTAATGGTAGTGTTTTTTGTCATGGTATTGTTTTTATAGGGTTCAACTTTGATTTACTTATCTGTAATCGAATGCTCCTTAGGATTCTGCTGCTCTTCTGCCATCTCCTGTCCCTCATCAGTATCCGTATCCTGCCCTTCATTCACCACCTCTTTTCCTGCAGCGGCAGGATCAATAAAATTCTTCAATAGTTCACGCTGTAATTTAAGTCTATGGATGAACTCCTTGATTTGACGCTCATCGTCCATTGCGGTAATGGTTGTTTTACTTTTTTTGGACTCCTTTAAATCCTTGTTGTTTTTTTTTCGTTGCTTCTGCATTTTGCCGGATCATTATCATTGAATACAGCAAATATCAGCACGACGAAGGACTGAATGCAAATTTCCAACCACTACAATAGTCATGAGCGATTGAAATCTTACCCCTACATTTTATACACATGCAGACATAAAACGTTGATATACAACGTAAAGAAGAAAAAGGGTTATATTTGTGACAGGAAGGTCACCAGGTTAACCTCGACATTTGAAATGCCGAGTTTTTTTCTGAGGCGGTAGCGGGCGTGGTCAATGGTCAGAATCCGCTGACCGGTAAGTTCTGAAATATCCTTGCTCGACATATTGAGTCGCAGGAAAGCACAAAGTTTCAATTCATTCTGGGTCAAATCAGGATATTTCTTCAGCAGCGCTTCGTAGAAACCGGCATGCACATCCTGAAAACGAAGGGAGAACTCCTTCAGCATCTTATCGTCGGCGCTCAGGCGCACCTCACGGCTTATCTTATTGATGGCATCCTTGGTTTCTTCATTACGGGCGGCACCACCAATTTGCACCAGCTTATTGGAAATATCAGAGAGCATCTCATTCTTCCTGATGAGCGAGATCAGGTTTATGGTCAGCTCCTTATTCTTAAAACCAAGCTCCTTCTCAATCGACTCCTTCTCAAGCGAAACATTCTTCGACTTTATACGGTGACGTGAAAACAGCAGGAACAAAATGACCAAACCAGAAAGCAGGCTGCCCATAATCACAATCATCATCGTCTCCCTGCGCTGACGGGCAATCTGTTTCAACTTATCCTGCTTCTCATAATTATACTGGAACTCCAGCTTATACACCTCCTGGCGGTTCTGCATTTCCACCAGACTATCCTTGGCAGCGTTCTCAATCATGGCGTACCGATAGGCGCTAAGCGTATCATTGATCGACAGGCAAACCTTGTGCAGCATACCGGCAGCCGTCTGCACCTGTTCCTTAAAATCGTTTTCCATACTCACCTTAAGAGCTGTATCGGCATGCAACCTGCTTTGTCGCAGATTCCCTGTCTTCAGATGATAATCGGCTATCAGCGACTGACATTCGGCGTAGAGCATCGGATTATTGAGTGAGCTGAAAATAGCATTTGCCCTACTGTAGAACATCATCACACTATCGTTCACATTCAGATTGTCGTAGCTATTACCGATATTCATCAAATATATACCTTCCTGACGCTGATCCTTAAGTCGGGCATTTATCTTTAAAGCCTCCTTATAATAGCTGAGCGCCATGCGATAATCGTGAAAATACTCACTGTAAACCCCGGCAATATTATTGTACTGATAGGCCATGCCGTCAAAATCGCCTAATTTTTCCGCCATATCGAACGACTTCTTCAAATACTCCAGTCCCTTCTGATAATTATCCTGACTTATAAAGTCAATCCCGATATTACCATACGCCAGTCCGATCTGTCGCTCATCCTTTATTCCCTCATAATACTTCAGGTATTCGAAATCGTACTTGGCGCTATTCTCATAATCGCCCAGTTCGTGATAAATCAGGCCGATCACGCCGATACTTCTCGCATAATAATCGTCCAGGTCCAGCTCTTTGGCCAGATCGTTGGCTCTCTCGGCAAATTCAAAGGCCTGTTTATAATCGCTGATGCGTATATAACTATTGGCCAGCTGAATAAGGGCCTTCACAGATTCCGGTTCCAGATCATGCTCTTGGGCGAGCTTGTAAGCATCGCGGGCATACCTGATACTCTCAGCGGGATGAGCCCCTTCCAACTCCTCCGACAAGACAACCAATACACTAACCTTATCGGCAGGCAGTTCAGCGCGCAGCAATGCTTTTGCCAGACTGTCGTAGGCGGCAGAAAACTGAGAGAAAGCAACAAAGGGAATCCCGACCCATAAAAGCAGCCAAAGAAGGAGCGCTCTTTTCATATTGCCAAAATTAAGGAAAAGATTTTATATTTAGGCAATTGCAATAGGGAGGATATACATAATCGAAGAGCAAACCGGGTAAGATGGTATAAATTTATTTGGTGGGAGAATGCTAATTGCTGAGTATGGAGACCTATGTCAAGGGAATTGTCAATGCAGAAGTTTTTTATTCAATTCTACAGAGGTTAAAATCGATCAAAACCTCTATAAATTTATCGGAATCAGCAGGTTATGAAGAAATCTGGCTGAACGGATTTTTGCTTAGAAAAATTTAATGTATTGTATTGAAAAACAGTACTTTACCTAGGATAATCAGAAAGTGATAAAAATCCTTTTCTGAAATTAAACACAAATTTGGCAGATTTGTGTAATTAGCTGATAATTAAGGACAAAGGCTTTCCTAATTGAGGGAGGTTTCCTGAACAACTTTGAACTATTAATTTTCCAGAACCCCGGGTCAATTTAATTGCAAGTTGCAATAAAAGTGACCCACCTTTTAGTATTAGATGTGAATCTTTAGGCTGTTTAAATGATAACATGTTAATCATTTCCTCTGAACATTTTATAAAACTTAAAGCTATGTCTAAGAAAATGTCACCTGACAATATTATATTAATCCTCAGGATTTCGGTGACCAATTGAGACAGTTATTTCTTTAATGGAATTTTTAATTTTATTCAATTCACCATTCTTTATAAATTTGTGTGAACGATGAAATAAAACGTTATTAACCATTAAACTTCAGCATAAACTGACCTATCGTATGAAATATGCCCTGGTAAATAATTCAAAAGCGCAAGCTAGAAAAGGTCTAAAGGGAGTTTGCCCAAGTTGTGGTGCAGAAGTAATAGCAAAATGTGGTGAACAGAAAATTAACCATTGGGCACATAAGAAAACTCATTCTTGCGACCCATGGTGGGAGCCTGAAACTGAGTGGCATCGAACTTGGAAAAATAGATTTCCTGAAGAATGGCAAGAAATTACTTTTACTAGTAAACAAACCGGAGAAAAACATATAGCTGATGTTTTAACCAATCAGGGACTTGTGATCGAGTTTCAACATTCACATATTAATTCAGATGAACGTAAATCCAGAGAAGAGTTTTATGAAAACCTATTATGGGTGGTTGATGGAACCCGTTTAAAGCGAGATTATACTCGTTTTCTAAAAGGGAAAGAGACTTTCCAAATGGTAAAGCAAGGGATATATAGAGTTGATTACTCAGAGGAGTGCTTCCCCAAGGATTGGCTTGCCAGTACAGTTCCAGTTATCTTCGATTTTCTTTTAAATGAAGTGCCAATTGAGGATAACGAAAATGAACGGAAAACTCTATACTGTTTATTTCCTGTGCAAATAGACAGTTATGTAACCATGGCAGAAATTCCTCGAAGTGCTTTTGTGAAGAGTATTATTGATGGTAGTTGGCTCGAAAGAACAAAGCACTTTATGGATGAACTAAATCGTATAAAAAAAGAGCTGTTAGAACAAAGAAGACGTGAAGAACTTAAAAGAGCAAATGAGTTATTTCGTGGTGTTATGGGGCGCAAACAGTATTGGCCAAGAAGAATATTTTAATAGTCCACTCTAATATTTACCTTAAGACTGCAAAATCATGTTTGATGAAAAAACATTACAACAACTTGGCTCCTATGTGTACATGTTGACTGATCCGGTTAATAAAAAACCTTTTTATATCGGCAAGGGGAAAGATAACCGTGTTTTCGATCATCTAAACTGCGCATTAAAAGATGACTTTCAGAATGCAAAATATGATAAGATACGAGAAATTAATTCTCAAGGCTTACAAGTTGAGCATGTAATAATAAGACATGGTCTTAATGAAAAGGAAGCTTTTATTATCGAAGCGTCTCTAATCGATGCATTTAACTATAGTGGAATACTTTTAACTAATAAAGTTTGTGGACGCAATTCCATTGAAAAGGGAATAATGAGTACAAGTGAAATTAATCGGATGTACAAAGCAGAACCTTTAAATGTGGAGGATCTAGGTGATGATTGTATTATAATAAACATTAATAGAAATTACAGGAGAGCGTCGGGTGCTGATGCTATTTATCAAGCAACAAAAGAAACATGGACAATAGATTCAGCTAATCTTTTTCGATTAAGATATGTGCTAAGTGAATTCAGAGGGTTGATTGTCGAAGTTTTTGAAGTAATGGAATGGTATCCCAAAGAACGAGGCTATTTGCCCAAGTCAAAGAAATTTGGACAAACGAAGATTGGCTATGGATTTAATGGAATTATTGCTCCTGATGAAGTCAGAAATTTGTTTCTTCATAAATCTCTGATGCATTTAAAGAAACGTGGTGCTGCTACTGCGATCAGATATAATTTCACTTTGTAATGAGTGAGCTTTAAATTGTTTCACTGGCGCTGTATTCTCCGAATTAGGTGTGTTTACTCCGTATTTAGTGGCGCTGGTTCGACTGAATTTAGTGGAGCCAATTAGACCGAAAAATTCAATTAAGCTGAAAAAGTAATATTGTTATATCTCTTTGTACTTTGAATCTTGATCTAATCACCAGAATTTACAATATGCTTAGCAACAGTAATAATAAATTCTCCAATAAATAATATTCACTAGATGAGAAATTTAACACTTGTAATCATTTTAACGTTCCTTTCTTTTTATACTCACGGACAAATAGTGGACACGCATAATAACCAAGCGGAAAGTAGTATTATCAAGTTAGACTCACTAAATGTTTCAGTTAATCTAACAGATATAGAGAGAATTCAGGAATTATTTAAAAAAACCGAGCCGAGTTGGTTTACAACCTATGGAACACTTATTGTTGCAATTTTAGCCTTAATTGGAGCAGTTGTTACCTCTTTATTAAATAATAAAAGAAGTAGAATTAATACTGAATTACAGATAAGTACAAGTAATGAAAATATCAGGAATCAATTGACAGAATCTCGGAATAATCTAGATGCCCAAATACTAGCAAACCGGAACCATGAAATCGAGAAGAAAAAGCTGGAATTAGAATATAAATTAAAAACAGAATTAAAAGAGAATATTGCTAAATTTATTCACAAGGCTACTACATTAAATGGAAAATTGAATTTCATTATTTTATCGGAACTTGAAGATGGTAGGTTATTGGAAGCACAAGAATTATACGAAAACACAAGCTCGTTAAGACAAGAACTAAATGGCCTATATTATTCAATCAGGGTGACATTGGACGGCTCGCAAAAGCAACTAGAACTTGAACGAATTCTGGAAATCTATATGGGTGTGGTTGATTTCAACTTTACTCTACGTCAAATAGATACTGATCAATATGAACAACCAATTGGTCAGTTATTCCATAAAATAAAAAGCATCATCCATGATAATTACCAAGAACCCCCATTAAATTAATCAGAGTTGTCCCAGTGCAGTGACAACCTATAAAACTTAAACTAACCCATAAAACTTTGAGATAATACTTGTTAAAGTTCCAGCTACTGTGTTTAAAGCAATTTCCCAACTGCCATCTTTTGCTTTAGAAATCATTTTATTTATCCAACTCTGTGACTTTATATCAAGCACATTATCCTTAATTTTTTTTGCCTCATTTTGGACAATTCCAGATATTTCTTGAATATCATCTTCACTGATGTTTAATTTTCTTAATGCTTCTTGAAAAGCTACTAGATCATTCTTATTTATCTTTGTTTTAACATTTATTGTGCTATTCAAGCCTGTATTAATTACATTTCCGTCGCCTGTTATGTTGATATTAGCCATGTGATGTGAAATTGTCCTACTTATCTCATTATCTTCTTTCATAGGTTTATTTATCATTCCGTCAATTTCAGGGTAATCTGTCTCAATTGCAAGCATTAAATCCAAAAATTTACTTCTTAAAGTACTTATTATTCCAACAATTTGAGAAATATGACATGTTATTCTAACTTCACTGAAAAATAAGGACTGCCCTACATCCCTAGCTTTCGTTGATAAGAATCCAGCAAAATCAGCTCCAAAAGGTTTTTCCAGAACACCATCATTCTTATCTTTAATTAAATTTTCAATAGATTCTACACCTAGTAAAATTGGGAAAGTGGTGAGCAATTCACGTAATTTAATTTCAAATATTGTAAATGGAATTGGATTATCTGTAAAAGTATTCCCATTTTGTTGAATTGTTGCATATGCAATTGCAGTGGGAAGTCTATATTTAGGAATATCATCATCAGGTTGATATCCTTCAATTTCATTACTTACTAGTTTAAACAAAGGTTCATTCTTTATCCTCTTTGCTAATACTTTGATCTTTAACAAAGGCGCAATGAGAGATATATCCGAATTAGATAAATCATCTATAATTTTCGAAATCATCTACTTAACTTTTTATCAAAGATAAATAGAAATTGCTACCAGAAGTTAAAGATTTTAGTCACATTAAAAATTGAAAGTCTATTTATTAGCTTTCGGATTCATCTTCACAGAAAATACTTAACAAAATAAGTGGACTGGAAGATGGAAATTATATTGAAATTGAGCCATGGGCATTAGATGAACCTGATGATATTGAATAACATAATGGCCAATTAGTTATTAACTGTAGTTAAAATTTGAGTCAATTAGAGTGTTCTTGTCTTTGTTGGGTAAATTTTAACAGATTTGATTGAAATTTGAGTGGATTTGGTACAAGCAGGAAGATAATTTCCTTATTTGACACAAGTTTGATGCTTGCTCTACAGATGTGGAATCTGTTCTGTGCCTGCCTCCTGTTGAAGCTATGATGACACTTGCCATTATGGTGTCCATTTACACCCTAATGCGAATCTCTGCATCGGAATGTGTACTAAGTTCAATCTCTATCTCTCCCTGGGTAATCATTGATTGTTTTATACTCTTGCTTTGGTTTGATGATTCGGTTATACCTTGCAGGTTGAATACCAATAGGCAGGAGATGTTCCTCCAATTCTAAATAGTCCTCCTATAGATTTCTTGCATTTTGTTGATAGTTATTTTCGCATGCATTACTGCTACATCACTCCAAATTGTTAATCTTTATTTTCTCCAAATTTTCTTTTTTAATAATTAGAGTGGCATCCTCATGCTTGAGATATAGAAACAAGAACTTTGATGTTTGACCAATTGGGATTGTGTCTCCAGAAATATGTAAAGTTTCGGTATAAAATTCAAGATCAACATGCATTTTACTTTCTCCATGTTTTATACTTATAACATCATAATTGGCTCTTAATAAAATGTAAAAGCTAAGCACAAATAAATAAATCAGATATTCTATTAATTTAATTACATTGTCATTGTGTGATTTGTTCAATATGACATCAATTCGTGTTGTAATTAACCCAAACAATATTGTACCATTAATAAGAATAAGAATGGGGGTTGATTTAAAATAATATTTAATATTCAAATACAAATATGGAGCAACTATTAATAATATTATGAAAAGTGAAATTGCAATTAGATTAGACTTGATTGAATTATTTACACTAAAACGGGACTTTTTGAATGGTGGAATAAAATCAACTCTTGTTTTAGTGATTGCATTTACATTAACCAGAGCGTATAAGCAGAATAGTAAGAGTCCACAATATATAGTATCTGTTAAAAAAATTACAAATAATTCAGAAATATCAATGTAATTAAAAATATTTACACCAAATTGATTGTAAAAATAAGTAAGCTTTAAATACCCAAGTGCTATTATAATTACAGAGCCGAATTTGAATAAATCGCTGTTTAGCCATTTAGAGTCGTTTGTCATAGACTGTTCTCCTTGTAATACACAAAAAATGTGGCTTTAGCTAATATTAAAATATGTCACTAATCGTGAATTTATACTACTCTCCCGGGGTTCCCCACAACCGTCACTCCATCAGTGACATCCCTTATCACCACTGCTCCTGCCCCAACAACACTCCATTTCCCAATCTTAACACCTGGTATTATTACTGCACCTGCACCTATCCATGAGCCTTCGCCTACTGTAACGTTGCCTGAAAGGGTTGCATTGGGTGAAATGTGCACATAGTCACCTAGAGTACAGTCATGGTCAATGGATGCTGCCGTATTGATTATTGTGTGTTTCCCAATCACTGCATCGCAATTTATGATTGCATTGCCCATAATGACTGTTCCTTCACCAATGGTTGCTCTTTTAGATACTGTGGCAGTAGGGTGGATGGCACGGCCAAATATGAATGGATGTTTTTCAGCTATGAGTTTTCTGGTGTGGTTGTCGCCAATGGTAATAATAGTTTCTTCTAACTTAAGCAACTCAGGTGCAAACGGCATTACTTGATAGTCAAGTAGGCGGGTAATGGCAGGATTGTCATCAAATAAGCCCGTGACTTTTATGCCCTGAAGTTCAAGTATTTCAATGATTACTTTCGCGTGACCGCTGGCTCCGTATAAATACATCGGCAGTTAATTTTTTCCATTGAAGGCTTCAGCAGTAGCATGACCAACCTGACTGATGCCTTCACTTTTGAATACTTTCTTTATTGTCATTAAAAGTATTTTAAAATCCAATGCAAATGAAACATTATCCACATACCACACATCATATTCAAATTTCTTTTCCCAGGTGATGGCATTTCTTCCATTAACCTGTGCCCAGCCGGTAATGCCGGGTTTTACATCATGCCGGCGTTTTTGTGTTTCATTGTATAAGGGAAGATATTGAATTAAGAGAGGTCTAGGACCTATCAGACTCATATCGCCTTTCAATACATTGATCAGCTGTGGTAGCTCATCAAGGGAAGTATTACGAATGAAGCGACCAATAGGAGTGAGGCGTTCAGCATCAGGTAATAAGTTGCCTCTTATGTCACGACGGTCATTCATTGTTTTGAATTTTATGACTTTAAAGATTTTCTCTTTTATGCCGGGACGGGATTGGGTGAAGAAGGGATTACCTTTATTTGTGATACTTAAAATTAAAGAAATAGCCAATAGTAGAGGAGATACAATTAACAAACCAAAGAAACTGGCAAGAAAATCAACAAGTCTCTTAAATACTTTTCGATACATTAATCAGAAATAAATTTCTCGTAGCTAAGCCCATAATATTATACTATTCCTGCTGCTGCCAATTGTTTGTCATATTCTTCTTTAATAAGATTCCACATTGTTTGCTGATCAAACCTGGAGACAATACTTTCTCTGGCATTTTGAGATAACTGTTTAACCAAATCAGGATTCTCAATAAATTGATACATTGCTTTGGTCAGTGCTTTCTCGTTTTTAGGTGGAATAATTATACCATTAAAACCATTCAGGATAATCTCATTACACCCGTTAATATCTGTAACAATACTTGGCAGACCCATAGCGCCTGCCTGCATTACAACATTTGGAAAACCTTCCCGATAAGAGGGAAAAACCAGTACATCAGAAATAGCCAAGTAAGGGCGCACATCCTTTTGAAACCCCACAGAAATTATATTGGGATTATTATTTATTCTTTTCGTTGTGGATGGAAGAAGAGGATCAAGTTCAGGCTCTGTATTTCCAACCAAAAGAAGTTTTATATTTTGATGAGGCAACTCCTCAAAAGCGACAATCATTTCGTTGATTCCTTTGTCTTTTACCAATCTTCCAACAAAAATAAATACTAAATCCCGGTCAGAGATCTGCAATTCATTTCTGAGTCTGCCTTTTATTTCACTGTTGAACAAAGCTGGATTGAAATGATTAATATCAATACCATTAGAGCTTCCATTTCCTATTACTTTCAATTTAGATTCTTTTGCAAAACCTTTTTGGAGAATGATTTTATGCAGTCCTATTGAGTTTGGATAAACCTTAGTGGCTAAGCGATAGGTGATTTTCTCAATAAAATGCAAAATTGATCTTTTAAATCCTTTCTCTTCAAGTAATGGCAAACCTGCTACTGTGTGTAATCTTACAGGAACACGAGCCACCCAAGCCGCAATCATTCCTAAAGTACCGGCTTTGGGTGAGTGCGTATGAATAATGACTGGTTTTTCTTTTTTTATAACCCAAAATATTCTAATCAATGAAATTACATCATTCAACAAGCTAATTTGACGATGCATGTGTATAGGCAAAACTCTTATCTCCTCGCTTAGCGCTACTTCATCTAATTCCTTGCCCGGCGATGCCAAACCAACAACTTCGAAGTATTTGTTAAAAAAGCGATGTTGGCCCTTCAAAAGAATATTTAATGAAACCGGTACTGTGGTTACACGCATTAATTTCTTCTTAAATATCTTCTCTTGATTTGATAATAAAGTATCAGATGGCATTTCCTGGATCCTCAAATGTTATTAATGTCTTTGATCTGTTAACACTTTACTTTAACTCAGAATATTTCTTTGGTGTTAATCAAATGGTGAATTCAGCCATATTCTTAGACTGAAAATTGTACTTTTTATTCAGTTTGTTGAAATGAATTATAATTTCATTTAATTGAAGTAAATTATTGGATGTGCAATTCCCAAAGTTGTGAGGATGCCACCATAAATGATAATTTCTTCCTTCCTTGGCAGCTATTTTCATTTCATTCATAATTCTTGCAATTTTTCTGGCTTGTATTATTTTTTCTTTCTCCGAATATGGTCTAAAAAATCGACTGGCTGGAATAAGTGTTAAACTTTTATACTTATTTATGTCATTAAATGATAAACTGTTACTAATTGGCATTAAAGTATCAATTGCTCTTAAAATAGAAGAGAATGGAAAAGTATTCTTCCAGAACCAAACATCAGGATTTGTTCGGATCGCTTTAAATCCACACTCTATGATGACATCCAAATATTCTTTGTTTACTTGATTTCTTGGAAATACTAGCGACTTTAGGTCAAAATTAAAATTTTCTCTAGCTATCTTCTGTGCTGCTAATAAATCCTCTTTAAATTCAATAATTGATTGCCCCTCTTCATTGCAGTAATAGTGTGAGAAAGTATGACTTGCTATTTCCTGACCTTTCGTTTCTTGAATCTTTTTTATTATAGAAGATGCATAGTGCAATTTGTCGGATTCTTCACTCTCTCCTAATACTTCTGATATTAAGTTATATGAATTAATCGCATGGTTTAAATAATTTGGTCTTTTATTGGGTAAGTATTTTATTAAATCTAATTTATCCTTAGCAAAAAGGAAACCAACTGTTGCCCAGGTTGCATGAATATTATTGTTTTCAAATATTTCTAATATTTTAGGAATAGCATCTCTCGTATTTGAAAAACGGTTTTGAATTGAATCATTTATTGCCCACTTTTCAATGGCACCCCAATGCAATTCAAAGTCTAGTGATATAATAAAACTACCCATTCCTTATACAGTATCTGAATCAGAATAACTTAAGTACCAATTTTTTCTATCACTTATGATTGATTCAATTTGTGTATCGAGAGATAACACACCAAAATGTAATTCAATTGGTCTTAGACGTGCTGGCATCTTGAAGAAAAACTGTTTCCTAAATGTTTTGAAATTTGGTGAATGTTCTAATGACCAAGCTAAAATGCAGTCAGCTTTATTTTTAGCTAAATCATTTGAAGCATACCTAAGCAAATCTTTGGCAACATCCGGATAATTTGGATCATAAATGAGTTCCATAATATATCCTATAATTCCATCATGTTTATTCTTGATTGAATAAATAATATAGCCGAGGTAGTTGTTATTATCATCATAACAATGGGCAATACGATAATTCTCATTTGGTTTATTAATATATCGCCACAACAGGTATTCTTTATCTCGAACAATTGAAACATTTATGCTCTTTGAAAATTCTTGCCATATTTTATTGGCATCATCAGGTACTTCAAGTTTTTCAAAGATTTTATACTTGGTTGAATGTCTTTTAATAATTGGTAACACTATGTTTGGTAACAAATTTAAAAGGCTGTTCTTTCTAAGAAAATACTTGCTCCTTAGTGGCTTGATAAGAAATGGTACAGGATCCAATAGCCTCCAATTTAAATGCTTTATAAATCCATGAACGGATTTGCCATTTGGGAATCCATATACCAGTTTAATATTTGATTTTACAGCGTTATTGTAGACTTCAACTGCTAAATCTACAAAAAGACCCTGACCTCTATAGTTAATGTCAGTAATAGTATCCATTGACTGTGATGCAACGACGATATCTGATCCTATTTTAAATTTAAGGCAACTAATTGCATAAATACCAGCAGTACGTTCTTTATTATTGTCGTATGCTATCTTGACAACTGAGGATTTGACAGGATTGTCAAAATACTGCCATATTGTTCTATTCAGTTCCTTGGTACTCCCATTAATATTAAAGCACTCAATAAATAGCTTTATTGAGTCGGATGTCATATTGATTATCTTAAAATTCTTAATGTTTCCCATTATAATGATTTATGACGAGAGTCTTTTGATAACTAAACTATAGACGAATTTTCTAATTGCTCGATTATGAATTCAGATCTTGAATAAAATCTACAATAGGCAATTTGTAATGTTCGATATTAAAGTGCTGATAACCAAGCTCAAGTACGTTTGCTCTTATGTATTCCAGACAATTGAAATTATCTGCCAGCCAATCCAATTTTTTTGACATTGCATCAACTTGAAAATCTTCAGCTATAATTGCATCAACCAAATCTTTGAAGTAAAAAGGTATTTCACCATTATTAGTTGTAATTATAACACCTCTAGTTGCTGCATATTCACATATTTTGTTTGGAAATCTTGCTTTATCTTGAACTGTGTTTCGTAGAGGAATAAAAAGGCCTGTTGCGCCTTTAAATAGCATGATTAAATCATTGTAGTCAAGCTTCTGATAGAATTCCACGTTAGGATGCTTTTCTTGCCACTGAGCGAATTTAACATGATTCCCGTATAGCACCATCTTTAAATTAACTTGTTGACTAATTTTAGAATGGTTATATGATTCCAAAATCAGATTTATAACTTCGTTTGCATAAACTGAACCGCAAAATACTAAATAGGGTTCACAACCAAATTTTGATTTATCAGATTGAATACTTTCGATGTATTTGAAGTCACATACTGGTGGTACTTTTATGATTGTTGCATTGGGATTTATTTCTGCTACTTTATTCTCCAGGAAATTACTGATGCAAACTGCACCATCAAAAAACTTTGGTCCATATTTATCAACTAGATAGCTGTTTATCTTGTGATATATTGAACTTTTATGAAAGGCCGAACGATATTCAACGTAGTGATATACAATCTTGGCCTTTATTATTCTCTTAATTAGAGAATAGAACACAATATCTAAATAATGACCTGAATAAATGTTCAAGATGTCAATCTTTTCTACTTTGTTTAATTTAACAATCTTTATCGGTTCAATTAAGATAGAAATGAGATACAGAATTGTCTCAAGAAATTTATGATTTCTTTTTTTGATTATTTCATCTATTTGAATATTGCTATCAACATGCATGTCAATTTGAGGCAATGCTTTTCCAGGTGAATACCTGTTTAATATTGTAACATTATAGTCTAGAGATGAAAATAAGTTCGCAAAGGATAACATTCTTACATCACTTGCCCTTTTTAGAAAGGGTACTCCATACATACCAACAAACAATATTCTCATTTTTCGATAATCAGATTTTTTACTATTCTACATGGATTCCCAGCAGCAATTACATTTGATGGAATGCTCCTTGTTACAACACTACCAGCTCCAATAACAGAATTTTTACCAATTGTTACACCTTTAAGTACAATAACTCCGTACCCCAACCAAACGTTATCTTCAATAATTACTGGTTTAGGATTTCCAGCTCTTGGATCATCCTGATGCCAATCAGAATCTGTAATTAATGTATTAGCACCACATCTTACATTTTTACCAAGTTCAACATGAACAAAACAACCGATTGTTGTACCTGAAAATCCGCAGCCATCACCTATTTTGAGTACAGCACCTTCAGATAAAGTACTTATTATGCATCTATGATTTATACCAATTAAATTTGATGTTGTTCTCGAGTTAAAACGGCATTGAATGCCTAGTATCAGTTTTGATTTTTTGGCTTTATGAAAATATGGAAATCCATTAAAATAGCATTTTGTATTAAAACTAATTCCTTTCAGCAAAAGAATAAACCAAACATAGGGAGAATAAACTATGTATGATGCTTTGTTTTTTCGGAGATAATATTTCATGATAGTTACTCGAAGCTATGGTCAATTAATTCTAAGTCAACCTTTATTCTTAAGGGATTTTTGTTGAAAATATTCTTTTAGAGCATTATCCTTAACTTTTCCTTTTAAATGGCCTAATCCTAATGATTTCTTTGTTAGTCCTTCGAGATACTCCTCCGTAGTTTTAATAAACCGTGCTGGAACTCCTCCAACAACACTGTTTTCAGGTATATCTTTAGTTACAATTGAACCTGCAGCGATGATGCAATTACTGCCAATTGTAACACCTGGCATTATTATACTTCTGACACCGATGTAAACATTGTTATTTATGTTTATTGGTGCCGTATATTCCAGATTGGGTATTTTGTCTCTGAAAAGCAAAGTTCCTCCATCATGAGTAACGAACAAAACATCTCTTGTAATATGTACATTATCTCCTAGAGTTATGCACCATGGTTCAGTACTAAACATATTGATAGGATTGCCGTATACTCTTACGTTTTTGCCCATTTTAACACCTATCCACCTTGCATACCCTTCATGATCGAGCAATGAATAAATGTGAGCTACTATTTTATTAACTACTTTTTTTAGTATTTTCATGTTTTTAACTTAGCATATCCTGATATACATTGTACAGTTTTTTGAATATAAATCTTTGAGAAAACTTATTTTCAATGGTTTCAATTGCCTTTGCACCAAATTTTTCCCTTAATTCTTTATTACTTGCTAAATAAATGACAGAATCTCTTATTTTGTCAGAGTCTTCAGGTGGTATTAATAAGCCGTTATAATCATTCTGAATAACCTCGGGATTCCCTCCGATTTTTGTCGTAATTACAGCTAATCCAATTGAACATGCTTCAAGCAAAGCATTAGATAGGTTTTCGTGCAATGTTGCAGATAAAAAAATATCACATTCTTTGAGAATAGGTATTACGTTGTCTTGCTTCCCTAAAAAGAACACTCTTTTAAGGCGAATTTCATCTATTAAGCAATCTGAGAGATTTAATTGACGTGGCTCTTCACCAATAAAAATAAATTTTATTTTTTTATCATCAATTTTCTTTATTGCATCTGCTATGAATGTAACACCTTTATCATAAATAATTCTACCAACTACTGCTACTAAAATAGAATCAGTTGATACATCCAGCTTTTTTTTAAGATTATAAGATTGAATGCAATCTAAATCTATGTTTGGGGCACTATTGTGAATTGTATCAATTATTCTGTTCTTAGTATTCTTTACTATATGGTCTCGTTTTGCCATAGCATCGCAAACAGCATAAACTTTACGACTCAATCTCATAGTAATTGGCTCAATTATCTTCCCAAAAATGAATTTTGTAAAATGTGAAATATTTTTTGCATCGATGGCTGATCCACGGATTGTTAATAATATATTCCTTTTACCTGATAGGTGGGCAGCTAACACTGCATGGAATCCGGCTCCAAGTAATCCTGAAATGTGAATGATATCCGGGTCAAAAATTTTAATTTGATTTTTTAAATCACGAATAAGTGAAACATTTATCTTCCGACCTGAATGTATTTTTTGTGTTAGGAATGAAAACTCATAAAGCTCATTTAAAAAAGAATTAGCAATTAATTCTGCTGATTTATTAGGTCCACTAATCTGATTAGGCATAATCAGATGTAGCATAATTTTAGGCTTGCGTTCTTTCTTATCTATCATTTTAGATCATTAATGTGTAACTACGATCATTATTTTTAATTAAATTGGTTTCTTTAACTTTTTTTAAATTGTTAGTGCCTATTCCTGTTATTACAGAAGTTAAAAACCATAAAAGCTTAGATTCTATGGCACCACCTGATTTAAATGCTATTATAAAATAAATTACCAGAATACTTAATAGTAAAGAATCACCAAAAAAGCTATAATAGGAGTAGGCTTTTTTATATAATATCAAAAGAAACCATGAATACAAGATTAAACCAATTATACCTCCCGTTACCATAAAATACAATAGAATATTATGAGTATCTAGATACTCTCCTATTCTTTTTTTAATCTCAGATTTATAACCAGTTCTACTTATTCCGAAAACTGGATTTTCATAAAATATTTGCAAACTCTCTTTCCAAATTATATCTCTACCACCTAGATTTTTTTCCTCTATTGCATTAGTAATTCGCTTATCCATTACATTGTTTTCAATCAATTTATCAAAAAGAACATACAAGATACATATTCCAACTATTATATATAAGTATCTTTTACCCCGTTTACCTTTTTGTAAAAGTATAAAAATTAATATTCCTCCAAATAGTGTTAGTAATGCTCCTCGAGAACCAGTAAGTCCCAAAATTGCAACTAGTAATGGTGATAAAAATATGAGAAGCCATGTTGTTCTTCCAAAATATTCTCGCCTCTTAATTATTAAGTAACCTATTAAGAATATTGACAGAGCAACAATGTCTCCAATGTTATTGGGGTTTGAACCAAAGAAACTAACTCTGAAGTAACCTAGATCGTAAGTTGGATCTACCCCAATTCGTAAATATATAAGAACACCCATTATAACTGTGCCAACTATGATTGAGAGAAATAATTTTGATATGATCTTGGGATTTCTAATTATATCATTTGATACTAACCAAAAAAGTACAATATTCTGAACCAATGTAAAATAAAAAACTGAGTTTATGCTTTCAACGGTGGGATTGTTAAACCCTTGGAGTACATAGTATATATATATACAAGAAAGTGGAATTAATAGGCTCTTAATTTGATTGTATTTGAAATTATTTCGGAAGTCAAGCAGTGATAATAAAAAATATGATAATCCAATAAACTTAGTAATTGTAAAATAGGATGAAATGCCAAAGGGATCCCAATACTCAAAAGGAAGAGAAGTAAGAAAAAGAAATAAGAATGATAATTTAAGCTTGTATATAACTTTCATAAAAAATTAAAAGTCAATTGGTAAGTTATTATGACTTGTTATACTACTATACAATTTCTGAATTTGGATTAGATCTTCTTTCCTGTATCTTTTCTCTAAAGGATAAAGTACGCATTCATGTTGAAGAATCTGCTCGACTGACCATTTAAATTTAATAAATTTTCCTGGGATACCTCCATAAACAGAATAGGGAGGGACACTTCTTGTTAAAACTGCCCCTGCTCCAATGGTAGAACCTCTACCTACTATAACTCCACTTAAAATTGTGACATTGCATCCTATCCACACATCTTCTTCAACAATAACATCGTGATCATAACCAATAGGTTTTTCTTGTTCTCTTATTGTTCTATAGAATCGACCAATTATTGTTGCATGATTACCAGTTCTAATTGTTAAGCCTTTTCCTGCTCCTGAGTTAGCTTTCATTATAAACTTCGCATTTATTGCTGATATATTTGTATTAGCTGGTAAATGACAGTTATCATATAAAAATACATTCTTAGGGTTCGAAATTCTTAACGGATAAGATATTTCAACATTTTTATCTATATATCCAAACATACTTCTTCTTATGTGGAAGTAGTCTAAGTACATTGCTTTAATTCCTTTGAAAAAAGAAAAATTTCTTAGAAAATTTAACATTTTGTTAGGTGAAGAAATATTCGACATGTATTTATAGTTTAGTTGTTCTATTAGGATATAGCATCAAATTACTAGATTCAAAATAGAGTCTATCTCTTTTGTTTTTTTTTTCTTCTATTTTTTAATAATAGAGACTATCATGAACCAAGACGAATTAAAATCAATTCCATGCTTTAATTAAAGTGGAATAGTTAAATTAATATTTATTATTAAGTTTTTAAAAGTACTGTTGCCAACCTTGACCAGTATGAAGAATTTTTTATAACTGCTAATTCAAGCGATATTCGTTCGTTTTAGTTTGTTTGATTTCAGCATAATACTCAGACCTAGTAAAGCTCTAGTAAATACAATTGTGATTGCTGCACCAATAAAATCGTAAAAATAGATTAGAGGGAAAGAAATGCAAAAACCAATTATTGAGCTGACAAATGTAACATTTCGTAACTGCTTCTCATGACCCTTTATTATCATGTAGTTAGTGCCATAAATATTGCTTAGAGAAGAAAAAAAGATTGAAAAAGACATTATTCTCAAAACAATAATTGCACTATAAAACTCGTGAGTATAAAATAATTTGATCAGTATTGGTGCAAATAAAAATAAAAAAACTGAGAAACCGATTGATATATAGATGGTTATTTGTTTATATGTATTATGTTTTTCTATTTTTCTTGTAAGGAAAGGGAAGAAAGTCCTAGAAAGTATTTTCATAAACTGCTGCAAAGTTAAAACAAACTTATTACCTGCTTCTAAGATCCCATTTGAAAAACTTCCAGCAAAGAAGCCTAATAGTATAGTTGAAAAACTATTAAAGAAATTTGGCATGATGTTATTAATAAATACATCAGTACTACTTTTGATAGTAATCAAGATTTCCTTAATTGAAGGATGTTTTATTTTAATTCCCCATCTTACAAGTATATAATACATAGCGATGGAACCCGATAGTACATAACCAAGTGAAGTGAAAAGTGGTTGAAGTATGTAATCTGATTTGTCTTTAACAAAGATAAATACAGCAATAGTAAATAGCAGTTTTGAAAGAATATTTAATATTGTGATGAACTTCATTTTTTCCATTGCCTGAAAGAACCAATCGGGAAACATAATATGTCCTGGAACTAAAAGAAATGTGACCAATATAACTGCTTGATTTTCTCTAAATTTTGGAATAATCAGAATCGTAATTAATAATAGTGCAAATGAAAGTAAGACTAGAAGGCATCTTGCCCATAAGACATTTGAAAATATTTCGGATACCTTTTCTTTGTCATCTCTGTTTTTAGCTACATCCCTTGTAGCTGTATAATTGAAGCCCCAGTCTGCTATTGTTTGGAACCATATCATTATAGCTGAAGCAAAAGCAATTTTACCAAAGCCATCAACTCCAATCACTCTTGCCAAATAGGGAATGGTTATCAATGGAAATATATATCCCGCAACTTGTAAAAGGGCCAAATAGCTGAAGTTTTGAATTAATACTTTTCTATCCTGACTTTTGGTAATTCTATTAAATAGGTTGCGTGGTGACATTTAATTTTATATTCATTCTTTTCAGCTTTTCACGGTAATTGATTTAATCAATCTAGGCGTGTAAATTTTCCTTACAAATAAATTTTTTATCGTCGGCTCTAAAAATCTGGTTATTAAAACCGCCAATAGAACTATGATAATGAGAGCTGGGATTGGTAAGATTAAATCTGGTAAAATGATAAAATAATTGTGGTAAAGTTTAATCAGCGCGATTAGTAAGTATTGATGGACAAGGTAAAGCGGATAACTTATTACACCTAGGAATAAGAAAAATTTGTTTGCAATTATTCTTTGTACAGATTTCATTAAAATAGGCAATACAAACAAGACATAAATAAAAATAGCACCAATTATTTCATAGAGGTCGTTGATAAAAAGTAAACAAGAAATCAATCCCATTGAAATAGAGTTAAATAAAAATATTTTGCTTTTAGAAGTATAATAAGTATAGGCAAGAGCACCTGCTGAAAACCATCCAAAGTAATTGAAGGAAAAAAGAGATAGAATTTTTCTTGCTAATATTAAATCAGCGAAATGACATACGAACCAAAGAACTGAAGCAATGCTGATTAACGCAATAGCCTTATTTCTTCCAAGTGTAAAGTATGCTATTCCAAATACGATGTAAAATTTAACTTCAACATAAAGCGACCAAAAAGAGCCATCTAAAGAAGCTAAATTTGATTTGAAAATGTTGTTAATCCACTGTGGATCTATGAATAATAAGCCAGGTATTATATTTGTAACCTGAGGTGTCCCATCAGGCCAGGTCTTGAAGATATTACTTGATATAAAAATTATAATAGAGGCTATTAGCATTGCCGGGAATAATCGCAACCAACGCTTAGTTAGAAATTCTTTAAAAGTTACTGCTTTTTCAAGTGTCATAAGAATAACAAAACCTGAAATCAGAAAGAAAAGCTCAACACCTAGAAATCCATACTTAAAGATGAAGAAATTTGAATAATCGTGGTTATAAGGTAATACATCATTCCATCTAGAATAAGTATGGAAAAGAATAACAAGAAAGATTGCTATTCCTCTATATCCATCAAGGAATGCGATTCGGTTTTTACCCATTTTTACACTCCTTCTTCAACCTCTGCACATGCCCTCTGCCTAAAGCCTTCACTTCACATCCCAGCTTGAAATATTCCCTTATGTTGTCGTCCGATAGGATACCGAAGCAATCAATAATGGCCAGGGGCTTGCCTGCCCATTTTACGATGTCAGTAGGCGATAGGGTGAGGTAGTCTTTATGCGGTACGGCCAATATGAGAGCTTCGGCGCTTTGGAGCATGGCTGGCAGGTCTTTCTCTACGGTTAGGTTGGTGAGGCCTTCCTGGTTGCGGAAGAAGCGTGACCATGAGTGGCCGGGTGAGGGGTAGGTGTCCTGGGCTTCAAATTCATACCAGTGGTCCACGTATGGGTCGTGTACCCGTACTTCGGCGCCCATCTCCGCAAGTTTGCGCACTACCATCTCGCTTCCGCTGTAGCGGGTGTCGCCTACATCCTGCCGGTAACTTGCCCCACATATCACTACATCGGCTCCGGCAATGTACCGTCCCATGTTGCGGAGGGCATCGCGTACCAACTCAGCTACATGCAGTGCCCGCGTATCGTTGATGTCTATTGCGGTAGGCGTGATCTTGAAGAGTTCATCGCCATCCTCAAATCCCAGTATGTGCCGGTAAGCCCAATAACCCAGTCCGCCGTCCTTGGGCAGACAATAGCCGCCTACTCCTGGTCCCGGGAAGATCATATTGCTGTGCGTGGGGCGCATTTTGATAGCATTTACCACCTTGATCAGGTCAACGCCGTTGCGCTCGGCAAATAGGCTCCATTCATTCAAAAACGCCAGTATGGTGGCCCGGTAGGAGTTCTCGATGATCTTGGTGGTCTCCGATTCAATCGGACGGTCCATCACCGTTAGCGGATACTTCTCTGTGTTCAGGACCTCCTTCAGGAATTTCTCCACCCGGGTGCGGGCTTCTGCATTGCAACCCGAGCATACCCGCCAAAAGTCGCGGATGCTTGCCACATATTCCTTGCCGGGCATTACCCGCTCAAAGCTGTGTGCCAAAAGCGGTTCGCCCGATATGCCCCTGTTAGCAAATGCCTTTTTCATGATTGGCCAGGCCACAAACTCCGTGGTACCGGGTGCTACTGTAGTCTCAATCAACGTAAGACAGTGTGGCTGCACCTTCTCGCCGATAGTTCGTATGGTTGCCTCCAGTGCCGCCATATCGGCTTCGCCGGTGCGCATATCACCCAGGTCATGTTTCGTAAAATCGCACTGCACATCCACCACCACACAATCGGCCAATGCCAGACAGTCGCTGTTGAATGTAGCCGTCAAGGTCTTATCCACCCTCACACACCGCGCAATCAGCTCTTCTACTTCAGGATCTTCAGCTTTGATGGGAGATTCACCACGGGATATCATGGGGATTTTCCAATAGCTGCGGGGGCTGGGTCGCTGACAAACAATAACGAATTTGCCCTTGGTGGAAGCTACTACGGCTGCCATGACGGCACCTACGAAGCCGGCACCCATTACCACCACTATTTCCTGGCCTTTGGCACGGGCTTCGGCGGTTAGGGCTTCCAAGCGTTGCATTTCAGTGGCGTAGTCTTGTTTTTCCGGTAACGGGAATTTCTCACCCGCAGGATTTACTGAGTATTTTACTTTGTTGTCAGTCATCGTAAAGTTTGTTTATTCAACCATTTCTATTGTCCTCTGCCCATTTCAGTTTATCCGCGAAAGCGATAAGAGCTATATTATTCATATTTCTTACTAAACAGTAACAGTCGTTCAGGGAATTGCTTATCAATTATGTGCTTCTCATCACACCCAAAAATCAGGTACCTGATCTTGCGGCCCGATATCTCTGATGCCTTGCCTATGTATGCCAGCAGTATCTCGGTGTTGATGGCATCGCCCACGAGCACCAGGTCAATGACCGGACTGTCCTTGCCCTTGGCGAAGTCGCCTATGAGCCACGCTTCTTCCAGTCCGCCAAGGCGCTCCAGCACGTTCTCTATCACTTTGTCGATGCCGGTGTACTTGAGCAGTATGCTGTGCACATCGCCGAAGAGCGGGTGACGGGTGTTGGCAAAGAATATTTTCTTGTTGCCTTCCAACGCACTGTTGAGCATGCCGGCTTCTTCAAAGCGGTTGAGCTCCTGGCGTATGGCATTGGTGCTTTCGCCGAACTCTGTTTCCAGATCACGCAGATAGGAGCGGGTGGAGGAGTTCAGGAAGAACTTTACCAGTAGCTTGATGCGGGTTTTGGAGGTTACGAGGGTGTCTAACATCTTTTCATGGCGGAGCCCCGTCAGTTACATGGCTGTTCCTGACAAGGTTGTTTTGTTTATTGGTTTGCTCAGCGGTATGCGCTTTGCATTAAACGAGTAACAAAACTACTCAATATCCTTTATCAATTACAAATGTATTGTTTTTTTTATTTTACAACGGCATGCAAGTTTGAACTGAGCACACCCTGTACTATTTCAAAGGTGGTATAATCCACAGGGGGTAGTTCTACTACTTCCATGTTGTCGATCTGGCAATCACGGGGACCTTTTTTACACCAGTCGGTAAATAGGCTGATCATGTGCCAATTACCCTCCACTTCAATGATAAGATCATGATCGACGTAGGTGGCGGTGCCTCTTAGTTCGAGCCTGCGTGCCATCTGGGCTGCTAAGTTGCGGAAGCCGCAACGCTGCACGTTGTAACCTTTTATGGTGATTTGATGTCTGTTGGACATTTGGTTTGGTGGTTAGTTATGTTGTGGCCAAATGTAGACATCTTATTCCGAACAAGTTACATCGTTTGATAACTCAAACCATACACTGGATAATTGGAAGCATAGTTTTATCCGCACTAGTCACTAATCACCAGTTTCCCGGTTCCAATTACTTCAGTGTTAGTCACTCTGACTATGTAAAGCCCGGGTTTCAGGAAGCTGACGTTAAAATTCAGCTGTGTTTTGTTGTTGTAAGGGGCTGAGTAAACACACATTCCCTGGCTGTTGAATATGGAAATATTGGCAGGGGTGGTAATCTGCCCGGGAAGCGTGATGGTGATAAGATCAGAAGCAGGATTGGGTGAAATGACCATGGTTTGCCTTGGCTGGATGATGTGACCGGTGGAAACGATGGTGGTGTCGGTTTTACGAAGCATTGTTCCCAACTGGCCGGTGACATACCAGGTTGCTGTTGAAGGGATAAAGCTTATATCGCCGCCAAGGTGATGCTGCGTGTATTTTTTGATAGTCCAGTCTATGCCTCCGTTAACGGTTTCAGCTATCACGTCGGCTGACCCGGTAGTTCCGGTGCAAACTCCGCGGTTGCTGTCGTAAAAATCCATCAGGTGCACATAACTGAGGCCGGCTTCTTTAAAATCATCATCGGCGCTCCAGTATGAACCGCCGTCGAAGGTTTGGTAGAGCCAGCCCGACTGTGTTGCCGCAAAAACAATATCTGCCGTGATGGCGTCAAGTGCTACCAGTCTTGGAACCTGAGTGCTCACCACCTGCCAGGTTAGTCCGCCATTGGTGGTTTTATAGATAATGCCCTCATTCTGCAGGTTATAGCCTGATATATAGCCTGTACTTGTGTTGGCGAAACTCATCAGTTCAAGCTTGAACTCCGGCAGTGTGGTGAACAGCAGCCAGTTTGCCCCTCCGTCGTTAGTGCTTAAAATGCCGTTGCCGGAAGTAATGAAACCGGTATTTTCATCGAAGAACTTCATGTCAGACAGATCTCCGTTGAGCATTTGCTGCCATGTTTCGCCTCCATCGGTTGTTTTGTATACACGGAATTCTTCCCACCAGGCAAGTACATAGCCGGTAAGGGCGGTTGGAAAATCAATCTTATATACGTTGGCATCAAAGGGGATTGAAAGTGTGTCGCAGGTTATCCAGCGGTTGGTGGTCTTAAGGATTTTCCCATGGTCGGAGCCCACAAATCCTGTTGAATCGTTCAGGAAGAACATCCCCATCAGGTTTTCGCTGGTAATGGCGCTGCTTGTCCGCGTAAGCGATATACCCCCATCGGCGGTAATAGCCATTTGTCCGTTCTCGCCGCCCATGATCCCCTGCTGCATGCCGGTAAAGGAAGCGGTCCTGAAAAATGTGGATGGGAGGGTTGAAGGTGTTAACTGCCATGTTTCGCCCTGGTCGGTTGTGTGGCGGATATCGCCGTTGCGACTGCTCACAATTCCGTTAGATTCATCAAAAAAGCTCATGGAAGTAGCATAGACATACTCGTCATTCTTTGGCCACCATGTTGATCCGCCATTGTATGTTTTATAGATCTTTGAATTGAAGGCTCCTGCATAAATGCCTGTTTGCTCGTCGAAATGATGCACGAAGGGGGAGTCGCTGATGCCATTGATCACCTCGTTCCATGTGAGGCCGCCATCGACAGATTTGATGATAGCCCCTTGAAGTGTTGAAGCATAAACCACCAGCGGACTGAGCGCCGAAAAGCGGACATAGGAGTAGGTTTCACTGAAGGGGGCTTCAATCCATGAGCTGCCACCGGTAGTGGTTTTCATGATCAGTCCCCAGTCGCCACCAACAAATCCGGTATTGTCATCCATGAACCATACCACCCTGAGAAACATTTGGGGAAAAATTGTTGTTGACCAGTTAACCCCGCCGTCGGTGGTTTTATAGAGCCGCGACCTGTCGGAACCTAGAGTAAGTACATAGCCGGTATCGCGGTTAACGAAGAAGAGGCTCTGCACATCGTCTGAAAAATCATAATCAATCTGAGACCATGAGGCGCCGGAGTCGGTTGATTTCAGCACCGTGCCGAACGCCCCGCCCATATATGCAGTGCCATCTTCCAACAGCTGCGAGGCATTCAGGTCATTCCCCTGCGGGAAAGGGCTAACCCACTGCCAGTTCTGGGCATAGACAGTAACAGAAGACACCGTGAGACAGAAGAACAAGGTGAGATAGAAGAACAAGGTGAGGAATAGATTTCTCATAGGACGCATCTTTATATTAAAGACAATCAAATGTGAATTTACCCTAAACCTGAGGAGAAATTTATTTATGTTTTGATTTGTTCAATGCCTGCGGCGTTCAGGATTGTTCAATGCCTTCGGCGTTCAAAATTGTTCAATGCGCCTCTCGTGTTCAGGATTGTTCAAGTGGTTTTGGATTTGTTTTGGAAATCTTTTTGCGTACAATACTCCAGGTTTGCTCTAGCTATGCTCCAGCTTTGATGGAGCTGATTAAGGCTGGAACAAATCCAGAGCAAGGCTGGACCTTACGCGGAATAATAGTGGTAAAAAGGGATCCTTAAGTTTTCTAAAAGGGTTTTGTTACGGCATTAAGCATTCTGTTGAACCCTCACCAGAAATTGGCAAATTCACCTAAAAAATGATTTTTTTTTGCTGCCTCTCGTCATCGCAAGATGACAAGCAAGATTTATCTTGCTAAGAGTTTTGTTTTGTTTCGTTTTGTTTAGTTTATTATCAGGTACGTTTTTTGACACTTTTTTGACACTTTTTTGTTCATTTTTTGTTCTTTTTTTGATCAAAAACAGTTCAAAAACGCAACAAATTGAGTCCTTTTTTCAATGTTTTTTTTCGTTTTTTTCATTTTGGAATTCATTTTTATGCTGGGTTTTGGGGGTCTCCTTACGGTTAGTCAAATTAATTTTGATGATTATTTGATAAAATCGTAATTTCGTATTGACTGTCCTGAAAATTCTCATCAGATGGAAAAACCTGACTTTATTGAGTGGAAAAAACAGAATCCCGGTAAATCAATAAATGATTATTTCATGATTTATCCACCGGAGCCAACTGGTAAATTTAAAGTGCCTACCGAAAGATATTCCCGCTCTTATCTAGATGATTCAAACGCACAACAGACAACCAATAGCTCTAAAGTTTCTCATAGAAGTATATGGCCGTATATCATCATAACACTCATAATTGTAATCACTTTCTTTTCAAATCCGAAAAGAGATGAACATACCTTTGCAGTTGAATTGAGATTGACTAGTCTGTTAGAAAAGACATTAGAAGAAGAAACAACCAGTGCCTTTGATTATAATATTGGTATTAAGGTTGTAGGCCCTGCAATATATGAGATTGTTAATAGGGTCTCCACTGAAAATTATTTATTCTTTTCGTTGACAAAAGTCAACTATCAAACAGATTCCAAGACAATCGGTATAGGAATTCTAGGAAAAGTTTACTTATCAGATCGATTGGAACTTCTAGTCAAGGAGCTAGTTTCTGAATATAAAAATATGTTAGAATGATCTTTGCTTGGCTAATCTAAAAACTCTTGGCCTTAGCTAAAACAAACTATTGTCAATGCCTAAATATCGTTGATTGGTTTCTGGTCGAGGTGTTTCAGGAAGTGTCATGATAAATTACATTTGACAATTACTAAGCGTCATGGTTTGGCTTTGTTGAGTGGTTATTTTGAAGTCACAACCTCTTTTGACTCATGAAGCTGAAAGTTACTTTCAAACAACCCATAACAGAACATCAGCGGGATTTGGCTGAGAAAATTAATTCGGGAGAAAAAAGTTTCCTTGTGCAAAATAACAAGTTGAAAGTGATTTTCAGAATCCATGGGAATATCAGCAGATTTTCCTTACTGGAAAACTCAGATTTGAGATTAAGGTACTCTGACATTGGTGAAGTAATAATCCCAAATATGACAATACTTGAATGTTTTGACGGCGGTCTAATCAAAGGTGGTTATGCTGCTTCAACCTCTTTAATTCAGCGTATCAGTAAAAAATATAATAAAAAATATGATATAGCTGAGATTTCTTTATACTTTTACTCACATAAGGAATTCGTGAAACTGTCACCAACTATTTTTGTACTTGATGAAGAACTGCCAGATTATTTTAATCCTCCTCCTCAGAAAGATAATTGGTTAATCATCCCTGCTTCAGAAGAATAAAACTCTAATCTAAAATATTATTTGATAATGACAAACTTGAATACAAAACTTGCAAGCTATCCTATTCAGACACTTAATGATTGGAAGAAAGAGGTGGCCGAGAAATGCCATAACTTTGCCAGCGAGAATGATCTGGACTTTTACGTTTTTCAGTCTGGCGTTAAGCTTGCATCACATTTATTGATTATAGGAGCAAATCCAGGAGGTTTGGGTTCTTATTCAAAAACCAATGCCGCTAACAAACGGGATCGCAGGACAGCAAATGATCTTGGCTATGATGAGAATCAGTTTTTAAAAAATCCTAAATGGAAATCATCTTCAATCAACGAATTATTCAAAGGTGACAAGTTGAGGCCAATGTTCGAAGATGCTGTGATAACCAATTTGGTTTACTTTAATACTAAAAGCTTTAGTGATCTTAAGAACACTGCTACCGCCAAAAAGGCGATTGAATTTTGCGTTAATTCCAACATTAATCTCATCAATATACTGAAACCCCATAACATCATTTTGCTTGGTAAGGATGCAATGAATGGATTGGCACATGTATTTGAAAAACCAGTAGAAGATATTTTAACTACAGAAGATAAGAAGACTGCTCTTATCAGGCAAACATCAATAAATGGTATTCCTGTCTATTGTATTCATCACCCTTCTCGCAATCCAAAGTTTAACAAAGGAGTTAACCAGGAATCAAAGAGGGAGATGTTTGAGAGTTTGCTATAGAAGATTGTACTATTAGGGTAGACTGAATTCATAATGGCTTCTTATATTTCTGGCACAGAGCTTCGCTAGTTGAACGCAAGGAGAAAAAATAATAACTCCGTCCTGAAAGCGGAGTTATTTCATCTGCCACGGATTGTATTTTACGCACTTTGCTACTGGCCTAAGAATTATATATAAAACTATTTGAGTATCTATAACTTTCTGAAAAAGTTGAAACCTTGCTCTCTAATCAATTCATTGTAAAATTTAAGCTCATCATCATTTAATAAACTTAAATCTTCAAATGTGTCTTTATGGCAATGTCTATATTTTAGCCCACTACCACAGAAACAAATATCAGTTCTTTCAGGTTTAACCCTCAACATCACGAAATTTATGACTTTCAACATCTGGAGGTAATCATCCGTATGTATGAGTTGTTTAAAGTAGTTTATTAAACCCTCTAACCCATGTTCTCTTTCGTTTAAAAAGTAACCATAGACTTCGCGATGCTTTTGATTAAAGAAAAATGGGATAACCATTTCATTGATAAACCATTTCAAATCATATCCTTTCCTGCAGATAATTACTTCTTCAGGTGGTGTTGTTAAGCAACAATGGCCATCCTCATAAATATGCCAGTCTAAATTAGGTTTTATACGATCTCCTATTTCATAAACATAAGGGAAATTTTGCGGATAGGATTTTCTAGGTGAAATTTTTATTTTGTAGGAATCTATAATCGTCTCCTTCTCATCTGTAAGCAATAATTCACCTGTTACTTCTGGGATTTTATCGTTTAAAGACATTGATAAACCAGGAAAAGCGTCGACCGCGTACTCTGCATCAATGACAAATCTTAGAAATGAATCACTAAATACCATATGGATATGAAGACTTTGCACCACCCATAATAGCCGTATGAAATGAATCAGGATTTTCTTCTTTATTTTCTCCCATTGGAAACCTATCCCCTAAATGTTTTCTCCAAAGTTTGCTCGCTTGATATTGATTGGTTTCTTTAAGAGCTTTTTCTGCATCCGCTATAAAATCATCAAGAGCATTCATAAAGTTATTCCGCCTCGTTGCATCATAATCTTCAAATAGATTATCGTATGGCACAACAGGTACGTAGCAACTAAAATTTATATCAAGAGACTTTTTAATCTCTTTCAGTACATCCCTTAATGTAATATCATCTTTGATATTGAGTGTAAACTTCTCAATAGCATTTGAAGCCAAGATTGACATTGCTAAACCATTAGGCATCCTATGTTTGTTTTTCTTATAATCGCACCAGCTTTTCAGGTATTTTACTATTCTTACTAACTGGCCATTCTGATCCTTTTTACCATTAAACCAATCAACCATAGCTTTGGGGTCGCTATTCTCAAAACCATTGTCTTTTACAGCAATTGCATAATCGATATATTTTTCTTTGATATATACCGGGTGATCAACTTCATAGTCCCCTGCGAAAACTGTCCTGATGCATTTTTTACGATGTTGAGCAGGTGTTTCAGTATGGCCATCTACGGCCTGCTTGACCCAACTTTGAAGGGTAGTAGAACTCACATCTGGCCTCCTAAAGAAGTATATGCCATCATCAAGATCACAAATATCTTCTTCTGTACGGATACCAGTTTTCATTTTGTATGATCCTTGAATGTAAAACTTTGGTTCATAATCCGGATGGTTCTTCTTGAACCAAGTAGCAATTCTTTCCCTAAGTGCTGTTTTTGAAGCAGTCATTTTATCTTTCTTCGACTGGGATAAGGAGATTTTAGTATTGTATTCTTGAAATAAGTTATGACAATTAGACATGACGGTTAAGTTTTAAAAAAGTGAATATTTTAAATAGATTGATTTTTGACAGTTCACCGCCAATTGCCTCTAGTCTTAAGAGGTCCTTTTTACTTGATGAATCTAAGTCAATGATTTCAGGACCCATATCATACTGGATTCTTAAGTAACTAAATGTGTTACCTTCTTTCTTTTTTAGTCTCTGAAGAAAGTTCAGATACTGCTCTGTAATTTGTGATTGACTGTCGAGTATGATATCAAATAGCCTGGGCTTTAGAATCCAATACCAAACATCCTTTGGTTTCCATGACGTTTTTATGATGTGTTTACCTTTACCCGTTCCTAATGATAATAATTGAATATCATCACATGGAATATTGAGTTTTTCAGTTGCTTCTAACACTCCTATTAAAGATGGGTTGTTTGAAAAGATTCCACCATCTATCATATTAACATTTGAACCACTCCCAAACTCATTGTTGTATGAAAAAGTGTGAGGAGGGAAGTAAATCGGTGCAGATGCACTAGATAGTGCTACATCATGTGCAGGTAATTTGTAGTCTCTGTTGTATTCTGGATGATGTTTTGTCTTAAGAACATTGATTTCACCTAGATTCCCATTAAAAGTAGGGATACAGACTTTTGTTTTTAGATCATTTAATAATGGGACTTTCCCACCATTGGCTTCAGTGTATATCTCTTTTAATCTGAGTCTTAACATTTTGTTACTGTAGATAGATGTGACTAAAGCCTTAGTTTTTCTAGGGATAAATCTTAATATCCGTTTTGGAAAGATAATTTTAGCGTTATCTTTATAAAATGTAACCAAGTCTTTAGCTGGAATTCCCAATGCAATAGCAATTGCAAGAATAGAGCCGGTTGAAGTGCCACAGATCAGGTCGAAATATTCATATAACTTCTTTCCCGGGTTGACTAATTCTAATTCAGACTCAAGTTCAGCAAGAACTTTAGCTGGTATAATACCTCTGATTCCGCCTCCATCAATTGATAGGATTCTAAATTTTTCTTGTTTCTCGTCCATGCTCTTAACCTTTAGGTGGATAATCGTCATTACCATAAGAGTTCTTTTCTCTTATTTGTCCGTCTTTTCCATGAATCAGTAATTCAGATTCCTGGTTTTTTGCTACTTCACGAGCAATGTCGATTGCTTCTCTTTGTGTTTCAGTAACTTTATAAGCCTTTTGACTGTTGTCAGTCTTAACTGCCCATTGGTCTCCTTGGGGCACTACATGTACTTTCTTACCCATCTTTTTTAGTGGATTAGAGTTAATTATTATGCCTCTGTTGGATTGACCGGCTCAAGAAGCTGCATTGCCAGTCATACTGTTATAGGGAAGGGAAGGAGCATTTTAGAAGATTCGTAATCATTATTGACAATGTCAAAAACAATTCTATCTTTGCAATGTTATTTTTTAAGCCTATCCTATAGGTAGCATGAATTCATTAGACCAGGGGTTGCGTCAACAACTCTTGGTTTTTTCTTTTATGTCATTTATTATGCCAGAGGCATTTCTAGTTTTAAATTCCTTTCGTTTTCATCAAACATTAAGTAACTCAATATACTTTGTATTGGTACAACGATGTCATTGCTACATGTATTCAATTACATGAATGTGTTATATGAAACATGTGATTGACTATACAAAGTTAATATGCATTTGAAAGGAATGCACACTTTAACTTAGATGACTTATTAACATAAATTGTCTATTTATCAGATATTCAGACAGGTAGACTCTTAATAAGTTAATTTTCAAATTCAAAGAACTATTTAATGCAAAGTTATAACCAGTAAGAATGGTATGTCAAGCAGAATTGGATATAGTTATCAAATAGTTTCTAACATCTCATTGACAACTGCATTGTTTAAAACTAAATTCAGCCTCATAATTCCCAAAAACATGAAACAATGAACCGCCATTGAATCATAAAGGACTTAAAATGAGAGTGACAAAACAAGTGCCAAATACTAAATATGTAAACTAAAGTTGTAAAATGACTCTATTTGAATAGAATTGGTCAATATGTCATTAATGTTAGTCATAATGTCAGCTGACATTATGGCATAGTGACACAATTAAGTTGCATTATACACGATATAACTTGCTTTTGTAAACCTAATATATTACTTTTGCAGAAAAATCAACGTTCCAATGGAAATGAAAACTGTATTTGCAGAACGGTTCAAGGCAGCCCGCTTAATGAATGGGTTTTCATTACAGGATTTGGCTGATGCCCTGGGCGCTAAATTGTCCCGTCAGGCATTGCATCGTTATGAGAAGGGTGAGGTAATACCTGATTCTGAGAAGATCATTTGGCTAAGTGATGCATTGAAGGTTAGTCAGGATTATTTTTTCAGAACTACCAAAGTTGAGCTGGATGAAATTGAGTACCGAAAACTCAGTAAAATGCCGCAGAAAGAGGCGACCATGATCAGAGAGAAAACCAAAGAGTATCTGTCAAGATATCTGGAGTTGGAGGAAATACTGGGACTGGCCAACCAATTTGAGAATCCATTGAAGGATTTTGGAGTTATAACTTCGTTTGAACAAATAGATCGCGCAGCAGCGATTCTGAGAAACAATTGGGGATTGGGCAACGGACCGATATTTAACATTGTTGAACTTCTGGAAGATAAAAAGATCAAAGTTGTAAGGTTAGATGTTGACGATGCTTTTGATGGTCTTCAAACTCTTGTGAACGGCAATATTCCGGTTGTAGCTTTCAATTCAAGAAAGATTAATAAGCCTGACAGGATACGTTTCACCCTGTTGCATGAGCTGGCTCATTTATTGCTCCATTTTGGCGATATAACTGAAAAGCAGAAGGAAATACTGTGTCATCAGTTTGCCGGTGCCATGTTATTACCCGAGGAAACTATAAAGGCAGAACTTGGTCCATTTAGAAACAAATTGTCGACTATAGAATTAGGAAATATTAAGAAACAGTACGGTATATCAATGCAGGCTATTGTGATGAGGGCCAGGGATTGCGGAATAATCAATGAAAACTATACCAAACAGTTTTTTCAGCTGATCAAGCATGTTGGTTGGAAAGTTGATGAACCTTATGATTACGCCGGCGTGGAAGAATCCAATAGATTTCAGCAGCTCCTCTTTAGGGCCCTGATTGAAGACCAGATATCCTGGTCAAAAGCTGCTTCCTTGAACAACCAATCTTTGGCTGATTTTAAAAAGCAAAACCAAATGATGTTCTAATTTGGTATTCTATCAGCTACTACGCCTAAGGTTATGCCAACTAAAATAGTGATTACAGATGCGTGCATATTTATCGATTTATACGATTTGGCATTGACATCTTCATTTTTCATGCTTGATCTGGAAATACACACAACATCAGCAGTTATAAATGAATTAAATGCTGAACAAAGAGAGATACTCAAGTCATATCAATCAGACAATAGGCTTACCGTACATAATTTGGAAGAAAAGGATTTTCTCGAGATTTATTCAAGTGCTTATCCTAAATCATTATCTGAAACTGATAAGTCGGTTTTGCACATCGCCAATAAATTCAATGCTTGTGTTTTAAGCAGCGATAAAGTCATGCGCAATTGTGCCAAGAACAAAGAAATCGAATATCATGGTATGATTTGGATTTTTGATGTATTTGTGAGTGCTTCCATCTTATCAAAGATTGAAGCTAGTGCTAAATTAAAACAACTGGTTGATACCAATATGCTGTTTAGGAATAACCGTCCTTTGGTTCTGGAAATAGAGAAACGGTTTAAAATTTGGGGTAGTTGAAATGTCAAAGCCTGCGGCGTTCAGCCCTAGTCAATTTCTGCTCCTTACTTATAGTATATTTAATCGGCATATTAAATTGAACCCTTACTGGTTTTCCTCTTTGCATTCCGGCTTTCCATCTGGGCATTGCCTTGACAACACGCAATGATTCTTCATCGCAGCCCCCTCCAATACCTCTTAATATCCTGATATCATTTAATCGGCCCGATTTTTCAATTACGAAAGTAATATAAACAGTCCCTTGGATTCCGGCACGACGTGCTGCCTTAGGGTATGTAATATTTTCCTGTAAAAACTTAATTCGAGCATCATCACCACCTACATATTGCGGACTATTTTCTACCACTGTAAAAATTTCATCATCTGGATTATATGTTGTATCATATAATACGGGGGAGCTTGGTTGATCATTCATTTCACCCTGGGCACTGCAGTTGAGTGTTCCTATCAGGATTAAAAACATTGGCAGGATTTTCTTTAGCATAATGATAGAGTTTAATTATGATGTAAATGTATGAAAATATAAATAGATACGATCAAAGCCTTCGGAACTATTGAACTGGAAGCGCTCTTTTGCCTAATTATCAGTGGTTTATCCAAAAATGTCTTTTTGGCGGTAATTCACTGAAAAGGATTTTTATCATTTTTTGGTTATTAGTGGTAAGGTGCTGTTATTCAGCATAATACATTCAATTTTTCTGAGTAAAATTTCGATCAGTCGGTTTTCTTCATAAGCTGCTGAGTCCGATGAATTTATAGAGGTTTTGGGCGATCTTAACCTCCTGAGAATTGAATAAAAAACTGCTTCCTGTGCCATTCCCTTAACATGGAAAAATAAACGCAATAAGGGGCTGAAAGCTGAGAGCTGAGAGCTGAGAGCTAAGATGTTTTATATGGTGCATATATACATAGAAAGGTCTATCTGTGTTACCTGACAATGAATCTACTATCTTTGCAGTCTTCCATTTCTAGTTATATAAACTATTGAAATTCTAACACAATTATCTTGTGAAGACTGAATTGAAAATATTGATTCTGGATGACGATAATCAGTTTACAGAGGAGCTTGCTGATTTTCTTAAAAACACCGGTTTTGTGGTCTTTGAAGCCGATACTGCCCACATGGCTCTCAAGATCATGGAGGGCAATTTCATCGACCTGCTCATTATTGATATTAGCTTGCCGGGGATAAATGGATTGGATTTTCTGAAGAAAGTGAACCTGAAATATCCCGGTACAGAGGCAATTGTGGTTTCTGCCCAGGATAAAATGGAGACCGTTGTTACTGCCCTCAGATCAGGTGCCATTGATTTTCTGCGGAAACCTTTCAAAATGATGGAGATAAGCATCGCCATTGAGCGTTCACGCAAGTTCCTGGACCTGCGCCGCAAGCTTGAACAGAGTGAGAATGAGCGGTCACTGATCTCAAAAAGCCTGGAAAGAAGTATTGAAAGGAATTTGATTGGTATCAGCCTACAGATTAGGGAAGTACTCGATTTGGCCATGTCGGCTGCCGATTATCCTGATATCAATGTGCTGATTACGGGTGAAACCGGTACCGGCAAGGAAAATATTGCCCGCATCATTCATTTTGCCAGTAGTAGAAAGGAGCATCTTTTCTGCGCCGTCAATAGCGGATCAATCAATGATTCATTGATGGAAAGCGAGTTCTTTGGGCATAAGAAGGGGTCGTTTACAGGGGCCATAAGCGACCGAAAGGGGTTTTTCGAGATTAGCGACAAGGGGACGCTGTTTCTGGATGAAATAGCCGACATGCCGTTGAATCTGCAGACCAAGATGCTGCGTGCCATTGAAGAGAAGAAGATTACGCCCGTAGGCGAAACAAAGGCCAAACAGACCAATTTCAGGGTGATATCGGCTACCCACCACGATCTTTATGAACTGGTGGAACAGCAAAAATTCAGGCTTGACCTGTTATATAGGCTAAATGCCCTGCATATCCATATACCGCCGCTGCGTGAGCGTGTGGATGATATTGAACCCCTGCTGCTTTTCTTTGCCAGGGAATTTTCAAGCAGGATGAACCGACCGGTGCCTGCCATTGATCCCAAAGTAATTGAATTGCTCAGGTTGTATAAGTTTCCCGGCAACGTGAGGGAACTGAAGAATCTTACGGAACGTGCCATTATGTTGAGTAAGGGCAAGAGTTTGAATGTGGTTGATTTTCCTGTAAAGACAGGGTCAAAGGCATCCTCGTTGCCCAAGAGTGCCGTTTCTGTTTATCTCCATCGGCCGGAAAGCATGACCGGGAAGAAGGAGGTGAGCATTACAGGGAGCAGGTTGGAGAGAGATGAGTCAAAAAGTCTTAAGCTGAAGGATCAGGAGGAGGGGATGATTCGGCGGGCTCTTGCTAAATGCGGTTATAACCGAACCGCTGCTGCCGCAGAGTTGGGGATTCAACGTATGGCGCTGGTGCGAAAAATGAAGAAATATAATATTATTCCTCCGCAATAATCACGGGGATCTCTACAAGGTTTGCTCTTCGGCTATGATCACGGGGATTTCTACCAGCCTCATGCTGTTGGGTTCAATGGCTACACTGAAGGTTGTTTTTGGCAGTTGCCAGTAGATGTTTTTGAAGCGGGTGCCGCTTACCACGATGTGTGCCTGTGTGTAAGCTTCCAGATTGAAGACCCTGATAACGGTATCCTTTTCGCTGGTTACCGGCTGACCACCCGATAGTACTTTAACATCAAGCCCTTCTACCGTGGGTTCCCCCGGATCACGACTGCCATTGGAGTTCACGTCGAGGAAGGCAGCTATGGTCAGGCCACCCCTGCCTACTTTGTTGATGTTGTCGGCCAGGACACGTGGGGTTGATTTGTCGTATACCAAACTGCCGTTGATTGCCTGGTTGATGGTTACCTTGCTGTTGTGGCGGTTGAGGTACATGGCATAGTTGGCCGCCTTGAGCGACAGCCTTACGCCAATCTGCAGGTTCTGTATGTTGTAGTCGGTGTATGCTTCGTAGTTCACGGAGATAAACCATTGTTTGGCCAGTTGCTTTTCGGCCTTGAGCTTCCATCCTGTAAGCATGTTGCGGGTATGGTCGTACCGCACTGACGGGGTGACCGATAGTGAGGCAGGGAGCCTGTAGCCTACCGATACATCGGAATATACCAATGGGTTTTCTTTGGTTACAAAGGTGCCGTAGGTGTGCACGCTGCCGGTGGCCTTTTTGTAGTTGGCCGATAGTACCAGGTCGGTGAGGCTGATGGTGAGCTGGTTGTTTATGACCATCTGGTTGATGGCCAGGCGGGTAAACATGGAGACATGGCCCAGTCTGAAGGGTTTGATGATGCTTGCCTTCCTTTCTTCGCGGTAGTTGTTGGCTATGGCCTTCTGGTTGGGCTGATATCGGGTGTAGGATAGTTCAAGCATAAGATTCTTGGCTGTGCGGAATGCCAGCGAGCCCTTGTACCTCACGCGGTAGTTGTATTCGGCATTGAGCAGCAGGCCAGGCAGGGGACTGAAGGAGGTGGTGAGAAACGGGATGTTCTTTGAGGCCCGTTGGTCAAGGTCATTGACGGGTGAGAAGCCTATGGACGAGAGGTATTCATTGCCCGCGCCGATGGTGATGGTCCGCGAAAGCCCGTAGTTGACGCTGCCCCTGTAGAAGGTGGCACCCTTGTTGTCATCGGGTGTTCCGGCACTTAGGGTATATTCCAGTTCCTTGTGCGGCACAAAGGTATAGGGGATGTTGAGCTGCTTTACGCTGGTTTTCTCTTCACCCCACTCACCGTAAAATACCAGCTTTATTTCAGTGTTGCCGTAGGAGAGGGGGACATCAAACTTGAAATGTCCTGACCCATCGGCCGTTACATAATCCATCAGTACATTGTTGACGTACAGTTCCACCACGGTGTTGGGCTCAGTGGTTTCATCAATGCGGTAAGTGCCGAACCATGAACGTCTGCCGGTGAGGGAGTTGGTAACCTGCAGCCCAATGACCGGGGCATAAAGGGTTGCAATGGGTTGTACGGCAATTTTGCCCACGCTTACCTGCCGTAATAGGTGATTGTTGTTGTTTACATACCGCCACCGGTAAAACTGGTTGTTGAGCAGAAAGGGCTGGTCGGTTGAATGGTAGAGCCCCAGGGTTGTTTCACCACCTGCCAGATATCCGCCAAGGGCAATTCTTGAATGCATGTTTGCCTTTTCACCCAGCGTTACCTGCGGATAAAAAGCCCAGTCGACCGTGTTGAGGGAGAGCATGGGGTAGGTTCTTTGAAGGGTGGTATCGGCCTCAAATTCGCCTTTTATGCGTCGGATGGATGATCTTAGGGCTTCCTGTCTCAGCTCCCGGAAAACGGGCAGTTCAAGCCTTGTTTCCAGCTTTACGGAGAGGGAGCTGATGTTGAAGGTACACTCCAGTTCGAAGATTTCCTGCAGGTGCCTGATGTTGATGAACACATGTGCGCGCGATTTCACAAGGTCGAATTCATCCACTGTATGCACCTGGTTTTTGTAGGTGATGGTATGGTTGGTGAGGTCGATAAGGTAGCTGTCGGTATCGCCGGATACAAATCCTGTAATGGAATCCATGCCCGGTGAAAAGAGATTTCTGATCTTGAGGTAGTTGAACAGTGGCTTTATGGAAAGGTAGGCGGTTTGTCCGCTGATTACCGATGGTATCTCCACAGAGCCAAGTTTCTCAACCACCACGGTGAGGGAGGTTTCCTCAAATACGGGTGAGTTGCCTGTTTCAGTATTGTCGGCTTGCGCAGATGGGAACATCAACACACATTGGAACATCAGCACAGATACAGCCACCAGAAGGTACCTGAGCCTTTTGGTAGTGCCTGATGGCGATGTGTGTATGGTGTTACTGCCTGCCATTACTCGTGATTTATAATGATTTCGTAAACGCCGTTGTAGTCACCGGGCGGGTTGTCCTGCATGGGACCAACATACAGGGTGGCACCTATCTGGAATACGGTGGTGGTGGAGGTGTTGAGGTAGGGCAGCGGGGGATTGGTTTCACCGAGGGTAATGGTCATATTCCCTCCGTTGCTGCCCGACAGCACGGCTGATGCTCCATTCATGAGGAGCAGGGTGGTTCCTTCAACGCATTCCACGGTAAATATGCCATAGCTGTAATCGCTGCCTATAAGGAATATGTCGCCGGTGGAGGTGCGTATTCCGGTATTGGAAACGGTAATGGTTCCTCCGTTGCTGCCTGTAATGGCGAATGCTCCAAAACTGAGGTTCTGTACGGAGGAGGATGTGAGGTTTATGGGCCTTGGCGGATTCACCTGGGCTTTTAGGTATGTGCCGATAAGGAGGAATAGGATGATCATGGTCATGCTCATGCCCGTGGGTCCGATGATTTTCCGGTTGCTCATGGGACAAAGATTTTTCGGGATGAAACACCGGAAGCGGAACGCAGGGTAACGATATAAATGCCGGGCGGTGTATGCATGGCTATGTAATGGTAACCGATGCCTGTGTAAGTGCCTGTATGCAATATGCGACCGGTGATATCGGCAATATGCAGGGTTCCTTTTTCGTCAGCGGGCAGGTCGAGGTAAACGGCTATGCGGCCATCCTGATAGAAGGCATTGAGTTCAGTGGAAGAACCGCGACTGGTTTCAAGTTCGCTGTACGACAGGAGTAGGGAAAACCGGTCGTGGTAGGTGCCTTTTTCCAGGAAGATGGTGTGGCTGGTTTCTTCCAGGTGGATGATTGCCCTGGTTTGCCGGTCGTGAAGGTAGAGCCTGCAGCCGGGGTAAAGTTCGTACAGTTGTGAGCGCAGTAAGGTAAACTCTATGATGCCGGGGGTCAGTAACGAAATGCCCAGCGGGATTACGGTGGGTTGATCGGTATTAGCCGACAATGGCCAGGTCTTGATGGCATACCTGGATTGGTTTGTCAGGGCGTAGAAGCTAACCGCGTAAGGGTCGGTGTTGAGGAGTTTTATTGCATCAAAATATGGGTTGATGGTTGTGGGAGCTTCAGTCATGCTGGTTTGGCCGGAAGTACCGGTTTGATTGTTGGTTTGGCCGGAAGTGCCGGAAGTGCCGGTTTGACCGGTTTGACCGAAATCATGACCTTCAGGACCTAGCAGCAGAACCAGCGGATCAGCGCCCGTGCTTATTCCCTGATAGGAGGCGGCAACCCTTACCAATGCGGTGCCAGCTGACAGGAGCGAAGTTTTCTTATGGAATACGGGGTTGGGGTCATTTACCCTGATGTCATGGGTGAAGCCCAGGCTGCCGGTAACGGGGTAGGTGCCATCAGTTACGTGTACGAAGAATCCCTGCATGGCCGGTATGATGTTATCTGCTATGCCGTCACTTGAAACGCCGTTTATATAGGTGCTGTAGCTACCCACATACTGGTTGGTGGTGCCGGGATTGAAGTAATATACGGCATTGTCAACGTTGGTTCGCGTCCATCCGTTCTCAGCATCCCAGTCGATGGGTGAGGGATAGGGGTTTCCGACAAGGTTAAAGCCTTGTGTAATGGATCGGTTGTGGTTGCCCAGTGTAACCGACATTGGTCCTGAGGAAACCTCTCCTGTGATATCAATGGTTGCAGCTGTGGCAGTGGTGCCAAGATTAAGGGCATAACCGGCCATGGGTTTAAGCAGTCCACTGATTGCCGTGTAGTCAAACCACCATGCTGTATCGCGGTTCTCTTCATATCTGTAGAGTGTTGGGAACGGAGCCTGCAGATTGGCATCATCAGCCAGTTCATTTACGGTGGCGGCCTGGAAGGGCGAACTGATGTAGCGGTATCCGAAGGCATCGGGGATATAGCGCTGCATGGTGATGTTGCCTTGTATGGTGCCGGTGCCCAAGCCTGATATAAGGGCTGAGCCCTGGGCCGTGGATAGCAGGGTGATGTTGCCCCCGGCATTTAGGGTGCCGTTGCTGGTGAGTACTCCGGCAATGCCTGTAGCCGAACCTATGGATGGCGTGAGGGTTGCCCCGCTGCTGATGGTGAGGTTATAGAAGTTGGTTGACCCGATGATTGTTGCCAGTGGATTTGTAAACAGTATGGTGCTGCCCAATGGGTTGAAGGTACCGCCCTGGTTGTTCCAGGCACCTTCGGCTCCCGTGATGGTAAGCTGCGCGGCAGTTGCTGCATTCAGGATTCCCCCGCTCTGCAGGGTGATTGATTTGCAGGAGCTTGAAGCCGACAGTATGGGATCATTGGGTGTAAGGGCGGCATCGGGTATGATGAGGCTTATATGGTCGGATGGTGCTCCCTGTGGTGTCCAGTTGTAGGTACTGCTCCACGTGGTGCTTACCGATCCGTTCCAGGTTAGTTCCATGAGTTCCAAGGCACTGAGGGATAATTCAACTACGCCAAAAGTGTTGGCGAAGAAGGCTATATCTACATTCGACAGGGATACCCAATTATTGATTGCATCATAGGCTGAGCGGCCATGTTCGGTAAGTATGCCGGGGGAGAAGCGGTAGGAGAAATCAACCAGTTCCGTTTCGTCGTTTCCATTGAGCTCAGGTTCGAGGTAGTGGGTTACAAGAATTGCCTGTGTGCCTGAGCCGCCCGACTGAATTACATCATACACTCTCTTTATGGCGCCGGGTTTCCACGTAGGGCTGTTGCCGATACTTAGACGTATGCTCATCCAGGCAGGCAGGGTTCCCACGTCAGGGAAAGTAACGGAGGTGAAGGCGCTGCCCATTGTATAGGTGGTATTTGGAACAATGCTGCTGATGGTGACTATGCCGGTAACATCGCCTGTGCCGGTGGTGATGGCGGTAGCTCCCATGAACAGGGTGGTGGGTTCTATTCCGTTGAACATATCCAGGCTGCCCTTGAAATCAGTAGGGTTACTGCTTTGCAGATGGAGTTGTCCGTTTACGGTGACATTGGTAGTGAAGGTAACGCCGCCCATGCGGTTGATGGTGAGGTTATTGAGTACCGGCACGGTCACAAAGAGGTCTTCTGCCAGGGTAATGGCATTGGTGCCTCCAAAGCTGAGCGATGAGGCGGACGATACGTTTATATTGCCCGACAAACGGTTGATGGTGCCGTTTATTCCTAACGTAGCCGACTGTACATGCAGTATGCCGGAAGATAGTATGAGGTTGTTGTTGATAGTTAGGTCAGTCTGCATGTATACACCCGCGCTGTTTTGGATAAGCAGGTTTTCAACATCGGTTGACGCTGTGCCTGTGATGAGCTGTTCTGCTGTTCCTGAGAGTGTAAGGGTAGAACCTGTAGAAGCTTGGATGGTGCCGTTGTTCTCCAAATTTCCCTTGAAAATATGTTCAAAGCTGCCGGTATGGAAGGTGGTTGAGCTGCCGTTAACGAATGAGCCGGTTACGGTAAGGCTTTCCTGCGCGGTAATGTTGCCGCTGCCTGTGCCGTTGAGCAGTAAGTTGTAATAACCCACGTTGAGGCCATTCGGGTTGATGATTGTTTGGTTGTCGCCATTGTATTCAATGGTGTTGTTGCTAAAGGCTGCCCTGAGAATACCGTTGTTTATAATGGCGCCCGAAATGCCTGTATGTGAACCGGTGGAGAGCAATACGCCCGCCTCGGCTGTAAGTGCAAAGTTGTGGAAGTTGGTATGCCCGTTGATGGTAGCATTGGCGTTTGTGAAGGTTACCGTAGAGGTGGAAGCGTTGAAGGTACCGCCCTGGTTGCTCCATACGCCGCTGGCACCTGTAAGCGTGAGTAGTGATCCATCGCCGGCATCCAGTATGGCATTTGCTTCAAGGGTGATGGTGCCGCAGATGGCGAATGCCGGCAATATTGGGTCGTGGTCGGTGGTTGAAGCGTCGGGGATGATCACTATGGTATTGTCGGACGGGGCTCCGTTGGGTGTCCAGTTCTCTGCGGTAACCCAGCTGTTGCTGACAGAGCCGTTCCAGATGAGGGAAGTAAGTTCTGATTCGTCCAGCGTGACTTCTACCGCGCCAAATGTAGCCGAGAAGAAGGCAATGTTGGCATTCGACAGACTTACCCAGTTCTCGGTGGTATTGTAGTTGGAGCGGCCATGCTCTGTAAGTACCGCGCCTGCGTAACGGTATGACCAGTCGACGATTCGGCCCTCCGCATTGCCATTTAGCTCTGAATCAAGGTAATGGGTGCTGAGTATGGCCAGTGTGCCGTTTCCGCCGATCTGTATGACGTCATAAATACGCTGCACAGCTCCGGGTTTCCAGTTGGGGGCAACGCCTATTCGTATCTTTAAACTCATTTCAGTGGGCAGTGTGCCTATATCGGGAAACCTGACATGGGTATGCTGGTTTCCGAAGGTATAGGTAGTATTGGGCATTATTACCGTTCTTTTAACGATACCCGTTACATCGCCTACGCCCGTAGTAACAGAGTTTTCGCCCATGGTAAGGGTGGTCATGGCAGTGCCGTCCCACATATCCACCACTCCGTTTGTAGAGGTTGGATTATCAACCGGCAGGTGAAGTGTTCCGGCAACGGTCATGTTGCAGCCAATGGTGACGCCGCCTGACCGGCTAACGGTGAGGTTTCCTATCACCGGTTCATTGGTAAACAGTGACTGCCCGAGGGTGAGGTTTGCTGTGCCGCCAATGGTGAGCGATGCATATTCATTCACGGCAAGGGTACCCGCCGTTTGGCTGATGGTGCCGTTGATGGTGATGGTGTTGGATCCCAGATTCAGGGTACCTGCGGTGAGAAGCAGTTCGTTCTGCAGTGTTATATCGCTGAAAAGGGTTATGCCGGCAGGGTTGGTTACTTCCAGCTTCTCAAACTGTATAACCGATGTGCCTGTAATCTGCTGTGGTGTGGTGCCTTCAAGTACCACCGTTTCGCCTGCCACCATATTGGCTGTGCCTGAAACGGTTAGGTTGCCGTTTATGGAAAGCAGGGTTGCAGGCAGGGTTTTATTGCCGCTTCCACTGAGGATAAGGTTGTGATAGTCGGAGGATGTTCCGTTGGTATTCAGTACTTGCTGGTCGCCTCCGTTGTATTCCACGGTAGTATGGAAAAACGTGGCATCAAGTGTTCCTCCATTAGTGAGTGTGCCGCTGATGGCGGTATGGGAATAATCGGCGAGTGTTAGTCCTGCACCGGTTGCTACGGTGAGGTTGAAGAAGTTTGTTAAGCCTATGAGCGATGCTTCGGCATGGGTGAAAAGTATGGTGCTGCTCTGCGGATAAAATGTTCCGCCAAGATTGGTCCATGCACCTCCTGCCCCGTTAATGGTAAGCTGTGCGTTGGGCTGGGAATTCAGGATGGCGTTTTCGTGCAGTGTCAATGTACCACAAGTGGCAATGGCCGGCAAGAATGGATCGTTTGGTGTGGTGGCAGCATCGGGTATCATCACTATGGTGTTGTCAGAAGGAGCGCCTGTAGGTGTCCAGTTGTCGGGAGTTACCCAGGATGAGCTGACTGAACCGTTCCAGGTGAGGGAGGTCAATTCAGATGCTGCCATGGTAACTTCCACATTTCCGAAAGTTGATGGAAAGAAGGCTACATCCACATTGGAGAGGTCAATCCAATTGTCGGTGGTATTGAAGTTTGAGCGTCCATGCTCAATAGTCTGGCCATTGACAAAGCGGTACGACCAGTCGACCAGCATGCTTTCGTCATTGCCGTTGAGTTCCGTATCGAGGTAGTGGGTTCTGATGACCGCGTTGGTGCCGCTGCCGCCTGTTTGTATGAGATCATAAATTCGTTTAACGGCACCGGGTTTCCAGGAAGGTACTGTGCCCAGGGTTGTTTTCAGGGTGATCACTGCAGGCAGTACCCCTACGTTAGGGAAGGTGATGCTGGCATTTGCGTGGCTGAAGGTGTAGGTACGGTTGGGGATAAAGGAGGTACGCCGCACAATTCCGGTAACATCTCCTGTGCCGGTAGTAACGGCATCACTACCCATATCGAGGGTAAAAACGCCCAAATCCAGTAAACCTTTATCGGGGGCAGGATTGTTGCCTTGAAGGTGGAGGGTACCGTTTATTATAAAACCACTACCGGCAGTGATGCCACCGCTTCCACTGACAACCATGTTTTGCACGGCGGATGAAAAAATGTTAGCCGGGAGTGTCATGGGGCCGCTGTTGGCAAACACCAGAGTGGCCCCTGCATTGCCGTTGGAGCCTGCTTCAGAGGCGTCAATGGAACCGGCCGTAAGCACCGGGGCATTGCCTGATAGCGTCAATGTGTTCGCTCCCACGGTAAGTACCCCCTGTGTCAATGTTAGCGTGCCCGCCACACTTGCATTGCCGGTAAGGGTAACTCCATTGTCCCTGTTTATGGTAAGATTGTTCAGCTCCACAGCCGGCAACAGGATGGTGGTACCGCTACCGCCGGCAATAATGGTGGAAGTTGCTCCTCCTGTAAGGGATCCTGCAGTGGTGGTGATGGGTCCATTGATAGTTAAGGTGTTGGCACCCAGGTGGAATGTACCTGTTGTGAGGGTAAGGCCCGAACCGATGGTTAAATTGCCGTTCAGCACCAGTCCTTCGGGATTGGCGGCTTCAAGTGCGTTGACTGTATTGTTGAAAAAGCCCGCCGAGGGTATGATCTGTTGCGCCTGACCTGCGAAGATTATCCGCGAAAGCGGGGAGGTTGCATCGAGCCGGGCGCCGTTGGTAAGTCCCAAGTTGCCTGTTACGGTTAGCGTATGGCCATTCAGGACAAGCATATAGGTGCTCTGCCCGATGGTAATGTTGTTAAGTACCCTGTTCTGGTCAAGCTGGCAGTGATTGACGGGGGCGGGATCAAAGGATATATCGGCGCCATCGGTGGGTACCACGCCATCGAGCCAGTTGCCGGGAGTGCCAAAGTTACTGCTGAGGGTGCCCTTCCAATAAAAGCGGTTGTTTTCAAGCGCTCCCATCTTGGGGATTGAATTGCGGGTAAGTCCGCTGAAATCATTTGTAATGCCCGTACCGGCAACTCCGGGTAAATCGGTGGCCGAATAGTAATCAAGCGGTTCAGGGCCACCCGCGAGGGCAAATGAAGGGTTAACTACCACACTGCCGCCATCCTGTCCTGCGACAATCGGCAGTGTGATATCATCAACCCCGTAATATCCTATGATACCACCGGTGCCCGGTGTGTAATAGTCGTTATGGTCAACGGTAAGTGTGCCTCCCGTGCTTACAATATATAAGGCATAATGCAGGGATGAACCGGCATTGGTACTGCGCACGTTGACAAGTATGTTGTTTCTGAAATCCCTTGTATTGGAAGTAACGGCGCTGTATAGGGCATACGATTTATTGACTGTACCCGCAAGGAGGGTTCCGCCAAGGTAAACAGTGTTGAAATACAGTTTGCTTGTGCTCACCGATGAGCCGGTTTCGTGAATACCGTAAGCAGTAACCGGGGTGTTGTTGGTGATTGAAATGATGTTGTTGGAAGCTACGGTAAGTCCGTTGTTTATCTTGATTCCGTAAACCGAAGCATTGGTTGAGGCACCGCCCGTAGCATCGAGGTTAAGTATAAAATTGCCGTTCACCGGATTCTCACTGGTTGTATTGGTGCTGCCGGCGTAGATGCCTATGATGCTTCCGGTGAAGGTGGGGTAACTGTTGGTGAGGTTGTAAATTCTGTTGCCCGAAACCGTTACCTGACCGCTCCCGTAACATACAATGCCGCCCACTGAAGCCAATGGGTCGGCTGCATTGCCGGCATTGGCATTGGTTAGGTTGGCAATGATATTATGCTCAACCAGCAATGACCCGGAAGCGTTTTTCATGATTCCGGTAACGCCCTGCGCTGCGGCTGTTGAAGGGGAGCCCGCCAGGAGACTGTTGGGGGTGGTTTCACTTCCAATGATGCTGTGCTGCACAATGCATGACCCGGTATTGTTGACATTGATGGCAATAATGTCAGATCTGAAGGAGGGATTGGAATTGTAGGCAGATATGGCCCCTATGGTGTTGTTTTTGCAATCAAGGATGCCATTTCCCGCCAGTTCAATGCCATATACGGCCACACCATCGGTGCTGTTTGTTATCACAATGGAACCTGTGCCGGTGGGAGCGCCTATGCTATTTCCGACAAGGTTACCTATGTTGGCATTCCCGCCAAGGACTTCTATACCCGTAAACCCGGCATTGCCGCTGTTGGACCAGCTAAAGTTCCTGATAAGGTTGTTTTGTATGGAAGAGGCTGCTGCCGTGCCCGCATTCAGTGAAATGGCGTGGAAGGCATTGTTGGCCGTACTTGTTTTGGTAAAGGGAGTACCGCTGCATTGTGCCCCTGTTCCACCTATAAAGTTGTTCGAAATATTGAAGGCACTGCCGGTTGGGCTGTTTACCGTGATTGCCGTGTAATCAACCGAAGCCGTGGGGGCAAGGGAACCTGTTTCATAAAGGCTGTTGCCGGTGATGCTCCAGACTGTGTTGTAGGCTGAAAGGTTGATGCCGTTGGAAGCGGAACCCTGCCTGAGGAAATCAAAAATCAGGTTGTTGGCGATGGCATTATCGCTGTTTTCCTTGCCTGCGGTGCCGGCCGAATAAACGGCATTCACCGGACGGCTGTTGCCGGATGTGGAGGTGATTAGGTTGTTACTTAGGGTATTATTGTCGTTGCCGCTGGTGAGGGAGGTGCCTGAAAAGAAGACAACGCCCGATGAAACGTCTGTTTCAGAGCCTTTGATAACGCAATACCTTACGGTGTTGTTGGATGCGTCGTTGATGAAACGTAAGGTTGATGTACCGGCGATGGAAGAGACCGAGGTATTGCTGATGAGCAGATCGGGCGTTGTGCCTGTGGCATTTACCCTTCCATCGATCACTACATTGTCGGCACCATTGAGGTCAATAAGCGGCGCCGCAAGGTTGGCTGTTATGGAAAGACCGGTAATTGTGGGGTACACCTGGATGGAAGTGTACAAGGCGCTTCCAGAACCAGTGGCATTTAGGGTGGCCGTGGCTGTTTCAACCGTGCTTCCATTGATTTTTACGGTAATGTTGCCACGATGGTTGCCATTGTTTATATTGTCGAATGCAGCCTTAAGTGTTGCATAAAAGGCAATGCCGGTACCCGAGGAGGCATTCACCTCTATGGGCCGGGTATAGCGTATCCAGGTATTGTTGGTGCCGGTGAGGGCTTCCTGCCATTTGTGGTAATAGCCGCTTACCCCGCTATGGATACCCATATCCACCCCTGTGGCTGAAATGTTGTCGTTGCCATACTTCACCACCACTTCATTCAGTGTTTCGTAAAAACTGACCTGAACATCGGCGTAAAGCGCATCGTTGTAATCAATTTCATAATTGTTGAATTCAACGGTCAGCACCCTGTAGGGAGCAGTTCCGGTAACCAGTCGGCGGCACCAGGAGCCGGCTATTTGGCCCACATAACCGTCGTAAACTGAAGTGGCAATGATTTGTCCGAGGCTTGTTGCCGAAGCCGTTAGGTCATAGTTGGAAGCCGCTGTATAGTCGGTGGTTGCAGCACCATCGAGCCTTATAAAGCCATTGGTTGATACGCTGAGGGAGTTGGAAATGTTGTAGGTATTATCGTAGAAGCTGAAGTTAAAGGGCCAGTTGAAGGAACCCTGCGCATCATCGCCGGTGACAACGGTAGCACCGGATGAACAATCAATCCAGTTGTAAAGCGATCCCAGGGTACCTGTTTGGGTACTGTAATTCCAGCTTGCGGCGGCAGGCAGTGCCGGCATGGCGTACTCAATCCAGGTGTTGTTGGTACCGCTTTTCACCTCCTGCCATTTGTTGAAATAACCGCTCACCCCGCTGTGTATGCCCATATCGACTCCATTGGCAGCGATATTATCGGTGCCAAGTTTCAGTACTACCGTATTGGTAGATTCATAAAAACTCACCTGAACATCGGCGTACTTGTTGTCGTCATAATCAATTTCCAGGTTGTTGTACTCAATGGTTAATATTCTGTAGGGGGCAGTACCGGTAACAACAAACTTCACCCAGCCGCTGTTGGCAGGGGAAATATCACCGTCATAAACTGCCGCCGCTATGATTTGTCCCAGCTCGGTTGCAGTGGCTGTAAGGGAATAATTGGAGGCCGCTGCGTAACTGGCATTGGCAGTGGCGTCAAGTCGTATAAATCCGTTGGTACAGACACTCAGCGAATTGACGGGGGAATAGGTATTATCATAAAACCTGAAGTTGAACGGCCAGTTGAAGGAAGCCTGAGCATCATCGCCCGTCACTATTTCGGTACCAGCCGAGCAGTCGATCCATGCATAGGTAGTGCCCAGTGTACCGGTGCGAGTAAGGTAATTAAAACTAGCGGCAGGCTGGGAATAGGCAGGTTGGGCAAAAGTAAGCAGGGCAAAGGCAAGCAGTGCGTAAGTGGTCAGGGTTCTAGCAGACCATGCAGAGGTAGGTCGGACAGAAGTAGGCAGTGCAAAAGCAGGCAGGGCAAAAGCAGACAAGGTGGTTGTGATAATCTTGACGACCCTCTGCAACAAACCGGCCTTCAACCTGCGCAGGTTCATAGGTTACAACTGTATTTGAGCATTTGCAAGAACAGCGCCGCCCTCTTCCTTAGGCTGAACATACTCAACCTTGAGATACCCGCCTGAAAGCATCGTACTGGAGGATATTTTGTGAGTGGAGGATGTTTGGGTTCCGGTAGAACTTTGGGAAGTGCCGGAGGTCTGGGAGCCGCTAGAATTTTTGAGACCGTCAGAAATCTGGGTGTCGCTGGTGTTTTGGGTATTGCCGGAATTTGATGTGCTGCCGGAAATATCCAGATTTAATAGGCAGTTTCTGGCTTGCAAGGGCGTATAAACAGCTACACCCATCACACCACCGACCGGTGTTTCAACACCATCAGGGGAAACATGCGTTACATTAATATGTCCGTACGACGAGAAATTGCCTGAGCGCTCAATGGTAAACTGCAATTGCGGCGTTGCACCTTCCTTTTGAACCAGGTTAAGGTTGGTTAGGCTGACTACCGTGGTTGATTCCCCTTTGCGGATAATCACCGGTATAGCGATTCCAAATTCCGTGCGAATGCTAATGCTGACATCGGTTGCAGGCTTCTTTTCTTCTGCAGGGGTGGTTTCAGATGCGGGGGTGGTTCCATTTGCGGGGGCAGTTCCTGCAATGGTTTCCTTTTCTGAAACACCGGCATCATTCCGGGCCCTGAAGTACAAATGCGACCTGTATTCCCCGGGGGCCAGGTTTTCAGCATCATACAACTGTACCTTCATTGTTTGCGAACCACTGGGAGCAATGACGATCCTGCGAGGAAAGAAACGAATATTTTTATCGGCAAAGTACTGCCCTGAATCGGGCACAGTGATGGTTTCAAATCCGCCTTGCGTGGTCATGCGCAGGTTGATCAGACTCACTTCATACTCTGCCGCTTCCTTGCCGATATTGCCAAAATCGACAATCTGCATATCATCCTTATCATTTGCCGAAAACACCAGCCGCTTCTGCAGCAGAATCAGGTTGCCCTGACCAAAGGAGTCATTCACGGAAATAATAAACAATAAGACAAGAACTACAAGTAATTTATGTAAATTCATTGTGGTTTGAGATTGCAAAAAAAGGACCGATCCATATTTTGCATGAATCGGTCCAGAAATCAAGGATTAATTATATACTATAGAAACAGGTACTGCTGTTGCATTTGTATAAGTGCCTGCTGCTTGACCAGCCCCAACATTCAAAGTTGCACCAACGGTTATTGTTTGTGCACCTGCGCTTAATGCTCCTGTTCCCGAAGGAGTGCTTGTAAATGTAGTAAGGGTCATTGTACCTGATGGATCACCGGTAAGGGTAACAGGTCCAGCTGGAAGTGTAATGGCGTAAGTGTAAGTGCCCGATCCTGTAACGTCAAATTCAGCAGCATCAACTGTTCCAGTTGTTGCGGGAAATGTTATTCCACCTGTTAATGACCTTACACCGGCAGGTGAAAGTACAACTGTACCTGCATTAGATGCAGAAACGGCAATATTGCCAAAATTCATATCCACTGTTTTAGTAATGGTAAGTGGGGCAACGATAGTTGCCGTAGCCGAGGCTGTTGCAGTTGCAGTTGCCTGTGCGAGCACTGCAGTTGAAAACCCGGCTGCAATGATCATTGTCAATAAAATCTTTCTCATGATTGGTTTGTTAGTTGTTTGAATTGTTAATTGAAAAATACATTAGTGAATAATCAGGGGTGCCTAACCGGCAAATGACCGGTGGTTAAAGGTGATTATCAACACATGCAAGGCAAACCGCGTGCCACGAGTGGTTTGTACCAAATAATAAAATTTAACATGCTGTTTAACAGGCACATGAATTAATGCTGTAATGTCGCGCTATTGCAGGCTTTAAGTGGCATTGCTCATTACTGAGCATCATAAATGAGCGTGTGATTGATTTCGAGCAGTGACCGGGCCTCTTGATAAGTTATCAGATGGCAGTGTGTGCTAGTCGATTTTCTTGGTAAACGACAGCTTTGACCCAATCTCACAGCCAATACTTTCCTTGAACTCGCCTAAGCCATAATTGGGGATGGAGTTATCACTGGAAGGGCCGAGGTCGACGATCTTCATGCCTTCGGCTTTATAGTACTCAAAGATTTTATACGAGAGGTAGTTCATGGGCTTGTAACCTGAGTATTCCCTCAAGTCGCCCCAATAAATTATCTGAACAATATGCTGACTCGCATGAAACACTATGGCCGATGCTATGGCATTATCGTCCTTGTCGTGCACCAGGAAGAAATCGGTGGGTACGACCTTGATGGTCTCTTCTATTTGATACCATTGCATGCGCATGGGAACTCCTTTGGCAATTTTGTTCCTGTTTATTATTTCATACACATGCAGTTTCCCTTCCGGTGAATCGCACTTTTCAAATGTTAACCCTGCAGTTAAGGCAATTCGCAGATTGCTTCGGGCATTATGCCACATGGTAGCAGGGTAGTCTTCGTTGAAGTTGTCCAGATTGAAATGGTAATTCAGGTCATTCCTCGCTATTTCATACCCGTCGCGCAGCAGACAGTTGGTTTGCTTGGTAATGAAACTGGTGTTGTATATATTGGGAGGCAGTGTAATGTTGATGGAGGAGAGATTTTCACTGATAGCCCAGTTGTTGAGGGTGCTCACTGCTTCTTCAATGTATTGGATGCTTATGTCATTCCTGAAAAAGGAAAAGCCTCCGTAAGGCGCCGAGGATGGGGAGAAGAAGGTATGGTTATTGATGCCTCCGATAATGCCCAGGCGATATTTTAATCCTTTAAAGAGCAGGTAATGCATTGTTTCACATTTCCCGCGATTCAATTCATTGAAATCGGCCGTGCAAAAGACGTTATACGGCGATGGTAGTATTTTCTTGTATTCTGTAAAATTTACCTGAATGATATCCATGCCGCAGCTAACAATTCTTTGCAGTCATAACGGTAAAACGCATATATTGTTCAGCGTTCAGGGTTATTAAAGCCTGCGGCATTCAATGTGGTTCAATGCTTCGCGTTTGTCACTCTGATTTCGTTTTCACCGGAGCGTTTGATGGTTAGGCTCTTCCAGTGTGCGGGAAGACAAGGCGTTTGACGGATAAGACCTTCCTCCGTGAGGTGGAGTCCTGCAAAGCCAAAGATTACTGCCTGTAGCATGCCTCCGGCCCCTGTAGTGAAGTAGGGGTGGTTCTGGACGGCCGTTTCTGATAAGGCGCCAAAGGGTGGGCGCTTGTTAGGCTCATAGCTTTTTTTCCATAGTTCAAGGGCCCGTTGGTTATCGCCCAGTCGTGCGTAGAGAATGGATAGTATGGAGTGTCCCATGGCAGGGCCTTCTTCGGCGATCTTTGGTTTATAATACTCCAGATCCTGCCGTACCCTATTTTCGTCAGTAACTAGCTCAAGAGGATAGGCCAACAGGTTTACATCGGCCTGTTTTATGCGTTCTCCGTTGTAGTGGCTGTGTTCTTTCATCACGCCGTCAGCGAAAAAGTGAAAGGAAAGCTTATCGGCTACTTCTTTCCATAGTGGCGGGGGGGTGATTCCCAGTTCGGCGGCAGCCAAGTTGGCATATTGCAGCGCTGCTTTCGCCGATCCATTGGTGAAAGCGTTATCGTCAACATTCGGGGCGAATTCATTGGCTCCAACCACATTGTTGATGGACCAGGTGCCATCGTTGTTCTTCTCAGCCCTGCTTACCCAGAAATCGGCTACTTCCTTGAGCACCGGATATCCGGTTTCACGGAGCCATTGCTTGTCAGCCGTGACTCTGTAATAGTTCCAGAAGGCTATGCCGACATCGGCGGTGATATGGTGTTCAAAGGTGCCTGTGAGTGCCCAGGGAGGGGTGGCCTCTTCGCCCGTATCATCGGATTCCCAAGGGAACATGGCACCCTTGTATCCAAAATTTGCCGCTTTTTGTCGGGCTTTCGCGAGCCGGTCATATCGGTAGTCGAGCATGGAACGGGCAATTTCAGGATGGAACACGAGAAGTGGAGGGAACATCCATAGTTCAGAATCCCAGAAGATGTGCCCATTATAGTTTTGTGAGGATAGTCCCATGGGTGGGATGCTCAGTCGTGATCCCTCGGCCGAAAAGGCATACAGGTGGTAAATGGCAAGCCTTATATCCTGCTGTGATACAGGATCGCCTTCAATGATAATATCACTTTCCCAGAGTGTGGCCCAGTCCTGTTTGTGGCGCTCAATTACCTTTGCTTTTTTCTCCCTCAGGAGGTAGATGACCATGCGTTCAGATTCGGCCTGCGGATCATTGAAATCCTTGGAGGTGCAAACTGCTCCGGCCCAGGCAAAGTTGTATTTTTCTCGGGCTGCCAGTCTCTTGGTGAAGGAGGTTGTGCTTGTACCGGGTTGGTTGGTAGTGGAGGAGAGTTGCGGGGTTTTTTCCGTTTCGTTGAAGAGGAAGGAGGCTGATGCAGCGAGACGGTATTTACCCGATGGGCTCCAGGCAATGGTTTGGAGTAGGGGCATCACGATTTCAGCATCTTTCAATATCCTGAAGGCCGATGTGTCGGGTTTGTATTCAACGGGACAGTTTATTATGCCTTCAGCCCTAATTTCTATGGGGCCGCTTAATGCCTGCACCGTAATGTCTATAAGGGCAGCATAGGGCATTTGTCGTAAGGCATACATTCTGCAGGTCACCACAGCTTTGTCCTTGAATTGGAAGGAGGTGCTCATCCATGCTTCCTTCATGTTCAGGGTCTGCGTCCATTGGCTGATATTGTCGCCGGTGATTATCTCGCCATCAATGGATAGGCGGGCATTGGCAAAATTTATTCCTTTCAACAGTCGGGTATCCCCTAAGGGCGATTCCTTATCGTACACGTTGTTCAGGTAGATGGCGTTGGTTGTAAATGGAACATCCGAAGGCATGAGACCTATTCGACCATTGGCCAGGGCCACGCCAGTATAGTTGTCTTTTTCGGTTACCCGGATCTCCCATCCCGGTTCTGCAGGGTTGTTCTTCACCTCCTGCGCATTGCAGAAAGGGTAAAAGGAGAGGAGTATCAATAGAAGCTGTAGGTGTTTCATTTCGGTAATTTTTATGACCATGAATTTAATACTATTTCAGGGAATTATTGGCAGTTTTGGTAAATTCCTGACTATTTGAATGAGAAGGGAACGGTGAAGATGCCGTTCCCTTTCACCAATCTAACCACACAATTAACCTAGTACCCGCTGTTCTGAACCAGATTATGATTTACATCCAATTCCGTTTGTGGTATTGGATAAAGACCCTTACGTGCTGGCTGGTAGCCCAGGTCGCCTAGTTCCTGTTCGGCTAGTCCCCAGCGTACGAGGTCGAAGTAACGTTTGCCTTCGAGGGCCAGTTCTACGCGGCGTTCATGCACTATGGCAGCAAAAAGGTCGGCACCGCCGTTTATATCGGGTAGTACTTCGTTGCCCCCACGGGCGCGTTGTCTTACCATGTTGATTTTGTCGACAGCCTCACCGGTATTGCCGATTCTGAAAGCAGCTTCTGCATAGCCCAATAGAACTTCGGCATAGCGTATCTGTTTCTGGTTCTGCTCATGGCGTTCAGCCAGGTTCCCGACAGGTATACCCACCACATATTTACCACAGTTCATGCCTGTTTCAGGTGCCCAGGCTGCCTGGAACGGGAATTCGGCTACTTCATCAGAGATGATATCGCCTTCGCGGATAACCGTATATCTTAGTCTCGGGTCACCGGGTTCGAATTCATCTACCAGATCCTGGGTAGGCATACAGAATCCAAGACCGAAGATAGTAGAGCCGTTGCGTGGCCTTACCCAGAAGTTGAATCCATTGGCATAGCCGAATTCCTCACCGCCCTTCATCTGGGTTTCGAAAACAACTTCAGGACCGTTGTCGGCCTCAGGCTTAAAGATGTTGCCGAAATCGGGCTCCAGTAAGTAGATTCCACTGTTGATCACCTGGGTATAGGCATCAAAGGAGTTTTGCCACTCCTGCATGAAGAGACAGGTATTGCCCAGATAGGCGAGGGCAGCACCCTTATCGGCGCGACCGATGTTATTGGCTGTATATTCAGATTTCCATGGCAGCAGTTCGGCAGCTTTGGTAAATTCAGCCTTTACAAACGACCATGTGTCTTCGGCCGTTGCTTTGGCAGGAGCGCTTTCGGCATCTATGGTGGTGGTCATCAGTGGTACACCGCCCCAGCGAATTGCCAGATTGTAATAGTAGAACCCGCGCAGGAAATGGGCTTCACCCAGTATTCTGCTCTTGGTGGCTTCATCCATCGCAATGTTCGGTATATTGTCGAGTACACAGTTTGAAAGGTATACTCCCTTGTAAAATAACGACCAGAGGGTTTGGTTGGCACCATCTGTTGCATTGAAGTTCAGGTTGTCCATGTTGGTGAGGGCTGCAAGGTCAGCGCCCTGACCCTTAACTGCATCGTCTGAAATAATGTCCTTCTCAAAGGCGATGTTCTTTAGCCAGAAGTCGAGCATTACGGTATAAGCCCCATTGATGGCGGCCTCGGCATCCTGTGGGGTGCTGTAGGAACTTGCGGTTGACAATACTCCGTTTGGGTTCTTGTCAAGAAAGTCGGTATCCTTGGTACATGACGGTATGAGGGTTATCAGTGCCAATGCGGCTATTACTGACAGGTATATTTGTTTTTTCATTTGATTACCGGATTAAAATTGTTGTTAAAAGGTAAGATTCAAGCCTAAGATGAAGCTCTTGTTCTGAGGGTAGGTAACTTCATCAAAACCAATGGTACGGTCGCCAAGAGCTGCGCGGGAAACACCCACTTCAGGGTCATAGCCTGTGTATTTGGTAAAGGTGAGCAGATTGCCGCCCGAGAAATATACCCTTGCATTCTTCATACCTGCCTTTTTGGCGATTCCTGAAGGAAGTGTATAGCCTATCTGAAGGTTCTTCAGTCGGAGGTATGATCCATCCTCTATATACCTGTCGGAACCTCTGGCATTCTGGTTGGCATCAACCACGCTCACACGCGGCTCAGTATCGCTGGTGCCTTCTCCCGTCCAGCGTTCGAGTATTTCAGTTCCCTTGTTGTAGTTGTATCCTGAATTGGTGAGCCAGAATTTGGTGGCATTGTATATTTCATTGCCGGTCTGTCCCTGGAAGAACAGGCTGAAGTCGAAATTACGGTAGGATATGCCGCCATTGAATCCGAAGAACATGTCAGGATAGGGATTGCCTATGAAGGTACGGTCGTCACTGGTGATCACGCCATCCTCATTGATATCCTTGAAGATGACATCGCCCGGAACAGCACCCGGCTGATCGGCATGGGCTTCAATCTGAGCTTCATTCTGGAAGATACCTTCGGTTACATAACCGTAGAATTCGCGTATGGAATGACCGACTTCGGTGCGGGTTGACATGTCGAAGAAGATTCCTGAGGTTATGGCATCACTGTATTCACCCAGCTGGATAACCTTGTTCTTGAAGGTTGAAAGGTTAGCTCCCAGATTGTAGTTAAGCTTGCCGATGTTGTCTCTCCATTGGGCAACGAATTCAAGGCCCTTGTTTTCAACTTCTCCCAGGTTTTCATAGCCGGTACTGGAAAAGCCTGATGTGGCTGCCTGAGGCAGTATCAGCAGCATGTCGGTTGTGTTTTTTACATAGTAGTCGGCCGAGAAGTAGAATCTGTATTTGAAGGCTGAAAGGTCAAATCCGAAGTTTGTTTGTGTGGTGGTTTCCCATTTAACATCGGGGTTGAAGTCGGCAGCCGGATAGTATCCTACATTAAGTACCTGCGGAATTCCGAAAGTGTAGTATACCTGTTGCATGGAGCTTGAGAAGGCATAGAGGCCTATGTCCTGATTTCCCAGTTGTCCCCAGGATGCTCTCAGCTTAAGGTCGTCAATGGCCTTTATCTTGAAGAAGTTCTCCTTGGAGATACGCCATCCTGCGGAAGCCGATGGGAAGAGTCCCCAGCGGTTGCTCTCGCCAAAGCGGGAAGATCCGTCCAAACGGGCATTCACTGATACGAGGTATTTGTCGGCAAACTCATAATTCACACGACCGAAGTAGGAGAGAAGTGACCATTCGGTGAGGTTGCCCCGTGCCTTATCGTTGGATGAACCGGCATTCAATTGCTGCAGGTATTCATCGTTGTTGCTGAAGTTCTCCCTGTAGCCGGTGATAAACTCGGTTCTGGAGTTTTGCATGGTGTTTCCGATAAGGACACCCAACTTGTGATTGCCTGTAGTTTTGGTATAATCAAGGGTATTTTCCCAGTTTACGTCAAAATAATCCACATCCTGATGTGAGAATGAATTGATTACCCTGTTGGCGTTGCCTTCTGCAAAGGTTGGTTCAAAGTCGCGTATTTGCATGGAATAGACATTGAGGCCCACATTGGTTTTGAAGGTGAGGGAAGGAATGATCTGGTATTTGGCAAACACGTTACCGAATAGCTGGTTGTTGCCTGAAGACTTGTCAGATCTGTCGGCCATTCCCAGTGGGTTTTGGGCATCGCCTTCGTTTTCACCCGGTCCGGCATAATGTCCGTTTTCATCATATACGGATATGGTAGGCGGTTGGAAGATGGCGGCCCTCACTACACCATTGATTTCGGTATCGATAAGGTTTTCATCAATACGCGAGAGGTTCATGTTGGAACCAACGGTTAGCTTGTCGGTTACCTTTGAATCTATGTTGAAACGCAGGTTATAGCGTTTGAAGTCGGAGAATTTTACAATGCCGTTTTGTCCGAAATAACCTATGCCGAGCATATAGCTGGTGCCGGCATTACCTGCCGATACTGAAAGATCGTATTTATTGAAGGCTGCATTCCTGAATATCTGATCCTGCCAATCAGTTCCTTTGCCCAGCACGGCATCTGATTCACTCCAGAAGGGCTCTAATCCGGCGTTTATGAGGGCTTCATCACTTATCATGGCATATTCATCGGCGGTAAGCAGATCAAGCTTATTGGAGATCTGTTGTATGCCATACTGTGCATTAAGTTGCACCTGAGTCTGACCGGGTACTCCTTTCTTGGTAGTAATAAGCACCACGCCATTGGCGGCTCTGGCACCGTAAATGGCGGCGGCAGAAGCATCCTTCAGGACGGTGATTGATTCAATGTCGTTGGTATTCAAACTATTTATCATCTCCTTGGTAGGAACACCGTCGATAACATACAAGGGGTCGCTGTCGCCGATGGTGCCAATGCCCCTGATGCGTATCTGCATGCTGCTTCCGGGAGTGCCATAATCCTGGGTTACCTGCACACCTGCCGCTTGTCCCTGCAGTGCCTGGTCAATCCCTGCTACGGGTATTTTCTTTATATCAGAACTGCTTACGGTGGAAGCGGCGCCGGTGATATCCCTGCGGCGTTGGGTGCCATAACCCATTACAACCACCTCATCCAGGTTCATTATATCTTCAACCATTAGTACATCAAGTGGCTGCTGTCCTGTCAACGCTACTTCGGTAGTGATATAGCCGATGTAGGAAAAGACGAGCACAGCCTCAGGCCTTTCAGCATCAATCTTGAATTGGCCATCAGTATTGGTTATGGTACCTGTGGTAGTTCCCTTGATACGGACGGTTACGCCGGGCAGGGGGCCGTTTTTATCGCGCACTACCCCTGTTACCGGATAAGCCATGACTTTTTCGAAACTTGTGGAAATTTCACTCCTTGAGAGTAGGATGATGCGGTCAAAGATCTTGTAGCTGAGACCAGTGCCGTGGAAAATACCGGTAAGCACATTGTCAATCGACTCATCTTTCGCCTTTACAGAGACTGAACCAATCATCATCTTTTCAAGATTGGTATCATAGGCAAATTCGAATTCCGTTTGATCCTTGATCTCACTGATCACCTCATGCAGCGACGCATCGCTGATGTGCAGATTCAGTTTCACCTTTTGAGCGTAGCTTCCGCCGGCAGTAGCCGTGAAGAAGCAAAAGAGCACCATAAACATGCTAATATTTGACATAACAATGATTTTTATTAAAAATCTCCTGTCAAAAGCACCTGCCTTTGCATATTCTTTCATAATTTTGAAAAGATTTAATTAACGATGAGTGAGTTGATTAATTGGTAATTGATTAATTGATTCGTTGGTTCGTTGATTCATTGATTCATTAAGCCGGAGGATGCCGCAAACATCTTTCCGGTTTTTTTGTGGTTGTTTTCTTAAGGGTCCATAGTGCAGTTCCTTTTTATAATATTATGATTAGTCTTACTTTATCTAGGGTCAATCATCATCATCTCCATCCGGCCACTAACATCATCCCCAACCACCACTGCCATAATCACCAAATTCTATTTTTCAATTAATTTTACCTCTTTTGTTTGTGGTGCAACAAATTTGAGCATCTCCAACACTGTCTTTAAATCCTGGTTTTTCCTGAAAACAAAATTGTAGCGCTTCTTCTGCTTGCTCAGTTTCACCGAGTCGTACGTGAGTTCCACTTGGTACACCTGTTCAATCTTTGAAATAATATCGGTTAGGCTGGCCTTTTGAAAACTTATAAGCCCTTCCTGCCAGGCAGTGTAATCATTGACATCTACTTCCCGAATGGTTGTGGTACCGGTTGTTCTGTTGGTGGTTGCCATCTGCCCTGGTTTCAACGTACCGATCTTATTCGGTTCACCGGCTTTATTCGCTGCTCCGGCCGAATTCGGTGATTTACCGTACAATGTTACCGATCCGGATACAAGCACGGTCTCTATAATATTTTCTTCAGCATTGGTCTTTATGTTGAAGGAGGTACCGGTAACTTCCACCGTAAGGGCGTCCGTTTCAACGATGAAAGGTTTGGAGGCGTCTTTCATCACTTCAAAAAATGCTTCACCTTTAAGTTCCACCACACGGCTACGCTTGCTGAATTCCTGAGGATAGGTTATAATCGTCCCGCTATTCAGGCATACCTTTGAACCATCTTCAAGCACTACAAATTCCACATTGCCATTAGCGGGAACTGAATGAGAAAGCATAACTGGTTTCTCTTTGGTGAGGACGAAGTAAAGAAGTCCTATGACGACTAGTCCGGCAAACACTGCTGCATAACGGGCAAAGACAGTGAGAGTATGACGCCTTTCCTTGTTCCTTATTGCATCAATTTTAGAGTTTATTTCATGAACAAAAGACTCATCGTCCTGATACGACTCTATTTTGTGCGCCTGCCACAGCATCTTCAGCCGGGTATATGATTCCATATTATCGGCTGACTCCGCCAGCCAGGCATCTACCAGCCCCTGTTCTTCGGCCGTGCAACGGCCCTGTATATTTTTGATTAAAAGATTCTCGTTGAATTCCTGCACTTTATACTGTTTTAAAACAACATTAGATTTACTATTCGGCCAACCATTTGATTCATCTCACTTCACTTCACTTCACTTCACTTCACCCCAACCCAACCCACCTGACATAGGGCCTTTAAATGAACTGTCTGAAACTGATTCATTGTATCCAATGAAAATTGTCTGACTAATTGGAAGACAATCATCGGAGGTAAAGTACGTAGTCAAAAGAGGAAATTTTTTAAAAAAATTAGGCCGGTGATCATGGTAATCCATGAGTAGGTTTTAATATATTTGTGCGGATTGCGGGAACAAATAAATGAGCGAGTATCAGCAGAATCCTGATAAGAAAAATTTTCTGAAGGACACATTGCATAAACTGCCGGGAACAGACAACAGCCTACCTAATAAGCGGGACAGGGAAAAGTTCAATACGCTTTTCAGGCGTTACTATCCCCGGCTGCTGGCGTATGCAGGATTGTTCCTTGATGAAGATGCAGCAAAGGACATTGTACAGGACCTGATGGTTTATCTTTGGGAAAAGTCGGATACCATTGTGATTCATACCTCACTTGAAGCATATCTTTTCAGGGCAGTATACCAGCGATGCCTGAATATCATACGGCACAAAAAGATAAAAGACACATACAGCCAAAGTCGGAAGGTATGTCCTGAAGAGGAGGCTGAATACTATGATCCTGATCGCAATCAGGTAATAAGGCAGATCTTCTCAAAAGAACTCAGGAAAATACTGGATGAGGCTATTGAGTCGCTGCCCCCGCGCTGCAGGGAAGCGTTCATAAAGAGTTATATTGAGGGCAAGCACACCAATGAAATTGCCGTGGAGCTCAACATCACAGAGCGCACCGCCGAAACGCACATATACAGTGCGCTGAAGCTCTTGAGGGGGAAGTTAAAGGATAAGGTTTATGTATTGATGCTGTTGGGGTTTTAAACTGGTTCAGTATTAAAGGAGGCCAGCGTTCAGTGTTCCAGCGTTCTTCATCAACAGCCAGCAACAAAAAAAGAAATATTGTCAGTCCATTGACTAAATTTACGTAAAAATAGTCAATGGATTGACGGAATTAACGATCCAACCAGAACAGTCTTGCATGTCCCGATTCATCGGGGAACAATCTTGCTTGTCCCACGACTGAGGGAAACAATCTTGATCTACTTATTTCTGAAAGATTCAAGTTCCCTGATCTCTTCGGGGTGGTTTTTGGTGATTTCGGTGGCTATTTCCATCATCTTGGGGTGTTTGCCACTCTCCTTGAGGTACTCCTCCGCAATTTTTATGGCATCAAGGTGATGGCTGACCATCATGGAAGCATACGTTTTGTCGAGTGTTCCAAGTGCCTTCAATTCATTCATGGGCGTGGTCATGCCAATGGCCCTTTTCCCAAAATCAGAGTCGCCTTTTGAATTGGACATACCCTGTATGATCAGGTCGAATTCCTGGATATCATGGAGCTGGCGGTCTCTTATTTTTGTTGCGAATGCTTTCATTTCAGAATCGCTTCCATTATCGATAAGGCATTGAGCCATATCAAGGGCACCCTGATGATGGCGCTTCATTACGAGGGCGAAGTCGTAATCGGCATCACCGCTGAATTTTTGATTCCTGAAGTCGTTCATCATCACATTCATCGCATCATTCAGATCAGCGATATGTTTTTTATGGAAATCGGCATCATGCATGTCTTCCATGTGTGTGCCCTGGTCATCGTTCTCTGAACGGTTATTTTTCCGGTCGTTGCCGCCGCATGATAATAGAAAGAGTGATGCTGCAAATAAATAAAGTAATTTTTTCATTTTTGAATGAGTTTGTTATTAAAGACTAACAAATGTTATTGGTATTGGTTTGAGGGTAAGGAACTATGAACCACCTTGAACAATTTTGAACGCCGCAGGCTTTGAACCATCTTGAACCACCTTGAACAATTATTTTAAATCCCTTGACTTTCCCTCAAAATGGCGTATATTTGAGTGACTTAACTATATTCGATATGTTCCCTACCGTTCATTTTCACCCGATGGTTGTGCATTTTCCCATTGCCCTGCTGCTGATGGGGCTGCTGTTTGAAGTGCTAAACGTTTTTTACAAGGATTATAAGTTTCTCTCCATGGCCGCTGCCTATCTGCTTGTGTTCGGCGCGATAGCAGCCATAGCCGCCTGGGCCACGGGACAGTTGTTTACCGGCGAAATGGAAGGCGCTGCCGGCGAAATCAAGGATTCGCATGAGTTGTTTGCACTTATTACCATGATTACCAGTGTTATAACTGCCTTGCTTTATACATGGTACCTGCTGAAACCACCTGCCGCATTCAATCTCCGCTGGATTGTTTTTGCCCTCTATTGCCTTGTCGGAATCGCTGTAGCGGTGACGGGCTATTATGGCGGAATCCTTGTATATGAATACATGTTACCACTATAAGAAATCTATGTCATCACTTTAAAAATCAATAAATTATGAAAAAAGTTATTTTTTGCCTGACGCTGTGCGTTGTTGCCCTTTGGGGATGCAAGCAGGTTGATCCCGTTAAGACCATTGAAAACCTTCATGCTGCCTATATTGGCGAATCGACGGCCAGTGCAAAGTATGCCTCTTTTGCTAAAGTTGCCATGGAAGCCGGCAATAATGCCGTGGCAGTGCTATTTTTGACTGCTTCAAAGTCTGAAGCCATTCATGCCGCCAACCACCTTAAGGTGCTGGAGGGTTTGGGACATAAGGCTGATCAAGTAAATCCGGAATATACACCCGGTGATGTACTATCCAATTTGAGAGCAGCGCTAGAGGGCGAAAGCTATGAAGTAGCCACGATGTACCCTGAGTTTATCGCTGCAGCGAAGACCGAAAAGGTGAAAAAAGCAGTGAAATCATTCAACTGGGCCATGGATACTGAAAAGAAGCATATGGTATTCTATGAAAATGCCATCAAAGCCCTGACCGATAATACGGAAGCCGCCCTTCCGACGGGTTATGCCATTTGTCCTATTTGCGGCAATACTTATGATGCTGCCGCAGTGGATGACAAATGCGCCTTCTGCCAGACGCCGAAGAAGGAGTTTGTGATAATACAGTAGTTCAAAGCCTGCATCGGTTTTACCTGAAACCTAAAGATTTTGAGTTTGAATTTACAGTCAAATTGGTTATAGTTCCGATGACATTGGAAACGTCTTCTTCTGTGAAGGTGGTGAGGGCGGTGTCATCGGGATTAGGGATGGCTGATACACGATCAGAGTGGACCTGCACAAGTTTTTCAAAGAAGTTGCGCACCATGCGCCCATTCCCAAATGATTTGTCTTTGCTATAACTGGCATCTTCCATATAGTCATTCACCATGGCACTGATTGCCGGTGTTATGGTGAAGTGCCTGCCGGTACACATATTGATGAATATTTCAGTGAGTTCGGCAGGTGTATAATCGTTAAAGTAAAAGTATCGGTTAAAGCGTGATTTAAGTCCGGGATTTGATTCGAGGAAATGATTCATCTCATCAGTATAACCTGCGGCAACGACGATGAGTTTATCGCGATCATCTTCCATACGTTTGAGCATGGTATCGAGGGCTTCTTGTCCGAAGTCGTTTGATCCGTTGGCAGGGGTAAGTGTATAAGCTTCATCAACGAACAGGATTCCATGCAACGCAGAATCGATTACCTTCATAGTACGAGGTGCAGTTTGCCCTACATAGGGTGCCACAAGATCGGCCCGTGCTACTTCAACAACATGTCCGCGGGAGATGAGACCCATGGCTTTGAAAATACGACCGAGAAGACGGGCCACGGTAGTTTTACCGGTTCCCGGAGGACCAAAGAAAACGGTATGCAGGCTCAGTGGGTTTGTGGTCATTCCCTTTTCATGCCTGAGTTTTTCAATCCTGATGTAGTTTACCAGGGTTTGAATATCTTTTTTCACGTTGGCAAGGCCGGTCATACCGTTCAGTTCTTTCAAAACATCTTCCAGGGTTTCCTGCTTATCGTCGGCAAACTCGTCCTTTACAGCTTCAGTGATGTCGGCTTCAGTGATCGTAACGAGTTGTTCATCAGAAATAGTAGTACCTGATTTCGCAAGTCGGGATCCCTGAAAGCGCACCACTTCTTCAAAAAGGTTTCGCATATCGCGGGCATTGCCAAAACTTTTGAGCCGTGCATGATAGATGAATTCGGTATAGCGTTGGAGTTTAGCAAGGGCATCGGGGTCCATCCTGAACTCATGGGTAATAGTGGTTTGTTTGAATATTTCAGTAAGCTCTTCAGGTTTGAAGTCGTCGAAGAAGAAGTAGCGTGTAAATCTTGACCTGAGACCGGGGTTCGCATCAATAAAGCGCCGCATTTCGGCGGTATATCCGGCCACGATTACGATAAGCCTGTCGCGGTCATCTTCCATTCTTTTGAGGAGTGTTTCAACGGCTTCGCGGCCGAAATCGCGGGAGTCATCTTCAGGGGCCAGGGTATAGGCTTCATCAATGAAGAGTATGCCATCGAGTGCTGAATCGATCAGTTTGTTTGTCTTTACGGCGGTTTGCCCGATGAATTCAGCCACTAGTTTGGAACGGTCAACTTCCACCACATGTCCCTTTTTCAACAGACCCATAGCCTTGAATATCTTGCCGAGCAAGCGGGCAACGGTGGTTTTACCGGTGCCGGGAGGGCCTGAGAATACGGAATGCAGTGCGACAGGATTGGACATGAGTCCGCGTTCTTTCCTAAGTTTTTCAATACTCAGGAATTTCATCAGGTCGTCAACGTCAGCTTTAATGCGTTCAAGACCGATCATATCATTGAGTTCCCTAAGAGAGGTTTCCAACAGTTCATGATCGTCCATATCAGGCACCGGGTAGGTAAGCGGCGCCGGATGGTTGGTTTCAGTCACCGCCGGCAATTGATTTTTCCTTTCTTCGGCGTCGGCCAGGTTGTCTTTAATTACTTCATTGTCGGGGTCAATCTTTGCCGCTTTCTTATAACTTTTGATGGCTTTTTTATATTCGCCTTTGTTATAATATGCCACCCCAATTGCATTATGCGTTTCAGCCATCTCAATGGCGTCAATGGTGCCGGGTTCGGCCTTGTTGACTACTTCAATAATCTTATCCCAATTTTCAGTTGTATTGTAAGTAACAATGAGGTTAGACGTAAGCATGGGAATGGATCGGTCAAGATCAAAGGCTTTCTCATAGTACTTTAGGGCGGTTTCAAAATCATCAAGCCAGGTGTAGGCGGTGGCCATGCCCGCAAGTGCATCCACATGGTCGGGTTGCAATTCAATTGCCATGGTGAATTGACTGATAGCCTTGTCATATTTTTCCCGATTCATGAATTGCACACCCTGTTCTGTGAGTTTATCGGCTTGAGGGTTATTGACGATAAAACCGCTGGTATCAGCTGTTCCTTCCTCATCATCTTCCTCTTCGTCAGTTTCATCAGTCTCTTCAGTTTCGTCGTCCGCGGAATCAATGATGGATAGTACGGCAGCCCACATACCTGATCCATAGGTTAGTGCGGTGATGCTGTAACCCTCTTTTATACGACTGTTCAGATCACTTGCGGGGAATTCGCCCTGTGAAATCCATTGTTGCATGGAAAGGCCTGAAGTTTTTGACATTACCAGTCCCCAGTTGCCATTGGCAGAAGCAAGGGCAGTGATATCATAGCCCTCGTTCCAGCCATTGGTGATGACATCCTTTGGGAAAGAGGCATAAATACCGCATGTTTGTCCGGAAAAACCGGTGTCTTTCGCAAGAACAACCACCCAGAGGGCATTGCCCCAGGCCAGGTGAGTTACCCGATAGCCCTGAGCAGAAAGGCGGGAAATCTCTTTTTCAGGAAAACGGCTTCCGGTGCGCCATTGCTGATCAGTGTAACCTGTTTGTGATGACATTACAACAATCCAACGGCCATCACTATAACCCAAAAAAGAGATATCCTTCCCGTTTTGCCAACCTTCGTTGATTACATCAGCAGGGAAATCGCCATTGGTATTCCACTGCTGATTGTCGAGGTAACTATTGGTTGCGGCAACCACTACCCATTCACCGTTTCCCCGGGAAACATTCATAATGGTTTGCCCTGAACTCCAGCATTTATCAATTTCCTTTTCCGGAAAGGTCTTTGAAACATAAAACCGGTCAATTTTCATAGCTGGAGTAATTTTATTATTCGTAATAATAGACTTTACGGGTTCCTGATGCAGCAATACCTTTCAGAATCATCAGTCCTATGATGAGGGCTGCTACCAGAAGGATAAGGCAAAAAGTGACCAGGAAGGTCATAAAGTTCAGAATAATCAGCAGTACGATTCGCAGGGGTCCTATGATGGGGCCGGCAATTACAAAGCTTTCAGTTACCCAGCTCAGGATAAGAAGAAGATTAAGCAAGCAAGAGCCATAGAGGAACCAATGTATGCGCAGGTCGTATCCAACGGGCAATATATTGAATCCCTCATTGAAGAACCATTCCATTTCACCGGCATCCCAGAAGGCACCTATCACAAATGTAGTGCCGAGCAATACCCCGGTAAGCAGGGGATAAGAAGGCCACCGCTCCACGGGATAGATGCGTTGAAGGAAATTTGGACTTCGGGTTTTCACCGAACCGTTTTTAGAGCCCTGATTCGCATACTTATCGTGATTAAACCGCAGGCGCAGCAATAAATCGTCAAGACGCCTGAAATATATGGCGACCAGTACCACCAATACGGCCATAATGCCAACGATAATCCATGAATTTAGTTTGCGGAGGTCCAACAGGTTGGAAAACAATCGTTTTGTGCGGAAGAGTAAAACGTTATCCCCTGCATGGTAGGCGCCTTCAAGGAGTGCTGAGCGGCGCAGAAAGCCCGTTTTGTCGGTGCCTGAGGAAACACTAAACCAGTGGTTCTCCAGTTTTTCAAGCACTTTCAATGAATCACCGGCGATAAGGATTGATGATACATCAGCAGTATCATGGGTGCGTGACTTAATTTCCAGTTCCTTCACATCCACAATAAATACATCACCTTCCTTCACTTTATTTTCCTCTGCCTGTTTGGCTCTTTCCTTGTAGTTATGCCTGTTTTTTGAGGCAAGGGAATCGGGAATGCCGGGCTTAGAATCTGTCGGTATGTCATTGGATCCGAACGAAATGGACGGAACCGGAAACAGAAACAGAAACAGAACCAGAAACTTAAGAAAGGCTAAAGGCAGCAGCGATGGTTTCATACGCATTGCACTAGCCACGGTGTACAATAGCATCATTTACAGCAGCGACAATATTGTCGATAAAAGTTTCGTTTTTATTGATATAGGCATCTGATCCACCGGATGCTGATGACAGGTAAACAACAAAATCTTTTTTCTGGAGGAACAGCCATGCTGCAGCACCGGCAATGATTACAAATCCGACCCAGTGGAAGAAGGCAATAACAATACCAATTACAGCCAGGATAATAGGCGGTTTGCGGTTGCATGGAATAATTTTTGCTTCAACAGCGGTTACACCTGACATGGAGTGTGTTTTGCCGCCGGCAATAAAGCGGGCACTGGTTACCTTGATTCCATTTTCATCAAAGAATACTTTTTCTTCAGCCATTTTTAAGAGGTTTTAGAGGTTTACATTTAATGTTGTTATGGTTGCACCTGCACCGGTTGAACGGTACAAATTGCATAGTCCGGCCAAATGTAAGGCGGTGAAATAGCTGAAAGCAACTATTGTATGGCTTGATTTATAAATCAGCACAAGATGCAGTTTTCTACATTTGTTCTTCTGCTTTGGCCTGCAGAGCTACATTACGGGCCTGTTAGGCTACTGCATCTGCCTGCAAAGCTTGGGCTTCGGCCTGCAAGGCTACTTTAGTGACCTATTAGGCCTCTTTAGCGACCTGTAAAACTACTGCTTCGGACTGTAAGGTTTCAGTATCTGTTTGCGTAGAGATAAATTCAGAAGGGGTAGTATTTTTGATCTTCTTAAAAGCGGTATTGAAGGCGCTCTTTGAATTGAAACCCGACATGCGGGCGATGCCTTCAATGGTCATGTTACGGGCATGGTGGGAGCACAAGAGCCTGCAGGCTTCATCCACCCTGTAATGGTTGAGAAGTTGGCTGAAATTAGTGCCATTTAAGTCGTTGATTACTTTCGACAGATAAGTAGTATTTGTATTCAGTTTGCGGGAAAGCTCCGCCAGCGTAATATCAATATTCAAATAGAGCTTTTCATTCTGCAATAATTGATTGAGCTGCTGCCATAGAATTTCTTGTTGTTCGCCGGTAAGGATTGCTTTGGAGGCTCTGTCGGGTTTGATTTCACTTCTTAGCTTACGGTTGTACTTTTGCCTGTTTCTGAAATAAATGGCAAGCATTATAAGCATTAAGATTACTAAAGCCAGCACATTGGTGTTGACATAGTAGCTGCTTTTCTCTTTTTTCTCAGCCAAATCCTTCAGTTGTGTAATCAGATTATCCTTTTCCTCGGCTTCATATTTTAGTTGTATGTCGGCAATAGCAGCAATATTTGAAGCTTTTTCCACGGAATCCCTGGCAGCAGTATATTCTTTAAAATAGATCAGAGCTGATTTGGTATCACCTTTTGCCTGGTACGTTTCAGAGATTGCCTGAAGATTGTCAATCTCAATTGCCTTGACGGGGATCTTAGTCGCCAGATCAAGACTACTTTTGTAGCACAAAATAGCCTTATCATAATTCCCAACGGAGCGATGCCACATACCTGCCGCCTGCATGAAAACAACCTGTGATAACCTGTCGCCTGCTTTTTTTGCCATAAGGGAGCAACTCTTGAGGGCAATTGCAGCATGGCTGGGGTGGTTCAACTTAGTATGGATATCCACCAGGTTACCATAGGCGAAACAGGCACCCTGCCAATCGGCAGCCTTCTTTTTTAGTAAAGCAGATTCAATGAATTCAGGCAATGCCTTTTCATACTGCTTATTCTCCAGGTGCTTCAATCCGCGAAGGTTCAGCGCATAGGCCAGGGCTTTATCGTTTTTCAGTGCTCTGAAAATAGCGAGTGCCCGGCTGTAATATATATCAGATTTTTGGTCACCGGGAATGGCATAAACAGCGGCGATATTGGTAAGGGCATAGCCCAGAGAAAGGCTGTCGGCCGAATGTTCCAGCAATCGAACCGCCTCATAGAAATTCCGATTTGCCTTCTCGTACATTCCATGGTCCAAATTAGAGATACCACGACTAAGCAGCTCTTTTGCAGTAATACCAACCTTGTCGGTTGAATTAACGATTTCATTGCTGCTGGCATTCAAAGTTTGGTTGAAACCGGCCACTGTAAGTAGAACTGCGAGGCTACACAAGGCAAAATAGCGCAACGTTAATCCGTAATATGTAGGCATAAGTTTATGAAAGTGTAACAAAGTTAGCAAAATAATATATTAAAATCCAAGAAGAAAAATAGTAGGGTCGTAAGATTTTACGCCCGTAGGGAATTATTTCATGGGGGAGATTATCGGGGAATGGGTGTAAGATTTTACGCCCGTACAGACATGCCCGTACGCATAGCCTTTACCTGGTTTTGTTTTTTGTTCCATCAGAAACGATATAGAGAACAATTCCTGTACCGAGCATAGCTCCACCGGCAACAGCAATGGTTGCTCCTGAGAAATCAAAATCGAATCCTTCGGCACTATTATCATGTTCCTGTTGTATAACCAGGCCTGCAATTCCCGTCACGAGTCCGGTACCCATCAGTACATATCCTGAAATTCTCTGATGTTTACTTCTTGCAAGATTGGATTCCGTGTTGACGGGAAGTATAGAAATTGGTTTCGGTGGCGACAATGCATAGGCATATCCCACAGAAAATGAAGCGCCTCTGTATTTGTAGCCATCTCTGACCGTATAATAATCCTCAATAGGGTAATAGAAATTGCCCCGGTATCTGATCATGGAGTAGAGTTTCGACCTGCTGTTGAGTTTGTAGCCGATAATTCCGCCAAAAAGGAAGCCCGCATCAATAATACCGAATTTACGTTGATGCATCAAATCGCTTGGAGCTATATAACTATTTGGATTAGTGGATGTTTCCACACGTCGTGCATCAAGCACCAGCGCAGGTACAATACCGAGATGAACATTGCCGTACCATGTTTTGCCGAAGTTAACCCCTAATGTAACGGGTAAGGCGAGTTGATGAAATGAGTATTTATTGGTGATGGTATATGGTGTTCCCAATTGTTCATCGATTTCAGCCTCAAAGCGAAAGCCGGTTTGTTCATAGAGAATTTCGACACCCAGTGTGAAATAATTATTCAGGAACGTTTCAAAAGTCAGTCCTCCGTTAAGACCGTAACGGGCACTCATGTCCGGCGTTGCATTCAATGGCGTTTGCAAAACACCCTTGTACTTGATTCGATTGACACCAGCGTGTGCACCCACGAAATTATTCTGTGCTGAAACCTTCAGACTGATGATGGTTGCATGCAGACTGATAATGGTTATAGATAAGAGATAGATTTTTTTCATAAGCTAACAGTTAAGTGATGAAACCCCTGATTTAAATTGTAACAAACTGATAAAGAATTAGTTTGATTATTATACGATATGCATATACCGTCTTTCAAAAAATGGGAATGGGCGGAAGATTTTACGCCCGTACGGAATTATTCCTGGGGGGGATTATCGGGGAAAGGGCAGGTGCGAGACCTGCCCGTACATGATTGTTTCATGGGGAGATTATCGGGGAATGGGCGTAAGATTTTACGCCCGTACATGATGGTTTCATGGGGGGAGAATCGGGGAATGGGCGTAAGATTTTCCGCCCCTACGGAAATTGTTCCTGGGGGGAGATTATAGGGGAATGGGCAGGTGCAAGACCTGCCCGTACGGACCTGCCCGTACAGACCTGTCCCTACGGACCTGCCCGGACGGATTATTATCTAAAGGAAAAATTTCAGACCTTTGGATTACCTGTAAACAGATTTTGGAAAACATGAAACAGAAAAAGAATATTGCAAAGGCCGGTTACATCGTTTGGGGGATGCTGGCAGTAATTACATTGATCACATTTGCAATTGCCATACTAACCCCTCCGTTGTCGGGACCCTGGTGTCGCGGGAATTGCATTGATTATCCATATCTGGATATCATTTCGCGGTATCCAAGAGATTATTATTGGATGTTCGGGGCCATCGTGCTTTACTTAATTTACATTCCCGGGTTGGTGGTTATTCATTTAAGTGCAGGCAGAAAGAATAAATTAGTGAGTTTTTCGGCATTATTGTTTGGCTTCGGCGGAAGTCTGATCCTCTTGATGGATTACTTCCTTCAATTGGCGGTGATCCAGCCCAGTCTGCTAATGAATGAATACGATGGAATTTCCCTTCTCACGCAATACAATCCGCACGGCATATTCATAGTATTGGAGGAGGCAGGTTACTTCCTGATTACCATTGCATTTTTATTTCAGGCATTTCTTTATAAAGGCAAAGGGTTGAAAATGGCCATCAGGATAGTTTTCCTTTCCGGATTTGGATTGTCGGTAATTTCATTTTTGCTGCTGACTTTAAAATTCGGCCTTCTGAGAGAATATTTCTATGAAGTTGCCGCAATCTCCGTCGTCTGGCTGGTATTCATAGCAAACGGGGCAATGCTGGCCCTGTACTTCCGCAAAAAGTTAAAGAAATTAAAGCAGAAGGAAGCATTGGGGGGGAGCTGATGGGGGAAGGGGCAGGTGCAAGACCTGCCCGTACAGACCTGCCCCTACGACGTTCTATTTATTTCTGAAAGCTTCAAGTTCGGTAATCTCTCCGGGGTGGGTTTTTGTGATCTCGGTTGCGATTTCAGCCATCTTGGGGTGTTTGCCGCTCTCTTTAAGGTATTCCTCTGAAATTTTGATGGCATCACGGTGATGATTGATCATCATGGAGGCATATGTTTTGTCGAGTGTTCCACCTTCTTTCATTTCATTCATGTGCGTGGTCATGCCAATGGCCCTTTTCCCGAAATCAGAGTCGCCTTTTGAATTGGACATACCCTGTAGAATCAGGTCGAACTCCTGGATATCATGGATTTGTCGGTCTCTTATTTTTGTTGCGAATGCTTTCATTTCGGAATCGTCTCCATTATCGATGAGACATTGTGCCATATCAAGTGCACCCTGGTGGTGGCGCTTCATTACGAGCGCGAAATCGTAATCGGCATCACCGCTGAATGTTTGATTCCTGAAGTCATTCATCATCACATTCATCGCATCATGCAGATCTCCGATATGTTTTTTATGGAATTCGGCATCATGAGTGCCGTCCATGTGTGTATCCTGGTCACTGTTCTCCGAACGGTTGTTTTTCCGGTCGTTGCTGCCGCATGACAGAAAGAAGAGGGATGCTACAATTAAATAAAGTGTTTTTTTCATTTTTTAAATAGAATTAGTTATTTAAGAGTAACAAATATAAATGGTGTTCGATTGAGGGGAAGGGAAAGGGAAAGGGCAGGTGCAAGACCTGCCCGTACAGAATTGTTCCTGGGGAGATTATTTTAGGGGCGTAAGATTTTACGCCCGTACGGACCTGCCCGTACATGATTATTTCATGGATGGAGTATCGTAGGGGCGGAGAATTTTCTGCCCGTACATTGTTCCCCGAATTCTCGGGATTTGAAGTTGTCAAGGGAATTGTCCATGCAGGAGAAAAATATTCGATTCTACAGAGGTTAAAAAGTGCCAAAACCTCTATAAATTTATCACATTCAGAAGGTTACAAGGAAAATTAAATGATCAGATTTTCCTTCAGAAAAATATAACGTAGTAGATTGATAAACAGCACATTACATAAGATAAACAAAAAAGGGCAAAAATCATTTTCAAAAAATTGAAACCGAATAGGCTGATTCGAGTAAAGTGCTGATAATTAAGAGAGTAGGGGCGTGTAGTTGCTTCTGATTGAAATGCAAAAAAAAGGAATGCGGAACCTCAGGAGGTTCCTCTCCCGAAAAATTCGGGATCGGAATGACGGGCCCCCTTTTTTCTCTAAAGACACCAGATAGGACCGTCATCCCGACTGAAAGGAGGAATCTCATACAGCAACGTTGGATTATCGGGGAAGGGGCAGGTGCAAGACCTGCCCGTACGACGTTGCCCCACCGAATTCTTGAGGCAGGCAAAGGAGAGTATATCAATAATTATATATCACCTTCATCTCCACCCTATTATTGCGCTTGCGACCTTCTTCTGTTTTGTTGTCGGCAATTGGCTTTGTTTGGCCGAACCATTCGGCCTTAATGCGGAATTCATCCACGCCTTGTCCTATTAGATAGTCTTTTACAGCCTGTGCCCTTATTTTTGATAACTCCAGATCACGGTCAGGCAAACCTGCATCATCGGTATGGCCAGCGAGTGAGATCTTCAGTTCTTTTCTTGTTTTTAGCAAGGTGGCCAGTACATTCAGCGAGGTGTATGATTCAGATTTGATAATCCCCTTGTTTGTTTCAAACTGCAGATTGCTGTATGCATTACTGATGATCTCCTCTTCTTCCATTCGTATTCCGGGACAGCCGCTATTTTCATGAGAGCCCGGTGTTTCAGGACATAGATCAACATTGTCTGCCACATTGTCGTTGTCGGTATCCGGGCATCCATAGAATTTTAATGGACCTGGAATCGTTGGGCACTGGTCGCTGTCATCGGGTATGCCATCCTTGTCGTAATCACCGAAAGGACAACCATCGTATTCAACCTTACCGGGGATATCAGGACAATCATCTTCTGAATCCTTAATTCCATCATTATCCTTATCAGGACAACCTCTCATTTTCTGGAGCCCTGCCACTTCAGGACATTCATCCTTGTTGTTAACGATTCCATCGAGATCGTTGTCAGGACATCCCTTGTACTGAGGCAATCCTGCTTCCGAAGGGCAATCATCATTCTTGTCGATTATGCGGTCGTTATCCCTGTCGGGACAGCCACCCAGATCCACCGGGCCGGCTTCGTTGGGACATTCATCATTCTGATCTGTTATTCCATCATTGTCAATATCAGGACATCCCTGCAATTCCCATTTTCCTTTGATCTGCGGACACATATCCAGTTTATTACTCACTTCATCGAGGTCGTCATCAGGTGTAGCTTTTCTGAAAATGGGTATCTTGATCATAACATAGGCATCAGTATTATAGGTGCGGCTTCCGGTGAAAGAGGTAATTATGCTGTTTGATCCTATCCATAGAGGGCCTAACCTGAAAGCAAGACCTGCCTTTAGTCTGCCGGTAGCATCAACGGTAACCGGTAGTGCTGCGCCGAAATGCTTACGGTCGTAGCGGGCAGTAAGGTTGTATGTGCTGCAGTAAGATGCTATTGAAGGATTTTCGTGGCTGACTTTATTGAGCCGAAAAACCGGATTGAAATTAACATACAGATTATCTTTCAGCCTGTAATCGATGCTGATATTCAATACTGAAGGTAGTCTCATCTTAAAGCGCTCCTTTTTGAGGGGATCGAGGTTGAATTTATCGGCAATTACTTCGTTAAATTCATTGACACCGGCAGCATCGATGTCCTTCAATCCCCATTTTGAAATGTTTGCACTGAAATCCTGGCTGGAGAATCCTTTCAGGTAGCTGAGAGAGCCCAGATCGAGCAGAGCAACGCTTACTCTTACAAGGTACTTTTCGGCATCACTACGTACCAGATTTTCCTTGCCATCGAGGTTATAAGTGTACTTATCGATTTCAGGGCGGTATTCATATACGAAGCCGAAGCTGAGTGCAAAGCCGGGATCTGAAATGTATTGAAGTCTGGCAAGCTCGTTAAAGTCGCCGGCAATACCGTAACATATATTCGAATCTGAAACCGAGAGTGTATCAGGACCATCCAGTCTGTAGCGGAACTCAGGTGCATAGGCATAGGCTGCTGCAACGCCCTGAAGATATTTGAGGGTGATACCCGCTTTAACGAAATGCTTGTTAAAGGGGGTTGGAACAGTACGAGCAAATGTAAGTCCGTATTCTGTCCACACATGTGCCTGGAAATTAAGCCCGGGATTTGACAGATCACGGTGCATCATAGGTTCACAGTTGAATCCTTCGGCTATAAGCGTTGCCAGGTCTTCACTTATATTATCTACATTGACTAACGACCGTGTTCTGGCAGAAAAGGCTACTGCACTGTTGGCGCCAATGCTCATCATAAACGACGGGAGGAACACACCGACACTTAAATTTGCTGATTTATCCTTGCCGTTATTATGCAAGTAGATATTTTCATCACCAAAGCCCGGTTCATCCCAGGAGGCTGACTGGAAAAGTTTGCCCCTGTATAAGCCGATGTAATTGGAACCTACCATGGCATGTGCCCCTGTTAGCAGTATATCAACATTATAACGTGTATCGGCAATGGAAGCAGGTTGCGCTCCGACACCTGATATACCGGCCATTACCGAGGTTGAGATAGGCTGGAATTCCTGAGCCAGGGCTGGGCGTAAAGATGCCATGGAAAGGATTATGGCAATGGCTGATAGTATGGTGGTTGGTTTCATGGCTGCGGGTTATGTGCGTTATTTTCGTTATTTGACTTATTCCTGTTCTGTTACTGATTCTCCGATAGATACATTTTGAAGAGGCAGGCTGAAGTCGTTGCTGACGATGATCTGTGGATTCTGTGTTTTGTTGTTGAGTATGAGTGACCGCACATTCACCTCCTGCCTCAGGTAATCGATCAAACTTTGATAATCAATGCGGCCTTTGGTTTCCTGAATTTTTTTCAGCAGGTAATAGGTGAACATGCCATGCTGTTTGTCTTTATAGAAACCTGAGGATTCTTCGCCGGAGGAAGAGGTGAAGACTACCATGTTCCCATTGATAACTTCGTCTTTGGGCCGTATTTTAGCACCTTTCATGGCTAGAAGTCCTTCATTTCTGCCTCCTCCCGAGAAACAGGCATCGAGGAATACTGTTACTTTTTTAGAAGGAAATTTGGATAATTCGCTATAGAGAGTCCTTAAGCTGATGGCAAGACGGATCTCTGCGCCTGTTACATCAACCGGCATGATATACCCTTCTCTTGACTGTTCATCGGGCAAACCGTGACCTGAAAAATAGAATACCAGTTCTGCACTGCCCTTATGGCTTTCGGCAAGGCTTGTGAGCCATTTGATTTCACGGGTCATCTCCGCATAGGTTGCATTTCTGAGTAGCTTGATATTTTCATCGGGTACGCCATAGGTGCTCTGAAGATATTTCTTGAATGAAATGGCATCGTTTTCAGCAAAGTCAACATTGCTCTCTGACCGTAGGCCCGTTTGCCTGCTGCTGTAATCTTCATTGCCGATCACCACGGCAAAGATGTTGGGGTTACTGACGGGATTTTCAGGGATATTGATATCCACATCAGAATGACCGACAGTGATCTGGCGGATTTCTTCATTCGTTGCCATTACCCCCTGGTTGTTTGGGAGATAAATATTGATAGGGTCGAAATTGAAATTGAGCAGCGTGGGATTGAATGCAATCAGTTCTTTACTGTCGTATACATACCTGCCGGTATTTGTAGTAGTATCCCTAAGTTCCATGTGTACAAAGGCAAAGTTATTGCGGTTGACTGTGTAGCGGATGCTGTCGACTTTCAGTTGATTGAAATGTCGGTCGAATGCCGGTGCCTCAGCGTAAGGAACTTTTATATAAAATGGGTCGAATTTGGGGATCAGAATTTTAAAGCTTTCATTATCGGGGTCATATTCATTCTTAGCGAGTGACCAGTCAAGATTCTGTTTTACCAGCGAATCAAGTACCTGCCTGGTAAAGATGGCAATTTGCGATTCGCGTGTACGTTCATTGACCCTGAGTTTGTAGTATTCGGTTTTCTCGTATTTGCCTTTCTTCTGCCAGGTATTGATCTTGTATTCAACGGTTTCCTTTATCTCTTCTACTAGCGTTGGTTCGTACTTTCTGGTTGAAATGTTGAATACTGTATCGATGCGTGAGATGTTTGTAGTATCAGTGATAGAGATTTTAAGTGCTATGGTGCCATTCTCTGTTTTAAGGGTGGCTTTTACAGGCAACTTCAGCAGATGACCTTCCACCTGACCTATAGTCCCAGGATAAATGACAGGTGTAAATTCAAGTCCGCAATCAGATTTTTCACAGTTCAGCGATACTTTTACATTGTGTGCAATGCCGGCTCCTTTATTGCTTACGGTCATAAAAATGTTCCCAGCCTGTCTTCCGGTGAGTACGCGGCTTTCGTTGGGATAGCCGAACCACAGACTGTCGATACTCAGAAGAGGAGAGGCCACTGTTGCAAAGCTGATGGTTGTATCTTTTAAAGGGAAGGGGTTATTGCTAATGACCCCGAAATCCTTCAACTTAAATACGGCAATTTCTGATTTCAGGTCAGTATTTGCACTAACGGGTATGGTAATATTGCGCTCTTCATATGCAGGTATGTCACCTGCGTAGAATGTTGGCTCATAGTTAATATTTGCCAGTCCTTTAGACTCAGTAACATTGAACACCAGTTTAAGTGCATCACCATCCCCTGAATTGACTACTTTGAACTTTATGGCAGCCTGTTCAGTTCCTTCGAGTTTTTTAGTGCCGTTCATATCCTCAAATCTGAGGTTTTCAATACTAAGCATCGGGAAACCCCAGTTCCAGTATTTGAGACTTTTGTCGGAGGAACAGGTTATTAGTTTCTTATGGGAATCAAAAGCCAGGAAGTTGATACTGGCACTGTGACTTACACCGGAAGTCATGTACATGGGAACCTGCATTTCCTTTAGATAGTGCCATATTCTGAACCGGCCATCACCACCTCCACTGGCAAGAAACCGACCATCTGGTGTGAATTTAATACATCTTACTCCATTCTGATGTGCCGCCATTTTGTATTTCGGCTTGTCGGGATACCGCATGTCCCATATGAGAATATAAGTATCATCACTGCCTGATGCAATGAGTTGTCCATCGGGTGAGAAAGCAACAGTATTAACCCTTTTATTATGTCCTGAAAGCGTTTTAAGGTCAATATTCCTGTTTAAATCCCATAGTATGACTTTATTGTCAACGCTACCTGAAACGAGATATTTACTGTCAGGGCTGAATGCTAGACAAGTTATATTCTCTGAATGACCTCTAAAGGTCATAACCTCCTGATAGTTTCTGGTTTCAAACAGTTTTATAGTATTGTCAGTTGAACCGGTAGCAATCCATTTCCCATCAACACTTACTGCTATGGCAAGTATTTTTTCTTTATGCGTAGTTGAGATATAATTACGGTTACCTCTTACGATATCCCATGACATAAAGAGTTTATCGCTGGAAGGATCTTCATAACCGATATACAGCATTGTGCCATGTGAATTTAGGCACAATGCTGAAACCGGGACTGTAACATCCATCTTTCCTACTATTTCACCAGTTTCATTATTTGAAACTTCAATAAATGCCTTGCTTCCCATTGCAATAGTCCGGGCATCGGAAGTTGCTGAAAACGCCCTGATCTCATACGGACCTGTTGAACGGGTTCTTATGATCTGTGCAACTCCGACCACTGACAACAGCAGAATTCCTGCAATCAATAAAGAAGATATGTAAAACCGGGTTTTCATAGTGAAGGTATTTATTGGTTAAGGTATTTAAGAGGGGTTTGAATATTGTGGGAAAGGGGTTTGAATTATTTTGGAAAGTCCATCAAAGCTTCAAGCTTTTCATGGGCAATGCGGGTTTCTTCTTCCAGCGATTTGCGTATGACCTTTTTGGCTGTTTGCAGAGCGACTTCGGTATCATACGCAAGCCTTACATTGGCTTCTACATTCTTTCCGATCTTACGGTACAATTCAACCAACGGCATTATCCTGCCAAGCTCTTGGGCTATCAGGTGTTTTGAAGCTGCCACAGTCTTGGTAACAGAAGCGGCTTCTTCGTTGGTGAGCTGCTGGTTGGCAATGCTATTTTCGATTAAAGCTGCTACATGGGTACTGATCTGACCGGCCAGTTCCAGTTTGGCTGTTTCTGTTGCCTGTAGTTTTGCGGCTGTCTGACTTTCGGCTACTGAATTACCGGTAGCAACAATATACAGTGGATCGCCCTCTTTGGTGGTTTCATATTGCTTCATCCAGGCGTTTTCCAGTTGCTTGTCGAGCATTAAAGCACCGGGTGCTATGTAATAACCCTCTTTCTTGTATTTTTTGGCTTCCTGACGGGCACTCTTAATGGCCTTTGATGTTACTTCTTTCTTGAGTTGACGGTCACTTTGCTGTGCGAATGTCATTACTGTTACAAAGAATAATGCGGCTAGTGCGATAACGGCTTTTGATGTTGTTTTCATGATGTTGTTTTTTTTTAGATTTTTTAATGAAGTTGTTTTGTCCGTTTGTACCGTCTTGTGATAAAATGTGACAAAAAATGAAATTTATTTTTATGCATTCTGATCTCAGCTTTTTTTTCGTATACGGATTCTTATCTTAAGTGATTGGAAATCACTTGATGAAACCCTGCAATCAGACATCCATGCCTTAAACTCTGCTGTGGAAATTGACCTTGGAATGACATAGCCGTCGGACCCGGTGACAGAAGCTGTCAGCAATGGCTTGATATAGGGTTCCGTTGAAAATACCACATGCAGGGTATTGTATTCCAGGGGTTTTTCGGTATAGAGCATTATTTTATCCACTTTTACATTGAATTCATCCATACGCTTGTTATCACAGAAAAGAAGATATTCTGTATCGGCATTTACACTTACGGCACTTTTATCGCCCTGACTGTCGTAAGGAAACAGCCGGCGGGTAACATCCCCCTCTTCAATAAAAACTGACAGGAAGCCGGCTATGGGTGAATTGAAATAGAGGTACAGGTTTTGCTCATTGATAAACTCTTCGGAAGTGCAGTTGATATCAGGACAAATAAGTGGAAGGGCTATAAGTTTTGCTTTGCTGGTTATCTTTCTTGCTTCACCTGATATTTCGCACTTTAACCAGACCATGTTTTCTTTCCCGTGATCTCCAACAACAACCTGAATGTCTTCCGTAAAGTAGATGTTGGTTGTCCTTATCCATTCACCCTGTACCTGAGTCTTTCCGATAATGTCATAATTTATTTTACCATTTTCCAAAGCTATATTGGATGTCTGTTCTACATAAGTTCCAAAGCTATTGTTAAGAGCATCTATCATTGCCAATTCCTCTGCCATTTGCCGGGCCAAATCTTTGGTAAGGTTATTCCCGATACGAACTTGTGCGTTTCCTTTCACTTTCATTAAATCCTGCGCAGCAAGGAATATTGGGCAGACTAAGATGAAGAATATGAGGACGAGGGAAAAGGAACCTTTACGGTAGTTCAGGTTTTTACGGTTTGGTGATCTCATGATGTTAGAGGTTGGTGATTTCATGATTCTGCAGATTGATGATTTCCGGATTCTGTTCTGAGACTGCCGGCATAGCTCTGCCACATTCAGCCCCCAGATAGGTGGGGTCACAATGATAAAATGAGCGGCCATTGTAACGAATGACATCCTGTGATTTACACTCCGTAAGGTTTACGGCAACGGATATGTGATCAGGATAGCGCAGGCCTATGATATCATGCTTGGTATACCTGTTCAATAGTACGGCAAACAGTGCAGCCCTGTCTTCGCAATCGCCTGCACCGTTAAATAATAATTCTTCAGCAAACTGATATTTTTCCTTTCCAAACTGGAGGTCGTCATTTTTATATCTGAATGCCCTTTGAACAAAGCGAAGCAGCATGGCAGTCCGGGCATCATCATCTTTGCCCTCCAGTAAGTGCAATAACAGCCTATCCAATTGTTTTATGACGGATTCAGTTAATGGCGCATTGAAGGGTACTTTCAGGTCGCATGGTGGGTAATTTTGGTAGTACTCGATAAGGTTTTTATTGATGGTTAGCGCTAGGGTCTTATCGCTGTTTATTTGTACCAGCACCGGATCATCTTCGAAAAGGGGTGCCTTATGAATGGAAATGATGAAATCATGGCGGTTACCCGGATAATCTGCCTGATGGACAGACAGCTTTTCGCCGGCTGAAGGGGTCGTCGGTCCAATGGGGTAGTATTCTTTTTGTCCAATAGTATAACTAACTCCATATAACATTACGTCTGCGGGCACTAATAGATATGCGCCTTTTGAGTTAAGACCCAGTTTTACATTTAGTCCGCTCATGAGCAAAGCTGCCCAGAGAAATGCATTTCGGTTGTTGTTATCTGTATAGTAGAAACCCGCAACCTTCATTAGCAGAGAGGTATATCCCCAGTCGTTTAGGCGGTGTCTTAAGGCTTTCATCCTCACCTGTGCCAGCAGTTCCTTAAACTGATCGCTTATTGAAGCCTGCAGATAGAAGTTGCTTGCCGCTTCTTTTGAAAGGCCTTCCAACAAAGGCATTGAGGTATTGAACGGAGGAAGATTGATGGTGCTGCCATAGAACGTGATATTCTGGTCATTTAGGAGCGCGTCAGGTTCAGGTATTCGGTTTAAATGTGCTGAAGTACTATCGTTCAGATTTTCATCCTTCTGATCAAGGTGTTTTTGATCATGGTCATTCAATTCAAATTCCTTCTGATCAGGATCCTCCTGATCCACATTCTCCAGTTTCAGGTCCCTCATATCCTCCTTTTCAGGAATGGATTCATAAGCCGGTTGAATTGCCGGTTTGGGTGTTACCGGTATTTTATTGGTCCGTCCTGTTAGTTCTGTCCAGGATTCTTCGAGGTATCGCAGGAAGATGGAATCGTTGGTTTTCCTGAATCCATCATACTCTCTCACAATGTCTTTACTGAAGTTCTCAAAGTCGCGCTGATAGTCTGAGCCCGAATCATCAACCTGAGCCTGAACAGAGAAAAGAAATGCCAGGATTATCATTACGGTCAGGAGACTTCTCATGGCTCCATGACTGCTCATTATTTTGCTTGGGTTGCTTTTCATGGCTTCTTGTTTACAGAGATACGTATCAGTGTGGTGTCATTCATAAACTTCCAGTAATAAATACCTTCACCAAGGATACCCGGCATCAGCAGATATTCAGAGGCTTTCTTTTTAAGTTTTAGTTTTTTTACAAGCTGCCCTTTAGAATCAAAGATCATGAGATGCCTCGATGCACGCGGTTCAGGCCATGCAAAGCGGATAGTATCAGAGGTGTGGAGTTTTGTAAATTCGTCAGGAAAATATTCATCGAAAGTCCCGGTACCTGTCACAATCTCCCTATTGGCATACCCGGTGATCTCAGAAGCTGCCTTTCCGGTAATAGAATCTGTCTGTTTGGTGGCAGAAGCAGCTTGCCGATCCGCTAATGTGATATATTCGTCCTTGCCTGCTCCTGTATCAAACAGAAGTAAACTGCCGATTACAGCCAGTGCGATTATTGCAGCAGCCACAGCAGTCCTTCCGAAAATGCCGGGAAGTATCCTTCCTATCTGACCTGTAATTGATGCTCCGGTTGTTTTTTCAGTTGCCTTTTCAGAATTTATTGCCTCAGATATCTTTGATCTGAGCCGCGTTATCTTGTGCGTGGTTACATATAACTCCTGAAATTCCTTACGTTCATCCAGTAATTTCCTGAAATCGGGATCAGTAGCCAGTAAACGTTCAAAATCAAGACGTTCCTTATTACTCATGGAACCGTCTAGGTAGTCTTCAATCCTGTCATTATAATCATCTTTCTTCATGTCCTGATAGTTTTAAGAATCCGTTAAAGTCATTTTAAAAGAATGATCCTTAAGCATCAAAGCCCTGAGTTTGCCGATACACCTTTTGAAGCGTTGTCTTGCATTATCAGGTTCTATACCAAGAATGGATGAAATTTCTTCAAAGCGTTTGTTACTAAAGTATACGTCTCCGTCTTGCAATGGGTGATGTTCCGGGGGAGGCACTGAGTATGGTACTGGATCGTCTACACCGGTTGTTTCTGACAATCCGAAACGCAGGTTTATAATTTCCCTGCATTTCTCATCCAGCATTGCCTTCAGCCTCAACATCCGGTTGATCTGATCTTCAGGTGCACAGTACGCTTCATCAATCACATCCAGCTTTTCAAAATCTGTAAGGATCACTCTTTTGTGACGGTTCAACTTTTTCAGGCAGATATTTCTGCAGATTGCCACAAGGTAGGTTTGAAATGAAGATTCACCATTAAAGCGTCCTTTTTCCACATTCAGTGATGCAGCTATCAATCCTTCCTGGAAAATATCATCCGGGTCGAGAATCAGAGAGTGGAATCCTGAAACGATTGATTTTACTGATGCGAAATAATGCTTGTAGATGAACCTGTACATTTTATCCTCCTGATGTAGTATCCCAATAAGGATCTGTTGTTCCGTTACGTTTGATGGTTTGTACTCAACGGAACGGAAATGTGACAGGTGAAAGAATTTTATTTCTTCAGGCACTTATAAGAAGATCAAAAGTCAATATTAAATTGCAGGAACGGGGGGTAGGGAATTTTCCAACAATCTTTGAATTTAGAAAGTTGCCTGTTAATTAAGTAAGTAAGTCGGAGTTATTTATTGAGCAAGGGTAATTTGACAACGAAGTAGGTCAGTTATTGCATGAATGAGACTTAAGTAGATGAAAATTATCAATGCGCCAGTATTATCTTAAACTCTGTCCCCGCTGCTTCCCCTTCATCTGTGTAGAGATCGGTGACTTCTTCCTTGATTTCTATTTGCTTGATTTCGTGCAGCAATTGGTAGGCTTCATGGATGATACTGAGGCCTTTGCCGGTGGAGGTGGTGTTAAGGGTGGCCGCTTTGGCACGTCCAATACCATTGTCGCGGATCAGGAGGGTGAGGTTTTGGTTTTCATTTTTCACAATGACTGTTACATCGCCGCCACCTTCTTTGTGCAGGATTCCATGTTTTATGGCATTCTCAACATACGTCTGGATGGTCATGTTGGGGATAATGCTTTGCTGATCTACTTCCTTATCCACTTCTATACTGTAGGTCAATAGTCCATCATACCTCAGTTTCTGAAGTTCGAGGTAGTTGGTTACTAAGTCCAATTCTTGCTGTAGTGTACGTGATAATTTATCGGATGAACTGATGGTGCCCCTCAGCAGTTTTGAATATTTCATGAGCATGGCATAGGACTCTTCATTTTTATTCTGCATGATGTATGAACCGATGGCATTAAGCACATTGAAGGTGAAGTGAGGGTCCATCTGGTTGCGAATGGATTGAAGTTTGAGTTCAGTGATTTTTTGCTTCATGAGGTATTTCTTCTGCAGCTGGTTACGCTGGATACGGCGGATTAACCATATAAAGCCAAGGAAAATCAGATAAATACCTGCCAGTGCTGGAAATTTTATCCACGGTGTTGCATTGTAATAACGGTAAACATATATCACATTGTCGATCTGAATGCTGAAGTGTGTTGGTTGGTCCCCCCGATATATAACATTGAGATGCTTGAAAACTCCTTTATTATTGGTCTGAAATTTAGCAGGATTCGACAGGTCCTCACGGAGAATGAGGAATTCGCCGGGTTTATCGGATGTTGCCAGTAGTTCAGGCTTTTGATCATTGTCGAGGTCTGCCGCTTCGCCAAGAATTCTATCGGTACGAATATCTGCGGAAGCGAGCACCTGAAGTTTACTATCAAGGATCTGTACCTTCTGGAACTCGGTAATCGCTATAATATTATCGATGCCCCTGCTATTGGTGAAGAGATGGAAATGCATGGCCTTTTCTGAATCCAAAGGGTAAACCTTCTGTGCTATTTTATTGCCACTGGGATCAGAAACTGTAAGTGAGTAATCAGGATTCTGTGTAGAGCCAATAAGTATGGAAAGAAGTTGTGTGTTTGCAGCTGTTTTAAGCGGTCGTAAATTGAACTGGCAGTAATCACCTTTATACTCCACAGGCTTATATTTGAACTGAAGATTGCCATCAAGTTCGATACGGTATGAAGAGTGGTCGTGCATGATGCCTGCCGTATCACTTTCCGGATAATTGCATGGAGCATAATTACATAGCGTAATGGTTGGTTTGTTGTTAGTGTAATATATTTCTATATTGGATCCATACGCCCCGATATCCGGTGATCGCCAGACAACCCTATGGGCTATGTCACAGGCAATGACACACCTTGGTTTTCTGACAAAGCCATTCGTGAGCAGCACTACTGCTTCGCCGAATCCATCATTGTTCAGATCAGCCATGAATGCTTTATGGATGGCCCAGCTTTGTGAGTTCATTCGGGGGATTTCAGAAAGGTATATACTCCCTCCGGGCATCTCATTTCCGGTGCGATGATCTAATCCGGTAAGGAAAAGCGAATCATTGCGGGCAGTAAGCATATACAATTCCTTTATACCATCGTTATTGTAGTCGCCAATTAACCAGCGTTTACCATAAGGTGTGAATATTCCGTTGAAATTCCATTGGTCAACAACAAACTTATGAGTATACATGGTTACGAACGACCGGCCTTCCATATATCCGGTATGGAAATATTCAGAGTGGCCATCGTTATCAAAGTCATAATGGCCCTTTATATTATCATTTGATACAACCAGTGATTTTACCGGATCGGCAACAAAGCTGCGGTGAAACTGCGGGAACAAATACCAAATAAACAACGAAAAAGGAAGTGCTAACATGAGAGGATGCTGGATGATCAGTAACAGGTTGGAGAGCCGTTTCTTTCTCATTGCTATTGAATTGGTTTTATTCAAAATGTCGTTTGATATCAGGCAGGTGCTTTTCAGGGATAGGCAGGGAAATTTCCTCACCATCCTTCATGAGCAGGCATTTTTTATTTATTCCCGATAGTTTGCTGAGCCAGGTGGAATTTATGATATGAAACCGGCTGATGCGGATAAACTGTTCAGGCAGCATCTCTTCAAGTGCCCCGATGTTCATGGAAACAACTTCCCGTTTCTGCAGGGAGAAATAAATTTCGGCATAATTGGCCGATGACTCTATATAGAAGATATCATCAGGGTGGATGAGGATGAGTCCGCTGCGGGTATTGAAGCGCAGCTTGTGGTGATTCTTGACTACCTTTTCAAGGGATGAGATGCGGTTTTCAAGATCGTGTGCCTGTCGGTTGTTTCGTATCTTGTGGATTACATTGGACAGCTCCTGCTGATCGATGGGTTTGAGCAGATAATCAAAAGCCCCTGCCCTGATGGCGGGCAGTGCATATTTCTCAAAGGCAGTGGTAAAGACAACCACCGGGTAGAGATTATGCTCATGCAGTTCAGCCAAGACATCAAGGCCGGTCATGTTGCCCAGCTGCACATCGAGGAAGATAATATCAGGGCGGGTTTTCAGATAAAGGGAGAGTACTTTTTCAGGCTGAGAGGCTGTTGCGACGACAGAAAGGCCTTCCATTCCATCAATCAGCAGCTCAAGCAGGCGAATACATTCGGGTTCATCGTCAACAATGAATGCAGTAAGAGGTTGATTCCCTTTCATCTCACGGTAATTGGAATGTAAAGTTAGAAAAATTAATTTCGATATGAAAAAAAAGAATTAAGAAACGAGTTGAAACGGGTTGTGGTTAAAAAAGTTCAGAGTGGTCACTGAGCAAGCAATGTAGATCGAAGGGTTTTGGGTGGTTTCAGAAATCAATAATAAAGATGGGATTCCCGGTGAAGAGAATCCCATCAATTAGTAGAACGATAATTTGCAGTCTAATTTGCAGTTGTCTGCGAGGAATTAGTGCTGTATCATCAGTTTGCCGTTGAGCACCTTTTCATCAAGAATCAAACGGTACAGCAACATGCCTGCCTGGCGGTTGCCTGGTTGATACTTGATTTCGTAGGTTTGTCCGGCTATAACATTGCCTTCGTATAATACCTGAACTGCTGAACCATTCATGTTAAAGATTTCAAGAGTTGCCTTGCTGTCAGTTTGTGGTATGAACCTAAAGGTTGCATTGCTGTTGGTTGGATTCGGGTAAACCGTGAGTTCACCAGCATTCACTTCTTCTGTTATAGGATCGACCGTGATCTCGCTACTCCTTACTGCGGAAGCAGGGGCAACCATTAACTCGCTGCCTGCGAAGATTGGCTGTTCAGTTGTAGTAGTGCCTGTCCAGTAACTGGAGAACCAGATACCACCGGCCTTACGGTTCAGCTGGATACCAAGAGTGCTTATACCGGTTGCTATTCCATCATTTCCTGGATCAGTCATCCATAATTGAAGGGTGTTATTGCCTTCAATGGATACCATAACGCCACCTTCCAATTCTTCCTTGAGGGTTGCCTTTGCTGAGAAGTAGGCATTGGGGTCTCCAGGTTTGTTTACTGCAAGTGTTGCGATGGCATTCGACTTAACGTGGTAAATATGGATGTCGTCATCGAGTAATCCATTGGCATCGTACCAGCTGAAAATGGTTATGGAAGCTGCTCCCTGCGGATTGGTGCCTTTCTTGTTGTATTTTACATTAAAGGAATAATCCGTATTGTATGTATCTCCAAGGGCACCTTTAATCAGTCCGTTGGTAGATGTGGTATTGGCAATTTGGCCGCCGCCCACAATATAACCACCCTGTACAGGTTTGGAAACCGTTACAGTAGCTCTGGACTCAGGATCCAATGGATTGTTGGTATAACCACCTGAAATTCCGACTGCTATCTCGAAGTCAAGGGCATTCCAGTTGCCGATGTTAAATTGAACAATAGCACTGGCAGCACCTACGGTACCATCAGTCATATCGATAAGATTCACCGGTAGGTTCTGAGCACTTGGAATCGGCGAGAGAACACCGTTATCGATGTGGTAGAAGGTAACTATTGCACCTCTGACATCTCCTGTTGGAATATTGTTGTCCTTGATTACTGCAGTCATGGTAATGGTTGCAGTACTTGAATTAGGACCGGTAGTCCAGGAGTAAAGCGGGCCTGTATAGAAACCTGCAGAACCGGCAAGCGGGGAAGCTTCCCTGGCTAAGACGATAATGTCAGATTCAGCAGCACCATTGGAAATAGTGTAAATACCACAATCGGGGGTAAACAATGCCGTTACCTCATACGTGCCTGGCATTTCAACCAATTGGTGGAGCAATGTAGCCCTAAGCTTGTTTTCAAGGTACCCTTCTTCACCAGCAGGAATTGGATAGGCATTGGCCGTTCCAACAGAATTGCCGTCGATGAAGAATTCAACGATACCGGTTAAGCCGGCATCCTCACAGTTATTGGCTATCTCAGCATACAAGGTCATGTTATCATAATAACGTGCCTGAACAGCGCTGGTGAAAACCTCCATAGTGGTAGGAATCAACACAGTTATAATCTGGATTTGATCTTCAGCTGCGTTGCCACAATTGTCAACGAGGCTCCAGGTACGGGTGATTTGGAGATAATAACCAAGATCGCAGTTACCTACTAGTGGATCTGAATCAATGTAAGTTGCTTCAAGACCGGTTGAACAGTTGTCGGCTTCGTCGGTTACATCACCTGTTTCTGCTGGTGAAGCATCATATTCACAATTTTCATCGGTATAGATGGTAATGTCAGCAGGAGCAGTGAAAGTTGGAGCAATGTTATCACTAACCGTAATAATCTGAACCTGTGGAATTGCAGCGTTACCGCAATGATCAACTAAGCTCCAGGTACGGGTTATGATTTTGGAACCCTCACAAGGGCCATTGGCCGTTACATCAGCATAGGCTGCCTGCAATCCTGTGGAGCAATTGTCGTCTTCATCGGTTACATCACCTGTTTCTGCTGGTGAAGCATCATAAGCGCAATTTTCGTCAGTGAAGATTTCAATATCATCAGGAGCAGTGAAAGTAGGAACGATATTGTCACTAACTGTGATAATCTGATCTTGGTCAGGAGCAGCATTGCCGCAGTCGTCCACCAGACTCCAGGTACGAGTGATAATATGAGAACCTTCACAAGGTCCATTTTCAGTAACATCACTGTAAGTTGCATTGAGTGAGGTTGTACAATTGTCGTCTTCATTGGTTACATCACCTGTTGCAGTGACAGAAGCATCAAAGTCACAATCAGCATCTGTGAAGATTTCAATATCAGCCGGAACAGTGAAAGTAGGAGCTGTATTGTCACTGACAGTAATAACCTGAACTTGGTCAAGTGCAGCATTGCCGCAATCATCCACCAGACTCCAGGTACGGGTGATTACATGTGAGCCTTCGCAAGGGCCATCTATAATAGCATCAGCAAATGTTGCCTCAAGAATGGTTGTACAATTGTCGTCCTCATCGGTAACATCACCTGTTGCATTGACAGAAGCATCAAAGTCACAATCAGCATCTGTGAAGATTTCTACATCAGCCGGAACAGTGAAAGTAGGAGCTGTATTGTCACTGACAGTAATAACCTGAACTTGGTCAAGTGCAGCATTGCCGCAATCATCCACCAGACTCCAGGTACGGGTGATTACATGTGAGCCTTCGCAAGGGCCATCTATAATAGCATCAGCAAATGTTGCCTCGAGAATGGTTGTACAATTGTCATCCTCATCGATAACATCACCTGTAAATGCTGTTGAAGCATCATAAGCACAATCAGCATCGGTGAAGATTTCAATATTGGCGGGAGCAGTGAAAGTAGGATCAATATTATCACTAACCGTGATAATCTGAATTTGGTCATCTGCAGCATTGCCGCAATCATCCACCAGACTCCAGGTGCGGGTGATTATGTGAGAACCTTCACAAGGTCCATTCACAGTTACATCACTATAAGTTGCATTGAGAGTGGTTGTACAGTTGTCATCCTCATCGATAACATCACCTGTAAATGCTGTTGAAGCATCATAAGCACAGTCAGCATCGGTGAAGATTTCAATATTGGCGGGAGCAGTGAAAGTAGGATCAATATTGTCAAGAACAGTAATAATCTGATCCTGTGTTGTAGCAGCATTGCCGCTTGCATCAACCAGACTCCATGTGCGGGTTATTACTTTAGAACCCTGGCAAGTTCCATCAGCAACAACATCGCTAAATGTTGCATCAAGTACACCTGGACAATTATCGCTCTCATTGGTAACATCACCGGTTACTGATACAGTTGCATTGTATAAACATGCTCCATCTGTATATATGGTAGTATTAGCTGGGGCTGTAAATGATGGAGCCTGATGATCCTCAACAGTCACTGCGAAGCTGCAGGTTGCATCCGGGGGAATACCATTGGAGGCGGTTAGTGTTACAGTAGTGGTTCCTTTTGCAAAGGCAATACCACTGCCTGTTCCGGAACCGGTTCCGTTGGTTGCACCACTCATGGAATAAGTAATAACTGGTGCAGGGTCTCCGATAACTATGGGTTCATAGGAAACAATCGCTGAGCATAATCCGGCATCAGTATTTGCTACAATTGGAGCCGGACAAGTAATTGCTGGCGGTAAACCAAATGCAAGGGTACCTTCAAAAGTGCCTGTTGCGTTATCATTTGTCGGATTAGAGCAATTGTAATTGGTATTTTGGTTGTTAGGCAGCACATACCCCATGATGGAGAATGTCCATACGTCGTTCGGATTGGCTGTTGCGCCATCATAGATTACAGTCATTGTACCTTCTGCTTCATCCTGACCTGTGTTGAAATGAATAATACCTTGATCAGGCAAGTAACCAGGTGAATCAAAGGTATACGTAAAATAGTCAGGGAAATTCTCGGTAATACAAACTCTGACATCAAAGTTGCCGTTGCCGGCGTCATCTGATCTGGTTACAAGAATTGGAAATATTACGGAACCAGGCTCACCTTGCAGAAAATAGCCCTGTTGTATTCCAATTTCAATAGTTCCGAGGAAATCGCCATCGGTAAAGGTAGTAGTCGCAACATAACCGCTGGTTTGACCGGTGGCGGTTAATAAGAAGGTTTCTCCCAGATCCCAGGGGTCAATGATGTAACTGGCATCAAAGAGCAGGCCGGGGGAGCTTGCTGTGGTTGTCCATGTTTCTGCAGGATGAGCCGTAAAGACCAGATGCTCGATATTGAGCGTTATGGTTTCATCTGCCATCCATCCGGCACCGGTGATAATTACCAGTTCACCGGGCAGGTAGTCGGCTTTGTCGGTTTGAACCGTTGCCTGGGCAAAGACTGAATTGCCTACTCCGGCGATAAACAGGAGTAGTAGAAGAATTAATCCCGTCACTTTTTTAAAGTGTAATTTTTCTGTTTTCATAGATGTATAGTTAGGTGAAATCTCCTCATGAAAATATGTTTCATCAGGGGCTATAAAAGTATTTTACATAAATAGCTTTCGCAATGCGTATTAATACGGATTTTCAATGATTAAAGGGATGGGTATTTATACTTAGTTCAGGGTTCATGTGTCAAAAAAAACAGAGGCCATATTTCATGACCTCTGTTTTTTTGTTTGAACGCCGAAGGCATTAAACGCTTCAAGTATGAACAACTTTGAACAACTTTGAACAATTAATTACTTCAACACAACCTTCCCAACCGCCACACCAACCGCTGATTTCGCCTTAACGACATACATCCCCCGAGCCTGGTCAGTGAGGTCAAGCTGCGCCTTGTGCCTCTGAGTCGGCACTATTGTACGGACCTTTTCTCCTGCAAGGTTATATACTTCCACCGATTCAAGCGGCATTTCACCGGTAAGTGTTACGAGGCCGTTGCCGGGATTGGGATACAGCAGCAAGGTGCCGCTTTGCGCGATTTCTTCCTCTCCAAGGGTTCCCTGGGCAAAGTACCGGGTACTGTCGGCCGACAGTTGCCCCCATATCAAATCATACGATCTCCATACCATGGTGTTTAGGAAATTGTCGGCTTCATACTTCCAGTTGGTGGTGCTCTGTAACTTCCATGCTGATCCGTCCCAGGTGTCAAGAGTCATGCTGGTGTGTAAATCACCTTCTTTGTATGTATCAAGCTGTCGTGAGAGGTTGAGCCAGGCATTGTTCTGCCACGTGCTCGTAATGGTGCTGACCCGATTCCCGTGACTGTCGTATAAATAGTCGGCCAGAAGGACATCCCGCCATCCGTTTTGATTCCATTCCTGCATCAGCTCACTGACCACGAGTCCGGCAGGATCGCACTCATACACTGTTTGTTGCTTCGCTATCAGCTGGTTGTTTTCAAAATTCTCCACCAGCATCTTGGCCGGATGCCTGTTTGCATCGTAAGTATAGGTAATCAGCATATAATTGCCATTGGATGCGGGCAGTTGGGTATACCGGCGTGAAATCATCAGGTTATCGTCGTATTCATAGGTATTGATTGCCGTCTCTACCCAAGCCGAGCTTATCCAGTCGTTTAGTGTTTGCCTGAGGAGGTTGTTGGCATCGTCATACTCATTCTCGATCAGCAGGCTGTTCACCCCAAATACTTTCGTTAGTATAGTTGTCGGGTAACCATCAAAGTCGTATAAATACATCACAAGTAACTGGTTCTGCCAGAGACCTGAGGAGATGTAAAGCCAGGTGCCCATTTGTGAAACCCGGTTCTCATTGTTGTACTGATAGACTGTTTTAGTGCTCAGCTGCCAGGGGGAGTTAGATGCCGACTGTTGGTAAGTATAGGAACTGTCGACCTTTCTGATTGAGTTTGTGCCCTTAGCGGGGACATCAGGGTTCTGTGAAACGGCACTCAGCTGGAATGCCAGAATTCCGAGAAGTAATGTTGTTTTCATATAGCATATTTGACGATTTAAAAAATAAACACAAAAAATGTATCATTGTTTAACACGTTCAGCATCAAATGAGTTCAGTGTTGAAATGAGTTCAGCGTTGAAATGCGTTCTGAGCTTTGAGCTGAAACTCGTTCAGTGTCAAATGAGTTAAGTGTTCTGTATTAAATGAACTGGAAGGCTTTTCGAGTGTTACTCTGTTAAAGTTATATGGCCAGACTTAGGAAAAATGGTTGTGTGTTTGTAAATTATGATTGAATGAAAGTAGCTATAATTGGAACTTACCCACCGCGGGAATGCGGTATCGGTACATTTACCCGTAACCTGTACAATGCCATGCAATGCAACGCAGAGGAGCAGAAGCAGGATTATGAAGCATTCATTGTCGCGGTTAATGACTTTAAGGAGGGATATTCATACCCTGAAGAAGTTCATCACACGATTAATCAGCATGCGCAGGAAGACTACCTGTCGGCTGCCAATTATATTAAAGTGAGTGGTGCTGATTGCTGTGTGTTGCAGCACGAGTTTGGTATTTATGGAGGCGAGAACGGGGTGTTTATCCTGCAACTAATATACCGTTTGGAGATTCCGCTGGTGGTTACACTTCATACTATACTGCAAAATCCTTCATTCAATGAGAAGGCGGTGCTGCAGGAGATCTGCATGATGGCCAACCGCGTGGTGGTGATGAGCCATAAGGCTATAGGATTCCTGATGGATATTTATGATGTGCCGGAGTCAAAGATTGCCTACATTGAACACGGAGTACCTGATTTTCAGTTCAATCAGCAGGAAACGAAGCGAGAGTTCAGGCTGGAAAACAGGAAACTGCTGCTAACCTTTGGATTGATCAGCCGCAATAAAGGCATTGAAACAGCCATCAGGGCATTGCCGGCTGTTATTGAGAAGCATCCCAGTGTGCTTTATATTGTTTTGGGAAAGACTCATCCCAATGTATTGAGACATGCCGGTGAGGAGTACAGGATATTTCTAACCAGATTGGTGAACGACCTGAAACTGCAAAATCACGTGCTGCTTATCAATAAATTCGTGAATCAAAAGGAACTATTCAAATACCTGCATGCGTGCGATATCTACATTACGCCCTATCTTAATGAAGCGCAGATAACCAGCGGCACGCTGGCCTATGCCGTGGGCGTGGGCACTGCCGTGGTTTCAACACCTTACTGGCATGCGGCTGAGCTTCTAAGCGATGATAAGGGCATGCTGTTCGACTTCAATAATTCAGCCATGTTGGAGAATATCCTCACGGAACTACTTGATAAACCGGAGAAGCGAATGCAAATTAGGCGAAATGCCTATGAGTATGGTAAAGGGATAACCTGGCCCAAGACGGGTGATAAGTACCGCCTGTTAGCGATGGAGGTTGCCCAGGAAGAGGTAAAGCCTGACAAGAAAGAGTTGATACCCTTTGACATCATGCTGCTGCCGCCTTTCTCCATGGCACACGTGAAAAGGTTGACCGACGATACCGGCATCATTCAACATGCTAAATTCGGAATCCCTAATCTAAAGGAGGGTTATTGTCTCGACGATAATGCCCGAGCCCTGCTGATGACTGTTATGGCTATCAAGCAAAAGAGTGATTCTGCTGCCGCGGAACTCTGTCCGGTATACTTGAGCTACATTCATTATATGCAGAATAAGGATGGTACCTTCAGAAACTTCTTGAGTTTCAACCGTAATTTTCTTGACAAGGTGGGGTCGGAAGACTCCTTTGGCAGAACCATATGGGCATTGGGTTACCTGCTTAGCCATGCACCCAACGACGCTTATTACCAGTCGGGCAAAATGATTTTCATCAATGCCATTCCGGCCATTGCCAGAGTAACCTCTGTAAAAAGCCTTGCCGCCACCATCATTGGTATCAGCTACTATCTGAAGTCCAATCCGGGAGACGATGGTATGGTTGAATTGCTCAAAAAACAAACCTACATGTTGGCTGACTTATTCGATAAGCACAGTTCGCCTGACTGGCAGTGGTTTGAAGACATTCTCACATACGATAATGCACTTCTGCCGCTGGCGATGATGCATGCCGCCGAATATATCCTCGATGACAGGATTATGAAGATTGCCCTCGATTCCATGAATTTCCTCACGGATTTGACCTTTAGCGAGGGTTACCTTTCACCCGTCGGAAATGAGAATTGGTTTGGAAAGGGAGAAGAGCGGTCTAAATTTGCCCAGCAGCCCGTTGATGCCATGGCTTCCGTGCTCATGTTCCACCAGGCGTTCAAGCTTACCAAGGAACGGCATTACCTTAACCGGCTTTTCACCTCCTTCATGTGGTTTCATGGAGAAAATGACCTCAGACTCGGACTTTATGATTATGAGACACATGGTTGTGGTGACGGATTGGAGCAGAATGGTGTTAACCGAAATCAGGGCGCCGAGAGTACACTGGCCTATCTTATCTCGTATCTCACGGTACTGGAGGTCTACGAGGAGTATTACAGGCAGGAGCCGATAAAAAAGAGTTTACTTAATCAGGTTTTACAAAAGATTCCCATTTAACAGTGTGATTAAGAGGTATCTTTGCGGCTCATTATCCACCGAAACAACCATATGCGACCGAGTGTAAGAACATTTATCAGACGAAGGAAGACCAGGATTGAGCGTGATACTTCCCGCGTAATCATGCGTACACATATACCCACGCACCTGGACCGTATAGGCAGGATTTCACAAAGAGTGCTCTCACTTACCGATGATCAGGCATCTGACTTGCTGAAGGAAGTACTTGCCAGCTTTGCCGACAGGCACCGGAACATTGAAATACAACTGGTTGAAAACTATCGCAAAGTGTCGCAGTATATGGACACATCGGTGGAAGTAAGTGAGGTGAAACAAATGCTTCTGGGCGCATATTTCACCATGGAATACGCCATTGAGTCGGCTGCACTCTTCAATCCAAGCATAGTACGGCATCCCGATCAGGCAAGGCTTGAGCCGGGCGAACTGCGCTTTGTGATGAGTTTGCGGGCAACCGGCGAAGGGCATATCTCTTCCATCGTCTTTCGCAGCGGAATCATAGATTCAAACGGGGCTGTTGAATTTGACAGCGCCACAGACTATGTACAGACCCCTAAAATGCTGCATGATCCATTCTATGACAAGCATCTTTTCACATTGAAACTGATGGACATGAAGTCATGGAATTACACCGCACGGAATATCATTGACCGCCTGCCGGAAGAGTTCACCTTTGAAGAACTAACCGAAAGCATTGTCAATGTGCATGAAGACCCTGATATTGAGAGTCACGACAGGACGCTGGTCAAAATAAAGTGGTTGGCCAATTCCAATTACAAGGTACGGTTTGATGAGAAGAGCAAGATATCGGAACGGGTGATATATCCGGTATCGGAAAACGAGAGCAGGGGGCTGGAAGATGCCCGCTTTGTACTGTTCACTGACGACGATGGCGCATCCACCTATTATGCCACCTACACAGCCTACAATGGATTCAACATACTGCCCCAGCTGATGGAGACCCGTGATTTCAGAACCTTCAACGTGAGCACCCTCAATGGAGCGGCCGTACAGAACAAGGGAATGGCGCTGTTTCCGCGAAAAATCAAGGGGAAGTATGTAATGCTGGGCAGGCAGGATGGTGAAAACAACTACATCATGTTTTCAAAGCAGCTTCATTTCTGGCAAACAGCCACACTGCTGCAGAAGCCAAAGGAGCCCTGGGAATTCATACAGGTGGGCAACTGCGGGTCGCCCATTGAGCTGGAAGAGGGGTGGCTGATGCTGACCCATGGCGTAGGAACCATGCGGCAGTATTCAATGGGTGCCATGCTGCTCGACCTGAATAACCCAACCAAAGTAATAGCACGTCTCAAAGAACCATTGCTTTCCCCCAACGAAGAAGAACGCGAGGGTTACGTGCCGAATGTAATATACTCATGCGGTGCCCTGGTGCACAACGACCGCCTCATCATTCCCTATGCCATGTCGGACATCACCTCGGGAATTGTCACTATACAGGTGAAGGATTTGTTGAAGTGCATGGTGTGAAATGAGATCAACTTTGTGTGATCAACTACACGAGCGTTTATTCTTAAATATCAGTGCTTTACAGTGTGTAACCAAATTGGTAAATATTTTTTGAAAAGGAATTTTGCCACTCTTTGATTATTACAAGTATGATGCTGATATTCAATGAAATACATTCAATTTTTCTGGGAAGAAAATTGATCTGTCGGATTTCTTTATAATCTGCTGAATATGATAAATTTATGAGGTTTTTAAGGGTTTTTAACCTCCTGAGAATTGAATAAAAACATCCTGCATGTACAAATCCCTTGATAGTGGATTTTTAACGTCTATTTTCGGGTTCAAAAGGCAGAAACTGCAACGCCGAACGGCGTGAGTCCAATCGTCTTTCTTTCATCAGTTGAATGGCCTCTTCGCGCTGGAGTGCTTCCTGATGTTCAGCTTCCCACAATGGTGATTCGCCTGGTGTATTTTTGTATTGGGCTGGTTCGTAAAGAAGGGTTTGAGTAACTATGTTACTGGTTTCTTCGAGGGATACCAATTCAGGCGATGCGACGCTGAACCAGGCAATCATGCCCATGGTGAGGATTAGGTGCGATTGTTTCATTTTCGATAGTTTTGATGGTTAATTTGATTGTCTGAGTTTAAATTGAATTTACTGGGCTTAAATTGAATTTACTGAGCTTTCATTAAATTGACTGAACTTACGTTGATCACAATTGCATTAGTTAATTCTAACACCGTTTTTCAGTATTTGTTTAGAGGTTGTTATTCAGGTTGGTACATAATTAGGAGAAAGCCATTGGTGGATCAGGTAGTTGTTGGTGAATTGAAGGTGAAATAGTCCAAGTAAACTGGTGAATTCAGACTATTGATGCTTGCTAAATCCGGATAATGTTAACATGTTAAATCAGGAAATTACTTTGTGGTAGAATAAGGATTAATAAATGATTTATTTTATAATTTTAAACCACGGAAATCCTTTAATCATTGCAACCAAGAAACCATTTAATTATTGAAACCAACAACCTCCTTTTTCATTGCAACCAACAAACCACTTAATTATTGGAACCAACAAACCCCTTTTACATTTCAACCAACAAACCATTTAATCTTTACGAACAACCAACCACTTCATCAGTAAAACCTTTAAATCAGGGAAATTCATGAAATCATTAAAAACCAACAGAACCATTCAGGACTCCAGACACGGGATGCCAGCCTATCTCAATTATAACCGGTGGTTATCAGCGAAAGCTAAATTGCTTTCGGCACTTTTCCTGTTATTGTTGTCACTGAACAGTTGTGTGATTGAGAAGGATGATACAGATGAACCAATTGTGCCGGCCTCATACAGTCAAGCTGATATGTTGGGCACCTGGCAACGGCATAGTCTGGTGACCAGTGCCTTGAATGGCTACTGGATTCATGGGACTATGGTAAATACTGAGAAAAGCTCAAGCTTAAGTGTGGTGCTTTCCAATGGAAGTGTGTGGGATACCATCTCTGCTGCCGGTGATTTGTTGGTAGCTGAAGATGGTACGATAACACGTGCTTCTGATCCTGTGGCTAATGCTTATATGCATGCGGACAAGAAACTGATGGTTGGTACTACCCGCCGCGGTCCACAGTATACAATGACTTTTGACTCAAAGGCTATGCCGGGCACCACTTATTCAAGTGCCGATCTGCAGGGCAGGTGGCATAGTCATTGTCTGATTGCCGGTGGTGAGTGGACAGGATGGATACGTGCCGTTACGGAGATGGATAATTCAGGGAAAGCTGTTTTCATGGACCTGGTAAATAGTGATGGCGATGTGTCAAACGACACGGGTGCGCAAACAGTCATTACTTCTGACGGTTTCCTTTCAATGGTGGGTGTCCCGACCTATCATGGCTTTCTGAGTGCCGATAAGAAGTTAATGATGGTAAACATGACTGATAGCGGCGGTGGCGGTTCACTGATGGTAGCCTTGAAGGAGAAAACGGGCACCCTATACAGCAAGGCAGACCTAACAGGCAAATGGGCGGTGCATGTTTTGGTTGCCGGTACGGCAAACCGCACGGAGCATGGGATGATGATAATTAATGAACTGGGGATTGGAGTGCTGTCAATGATGGTTAGGGACGATGGTTCCCCATTCAATAATCCAGGCGAGATAAACCTTGAGATAACGGATACAGGGGTGATTACCTTTGATGGAGATTTCAAGGGCTTTCTGAATACTGATAAAAACCTGATCATAGGAACAATGAACGACGGTACTGGTGTTTACAACCTGCTGGCTATGCAAAGAATGCCATAATACAAGAAAAAAATTACTCAAATCTATTCGATTTTATTTATTTTTATTTGATATATTGCCTTCCAATAATGGGCTTAAAGCCTTGTAATGCACTATTAATCAGCATTACATGCGATTATTTATTTTTATTTCAAAAGCATAAACATTAGTTATCTGGTTGTGTTCTATTTAAAATAATTCTAAATAACGAACATTATGAGAAAACTTCTATGCTTGTTTTTTGTGGGTACATTGTACCTAAATGTATCGGCTCAAATGCCGCAATCATACTCCAATCAATTGCAGTTGCAAAGCCAACTGTCGGGTTCAGGTAATCTTCAAGCCCCCTTGAAGCAGCCTCTTTCTGACCAGTTTAAGCAACAAAGGCAGCAGCCGTTATCGAAGCAATTCACCCAACAAATGACACAGCAATCAACAGGCGACAGGGAGCTTGTACAGGTTTATGATTCGATTTACGAATGGGACTGGAACCCGGACTCCTGGCAATGGGATTTATTTCTCAGACACATTGACCTTGAACTTGATGATAATTACAACCTCGTTGGATCGACCGCTCAATTGTGGACAGGTAACTCCTGGCAGAACTATGTATTGACCTCTACGTCAGTTACAGATAATGGGCTGACTATCACATCTACCCAGCAATTGTGGATCAACAATGAGTATGTGAATTCCCAACGGATGATTACGCAGTTGATGAATCCTACAGATTTCAATACTACCGTTACTATTCAGAACTGGACCAATGGAGCCTGGGAGAATGAATACCGATGGATATTATTGTATAGTGAAGAAGGACTTGAGCTGTCGGAGACCGATCAGGTTTGGTTAGATGGTGCCTGGACAAATTCCACCCGATACCAGTACTTGTATTCAGGTACCGGTAGTAATGTAAATATGAGTGAAATGTTGATCCAGGAATGGATGGACCCGGCTTGGAATGATGTGATTAGATATTCCATGACCTATTATCCTGATAATACCATGTCGGGACAGTTGGAGGAATTCTACCTTGAAAATATGTGGGTAAATTCAACGAAGGATACACTTTTTACCTATAACGGTCAGGGCAGTATGACAAGTTATACCCGCTATATCTGGACAGGTGAAGATTGGATGAATATGTACAAGATAGAGAACACCTATGATACGCATAATAACCTTACTAGTAATAGTGTATTTCAATGGATGAACCTTTGGACAATGATATCTCAGGAGATATCGAACTATACCTATGATGCGAATGATTTTATTATGGGGGAGTCGGTTTTGAACGTTAAAATGGATGGTCCCATGGGTGGTTTCAGCTCGGGGGACTCAACCAATTATGTCTATCATACGGTGATAACAGGCAACGGACAGGTATCGTTGGAAGAAGACGGTATAGCGGTATGGCCGAATCCTGGAAAGGATGTATTTAACATCAGTAGCAATGAGTTGATCCGGCAAACGGAGGTGTTTGATTTAAGTGGTCATCGGTTGCGCATGCTACAGTCTGTGGGGCAATCGGCCAATAGCATAGACCTTACGGATTCTCCTAAAGGGGTATATATATTAAGGTTGCAGACCGATAGCGGCATTTACCACCGCAAGGTTATTAAGCAATAGAACTGTTGTGTGCAGGAAATATGCTGAAGACGGAATAAAAAAAAGAACCATCCCTCAAAGGATGGTTCTTTTTTTTTGTGCTTGTTTAGCTGGATTACTTAATAATGCGTTTACTCTTTTATTATGCAGCTGCTTTATTTTTCCATTTCAGGGTCAGCTGGTTCAATGCCTTTGGCCATATTACGGGCTTTTTCTGACCTTTCACGGGAACTTTCCATTCCAAGGGATACCGCTTTATCGTAATGGTTGGCTGCTTCATCGAAACGGCCCGATTTCATGAGATAGTCGCCCATGCTGTCGTGGGAGTTGGCTTCATTGGGCGACAGGCGCATATAGTTGCTGAAAGCTTCGCCGGCTTTTTCCATATTTCCCTTTTCCATCCAGTAATAGCCAAGTGTATTATAGGCCGGGGCATAGTTGGGCTCAATTTTAATGAGTCGTTCGGTATAAGCAACGGCATTATCGGGGTTATCGTCAATAAATCTGCATACTGCAATAGCCGTTTCAAAAGCTTCAATATTGTTTGGATAGGTTGTTACCAATTCATCACACAAGGGTTTGAGAGCAGTGCTGTTTTTGTTGCCTTTGTCGGTTTTATTTACTGAGGCCGAAGCTGAAGTCTCACCCGCATCACCACTTGATTTGATGGAGGACTTGTCACTGTTTTTAAGGTTTGTTTGAATTTGCACGAGCATTTTACGGATGATCTTCTCTGCAGGGGTCAGATTGTCCTGAGGAAGTAAGAGTGTAGCTGATATCAGGGTGCCGGTCTTTTCATTTTTGGTATTGCTTGCAGCTGCCAATGAGCGGTGGGCATGTGCTATAAAGCATTGGGGATCGGCCTTCAGGGCGGCTTCTATTTTTGTGTTGTAACCATTTATGTCCGCATTGGCAATACGATCAAGGGCATCATGATAGGATAGTTTAGCGGCTTCTGATTTGGTAGAAATGGGCAGGTGTCGTTCTTTTTCTCCTGCGTAAGCAGATAACGAGGCTGTGCCTATCAATAGAAGCGCTGATAATGTAACGAGCTTATTCAAGTTTTTCATGTTCTAAAGTTTTGAGTTAGATAAGTTTAACACACAAAATGTTGTAATGTTTAAGGGTGTGGATTTAGGTAAAAGTTGCTGATTGAAGAGGGCGGACTTAGGTAATTATTGCCGATTTATTTGAATTATGTAACATTTTATGGGTTTTTTGAAAATTCTTTAAGAAATGTAAGTGTTTAATTTAAAACACTCTATGAAAATAAAACCGGCCGAACGAACTGGCCTCATCTCGGAATACTGGTTTTCACAGAAGCTTGCACAAGTGGAAAGGATGCGCAGGGAGGGGGCCGATATCATTAACCTTGGTATCGGTAGCCCCGACCGGGCACCCTCTGAAAGCACCATCAATGCGCTAATGAAAGGTGTAAGCAAACCATCGTCACATGGCTATCAGAGCTATTCTGGCATCCCGATGCTGAGGAAAGCTTTCGCTGATTGGTACAACAGATTTTTCACAGTGGAACTTGATCCGGCAACGGAGATTCTCCCACTGATGGGCAGCAAGGAAGGTATTATGCACATAAGCATGGCATTTGTGGATCCAGGCGATGAAGTACTGGTGCCTGATCCCGGTTACCCGACTTATAGCTCGGTGACCAGCCTTGTAGGTGGAAGGGTAAGAAAATACGACCTGTTGCCTGAAAATAAATGGCTGCCTGACCTTGATGCACTGGAAGAAACTGATTTGGATAAGGTGAAGCTCATGTGGGTGAACTATCCACATATGCCTACCGGTGCCAAAGCAAGTACGTCGTTTTTTGAACGACTGGTTCGGTTTGCCGAAAGATATCAGATTTTGCTTGTGAATGATAATCCTTACAGTTTCATTCTGAACAGGGAGCATCTGAGTATTCTTACGGTGGATGGAGCAAAGGAGACGGCACTGGAGCTGAATTCACTCAGCAAGAGCCATAACATGGCAGGATGGAGGATTGGTATGGTGGCCGGACACTCAGAATATATACAAAGTATTCTGAAAGTGAAAAGCAACATGGACTCAGGCATGTTTTTGCCCTTACAACTGGCTGCCGTGGAAGCTCTAAGCAATCCTGATTCATGGTTTGAACGCATCAACGAAATTTATAGCAGGAGACGCCGGATTGTAGAAGAGATAATGGAAATACTGGGCTGCACCATTGATCCTAAACAAACAGGGATGTTTCTATGGGGACGTATACCCGGTAGTGTGCTCGATGGCGATACATACGTGGAAGACCTGCTGATGAAGACGCACGTATTCATCACCCCTGGATTCATCTTCGGCAGTAACGGCGAACGATATATAAGGATTTCGCTTTGCGCGGATGAATTGCGGTTGATGGAAGCGAAGAAGCGTTTGTTGATGTTGAACAGTCTTAAGCAGGAGAAGTCTTCTGACTTTCTGGAACCGGCAGAAGCGGAACATTGGCAACTGCTTCCGGACCGAAACAGAACTCACCAGCAGGGACGAAAGATCATCAGGTTGAGAACACGGGGTACCACTAGAATTAAAACGGTGTAAAATCGCCATAAATGGCGAAGCAAGTAGTAAGGATGCCAAGCCTGGCGTCTCAACAGAGTAATCACACATACGTACAACATGACCATAACAGTAGTAGGAGTGGGGTTGATAGGCGGCTCACTGATATTTGACCTGCGCAGGAGAGGTTTTGCCGACAGGATCATAGGTGTTGACACTAATCTGCACCACAATAAAATTGCGCTTTTATGCGGATATATTGATGAACAGGATACACTGGAGAATGCGGTTGACAGGAGCGATCTTATTCTGCTGACAACACCGGTGAATGCCAATAAGCGGATGCTTCCCGGCATACTCGACAGAGTTTATGGCACTATTAAGGTAGTGGCCGATATGGGTTCCACCAAGGGGAGTATTGCTGAAGCGGTGCATGACCATCCGGCAAGAGGGCGCTATGTGGCCGTTCATCCGATGGCCGGAACAGAGCATTCAGGCCCACTGGCTACTACCGGGAAGCTGTTTGACAACAAGACTGCCATTATTTGCGATAAGGAACTCAGTGATGCCGATGCACTGGAACTAGTGGAAGGCATGCTGGAACTGCTGAACATGAAGAAGGTATATATGCAGAGTGACGATCATGACATGCATGTGGCTTATATTTCACATATCTCGCATATCACATCCTTCTCCCTGGCCCTAAGCGTGCTGGAGAAAGAGCGTGAGGCCAAGAACATTCTTACACTTGCCGGCGGAGGCTTTGAAAGCACCGTGCGACTGGCTAACAGCAATGGGGACACATGGGCTCCCATATTCCTGGATAATGCAGAGCATGTGCTGGAAGTGCTCGATACCTATATAGAGAAAATGCAGGAGTTCAAACGACTGATCAGCAATCAGGACAGCGATGGGCTCAAAGACCTTATGGAAGAGGCTAACCGCATAAGCGCCATCCTGAACTATGAATGCTGGAATAAACCGGTTAGAATACGGGGGGGTGTTACCTGATAAGCGAGGGGATAAAAGCGAGAGTGTAAATGTCACTAGAAAAAACTATAATATCAATCGATAGAAACCATGAAATCACCGGACAATTATATCAACACAACGAAACCCTTACAGATGATACCAAAACTAAATAATGCACCAATAGACACATGGAATGTGTGGAAGGGCAGGCCTTTTATGATTGCTGGACCCTGCAGTGCCGAGACTGAGGAGCAGGTGATGGATACGGCCCGTCAGCTGGAAAAGCTGGAGCAGGTAACGGTATACCGCGCCGGAATTTGGAAGCCGCGCACCCGCCCGGATGCTTTTGAGGGTGTGGGCAGTATTGGACTGAAATGGCTAAGGCGGGTGAAACAGGAGACACGGTTGCTGGTGGCTACTGAGGTGGCCAATGAGCGGCATGTGTATGAAGCCCTTAAATATGGTATCGACATGCTTTGGATTGGGGCACGCACAACCGTTAATCCATTTACTGTGCAGGAGATATGTGATGCCCTGCAGGGGGTGGACGTAATGGTACTTGTCAAGAACCCTGTAAATCCGGATGTGGATCTATGGACTGGTGCCGTAGAAAGGCTTGCACGTGCCGGGATTACCAGGATTGGAGCCATTCACCGGGGATTTACCTCGTATGAGAAGATACGCTACAGGAATCAGCCCAACTGGCAGATACCCATTGAACTGCGTCGCCGGATGCCTGAACTTCCCCTTATATGCGATCCTAGTCATATAGGCGGAGCACGTCCTTTTCTGCATGAGATTTCGCAGAAAGCGCTGGATCTCAACTATGATGGTCTGATGATTGAAACTCACCGTGATCCGGATAACGCATTGAGTGATGCAGCCCAACAACTGACTCCCAATGACCTTAAGGAATTGATGAGTAGGCTAATACTGCGCAGTACCGGCACTGACGACAAAAAGCTGCTGGATATACTGGGCGAGCTGCGTCAGCAGATAGATGTATACGACGAGCATCTGATTGATCTGATGGAGAAGCGTATGAAAGTGAGCGAGACCATAGGGCACTACAAGAAAGAAAACAACATTACCATTCTACAGAGCACGCGTTGGGAGGAAATACTCGACAGGGTAATACAGAAAGGAACCTCCAAAGGACTGAGCCGGGAAGTGATTGAGTCAATTTTCAAGGCCATTCACCAGGAGTCGATCAACCACCAGATGAAGGTGATGAATAATGGGGTTGCAAGTAAGAAGGAGACACTACTCAAGGATTAATAACATCATTGCTGAGCCGGGTTCCGCGTTTCAAATCAATCTTTACGGTTTTACCCAGCACACTATTATAATACCGTGGATGAAGACCGAAACCCGGACGGATGCTGCGTATATTGGATTCAGTGAGCACTTCGCCGGCACTAATATCTTCTACCACATAGAGGGAGCGGGAGAAACGACGACTTTCCTTCATTTTAGCCGTGAGACTGTAATCTATTCTGCCAATGGCAGCTTCGGCTTCGCGCACAGATTTGACCATGGCGGTAAATTCAGCTTCATTCATGGAGAAGGAGGCATCGGGACCACCGATGGATCTATCAAGAATAAAGTGTTTTTCAATGATTACTGCACCAAAGCAGGTGGCTACTACCGGCACAGTGCTGCCCATGGTGTGATCAGATAGTCCGGTTAACACATTGAAACGATTAGCCATATCCTTCACCATTATCATGTTTGCTTCTTCCACGGGGGCGGGATAGCTGGAGGTGCATTTTAGTAGTGCGATATCATGGTTGTGCATACGGTAACAGGCGTCAAGTGCCAGTTGTATGTCTTCCTCTGTGGCGATTCCTGTGGAGATGATCACGGGTTTACCTTTGGATGCTACATACTCGATGAGGGGAATGTCGGTAATTTCAAAGGAGGCAATTTTATAGGCCGGGGTGCCGAGTTTCTCCAACAGATCAACGGCCGATTTATCGAAGGGGGAGGAGAAGCACTCAAGTCCTTCTTCTGCGGCAATGCGGAATAGCTCTTCATGCCATTCCCAGGGAGTATACGCTTCGCGATACAGCTGATAGAGATTCTTCCCTTCCCAAATAGTACCGTTGATGATGAAATCAGGCTCTGTGGAGTCTATGGTGATAGTGTCGGCGGTATATGTTTGCATTTTGATACAGTCGGCACCGGCTCTCTTTGCAGCACGAATAGTTTGAACAGCGGTTTCAAGATTGCCATGATGATTGGCGGAAAGTTCGGCAATGATAAAAACACCTGATTCGGCTGATATGGTTTTGTTTCCTATTTTCATTTTAAGATGCTATTTTCAATTTTCAGGTTTTTACCTGTATTGTACCCATAAACTCTTTTGTTCTCAGAATTTCAACTCAAAATGCCTTCTCAAAACGCTGAATTCCCTCTTTTTCTTCTGTTTTGATGAAACCGAGCAGTTCAAATATCTTGATGGAAGCGCGGTTGTCGTTCATGACCAGTCCGTATGTTTTGGTCAGTTCCGGGTGTTGTTCCTTCAGTCGTTGAAGTCCTTTTTCCAGGATTACTTTCCCATATCCAAATCCCTGAAAGACAGGATCTACGAGGTAGCTGATCATGGCTAAACCTTCTCCACTGACATCGAAACGCACTGACCCTATGCTGTTGCCGGCATCGTGCATGATATAGTAGGCGCATTGTGGATCGGTCAGTTTGGCTGTGAACCACTGCAGGTGTTCGTTCCAGGGTATAGTTTTCCGGCTGAAGGCGTATTGCCTTACTAGTGGATCGGTAGCCCAGCGATAGGTAAGAGGGGCATCAAATGGTTGGGCGTTTCGCAGAAAGAGGGATTGGTGTATTTTAGAATGAATCACTACATCTATGAATTTTCCGTTAAAGCAGGCGTGATGCTTGAGTGTGGCTTCTCGTGTAAAGGATGCTTTTTCGAGGGTTGAATAGAGCATCGGCCTAAGATCATAGGCATAAGTGAATAGTTTATGCAGACCGAGCTCCTTGAAGCCGACCTCTTCAATTAGATGGAGCCAGTTTAACCAATGAAATTCAAAATGGTCTTTTTCAAGTGCCGTGTTCAACAAAAAGGAAATCTCAGCGTGCTGGTCCGTCCAGTTGATGTGTACAAGCCCACCGTACCCTATGCATTGATCTCCTTCCAGATAGGAAAAGAGCAATTGGTCGGGGTATGGTTGATGGAATAGGTTGGCAACAACGGTTTTAAAATAATTGTCCTGATCGGCTTCTGTAAGTTTTTTTGTTTGCCTGAGGTGATAGATTTGTTCATTGCGCCATTGCATTATGGCTTGGCGGTCGTCCATGCGAATTGGCACAATGGAATAATTGCCGGTAACGAAGATTTGTTTGTTGAGTGCAAGATATTTGCTCATGAAATGGATTTCTGACGGATGGAACTGTTGATATTCTGTAACTCAGGATGACTGTCCATAATTTGGATTATCTCTTGAACTGAAAGTATATCAGCGTGGAATTGTTCAATAAGTATCTTGTGAAGTTCAAAATCCTCCGGGGTATCCACAGTAAGTCTGTAATGATACCTATTTAATGGACCGACAAGAGGTACCAGACGGATATTGCCGGGTTTGTTCTGATGCATATAGGGTGTAACATGTTCTTTCTCGGCTGGTGAAGTAGCTTTCAAATATGCTTCAAGCAGGAGTTCCTGAGAAAAGAGCTCACAGGAAATGCCCAATGGATAAGTTTGACTTATACCACTGGAAACATAAGTTCGGGTATCGGCTGACTTGTAATACACATCAAGAGCTTCCAGCAGGAGGTTTGGTTCCATGAGCGGATTGTCGCCCGTTAGTCGGAAAACAGGATTCGCCTGATATTGCTCGGAGGCTTTTGCATAACGCTCCAGTACATTGTCCTCGCTGCCTCTGAAGCATTGGATGCTAAGGGAACCCACATAGTCGGCAAGTATATCGTTTTCTTTATTGACGGAAGTGGCTACCACAATAGGCAGTCCGGTTTTAAGGAGCCGGGTGAGCAGGATCCCGATAAGGGGTTTTCCGCCGATAGTTTTGAGCACTTTACCCGGCAGCCTTTCGCTGTTCATTCTAGCCTGGATGATGATGACGGGTTTGTCTACCATATAGTCCATCCTCCGTCAACATGTATGGTTTGTCCGGTGATAAAGTCAGATGCCGGGGAGCTCAGCAGGGCAATGATTCCTGCAAGATCTTCAGGTTTCCCGATCCGGTGAAGCGGGTTTTTGTTGGAGAGTTTTTCAATAAAAGCCGGGTTTTCCTGCTGAACTTTCGGATTGGGAAAAGGTCCGGGGGCTATGGCATTCACTTGAATATTATATGGTCCGAGCAGTACGGCAAAGTAGCGTGTGAGTTGGTTCATGGCAGCTTTGGCAGCGCCGTAATGGGGCGGATTGGTATATTTCTCACAATCGTCGCCTTGATATAAGGATTTAAAATCAGGACTCACTGTCCCATACATGGAAGAGATATTGATTATTTTGCCTGATTTTTGTTTTTTCATGAGGGGGATCACCGCCTTGGTCATCTTATGTACCGATCCAACTACTCCTTCAAAGGTATAACTCCAGTCGTCATCGGACATGTTCTCTTGCGAGTTGCCGCTGGAGGCATGGGCATTGTTGACCAGAATATCCACGGTGCCAAATTGATGAATTATATCGACGAAGAAGCGTTGGATGCTCTCTGCATTGGTAACATCAATTTCTCGGAAATGCAGTGAATTCCGTTCTACATCAGTAAAGGTGGCTGTATATTTTGCTGTTGATCTGCCGGCTACAATAACGGTGGCATGGGTTTGGAGTAAAGCGCGTACCATACCGCTACCCAGATGTCCGTATCCTCCGGTGACTATGGCAACTTTGCCCTGTAAATCAAATAGCTTGTTCATGTTCATGACGGCCAGGTGGAAGGGGTTAGTATTTCGTGACTTATCTGCTGATCAATGGGTAGCAGGGTATTGGCTGATTCAGGCATATGTATATTATTTACCAGCTGGTCAAGTGTGTTCACGCCGAAGATCACTTTATCAATAAAGGGTTGCTGCAGGCAATAATTCAATAGAAGTGCCGGCAAAAGCTCCTTATTCGATTTCAAATGTAAAAGTAAGGGTTTTACCTCATTGAAAAAAGAGGGTAGTGTTTCAGGATCTGTGAAAAAGAGTCCCTGCAGGAAAGGAGAGCGTGTATGGATTTCGCACCCAGCAGAATGCAGTGCTGTGAGATGAGGTACAAAACGGTGGTCGAAGTAGTTGAAGGGCACCTGAACCAGATCGGGTATGAAGCCTGCATTAAGAACAATATCAGCTTCCTCCGGGGTGTTGAAGGAAAAACCTGCCTTGAGTATTATTTTGTCCTGTTTTAGCTTCATGAGTATGTTCCATGAGTCGGGATGACTGACAATATCCAATGGTCGGTGAGCGAGTAGTCCGTATAGGTTTTTCGTTCTCAAGCGTTTTAATGACTGCTTTACCTGACCTGTTAGTGGCAGGTCATCGGTTGGTGGCAGAAATTTGGACACTACCTTGAAGTTTTCCACGCCCGCATTGCCAAGTACCTCTTCGCTTGTGCCGTATCCGTAAGCTGTATCGAGCAGATCAATGCCACTGTTCCAGGCATATTCCAGCAGCCGACTGACCTCATCGGGAGGTGTAATTCCGCCCTGATTGCTGATTCCATAGTCCAAACCGAACTGCACAGTGCCAAGTCCTATTTTTTGAATCAGAGGATCTTTATGAAACATGGCATTCATAGGACGATGTGACGATTTGATTCATATAACATCATGTTGATAGAACTCCTCAATCGTATCAATAACGTACTGCTGCTGTTCGTTGGTAAGCGTGGGGAACATGGGCAAACTGATACAGTGGCGGTAGTATTTTTCGGCATGCGGTAAATCGCCCTCTTTCCATCCAAACTGACGGTAATAGGGCATCAGATGTGCAGGTATATAGTGTATTTGTGCCAGTATGCCATGTTCACGCAGATATTTGAAAAGACCTAACCGGTTTTTAGCTTCAATTACATAAAGATGATAGGCATGACCTGATGCTTTACCCGACTGTCCAAGGATATAAGACTTATCCTTAAGGGCGTGATAATATACCGATGCAATGCTTCTTCTCTTTGCCAGACCTTCATCGGCGCGCAGTAGCTGGCTGCTGCCAAGGGCTGCCTGGAAATCGGTGATACGGTAGTTGAATCCAAGCTGCTGCATTTCCATATACCATGCGGGATAGTCGGTTCTTGGCTCCTGGTTTTCAGTTCCGTGTTTGCTGTTCCATGTTCCCCCGACAGGTTGGGGCAGGTTATGTTCCCTGTTCTCTGATCCAGATTCAATGCCTTCAGCAAAGTCAATACTGTTGAGGTATTTGTCGTCGCCTTTGGTAATGCCATGAGAGCGCAGTCGGTTGAGTTCCTTATAAAGTTCCAGATTATTTGTGGTGACCATGCCTCCTTCGCCGCAGGCTATATGTTTTACAGGGTGAAAGGAGAAAATGGCGAGTTCGGCGTAGTCGCCGTTGCCGCAATGGTGTTTCTGGCCGTGAGAGTCGCTGAAGAAACCACCGGGGGCATGACAGGCATCTTCAATTATCCAGCAGCCATATTCGTCGGCCAAGGCTCTGAATGCTTCCAGATTCACAGCATTGCCGGCAAAATCAACCGGTATGATTCCCTGGTAGGTTCCTTTAGGCGAGGACTCAAGTAATTTCCTTACTGCACTGATATCCAGAAGGTAAGTTATAGGATCAATGTCGGCAAAGACTACTTCGCCGCCACAGAACCTAACACAGTTGGCTGATGCCACGAAGGTGATGGGCGTTGTGATTACCTTGTCGCCCGGCTTTACATTCATTGCCAGAGCGCTGATATGCAATGCAGCAGTGCCGTTGGAGATAGCTACTGCATATTTGCAGCCGATATAGCGGGCAAAATTCTCTTCAAATTCCTTAACCCGGGGACCCTGGGTGAGATAGTCGGACTTAAGCGTTTCAACAACAGCCTGGATATCTTCCTCTGTAATGTTCTGTCTTCCGTAGGGTATTGGCTTCAGCATCAGTTGATCGGTTTAAAGTTGGGATCCACAAATTCTTTGATGAGCGATTGCATTTCAGCAACATCCACCCACTGAGTATTGGTACCTGAGTTGTATTTGAAGCCAACAGGCACCGGTTTGGCGTTGTAATGTTGGAGGTATTTCTCTTTATTGGCATCCGTTGGTAGGATGGCATAGTATTTATCGAATTCGATGGTGTTATAGGAGTCACTTTCGGTAATCATCTCTTCGTGCAGCTTTTCGCCGGCACGGATGCCTATATCAACCAGTTCAGCATTGGGAGCGATAGCCCTGGCGACCGTTTCAATTTTATAGGAGGGAATTTTCGGAACAAAAAGCTCACCACCAATTGCATTTTCAATTGCCCAGAGTACCATCTCAACGCCGTCCTCCAGAGAGATGTTGAAGCGCGTCATTTCACGGTGAGTGATTGGCAATGGACCGCCCTGACGAGCGACCTTCATAAAAAATGGTATGACTGAACCACGGGAGCCCATAACATTGCCATACCTAACTACTGAGAAGCGAAGATCGCGGGTACCTTTGATATTATTCGCGGCGATAAACAGCTTATCGGATACCAGCTTGGTGGCACCATACAGATTGATGGGCGCAGCTGCTTTATCGGTGGAAAGTGCTACAACTACCCTGACATTGGAAGTAAGAGCTGCATCTATTACGTTCTGTGCCCCACCGATATTAGTCTTAATAAATTCATCCGGATTGTATTCGGCAGCGGGTACCTGCTTGAGGGCTGCAGCATGGATGATTACATCTATTCCTTCCATCGCACGGTGCAGTCTCGCGTTGTCGCGTACATCGCCAATGAAGAAACGAATCTGGGGATATTTGTGATGGGGGTATATTTGGGCCATTTCAAACTGCTTGAGTTCATCGCGGGAGAAGATGACCAGTCTTTTAACATCGGGGTAGCGGTTTAAAATGGTTTCAACGAATTTCTTGCCAAATGAACCGGTACCACCGGTAATGAGGATTGATTTATAGTTCAGCATAATGGTAGATAAATAACAGGAACAAAAGTAATCAGAAATTAAGTGCTTTCTCCGCTGATAAGAATCAGTGTTATATTCTTTTTCATGATGACTGTGTTTATTTGATAGAAACCTGTGTTTGTTTGTTAGATAAGTAAAGATAGTAATAAAAAAAGGAGCCTTATGGCTCCTTTTAATCATGTTTGTTAATCTTATATCCGGTATGTACGGATAGGTCAGATTATTGCATTAAGTGCCCGACTATTTGATGATCAACCTCGTGCCAAAAGTATGGTCGGTCGTGTATATCTTCACTAAATAATAACCTGCCGGCATATCGTCAACAGAAATACGTTCAGCAGGATTCACTAATGATTTCAAGAGATTTCCCTGAAGGGTTCGGAATTCGATCTTCTCAATGCCTGTTCCTTTTAGGTTTACATAAGAGGAGGCAGGATTTGGATAGATGCGGTAAGAAGAGGCTTCGATAGGGGTGATGCCTGTTACTAGTCCGATGAGGATATCAATGTCAGCGCCATTAACGTTGGCTGTTCCTGTCACGGTGTTATTGCCTTCAGCAGTTACAGAGTAGGGATACTCACCGTCTTCAAGGTCAATAGCGGCTATGCCGGCTGCATCGGTTAGAAGTGTTGTGTCTGCAATGGTTACAACGGCTCCTTCGATTGGCAGATCATCACTGGTAACGATGAAGGTGACTGTATATTCGTAAACGGGTATAATGGCGGTCATTACCACCTCTTCAGTAACCGGTGCATCAATTACAGTAACGTTACCTGAGGCAGGCTCATAACCTTCTTTGGTCACTTCATAATCGTAAGTACCGGGGAGAATACCGATGGAACCTATACCATTGGCGTTTGTTGTGATCTGGAATCCACCGACATTAATGGCTGCACCTGCTATAGGCAGGGTGCCGTCGGTTACATGGAAAGTAAGTGCATAAACAGCATCATAAAGCGTTACCGGAACGGTAAGAGGTGTTCCGCCAAGAACAAAGGAAGAGGTGGAAGTGGAGTAACCTGCCAGAGAAACATCAAAACCCCATTCACCTTGCATCATCATAAGTGAGGCCATTCCTTGTTCGTCAGTGATAAGAGGTGCTTCCATACCTTCTATCTGAATAGAGGCATTCGCCAATGGATTTGACTGTATGTCGGTTACCACAAAGGTTACCGTTTGAGATGCTGGCATGTAGTTTACCAATCCAAGTGTAGAGATATCGGTCTGATGAACGATCACTTCTTCAATAGAAGCAGCATTCTGCTGGGCAACATTCCAGAAATTACCCATGGCATACTGCTCCAGCGGTCCGTTATTGTATAGGTCATAAAGGATGCCGTTATTGCCGTTATCGGCAAATACGTTAAGACCCGGATTATAGTTATCCGGATCATTATTACCCAAGTTAACGACAGGATAGCCTATAATGGTAATGCCCCAGAGACTACCGGAGATATTGTTGCCGGTAACCATGACATGTTGGTATGCCGAGGTGGAGGAGGCGGTGAAGTTCAGCCCTGAACCACCGAGGTCAGGATTTCCCTGGATATTGTTGTCTGTTAGGGTATTATAACGTACCCATGCGTTCATGCCGCTACCGGTAATTGTAATTCCATAACGGTTGCTGACCACGATATTGGAATCGATGACCACGTCGCCGGCCACGCCCAACAGTGATGAGTAGGCAATACCGCCTGAGCTGGTGAATCCATTGCCAATAACAGTATTACCTATTATATAGGAAGTGCCGCCTGGCCCTGCAGGACCAAGGTTGATCTGCGGACGGTTGGAGTTTTCGGTAGTGTTGCCGAAAAGGTAGTTGTTGCGGAAAATAATAGGGCTATCGACATTGGAGCCGGAGGCAATGGCACTACGCTGGTTTGAAATAAAGCTGCAGTTTTTGACTTCTGCAGTGCCTATGATATCCAATACTGCAGCAGAAGCCAGAGAGCCGGTGGTGCTGCCTGATTTGTAATAATTACGACGGAAGGTACTTCCCTCCACGTAAATTGTACCGCCACTATTGACCTTGAGGCCGCCGCCGTGTTCAATGACTGCATTGCGGATAAAGGTTTCATGGCCTTCATAAAACCTGAATCCTCTCCATTTATTAAGAGAAAGGGTATCAAGTGCGGTGAAAAGGATCTGCTGTGGAGGATCAACGGTAAATTTACCGTAAGAGTAGATGTATGACAAGTCGTGCAACATGATGGTATCATTTTGCAGGAATTCGAGTGTGTCGCCAGCAGACAGTGTAATGTTGCCGTTGATCTCATAATGGTTGCCGTTGACAAAGACCACTCCCGCTGAATGTGTAACAAGACTGTCGAGATCCCATCTTACCCCGGTTCCAGGGGTGATAAACTGCGCTTGTGCGAACATAGCTGCCGCTAAAAGCATCATTGTAAAGAAATGTTTCATGATATTATAATTTAGAATTTAGTAATCAGTCGGATAATTTTATCTAACCTTTTCATATTTAGCTAGATCAGTATGTACCAAGTTGTTTTTAGTTATATTCAGCTGTTTCAAGTTGTGATCAGATATGATGAGACTATATATTTCGATTAAAAAAGTCGGCTCATTCCGGACCACAAAGATACAAAACATTATGGAATGCCTTTGGAGTGAAAAACGGAGGTTTAAAAACGGCACTCCGGATAATTGTCCGTATCCATTTATCAAACGTATGGTTTCATTTATCAAATGCACGATTTATTTCGTAAAAACAGTCTTACTTTTACTTCAACCAAGAGCATCGCTTTTATAGGAAAAAAACGCAGGGGGGCTTGCAGAAATCGGTAGCTATCTGGTAACAATTATGAAAGAAAAAATCAACGCTTATTTTTTACAGGTGCAGCATCTGGCAGATCCAATGGTGCGCGCACAGATTATGCTCGACCTATTCAATACCGAGCATGGGGAAAACTGCAAATCAACAGAGGTGGTAAATAGTGAAACAACGCTGGATGAAGCGCTTGACAAGTTCTATGCATTGAAGGAATGTCTATATGTGAAGACGCTTCTAGAGCATTATGTTGAAAATGGCACCTTTGACCTGCCTGGCCAGAAATTGGATACGTTCCAACGACTTGATCGATTCAAGCATATTAAATCTGTACTATCTGAATTGCTACCTGTCAAAAGTAATGATAAGCAAGTTGTATAGATTAGGGGTTTTATTCCAGATGAACTGATTACATGGAACGCATCAAGTATTTTTTCCTGAGCCGGTCACACCGTTATCTGCCAAGTTGGGTTGTACTCTTGAAGGACCTGCTTATTGTACTATTTTCCATCGCCTTTGCATACACGCTGCGCTATAACTTTCAGCTTACTGATACACTGCGCAGTGCCATGTATTTGCAGATGGTGCCAGTTGGTATTATTGCCATGATTGTATTTCTACTTTTAGGAATTCACAAGGGCATTATTCGGCATACAGGACTAAAGGATGCTTTACAGGTAGTGTTGGCTGTGACAAGTATTTCATTTTCCATGTTGGTTTATAATGCTGTTGGGTATTACTATTTCGATCCACTGATTACCCATATTCCCTATTCTGTTATAATTATCTTCACTTTACTGACATCTGTGTTAATATTGTTTACACGAAACGCCGTGCGATTGTTTTATTACTGGCTAAAAGCCGGCGGTGAGGTGACCAGAGTGTTGATTTATGGAGCAGGATCTGCCGGACTGATCACCAAGAATGTATTGCAGGTTGATCAAAGCAGGACGATAAAAGTAGTAGGATTTGTAGACAATAATCCAGGGAAGATAGGCAAATCCATAGAAGGTATTTTTGTTTATTCAACTGGGGTACTTAATCCTGAATTTCTGCATCGGCATGGGATTACTGAGATCATATTCTCTATCCAAAAAATTGACAAGGATCGGAAACGGGCACTCATTGAAGAGGTGTTGCTGAAAACCCAGCTTCATGTAAAGGAAGTTCCACCGGTGGATTCATGGATCAATGGGGAATTATCATCAAGTCAGATCAGTCCCGTTAAACTTACAGATTTGCTGCAGCGCACAGAAATCAGACTGGACAATAAACATATCAAACAACAAATAGAAGGAAAGCGGGTTATGGTAACAGGAGCTGCCGGAAGTATTGGCAGTGAGTTGGCGAGACAGCTTTTTCAGTTTAAACCTTCCTGCCTGATATTGGTTGATCAGGGTGAGACCCCCATGTTTCACTTGGAAAACAGTATGCGAAAGTTGGCAGAAGAGGTCGGAAGTACTGTCGGTTCCGGACATAGGCAGATGGAGTTCATCATGGGTAATGTTGGAGATCATGAACTGATGACCAGAGTGTTTGAAGAGTTCAGGCCACAAATCATCTATCATGCCGCCGCTTATAAGCACGTTCCAATGATGGAGCGCAATCCTTTTGAAGCAGTGCGTGTAAATATATTCGGTACAAAAAATCTGGCCGATCTTGCTGCAAAATACCACGCAGAACGCTTTGTGATGGTATCAACGGACAAGGCAGTGAATCCCACTAACGTGATGGGAGCCACCAAAAGGGCTGCTGAGGTTTATATACAAAGTCTCAACAATCGTTTACATGAGAAGTCATCAGCGAATCATTCGGCAAGTCATTCAGCAAATCATCCAGCAAATCATTCTGCCAGCAACAATGGGGTGCCGGCAATAAGGCAGCTACATGATAATCTTTACCAGGGAAAGTATGTAACTGAATTTATTACGACTCGGTTCGGTAATGTGCTGGGAAGCAACGGTTCAGTAATTCCACTGTTCGAAAAACAGATAGCCCATGGCGGTCCGGTTACGGTGACGCATCCCGATATTACGAGGTACTTCATGACGATTCCGGAAGCCTGTCAGCTGGTACTTGAAGCAGGTGCCCTGGGTAAAGGAGGAGAGATACTAATGTTTGATATGGGGAAACCGGTGAAAATTGCTGATCTGGCATACAATATGATCCGATTGAGTGGTTTGATTCCCGGTAAAGACATCCGAATCGTTTATTCAGGACTTCGTCCGGGAGAGAAAATTCATGAAGAGTTGCTTTACGACATGGAGAGGGGAATGAAATCATACAATGACAAGATATTCATAGCCGATGGACATCCCGCACCCTATGAAGATGTAATGGATCATCTGGAAGTATTGCATGAGATTATCAACACAGGCATACACAATCTGATAATCACCGGAAAATCCGGGATTCCATATCATCCGAAGGGGATCAATGGAAATGGTCATGCAATCAACAGCTATGATATAAATGGCAGCGCACATGCCAGTTATACTTTTTCAGACAGTGATGATTCAGATATCCTGGCTGAGCGGATGAGGCTCATGGCGCGTTTAAAAGCCTTTATTCCTGAATTCAAAAGCAACAACTCAATCTACGAAGTACTCGACATACCTGCTGTCAAACATACAGTTGTTTGATTTTTTTTCCATACTTTTGTTGCTTGTCAACTAATTAATCAAAGTGTTTCGCAATTACGGTAAATACATACGAGAGTTTTTGATAAGTCATGCTGACCGGTTTCTTCCCGGGTGGCTGGTATTGCTCAAGGATCTTTTTATAGTAGCCTTCTCCTATCTTGCGGCGTATACCCTACGATACAACTTCCAGGTCTCGGACCATGCACACAGGGACATGGAGATGCAGTTGATCTACGTGATCATTGCCTCTGTTTTTGCCTTCATGGTGACTGGACTTTATAAAGGTATTATCCGTCATACAGGGGTAAAGGATGTGGTATTGGTGCTGAAAGCAATGCTTATAGTAGCAGGTTCGCTGATTATTCTGAACATTGCAGATAATTACTTTGACCATCCTCTTCTGTCACATGTTCCGTATTCAATACTTATCATTTTTGTTACCCTCGGATTGGTATTACTGATCTTTACCCGTTTTTCAATAAGGCTGGTATACTATTGGCTGAATACCAATGGCAAAGCTCAGAATATCCTGATCTATGGTGCCGGATCTGCCGGTATAATCACCAAAAATGTATTGCATAGTGATCACGACCGAAGGGTAAAGGTTGTAGGTTTTGTGGATAATAATCCGGGTAAAATCGGCAAAACCATTGAAGGGATCTATGTTTATTCAACCGGAGTACTGAATCCGAAATTCCTTAAGGAACGTAATATCAATGAGGTGATCTTCTCTATTCAGAATATAGAGAAAGAGCGGAAGAGGGAGCTTATTGAAGAGTTGTTGCTCCAGACACATCTGCAGGTGAAGGAGATACCGCCGGTGAACAACTGGATTGACGGTAAGCTTTCAATGAAGCAGATCAGTCAGGTTAAGATAGGCGATCTTCTGCAGAGGTCGGAGATACACCTCAGCGATAAAAATATGAGGGAACAGCTGAGGGGCAAACGAGTTATGGTTACAGGCGCAGCGGGAAGCATCGGCAGTGAGCTTGTAAGACAGATATGCCAGCTTGACATTAATCAGTTAATTATGCTGGATCAAGCAGAAACACCGCTTTTTGAACTGGAGATGGAATTAAGGGAGAAATACCCTGATCAGTTGCCCACTTTTGAATTCATCATTGCCAATGTAGGCAACAAAGTATTGATGCAACGGGTATTTGAGGCATTCAATCCCGAGATTATCTATCATGCCGCCGCCTATAAGCATGTACCTATCATGGAGAGCAATCCTACGGAAGCTGTCAGGGTGAATGTATTCGGTACAAAGACGGTGGCTGACCTTGCGTCACAATACAAGACCGAGCGCTTCGTAATGGTATCCACTGATAAGGCGGTTAACCCGACCAATGTAATGGGAGCTACCAAACGAGCTGCCGAGATCTATATCCAGAGTTTGAATCATGAACTTTCCAACAATACCCGGTATATTACCACGCGTTTTGGTAATGTGTTAGGCAGTAACGGATCAGTAATACCTGTATTCGAAAAACAGATTGCCATGGGAGGACCTGTAACTGTTACACATCCTGACATCACCCGCTACTTTATGACCATCCCTGAAGCTTGTCAGCTGGTTCTGGAAGCAGGTGCTTTGGGAAAAGGGGGTGAGATACTATTGTTTGACATGGGTAAACCTGTCAGGATTGCCGACCTGGCCTATAACATGATCCGTCTAAGTGGGTTCGAGCCTGAAAAGGATATCAAGATTGTTTATACAGGCCTCAGACCAGGCGAGAAGCTATATGAAGAACTGCTCTATGACAAGGAAAAAGGGCAGCCGACACATCATCCCAAGATATCCATAGCCAAGGTTCGTTACAACCGTTTAGTCGACGTTATGGAATCCATAAAGAACCTATCATCTGCCATGGAATCATCTGACAGGATGGTGCTGGTAGCAAGTCTCAAGAAGATGGTGCCTGAGTTTAAAAGTAATAATTCTATTTATGAGGAATTGGATAAAGATCTGGAGTCGGCGGGAACGTAAGTTAGTGATTAAGCGAGGGAGCGATGCGCTTATCCTGATAATTATCCTGATGTTTTCATTCGGAAGTGTGACGGCGCAACCACTTACACTGCCTTTTGAACAATCATTGCGTATTGAGCAGGAGCGGGGTCTGCTGGATAGCAGTAAGATATGGCATGCGGTATATCCCTTCAGGATAGAGGTAGATTCAAAGGATCCTGCCTACAGTGATCTGGCTGATTTTGAACAGGATAGCAGTAGCGGCAAGTTCAGGTCATGGGTAACCAGAAAACTGTTTTATGAATCATTCATACAGATTGATAGTGGGGCCTTCAGGCTAAGGATTGATCCCATGGTGCTTTTTGAAGTGGGGAAACAATTGGCAGTTGATCAGGCAGGTGATCCCGGTGATACGGGAGGAGCACAAATTCTTGATGCATTGGCAGGTGGTGATGGTAGGAATACATGGGTGAATACCCGTGGAGTGCGGGTTGACGGTTCCATCGGCAGGCAGGTTGCTTTTCACACAGCATTTTATGAATCACAGGCTGTATTGCCTACCTGGCTTGATGCACAGACAAGATCGCTCAGGGTAGTTCCAGGACAGGCAATGTATAAAGGTTTTAAAGAGAATGGATTTGACTATGCTTTTGCCGAGGGGCATGTTTCCTATTCCCCTTCAAGATATTTCAACTTTAGACTTGGCCATGGAAAGAACTTCCTTGGTGACGGGTACCGTTCACTGCTACTTTCAGATGCTGCTTTCAACTATCCTTACCTGGCCGTGAATACACGGGTGTGGAATATAGAGTATGTAAATATTTACAGCCAGATGATGGACATTTCGGCACCGAAGTCAGGAGTATGGCAGCCATGGCAGAAGAAGTACACCACTACTCATTATCTTAGCTGGCATGTATTGCCATGGCTTAATATTGGACTCTTTGAATCCATTGTATGGCAGGCAGCAGATTCAACCGGACAACGTGGATTCGACCTCAATTACCTGAACCCCGTGATCTTTTACAGGCCTGTGGAATTCTCCCTGGGATCACCCGACAATGCTCTCATGGGTGGTTCCATACGAATGACCATATTGAAAAGAAATATGCTATATTTTCAACTGTTGCTTGATGAGTTCAAGCTCGAGCACGTGCTCAAGGGAGACGGATGGTGGGCAAACAAACACGGTTTTCAGGCTGGTGTAAAGAGCTATGATCCCTTTGGACTCCGTAATTTATTTATTCAGGCTGAGTACAACCATGTTAGGCCTTATACTTATTCCCATAATTCTACCCTTCAGAACTATGCACATTACAACCAGCCATTGGCACATCCACAGGGCGCCAATTTCAGGGAATTTGTGCTACTACTTGACCAGCGCATACGCCGCTGGCAGCTGAATTATAAACTGGTGTACGCCACCTATGGGGCTGATACTGCAGGATTCAACTACGGACATGATGTTTACAAACCTTATTTAACGTATATATCAGAGTTTGGCAATGAAATAGGGCAAGGACTGAAAACCACTCTTGTTCAGCACGACCTTAACGCTGGATATATCATCAATCCTGCCACTAATCTTAAACTGAGTATTGGTCTTACACTGCACCACCGTTTTTCATCGGTTGCCGATGAGAATAATCTACTGATATGGATCGGGCTTCGTTCTGCCGTGTTCAATCGATATTATGATTTTTAGAGGTAATAAGATGCTTTCACCATAATAGTAGTGATCAGATTGAATTAACTCCAGTATAACTCCTTATTGGAATTTTCCCGCCTCCTAATAGGATATCCCTCCAAAGAGGTAAATTTTGTTATATATTTGTACGAACCTAAATGCAAACCTATGATCAGAAATTTCGGTGCACAGTCTTCTGTATTCAATCAGTATCTTGCTGAAATCCGCGATTCGGTAATACAGGCCGATCCAATGAGGTTTCGCACAAATATGGAAAGAATGGCTGCCATATTTGCTTATGAAATCAGCAAAGAAATGGAATATGTGATCAGAGAGGTTACTACACCGCTAGGAGTAGCAGAAGTACCGGTATTGGTGGAATATCCTGTAGTGGCAACCATACTTCGTGCCGGATTGCCCATGCATAGTGGCATGCTGAAAATTTTTGACAAAAGCGAGAATGCCTTTGTGTCTGCTTACCGCAAACACCGGAAGGATGGTAGTTTCGAGGTTCAGGTGGAGTATGTTTCAGGACCACAACTGACTGACAGAACGCTGATACTCACGGATCCAATGCTTGCTACAGGTTCGTCCCTAGTACTGAGCTATAAAGCACTGCTGGCTAAGGGAAAGCCTAAACATACGCATATAGTTGCCCTAATAGCCAGTATGCAAGGTGTGGAATACCTAAGGAAACACCTTCCGCAGGACGCAGTCACCTTATGGGTCGGCGCCATTGATGATGAACTCACTGCCCAATCGTATATTGTTCCAGGATTGGGTGATGCCGGGGATCTTGCTTTTGGAGCAAAAATCTGATCAGAACTTGTTTAAAACTACAGAAGGATGAATACACTGGTCAGAGAAAATATCCTTGTATCAATTGATTCCATTAAGTCGCATATGACGAGGAGTGTATTGACCATACTGATCATTGCATTTGGAATTATGGCACTTGTGGGGATTCTTACTTCCATTGACGCCATAAAATTTTTCCTGGGCAAGAACTTCACCATGATGGGAGCCAATACCTTCACCATTCGGAATATTCAGAGTAGAATGGAGGGTTCTTCAAAACAGGCGCTTGCCAAGACCAACAGGGTCATTAGCTGGCAGGAGGCTATGGACTTCAAAGAGATGTATACATTCCCTTCTCAGATTTCGGTCTTCATGTTTGCCACACATAATGCCACCGTAAAATACGGATCAAAGAAAACACACCCGAATGTGCCGGTGATTGGTACGGATGAAAACTATGTGATAACTTCAGGATATGAACTAGAGAAAGGGCGTAACTTCACTCCCGTAGAAGTATTTTACGGCAGCCATGCGGTAATACTGAGCGCAGAGGTAGCGAATAATATCTTTCCTTCAGGAATAGAGCCCATTGACAAGGTCGTGAGCGTGGGCCCGGCTAAATATAAGGTTATAGGCGTACTAAAATCGAAAGGTGCCAGTTTAACCGGTGCCGATAATCTGTGTCTTTTGCCAGTAACCAATGTAAGGCAGGTCTATTCGAGGCCCGGAGCTTCCTTCCAGATAAGTGTGAAGGCAAACGATCCAACGCAGTTGGATGCAGCCATTGGAGAGGCCAGCGGATTAATGCGAGTGGTACGTAATGCAAGGACCACAGATGAGGATCCCTTCGAAATAAGCAAGAGTGACAACCTTGCCAACATGCTTTTTGACAACCTAAAGTACCTAAGGCTGGCTGCTACCATTATCGGGATTATTACACTCTTTGGTGCTGCCATAGGACTAATGAATATCATGCTGGTCTCTGTTACTGAGCGTACTCGTGAAATAGGCATCCGGAAAGCAATGGGGGCCAATAAGCGCACCATCCGTAATCAGTTCCTGATGGAAGCGGTGGTTATAGGACAAATTGGAGGCCTTGCCGGAATCATCATGGGCATAGGAATCGGAAATATTCTTGCCTTGATCATCGGTGCCGGTTTTATCGTCCCATGGGCCTGGATTATTCTAGGTGTTACACTTTGCTTTGCAGTTGCTGTAATTTCAGGGCTTGTACCTGCATTGAAAGCAGCAGCCCTTAACCCTGTTGAATCACTGCGTTATGAGTAGTGCGGATAATGACCCTAACTCTGGAATCCCTGTTCAACTTCACCAGCCCTGTGACCTGCTTGTATATTCTTCTGGAATCACTTCGCGACTTAAATACATAACCCAACTGTTACTGGGAGATATGCTGGGTCTTAAATTCAGGATTACTGCTGATGTGGAAGAGTTTATCGGTTCAACGGAAGCAAAGATATGTTACAACAACCGCTCCATTACGCAGAAAGAGTGTCATATAGTACCTTCCGGACTTCTGTATGAACGGGGGATAAATATTCATCAGATCAATATTATTGATTTTGCCGGTACCAAGGCCATGTTTCCCATATATACACGGGATACCTGTTTGCCATTTGATATTTTTTCTGCTGCATTTTATCTGGTAAGCCGCTATGAAGAGTACCTGCCATACATCCGTGATGAGCACGGGAGGTTCTCCGCCTTTTCCTCACTGGCATTTCAAAAAGGATTTCTTCAGATACCTGTAGTAAATGTGTGGGTAAAGGAACTGGCTAAAATGCTTAGGGTGATATACCCGGTACTTCCTATACGCAGCCACCACTACAAATTTGTACCGACGATTGATATTGATGCAGCGTGGGCATTCAGACACAAGGGATTTTACCGGAGCCTTGGCGGTTTTATCAAGGATATAAGGGCATTTGATCCGGATGGTTTTAGACGAAGATACCGCTCTTTGCTGCATAAGGAAGCTGACCCGTTCGATTCATACGATTACATGCACAGCATTCACCGCCAATATGGGCTGCATCCCATTTTCTTTGTCCTGTTTGCCGGATATGATGAGTTTGACAAGAGTACACCGGTTAGTAATATGCCTTTCCAGCGGCTTATTAAATCTCTGTCAGATGAAGGAAATGTTGGAATCCATCCCTCTTATGCTTCCAATAAGAACGAATCGTTGCTTGGGGAGGAAATAGAGAATTTATCAGATGTACTTCATCGGGAAGTTACTTGCTCCAGACAGCATTTCCTAAAGCTGCATTTGCCAGATACATATCGGAACCTGATAAACCATGATATTACCGATGACCATACCATGGGTTTTGCTGCACAGACAGGATTCAGGGCAGGCATGTGCACACCATTCCGCTGGTATGATCTGGAAATGGAACGTTCCACAAATCTGCTCATTCACCCGTTTGCCGTAATGGATGGCACACTGCGCGACTATCTGAAGATAGAAGCCCCCGATGCCATGAATCATATCCGCCCGCTTATTGAAGCTGTACGTTCCGTAGGTGGCACTTTCATCAGCCTGTTTCATAATGAATCACTCTCCGAATGGCGGAGGTGGAAAGGTTGGAGGCTGGTATACGAAGAAATGCTGAGAGAAGGAACCAGTTAACAATAAAATTAATTGTACAATGAAGTGGTATGCCTGCTATACAAAGCCGAGAGCTGAGAAAACAAGTTTTGCCCGGCTGGAAAGGGCTGGGATTGAATGCTACCTGCCATTGAAGAAAGAACGTCGCAAGTGGTCTGATCGGTTGAAGACAGTTACCATACCCCTATTCCCTTCCTATATATTTGTTCACATAGAAGATCATCATTTCAATAAGGCAAGGATTGAAGGTGACCTGGTTGGTTTTATTACGTTTGAAGGTAAAGCTGCTTCCATTCCAGATGACCAGATTGATGCAGTGAGGCGAATCATAGCCCAGGAAACTGCAGTTGAGGTGGCACCTCCGGATATGAAGCCAGGGCAGAAAATTGAGATCATAGGCGGCCCGCTGATTGGCATCAAGGGCGAATTAGTCAGGCACCAGGGAAACCACAATGTGCTAGTGCGCCTGGCCGAAGTTGGCCAGGGACTGTTATTCACTGTGGACAAAGAGCTTATATCAAGCAGGATCTAACTACTTGCTCTCTTTATGCGATGGGTCACGTTTCACAGGCATCTGGCTTTCCGGTTTTACCGGGACTACAGCCGGTGCATTTAACGGACCACCCGATGGGCCTGCAACTTCAGGATATATATAGGTAGGAGGTGCCTGCTTTTTAGCCGGTTCCCCGGTTCCACCTGCTGTTTCAGACGAACTCCATGGATTTGCCTGAGTTGGCTTTTGCTGGTTTATTTGTTCGTTACGGTTTGGAGGCGTACTAGCTTCATAGACTGATTTTACAGGGGTCTCTATACGCTGAGGAATCAGATCTGAACTACCAGCACCGCTGCCACTGTTGGGATTGAATACTCCTTTTTGTGGTTCACCAGGCTTTGGTCGAATGCTTTCTTCTGACGGCTTATTTGGATCAGGAAGGAGTGATGAGTGTACACCCAGGGTCAACTGACCGTTTTCATAATACAAACCTTCGCCGTTTGTTTGGGTATCGGCGTCGTTATGCAGTCCGGCAGCTAGTTTGGCGGTATATCCAACATCAGTAACTTCCTTGGACAGAACAGGGTTTTCGTAACCGGCCCTCTTGCCAATGGCTATATAATTAACTGCAACACTGCTTTTTCCAGCGTTGTTCTCTACCAGTGAAAATCCGGATGTGGATACTTCAGCAAGATAAACCCCGTTTGAATTGCCTATTGGGGTAACAGTAACAATGACGGGTGATTCAGTCGAGACGGAATTGGTAAAGGCCGGGTCAAAAGTAATTGAGGCCTTACCATTGGATAGCGTGGCTACACCACTTGTCTGAATAGTGACTTCCGTTGATACACTGGTATATAGAATTTGGTTCTCGCCGGCACCATTATCCTGAAGATGCACATCCAATTTGTTTTTATAGACATTGCCATTGGAGAACATGGCATAGTCGGTGCCTTCAGCATAAAGGCCATAAACCTTGCCGTGAATATCAGCACCCATAAGGTCGCCCCAGGCACCAATGCCAATGCCTGTTTCAACCTGAATTGACTTTCCGGCACCACTGGTATAACTAGTAAAATAACCGCCATATGGTGTGCTACCACTGTTTTTATATCCTAGCGAACCCCAGTAGCTGCCGCCCTGATATGCACCTAAAACACCTCCACATCTGGTATAATCATTGTAATTAAAACCGGAGGTGCCAAATGTATACAGGTCACCCCAAAACGAATATCCCATATAAGCTTGATTACTGCCAAAAACGTTATATCCTGAACCCGGACTCGAAACTGAACGGCTTCTTAATGCATACATGGCGGACTGACCATCACCATCAGCATCCACTTCATAGTGGAGAAAGTGGCTTCCATAAATATTGGAATAACCCAGATATGCGGAAGAATTAACGTCATAACGTACTTCGAGCTTGGAAACCGGTGTAGTAGTGCCTATTCCAACCTTTCCTCCTGCGTGCTGCAGAATCAGGGGATTATTGCCTGCATAGCTTCCCAATGCGAGGAAAGCATTGGCTGGCGTAGCGTTATACTGCCATGAGAAAAATCCTTTATTATTTTCATTTTGTCCTACGTACACATAAGAGGAAGCATTATCATCTCCAACAGAAACATTGGTACCTGCAGTCCAGATGCTGATTGGAGATCCAAAAATTGCCGTGTAGCCTGGGGCATTATCAATAACATGCAGTTTGCCAACAGGGGCATCTAGTCCAATTCCAATATTTCCGGTGCTATTTATTACAAGGTCATTCCTGAATCCCGGCCCGTTCTCAGCATTCAATCTGAGGGCGTTTATTGCACCGTCATAATATATCCAAGCCTTATAGGCTTGATCACTCATAAATGAAAGCCCTGCATTTCCTGTAGAATATATACTGGGAAGATTTAGATTCACAAATGGATAATTGTTAGCAGGATAAATATTTAACTTGCCATTAACCTGCAATCTTTCAGATGGTGTATATGTACCGATTCCGACATTACCGCCGGCATCCTGCAGGACCAGTGGAGCAATGCCGGCATAACTTCCAAGAGTAAGATATGCATCTGCAGGAGTGTTGTTGTAGCCCCACCCCAAGAATCCTTTGTAATTTCCATCCTGCCCAATATACAATATCGCGGGGCCGTTATTATCGCCGATGGAAACATTGGTACTTGAAGTCCACGTGCTAACAGGAGTTCCAAAAGCAGCGGTATAACCAGGACTGGTTTCTGCAACATGCAGTAACGCTGCGGGCGAAAGTTCCCTTATCCCTACATTACCATAATCAGGCTGCAGGATTACAGGGTTGGATCCATTATAAGTGCCTATGCGATAAGCAGCCAATAAGGGATCTGCATTATATTTCCAAATGAGATATCCTTTGTGCATATTATCCTGTCCAACGTAAAGAACAGATTCACCGCTATTATCACCAATAGCAACATTGGTGCCACCGCTCCAGAGATTAACTGGATCGCCGAAGTTGGCGGTGAAACCAGGGATGTTATTAGCAACATGGAACAAGGCTGAAGGTGTGGGTGTTCCGATGCCGATGCTACCTGAATTTGTTATTATCAGGTCGTTCCTGAAACCGCCATATCCTTCGCAATTCATCCTTAGTAAGTCCTCACTCTGAGCATAATATATATGAGCCTTACGGATATCATTATAGTTGAAAGTTAATCCGGTATTACCTCCCAGAAAACCAGCATCAAGGTTCAGGTGTATAAATGAGAAGTTGGTTGTATTTGCCACACGGAGATATCCATCGATATCCAAACGCTCTGTTGGTGCAGACCTGCCAATACCTACATTTCCAAGATTGTAATAAATGCTGCTGCCGTTATTCAGCCACTGACCGGCAGTGTTGCCCACTAACCCCCAGATAGGAGCTCCGGGCGTACCTGAATTATAATACAATCCTGCTCCGGCATCCGTTTGAAAAATGACCAAGCCCGTAGCCGGACTTACAATGAGATTTCGCTGGGCCAGTGTCATCCTCGGCGCCAGAAAGCCTTTGGTGGTGCTCTTTACATCCAGCATAGCTGATACATCAGGTGAGCTGCCATCCGTGTTGACTGCAACCTGTGCCCCGGCAATAAACCCAATGGACAACAGGCAAATAAGTAAAAGTGCTTTCATATATTTAGGTTTATATGGTTGTACTATTCCAGTATAAGTTGGCGCAAGCGGGTAGAATAGCAAATTTAGCGTATGGAGTATACGAGTCAGGGGAGATTACGAGTTAGTTGTATATGCGAGCTAACTAACAGAGCACAGTATAGAGTCAGGGAGAAAATAGAGGATTGATAAACAACTAGTCTTTTGAAGAGTGACAAAACACAAGACTTTGTAGAGATTCAAAAAACAAGCAACGATGAGAAAACACCGGAGTATTGCGGGGAGTAAATTAACCTGAAAGTAAAAACATACTCTCAGGTAGTCAACTAAATATGGTGTTAAGATACGACTAATTTCAGAAAAAAGCAAGAAGTTTTTTTCTGAATTGCATTCATTACTTAATCATCTAATGGCAACTCCCAAGGCACATTCATAAAGGCTTGTGTGATTGGATGCCAATTCCTTACAGAGGATATTTTGCTTGGATGTGATTATTTAATCTCTTGTTCAGAAGATTCTGATGGCTGTACTGATCATGATACTCCAAACCATTACAGACAGACTCAACCATGCAAGATGATGGCGATGTGATGAATAGTACTTTACTATAAGGAAAGTACCGATTGGTATGGATAACAGAACGGGGGTAAGTATGATGAGTCCCGGAAAGCCAAACTTGTCGCGTATTTTTATAATGAAGCGATTGCGACGGTTGAATATCTTTACCGGTACCCTGTTCTGATTCATTAGTGATTGAGTGTGTTTTGGTACGCCAAGGAGATTATGATAAATCTTACGTGCACTTCTTTTCCAGAAAGGGAATTGTGAAAAGAGATACCTACCTGTATAATAGAAGAAAAGTACTCCTATCCATCCGCCTAATGTTGTGTTCAAAATAGTATGCAGGTATGAGTAACCAAAGAGATAAGAGGTTGGAGCTGCCACCAGAAATTTTATTGCACTGATTACCAATATACTCAGTTGCTTCAGTATTAATTCATCTATAAACATTAATTCTCAGTGCTTCAGTTTCTAATTTTGATAGTTACTTATTGTTTCAATCCTTATCTTGATAATCGCTTTTCTTAGTAATTATTCAGCTTGGTAAACTCTTATTGTATCACTTTCAGAGTGCTTCAGTTTTGGCGACATCAGTATATGTGAGTTAATCCACAATTACATTAAAAGTAACGGCCTATATAACGGTTTATTTCTGACTATTAAACATTTATAGCCCTGTTTGGTTTGTTGCAAAAAAGATGCCATTCATCATAAAGGATTGCTATGGTTGCTAATTATAGTATTGATCGGCATCGTAACTTTTCTTATTTTTGCTATCATGCCTAAAAGATTTCTGCTATATACACTATTTCTACTTTTTGTTTTTAAAGGGACTACAGCCCAGGAATATCCAACCGGTTATTTCATCGCGCCACTGGATGGCATATTGCAATTGTCGGGCACCTTTGCTGAACTTAGAGGGAATCATTTCCATTCAGGGATTGATCTGCGTACAGGTGGCAAGGAAGGGTTACCTGTAAAGGCCTGTGCCGATGGAGTAGTAGTCAGGATAAGAATATCACCGATAGGATTTGGGAAAGCCGTTTATATCAATCATCCCAACGGATTCACAACTGTATATGCCCATTTACAGGGTTTCAGTCCGGCTATAGACCAATGGGCTAGAGAGCAGCAGTATAAGATGGAACAGTTTGATGTTGACCTGTTCCCTCCAAAAAACTTGTTGTATGTGAAGCAAGGGGAAATAATCGCCAGATCGGGGAATTCTGGCTCATCAGAAGGTCCCCATGTTCATTTTGAAGTGAGGGAAACGAATACAGAGTTTCCGGTAGATCCGGTGTTGTTCGGATTCCCGGTAAAGGACTTTATCCGTCCGACAATACATGGGCTTAGGGTTTATCCTGAAGGAAAGGATGCTTCTGTTGATGGAAAGAACCTGCCAGCCAGCCTGGGATTGGTAGGCTGGGGACCGGTATACCGGCTGAAGATCTCTGATACACTGGAAATTTCCGGACGATATTCACTTGGAATAAGTGCCACTGACCTGCTGAATGAGACAAGCAACCGGAACGGGATTGTAAGATATGCTGTTTATGTGGATTCAGTGTTGATGTTTGAGTGGAAAGCTGTTCGTTTTAGTTTCGCAGAAACCCGTTATATCAATAGCTTTATCGACTATCCTCATTATTATTCAACAAACCAGCGATTCATGCGCACACGCATTGATCCAGGCAACAGGTTGAGCATGTATTCTTTCAATCCTACAGGAGGTATTTTCAGCTCAGAACCAGGAAAAATGCAACAGGTGAAGGTAGTACTGGCTGATTCAAAAAACAATGAATCCATTCTGAGGTTTTTTGTCAAGGGACTTAAACCTGTTTTTTCAGGAAGTGCACTGTCGCAGAAAAACAAGCTGCCTCAGAACAACGAGCAGCCTCATAATGGCGAACAGCCGCAATCCAGCGGACTGCCCCAAAACAGTGATCTATTCCATAATGGAGATGTTTCCATCAACAAAACAGATAAATTGCCTCCAAATGGAGTATTGTTTACAATTAATAAGATTAATATTTTTTCGATTCCATCCATGAGAATTAGTATGCCTGGGAAGTGCCTATATGACAGCATTAGGTTTACTTACAGTTTGTCGCCGCGACTTCCAGGGATGCTGTCGCCTATTTATAAAGTGCATGATCCGGCAATTCCAGTACAGGATTATTATGACCTATTGTTGAAAGTTGATTCTGGTATTAAGGTTAAACCTGAAAAACTACTAGTAGTAAAGCTGAATACACTAAACAAGCCTTCATCCGTTGGAGGGAAGTATGAAGATGGATTTTTGAAGGTCAAGCTTCGTGAGTTTGGCAGATATGCCATCATGGCAGATACCATTGCCCCTGTAATTAAAGCCCTGAACATCAGTGAAGGCTTGAAGCTGAATGGCTTGCAGGAATTCAGGATAAGTATAAGTGACAACCTTAGCGGTATCAATACTTACCGGGCAACCCTTAATGGTGCCTGGATATTGATGGAATATGATGCAAAGAACCGATTGCTGACATATAAAAGAGACAGGATGCTGCTGCCGGGGGAGAATATATTGGTACTTAAAATTGAGGATGCTGTTGGCAATAGTAATATTAGCCAATGGAAGCTTTTCAATTAGAAAATAACCTTTTAAAGAAACTTTTTTTATTTTCAGACAATAATAATCAAAATCTGCTGTTATTTGTTCCTGAATTATAAACCTGAGTCAGTGCAAATTAATACACGTAACAATATAAACGGCTTAATACCGTTTAATTACCATTATATTGAAAATTACGATAAATTTGCATCCTCATTCAAAAATCTTTGTATGCGCTTAAAGCCCGTTATCTTCTCCGGCCTGTTTGCAGGAATTCTTCTATTTGTTGGAAATCAATCATTTGCACAAACCTCCACAGTTATTGGACAGGATTTAAATACTATAACCTCAGCTGTACCTTTCCTTCAGATTGGTCCCGATGCGCGTGCCGGTGGTATGGGTGAAGCCGGAGTGTCAAGTGCCCCGGATGCAAATTCACTGCATTGGAATCCAGCCAAGTATTCCTATATGAAAAGTGATATGGGTTTCTCTCTATCATACAGTCCCTGGTTACGTGCGCTGGTTTCAGATATCAATCTGGCTTATCTTACCGGTTTTAAAAAAATTGGTGATGATCAGGCTATTGCAGCATCACTTGTTTATTTCTCCCTTGGAGATATCGTCTTTACCAACATTACCGGTGAAGTGGTCGGTAATTACCGTCCGAATGAATTCGCCCTTAGTGTGGCCTATTCACGAATGCTGACCAATACTTTATCGGGAGCCGTTTCAGCCAGGTATATCCATTCCAACCTTACACAAGGACAGGAAGTGGCAGGTACATCCACAAAACCGGGTAATTCGGTAGCTGCTGATATCGCCATCTATTCTGAACATCCGCTGGAATTCAATAATTTGGCAGGTGGTAAGTTCTCCTGGGGACTGAACATCAATAATATTGGTGCCAAAATTTCCTATTCTGATGATAATACACAGCGTGACTTCATACCTACCAATCTTCGTATAGGTCCATCTCTGACCCTTGATTTTGATGACTTCAATCAGATTACATTCATGGTTGACTTTAATAAACTGCTTATCCCTACTCCGCCGATCTATGAATCAGATTCAAGCGGAAACATCATATATGATGATAATAATAACCCGGTTATTTTCAAGGGAAGAGATCCTAATGTATCTGTGCCTGCAGGAATGTTTCAGTCATTTTTCGATGCTCCGGGTGGATTCAATGAAGAGATGCATGAAGTGGCCATCGCCGCCGGTATTGAATACTGGTACGATAAACAATTCGCCCTGCGTGCTGGTTATTTTCACGAACATGCTACCAAGGGTAACCGTAAATTCTTTACACTCGGCGCCGGTTTAAGGTATAATGTATTTGGACTTGACTTCAGTTACTTGATTCCAACTGACCAGCTTAATCCACTGGGTAATACCCTGCGCTTTACCCTGCATTTTGACTTTGATGCGTTCAAAGCCCAGAGCGAAGATGTTAATGCTAAATAGTCTGAATTACAGGAGCATTTGAATAAGGTGTTGAATGCTTTATAATATAAAGGAAGCCCGGCGATAATTTCGCCGGGCTTCTTATTTTAGCGGTTAAAAGATCATTGTTTGATTATCAGTGATGACTGAACCATGCTCCCGTTGATGGTTAGTTTAAGCACATAAGTTCCAGAGCTGAGAGAGGAGAGGTCATCAACCACTACGGAGTAAACTTCTGAATAGTATTTTGATTTTAGCTTTCTTCCTGACAGGTCGTAGATTTCAATCAGCCATGTATCGCAGGTATTTGGTGAGATCATAGTAATCCGGTCAGTGAAGGGGTTGGGATATACATTTATATCACCCGCAAATACGGTTTTAGCGTGCTCATCATACCCACCGCATGCATTCCAGCGAATAGGAATTCCCCGGTTATCCCATGGAACCTGGTTTCGCATGATGATAGGATAATCACGTCCTCCCATGGTTCCGTTGCCGATAGCAGCTGTGAAATTAGATCCGTTTGCTGCATGGAATCCCGGCATGAGGCGAACAGTATTGGCTGATTCAATGCGGGCTGTACGGGTAGCGGGTACTTCAAAACCATTGCCTGCTTGAATTGTGTATTGATAGAAGAAGAGTTCCTCCGGATTGTAGGTATTGCTTACCGTGTAATCATCCAGTACCGCAAGCTGGTTTTCACCATAGAAGATACCATATACCCTGGAGTCTGTGATGCTATTGGGATTTACTGCCGGAATCGTTTGTCCGTTGAAGGCATAAGTTCCATCATAGCGTATCATATCAGTACGGATATATGAGGAAGAATGATTGAGGTCTTCCCAGTCTTTCCAAAGTTTGTCAACCCAGCTATGATGCAGATAGAAAACAGGGTCCCGGGGTGAGACAGTAGATGACATTGCACCACCTACCCACCTATGTGCTCCATTATGTACCGACTGCCGTTCAAGGAAGTCTGAATAAAGGAAGAACCCAGTTATCGATTGTGTGGTTGTTACGTTTGACGGACTTGGGAGCGGGCCGTTAGCTCCCAGATTCCGGTTAAGACTCCAGTCTGTATTGAACTGTCCCATGAAATCAGTAGCCCAGAGAGGTGAATTGGGTGATTGGTCAATGGAGCTGTTCCAGAAAGGAATGGATATATATGGATCAATATCCTGCATAGCCTGCTCAAGTTCAAACAACTGTCGGCGGTGCCATGCCAGGAATATTTCAAGATTGGGCTGATTTGGCAGGTTAAGGTGTATGTCGAGGGCATCGGGTGTGGACGTATTGCTGAAATCAAAGAACTGACCATGGAATACAGCCAGATCATTGATCAGATCACCGTTAAAACGCAGTTGGTAAAAGGCATTTACCAAGTTAATCCGCTCAAGATCCGTCATTTCAGTGTAGTTTTTCCGGATGCCTTGTGCCTCTGCAATAAATGGGAACAGTAAGCACATCGAGATAATTATATGAGTTCTTATGTTTCCTGAAATAAAACACATCAACCGTTTAATGTTTTTCATACGCTTTATTGAATTAATTGGAATGTTCCTTTTGATTATCAGCTGCTTCATAAGTCCTGTAACCATTTAAATTATCAGTCTCTATCTCATTACCCGAGGTTACTGCCTTTGGGGAAGTTGCTACTCCTGTAGAATCTGCAGATCTAGCAGCCTCAAGAAGTTCAATTTGTTTATTAAGCTCAATCATGTAAAGAGTTAGTTCTTCGATTTTCTGAAGTAGCCGGGTATTTATACCGGCCAGCCCGACTCCATTCTCCATTACTTCGGACGCCGGGGGAATATCCTGCAGATGACCGTTTTTCTTAATAAACTGCTCCACTTCACTTAGTGGTGGCAAGTAATAGTCATCATGGAAAACAAAGTCAGACCAGCCTGTTTCAACCACAACTTCTTTTGCACGAACATCACCGTTGACCGAAAGTCTGAAATTGGAATTCGGTGCAGTACCGATACCTGCATTTCCGGCCACAAACAGATTATTGGCCTGCCAGTTAACTGTAGGTAGATTTGCATTCAATGTGGTAAAAGGTTCACCACTGCCTGATGCAGCTGTGGTGACATTGAGTGTATTGCTTTGGTTTGAACTATTACCGGCAGCATCACGTGCAATAATATGGAAACTATAGGCTGTAGAAGGTGATAATCCGGCTGCATTATATGTATTGCCTGAATTACCTGTCTGGCCAAACAGGCTGTTGTTACGGTAAATTTCATAATTGGTCACTCCAATATTGTCTGTTGAAGCTGTCCAGTTCAGTGTAAGTGAAGTTGAGGTAACATTTGCTGCAGTGAGGTTTGAAGGAGTTGTGGGTGGTTCGGTGTCACCGCCGCCGGCAAGTGTTGTCACCTGAATAGTATTGCTCGGCTGAGATACATTGTTGGCTGCATCAAGAGCTACCACATTAAAACTGTAAGTAGTTGACATAGTAAGACCTGAAGCATTGAATGTGAGTATATTACCTGCTACAGTTCCTGTCAGCACATTATCGCGTCTTATCTGGTATTGTGTTACACCGGTATTATCAGTAGAGGCATTCCAGGTGAGTGTAGTCGATGAGACAGTAGTGTTGGATGCAGCGAGGCCGTTGGGTGCCGTGGGAGCCTGTGTATCACCACCGGTAAGTGCTGTAATGGTAATATTGTCAATGTATATTTCGGGACCGGCGGCAGCACCGATAGGTGCAGCATAAGCAACAATGACCGGATTGGTGCCTGTGGCTGTAAGTGTCCAGCTGTACTGTGTCCAGGTTTGTGACCCAATAGCTGTGGTTGTAAATCCTGAGAAACCAGTCCAGTTGGCAAAAGCCGGGTTGTTGAAAGTCGCTCCTCGGCGGGCATTTATAGTAATAGTATACACAGTACCTATTGTGGCTGTAAAAGTATATCGGGCATCACGTCCCGTACCGGTAGATGTTACCAAAAGAGCGTAGGTGCCGTTTTGAGGATTAGTAGTCGATGATGTAATGGCTGCGGCACCTGTCCACCCGGTGGTTGCATTGGCTTCGTTATCCGGATTCGCCGCGTTGGCTATTGTGTATAGATTCTGAGAAACTGCTGTATATCCACCGGCAACCATTATACTCAGAAGCAAGTAAAAGCGTTTCATAGTTATCCTTTGTTGGTCAGTTTTGTGAGTTAGTTCAAATCAAATTAATAATCGGCTTTAAGTGCCTCGAGTCTTTTCCCAGCATCTATGACATATAGGGTTAGTTCTTCAATTTTCTGAAGTAGTTTTTGATTCAGCTCACCCAGGCCTATTCCATTCTGCGCTACTTCTTCAGCAGAAGGTATGTCCAAAAGGTGACCATGAAGTTGAATATATTGTTCTACATCTTTGAGATCCATCAATTTGTAATCCTCATGGAAAACGAAATCAGACCAATTAGGCTGGACGATAAATTCCTTGGTGCGTATGCTACCATTGACTGATAGAGCGAAGCTATTGGAAGGTGCCGATCCAATACCCGAATTACCCGCAAGATATAAATCCAGTGCCTGCCAGTTTACTGTTGGGAGGTTTGCATTGAGTGTAGTGTAAGGTGTTCCACTGCCGCCAGTCTCAGCTGTAATAGTAATTCCATCTATGAAGACTGAACGGCCTGCAGGGCCATTGGTAGATCCGTATACCCTTATCTGGGGATTGGTTGATGAGGCGGTCAATGTAAAATTGTATTGAGTCCATATTTGGGTGGCAATAGATGTGTTGCTGAAATTCTGAAAGCCTGTCCAATTATTGAACGCTGAATTACTGTTATTGGAACCGCGACGTGCCCAAATAGTAATATTATATATTGTTCCCGGTACGGCAGTGAAAGTATACCGGCCATCACGACCGGCATTTGTCACGGAGATTTGCAGTGAGTAAGTCCCGTTCTGCGGATTGCTGCTTTGAGAAGTTATGGTAGCCGGACCTGTCCACCCTGTTATGGCATTTGCTTCATTCTCTATGTTTGCAGCATTTGCCTGAGTATACAGATTTTGTGAACCTGCTTTGAAGGTGGTAATCCAAATTGCAAAGAAGAGTAATGTAGTGAATTTAAAAGGTCCCATGGATCGAGTTTAAATGGTTTTTTCTTGTAATTCAAGTTAATTCAGAGTTTTACTTCTTTGTGAGTTTGCTCAAAATACTATCAAACATTATGATATTTTGGAAGATGTATCTACATTTACCATTTACTTAGTTGATTCCTGTAACAGCTTGAGTTCATTTAGTTGTTGCTCAAGTTCATTCATACGTTTGGATGACTGGATGATATATAGGGTCATTTCTTCAATTTTCTGAAGTAGCTTCTTGTTCATCTCAGCCAGCCCAACCCCATGCTGCTCTACATGAGCTGCCGATGGGATGTCCTTCAAGTGCCCGTTTTTCTGTATAAAAGCTTCCACTTCTTCGATTGAATCAAGATCATAATCTGGATCGAATACAAAGTCAGCCCAACCAGTTTCAACGGTAATCTCTTTTGCACGAATATTACCGTTGACTGAAAGTCTGAAATTCTGGCTTGGAGTTGTCCCTATACCAACATTGCCGGCGGCAAAGAGATCCTTGCTATGCCAATCAACGGTTGATAGATTAGAATTGCCGCTTGTCCAGGTTATAACTTGTGCGGGGTCAGAAGTTGAAACCTGCAGGGCAGTGCTGCCGGGTGATACATTGCCGGATGAGTCTGATGCCGTTACAAAGAAACTGTAGGAGGTGGAAGCGGTTAGGCCTGTAACAATATATTGAGTGCTAATGCCTTCAGTGGATCCGGCTAGTATTGAATCACGATAAACTGTATAACCGGTCACGCCTGTATTGTCCGAAGAGGCAGTCCAGGTCAGCGTGAGACTTGTAGTAGAGATATTAACGGCCGCAAGATTAGTTGGTGCCGTTGGTGCTGTAGTATCAGGTATTATTGGCAGGGTGGCAGTATGAATGGTATCACTGGCAAGCGAAACATTGCCTGCTGCATCCTGTGCTGTGACATGGAACACGTAATTAGTGCCGGGGAGAAGTCCATTTACTGCAAATAATGTGCTGTTGTTACCCGTGGAGCCTGTAAACACAGAATCCCGGTAAATATGATAGTTAGTAACACCGGCGCTATCAAATGAGGCAATCCAGTTAAGTGTCAGTCCGGTTGTAGAAATAGAGGAAGCTGCCAGTCCTGTTGGAGGTGTTGGAGGTGTTGTATCAGGTATAATTGGCAGTGTAGTAACTTCAAGCCCTGTGCTTTGGGCAGAGTTATTACCCGCAGCATCTGAAGCTGAAACCGTAAAGGTATAAGCAGTTGCCGGGGTAAGTCCGGTTGCATTGTAACTTAAAACCGTCCCTGCCACTGAGCCTATAACAGCGCCATTCATCCTAATTGTATAACCGGTTACCCCAACATTATCGGTTGAGGCATTCCAGTTGATGGTGGCTGATTCGGTTGTAATGTTAGATGCCAGTAAACCTGCTGGTACAGTGGGAGCCTCTGCATCGGCTGGTACTGCCGGGAGAATGGAGACAGCATCAATCTGTACTGAATTTCCTGAAGCAGCACCAATAGTCCCGGCATAAACCCGTATAGCTGGTGTAGGAGAAGTGGCGGTTACTGTCCAGTTATACTGGGTCCAGTTCTGGCTACCGATATTAGTTGTGGCAAAACCTGAAAGGCCTATCCAGTTGGCGAAAGCCGGACTTTGAAAGGTTGTTCCTCTCCGAGCCCAGATGCTGATATTATAAACAGCTCCAACCACGGCATTGAAGTTATACCGTGCATCCCTTCCAGTGCCCTGTACGGTGATAAGCATGGAGTATAGTCCATTCTGAGGATTTGTTGCATCCGATGTAAGGGTAGCAGCGCCTATCCAGCCTGTAGTAGTATTTGCTTCATTCTCGATAGAGACAGCGTTGGTGGAATTGTGTAGGTTCTGGGCATCTGCTGTAATGCCGGCCAACACCAGTACAATTAGTGTCAGAGTAATTCTGTTCATGTGTAAGTGAATTAATTGATATGATCAATTGATAAGAATTTATCGTAGAACCGAAGTGCTATCGTGTTATTAATCAAACGATAACAGTATCTGAAAGTTCAACTAAAAAAGACTGGTAATGTTAAATAATCGTTAAAATCAACGATGGGTCATGATTCCCGGGATGCCCTTGAAGAGCGAAGTTTCTTATAGTAGGTAAATGCATGTCGTAAAGGGAAGGGGAGACGGTTAATTGTTATCGAAGGATAAACGGTTTTTTGTGCACCAAAGCTCTTGTAGAATCGAGCCAGTTGCGGATCGTTGGAACCTTCAAAATCGAGGGTAAGATGGTTACCTGCTGCCGAGTAAATGAACTGACTGATAAGCATTGACATGGCTCCGCTCTCTCTGGCATCAGTATTAGTGGCAGAGAAGAGGAACGTAGCCTTATGGTGGCTGATTATAATGATCATGCCTGCACATAGGGTATTGGTGGAAGTATAGGCTCCATAACAAAAGGCCATTTGCTTGTGAATGCCATGATAAACAAGTTGTAAAAGCCGGCGATAGTCGTAATCCTTAAGTTTCAGTAGTGTGGCACCCCGGTTTTCGCGGAATAGCCTGACAACTTCTTCAGGATTGACTGTATCAGAAACCCTGATCTCTTTTTCCTCTGCTTTTGAAACATTACGTTTTATATTTGTGGAGAACCTCTTATAAATTGGATCGAATGACTCAATCAAGTCAAGCTCGTAATTGGTATTATCAACCGATTGCCACTTTTGTACATCAGGCTTATTAAGGGTATTGAGGTTTATCTCGGCAAACATGAATTTGAGAGGAATGGCTTCCAGAAAACTGTTTATCAGTTCAGGGGTAATCTTATCAGTAGTGAAAATCCCTAATTGCTGCGTAAAAAATGGTTGGTAGAGGTATGAAATACCAAACTTGCGGCGAAATGTCAGAGGGAAAACCGTAACGTATGTTTCATCTCCAGCAATGAGTGCATCCCAGTTGTCAGCCATAATGTCCAGGTACCATGAATAGGCATAGACCCTTCCGTTTACGGCCTGTTTTATGCACTGGTCCCACAATGCTTTGTTGATAAACTCATGAGTGACGTACCGTATCTTCATCCGGGATTTATTCTTTCACACTATACAACAAAGCAACGGCCCAAACAGCTATTCCCTCTCCGCGACCAGTAAAACCGAGGTGTTCGGTAGTAGTGGCCTTGACACTGACTGATGTAACCGGCACCTGCATCAGTGAAGCCAGGTTTTCCTGCATTTGAGGAATGAATTCCATGATCTTCGGTGCCTGCAATGCAATGGTGCAATCTACATTGCCGACTGAGTAACTATGTTTACCCAGCAGTTCTACAACACTCTGCAGGAGCAGACCACTATTGATACCTTTGTATTGATCATCAGTATCAGGGAAATGAAAGCCAATATCACGAAGTGCTGCAGCACCTAGCAGAGCATCACACACAGCATGGATAAGCACATCGGCATCAGAATGGCCAACTGCTCCCTTTTGCCAGGGAATAGTCACCCCGCCAAGTACAAAAGGCCTACCCTCAGCTAGTTGATGAACATCGAAACCCTGACCTATCCTAAACATGGTGTTTATTGTTTATTATACTGCTGAGTTTGCTATGTAATTGAATATTCCTCCAGGTGATTGCCATCACGATCAAATCATCGTCTTTACCCTTATTCAGAATGAATACCAAATGTACGAAGTTTATATCAATACATCTATCAATTCATTCTCAGATATATTTAGGAAATAGTCCCTAAGCGGAAAATCAGCGAAACGACGGCGCATATCATTCTCTTCGTGGCGAACTCCAATGAGGGCAGTTTCAATATCAGCCGGGTCATGAATATGGAAATAATCGCCATATAGGCGGGCCTGTATGATAATGCCATTCTCCACTACCAATGCTGCCTCTATATGACCACCTGCTGTTTTAAGTTTCTTCCGGAAGGTATAGGCAGGCGAACTGCCAAAATTCCACTCATTGGTTGCATATTTTTCGGCACTGAGCTTAGAGATGTTATCTATATCCTCCTGCGTAAAAGTGTATACTTCTGCACTTGGTGTTGCTTCAATGATATGTTTCATAATAAGATCCCTGAACTCAAGCACAGTAAGCGGTGACGACAAATGCTCGCTGATATTGGTAACACGGCTTCGCACTGATTTGACTGCCTTATCAGTGAACTTTGAAGGATCTACATTAAGGGCATTGACCAGGTCTGACATTTCTGACGAGAAAAGCAGTGTACCATGGTGAAGCACTCTCTGCCCAAACACGTGTTCGGCATTGCCTGAAAATTTACGGCCATCTATTACCAGATCATTACGACCTGAGAATTCAGCATGGATATTCAGTGTTTTTAGTACATCCAATATAGGTTCTGTGAATTTATGGAAATCCACCATATTGCTTCCGGGCTCAGCATTAGCCACAAAAGTGAAGTTAAGGTTTCCAAGATCATGAAAAACAGCACCTCCACCTGACAGGCGTCGAACAACCTTGATCTGCTTGTCTTTTACATAATCGATGTTTATCTCTGACAATGTGTTCTGATGCTTGCCTACAATTATACAAGGCTCATTGCGCCAAAGCATGAAGCAATCTTCACTAAAATGTTTCAATACATACTCTTCGGCAGCTATATTGAAATATGGGTCGGTTTCCTGACGAATGATACAAAGCATAAACAAGAATTTTGAATGAGAATTCAGATTATGGTTAATTCAAGGGAATCTAGATAACGGTGACAAAAGTAGTTTATTTTCCCTTTTCGAACATTGACGGTAATGCTAGTGTTGTTTAGAAGGGGTTGAGTTGAAAAGTAAGGAATACATTTCTGCTGAGCTATCCTTAGCCATCAACAGCAATTCTTGGTATGACCTATTCCGGCACCTTATTCTTAATTTGTTTGTTGATTCTGGAATCATGTCAACCCGTTGTCCGTGAAATAGTTGATGATTCTGTCATTTCCACTGATACATTGACGGAGCCATTGGTAGTCGGCATGACTGATCCTGTTGTTTATTTACTTGACACCCTCCCGGCGCCCAAAAGAATTGAGTTCCATAAAAAGTCATCCTGGAGCAGTAAGCCAGTTGAATTTATTGCTGACTTCCAGAATTTCAATACCGACCATGGCCTTGCAATGAGCAGCATTATATGCAGTTTCAAGGACAAGGCTGGGAATCTCTGGTTTGGAACATCAGGAAATGGGGTTAGTAAATACAATGGAAAATCATTTACTAATTTTAATTCGTCACACGGACTCATACACAATTTGATCAATTGTATCGCAGATGACAGCCATGGGAATATTTGGTTTGGAACGTATGGCGGTGCCAGTCGATTTGATGGACAGTCATTTGATAATTACACCACTGAAAATGGCCTTCCCGGGAACGATATCTTTACAATACTAGAAGATTCAAAAGGTACTATATGGTTAACTTCAAATAAGGGATTAAGCAGGTATATTCCTGCGACTGCAGATTCTGAGCCTGCATCGTTCATAACATATACTTCGCAGAATGGAATCACCGGTAATTATTCCAATGTAATATATGAGGATAGTAATGAAAACCTTTGGGTCGCCGGTTCATCAGGAATATTGAAATACTCAGGAGGAAGTGATTCGACCGGAGAATCATTTGCTGATTGTTCCCTGCTGACAGGAGTGGGCGACAGAACGGTACACTGTATTACAGAAGATAGCGTAGGGCGCATTTGGTTCGGAACAAATCTGGGTATAGTCAGATATAATGCCGCCGAAACTATTGCAGGTGGGAAAGCAATCGATTATTTTACCACTATCGAAGGACTAGTGGACAATAGAATACGATGCAGTATTATTGATAGAAACGGCAATCTGTGGTTTGGAACCAGAGGCGGCATCTCTGAATATATTACGGAAGAATCGTCATTCATCAATTTTACATCTTCTCAGGGTCTGGATGACAATATAGTCAACTGTATTACGGAAGATAAATCAGGCAGTATTTGGTTTGGTACACTTGGCAGTGGATTGAGTAAGTATAATGGTAGCAGCACAACGGGCTACTCCCCCGAACAAGGACTGCCGGGGAATGCGATTTATGCAGTTACTGAAGACAGCGAAAATAATCTTTGGTTTGGGACCAATGATGGCGGAATAGTAAAATGCGTATTACAAAAACCTGGAAATAGAATTGAATCAATAGAAACCTATTCAATTTCTGGAATTAATCCCGATGAAGCGATTTTTGCAATACTCTGGGACAGAAAGGGCAATTTGTGGCTAGGTGATAATGAAGGTCTGGTGAAGTATGATGGAATCACAGCCATAAGATTTTCTGTCGAACAGGGTCTGTTGAACAATTACGTGATCAGTCTTACAGAAGATAGCAAAGGTAATATATGGGTAGGTACCTATGAGGGAGGCATAAGCAAGTTTGATGGCAAATCATTTACAAATTATACAATCCACCAAGGCCTGGTGCATAATACAGCCTGGTGTATACTGGAGGATAAAGCAGGTTTATTCTGGTTTGCTACAAGAGGTGGCTTAAGTATTTGGAATGGAACTGAATTTATAAATCTATCCAAAGCGCAGGGCATGCCTGACAATAAACTATCGGCTGTTTTGGAGGATTCTAAAGGCAACATTATAATAGGTAGCTGGGGAAGCGGTGTGTTTATCCTGAGAAAGGAAACCGTTGAAATGCTCAGAAACAGGAATGATGGACATAGGCAGCTTCTCATTGAAAAACTATCAACCACTGAAGGCTTGTCCAATGATGTTGTTTACAGCATTAAAGAAGATGCAATTGGAAATATTTTTATTGGAACCAATCTTGGATTTACTGTATTAAAAGGAGGATTGGATGCTTTAACTACTAAGACAGCCAGTGAAAGGCTAGAGAATTATAATCAAAAAACCGGCTACCCCATAAGAGATGTCAGCAATAACAACAGCATGCATATTGATAGAAGGGGAGTAGTCTGGGCAGGTACTGGAGATAAATTGGTACGGTTTGATTATTCGGCTGTTAAAAGGAATGCAGATGCGCCGGAGATTATACTGGAAAAGATAAAAATTGATAATGAGAATATTAGCTGGAAGGATTTGGGAAACACACTTTCAAAGAAAACCCAAAAGGTTAGTGAGAAGGCAGATGTAAAGCCGGAAGTTGTGGAAGAATTGTTAGTCTTTGGGAGAAAACTTAATGAAACTGAGCGAGAAACGATGATTAGAAGATTCCATAAATTACAATTTGATTTATCAGATAAACAGTCTTTCATTCCACATAACCTTGTTCTACCTCATGCAAATAACCATATCAGTTTTGAATTTACCGGAATTGAAACTGCACGACCTTCCTTAGTCCGTTATCAATACAAACTGGAGGGGCACGACAAGAGTTGGAGTCAACCTGGTAGTGAAACTACCGTGAGTTATACCAATTTATTCAATGGGAGTTATACTTTTTTGGTTAAAGCACAGAGCCCTGAAGGCATATGGAGCTTACCTGAGGAATACCGTTTTGATGTGTTACCCCCATGGTACCGCTCTCTTGCTGCTTATATTTTATATGCTTTTGCCTTTCTGGGTCTGGTTTATATAGTTGACCGTTATCAGCGCCGTCGTCTGATTTCAAGGGAGCGGCAACGTACCATGAAAAGGGAAATTGATCAGGCAAAAGAGATTGAGAAATCATATGCAGACCTGAAAACAACCCAGAGATTGCTCATTCAAGCTGAAAAGATGGCTTCATTAGGTGAACTTACCGCCGGAATAGCTCATGAGATACAGAATCCACTGAATTTTGTCAACAATTTTTCGGAAGTAAATGGTGAGCTGATCAATGAAATGAAAGCTGCCCTTGAAAAAGGTGATATGCAGGAAGCAAAAGCGATTGCAGACGACATTGCAGGCAATGAGAAAAAGATCATGCAGCATGGTCGTAGGGCTGATGCCATTGTGAAAGGCATGCTACAACATAGTCGTTCAGGCACCGGTAGTATGGAACTTACCAATCTAAATGCCATGACAGAGGAATTTGTCAGATTAGCTTATCATGGCCTCCGGGCAAGAGACAAATCATTCAATGCCGGTATTAAATTGGATTTTGATAAAACAATCGGGAAAATTAATATTATCCCGCAGGATATCGGAAGGGTTATACTAAACATAGTGACCAATGCCTTTTATGCCGTCACAGAAAAGAAGAACGCTGAAGTATCTGAATCGCCTGCAAATAGTATGTATGAGCCTATGATTACGGTGAGTACTTTCAGGATCAGCAATAGGGTACATCTTTCAATAAAAGACAATGGTAACGGAATACCCGGAGAGGTCATGGATAAGATATTCCAGCCCTTCTTTACCACTAAACCCGCTGGGCAAGGAACCGGACTAGGACTATCATTGAGTTATGACATAGTCAAGGCACATGGAGGTGAAATTAGAATAAATACGGCAGTAGGTGAATATGCTGAATTCGTTATTGTATTCCCTGAAGAAACATAAAATAATTAACGCATCACTTAAGATACTAATTATGGCGAAAATAATGGTGGTTGATGATGAGGCCGATCTCGAGATTCTTATACGGCAGAAGTTTCGCAGGCAGATAAGGGAAAATCTATACGAATTCCTATTTGCATCTGATGGTTACGAAGCACTTGAAAAGTTAAAGATTCATACAGATGTCAACCTCGTATTATGTGATATCAATATGCCGGGTATGGATGGACTTACCTTGCTTGAAAAACTGAATGATCATTGTCCTTGGATGAAAACAGTAATAATTTCAGCCTACAGTGATATGGATAATATACGTACTGCCATGAACAGGGGTGCTTTTGATTTTGTGACCAAACCCGTGAATTTCAATGACCTGGAACTGACTGTTGAAAAAACACTTCTACACGTAAAACAGCTTGTTGAAACTATGAAAGCAATCAAAGAGAACAATATTCTCCGGATGTATGTAGATGAAACTGTGCTCAAATTCATGAACAGCCGTGAGTTTGAATCATCCCTCATGGATAGTGAAACACTTGAAGTGTCAGTCGCATTTATTGATATCTGTAGTTTTACCACTATAAGCGAAAATGAGTCACCCGGCGTGGTAGTGCAGTTGCTCAACAGTTATTTTGATGTAATGGTAACTGAGATTATTGCCCAGGGTGGATATATCGATAAGTTCATTGGAGACGCAATAATGGCAGTATTCCGAGGAGATTATCACCTCGATAGGGCTATAGAAAGTTGCCTTGCGGTTGTAAGACAAATTAATCAGCTGCCATTGATATCAGGAGAAATGCCCTTCCAGCCGAATGTGTCAATAGGTATTAACAGCGGCCCGGTTATTTCTGGCAATATTGGCTCGGCAAGTCTCCGCAGGCTTGATTACACAATAATAGGCGATGTAGTGAACACTGCACAGCGCCTGCAGTCTGTTGCCAGGCCTGGCCAGATAATTATTGGAGAAGGCTCCTATCATAAAATAAAGGAGTCATTCAAATGCCTTAAAGTTGGAGATGTTAATTTAAAAAACAAGCAGAATAATGTGACAATTTATGAGGTTGTAAACTGAAGCTGATGTTCTGATGCAATAAATGAAAAAGCCACCTTTAAAGTGGCTTTTCTTTCTGTGGGAGCAACATTTTTTTATACCTTTGAATAAAGGCAATCTAAATGTATCAATAATGAAAAAAACTTTATTATTTATTGCATTAGCAATGATCTTATTGCAGGCTGGAGCACAAGAACCAAGAACACGGGTAAAACGCACTACAGGTGCTGAACAGTCAACTGAAGCAGACGAAAATCAGGCACACAATTACAAACTATTCTTATCACCTGCCAGGCTTGAATTGTTTGTAAAAGGTGATTTAGCAACAATTGAAATCAAGAAATCTCAAAATAAGGAAGTGGGAGAGGTGGAATGGATTTCAGCAAATCCAAAGGTAGCCCGCGTTAGTTCCAAGGGCGTCGTAACGCCTGTTGCCACTGGAAATACCGTTATTTATGCGAAGGATGTTGTTGGGGTCAAATCCAATGAATGCACAGTCATAATATCAGAACCAAAAGAATGGGGAAGTATATCGGGTAAGGATAATCTGAGTGCTCAAGATGAGTGGATCTACTTCGTTAACAGAGCCGACAGTAATATGCTCTATAAAGTAATGAGAAATGGGCAGTTCCTTACTCGTTTGAACAATGACTATCCACGTTGTTTGAATGTTACAGGTAACTCAATCTATTATTATAATTCAAATGACAAAACCAGACCCGGTCTTTACAGGTTGATGGCCGATAACATGAAACGTACCTTACTTAATGATAGGGACAACATTACTTCATTGATTGTAAATCATGAGGGCCTGGCTTTTTATATTGTAAATGATAAAGCAATATTTTCACAAGCTACACAAAAGTCAAATGCAACCATAGATAAGTTGTTTGATGTAAATTCTGTTTATTCAATGGTCGTTAATAATGAGCAGATTGTATTCAATCACAATTGGGAAGATATACAACAGCCTGATGGAGGAGGCGGACTATTCACTTATAACAGGGAAACCAAAAAGAAGGAAGAGTATTTTTCTATTTACCGGAATACATCTCACCTGATTCTTGATGATCAGGAAAAGAAGGTATATGTTTGCATTTATGCCCATCCAACAGTTCCTCTGAATTATAAGTATGTACCTGATATATTCGAAAAGCGTGAGTCAAATCCCTCGGGTTGGTTTAGTCTGGATATATCATATGATCCACAAAAGGAGATGATGAAAGAATTACATCGATCACAAAGTCAGGGTAATAACCAAAACCATGCCTTTGATATTTTGGCTGAGAAGTACGGGAAATTGAAAAAACTGCCTCTAACAGAGAAAGATATGATATTATTTGTCCATGATGCATGGGTTTATTATACCAGGGACTCCTTTCTGCGAAGAATTAAAACCAATATGAAACTTGATCAGGAACTGTTTTACTGTGGCAAAAATGCAGACATCACCACTGATGGCGAATTTATTTATTACTGGACTCTTGAAAACAAACTCTTCAGAAGGGTAATGGATGGGCGCTTTGAGAAAGAAATTAGTGTAACTTCTGTTGCAGAACTGTAATAAACATTATACAAAAGCAAAAAAGCCACTAAGTAGTGGCTTTTCTTTCTGTGGGAGCAACAGGGTTCGAACCTGTGACCCCCTGCTTGTAAGGCAGGTGCTCTGAACCAGCTGAGCTATGCTCCCGTTAATGAGGCTGCAAATTTACAATCTTATTTGAAATGTACAACTGTTTGAAGAAAAAAATAAAATATTTTTTCAATGGTTTATTCAATTGCCTCCATTGTCGATAGGTCAATGTTATAACTCTTAGGTTATTAGCCTTTATCACTAAATACCTGAATATTTTACCGATTATTTTTCTAATTTTGCATAAGTTTCCTTTCAATGTTCAACCTGTTGATACGCAGTTACAAACCTTTATTTTTGCTTTTGTTGGTGGTGTTTCTAACCTCGTGTAGTGTTTCACGCAGGGTGGAGCGTAGAGGGGGGTTGCTGCTTTCAAGCAATGTGGTAAAGACTGATCGTGCAGGAATATCTAAAGTAGACCTATTGAATTTCGCTCAGCCAAAGCCCAATAAAAGGTTCCTTGGACTGGTCCCTATCAGAGTATGGATATGGGATGCATTCGGCCAAAACAATAAACGGAGATTTAACCGTTGGATGGTGCGAACTCTTGGCGAACCTCCTGTATTGCTTGATACAGTGCTGGTGCATAATTCGTTGGTACCGATGCGGCTGTATCTTTCAAACAAAGGCTATTTCCATGCTGACGTAAAAAGCTCTGTAGTTGTTAAGAAAGGTAAGGCAAAAGTTATTTATACCACTGTTACAGAAGAACCTTTCAGATTCGGCGCAATTAGCCGGGAGATTACTGATGATACACTCAGGCGCGCAGTTTTAACCAGCAATTCATTATTGAAACAGGGTGACCAGTATGATGCCTACCTGATGACGTCAGAGCGTGACAGGTTGACACAGTTGCTCAGGAATTCAGGATATTATGCATTCACCAGCAACCATATCTACTTTGAAGTGGATACTGCCGGCAGAATCCGTGAAGCCGATGTGAAGATTATTATTACGAATTTCCAGGAGAACGGCTTTTCAGAGGGGGTGCCGCATAAAAAATATATCTTCAATAACGTATTCATTAACAGTGATTATCCCAAAGCCAGTGATACCCTGCGCGATTTTGATACAATCGCATTCTATAAGGAAAACCGCGCTCAACGTATAGATTCACTGCAGGGCCATATTAGTGTGCCTCATACCGTGCCGCCCGATTTCTATGAGATATACAGAGGTAAGCTCAGACTCAGGCCACTAGCTATTTCCCGTGTCCTGTTTGTGAAACCGGGCGATTATTACAGCCAAAAAAATGTAAATCTTACTTATAACAGGGTGCAGAACCTCGGGATCAGTAGCTATGTTTCCGTCAATGTGCGGACAGCTGAGGATACTGCCGTAAGTGTGAAGCCAAATGTGGGGCTGCTTGATTGTGATGTGCGTATTGTAAGGGCTCCCGTCAACGGATTCACTATTGAAGCTGAAGGAACCAATGCAGGCGGACTAATGGGATTGGGCTCCAGTGTGAATTACAGGAACAGAAATATATTTGTCGGTGCCGAGAATTTACACCTTAAACTCTTCGGGGCTTTTGAAATAAAGCCTGATATTTTGGATGAGCCAACTGTTACACACCTTGGAGTATTCAACTCCCTGGAAGCAGGCTTTGAGGCAGGTATTGACTTCCCAACACTTCTTAGTCCCTTTTCAATTGGTACCCAGGATGTCAATTCACGACCCAAGACTACACTGGGATTAGGTTTTAATTATGGTGTCCGCTCTGAATATGAGCGTTATCTCTCTAAATTATCACTCAGCTATCAGTGGAACGCTTCACTCACCTCAAGGCATTACTTCTCACCTGTTGACTTGAGCAGTATCAGTATTGTACGCGACAGCATGTTCACCGTGAGATTGCTGGAACTCAATGACCGAAGGTTCTTCAACCAATACACCAATCACCTCATATTGGCGATGAAGTATTCCTATGTATTCAATAACCAGAACCTTGGCGACCGTAAGAACTTTACCTATCTGCGCTTTAACATAGAACCTGCCGGAAACCTTTTCAATCTGATAAGCAGTATATCCGATGCTCCACGCGATAGCGAAGGGAAATATACTCTCTTTAAAATCAGGTACGCGCAGTACTTCCGCACCGACTTTGATTTTAGGTATTACAAACCAATAACCTTGCATCAGCGACTTGTTTATCGTGTGGCTTTTGGTATTGGAATCCCTTATGGAAATTCCACCTCCCTACCTTTTGAGAAAGGATTCTTTGCTGGAGGTGCCAATGGAATGAGAGGCTGGCCTGTACGAACACTTGGCCCCGGGGAATATGCATCGAAAAGTGCGAATATTCTGGAAAGCGTGGGCGATATGTGGATTGAGGGCAATGTTGAATACAGATTTCCAATGTACAAATACCTGAACGGCGCCTTGTTTTCGGATATTGGTAATGTTTGGCTGTTGAATGATAACGTTGATTTCCCGGGTGGGATGTTCACATGGGATCGGGCATTTAAATCTTTGGCTCTTGATACCGGAGTGGGCTTTAGATTCGACTTCAGTATTTTCGTTTTCCGCATAGATGGTGCCATAAGGTTATATGACCCGGCTCTTGAAACAGGCAGAAGAGTCATTGACTTGTCGAAGTTCCAACTGAAGGATATTAACTGGAATTTTGGTATAGGCTATCCATTCTGATGGTGAGAAATATGAATTGCAGTTTTCAATCGGTTTGTCAGAAATTAAGGATTTTCAGATGCAATAAATGATAGAAGAAAAGGATCAGTATTTGAACCCTAATCCAATATTCGGTCTTCAAAAACAGAAAGAGTGATTTAATATGAAGAGTTTTTAACACAGCATTATGATTGAAATGAATAGCCGAATGATGGCTGAAAATATACTGAGAGAGCTGGGGCACGAACCTACGGTAGGACAGGCAAAGGTGATAGAGATGATATCAGACTTCATTACCGAACCGGTAGCTTCGAAAAAAAGACCGGTTTTTTTACTGAAAGGATATGCCGGTACCGGTAAAACCACTCTGGTAAGTGCACTGGTAAGAGTGCTTCCTGTTGCAGGACTACAATCAGTACTGCTGGCACCTACCGGCAGAGCTGCCAAAGTACTGGCAGGATACGCCCGCAAGCAGGCTAATACCATCCATCGGAAAATATACAAAGCTGTTACGGGCAATGACGGTAGAATCATCATGATGCCGGCAACCAATCCACATAAAAAGACACTTTTTATTGTAGATGAAGCTTCCATGATTCAGGGCCCCGGAGCACCGGGTGAACCGGGTATCTATTCACACCGCGATTTGTTGGAAGACTTGGTGGAATACGTTTACAGAAATGAAGGCTGCCGACTATTATTGATTGGTGATAATGCACAGCTACCCCCAGTAGGACTACAGGGAAGCCCAGCCCTGGAAACTGAAATACTCCAAAATCAGTATCATCTGGATGTAGTTACCTATGAGCTTAATGAGGTGGTAAGGCAGTCACTCGGCAGCGGTATACTTACCAATGCAACCATACTACGCGAAAAAGCACTGATGGAGGTCCCTGAAACACCCTTCTTCAACCTCAAAGGGTTCACTGACATTCGGTCCATTGACGGTACAGAATTTGAAGATGCCCTCAACTCATGCTATAGCCGTTTCGGTACTGAGAATACCGTAATCATCACCCGTTCAAACAAACGGGCCAACCTTTTCAATAATGAGGTGCGTTCGCGTATTTTATACAGGGAAACAGAACTCTCAGCCGGCGATATCATGATGATCACCAAGAATAACTACTTCTGGATACCAATCTCTTCAAAAGCAGGTTTTATTGCCAATGGTGATCTTGTAGAAGTTCGCCGTATTCAGAAACGCTGGGAGATGTATGGTTTTCATTTCGCTGACCTTATAGTGCAACTGATTGATTACCCGGATATGGATGTTGTTGAGATCAGAATGCTGCTTGAATCCATTAATGTTGAAAAGCCATCCCTGCCAGCCGAAGAAATGCTAAAACTTCGTGATGAGATCATGCTTGATTATACGGAAATACCATCCCGACAAGCACGACAGGAAAAAGTAAAGAATGATTCTTATTACAACGCTGTCCAGGCTAAATTCGCCTATGCGCTTACTTGCCATAAAACACAGGGAGGGCAGTGGGATGCAGTGTTCATTGATGCCGGTTACCTCAAACCTGAAATGATCGATCCATCCTTTATAAGATGGCTGTATACCGCTGTTACCCGAGCCACCAAAGAGCTCTATTTGGTAAATTTTAACCCTTCTTTTTTTTATACCTTTGCATCTTGAATTCAAAAGCAATGAATATTTCCCGCGAACAACTGGAGAACCTGTTTGAAGATTTCAGGAACCTTAAAGTACTCATATTGGGTGATGTAATGATCGACTCATATTTGTTTGGAAAGGTTGACCGTATATCTCCGGAAGCGCCGGTACCGGTAGTGCTGATAAACAATAAATCAAATATGCTGGGCGGTGCTGCCAATGTGGCTCTCAACATCCGGGCGCTGGGCGCTGAACCTGTATTGTGTTCCGTGATCGGCGATGATGTAAAAGGCGCTGACTTTATCAGACTCCTGGAAAAAGAGCATATTGACACATCAGCAATACTAACCAGCGGTCACCGAGTTACCACCACCAAAACAAGGGTAATCGGAAATAAGGTGCAGTTACTCAGGGTTGATGAAGAGATGACTGTTGACCTAGGCGCTACCGATCAACACCGTTTGCTCGATAAGCTCAATGCTATCATGGAAAAAGGTGATATCAGCGCAATTATACTGCAGGATTATAACAAGGGAGTGCTCACAGAGGAGGTTATCAACCATATCATTGCCTTCGGCAAGAGCAAGAATGTTCCTGTAGTAGTTGATCCCAAACAAAAAAACTTTAATTCCTACAGGCAAATTGACCTGTTTAAGCCCAATCTCAAGGAACTCCGTGAAGGACTAAAACAAGATATTGAGCTCAGGGATTTAAATAAGATAAAAGAAGCCTGTGCCGAATGGCAACAGAAACAGGAGATTACCTCCATGATGGTCACTCTTTCAGAGCATGGCGTATTCATGCGTGAAATAGTGGATGGTCATGCCGAGGAGTATCATATTCCTGCTCATTTGCGCAACATTGCCGATGTTTCAGGTGCCGGCGATACCGTAATCAGCGTAGCTTCCCTTTGCAGGGCGCTTAAATCAGATGCATGGTTAACTGCTGCACTGGCTAATCTGGCGGGTGGACTTGTCTGTGAACAACTGGGTGTTGTGCCTGTTAATGGAAAACAACTTTTAAAGGAAGCCATTGAATTATTAAAATAAATTGCCGCTCACTGCGTTAATCACCATAAATATCAATCCCGTGCAATTATTACCAAAGAGAATCATTCTTATTGTACTGCTCATAACAGGCTGCATGATGCAAGCCAATGCCCAGCACCGCAAGGTGAGAAACCTCCCCGGTTATGATGATGCCCTTTATCACTTCGGATTTATTCTGGGCATGAACGAGATGTTGTTTACCATTAAAACAAATCCCGGTTTTCAGCATGAACCCTATAGCGCACTTGAGACCCCGGATTTTAATTCTGACTCATCACATCTGTTAAGCGTTCAACATACACCAGCTTTTGGATTTACCATTGGCATTGTATCAAACCTGCGCATTGCCGAAAACTGGGACCTTCGTTTTGTTCCTTCACTGTCATTTGGCGAACGCGATATCAACTATGTGATCAGCACCCGTTTCCTTGAAGTGAATGATGTGATGCACATTAATAAAAAAATTCAATCCACCTTCGTGGAATTTCCTTTTAATCTGAAATATAAGGGCAGCCGTTATAATAATATGCGTCCCTACTGGATCGGAGGTATCAGGTATTCTCTTGACCTAGCCAGCGATTCAAAGAAAAAGGAAGGTAATAACAATATTAATATTGCCCTTGAGCAGAACGACCTGTATGGTGAAATTGGCGGAGGACTGGATTTCTATACAGCCTTCTTCAAATTCGGTATTGAGCTCAAAATGGCCTATGGTCTGCGGGATATTCTGCGCCGCGAAGGCAACATCTACACATCAGGTATTGATAGGCTCAACTCCAAAATGTTTCTTGTTTCCTTTACCTTCGAATAAATCCCACAGCTGGTGGTTCATAATGGTATTAGGTATACTCTCGACTTCGGCCTGTTAAACGGGAGATTGTGGCAGGGATAAAGATACCCTGATAATATAACCTGAAAATCGTTGTATACTGATTAAAGAAAACGGACTGACTGCTGAAAGCATACGAACGAAAAACATGAGGAAAGAACTCGAAATAAAGCTCAATCCGGCTGAAGCCAATGATCCTGTCAGGTGGAAATATGTTGTTTCCAGTATACTTGGAATACCACAGGGAAGGATCTATCATATTCGTCCACTCAGAAGATCCATTGATGCTCGTGGTAAAATCATCTTCAGACTGAAGGTGGAAGTCTTTATCGGTGAGCATTTCCCCGAATCAGAGAAGTTACGTCCCACCATGCTGCCTTCAGTAGTTGGAAAGATTCCGGTTATTATTGTAGGTGCCGGTCCTGCAGGTCTCTTTGCTGCGCTTACGCTGATAAAAAGAGGATTCCGCCCCATTATCCTTGAAAGAGGCAAAGATGTTAAAGCACGCAAATACGATATAACGGAACTTAACAGGGGTAATACGCTCAATATTGATTCCAATTATTGCTTCGGTGAGGGTGGGGCAGGTACCTTCTCTGATGGAAAACTCTATACACGGTCAACCAAACGCGGCAACGTTACTGACATACTCAAGACTTTTGTGGAGCATGGCGCTTCCCCTGAAATACTCTACGACACACATCCGCATATCGGGACTGATAAACTGCCGGGCATAATTGCCGGTATGCGTCGTTCCATTATAGATGCCGGAGGCGAGATATATTTTAACAGGCGGGTAACACAACTGCTTGTTAAGAGTGGCAAAATCAAAGGGGCAGAAGATCAACTGGGTAACAGGTATGCTGCATCGAATGTAATACTGGCCACCGGGCATTCAGCACGTGATATATACACCATGCTGCATAATCAGGGAATATTGCTGCAGGAGAAACCCTTTGCATTGGGTGTCAGGATTGAACATCCCCAGGCGCTCATTGACTCAATCCAATACCGTATGCCACATCGTGGGCCCGACCTTCCGGCTGCTGCCTATAATCTGGTAACACAGGTGGAAGGAAGAGGAGTATTTAGTTTTTGCATGTGTCCCGGAGGTATCATTGTACCTGCAGTTACCGGGAAAGATGAAATGGTAGTCAACGGCATGTCAACCTCCCGCCGTAACTCACCCTATGCCAATTCAGGTATCGCTGTAGCCATTGAGCCTACCGACTGGGCCGACTTCAATAGTCATGGTGAATTTGCCGCACTGGCTTTCCAGCAATCAATTGAACACAAGGCATGGCTGATGGCGGGAAGAAGCTTCAAAGCCCCCGCACAACGTATGGCAGACTTTGTTGACCAAAAACACTCCACCACACTGCCTGAATGTTCCTATAACCCGGGCCTGGTGAGTGCTGACTTAAGTGAAATTCTGCCGCCATTCCTAACCAACAGACTGCAAAAAGCTTTTGCCGACTTCGATAAAAAGATGAAAGGATACCTCACGAATGAAGCGGTTCTTACCGGAGTAGAATCCAGGACCTCATCACCAGTGCGTATCCCGCGGGATGAAACTACCCTTATGCATCCCCAGGTATCTGGATTATACCCCTGTGGTGAAGGTGCCGGATATTCGGGTGGCATCGTGTCAAGTGCCATTGACGGAGTTGCCGTTGCATCGGTTATCAGGTAATGAACTATCGCTTCCGCAGTTAGGTGAATCAACTATTGGCATGCTATCTGAAATCTTTTTTTATACCTTTGAAGCAATAAATCTAAAAACCTGTAGCAGATTATCCTTCAATCGGTAGTTGTATTACATCGGGTCATAAGCTGCATAACCAGACAATAAAGCAATTTAACCAGAGATTAAATGGAAAATTCAGTATTCGAATCCTTACGTGCCAAATCATTGCTTAAGCAGGATGTATATCATAAGACTTATGAATCCTTTCAGATGTTTAAAAGGATACTGCGATCACTCGTCAAGGAATATGAATTGAAATTCAAGGAAGCAAACCATGTAGGATTTGAACTGCACGAAACCGATGAGTATAAGGTGGAATTAACCTTCGGGGGTGATGTACTGGTCTTCATGATGCATACCAATATATTCCAGTTCCCAAGGCTGCATGAAGTGATGAAAACCAACTATATCAATGAAGATCCTCAGCGTAGCTACTGTGGCGTTATTAATATATACAACTTCCTGGCCGACTCATTTACTTTCCGTCGTATGAATGATCTGGGCTATATGATTGGCAGAGTATTCATTAACAAGGAAACCCATTTCTTTATTGAAGGTAAGCGTGAAATCGGGCAGCTCTACAATAACTTTGCAACTTCTGAACTTACAGAAGAAGCGGCCCTTGGAATCATCAAATCATCCATACTTTATACCATCAATTTCGATCTGTTGACACCTCCCTATGATGAAGTTAAACTGGTAAGGGTGGAAGATATGCAGGCCACTTCCGATGTAAAGCTTGTAACAGGAAAACGCTTGGGATTCCGTTTCCAGGCTGACCACGTGGAAATTAGCCAGCCAAATTCGAAATATACCGGATAAGATACATTATTTTTTTGCATTGGAGCATTTTATAGGACACTTATTTGTGCTTATATTGCTCATTATCAGTGCAATAACCAACAATAAAGCAAATATATAGAATTTTGCAAAAAAATATGATCACTGTTTGGAGGATTAAAAAATAGTTGTACATTTGCAGTCCCTAAACAAATAGATAAAGGGTCCGTTCGTCTAACGGTTAGGACGCCAGGTTTTCATCCTGGTAATAGGGGTTCGATTCCCCTACGGACTACAAATAAAGAATAAAGAAAAATGGCAAATCACAAATCCTCCTTAAAGAGAATCAGGGCTAACGAAACAAGACGCGTTCGCAACAGATATTACAGCAAAACCATGCGTAATGCCGTTCGCAAATTCCGCACAATGGAAAACAAAGCAGAAGCAACCGAGAAATTGCCTAAGCTCATTTCCATGATCGATAAGCTTGCCAAGAAAACAGTTATACACAAGAATAAGGCAGGTAACCTGAAGTCTAAACTGACCAGGTACGTTAACCGTCTGGCATAACCGTTATTCTTTAAAAGATAAGATGTAACCCCCGGAATATATTCCGGGGGTTTTTTGTTTGGATGATTGTTTCCCAATACTCTGATAGCACCTTTTTCCATATTTTTCAACACTTTTAACCCCTTTCCTTTTGTCAGCGGTATTTAGTTCATATCTTTACCATTTCAATAAGATTCATGTTTGTTTGTGTAATTGCCTGAATAAATGGAGAATAAAGAGATAAAGCAGCGCACTGACCTTAATCACACTGACCCTAACACTGACCCTAACCCTAACATTGACGTTAACACTGACCCTATTAACCTTAACGGAGAAGGAAAAAGTCCAAAAGTCAGAGAAAAGGGAATTAAAGGATGGGCAAGTGAGGATAAACCCCGTGAAAAACTCATGACCAAAGGAAAAGCGGCCCTAAGTGATGTTGAACTACTGGCTATACTGCTCCGATCAGGCACGCCTTCGCTCACTGCCGTTGATGTAGCCCGGCAACTGCTTTTTAAGGCTGATAATAATTTGGTATCACTGGCAAAGCTTACCATAAGCGATTTAAAAAAGATACCCGGCATTGGAGATACCAAAGCCTTGACCATCATTGCAGCTCTGGAACTGGGTATGCGCAGGCGTGTACAGGAAGTCCCTGTAAGCAAAGATATCAGGAGCAGCAGTGATGCCTTTGAACTTATCTATCCGCAGGTGGCCAATTGCGCCTATGAACAGTTCTGGGTATTATTCCTCAATAAGGCCAACCGAAAATTATCCATACATTGCGTGAGTGAAGGCGGGCTCGACAGCACTGTGGTTGACCCTAAACGTATATTCAAGATAGCATTGGAAGAAAATGCCGCCAATATCATCCTGTGCCATAACCACCCATCGGGCAGGCTCGTTCCAAGTGACAGCGACATCAGGCTAACCGAGAAGATAAAGCACTCAGGTGAATTCCTTGATATAAAAGTGCTTGACCACCTAATCGTTGGTGATGAAAATTATTATAGCTTTGCGGATGAAGGAAAACTTTAAACGCGTTCTGCGTTTAGGGTCAGCGTTTTGCGAAAAAGTCTAAAACATGATTAAAATTATTACCATCATAGGTGCCAGGCCACAGATTATTAAAGCTGCTGCGATAAGCAGGGCTGTGAGGAACTCTTTTGCCGGACAGATCAAGGAGGTGATCATCCATACCGGGCAGCATTATGATGATAATATGTCAAAGGTATTTTTTCAGGAGCTTGGTATCCCGCTGCCTGATTATTATCTGGGCGTGGGAAGCAACTCCCACGGTCGGCAAACAGCCCTCATGATCGAAGGAATTGAAAAGATACTGCTGGATGAAAAACCCGACTACCTGCTGGTTTATGGAGATACCAACTCCACCCTTGCAGGGGCAGTGGCTGCCTCCAAGCTAGATATTCCTGTAGTGCATGTGGAAGCAGGCTTACGTTCGTTCAATAAGCGTATGCCTGAAGAAATCAATCGTATCGTGTGTGACCATGTCTCCACGCTGCTCTTTACACCCACTGAAACCGGCTACAAAAACCTGCTGAATGAGGGGTTTCACGAGAATAATTCAACACATACCGACATCGACCATCCTGCCATTTACCATTGCGGTGATGTGATGCTCGACAACAGTCTCTATTTCTCTGAACTTGCCGATAAAACATCTACAGTGTTGAAGGATAATGACCTTCAAGAGACGGGATATATCCTTGCGACCATTCACCGTGCAAACAACACCGATGATCCGCAAAGGCTCAGCGCCATATTTGAAGCACTCCATGAAATAAGCCTTAAGCACACACTTACGGTGGTGATGCCGCTTCATCCCAGAACATCCGGATTGCTAGAGAAAAGTCTTTCAAATGAGCTTTACAGAGCAGTATTTAGTAACCCACTTTTCAGGATCATCCCGCCGGTATCTTTTCTTGATATGATACAACTGGAAAAACAAGCCCTGATGATCATTACCGATTCAGGTGGCGTACAGAAAGAAGCCTATTTCTTTGGGAAACCCTCCGTAATAGCACGTGCAGAAACTGAATGGACTGAAATCATTGATGAAGGTGCAGGTATAATTGCCGATGCCAACAAGCAACAGATCATGTATGCAATGGAATATTACCTCACCGGTCCTTCTATTGAATTCAAACCGGTATTCGGTGATGGGAAAGCGGCAGAGTTTATCTGCAGTAAACTGCTCGAACATTCCGAACGCCAGTGATGAATCTCTGCAAGGTTAGGATGCAGCCCATTTGGAAGAGTAATAAAATAATGCTGAATCTTGGTATTAGGAAAGCGGTAGAGTTTATTGTGGCAACCCTTTAGGCAACTTTCAGCATAACTGAATGCTGTCAGATAAAATGGATAGTTTTTTTAACGCGGGTAGTGTTTATTAAGAAATAATTATTACTTTTGCAGTCCGTTTCAAAAACCTATTGAATAATAGCAATTAAACTTAAGAACACATGTTGAACAATTATGAAACCGTTTTCATTATGACTCCCGTTTTGTCTGATGAACAGATGAAGGAAGCGGTTGTAAAATTTCAGAAGATTCTGAAAGACAAGGGGGCTGAAATCATACACGAAGATCATTGGGGCTTACGCAAGTTGGCCTATCCCATCCAAAAGAAGACTTCGGGTTTTTACCATCTGATTGAGTTCAAGTCAGAAGGCAGCCTGATCAACGAATGGGAAGTGGCATTTAAACGCGATGAGCGCATTCTTCGTTTTCTAACCGTTGCACTCGATAAGCACGCTGTTGCTTACAACGAGAAGAAACGTGTAAACAAAGCTGCTGCTGCAGCTGTGGAAGTAACTCCCGCTGAACCTGATGCTGTAAACTCTTAATCTTAAGCGAAATGGCAAATCAACAAAACTCAGAAATAAAATACTTAACTCCCATTGCGGTTGATGTTAAGAAGAAAAAATACTGCCGTTTTAAAAAGAGCGGAATCAAGTATATCGACTATAAGGACGCCGACTTTCTTATGAAATTCGTTAATGAGCAGGGTAAGATTCTTCCCCGCCGCATTACTGGTACTTCTACCAAATTTCAGCGTAAAGTTGCCCAGGCGGTTAAAAGGGCCCGTCATATTGCCCTGATGCCTTATGTGGCTGATCTTTTAAAATAAGGAGGAGAGAACATGGAAGTAATTCTTAAAAGAGACATACCCAACCTTGGGTTCGCCACTGACCTGGTAAAAGTTCGTGACGGCTATGCCCGTAATTACCTTATCCCTCAGGGTATGGCTATTATGGCTACCGAATCCAACAAGAAAATGAATGCCGAAACATTGAAACAAAAAGCATTCAAGGAAGACAAGATCCGCATGGAAGCCGAAGCTATGGCCAAACTTCTTGAAAATATTACCGTTAAGATCGGTGCTAAGGTTGCTACAACCGGTAAAATCTTCGGCGCTGTTAATTCATTACAGGTTGCTGAAGCTTTGAAAGATCAGTTCAACTACGATGTTGATCGTAAGAAGATCCATCTCGAAGGTGATAAGATCAAAGAGGTTGGAGAATACAAAGCAAAGGTTATGCTCACCAAAGGTGTTACCGTATTGGTAAATCTGGAAGTTGTAGCTGAATAAATTCATAATTGACTGTAAAAGATCCCGGCATTGACCGGGATTTTTTATTTTTGCCTATCTTTAATCACTTGTCCAAAGTCTGCAATCAGCTCCGTTGGCCGGATAAACGCAATTCATAAATCCTATTTATACCATTCATCAAATGATTTCGAAAGCACAAATACAACTAATCCGTACACTGCGTCAGCCCGAAGGCAGGGCACAGCACGGATTGTTTGTGGTGGAAGGGGTGAAGATGGTGGAAGAGCTGCTGCGCTCTGATCTTGAAGTGGTGAATATATTCGCTGTCGCGGACTGGCAGATTCCGAATAGAATCCTGCAACGGGTAGAAGAATTTGAACTGCAGAAAATCAGCAGCCTCACCACCCCCAATAAAGTGCTGGCACTGGCAGCAATACCTCAAATAAAGCCATTAGGTGACATTTCTACCCAACTGGTGTTGCTGCTCGACCATATCAGTGATCCCGGCAATATGGGCACCATAATACGCACCGCCGAATGGTTTGGTATCAACAGAGTCATTGCATCAGATGACTCAGTCGACTTCTACAATCCCAAAGTAGTGCAAGCAAGCATGGGATCAGTTTTCCGTATGGCGTTACATTCCGTTCCAATCATTGATTTCCTGCAAAAGGCCGGTGATATGCCCGTTTACGGAACACTATTCGATGGAGAGCCTCTGGGTTCACTCTCGCTCACTCCCCAGGGCATAATTATCATTGGCAATGAATCACATGGAATATCACCCCAGGTGCAGAAATTTGTAACACGCAAACTCACCATACCTGAGGCACTGACTTCAGCTTCTGAGTCACTGAATGCCTCTATTGCTACCGCTATAGTTTGTTACGAATTCCGCCGACAATTTCCGGCTTCCAGCGCATAATAAATATCCTGTAACGCGCATAAAAAGCATCCTGTAAACAGTGCCCACCGGGAATAGTAGGAGGGAGTTGCCAAATTTCGGACTATTGATAGCGGTTGTTTTTAAAACTTTTAACACGGCAGCTTGTTTACAGGACTCCAATAAGTAGTAATTTTGCCGCAATAAAATAATAGAAGAAATGATCTGGAAACTCTTGTTACTCACAATCATACTAGTTGCCATTGCCATGGCAGGAATTGCCGTTAAAATGTTCTTTAAAAAGGGTGGAGAATTCAAGAAACAATGCAGTAGCGTAGATCCAACCACCGGTCAGCGCCTTGGCTGTTCATGTGAATCCGGCGGACAAGGCAATTGCCGGAATGATGTCGCCAAGTTGAATTAATACGGCACCTCAACACCAATCCCAACCAGTTCAATTTTCAGGGTTCAGCGTTCAATTCGCAACCCCTCAAATGTGTTTTATGTAAATCATTTGAGAACTTGTATAACTTTTCATGGGCATAATGATTCACCTTTGCGCACATGAGAAAGTCAATTTTGCCATATATTTTATTTGTGCTTGTATTAGCACTCGCAAGCGGATCGTGCAATTCAAAAGGGAAGAAGCGTGATGGCAACCTACGTAATTTACTGAGCGGTATTTTTAACCAGCGAAACGATCTTCCGTTCGATAGCACGCTTGTTGTTACGTTCTATAAAACCTATCCTGAGCTGTCAAAATACAAAAATGAAGTGGTGGAGGTTTACCGTCAGCATAAATATTCACATATATGGTTTGATAAACAGGGCGTGGTTGAGTTCGGGTATACGCTCTTCAGTAAAGTCAGAGACATGGAAGCCGAGGGTGTTTTGATTTCATTCCCTTACCAGAAGGCCATTGATGGTGTTTTTGATGATAGCCGTAAGACTAAGCTCTCAGATGTTGATACTGAATTGATGTTGACAAATCTTTACCTCTTCTATACGGAAAAAGTATACGAAGGTCTGGATGTATCTACTTCGAAGTCACTCGGCTGGCACTTACCCCGTAAAAATATATCTTACGCAAACCTTATCGATTCGCTGATGGCTGAACCTCAGGACCTGAAAAGTGGCGACAGTTTGCTATACAGCCAATTCTACAAGTTGCGCAGTGTGCTGAAACGCTATCGTGAAATAGAGAAGCGTGGCGGATGGAACACCATTGATACAAATATCATGGTAAAACCGATTATGCCGGGCGATACAGGAAAGGTGATCAGGCAAATAAGGGAGCGTCTCTTCATTACCGGTGACCTGAAACAAAACAGCAAAAGCGACCTTTATGACACAGAGCTGCTTGAAGCGGTGAAAAAATATCAAAAAAATAACGGTTTCATTATCACTGATAAGATCTCACCCGAACACATTCGCGATATGAATATACCGGTTGGAGAGCGTATAGTGAAGATTATGGTGAATATGGAGCGAAGCCGCTGGTTACCCGTTGAATTTGAACAGGTAAAAGAGTATATCATGGTCAATATCCCTTCCTTTGATCTGAAGTTTGTACGCAATGGCAAAACCGAAATAAATTCACCGGTGATTGTTGGCGCCAATCTTACCAAAACCGTAATATTCAGCGGGAAGATGAGCTATCTGGTATTCAGTCCATACTGGAATTTGCCGGATGATATCGTGGAGAATGAGGTAAAACCTGGCATTGAGAAGGATAGGAATTACCTCAAAAAGCATAATATGGAGTGGTCGGGTGGTCAGCTTCGTCAAAAACCGGGGAATGACAATTCATTGGGGCTGGTTAAGTTCATGTTCCCGAATTCCAACGATATTTACCTGCACGATACACCCTCAAGGAGCCTTTTCGGCAAGGAGAGCAGAGCCCTCAGCCATGGTTGTATCAGAGTAGGCAAGGCAAGGGAACTGGCCATCGCAATCATGAAGGATGATCCTGAATGGAACCCTGAGAGAATTGATGCTGCCATGAATTCCGGCAAGGAAACAAATTATGGCCTGAAAGTCAAGATTCCAGTATATATTGGCTATTTCACTGCAATGGTGGATGCCGGTGGCGAAATCAATTTTTACAAGGATGTTTATAACAGGGATGTTAGGCTTGCAAAGTTATTGATCGATAAATAATTTCACGCCAATGCAACGGGCGATATGGTCGTTGCTTTCCTGCCCCTTTACCGGGAAATTACATCGATACACTTATAAAACCGATTCCGGTAACCGTCAGACTCAAGAGTGCTGATGGTTACACCATTAACCTTGCCCGAGGAAGCATGAATAAACTTTGACTTCATACCATCTGCTTCGCAAATAATGCCTACATGACCTATGGAGGTATGATCCTGGTAGCCATAAAAGACCAGTATGTCGCCTACCTTAAATTTATCCGGGGTCAATGACTTACCCAGATCCTTATAATCACCAGAACTGCGGGGTACCTCAATTTGAAAATGCCTGAACACATACCATACAAATCCCGAACAGTCAAACCCTACCTTCGGATCAATACTTGCGCTGCAGTATTTAACGCCCATGTATTGTTTCGCATAATCAATCAATACCGCTCTATCAGGTTCGGTATAATTATTTAATGAATTTATCCGGCTGCTATCCGGAATGGCGATTTCTTGTCTGTTGCATGATGACCTATCCTGGCAGCGGAAGGATAGCAATAGTATAATAGCAAGGTAAACTGATTTGTTCAACATCTGGAAAAGATACAAAATATGACGATATAAAAGCCTGTAAATATTAGTATGGTATACTATACTGATATTTAAAACGTTGATACTGACATTAATTGTCTATTTTTACGCGATGATCAAGAATATTTTGTGCTTACTGTTTCTGCTGATTCCAATATTAAACAAAGCCGGGCATGATATTTCACCGGTGTTAGTGGAAGAGAAGTCCAACAACATCTATACAATTTTGAATTTAGAAGAGAAAGGCCTGGCCCTTGAAGTATTTCAACTTGCAATAAAAGGACATGGGCATTTGGATGCTGATTGCAAACTCACGAATTCAGATATCCTCACCATTGTTGACCTTTCCCAATCGAGCAAAAACAAGCGGCTGTATGTCATTGATCTGGCACATCAGGCGCTGCTGTTCAATACACTGGTGGCACATGGCAGGAACACCGGCGAAGAATATGCGAGGCATTTCTCAAACAAATCAGGATCCTACCAAACCAGCCTTGGCTTCTACATTACAAAACAAGAAGCATGGGGTTCAAAGGTAGGACTCTCCATGATCCTTGAAGGAATGGAAAAAGGCTTCAATGACAATGCATTGGCACGGGAAATTATCATGCATGGCGCCGACTATGCCACTGAAAATTTCATAAAGAAAACTGGGCGTTTAGGCCGAAGCTATGGCTGTCCGTCGCTGCCTCCTGATCTGGTAAAGCCAGTGGTTGAAACCATCAAGGAAGGCACATGCCTCTTCATTTATTACCCTGACGATATTTATATCAGCAAATCAGCGTTGCTTAATTAGCGGCAAAAAATTCCTAAACATTTATGAAAAAGCAGATACTTCTCTACTCAACGATATTGATATTATTGATGGGTTGCGGTCCTTCCGGCAGCAAAAATGAATATGAAGCGCCGGCAATCCAGTCCGACATGGTGGCTCCTTCAAAGGAAAAAACGGCGGCCTATCCGCGTAAGCTGATAAAGAACGGCAGCGTACGATTCAAAACCGATGAAATCGGCGAAAGCTATCGTACCATCACCAACGCTGTCAGGAAGTATGAAGGCTACATTGCCGACGAGCGGAGCTACGATTACAAAACCAGTACCGGCATTGACCTGACAATACGTGTGCCTGCCGATAAGTTCGACAACCTCCTTTCGGAGATAATCACCGGCGAAAACGTAAAGAAGCTTGAGGAAAAATCGACCGGCATCAACGATGTCACTGAAGAATTCATCGACATCGAAGCACGCCTGAAGATCAAGAAGGAATCAGAGCTGAAGCTGCTGGAGCTGTTGAAGCAATCTAAGAGCGTTAGCGATATTGTAAGCATCAACGAGCAGCTTACCAACCTCCGTGCCGACATTGAATCAATAGAAGGTCGCCTCAAATACCTTGAGAACCAGGTAAACTACAGCACGCTGACCGTCAATTTCCATAAAGAGACAAAAATCTCAGGCCGCTTCCTCAGTGAATTAACCACAGGATTCAGCGAAGGCTGGCAGATCTTCCTGCGACTGCTAACGCTGCTCTCCTATCTGTGGGTGATCATTGTAATCATCATCATCGGCTGGCGACTGGCACTCTACATCAGGAGGCGCCGCAGAAACCTGAAGCAGAAATCCTGAAAGTGATAGAATTTATTCCACCCATATCAAGCCGTGACACAGAAGAACTGATTGCCATTGCAATGTGTACCACCGATGAGTGGCAACAGGAAGCAATAGATTTTCCTATCAATCCTTTCTAAATGCTTATATAGCAACGATGATTAAAACGCTAACCTTTAGGCACAAGCGGAGAGACGAGTTTGCATCTATACTTGAACAAGATATATATTTAATTGTTGAAAAAACTACAGCCTTTAAAAAGAAGGCAGGAAACCACCATTCCAATGCTAATGTAAAGATCTCTTAAAACATAAAAACAGAAGTGGTATGACACCAATTAGAAAAACTTCGCTGGTTTTCGGCCTTTTCTTCGCCGGTACGTTTATATTCTCTATTCCTGCACTATTTTTCTATGACCCTTTATTCAACGACCCAAATTACCTTTTCTTAGGCGGATTTGATATACGGATATCCATGGGTGCACTGTTCGAAATTCTGTTAGCTATTTGCAATATCGCGACTGCCATTGTCATTTTCCCACTTTTCAGGCGGGTCAGCGAAGCTGTTTCACTCGGCTATGTTGCCTCACGTACCGTTGAATCTTTGCTGATTCTTACAGGTGTTATCAGCCTCATGTCGGTCATGACATTTCGGGCCGATTTCATTCCGGGCAACGACACCCACGACCTCTTTCTGATCCGGCAAATGTTTGTTACATTCCACGACTGGACTTTCCTTCTTGGACCGCAGTTCTGTTCCGGGTTTGGTAATGGAATGCTTCTCGGATATCTTATGTATCGTTCAGGAGCGGTCCCGAAACGCATGGCACTTGTAGGCCTTATTGGCGGTCCCTTGGCATTCATTGGAGGAATACTGGTTCTCTTCGATATACTTAAACCTATGAGTCCCGGTTTATTTGCACTCACTGCACTGGAGATTATTTGGGAACTTTTCATCACCATTTATACAATTTTTATAGGATTTAAGCCGTCTCCCTTTTTTGATACAGAGGTAAGACAAGCATTAACTGCAGACTAAAAAAAACATTAACTCAACCAAATCAAAAGTATGGGTTACCCAAACACTTTTGTAATTGTGTTTATAGGTATTATCTCAACACTCCTTACAGACTTATGGAATTTGATTCTCAAACGTGGTTTTAATATCCAATCACTAAACTTCTGCTTTCTGGGACGCTGGATACTATATATGCCTGATGGCACGTTCAGGCATAATAACATCAAAGCAATGCCACCAAAGTCCTTTGAGTGTGTAATTGGCTGGATTGCCCATTATAGTATAGGTATAGTACTCACACTTTTATTCATCCTCCTTGCACCAGTTGACTGGATAATACAGCCAACATTGTTACCAGCGCTCATTTATGGAATTTGCACTGTTATATTTCCACTGTTTATTTTACAACCTTCTCTTGGTTTAGGTCTGGCTTCCTCCAATACACCCAATCCAACACAGGCAAGAATTAAAAGTATTTTTACACATATCATCTTTGGAGTTGGGATATGGCTGAGTGCGATGGTCGTGAAATAATTTCTAATAGTGTGAAACCCATAATATTATTGAAAGTCCCAGAGGGGTGACATTTCCCCTGTTTCCTGCCAATCATATTTTTCCCATCAATTCTTTTTTTATACATTTGTACGAACGATGAATAAAATGCTGAACGTTCAAATGACTAATGTGTTAAATTAGACCAAATGAAAAAGTTAATTCTATTACTCACATCTTTTGTATTTCTGAATCAGACGATAACAATCGCACAAGAGATTGCGGTTTCATCAACCTTTTCTAACAGTAGTTATAATAAATTCCGGAATAGTATTGGATATGGAATAGGTTATAACCAATATATCAATTCAAATAGCAGACTTGGATTTGCATTTTCGCATAGTTTTAATAATACGGATTATAACTATACATTTAAGTCTGATGCTGATGGAATTGATTATTATAGAGAGGTTAAGCCTGAAAATCGAAAACTAACATTTTCAATAAGTTATGGTTATAATATTTTAAAGAAAAGCAAATCCAACTTATATATTGGACCAAAACTTGGACTGAGTTATTTTAAAGTTGATGAACTTGGGACCCAAAGACGAACAAATGAAGTTGTTGAAAATGTGTATTATCGTAATTATTGGGACAATAATAATATAGGCATTGGATTGTTGATTGAATATGACAGAAAAATAATCTCAGACAACATTTCTGTATTCCTTTCAACAGAGCCTGAAATAATAAACTATTCCAGGTTTGGACTAGATGGTTCAAGTGATCCCACTTTGATTGGGTTGATTAATTTCAACTTAGGCCTAAAGATTAACCTAACTAAACATATAATTGAATGAATGAATATTGCCTGGAGAAACATTAAGGATTGGTTTTACTCTGCTTCGCCTTTGCTTCATATTTGCAACACATCCCATACACGTTTGCTTCGGGTAAAATGCGAATGGAACCCTTAGCAAACGTGTTGCATACCCGAAGCACATAAAAAGGGATCCCTAACTTGACCCAATGAAAATCACCCCTTCTAACCTTTAATACATATAGCCTCCATTAGGGATCGGTTTTACATCACATCGCCTAAACCTCAGATCCACAACACAACCAAAACGGGTTCGCTACGGGTAAAATGCGAAGTTGATGCCAAACGAACCTATTGTGGATGTGAAGTGGTGTAAAAGGAAACCCAAACAAAACCCAATGAAAGATGTGGTAATTAGTCTTTATTACCTGCAGCTTCCCCATCCTGTAGTAAATAAACTTTGATAAATATTTTTACATCAAACCAATTTTTATACATTTGTGGAAAGGAGGGATAAAAGGCTATAGGTTACAGGTAATTATGAAAAGACACATCATCATATTAATTTTGATTATTTCGAGTAATTTATCTTTTGCTCAAAATAATGAAGTAAAGAAACTTAAAAAGTGGATTGAGAAAAATAACATAGTTTTTAACTCTCCAACTTGTCCTGAAGGATTTGAATATTTTCTGAACTGTAATGAAATACATGCCTATAGAAAAGCTATTGGAGATACAATAATCATCTATTCACGAGGGGGTTCGATTGCTGAAGATATTGAATCATTGAATGAAAGCATTCAAGAAGATAGATTTAATATTTATCGTTATCCTAGTGAGGTTCAGAATAATGGGACTATCATAGTTCAAGAAATGAGAAAATGGATATTTTTGGCAAGAAATGACACCTTATTTCTTCTTGATGAATATGATGAAAGAAAAAGTGAAGAACACATTAAAATAATGGATGCCTTTTTTAAAGGAAAAATAACTGAATCTGAGTTTAAGAAACAAGTAGATGAAAATGAATCGAAAGACTATGGATTTAAACCTAAATTCAAGATGATTTACTTCAAAGGAATTTTTGATAAGTCAAATAACTATTCATTTAATGCAAATCAAAATTTTAGAGAAGAAAACGTAACATTATTGAAGACTTGGAAAGCAAAAGACAAAACTTTTTATTCAATAAATTTAAAGACATGGACAGCAGGAAAATATGTTATATCCGAAGGTTTTGAATTCATAAATACTGAGATTTGTAAAGAATAACCCACGGTAATAAATAGGACTCTGAGCGGTCTGCAAGACCCAATATGTAGTCCGTGTTGAACTACATCACCGGAAGTCAGATTAAACTATGGAATTATGAAAAAAATACTCTTTTTAATGCTACTATCAGGTTGTACGATAATCATACCGCCTCGCTTTACGCCAAATGATCTCTATCAGGAAAATAAGGAGAACCTCACTTCAAATTATAAAGTTCAGTTTGTTGAAATCACTGCTCAAGAACTACTCGATAGTAAACCGAGGGAAATACTCCTATTTGCTAACTGGTGTCCTCATAGTCATCTTTATATTAGAGATTTAACTCTCGAACAAAGGTTAGGAGTCAAGTTTGTTTCAAGTAATTACGCCCTGGATTATTTAAACAGAAAATTCGCTCTTGATACAATCTATCTATTATCAAATAGCCATTATGGCTCGGTTCAAAACGACAAAATTGACCAGTTTGTAACGGAACTCTTAAGGCAGGACAACGAGAATATATCGGTACCGCAGCGCTTTATTTTAAAAGATAACGTATACCAACGAATCCCTTTGTATAGCGATGTTAAGTGAACCGGAGGGTAGCTTTAAAATATAGAACGCTGGTTACGCAGATTACACAGATTTCCGCGGATATTTTTAGATTACGGTAACGGTTAATCCAATGTTCCAATGTTCCGCTGTTCCATTGTTCTCGGTTCCAAGCTTCACCGACGCGTCGGGGTAGGCTAAGCTCCAGGCTCCCAGCCTCTATCTGGCAATATAATACGCAATGTTACGCAGGAATGTAACTGAGTGCTGAATGCTGAGTACTGACTGCTCTAAGAAAATAAATCGAATGGTTCAAAAAATTAATATTTAATATTGTTACAGTCAAAAGAAATAGTTATTACATTTCGGAGGTGAAGGATGAAATAAATAGTTTGCAAGAGAGAGATATAAATAGCAATAGGGGAGGTTATTCACTTGAATACTGATGTATAACATTACAAAAGGTGAGGGTATAAAATATTATGAAGCATTTTGTGAAAAAAACCATGAAACACATTCCATTCATATTACTTTTTCTTCTCGGTTGTACAAGCCCAGACAACAACTCAAAAGTTGGAGATGAGAGCAATCTACAAGAAATTGAATCGACAAGCTCCAAGAATACTACAAATGTTCTAAAACCTGTCCGAGTTAAAGCAATGACAGAGAGTGTTACTGAAGAAGACACAGTTGATGCAACAATAAAAGACAGACATTATATCTTGTACCCAGACGGAAAAATTGCAGTGCAATATGCCACTACACAACAAACAGATACTTTTCACTTAAAAACGGATTTAATTGTAGACGAGGCTCATTTCCTTGATTATAAAAACGATTTAATTATATACTATTCAGCAACGGACTATGAATCGGGTTCAAGTTTTATTGAAGCTTTTGACCGCATAACAAATAGAAGGAAATGGGAAAATGACATTTACGGATTCAACCTTACCGACCCGATTGTAGTAGGTAATATTACTTATGTTGCCGCAATTGGTTTTATTGGAAAGCTTAACCTTGACAACGGAAAATACATTTGGAAATACGATGATCTTTATGAACAGACTAAATTCGATGCTTTTGGTTCAATAGAAATTTCAGGAGACAAAGTTAGTTTTATTCAAAGTCAATGGGTCAAAGAAACTAGACAACCTGGACGAATAATAGTTAATGACAAGACAGGAGAAATAGAGAAAATAATAAAAATCGCGCCATAATAAACGCTATAGCAAATGTGGGTATGCGTGTTCTTTGAGACACTTGAAATCTTTATATGCATTTTCCGATAAATAAGGACAAGTTATGCTGGCTGACATTTAAGCAACAATTAATTCCCGCACTTACCAAAGCGTCAGCAGTTGACTACTTTTGTAATAAAACGTCAAATCTTGAATGAAATGATAGAAGCAGAAAGACTAATTGTAAAACCTTTAGCATACTCATTGCTAATAAAATATAAAAGGCTGATGACTCTTTGTTGAACCAATTTCACTACAATAGAACAATTAGATTAAATATTTGCCGATGGGAATAATAATTGAAAAAAAATTAATGACCACAACAAGCTAAAACAAAAGGCTCTGACAATGAGAATAATATACAGTGTGCTGGGTTTTTTTTATTTGTGGATCAGATATAGAAATGAGGTGAAAGTCAAATCTATACTGAGAGAAAAATATGATGGATCTTATTATTATGCTGGGGCTGATATATTTATCACTTTTAATATAATAATTATGCTTTTACTAGTGCTGAGTTTTATGTTAATTACAATTTTCAGAGTATTAAATAATGCAATAGCATGATGTTTAAAATTACCTGAATTCAAGTTAGTGGTGTGACTTAAATTGCAAAATGAGAGCAATTAAGAAATGTTAACTCAGAAGCATTAGTTGGTTGAATCCTGCATATAATATACAACATGCCTGTAAAGTTCATCCTTGAATACTAGTTCATCATTATTCAATATAGATTAGAACTGTTCACAATCATTTAGGCCTGAAAGGGCGAAACATAATATCTCGCGGTGAATCTGCCGGAGCTTGCCTATTGGCTTAACTGAGTGCTGAGTGCTGATTTCTGACTGCTATTAGAAAATAAATCGAATGATTCAAAAATTTAATATTTAATATTGTTACAATTAAAAGAAATAGTTATTAAATTTCGGGGGTGAAGGATGAAATAAATGGTGTGCGCGAGAGGATTATTAAATAGTGAAAGGGGAGGGTAGCAGCATGAATATGGAGGAATGACCATACGATAGCGGCAGTTTTAAAATATTAGTCATAAGGCAAAGTAAACAGCACAAATAAAAATTGAACAATAAAACCATTTAATAGACATGAAAAAAAATCTCTTGTTCTTATTTCTGATTGTCGGCATTATAGCCAATGGGCAAGAATTGCCTACAGCCCCAGCAAATGGATTTGCATTCCCGATTGGAAGCAAGTTTACAATTAAGTTATCTACTGTTGACTCTATAAATTTCGACTATTCTATAATAGCATTTGAACAGTTTAGTGAAACGGTTGATACATGGGAGAATGATCACTTATTTGAGCCGGAAGGACAAGATAGTACTATTACATTTTACTTTTGTTTAGGGACTCATGGAGATTCCCAAAAAGAAAAGGAAGAAAATATGCAAGTATTACTTTTATTGAAAAATTACACTAAAATGGCTCTTGAATATTCTTCAGATATTCAAAGAAAAGAAGATGGAGAATTTGAATCAACATCAAATGTTGGCACTTTCCCTGGAGCAAAAGGGACAGAAATGTGGCCTTACATGATCTACATGATTGGTTTAAAGGAGTTTAGATTGAATAAGGATTAAAATGATCTTACTGAGTACTATAAATATAAAAATGCCAGATTGCTAATAATTGAGACTTCGTGTGATCGATGAATGAGACCTTGCGTTCTATTCAGTACGGTTACCCCGATAAATCTGGACAAGTTATGCTCCAATTCTTTAATATTTAATTTTGACGAAATCAAAAGAATTAATTATTAAATTGCAGGGTTAAAAAAGTTCCGTTTAAAATTGCAGATGTAATATAAATAACAAAAGGTGAGGTTATACACCCGTTTTGGATATGTAACTACAAAAGGTGTGGTTAAAAACGAGTTAGGCGTAATATCACAGACGACCGACACATGGAAAAGACGATTCTTGATAACATACTTGAAAAACATAAAGCACAACCTGTTGGACACGGTTACATTGACATTATTGTTTCCCGTGACAACTACAAAGACTTTATTTTCGACCTTGTGACAACTGGTTATAAAATTGATAGCGTGAGTTGGTGGGAATGGTGCAAGGACAAAAAGGAAAATGAGTATGGACTTGGTGGACCCAAAAGTGTTTTTTATAAAGGTTGGTTTTCCGAAATCCCTGTTAACGTTGACGACTTTAATTTTTCTGCAGACATGAATAAAGAAATTATTATCAAGGAAGTTCTAAATAAAATTGAAACAAAGACAATTTCATTTTCAGACGAGACGGTAACGTTTAAAGAAAGCAACTGGCTGACACCAGCAATTTGGTTAGACGTACCTGACGACTGGAGAAACAAATACAGCGCCTAACACGGGTTTTGCGTCAGGCGGGTGACGTACAAACTTGGAGCTTTGTGCTTCTAATAAACTTTAGAATCAAATTGACGCTTTGTGCTCCGAAACCCACCCGAACGCAAAGCTCGAAACCGTTGGCAGCCATTAAAACTCGATGTTGAAAAGACATAATTAATTTCAAATTATGATACCTCGAAAAATACAAGCTTTACTTGACTTTATCGATTACTTAGACAATAATAAAAAGGAATATATTGAGAAATATGTTCCTTTAGGTGATGAATTAAAAACACTTCATAACCAAAGAGAAAAATTAAATCCCAAAAACAATTATGCAGAAAAGCAAGAGTACGCCAAAATTCAAACTCAAATATCTGAAAAATCCAAACCAATAACTCAAAATATATACAATCCTATTACGAGCAAACTCAGAGAATTAGGAATATGGAGTGGTGACGATACTTATAGCAGTATTTGGAATAACAGTATTTCTGCTATTTATGATTTCAAAGAAAACTTCCAAACAGAGGATGTCTCTCAAATAAAAGAATCAAAGCTCAAATATCTGTGCTTTAGACAAGAAATAAGAACTGATTTCCTCTGCTTGAGATTTGTTTTCGATAATTTGGATGAGATTTTTAAAGAGCTTTTTGATTTTTTCAAAGACACAAATGAAAATGAATTTGACAGTTTTGAAATAAATAAGATAGAAGTAAATAGCATTGGTGAATTGCTTAAGAGATTCAGAGAAAACCCTACTGAAAATATCAAGTTTACAATGCCAATGCAACCTGATTCCAACAAAACTATTGAGAAAGAGGTAAGAAATAGTACTACGAAAATAAATAATGAAATAATCATGGGAAACAAATTTCAAATTGGTGATATTACCAAGAATAGTGGCCAAGTTTTTATTGGAAATGAAAGCAAAATCAATTTGAATAATACAGATGACTTGACCCAAAAGTCATTTAATTGGCAAAGGATAGGGATTATAATAGCTACTGTTCTTGCAATGGCGACAATAGTTTTAATGATTTTATTTGATAATTGATTGAATATTAATGAACAACGGTTGCTAATAATAACTATATGTCAATTGGGGTTTTTGTATAGACAAATAAGCTCGCATCCCTCAACAACGACATAAAAGCCAACCGCACATTTAGCACATTTGGTTTTACCCGACACACAAACCAACGCTACGCAAAGCCTAAAGAATTTCAATTTAGCCCCCGCACCCTGGCGTTTTTATGTATATTTGAGTTCCTAAGAAAACCTTACTAACAATGGCCCTTTTTCAAAAAACCGTTGAACAGAAATATCTAAAGCAGCTTGATACTGAGTTGATCAATGCAAAGTATCTTGAGTTTAAAGCTTTTTTTGGAAATACCGCCATTCAGGAGAATATCAGAAACAGCAAAGAAGAACAATATCAGGGAGAATTCTTAATCGACTTGTTTGTTAAGATTCTTGGATATGTCAAAAACCCTACGCCAAACTTTAACATCACTACCGAGTACAAAAACGTCAAAGACAGCAAAAAAGCCGATGGAGCCATCATCATTAACGATACCGTTAAAGCGGTTATTGAGTTAAAGGGCGCCAACACGACCGATTTAAGCAAGATTGAATCACAGGCTTTTGGCTACAAAAACAATCAGGCTGGTTGTTTGTATGTAGTGACCTCCAACTTCGAGAAGCTTCGTTTCTATATCGACAATGCCATTGAACATATCGAGTTCAATTTGTTTACCTTGACGAAACCCGATTTTGAAATTCTCTATTTATGCCTTTCGTTCGAGTCAATTAAAAATGGACTGCCGAAAAAGGTAAAAGAGGAATCATTAAGTCAGGAAGATGTTATTACCAAAAAATTGTATCAGGATTATTCGCTCTTTAAACGCGAGTTGCACCAAAACCTTGTTTCCCTCAATCCGCAATTCGACTCGCTTACGCTATTCAAGAAATCGCAGAAGTTGTTAGACCGGTTTTTGTTCCTGTTTTTTGCCGAAGACCGTCATTTGCTTCCACCAAATTCGGTGCGTTTAATCTTAAACGATTGGAGAGACTTGCAGGAACGTGATGTTGAAATACCACTTTACCAACGGTTTAAAAAATATTTCGAATACCTGAACACCGGTTACAAGGGAAAACGGTACATTGTGTTCGCCTACAATGGCGGTTTATTTAAACCCGACGAGGTACTTGATACTATCCTCATAAACGATGAATTGTTATTCAAACACATCTATAAACTTTCAGAATACGATTTTGTTAGTGAGGTAGATGTGAATATCCTCGGGCATATTTTTGAAAACTCGATGAACGAACTCGACGAGGTCAATGCGCTATTGGCCGGAGAGGTAATTGACAAAACAAAGACCAAGCGAAAAAAAGACGGAGTATTTTACACCCCGAAATACATTACCAAATACATTGTTGAAAATACCGTTGGAAAACTTTGCTTCGACAGAAAAGCCGAGCTTCAGATTGTTGAGGAAGAGTACGCCACCGACAAAAAGCGGCAACTGAAAACCAAACAAGCATTGCTTAATAAGCTGCAAACCTATCAAAACTGGTTATTGCAGCTCACCATTTGCGACCCGGCTTGTGGTTCTGGCGCTTTCTTAAACCAGGCGCTCGACTTTTTAATCACTGAACACCGTTACATCGACGAATTACAAGCCAAATTGCTTGGCGTTCCGATCATCTTTAGCGACATCGAAAAAAGTATTTTGGAAAACAACCTCTTTGGGGTCGATTTGAACGAAGAGAGTGTGGAGATTGCCAAACTTTCGTTATGGTTGCGCACCGCACAACCCAACCGTAAGCTAAACGACCTGAATAACAACATCAAATGTGGCAACTCATTAATTGACGATCCCACCGTAGCAGGCGACAAAGCTTTTAACTGGCACGAAGCATTTCCACAGGTATTTGAAAAGGGCGGATTTGATGTAGTGATTGGGAATCCACCTTACGTTCAGCTACAGAGCATGGGAGAAATGAGTGAAATACTCAAAAATAGCGGTTACGAAACATTCGATAAAGGTGCCGACCTGTATTGTATTTTTACTGAACGTGGATATAAATTGCTAAAGAATAGTGGTATTCAATCGTTCATTATGCCCAATAAATGGATGTTGGTTGCTTATGGCAAGCCGCTTCGGAAATTCCTGTCGAAAACTGGTTTGCTTCAGGTTTTGAACTTTGGAGATGTTCAATTTTTTCAGGAAGCCACCACATACGTCTGCATTTTCGTTGCGCAAAAAAGCGAAACAAACGATAATGTAAAAGTCTTGTCGCTCAACCAGAAAACCTATCATGGTGATTTTATGACAGAGGTAGAAAGTAATTTATACGACTATCCCACCTCCAAATTTGGTGAAGCAGAATGGAGTATTCAACCATATAACGACTCCAAGAAGTTGGAGCAAATGAAACTGAACGGAACGGAATTAAAAGATTTGTCTGTAAGCATCAACTATGGGATAAAAACAGGTTTTAACGAGGCTTTTTATATTGATGAAGAAACCCGACAAAAGCTAATTGCTGCCGATGCCATAAGTTCAGAACTCATCAAGCCAATGGTGCGTGGTAGAGATATTTCGGCTTATGAAATAACTGGTTATGAATATCTGATAGGCACATTTCCTTCGCTAAAACTGGATATTGAGAATTATCCAGCCATCAAAGATCATTTGCTTTTATTTGGTTACAACCGACTGAAACAAACCGGCGACAATGGCGCACGCAAAAAAACAAGCGGCAAATGGTTTGAGACACAAGACAGTATTAGCTATCATGAGGAATTTGCCAAACCTAAAATTATCTATCCGAATATGACTTCGGTATTTCCGTTTATGTTTGACGAAAGCGGAATGTTAGGCAATGACAAAAGTTTTATCCTTACAGCAAAAGATAATTCTGTTTCACTACTATTCTTAACTGCGTTATTCAACTCATCATTGGCAAAACTTTGGATTTGGCACAACTGCCCCGAGCTTCAGGGCGGCACACGTGAAATCCGCAAAGTTTATTTCGAGCATTTCCCGGTTCCGAATGCAACCGATGAACAGACCGCTACACTTGCACAATATGCAAAAGAACGCACCCAATTAACCGCCGACCTGCAAACCCTTTGCTCGAAATTTACCCACAACATCCAGCGCGAGTATAATATAGAAAAGCTTACATCTAAACTCGAGAATTGGTTTCAATTATCGTTTAATGAGTTTTTAAAAGAGCTTGAAAAGAGCAAAGTAAAACTCACACTTTCGCAAAAAGCCGAATGGGAAAACTATTTCCTAAAGGAATCGGGGAAAGCCCTTGCTGTTAAACACCAGATCGATACCACAGATAAAGAAATTGACCAAATGGTTTATAAATTGTATGGTTTGAATGGGGATGAAATTAAAATTGTGGAGGATTCAATTTGATCCTCTCAAGTGCAGCTTTTCTTTACTTCATCAACATTTGACATTACCACAAACACATACTTAAGAAACAGCGTAACTATCTAATATCTATGCTCATATCCCTGAACATACTCCTCCAAACTCATAATCCTGGTAAGGGTACATTTGGTGTGCCTTATGATAGTACGCTGGGGTTTACCCCTAAAGGACAAATGATTCTTGGTTTGTTACTTATTGTATTTGGTCTTTATGTGGCTTTCAGAGTATGGAGAAGTTTGAGGAATACGAAATAATAACAATCATTGACAGGCTGCAACATCACCAATATGAGAAAACCAATAATCGACACTTTAATCATTGGATTAATCACCGGATTAATCACCTTGTTAATTCCAATGGCAGTTAATGCACAACTTTTTGAGGAAAATGAGTTATTCCCAAATGTTAAGACGATTAAGGGAAAGTATTCTAATGTTTCTGGCGGTAAAGGATGGAGGTCATTGGACTATGTGGATTCATTGGGTCGGGAGACTATGAAAGAGAGTTATCACAAAAGACAATTGATGTCAAGGCATGAAATTGAATATGATGACCATAATAATGAGATTCTCAGTAAGCATACATTTGATTATAATGATCCCCAAAAAATTAGTTCCTGTCAATATGCGTACAAATATTCAGGTGATCGGATTGTTTATCAATGTCGGAAATGTTCAGCCAATGATTCTACTGTAATTGAACTGAAGGAGAATTTAGGCGATTCTGTTCTTGTATATCAGGAAAAGGCTTTTTATCATAGACCAAAGACTGGAAACACAGATGTTTACGAGACTGTTTTTACTTTAAAATACAAAAATGGGTTGTTGACTAGTAAGGAGATTTATAAGAAAGAGGGTAATTCAAAGGATATTGAAACTTATGAGTATTTCGCCAATGGTAGGTTACAACGCAGGACCATTGAGAGGATTCCAAAACCAGCACAGAAATCCACTTATATAGGAGCACCCGGAAGTGATGATGAATACTATAAATATGTGTTTGATTCAAAGGGAAGGGTCAAGAAATTCTTCAAGATTATTGACGGAAAGAGATTTAAAATGACTACTTATAATTATTCATAAGAATAGCTTGGCAACCAGCTTGCACTCTCACGTTTCCCCTCCGAAGCCTGCCTCGACTCGTAGGGGGAACAACGAACACAGAACCTTATGGGAGCTACGATGAAAGATTTCTTTGCTTTGATATCATCAAAGGCCTGAAAATGCATATACCTGGCCATGGTGGAGATTTGTCGGGGACATGTTTTGTTCGTTGTTCCCGGAATTCGTATTATATTTGTACCAAAATTCGTATTTTTGGGACAAATTACACGTATATGGGACAAAATGTACCACGTTATCATCTTGAAATGCTTCCTCCTCTGAGAGAAAAGGTGGAGACTATTGAAATTCTAAGGCAGACCAACAAATCTGCCGCTGCATTGGCCGAATTGAAAGGAATTGCCAAAACTATTCCTATTCAAACCATGCTTGTTAATGCTATAGTTTTACAGGAAGCAAAAGACAGTTCTGAAATTGAAAATATTATTACAACTCAGGATGAGCTGTATAAAGCCCTGACAGTAAATAAAACTAATATTTCGCCGGAGACCAAGGAAGTTGTTAATTATCGTACAGCCATTTTTCATGGATTCGACATTGTTAATAATCAAGGCTTTTTAAGAGTAAATGACATTGTAAGTATTCAACAGAAACTGGTTGATAACAATGCCGGCATTAGAAGCACCCCGGGTACTGTATTAAAAAATGATACAACAGGAGAGACGGTGTACACGCCTCCACAAGAAAAGGATGTAATACTAAACTTGTTATCGAACTTCATAGAACATTTTAATCATAAGGATGATCTGTCGCCTTTAATAAACTTGGCAATTTTGCATCATCAGTTTGAGAGCATACATCCCTTTTATGACGGAAATGGAAGAACCGGAAGGATTTTGAATATTTTGTACCTGATACTTAATGAATTGATTGATGTTCCAATTTTGTATTTGAGTTCTTATATAATTGACAATAAACCAAAATACTATCATTTATTAAATCAAACTAACAGGACAGGAGACTGGACCGAGTGGATTTTGTTTATGCTTAAGGGAATAGAAAGCACTTCCATAGACACAATAGCAAGAATAGCCAGTATTAAATCACAGTTGGATTCAACAATCATTAAAGTTCAGGAGAAAGCACCAAAAGTCTATAGGAAGGAACTGGTTGAGTTACTTTTTGAACAACCGTATTCGAAAATTGAGTTTGTTGTAAATAGATTGGGTGTTGAACGAAAAGCTGCTTCGAGATACCTAAAGGAACTTGAAGATATTGGTATTGTTGAATCCCAAAAAGTGGGGCGAGAGACTTTGTATATTAATCGGGAATTGATTGAAATATTAAAGCATTAATGTATATGTGTACCAAAAATTAAAAATATGGTACACATCGGAAAAATATGGGATAATTTGCACCAGGTATCTAATCTCTGAAACCCTGAACGCTGAAATCGTTTGACGCTGAAATCGTTTGACGCAGAACGCTGAACCAAGCCCCTTTATACTTACACCCCCTACGGGGGGTCTTGGTTCTGTGGCATTTATTGTTTCTATATAACTTTCACCCACGCTGTGGGTTCTGGTTATTCTCTGCTATTAACATATCGCCCCTCTGGGGCTCAGTAAATTGTTCAACATTGTTCAACATTGTTCAACATTGTTCAACTTTGTTCAACATTGTTCAAAGTGGTTCAAAGTGGTTCAAAGTGGTTCAAAATTGTTAAACCTCGGGGGAGTCCGCTAAACGTTAAGCGCTAATCTCCTCCTTTCCATCACCTCCAGATACGCTTTCTGCATTCTTCCCGATAAAAATGACTGGCCAACCAGTTCAGCAGCTATGTTCATGGTTTTTGATAATCGTTCAAATGCGCGATCCATTTGCTTGTCGGTCAACTGCAGACTCTTTGCAAGATTAATAAGATTGTCACGATTTAGTTTTTTCTTTCTGCCATCGATAGTTAGGGCCATTTCTTCCGTATCTTCAGGATTGGCAATGGCAACATTCAGCAAGTCGTAGGCGGGTGCAAGTTCCCAGCCGTTTGTGGTTTCAATCAACGAGAAGTTCTTCAAATGCATATCACTGTTCCCGGTCAGAAAGCAAAACAATGCCAGGTCAAAGAAATTTATTTTGTCTAATAATGTGCGACCTGAATACTCATGGATTGCTTTGCCTACTTTTTCCATTGAGCTCTTGTACTTATCGAAAGCATCGGTAATCTGGAACATATCAAGCATATGGATCTTTGTTCCAGTGTTGGTTCTGTCAATCCTTTTAGTGATATACGACAGTTCGCCTGATTTGAGCCGGATGAGGCCGGATGGAACTACCCTTATTCCGGATGCTTCCGCGATCCTCATCGTCAGATGTTCATTGGCAGGCATTTCGGGATAGATGTCTGACGGTGGTTTAAAGATGTACTTCGCATCAGGCATTCCAACAACCGTGAGGCGACTGTGGTGTTTTTCCCCGAAAAGGGTCATGGATATTTTAGGCTGAACCCCGGGTACCGAAATGCTTCGCTCAACCACCTGCTTTGCCAGGGCTGCCATTTCATGTAAGGAGTAAGGAATTTTAGGAGGATTTTCGGAACCGAAGAACCGGAGAGAGCATTTTGAATGATACGCTCCTTCCTGAACTGGTTTGTAACAAAATAAACATTTAGTCTCTATCATTCTGATCCGGTTTTATACTTAATGCTCCGATACAATCCTTACAACATGCCAGCAGAAGTCCCATCCTGTCATTTTTATTTATCTTCCAGTTCTTTGAGGCAATGTCAAGAAGCCAGCCTTCAGGAATAAGTCCTTCGAAAACGGGGAATAATCGATTGTCGACATACGGCTCTTTCCTTACCGGAAAATTAAAGCTGATAAATTGTGCAGGATAGTTTACGATATATTCTTCGTTATATTGGAAAACATACTCCCAATCATCCGTTTCAGTAATAGTTCCTGCCAGGGCATCACGGTAATAAACATCTCCTTTTCTCATGACTCAACTTCTTTGATATTGACAGGAGCAAGCCTGTGACCAAACATTTCGAGAATAAGGTTTACTTTGTCCATATTGAGGTTAGTCTTACCCTGTTCAATTTTCCTGATAACAGTAAGCGCCACCCCGGTACGGTCAGCGAATTCCTCCTGTGTTAATCCGGCAGCTTTTCTGCGTTCCTTAACAAAAACATCCAATTGCTTCATTATATGCCTGGGAATATAAATTTTAACAAATATACGACATTATATGCCTTAAAATATAATTTGGTAAAAAATTTTAAGATTATATGTGTATGCGTATAGAAGGCAAGTGACTGGTGTGAAACGCAAAACGCTAAACTAAAATATGCTATAAGCCAGCCTTACACTAAACCCTGAATTGAATCTATCCCTTTCCTGCGCGGGGGTTTCATTAATATCATCAATATTCTCTTGGGAATAGTAAACGAAGGAGCTTGCATTGAGCCTTAGTTTTTGGGAAATGTAATAATCAACCTCCAGCGATAAGCCTGTGCGGATATATTCTGTTGTGGGGATCATGATGTAGTCAGAATCAACATCTTTCTCCTCAAAGTACTTATCATATTGGGCGTTAAATGAGGCCGTCATCCTTGTTCTTGTATTGGGGTAATATTCAAGCGACTGTATAATGTCAATGTTTAGTTTAGGGGAGCTCGTAGTATATTCTGAATAAACTATTGTATCTGATTCTTCAAAGTTTCTCTCTATATATCCTGCCATGGCCCTCACAGTGGTATTGGCCTGCCAGTAAAGGTTCAGAGGTTTGCGATGCTCAAATACTATTCCTCCTTCAATTCCATATAACCCTCTGATGTACTTATGCCTGAGATCAAACGGGTTCTGCGTACTGTAGTTTTGGTAATAATCTAATTCAGGTGTAACGGCAAGTGCAATGGAAGTGCCGCTTTCTCTCACAAAATGTGTTACAAAGTTCCAGTTATCCACAAGAGTGGCAAAATAACGGGCATCAGACTGTGTTTTGTAATTATTGGCAATCAGGAATGAATCAAGGGTTTCAATGTCCTGTATGTTCTTGATACGGGAATCAAAGTACCGTTTATTTTTTAACCGGGATATCAGGGTTGCCAGTTCCATCACTTCCTGCGCTGATTTACCGGCCACGGCCCGTCCGCTTTTAAGCAAGTCTTCATAAATGTAAATGGCTTTCTGGTAGTCCTGCACTTGTTCAATTCTGCCAATACCAAATTCCAGTGGTATATTTACCGTTACATTATGTTCATTGTTTGTAACATCTCCTGTCAAATTGGTGGTATCCTGGTATTCAAAAGAGTCGTTGATATGGCCATAATGGTAAGTGGCATAAACACCGGTTGCCAGGAATATTTTATTTGCGAAGTATCGCTTATTGTAAATCCGATAGCTAAGCGCTGAAGCTAACTTGGAATTGTCCTGATATTGGATTGGATTCTCTGAATGGGATGATTGTCCACGGAAGTTGACACTGAGATACTGAGATCGCTGGGTTTTCCTGTTATTCAGGTAGGAATTGTAAGTGACACCAACATTGCCTTTAAAAGAGCGATCTAAAAACTTTTGATCGTCCTGGTTATCTGAATTATTGGTGCCCGATAATGCAAATTCCGTTTCCAGCTGCCTGTACCTGTAATCAGGAAGCTTATACGATGAAAGGTCGTAATTGGTGGTTGTCTGGGCACTGACAGTGATAGAAAACAGCAGGATTGCTGACAGAAAGGATGTGAGACTGATTGTGGTTTTTTTCATAACAAGGTTATATGGTTTCCTAAGATATGACAAGAAACGCACGACAAATATTATTAGTATGTAAGGATTATTTTTTTTTGTAATGGGGCGACATTCATGAGATTTCCATCCCAAAAAGTGGGGCGAGAGACTTTGTAAGTTTAAATGCAATGGGCTGCATATAAGGGTACTGATTTTATGTTGTTCTCAAATCCAAAATTCTTCTTCGAAATACGAATGGCATAGGGTGAATTATATTTCCCAACAAATATTCCTAAGCTCCTTGATCGGGTTCGTAAGCCTTTTTTTATTTCAACAGGGATAACACCTTCTTCCAACTGCAGAACGAAATCTACTTCTGCCTTTCCATCACTTTGCCAATAAAACAGATCATAACCTTTGGTAGCAAAAACCTGAGCTACGTAATTTTCTGTCATGGCTCCAAGAAAAGTATTGTCAACTTCTATCGGCATCAATATAGTTTGTAAGGGTAATTTCGACCGCAAAGTGAGAATTCCAATATCGGCCATATACAATTTGAAGTTAATGAGATCGGCGTAAGCATTGACCGGAATATAGCCATGCTCCAGACGTTGACATTTAAGCGCAATACCCGCAAGAATAATCCATTCAATTGCTTCTCCAAAGATGGTGGCAGTTCCGCCTCTCTGAACCACTTTGTATTGGAATTTTGCGTTTTCTTTAGCCAATTGTGCCGGAATGGAATTGTAGCAGGCTCTTATTTTTATACTTGTTGACGAGTCAGCATATTTTGCCATATCGGCAACATATTCATTGAGGATATTATTTTGAATGGTTTGTATTTTCACATAACTTTCTGTTTCAACAAAAGCCACAACTGCTGCGGGCATGCCACCTGTAATAAAGTACTTATTGTACATGTCAAGTGCAACATTATGCAACGCGTCAGGGAATGCTGCATTTCCTGAATAATGAAACCTGATCTCATCCGCCAGCTTTTCCATATTCAATGCCCATAAAAATTCCTCAAAATCCAGTGGAAACATATTGATTTCATCAACCTTCCCAACAGGAAAGGAGTATTTTTCTCTGTTAATTGCAACACCAAGCAATGAACCGGCGGCAATTACATGGTGTTCAGGCATCTGTTCGAGGAAGTATTTTAATGAAGTTAGTGCCCTTTCACAAACCTGTATTTCATCGAAGAAGATAAGAGTTTTGCCGGGTTTTATCTCGATCATCTTTACAGCCTCGATATATTGAATTATTTTTTTGGGCGACAGCTCTGATTCAATAAATTGGCACAAGTTAGTTTCAATCTCCATATTCATATACACAACATTGTCGTAATGCTCTCTGCCAAATTCTTCAATGCTATATGTTTTACCAACCTGACGAGCTCCATTGATGATTAAAGGCATTCTGTGGGGGCTGTTTTTCCAATCTATTAAAGTTTGGGTTACTTTTCGTTTCATAGCGGATAACTTTTCTACTACAAATTTACCAATAAGTTCCAAAAAGTCAAAATATTCTGATTATTTCTAACTTAAGTGTAAAAATTAGCCCCACTGAACACGGAACAAAGAACAAGTCATTTTTAGGCTGATGGCTGATAGCTGAGCGTTTAGCATTGAAAGCTGAAAGCTGATAACTGTTGGCCAAAAGTGTGAATCATGTATTATTTGTTCCTTATTGTGTAATGCTTATGGTAAATAATAGGCCAACCTTTACATCGTAGTAATTATATTACATCTGTTTCGCCAGTTGCGGGAAATTAAAATGAAAAAAAATGAATACAGAAGAAATAAAGGGAAATTGGAATGAGATAAAAGGAAAACTCAAACAAAAATATGCAGACCTCACAGATGACGATTTATTGTTTGCTGAAGGTAAAAAAGATGAGATGTTGGGGAAACTTCAAATTAAACTTGGAAAATCCAAAGAAGAGTTAGATTCCATTCTTAAAGATCTCTAATCGTCAATCATAACAAAAAAGTCGTTAAGCTAATTGCTTAGCGACTTTCTAACCAAATAACAGTAAAATATAAAATCATGGGAAATCTACTTTACATCATCGCAGTAATTTTAATCATCAGCTGGGCTATTGGATTTTTGGGTTTTAATGCCGGTGGCATTATTCATGTTCTCCTTGTTATTGCAATTATTGCAGTACTGTTCAGAGTTATTTCAGGAAGAAAAGTATAAAATCAATAGAGTATTTTTCTATTTCTGCATACAGCTATCAAATCCCGCATAGCTTTCATTATATATTTATGCTTACGGACGCCCCAATTGGCGTCCTTTTTTTTTGCTGAACGCTGAACGGTATATGCTCTATGGAACCTCAATTATTTAAATACCTTTGCATTTCTTAAACAATTTAATGATGGATTATAATGCACAGTGGAAAGAGGAACTACGCCTGATTGGTTCTATTCTGGATAAAGCTCCGCTGGAAAAAGCCTTCAAATGGGGTTCGGATGTATATACCCTTAACGGGAAAAATATTGTTAGCTACGGAGGATTCAAAAACTATTTTGCCATTTGGTTTTACAATGGGGTGTTTATGAATGATAAATACCGGATGTTGATCAATGCGCAGGAGGGTAAAACCAAGGCGCTGCGCCAATGGCGTTTTACTTCGGCCGACAAAGTGGACGAAGGAAGGATTCTGGAATATGTTAAGGATGCTATCGAGGTTGAAAGGAAAGGGCTGAAAATAAAATCGGATATGTCTTATCCCATGGAAAAGCCGTTTTTGCTAGAGGAGGCAATACATAAGGACCCTGTATTTGGTGACGCATTTGAAAATTTTAGTCCGGGCAAGAAAAAGGAGTTCATCCTTTATATAAAAGCGGCTAAACAGGATGGAACGAAATTATTACGGATGGATAAGATCAAACGGCTGGTTGCTTTAGGCATCGGATTAAACGATCAATACAAATAGGAATGTTGAGCCACAGCATGGCGAAATGTTAACAGCTCCAGAGGAGCGACATGTTAATAGAGAAGGAAAGGAGAGCCACAGCGTGGCGACATGTTAATAGAAACGGATAATCAATAACAATAAAAGCTCCGTAGGAGCGACATGTTAATAGAGAGGAATGGAGAGCCACAGCGTGGCGACATGTTAATAGCTCCGTAGGAGCGACATGTTAATAGAGAGGAATGGAGAGCCACAGCGTGGCGACATGTTAATAGAAACGGATAATCAATAACAATAAAAGCTCCGTAGGAGCGACATGTTAATAGAGAAGGAAAGGAGAGCCACAGCGTGGCGAAATGTTAAAAGCTCCGTAGGAGCGACATGTTAATAGAGAGGAATGGAGAGCCACAGCGTGGCGACATGTTAATAGAAACGGATAATCAATAACAATAAAAGCTCCGTAGGAGCGACATGTTAATAGAGAGGAATGGAGAGCCACAGCGTGGCGACATGTTAATAGAAAC